>ERZ778029.4-NODE-4-length-920786-cov-37.084737_pt1 | contig 920786 bp, 889 predicted proteins | sample MGYA00375759_ERZ778029 | MGnify/ENA primary metagenome ERZ778029 (study PRJEB29350, sample SAMN05389819) | bioreactor metagenome | isolation source: Ammonium sulfate bioreactor | place: South Africa: University of Cape Town | collected 2014-04-04 ...
GTGGCCAGCATGGCGATGCCGAGCAGCAGCAGCGATGCTTCCATGAAAATTCGTGTCTGGCGGCTCGCAGGCCTGGCGTTCTGCTGATCGCCGCAGTCCTGACATCGGCGATGGGGTGAACCGGCCAGGTCAAAAGGCCAGACGCACCTCGCCGGCCAGCAATCGCCCGAACAACTCGTCGACGGCCTGCGGCTCGAGGCGCGGCCGCCGATCGAGCCACCAGCTCAGCAGCGTCATGAACACGCCGGCGACGTGCTGCGCCTGCAACTCCGCCGGAATGCCCGGCGCAGGCAGCAGCCGCTCGGCGACGAAGCCGGCGACGACCCGGCGGATCGCCCCGCGCAGCACGTCGCCGGCCGCGATTCCGGCGAGTGCTGCATAGACCGGCCGAAACTCCGCGACATGGGTGAACAGGGCGATGCTCCAACTGCCCTCCGTGCGCGAGACCGCCTCTGCGAGGATATCGCGGACGCGCTCCAGGCTGCGCGCCAGCAGGTCCTCCTTGGACGTGAAATGGGCATAGAACGTCGCTCTCCCGACGTCAGCCTCCTCGAGCAGGTCCTGGACGGTGATCGCCGGATAGCCTTTGCGCAGAATAAGCGCCACCAGCGCGTCGTAGAGCGCCGCGCGCGTCCGGGCCACGCGTCGATCCACTGCCATGCGAGCCTCGCCAGTTTCCGAACAATCGCGGCGCCGAGTTCCGTATCGGACTTCGATGCGGCTTCGTTCGGCAATAACCGAACATCGTGTTCGGCATCGTGATAGCCCGGCATCGATCCAACCGCAACGAGGAAATCCGATGTCGATGCTTCGGTCGGCCGCCGCACTGGCGGCCACGCTGGGCCTTTTGGAGCTGATCCTGACGGCCATCCACCATGTCTACGGCGCCTATGCCTACGACACGCCCTGGCGAATCCAGGTCGCCTTCTATGCGGCGATCATCGGCGCACTCATCCTTGCGCTGTCCTATGGGGCGCATCGCTGGCGGCAGGGCCACGCCGGCGGCGTGCTCCTCTGGCTCAACATGGCCGTGATCCTCGTCGCGCCGGCGATCGTCATCGGCCTCGTCGAGGGCGGCTACAACCACGCCCTCAAGAATATCGTTTATTTCGCAGGCGATGCCGACCTTTACAGGCAGATGTTCCCCGCGCCGACCTACGAGGTGCCCGCCGACTGGTTCTTCGAGATTACCGGCACGCTGCAGTTTCCGCTCGGCGTCTGGGCCGGCGTGATGGCGGTGATGGCGCTCTTCCGCCGGAGGATGTCATGAGCACGGTGGCGGATGGAAGGTCGCTACGCACCGGCTGGTTCGAACTGGTCCTGCTCGCGGCGGCACAGTTGATGCTCGTGCTCGACGTCACGGTGGTGAATGTCGCGCTACCCGACCTGGTGCGCGATCTGCACGCGCCGGCGGCGCAGTCGGGTCTGGTGATTGTCGTCTATGGCGCGCTTTTCGGCGGCCTGTTGCTGGTTGGCGGCCGCGCCGCCGACCGCTTCGGCCCGCGCCGCGTGCTGCTCGTCGGCCTGGTGCTGTTTACCGGCGCCTCGCTGCTTGCCGGCTTCTCGGTCTCGATGCCGATGCTGCTGGGGGCGCGGGCCGTCCAGGGAATCGGAGCGGCGCTGCTGTCGCCATCGGCACTCGCCAGCCTGACGCTCCGCTTCGACGGGGCGGCCAGGACGCGGGCATTGGGAGCTTGGGCCGCCGTCGGCGGGATCGGCTCGGCGCTTGGCGTGATCCTGGGCGGACTGCTGACGGCAGGCCCCGGCTGGCGGTGGATCTTCTTCCTCAATGTGCCGATCGGGGTGCTGGTACTGGCCGTGCTGCCCCTGATCCCGACGCCTGTTCGGCGCTCCGGGCGCACGGCCGGCGCGCTCGCCACTATCGGCCTACTGCTGCGGCGGCAGACCGTGCAAGCGGGAACGGTCGCGATGCTGGCTGCGACCGGGCTGCTGGTCGGCAGCTTCTTTCTTGCCTCCTTCACCTTGCAGCGCGCACTCGGCTGGTCGCCGCTGCAGACCGGGCTTGCCTTCCTGCCCATGGCGATCGGCACCTTGGCCGGAGCTCACATGGCAGGACACGGCATCGCGCATATCGGGTCGAAGCCGCTCGTGGCGGCGGCGTTCGTTCTGGCCGGGCTGGGTATCGGGGTTGGCATCACAGCGGGTCAGCCTTTCATTCTGATCGCTGGCCTCACCGTGGCCTCGGCGGGAATCGGGGCTGCGTTCGTCGCCGCCGGGGTGACATCGCTTTCAGGCGTCGAGCAGGGGAGGGCCGGCGTGGCGTCAGCCTTGCTGAACACGGCGCATGAACTCGGCGGCGCAGCGGCGGTCTGGGCATTGACTGCTGTCGCCGGCGCCGCGCTTCAGGTGGGATTCGCCGGACTTGCAGCGCTGGGCTTCATCGCAGCGGCGGTGATGACGGTCCTGATGCCCAGCATCAAGCCGAAGGCCGGGAGCGCGCGGTTCGTGCATTGACGCAAAGCATGTGCGGCATTCTGGACGTTGCGACATTGCCGCTGACTTGTTCGACCACGCGGGCAACACCGAGCCGCTGGTGCGGGCTATCCATGCGTGGGCTCGGAAAATGCCTTGCCGTCTTAGAACCAGCCGGCCGGGATGCCCACCATCACGGTGGCCAGCATGGCGATGCCGAGCAGCAGCAGCGATGCTTCCATGAAAATTCGTGCCATCACGCATACTCCCACATTGCGTGGGGCAGGCGACGGGGAGTTGCGGCGGCCCCGCCACCTGCCTGACGCTATGCTCCATCCCGGCTCGTTGCGTCGAGCGGGTACGCAGGAGCGCCGTTCCTTATAGGCCGGCGCGCGGCGGGATGCCGCGCAGCTATCGTACCAAGCCGGCAGTCCGACTGTCCGGCGGCGGTGGGCGGCTGCGGCAAAAGCCGGTGTGGATCGACCGGGCGAAGCGTATTTGCGGCCTGTGCATAAGTGCAAAAGACACTTTGCGGTGGCGTTGCCGTCGCGGCCGCCGGGCGGCTGTGGTATGGATGGAGCGTTACCGCGCTCCCACTCCCGCCTCCAGGTCGCATGTTCACGGCAAGGCTGCCGCTGCTGCCCGCAACCCTTCCGGACTTCGCCATCGCCCCGCCGGCGCAGGATCGCACGGCGTGGAAAGCGCTGCCGGAGTTCGTTGCGGCGCAGCTCATGGCCGATGGCGACGCGGCGCTGGCGGCGGACTATCCGCAGCTCACGGCGACGCATTATCTCGCCTATACCCGCACCGGCGATCGCGCCGGCTTCGAGGCGGGCTATTTCGCGCGCCGCCGCCTGCTCAATGCGCTGATCCTCGCCGAGTGCGTCGAGCATGACGGACGCTTTCTCGACCGCATCGTCGATGGGCTGCTGCTGCTTTGCGAGGAGAGCGGCTGGCAATTGCCGGCGCACAATGCGCAGGTGCGCAACGGCGCGCGCGCGGCGCTGCCGGACGTCACGCGCCCGATCATCGATCTGTTCGCGGCCGAGACCGGGGCGCAACTCGCGGTGGCGGCGCAGATGCTGGGGGCGGAGCTCGAGATCGCGGCGCCGGGGCTGGTGGCGCGCATCGATGCCGAGCTCGAGCGGCGCATCTTCACCCCCTATCTCACCCGGCATTTCTGGTGGATGGGGAACGGCGACGAGCCGATGAACAACTGGACGGCCTGGTGCACGCAGAATTTGCTGATCGCCGCCTTCGCCCGGCCGCTTGCGGCGGCGCGGCGCCGCGACATCGTCGGGCAGGCCGCCAGAAGCCTCGATGCATTCCTCAAGGATTATGCGGAGGACGGCGCCTGCGAGGAGGGGGTGCTGTACTATCGGCATGCCGGGCTGTGCCTGTTCAATGCGCTGACAATACTGGCCGCCGTGGCGCCCACGGCGTTCGCGCCGCTCCGGGCCGAGCCGAAGCTGCGCAACATCGCCGAATACATCGTGCACATGCATGTGGCGGGGCGGCGCTATTTCAACTTCGCCGACAGCTCGGCGGTGGTCGAGGGGTGCGGCGCGCGCGAATTCCTGTTCGGCCGCGCGGTGGGCTCGGCGCTGCTCGCCGATTTCGCCGCGGCGGACTGGGCGGTGGACCGGCGCGTGGCGCTGCCCGACGAAATCAATCTGTTCTATCGGCTGCAGGTGGCGTTCGCAGCGGCTGAAATGGCGGTCTACCGGCCCGGGCCGGTGCCGCAGCAGGACTGCTTCCTGCCCAGCGTCGGGCTGCTGGCCGCGGGCGACGGCCGCTTCGCGCTCGCGGTGAAGGCGGGCGACAATGGCGAGAGCCACAACCACAACGACGTGGGCAGCGTCACGCTGTACAAGGACGGGCAGCCGGTGCTGATCGATGTCGGCGTCGAGACTTATACGGCCAGGACGTTTTCGGCCGAGCGCTACGACATCTGGACCATGCAGTCGGCGTGGCACAACCTGCCGAGCTTCGGCGGCGTGATGCAGCACGACGGCGCGGCGTTCGCGGCGCGCGACGTCGAGGTGACGCTGGCGGCGGAGCGGGCCGCAATCGAAATGGACATCGCCGGCGCCTATCCGCCGGAGGCGGCGCTGCGCGCCTATCGGCGGCGCGTCGTGCTCGAGAGGGGGGCGGGGGTCGAGATCGAGGATTTTGCCGATGGCGATTTGGCCGCCGAGCTGTCGCTGATGTTCGCCCGCCGGCCCGAGCTCGCCGCCGGCGAGATCGTGCTGCCCGGATTGGCAACGATCGCGGTGACGGGGGCGGGCGCCATGCGCCTCGAAGAGGTCCCGATCGCCGACGCCCGCCTGCGCCAGGCCTGGCCGGATCGGCTCTACCGCGTGCTGCTGCCGTTCGCCGGCGGGCGGCTGCGGCTGCTGATCACATAAAAATGGCGGGCCCGAGGGCCCGCCACAGTCGCAGGAAGAGGCTCGCGCCGTTACTTCTTCTGCAGCTCGGCAACGCCCTTGTTCATGTCGGCGATGCCCTGGTCGATGGTCTCGCTGCCGGTCATGATCGCGTCATGGGCGCGGCTCAGCACGAGATCGATCTGCGGCGCGATCGGGCTCACCGGGATCTCGAGCACGCGGCTCGTCGTCACCAGCGCGTCCTTGCTCTGCTGGTCGTCGGGGAAGCCGGGGGTCGAGGTGATGGTCTTCAGCACTTCGTCATTGGTGATCGCCGGGAAGGTGCCGGTCTTGGCGACCACGGCGGCGCCTTCGGGGCCGGAGACGAATTTGACGAAGTCGAGCGCCGCTTGCTGATGCTTGGAATTGGCCGCCACCGACAGGCCGGTGACGGTCGATGCGGTGCTGCCCGCCGGCACGCCATCGGGATGCGGATACTTGGCGAGGCCCCAATGCACGGCCTTGGATTCGCCGGTCTTCACCTTGGCGATGTTGGTGGCGATGAACCAGCTGCCCATCGGCATCGAGGCGATCTGCTGGTTGTAGAACGGACCCGAATAGTGGGTGTTGGAGGTCTTGAGCTGCGAATAGCTCATCACCACGCCTTCGTCCTGCAGCTTCAGCACGCGCTCGTAATAGGGCTTGAGGAAGTCGTAATTGCCGTCGACCACCGTGTGCTTGCCGTCGAACACGGCGGGGAGCTGCACCACCGAGCGCCAGACATGGAAGTGGGTGCCGTACACCTTGTCGGCGCCGAAGCCGCTGGTGACCTTGCGCGCCATGTCGGCGAACTGGTCAAGCGTCATGTCGTTGGTCGGATAGGGCACGCCCGCCTTATCGAACAGGTCCTTGTTGTAATAGAGCAGCCAGAAGTCCGAACGGAAGGGCAGCGAGTAGACCTTGCCGTCGACGGTCAGCGAATCGAGCACGCCGCCATAGATCTTGGGGTCGATGTTCTGCGCCTTGATGTAGTCGTCGAGCGGCGTCAGCAGATTGGCGCTGATCAGATTGGCGTAGCCGGGGATGTCCTTGATGGTGATGACATCGAGGTCGGAGCTGCCGCCGGTGAGCTGCGTCTGCAGCACCGTGTCGTAATCGGCCGAGCCGAGATCGGTGTAGGTGATCTTGACGTCGGGATGGGCGGCTTCATAGGCGTCGATCAGCGGCTGGTAGTACGGCGTCGCCGCCCAGTCCCACAGCGCCCAGTTGAGCGTCACCTGGTCGGCGGCGTGCGCCAGGCCGGTGGCGGCAAGCACCGCCCCGAGGGCCGTTCCCGCCGCGATGCGGCGCAACCAATGCTTCGTCATGATGGTCTTTCCTTCCCTTTATTGAACGCGCAGTTGCGCGCTACCTCCTGCGCCAATCGCGGCCGACGCCGCGCCCGCATCGAGCGCGAGCAGCCGGATTGCTGCCTGGTGGACGCCAAAGGTGATGGCGAGCGTTCCGAATGAGAAATTGAGCACCGCCGGCATGAACAGCGAGGCGGGATAGAACACGACGTGCAGCAGCCACAGCAGCGCCACCACGGCGAAGGCCGCGAGCGCCGGCAGCGGCCGCGCCAGCGCGCCGAGCAAAGCAAGGCGCAGCACGACATGCAGCGGCCGGTCGCGCAGCGCCAGCAGCGTCATGGCATAGGCGGCGGCGATGAGCGCGAACAGCGTGGTGGAAAAGGCGATGGCCAGCGGCAGGGCGAAGACGATGCTGGCCTTCGCCGCCTGCAGGAAGGCGGCGGTCGCGTAGGCGCCGGTGGCGAGCGCCGCGACGATGACGAGACCGAGCGCGCTGGCGCGCCAGAAGCGGCTGCGGAACGCCTCCCAGAAATCGCGCCACAGATAGACCGGCCGATCCTCGAGCATCAGCGCGGTGACGCGGCTCGCCGCGATCTGCGCCGCCGGCAGCGTCACCAGCGGCAGGGCGAACAGGATGTAGAGCAGGTTGAGCTGGATCAGCATCCACCATTCGCGGCGGACCACGTCGGCGAGCAGCGCCAGGCCGCGCCTGGGCGGCGCGTTGCGATCGACCCCCGGGCCCTCGCGGGTGATGTGGGCGCTCAGCCATCTCATTGCAGTTTCCCCGCGCGGGCTTCCTGCATCGCGGCGGCGAGGCTCGAGGCCTGCTGCCCGATGAAGTCGGCGACGAAGGCGTTGGCGGGGGCGTGGCGCAGCGTGTCCGGCGTTGCCATCTGCTCGATGCGGCCGTCGCGCATCACGGCGACGCGGTCGGCCATCGCCAGGGCCTCGCCGAGGTCGTGCGTGGCGTAAAGGAAGGTGGCGCCGAGCGTGCGATGCAGGCGGGCGATCTCGCCGCGCAGCTCGGCGCGCTGCCGGGCGTCGAGGCTGCTCAGCGGCTCGTCGAGCAGATAGAGCGGCGCGGCGCGCACCAGCGCACGGGCCAGCGCCACGCGCTGCCGCTGTCCGCCCGAGAGCAGGCCGGGCCGGCGGTTGAGCAGGTAGGCGATGTCGAGCATGCCGGCGGCCTGCGCCACGCGGGCCTCGACCTCGGCGCGCTCGAGCCGGCGCACCTCGAGCGGCAACGCCAGATTGCGGAACACCGTGAGGTGCGGATAGAGCGCGTAGCTCTGGAACACCATCGCCAGGTCGCGCGCCTTGGCCGGCACATCGCTGGCGGGCGCGCCGGCGATGCGCACTTCGCCCGCATCGATGTCCTCCACGCCGGCGATGACGCGCAGCAGCGTGGACTTGCCGCAGCCCGACGGGCCCACCAGCGCGACGAACTCGCCGGCGGCGATGTCGAGATCGATGTCGGCGAGCGCCTGCGCCTGGCCGAGCCGCCGCGTCACGCCACGCAGCGAGACGCTGCTGGCGCGCGGGCCGGTGTCGGACCAGGCGGCGGAAGCGGCGTGCGGATAAAGCTCGATCGGCGTCATCGGCTCACCCCTTCAACCCGCTGGTGGCGATGCCTTCGACGAAGAAGCGCTGCAGCGCCAGGAACACCACCAGCACCGGGATCAGCGCCACCACCGAGGCCGCCATGATCAGCCCGTATTCGGCGGAATATTGCGAGATGAACATACGGAGCCCGATCTGGATGGTCTTGAGCTCGGTCTTGGTCAGATAGATCAGCGGGCCGAGGAAATCGTTCCAGGTGGACACGAAGGTGAAGATGGTCAGCGTCGACAGCGCCGGCTTCGACAGCGGCAGCATGATGCGCCACCAGATCTGGTATTCGTTCATGCCGTCGATGCGTGCCGCCTCGCACAATTCGTCGGGGATCGACTGGTAGAACTGGCGCATCAGGAACACGCCGAAGGCGGTGAAGGCCTGCAGCAGGATCAGCGCCATATGCGTGTTGTGCAGCCCGAGCTCGCGCATCAGCAGGAACTGCGGCACCATGTAGACCTGCCACGGCATGGCGATGGTGGCGATGTAGCCCAGAAACAGCGCGTCGCGGCCGGGAAAGCGCAGCTTGGCGAAGGCGTAGGCGGCAAAGCTCGAGGTCAGCAGCTGCAGGATGGTGACGGCGATGGTGATCTTGGCGGTGTTCCACACGAACAGCGCCAGTGGAATCTTGGTCCAGATGTCGACGTAGTTCTGCCAGCGCGGCTCGGCCGGTATCCACTGGATGGGGAAGGTGAAGACGTCGCGGTTGAGCTTCAGCGAGGCCGACAGCATCCACAGGAACGGCGTCAGCATCACCAGGCCGATGACGATGGCGATGACATAGATCAGCACCTGGCCGAGGCTGATGCGGCGGCGCGGCAGCATGCGTGCGAGGGCCGGCATGCTCATGTCGTCTGCTGCCGGGTATAGCGGAACTGCACGATGGTGACGGTCAGCACCACGAAGAACAGCACCAGCGCCACCATGCTGGAATAGCCCAGATCCCAGGAGATGAAGGCCTCGTTGTAGATGTGGTAGACCAGCACCAGGGTGGAGGTGCCGGGGCCGCCCTGGGTCAACAGGTAGATCTGGTCGAACACCTTGAACGACTGGATGGTCAGCATCACGGTGACGAACAGCGTGGTCGGGCCGAGCTGCGGCAGCGTCACGTAGACGAAGCGCTGCCAGGCGCCGGCGCCGTCGATGCTGGCCGCCTCGTAGAGGTCGCGGTTGATGCCCTGCAGGCCGGCCAGGTAGATCACCATGTAGTAGCCCATGGATTTCCACACGCCGAACAGCACCACGGTGATCATCGCCCAGTTGCGGTCGGCGGCCCAGCGCGGCAGCGCCTTCGGATCGACGCCCAGGGTGTAGAGCACCATGTTCACCGGCCCCATTTCGGGGTTGAACAGCATGTTCCACACCACCGCGACGGCGACCAGCGAGGCGACATACGGGAAGAACATCGCGGCGCGCAGGAAATTGCGGCCGGGGATGCGCTGGTTGACCAGCATGGCGAGGCCGAGGGCGCACACCAGCGTCAGCGGCACGCTGAGCGCGGTGTAGAGAATGGTGTTCCAGAAAGCGGTGATGAAGGCGCTGTCGTTGAACAGCCGCCAGAAATTGTCGAGGCCGGCGAAGGTGATCGGGTTCGATCCGTCCCAGTGCAGGAACGCCAGCGCGAAGGAGAACAGGATCGGCCCGAGGGTGAAGATGGTGAAGCCGAGGAAATTGGGCGCGATGAAAGAGTAGGCGACCAGCGATTTGCGCCATTGGCGCGGCCGGCGCGTGGCCGCGGCGGGGCGCGACTGGTCGTAAGTCGTGTCCGCAACGCTCGACATCTGCCCTCCCTTCGCGCGCAGCCGGGGGCTGGCCCCTTCGGCGCGCAATTCTTTGCACGTCGATTTGCTCTTTGCAAGTTTTGTGAAACTATGCAAAAAACGCAAAAGATTTGCGCGGAGACGAAATCGTGAAGCGGGGACGGCGGCTCAACCAGGCGGACATCGCCGACCGGCTGGGGATTTCGGTCAGCACGGTGTCGCGGGCGCTGGCCAACGAGGCCGGCATCAGCCCGGCGGTGCGGCAGGATGTCCAGGAGCTGGCGCGGACCCTCGGCTACCGCAGCAAGCGGGTGGGCTCGACGCTGGCCAACCGGCGGGCGCTGGCCTTCGTGCCGCTGGGCAGCGCCACCAGCGGGCTGTCCGGGTTCTATTTCGGCATCGTCGAGGGCATGCGGACCGCGGCGCTGCATGCCGGGCTGGCGCTCGACGTGCGGCTGATCAACGAGGCGTCGCTGTCGGTCGAGGCGATCAAGAAGGACGTGGCCGAAAACGGCGCCACCGGCCTGCTGCTCGCGGGCATCGACGCTGCCGACGAGCTGGTGGCGTGGTGCGCCGCCGAGGATCTGCCGGTGGTGCTGGTCAATGGCAGCGACCCGCAGATGCGGCTGAGCTCGGTGTCGCCGGCCAATTTCTACGGGGCGCAGGCGGCGACGCGGCGGCTGCTCGAGGCGGGGCACCGCAAGCTGCTGCATTTCACGCAGGAGCTCCGGCCGACCATCGCACAGCGCCGGCGCGGCTTCGAATCGGCGGCCAAGGCAGCGGGCGCCGAGGCGATTGTGCTCAACAACCTCGAAGTCTCGGCGGCGGAGTTCGCCGCCCGGCTGGTCGGCGGCGCCTACGACGTCACCGGCCTGTTCCTGTGGAACGACATCGTCGCCGTGCAGGTGCTGGAGGCCATCAACCGGGCGGGGCAGACCGGGCGCTATTCGATCGTCGGCTTCGACGATCTGCCAATCGCGTCGCTGGCGACGCCGCGACTCAGCACCATGCATGTCGACCGCGAGGCGATCGGCGAGGCGGCGATCCGGCTGCTGCGCCAGCAGATGGAGGGCGACCGCGCGGTGCAGCAATTGGAGCTGGGCGTGCGGGCGGTCGACGGCGGCACCATCCAGCGGGCGAAATAGGCGAGCAGCCCACAGGAGCGCTGGTTGCATTTTTTGCGCCAGTGCAAATTTTGCTTGTGCAGGGCCGGCTTTCTTTCTACCAAGTGCGCGAGGTGCGGGCGCTGCCTGCCGGACAGTCAGGGTGCGATGTGACGAGTTTCGATCCGGTGCGGTTCAATCCGATGTGGGGCAATCCCTTGCGGAGCCGCGCCGATGTAGAGGCGGCGCTGCGCGCCTCGTTCGCCCCGCTGCTGCCGCTGTTTTCACCGGGCGGGGCGCGGGTGCGGCTCAGCGGCGCCGCGGCGCATTTCGACCGGGCCGCCGCCGACCTCGAGGGCTTCGCGCGGCCGCTGTGGGGGCTGGTGCCGCTGGCGGCGGGCGGCGGGCAGTTCGCACATTGGGAGCTCTATCGCCGCGGTCTCGCCAACGGCACCGATCCGGAGCATCCCGAATATTGGGGGCCGGTGAGCAGCACCGACCAGCGCATGGTCGAGCTCGCCGCGATCGGCCTCGCGATGCGGATGATCCCCGAGCACATCTGGGATCCGCTGGATGCGCGCGCCAAGGCCAACATCGCGTCCTACCTCATCGAGGCGCGGCGCCACGCCCACGCCAACAACAATTGGAAGTTCTTCCGCGTGCTGGTCGATCTCGGCCTCGAGCGCTGTGGAATTGCGTTCGACCGCAGCCTCACCACCGCCTATCTCGACGAGCTGGACGGGTTCTATCTCGGCGATGGCTGGTATCGCGACGGCATCGTGCGGCGCATCGACCACTACATTCCGTTCGCCATGCATTTCTACGGCCTGATCTATGCGCGGCTGAGCCAAGGCGACGAGGCGCGCGTGGCCCGGCTGGTGGAGCGGGCCAAGCTGTTTGCGGGCGACATCCGGCACTGGTTCGACGACGAGGGCGGGGGGCTCGCCTTCGGCCGCAGCCTCACCTATCGCTACGCCTGCGGCGGCGTGTGGGGGGCGCTGGCCTATGCCGGGGTCGAGGCGCTGCCCTGGGGCGAGATCAAGGGCCACTATCTGCGGCACCTGCGCTGGTGGTCGCAGCTGCCGATCGCCGACCGCGACGGCATCCTGTCGGTCGGCTACGGCTACCCGAACCTGTTCATGAGCGAGAGCTACAATTCGGCCGGCTCGCCCTATTGGGCGTTCAAGGCGTTCCTGCCGCTGGCGCTGCCGGAGGACCATCCGTTCTGGACGGCCGAGGAGCAGCCGGCGCGCTTCGATGCCGAGCCGGTGCCGTTCCGCCATCCGGGCATGGTGATGCTGCACACGCCGGGCAATGTCGTGGCGCTGTCGAGCGGGCAGCAGAACTGGGAGATGCGCGCCGGCGCCGAGAAATACGCCAAATTCGTCTATTCCTCGCGCTACGGCTTTTCGGTCGAGGCCGACGAGCGGGCCTACGACAAGGGCGCCTTCGACGGCGCGCTGGCGCTCAGCGACGACAACAGGCATTTCCGCGTGCGCGAGCAGAACGACGTCGCGCGTCTCGCCGGCAACGTGCTGTGCTCGGTGTGGCATCCCTGGCCCGACGTGATGGTCGAGACCTGGCTGCTGCCGGCGTCGCCCTGGCACATCCGCGTGCACCGCATCACCACGCCGCGCGCGCTGCATGCGACCGAGGGCGGCTTCGCCGTCGGCCGCGCCGATCTCAACACCGACATGGTGGTGGAAGAGACCGGGCGGGCGGTGGCGCAGACGCCGGCCGACGTCAGCGCCATCGTCGACCTGATGGCGGCCGATCGCCGGGCCGGCCGGGCGCACAGGGCGCTGCCCAACACCAACCTCATCGTGGCGCGCACGCTGGTGCCGCAATTGCGCGGGCCCATCGCCCCCGGCGTGACGGTGCTGGCCACCGCCGCCATGGCGTTGCCGGCCGGCCATGCCGATGCGGCGCTGGCCGCGGTGCCGGCGATGCCCGACCTCGCGGCGCTCGAGGCCCTGCGGGAGCAGGGCGTCGAGGTCAGCGCCATCCAGGTTCCCGAGAGGTTCTGATGCGGCCCAAGCTTGCCTTCGCGATGTCTCCGGGCAAGACGCGCTTCGTGTTCGACGAGGCGGCGCTGAGCCGGCTCGGCGAGCTGTGCGAGGTGCTGTCGGACGAGCCGCTGCACGATTTCACCGATGCGGCGGCGCGCGCCGTGCTGCACGACACCGAGATCCTGGTGACCGGCTGGGGCTGTCCGTTCATCTCGCGCGAGGTGGTCGCGGCGGCGCCGCGGCTGAAGCTCATCGCGCATGCCGCCGGCACGGTGAAGTACCATCTCGACCCGGTGGTGTTCGAGGCCGGCATCGCCGTGACCAATGCGGTGGCGGCAAACGCCGTGCCGGTCGCCGAATATACGCTGGCGATGATCATCCTCGCCAACAAGCAGGCGCTGCAGTTCCGCGATCTCTATCGCGAGGACCGGACGCGCGGCACGAGCTACGCGCTGATGGACACGCCGATCGGCAATTACCGCCGCACCGTCGGCATCGTCGGCGCCTCGCATATCGGCCGCCGCGTCGTCGAGCTGCTGCGGCCGTTCGATTTCACGGTGCTGCTCTACGATCCGCATGTGCGGCCGGGCGACGAGATCTGCCGTCATGCCGAGCTGGTGGATCTCGACGAGCTGATCGCGCGGTCCGATGTGGTGTCGCTGCACGCGCCGTCGCTGCCCTCGACCCGGCACATGATCGGCCGGCGCGAGCTGGGGCTGATGCGCAACGGCGCGACGCTGATCAACACCGCCCGCGGGGCGCTGGTCGACGAGGCGGCGCTGGTCGCCGAGCTCGAGACCGGGCGCGTCTCGGCGGTCATCGATGTCACCGATCCCGAAATCCCGGCGCCGGACTCGCCGCTGTTCACCCTGCCCAATGTGGTGCTCACGCCGCATATCGCCGGAGCGGTCGGCAGCGAGCGATCGCGGCTGGGCAATCTGATGGTCGAGGAGATCGAGCGTTTCGCCGCCGGGCGGCCGCTGCATCACCAGGTGCAGCCGTCGCTGCTGCTGCAACTGGCCTGAGGCGCCGATGCCGCGTGCACTGATCGTCTGGGGCGGCTGGGAGGGGCATCGGCCCGCCGAAATGGCGGCGGCGGTGGCGGCGCTGCTCGCGGCCGAGGGGATGGAGACGGTGGTCACGCCGGAGCTGTCGGCGCTGGGCAGCCCCGAGCTCGACCGCTTCGACCTGGTGGTGCCGCTGATCACCAATGCGGTTGTCGAGGGCGAGGTGATCAAGCGGCTGCTGGCGGCGGTGCGGGGCGGGCTCGGCCTCGGCGGCCCGCATCTGCCGGTGACGGCGTTCCGCAGCTCGGTCGACTATCACTTCCTGCTCGGCGCGCAATGGGTGGCGCATCCGGGGGGCATTATCGACTTCCGGGTCGACGTCGTGCGTCCGGACGATCCGGTGATGCAGGGCATCGCCAGCTTCGCCTATCGCAGCGAGCAATATTACCTGCACTACGATCCCTCGATCGAGGTGCTGGCCACCACCACCTTCGACGGCACGCACGATCCGGTGGTGGCGGGCGTCACCATGCCGGTCGTCTACAAGCGGCGGTTCGGCGCCGGCCGGGTGTTCTATTCGGCGCTGGGGCACAGCCCGGAAGAGCTCGCCCACCCCGACGGCCGCAAAATCCTGCAGCGGGGCCTCGGCTGGGCGTGCCGGACACGCCCGGGCGCCTAGCGGCGGCAGCGGCTTTCGCCGCAGGGGCAGGGACTTGCGGGCTATCCCCCACGCTCGCTTAACTCGTTGCGATGCAACGAGAAAATGATTACTATCAGAAAAAGTTTTAAGCTATTTGATAGGTCTGGGGGCGCAGAGAGGTGGTCGTCGGGAAGGGGCGCTCGAAAGACTTCATCACTTACGCGGCCCGCGGCATGCAGCCCCACCAGGTCCGCTACAGCAACCAGCGCGCCATCCTCAGCGTGCTGTCGGTCTATCCCGGCCTCTCCAACGCCGACATTGCGCGCCACACCGGGCTGGCGCCGCAGACCGTGTCGTCGGTGCTCGACGGGCTGGAGCAATCGGGGCTGCTGCGGCGCGGTCCGGCCCGGCGCGACGGCGGGCGCGGCCAGCCGGCGACGCCGCTCTATCTCAACCCGCAGGGGGCCCTGGCGTTGGGCGCCGAGATCGGCTGGACCCATATCGAGGTGGCGATGACCGACCTCGTCGGCGAGGTGATCGCGCACCGGCGCGTCGACTACGACTATCCCGACGCCCGCTCGGTGTTCGGGCTCATGGCCGACCTGCTCGGCACGCTCACCGCGACGCTCGACGGCGCCGACCGCAGGAAGCTGGTCGGTCTCGGCATTGCCGCGCCCGACAGCATCGGGGATGCCGCATCGCCATTGGCGCCGCCGCCGGGACAGGCCGAGGCCTGGACGGGGCTGGATCTGGCGCGGGAGGCGGCCCGCGTCACCGGCTACGACGTGCAGGTGTTCAACGACGGCAATGCCGCGTGCTTTGCCGAATTCACGACGATGACGGCGCCGCGCCCCAGCGACTTCGCCTTCCTGCTGATCGACGTTTTCGTGGGCGCCGGCATTATCTCCGGCGACCGGCTGTGGCAGGGCGTCACCGGCGCCTCGGCGCATCTGGGCTTGATGCTGGTCAACGACCGGACCGGCAACCGCCGCTTCGTGCACGAGCTGGCGTCGCTGTCGGCGCTGGAGCAGCGGCTCAAGGCGAGCGGGGCGGCGCTCGCCGACGCCATGCAGGACGCGCCGCCGCGGACGGTCCGGGATGTCGTCGAGGCGTGGATCGACGATGCGGCGCCGGCGCTGGCGCAGGCGATCGTCAATACCGCGATGGTGCTCGAAATCGACTTCGCGGTGCTCGAATCGCGGTTGCCGCGGCCCACGCTGGAGCGGCTGATCGCTGCGGTCGGCCGCGAGATCGTCGAGGTTCCGGGGCTCGGGCGGAGCCGGCCGTCGGTGCGCGCCGGCCATATCGGCCGGTCGGGCGCGGCGCAGGGGGCGGCGCAGTTGCGCATGGTGCGCCGCTACTATTCGCGCGAGCTCTGGCACATGGACGACGCCTGACAGCAAAAGACGGCACACATGCCGCCGCCCGCGTGCTAGCACTCGGCGAAAATCCAGGGGGAGGAACGCATGGGCGCCCAGTCCATCTACGAAGTCATCGATCCGCGCTTCGGCGGGCTGATCAACGGCAACGCCAGGCTCGACCAGCTTTATACCGGCTGCAAATGGTCCGAAGGGCCGGCGTGGTTCGGCGGCAGCCGCTCGCTGGTCTGGTCGGACATTCCCAACAACCGGCAGATGCGCTTCGACGAGAGCGACGGCTCGGTGAGCGTGTTCCGCTCGCCCTCCGACTATTCGAACGGCAACACCGTCGACCGGCAGGGGCGGCAGGTCACCTGCGAGCATGGCGCGCGCCGCGTGACGCGCACCGAGCACGACGGCACCATCACGGTGATCGCCGACCGCTTCGAGGGCAAACGGCTCAATTCGCCCAACGACGTGATCGTCAAATCCGACGAGTCGATCTGGTTCACCGATCCGACCTACGGCATCGACAGCGATTATGAGGGGCACAAGAGCCCGAGCGAGATCGGCGGCTCCAACGTCTACCGGGTCGATCCGGCGACGGGCGCCGTCACGGCGGTGATCACCGACATGATCAAGCCCAACGGCCTCGCCTTTTCGCTCGACGAGCAGCAGCTCTATGTCGCCGATACCGGGCGGACGCATGGGGCGCAGTACCCCAAGCACATCCGGGTGTTCGACGTTCAGGGCGACAGGGTCACGGGCGGCCGCGTCTTCGCCGACTGCACCGCTGGGCTGTTCGACGGCTTCCGGCTCGACGTCGACGGCCGCATCTGGACCAGCGCCGAGGACGGCGTGCATTGCTACGAGCCGGACGGCACGCTGATCGGCAAGATCCTGGTGCCCGAAGTGGTGGCCAATGTCTGCTTCGGCGGCGTCAAGCGCAACCGGCTCTACATCTGCGCCACGACCTCGCTCTATGCGGTGTACGTGATGACCAACGGCGCAAAGACTTACTGATCCAGCGGTTGGCTGAAGCGCTAGCGCGCGGTCCAGCCGCCGTCGACCAGCAGGGTCTGGCCGGTGATCAGCGAGGCGGCGTCGGAGGCGAGGAACACCACGGCATCGGCCACCTCGCGCGGCTGGCCGATGCGGTGCAGCGCGGCGATGCGCTCGATCACCTCGGCGCGGAAGGCCGGGCGGGCCAGCATGGCGGCGGTGCCGTCGGTCTCGATGAAGGTCGGCGCGACGCAGTTGACGCGTACATTGCGCGCACCCCATTCGACGGCGAAGCAGCGCGTCATGTGCGACACGGCGGCCTTGCTGAGGCAGTAGACGGCTTCGCCCGGCAGCGCCACGGCGCCCGCCTGCGAGCCCATGTTGACGATGGCGCCCCGGCCGCGCCCGAGCATGTGCCGGCCCGCATGCTGGGAAAGAAAGAAGGTCGATCTGACGTTGAGGTCGAGCACGGCGCCGAAGGTTACTTCGTCGTAGGCTTCGACCGGCCGCTCCGGCACGCCGCCGCCGGCGTTGTTGACGAGGATGTCGAGCTTGCCGAAGCGGGCGATGGCGGCGTCGATCGCGGCGCGGCCCTGGGCGAGGTCGCGCACGTCCATCTGCAGCGGCAGAGCGCGGCGGCCCTTCGCCTCGATCTCGGCCACCAGCCCGTGGTCCGCATGCGCGTCGCGGAGGCCGAGGGCGATGTCGGCGCCGGCGTCGGCCAGCGCCAAAGCGATGGCGCGGCCGAGACCGCGAGCAGCGCCCGTCACCAGCGCGCTGCGGCCGCCGAGGTCGAAGCCTGCCGTCATCCGACGGCTTCCCAGGCGCCGGATTTCTCGCTGCGGAAGATGGCGTCGAGCACGCGCATCTGCGCGATGGCGTCCTCGACGCCGTATGGCGCCTGCTGCTCGCCGAGAACGGCGAGCGCGAAACTTTCGGCCTGCGCCGTGTACTGGTCGATCGGCGGCAGGATCTCGCGGCGGTTGAGGTTGCGGTCGAAGCTGTTGCCGACGATCAGCGCGGTCTTTTCGTTGGCCGGGGCGTTGAACGGGATGACGATTTCGAGGCTGCCCTTGGGGCCGATGGCCTCGACCGACTGGCGGCCGCCGCTCTGCGTGCCGCAGACGAAGTTCAATTGCCGGCCGTCGCCGAAATCGGCGATGACGCTGGCCAGCCGGTCGGTGCGGAAGGTCGGGTCGCGGTCGACCAGCGCCACCACGCGTGTCGGTTCGGCCTCGAACAGATAGCGGCCGGCGATCACGCAATAGCAGCCGATGTCCATGATGCCGCCGCCGCCGATGTCGGCGATATTGCGGACGTTGGCGGGATCGTCGTTGAAATAGAGGAACACGCCGCGCACGAGCTTGAGCGGCCCCAATTCGCCCGAGCGCACGATGTCGCGGGCCCGCTGCCATTGCGGGTGGTGCCGCACCATGAAGGCTTCGGCGATGATCACGTCCCTTGGCGCCTGGCGAAGCTGCGCCGCCTCGTCGGCGGAGATGGCGATCGGCTTTTCGCACAGCACGTGCTTGCCGGCCTTCGCCGCCGCCAGCGTGATCGGCACGTGCAGGTGGTTGGGGAGCGGATTGTAGATGGCGTCGACATCGGGGTCGGCGAGCAGCTCCTCATACGAGCCGTAGGCGCGGCCGCCGGCGATGCCGAGCTCGGCGAGCGCGGCCTCGGCCCGGCGCGTGTCGCGCGAGGCGAGGGCGACGATCTCGCTGTGCGGCGAGCGCATGATCGCCGGATTGACCTTCTTCATGCCGATATCGGCGGTGGAGACGATGCCCCAGCGGACTTTGCGGTCGGCCATTACTTTGCCTCGAGTGGGAAAATCATTGCACGCGCCGACCATATAAGGCGCCGGCGCCGGAGCAAGTGCCGGCAGCGGCGATCGCGTACGGCTCCGACTTACGGGTTTCCTTGCCGGGGCTCTCGCAGTAGGAAGGGCGCCGATTGGAGTTCGGCCATGCCCAAGACCGATATCGCGCGGCGCGTCTACAACCACACCTGGAAGCTCGACCCGATCGTGCGCTCGCTGCTCGATACGGATTTCTACAAGCTATTGATGTTGCAGATGATCTGGGGGCTCTACCCGAAGGTCGACGCGACGTTCTCGCTGATCAACCGCAAGACCAGCGTGCGGCTGGCCGAGGAGATCGACGAAGGCGAACTCAGGGCCCAGCTCGACCACGCCCGGACGCTGCGGTTCTCCAAGAAGGAGATGATCTGGCTCGCGGGCAACAGCTTCTACGGCTCCAAGCAGATCTTTTCGCCCGAATTCCTGCGCTGGCTCGAGGATTTCGCGCTGCCCGAGTACGAGCTGAGCAAGCGCGACGGCCAGTACCAGCTCAATTTCGGCGGCCGCTGGATCGAAACCACGATGTGGGAGATTCCGGCGCTCGCCATCATCAACGAGCTGCGCTCGCGCGCGGCGCTGCGCAATTACGGGCCGTTCACGCTCGATGTCACCTATGCGCGGGCCAAGGCCAAGATGTGGGAGAAGGTCGAGCGGCTGAAGAAGCTGCCGCAATTGCGCATCTCCGATTTCGGCACGCGGCGGCGGCATTCGTTCCTGTGGCAGCGCTGGTGCGTCGAGGCGCTGAAGGAAGGGCTGGGCGAAAGCTTCACCGGCACCTCCAACGTGCTGCTCGCCATGGACAACGACCTCGAGGCGCTCGGCACCAATGCGCACGAGCTGCCGATGGTGCTGGCCGCCATCGCGCCCAACGAGGCGGCGCTGAAGGCGGCGCAGTACCAGGTGCTGGAGGATTGGGAGAGCTATTATGGCGGCAATCTGCTGATCGTCCTGCCCGATGCGTTCGGCACCGATGCGTTCCTGCGCGACGCGCCCGACTGGGTCGCCGACTGGACCGGCTTCCGCCCCGACAGCGCCCCGGCCATCGAGGGCGGCGAGAAGATCATCGCCTGGTGGAAGAGCCGCGGCCGCGACCCGCGCGACAAGCTGCTGATCTTTTCCGACGGGCTCGACGTCGACATGATCGAGGAGGCCTTCCATCATTTCGACGGCCGGGTGCGCATGGCCTTCGGCTGGGGCACCAACCTCACCAACGATTTCGTCGGCTGCTCGCCCTTCGTGAACCATCGGCTCGATCCGATCTCGCTGGTGTGCAAGGTCAGCTCGGCCGACGGACGGCCGGCGGTGAAGCTGTCCGACAATCCCGAGAAGGCGACCGGCGAGCCCAAGGAAATCGCGCGCTACCTCAAAATCTTCGGCAGCGCCGGCCGGGTGGCGCACGAGGTGGTGGTTTGACGAAATATTCCGCCTGCATCGAATGGCTGTTCGCCGACGCGCAGTCGCTGCCGCCGCTGCCCGGAACGCCGGAAGCGAACATCGTCGAGGGCATGGCGGTCAGCTTTCCCGATCGCATCCGCTGGGCCAAGGCGGCCGGGCTCGACGCGGTGGAGTTCTGGCACTGGTCGGGCAAGGACCTCGACGCGGTGAAGGCGGCGCTCGACGAGACCGGCCTGCCGCTCGCCGGCATCCTGTGCGAGCCGATTGCGCAGATCACCGATCCGCAGACGCATCCGGCCTTCCTCGCGGGCGTCGAGGCGTCGCTCAAGGCGGCGCAGCGGCTGGGGGCGCCGGTGCTGATCGCGCAGTCCGGCGACGACCGCCCCGGCGTGCCGCGAGAAAAGCAGCACGCGGCGCTGGTCAAGGTGCTGCGCGAGGCGGCGGCGCTGCTCGAGGGGTCGGGCGTGGTGCTGGCGCTGGAGCCGCTCAACGACCGGGTCGACCATCCGGGCTACTACCTCACCTCGACGGTCGAGGGACTCGACATCATCGACGAGGTCGACCGGCCCGAGGTGCGGCTGCTCTACGACATCTACCATTCGGCGATGATGGGCGAGCATATCGAGGATGTGCTCGAAGGCCGGCTGGACCGCGTCGTTCACGTCCATCTCGCCGACACGCAGGGCCGGGGCGAGCCGGGCAGCGGCAACATGGACTGGCAGGCGCGGCTGCACTGGCTCGCCGACCACGGCTATGCCGGCTATGTCGGGCTCGAATACCGGCCGACCCGGGGGACGCTGCAGAGCCTCACGTTCCGCGAGTAGTCGCAAAGCGGCGCCACGGCGCGGCGGACGGTTAGCATTTCCTTCAGCACATCTCGGCCATAGTCGCGCAAACGACTCTGACTTGGGGAGAGGCCGGCACGCGCCCGGTCGATGCGGCGAATGGCAGCTCAGCAAAAGCGCCGTGCGCCCACCCTTCGCACCAACATCCTGCTGCTGCTGCTGTGCGGTTTCATTGCCGTCGCGGTGCCGGCCTATTGGGGGTTCACCACCGTCGTCAATTCGACGGTCGCGCAACTGGGCCGGCTGTTCGCCGAAAAGCAGGTGCTGTTCGACCGCTCGCGCGGCATGGGCGCGCTGACGCAGGAGGTGGCGCTCGCCGAAAACCTCACCCGCTCGCCGGTGATCGCCGAATGGGCGCGCGACGAGACCGATCCGGCCAAGAAGGGGCGGGCGATCGCCGAGCTCGAGCAGTACCGGCAGGCGTTTGCCGACCACAGCTATTTCTTCGTGGTGAACGCCTCGGGCAACTACTACTACAACGACGCGCAGAACTCGCACGCGGCCAATCCGTACAGCTTCACGGTGCGGCGCGACAATCCGAGCGACCAATGGTACTACGCCACGGTCGCGCTCGACGCCGGCTGCCACCTCAATGTCGACCATGACGACGAGCTCGACGTCACCAAGGTGTGGATCAACTGCGTCCTGCGCGACGGTCCCACGGTGCTGGGGGTGCTCGGCACCGGGCTCGACCTCACGACGTTCATCCGCGACGTTGTGGCCTTTCCGCAGCGCGGCGTGCAGGCGATCTTCGTCGACGGCGCCGGCGCCATCCAGGCGCATCGCGACACGCGCTACATCGACTTCCACTCGCTGACCAATGCGATCAACGAGAAGAAGACCATCTTCAGCCTGATCGACCGGCCGGAGGACCGCGCGCTGCTGCGGCAGATGCTCGCCGACGTCACCACCGACAAGGTCGAGGTGCGCTCGAACTTCATGCAGGTGGACGGCCGGCAGATGCTGGTGGGCGTCGGCTATCTCGACAAGCTCGGCTGGTACAACGTCGCGCTGATGGACATCGACGCGGTGATCGACCGCAGCCTGTTCCTGCCGATCGGGCTGCTGCTGGCGGCGACGATGATCGTGGTCGCGCTGGTGATCGCCTTCATCGTCAAGGTCAGCGTCGGCGACCGCCTGGCGCGGGTGGAAAAGGGCGTGGTCGCGGTCAGCGAGGACGTCACGGCGCCGGTCGCGGCCGATCCGGGCAATGACGAGATCGGCCGGCTGTCGCAATCGTTCGCGACGATGGCGTCGACCGTGCAGGACAACATGCGCACGCTGGAGCGGCTGGTAGAGGAGCGCACGGCGGAGCTGCAGTCGCTCGCCTATCGCGACCAGCTGACCGGCATCGCCAATCGCCGCGGCTTCGCCTCGGGCTTCGAGCAGGTGAAGGCCGGCTCGAAAGCGGAGGCGCGGCTGGCGCTGCTGCTGATCGACATCGACCGGTTCAAGGAGATCAACGACCGCCTCGGACACCAGACCGGCGACGAGGTGGTGGTCGAGGTGGCGCGGCGGATCGCGGCCGTGCTCCGGCCGGCCGATGTCTGCGGGCGCTGGGGCGGCGACGAGTTCATCGTGCTGTTCTCCGACCTCGGCATGCGGCCGCTGAAGCTGATCGCCGACGCCGTGCATCGGGGGCTCTGCAATCCGGTCGAGCTCAAGAACGGCGCCTCGGTGCTGGTGACGGTCAGCATCGGCGCCTGCCTGGTCGAGCCGGGCGAAACGCTGGAGCAGGTGGCGGACATGGCCGATGCGGCGCTGTACGTGGCCAAGGAGAACGGCCGCAACCGCGTGTCGGTCTACGATCCGACCAGCGAACGCAGCCATGCCGGCGTGCAGGGCGGCTGAGCGCGGCCTAAAATTCGACATAGCAGATGGCGCTTGTGCCGGCAGGCGGGCGCGCTAGCATGCGCCGCAACAGGAGGTTCCGATGATCCGTTTCGTGCTGGCTCTTGCCGTGCTGCTGCTGTGCGTGCCGGTCGCCCAGGCGGCGAGCTTCGACTGCGGCAAGGCGGCGACGCCGTTCGAGAAAGCGATCTGCGACCATCCCGACCTGTCGGCCAAGGACGAGGTGCTGGCGCAGGCCTACGCCACGGCGCTGGGCGGGCTGTCGGCGGACGCGGCAGCGGCGGTGAAGGCCGGGCAGCACGCCTGGCTCGACTACGCCTCGCGGGTCTGCGGCGACGACGGGCAGCCGATCTCGACGCCCTATACGGACGACCAGGCGAGCTGCCTTGCAGGCGAATTCACCTCGCGCATCACCGCGCTCGAGGCCAGCAAGATGCAGGGCGGGTTCCGCTTCTACCCGGTGGAGAAGTTCCTGGTGGAGAAGGACCCCGACAGCGACACCAATTCGTACAACAAGGTGGCGACCAAGCATTTCCTCACGGTGAAGATCGACCGGCAGGACGAGCTGGCGGCGGCGTTCAACGCCATGACCGACGAGCTGCGCCTCGCCAACGATGCGCAGATGGGCGAGGACGAGCACCTGTTCGACAAGGCCGGCAACCTCGCCAGGGGCGACACCTCGGCGGACATCGACGTGAGCACCACGGTCAAGGAGGTGAACTCGTCGCGCATCACGCTCGAGACCGACACCTATTGGTTCGGGCACGGCGCGGCGCACGGCAATTACGGCTCGACCTACAGCCATTTCCTGATCGCCGAGGCCCGGCCGCTCAGGGCCGGCGACGTGTTCAAGGGCAAGGGCTGGCAGAAGAAGTTCGCCGCGCTGGCGATCAAGCAGGCGAAGGCCGACCTCGGCGACGACTACCAGGGCGACGACAGCAGCGGCGATCTCAGCAAGGCGATCACCGATCCGTCACGCTGGGATTTCACCGACGCCGGCATCAGCGTGCACTTCAACCCGTACGAGGTGGCAGCGTATGCGCGGGGAGAAGTGGACGTCACGGTGCCGTGGACCGACCTCGCCGGCCTCGTCACCGACACGGCGCAGAATTTGAGCTACTGAGCCAGCAGGTCGGCCCAGTCGGGGTGGCGGCGGAACTGCGCCACGGCATAGGAGCAGATCGGCTGGATCCTGACGCCGTCGCGGCGGGCATCGGCGATGGTGCGCTGCATCAGCAGCGCGGCGATGTTCTGGCCGCGGAATTCGGGCGGGGTGTAGGTGTGGTCGATGGCGATCACGTCGTTGCCGAGCTTGCGGAAGGTCATCTCGGCCTCGAGCTCGCCGGGCAGGCGGATGACGTAGCGGCCATGTCCGGCGGAGTCTTCGCGCTCAACCGTGAATTCGTCCTGCATGTTCTCGTCCTAGACGTTGGTGGTGTTGGGGGCGAGCTCGGGAAACAGGCTCCGCGACTGCAGATAGGGATCGATGGCGAGGGCTGCAATCATGTCCTTGAGGGCGGCGGCGCGGTTGCCCTGCTTGAGCTCGATCATCGCCCGGCCGCTGAGGGCGCCGAAATGGCGCGGCTCGAGCGCCAGGGTCCTGGCGATGTCGGCCAGCGACGAGTCGTAATCGCCCAGCATGTAGTAGAGCGTGGCGCGCTGGTTCCAGCCTTCGGAATAATCGGGATAGTCGGTGACGATGGCGCTCAGCAGCGAGAGGGCCTGCGGCAGGTCGCCATCGCGCGTGGCCGCGGCGGCGGCCTGCATGCGCTCGGCGAGATCGGGGACGGCGGGGTTGGACCAGAGGTCCCAGATCTGGGCGACGATGTCGTCGGCCTCGCCGGCCGAGTGGACGACCTTCAACTGCGCGAACAGCTCGTCGAGGGCCGCGGCGTCGGTGTAGTCGGCGGCAAAGGCCGGCCGTGGCGCGGCGGCGAGAAGGAGCAGCACCAGCAACGCGCGGATCGCGGCGACGAATGAGCGCATGAGGGCAGTGTCGCGCCGCGGCGGGCGCAAGTCCAGAGCGCTCGTCGTCAGCCCGGGGTCTGGTCGGTCTTGGGCGTCTGCCAGCGCTGCTGCAGCGATTTGCCGAAATTGCCCATGAACGGGGCGAGGGCGAGCAGGATGCGCTTCCAGTAGTGGATGAGCAGGAACAGCACGCCCAGGATCACCGCGCCGACCAGAATCACCAGCTCGAGGCTGAGGCCGATGGATTTCAGCCATTCGCTGAGGAACATGCCGGGCAGGATGTGCGAGGCCGACCAGACGAAGGCGGAGACGACGTTGATGAGCGTGAAATAGCTCCAGCGCATGCCCAGCATGCCGGCGATGCCGGGCACCACGGCCTTGAGGCCGGTGATGAAGCGGCCGATGAAGATGGCCTTGCCGCCATGGTGCTGGAAGAACACCTCGCCCTGTTCGATCAGGTGCACGTAGTTGCGGAACGGCCAGACGGTCTTGATGCGGCCCTTGAAGAAATGGCCGATCCAGTAGGAGATGGCGTCGCCGGCGACGCCGCCGGCGGTGGCGGCGAAATAGATCGGCCAGAAATCGAGCTTCTGCGTGCTGATCAGCCCGCCGACCAGCAGCAGGATGGGCAGCGACGGGACCAGCAGGCCGAGGATGAAGATGGCCTCGCCGACGCAGACGAGGAAGACCAGGAAGACGAACAGCCAGTAATTGCCGGAAACCGACGTCAGGATATTGCCGATGAAATCGGATATCTGATGGAAAATTTCCAGCATGCGGCGCCATCCTCCACGTCGGTTACCGCCCGAAAGCGGGAATCGGCGATGCGATCAGCTTGTCGAGTGTCGCACGCTCGCCATAAGTGTGGGGCCTAAATGCGGCGCTTGCAAGGGTGCGGGACGCCGCGCCCCGGGAGCCAGCCGATGAGCCTGCCCATCCATCACGTGATTTCGGCCGGGCCGCGGCCGGTGGCGCCGTTCTCGCATGCCGTCGAGGTTGACGGTTTCGTGTTCGTGACCGGGCAGATGCCGACCGATCCCAAGGCCCCCGATGCGCCGCTGCCCGCGGGCGTCGAGGCGCAGACGCGGCGGGTGTTCGAGAATTTGCGCATCGTGCTCGGCGGCGTCGGGCTCGGGCTCGAGCATGTGGTGATGGCGCGCATCTATCTCAGCGAGTTCCGGCGCGACTATGCGGCACTCAACCGCATCTGGCCGGAGTTCTGGGCGCCGGGGAAACTGCCGGCGCGCACCACCGTGGGCGTCACGGCGCTGGCGGTCGATGCGCTGGTCGAGATCGATCTGGTGGCGCGGCGGCCCTAGCGCCGGCGCCTCAGGCGGTTTCGACGGCTTTGCCGCCGGCGAGGGTCTCGATGATCGGGCAGTCGGGGCGGTGGTCGCCATCGCAGCATTGCGCCAGATGCGCCAGCGTGGCCCGCATTTCGCGCATGAGGGCGATCCTCGCGTCGAGCGCCTCGATGTGCGCCAGTGTCAGCGCCTTGACGTCGCGGCTCGAGCGCGCCGTGTCGGCCCACAGCTTCAGCAGGTCGCGGATCTCCTCGATCGAGAAGCCGAGGTCGCGGGCGCGGCGGACGAAGCCGAGCCGGTGCACGTCTTCGGCGTCGTAGTCGCGATAGTTGGAGCTGCGCCGGTCGGCGTCCGGGATCAGCCCGATCGCCTCGTAATGGCGGATCATCTTGGTCGACACCCCGGTCAGCCGGCTCGCTTCCCCGATCTGCATCGAAACCTCCTAGGCAACCCTTGACCTTCCAATGATGGGAAGGTGCATATGCCGCGTCAAGAGGGGACCGACCCGAGCCTGGAGACCGAAATGACGCACGACCATTCTCAGCACGCCGCCGCAACCGCAATCGATCCGGTCTGCGAGATGGTGGTCGACCCGGCCACCGCGCGCTCGGCCGAGGTGCGCGGCACGACCTATTATTTCTGCTCGGAAGGCTGCCGCAGCAAATTCGTCGCCGACCCCGACAAATACCTCAACCGGAAACCCTTCGTGCTGCCGGGGGGCTCGGGGACGGCCGCGAGGCCCCCTCATCCGGTTGCCGCCACCTTCTCCCCGACGAGGGAGAAAGCCATCGGGCACGATCATGCCCCCAGCGCAAATGCCAGCCAATACACCTGCCCGATGCATCCCGAGATCGTGCAGGACGGTCCCGGCTCCTGCCCGATCTGCGGCATGGCGCTCGAGCCGGTCATGCCCACGCTCGACGACGGCCCCAATCCCGAGCTCGTCGACTTCCAGCGCCGGCTGTGGGTCAGCGTGCTGTTCAGCGTGCCGCTGCTGGTGATCGCCATGGGGCCGATGCTCGGGCTGCGGCTCGGGCCGATCGAGGCGCTGCCGCTGCGCGGCTGGCTCGAGCTGCTGCTCGCCTCGCCGGTGGTGCTGTGGGCCGCCTGGCCGTTCTGGCAGCGCTTCTGGGCGTCGCTGGTCAATCGTTCGCCCAATATGTGGACGCTGATCGGGCTCGGCGTCGGCGCCGCCTATCTGTTCTCGCTGGTGGGCGTGCTCGCGCCGCAGATGTTCCCGATGTCCTCGGCCATGGATGGACCGCCGCTCTACTTCGAGGCGTCGGCGGTGATCATCGCGCTGGTGTTCGTCGGGCAGGTGCTGGAGCTGCGCGCCCGCGACGCCACCGGCAAGGCGATCCGCGCGCTGCTCAACCTCGCGCCGAAAACCGCGCACCGGCTGCGCGACGGCAGCGAGACCGAGGTGCCGCTCGACGCGGTGGTGGCGGGCGACCTGCTGCGCGTCCGTCCCGGCGAAGCGGTGCCGGTCGACGGCGAGATCAGCGAAGGGCAGAGCGACATCGACGAATCCATGCTCACCGGCGAGCCGCTGCCGGTGGAGAAAGCCGCGGGCGATGCCGTCATCGGCGGCACGCTCAACGGCTCCGGCAGCTTCGTCATGCGCGCCACTGCCGTCGGCGCCGAAACCCGGCTCAGCCAGATCGTGGCGCTGGTCGGCGCGGCGCAGCGCAGCCGGGCGCCGATCCAGGCGCTGGCCGACCGCGTCGCCCTATGGTTCGTGCCGCTGGTGGTGGTGGTCGCGCTGGTCAGCTTCGCCGTCTGGATGCTCGCGACGCACGATCTGGGCGAGGCTTTGGTCGCCGCCATCTCGGTGCTGATCATCGCCTGTCCCTGTGCGCTCGGCCTCGCAACGCCGATGTCGGTGATGGTCGCCACCGGCCGCGGCGCGCATGCCGGCGTGCTGGTCAAGGAGGCGGCGGCGCTCGAAACCTTCGCCCGTGCCACGACGCTGATCGTCGACAAGACCGGCACCTTGACCGAGGGCCGCCCGGTGCTCGGCCAGGTGGTGCCCGACAAGGGCGTCGACGAGGGCTGGGTGCTGGCCGTCGCCGCCGCGCTGGAACACGGTTCCGCCCATCCGCTGGCCCACGCCATCAGCGAGGGCGCCAAGGCCCGCAACGCCAGGCCGCTGCCGATCGAGGACTTCCGCTCGGTCACCGGCAAGGGCGTCACCGGCACGCTGCGTGGCACGCCGGTGGCGCTCGGCAACGCCGCCATGATGGCCGAGGCCGGCGCGCCGGTGAGCGAGGCGTTCGCGACGCTCCAGGCCGAGCATGCCGGCAAGGGCCGCACCGCCATGTTCGTCGCCGAAGGCGGGCGGGTGATCGGGCTCGTCACCGTCACCGACCCGGTCAAGGACAGCGCCCGGCCGGCCATCGACACGCTGCGCGCCGACGGGCTCGACGTGGTGATGGCCACCGGCGACGCCAAGGGCACGGCGCAGGCGGTGGGCGCGGCGCTGGGGCTCAGCCGCATCGAGGCCGGCATGACGCCCGAGGGCAAGCACGAGCTGGTCGCCGGGCTGCGGCGGGCCGGCGAGGTGGTGGCGTTCGCCGGCGACGGCGTCAACGACGCGCCGGCGCTGGCCGCTGCCGATGTCGGCATCGCCATGGGCACCGGCGCCGACGTCGCCATCGAATCCGCCGGGCTGACGTTGCTCAAGGGCGACCTTTCGGGGGCCGTCCGCGCCCGGCGCCTCGCCCGCGCCACGCTCGGCAACATCCGGCAGAATTTGTGGCTCGCCTTCGGCTACAACGCCGTCTGCATCCCCATCGCCGCCGGCGTGCTGTACCCGCTCACCGGCTGGCTGCTGTCGCCCATGCTTGCCGCCGCCGCCATGGCGCTGAGCTCGGTCAGCGTCATCGGCAACGCGCTGCGGCTGGGGCGGGTGAAGCTGTAGGAAAGAGCGACTCCCCAACTAACATGTTAGTTGACCCCTAACATGTCAGTGGCGTAGGACGGCGTTGTTCAACCCCGGGGCCGTCCATGTCCGCTCTCGACCGTGCGCTCACCATCGAGGATCTGAAGCAGCTCGCCCGCCGCCGCGTGCCCAGGCAGTTCTTCGACTACGCCGATTCCGGCGCGTGGACCGAGGGGACATATCGGGCCAACGAGGAGGATTTCAAGAAGATCACCTTCCGCCAGCGCGTCGCGGTCGACATGTCGAACCGGTCGCTGGCGACCACGATGATGGGGCAGCCGGTGGCCATGCCGGTCGGCATCGCGCCGGTGGGCTCGACCGGCATGCAGCAGGCCGACGGCGAGATCAAGGCGGCCAAGGCGGCGGAAAAGGCCGGCATTCCGTTCACGCTGTCGACCATGGCGATCTGCTCGATCGAGGACATCGCCGAAAACACCAGCGCGCCGTTCTGGTACCAGCTCTATGTGATGAAGGACCGCGACTTCATCCTGAGGCTGATCGACCGGGCCAAGGCGGCAAAATGCCCGGTGCTGGTGCTGACGATGGATCTGCAGATCCTCGGCACGCGCCACAAGGATGTGCGCAACGGCCTCCTGGTGCCGCCGAAATTCACGCCGAAATTCGTCGCCGAGATGGCGATGAAGCCGGCCTGGGCGCTGGGCATGCTGGGCACCAGGCGGCGCACCTTCCGCAACATCGCCGGCCATGTGAAGGACGCCACCAATTTGCGCTCGCTCACCATCTGGAGCCGCGAGCAGTTCGAGCAGAAGCTCAACTGGACCGACGTGCGCTGGATCAAGGAGCGCTTCGGCGGGCCGGTGCTGGTCAAGGGCGTGCTCGACGCCGAGGACGCGCGGCTGGCTGTGGCCAACGGCGCCGACGGCATCATCGTGTCCAACCATGGCGGCCGGCAGCTCGACGGCGCGCCGTCGTCGATCCGGGTGCTGCCTTCGATCGTCGATGCCGTGGGCAGCCAGATCGAAGTGTTCATGGATGGCGGCGTGCGCTCGGGCCAGGACGTGCTGAAGGCGCTGGCGCTCGGCGCCAAAGGAACCTTCATCGGCCGCGCCATGGTCTACGGCCTCGGCGCCGGCGGCGAGGCCGGCGTCACGCGGGCGCTCACCATCATGCGCGAGGAGATGGATATCACCATGGCGCTGATGGGCGAGCGCGACGTTCGCAACATCGGCGCGCACAACGTCTATGCCAACGATCTCGAGCGCCGGCAGGGCTATTGAGGCGGCGGCGCATCGCGGCACGGGATATCGCGCCGCGGGCGCTTGGCGGTGGCCCCATCGCTCATGTATGAGGGCGCGCATTGTTCCACCGCAGAGCCTTCATGCCCGCCGCCAAGACCGACAAGCCCGCCAAGATCGACAAACCCGCCAAGATCGTCCTGCCGGAAGCCGGCCTGTTGAAGCTGGTGCCCATCAAGGGCAAGGGCCGCGGTGTCATCACCACCCGCCCGATCCGGCGCGGCAAGCTGGTCGAGGCGTCGCCCGTGATCCCGATGAAGAAGGGCGACCGGCTGGACCGCTCGACCGTGCTCAGCCACTATCCCTTCGCCTGGGAGAAGCCGCCCCACGTGCAGGCCTTCCCGCTCGGCTTCGCCGGCCTGCTCAACCATTCCGACACGCCCAATTGCAAGATCGAGGCCGACCTCGAGGGCGAGGTGCTGTGCATCTACGCCATCCGCAACATCGAGGCCGGCGCCGAGCTCACCTGGAACTACGGCATCGACCCCTGGTTCGAGGTCGCGGAGTAACGGCGCGCCGCAGCCTGCCGCCGCGTCACACCCCGAGGCACAGATACTTCACCTCGAGGTAGTCCTCGATGCCGTATTTGCTGCCCTCGCGGCCGAAGCCCGATTGCTTGACGCCGCCGAACGGCGCCAGCTCGGTCGAGATCAGACCGGTGTTGATGCCCACCATGCCGGTCTCGAGCGCCTCGGCCACCTTGAACACCCGGCTCAGATCGCGTGCATAGAAATACGAGGCGAGGCCGAATTCGGTGGCGTTGGCGAGGGCGATGGCGTCGTCCACCGTGTCGAATTTGAACAGCGGCGCCACCGGGCCGAAGGTCTCCTCGTGCGCCAGCGCCATGTCGGCGGTGGCGCCGCCCAGCACCGTGGGCTCGAAGAACAGCCCGTCTTTCGGCCGCCCGCCGAGCAGCACCGTCGCGCCCTTGGCGGTGGCGTCGGCGATATGCCGCTCCACCTTGTCCATGGCCTTGCGGCTGATCAGCGGCCCGGTGTTGACCCCGGCGGCAAAGCCGTCGCCGGGCTTCAGCGTGTTGGTCGCCGCCACCAGCTTTTCGGCGAAGGCGTCATAGATGCCGGCCTGCACGTAGAGGCGGTTGGCGCAGACGCAGGTCTGGCCGTTGTTGCGGTATTTGCTGACCAGCGCGCCCTCCACCGCCGCATCGAGGTCGGCGTCGTCGAACACGATGAACGGCGCGTTGCCGCCGAGCTCGAGGCTGAGGCGCAGCACCTGGTCGGCGGCCTGCCGCATCAGCACCTTGCCGATGGCGGTCGAGCCGGTGAAGCTCAGCTTGCGCACGCCGGGATTGGAACAGAATTCCTGTCCGATCGCCGCCGCGTCGGTGCCGATCACGAGGTTGAACAGCCCGGCGGGCAGGCCGGCACGCTCGGCGAGCTTTGCCAGCGCGATGGCGCTGAGCGGCGTTTCGGCGGCCGGCTTGCTCACCACGGCGCAGCCTGCCGCGAGCGCCGGTGCCATCTTGCGCGCCAGCATCGAATTGGGAAAGTTCCACGGCGTGATCGTCGCCACCACGCCCACCGGCTGCTTGAGGACGATGATGCGCTTGTCCTCCTGGTGGCCGGGGATGGTGTCGCCATAGACGCGCTTGGCCTCCTCGCCGAACCATTCGACATAGGCGGCGCCATAGGCGATCTCGCCCCTGGCTTCGGCGAGCGGCTTGCCCTGTTCGGCGGTCATGATCGCGGCGAGGTCGTCCTGATGCTCCAGCATCAGCTCGAACAGCCGGCGCAGCACCGCGGCCCGCGCCTTGCCGGTCCGTGCCGCCCATTCGGCCTGCACCGCCGCGGCCGCGGCAATGGCCCGCCGCGCCTCGGCCACGCCCATGTCGGGCAGCACCGCCAGCACGTCGCCGGTCGAGGGGTTGCGCACCTCGAACGTCCTGCCGCTGTCGGCCCGGTCCAGCCAGGCGCCGGCGACATAGCCGGCGGCGGGGATCAGATCCTTGACCGTAAGGTGCTTGGTGAGGGCGTCGGTGAGCGGCATGGCGGGTCTCCTTTGCTTCCCCAAAGACCCACGCACGGCAAAAGGCAAGCGCCGCGCCATCGGTTCCGCCATGCAGCATCGGCCCCGCCGGCAGTTCCGGCCGGCGAGGCATGTCGCCCCGGCATCGCGCCGACGTCAGGCCGCGCGCGGCCCATCGTCGTTGCCGTCGTCGCCGGTGGGGGGCGGCAGCACGCGCAGCACCGTCAGCATCTGCGGCCGGCCGTCGCGGGTGCGGAAGCTGATCGACTGGCCGACGCGCAGCCCGATCAGCGCCGCGCCGATCGGCGTCAGCACCGAGATGCGGGCCGAGGCGATATCGGCGTCGGCCGGATAGACCAGGAGCACGGTGCGCTCGTCGCGCCCGGTGCGGAAGCGCACCAGCGAGCCCATGCGCACCACGTCGACGGGCAGGCTCGCATCGTCGACGATGCTGGCGCGGTCGATCTCGTGCAGCAGATCGTCGGCGGCCTCGGGGTCGTTGCTGCCGGGACCGGCAAGCGCCAGGTAGGACAGCTTCTGGTGGTCGCTCTTGGCGAGCGTGATGCTGGGCGAAAGCCACAGGGGGACGGCGGTCATGACATGTCTCCGGGCCGTCGCGGGAGGGCTCCCGGCGGCCATAGATTGCAAATGAGGATGGATCGGCGTCGTTCGCGAAACGACCAAGGTCGCCCTAAGCCCGCCGGACGCCGGAGCGCACGGGCTTAGGGCCGCTGGCCTTCCACGGGAAACTCCCGGAGGCGCGGCGATGTCGTCAGCATTGAGCGCATCGTGGTCATACCAAACAAGTTAGGCATTTGCCCGGCGATTGCAAGCGCCCCAGGCGGTTGGACGATCGGGCGCTCTCGCGGCCGATCGTCCAGAGCACAAACACATCCACCGGTTGGACGATCGGACGCTCTTGCGGCCGATCGTCCAGAGCGCCATGGCACTCTTCAGGCGGTCGGCAGGGTGCGGAAGCCCAGTTGCATCGGGGCGCCGGCGGGCTCGGCGTCCACCCGCGCCACGCGCGAGGCCGTGGGACCCTGCCAGAAATAGCCCAGCATCTCGGCTACCTTGTCGTCGGGCCCGGAGATCAGCGCCTCGACGCTGCCGTCGCGGCGGTTGCGCACCCAGCCGCTGAGCTTACGCTGCCGCGCCGCCTGCTCGGTCCAGGCGCGATAGCCGACGCCCTGCACCAGCCCGGTGATGCGAACCTGCAGCGTGCGCGTCATCGGCTCACGGGGTCAGGCCCGCCCGCCGGCGAGCGGCCGCGTGCGCTGCTTGCTGCCGCCCGGCCCGTAGGGATAGTCGCCCATCACCGGGGCGCTCGCCGCGTCGAGCTTCGCCACCTCCTCGGGGGCAAGCTGCAGCCCGTCGGCCTTGAGGTTCTGCGCCAGTTGCTCGGGGGTGCGCGCGCCCAGGATCACCGACGTCACCGCCGGCCGGCCGCAGACCCAGGCCAGCGCCACCTCCGCCATGCTGACGCCGCGAGCGCCGGCCACCGTTTCGAGCGCGGCGATGATGCCCCAGACGCGTTCCGACGCGTTGCGCTGCGCGTAGGATTCCTGCCCGCGATTGGGATTCTCGCCGAGCCGCGTGGCGCCGGTGGGGGTGGTGTCGCGCCGGTACTTGCCGGTCAGCCAGCCACCGCCGAGCGGCGACCAGGGCAGCAGCCCCATATTGGCATCGAGGCAGGCGGGCACGATCTCGAACTCGATGTCGCGCACGATCAGATTGTAGTGCGGCTGCAGCGTCACCGGCGGCGCATAGCCCATGAATTTGGCGATCTGCACCGCCTTGGTCACCTGCCAGCCGAGATAGTTGGAAAAGCCGTAATAGCCGATCTTGCCGGCGCGGACGGCATCGTCGAGGAAGCGCAGCGTCTCCTCGAGCGGCGTCAGCCCGTCCCAGGCGTGCATCTGGTAGAGGTCGATATGCTCAACCCCGAGCCGCCGCAGCGAAGCGTCGAGCGCCATGCCCAGATGGCGGCGGCTGAGCCCGATATCGTTGGGGCCGCTGCCGGTCGGAAAGCGCCCTTTGGTGGCGACCAGCATCTGCCTCGCCTCGGTCGGCCGCGCCTGCAGCCAGCGTCCGACGATCGCTTCCGACGCGCCGTCGGAATAGACGTCGGCGGTGTCGATGAAATTGCCGCCCGCCTTGGCGTAGAGATCCATCAGCGCGAACGAGGTCGCCTCGTCCGCCTCGTTGCCGAAGGTCATGGTGCCCAGGCACCAGGCGCTGACGATGGCGCCGCTGTTTCCCAATCGCCGCAGCTGCATCAGACCGTCGCTCCAATGTGCCAAGGGACGAATTCGTTGTCGCCGTAGCCCAGAAGCTCCGACTTGGTCTTTTCGCCCGAGGCGACGCGCAGGATCATGTCGAAGATCTCCTGTCCCTTTTCCTCGAGCGAGGAGCCTTCCACCACCTCGCCGCCGTTGATGTCCATGTCGTCGATCATCTTGTGGTACATTTCGGAATTGGTGGCGATCTTGATCGAGGGCGTGGGCTTGCAGCCATAGGCCGAGCCGCGCCCGGTGGTGAAGGCGAGCACATTGGCGCCTCCCGCCACCTGGCCGGTCGCCGACACCGGGTCGTAGCCGGGCGTGTCCATGAACACGAAGCCCTTCTCGGTCACCGGGTCGGCGTAATGATAGACGGCGTTGAGCGGCGTGGTGCCGCCCTTGGCCGCCGCGCCCAGCGATTTCTCGAGGATGGTCGTCAGCCCGCCCAGCTTGTTGCCCGGCGAGGGGTTGTTGTTGAGCTCCATGTTGTTCCGCCTGGTGTAGTCCTCCCACCAGTGGATGATGTCGACCAGCTTCTGGCCCACGTCCGGGGTCCGCGCCCGCCGCGTCAGCAGGTGCTCGGCGCCGTAGATCTCCGGCGTTTCGCTGAGGATGGCGGTGCCGCCGTGCCGGACCAGCAAATCGGCGGCGTAGCCGAGCGCCGGATTGGCGGTGATGCCGGAATAGCCGTCCGAGCCGCCGCATTGCAGCGCCAGCATCAATTCGCTCGCCGGCGCGGTTTCGCGCTGCACGGCGTTGACGATCGGGAGCATCGCCCGCACCGCCTCGACCCCGGCCTCCACCGTCTTTTTGGTGCCGCCCACCTCCTGGATGGTCATGGTGCGGAAGGTGTCGTTCTCGGTGACGCCGTAGGCTTCCTTGAGCTTGGGAATCTGGAAGCCCTCGCAGCCGAGCCCGACCATGATCACGCCGCCCATGTTGGGATTGGTGGCATAGCCCCAGGTGGTCTTTTTCAGCGTGTCGAAGATCACGCCGCGATAGTCGATGATGCAGCCATTGGCCTGCTTCAGCGCCACGATGCCGTCGATGTTGGGATAGTCGTCGAGGATGCCCGAGCGCTCGACCTCGCGCGCGATGAACCCGGCCACCGTGGTCGAGCAGTTCACCGAGGTCAGGATGCCGACATAGTTGCGCGTCCCGACGCTGCCGTTCGAGCGGCGGTAGCCCTGGAACGTCGCCTGCTGCGGGCCGGTGAAGAACTCGACCGGGGTCACGCCTTCGGAGAATGCATAGTCGCGGTTGAACGCCCCGTGCTCCTCGCCGATGCCGCAATTGTGCTCGTGCACCCATTCGCCCGCCGGCAGGTCGGCCTTGGCGAAGCCGATGATCTGGCCGAACTTGACGATCGCCTCGCCGGCCCTGACCGGCCGCACGGTGAATTTGTGCCCGCGCGGCACGCGCTTGGTGGTGGTCACCCCCTGCGGCGTCGCCACCCCGACGTCGAGATTGCTCAGCGCCACCGCGACGTTGTCGGCCGGATTGAGCAGCAGCGTCCTGGCGGACGGGCGGGACATGACTTCGGACATCGGCAATCTCGCGATAGTGCGGCGCAGCCGGTTGATCGGCTGGCCTGATGCAACTAACATGTTAGCATGACGGTGGCGGAAATCCCCTACAAATTTCTGGTGAAGGCGGCCACGCCGCAGCGCGGCGGCGTCACCGCCTCGGTCACCGAGCAATTGCGCCGCGCGATCGTCACGCTCGAGCTCAAGCCCGGCGAGATCCTCGACAAGGGGCTGATCTGCGAGCGCCTCGGGGTGTCGCGCTTTCCGGTGTCGGAGGCGCTGGCGCGGCTGCAGTCGGAGGGGCTGGTCGAGATCATGCCGCAGCGCGGCTCGATGGTGAGCCGCGTGCGCATCGGCGACGTGGTCGAATACATGCTGATCCGCAAGGCGCTGGAGAGCGAGGCGGTGCGCCTGCTCGTCGCCCGCGCCACGCCCGACCTGCTGCGCGAGCTCGAGGCCAACCTCGCCGAGCAGGCGCGCGCCGCGCGCAAGGGCGAGCGCGAGACGTTCCACCACCACGACCTCGAATTCCACGAAATCCTGTTCGAGGCGCTGCGCTTTCCGCGCATCAAATCGGTGATCGACAATGCCCGGGCCAATCTCGACCGCGCGCGGCTGCTGATCCTCGACCCGCGCCGGCTCACCAACACCCATGCCGAGCACAAGGCGATCGCCGACGCCATCGCCCAGGGCGATCCCGACCGGGCCGCCGCCGCCATGCGCGCCCATATCGACAAGGTGACGGGCGAGCTGCTCGCCTTCGCCCAGAAGACGCCGGAGCTGTTCGCCGACGGCGACCGCCTCGCCGCCGCCGACCTGCCATTCGACTGAGGGACTTTCATGCTCAAGGGCATTCCGCACATTCTCGGCCCCGATCTGCTGCACGCGCTGCAATCGATGGGCCATGGCGACGAGATCACCATCGTCGACGGCAATTATCCCGGGGCCGGCGCCGGTCCGCGGCTGATCCGCGCCGACGGCCACAGCGGCACCGATCTGCTCGAGGCGATCCTGACGCTGATGCCGCTCGACGATTTCGTCCCCGATCCGGCGGTGGTGATGCAGGTGGTGGGCGATGCCGAGGAGCGCCCGCCGATCGTCGACGCCTATGAGCGCATCGTTGGCCGCTTCGAGCCCGAGGTGGAACTCGCCTCGCTCGAGCGCTTCGCCTTCTACCGCCGCGCCAATGCCGGCTACGCCATCGTGCAGACGGGCGAGCAGCGCCTCTACGGCAACATCATCCTCAAGAAGGGCGTGATCCGCCCGCCGAACCCATAACCTCAAACCCGCCCTCGCCTTCGGGCGCACGGGCCGCTACAGACCGCCAAAATCAAGGACACGGAGACCGACCGATGAAACTGCTGCGCGTGGGCGACAAGGGCGCCGAAAAGCCGGCCCTGCTGCATTCCGACGGAACCTATCGCGATTTGAGCGCGGTGGTCCCCGACATCACCGGCAAGACCATCGACGCCGCCGGCCTCGCGAAAATCAAGGCCGCCGATCCGACGAAGCTGCCGGTGCTCGACGGCAAGCTGCGCATCGGGCCCTGCGTCGGCAATGTCGGCAAGTTCATCTGCGTCGGCCTCAACTACGCCGACCATGCCGCCGAATCCAACCTGCCGGTGCCGTCCGAGCCGATTCTGTTCATGAAGGCGACCAGCGCCATCATCGGCCCCAACGACACCGTGGTGATCCCCAAGAACTCGACCAAGGCCGACTGGGAAGTCGAGCTCGGCGTCGTCATCGGCAAGGAGGCGCGCTACGTCGAGGAGAAGGACGCGCTGAGCCACGTCGCCGGCTATTGCGTCATCAACGACCTCAGCGAGCGCGCCTTCCAGAAGGACCGCGGCGGGCAGTGGGTGAAGGGCAAGTCGGCCGACACGTTCGGCCCGCTCGGCCCGTGGCTGGTCACCGCCGACGAGGTGCCCGATCCGCAGAACCTCAAGATGTGGCTCGAGGTCGACGGACACCGCTACCAGAACGGCTCCACCAAGACGATGATCTTCGGGGTCCGGACCCTGGTCAGCTACATCAGCCAGTTCATGTCGCTGCAGCCCGGCGACGTCATCTCCACCGGCACCCCGCCGGGCGTCGGCGAAGGCGTCAAGCCGAGCTCGGTGTTCCTGCGCCCGGGCCAGACGATGCATCTGGGCATCGACGGGCTGGGCGAGCAGACGCAGCGCACCGTCGCCTACGCCTGATACGGCGTTCCAGTGGCCGGCGGGCGAGGAGCCCGCCGGCATCCGGCGATCTCAGCCGGCGCTCGGATTCCAGGTGGAGTCGGCCTTGCGCGCGAGCTGCTCGAAGATGGTCTTGCCCAGGGTGCGGATGTCGGTTTCCGGCAGGCTCGCGACGATGGTGCAGGTCACCGCGTCGTTGGCCCAGTAATAGGCGTCGACGCCGCGGCGGCTCTCGAGCTTCCACACTTCCTTTTTGTCGGGCAGCGGGCCGGTGATGTAGAGCGTCAGCCGCTCGGCGGCGGCGTTCTCGTACATCAGTTGCGCCGCCGGGCCGTGCGCCGCCTCGCCGGCCTCGCCCGGCAGCAGGCGGCCGCCGAGGAAGGTATAGCCCTGCGCCGCGAGGTCGGGCGCGTCGATCGGGCTCGAAATGCGGTTGGAGAGCCAGCGCATGAGGTTGGGCGAATCCGCCGCCGCCTCGACGGCGTGGGTCTTTTCCTTGACGTAGAGGGCGTGGGCGATGACGGCGTTGTCGATCAGCCGCTCATAGACCGGCTCCTCCTGCCAGAACACGCCGCGCAAATACCAGCCGAGGCTGCCGGCGACGGCGACGACGACCAGCACGGCGGCGATGTTGCGCAGCGCCTCGAGCCGGCCGGTGCGGACGCGCTCGGCAATGCGCTGCGGGTTGAGGCGGGCCGGCACGGGGTCCTGCTGCACCGGCGGAAACAGCGCCCCCAGCGCCTCGTTCTGGCGCGTCCACTGGGCGACGAGCGCGGCGGCGTCGGGGTGCGCGGCGAGCCAGGTTTCCACCGCGGCGCGCCGTTCGGCCGGCAACTGCCCGTCGACATAGGCGTGCAGCGCATCGGTATCGATCTCGAACGGCGCGCCGGTCATTTCACAGTCCTCAGTCTGGGCTCCTCGGCACCGCCGGTCGCGGTCCGCAGCGCGGCCCTGGCGCGCCCGAGGCGCGACATCAATGTTCCGATCGGAATGCCGAGCGCCGTGGCGGCCTCGGCGTAGCTCATGCCCTCGAGCACGACGAGCAGCAGCGCCTCGCGCTGCTCGGCCGCGAGGGTTTCGATGGCGCGCGCCATCTCGGCCAGGGCGATGCGGCCGGGCTGCGCCGGGGCGACGGCCGGCTCGGCCACCAGGGCCTCCACCGCCAGGTGCTCGCCGCGGCGGCGCACGACGCGCAATTCGTTGCGGTAGAGATTGAGCAGGATGCGGAACAGCCAGGCCTTGAGCGGCCCGGTCGGCTTCCACAGCGCCTGCTTGCGGATGGCCCGCTCGAGGCAGTCCTGGACGAGGTCGTCGGCGCGGTCGGCGTTGCGCGTGAGCGCCCGCGCATAGCGGCGGAGCGCCGGCACGCAGAGCTCGATCTCGTCCAGGAACTGCTGGGACACGGGGGAATGCTGCCGGCTGCTACTCGACGGCAGTGTGCCAGGTGCCGCCGACGCCGTCGCCGGTGGTGTCGCCCGGCTTGGTGTCCTTGACCCACAGATAGAGCGGCCAGCCCTTGTAGGCGACGATCTTCTTGTCGCTGTCCTTGCGGTCGACGAGGGTGAAATCGCCGCTGACGGCGGTCGAGGCATCGACCAGCACCGGCGGCCAGGCGGTGGCGCATTTGTCGTAGCAATTGGACACGCCGACGGCGTCCTTGTCCCAGATATAGAGGGTCATGCCCTTGGAATCGGTGAGGATTTCCTTGCCGCCGACGCTGGCGGACTTGACCGCGCCGCCCAGGTAATCGTCGGCCAGCGCGAAGGAGGTCGAGAGCAGGCCGATGGCGGCCGCGCCCAGAAGCACAGAGCTCAGTTTCATGTCGGACTCCCTTTGGAGAATGGCGTGCCGGTGGGCAGCGCTCATCGATCAAAACAATCGGCCTCCGATCTTATTCCTTATGATGCTAAAGATTCTTGCGGGGCGGTTGCCGTTTTGCTTGTGTCGGGGTCCTGTTGACGGGAGGACTTTTATGAAGAGACGGCAATTCTTCGGGGCGGCGAGCGCCGCCGGAGTGGGCAGCATCGTGGCGTCGGCACTGCCGATGCCGGCCATCGCGCAGTCGACGCCCAAGGTGAACTGGCGCATGAGCTCGGCGTTCCCGAACTCGCTGGACACGCTGTTCGGGGCGGCCAAGCTGCTCAGCAAATACGTGTCGGACGCGACCGACGGCAATTTCGTCATCGACGTGTTCGCGGCGGGCGAGATCGTGCCGCCGGCGCAGATCGCCGATGCGGTGATGTCGGGCTCGATCGAGGCGGCGCACACGGCGTCGTATTACTACTGGGGCAAGGACCCGGCCTGGCAGTTGCCGACGACGATGCCGTTCGGCCTCAACGCCCGCGGCATGAACGCCTGGTTCTACTATGGCGGCGGCAACGAGATCTGCGACGAGTTTTTCGCGGCGCAGGGCATCACGGCGTTCCCGGCGGGCAATACCGGGGCGCAGATGGGCGGCTGGTTCCGCAAGGAGATCAACACGGTCGCCGATTTCGAGGGCCTCAAATTCCGCATGGGCGGCTTTGCCGGCGCCATCATGCAGAAGCTGGGCGTGATCCCGCAGAGCCAGCCGGGCGGACAGATCTACGAGGCGCTGGAGAAGGGCACGATCGACGCGGCCGAATGGGTGGGCCCGTATGACGACGAGAAGCTCGGCTTCGTGAAGGTGGCGCCGTACTACTATTATCCGGGCTGGTGGGAAGGCTCGGCGGCCCTGCATGCCATGTTCAACAAGGCCAAGTTCGAGGCGCTGCCGCCAGCCTACCAGTCGGCACTGAAATCGGCGTCGCAGGCGGTCAATCTCGACATGACGGCGCATTACGACTTCGTCAACGCCACCGCGATCAAGGCGGTGGTGGCCGAGGGCGCCAAGCTCCGCCCGTTCAGCCCGGAGATCCTCGCCGCCTGCCTCAAGGCGACCGACGACACCTATGCCGAAATGAGCGCCAAGAGCCCGACCTTCGGCAAGATGCTCACCTCGCTGAAGGCGTTCCGCAAGGACTATTATTTGTGGACGCAGGTGTCGGAGTACCCGTTCGACGCCTTCATGATGCAGCAGCAGCGCGCCAACGCGCTGTAGAGGCAGGGGGGCGGCAACAGGCATCGAGCCTGGAGTCGCCCCCACCCACCGCGCTCAGTTGAATGCCGGCGGGGTATTCAGGTCGAAGGTGGGCGGGGCGTTCAGATCGCCGTTCTGGTCGGGCGGCAGGGTGATCTGGATGGTGTTGAGGTCGGTGGTATTGGCCGGCTCGAGGAACGCCGTCACCAGTTGTGGGAACATGATCAGGATCAGCACCAGCGCCACCTGCAGCAGCAGGAACGGGATGGCGCCCAGATAGATGTCGCGGGTGCGCACGTCGCGCGGGGCGATGCCGCGCAGGTAGAACAAAGCGAAGCCGAACGGCGGGTGCATGAAGCTGGTCTGCAGCGTGGCGCAGATCATGATGCCGAACCAGATCATGTTGATGCCCAGCGTGTTGGCGGCCGGAGTGAGCATCGGAATGATGATGAAGGCGATCTCGAAGAAATCGAGGAAGAACGCCATGACGAAAATGAAGGCCATGGTGAACAGCAGAAAGCCGGTCTGACCGCCCGGCAGCGACACCAGAAGGCTTTCGATCCAGTGGCTGCCGCCGACGCCCTGGAACACCAGCGAGAAGACTCGGCTGCCCAAAAGGATGAAGATCACCATCGAGGTGAGGCGCATGGTGGCGGCCATACCGTCCCACAGCATCGGCCAGGTCAGCCGGCGGTTGAAGGCGGCCAAGGCGAGGGCGCCGACGACGCCCATGGCGCCCGCTTCGGTCGGCGTGACGAGGCCGAGAAAGATGGTGCCGAGCACGATGAAGATCAGCGCCAGCGACGGCACCATGCCGCGGACGAGCTTGACGGCGAGGGCGCGGCCGCGCAGCGTGCGGGCCTCTGGCGGCAGCGCCGGCACCAGCTTGGGGCGCAGGATCGAGAGCACCAGCACCCAGGCGGCGAACAGCAGCACCTGCACGATCGAGGCGCCGGTGGCGCCCACATACATGGCGCCTGCCGACTGGCTGAGCTGCGAGGCGAGCACGATCAGCACCAGCGACGGCGGGATGAGCTGGGCGATGGTGCCCGAGGCGGCGATGACGCCAGTGGCGTGCCGCACGCTGTAGCCATAGCGCATCATCACCGGCAGCGAGATGAGGCCCATCGAGATCACCGAGGCGGCGACGGTGCCGGTGATGGCGCCCATGATGGCGCCCACGAAGATCACGGCGTAGCTCAGGCCGCCGCGAATGCCGCCGAACAACTGGCCGAAGCCTTCGAGCAGATCCTCAGCGAGGCCGCTCTTTTCGAGGATGACGCCCATCAGGGTGAAGAAGGGAACTGCCAGGAGCAGGTCGTTGGAAAGCACGCCATAGAGCTGGTAGGCGAGGTTGCCGAGGAATTCCGGCTCGATCAGGTGGAACTGCAACGCGGCGATGCCGAAGAACAGGCCCACGGCGCTGAGCGAGAAGGCGGCCGGATAGCCGATCAGCATGAACAGCACGAGGCCGCCGAACATCAGCGGCGCCATGTTGGCGCGGACGAAATCGATCATTGGATCGGCTTCTCGTAGGCGCTCTCGCGCACATAGGTGGTGGTGAGCGCCAGGATGCATTTGATGATCTCGGCGATGGCCTGCAGCAGCAGGATGAAGAAGCCGACGGGCAGCAGGATCTTGGCCGGCCATTGCGGCAGGCCGCCGGCATTGGCCGAGGCCTCCTGGGTGACCAGCGAGGTCCAGGCCCAGCCCCAGGTGAACCAGATCAGCAGCAGGCAGAGCGGCACCAGGAAGAACAGGCCGCCGAGCAGGTCGATCCAGGTGCGGGTCCGCTCGCTGACGGCGCCGTAGATCAGGTCGACCCGCACATGGGCGTTGACCTTGAGCGTCCAGGCGCCGCCGAGCATGACGATGGCGGCGAACATGTACCAGGAGCTGTCGCTGAGGGCGTTGGAGTTGTTGGCGTAGAGGCTGTAGAGCCAGCCGAAGACGCCGAAGCCGGTCCTGCTCTCGAGCCAGAGCAGGGCGCCGCTCGAATAGCGGATGATGGCGTTGGCGGCGGTGACCAGCGAACACAGCAGCACCAGCCAGATGGCGACAAGGCCGATGCGGCGGTTCAGCTCGTCGATGGCGCCGGCGAGACGCAGCGGCCAGCGCGGCGCTGGCGATAAAGCACGAGGCATGGAACCGGCCCCCCGAACGATCCAATAGTTCGGATGCTAGCGATCATGCCTCGCCGCGCCGGTCAACAGTGCTTGTGCTCTGTCCGAACAAGACCGTCGGCCTCGTTCGTCCAACCGCTGGCCGTTCTTGCGCTCTGTCCGAACGAGACCGAGGGGCCTCGTTCGTCCAACCGCTGGCCGTTCTTGCGCTCTGTCCGAACGAGACCGAGGGGCCTCGTTCGTCCAACCGCCGGCCGTTCTTGCGCTCTGTCCGAACGAGACCCAGAAATCTCGTTCGTCCAAATGCTAGCCGTTCTCCAGCCATTTCACCTGGTCGGGCGTCAGCCTGATCGACAGCGCCTTGATGGAATCGTCGAGCTCCTGCAGCCGGCGCGGCCCGATCAGCGGGATCGACGGGAAGGGCTGCGCCAGCACGTAGGCGAGCGCGATGTGGATGGGGCTGGCGCCGAGCTCCTTGCCGAGCGCGATGGCGCGGTCGCGGCGGGCGAAATTGCCCTCCGAGTACCAGGTGTCGACCAACTCGGCATTGTCGCGCCTGTCGCGGCCAGCCCGGTCGGTGAAGAAGCCGCGGGCCTGGCTCGACCACGAGAAATTGGGGATCTGGTGCTCGGTAAGCCACGCCTTGTAGGGCGCGTCGGAGGCGGCGATGCAGCCGGCCCAGATGGCCTTGATCATCTCGGCCAGGGCGAAATTGTTGCTGAGCGCGCCGGGCGCCTGCTTGCCGGTGCGCCTGGCATAGTCGATCGCCTCCTGCATGCGTTCGCGGCTCCAGTTGGAGCCGCCGAAGATGCCGCGGATGCGGCCCTTCTTCACCTCGGCGTCCATGGCGTCGACGAACTCGCCCACCGGCACGTCGAGGTTGTCGCGGTGCATGAAGTAGATGTCGACATAGTCGGTCTTGAGGCGATCGAGCGACTGGTCGAGCTGCCTGGCGATGACGTCCGGATAGCAGAGCGGGGAATGCGCGCCCTTGCCGATCAGCACCACCTCCTCGCGCACGCCGCGATTGGTGTGCCATTCGCCGAACAGCTTTTCGGTCGCGCCGGCGCCATAGACATAGGCGGTGTCGTAGAGGTTGCCGCCGGCCTCGAAGAAGGCGTCGAGCAGGATGGAGGCCGACGAGAAGGTGCGGAAATCCTCAAAGCCGGTGGCGACCACCGAGGCCTGCTTCGTGAGCCCAGGAATGGAGCGCTTGGCGATGCGGCTGCCGCCGCGGGCGAGGGGCGTGCCGCGCAGGGTGACGGTGCGGCGCGAGGATTTCTCGAGGTCGTATTCGAGCCCGGCGCCGGCGCGCCAGGCATCGAGGGTGCGCAAATTGCCGAGGGTGTCGGCCCAGCTCATGCCGGGGGCGGCGAATTCCTGGCGGCCGGCGAAGATCGCTTCGGCGGCGCCGTCGGCCTCGAAGGAATAAAGATGCGGCTGGCCGCGCCCGGCCTCGATGGTCTCGACCTCCTTGCCCGGGCGGACGATGCGGATGGTGCCGGGGCCGCCGCTGCGGTCGCCGCCGGCGAACCAGAAATCGGGCACCTCGATGCGGCCGGTGGCGCCGTGGATGCGCAGCACGTTGTCGAGCTGCACGAAGACGGCGCAGCTCACCTGCGCGACGATGCCGGTGTCGAACTGCAGCACGGCGGCCGACCATTCGTCGGTGCGTTCCTTGCCCAGATGCGCGGTGCCCATCACCTTGACCGGATCGAGGAAGGGGCGGCCCACGGCCCGGCCGGCGATGAAGCGCGACATCGACACCGGGTAGCAGCCGACATCGAGGATGCCGCCGCCGGCGAGATCGTTGGCGAACAGGCGATGCTCGGGCTTGAAGGCCGGCATCTGGAAGCCGAAGCTCGACTGGATCATGCGCACTTCGCCGATGGCGCCGGAGGCGACGAGGTCGCCGAGCGCCCTGGTCGCGGGGTGCAGGCGGTACATGAAGGCTTCGCCGATGAAGGTGCCGGCGCGGGCGTGGGCGTTGAAGATGGCGTCGGCCTCGAAAGCGGTCAGCGCCAGAGGCTTTTCGACGAGAACGTGCTTGCCCGCTTCGGCTGCCTTGATGGCCCATTCCGCATGGCCGGGGTGGGGTGTCGCGATATAGACGGCGTCGACATCGGGGTCGCGCAGCAGCGCGTCGTAGCCGGCGACGATGCGGGCGCCGGGGAAGGTGTCGGCGAGTCCGGGCTTTTGCGGATTGCGGCTGGCGATGGCGACCAGCTCGCCGGTTTTCGACGCCTTGACGCCGTCGCGGAAGGCCTGGGCGATGCCGCCGGGCCCGATGATGCCCCAGCGCAGTTTCCGGTCGGTCGTCATGTCGATGTGCTCCTCGCCCCGCGGCTTGTCGCGCCGCTTTGATGGTGCGCCACTGTTAGCGGAGGGCGCCCGGCGGCGCAATATTTCAGTAAATATTTACTTCGGATTTTGGCTTTGGATTTCGGCTTCGGATTTCTGCTTCGCAGGCGAGGCCGACATGCGGCTGGAATCGCGCCGGGCGGCATTGTAACCAAAGGCAGTTTCCGGAGGGGCGTCCATGTTCGTTGTCGGTGGCGAGAGCCTGATCGATCTCATCAGCAAGCCGGTCGGTCCGGACGGCCGGCGCGAGTTGGTGGCCAAGGCCGGCGGCTCGCCGATGAACTGCGCCATCGCGCTTGCGCGGCTCGGCAACGAGGCCGGGTTCCTGTGCCCGATCAGCCGCGACAGTTTTGGCGATTTCATCCTCGAGCCGCTGAACGCGGCTGGGGTGAAGGTGCTGCTCGGGGAGCGCGTGCGCGAGCCCTCGACGCTGGCGGTGGTCACCGACGACGGCCGCGGCAACCCGCGCTATGCGTTCTACCGCGAGGCCGACCGCGCCTTCACCCGCGACGGGCTGATCGCGGCGTTGCCGGAGCGGGTGGAGCTGTTCCAGATCGGCGGCTTCTGCACCATCGAGCCGGCCGACATGGCGGTGTGGCTGGAGGTGGCACGCGAGGCCAGGCGGCGCGGGGCGCTGCTGTCGACCGACCCGAACCTCCGGCCGTCGCTGATCGCCGATTTGGACGCCTACCGGCAGCGGGTGCTGGCGTCGCTCGATCTGGTGAGCCTGGTGAAGCTCTCGGAAGAGGATCTGCATACGCTCGATGCGAGCAAGAGCATCGAGCAGCACGCCGATGCGCTGCTCGAGCGGCCCAATATCGAGCTGGTGGTGGTGACGCTCGGGGCCGAGGGCTCGAGGGCGTTCACCGCCAATGCCAGCGTGCACGCCGACATCTATCCGGCGGCGCCGGGCGGCGACAATGTCGGGGCCGGCGATACGCTGATGGCGGGCATCCTCACCTGGCTCAGGGACCACGGGGCGCTGGCGGCGGGCCGGCTCGGGACGCTGCGCCCGGAGCAGTTGCAGCAGATGCTGTGGTTCGGCGCCGTGGCCGCCGGCATCAATTGCAGCCGCGTCGGCGCCAATCCGCCGACGCGGGCCGAGGTGGATGCCGTGGTGGCGAGATAGCTTGGTTCTCGCTCGGCCAGCCGCTGCGGGATTATTCCCCGATCACTGAAATATTTGTCGGGTTGTCGGTATCGCGCGGCTCTGCTTTGTTCGGCGCATGCGGGTGGTGCTGTGGCTCATCGCGGTGGTGGTCGTGGTCGGCGCGGGCGTCGGCCTCTATATGCTGACGCCGGTGCGCGGGCCGGCGCGGGACCTGACGCTGGTGGGCGACGTCGAGCGCGGCAACTATTTGATGCGGCTGGGTGGGTGCGTGACCTGCCATACCGACCCCAAGACCAAGGACGCGGTGCTGGCGGGGGCGCAGACGGCCGGCCTGAAGACGCCGTTCGGCACCTTCTATCCGCCCAACATCACGTCGTCGAAGAGCGCCGGTATCGGCAACTGGACGCTGGCGCAGTTTGCGAGCGCGCTGAGCGACGGGGAGGGGCCGCAGGGGCATCTCTACCCGGCGTTCCCCTATGACAGCTACACGCTGATGAGCGACCAGGAGGTGGCCGACCTCTATGCGGCGATCGAGGCGACGACGCCGGTCGACACGCCGAGCAAGCCGCACGAGGTGGCCTTCCCGTTCAACCAGCGCTGGCTGCTGGCCGGCTGGAAGCATCTGTTTTTCCACCCGCAGCGCTTCGTGGCCGACGCGGCGCAATCGGAGGCGTGGAATCGCGGCCGGTACATCGTGTTCGGGCCTGGGCACTGCGTCAGTTGCCACAGCCCGCGCAACGCGCTGGGCGGGCTCGACGCCGGCACGGAGCTGAGCGGCAATCCCGACAAGACGAGCCCGGGCGGCCGCACGCCGTCGCTGCTCGCGGCCGACCTCAAGAAGCACGGCTACGACGCGGCGTCGCTGGCGCAGGCGCTGGTCGACGCCTTCACCCCGGACATGGACAGCCTGGGCGGGCCGATGGGCGAAGTGATCGAGGACGAGACCTCGCACTGGACCGACGCGGACCGGGCGGCAGTGGCGGCGTATCTGCTGGGCGGGTCATAGGAGCCTGACTGATGGCTCTTGCCCAGCGCGACACAACCCCCTAACTCACCAGCAGAGCCAAGGAGCCGACCATGCCGCAAGACGCCGAAGTGCTGCGCTCGACGCTGTCCCTCGCGCCGGTGATTCCGGTGATCATCCTCGACGACGTGCAGAAGGCGCGGCCGCTGGCCGAGGCGCTGGTGGCCGGCGGGCTGCCGGTGCTGGAGGTGACGCTGCGCACGCCGCGCGCGCTGCAGGTGATCGAGGAGATGGCCAAGGTGCCGGGCGCGGTGGTCGGCTCGGGTACGGTGCGCTCGCCGCTGCAGATGGGCCATTCGGTGGATGCGGGGGCGAAGTTCATGGTGTCGCCGGGGGCGAGCCCGCGCCTGCTCGAGGCGGCCGACGAGGTGTCGATCCCGCTGCTGCCCGGCATCGGCACGCCGACCGAGGCGATGACGGCGCATGAGCACGGCTATTATTTCCTCAAATTCTTCCCGGCCGAGGCGCTGGGCGGGGCGGCGGTGCTGAAGGCGTTCGCCTCGCCGCTCAGCGACATCACCTTCTGCCCGACCGGCGGCATCGACGCGGTGAAGGCCAGAACCTACCTGGCGCTGCCCAATGTGATCTGCGTCGGCGGCTCGTGGGTGATGCCGCAGGATGCGCTCGAGGCGGGCGACTGGGCCCGCATCGAAGGCCTGGCGCGCGAGGCCGCGGCGCTGAAGAGGGGCTGATGCGGGCGCCGAGCAGGGTGCCCGGCCTCACGCATCTGCGCGTCACCTTCACCGACGATTTCTATGTCGGCCCGGGGCGGGCCGACCTGCTCGAGGGCATCGCCGAGACCGGCTCGATCGCCGCGGCGGGCAAGCGCATGGGCATGAGCTACAAGCGCGCCTGGGGGCTGGTGCAGGCGCTCAACGCCGGCTGGGGCCGGCCGCTGGTCGAAACCTCGCGCGGCGGGGCCGGGCAGGGCGGCGCCAGCCTCAGCGCCGACGGGCAATTCGTGCTCGAGCGCTACCGCGCCATGCAGCAGGCGGCGCGCCGCGCCATCGCACCGGATGTTGCGGCGGTCGGCAAGCGGCTCGATATTTCCTGGCGGAAATAACGCTTGCCCGGCCGCAGCGGCTTTGCGACAAGCGATATGGTTCAACGAACATATCGGAGCGCCCCATGCGCCTGCCGCGCCGTTCTTTCCTCGGGCTTGCGCTGGCCGTCACCGCCCTCGCGAGTGTCACGGCAGCCGAGGCCGCCATCGTCAACGCCGCCGTCGCTGCCAATTTCACGCAGGTCGCGACCGACCTCGCGGCGAGGTTCAAGGCGGCGACCGGCAACGACGTGCAATTGAGCTTCGGGGCGACCGGCGGGCTCTATACGCAGATCACCCAGGCGGCGCCGTTCGATGTGTTCTTCAGCGCCGACGACAAGCGCACGGCGACGGCGGTCAAGGATGGTTTCGGCGTCGCCGGAACCGAGTTCACCTATGCGGTGGGCAAGGTGGTGCTGTATTCGCCGACGCTCGACGTGAGCAAGGGCGACGAGGCGCTCAAGGCCAATGCGTTCCAGCACATCGCCATCGCCGATCCGAAATCGGCGCCCTATGGCGCGGCTGCCATGGCGGTGCTCGACAAGCTCGGGCTGACCGCGGCGGTGACGCCCAAGATCGTAACCGGCGAGAACATCACGCAAACGCTGCAATTCGTCGACAGCGGCTCGGCCGAGCTCGGCTTCGTGGCGCTGAGCCAGGTGATGGGCAAGCCGGCGACGCAGATCTGGCTGCCGCCGCAGGAGGACTATCCGGCGATCCGCCAGAACGCAGTTCTGCTCAAGCATGGCGAGAGCAACGAGGTGGCCAGGGCGTTCCTCGACTTCGTGAAGTCGGACGCCGCCGTGGCGGTGATCAAGGCCGCAGGGTACGCGGTGGAGTAGCGGAACGCGGTTTTAGAGGTCGCCATGCCGAGTTGGGCCGATATCGCTTCTCCCGTCACGCTGACGCTGGCGCTGGCGGCGGCCACCACGCTGGTGCTGCTGCTGGTCGGCACGCCCATCGCGTGGTGGCTGGCGCGGACGCGCACCGCCTGGCGCGAGCCGATCGCGGCGCTGGTGGCGATGCCGCTGGTGCTGCCGCCGACGGTGATCGGCTTCTATCTGCTGCTGGCGCTCGGGCCGAACGGCCCGGGCGGGGCGCTGGCGTCGCTGTGGGGGGCGCGGACGCTGGCCTTTTCCTTCCTCGGGCTGCTGATCGGCTCGCTGTTTTATTCGCTGCCGTTCATGGTGCAGCCGCTGCGCGTCGCCTTCGAGGGGCTCGACCAGGATACGCTCGACGCGGCGGCGACGCTGGGGGCGGGGCGGGTGCAGACCTTCCTGCGCGTGGTGCTGGGGGCGTCCGCCAGCGGTCTCGTCACCGGGCTGATCCTCACCTTCGCGCACACGGTGGGCGAGTTCGGCGTGGTGCTGATGATCGGCGGCAACATTCCCGGCGCCACCAAGGTGCTGTCGATCAGCATCTACGATTTCGTCGAGCGCGGCGAATGGGCGGGGGCGCACTGGCTGAGCGCCGGCATGGTGGTGTTCGCCTTCGTGGTGGTGACGGCGACGATGCTGCTGGATCGCAGGTTCGGCCGGCTGACGGGATAGTGCAGCCGACGGCATGGCCGGTGCCGTTGCCCGAGGGCGAACGATCGCCTATCACTGTTCGCATGTCTCAGGATCTCGCGCGCATTCGGGCGTTCGTGCAGGTGTTCGATGCCGGCGGGTTTTCGGCGGCGGCGCGCCAGCATGGGCGGTCCAAGGCGCTGCTGAGCAAATACGTGACCGACCTCGAGGATTATCTCGGGGTGCGGTTGATGAACCGGACGACGCGCAAGCTCAGCCTCACCGAGGCGGGCGAGGCGTATTACCGCGAGGCCAGCCAGCTGCTGCAGCAGCTCGACGACCTCGATGCGTCGATCCTCGACCAGACGGCGGCGCCGCGCGGACTGCTGAGGGTGTCGGCGCCGCGCAATTTCGGCGAGATGATCCTGGCGCCGGCGATCTTCGCCTTCCTCGCCGAGCACCCGGACGTGACGCTGGACCTCCGGCTCGAGGACCGCTTCGTCGACCTGGTGGAGGAGGGGATCGACGTGGCGCTGCGCATTTCGGCGGCGCAGGATTCCTCGCTGATCGCGCGCAGGATCTCGGACATGCAGCATTCGGTGGTGGCCTCGCCCGATTATCTGCGGGCGCATGCCGCGCCGCAGGCGCCGGACGAGCTCAGGCACCATGCCTGCATCGTCGACACCAATCTGCAGGGGCAGGCGAACTGGCGCTTCGTCGACCACGGGCAGACGGTGTCGATCCACGTGCAGGGGCCGGTGCGGGTCAACTCGCCGCTGTCGGCGCGCGACGCGGCGCTGGCCGGCCTTGGGCTTGCCTTATTGCCCGGCTACCTCGCCGATCCGATGCTGACGTCGGGCAGGCTGATCAGGGTGCTCGACGGCTACGTGCAGACGGGCGCGAGCCTGCAGGCCGTGTACCCGCATCGCCGGCATCTCGCCGGCAAGGTGCGGGCGCTCATCGATCACCTGGTGGCGTGGTTCGAAGCCCACCCGGTCTGACTGGACGATTGGTTCCGGCGGTGCCGGAACAGGGGCAGGTGGGAATATGCGTCGCCGTTTTGCCGCGCTGGTGGGGTTGTGCGCCCTGCTGCCCCTGCCCGCGCTGGCGCATCCGCACATCTTCGTCGATGCCAAGGCCGCCATCACCTTCAACGATGCGGGCGAGGTGGTGTCGATCCACAACACCTGGACGTTCGACCAGGCCTATTCGGCCTGGTCGATCCAAGGGCTCGACACCAACAATGACGGCAAATATTCGCGGGCCGAGCTGCAGCCGCTCGCCGACGACAACATGAATGGGCTGGCCGACTACCAATATTACACCTTCGCCGGCGAGGGGAACGATCCGAACCTGCCGTTCAGCCATGGCAGCCACGCCAGCATCGACTATGACGGCAAGCAGACGACGCTGAATTTCGACGTGGCGCTGGCCAAGCCCTATGCCATCCGCAAATCGCTCGAGCTCTCCATCGACGATCCGGAATATTACGTCGCCATCACCTTCCACGACGCGAGCGACGTGACGCTGGTCAACGCGCCGAAAAACTGCAGCATCGCCATGCAGGACGCCAAGGAGATGCCGCCGGAGCTGGCCGATGCGCTCTACGCGCTGCCGCCCGACGTCACCAAGCTGCCGCCCGAGCTGGAGCAGGCGCTGCGCGGCATGCAGGGGGCGATCCTGATCAACTGCCCCGGCGGCAGCCTGACCGGCAAGCCGGCGACAGCCGAGGGCGCGGCGGCCACCGCACCGGCGGCGGCGTCGACCGCGCTCGATGCGGCGACGCAGATGGCCGAGACCACGCCGGCCGCCAATCCGCCGGCGCAGCAGGGGCTGACCTCGCCGATCCTTGCCGGCAATCTGCCGTTCGGGTCGGCGCCCAACGAGCCGGGGCTCAAGCTGCCGCGCACCGGCTTTCTCGGCTGGGTGCAGCAGAAGCAGGTGGATTTCTACATGGCGCTGGAGCACGCGCTCAGCGGGCTCAAGACCGACTGGACCGGCTTCTGGGTGCTGGGGCTGCTGAGCTTCCTCTACGGGGTGTTCCACTCGGCCGGGCCCGGGCACGGCAAGGTGGTGGTGTCGTCCTACGTGCTCGCCAACGAGGCGCAGGTGCGGCGCGGCATCCTGCTGAGCTTCATCGCCGCGATGCTGCAATCGCTGGTGGCCATCGGCTTCGTGCTGGTGGCGGCGAGCCTGCTGGGCATGACGGCGATGGCGATGAGCGATGCCGCCAACTGGATCGGCATCCTGTCCTACGGGCTGGTGGCGCTGCTCGGGCTGTGGCTGATCCTGCGCAAGCTGTTCGGCTGGGGCCATCATCACCACCATGACGAGCCCGAGGCGATGGCGGCCGCGGCCAATCCGATGCAGGCGCTGGCGCGCAAGCATATGGGGACGCCGGCGCACGCGCTGGCGGCGGGCGGGCCGGCGCTCACCGCGTTCCGGGTGGCCGAGGCCGGCCCCGACGCCTATGGCCGGCTGCCGGGGCACGCGCATTACGGGCACAATCACGGCGACGACGGCCACGACGAGCATGACGACGGGCACGCCCATATCGTGACGCCGGCGCAACTCAGTGGCGGCTGGCGCGAGCAGCTGGGCGTGGTGTTGTCGGTGGGCATCCGGCCGTGCTCGGGGGCGCTGATCGTGCTCGCCTTCGCGCTGAGCCAGGGGCTGCTGCTGGCGGGCATCGTGGCGGTGCTGCTGATGGGCGTGGGCACGGCGATCACCACCGGCACGCTGGCGGCGCTGGCGGTGGGTTTCAAGGGCCTCGCCCGCGGCGTGGCCGGGGCCGACAACAAGATCACCGGCATGCTGGTGTGGTGGGCCGAGCTGCTGGCCGCCGTTGGCGTGTTCGCGTTCGGCGTGGTGCTGCTGCTGGCGAGCGTATGAGCTAGGCGGCCCGGGTCTTCGCCTCGGCGTTCTTTTCGGCCTGGCGCGAGCGGAACAGCTCGCGCATCAGCCAGGCGCCGAGCAGCTTTTCGCGCTCGAGGATCGAGGGAAAATCCAGCGACGGGGCGATGTGGGCGGCAAAGGCCTCGGCGTCGTCCGGCGTCTGCCGCAGATCCTCGGGCAGCTCGTACCAGCGGCGGATGGCTTCGGCTTCGGCGTCCTGTTTGGTCAGTTGCATGTCGGGCCTCCTGAGGGGCAACCGAAGCCGCCAGCATCGGCCGCCATGGCTAACGAAAGGTTAACGGCGGCGCTCATTCGGCGGCGTCCCGGCGCGTTTCCGATTCCGGCGGCACGTTGCCCCAGGGCGGCAGGCCGTCGCGCTCGCGCCGCAGCCAGCTCACGATGAGCTTGCGGGAATTGGCCATGGTGCGGAAATCCAGCTCTTCGGCGAGGGCGGCGGCAAAGACCTGCATCTGGTCCTCCGTCTCGCGCTCCTGGGCGGGCAATGCCCGCCAGCGGCGGAGGGTTTCCTCGCGCGCTTCGTCCTTGGTGAGTTCAGTCAAGCGACCCCGATTTCTGAGCCCCGCCGAGGAATCCGCGACATCGCGATTGGTTCCACCGATGCTTCTTGCAAATCATTCGCAACAAGAATATCTCTTGCGAATGATTTGCAATGGCGAATAGCGCCGGCTACAAGGACGGTCCCCGCAATGACCACGAACACCATGGACGCCCTCCCCTCACGCCGGCCCGGCTGGCTGCGCGACAGCACCACCCCGCCGCTGGTGGAGGTGTTCCGCTCCATCCACCTGCCCAAGGATGCGCCGACCTGGCGGCGGTTCCTCGCCTTCGTCGGACCGGGCTATCTGGTCGCCGTGGGCTATATGGACCCCGGCAATTGGGCGACCTCGCTCGCCGGCGGCAGCCAGTTCGGCTACACGCTGCTGTTCGTCGCGCTGCTCAGCAACATCATGGCGATCATCCTGCAGTCGCTGTGCGCGCGGCTCGCCATCGGCACCGGCAAGGATCTGGCGCAGGCCTGCCGCGACGCCTTTCCGCACTGGATCGCGTGGCCGCTCTGGGCGCTGGCGGAGATCGCCATCGTCGCCACCGACCTCGCCGAGGTGGTGGGCACGGCGATCGGGCTCAACCTGATCTTCGGCATCCCGCTCGAGCTCGGCATCATCATCACCACGCTCGACGTGTTCCTGATCCTGTTCCTGCAGGCCAAGGGCTTCCGCTGGATCGAGGCCTTCATCATCACCATGCTGGGGGTGATCGCGGTGAGCTTCGTGTTGCAGATCATGCTCGCCAATCCCGACTGGGGCGGGGTGATCCGCGGCTTCGCGCCGACCACCGAAATCGTGCACAATCCCAACATGCTGTACCTGGCGCTGGGCATCATCGGCGCCACGGTGATGCCGCACAACCTCTATCTGCATTCGGGTATCGTGCAGACGCGCGCCTATGGCGACAGCCTCGCCGAAAAGCGCGAGGCGCTGAAATTCTCGACGCTCGATTCGGTGTTCGCGCTCACCTTCGCGCTCACCATCAATGCCTCGCTGCTGGTGCTGGCGGCGGCGGTGTTCTACCCGCACCACGAGGTGGTGACCGACATCGGGCAGGCCTCGCATCTGCTGACGCCGCTGCTCGGCTCGACGCTGGCGCCGATCCTGTTCGGCATCGCGCTCATCGCCTGCGGCCTCAACTCGACGGTGACGGCGACGATGGCCGGGCAGATCGTGATGGAAGGGTTCATCCGCTTCCGCATGGCGGCCTGGGCGCGGCGGCTGATCACGCGCGGCATCGCCATCATCCCGGCGCTGATCGCGGTCTATGTGTTCGGCGCGGCGCAGGCGGGCCGCTTGCTGGTGTTCAGCCAGGTGATCCTGAGCTTCCAGCTGCCGTTTGCGGTGGTGCCGCTGGTGCTGTTCACGGCGAGCCGGCAGAAGCTGGGCGATCTCGTCTCGCCGCGCTGGCTGACGGCGATCGCCGCCGTGGTGGCGACGCTGATCATCGGGCTCAACGCCAAGCTGCTGTTCGACTTCGCGACCGGCGGGCTGGGTTAGGCCGCGGGCCGGCCCCCGCGACAATCGCGGAGCTTGCGTCGCGGGCGACGGCAGATATGGTGCGCGCCGCCTCGACCTTTCTCACCAAAAGCGCCATGCCGGTCCTCAAACCCGCCGACCACCCGACGATCAAGGACCCGAAGGTCGGCGTGCTGCTGCTGAATCTGGGCACCCCGGATTCGCCCGATTACTGGCCGATGCGGCGCTATCTGAGCCAGTTCCTCAGTGACCGGCGGGTGATCGAGACCAATCCGGCGATCTGGCAGCTGATCCTGCAGGGCATCATCCTCAATGTGCGGCCGCAAAAGAGCGGCGCCAATTACCGCAAGATCTGGGACAACGCGGCCGGCGACAGCCCGCTCCGGGTGATCTCGCGGCGGCAGGCGGAAAAGCTCCAGGCGCGGCTGGGCGACGCGGTGGTGGTGGCCTTCGGCATGCGCTACGGCAACCCCTCGACCGAGAGCACGCTGCGGGCGCTGCTCGCGGCGGGGTGCACCCGCATTCTCGTCTGTCCGCTCTATCCGCAATATTCGGCGACGACGACGGCGACCGCCAACGATGCGGTGTTCGACGTGCTGAAGCGGCTGCGCTGGCAGCCGGCGCTGCGCACGCTGCCGCCCTATTACGCGACGCCCGAATACATAGCGGCGCTGAGCGACAGCATCGCGGCGGGCGTCGCGGCGCTGCCGTTCAAGCCGGATGTGGTGCTGACCTCGTATCACGGCATGCCGGTCGAGTATCTGCTGAAGGGCGATCCGTATTATTGCGACTGCCTCGCGACGACGCGGCTGGTGCGCGAGCGGCTGGGCTGGAGCGAGGACTATCTCAAAGTGACGTTCCAGAGCCGCTTCGGCCCGGACGAATGGCTCAAGCCCTACACCGCCGATACTATCGAGGAGCTGGGCCGGCAGAAACGAAAGGTGGCGCTGCTGGCGCCGGCGTTCTCGGTCGACTGCATCGAGACGCTGGAGGAGCTGGCGATCACCGGCCGCGAGCAATATGTGCATGCCGGCGGCAATCATGACGACTACGCCTACATCCCCTGCCTCAACGACAGCGACGGCGGCATGGCGATGCTGGAGGCGGTGGTGCGGCGCGAGCTGGCGGGCTGGCTGTAGGCCGGACCTCGCGGATCAGTTGGCCGCCGCGGCGGCCGGCTCGGGCTGCGCCGGGTCCTTGCCCACGCCGAAGGCGTCGACGCGGCCCTTGGGGGCATCGAGCATCTGGCTGAGGTCGAAGGGCGTATCCGTACGCACGGCCGACGCGGTGACGAGTTCGGCGGCGCGCTTGGGCGTCTGGCTCAGCGGCACCACGGCGCCGGCGATTTCGAGCAGCCGCGTCTGCCCCAGCCCCTGGTAGGGCGGCCGCACCATCACGGCGGCGTCGGTGCCGGCCAGCACGTCGGCGATGTCGATGCCCACCCCGCCGCTGCCATGGTAATAGAGTTTCAGCGACTGGCTGACATAGAACGCCAGTTTATCGGCGCCGGCGGCGCTGAAATGGATGCCGTCACCCTTGCGCATCTGCACGATGGTGCCGTTGATGTCGGGGCCGGTCGAGGTGTAGTTGCCGTCGTCGTCGACGAATTTGTCGTAGATGTCGAGGAAGTCCGAGCCGCCGGCGAACACCGCCAAACGCTGGATCGAGCTGATCTGTCCCATGGCGGTGGAAAAATCCGCCTTGGCCATCGGCGGCAGGCCGACCCAGATCAGCGGCTTGTTGGCGCCCTTGATGGCGGCGACGAAATCGGCCACGCGCTGCTTGTAGGCGTCGGTCCATTCCGGCGTCAGCGGCTTCACCGAACCGTCGGGCAGCTTGATCGTCTGCCGGTCGTTGATGCCCACGATCATCACGGCGATGTCGAAGCTGTTCTTGCTGACCTGATCGACCGCCGTCTTGTCCCAGTCGAAGAAATCCGGGCGCGCGAAGCCGGACGAGCCGACGCCCTGGTTGATCACCACGATGTTGGGATCGTCCTGGTACAGCCGGTCGAGCGCCTTGGCGAGATCGACCGCCATGGAGTCGCCGAACACCGCCAGCCGCGTCGCGTTCGCCGCCTTCTCGGCCGCCGGCTTGGCGGGAGCGGGCAGCGTCGCCTTCTTGGGCTTCACCACCACCGGCGCGGGGGGCGGCGTCTCTTCCTGCTGGCCGCCGCCGAACAGCATGTCGAACAGCGTCCGCCGCTTCTTTTGCGGCTGCTGGCTCTGCGACTGGTCGCCGCCGCCGCCGAACAGCCCCTGCGCCGCCACCGGCGCGACATCGCCGGCAACGAACAGCGCGACCAGGATCAGGACGACGAGACGGCGGAGCATGACGCCCTTATGCCCGTTCGGCGCGGCGAAATGAAGGCTCTCCCTCACGGCGGTTGGCCGAGCGATCCCGTTTGGCATCGGTCGGACAGAGCACAAGCAAAACCGGCTTGGGCTCCCCCTCATCCACCTTCGGGCGCCGCCTCGCGCCACCCCACTATTGCCCCGTGAGCTCGCGCCAGCTGTCGAGGGTGATGAAGCCGTCGGCCACCTCGCCGCGGCTCGCCTGGTAGCGGGCGTAGGCGGCCGAGGTTATCGGCCCGAGCCGGCCGTCGACCTCGCCCTTGAGCAGGCCGAGCCGGATCAGCGCCGCCTGGATGTCCTTGCGCTGCGCAAGGTCGGGGAATTTCGTGTCGCGCGGCCAGCTCGCCTGGAACGCGCCGGCGCCCTTCAGCCGGTCGGCGAGATGCGCCACGGCGAGCGCGTAGCTGTCGGAGAAATTGTAGCCCTTGAGCACGAGGTAGTTCCTGGTCATCAGGAATTTCGGGCCCTTGGCACCGGCCGGGGCGTAGAAGAACACCGGCACGGAGGGGTCGGCGAAGGGCTTGCCGCTGACCCGCTTCACGCCCAGGCCGGCGAACACCGAGATCGGCTTCAGCGTGGTGCGGTCGGCCAGCATGTAGTCGAAATTGCGCGGCACGCTGACCTCGAAGCCCCAGTCGACGCCGGGGGCATAGCCGAGGTCGAGCAGGAATTTGGCGCTGGTCGCCAGCGCATCGGCGAGCGAATCCTGCAGATCGATCCTGCCGTCGCCGTCGCCATCGGTGCCGTGCGCGATGACGTTGCTGGGGTTGACCTGCAGGTGCCCGATGGCGCCGGCCCACGAGCCGAGCAGGTGGCGGGCATCGAGCGGGCCGCGCTGCACCAGCTTCAGCGCCGCGATGAAATCGGCCTTGTCGCCCTCGTAGCGGCCGCGATGCTGCCACACCAGCGTCGCCAGCGAGCGGATCACCGGCTTGATCAGCTTCTTGTTGCCCAGCACCGAGCCGTAATTGGTCTCGATGCCCCAGATGGCGCCGAGCACATAGGGGTCGACGCCGAAACGCTTGCCGGTCGCGGCGAACAGAGCGCGGTTCTTGTCGATCGCCGCCTTGCCGCTGGCGATGCGCGTGTCGCTCACCCGCTGGTCGATATAGCTCCAGATCGGCGTGGTGAATTCCGGCTGCGTCTCGACCAGGGTCTTGATCGTCGGGTCCGGAGTCAGCCCGGCGGTCGACAGATCATAGACGTCGGGGCTCACCCCCGAGGCGATGGCGGTGGCGCGAAACGCATGCAGGAAGTCGGAAAACGACGCGGCGTGCGCGGGAGCCGCGAGGAACGAAGCCAGCAATACCAATATCAGCAGTCGCATTGCTCGTTCCCCATGCGCGGGAATGACGATGCGGGAATGGTGCCACGCAAGTGTGTTGGAAACCTGACGGCCGCCTCTACCGATTCCGCCGCTGCAGGTACCGCTCCCAGTCGAGCGCCGTCTGCACCATCTCGCGCAGATCGGCGTGCTGCGGCACCCAGCCCAGTTGCTGGCGCACCTTCTCGCCGGTGGCGGTGATCGAGGCCGGGTCGCCGGCGCGGCGCGGGCCTTCGTCGACGCGGAAATCGACGCCCGACACGGCCTTCACCGTATCCACCACCTGCCGCACCGAATAGCCTTGGCCATAGGCGCAGTTGAGCGTGGTCGACTCGCCGCCGGCCCGCAGATGGTCGAGCAGCAGCTTGTGCGCCTCGATCAGATCGGTGACGTGGATGTAGTCGCGCACGCAGGTGCCGTCGGGCGTCGGATAGTCGGTGCCGAAAATGTCCATCTTCGGCCGCTGCCCGAGCGCCGTTTGCGCTGCGACCTTGATCAGATGCGTCGCGAGCGGCGTCGACTGGCCGGAGCGGCCCTTGGGGTCGGCGCCGGCGACGTTGAAATAGCGCAGCACGCCGTATTTGATCGGATGCGCTGCGGCGACGTCGGCCAGCATCCACTCGGTCATCAGCTTGGAGCGGCCATAGGGCGACATCGGGCTCAGCGGCGTCGTTTCCTCCACCGGCGCCAGCCCGGTCATCCCATAGACGGCGGCGGTCGAGGAAAAGATGAAGCGCTGCACTCCGCCCTTCACCGCCGCCTCCAGCAGATTGCGCGAGGTGGCGGTGTTGTTGCGGTAGTATTTGAGTGGATCGGTCACCGATTCCGGCACCACGATGGAGCCGGCGAAATGGATGATCTCGGTGATCCCGTGCTCGGCGATCAGCCCGCCGACGAACTCCATGTCGCCGGCATCGCCAGTCACCAGCGTCGCCCGGTGATCGACGGCCCAGTCGAAACCGGTGGTGAAATTGTCGAGCACCACCGTCGGCTCGCCGGCGTCGCCCAGCCTCAGCGCCATATGGCTGCCGATATAGCCGCCACCACCCGTTACAAGCACCGTCATCCGGCTAATCTCCAATTAAGCGGCAAAATGCTAATGTCGCCTGGTTGAAACACTCTTATGCCCCGATTCGGAGCGTCTCCCCTTGTCCAAGCGCGTTCGCACAGCGGTGTTCCCGGTGGCCGGCCTCGGCACACGGTTTTTGCCGGCCACCAAGGCCATGCCCAAGGAGATGCTGACCGTCGTCGACAAGCCGCTGATCCAGTACGCCGTCGACGAGGCGCGCGAGGCGGGGATCGAGCACCTGGTGTTCGTCACCGGCCGCAACAAGGGTGTTATCGAGGATCATTTCGACAAGCAATTCGAGCTCGAGCACACGCTCGAGGCGCGCGGCAAGACCTGGGCCTTGGACGAGCTGCAGCGCGAGCTGCCGCAGGCCGGCCAGGCCAGCTTCACCCGCCAGCAGGAGCCGCTGGGCCTCGGCCATGCCGTGTGGTGCGCTCGCGAACTGGTGGGTGACCAGCCGTTTGCGCTGCTGCTGCCCGACATGCTGTTCAAGGGCACGCCGGGCGTGCTCAGGCAGATGATGGACGCCTATGAGGACGGCGCCAACGTCATCGCCGTCGAGGAAGTGCCGATGGACGACGTCTTCAAATACGGCATCGTCGCCCGCGGCGAGGGGCCGGACGAGGGGTTCGCCATCACCGCCATGGTGGAAAAGCCAAAGCGCGAAGAGGCGCCGTCCAACCTCATCATTTCCGGTCGCTACATCCTGCAGCCCGAGATCTTCTCGCTGATCGCCGGGCAGAAGCGCGGCGCCGGCAACGAGATCCAGCTGACCGACGCCATGCAGACGCTGATGACCACGCAGCGCTTCACCGGCGTCAAATACAAGGGCCAGTCCTTCGATTGCGGCGGCAAGGTCGGGTTCCTGCTCGCCAATGTCGTTTACGCGCTCGACCGCCCGGACCTGTCGGGCCCGTTCCGCGCCGAGCTCAGGAAACTCCAGCTCGGCTGAGATCAGCCGGCGGCTATTTCCGGAATTTCAGGCCCAGGGTCACGCTGTGGCTGTCGGTCGCCGGATTGCCGGTCTTCTGGTCGTGGCTGAACAGATAGTCGAAAGTCCACGCCGTGTGGCGCGACGTCGAGAGGTCGGCGCCGACGCCGGCATTGTAGCCCTGGTCCACCGCCGAAGTGCCCAGCGTCAGCGTGTGGTTGAACCCGGCCGAGCCGCGCAGCGTGAGCCAGGGGTTGACCCGGTAGCCGGCATTGCCGGTCAGCGTATAGGCGACATCGGTGTCGCCCGCCGTATTTGCCGATGGCCCGACGCTGGTGTCGAGCGAGGCCGCCAGCGTCACCGTCTCGTCCGGGGTGAAGCTGACGCTGCCATTGGCTACCCAGGCCGGGCGGTCGGTGAGGGTGGAGTCGGCGTAGTCGATCCAGGCGCGGCCCGCCGACAGTTCCGCGGTCAGCGTGCCGGGCTGCGTGAACGCCACGCCGCCGCGCAATTGCAGCGTGCGGTTGTTGGTGTGGACGAGCAGCGAGGGGTTGGGCCTGTCGTAGAGCGTGTAAGCCTCGCTCGCCTCGACGAACACCGAGGTCTTGGCGGTGAACTCCAGCCCGGTGCGCAGGCTCGCCTGTCCCATCCAGTAGCTCTGGTCGGAATTGTCGATGGTGCTGAGGTCGGCAAGCGTCGTCGGCCCCTTGATGAAGCGCTCGCCGGTGAGGGTGCCGGTCACGTCGAACTGGCCGAAGCGGCGGGTGGCGCTGCCCGTGGCCGTGCCGGTCAGCTCGTTCGGCCCGCTCAGCGTATTGGCGGGCAGTGACGCATCGAACGGGCTGAGCTGGGTATCGGAAAGCGACAGGCTGCCCTTGAGTGTGGTGAACTGGTCGAGCGTGAAGCTCAAGGCGGCATTGGCGTGTGCCTCGTCGACACGGATGGTCTTGTTCTGGTCGACCGACACCGCGGCGCCCGCGCCGATGCTGGCGTCGCCCCCCAGATAGTGCCGCGTCAGCGACACCTCCGGCGCCACGATCGCCTCGTAGCGCGAGCCCTTGGCGCTGTCGGCGGTATAGCTGCCGCGCAGCGCCACGCTCCAGTCGAGATCGATCAGCGGCCCGCCGGGATCGTCGTTCGCCGGCGCCTCCTGCGCCAGCGCCGCGCCGGCAAGCGCCAGCCCGCCGCCGACGACAAGGGCAGCAGACAGGGCTCCGGCGATGCGGATCGGGCGGCGCAAACTCGGGCTCCCACGCCTCGGGCGGCGTAAACAAACCCTTGCAGCTTATGGTTAAGGAAGCCTTGCGAGCGTGCTCAGGCGGCTTTCGTCAGGGCTTCTGTTGACGGCCGGATGGTCACGTCGATGTGGATCTCGTCATAGGGAAAGACGACCTTGCGCTCCTCGGCCTTGACGATACCGGTGAGCTTCAGCGCCTTGACGTCACCGTGGACAGCCTTCACGTCACGTCCCACACGCCGTGCCACTTCACGAATGGACATTGGTCCTTGCCCGACCATTGCCCTCAGGATGTCCCAGCGCTTGGGAGCAAGTACGCGCCACATCAGTTCGAGATCGAGAAAATAGATGCCATAGCCGGGAAACTCCCGCGTCCGGATAGCCCGCGATGCTCGGGCTTTGGCCTCCTCGATCGTTGTGACGCCGATGGTTACGACTTTCTTTTCGACTTTTGCCACTCGTCCACGTCCTTCCAGAAGTCCTCCAGCAACTGATCGATGCTCACGAACCAATAGGGGAACTCGCGGCGACCGACGTGCCGGTGGTCACCTTTGCCGGCCTCATTGTCATAGCGGAATATATTGGTCCGCCCATCGATCAGCGCGAGGCTGTATTTGTAGCTGTGGTCGCTGCCAGGCAGCTTCCTGGGAAGCTCCCAAATCACAATGCGAGCAACGGCGGTGTCGCCCGCCGGGGACTCTTCATTGAAGATCAGCCGAGCATCCATCGCTGTTGGACTTTACTCCAACAGCCGGCTGTTGTCCACGACTCCAACAGCAGCGTCAGGCCGGCTCCACCTTCAGCACCGCGCCGTCGGCGCCGACCACCCGCACCTTCTCGCCGGCGGCGAGGTCGGGGCCGGCAATGCGCCAGATGGTGTCGTCCAGCGTCAGCCGGCCGAAGCCGTCGCGGATCGGCTCGTCGATGATCGCCTCGTGGCCGATGAAGCGGTCGGCGCGGCGGTTGAGGAACGGGTTGTCGGTGCGATGCCGGCGGTTGCGCGAGACCAGCGTCCACGCCACCACGATGGCGATGGCGAGGATGCCGAAGATGGTCACCTGCCACGGCCAGCCGAGGCCGGGGATGAAGGCGAGCAGCCCGGTGGCGATGCCGGCGGCGCCCAGCCACAGGAAATAGCCGCCGGGCGCCACCAGCTCCAGCGCCAGCAGCACCAGCCCGGTGACGAACCAGGCCCAGGGTCCGTAGGTGACGAACAGGTCGAGCAGAACCATTGGAATTCCCCTCTAATCGTTTCGCCTCAATTGCCGGCGGAGGGCGGGCGGCCGCTGCCGCGCGGCGGCGTCGCCGCCGGCCGTTCGCCGCCGAACGTCTCCTTGGCGATCTCGGCGATGCCGCCGATGGCGCCGATGACGCTGGCCGCCTCGACCGGCAGCATCAGCACCTTCTGGTTGGGCGACTTGGCCAATCCTTCCAGCGCCTTGATGTAATTGTTGGCGACGAAGTAGTTGATCGCCTGCACGTTGCCCGAGGCGATGGCGTCCGACACCATCTGCGTCGCCTTGGCCTCGGCTTCCGCCGAGCGCTCGCGCGCCTCGGCGTCGCGGAACGCCGCCTCGCGCCGGCCCTCGGCCTCCAGCACCTGCGCCTGCTTCATGCCCTCGGCCTGCAGGATGGCCGACTGCCGCCGGCCCTCGGCCTCGAGAATGGCGGCGCGCTTTTCGCGCTCGGCCTTCATCTGCCGGCCCATCGATTCCACCAGGTCGCGCGGCGGATCGATGTCCTTGATCTCGATGCGGGTGATCTTGAGGCCCCAGGGGCTGACCGCCGCGTCGACGACGCGCAGCAGCCGCGAATTGATCTCGTCGCGATGGCTCAGGAGCTCGTCGAGGTCCATCGACCCCATCACGGTGCGGATGTTGGTCATCGTCAGGTTGAGCACGGCATTCTGCAGATTGGCCACCTCGTAGGCGGCCGCCGCGGCGTCGAGAATCTGGTAGAAGGTCACCGCGTTCGCCGTCACCGTGGCGTTGTCCTTGGTGATCACCTCCTGCTGCGGCACCTCCAGCACCTGCTCCATCATGTTCATCTTGCGGCCGATGCCGTCGACGAAGGGAATGATCAGGCTCAGCCCCGGCTTCATGGTGCGGATGTAGCGCCCGAAGCGCTCGACCGTGTAATTGTAGCCTTGCGGCACGGTTTTCACCGCTGCCAGCAGCACCAGCACCAACAGCACGCCAATCACGATCAGCGTAATGCTCATACCATCGAGAAGCATCGACATCTCCCTCGCCGGCGCCGGGGTGGATGCGGGACTGCGGCGCCGTTCTGTTCAACAAGTATGTGGCGCGCGGGCTCGACGCAATGGAGCCGGAACGAATGCCCGCAAAGTTCCGTTGAATCGACTGTGGTGTGTCTGAACGAGGTATGAACCATGGCGGCAGCGCGGCCGATCTGGCGGGGACAGCTCCGCCTCAGCCTGGTTTCGATCAATGTCGAGATGTTTCCGGCCCATAAATCCGGCGCGACGACCAGCTTCAACCAGATTCACGCGCCCACCGGCAAGCGCATCCACTACCAGAAGGTGGTCGACGGCGTCGGGCCGGTGCCGGCCGACGAGATCCGCAAGGGCTACGAGTACGAAAAGGGCGAATATGTCCTGCTCGAGGACGACGAGCTCGACGCGGTGAAGCTCGAAACCAAGAAGACGCTCGATCTGGTGCAGTTCGTCGACGAGGCGGAAATCCCGCCGCTCTACTATGACAGCGCCTATTTCCTGGTGCCGGCCGACGAACTGGCCGAGGACGCCTTCCGCGTGGTTCGCGACGCGCTGCGCAAATCGAAGCGCGTCGGCCTCGGGCAATTGGCGCTGCGCGGCAAGGAATACCTCGTCGCCATCCGCCCCTGCGGCAAGGGCATGCTGCTCGAAACCCTGCACTACCAGGAGGAAATCCGGAAGTCCGACAGCTTCTTTTCCGAGATTCCCGCCAAATCGGCCGACCCCGACCTGCTCGAGGTGGCGACGGCACTGATCGACAAGAAGACGGCCAAGTTCGATCCCACCGAGTACAAGAACCACTACCAGGCGGCGCTGCGCGAGCTGATCCAGCGCAAGCTCAAATCGAAGGGCCGGCGCATCGAGGTCGAGGAGGAAAAGCCGCGCCAGGAATCGGGCAACGTCATCGACCTGATGGCGGCGCTGAAGAAGAGCCTCGAAAGCGGTGAGCGCACGCCGGCCAAATCCGCCGCCCGCAAGGCGCCGGCGAAGAAGGCGCCCGCCAAGAAGGCCGCGGCCAAGGCGGCGCCGCGCCGGAAGGCGAGCTGATGCCGGCCACCTCCAGCGACAAGCTCAAGGCGTACAACGCCAAGCGCGATTTCGGCAAAACCGCCGAGCCGGCCGGCAAGCCCGGCCGCCGCAAGGCCAGGGCGCTGAGCTTTGTGGTGCAGAAGCACGATGCGACGCGCCTGCACTACGATTTCCGCCTCGAGCTCGACGGCGTGCTGCTGAGCTGGGCGGTCACCAAGGGGCCGTCGACGAACCCCGCCGACAAGCGCCTCGCGGTGCGCGTCGAGGACCACCCGCTCGACTATGGCGGCTTCGAGGGCACCATTCCCGCCGGCCAGTATGGCGGCGGCACGGTGATGCTGTGGGACGAAGGCACCTGGGAGCCGATCGGCGATCCGCACCAGGGCCTCGCCAGGGGCGAGCTCAAATTCACCCTCAAGGGCAAGCGCATGAAGGGCGAATGGGTGCTGGTCCACATGCAGGGCCGCGACCAGAAGACCCGCCACGGCACGCGCGAGAACTGGCTGCTGATCAAGCACGACGACGCCTATGCCACGCGCAGCGACGGCCTCACCGAGAAATTCACCACCAGCGTCGAGACCGGCCGCGACCTCGACGGCATCGCCAAGGGCAGCACGCCGAAGCGTCCGCGCAAGGCCGCCGGGCTCGAGGTGCCCAGCGCCAATGTCTGGACCCGCGCCGGCGCGGTGGCGCTGCCCGAGTTCCAGCCGCCGGAGCTCGCCACCCTCGTCGACGACATCCCGACCGGCCGCGACTGGCTGTTCGAGATGAAATATGACGGCTATCGCGCCCTCGCCGCGCTCGCGGGGGGGCAGGTGCGCCTCTACACCCGCCACGGCAACGACTGGACGGCGCAGTTCCACACGCTGGTGGAACCGCTTTCCACCGTCACCAAGGGCAGCGCGCTGATCGATGGCGAGATCGTCGCCTTCAAGCACGGCAAGACCGACTTTTCGACGCTCAAGGACGCGCTCTCGTCGGGCGCGCCGCTCACCTATTTCGCCTTCGACCTGCTGGAGCTCGACGGCGAGGATCTGCGCCGGCTGCCGCTCACCGAGCGCAAGGCGCGGCTGCTGCAGCTGCTCGGCAAGCCGCGCGCCAGCGATCCGGTGCAATATTCCGAGCACATCGTCGGGGAGGGGGACAAGTTCTTCGCCGCCATGTGCGAGGGCGGCTTCGAGGGCATGATCGCCAAGCTCGGGCAGAGCCCCTATCTCGGCGAGCGCACGCGCGACTGGCTCAAGATCAAGTGCACGCAGCGGCAGGAATTCGTCATCGGCGGCTGGCGACCGTCGGACAAGAAGTCCGGCTTCGCCTCGCTGCTGCTGGGCACCTGGGAGGGCGACAGGCTGCGCTATCGCGGCCGCGTCGGCACCGGCTTCAATGCGGCAAGCGCCGCCGAGCTGCAGCAGCAGCTCGACGGGCTGGCGCGCAAGACCTCGCCCTTCGCCGACGCCCCGCGCGACATTTCGCGCCGCGCCCGCTGGGTCGAGCCGAAGCTGGTGGGGGAGGTGGCATATTCGGAGGTCACCCCCGACAACCACCTTCGCCACCCTTCGTTCATGGGTTTGCGCGAGGATAAGGCGAGCCGCGAGGTGACGCTGGAGCTTCCGGCGGCGCCGCCCGCGGCGGCCAAGGCCAAAGCGAAACCGAAGAAGGCGACGCCCTTGCCGCAGATCGAGCTGACCGACGCGATGGGGATCGCCGCCGCCGACCGCCTCGGCGTGCGCCTCACCCATCCGGACAAGATCGTCTACGAGCCGGCCATCACCAAGGCGCAGCTCGTCGCCTACTACGATGCGGTGGCCGAGCGCATGCTGCCGCACATCGCGCGGCGGCCTTTATCGCTGGTGCGGCTGCCCACCGGCAGCAAGACGCCGTTTTTCCAGAAGCACGATTCCGGCGGTTTCCCCGGCGCCTTCAAGAAGGTGAAGATCACCGAGACCACCGGCCCCACCGACATCTACCTCTATATCGAGGACGCGGCGGGGCTCGCGGCCAATGTGCAGATGAACGTGCTCGAGCTCCACATCTGGGGCAGCCATATCGACCGGCTGGAGCAGCCCGACCGCATCATCTTCGACATCGATCCGGACGAGGGGCTGGATTTCGCGGCGACCAGGCAGGCGGCGCTCGACATCCGCGACCGGCTGGGCGCGCTCGGCCTCACGACCTATCCGATGGTCACCGGCGGCAAGGGCATCCACGTCATCGCGCCGCTGCGGCGGACGCTGGAATGGCCCGAGGTCAAGGCGTTCTGCCACGCCTTCGCCGAGCGGCTCGCGGCCGACGAGCCCGACCGCTTCACCGCCAATATCCGCAAGGTCAACCGCAAGGGCCGCATGTTCGTCGACTATCTGCGCAACGAACGCGGCGCCACCGCCGTCTGCCCGTTCTCGACCCGCGCCAAGCCGGGGGCCTCCTGCGCCGTGCCGCTGAGCTGGGACGAGCTGCCCGACATCGCCGCCGCCAACGTCTTTTCGATCGCCGAAGCCGCGGCGCGGGCGCAGGCGGCCGATCCCTGGCCGGATTATTTCAAGCAGAAGCAGGCCATCACCAAGCCCATGCTGAAGGCGGTGGGCGCCTGACCGCCGCAGCTGGAACGACAGTCCAGTCGCGCCATGCGCTGCGGCGGCTCATGCGCTCTGGTTGGTGATGAAGGCGTCGAAGGCGGCGAAGACCTGGGCGCGGATGGCGTCGTTTTCCATGAACAGCTCGTGCCGGGCGGCGGGGATCACCATGTGGCGGCCGGTGCGCATCCGGAGGCCGAGCTGCTCGGTCCAGGCGGTCGACACCACCTGGTCGAGGGCGGCGGCGAGGATCAGCACCGGCACCTTGACCGCCTGCGGGAAACGGTCGGTGGCGGCATAGGCCATGGCGTGCATGGCGGCGGCGGCCCAGCGGTAGGTGGGCCGGCCGATCAGCAGGTCGGGGCGCTCGCGCCAGGTGTCGACGGTGCGCATGTAGCGCACGAGGTCGGAGGTCAGCGCATTGGAGGGGAAGCTCTTTTCGGTCGGCGGCGCGTCCTGGGCGCGGCCGACCGGCAGGCGGCCCATGCCGAGGAGCGACAGCGCATCGCTCAGCACCGCCATGCCGGCAAAGCTCAGCGGCTGGCGGTCGAGCCCGACCATTGGAGCGGACACGAAGATGCGGTCGAACATCATGCGGTCGCGCGTGCCGGCGATCAGCGACACCAGCCCGCCCATGGAATGGCCGACGAGGTAGAACGGGCCGGGACAATCGGGCAGCAGCACGTTGGCATGGAAGGCGCGCAGATCGGTCCAGTAATCGTCGAAGCTGCGGACATAGCCGAGCGTGCGGTTGCCGATCAGGCGGTCGGAGCCGCCCTGGCCGCGCCAGTCAAAGGTGGCGACGGCGAAGCCGCGCTTCTGGAAATCGGCGATGGTCTCGAAATATTTCTCGATGAATTCGGTGCGCCCCTGCACCAGGCAGATGGTGCCCTTGGCGGCGCCCTCGGTCTTGGGGAAGGTGGCGTAGCGCAGCCGCACCTTGTCGGGCGTGACGAAATAGCCGGCACGCAGGCCCTCGGGCGCCGGATTGGACGGCAGGATGGCGAGCTTTGGCCCCTCGGGGTCGACAATCGCGGTCATGGGTTTGGCGTAGCGCAGGACCCGGATGCGGAAAAGCCAGCGTCCCTTGCGAGACACTGGCTTTCCTCAGAATTGATCGCCGTGCGGGGGGCGGGTGACGGCGGATCAATCGATGTGCCGTTGCAGCAGACAGCGAGCACAGTGCTGGTTCTATAAGGGGCAGGCTGAAGCGACCCTGAGACGACCGTTCAGATTCCGTTCATCGGGAAAAATCGCCTCAGCGGCCGAGGCAGAGCCAGGCGGCGAGGCCCAGAAACAGCAGCAGCGCCAGCAGCACCACCACCGCCTCGCGCTGCCAGGACCGCCGGCCCCTGCGGCGGCGCGGCGGGACGGCAGGCGGGTGGTCGAGATCGGTCATGGCGGGTGACGTAGCGGCGTTCGGTTCTGCACACAAGTGAATACTATGTGCATATCGATGACCGCCGAATGACCCTTGAACCGCCAAAACCCCGACCTATCTCCATGCTGTCCGCCGGTTGACGCCGGGGACCGGGCCACCCGGGAATGCGCCTTCGCCGATGTGCGGGAGGGCGCGTGGGACACCCGCCAGAACCACGTTGCTCACACGGAGAATGTGAAATGCAGACCTACGATTTTTCCCCCTTCTATCGTTCGACCGTCGGCTTCGACCGGCTGTTCAACCGCCTCGACGGCCTCGTCGGCCAGGAGGCCAAGACCTACCCACCCTACAATATCGAGAAGGTCGGCGATGACGCCTACCGCATCTCGATCGCCGTCGCCGGCTTTGCCGAGAGCGACCTCGTGATCGAGTCCAAGGAGAACGGCCTCGTCGTCAAAGGCGCCAAGGCTCCGGCCTCCGAGGACAAGCGCGAATTCCTGCATCGCGGCATCGCCGAGCGCGCCTTCGAGCTGCGCTTCCAGCTTGCCGAGTATGTGGAAGTGTCGGGCGCCGCGCTCGAGAACGGCCTGCTGCACATCGAGCTGAAGCGCGAGCTGCCCGAGTCCAAGAAGGCCCGCACCATCGAGATCAAGGGCAACGCCCCGAAGGTGCTCGAGCAGGTCAACTAATTCCGGTCACGAACGGCCTGCTCAATCAGGCCCTCTCCTGACCGGCAGGCGATTGGAATTGGGGCGCGGATCCGGCAGGGTCCGCGCCTTTTGCGTGTCAGCCGAGGCGCGGGCGCAGGCGGGCGACGAGGATGTCGACGGTGGCGGCGAAACCGGCGGCGGCGGTGTCGACCGCGAGATCGCCGAACGGCCGGTCGGCGTAGCCCTGGGCCAGCATTTCGGCGATGCGGGCGCGCTCGTCGGCGGAAAACACCCGCCCGCGGCCGGCGTTGACGAGCGCGTCGTAGGAGGCGCCGAGATTGACGACGAGGCAGCCATGTCCGGCATCGGCCAGGCGGCGGCGGAAATAGAGATAATTGGTGCAGCGCAGCGGATAGGCGACGATTGCCGCCGGGTGCTGCCGCAGCGCCGCCAGCAGCGCCTCGGCGATGCCGCGGCTGGTGCCGAGGCTCGAGGCGTACCAGGGGCGGTCGTGCTCGGCGTAATCGTCGCCGTCGAGGAAGGCGGCGCCGAGACGCGCCGCGACGGCGCGGCCGAGCGTGGTCTTGCCGGCGCCGATCGGGCCGCTGAAGAAGATCGCCTGCGTCATCGTGCCCGCCATGCCCGGATGCCCTTTTTGTCCCGGACGGAACCGCCTAGCTATCGTATGGGTTTTGCACCCATTGCAGCGTCAACAGGACAGTTTCCCATGAAATCCCCCGATATCGGCCTCAAGTCCAACACCAAGACCGCCATGGTCGAGCTGTGCAATGCGCGGCTCGCCGATACGATCGATCTGGCGCTGGCGGTCAAGCAGGCGCACTGGAACCTCAAGGGCCCGACCTTCATCGCCGTGCACGAATTGCTCGACATGCTGCGCACCAATCTCGACAACAACATCGACACCGTGGCCGAGCGCGTGGCGCAGCTCGACGGCGTGGCGCTGGGCACCACGCAAATCGTCGGCGACAAGAGCGCGCTGCCGGCCTATCCGACCGACATCAAGAAGGTGGCCGACCATGTCGGCGCGCTGGTCGAGCGCTACGGCGCGCTCAGCAAATCGGTGCGCGAGGCGATCGACACCGCCGACGACGCGGGCGATGCCGGCACCTCCGACATCTTCACCGCGTTCTCGCGCGACCTCGACAAGGACATGTGGTTCCTCAAGAGCCATCTCGAATAACGGTCCATCTGTCTCCCTGCCTGATGCGGCGTCCGTGAGGGCGCCGCACGTATTTTAGGCAGTCTGCTGCCCAAGATTTGAGCATTTTACCTGCTGCCACGAAAAAGTCGCAGAGTGCGCTTGCCCGCAGTTTAGAGTTGTGCAAATGTAGCCTCGATAGGACAGCTTTGCTGTCTTAATCGCGCGGGCATCCGGTCTCCCCGGACTGGCCGCACGCCGGACCGGCTGGCCCGTTCGTCGAGAGCGGAAACGGAAGGCGGGGCTTCGTGCCCGAATGAGCGGCCATTTGGATGCAGCGCCGCTCCCTGTTGACATTGTGACTTGCCCTCACGGGCTGCACTCATCACGATCCGGGCCCCCGCCCGGCAATCGTGGGTAAGACAGACGGAGCGTGGACGCCAATGACCGATACCGAGCCGATAAAACGAAAACCTTCCTGCCCTGAAAGGACCGACGCGCCGGCTTGCCGGCTCCCCCTGACCTGATTTCTCTGATCGAAGGACATCGCCGATGGCACAGTCTCGCTCTCCCGCCGCCCTCATTCCGGACCGCGCCATCGCACCCGCGAACCGCCCTCAGGCGTTCGGGCTGTTCGATCCGCTGCGCGAGCACGATGCCTGCGGCGTCGGCTTCATCGTCGATCTCAAGAACCGCGCCTCGCACAAGATCGTCAGCAACGGCCTCGACATCCTCGAGAACCTCGAGCATCGCGGCGCCGTGGGCGCCGACCCGCTGATGGGCGACGGCGCCGGCATCATGGTGCAGATCCCGCACGCCTTCTTCGTGCGCGAAATGGCCAGGCAGGGCGTGACGCTGCCGGAGCCCGGCCATTACGCGGTGTCGCACATCTTCTTCCCGCAGGACGCAGACCTGCGCGTCAAGCTGGAGAAGGTGGTCGAGAAGGTCATCGAGGACGAGGGCCAGACCGTGCTCGGCTGGCGCGACGTGCCGCACGACAATTCCTCGCTGTCGAGATCGCCCGAGATCGCGGCGACCGAGCCCTATCACCGGCAGGTGTTCATCGGCCGCGGCCGTAGCATCGCCGACGACGAGGCGTTCGAGCGCAAGCTCTACATCATTCGCAAGGTATGCTCGGGCAAGATCTATTCGGCCTATGAGGGCAAGCCGAACGACTTCTACGTCGTGTCGATGAGCTGCAGAACGCTGGTCTACAAGGGCATGTTCCTGGCGGCGCAGCTGCGCGCCTATTACAGTGATCTCAGCGATCCCGAATTTTCCTCGGCGCTGGCGCTGGTGCACCAGCGGTTCTCGACCAACACCTTCCCGAGCTGGCGGCTGGCGCATCCCTATCGCTTCGTCTGCCACAACGGCGAAATCAACACGGTGCGCGGCAACGTCAACTGGATGGCGGCGCGGCAGGCGTCGGTCAGCTCCGAGCTGTTCGGGGCCGACATCCAGAAGCTGTGGCCGATCTCCTATCCCGGCCAGTCGGACACCGCCTGCTTCGACAACGCGCTCGAATTCCTGATGCGCGGCGGCTATTCGCTGCCGCACGCGGCGATGATGCTGATCCCCGAGGCGTGGGCCGGCAATCCGCTGATGGACGAGGACCGGCGCGCCTTCTACGAGTACCACGCGGCGCTGATGGAGCCGTGGGACGGCCCGGCCGCGATGTGCTTTTCGGACGGTGTCCACATCGGCGCCACGCTCGACCGCAACGGCCTGAGGCCGGCGCGCTACATCGTCACCGACGACGACGAGGTCATCATGGCCTCCGAGATGGGCACGCTGAAGGTGCCGCCGGAAAAGATCGTGCGCAAGTGGCGGCTGCAGCCGGGCAAGATGCTGCTGATCGACCTCAAGAAGGGCGCCATCGTCTCGGACGAGGAGATCAAGGCCGAGCTCGCCAAGGCGCAGCCCTACAAGCAGTGGCTGGCGCGCACCCAGATCGTGCTCGAGGACCTGCCGGAAGTGGCGCCGCAGGCGCCGCAGAACGACGTTCCGCTGCTCGATCTGCAGCAGGCCTTCGGCTATACGCAGGAGGATCTGAAGCTCATTCTGCCGCCCATGGCGACCACCGGGCAGGAAGCGGTGGGCTCGATGGGCACCGACACGCCGATCTCGGCGATGTCGGACAAGTCGAAGCTGCTCTACACCTATTTCAAGCAGAATTTCGCGCAGGTCACCAACCCGCCGATCGACTCGATCCGCGAGGAATCGGTGATGAGCCTCGTGAGCTTCATCGGTCCGCGGCCCAACATCCTCGACCACCAGGGGCACAGCTCGCGCAAGCGGCTCGAGGTGCACCAGCCGATCCTGACCAACGCCGATCTCGAAAAGATCCGCGCCATCGGGGCGATGGCCGACAATCCGTTCCGCTCCAAGACGCTCGACATCACCTATCCGGCCGAGCTCGGCGCCGCGGGCATGAAGGACGCGCTCGACCAGTTGTTCTCCGACGCCGAGATGGCGGTGCATTCGGGCGACAACATCATCATCCTTTCCGACCGGCTGGTCGGGCCGGGCCGCATCGCCATCCCGGCGCTGCTGGCGACGGCGGGCGTGCACCATCATTTGATCCGCAAGGGCCTCCGTACGTCGGTGGGGCTTGTGGTCGAGACCGGCGAGGCGCGCGAGGTGCACCATTTCTGTGCGCTCGCCGGCTATGGCGCCGAGGCGATCAACCCGTATCTGGCGTTCGACACGCTGCTCGCCATGCGGGCGCAGACCAACGACATCCCTGAGGAGGTGGACGAGCACGAGCTGGTGCACCGCTACATCAAGGCGATCGGCAAGGGCATCCTCAAGGTCACGGCCAAGATGGGGATTTCGACCTACCAGTCCTATTGCGGCGCGCAGATCTTCGACGCCGTGGGGCTGAGCTCGGATTTCGTCGACACCTATTTCACCGGCACCGCCACCACCATCGAGGGCGCCGGGCTCATGCAGATCGCCGAGGAGACGGTGCGCCGCCACCAGGAGGCGTTCGGCGACAGCCCGGTGCTCGAGGACAGCCTCGAGGTCGGCGGCGACTACGCCTTCCGCTTCCGCGGCGAAGCGCATATGTGGCGCTCGGAGACGGTCAGCAATCTGCAGCACGCGGCGCGCGGCAACGCCCGCGACAAGTACCGCGAATTCGCGCGGCTGGTGAACACGGTGGAAGACCGCTACGTCACCATCCGCTCGCTGTTCCGCATCAAGGGCGCCGACGAGGACGGGCGCGCGCCGGTGGCGCTGGAGGAGGTCGAGCCGGCCGCCGAGATCGTCAAGCGGTTCTCGACTGGAGCGATGTCCTACGGCTCGATTAGCCGCGAGGCGCACACCACGCTCGCCATCGCCATGAACCGCATCGGCGGCAAGTCGAACACCGGCGAGGGCGGCGAGGAGGTGGACCGCTTCACGCCGCTGCCGAACGGCGATTCCATGCGTTCGGCCATCAAGCAGGTGGCCTCGGGCCGCTTCGGCGTCACGGCGGAATACCTGGTCAATTCCGACATGATGCAGATCAAGATGGCACAGGGGGCCAAGCCCGGCGAGGGCGGCCAGCTTCCCGGCCACAAGGTCGACGCCATCATCGCCAAGGTCCGGCACTCGACGCCGGGCGTCGGGCTGATCTCGCCGCCGCCGCACCACGACATCTATTCGATCGAGGATCTGGCGCAGCTCATCTTCGATCTGAAGAACGTGAACCCGGCGGGGCAGGTCAGCGTGAAGCTCGTCTCCGAGGTCGGCGTCGGCACCGTCGCCGCGGGCGTGAGCAAGGCGCGCGCCGACCACGTCACCATCTCGGGCTATGAGGGCGGCACCGGCGCGAGCCCGCTGACCTCGCTGAAGCATGCCGGCTCGCCGTGGGAGATCGGCCTCGCCGAGACGCACCAGACGCTGGTCGCCAACAAGCTGCGCAGCCGTATCGCGGTGCAGGTCGATGGCGGCATCCGCACCGGCCGCGACGTCGTCATCGGGGCGCTGCTGGGGGCCGACGAGTTCGGCCTCGCCACGGCGCCGCTGATCGCGGCGGGCTGCGTGATGATGCGCAAGTGCCACCTCAATACCTGTCCGGTGGGCATCGCCACGCAGGACCCGGTGCTGCGCGCCCGCTTCACCGGCAAGCCCGAGCACGTCATCAACTACCTGTTCTTCGTCGCCGAGGAGGTGCGCGAGCTGATGGCCGCGCTCGGCTACCGGCATTTCGACGAGATGGTCGGGCAGATGCAGATGCTCGACAAGACCGAGGCGGTGTCGCACTGGAAGGCGAGGGGGCTGGATTTCTCCAGGCTGTTCCACAAGCCGCCGACGGTCGAGGGCGTCGCCATCCATCACAGCGAGACGCAGAACCATCCGATCGACAAGGTGCTCGACCGCCGGCTGATCGAAAAGGCCAGGGGCGCGCTCGACACCGGAACGCCGGTGCAGATCGGCGAGACGATCAACTCCACCGACCGCTCGGCCGGCGCCATGCTCTCTGGCGAGGTGGCGCGGCGTTACGGCCAGGCGGGCCTGCCGGAAGACACCATCGCGGTGTCGCTGACGGGCACCGGCGGACAGAGCTTCGGCGCCTTCCTCGCGCATGGCGTGACGCTCGACCTCGTCGGCGAGGCCAACGACTATGTCGGCAAGGGTCTGAGCGGTGGCCGGCTGGTGGTGCGCCCGTCGGAAAAGTCGGCGGCCAGGCCGGAAGAGTCGATCGTCATCGGCAACACGGCGCTCTACGGCGCGACCGAAGGCGAGTGCTATTTCCGCGGCATCGCCGGCGAACGGTTCGCGGTGCGCAATTCCGGCGCGGCGGCGGTGGTCGAAGGCACCGGCGACCATGGCTGCGAATACATGACCGGCGGCGTCGTCGCGGTGCTGGGCAAGACCGGCCGCAATTTCGCGGCGGGCATGTCGGGCGGCATCGCCTATGTGCTCGACGAGGACGGCACGTTCGAGAGCCGCTGCAACATGTCGATGGTGTCGCTGGAGCCGGTGGTCGAGGAGGAGATGATCTCCGAGCGCGACTACGGTCATGGCGGCGACCTCGAGACCTCGGGGCTGGTCGAGATCATGTCCAACCTCGGCTCGGGCGACGCCGACCGCCTCAAGGCGCTGATCACCCGGCACAAGAGCTTCACCGGCTCGAGCGTGGCGGCCAGGATCCTCGACAACTGGGCGCACTATCTGCCCAGGTTCAAGAAGGTCATGCCGGTCGAATACCGCCGGGCTCTCGCCGAGCTCGAAAAGGAACAGGCCCGGCTGCAGGTCGCAGCGGAATGAGGTATCCCGTCATCCTCTCGGCTGCAGGATTGTTGCTTGCCGGAGTGGCGGCTCCCGCCGCTGCAGCGCCCGTCAACTACTGGGTTCAGCTCAGCTACATAAAACTGACCGACGATCCGACCCCGCCGCCCAAGACGTTCGTTTACCCGATGCAAGGCAGCAGCGTCGAGGCGGTGATGACGATGTGCACGAGCGAAATGAGTCTGCTCAGGTTGAGTAGGCACGTTCTAGATCGCAATCTCAAACTACAGGGGCGCTGGTATGCCAATGGAGGAGAGTGCGTGCGGGACAGGGCTGGAAATATCAAGATGACCGCTGGGGCTTTGCCCAAGGGGAGGAATTAGTCATGGGCAAGATCACCGGCTTCCTCGAAATCGACAAGGACGACCGCGACTATCTTCCGGTCAAGGATCGGCTGCAGAACTACGCCGAATTTGTCATTCCGCTCGGCGACAAGGGTACGCGCGACCAGGCGGCGCGCTGCATGGATTGCGGCGTGCCCTATTGCCATACCGGCTGCCCGGTCAACAACCAGATCCCCGACTGGAACGACCTCGTCTATCGCGGTGACTGGCAACGGGCGCTGCGCAATCTGCACTCGACCAACAACTTCCCCGAATTCACCGGCCGCATCTGCCCCGCTCCGTGCGAGGCGGCGTGCACGCTCAACATCATCGAGCAGCCGGTGAGCATCAAGACGATCGAATGCGCCATCGTCGACAAGGGCTGGGAGAGCGGTTGGATCACGCCGGAGATCAATCCGGTCAAGACCGGCAAGACGGTCGCGGTGATCGGCTCGGGGCCGTCGGGCCTCGCCTGCGCGCAGCAGCTCGCCCGTGCCGGCCACGATGTGCATCTCTATGAAAAGAACGCCAAGGCCGGCGGGCTGATGCGCTATGGCATCCCCGACTTCAAGATGGAGAAGCGGCACATCGACCGGCGCGTCGCGCAGATGGAGGCCGAAGGCGTCACCTTCCACTACGGCGTGCATGTCGGCCGCGACGTCAGCGTCGCCGAGCTCGAGGACAGGTACGACGCCATTGCGCTGGCGGGCGGCGCCGAGCTGCCGCGCGATCTGCCGATCCCCGGGCGCGAGCTCGACGGCATCCACTTCGCCATGCAGTTCCTGCCGCAGCAGAACCGCCGCGTCTCCGACGAGCCGCTCGACAACGTCAAGCCGATCCTCGCCGGCGGCAAGCACGTGGTGGTGATCGGCGGCGGCGACACCGGCTCGGACTGCATCGGCACCTCCAACCGCCAGGGGGCGCTGTCGGTGACGCAGATCGAGATCATGCCGGCGCCGCCGCTCAAGGAGAACAAGGAGCTCACCTGGCCGCTGTGGCCGATGAAGATGCGCACCTCGTCGTCGCAGGAAGAGGGCGTGACGCGCGATTTCGCGGTGGCCACGGTGCGCTTCGAGGGCGAGAACGGGCAGGTCAGGAAGCTGATCTGCGCCCGCGCCGACAGCAAGTTCCAGCCCATTGCTGGAACGGAGTTCGAGCTCAAGGCCGATCTGGTGCTGCTCGCCATGGGCTTTCTCGGCCCGGTGCAGGACGGCATGCTCAAGCAGTTCGGCGTCGAGCTCGACCGGCGCGGCAACGTGCAGGCCGACACGGTACGCTACCAGACGAGCCGGCCGAAGGTGTTCTCCTGCGGCGACATGCGCCGCGGCCAATCGCTGGTGGTCTGGGCCATCCGCGAAGGCCGCCAATGCGCTCGCGCCATCGACCAGACCCTGATGGGCGCCACAACGCTGCCGCGGTAAGCACCGCGGCAGTCGGGACTCCTCTCCCGCTTGCGGTGGAGGGGGACCACGCGCAGCGTGGTGGAGGGGGCGGCCCCAACCACCGTGCCGGTGGCCCGCCCCCTTTCGTCGCTTCGCGACACTTTCCCCCGCTGCGCAGGGGAAGGACCCGACTGCGGCGCTTTCGTTTCTCTTGATCCCACAGCCAGCTGCACCTCGTCCCGTCAGGGAGAGAGCCTGCCCCCGGACTTGATCCGGGGTCGCGCGCTTGGCGAGCATCAGCGAGCCTGGCAATCGGGTGAGGAGGCGATGTCTCGGTCACGGAAATGCTGCCCGTAACGCGCAAGCCTCACCACCGCACCGCCTCTCCCACTCCCGCTCGCTCCCAGCCGCACCCTCCGCCCCACTTCTCCCGTCCCCCCATCCCCATTCCCCTTGCAACTGACTGACCGGTCGGTTATTACATTACTGACCGAGCAGTCAGTTGGAGTGATCGCATGGCAGATGCCTTGCAACGGGGGCCGAAATTCCGGCGGCGGGCCGAGGCGCGGCCGGACGAGGTGCTGGATGCGGCGTTGGCGCTGTTCGTGGAAAAGGGGTTCGCCGCCACGCGGGTCGAGGACATCGCGGCGCGCGCCGGGCTCAGCAAAGGGGCGGTGTACCTCTATTTTCCGAGCAAGGAGGCGATCCTCGAGGGGCTGGTGAAGCGGGCGGTGCGGCCGATCGCCGACAACGCGCTGGGCTTTCTCGAGAACTACGCCGGCGATCCGCGGTCGGTGATCGGCACGGTGCTGAAGATGGTCGCCGGCCGGCTCGCCGACCCCATGCTCGTCGCCATCCCGCGCCTCCTGGTGCGCGAGATGGTCAACTTCCCCGAGCTGGCGCAGATGTACCGGCGCGAGGTGCTCGACCGCGTCATCCCGGCGGTTTCGGCGCTGATCGCCAGCGGCGTGCGCGAGGGCTATTTCCGGCCGGTCGATCCGGAGCTGACGCTGCGCTCGGTGATCGGGCCGGTGATCGCCCACATGCTGATGTCGGAGCTGTTCGGCATCCGGCCGGCGGGCGGGCTCGAGATCGAGCGGCTGATCGACAACCACCTGACCATCCTGTTCGACGGCCTCAGCGCACCGCAGCGCGAGCGCCGCTTCATGGCGACCTGAGGAGGCGCGCATGGGCACCGTTCTTGCCTGGCTGACGGGACTCGTCGCCATCCTGCCCGGCTTCGGCCCGGCCGCGCCGCCGGCCTGGAACGGCTACGCCGAGGACGACTACCTCTATGCCGCCGCGGCCACGGCCGGTCCCATCGCCGCGCTGCCGGTGACCGACGGCCAGCTCGTGCGCAAGGGCGAGGTGCTGTTCGTACTCGATACCAGCCAGCAGCAGGCGCAGTACGACGCCGCCAGGGCGCGGGCCGACGCCGCCGAGGCGACGCTGGCCAATCTGCAGACGGGCAGCCGGCAGGAAGAGATCGACGTCACCAAGGCGCAGTTGATGAAGGCCGAGGCGGATCTGAGCCTCGCGCAGCAGAACCTCGCGCGCACGCAGGATCTGTTCGATCGCGGGCTGACGCCGGTGGCGACGCTCGACCAAAGCAAGGCCACGGTCAAGGCGGCGCAGGCGGCGGTCGACCAGCTCACGGCGCAGCTCAAGGTGCAGGAGCTGCCGGCGCGCGACGCGCAGCAGATCGCCGCCGAGGCCAATGTCGCGGCGGCCAACGCCGATGCCGCCAGCGCCAAGGTGGCGCTCGACATGCGCACCGTCACGGCGCCCGCCGACGGCCGCATCGAGCAGCTCTACTACAAGGCCGGCGAGGTGGCAGCGGCCGGAGCGCCGGTCGTGTCGCTGAGCGGCGCCGGCAGCATGAAAGTGCTGTTCTATCTGAGCGAGGCCGACCGGCAGCATTTCGCGCTCGGCCAGCAGGTGCGGGTCAGTTGCGACGGCTGCGCCGCCGGCCTCACCGCCACCATCAGCCGCTTCGCCTCCGATCCGCAATTCACCCCGCCGATCATCTATTCGCGCGACGAACGCAGCCGGCTGAGCTTTCTCACCGAGGCGCGGCTCGATCAGCAGAACGCCGTTCGCCCTGGCCAGCCGGTGAGCATCGAGCCGCTGCAATGAGCGACACCGCCGTCATCGATGTGCGCGGCCTCACCAAGCGCTTCGGTACGCGCACGGTGGTCGATCATTTCGACATCCGCGTGCCGCGCGGCGCCATCTACGGCTTCCTCGGCCCCAACGGCTCGGGCAAGACCACCACCATCCGCATGCTGTGCGGGCTGCTGACGCCGGACGAGGGCGAGGGCACCTGCCTCGGCCTCGACGTGCGGCACGAGGCCGGCCGCATCAAGGAGGCGGTGGGCTACATGACGCAGAAATTCTCGTATTACGAGGATCTGACCATCCGCGAGAACCTCGATTTCGTCGCCCGCATGTACCGGCTCGACCGGCGGCGCGAGCGGGTCGACGCGGCGCTGCGCGATCTCGGCCTCGCCGACCGGCAGAAGCAACTCGCCGGCTCGCTGTCGGGCGGCTGGAAGCAGCGGCTGGCGCTCACCGCCTGCCTGCTGCACGAGCCGCAATTGCTGCTGCTCGACGAGCCCACCGCCGGCGTCGATCCCAAGGCGCGGCGCGATTTCTGGGACGAGATCCGGCGGCTGAGCGCCGGGGGCGTCACCGTGCTGGTCTCGACCCACTACATGGACGAGGCGGTGCAATGCGATTTCATCACCTACATCGCCTATGGCAGGAAGCTGATCGACGGCCCCTCGGCCGACATCCCCAGGCTGGTCGGGCTCGAGACCTGGCGGGTCGAAGGCCCCGATCTCGCGCGGCTCGAAGAGCGGCTGAAGCACGAGCCGGGGGTGGAGCAGGTGGCGCGCTTCGGGGCGGTGCTGCACGTTTCGGGCACCGACAGGCCGGCGCTAGAGGCCACGGTTCGGCGGCTCGAGGCCGAGGGCACGCATCGCTGGAGCAAGCAGGTCGCCGGCCTCGAGGAGGCGTTCATCTACCTGATGGCGGGGGCGCGCGACAATTTCGCCGGCGACCCGCAGGGCGTGGCGGCATGACCGAGGCGAAGGAGATCTTGTCGCGCCGCAGCGGCTTCTCGCTGCGCCGCTTCGGCGCCGTGCTCTACAAGGAATTCATCCAGATGCGGCGCGACCGCGTCACCTTCGGCATGATGATCGGGCTGCCGCTGATTCAGCTGTTCCTGTTCGGCTTTGCCATCAACGCCGACCCGCGGCACCTGCCGACGCTGGTGGAAATGGGCGACAATGGTCCGATCACCCGCGCGGTGATCGCCGCCATGCAGCAATCGGATTATTTCGATTTTCGCGGGCCCGTGGCCGGCACCGCCGCCGGCGAAGAGGCGCTGAGGCGCGGCGACGCCAATTTCGTGGTGGTGATCCCGCAGAATTTCGAGCGCGACGTGGTACGGGGGCGAGCGCCGGAAATTCTCGTCGCGGCCGACGCATCGGATCCCTCGGCGGTCGGCGGCGCCGCGGCGGCGCTTTCGGGCATCGTGCAATCGGCGGTGGGCGAGGCGCTGGTCGGGCCGCTGGCGAAAGCCGGCAGCCCGCCGCCGTTCTCGATCGTGGTGCACCGCGAATACAACCCCGAGGGCAAGACCTCGACCAACATCGTGCCGGGCCTGCTCGCCATCATCCTCTCGATGACCATGGTGATGATCACCGCCGTCGCCATCGTCAAGGAAACCGAGCGTGGCACCATGGAGATGCTGATCGCCACCCCGGTGCGGCCGTTCGAGGTGATGCTGGGCAAGATTCTGCCCTATGTGTTCGTCGGCTACGTGCAGACCATCGTGTTCCTGATTTCGGCCTATCTGGTGTTCCAGGTGCCGTTCGACGGCAGCTGGTGGGCGTTCTTCGTCGGCTTCAACCTGTTCATCGTGGTCAATCTGGCGCTGGGCTTTCTCATCTCCACCGCGGCGCGCAACCAGATGCAGGCGATGCAGCTCAGCTTCTTCACCATCCTGCCCTCGATCCTGCTGTCGGGCTTCATGTTTCCGTTCGCCGGCATGCCGGGCTGGGCGCAATTCATCGGCCAGGGCGTGCCGGCCACGCATTTCCTGCGCATCATCCGCGCCGTGATGCTGAAGGGCGGCGACATCCACGACGTGGGCGCCGAATGCCTCGCGCTGGGCGCCATCCTGGTGGTGATCTCGATCATCGCGATGCTGCGCTACCGGCAGACGCTGGACTAGGTCTTGCCTCTTCCCCGATCTCGCAGTCGGGCTCACCCCCAGGGGAGAGGGGGCGCACCTGGCGAGCCGAGCGAGCCGGCAAGCCGGTGAGGGGGGCGATCTCTCGGCTACAGTGACGCTGCCCGCAACGCACCAGGTTCACCCATGTTCGCTGCAAGCATCGCCTAGGATGCGAGCAGCGCCAGCACATCATCGGTCGTCGCCACCTCGCCGATCTTCTTGAGCTGCACGGTCACGGCGTGCTCGTGTGCGGCGGCGTCGCCGTCGGTCATCGCGTCGCTCACCGAAACGACGTTGTAGCCGTGATCGTAGGCGGCGCGGGCGGTGGCTTCGACGCCGCTCGAGGTGGCGATGCCGGCAAGAAAGATCTGCGTCACGCCGCGGCGGCGCAGCTGCATGTCGAGACCGGTGCCGTAGAAGGCGCCGATATTGTACTTGGTGATGCGGATGTCGGCCGGCTGCGCGTCGAGCTCGGGCGCCAGCTCGTCCCAGCCCGGCGGCGGGGCGAAATTGCGCGGATTGGCGGTGCGGCCCGGGGCGCGGCCAGCGACGTTGACCAGCGCCACCGGCAGGTTTTTCGCGCGGAAGGCAGCGGCAAGGCGCGCCGCGCGCGCCAGGATGTCGGCGGCCGGATGCGCCGTCGGCATGCCGAGCACGCCCTTTTGCAGGTCGATGACGACGAGGGCGGCGACGGGATCGAGCCGGGACACGCTCATGGCGTTGTCGCCGGGCTGTTGCCGCCATTGTGGCGGCCGAAATGATAGGCGAGGAACAGGCCGATGAAGGCCACGCCGATGCCGAGGCTCAGCGCGTCGCCGAGATCGCGCAGGTCGAAGCTGCCGACCCGCGCGAGCAGCAGCCAGGCGATGACCAGGTTCACCAGCGCCCACGCCATGTTGACCACCGAACTCGATTGCGCGATGCCGCGCGGCCGGGCAAAGGGCGATTGAAACGGCTTGCCCGCAACGCCATGCACGAAATGTGGAACGGCGTTTGCAAGGAACATGCCGCCGACGAAATAAGCCAGATCATAGAGCCAGATCATGGTGTGCCCCGAATGGTTGAAAACTCGCCGTCCAGTCCATCTGCTCACCGGCATCCGACGCTACAGCCCGAGCGCGCCATGCACCTGGCCGACCAGCCGCGCGTCGTCCCAGTAATTGGCCTTGAGCCAGTCGCTGGCGGTCAGCAGCTCGTCGGGGTGGCGCGGCACCCAGCCGAAGCGCAGGGCCACGGCGACGCGGCCGGGAGTGGCGCTGTACATCTCGGCCATCGCCTCGAACACGCGCTTGGAATGCCCATAGGGGTTGATCTGGTGCGCCGCCCAGCGGGTGCGCGGCTGCGCCCAGTCGGAGGAGGGGAGCACCACGCGCTTGATGTCGTAGCGGTCGCAGGCGGCGAGCAGCCGCGCCGTGTCGCGCACCGCGGCCCAGTGCACCGCGGGCGGATCGTCGACGTCGTAGGAGGTGGCGACGTGGATCAGGCCCTCGGCCTGCGCAAAGGCGGCGCGGATCGCCGGGGCGTCGTAGTCGAGGTCGGCGAGGTCGGCGACGATGTCGGCGCCGGCGGCGCGGTCGATGCCGATGGCGCCGGGAAACGCGGCGCGCAGGCGCCGGCCGATATTGCCCTCGGAGCCGAGGATGAGGATGGCCATCAGCTCAGCCCGAACATCTGGTCCTGCCGCTGCCGCAGCGCATAGAGCCGCGTCGTCTGGTCGGGCGCGGCATTGTGGCGGGTCAAGAGCTCGCCCTTCCTGACCGGCGCGATCACCTTGCCGCCTTCGAGCAGTCCGACCGGCACGGCCTGTTTGGCGCGGGCGTCGCCGATCCTGAGGATGAAGCTGCGGTAGCAGGTCTCGCCGATGGCATCGAAGCTCTCGCCGATCGCGAGGTCGCGCTTGGCCACGGCGCACACTTCCGCCACCGGATTGGGCAGCGGCACCATGTCGGGGCGCCCGTAGAGCATGATTCTGGCGGCGGTCAGCGGCACTTCCAGCGAGGTCAGATGGTAGGGGCGGAAGAACGAATAATACGGCCCGTGCCCGACGTGCAGATCGTCCATGCGCTCGATGATGCGCGGATGCTCGGCCTCGACGATCACGAACACACCGGGCGCCACGCCCTTGCCGATGGTGAAGTCGACGACGCCCTTGCTGTCAAGGATGCCGCCATCTTCCCTGGGGATCAGCACCTTGACCATCTGGTCGCGGTCGGCCTTCGGGCCATGCATGCCCGGAACATCGGGAACGAGGCCGGTGGCGTTGGCGATGGCGCACATCTCGACCATGGTCTTGCTGCCGTCGACGAACTCCACCAGCATGCGCGGGTTCATGTTGCGGCGCGCCGCTTCCTCGCGATAATCGTCGGGCACGGCGTCGTGGTTGAGCGGGTTGTTCTTGCCCTTGCCGGCCGACACGATGCGGTAGCCGAGCGCGGTGGCGAACTCGATCAGCTCCATGCAGCTCGACGGCTCGTCGCCGGCGCCCACCGAATACACCACCCCCAGCCGGTCGGCCTGCTGCTTGAGGTAGGGCCCGATGGTGACGTCGGCCTCGACGTTCATCATCACCAGGTGCTTGCCGTGCTCCATCGCCATCAGATCGTAGTCGGCGGCGACGCCCGGCTTGCCGGTGGCGTCGATGACCACGTCGATCTCGGGCGTCTTGACCAGCACGTCGGCCGAGGTGATGGCGAGCTTGTGCTGGCCGATGGCGGCCGACACCTTGCCCAGCGTCTCGGCCTCGACGGCGTGCGAGGTGTCGCCATAGGCAATCGCGGTGGCCTCGAGCGCGGTGTGCGGCCGGCGCGTGGCGATGGCCGCCACCTCGATGCCGCGCATCAGCATGCCCTGGGTTACGAGGTCGGTGCCCATCTCGCCCGAGCCGATGACGCCGATGCGGATCGGCCGGTTCTCGTCGGCGCGCCGGGCCAGGTCGCGGGCAAGCCCGGTCAGATGCACATTGGTCAAAGGCTGGTAGGTCGGCATGTCGCGGCGGGGTCTAGCATTGAAGGTGAGCGAGGGAAACGGGAGATTGCGGAAGATCGCCGCCGGCTGCAGCAGAGGGTGGTGCCGACTGCTCAGTCAGGCTAGGAACACGTCATGACCGACGACCTCCTGATTTCCACCGACGGCCATCTGGGCCGCATCGCGCTCGACCGGCCGGCGGCCATCAATGCGCTCAGCCTGTCGATGATCGAAGGCATCAAGGCGGCGCTGCTCGGCTGGCGCGACGATCCGGGCATCGGGGCGGTGCTGTTCGAGGGCAATTCGCCCAAGGGCTTCTGCTCGGGCGGCGACGTGCGGGCGGCGCGGGCGCTGGTCGTGGCGGGCACGCCGGAGCTGGCCGATGCGTATTTCGCCTCGGAATACGAGATGAACCGGCTGATTGCCACCTATCCCAAGCCGCTGGCGGTCCTGGGGCACGGCATCACCATGGGCGGTGGCATCGGCATCGCCGGCCATTGCGGCTTCCGCTTCACGCAGCCGGGGGCGCGCTTCGCCATGCCGGAATCGGCGATCGGCTTTTTCGGCGATGTCGGGGTCAACGCCATTCTGGCCAAGGCGCCGCTCAACCGGGCGCTGCTGTTCATGCTGTCGGGCGCCAGCGTCGGGGCCGCCGACGCGGTGGCGCTCGGCCTCGCCGACGCGGTGGTGGCGCCCGAGCGCGTCGCCGGCCTCCGCGCCGACCTCGCGGGCGCGGCCGCCGCGCCCGAGCCGGCCGCCGCCATCGGCCGGCTGATGCAGGCGGACTCCGTGGTGGCGGGTGCGGCGCCGTTCTGCGCCCTCGCCGATCTGCTGCCGGCGGAGCCCGCCGAGTCGCCGGCCGAGTTCGTCGCCGCGGTGGCGGCGGTGCCGGCGCTGGGTGAGATCGCGGCGCTGCTGCCCACCCGCTCGCCGGGCTCGCTGGTCGCGACCTTCTTTGCCCAGCACGCGGCGCGGCGGCTGATGGACGTGACCGCGACGCTGGCGATGGACCTCCGCCTCGCCCGGGTGATGGCGCGGCGGCCGGATTTCGCCGAGGGCGTGCGGGCGGTGCTGGTGGACAAGGACCAGGCGCCGAAATGGACGCCGGCGACGCTCGCCGAGCTCGATGTCGAGCGCGACGCCGGGCCCATCCTCAGGGCGGTGAAAGGCCCGTAACAGCAGCGATTTTCGCGCTGCCGGGCGAACACGGTTAGCACTTCTTAAACCGTTCGCATGGACACTGCCGGCCAGGGAAACACCCTCGGGGGACGGCCTCTTCATGTCCGAAGCAGCGGCGCGGGTCGTGGCATTGCCGGCGATCGTCGATCTGGACGCGCTCGACATCGTGCGCGACGGATTGATCGACTGCGTCGAGACCGGCGCCGTCGAGATCGACGCCAGCAAGGTCGAGCGCGTGGCGACCAATGCGCTCCTGATGCTGATCAGCGCCGCCGAAACCTCGCGGCGCAGCAATTTCCCGTTCGCCATTTCGGGGGCCAGCGCCTCCATGCTCGCGGCCATCGACCGGCTCGGCCTGGGCGCGAGCTTTTCGGGTTTGATGAAAGGATAATGGCGCATGCGCGTGCTGACGGTTGACGATTCCCGCACGATCCTCGCGATGCTGCACCACACCCTGAGCAATGCCGGGTTCGAGGTGCTGCAGGCCGAGGACGGCCAGAAGGGTCTCGACGTGCTGGCGACGGAAGATGTCGACGTGGTGATCACCGACATCAACATGCCGGTGATGGACGGCATCGAGTTCATCAAGCGGGTGCGCGCGTCGGGCGAGCACAATTCGCTGCCCATCCTGATCCTCACCACCGAGACCAGCCAGGACAAGCGCGACCAGGGCCGCGCCGCGGGCGGCACCGGCTGGATCGTGAAACCCTTCGATCCCGAGAAGCTGATCTCGGTGATCCACCGCGTGGTGCACTGACGTTCGGGCGCTGACCCAGAAGGGGAGACGCCGCCAATGAGCGATCTCGACGACTTCAAGGCCACCTATTTCGACGAATGCTCCGAGCTTTTGACCGAGCTCGAGGAGCAGTTCGCCGCCATCGAGGCGGGCGAGCGCACGCCCGACCGGCTGAACGCGGTGTTCCGCGCCATCCACTCGATCAAGGGCGGCGGCGGCGCCTTCGGCTTTGCCGAGCTGGTGGCCTTCGCGCATGCCTACGAGACGCTGCTCGACCATGTGCGCGACGGCCGCATCGAGCTCAGCGGGCCGGTGACGACGCTGTGCATCCGGGCCAACGACATCGTCGCCGACTTCGTCAACGCCGCCAAGACCGGGGCCAGCCTCGGGCCGGCCTATGGCGACGTCGAACGGCACCAGTTCGACGCGCTGACCAGCGGCAACGCCCCCGGCGGGGAGGCCGACGCCGAGGCGCCGATGGAAGATTTCGACATCGACTTCGTGCCGGTGATGGTCGATCTCGGCGCCGCCGCTCCGGCCGCGCCCGAGCCCGCCGAGGACAGCTTCGCTTCGGCGCCGCTGACGGTCGAAAAGGGCCATTGGGAGATCCGCTTCGCGCCGCACAGCGAGCTCTATGCGCGCGCCAACGATCCGCTGCTGCTGTTCCGCGAGCTCGCCAATTTCGGCGAGCTGACCGTGGTCGCGAGGCTCACCGACATCCCGCCGCTCGCCGATTTCGAGCCGTTCGGTATCTACTGCACCTGGGAGCTGACGCTGGTGTCGCCGACGGCGAGCGCCGAGGCGATCGCCGAAGTGTTCGAATTCGTCGAGGGCAATTGCGAGCTCTCGATCGCGCAACTGCCCAGCCGCGCCGCGCCGGCGCCCGAGCCGTCGCTGGCGGAGCTGGCGCAACTCGTGGCGCCGGCTGCCCCCCCGGATTCGCCGGCGCTCAGCTTCGCCGAGCTGGCCGAGACGGTGAAACAGGAGATGCCGGCGCGCCCCGCCGCCCCGGCGCCCGCCCCCGCGCCGGCAATCAAGCTGGTCGAGGCCGAACCGGCGGCCATCGCCGACGAGCACGAGGAGCGCCGCGCCGGCCCCGAGGAGCGCCGCAATGCCGGCGTGCAGTCGATCCGCGTCGACCTCGACAAGGTCGACCGCGTCGTCAACATGGTGGGCGAGCTGGTGATCACCCAGTCGATGCTCAGCCAGCAGATGGACGATACGCTGAGGGCCCGCTACCAGGAGCTGGTGCGCGGCCTCGAAGTGCTGGCGCAGACCACGCGCGGCCTGCAGGACGCGGTAATGGCCATCCGGGCGCAGCCGGTCAAATCGGTGTTCTCGCGCATGCCGCGGCTGGTGCGCGAGCTCGCCACCAGGACCGGCAAGAAGATCAAGCTCGAGACCATCGGCGAAGCCACCGAGATCGACAAGACCGTGATCGAGCAATTGTCCGATCCGCTGACGCACATGATCCGCAATTCCGCCGACCACGGTATCGAGGCGCCGGACAAGCGGCTGCGCCTGGGCAAGCCCGAGATCGGCACCATCCGGCTGTCGGCCGAGCAGGCGGGCGGCAACATCCTGATCGCCGTCGAGGACGATGGCGGCGGCATCAACCGCGAGCGCGTGCTGCAGGTGGCGTGCGACAAGGGCATCGTCGCCGCCGACACGACTCCGACCGACGAGCAGATCGACCAGCTCATCTTCGCGCCGGGCTTTTCCACCGCCGAGGCGGTCAGCGACATCTCCGGGCGCGGCGTCGGCATGGACGTGGTGCTGTCCAACATCAAGAAGATCGGCGGCTCGGTGCACGTCAAGAGCCGCAGCGGGCAGGGCACGCGCATGACGCTCCGGCTGCCGCTGACGCTGGCGGTGCTCGACGTCATGCTGGTCAAGGTCGGCCCCAGCCCCTACGTCATTCCGCTGAGCTCGATCGTCGAGACCATCCAGTGCTCGCGCGCCGATTTCGGCCGCGCGCCGTCCGGCGCCAAGGTGCTGCGGGTGCGCGGCGAATACGTGCAGGTGGTCGACCTCTCCGAGCGCTTCCAGCTGCGCGGCGATGCCGAGCTCGCCAACCGCTTCGTGGTGCTGTGCGAGGCCGAGGGCGGCGTCAAGATCGCGCTCGTCGTCGACGACATCATCGGCCAGCAGCAGGTGGTGATCAAAAGCCTCGAGGAAAACTTCGAGTCGATCGACGGCATCGCCGGCGGCACCATTCTGGGCGACGGCAACGTCGCTCTCATCGTGGACGTGCAGGGGCTCAAGGCGAGCAACAGCCTGCACAAGAACGCCGCCTAGAAGGGTCGGCAGAAGGATCAGAAGATGGAAAGCCTCGCCCTCAAGGACGATTACGGCACCGGCGCGCAGGTCAATGCGCAGAATTCACTGCAGCTCATCGCGTTTTCGATCGGCGAGCAGACCTATGGCGTCGAGATCACCACGGTGCGCGAGATCCGCGCCTGGAACGGCGCGACGCCGCTGCCCAACACGCGCGAATATGTGCGCGGCGTGATCAATCTGCGCGGCACCATCGTGCCGATCTTCGATCTGCGCGCCCGCTTCGGCGAGGGCCAGACCTCGCCCACCAAGAACCACGTGGTGGTGGTGATGTCGGTCGGCGACAAATGGGTCGGCATCCTGGTCGACGCCGTCAGCGACATCCTCACCGTCAGCAAGGACGAGATCCACAACGTGCCGGAAGGCAATTCGATGGACACCGAGCTCCTCAACGGCATCGTCACCCACGACAGCCGCATGGTTGGCCTCATCGACCTGCACGCCGTCGTCTCCGGCGCCAAAGTCGATAGCTAGAACAATGAATCAGTAAATCGCATCGAGGGCGCCGCGAGGCGCCCTTGGCTTTTGTGGCCCTAGTCAGAAGAAGGACCCCGACTGCACCGTCGCCCCCCAACCACCACCCGCTTGCGCGGGGATGACACCCGGTGGAGGACGGCGAAACCGAGTACCCCCGACACCTCTATCCCCCACGTCACCGCCGATTTCCCCTTCCCCCACAATCCCCTGCAACAAATCCACCGTCCGCCAATCCACCACCCTCCTGCCCGGGTGTACTCTCCGCTCCATCCCCTCGCGATTGCGAGGTCGCGACGAACGGTCGGCGGGGGGAGGCCGGTGTGGGTGGGGTGTCGACCCCATCCGGGCCGGTTCTGCCGGGAACCATGGGTGAGCCAATCCTGCACCCAGGGTCCGGGGATCGCTCCGAGGGTGTTGCCATCCGAGGGGCTTGGAGCTGTGGGGCCAACTCGGCAAGACCCCGCACCTCGACGCGGTCCCTGCGCGCCGCAGTCAAGAGGCTGGTCGAAGGCAGGACCTGGTCATAAACCCCGGTCGCGTGGCGAGGCTCCGGTCTCACTACACGCCGTCTACCGGCTCCGGGAGCGGAGCCTCGCCATGCCGCATGTCACAGGCGGCGCTGCTCTTTGACATCGCCGGTCGGGCCGGTGGAGGTGTCCGCTCGCCCACAATTCTGACGCTGCGGCTAGAACAGGTCGACGTCGCCGTTCGAGGGCGTGGCGGCGACGCCGTGCAGCGCCGGCACGCGCAATTCGTCGAGCACCAGATTGGCCCAGATCTCGTCGTAGTCGGAATCCGGCGCGGTCGGCGGCAGCAGGGCGAACTGGCGCACGGCAAGAGCCATGTTCTGGCAGCGCTGCTCGATGCGGTCCTGGCCCTGCAGGGCGCTGACGATCATGGCCACCGCTTCCTTCTTGGAGGCTTCGCAGCTCAACGACGGGTCGGCGAGAATCTCGAGGGCGTAGGTGATGCCATCCACCATCGCGGCCGTCTGGCGCGCGGTTTCGTCGAGTTCTCGTGCAAGCTTCTGCAGCGACATGGAAGGGCCAACCCCTGGACGTTCACATGATATACCCGCACAAGTCTAAAGCTCTTATTGCCGGCATACGCGATGAATAATGGTTGCCGAAACTGGTTAGAAGTTCACTAAGGACTCCTCCCCTATCCTGATGACAACCTTGTCAGGAACGACACAGAAAACATGATGCAGGCCCGCGCCAGCGCACCCGCGTTCGACCGCGGCGTCGTGACCACGATTCACCAGGGCGACTGCCTCGTGGGCGGCGAAGCGGACCTGACCTTCTCGACCATCCTGGGCTCGTGCGTCGCCGCCTGCATCCGCGACATCGAGGCGCGCGTCGGCGGCATGAACCATTTCCTCCTGGCCGAGCCCTCGGGCAGCGCCCGCGACCGCTACGGCGCTTCGGCGCGCTACGGCGCCTTCGCCATGGAGCAGCTGATCAACAAGGTGCTGACGCGCGGCAGCGGCCGCAAGGCCAATCTCGAGATCAAGATCTTCGGCGGCGGGCTGATCAATTCGGCGCTGACCGATGTGGGGGCCAAGAACATCGAATTCGTGCGCGAATTCCTCGGCAATGAAGGCTATGTCATCGCCAGCGAGGACGTGGGCGGCAGCTTCGCCCGCCGAGTGATGTTTAAGCCGCATTCGGGGCGGGCCTTCGTCAAGCGGCTCGACTCGGTGGCCGCCTCGAGCGTGGCGCGCGAGGAACTGTCGATCGTGGGCCGGCGCATGGCGCAGGCGTTCGCGCCGCGGCAGCCGGCCAATGACGACATCGAGCTGTTCTGAGACGGTGGAAAACCCGACATCCTGACCGAAATCTTACCGGCCGCCGCCGGCATATAGGTTTGGTTAACCATTCGGATTTTAGGGTCGGACTGCCCGTTTCACCCCGACTGTCCGGATGCGCCGCACCAGGGTTGCGTTGATCGTCGATCTCGTCTGGCTCGCGGCCTTCGCCGCCGGGACGAGTGCAGTCGCGCTGCTCGGGGCCGGCTGGCTTGGCTATGGTCTCTGCGCCCTGTTCGCGCTCCTCGCCATCGGCGCGAGCCTGATGTTTGCGGCGCAGGCGGAAAAGACCGTACAGCGCAAGCTCGCCCAACTCGGCCAGGCGGTGGGCGCCGCCAGCGGCCGCGATTTGCGCGACGGGGTCAGCGTCGAGGCCATCGTCGCCAATCTCGCCGGGCGGCTCGAGCGGGCGACGCAGTTCAAGGCGGCGTTCTCGGGGCTGTCGCAACCGGCGCTGGTGGCCGGGGCCGATGGCGAGATCGTGGGCGTGAGCCGCGGCCTCACCGCGCTGGAGCCGCGGGCGGTCGAGGGGGCGCGGCTCGACGTGCTGCTCGGGCCCGGCTACGCCGCCGCCGGCTTCGCCGAGGAAGAGCTGGTCAATCTGGCGGGGGTCCGCCACACCGCCCGCCACCGTGCCGCCGGCGCCGGGCGCAGCGTCATCGAGTTCGTGCCGGCCGGCGCCTACATCGCCGACGACGATCTCGACGCCTTCGCCGCGGCGCTTGCCGGCGGGCAGACGAGCTTCCGCTTCGATGCCAGGGCGCTGCAGGCGTCGCCGGCGCTGCGGGCGCTGGGCGAGGGGCTCGAGAGCCTCGATCTCGGCATGGCGGCGCTGAACCGCGTGCTGGCCGGCGAGCCGCTGACGCCGGAGATGCGGCGGGCCAATGCCGGCATCGCGCCGCAGGTGCGCGACCTCGCCGATCTCGTGGCGGCGCTGACCGACGAGCGCGACGAGCATTTCGAGGTGCGCGCGGCGCTGGAGCGCAAATGCGAGGCGGTGCTCAACGCCATCGACAAATACCGCCTCGCGGTGGTGTCGATGTCCGAGGCCGCCGAGGGCACGCGCACCGGCGTCGCCGTTGCGGGCGACGCCGTGCAGCGCGGGCGCGACCACACCAGGATGGCGCGGGCGCTGGAGCGGCAGGTGCGCGACATCGTCGGCGAGGCGGCGGTGGCGGCCGAGCGCAGTACGCAGGCGGTCAACGGCGTCGACGGCACCACGGCCGAGATCGACAAGCTGGTGGCAGCCATCGAGGATGTGAGCTTCCGCACCAACCTCCTCGCCCTCAACGCCGCCGTCGAGGCGGCGCGGGCGGGCGAAAAGGGCGCAGGCTTCGCCGTCGTCGCCGACGAGGTGCGCATGCTGGCGCAATCGACGCAGAAGACGGCGCGCGACATCCGCGGCCTGGTCGGGACCAGCCGCGGCCAGGCCGGCGCCGGCGTGGCGGAGGCCGAGGCGCTCAGGAATATTCTGGGCGGCCTCGCCGGACATTTAGAGAATCTAAGCAATGAGACCGACATGATCGCCGGCGCCCTCGACGAGGGCAGCGGGGCAATCAGCCGGCTCGGAACGCAAATCACCTCGCTCGAGGACGAGGCGTCGCGAGCCCTGACCCTGCCGGCGCGCCGGCAGCAGAGGGCGGTGAACGGGGGATGATGGAGCAAAGCGAATTTGCCCTCAGCGAGCGCGAATTCACGCGCATTCGCGAGCGGCTCTACGACGTTGCCGGCATCTCGCTGTCGGACGCCAAGCGCACGCTGGTCATCGCCCGGCTGAGCCGCATCCTGCGCACGCGGCAATTGCCGTCGTTCGACGCCTATCTCGACTTCCTCGAGACCGAGGGGAGCGCCGACGACGCGCAGGATTTCGTCAACGCGCTGACCACCAATCTCACGCGCTTCTGGCGCGAAGAGCACCATTTCGAGCATCTCGTCGGCTATGTCGGCGAGCTGATGAAGACGCGGCTGTCGCAATCGCAGAAGCGGCTGCGCATCTGGTCGGCGGGCTGCTCGACCGGGCAGGAACCCTACACCATCGCGCTGTCGCTGCTGGCGGCCCATCCGGACCTCAGGCGCTGGGACTTCAAGATCCTCGCCACCGACATCGACACCAACGTCATCGCCAAGGCGGCCACCGCCGTCTATCCCGACAGCGAGCTCAACGGCCTGTCGCTGGAGCGGGCGCGGCTGTTCGAGCGTACCGGCGACGGGCGCGTGCGGATTCCGCAACCGGTGGCGTCGCTGGTGTCGTTCAAGCCGCTGAACTTGATGGCGGCGTGGCCGATGAAGGGGCCGTTCGATGCCATCTTCTGCCGCAACGTCGCGATCTATTTCGACAAGGCGACGCAGGGCGAGATGTTCGGCCGGCTGGGCCGCATCCTGGCGCCGGGCGGCTTCCTCTATATCGGGCATTCGGAAAATCTGGGGGCCGGCGGCGCAGGATTCCGCCTCGTCGGCAAGACCATCTACCAGTCCCGCCTGGAGCGGGCGAAGGACGCGGCATGAGCATTCGGGTACTGATCGTCGACGATTCTGCCCTGATCCGGGAAGTGCTGAGCCGGACGCTCGGACGCGACGGCGACATCAGCGTGGTCGGCACCGCCGAGGACCCCATCGATGCACGCGCCAAGATCAAGGCGCTGAATCCGGACGTGGTGACGCTCGACATCGAAATGCCCAACATGAACGGGCTGGCGTTCCTCGACAAATTGATGCGCCTGCATCCGCTGCCGGTGGTGATGGTCTCGACCCTCACCACCAAGGGCGCGAGCGAAACGCTGCTGGCGCTGGAGCTCGGCGCCGTCGACTTCGTCGCCAAGCCCTCGACCGATCTCGCCGGCGGGCTCGAGGCGTTCGGCGCCAATCTGCGCGAGAAGGTGCGCGCCGCCGCGACTTCCGACGTGCGGGCCCAGGCGATGAAGCCGGCCGCCTCCACCAAGCTGCGCACCGCGGCGGCGCCCGCCGGGGCGCTGATCGCCATCGGGGCGTCCACCGGCGGCGTCGAGGCGATCCGCGTGGTGCTGGGCGACATGCCGGCCGATTGCCCGCCGATCGTCATCGCGCAGCACATGCCGGCCGGCTTCACCACGCGCTTTGCCGCCCGCCTCGACGAGCTCAGCGACGTGCGGGTGGTCGAGGCCGAAGACCGCATGCCGCTCGAGCCCGGCAGGGCGTACGTCGCCCGCGGCGACTGGCATCTGCGGGTGGAGCGCAGTTCCGGCCAGCTCAAATGCCGGCTGGGGCAGGACGAGCTGACCTCGGGACACCGGCCCAGCGTCGACGTGCTGTTCGAATCCGTCGCCCATACGGTGGGCGCGCTGGCGGTTGGCGCCATCCTCACCGGCATGGGCCGCGACGGGGCGCGGGGCCTCAAGCTGATGCGCGAGGCGGGCGCCTATACGGTGGGCCAGTCGCAGGCCTCGGCGCTGGTCTATGGCATGCCGCGCGTCGCCTTCGAGGAGGGCGCGGTGGCCGAGCAGGCGCCGATCGACATGATCGCCGGCCGGCTCGCGGCGGCCCTCAACAGGTTGAAGTCTGCGGCATAAGGCCAAGGTCGCAATTGAAGAAATGGTAACGCTTTTTGCCTAGCGTCGGCGGCGAGTGTCGAGTTTCCGGTTTTCCGGCACCATAAGGTAGTGCGTGATGCCCAAGGCCAGTGATGTCAGCGTTCTGATCGTGGATGACCAGCAGTCGATGCGCGGCATCTGCAAGTACATCCTGACGCAACTGGGCTTCAAGGACATCATCGAGGCCAAGAGCGGCCGCGATGCCCTGGGCAAGCTCGAAAAGTCCAACGTCCAGCTGATCATTTCGGACTGGAACATGGAGGACATCGACGGGCTGACGCTGCTGCGGGTCATCCGCAAGCACCCCAAGACCGCCAGCATGCCGTTCATCATGGCCACCGGCCGCTCCGACAAGGAGCAGGTCAAGGAGGCCATCTCGTTCGGCGTCAACAACTACATCATCAAGCCGTTCGACGCCGGCACGATGAAGAAGCGCATCGAAGCGGTCATCGGCGCGCTCACCTGACGTCCGGCGCCGCCGGTTCGTACGCAAGCTCCCGTAAGGACTTGTTCATCCGCCGCTGCCTATAGTTTCACCCGCATTCACCATGGCCTTATTGGGGGAGAGGTCAGGGCGGGCCCGCTGGCGGCTGCCTGTGCTCCCCAAGACAACGGAGCATCCGCCCATGTCCCTCACCTTGCCGAAGTTCCAGATCGCCCAGAAACTGCCGCTCGCGCTGATCGGTTCGGCATTGGTGGTCGGGCTCGGCATCGGCGCTGCGGCATACATGATCGGGCTGCAGACGGTCGAGCAGCAGCGGGCGCGCAGCTTCGATGCGTCGGTCGAGTCGGCGGCGGACCAGGTCGGCTCCTACTTCAAGGACATCGCGGTCGATCTCACGATGTTCGCGGCGCGCGGCGATACGGCGACGCAGATCGACAACATGACGCGCTCCTATGTCGAGGCGGACGTGCAGGGCAAAGGCTCCGACGTGCTGCAGATGGCCTACATCAAGAACAACCCGAACCCGCAATGGGAGCGGGCGAAGGTCGATGGCGTCGGGGCGATCGGCGGCACCTATGACAGCCAGCACAAGCGCTTCCATCCGACCTGGCACAACCTGCTCGAGCAGAAGGGCTACGAGGACGTCCTGCTGTTCAATGCCGACGGCATCCTCGTCTATTCGGTGCAGAAGAACGCCGATTTCGCCACCAGTTTCGCCAAGGGCAGCGGCAACCCGCTGTCGGAAGGCCCGGTGGGCGCGCTGCTGCGCCAGGCGGCCGGGCTGCAGGAGGGCGAGGTGGCGTTCGCCGATTTCAGCTTCTACGAGCCGGCCGGCCGGCCGGAGAGCTTCATGGCGACGCCGGTCTACAAGGGCAAGACCGTCGACGGCGTGCTGATGTTCGAGATCTCGGCCACCGGCATCTCGTCCAAGATGCATTCGATCCGCGGCCTCGGCCAGTCGGGCGAGGCGATCATCGTCGGCGCCGACGGGCTGATGCGCACGCAGTCGAGCTTTTCGAGCGACCCCAACGTGCTGATCACGCCGGTGCGCAGCGACATCGTCAAGGCGGCGATCGCCGGGCAGGCGGTCGACGGCGTCATTGCCGATTTCCGCGGCCAGCCGATGATCGCCAAAGCGGCGCCGTTCGCCTTCCAGGGCACCAAATGGGCCGTGGTCGCCATGCAGTCGGAAGCCGAGCTGTTCGCGCCGGTGGTGTCGATGCGCAACTGGATGCTGCTGGTGGGCGGCGCGCTGCTGCTGGTCGCGGCGGCAGGCGGCCTGCTGTTCTCGCGCTCGGTGACCAAGCCCATCACCCGGCTGACCGGAACGATGAAGGCGCTGGCGGACGGGCAGCTCGATGTCGAGGTGAAGGGCGCGACGCGTTCCGACGAAATCGGCGAGATGGCGCGCACGGTCGAGGTGTTCCGCGAGAACGCGCTCAAGATCAACAACATGACCGACGAGGAGCGGGCGGCCTCCGAGCGCCGCCGTATCGAGCGCACCACCATGATGCAGGCGCTGCAGCAGGCCTTCGGGCAGGTGGTCGACGCCGCCGTCGCCGGCGATTTCTCCAAGCGCGTCGAGGCCGAGTTTCCCGACCGCGAGCTCAACGTCATCGCCGCCTCGATCAACAATCTGGTGGAGACCGTGGATCGCGGCCTCGGCGAGACCGGGCGGGTGCTGTCGGCGCTGGCCAATACCGACCTCACGCACCGCGTCGAGGGCGACTACCAGGGCGCCTTTGCGCAGCTCAAGGCCGACACCAATGCGGTGGCCGAAAAGCTCGGCGAGATCGTCGGGCGGTTGCGGGAAACCTCGCGGACGCTGAAGACGGCGACCAGCGAAATCCTGTCGGGCGCCAACGACCTTTCCGAGCGCACCACCAAGCAGGCGGCGACCATCGAGGAAACCTCGGCGGCGATGGAGCAACTGGCCAGCACCGTGCTGCAGAACGCGCAGCGGGCCAAGGATGCGAGCGTGGTCGCGGCGTCGGTGACGCGGACGGCCGAGGAGGGCGGCGAGGTCATGCTCAAGGCCACCGACGCCATGGAGCGGATCACCGCCTCGTCGGGCAAGATCTCCAACATCATCGGGCTGATCGACGACATCGCCTTCCAGACCAACCTGCTGGCGCTCAACGCCTCGGTCGAGGCGGCGCGCGCCGGCGAGGCCGGCAAGGGTTTTGCCGTCGTCGCCGTGGAAGTGCGCCGGCTGGCGCAATCGGCGGCGCAGGCCTCGAGCGAGGTGAAGGGGCTGATCGAGCAGTCCGGCGCCGAGGTCAAGACCGGCTCCAAGCTGGTCACCGAAGCGGCGAGCAAGCTCGAGGCGATGCTGGCGGCCGCCCGTTCCTCCAACGGGCTGATGGATTCGATCGCCAGGGAGAGCCAGGAGCAGGCCGCCTCGATCGAGGAGGTCAACGCCGCAGTGCGCACCATGGACGAGATGACCCAGCACAATGCGGCGCTGGTCGAAGAGACCAATGCCTCCATCGAGCGCACCGAGGAGCAGGCGACCGAGCTCGACCGCATCGTCGAGGTCTTCACCATCGCCAGCCCGGATGCGCCGTCGCGCAGCTCCCGGCCGGCCCCGGCGCCGGCATTCTCGCGCGGCATCAAGGGCCTGCAGGAGCGGGTCAGGACCGCCGCCAAATCCTACCTGGCGCACGGCAACGCCGCGGTCGACAAGGACTGGGAAGAATTTTGAGGCGGAAAGCCTGACAGCTCCTGGCACGACGATGTGCGATAGAGCTTCGCATGTCCCGCTTCGACCGCGACCTCGATGACCTGCTGGCCCGCCGTCCGCCCGGCGTTGCGACAATGTCGCGCGCGCTGATCGCGACGCTGCGCGACATCCGGCCCGACCTCGACGCGACCGTGCGGCTGGGCTGGGGCTCGGTCAACTTCACCCATCCCCGGCTCGGCTATCTCTGCTGCGTTTATCCCGGCAAGGAGCACGCCGCGCTGGTGTTCGCCGACGGGCGGCTGCTCGACCATCCGCGGCTGGTCGACGACGACAAGGTCAAGCGCGTGCGCTGGATCCCCTTCGCGCCGGGCGAGGCCATTCCGGTCGACGACATCGCCATCCTGCTCGCCGAGGCCATTGCACTTCGCAGCTAAGCGGCTATCAAGAGCCGTTCCGCTCGGAGGACTGCATGGCCCGGATCGGCCTCGTGGCGCATGACGACAAGAAGGACGAACTGGTCGCCTGGGCGCTCAAGCATCGCGAGCGGCTGGCGCAGCACGAGCTGTGGGGCACCGGCACCACTGGCGGGCGGGTGATCGAGGGCACGGGCCTCAGCGTCACCCGGCTGCTCAGCGGTCCGCTCGGGGGCGACGCGCAATTGGGGGCGATGATCGCCGAAGGCCGGCTGGACGCGCTGATCTTCTTCCAGGACCCGCTGACGGCGCTGCCGCACGATGTCGACGTCAAGGCGCTGACGCGGCTGGCGACGCTCTACAACATCCCCTTTGCGGTCAACCACGCCACCGCCGACGCGGTGCTGGCGACGTTCTAACTCGCGATGACGTGCTGCTTTGACCGGGTGGTCAACATTGACCCGACCGGCCCCATATGTGCTAAGTGCGCCCGACGGGCGGGGAGGCCCGCAGTGCAGGCGGGGGCCGGGTGAGCATCGACGCAGTTATCGACGTCCAGAACGTCAGCAAGAGCTTTGGCGGCCTGAGGGCAGTGCACGAGTGTTCGCTGCAGGTGAAGCGCGGCTCGATCACCGGGCTGATCGGCCCGAACGGCGCGGGCAAGTCGACGCTGTTCAACCTCGTCGCCGGCAATATCGTCCCCGACAGCGGCCGGATCGTGTTCGACGGCCAGGACATCACCGGCCTGCCGCCCTACGAGCTGTTCGGCCGCGGCATGCTGCGCACCTTCCAGATCGCGCATGAATTCTCCAACATGACGGCGCTGGAGAATCTGATGGTGGTGCCGGGCGATCAGGTGGGCGAGAGCGTGCTCAAGACCTGGCTGATGCCCGGGGCGGTGCGTTCGCGCGAACGCGAGGTGCGCGAGAAGGCCAACGACGTCATCGACTTCCTCAAGCTCGCCCACGTCAAGAACGAGCTCGCCGGCAATCTTTCGGGCGGCCAGAAGAAGCTCCTGGAGCTCGGCCGCACCATGATGGTCGACGCCAAGGTGGTGCTGCTCGACGAGGTGGCCGCCGGCGTCAATCGCACGTTATTGCAGGATCTGGCGGCCAATATCGAGCGCATGAACCAGGAGCTGGGCTACACCTTTTTCGTCATCGAGCACGACATGGATCTGATCGGCCGCCTGTGCGATCCGGTGATCGTGATGGCGCAGGGCGAAAAGATCGCCGAGGGCCCGATGCGCGAAATCCGCGCCAATCCGCAGATCATCGAAGCCTATTTCGGCGCCCCGGTCGAGGCCGCCTGATGCCGCTGATCGAAGTCAAGAACGTCGTCGGCGGCTATGGTGGTGCGCCCATCCTCAACGGCGTCAACATCGCCATCGAGCAGAGCGACATCGGCGTCATCGTCGGCCCCAACGGCGCCGGCAAGTCGACGACGCTGAAGGCCATCTTCGGGCTGCTGAAGGTGACGTCGGGGTCGATCACCTTCGAGGGCCACGACATCGCCAACGCGCTGCCCGACCGGCTGGTGCCGCTGGGGCTCAGCTTCGTGCCGCAGGAAAAGAACGTCTTCACCTCGATGAGCGTCGAGGAAAACCTCGAGATGGGCGCCTTCACCCGGCGCGACGACATTTCGGGCACGCGCGACGAAATCTACGCCATGTTCCCGGTGCTCAAGGAGAAGCGCCGGCAGCCGGCGGGCGAACTCTCGGGCGGCCAGCGGCAGATGGTGGCGATGGGCCGGGCGCTGATGAGCAAGCCCAAGCTGCTGCTGCTCGACGAGCCGTCGGCCGGCCTCAGTCCGCGCTATGTGCTCGAAATCTTCGAGCACATCGTCACCGTCAACAAGGCGGGCGTCGCCATCCTGATGGTCGAGCAGAACGCGCGGCAGGCGCTGGCCTTCGCCTCGCGCGGGTTCGTTCTGGCGCAGGGCGCCAACCGCTTCACCGGAACCGGGCCCGAGCTCATCGCCGATCCCGAAGTCGCCAGAAGTTTTCTCGGGGGTTAGGCGATGGACGTGCTCGTCTTCTTCATCAACAAGGTCCTCGTCGCCGGCACGGTGCTCGGCTCGATCTATGCGCTCGGGGCGATCGGCGCGACGCTGATCTTCGGCATCCTGCGCTTTGCGCATTTCGCGCATGGCGACATGATGACCATGGGGGCCTTCTTCGCCTTCCTCATCGCGCTCGTCTTCTATCATTACGGCATCTACCTGCCGGTGCCGATGGGCTTCGTGGTGATGCCGCTGGCCATGCTGCTGACCATCGCGGTGGCGCTCGGCATCGACAAGACCGTCTATGCGCCGCTCCGGCGCCGCGGCGCGCGGCCGGTGACGCTGCTGATCGCCTCGATCGGCGTCACGCTGATGCTGCAGGGGCTGATCCGGCTGTTCTTCGGCACCGGCCAGTACAGCTTCTTCGACTATGGCGAGACCAAATCGATCTTCCGCATCGACATGAGCTGGGCCGGGGCGCGGCCGATCACCTTCACGCAGCCGCAGGTGCTGATGGTGATCGTCACCGTGGTGCTGGTGCTGATCCTCAACTTCTTCCTCACCGGCACGCGCCTGGGCAAGGCGATGCGGGCCATGGCCGACAATGCCGACCTGGCGCAGGTCTCGGGCATCAACACGCAATTGGTAGTGCGGCTGACCTGGGTCATCGCCGCGGCGCTCGCCTGCGCCGCCGGCACCATGCTGTCGCTCGACGTGTCGCTGAAGCCGGACCTCGCCTTCAACATCATCCTGCCGATCTTCGCGGCGGCGATCGTGGGTGGGCTCGGGCAGGTGTACGGCGCCATCGCCGGCGGCTTCCTGCTGGGCTTTGCCGAAACGCTCGGCGTCTTCAACTGGTCGACCATCCTGCGGCCGCTGGCCGGCGTGCTGCCGGACTGGATCGTCATTCCGCCCGATCTCAGCCTCGTGCCCACCGAATACAAGCTGACGGTGTCGTTCGTGATCCTGGTGATCACCCTGCTGTGGCGCCCGACGGGGATCTTCAAGGGGGCCTCGACATGAACAGCGTCTCGCGGGCGGCGCTGCTCTATCTGGGGCTGGCCGTCTTCATCGTGCTGGTCGGGCTGTGGCAGGGACCGGCCAACATCTCGCTGCTGCTGCTGCAATCCACCGCCTTCGCGCTGGTGGCGCTCGGGCTCAACGTGCAGTTCGGCTATGGCGGGCTGTTCAATTTCGGCATCCTCGGCTTCGTGATGATCGGCGGCTTCGCCGTCACCTTCGTCTCCTATCCGGTCAGCAAGACGTTCTGGACCGGCGAGGGGCCGATCTGGCTGCTGCGTGCGCTGGTGGCGTTCGCGGCCGGGTTCGCGCTGGTGTGGGGCGCCCGGCGGCTGCCGCTCAAGGGCGGCTGGAAGGCGGCGCTGATGGTGCTGTGCTACTTCATCGCCTATGTCGTCTATCGCAGCCAGATCGATCCGGCGGCGAACTACATCGAAAAGCATGACGGCTTCATCGGCGGCCTTGGCCTGCATCCGGTGCTCGGCTGGATTTTCGGCGGCATCCTCGCCGGCGGCGTCGCCTGGATCATCGGCAAGATCGCGCTCGGGCTGCGGTCGGACTATCTCGCCATCGCCACCATCGGCATCTCCGAAATCATCCGGGCGCTGATCAAGAACGCCGACTGGCTGACGCGCGGCACGCTCACCGTGTCGCCGATCCCCTGGCCGGTGCCGACGCCGGGCGACTATCAGGATCACGGCGTCGCGCCGGCGGTGTCCTTCATCTATGCGCGCGGCGGCTATCTGGCGCTGGCGCTGGTCGTCGTCGCCATCGTGATGTTCCTCATCCAGCGCGCCTATGGCGGGCCGTGGGGGCGGATGATGCGGGCGATCCGCGACAACTTCATTGCCGCCAATTCGATGGGCAAGAACGTCACCGCACGGCAGCTGGAGCTGTTCGTGCTTGGCGCGGTGCTGATGGGCATCGGCGGGGCGATGCTGGTGTCGATGCTGCAGATCTTCGATCCGGGCTCGTACCAGCCGATCAACCACACCTTCCTGTTCTGGGTTATGGTGATCGTGGGCGGCGCCGGCAACAATTGGGGCGCGCTGCTCGGCGCGATGCTGATCTATCTGGTCTATACGCTGTCGGGGCCACTCAGCCAGGCACTATTCTACGCCATTTCCGGCTGGACCACGCAGCTCGGCTGGGGCGCCATCCCCGACATCGATTCACGGTCGCTGCAGATGCGCGTGTTCGTGCTCGGCGTGGTGATCGTCCTGGCGCTGCGCTACGCCCCCAAGGGCCTGATCCCCGAAGTGGTGCGGCGCGAGCGGTAGGGCGCCTCACGCCGCGGCATTCACGGCGTATTGCGCCGCAAAGGCGCGCCGGTAGGCGGGGCGGGCTTCGGCGCGGGCGACGTAGGCGGCAAGGCTGGGGTGTTTGGCCAGCATGCCGGACGGCGCGAGGCGCTGCAGCACATGCACCATCATCAGATCGCCGGCGCTGAAGTTTCCGTCCAGCCACTCGGCCTCGCCGAGCCGGGCCGACAGGTCGCGGAGCCGGACATGCACGCGCTCCTCGAGCATCGGCATGCGCTCGGCGGCCCAGCTCTGCGGGCTCTCGAACAGCCAGGCGCTGGCAAATTCCAGGATCGGCGGCTCCACGGTGCTGACCGCGGCGAACATCCAGGCGATGGCGCGCGCCCGGGCATCGGCGTCGGCCGGCAGCAGGCCGGCATGCCGCCCGGCGATGTGAAAGATGATGGCGCCGCTTTCGAACAGCACCAGGCCACCGTCCTCATAGGTCGGGATCTGGCCGAAGGGATTGCGCCCCCGGTGGGCTGGCTGCTTCATCGCCGCAAAGGACACGTAGCGGACCTCGTAGGGCTGGCCGACCTCCTCGAGCGCCCAGCGCACGCGCATGTCGCGGGCCAGGCCCTTGCCGCCATCGGGCGAACGTTCAAAAGCGGTGATGGTCGGGGTCATGCTGCTGCTCCGTGATGGGTGTTGCATCTAATCGACGGAGCCGAGCGGCTTTCGACAGCCGGTCGCGATTTTTCTGCCGGGCGGCAACGAAAAGGCCCGGGATCGCTCCCGGGCCTCGTCAACTCAGCGATGCCAGCCGATCACTTGACCGGGCCGACTTCGACGAACTTGCCGTCCTGCACGTCGACCTCGACGATGATGCCGTCGACGTCGCCGGCCTTGTCGAACTCGGCCGGGCCCGAGGCGCCCTCATAGTCGATGTCCTTGCCGGCCTTGATCAGCTCGACGGCCTTCTTCCACTCGCCGGGCAGGATCTTCTCGCCCGGGGCGGTGGCGACGTCGCGCAGCGCCTGGCTCAGGCCGGCGCGGTCGGCCTTGCCGTTCTTCTCGATCGCGAGGGCGAGCAGGAAGGCGGCGTCGTAGGCCTGCGGCACGTAGGTGTCGTACTGGCCCTTGTCGTTCTTGAGCGCGGCTTCGTTCTTGTCGAAGGCCGCAGCGCCGTCGCCGGTGTAAGCGCCGGCGCGGGTGGCGAACAGGTGGCCGTTGACGGCCGCCGGGTCGATGCCCTTGAGCAGGTCGTCGCCGATCACGCCGTCGACGCCGATATAGGTGGTGAAGTCACCGGCCTCGACCGCCTGCTGCAGGATGGTGTGGGCGGAGCCCGACGCATAGGCGATGATCACCAGGTTCTTGTCGCCGCCGGCGGCCAGCTGGCCGAGCTCGGCGCGATAGTCGGCCTTGCCGTCTTCATGCGACACGTCGGCGGAGATGGTGCCGCCTTCCTTGGTGTAGGTCGCCTTGAACACGTCGGCGAGGCCCTTGCCGTAGTCGTTGTTCACATAGGTGAGCGCCACCGACTTGATGCCCTTCTGGATGAGCAGGTCGGCGAGCTTGACGCCCTGGAACGCATCCGACGGGGCGGTGCGGAAGACGAGGTCCTTGTCGTCGAGGGTGGTCAGCGCCGGCGCGGTGGCGGACGGCGAGATCATGACGACGCCGCCGGGGATGCCCGCGGCGGTCGCGGCGCCGATGGTGGCGCCGGTGCAGAAGGCGCCGACGATGCCGACGACCTGGTCGGTGTTGACGAGCTTGTCGGCGGCCGGGCCGGCCACGGACGGGTCGCAGGCGCTGTCGCCGGTGACCACGACCAGCTTGCCGTCGAGGATGCCGCCCTGGGCATTGACGTCGCTGAAGGCCTGCTGGGCCGCCTTGACGATCGGGCCGGCCAGGGCTTCGATCGGTCCGGTGATGTCGCCGAGAATACCGACCTTGACGTCGGCGGCCAGCGCGGGGGTCGCCGCCAGGATGGCAGCAGCGGCCGCGAGACCGACGAATTTGTTCACATTGATCATGATGTCCCTCTGCAATGGTTGCCCCGCTCGGCGGCCGTTTCGGACCTTGTTCAACCGGCGCAACATCTTATGGGAGCCCCTTACGACGCTCCGCTGCGGCCGATATTGCACAAATCGTAATCGCGAGTCACCCGGATTTGATCGGGCGGTCAAGGCGTTCGCGCGGTTGCGTAAACGGCGGCGAAGCGCTTACGCTCGCCCCGGTTTTTGTGCGCGGCGGACCTCCGATGCTCCGATTTTCCTGCTGTCTCACCCTGGCCGTGCTGCTGGCGGGGCCGGTGTTCGCGCAGGACTCGGTGATTTCGCTGCAGCCGCCCGGCGCCAGCGAGGCGGTGAGCGTGCCCGACACGGCCGACGACGCCGACGCCTCGTCGTCGGAGGAGCCGGGACCGCCGCCGCCCTGCGGCGGCAAGACCATCACCATCGCCCGCATGCCATGGCCGACGGCGCAATTGCTGGCCGAAATCCACGCCCGGCTGGTGCAGCAGCAATTCGGCTGCGACGTCGAGGTGGTGCCGGGCGACCTCGCGGTGACGCCGTCGTCGATGGGGGCCAACGGGCAGCCGGCGGTGGCGCCGGAATTGTGGATCACCCGCGTTGCCGACGTGTGGAACACCGCGCTCAAGACCGAGGAGGTGCGGCAGGCCGGCACCACCTATTCCGACGCCACGTTCGAGGGCTGGTTCGTGCCCGATTACGAGGTCGCGGCGCACCCCGACGTGACGACGATCGCCGGCCTCAAGGCGAACTGGAAGGATTTCCTCGCCCCCGGGCAGAAGAAGGCGCGGTTCATCTCGTGCCCGCCGGATTGGGCCTGCTCGGTGATCAACCGCAATTTGATCCGCGCCAACGGGCTCGAGGGGGTGTTCGACATCGTCGAGCCGGCCAATCGGTTCGAGCTCGACACGCTGATCTCTGAGGCCGAGAGCCGCAAGCAGCCGATCCTGTTCTACTATTGGCAACCCAATGCGGTGCTTGCGCAATTCGCCTTCAAGCAGGTGGATCTGGGGCCGTTCGACAAGGACAGCTTCGTGTGCCTCGGCCGGGTCGCCTGCGCCGACCCGAAGCCGTCCGGGTTCTCGCCCGATCCGGTGATCGTGGCGCTGGCGCAATGGGTGTTCCTCGATGCGCCGGAGGTGGCGGCGTATTTCCAGCGTGCGCACATGCCGTTCGCCGAGATGAACACGCTGCTGCAGAACCTCAGCGAGCCCGGGGCGACGATCGAGAGCGTCGCCGACGCGTTCGTCGCGGCGCGCGGCGAAATCTGGCAGCCCTGGGTGGGCAAGCCGGCGCAATAGGCGGGCGGGCCTCCGCCTTTTTGCCGAGCAGGCCGCGGTTGCCTCCGGCGGCGGCCGGCGTCTATAACCCTCCCCCGGGAAGCCCGAAGGCGCGAGTTGGAGCAGAGTATTGGACGTCAAGCGGATCAACGAGCACGTGAGCGTCGCCCCGCAGATCAGCCCGGAGGATTTTCCCGCGCTCAAGGCCCTCGGTTTCACCGCCGTCATCAACAACCGGCCGGACGGGGAATCGCCTGACCAGCCGTCCTCGGCGACGATGCAGGCGGCGGCCGAAAAGGCCGGGCTCGCCTACCACTACATCCCGCTCGGACGCGACGGGGTGTCGTCGCAGATGGTGGTCGAGACGGAGGCGGCGCTCGAGGGGAGCGCCGGGCCCGTCCTGGCATTCTGCCGATCCGGCACGCGCTCCACCACCTTGTGGGCGCTGTCGCAGGCCGGAAAGCTGCCGGCAGAGGAGATCGTCGCGGCGGCGGCGCGCGCCGGCTACGACATGTCCCACCTCTTGGGCCATCTCAGCCAGAAACAGTAAGCCCGGGGCCTCGTCGATGCGGGGCCCTTTGTTTTTCGAGCCGGCGGCAACGCCCTCGTCCCCTCGTGACCGGACCTTAAATCGATGCCGATCAAGAAAATCCTCGTCGCCAACCGCAGCGAAATCGCCATCCGCGTGTTCCGCGCGGCCAACGAGCTGAACATCAAGACCGTTGCCTGCTACGCCGAAGAGGACAAGCTGGCGCTGCACCGCTTCAAGGCCGACGAGGCGTACCTGATCGGCAAGGGCAAGGGGCCGGTCGAGGCGTACCTGCAGATCGACGAATATATCCGCGTGGCGCGGGCGGCGGGCGCCGACGCCATCCATCCCGGCTATGGGCTGCTGTCGGAATCGCCGGAGTTCGCCGAAGCCTGCGAGGATGCCGGGATCATCTTCATCGGGCCGAAGCCGCAGACCATGCGCGACCTCGGCAACAAGGTCGCGGCGCGCAACATGGCGATCGCCGCCGGCGTGCCGGTGGTGCCGGCCACCGAGGCGCTGCCCGACGACATGGAGGAGGTGAAGCGCCTCGCCGCCGCCATCGGCTATCCGCTGATGCTGAAGGCGAGCTGGGGCGGCGGCGGGCGCGGCATGCGCCGGATCATGGACGAGAAATCGCTGGTCGCCGAGGTGAGCGAGGGCAAGCGCGAGGCCAAGGCGGCGTTCGGCAAGGACGAGATGTATCTCGAAAAGCTGATCGAGCGGGCGCGGCACGTCGAGGTGCAGCTCATCGGCGACGACCACGGCAACCTCGTGCATCTGTTCGAGCGTGACTGCTCGGTGCAGCGGCGCAACCAGAAGGTGGTGGAGCGGGCGCCGGCACCGTATCTGAGCGACGCGGTACGCCACGACCTGACCGAGGCGGCGCTGCGGCTCGGGCGCAGCGCCAATTATCGCTGCGCCGGCACGGTCGAATTCCTGCTCGATGCCGACACCGACAAATTCTACTTCATCGAAGTGAACCCGCGCATCCAGGTGGAGCACACGGTCACCGAGATCGTTACCGATATCGACATCGTCAAGGCGCAGATCCGCATCATGGAGGGCGCGGTGATCGGCACGCCGGAATCGGGCGTGCCGAAGCAGCAGGACATCAAGCTGCGCGACCACGCCATCCAGTGCCGGGTGACGACGGAAGATCCGGAAGAGAATTTCATTCCAGATTACGGGCGGATCACCGCCTATCGCGAGGCGACCGGGTTCGGGGTGCGGCTCGACGGGGGCACGGCCTATGCCGGCGCCATCATCACGCGGTTCTACGATCCGCTGCTCGAGAAGGTCACCTGCTGGGCGCCGACGCCGGAAGAGGCGATCGCCCGCATGCACCGGGCGCTGCGCGAGTTCCGCATCCGCGGCGTCGCGACCAATCTCGCTTTCCTCGAGAACATCATCACGCATCCCGATTTCGTCAACAACCGCTACACCACGCGGTTCATCGACACGACGCCGGAGCTGTTCCAGTTCGAGCGCCGCAAGGACCGGGCGACCAAGCTGTTGACCTATATCGCCGACGTCACGGTCAACGGCCATCCGGAAGTGCGAGACCGGCCGCGGCCGCCGGCCGACGCCATCGAGCCGGTGCCGCCGCTCTACGAGCCGGTGACGCTGATCGACGGCTCGCGGCAGGTGCTGGAGCGGCAGGGGCCGAAGGGCCTCGCCGAGTGGATGAAGGCGCAAAAGGCAGTGCTCTTCACCGACACCACGATGCGCGACGCGCATCAGAGCCTGCTGGCGACGCGCATGCGCAGCTACGACATCACGCGCATCGCCGAGAGCTATGCGCGCGGGCTGCCCAATCTGTTCTCGCTCGAATGCTGGGGCGGCGCGACGTTCGACGTGGCGATGCGCTTTCTCAACGAGGATCCGTGGGAGCGGCTGGCGGCGGTGCGCGAGGGCGCGCCGAACATCCTGACGCAGATGCTGCTGCGCGGATCGAACGGCGTCGGCTACACCAACTATCCCGACAATGTGGTCAAGTTCTTCGTGCGCCAGGCGGCGAAGGGCGGCGTCGATGTGTTCCGCATCTTCGACTGCCTCAACTGGGTCGAAAACATGCGCGTGTCGATCGACGCGGTGGCCGAGGCGGGCAAGGTGGCGGAGGGCGCCATCTGCTACACCGGCGACCTGTTCGATGCGAGCCGGCCGAAATACGACCTCAAATATTACGTCGGACTGGCCAGGGAGCTGGAGGCGGCAGGCGCGCACATCCTCGGCATCAAGGACATGGCGGGGCTGCTGAAGCCGGCGGCCGCCAAGGTGCTGATCTCGGCGCTGAAGCAGGAGATCGGGCTGCCGATCCACCTCCACACGCACGACACGTCGGGCGCCGCCTCGGCGACGCTGATGGCGGCGGTCGAGGCCGGCGTCGACGCGGTGGATGCGGCGATGGACGCGTTCTCGGGCACCACCAGCCAGCCGACTTTCGGCTCGGTGGCGGCGGCGCTGCGCGACACCGATCGCGATCCCGGATTCGATGCCAAGGTGATCCGCGAAATCTCGTTCTACTGGGAGGCGGTGCGCACGCAGTACCGCGCCTTCGAAAGCGACCTCAAGGGCGGCGCGTCGGAAGTCTACCTGCACGAAATGCCGGGCGGGCAGTTCACCAACCTCAAGGAACAGGCGCGTTCGCTGGGGCTCGAGAGCCGCTGGCACGAAGTGGCCAAGACCTATGCCGACGTCAACCGGATGTTTGGCGATATCGTCAAGGTGACGCCGAGCTCCAAGGTGGTGGGCGACATGGCGCTCGCCATGGTCAGCTCCGGGCTGACGCGCGCCGACGTCGAGGACCCGAACCGCGAGATCGCGTTCCCGGATTCGGTGGTCGGGTTCTTCGCCGGCGATCTCGGGCAGCCGCCGGGCGGATTCCCCAAAAACCTGCAGAAGAAGGTGCTGAAGGGCCGCACGCCGCTCACCGAGCGGCCCGGCTCCTATCTCAAGGACGTCGACCTCGAGGCGGAGCGGGCCAGGGTGGCCAAGGAGACCGGCGAGAAGATCGACGATTTCCGCCTCGCCTCCTACCTCATGTACCCCAAGGTCTTCCTCGATTTCCTCAAGACGCAGGACCGCTACGGGCCGACCGCGGTGCTGCCGACGCCGGTGTATTTCTACGGGCTCGACCAGGGCGAGGAAATCTTCGCCGAGATCGAGCGCGGCAAGACCATGGTGATCAACTATCTGGGCCGCGCCGAGACCAACGAGAAGGGCCAGGTGCGGGTGTTCTTCGACCTCAACGGGCAGCCGCGCACCATCACCGTGCCGGACCGGCTGAAGGTGGGCGAGGTGCAGGTCCGGCCCAAGGCGGCGCTCGGCGATCCGCGCCAGGTCGGCGCGCCGATGCCGGGGGTGATCTCGGGGCTGTCGGTCAAGGTGGGCGACCCGGTCAGCGCCGGCGACGTGCTGCTGTCGATCGAGGCCATGAAGATGGAAACCGCCATCCACGCCGAAGCCGACGGCGTCGTCGCCGAAGTCACGGTGAAGCCGGGCGACCAGATCGACGCCAAGGATTTGCTGGTCCGATTCGAGTAGGGTTGTTCCCAAGGCGGGAACGTGCTAGATTTGCCGCATGCGTGTCGTGGCGTATGGACACCTGCGGGCATACGGACATGCGCATCCAGACGCGGCAGCATCGTTGCGTCGCTGGTACAACATCTCGCGGAAGGCGCGTTGGCGGACCACTGCCGACGTGCTGGTAGATTTTGGCGGTGCGAAGGTGCTCAACGCCGAGCGCGTCAGGTTCGCGATCCATGGCGGAGCATATCGTATGGTTGCTGCGTTCGATTTTCCGCGACAGACGCTCTATATGAAGTTCATCGGCACGCATGCGGAGTATGACCGCATTGACGCGCTTACGATCGCTCAATTCTGACAGGACTGCGGATGGACATCCAACCAATCAAATCCGACAAGGACTATCGGACAGTCCTCAAGGAGATCGATCGACTATGGCTGTCGCCCGAGGGGACGCCAGAAGGCGATCGGTTGGATGTACTCATCGCGTTGGTGGTCGCGTACGAAGAAAAGCGGTGGCCACCGGAACCGGAAACACTCAGCGACCCGGTCGAGGTCATCCTGGCACACATTGATGTCACCGGCCGCACCCAGGACGATCTCGCCAAGCTGCTCGGATCCCGCTCGCGGGCGTCAGAGATTCTCAATCGCAAGCGGTCGCTGACGCTGGGCATGATCCACAAGCTGCACGAGCAGTGGAAGATTCCGGCCGAGCTGCTGATACGGCCGTACAAGCTCGACGCCGCCTAATACCCGCGAACCAAGGTGGTGACGGCGTAGGCGGCGAGCACCACGAAGATCCAGAGGTCCGAGACCGTGGCCCAGGTCTCGATGCGGTTGCGGCCGGTGTTGGCGATGTGCCGGATGCCGGCGAGGCCGTAATAGAGGCCGGTCACGATGGCGGCGGGCAGCACCCAATCGGGCCGGACGATCGAGGCGACGCTGACGAGGCCCATGGCCAAATTGGCGAAGCCGAGCTCGACAACGATCTTGCTGGCGTCCAGGTCTTCGATCTCGAAGATGGTCCTGGCGGTGAAGGCCGGATTGGCGATCTGGCGGACGCCGGCCAGCAGCAGGCGGATGCCGCCGGCCCAGAAGACGAACCAGCGTCCGACCAAGGCGATCCAGTCGCCATGGCCGGCTGCCTGCTCGATCAGCACCGAGGCGATGGGCAGCACGCCCATCAGCAGCACGATCATGAGGTAGTACATCGCGGCCCCTCCGGTGTGGGGCCGCTTCTATCGCCGCGCCGTTCGAGGGTCCAGAGATGGTGCCGGACCGGCCGCTACAGCCGCCGGTAGTCGCCGTCGATCACCGGGCCGTTGCCGGGGCGGCTGGTCGAGCGCGACGGGGCCGGGCGCGGCACGAGGCGCACGAGGACGCTCACCAGGAGGGGGATGACGATGGCGTCGTCGAGCCAGCCGAGCACCGGGACGAAATCGGGGATGAAATCGAACGGGTTCAGCAGGTAGGCGGGGACCAGCAGCATCAGCGCCTTGAGCCACAACGGCGTCTCGGGCGCGAGGAAGGCGCGCCACAGCGTGACCAGTTCATCCTTGAAACGCAGCAAACGGTGCATGGGGCCTCCTTTGCAGCGAAATGTGGTCGTTGTGTGGGGCGTTTCAAGACGTCATCTTACGGCAACGTTGCGCGCCTAGGCGCTAAGGCTTATTTCGAGGCCTCATGAGCATTTCCGAACGCAAGCATACAATTGGCGTCGATGTCGGCGGCGTCCGCGTCGGCGGCGGCGCGCCGATCGTCGTGCAGTCGATGACCAACACCGATACCGCCGACGTCGAGTCCACCGTGCGGCAGGTGGCGCAGCTCTGGCGCGCCGGCTCGGAGCTGGTGCGCATCACCGTCGATCGCGACGAGAGCGCGGCGGCGGTGCCGCATATCCGCGACCGGCTGGCGCGCATGGGCATCACGGTGCCGCTGATCGGCGATTTCCACTACATCGGCCACAAGCTGCTGACCGATCATCCGGCGGCGGCCGAGGCGCTGGCGAAGTACCGGATCAATCCGGGCAATGTCGGCTTCAAGGCCAAGCGCGACACGCAGTTCGCGACGCTGATCGAGCTGGCGCTGCGCTACGGCAAGCCGGTGCGCATCGGGGTCAATTGGGGCTCGCTCGACGAAGAGCTGCTGACCCGGCTGATGGACGAGAATTCGGCGTCGCCCGAGCCGGTGTCGGCGGCGGCGGTGCAGCGGGAGGCGATCATCCAGTCGGCGCTGCTGAGCGCGGCGCGGGCCGAAGAGATCGGGCTTTCCCGCGACCGGATCATCTTGTCCACCAAAGTCTCGGACGTGCAGAATTTGATCGCGGTGTACCAGGAGCTCAGCGCGCGCTGCGACTATGCGCTGCATCTGGGACTCACCGAAGCCGGCATGGGCAGCAAGGGCATCGTCGCCTCGTCGGCGGCGATGGGCATCCTGCTGCAGCAGGGGATCGGCGACACCATCCGGGTGTCGCTGACGCCCGAGCCGGGCGGCGACCGCACGCAGGAAGTGCGGGTGGCGCAGGAGCTGCTGCAGACCATGGGCTTCCGCCAGTTCCTGCCGGTGGTGGCCGCGTGCCCCGGCTGCGGGCGCACCACCAGCCAGACCTTCCAGGTGCTGGCCAAGGAAATCCAGGACCACCTCAATGTCTCGATGCCGGAGTGGCGCGAGCGCTATCCGGGGGTCGAGCAGCTTTCGGTGGCGGTGATGGGCTGCATCGTCAACGGCCCGGGCGAGAGCAAGCATGCCGATATCGGCATTTCGCTGCCGGGCACCGGCGAGACGCCGGCGGCGCCGGTGTTCATCGAGGGCAGGAAGGTCGCGACGCTGCGCGGCGCCGATGTGGCCGAGCAGTTCAAGGTGATGGTCGCCGACTACATCGAGCAGCGCTTCGGCACGGGCGCCAAGGCACGCGCCGTCGAGCCGGCGGAGTAACCGGACCTTTCAGCCGAACAGGTCGCCCTGGGCCAGCCGAGCCGTGTAGCGCTCGACCAGCTTGCGGTGGATGGGCGCCCTGAGCAGGCGGCGCATGCGCTCGGGCGCAGGGGCCTTGTAGTCGGCCATCAGCTCGGTCAGCAGCACCGGCTCGCCGGCGTAGGGCGTGTGCGTGACAGGCATGCCGGCCTCAACCGTGCCGGGCTGCAGCACGCGGGCATAGACACCGGGGCGGTTGACGGCGAAGAAGCGCTTGACCCAGTGCGGATCGCCCATGCGGGCGGCGAAGGTGGCGCAGGGGATGCGCGGCGCGGTGGCTTCGAGCACCACCTCGCCGATCTCGAAGCGATCGCCGACCCTGATGGTCCGGCTGTCGAGGCCGGCGATGGTGAGGTTTTCGCCGAACAGGCCCGGCGGCAGCGCGCGGCCGAGGTCGCGCTCGAAGAACTCGTAGTCGGGCCGGCCGTAGAGATAAACCGCCTGGTCGAGCCCGCCATGGTGCTTGGTGTCCATCACGGCATCATCGGCGACCCCGAGCGGAGCGATCGCCACCGGGCCGGCCACCGGATGCTTGCAGATGCCGGTCAGCGGCTTGTAGCCCGGAACGTGTTCGGGGCGTCCGATATTGACGGCGATGAGCTGCATGCCGGTCATGCGGCGGGGACCTCGCAGGCGTCGGCCCATTTGCCGCCGCAGAGCTCCACCAGCCGCGCCAGCGGCAGGCGCACCGAAGCGTGGGTGGAGCCGCCGGCGGGGATCACCTCGTCGTAGATTTTGAGCGACACGTCGCAATAGATGGTCAGCGGGCCGGGCAGGCCGAAGGGACAGACGCCGCCGACGGCGTGGCTGGTCAGGCGTAGCACGTCATCGGGACCGAGCATGCGCGGCCGGCCGCCGAACGCGGCCTTGGCCTTCCTGTTGTCGAGGCGGGCATCGCCGCGGGTCACCAGCAGGAACTCGGCATCGTTGACGCGGATGGCAAGGGTCTTGGCGATCTGGCCGGGGGCGACGCCGTGCACCTCGGCGGCAAGCTGCACGGTGGCGGTCGAGGCGTCGGTCACCATCACGGATAGATCGGGCGCGCGGACGGCGAGGTCCGCCTTGACGGTTTCAAGACTCATTGTGTGCTGTCCGAATGACGCGCTTAGCCCCAATCAGCACGGCATAGTCTGCCTCGTCGCGGAAGCGCGCGATGGACCATACGGCTGGGGTGCCGATGCGCTGGCTCAGGTGGATCGCCCGCTCGTCGCCGAGAGACACGGCAATGTGCGCCCCAAAGGGATCTGCGGTCGGGCCAAACAAGAGAAGGTCGAGCGGCTCGAAATCGTCGCTGACGCGCTCGGTGTGTTGCGTATCGGCCCAAAGGTCGCTGGAGCGCAGCGGCGGCAGCTCGCGGCCGAAGGCCCGCAACAATTCATATGCAAACAATTGGCAATTCGCGCCGGCGGCGATGCTGTCGACACCCGGTGCGCCGGGATAGCGCGTCGCGTCATAAGGGACGTGCCAGAAGCGATCAGGAATGTCGCTGAGGAGCATCGGCGGCATCAGTTTTCCCGGGTGGCGAAGTAGCGCACGGTCTCGCGCAGCGTGGTGGCCTCCGGACCGAACGGGGTGAGGGCGGTGATGGCGTCGTGCACGATGTCGCCGAGGTGGCGGCGCGCGGCGTCGAGGCCCAGCATCGACACCAGCGTCTGCTTGTTGCGGCCGGCATCCTTGCCGGTGGCCTTGCCCAGCGCCTCGGGCGAGGCGGTGACGTCGAGCAGATCGTCGGCGAGCTGGAAGGCGCGGCCGGCGGCTTCGGCGTAGCGGGTGAGATGGCCGAGCGCGTCGTTGTCGGCGCCGGCGAGCACGGCGCCCATGCGGATGGCGGCGCGGATCAGGGCGCCGGTTTTCATCGCCTGCATGCGGGCGATGCCGAGGCGGTCGAGCGGCGTGGTTTCGCCCTCGATGTCGCGCATCTGCCCGCCGACCATGCCGCCGACGCCGGCGCCGGTCGCGAGCTCGACCACGAGGCGGGCGCGGATGGCAGGGGCGGTGCTGCCGTGCTCGGCCAGATGCGCAAAGCTCAGCGTGAGCAGCGCGTCGCCGGCGAGGATGGCGGTGGCGTCGTCATAGGCCTTGTGCACGGTGGGGCGGCCGCGGCGGAGGTCGTCGTCGTCCATTGCCGGCAGATCGTCGTGGATCAGCGAGTAGCAATGGACCAGCTCGACCGAGACGGCGGCGGCAAGGCTCAGCTCGGGTGCAACCCCGAGCATCTGTGCGGTCTGGCGCAGCAGGAACGGCCGGAGGCGTTTACCGCCATTGAGCGTGCCGTGGCGCATGGCGTCGACCAGCCTGTCGGGCGGCGCGTCGGGGCCGCTGAGCGGCCCGGCCGCCAGCAGCACGTCCAGCGCGCGCTCGATGTCGGCGGCGTTGTGCCCCAGTTTTTCGTCGAAAGCCGCCATCATCCCCATCGTCGTTCCCGCGCAGGCGGGAATCCAGGCAGGACTCTCCGCAGGCGCGGTTGCGGCCAGCTTGGTACTGGATTCCTGCCTGCGCGGGAATGACGATGTGGTACAAAGGTGCCTCTGGGCAAGGGCCGCGTCCGTGGCTCAGAATCTTGGCCCTTCCCCTAGCCAAAGCCGGTTTTCTTCTCTATAGAGCCGCCAACTTTCCGGCAGACCCCGATCTGTCGACGCCGGCACGCCTGGCGCCAGCCCAATTTTACGGAGACCGAAATGGCCGTTCCAAAGCGCAAGACCTCGCCGATGAAGCGCGGGTTCCGCCGCTCCGCCGATGCCCTTGCCGCCCCGGCTTACGTCGAGGACAAGGATTCGGGCGAGCTGCGCCGTCCGCACCATGTCGACCTCAAGACCGGCATGTATCGCGGCCGCCAGATCATCGAGCCCAAGAAGGCCTAAGTTCGGGCTTTCGTCGACTTGCACAATTTTCCGGCCAGTCCCAAAAGGGCTGGCCGTTTCGTTTAGGGGGTTTTCGGTGAGCAGCATCCGCGTTGAATCGGACTCGATGGGCACCATCAACGTGCCGGCTGACAAGTATTACGGGGCGCAGACGGCACGCTCGCTGGCCAATTTCGACATCGGCGGGCAGAAGATGCCCGAAGAGATCATCCGCGCCTTCGGCATCCTCAAGAAAGCGGCCGCCGGGGCCAATCTCAAGCTCGGCCTGATGGACCAGGCGACGCACGATCTGATCGTCAAGGCGGCCGACGAGGTGATCTCGGGCAAGCTCAAGGAACATTTCCCGCTGGTGGTGTGGCAGACCGGCTCGGGCACGCAGTCCAACATGAACGTCAACGAGGTCATCTCCAACCGCGCCATCGAGCTGGCGGGCGGGGTGATGGGGTCAAAAAAGCCGATCCATCCCAACGACCACGTCAACATGAGCCAGTCGTCGAACGACACCTTCCCCACCGCCATGCACATTGCCGCGGTCGAGGCGCTCGAGGGCTATTTCTTCCACCGCGTCGAGCTGCTGCGCGACACGCTGGCCGACAAGTCCAGGCAGTTCATGGACGTGGTCAAGATCGGCCGCACGCATCTGATGGACGCAACGCCGCTGACGCTGGGCCAGGAGATGAGCGGATGGGTGGCGCAGATCGATCTGGCGCTCAAGGCGGTGCGCGCCACGCTGCCGCAGCTCTACGAGCTGGCGCTGGGCGGCACGGCGGTCGGCACCGGCCTCAACGCGCACCCGCAATATGGCGAGACGGTCGCCGCCGAGATCGCGCGGGTTACCGGTCGGCCGTTCGTGACGGCCCCGAACAAATACGCGGTGATGGCGGGGCACGATGCCTTCGTTGGCACCTCGGGGGCGCTGAAGCAACTGGCCGTGGCGCTGATGAAGATCGCCAACGACGTGCGCTGGATGGCTTCGGGCCCGCGCTCGGGCCTGGGCGAAATCTCCATTCCCGAGAACGAGCCCGGCAGCTCGATCATGCCGGGCAAGGTCAACCCGACGCAGTCGGAAGCCATGACCATGGTGGTGGCGCAGGTGATGGGCAACGACGCCGCCATCGGCTTTGCCGCCAGCCAGGGCAATTTCGAGCTCAACGTGTTCAAGCCGGTGATCGCCTACAATTTCCTGCAGGCGGTGCGGCTGCTCGCCGATGCGGCCAAGAGCTTCAACGACCATTGCGCCATCGGCATCGAGCCCAACCGCGCGCGCATCCAGCAATTGGTCGACCAGTCACTGATGCTGGTGACGGCGCTCAACCGCAGGATCGGCTACGACAACGCCGCCAAGATCGCCAAGAACGCGCACAAGAAGGGCACGACGCTGCGCGAAAGCGCCATCGAGCTCGGCCTCTTAAGCGGCGAGGAATTCGACAAGGAAGTGCGGCCCGCCGAGATGGTCGGCCCGCTCAAGATCTAGCTCACCGCCGCCATTGCCGCAGGACCGAGATGGTCGCGAGCACGGCGAGGACGGCCACCAGTATCCACCAGCGGTTGTCGATCGGCAGGCTGAAGGGCCGTTACGGCCGGGGCGGCTGGCCGCGCCGGACGATGATACCGGCGCCGATGGCGATCAGCACGATCGGCCAGAACACGCCCCAGTCGAGCCCGAAGAAGATGGCGAGCGCCATGGCGAGCAGCACCAGCCCGCCGATCAGCGGCCCCATGGCGCGGCCGGCGAAGGTGTTGTCGACGCGGTAGAAGCGGATGGCGGTGACCAGCAGGCCGACGGCCGGAACCAGCAGCAGCACCGACCACCAATGGCCCGGAATCTGCAGCCCGAAATTGCCGAGCAGGACGATCACGCCGACGGCGATCAGGATGAGCGCCCCCACGGGCATGCCGCGATCGTCGGACATGCCCCAGCGCGCCTCGCGGCGGGCCTGGCGTTCGGCACGGCGCATGTCGCGCCAGTTGGCGCCGGAGCCGGGCGCGGCGCCCGGCGGATCGTTGGCGGGGCCGGTGGTGTTGGGGTCGGACATCGATTTCTCCTGCCGTTCGGGCTGCATATTGTGACCCCGGAGCGCCGCTGCAAGTGAGGGCTGGCGGCGCAGCATGCACTTTGCCATTGTTCGCCGACAACCAGAAAGAGCCCCTCGAGATGTCAGAGACCGTGATCCTCCCCGGCGGCCGCAGCACCGTCCGCCGCCGCGGACCGTTCATTCCACCACTGCTGGTGATACCGTTCGTGCTCTACAATTTGCTCGCCTTCGCCATGTTCGGAGGCCTGCCGGGCGGATGGTCGAGCCAGCTTTTCAGCATCCACATGGTGTCGGGCACCGACTGGTCTCTGACCTGGGGTGATCTGATGCTGCTGATCGGCATCATCTGCCTGTTCTTCGAGGTGCTGAAATCCACCAACACCGGCCGCTCGTCGCTGATCGAGCACATGCTGTCGACGGTGCTGTTCATCGTGTTCCTGGTCGAGTTCATCCTGGTCGGCGCGGCAGCCAGCTCGACCTTCTTCCTGCTGATGGCGATGAGCTTCGTCGACGTGGTGGCGGGCTTTTCGATCTCGATCACCGGCGCCGGCCGCGACGTGACGATGGAGTAGGAGCCGTCGGGCTCCTCCTCCATCGAGCGTCTCCGTGCTCTGTCCGAACGTTCCCTAGAGGGCTCGTTCGGCCAACCGCTGGGGACGCCGCTGATAGACTGATGGCCGGAGGCTAGGCGTCCACCGAGATGCGGTAGCCGGGCGGCAGGCGGCGGATGGCGATCCTGCCGCCGGCGTCGTAGGTGCGCAGCACTTCGGCGAGGGGCGCGCGGCGGCGGGCGCGCTGCGTGGCGAGGTGATGGCGCTCGGCGATGAGCTGGCTCAGGAAGTCCGCCTTGGGGGCGCCGCGATAGCTCGAGAATGGCGAGCCGCTGCCGGTGGTCGCTGGTACCGTGCCGATCGTCTCAAAAGGACGCATAGCCGTGCCTTCCCTGTTTCGGAACGGCGCATTCGTCTCAAAACGAAACAGTTGCGCTCTTGTTCTGACGGCAACGTCGCAACGGGCATGCCGGTTCGCAACGATTTGTTAACGTTTTGCGGCGGATTCGCGGCGCATGGTTAGCGGCGCGGGCCGTTGCGCTTCAACGTGCCAGGGGCCGTCCGGTTCAGGCGAAGCTGTCCTTGCGGGCGCGCAGGGCGGCGAACACCGCCGAAGGTTCGGTGCCGGGGTCGAGCCCCACGGCCCTGGCCAGCGCCGGCTGGTCGGCGCGCAGGAAGGGGTTGGTGGCCTTTTCCATCCCCAGGCTCACCGGAATGGTGAAGCGGCCGGCCTCGCGCATGCGCTTGACCTCGGCGGCCCGGATGTTGAGGGCGGCGTTGCGCGGATCGACGCTGAGGGCGAAGCGGGCGTTGTCGGCCGAATATTCGTGGCCGCAGAACATCAGCGTGTCGTCGGGCAGGGCACGCAGCAGCTTCAGGCCCTCCCACATCGGGCCGGGCTTGCCCTCGAACATGCGGCCGCAGCCCAGCGAGAACAGCGCGTCGCCGGTGAAGACGTGGCGGTCGACGGCGTTGTGGTAGCTGATATGGCCGTTGGTGTGGCCGGGCGTCGCCAGCACCTCGAAGGCGGTCGCGCCGATGAGCACGATCTCGCCGGGAGCGACCATGGAATCGAGGCCGAGGATCTTTTCGGCCTCGCCGCGAGGGCCGGTGACGGTCACGTCGAAATCCGATTTCAGCACCGGCAGGCCCTCGACGTGGTCGCGGTGGTGATGGGTGATCAGGATGTCGGTGAGGGTCCAGCCGCGGTTGTGCAGCGCCGATTTGATGGCGCCCGCGTCGGGGGCGTCGATGGCCGCGGTCTTGCGCGTCTCGACGTCGTGCACGAGATAACCGTAATTGTCGGTTCGACACATGAACACTTCGACGAGGACGGCCACGTTCCCTTGCTCCGACGCACTCCGGCAGTGCAGACTCATAGCCGCTCCGTGATGCCAAAGCCATGACTCCAGACGTCAAACGCCTGATCGGGTTCTACAAATCTCCGCTGGGGAAGGTGTCGCGCGCGCTGCTGCGCGAAGAAATCATCCGGCTGGCGGGGCCGGTCACGCAGCGGCGGGTGTTGGGGCTGGGCTTTGCCTCGCCCTATCTGCGCTTCGCCCTCGAGCCGGCCGAGCGGGTGCTGGCCTTCATGCCGGCGCGGCAGGGGGCCTCGTCATGGCCGCGCGAGGGGCCGTCGCACACCGTGCTGTGCGATCCGCTCGAAATGCCGCTGACCGATGCCGCGGTCGACCTGATCATCGCGGTGCACGCGTTCGAGCATATCGGCGATGCCGAGGAACTGATGCGCGAGCTGTGGCGGGTGGCGGCGCCGAACGCCCGGCTGATCGTGGTGGTGCCGCGCCGCCGCGGCGTCTGGGCGGCGCTCGACAACACGCCGTTCGGCGACGGCAATCCGTTCAGCCGCGGCCAGGTCGAGCGGCTGCTGCGTGACCACAGCTTCGTGCCCGAAGCCTGGCGCGAGGCGCTGTACCTGCCGCCATCGGGCCATCGGCTGGCGCTGAAGCTGGCGCGCTTCTTCGAGCGTTTCCTCAGGCTGTTCGGCCCGGCCTTCGCCGGGGTCATAGTGGTGTCGGCGCGCAAGGAGCTGTTCCCCGCAGTGCCGCGTCGCAAGAAGCTCGAGCGCTACGTGCGCGTGCCGGGCCTGGCGCCGCAGACGGCGATGCAGGGCCTGCCGGAGCGGTAGAATGTTATTCGGTGCGGGTGACGGTGCGCAGACGGCCGGCCCTGATATTGACCTTCATAGATTGCACCAATTGGCGGAACAGCGGCATCGGCAACTCGCCGTAGACGGCGTCGTCGTCAAGACGTTGAAGATCAGGTCCGGGCCATCTGAAGCGATTCAGTTCCGTGGTCACGATCCAGCTTCTCCGGCTGTCCAGGCCGAGCTGTGCCTTCACCGCTGCGGGAAGTTCTATCGCGTTTCCAACTCCGGCCGGCGGGCTGTGCGTGATCGGCGCGACCAGGACCTGGTCTCGATTTTGTTCATCCGGCGCGACGAGCACGATGGCGCAAGGACGGTCCTTTCGTCCCTGTTCGTGACCACCCTTGGCTTCCCTGAGCCATAAATAGCTGTAGCGAATGACCTGCCGTTGCGTCGGCTTGTCGATGTTCACTCGGCGGCCTGGGGCTTGCCCGTTGCTGCCTCCGCCGTGTCATCGTCTTCGGGAAGTTCAATGCCGAGGATCGCCTCCGCAATGTCGTCGGGTAGGTCGTAGACCGAATAGGCCTCACGAGTGTCGTAGGATCTTAGCCGCTCATAGTCCGCGACCGACATCAAGACAACGCTGTCGCGGCCGTGGCGGGTGATCGTGACCGGCTCGCGCTGGGCTTTTTCGGCGTACACTCCGAATTGCTTGGCAACTTGTGCGGCGCTGGCGCGAACCACGGATTTTCTCCATATTCCGTATAATGCGGATATTATCTACGCGTGGCGCGTACATTTCTCAAGCAGAATTGTGGCTTTCCGGCCCCCGCGTCTCTATGGTCCCGGCGATTTTCCGACCCCGACCGCAGATGACCGATACGCCCGACCGACCGCAGCCGCAGCCCGGCCTCCTGAACATTGCGCCGTACGTGCCGGGCAAGTCGCAGGCGGCGCCGGGGGTGACGCCGATCAAGCTCAGCGCCAACGAGTCGCCGCTGGGCGCCTCGCCGGCGGCGCTGGCGGCGCTGGCCGAGGCCGACCGGTCGCCGGAGGTTTACCCCGAGGGCACCTCGCGCATCCTGCGACAGGCGCTGGGCGAGGTGCACGGGCTCGATCCGGAGCGGATCGTGTGCGGCAACGGCTCCGACGATCTCCTGCACCTGCTCGCGCAATGCTATCTCGGCGAGCGCGACAATGCGGTGATGAGCCGGCATGGCTTCAACGTCTATCCGATCGTCACCATGGGGGCGTCGGCCGAGATCATCATGGCGCCCGAGAAGGACTATCGCGCCGACGTCGACGCGCTGCTCAAGGCGGTGACGCCGGCGACCAAGATGCTGTTCCTCGCCAATCCGAACAACCCCACGGGGACGTATCTGGGCGGAGCCGAGCTCGAGCGGCTGCATGCGGGGCTCCGGCCCGACATTCTGTTCGTGCTCGACAGCGCCTATGCCGAGTACGTGGCGGCCGAGGACTACGACGTCGGCATCTCGCTGGTCAGCGGCAGCGAGAACGTGGTGATGGTGCGTACCTTCTCGAAGATGGGCCTTGCCGCCTCGCGCATCGGCTGGATGTACGCGCCGGCGCATGTGGTCGATATCGTCAACCGCATCCGCGGGCCGTTCAACGTCAACCGGCCGGCGCAGTTCGCCGGGGCGGCGGCGGCGCGGGACATCGATTTCACCGTTCGGCTCAAGCAGTACAATGCGCATTGGCGGGCCTGGCTCACTCGCGCGCTCAACGGCAACGCCATCCGCGTGGTGCCGAGCGAGGCGAATTTCGTGCTGGCGCTGTTCGACAGTCCCGAGACCAGCAAGGCGGCGTTCCAGGCGCTGTTCGACGAGGGGCTGATCGTGCGCGAGATCGGGGTCTACGGCATCGACAACGGGCTGAGGATTTCGATTGGACCGGAGCCGGCAATGCGACGGCTGGTCGAGGTGTTGAAGGCGTTCGGCGCGCCGGGGGCAAAGGACTAGAAGCATGTTCGAGAAACTGGCGCTGATCGGCATCGGCCTCATCGGATCGTCGATCGCACGGGCGAGCCGGCGCCACGGGCTGGTCCGGACCATTGCCATCTCGACGCGGCGGCAGGAGACGCTGGACGAGGCGCAAGCGCTGGGACTGGGCGACGTCTATACGCTCGATCCGGTCGAGGCGGTGCGCGGCGCCGATCTGGTGATCCTGTGCATTCCGGTGCAATCGTACGGGCCGGTGATGGCGCAGATCGGGCCGCATCTCGAGCCCGGGGCGATCGTCTCCGACGTCGGCTCGGTCAAGGCCTACGTGGTCAAGCAGATGCAGCCGCATATCCCCCAGGGCGTGCACCTGATCCCCGGCCATCCGATCGCGGGCACCGAACATTCCGGCCCCGCGGCGGGCTTTGCTGAGCTGTTCATCAACCGCTGGTGCGTGCTGACGCCGGGCAGGTCGGCCGACCCGGGCGCGGTCAGCAAGCTCAGCGCCTTCTGGACGGCGCTTGGCTCCAATGTCGAGCTGATGGAGCCGGAACATCACGACATGGTGCTGGCGATCACCAGCCATATCCCGCATCTGGTCGCCTACAACATCGTGGGCACGGTGTCGGATCTCGAGCAGGACACGCAGTCGGAAGTCATCAAGTTCTCGGCCTCGGGCTTCCGCGATTTCACCCGCATTGCCGCCAGCGACCCCGTGATGTGGCGCGACGTGTTCCTCACCAATCGCGATGCGGTGCTGGAGATGCTGGGCCGGTTCCTCGAGGATCTGAGCAAGCTGCAGCGCATGGTGCGTGTCGGCGACGGGCCCGGCATGGAGGCGCTGTTCACCCGCACCCGCAAGATCCGGCGCTCGATCATCACCGCCGGGCAGGAGACGGCGGCGCCGGATTTCGGCCGCCCGCATGGCGAGGCGAAGACCATCAGCGGGCCGTCGGGCACGGCGCTCGCCGAGGGCACCCCCGCGCCGCTGGTCGACACCAACATAGAGGTGGCGAGCCCGGTGCGTGAACATGGTGGCGGCGACGACGCCTGAGCGGCTTTGTCTGCGCTCTGGCCGATCGGCCGCGAGAGCGTCCGCTCAGCCAACCGCCTGGAGCATCGCCTCGACCTCGGCGCGCGTCGGGGCGCCAAGCCGGCCGCCGAAGCGGGTGCATTTGATCGCCGCGGCGGCGGAGGCAAAGCGCAGATTGCGCTCGATGTCCCAGCCCTCGGCCAGGCCGAAGGCGAAGGCGCCGTGGAACACGTCGCCGGCCGCGAGGGTGTCGACGGCATCGACGGTGAAGGCCGGCAGATGCCGGACGCCGTCGCCGTCGGACCAGTAGCAGCCGCGCTCGCCGCAGGTGATGGCGGTGAAGCGGTCGCCCGCGCCGGCCAGCGCCCGGACCGGATCGTCAGCGCCGAACAGGGCCCCGCAGACCGCCTCGGAGGCGATGATGTGGCTGGCCAGCGCCGCGAGGCGCGTCAGCGTTTCGGCCGGCGCCACGTCGGCGTCGAGCACGCCGGGAATGCCGCGGTCACGTGCGGCGCGCAGCGCCATGGCGGCCGCCTCGGGCCAGCGGGCGTCGACGCTCGCCACGGCGATGTCGTCCATCGGCGGCAGCGCCGTGGGCGGCGTGCGGATCGCCGGATCGTAGAACGGCACGACGATGCGTTCGCCGGCGGCATCCATGATGATCGACGAGAAGCCGGAGCGGGCGCCGGACACGCGGCGCAGCGCCGACAGATCGATGCCGGCGTCATGGAGTTGCGCCACGATGCGGTCGCCATTGGCGTCATCGCCGCAGGAGGCCCAGAGGCGCGCCTTGCCGCCAAGCCGGACGATGCTGGCGGCCTGTGCCGTCGCCATGCCCTGGGCGACGTCCAGCGCCTCGCCCGGCAGATATTTGCCGGGGCCGGTGGGCAGCGTGTCGAAGCGGAAGATCGTATCGAGGCTCAGCGCACCGACGCAGAGCACCCCGCCGCTCATATCGATTTCAGCGCGTCGATGACAGTCTTGCCGTCCGGCGAATCCCATTCGGCGGGGCCTTGCAGCACGCCGATCTCGCAGCCCTTCTTGTCGAGCAACAGCGAGGAGGGCAGGCCGGCGGCAACGGCTTCGGTCTGCAGCCGCTTGAAGGCGTCGAAGGTGGAATCGGCATAGAGCGGCAGGTTCTTCCAGCCGCCGTCGGCGAGAAATTTCCTGGCCTTGTCGAGGCCGCCGGAGCCGACGTCGAGATTGATCGGCAGCACCATGAAGTCGGGGCCGTTCTCGGCGGCGGCGAGCTTGTCGAGCGCCGGCATCTCGGCGCGGCAGGGAATGCACCAGCTCGCCCAGAAATTGACCAGCAGGAACTTGCCGGCGAAATCGGCGAGTTTCACCGGCTTGCCGTCCTTGTCGGTGAAGGCCATGTCGGCATAGCCGCGGCCGGTACCGGTGCCGTTGAGGGCGGCGAGCTGGCCGGTCGCCGCGGCATCGACTTTCTTGGCCGCCGCCGGCTGCGGCACGCAGTCGGATGCCTTGGGCGAGCCGGCATTGCCCACCCAAAACGTTATCGCTATAGCTACCGCCGCAATCACGAGGGCTGCCACCAGCAGGCGGCGGGGTGTCATTCTCGGGCGGGCTGCTGCGGGTTCGGACACTCGGAACTCCAAAGGATTTCGGCGATGAGCAATCGCATGTGGGGCGGCCGGTTTTCGTCCGGCCCCGATGCCATCATGGAAGAGATCAACGCCTCGATCGGCTTCGATCAACGGCTTTACCGGCAGGACATTGCCGGATCAATCGCTCATGCCACCATGCTCGCCGAAGCGGGCATTCTGACGCATGCGGACCGCGACGCCATCGTCGCCGGTCTAAACGCGGTGCTCAGCGAAATCGACTCGCAGAAGTTCAACTTTTCGCGCGCGCTCGAGGACATCCACATGAACGTGGAGTCGCGCCTGCGCGAGCTGATCGGCGATGCGGCGGGCCGGCTGCACACGGCGCGCAGCCGCAACGACCAGGTGGCGACCGACTTCAGGCTCTATGTGCGCGACGCCATCGACACGCTGCTGGCGCAGATCAAGGTGCTGCAACTGGCGCTGGTCGAGCGCGCCGACGCCGAGGCCGAAACCATCATGCCCGGCTTCACGCATCTGCAATCGGCGCAGCCGGTGACGTTCGGCCATCATCTGCTCGCCTATGTCGAGATGCTGGGCCGCGACAGCGGGCGGCTCGGCGATGCGCGCAGGCGGCTCAACGAGAGTCCGCTCGGCTCGGCGGCGCTGGCCGGTACACCGTACCCAATCGATCGCGAGATGACGGCCAAGGCGCTGGGCTTCGACCGGCCGACGGCCAATTCGCTCGATGCCGTCAGCGACCGCGACTTCATCCTCGAAACGCTCAGCGCCGGTTCCATCATGGCGATGCATCTGAGCCGCTTTGCCGAGGAGCTGGTGATCTGGAGCTCGGCGCAGTTCAATTTCGTGCGGCTTTCCGACAAGTTCACCACCGGCTCGTCGATCATGCCGCAAAAGCGCAACCCCGACGCCGCCGAATTGGTGCGCGCCAAGGTGGGGCGCATCATCGGCGCGCTGACCTCCCTGCTGGTGGTGATGAAGGGCCTGCCGCTCGCCTATTCCAAGGACATGCAGGAGGACAAGGAGGTGGCGTTCGACGCGCTCGATGCCCTCTCGCTCAGCCTCGCGGCGATGACCGGCATGGTGCAGGATCTTCAGGTCAACCGCGAGCGCATGCGGGCCGCCGCCGCCATGGGCTTTTCCACCGCGACCGACGTCGCCGACTGGCTGGTGCGGCAGGCCAACATCCCGTTCCGCGACGCGCACGAGATCACCGGCCACATCGTCAAGCTGGCCGAGGAAAAGGGCATTCCACTCGACGGACTGACCATCGAGGATTTCAAGCTCATCGACCATCGCATCGACAGCCGCATCCACAAGGTGCTGAGCGTCGAGAGCTCGGTGCGCGCCCGCCGCTCCTATGGCGGCACGGCGCCCGAGAACGTGCTGGCGCAGGCGGCGCGCTGGAAGTCGCTGCTCACCGGCCAGCCGGTCGAGCCGCGGGCGCCCAAGCTCAGGCTCGGCGGCGGCCACGGCGATGGCGGCGTAGAGTAGCCATGCCGCAGGCGTCACGGCAGATGCGGCTCACCGAGCGGCATGTCGCCCTGATGAAGCGCGACATCCCCGAGATTTCCGGGCCAATGCCCGGCTACGAGCTGATGACCGACGGCGACTACCGGCGGGTCATGGCGGAACTGCTCGGCGGCGTGACGGCGGGCGCGGCCTTCTGGATCTTTGCCTATGGCTCGCTGATCTGGAAGCCGGCCTGCGAGGTGGTGGAGCTCAGGACCGGCATCCTGCGCGGCTGGCATCGGGCCTTCTGCCTCGGCTGGAACACGCGCTTTCGCGGCTCCGACGACGCCCCCGGGCTGATGCTGGCGCTCGATCATGGCGGCTCGTGCAAAGGGGCGCTGTACCGGCTGCCGACCGAGGCGGTCGAGGTCAATCTGCGCCGGCTGCTGGAGCGCGAGATGAGCCTCAAGCCATCGGCCTTTCCGCCGCGCTGGGTGACGGTGGAGAGCGAAGACGGGCCGATCCGGGCGCTGACCTTCTGCATCGACCGCCGCTCACCGCGCTATGTCAGCGGCCTCAGCGAAGAGCAGATCGCCGACGTGCTGGCGCGCGCCACCGGCAGCCGCGGCTCGATGGCGGAGTATTTGCACGCCACGGTCACTCATCTCGAGCGGCTCGGCATTCACGATCATCATCTGTGGCGGCTGCAGGAGCTGGTCGCCGAACGGATCGATGCGGCCTATCCCACGGAGTCCTAGGTGCATTTCTTCGAGTATCGCGACGGCGCGCTGTTTGCCGAGGACGTCGACGTGACGGCGCTGTCAGACACAGTTAGAACGCCGTTTTACGTGTATTCGGCCGCGACGCTGCGCCGTCATGTGCGGGTGATGCAAGAGGCGTTTGCGCCGCTCGACGTGCTCGTCGCCTATGCGATGAAGGCCAATTCCAACCAGGCGGTGCTGAAGGTGGTCGCCGGGGCAGGCGCGGGCGCCGACGTGGTCTCGGGCGGCGAGCTCGAGCGCGCCATCGCGGCGGGCATTCCGGCGCGCAAGATCGTGTTCTCCGGCGTCGGCAAGACCGCCGCGGAAATGCGGCGTGGGCTGGAGCTCGGCATCAAGTGCTTCAACCTCGAAAGCGAGCCGGAGCTCGAACGGCTGAGCGAGATCGCCGCAGCGATGGGCAAGGTCGCGCCGGTGTCGGTGCGCATCAACCCGGACGTCGATGCCGGCACGCACGCCAAGATCTCGACCGGCAAGAAGGAGAACAAGTTCGGCATTCCGTCTGCGCGGGCGCGCGAGGTCTATGCGCGGATCGCGGCGCTGCCGGGCGTCGAGGCGGTCGGCATCGATATGCATATCGGCAGCCAGATCACCGACATGACGCCGTTCGACCATGCCTATGCGCTTCTCGCCCAATTGGTGCGCGATCTGCGGGGGCAGGGGCACGACATCCGCCATGTCGATGTCGGCGGCGGTCTCGGTATCCCCTACCATCACGACCAGGACGCCCCGCCGCTGCCGAGGGAATATGCCGAGATCGTCAAGCGGCACCTGGGCGGGCTCGGGGCCGAGATCGTGCTCGAGCCGGGCCGGCTGATCGTGGGCAATGCCGGCATCCTCGTCACCCGCGTCGAGTATGTGAAGGAGGGCGACAAGACCTTCGTCATCGTCGATGCGGCGATGAACGATCTGATCCGGCCGACGCTCTACGAAGCGCATCACGACGTACAGCCGGTGCGGCACTCCAATCTGCCGCCGATCACCGCCGACGTGGTGGGCCCGGTGTGCGAGACCGGCGACTACCTGGCGCTCGGCCGCCGCATGCCCGGCGTCAAGCAGGGCGATTTGCTGGCGGTGATGACCGCCGGCGCCTACGGCGCGGTGATGGCCTCGACCTACAATTCCCGTCCGCTGATCCCCGAAGTGCTGGTCGACGGCGCCCGCTGGCACATCATCCGGCCGCGCAGGTCGATCGAGGAACTGATCGCGCTCGACAGCGTGCCGGACTGGCTGACGTGAGCCTTTGCGTCAGCCCCGAAAAGACCGATAATCCGCGGCGTCGGCCGCGAGGCTAGCCCATTGCGACCTTGGCCATGCTGGGCAGCTCCACCGGCTTACCGCGCAGCGCGTCATCGACCTTTTCAAGCAGCGTCTGCAGGCTGAAGGGTTTGGGCACCACGTCGTAGATCAGCGCCTCGAGCCCGTGAGCGCGCTCGCGCTGGTCGGCGAAGCCCGTCATCAGCAGGATGGTGAGGCTGGGGAATTGCGCGGCCACGGTCAGCGCCAGCGCGATGCCGTCCATCACCGGCATCTTGATGTCGGACAGCAGCAGATCGAACTCGCCATTGCGCTCGGCGCAGATTTCGGCGGCAATGCCGCCATCCTCGGCCTCGGTGATGTCGTGGCCCATATGCACCAGGGCGCGGGTGACGAAAGCCCGCACATTGTCGTCGTCTTCGGCCACCAGAATGCGTGCCATCACGAAGCCTTTGTTGTGAAACTGAGCCGGACCGAAACGGCGCCGTTGGGTGGCGAGTTCACTTCGGTGGCAAAATCCATCACCTCGCCGGGGTCCATCTCGGCGACGGACGGGGTCACCGTCCATTCGTAGACGGCGCCGCCCTGCTCGTTGAGCAGGCTCACCAGGATGGGCGGAACGCGCACCGGCCGGCTCGCGACCGAGCGGATGCGGGCGGAAATCTGCATCACCATCTTGCCCTCGCGCAGGGTGTTGATGGTCTTGCTGTCCTGGAATTCGAGCCCGACGACGTTCACCGGCAGGCCGATGGCGGCATACAGGCCGGCCAGCGAGGGGAACCAGCGGACGAGGTCGGTCCGCAGCGAAAACCCCAGCACCAGCATCGAGACGAGCAGCACCAGGGCGCCCAGGCGGGCGGTGCGGCGCACGCGCGCGAAGGGCAGCTTGCCCACCACCCGGCGCTGGCGGCGGTCGAACGAGGCCGCCGCCTTCTTGATGGCGGCCGGATCGACGGCGTTGGCCGGGGGTTTCTTGACCTTGGGCGCGATAGCGGCGCGGATTTCGGCCAGCGTGCGCTCATGGTCGGCATCGAGCGGGATCGAGGCGGGATGCGGGAAGGTGGCCGGCGCCACCGCCTTCTCTTCCGTCTCGAAGGCGAGATCGAGCGCTGCCTCGTCCTCGGGAAACAGCCGGTCGGGCTCGATGGCGGGGGGCGGCGGCACGTCGGCCTGGGCGTGCCAGGACTTGCCGCACTGGGCGCATTGTACCTCGCGCCCGTCCGACCCGAGGGTCGAAAAGGGCACCTGATAGCGCGTGCCGCAATGCGGGCAGGCGATCACCACCGTGGCGAGGTCGGCCGAGCTCATGGCCGACCCTAGGCCGCCTACGGTTAAGTTTCCTCAAACTTGCCCATGTTACGGCATATCGACATCGGGCTTGGGCGGTTCGTCGGGGTATGGAGTTGGCGAGCCCGTTCCGGCTTGCTGTGGTGCCGCGTTTCCGAACTGGAAACGCTTGCGGGGTTCGGCTGCTATGATCGGCGCCGGCTGATTCGGAGACGTCGCCCGAGTGATCGAATTCACCAATGTCGGCTTGCGCTACGGGCACGGCCCGGAAATCCTCCGCGACCTGACCTTTCGCATCGAGCCCGGCTCGTTCCATTTCCTCACCGGTCCGTCCGGATCGGGCAAGACGTCGCTGCTGCGGCTGCTGCTGCTCTCGCTCAAGCCCAGCCGCGGCACGCTGACCATGTTCGGCAGGAACGTCAGCCGGCTGAACCAGGATTCGCTGCTCGACATGCGCCGTCACATCGGCATCGTGTTCCAGGAATTCCGGCTGCTCGACCACCTGACCACGTTCGAGAACGTGGCGCTGCCGCTGCGGGTACTGGGCCAGCCGGAATCGATGTACCGCTCCAACGTCACCGAGCTGCTCGAATGGGTGGGGCTGGGCGAGCGCATGGATGCGCTGCCGCCGCTGCTGTCGGGCGGCGAGAAGCAGCGCGCGGCGATTGCCCGGGCGGTGATCGGCCGGCCCGACATCCTGCTGGCCGACGAGCCGACGGGCAATGTGGATTCCGAGCTGTCGCTGCGGCTGGTGCGGCTGTTCGCCGAGCTCAACAAGCTCGGCACCACCATCATCCTTGCGACGCACGAGCTCAGCCTGCTCGATGCCTTCGATTTTCCGCGCATGGCGCTGCGCGACGGCGAGGTGAAGATGCATGGCTGACGCCGCCACCCTTGCCGCGGCGCCGGCCGCGCCGGTCGCCAAGCCGTCGCCCCGGCGCACCACCGCCATCGTGCCGGAGCGGTCGGTGGCCGGGCGCACGCTGGTGCTGCTCATCGCCATCATGACCTTCCTTAGCGGCGTGACGCTGGGCGGGGTGGTGCTGGTGCAGAAATCGGCGATCGCCTGGTCGTCGGATGTCGGCCGCGAGGTGACGATCCAGATCCGCCCGATCGAGGGAGAGGTGATGGACAGCAACATCCGTACCGCCGTGGCGCTGGCCGAGGCGACGCCCGGGGTGACGGGCGCACACGCGGTCAGCCTCGAGGACAGCGAAAAGCTGCTGGAGCCGTGGCTGGGCAGCGGCCTCGATCTCAGCCAGCTCGAGATTCCGCGGCTGGTGGTGGTCGAGCTCGGCAACCCCAAGGACGTCGACCTGACGACGCTGGAGCGCGAGCTCAAGACGGTCAAGGGCGCAACGCTCGAGACGCATGCCGCCTGGCGGCAGCAGCTCAACACCATGGCCGCCACGCTGGTGATCTCCGGCATCCTGGTACTGCTGCTGATCGTGGCGGCGACGGTGCTGGCGGTGGTGTTCGCGACGCGCGGCACCATGGCGTCGAACCGCGAGATCGTCGACGTGCTGCATTTCATCGGCGCCTCCAACAGCTTCATCGCCGGCGAATTCCAGGGCCGCTTCCTGGCGCTGGGCTTTCGCGGCGGCGTGCTCGGCGGGCTCGCGGCGGTGCTGTTCTTCTTCCTCGTGGCGGGAGCGGCGGGCTCGATCGTGCCGGACGAGGCGAGCGCGCAGCTCGGCTTCCTGTTCGGCCGCTTCTCGCTCGGCTTCGACGGCATCCTCGGCATCGCCGCGGTGATTCCGGTGCTGGCGGCGCTCACCGCCATCACCTCGCGGCTCACGGTGCGCCGCTTCCTCAGCCAGACGTCGGGCTTGTGAAGCATTCCGGCAGCGCGCAGGGTCTGCGGCAAGCCTGAGGGAGAGAGTTGGTGGCAGCCGTTCAGGCGATCCGCACGGCGGTGTTCTACCTGCTGTTCATGGGACAGACGATTGTCCTCGCCATCATCGTCGGGCTCATCGCCATGATCTGGCGGCGGCGCACCGCCGCATCTTGGGCGCTGGCCACCTATTGGCGCAATTCCAACGTCGCCTTCCTGCGCTGGATCGTCGGGGTGCGGACCGAGGTCACAGGCGCCGAGAACATCCCGCCCGGCGCCTGCATCATCGCGGCCAAGCACCAGAGCGACTGGGACATCTTCGCCATCCTGCCGCACACCAACGAACAGCCGGCCTTCATCGCCAAGAAGGAGCTGATCGACATTCCGTTCTTCGGGCAGGCGGCGCGCTCGATCAACACCATCCCGATCGACCGCAAGCTCGGAGCACAGGCGATTCCGCAGATGCTGGCGGCGGCCGGCGCGGCGCTTGAGCGCGGCTGCCGTATCGTCATTTACCCCGAGGGCACGCGCAAGAAGCCGCTGGCCGATCCGGATTACCGGCAGGGGGTGACGCGCCTCTACGAGGCACTCGGCGTGCCGGTGGTGCCGGTGGCGCTGGACTCCGGCCTCTATTGGGGCAAGCTCGGGCCGATCATCTGGCCGGGTACGGCGCGAGCCCGCTTTTTGCCGGCGATCCAGCCGGGGCTGAGCGCGGCGGTGTTCGCGGCGCAGTTGCAGGGCGTGATCGAGGCCGAAACCACGCGGCTGATCGCCGAAGCGGTGGCGCAAGGCGTTGCCCGGCCGCTCGGCGCCGAGTTCCGGGCGAGGCTGGCCGCGCGGACGCAAGCGGCTGGGGCTTCAGCTTCTTGAACCCACTATATGTTGACGCGCTGCGCGAAGCAGCCCATAGATGTTGCGTCGGGGCGAAAACCCGATTGACTTTTGCGTCAAATTTGTTCTAGTTTTGTTCCCTTTCGGGAGTGGGGAATGCGACAGATGGCGTATCTTGCAGAGAGCCGAACTCCGGCATTGCCATCGCCGCGGCACGTCAACTGGCGGGGCCGGTCCGGCCGCTTCTATGCCCTCACGCCCGAGCGGCTCGACAGCTTCGTGCTGTCGACCGACGGCCTCTATATGCTGGCGCGCGGCACGCTGCCGCTGTGGGTGGGCACGGCGCACGACGTGATCCACGACGCGCAGAGCCGCGCCCGCTTCCGCCTGGCGCTCGCCGCCGCCGACCGCGCCTTCGCCATCGCCGCCGAAGAGGACGAGCTCAGCCGCATGACCGTGGTGTGGGATCTCGAAGGCGCCGAGCCGGTGGCCGGGCTGAGCGCGGCCTAGAAGATCTTCTTGCGCTCTGTTCGACCGATGGCGAAAGCGCTCGGTCGTCCAACCGCGGCTTACGCGCTCGCGGCCATCAGCCCGGTGTCGCGGTCCAGCGCCTCGACGATCTCCAGCAGCGTCTTGTCGCGGATGCCAAGCCGCAGCAGGTGCTGGGCGGTGTTGCGGACATATTCGGTATTGCGGCCGGATTCTCCGGCGCTGCGGCCGATCAGCCGGACCTGCTCGGCAAGGTCGAGGCGGCCGGCATATTGCGGGTGCCGCTCGTTGACCAGATAGGCCAGCGCCTGCACGCGGGTGCCGTCGGCGAGTTCGACGCTGCGCCACGCTTCGCGATAGACGCCGCGGTCCTGCTCGCGGGCCTGCAGATAGTCGAAGGTTTCGGGCCAGAGCTCGGGCGCGACCTCGAACGCAACGCCAAGGCACGAGCCGCCCCGGCTCAGGCCGAACACCAGCCCAGGCTGTTCGGGCGTGCCGCGATGGCGGTGCGAGTAGATCGACAGCGCCCGGTGGGCGCCGCGCAGCAGCGCCTTTTCCGCCCTGAGATAGGCAAAGCCCGGGTTCCAGATCAGCGAGCCGTAACCGAAGACCCAGGGATTTGGCACCGGCATCGGTGGTCTCCATCTCGCCCCATGCGGTTGGTAGCGAGCGCGCGTCCGGCCCGCAACCCGTCCCGGTGACGGCGCCGGGAGCGAACGCTACAAGGTGCGCCATGAAACGAATCATCGCTCTCGCCGTCGTCGTCGTGCTGGTGGTCGCCGCCTGGAGCGGCGCCTGGTTCTGGGGCGCCGGCTTCATCACCTCGCAGGCCAAAAGCCTCGAGACGGCCGACGGCACGAGCACGCCGAAAGTGAGCTGCGGCAGCTTCTCGGTCGGTGGCTATCCGTTCGGCTTCGATGTCACCTGCAGCAACGCTACGATCGTCTATGGCGACACCACGGTGACGGCGAGCGGCCTCAAGGCCTCGGCCGAGGTCTACAACCCCACGCATGTGCTGGTGTTCGCGCAATCGCCCATCGGTATCACCGATGCCTTCACCGGCAGCCAGAGCCGCGTCGATTTCGCCTCGCTCGAGGGCAGCGCGCGATTGACCGGCTGGCGCATCGGGCGCGTGTCGCTCATCGTCGACAAGCCGGTGTGGAACGACACGGTGCTCGACGACCGGCTGATCGCCAAGGCCGACCATGCCGAAGCGCATCTCATCGACCTGCCCGAGCTGCACGACGCCAAGGCCGGCCTCGCCGGGCTCGGGCAATATGTCGAGATCGACAACCTCAACGCCCCGGGGGTCCAGGTTAACGCCGCCAAGGTGACGTTCGAGGGCGACATTGACAAGCTGCCCGACGACATCCGCACCTATGGCGAGGCCGATTTGGTCAAGCGCTGGCAGGCGGCGGGCGGCACCTTCACCCTCAAGGGCTTCAAGGGCACGGACGGCGACAGCCATTTCGAGGCGACCGGCGCGCTGTCGCTCGATGCGCAGGGCCGCGTCAACGGCCAGGTAAAACTCAATTCCAAAGGCGTCGTCGAGCGGCTCGGCACGGCCATCCCCGAGCAGTACAAGGGGCTGATCGTGGGCAGCCCGGCGGCGGACGGCTCGTACAGCCAGACGGTCAATATCGCGGCCGGCCTGATGTTCGTCGGGCTGGTGCCGGCGGGCATGCTGCCGCCGGTGTTCTGACGCTACGCCGTCTTGTCGACGCGCCGCTCATCCTGGGCGCGCGCGGCCAGCTCGTCGCCGCTTTCGGCGTCGGACCTCTTCTCGAGCTCGGTCGCTTTGGCCAGTTCGCTGCGCTGGCGCGCGATCTCGACCATCGCCTCGGCGCTGCTGTGCTGGGCTTCGGCGAACGCCAGGCGGCGGATGGCGCTCTGGGCGTCCATGTTCAGGCCTGCCGGTCGACCACGCGGCCGGTGCCCGGCGGGGCAGGCGGCGGCGCCTTGGCGGAAACCTCGTCGATCAGATCGACGACCGCCTGCTGCATCTCGTGCTCCTTGCGCAGCACGGCGATCTGGGCGAGCTCGCGCCCGCCGGTCTGCTGCATCGCAAGAAGCTGAACTGTGAGGTCTTCGGCCATCCCACAAGGCTAGGACGGCGCCGTAAACGAAGGTTTACGCCGGTCGCCTCAGTCTTCCGCGGTTTTGCTCTGATCGTGCCCGTGCCGGCCGGGCACCCACAGCACGTCGTTCCTGCCGTTCTGGTTGGCGACGCGCGACAGCACGAACAGCAGGTCGCTCAGGCGGTTGAGGTAGATGATGGTCTGGCTGCTGGTCGCCGGCTCCTGGTGCACCAGCTCGACCACCTGCCGCTCGGCGCGGCGGGTCACGGTGCGTGCGACATGGAGGGCGGCCGCCAGCGGCGTGCCGCCGGGCAGAACGAAGCTGCGCAGCGGCGCCAGCGCCTCGTTGTAGAGGTCGATCATCTGCTCGAGCCAGGTGCACTGCTCGGCGGTGATGCGCAGCGAGGGCGGGGTGCCGTCGGGGTCGGCGCCGGGCGTCGCGAGGTCGGAGCCGAGATCGAACAGATCGTTCTGGATGCGGGCCAGCACGGCGTCGACCTTGGGCATCGAGGTGGTCGACAGCCGGGCGATGCCGATCATGGCATTGGCCTCGTCCACCGTGCCGTAGCAGTCGACGCGCAGATCGTATTTGAAGCGGCGCGGCCCGCGCACCAGCCCGGTGGTGCCGTCGTCGCCGGTCTTGGTGTAGATCTTGTTGAGCTTGACCATCAGCCCTGGTGTCCCTGGCCGAAGAAGTACAGCGCGCCCAGCAGCACCACCAGCGCGATGAACTGGGCGATGACGCGGGCCCGCATCAATTGCTGGCTGCGATTGGCGTCGCCGCCGCGGAACATGTTCCACAGGCCCATGAACAGGATCACGGCCACCACCAATACGGCGACGACGGTGATCAGGGTGACGATATCAGCGCTCATGGGGGTGTCCGATCGTTGGAGGCGCGGCCGGTGCGGGAAATGTACGCCGCCAGTGCCGCCGCGAGCCGGTCATAGATGGCACGAATCCGCGGGCTGAGGAACAGTTCCCGGTGGGTGGTCAGCCAGACCTCGAGCGCAGGGATGGCCAGCATCGGCAGCAGGGTGCGCATGCCGGGCGTGTCGTTGACCAGCCCGAGTTGGGCGAAGCCGATGCCGAGCCCGGCCTTCAGCAGCTCCCAGCCCGCCGTCTGGCTGTCGGTGCGCAGCGCGAAATCGCTGCGGGCCAGGGGAAAGCCGAGCTGCTTCGCCGCCGTGATGATGAGATCGGAGCGGTCCATGCCGATCAGCGTGTGGCGCGGCAATTCGTCCGGGGTCGCCGGAGTGCCGCGGGCGCCCAGATAGCTCGCATGCGCGGTGGCGACCACCGGCAGCTCGCCAAGCTTTTTGGCGATGAGCTCGAGCTGGGCAGGGCGCACCATGCGGATGGCGATGTCGGCCTCGCGCAGCAGCAGGTTTTCGATGGAATCGGAGGGCACGAGCTCGATGGCGACGGCGGGGAATTCCTCGCGGATCGGCCGCAGCAGCGCCGGCAGGACATAGTGTGAGACCACCGTGCTGGCGGTGATCCGCACCGTGCCTTCGAGCGCGCCGGTCGAGCCCTCGGCCATCAGCACGGCCTCGGCGAGGCTGGCTTCGGCCGCCTGCACCGACTGGTAGAGCCGCAGCGCCGTGTCGGTCGGCTTCAGCCCCTGCAGCGTGCGGTCGAACAAGGCGACGCCGAGCTGCTGCTCCAGCGTCTCGATATGGCGGCCCAGCGTGGGCTGGCTGTAGCCGATGCGGCGGGCCGCGGCCGACAGCGAGCCGTGGGTGACCACGGCGCCGAAGCTGCGCCAGAGCGCCCAGTCGGGTTCGGTGAGGACCATCTATTCAATCCTGTATGGCTGGCGTGCAATTATCGCCAATTTCGCTTCGAGAATGAATAGATAACTTATGCGCATCCACCACGAAAGGAGCGCATGATGAGCAAGGGACAGGTCACGATCCTCGGGATCAACGGCCATATCGGACAGGCGGCGGCGAAGGCCTTCGTCGCCGCGGGCTGGGAGGTGACCGGCATGGGCCGGTCCGACAAGCACCTCACGCCGGGGGTGCGCTTCGTGCGCGGCGATTCCGACTCGGTTGCCGACATGCGCCGGGCCATCGGCGGGTCCGACGTGGTGATGAACGCGCTCAACATGCGCTACGATCTCTGGTTCGAGGGCCGCATGGAGGCGCAGATGGCGCGGGTCGTCGAGGCCATGGGCGCCAGCGGCAAGACCATGCTGTTTCCCGGCAACATCTACAATTTCGCCAGGACCGAGCGCGTGCTGCGGCCGGAGACGCCGCAGCATCCCGAAACCGTGCGCGGCCAGTTGCGGGTGCGGGTCGAAAGCGCGCTCGAGGCGGCGGCCAATCGCGGCGACATCCAGGTGCTGATCCTGCGCGCCGGCGATTTCTACGGACCGGGCAGCAGCAATGACTGGTTCGATCTGGCGATGATGACCGACGTGCGCAAGGGCGTGGTGCACACCATGGGCTATCGCGGCGTGCCGCATGCCTGGGCCTATCTGCCGGATCTGGCGCGCGCCTTCGAGGCGCTGGCGGCGGTGCGCTCGAGCCTCGAGGGTTTCGAGCGCTTCCACTTCGCCGGGCACTACGTCACGCCGGCGCAGATGCAGGCGGCGCTCGAGGCCGCGGCGCCCGTGCCGATCAAGGTCCGCCCGTTCCTGATGCCGCTGCTGGTCGCCGGCGGCTGGTTCAGCCCCATCCTGCGCGAAACGGCGAAGATGCGCTACATCTGGAAGACCCCGCTGCAGCTCCAGGACGAGCGGCTCGACGACATCCTGGGCGAGGGGTTCGCCACGCCGTTCGAGACGGCGGTCGAGGCAACGGCGATGCCGTTCTTTGCGGCGATGCGGAAAGACGCAAACGGGAAGCTCGCAACGGCGTAGCGCCTCCGCTGGCGCGCTAGAACCCCAGTTCACTCCGCACGCTTTCGGCGCTCACTCCGGCCGCGCGCAGGTCGCGCAGGCTCGGCGATCCCCGCGATTTGCTGAGCTTGCGGCCGTCGGCGCCGAGGATCAGCCTGTGGAAGGTGTAAAGCGGCTGCGGCAGCCCCAGCAACATCTGCAGCAGCACGTGGATGTCGGTCGAGGGCTCCATGTCGCGGCCGCGGGTGACGTGGGTGACGGCCTGCGCCGCATCGTCCACCACCACCGCGAGATGGTAGCTGGTCGGCGTGTCCTTGCGCTGCAGCACCACGTCGCCCCAGAGCTCGGGCCGGGCGTAGCGGATCTGCGGCCGGTCGAGCGGTGTCGGCGCGCAGACGGTGAAGCTCAGCGGGCCGGTGAGTTCCAGCGCCCGGCCGAGGTCGAGCCGTGCCTGCGTCGGCCGGCCGCCGGCGGGGCCGTGCAGGCGGCACTTGCCGTCGTAGAGCGGCGCGCCGTCGGGATCGGCGCCGGTCGCGCGCGCCGCGATCTCCTGCCGCGTGCAGTCGCAGTCGTAGAGCAGGCCACGATCGCGCAGACGATCGGCCGCCGCTTCGTACGCCGCGAAGCGCTCCGACTGCACCATCACCGGTTCCGGCCAGTCGAGGCCGAGCCAGCGCAGATCGTCGTAGATCGCCGCGACGAATTCGGGTTTACGTCGCGCGAGGTCTATGTCTTCGAGACGCAGCAGAAAGGCGCCGCCGAGCCGGCGGGCCCAGAACGCCGTGAACAGCGCCGAATAGGCGTGGCCCAGATGCAGGTAGCCGTTGGGGCTCGGCGCAAAACGAAGGACGGGCATGCGCCCCTCTACCATGCCCAAATCGCCCGAGCGCTTGGTTTCCTCCGACATCCTGCAAAAGCAGTTGCGCGCCCTGCTGCGCCGCCACCCGCAATTGCGGCCGGTGGCGAAAATTTCGGGCGCGTTCGACATCCGGCTGACGCCGGGCGGCTTTTCCGGCCTGACCCGCGTCATCTGCGGGCAGCAGCTGTCGGTGGCGAGCGCCCGCGCCATCTGGGGGCGGTTCGCGCAATTGCCGGGCGCGCTCGATCCGGCGACCTATTTGACGCTCAGCGAGGAGACGGTGCGCAGCGTCGGCTTTTCCGCCGGCAAATACCGCACGGTTCGCGTCATCGCGCAGGCGATCGTCGACGGCGAGCTCGATTTCGAGTTGGTCGAAACACTGCCGGCCGAGGCGGCGCTGGCCTATCTCACGGCGCACAAGGGCATCGGGCCGTGGACGGCGGAAATCTACCTGATGTTCTGTGCCGGCCACCCGGACATTTTCCCGGCCGGCGATCTTGCGTTGCAGAAGGCGGTCGGGCATGCCCTCGGCATGGATCATGCGCCCGACGCGCGGGAGCTGGTCACCATCGCAGAGCCCTGGTCGCCCTATCGGCACGCCGCGGCGCTGCTGTTCTGGAAGTATTACGCGGTGGTGATCCGCAAGGCCGGAGGTATCGCCCTATGACGCCCATCAAGCTCTCGGGTCCGATGCTGCCGCCCAAATCCGGGCGGGCGCCGAAGCAGTTGATGGTGCTGCTGCACGGCTACGGCGCCGACGGACGCGACCTCATCGGCCTCGGCGGCGAGTGGCGCGACGACTATCCGGACATGCTGTTCGTGTCGCCGAACGCGCCCTGGCCGTGCGCGCGCAACCCCGGCGGCTTCGAGTGGTTCGCGCTGTCCGACCGGCCGGCCGAGGATTTCCGCCGCGAGGGCGCCGACCAGGCGCGGCCGGTGATCGTCAATTTCCTCATCGATTTGTGGGCGCAGACCGGGCTCAGCGCCCGCGACACCGTGCTGTGCGGCTTCAGCCAGGGCGCCATGATGGCGCTGCATGCCGGGCTGTCGCTCGACCAGAAGGTGCGCGGCATCATCGCCTTTTCGGGCGCGCTGATCCCGCCGGCCGGGCCCTGGTCGGCGCCGCCGGTGGCGCTGATCCACGGCAATATCGACGGCGTGGTGCCTGTGCAGTTGAGCCTCGAGGCGGAGACGGCGCTCCGGCAGGCCGGCGTCGATGCGCGGCTGTTCATCGAGGAAAACACCGGCCACAGTATCGCGCCCGACGGGCTCGGCTTCGCCACCGCCTTCCTGCACCGGATATTGCCGCCCAACGCCTAGAAAGCTCGGCGAATTGACGCTTCACGGCGGCGTCATACTGCATATAGTATATGGCCGATATGCGTGCTGCCGATTCCCAATGCGGGAGTCTCCGGTGACCGTGCATGTGTCGCCCGAGTCGTGTCCCGCGCTTGTTCTGAACGCCGATTACAGGCCGCTCAGTTACTATCCGCTGTCGCTTTGGTCGTGGCAGGACGCGATCAAGGCCGTGTTCCTTGACCGCGTGCAGATCGTCTCGAGCTACGACCGCATCATCAAGTCGCCCAGCTTCGAGATGTTCCTGCCCAGCGTGGTGTCGCTGAAGGAATATGTGAAGCCGGCGCGGCACCCCGCCTTCACCCGCTTCAACGTGTTCCTGCGCGACCGCTTCACCTGCCAATATTGCGGCAGCAAGGAGGATCTCACCTTCGACCACGTGATCCCGCGGTCCCGGGGCGGCCGGACCACCTGGGAGAACGTCGTGGCCGCCTGTGCGCCCTGCAACCTCAAGAAGGCCAACCGGCTGCCGCAGGACATCCGCATGTTTCCGGCGCAGGCGCCGTTCCAGCCCACGGTGCACGATCTGCACAATGCCGGGCGCGGCTTCCCGCCCAGCCATCTGCACCAGAGCTGGCTCGACTATCTCTACTGGGACATCGAGCTCGAGCCGTAAGCCCGCGCTCGCGGCCCGCTTGGAATTTCCTCTGCCAATAACTATTATTGGAGCAAAGGGAGATTTCCGATGGCGATCAGCGCCGATCTGGGCGAAACGCTGGAGGCGGTGGTCAACGACCTCGTCGCCAACGGCCGCTACAATTCCAAAAGCGAAGTGCTGCGCGAGGGCGTGCGCCTGGTGCAGGAACGTGAAGCCGCCCTGGCCAGGCTGACAACGATCCTCGAAAAGAGCATCGAGGATTCGGAAGCTGGCCGCACCCAGCCTCTTGAGGATGTGGTTGAGCGGCTGGCCGCAAAGTATCGGGCCATGGCGAAACAGACCGCGTGATGCGCGTCACCATCACCGACCTTGCGGCAGCGGATTTGTCGGAGGTCGGTATGTTCATTGCCCAGGACAACCCGCCGCGTGCCGAGAGCTTCGTCTATGAACTGCTGGACCGCTGCTACGGCCTTGCGGAGCATCCGCAGCGTTATCCCGTCATCGGCATCTGGCACGGGCGCCAGCTTCGTCGCTGCGCCTTTGGCAGGTATCTGATCTTCTATTCGGTGCTTCCTGACGAAGTTGAAATCAACCACGTCGTGCACAGCGCCCGTGACTATCTGCGCGTGCTGTTCCCTGAAGAGCGCCGGTGCCGCGCCTGCACTACGATGGCGGCGACCAGCACAGCCACCAGCACCACCGACAGGATGGCGTTGTAGCCGGCAAGGCTGAGCTTGAGGATCGGGTCGCGCCACTGCACCTGGTCACAGGGGATGACCTTTTCGATGTTGCCGCTCGACAAATCGTTGAAGCTCAGCCCGTCGCCGGTGCCGGTGCAGGCGGATGGGCCGGGCCAGAAGCCCCATTCGACGCCGGCATGATAGCCGCCCATATAGGCCGACCACACAAAGATCAGCGCCGCGGCCGCCATCGCTACGTACCACACGGTCAGCGGCAGGCGGTTCCAGAAGATCAGGATCAGCGCCAGCAGCGGCAGTCCCCAGTAATAGGCCTGGCGCTGCGCGAGGCAGAGCTCGCACGGCACCAGCCCGCCGAAGATCTGGCTGCCCCAGGCGCCGGCGATCACCGCCAGCGCCAGCACGAAACTGATGCCGACCAGGATCTTGTCGGTGGGCAGCCGGCGGCCGGCGATGGAGGCGGTGGTGCTGGTCATCTGTTTGTCCATGCTGGTGTGACGGCGGATTGAGGCGCTTCCTTGCCCGAAATCAAGCCACTCGCGCCGATGTTACGCCGCGGGCGCGAGGCGCAGCCGCCGCTGGATGGCGAGGGCGTTGCCCGGCGCGCGCACCTTGTCGGTGGAAACGAAATAGGCAAACACGTCGCGCTCGGGCTGCTTGCCGGCCATCGGCACGATCAGCTCGCCGGCGATCGTCTTGCCGGCCGACATCGCCTCGAGCCGCCCGGCCCACAGGTCGAGCCCCGCATCGTCGTAATGGTCGCCGCCCGGCGGCCCCTGCAGGCGGCAATAGGTGAAATCGGCGGTCTGGTCGAGCCACGGCCAGTCGGCGGTGTCGGCGATGACCAGCGCCACATTGTAGCGCTTGAGCAGGGTCACGAAATCGGGCGTGGCGAAGGCCTTGCTGCGCACCTCCAGCGCCTGCCGGATGTCCCTGGGCAACAGCTTGAAGAAGGCCTCGAGGCGGTCGAGGTCGTATTTGAAATTGGGCGGCAATTGCCAGCACACAGCGCCGAGCTGCTTGCCGAGCGCCGCCACCGAGGCGAAGAAGAACTCGACCGGCTGTTCCACCTCCTTCAGCCGCTTGATGTGCGTCACCGCCTGGTGACCCTTCACGGTGAACACGAAATCCTCCGGCGTCTGCGCCGCCCAGGCCTCGAAGCTCGCCGGCTTCTGGTTCTGGTAGAAGGTCGAATTGATCTCGATCGCCGTCACGTGGCGGCTGGCATAGGCGAGCTCGTCCTTCTGCTTCAGCCCTTCGGGGTAGAACTGTCCCTTGCGCCACTCGGGAAAGATCCAGCCGGCCATGCCGGTGCGGATCGTGCCTGCCATCGTTCGCTCCGCTCCCCGCCTTCGCGGCGAGCATAGCAGCAATCGCCGCAGTGAACAGCGCGTGCCCTATGCAGCCGCCCCGATGGTTCGGGCGCCGGGGATCACGTGCAGCGCCCGCATCAATTCGCGCGCGTTGTCGGGCGCCTGCAGCTTGTCGGTGTTGTCGAAGAACATGTAGACGTCGCGGCGCTTGCCGTCGTCGAGCGGCGCGACGACGAAATTGCCGTCCGCCATCCGGCGGCCGCCGGCCCAGGCGGCGACGCGGCGTGCCCAGCGCTCGATCTCGGCCCGGCTGTAGCGGGATTTGTAGAGCTCGGTCGAGCCGTGCAGCCGGCAATAGGCGAAGTCCGCCGTCAGGTCCATGAGCAGCGGCCAGTCCACCGTGTCGGCGCACACCAGGGCCACATCATGACGGCGCAGCAGGTCGATGAAGCGCGGCTCGCGAAAGCCGGGATGACGAATCTCGATGGCATGGCGGATCGGCAAATCGTCGACGATGTCGAGATGGGGGGCGGCGCGCAGGCGGTGGTCGTGGTGGGTGGCGAGCCGCGCGGCGGCGGCGTGGGTGCGCGGCAGCATGTCGAAGAACCGCCGCAGCCGGTCGGGATCGAAAGCGAAGCGCGCCGGAAACTGCCACAGGATCGGCCCGAGCTTGTGACCCAGTGCCAGCGGTCCGGAGGCGAAGAAATTGGCCAGCGGCGCCTCGATCCGGGTGAGTTGCAGCATATGCGTGAGGTAGCGCGGGCCCTTCACCGCAAAGACGAAATCGTCCGGCACCGCGCTGGCCCAGCGAGCGAAATTCTGCGGCACCTGCATGCCGTAGAAGGTGCCGTTGATCTCGAGGGCGTTGAACTGGCCGGCGGCGTAGCGCAGCTCGTCCTTCTGCCGCAGGCCGCTCGGGTAGAAGTTTCCGCGCCAGGGCGTGTAGGTCCAGCCGGAAATCCCGATCCTGATGTCGGCGCGCTCTGCCATGCCGGATCAACCCGCCGCCGGTTCGCCGGTTCCGGTTGACGCCCGCGGGGGATTTGCTTTAGTCGCTGCCCAGCTACGGCGCCCCTGTGGTGGAATTGGTAGACGCAGAGGACTCAAAATCCTCCGCCGCGAGGCATGTCGGTTCGAGTCCGACCGGGGGCACCAGCTGTCAGGAATGTAATAGTTTCGCTCAGGATGGGCCTATGTCGGGTATCCGGGCGGGGTATTCTGTTGGCAGAACAGTTACTTGGCTCTTTCCGCGGGACGGATCGAGCAAGAATCGCTCCGCTCTGTTTGTGAGGACGCGACACACCTGCTAGCGGCTTTCCCAGATCCGCGGCAATCGCCTCGCGCGGTTTTCTCGGATGTTGCTTGGATCGTCGAACACGGCATAGGCGACAAAGATCAAGGTCGTTGCGCCTGATAGCGTTCCACGCCCACCAGTCCAATCAGCAACGAGCATCCGTCCCTGCTGAGTCCGCGGCAGCGTTCCTTTGGTTGCCCCTGCGACGGTCCCACACGCTCACTGGATCCACGGAATTGTTCATCCGACCCGAAGGCAAGCCCGCCAGCAGCCGAGAGGCGTCGTAGATCCTGAGGATGGGTCGTCGAGACAGGATGGTGGCCTTGTCACGGGCCTATCTCGGCAACTACGCTGCTGCATTTGCGGGGGGGCGCCTTGCTTTTCAAGTATTTGAACGACGACGCTTTTCTGATCTTCTCAAGAGGAAACCGACACCTATACGAGGCCTGCCTCCTAGCGATCTACGAGCGCTACTTCGACGTCGGCACGCAGTTTCCAACGCCTCAGGAAGTCGTGCACGTGGTCTACGACGTGCTGTCGGCGAATCCTCATCTGGTCGACGACGAGGGCGAATTGCAGGCACTTCCGGAGATCGTCTCGAAGCGAAGACGTCGAATCCGTTTCGTCGGCAATCCTGGTACCGCAGGCGATAAGGCGCTTCGGCTTGCGACCCACGTCTACACGCGCCTTGTTGGGACGGGTTGGCTCGAAGAGGAGGAGTATGGTTTGCGCGTGACCGTCGACATGCCGATGGGTGCGCTTCTGGTCATGCAAAGACTGTCGAGCATCCGCAACGACATTTCACCGCGCTTCGGCGGCGTTGTTGTCCTCATCAAGTCGAGTCTCGAGAATGCATCGCAGTTGGCGAAGTCGACCGATTCGCGTCTCAGGAGCGATGCCTCACAGGCGCTGGACACAGCGCTGAAGCAGGTCAACGATTTCACCAAGACCTTGCGCGCCATTCTCTCCGATCTCAAGCGAGTACGAAGGGCGCTTCTTGAGGCGTCGACCCAAAAAGACCGGATCGCCACGTATTTCGACCAGTTCATCGGGCAGCTGCTGCTCAAGGATTTTCAGTCCATCCTGACGACGAACCACCCTTACCGTCATCGCGATCGTATCATCGAGCTCGCACGAACCTTGTCGCTCGACGAGATCATTATGGAGGCCCTCGCTGAAGGCTATCTTGCCAGCGGGATGGCGGGAACGACCGTCGATGGGTACCGTCAGGCCGAGCACAACCTATTGTCTATCGAAACAGCGTTCGAGACCATCGGCGAGATGTTCGAGCGTATCTCGCAATTCCGGCGCGGGCTCGAGATGCGCCTTCGGAACACGGTTCGATACGCGGAACAGGGTGGGCGAGGACTAGTTCCCCGGGCGGAGAGCTTGATCAAGCAGCTCGAAGCACTCATCGCCTCCGACCCCTCGCGCTACGACAGGGCGACGGTTCCTTCTCCCATCGAGGCCAGGAGCGTCCTATTATCGGAGAACTCATTGGCTACGACGCGCCAGCCGAGGAGGCCGATCGTCATCGGGGCCTTGGCGAAACGCAAGTTCGACCAGATCTACCTGATGCGGAAAAAGCTGAGGGGAGCCTTCCTCCAGCGCATGAATCCGACCCCTGCGATGGTTCGCGCGTACCTGCAGCGGCTGCTCCCCGGGGAAGGAGCTATCTCGGCGAGCGAGGTCGTCATCGGGGATATCGACGAATTCCTCGTATTCGATGCCGCACGCCGCATGGCGGTGACCGGCGAACTTCCTCCCGAAGTCGGCAGGGAGTTTGCCATTGAGTTGCTCGAGGGCACGCCTCCTCACGATGACGACTGGGTACGTTGCTCGAATTTCTCGGTGCGACGACTCGTCGGAGGAGATGCGAATGCTTAGCGAGTTCGTTCAGGTGGAGGCGGACTACGGGGAGCAGAAGGGTGCCGACCTTCGTCGAGCGTGCCGCTATCTCCTTCGGAATCAGTTCGTATTCAATGGTCGCGGCCTAGCCAGCATCTACGACACGTTGACGGATGCACGGTTCCGAAGAGTGATCGGCGAGTTCTTTGACAGCATCGGATACTCGATCAGGCAGGACGATCGCGAGCAGTGGGTGGGCATCATGCCCATGGAGGACGATGCGACAGGAGGCCGGCTCCGGATCGACGCGACGATCTGCCTTCTCGTCGTCGCTGCCCATTGGCAGGCGGAGATAGATCGCGGGGAGGCTGAGGAGCGCGCCGTCGTCAGGACCACGTTCAACATCCTCTACGAGCGATACAAGGACGCCATCCAGAAGGTCTCCAGCGCCGCAGTGAACAAGACCCGATTCCTGGATGTGCTGCGCGAGCTCGGCGACAGGCACTTGGTCAGCGTCGGCGACGAGGATCGGGATCTGCAGGATCGCGAGGTGGACATCCGCCCTATGATCAAGCTCGTAAGCGGCGACGATGCTCTGAAGCGCATCGAGACGTATGTGCGCCAGGAGATCGTGCTCACCACGCCTGAGATACGTGCATCGATCCTCGGTGATGGTGGCACGACCGACGAGGATGCCCGATGAAGCTCGTCCACATCGCCATGGTCGGCTGGCACATGTTCGACATTGAGGACATCTCGGTCGACGGAGACATTGGCATCCTTGGCGAGAACCGCTCTGGCAAGTCGACGATCCTCGACCTTTTGCAGATCATCCTTACCGGCGATAGCCCGAGCTACTATCGACTCAATTCTACTGCCGGTGACAATGGCGGCCAAAAGAGCAAGTCGAGACGTACCGTCCATGGGTATTGTCTCGGGCAGATGGGCGAGGGCGAATATAGGCGAGACGAAAGTCTTACTTACGTGGCGCTGGGCTTCGCAGACCTCACTGGCCAGCGCCCGTCGGTTAGCATAGGGCTCGCATTGCAGGCGAGCCGCAGCGATACGTCGGAGATCGTTCTTGGACGCTTCGTCGCGATCGGGACGGTGTTGACGACTGCGGATTTTCTGGTGGAACGGGAGGGCCGACAGTTCCCGGTGGAGTGGGACGACTTCCGGACGGAGATCGTCCAGCGCCTCGGCGCCGACGGATTCATCAATCATCGCGATCGCGCGCTGGACTTCGTCCGCGAATACATGCGGCGGCTCGTGCCGGGGAGTTCCGTCGGCGAGAAGCACGCCACCGCGATGCTCAAGGCAATGGTCAATGCGATGACGCTCCCCACGGGTCTCTCGGCGACCGAGTTTGTCCGGAACTTCATCGTGCCGGATCAACCCATTCGGATCGCCGAGCTTCGCAATTCCATCGAGACGTATCGAAGCGTCGATCAAGCCATCGCCGACATGAAACAGCGCCTTGCCGAACTGAAGGTGATCGAGGAGCATGTCGCCGCCTTCAAGGAAGCCACTGATCGCGAGACCATCGAAGCGTGGACACTGAAGAGAGCGAAGTACCTCGCCGCACTATCGAGGCATCGGGAGCTCCAACGCAGCATCGTCGCGATCGAAGGCAGGCTTAGCCTGCGCGACGAGGAGCTAGCGGATGCCAACAGGCGCATCGAGGACATCGAAACGGTTATCTCCAGCACTCAGGCACTGCTCGCAGCCAAACGGGCAAGTAGCGGCATCGACACCAAAGAGAGGCTCGCGACCAATCTTGGCGAGCGGATTACGGATATCGAGAGATCGATACGCAGGCGACTTGGATATGTCGACAAACTGGCTGCCCTCGCGACCGTCGCTGGGTTGAGCTCGGATGCGCGCGCGATCTTCGCGTCGCTATCTGTTGCCGCAGCAAGGCTGCGACGGGGCGAAGGTCCTGTGGACCTGACGGTCGCCGAGCAAGCACTAGGAACGAGATCAGGGCTTGCCGACGAACTCGAACGAAGCCTTACCGCAGCGCAGGAGCAGTTGCACGCAAGCCGGAAGCGCATCGAGGAACTCATCGGGGCGATCGGCGGCGATCCATCCCGGCGACCTGCGGATGGTCACCTCGACAGCACAACGCGCAATCTGATGCTGGCACTGCGGCAGGCAAACATGGTTCCCCGCCCGCTCTGCGATCTGATCGAGATTGCAGATCCGGCGTGGGCGTCGGCGATCGAGGGCCTTCTCGGACGCGATCGGGAGATCATCCTCGTCGATCGCTCCGACATCGGGCGAGCCACCGAGATGTTCAAAGCGCGGCGCCGTGAATTCCGCGGCGCGTCCCTCGTCAGTCTCAATAAGATTCGGGACACCGGCGAGGCAGCAAGGGAAGGATATCTTCCGAGTCTGATCCGGACGGATGATCGCGACGCAATGCTGTTCGTGCTGCGACGTTACGGTACCGTCCGTTTGGCCGTCGACATGCGCCAGTTCGAGGCCGAAGGCCGGGCTCTCATGCAGGACGGGCTCTACGACGATGGTCTGGCGCGAAATCATCGGGCTGCCGATCCAGCGGATTTCAAGATCGGTCGTTCCGCTCAGGCGGCACTGCTACTGCGCCGGCAAGCCGAACTGGAGGAACTCCAGGATGGCTTTGCGGCGTCCGCCGGCGTCGTCAGGGCGCTGCAGGAAGGCGTGGCCGCTCTGGGCGAACTCATGGCTCCAGGCCCAGGGTTCGCGGAACTCCTGCAGCAAGCTTCGCAGACCATCTCCGATCAGGAGGCGACACAGGCGGAGATTGCGGCGATCCTGGAGCGCGGCGACGATGGCCTCGGCGAGAAGGTTCGTACCAATAGGGGTCTGAAGGAGCGTGCGCTCGCCGATAGGAAGGCTCTTGAGGACGAGCTGTCGGATGACCGGGCGGCGCTCAAGTCAAACCAAAGCATGCTCAACGGGCTCCAAAACGTTCCCGGTTCCGCGATGAACCTCGCGCTCGCCAAGCGTTTCTATGCCGAGCACAGTCGCGTACACGACCTCGCGAAGGGACGTGGCCGTGAGGACTATCGCAGGCGATATGCCGCTGCTCTCGGGGATCCGTTGAAGGAACTGGTCCACAGCCGAGCACATGCGGATATTGCGGATGCGGCCGAGCGCGCCCTGGAAGCTGCCGTTCGTCGACGTATGGAGGCGAACGACCTCGCTCGGCGTGCTTTGCGAGAGTTCTTCGGCACCTTCGGCCCAAGCTCCCAGGTGGGGGCCGAAAGCGCGCTTCTGACCGAGATCAAGCCGTGGATGGAGGTCAACATCGAGGAAATCGAGACGAACGCGCTACGCGAGCGCGAGCGCGAGGCGGCGGAGGCGGCGGCGAAAGCCAGAAGCCTCTTCAGGAGCGAGTTCATCAACGAGCTGACCAGTCGGATCGGCAACATGGACTGGGAACTGCGTGCCCTGAATGCGAGCATGGCGAACCATCCCTTCCACAACGAGCGCTATAGCTTCCATAAGACGCAGGACGCGCTGTACGGACCCATACTGAAGGTGATCGACATTTCGAAGGCATCCGATGAGGCCCTCGACATGCTGTTCAGGGACGTCGTCCCCGAGGATTTCGAGTACGCAGAAACCATCGGCGAGGTCACCCGCCTCCTGGAAGATCCCGACATCGACTTCTCGTCTTTCGAGGACTACCGCAAGTTCTACACATTTGATCTCCATATGGAGGACATCGACACCGGCAGGCGTGAACGTTGGGAGTCGCGGCGCCAGACCGGCTCCGGCGCTGAGCAGCAGGTACCTCTTTACGTCGCGATCGCGGCGTCCTTGTCCTCGGTCTACGGCCATCGCGCCGGTGGACGTAGCGACGGTATGGCGTTGGCGATGTTCGACGAAGCGTTCACCAAGTTGGACGGCAAGAACCAGCGCCAGATGATCTCTTTCTTCAAATCGCTCGGGCTCCAGGTGGTGATCGTGGCGCCCCCGGAGAAGCGAAGTATCGTCACCGGCTACATCGACACGATCGTTGAGGTGGATCGCGTTGAGGACGACGCCAGCACGGAGGTCGTCTACCTCAAGGAACGGGTGCGTCGGGAGGTGGCCGCCATCAATCCGGAGAATTTCACCGACGACGAGATTCGCGCCCTGATCGGTAGGGAGGGACACGGTGGTTCGGCGATTCCGTGAAGCCTTTAAGCTACTCGGCGACCTGCTGGACCGCTACGAGGATGGCGTCCTCGACGTGAGGGCATACCCCGACATCGATGGGTTCGGCGAGGTCACGGAGATCGATAGGTTCCAGCGTGAGCTAAAGCGAGCCGAAGCGACAGGTGCTGTTTCGATCACGATGGGTACGGGGCGGCAGAGCGACACCATTGTCCGGGTGGACCTCAGCGATCCGCGTCTCCTCTATGCCTATGTCGGGCGTGTTCCCGCATCAACGATCGCTGAGACATCCGCATCGCGGGCGCTCGCGGGATCATCGCTGCATCCGGCCATTCGGGACCGCGTGAAGGACGTGATTGGGGCATGGGCGCGCAACAAGCAATGGTGCGGGCTGATGCCTGGCGACGAGGCGGGGCTCAGGAAGACTCTGCTCCTCGCCCAGGCCATCGTAGATGGTAGACATGCGGGTCTAGACTATAGAACGTTCTCACGGCGCCACGCCGGTGGGTCCAAGGACCTTGAGGATCTGGAGGTTGCAGTGCTGCGCATGCTTGGAGCGGCGCTTCCGCTTCCTGTGGGTCTCGATGCGCGCGCGACCTTCTCCGAGCTTGGCCTCGATCGCTTCGGTCCCCCGCTGCTGCTGGCTGGTCCGATTGCGCTCGATGGCATGATGATTCCGATCTCGATGCCCTATCTGGGGATTCCTGCAAGGGAGCATCGGAGAGTGACATTCGTGCGCCCACCAAGCTACGTCCTTACCGTTGAGAATCAGACCAGCTTCAACCGCCAAGTGATCGAGACCGATCCGGGGCGGCTCGGCCTAGTGATCTACACCGGCGGTTATCCCTCGCTCGACGCGCAACGAGCGATCAGCCACTTCGCGGCGGCGCTACCTGCGGTTTCGTTCCACCACTGGTCGGACATAGACCCCGATGGGACTTGGATCTTCCGTACAGTCGAGCGTGCTGTTAGCAGGCCGATCGTGCCGCACCTCATGGATCGCGAGCTGGCGGAGGCAAAAGGAGCACCGCTGCCGACACCGGTCAACCTTCGGTCCGACCTAGCACAAGCTTCGGGGATCGCCGATCTCGTGGCCTATTTCGAGGAACCGGGTGCCAAGTGGCTCGAGCAGGAGGAACTCGATCCGATCATGCCCGAGCTACGCTTCGGTATGACGCGACTATAGGAGCAACTCGATCGTACGTAAGAGTGACTCGATTAGGCGCCTTGGAGAGTCAGTCAAGGCTTGTGTCCGCTTGGAACGGGCATTGGTCTGGCAGAGGGGTAGTAGGCCAATTCCTCCGGACCTATCAAATGAATGGACGCATCAGACTGGGGCAGATGCTCGACCTCGGGCTTGAAACCGTTTCTACTGAAGAAGATGAATTGTTTGCCGGGATGCCCTTTCCCGTAGGCGGTCAGGTCGGCTCGCCGTTTGAGAGTCTCAACCATCCCCAAGTCGATCCTTGTCGATCTCCATTTGCACTCGCCGTAGAAGAACGTGCCGTTGAGCAATAGTCCGGCCACGTCGATGTCATAGTCGGCACCCCAGATCTGACCGACCTTCTGAGCTGACGAGCCCATGCTCTCCTTTCCAAACTGCCTTACGTGATCAAGGCAGATGGGTTCGAATGCGGTCCCCATGTATTCTGAAAACTTTGGAGCAATGACGCTGTCGTAGACTTCGTTTCCATGTCCTTCGGCGATCGCGGTGAGGTTCGGTCGAACAAACCAGTGCCAGAAAGCGATAAGGCGATCATTGAGGGTGAGGTGCAGGTTGCGCGCCTTCTCGGACGCATCCATCGACCTCGACACGGAAATGAGATCCAGCCGCGCTAGCGTTTCGAGATATGGACCCAACGAGCGAGTGTCGGAACGACCGATCCGGCCGGCGATTTCATTCGTGGTGGTGCATCCCTGCGCAATGGCGGACAGGATGCTCGAATAGAAGGCGGGATCCCGGAGTTCACTCTGCAGCAAGGTATTGGGTTCGTCCACAAGCGCACCGGTCTCGGAGAGCAGCAGATTGATGATGTTCGTTCGCAGGTCCGCCTGCTGATCGCAGAGCTGCAAATAGTACGGCATGCCGCCGAAAACTGCGTGCGCCACGATCAGGTCTTCGGCCGAGTAGTCGGGGAAGAACATTGCGGCGTCCCGCAAAGGGAGCGGCCGGACGATCATGGGCGTCGTGGCGCGGCCGTATAGCGGATTCCGCTCGGCAAACAACTCTTCCATCTGGGAGATCGAGGAGCCGCACAGGATGAGCTTCATCCGGCCATCCTTGCGGATTTCCTCATCCCAAAACCGTTGAAGGATTGACGGCAGGGACTTGTCATTGTCCGTGATGTAAGGGAATTCGTCGATCACCACGACCACGTTGCCGCGATCTTCCGTCGCTTGTTGCGAAATGTAGTGAAACACGCCCTCCCATTCGTTGATCCCATCGAGTACTGGAGACGCCCCCAAAGAGGCGGCCACCCGTTGCTTGAAGGCTTCGAGGTTGAGTTCGCTCGAAACTCTCGCAGCCTGGAAGAAAACCGTTTGCCGACTTTTGACTGCTTCCAAGAGGAGACGAGATTTCCCTACGCGCCGCCGCCCCGAGACCACGATTAGTGATGCTCGGGGGCGGGAAAGCTCCTCATTCAGCCTGGCCAGTTCTCTTTCACGTCCGACAAACATGGCAAACCTAGATTAGACTAATTATGATTAGACTAATCTATCTGTTGGTATGATGCAAGCGGCCGGGGGCGAAACCATCTAGCGCCTTGAAAATCAGGCAATGCCGCGGGAGAGTTCGGGCTCATCCGGAGAATCTGGTTTGCGGCGCAACTATGCCATCGACATCAGCACGCTGCCCGACGAGAGGCTTGAGGCTCTGGTCAGCGACTGGCTCGGGCATCGCGCCAAGCACTACTACAGCCGTGAGAGGTGGTCCGGGCCAGGGGACATGGGACGGGACGTCGTCGGCTACGTGACCGCCGCCCGACATGAGGGCGACTGGGACAACTATCAGTGCAAGCAACTCTCCACGCGGCTTTCCGAGACGGCTGCGTTCGTGGAGTTGGGCAAGATCTTCATGCACACGGCCAACGGCGAATATCGGCTGCCGCGTGCCTACTATTTCGTGGCCCCTCGCGGCGTGGTGCGCAACGTGAAGGGCTTCATTGCCCACCCGGAGCGCTTTCGGCAGGCATTTCTCGATCGCTGGGACACCCAGATCGCTTCCGCGCTCGTTGAGAATTCAACGATCGCCCTTTCGGACGGCATTCGCGCCGCGATCGGAAACTTCGACTTCACGCAAGTGCACGTGCTGGATTCCGTCGGCCTCGCGGACGATGCTGCCATGCAGCCCGTGCTCGTGCAGTGGTTCGGTGCCGATCCCGGTCCAGCTCCGCGCGGGATTGTCCCGGACGCGGTAGTGCCAGAGGAGGCCGCCTATCTCGGTCAACTGGTCGAACTCTATGGCGAGCGCGACGGCAGCGCCTTCGCCGGGCCCGACGCCGTTCTAAAGCATGCGACTTGGGGCGGCCATCTGCGCACCCAGCGCACGCGATACTTCGAGGCCGCGGCATTCGACCGCTACTACAGGGATTCCACTCCGCCCGAGTTCCTGGTGGCATTCAAAGACGACGTCTACCATGGCGTCGTGGACGTCTACGGCGACAGTCATCGAGACGGCCTAGATCGAGTCAACAAGGTCATGACGCAGGCGGCGCAGGTGCCCGCGTCCGGTGTTCTGGGCACCCACGCTGGGCCGGCAGTCAAGCAGGGCACCTGCCACCACTTCGCGAACGATGGGCTGATGCCATGGAAGAAATGAAGTCGGAAGGCATGGCCTCGCATCCCTTCAACAGTGCGCTGGAGACGGGCATTCGCGCGCTCGTGGTCCTGGAGGCGCTGCACCCGAGACGCTGCGACCTAACGGAGATGACCTGGCTGGACCATCTCGTCGTCCACACTGCCGACATAGACCAGGATTCGCCGCCCAGTCTTCATCCCGAGCTGCCCAACCGAGCAGGCGAACTCCTTGTTCGCCGCAGCCTCGTCGAGCAGAGCCTGCGGCTGATGCATCAGATCCACCTTGTCGACATCGACGATACCGAAGAGGGGATCGTCTTCTCGGCCAGCGAGGAGGCACCCAGCTTCCTCGATCTCCTTCAGGCGCCGTACACTGTCGAGCTCAAGCGGCGAGCCGAGTGGCTGGGAAAACGGTTCGGTGCCTTCTCGACCGAAGAGATACGAACGGTAGTCGAGGACCGCATCGGAAGGTGGACGGCCGAGTTCCAGCCGCGCCGCGACGCAGGCGAAGGGCCGTGAGCGCCCCGCGAATTATCATTCGGCATCTGGCCTTCACCGGACCGAACATCGAGGAAGCTCGTCTCGACCTCGGCACAGGGCTGAACATAGTCTATGGCGCTTCGAACACCGGCAAGTCCTTCACTGCCAAGGCGCTGAACTTCATGCTTGCCGGCATCTCGAAGCTCCCGCAGACCGACGAAGTGAAACCCTTCACCGCGGCATGGCTCGGCCTCACTCTGCCCGACGGTCGCGATGTGACTCTCTACAGAGCCACCCAAGGGGGCGACTTCCGCCTTTTCGAGGGGCTCGTTTCCGCCGAGGCGGGCACGCCCATCGCTCTGCTCGGCAGCGCCGAGGCCGACAAGCAGGACACCGTGTCGCACGTCCTGCTCGATTCCATCGGGTGGAGCGGCAAGGTGATCGTCAAGAACGTCAACGCCGAGAAGGACAATCTCGCGATCCGGCACGTCCTGCCATACGTCATCGTTTCCGAGACCGACATTATGTCGGAGGCCAATCCGGTGCACCATTCGGGCCAGTACACCAACCGTACCCTGGAATCGAACCTGCTACGGTTCATCCTCACCGGCCATGACGACGCGGCCGCCGTCACGGTGGTGGGCCGCAAGGAGCAGCGGGTCGCCAATGCGGCCAAGCTCGAAATTGTCGACGAGTGGATAGCTCAAATCGACGACGAGCTCGGCGAGACGCCTCCGGATCGGAAAGAACTGTCGGAGCAGATAGACCGGCTCGCCGCGACCCTTGCCGGCCTGCAGGACCATTTGCGTGCGGCACAGGAACGGCTCGATCAACTGGTCGCTCGGCGCCGTTCCTTGCTGGATCAGCGCCGCGAGATCGATGACCGCGTGACGGAGCTCGCCTTGACGCTCGACCGGTTCACGCTGCTCGACCAGACCTACACCAACGACCGGGATCGGCTGCAATCGCTCGAGGAGAGCGGCTTCCTTCTCCTCGCCCGCGCGGACCGGGATTGCCCCGTCTGCGGTGCGCCGCCCGACGCCCAGCGGCATCGACATGCGCCAGACGAGTTCGGTCTGGCCTATCGCGCGGCCGCAGCCGAGGCGCGCAAGATCGAGATGGAGCAGCGCGACCTACGGCGCACGATGACCTCGCTCGATGCCGAAGGCTCCGGTCTGCGCACCACAGCGACACGATTGTGGGATGAGGTTCAGGACATCGAGAAGCAGATCGAGGAAGCGCGTCCGGCTGAAACCTCGGTTCGGTCCGACTTCTCCGCCATGCTGGAGAAGCAGTCGGAACTGCAGCATGTCGAGGACCTGTTTCGCCGGCGCGATCGGCTCGTCGTGCGGCGTTCGCAGATCGACTCCACCAAACCGACGAAGAACGAGGCGAAGCTCTCGGTCGGCATAGACGGCACGACGGCCTATGCCCTCGGTCGAAAAGTCGTGGAGGTCCTGGAGGCATGGAATTTCCCTGCCGCAAAGGAGGCGCAATTCGACCTGGAGACGAACGACATCACGATCGGCGGAAAGGCGCGTGCAGACAACGGCAAAGGCGTTCGTGCCATCCTGCACGCCGCGTTCAACGTCGCATTGCTGCTCTACTGCCGGGAGCAGAAGCTCCCCCATCCCGGCTTCATCGTGCTCGACACGCCATTGCTCACCTACCGAGAGCCACTCACCAGCAGGCACGGGGAGTTGTCCGAGGACGAGAGCCGCATGAAGGAGGCGCCGGTGGCCGTGGGCTTCTACGAACACCTGGCAGGGCTCGAGGATACCCAGGTCATCGTGCTGGAGAACGCGGACCCGCCCGCGGACCTGAAGGGCGAGGCCAAGGTGCAGGTGTTCACAGGCCGCCCAGGCGACAATCGCTACGGCTTATTCGCACCGGTTCAGCGCCCGGCTCAGTCATAGCGCCCGAAGGCGAGCGGCGCCCGCGGGGACGAAGCGATTGGAGGATTGTCATGGGGCTAGTCGTCGAGGATCGTGTCCGCGCGCGCGCTCGTCAGGTCACCGCGGCGACGAATCTTTCGATGCGCGAAGTGCTAACTCGGCATGCGCGCCCTGAGAAGCCGCGCTACGACGTATTCCTCTCGCAGGCGCTCAAGGACGAGGAGCTCGTCCTCGGCATTCATACGATCCTCACCGAGGACCTGGGACTGACGGTGTTCTGCGATTGGATCGAGGCCGGCCATTCCGACCATGCTGGAACCACGCCGGCGGACGCCGCCTTCATCCGGGACAAGATGCTCGCATCGACCGGCCTCGTCTTCGTCGATTCCGAACACGCTGCCGGTTCGAACTGGATGAGCTGGGAAATTGGATGGTTCCATGGCGCGAAGGGCCGCATATGCGTGCTGCCGATCGTCAAGGACGGGTCGGAGCACTATCGCGGTCGGCAGTATCTTGGTCTGTATCCCGTGGCCGAGGAGGATGCTCAACATGTCCTCCGCGTCTCAGTGCCGCTTGCCAAGGCCGCGGCAGGCTACCCTGTGGGCGAGCCGCTCGGTCTGGCAACATCGTTGCCGATGAAGGTCTGGACGTCGCTCGAGAAGTTGCCGCGCTACTTCCTGCCGTAAGCGAGGTCATTCCCGCAACCAGACAGCAAGCTCATGACCGGTCCAGCGCTCGTCGGGCGTCCAGAACGAGATCGAATAGGCGAGCCTTCCTCAGGGCAGCCCGCACCTCTCGGAAAACCCCCTCAAACTTCGGCGTTGTAGACATCTGCGCGTCAAGCCTGGTGCTCCATGTCTTCTCCAGCGCCTTTTCCTTCTTGTCGAAAGCAGTGGAGAGATCCTCGGCGCCCCTGCCGCGGATCTGAAGTTTCTGGGCGATGGCGTAGGCCAGCCGATCGAGGCCGAAGTCTCCATTCGTCGCCAAGGTCCAGACGTCGAACAAATCCCTTGGCTGAGTGCGCTTGGGGTCGGTCAGAGCCAGCAGCTTTTCTGCCACGATCTCGTCTATGCCGTAGACCTTCACCGCGCAGTTCGCCGGGAAATCGTATGCAGGATAGGTGACGATCACCGGCCTGCGTTCGAGTTCGGCGACGATGCTCTCGGTGCGCGTGACGTCGACCTTGAATTCGCGTGCCCGCCCCATCGGGCCGGTGAAGGTCATGTAGAACGTATGGCTGTTCTCGTGCGGATTGCGATCTGGCCGCTGATAGGCGAATGCCATGCCGGTCTCTTCCGTCACGCTCGCGGCGACTTCGCCGAAGGCTCTGGTGACGGTGTCGAAGTCGTCCTCGTTCAGAAGGGTGAAGTCGAGGTCTTCGGAGAACCGGTACTCCCCGAGGTGGCAGCGCCGGAGGGCCGTGCCTCCTTTGAATGCCAGTCTGTCCCCATAGGGATGCTGTGAAAGCTTGGCCAGGAACCAGCCGAGAGCGTAGTCGAGCTCAATGGACTGCTCCGGGATGCGGCGACCCCCGGTCTCTTCGAGCAGCTTGTTCGAAATGATCGAAAGGTCGCGCTGCGCTATCAAGGTCAACTGCTCCTGGTTGCCTCGATCTCATCCTGGCCTACGTTCAGGCGCAGCTTCCATCGGGCCATATAGCGCCCCTCGGCGGGCATGGAAGGATCCAGCAGGTTGTACGTGGTCCTGAGATGCCGCTGGAGCTCCTCACGATGAACATCGGTTCCCATGCTGCAAGAATCCAGCAGATAGCCTAGCCGAGCGCACACGGCTCCCACGCTGAGACGAACGGCGTAGTCGACCAGTCTATCGACGTCGATGTCGTCCCGCTTCATCCAGGAGCCGCGGTCGATCTCCATATATCCGCCGCACAGGTCGGGGCGTCGGAGACAATCGACAACAGTGCGTTCGATGTCGCTGACCGTGACACTGACCCCGCTATCGACCCAGTGTTGCTTCGTTCCGAAGAATTCGATCTGCGGAATGGAGGTCACACGAATTTCCGCACCTTGGGCGACGATCGAACGCGCAGGTGGATCAACGCAAGATACGGTGATCACGATGCGGGGTTGGGTCGTCATGTTGTGAACGGCCATGGCAGTGCCATGCGACAGATAATGCGGACGATTTTCCATGAGCCGATCCGCGACGAGCAGCGGGTCGCCCGCATAGAGCATCTCGCTTCCCATGACCGATGGCACGAGGATGTACGTTCCCCTGCGTAGCCGAGTTACGACGCCCCGTGCCTGAGCCTTCCCGAGAAGGTTGGAGACGATCGCCTTGGGGTCGCCAAGGATTTTCGCCGCGTCTTCGACGCTGAAAATGGTCTTGCCTTCATCATACAGCGCTGCGACGAGCTTGGCCGTCTTCGGTCCCATAGTTTTTATATTGTGCATCATAAAATCATCCCTACAAGATGATAACATTGACTGCAATATTAAATGACGATGGGCCGACGCCACCAAACCCGCCGGTGGTCGTTATGGCGAGCGCGCGCCCGCGCGCCTATCCGGCCTTCGCCCGGCGATCGAGGATGGCTCGGACGGTCGCCAGGAGTTCGTCGTCGGTCGCGCCGCCATTGGAGAGCACTCGGAGTTCGTCGTCGCTTGGCCTCAATGCTTCCGGGCCGGTGGCAGGGGTTGCCGAACCAAGCAGTTCCCGGCCCACCGTCTCCGCGGCACCGCCGAACGCGCCGATCGGCAACAGGAACGAACCGGCGGCCCTGGCAAGCTCGAACTCTTCCATGACGCCATCGGCGACGACCATGGCACCTGCTTCTGACTTGAGGCCGCCGACGAACAAGACGATACCGGCATGGCGCGCCAACTCTGCTCGAAGCGCGCGCCACTGATCGCGATCGGCAGTTTTTCCCGGTAGAGGCTGGGGGAAGGGTCGTGCGATCAATCGCCGGTCGATGTCCCAGCCTCCGCCGGTTCGCAGCGCGTCCATGAACCCCGATACCGTCGCGGGTCCAACTAGAACTCCGGCTCCCGAGACCAAGTCGCGACCGGTGTCGCCGATCATGCGGCCGAGCTTCTCGGCAATCGTATAGATCCGCGAGGTCTGGGGATCCGCGCCATCGAGCGGCCAGCTACCACTGACCCAGACCCGCTTCTCCGCCACTCGTCTCTCGACCTGGCGAAGCAGCTGCGGGACTTCGTCGTAATCGTCGATCTCGACTGCGACCAGGCCGTAGCGCCTAAGATCTTTGGACCAGAGCTGATGCTGAGCCTGTCGAGCCTTGAACTCGTCCTCGGTCTGGAAGTCGGTCCGCTTCGGAGGGCGCAGGATCGCAAAATGCTCGGGCGGAGCGTCAGTGAAGCTCTCGCGTATCAGCGAGAGCACGTGCCGAATATTGGGGTCGGTCAGGCTGAGGCCCACGAAGAGCATGGACATGCTGCTCAGATGGGCCTGCAGCAGCGGCAGGAAGGCGCCGCGCCGCGCGCGGTAGAGCTCATAGTCGTCGGTCGAGATAACCAAGTCGTCAAGCCTGTCGACCGAACCATGCATCTTGTACAGACGCGTGGCTCCCGGCCTCGGCCTCAGCGCGAGATCCTTGGCGCCCGAGATCGCGTCGAGCGGCCGGTTTATGCCAGCGAAGGCGCGCTCGACGAGCCGGTCGTAGTTCGTCGTCCAGATGTGGCGAACCGGAAGACGCGCCAGGACCTGCAAAGTCTCGGGCACCGGGAATTCCTGTCCGATCTCCCGCTTGATGACGTTGCGCACACCCGTCGCGTTGCCGGTCTCGAGGATATGCCACTGCGCGAGGGCGGCGAGATCTTGGATGTCCCTGGAATTGACACCGATCTCCTCGCCGATCTCGGTCAGCAGTTCCGTCCACGATGGATAGCCCGCCGCCATCGAAACGCCCGCGCCCACGAACGTCACCCCAACCCCGTCGTGGAGCGAGGACGGGAACTCCTTGAGGAACTTCGTCCGACCCACGCCCGCCATGGCTATTTCCCCGCGGCCCTCGCCGCCGCTTCGATCCAAGACTCGATATTGTTGTAACCGTCGTTGAGCACCCAGTCGTAGCTGGAATAGAGCGTGTTCATCTTGCGCTCGCCGACCGAATAGTATGACAGCGGGTTCGCACCCTGGACGTCGGCGCCGCTCTGCGGGTGCTTGATGTTGTGGATGTCGATCGCCAGAAGCCCCTTGCCCAGTTCAAGCTACGCTTGATCTCATGCTGGACCCACGGTCGATGATATGTCTCGGCGCCATAGAGGACGACGGTGACCGACGTCCCGACCAGTTGCTGCTCGATCCATTTCTCGATGCCTCCGGCGCGGCGCTTGACCTCTTCGAACTCCGCTTTGTCGTAGAACGGGGTGGCCTCTCCGTTTCGGCGCACCACCCAGGAGTTCCGCACCTGCATGACGCGGTGGACGTCGCGATCGTAGTGGAAGCTGAAGAATACCTTTCTTGCCAATTCGCCCTCCTCAGGCACGAAATCGAAAATGCTTCGTCGAATAGATGGTCGGGTGTGGTCGGCGAAGACCTGCGCAAGATGATCAATACAGACCAAGCGATACGCCGATAGGCAAAGTATCGGGCCGACCGATCGGACTTTTCCTCCGAAATCGAACAGTTCCGAGGCGAACCTAGTCCGATTCGAGGACGCGCAGGCCCGATTTGCACCTGGTCGCGTCAAGCCGGGCTCCTCGGGGATCCACCGCGTTCGCCTCCGACCGGTCGGACAACGAGAGTTAATGTGCTGCGGAAAAGGATCGACAATGCACATGCCGGTTGGATGGTGGCTCTGGTCCTGGCGGTCGTTCGCTCGCTGGAGCCGGCTCGATCTGGACCCCATTGGCCTGTCGCCAGCAGAGCGATGGGGGGTCGTTGCCGCCGTGATCCCCGCAGTCTTCCGAGCCCGCTTTGCACGTCCTGTCCGCCATTGGCTCCAGTCGCGTCTTCCAGCCCGGGTGGCGCTGCTGCGGCTGGAACGGCATGCCAACGGATGGTACCGCATCCCCGATCGGCCGGCGGCCGAGCATTGCATGTTCCGTTTTGACCACCCGGGGTTGGACACCGGCACTTTCCTCAGGATCGAGCGTGGAGTCCTCGCGGCGACGGGCCACGTGGAGGTCGATCATTGTGAGATGCTCTTCTTCCTGCCGAACGGGGAGGTCGAGGACGAGCCAGCGGTTCCCGAAATGCGGCTCGCCTGGCACCGCTATTGGGAAGCGCGTGACCGGTTTGAATCGGGAGATTAGCGCAACTGAGGAGACTTCTAAGGAAGGGGCTCCATCAGAGTCAGGTAGTAGGCGGAACGACCAGCGACGCCAACGTTCAGACCACCCACCACCTCCGTCGCTGCTAGATTCGTAACTGCATAACCAAGTGGTAACAACGAAAGCGGGTGGAGTGGCTTCGCCGTCCGGCCACGAGCAGATTTTGAGCCCAAGTAACGGTTTCGTCCAAACAACTCGTCCTAGCGTCAAGCGCGGCCATACTCTGTGGCGGACCCAGAATGAACTTGGCGACGGGCTACAAGGCCTTTGGGACGAGCAGAGTGTCCCACGGCAGCGCAGGAAGGGTGGTGGCAGGGGCGGCGGCAATATCTTCGGTGATTTTCCGTTTGGGATCGAGATTCACATCGGTCGCTGAGACAGCGGGCCGGGCTTCGGCCCCAAGGGCCAGACCCGCGTACTGAAGGAAGCTTCGAGCCTCCAGCCGATACGAGCAAGCGACGAGGAGGCGCGTGTCTCCACGCAAGACCCCGGCGTAGCGCTTGCATCGCACTGGCCAATCGACGAGCGTGACATCCCCCCGGTCCGATGCTATCGGAACCTGCATGGGCGCCCATAAATGTCGCGGCGGCCAACAAGGACACAGGCAATGAACGACGGCAGTCGATCTAACATCGCGCAGGATACGATCCGGGCCTGATCCGCTGCCTCGCCCGGCGTTTCCTGCGACAGTCAGGAGGCCGGGCATGATCCCGACAATTTGCTTTTCGCCAGCCGGCATCCACCGTGTTGTCGCGCCCGTTTCCGGGCCGCTTCCGCCGCTCTCCGCAATCCGCTGCGCGGGAGAGCAAGAATGACCCAGGCGAACACGCCCTTCACCAGAGGGTCGGCGCGCGTCCTCACCGTCTGGGACCTCGTTGCCGTGCTGCTCGTCCTGGGCACGCTGGTGCTGCTCGCCCAGGGCAGCCGCGGACTTTTGCAGCCGTTGCCCGAGCCGGGTTTCGGCGCCATCACCCTCGATCCCCTGGCGCTGCCGCAATATGCCCTGCTCACCTCGCTCCGGATGCTGGGGGCGATGGTGCTGTCGCTGCTGTTCACCTTCACCTACGCGACCTGGGCCGCCAAGAGCCGGCGCGCCGAGCAGGTGCTGATCCCGTTGCTCGACATTCTCCAGTCGGTGCCCATCCTCGGCTTCATCTCCGTCACCGTGGTGTTCTTCATGTCGCTCGCGCCCGGTCGGATGCTCGGCGCGGAGATGGCTGCCGTCTTCGCCATCTTCACCAGCCAGGCCTGGAACATGGCGTTCAGCTTCTATCAGTCGCTCCGCACCATTCCCAAGGAGCTCACCGAGGCCTCGCGCTCGTTCCGTCTCAGCCCCTGGATGCGCTTCTGGAAGCTCGAGGCGCCGTTCGCGATGCCGGCTTTGGTCTGGAACATGATGATGTCGATGGCCGGCGGCTGGTTCTTCGTCGTCGCCTCCGAGGCGATCAGCGTCGGCGACACCACCGTGATACTGCCAGGCATTGGATCCTACATCGCGCTCGCCATCGCGCAGCGCGATCTCGCAGCCATCTTCTGGGCCATCGGCACGATGCTGGTGGTGATCCTGATCTTCGATCAGTTGCTGTTCCGGCCACTGGTGGCCTGGGCCGATCGCTTCCGTTTCGAGCAGGGAGCCGGCGCACCGCCGCCCCGCTCATGGGTGATCACCATGCTGCGCCGCTCGCATCTGGTGGCGCGTGCGGTCGCACCGCTGGCGAACGCGTGGCGGCGGACCTATCGCCCGATCGCGGATCGGCCGCGGCCCGCGCCTGCGGCACCTAAGGATGCCGTTGTCGGGAAGCACTGGTCCGATCGGCTCTGGTATGGCGCGATCGCCGCGATCTGCCTCGCCGCCCTGTGGTGGATCGGCACGTTCGTGCTGGAAGGCGTGACGCTCTCCGAGGTGGGGACAGCGGGCCTCCTCGGCCTCGCCACCATGGTGCGCGTCTTCGTGCTGATCGCACTCGCCAGCCTGATCTGGGTGCCCGTCGGTGTCTGGCTCGGCTTGCGCCCGGAGGCCGCACGCATCGCCCAGCCGATCGCCCAGTTCATGGCCGCCTTCCCCGCCAATCTGCTGTTCCCGCTGGCGGTGTCGGCCATCGTCGTGCTCGGGCTCGACCCGGACATCTGGCTGAGCCCGCTGATGATCCTGGGCACGCAATGGTACATCCTCTTCAACGTCGTCGCCGGCGCCTCGACCATTCCGAGCGAGTTGCGCGACATCGGCACCAACTTCCACGTGAAGGGCTGGCTGTGGTGGCGGCGGATCGCGTTGCCGGCCGTGTTCCCCTTCTACATGACCGGCGCCATCACCGCCTCGGGCGGCTCGTGGAACGCCAGCATCGTGGCCGAGATCGCGACCTGGGGCGACACCACGCTCAAGGCGCATGGCCTCGGCGCCTATATCGCGGAGGCGACCGACGCGGGCGACTTCCACCGCATCGTGCTCGGCATCGCCGTGATGAGCGCCTTCGTCGTCGTCATCAACCGCGCGTTCTGGCGGCCGCTCTACGAGCTCGCCGAGCGCAAGTTCCGCCTGAGCTGAAAAGGAGACCGACATGGATAGCGCCCCCCTGCTCGACATTCACGGCGTCCGCAAGTCGTTCCTCAAGCCGGACGGCGGCGAGTTGCTGGTGCTCGACGGTATCGACCTGACCTTGAAGGAAGGCGAGATCGTCGGCCTGCTCGGCCGCTCGGGCTCGGGCAAGTCGACCTTGCTGCGGCTGATCGCCGGCCTTGCCGAGCCGGCAGCCGGTTCCGTCACCTATCTCGGCAACGAGGTCGCCGGACCGCCGCCCGGCATCGCCATGGTGTTCCAGAGCTTTGCGCTGTTCCCCTGGTTGACGGTGCTGGAAAACGTGCAGCTCGGCCTCGAGGCGCTCGGACTGCCATCCGACGAGATCCGCCGTCGCGCCATCGAGGCGATCGACCTGATCGGCCTCGACGGCTTTGAATCCGCCTATCCGCGCGAGCTCTCGGGCGGCATGCGCCAGCGCGTCGGCTTCGCCCGGGCGCTGGTCGTTCACCCCAATATCCTGCTCATGGACGAGCCGTTCTCGGCGCTGGACGTGCTGACGGCCGAGACCCTGCGCACCGATTTCCTCGATTTGTGGTCGGAGGGCCAGCTTCCGATCAAAGGCGTGATCCTCGTCACCCACAATATCGAGGAAGCGGTGCTGATGTGCGACCGCATTCTGATCTTCGGCAGCAATCCGGGCCGGATTCTCAAGGATCTCAAGGTCGAATTGCCGCATCCACGTGCCCGCCTCGATCCCGACTTCCGCGAGCTGGTCGAGCGCATCTATGTAGAGATGACGGCGAAGGCCGCACCTGCCGCCCAGAAGCGGGCGGAGCGCCCTGCAGGAACGGGCATCGGCACCATTCTTGCGCCGGTCTCCACCAACCTGTTGTCCGGTCTCCTTGAAGCGGTCGCGGCGCCGCCATATGAGGGCGAGGCCGACCTGCCGGTGATCGCCGCATCGCTGCAGCTCGAGATCGACGAGTTGTTCCCGGTGGCCGAGACCCTGCAGATGCTCCGCTTCGCCGAAGTGGCCGGCGGCGACATTCGCCTTACGGCCGAGGGACGGAGATTCGCCGGCCTCGATACCGACGAGCGCAAGCGCCTCTTCGCCCAGCATCTTCTGAACCACATCGCGCTTGCCGGCCACATCAGGCGCGTTCTCGATGAGCGGCCGGAACACCGAGCGCCCTGGAGCCGGTTCGCCGACGAGCTCGAGGATCACATGTCGCCTGCCGCCGCCGAGCAGAGCCTGCGTGCCGTTATCGACCTCGGCCGCTACGCCGAAGTCTTTGCCTACGACGATGAGAAGCACGTCTTCAGTCTGGACAACCCCTGATCGAGGAGAATGCGACAATGACAGCGATAAAGACCATTCTTGTCGCCCTCGATCTCGAAGCGGGCAGCAATGCAGTGCTGGCCCGAGCAATGCAGATCGCAAGCGCCCACGCCGCCCGGCTGCTCGTGCTGCACGTCATCGAGGCGGACTCGCTGGCCCAGACCGCCGAGCTCTCAGAGCGCAGCGAGACGGAACTGAGGGAGGACCTCAAGCGCCATGCGTTCACGGCCATCGAGACCAAGGTATTCGAGAGCGGCGATGTGCGGCGCACCGAGGTGTGGGTGGAGTTCGGCGTTCCGCATGAAATCGTCGCGCGCGTCGCCGGCGACCACTATGCCGATCTGATCGTCATCGGTCCGGGCAAGGGCCGCACCCTCAAGGAGAGGGTGCTGGGGTCCACGGCCGACAGGATCATTCGGTCAGCGACCTCCTCGGTCCTGATGGTAGGGAGGGAATCCGCAGCGCCCTATGAGCATATTCTGGCCGCGGTCGACTTCTCGGAGCAATCGGCAACGGCCGTCACGGAGGCTTTGAGACTGGCACCGCACGCAAAGATGCAATTGCTGCATGCGGTGGAGACGCCCCTGGCTTTCGCGCAGGCCATGCTGAGGGCTGGCACGCCGCAGACGGAAATCCAGCGCTACGAGACGGCGAGAGCCGACAAGGCGCGAGAGGAGCTCGCGGCTCCCGCAGGCAGGATCAGCAGCGAGGGCAACCTCGGGCTGCGCGTCGTCGACGGCAGTGCCGGACCGACCCTGGTGCGGCTCTCGAAGGCCGGCGGAATCGACTTGATAGCCATTGGACCGCACGGCCGAGGGATCGTGCGCCAGGCGCTGCTCGGCAGCGTCACGCAGCGGGTGCTCCGGGAAGCCGCGTGCGACGTTCTCGTCGCGCGCAGTTGATATCCGGACGGCACAGCTGTTCGAGGTCGACACGCACCATTGCCGATCGGTGGCGCCCATGCTTCGCCACCGATCGGAGGAAGAGATCATGACCCCGCACAATCGGAAACGATCGTGCCGATCGCGTAGCGTTCTCGCCGATGCTATCGCCGCAGCCTGGCGAGATAGTCGTCGCGGCTGAATGGATCAGGTCCGACCCTGCGGCGCTCCTTCGGCGCCGCCATCGGCGCATAATGGTCGAAGGCGCTTTCCATCGCGGCAACACCTCCCGTCAGACCCGGCAGGGCGCGTTGCACCTGCTGCACGGCAGAAGTCGCAATGGTGCCTTCGAGCCTCGCCGTTCCGTCCTCGACCTCGGTGCCGGTCAGCGTGGCTCCAGCCTGTCCCAACAAGGTCAGCAAAGGCCCGATCGCATCGGATGCGGCCTCGATGCGGAAGCGGTTGATCGGCTCGCAAACCCTGGTATCGGCCATGGCGAGAGCCGCGGCGAGCACCAGCGGCGTCAGGTGCCGGAAATCGCCTGCGGTGGAAATTGGCGCGCGTTGCCCCGCCATGGTCATGGTGACGTGGCAATCGATCACCGGCCAGCCGAACCGACCTTGCTGCAAGGCGTCTGCCACGGTCTCTTCGACAGCCCGATAGAACCCCGCCGGCATCAGGCCGATATTGACGGCAAAGGCAAAACTGTTGCCCGAGCCGGGCGAACGCGGCTCGACACGGAGCCCTACGGTGGCAACGAACGGATTTCCGCCCTCGAACACCACTTCATGCGCTTCGCCGGTGCCGACAGGCCGTTCCACGCAGATGACGCTGCTTTCCAGAAACTCGGCTTCGATGCCGAAATCCTGCTCCAGCATTGCGCCGATGACCTCCTTTTGCACCTCGCCATAGAGCGAGACGAACATCTGGCCCGCTTCCTCGTCGTGCCGCAGATTGATGAGCGGGTCCTGTTCCGCCAATTGACCCAGCGCCACCCATAGCCCCCGCCGGTCGGATGGCCGGCGGGCAAGCACCCGGGTTTCGAGGGTCGGTGGAGCAAAATGGGTTGAGCGCTCGAAAATTGCCCCTTCGCCAACGGCATCGCCGATGATCGCTGCCGCAAGGCCGCTGACCCGGCCGATCTGACCGGCTTCCAGCTCAGCGGCTGGCATGAGTTTTCCAGCCTTGAAGACATGGATGCCGGTGATGCGTTCATCGCCTTTCGGGAGGTGGAGCATTTGCCGCAAATGGACCGAGCCCGATGTCAGGGCGAGATAAGCCTGCTTTTCACCGCCCCAGCCGCGGTCGATCTTGAAGATGCGGCCATGCACCGGCCCTGCATCATCGGGTTGCCGGGCCGGCAGCAGGGTTTCGATGGCATCCATCAGCGCCGCCATGCCGGCGCCCGTCGCGGCCGAACCGGCAAAAGCCGGATGGATCAGGCCCCTGCCGGCCTGATCGGCCAAGGCTTGCCGCAGTCTCGGCTCTGTGAGCCTGTCGGGGGCTAGCACGAAGTCATCGAGCAATTTTTCGTCGTTCTCAACCAGCAGATCGAGCAAGGCCTGCCGCTGCGGATCGGCACCGAAATCGAGGGCGTTGACCCCGGCGGCCTTGGTGCCTGCGTCGTTGACCGACGACATGGCGATCGTGCGCAGATGGAGCTGGTCGGCGAGCGAAGCAACGACACTCTCATAGCTGGCGCCAAGCCGGTCAATCTTATTGACGAAAAACAGAAAGGGCACGTTCAGGCGGCAAAGCGCCTGCACCAGCACGCGCGTTTGCGCCTGCACGCCCTCGACGGCGGAAACCACCACCACGGCGGCATCGAGCACACCCAGCGTTCGCTCGACCTCGGCAATGAAATCGGGGTGGCCGGGCGTATCGACGAGATTGACGGTAGTGTTGCCGAGCGCAAACGATACGACGGCTGCCTTGATGGTTATCCCGCGTTGCCGTTCCAGATCGAGGTTGTCGGTCTGGGTATTGCCGGCATCCACGCTGCCAAGCTTGGCGATGGCGCCGGCTTCAAAAAGCAGCCGCTCAGTGAGGCTGGTCTTGCCGGCATCGATATGGGCCACAATGCCCAGATTCAAGGTGCGCATGAGGCGTCATCTTCTCAGAATTCCAGATCTGGTTTCGATGAGAAGGGACTCGGGGCATGGGGACCTCTATGCGCAAGAACACAGGTATTGCCTGCACCGCCCTCTTTGAGTGCAGCGCGGCTACGCTATGGCGAATGGGGAGATAGGGTCAACTGCCAGCTGTGAGGTTTGTGCGCGCCCTTGCAGCTTAGGCTATTGCGCGGCCTCATCGAGAATACCGGCTGCCCAGCCAGGCATGCGGCTGAGTAGACGGAACAGCCTTTAACCTTGCGCGCTGCAGCGGCCGCCCAAATCGAACTCGATATGCTGCGATATCCGGCTGGGTCTACCATAGCATCTTGCCCTCTCCCAACCGCCCGCCAATGACCATGCCCCGCAGACACCTGTTCCTTACCGTGCTGCTCGTGTTGCTGGCCTCGCTGGCACTCGCGCGACCGGCTTTCGCAGAGCAGTGCGAACAGCAGGGCTTTGAGGAGGCCGCCTTCATCGTCTGCACCGTGCACCCCGGCGAGGACGACCTGCGCCTCTTCTGGAAGGATGCCGGCGGCCGGCCCTATCGCCATTTCTCGGCCCTGGCCGAGGCCGTCGCCGAGAGCGGGCGCAACCTCGCATTCGCGATCAATGCCGGCATGTACCAGACGGATTTCTCCCCGAATGGCCTCTATGTCGAAGAGGGGCGCGAGCTGCGGCCGATCAACACCCGCACCATGGAGGGATCGTCCGGACAGGTCCCCAATTTCTACAAGCAGCCCAACGGCGTGTTCACTCTCGGCGACGAGGGCGCCGGCATCCTGCCGACGGAAGACTATGTGAAGCGCCGGCCGGAGGTCCGCTTCGCCACGCAGTCCGGCCCCCTGCTGGTCATCGACAACGAGATCAATCCCATCTTCATCCCCGGCTCGACGGACCGGACGCGCCGCGACGGGGTGGGCGTGTGCGAGGGCGGCGTGGTGCGCTTCGTCATCAGCGAGAGCGCGGTGAACTTCCACGATTTCGCCCGCCTGTTCCGCGACCACCTGCAATGCCCCAACGCATTGTTCCTCGATGGCGGGCGCGGCGTCGGCCTCTACAGCCCGGAGCTGGGCCGCAACGACTTCTCCTGGCATGGCGGCTTCGGCCCGATGCTCGGCCTCGTGGAATAGCGCAACGATGGCGGGATCGCCCGGATCGGCGTAGAAGGTGGTCGGGCCATGAGCGCCGCCGCCTGGAACCGGATGGCCTCGATGGCGGGGTCGGCATCTAGGTAGGCTTGCCGTGCCGGACGACCGCCCATCGAGCCGCGATGCCCTCGAGCACGATATCGAGCCCGGCCGCGAACCCCGCATCCTGATCGGCGGCACCCGTCCGCTGCAGCTCGTCGAACAGCGCACTTGTCAGCGGATAGACGCCGGAAGCTCGGATCGCCGCCGTATAGGCCGCCTGATCGGCATGCCATTGTGCCGCGCTCAGGCCGGATTGGCGGATCGCCGCGTCGCTCGCGAGCTCGGAGGCGACGAAGCCGCGCACATAGGAGGTCAGCACGTCGATCAGCGCCAGCTGTTCGGCCAGCGGCAATCCGCTCGGGGCGAGCAGGGTCAGCATGGCCTCCAGCGCCCTGAGCCGATTCGGTCCCAGCGTCGGCCGCCCGGCCAGCGCCGTGGTCAGCCAGGGATGCGCCTTGAACACCGCCCGCATGGCGTGCCCGATCTGCTGCAGATCCATGCGCCAGTCGCCGGAAGGCTGCAATTCGCCCGCGCCCAGCGCCGCGTCGACCATCAGATTCAATAGATCGTCCTTGCGCGCGACATAGCGATAGAGCGAGCTCGCGCTGGTGCCGATCTCCGCCGCGATGCGCCGCATCGACACCGCCGCCAAGCCCTCGCGATCGGCCACCGCGATGGCCGCTCGGGCAATGGCGTCGCGATCCCGCGACGGCTCCGGCCCGCGCCTGCCGCGTACCGGTCGCATCCAGATCACCGAAGGCATGGGCTTTTCCGTAGGCACGGCGGGTCCCCTATTGCGAACATTGTACCCAGTTGCTATCACCGGCGCTACTGCGAACACTGTTCTGGGTTATCGCCATGCACGAACATGATGTGATCATCGCCGGCGGCGGTCCGGTGGGACTGGCTCTGGCGCTCGAGCTGGCGCGCGCCGGTGCCGCCGTGCTGGTGCTCGAGGCTCGACCCGACCGCCATGCCGTGCCCGCGGGTCCGCTCGGCGCCCGCTCCGTCAATGTCGCCAGCGGCCGGCTGCTGCATGGGCTCGGTGTGCTCGACGCCATCCGTTCGCGCGCCCTGTGGTGGTTCGATCCCGACGCCGTAGCGCCGCCCGCGACCGGCCGGACCGTCACCGAAGGCTTCATCGGGCACTTTTCCGGCCTCGGCCTCAAGACGGCCAATCTCGATCCGGCGACCCTGGGCGATCCGGGCTTCGGCGGCGGCGCCGTCGCCATGGCCGACATCGTCGCCGCGCTCGACGACGCCGCACGCGCCGCGGGCGCCGAGATCCGCATGGGCGTAGCCGTCACCGGCTTTTCCGAGGGCACCTTCGGCATCGAGGCGCATACAGGGATTGGCGCGTTCCGCGCACGCTGGCTGGTCGCCTGCGATGGCGGCCGCAGCCTGTTGCGCAAGGCTGCCGGCATCGGCTTTCCCGGCACCGATGCCGAGTTCGTCGGCCGCATCGCCTTCGTCGATCTTGCGCCGGGCGCGGCGCCTCCGGTCGGCGACTGGATCGAGACGCCGCATGGCACCTGGCTGCATGCCCCAGCCGGCCGCTTCCACATCGTCGAATATGGCGGGCCGCCCATCGACCGTGCCACGCCCGTCTCGCTCGACGAGATCGCCGGCAGTCTTGCCCGCGTCGCCGGCCTGCCCCTGCGCGTCGAACGCCTGCATTTCGCCCAGCGCTATACCGACGCCGCCCGCCAGGCCGACGCCTATCGCAAGGGCCGGCTGCTGCTCGCGGGCGATGCCGCGCACATCCATTCGCCTGCCGGCGGCCAGGGGCTCAACCAGGGATTCGGCGATGCCGCCGCGCTCGGCCGGCTGCTGCCGCCGGTGCTGCGCGGCGCCGCGCCACCCGAAAGCCTCGATGCCTATGATGCCGAGCGCCGCCCTGTCGGCGCCGCCATTCTCGACTGGACGCGCGCCCAGTCGGCGCTTGGCCGGCCTGATCCCAACAGCCGCGCGCTGCGCCGTGTCGTCGCCGATCTGCTCGACAGCAAGCCGGCCACCAGCTACGTGCTGCGCCGCATCGGCGGCGATTGGGGGGATGCCGGCACCACGGGCGGGTGAGATGGAGCCCTATCTTCCGCCCATCCTCATTTTCGTGCTGACCGTTGCCGTCGCCTGCGGACGGCTGCTCGCCAACCGAACCGCGCGCCGGCTACCGCTCGCGACCATCGCCGTGTTCGTCGCCGTTGCTGTGGGGCTTGCGGTGCAGCTCATCTGGCCGCCGACGCTCGAACTGCTCCGCCGCGATCTCGGTGCGACCGCCGGGGGCCAGCTCTAACGGCTTGGCACGGCGCTGTTCGTGCAGGATGGCGGCCTCGCCGGGGGCGCGTTCAACCTCGCTGCCCTGGCGCTGGTCGGGGCGATGGCGAGCAGCTCTGGTCGCGACCGCGCTGGCTCGCGATCTATTTCGGTAGTGGCATGCTGACGCAGCTTCTCGCCGCATGGTGGCAGCCGATCGGCGCCGGTAATTCTGTCGCCTGCTTTGCACTGGCCGGCAGCATCTTCGCCCGCGCGCTGCTCCACGATCGCCGCGCCGTCCAGTTGCTCGGCCTTGCGGGCATCGCCGCCGCGCTCCTGCTGCTGGCGCTCAGGGACATACACGGCATCGCCACCGTCCTCGGCGCTACGTTGGGGCTGCTGTTGGCCGCCGGAAAGAGCAGAGCACGACATGATTGACGACGCCGTTCCCTAAGGAGACGTCGTTCAGCCACGGGCGCCTTGTCTCAGGCGACAAGCCGCGGTCCGCCGGAAATGAACATTACGCGTTCACCGTCAGCCAACAACTCGTTGGCCGGTGCGTCGCAAGGGTGCAATGGAAGCCAAAGGCGATATCGCGCCGGCGGTGGCGCCCTACGCTTGCGCGGATCGAAGCGGCTGATGTTCATGCGGGCAATTCGCCATCTTCATATCGAAGTCAGCGAAATCATCCTCTGAGGATGATTGTCTCGGCCTGAACGTCGGGCTCGGCCTCCTGCAGGCCGGCGACCGCCAGGGTCAGATGACACGCCCCTCGCGGCGCATCTGGTGGATCAGCTGCAGGTTGGTGAAGGTGTGGGGATCGTCCCACTGCTGCCGCGAGAGGGCTATGACTCGGACATCATCACCCGTGTCCAACAGGGCTTCGTAGGATAGGTCGGAAGATTATCGCTGACGGATCGTCGGTCGTCGCCCCTTCTTCAGAATCACCGCGAGTCGCTATCGCTGCCCTCAGTGGGATGCCCGCGAGCTTGACTGCCGTAGGCTATCGCCATTCATAGATGTCATTCCCATAGAGGACCCAACTTGGCCTCGCTCGTCGCATGGCATCGCGGAGCTGGTCTTTCCAGGCGTCTGTGACGAGGCGATGGTCGTCACGGAACGGCTTCGGCTCGGGGAAACCAGCGAGCGCCCACAAGAGCTGTGATCCGTCACTCAGCGAAGTAGACCAGCAATGGCTCGCGATCGCAGGAACGGACAAAGGAAAGTAGATCAGCAGGGGTAAGACCGACGCTCTCCTCCTGGACCAGCGGATGGAAGTTGACCTGCTCGGCCTCCAGCAAAGATGCGTCGATCACCGCCGTGACCGTGCCGGCGCTGTCGTTGATGAGACCCAGCGGGGTCAATGCGCCGGGCTGCACACCCAATAGCTCGATCATGCGTTCGGCCGGTGCGAAACCAAGACGGCCATTCGCCCCGATGCGCTGGTGCAAGGTCTTGAGATCAAGCGCACGATCCTCATGGATCGAGAACAGGAACAGTCGTCCCTTCTTGTCCTTGAGCAGGAGGTTCTTGGTGAAGGTGCCGGCCATCTCGCCGCGCAGGCGTTTGCCCTCCTCCACGGTCTCATGGACGGGATAAGGAACGATCGGCGCGGCAATGCCGAGCGAGGTCAGCCTGTCGAACAACCGGGTGCGAGCCTGCGCGGTCCGCTCGGCGGATAGAGTTGCTTCGGTCATTTGCGCAGCTCCCATCAACCAACCGACGCCGGAGCTGGTTGACGGCGCTGCTTCCAGCCCAGCCACAGCAGCGCCAGTGCCGCGAGGGCGAGCCAGGGCAGCAGGATCAGGTTGAGCATCTGCCAGCCGAGGGTCTGGAGGAGCGCCGCTGCCCCGAAGGAACAGGCGAGACCGACGACGAAGACGGTCATGTCGTTGGTGGCCTGGGCGCGGCCCTTTTCGGCGGCGGTGTAGGTCGTGGTCAGCAACGTCGTGCCGCCGACATAGAGGAAGTTCCAGCCGACCCCGAGCAGGACGAGCGCGCCGGCGAAGGAGCCGAAACCGGTGCCTGTCAGCGTCATCAGCACGTGCCCCGCAAGGATGAGGACACCGGCCAGCATGATGCGCAGAACCCCGAACCGAGCGATCAGCGAGCCGGTGAAGAAGGACGGCAGGAACATGCCCAGCACGTGGAGCTGGATCACCGTCGCGGCGGTCGCAAGGTCATGATGGTGATGGACCATGGCGAGCGGGGTTGCCGTCATCGCCAGGATCATGATGCCGTAGCCGGTCGCCGCGCCGAACAGGGCGACCAGGTAAGCGGGCTGGGCCACAACGGTCCGCAAGGGTCGGCCCAGCGCCGCTTCACCGGAATCCACTTTGGGGGCCGGAACCTGCAGCGGCAGCATGATGCCCGCGCCGAGCATCGAGACCAGCGCCAGCAACAGGAACGAGCCGATATATTCCGGTTGCACAAGCGGGCCGCCAAGCCGGCCGAGCATCGGCCCGGCAAGAGCCGCGACGACGCCACCGGCCAGTACCAACGAGATGGCGCGGGGCCGAAAGGCCTCATCGGCGACCTCGCTGGCGGCGAAGCGATAGAACTGCGCGAATGCCTGGTAGGCCCCGACAAGGAAGGTGCCGAGCGACAATAGCGCCAGGTTCGAGAGCCAGATGCCGATGGCGGCGATCAGCCCGCCGCCGACACCGAGCAGCGCTCCGGCGATGAAGCCGGCCCGTCGTCCCGCCCTGGCCATCCACATCGAGGCGGGGAAGGTCATCGCCGCCGTGCCGAGGAACATCGCGGCGATCGGCATCGTCGCCAGCTCGGGCGGCGCGATCTGGCTGCCGGCCAGCCCGCCGACCGTCATGACGAGAACCGAGGCGGTCTGGAACAGCGCCTGGGCGCTGGCGAGCAGGAAGACCTGAAAGTGCATGGCGCGGCGCTGCATCAGAACACCAATACCTTGTCCGCCGCGATGGTGGCGGCGGCGAGCTCGTCCATGGTGCTGCGGCGGGCGCCCTCCATCATGTCGCTGTCGGCAAGGCCACGCGCGTCCATGCAGGTGCCACACAGCAGCACCTCGCCTTTGCCGGCGAGCACCCGCTTCAGCATGCGCTCCATGTTGTAGTAGCCTTCCGGTGTCTTCTGGCCGGACTTGGCGGCCACGACCGCGTCGGCCATCAGGAATACGGTGATATGGTTGGCGGAGTCGGCCTTGAGGAGCGCACTCGCCAGCCGCAGGGCGTTGTAGCAACGCTCGGTGCCGTAGGGAGGGTCGTTGAGGATGAGCAGGGTTTTCATGGGCGCGGCTTGTTCCTTAGGCGGCATCGTGCTAGCTACATTCAATCACTCTGCTGAATGATTGCAATAAAGGGAGCGCCCGTGTCAACCACTGGTCCGAAACAGGCGATCTATTCCGGTCTCGCCGAGGTCGCGCAGGCCATCGGCCATGCCCACCGGCTGGAACTGCTGGAGCATCTGGCGCAGGGCCAGCGCAGCGTGGAAGAGCTTGCCGAGCGAGCCGGCCTGAGTTTCGCCAACGCCTCGCGCCATCTGCAGATCCTGCGCCGCGCGCGGCTGGTCGAGACGGAGCGCCAGGGCAAGCGCATTCTCTACAGCCTGTCCGGGGAGACCGAAGTCGTGGCCCTGCTCAAGGCGCTGGGTTGCGTCGGCGAACGGAACGTCGCCGAGGTGCGCCAGATGATGAACGACTATTTCGGGGCCCGCGACGCTTTGGCTCCGGTGACCCGGAACGAGCTCCTCGCGTCCTTGCGCGACGGCATGGTGACGCTGCTCGACGTACGACCCGAGGATGAATTCGCGCTCGGCCATCTGCCTGGCGCGTTGAATCTGCCGCTCACCGAGTTGGAACAGCGGCTGTCGGAATTGCCGAGGGATCAGGAGATCATCGCCTATTGCCGCGGCCCATATTGCGTCCTGTCCGTGGACGCGGTGTCGAGCCTGCGCGCCAAGGGCTACAAGGTTCGCAGGCTCGAGGACGGGTTCCCGGAGTGGAAGGCGGCCGGACTGGACATCGAGGCCGGCGCATGAGCCGGCAGACAGCGTCCGGAGCAGAAGAGGAAACGGCTTCAGGACGACAAGACCAAAGATCGCCGATCCTGCAGGCCAAGGACTATTCCGCGCCGTCCGCGTTCCGGCCGGAAGCACTTCTGCGTGAGGCGCGCCGGCAGAAAAGCCTGCCGATGTCGCCGGTTCCCGACATCTGTATTCTGGATCCCGACGGCGATGTCGTTCGCCACTTGAAGCGGACGGGTCGTGGACAGCTTCATGGCGGCTGGGCCTGCTATCACACCGAGCTTCTGACCTTCGATCTTGAAGGGATCGGCGAAGTCGGAATCGTCGGCTGCGCCGTGGGCGCTTCCTTCGCCGTGCTCGTCGCCGAGCAGCTCTTCGCCTCAGGCTGCAAGTTGCTCGTCAGCGTTACCTCTGCCGGGCTGATCGCCGACAGCGGGCCCACGCCCTACTTCGTATTGATCGACCGTGCATTGCGCGACGAGGGCACGAGCTACCACTATCTGCCGCCATCGACCTTTTCGGAGGCGCCGAGCGCGAACCTGCTTGCGGACGTCGAGAGAGCTCTTCCGGAACATTGCGACGTGGTCGTTCACCGGGGCGCTACCTGGACGACCGACGCGCCCTATCGCGAAACCGAAACCGCGATCGAGGCAGCGCGCGCCAAGGGGGTGGTTGCCGTCGAGATGGAAGCGGCCGCGCTCTATGCCTTCGCGACGGCAAGAGACAGATCGGTGGTCTGCTTCGCGCATGTCACCAACAGCATGGCCCGGACCGAAGGAGATTTCGAGAAGGGCGATGCCGATGGTGTGACGGCAACATTGGCGGTCGTCGCCGCCACAGCGAGGGCGTGGACCTCCACGTCACCGCTTGAACGCGATAGCATTTGATTGGAGCGGGGCGGATGCGGATGCGGATATGGAGCAGTATTATCTGGTCGCCATCGTGACGCTGCTTTGCAGCCTCATGATCTTCGGCATGGCACTCACCGTCGCGAGGACCCACAGGACAACGGGCATCCTCGCGCCGACCATGACCGGCGATCCGCTGCTCGAGCGCGCCATCCGCGGCCATTCCAACACGATCGAGTGGTTGCCGGTCTTCCTGCCTTCGATGTGGCTGTTCGCGATCTACTGGAGTCCGGAATGGGCAGCGGCTCTGGGCGCCTTGTGGCTGGTCGGACGGATTGCCTATTTCGTCGGCTACCTCGTCGCGCCGTTGAAGCGCTATCCGGGCTTCTTCATCCAGGCCATAGCGGCGTTTGCACTGCTGTTCGGCGCACTGGGACGCATCATCTATCTTATGAACAGCTAGAGGCTTTTGGGTCGCGGATGGCGCTGTCGTTCATTAATTGAGCTCAAGGATGGGATGCCGCGGGGCCGATATCTGGATCCTTGCTTTGGCACTCGACACGCTCGACCGCCTCTCGACACCGTTTTTTCCGGCAGGTGCCCCGGAAGTATCGTCCGGGGAGTGCCCGTTGCATTTATCGCCATCGAGGCGTCGAATAGCCCGTCATGGCGGTCATGCCGCGCATTACGCGCGAGCCGTTGGTCGAAGCGAGGGAGCGCAGCGATGCAACCCAGAATTGACAGCAATCTCGCTATCCAGGGCGAGCCCGACGAATGGGTCCATTCGGCATGCCTGCTTTGCTCGAACGGCTGCGGTCTCGACATCGCGGTCAAGGACGGCCGCATCGTCGGGGTCCGCGGACAGGCTAGCCATCCGGTCAATTTCGGCCATCTCGGCCCCAAGGGCGAGCATGCCTGGGTGGCCAACCACTCGAAGCGCCGCGGCACGACGCCGATGATCCGCCGCCGGAAGGGCGAGCCGTTGCAGCCAGCGAGCTGGGCGGAAGCAATGGACTTCTTCGTCGAGCGCTTTCGCGACGCCTGGGCGCAAGGTCACAACAATCTTGCCTGCTACAATTCCGGCCAGCTTACCATCGAGGAACTCTATACGCTGGGCAAGCTGTGGCGCGGCGGGCTCCAATCCGCGAATATCGACGGCAATACGCGGCTCTGCACGGCGACATCCGCCACCGGGCTGATGGCCAATTTCGGCACCGATGGCCCGGTCGCGTCCTACGCCGATATCGACCAGGCAGAGTTGCTCTGCCTCTACGGCCACAACGTCGCCGAAGTGCAGACCGTCCTGTGGGAACGGATGCTGGCGTCGAAGCAGAAGAATGGCGGCCGCATCATCGTCGCCGACCCACGCAAGTCACCGACTGTAAGGCAAGGCGCTGATTTGCACCTGCAGCTTGCGCCCGGCACCAATGTCGCGCTGATGAACGGCATCATTCATCTGTTGATCCGCAAGGACTGGATCGACCACGATTTCATCGATGAGCACACGGTCGGCTTTGCCGAGATGGAGGCGATGGTCCGTGACTATCCGCCCGAGCGTGTCGCAAAGATCTGTGCGATCCCCCAAGCCGATCTGGAAACCGCCGCCGAATGGATCGGCACCACCGAGCGTTTCGTCTCGACCGTGTTGCAGGGCTTCTATCAGAGCGTCGAAGCGACCGCCTCGTCGTCACTGGTGAACTCGGTGCACCTGTTGCGGGGCGCCATCGGCAAGCCCGGCGCGGGGCCGCTGCTGATGGCCGGCCAGCCATCGGCGATGTGCAACCGCGAGGCCGGCGCGGGTGGCTCCTACCCCGCCTATCGCAACCCGCACAACGAAGCGCAGATGCGCGATCTCGCCGCGCTCTGGAACCTCGACTACGATCATTTCCGCCACGAAGTTCCGGTCGACATCATGTCGATGATGGAGGCGGCCGAGCGCGGCGAGATCGAGTTCATGTGGGTGATCGGCACCAACCCCTTGGTCAGCCTCCCCGACCAGAACCGTTCCGAACGCATCATGCGCAAGCTGTTCATGGTCGTGCAGGATCCGTTCATCGACGCGGAGACGGTGGACCTTGCGGACATCTATTTTCCGGCCGCGATGTGGGGCGAGAAGACCGGCTGCATCACCAATGCCGATCGCAGCGTCAACCTGCTGCTGCAGGCGGTCGAACCGCCGGGCGAGGCGCGCAGCGACTTCGATATCGTCGTGGAGGTCGCGCGGCGCCTGGGCTTCACGGATCGCGACGGCGCGCCGCTGATCCCGTTCACCGATCCCAGGCAGGCTTTCGAGGAATGGGGCAAGGTCTCGCAGGGGCGTCCGTGCGATTATTCGGGGATGAGCTACGAGCTGATCCTCGAAATGGGCGCGGTGCGCTGGCCGTGCAACGCGCAGCATCCGCGCGGCTGCGAACGGCTCTACGAGGACCTGAATTTCGGGACCGATATCGATTATTGCGAAACCTACGGCCACGATTTGCTGAGTGGCGCCCCCCGTACCCGCACCGATTACGAGCGCATCGACCCCAAGGGCAAGGCGTTCCTGCGGCCCGTGCAGTGGCGGCGACAGCCCAACCCGGTCTCGGAGGACTATCCCTTCACGCTGATCACCGGCCGGGTCGTCTATCATTTTCGACGAGATCACCTCTATGATCGTCAAAGGGAGCAAGCCGACGGAGGCGGTGGATCGTCTCGATGCAGCCATCACGGCCAAGCTGCAGGCCGGTCCGCGGGCCAAGGGCCTTCCGCGACTCGAGGATGCGATCGAGTACGGTGCTGCGCGGCAATGGGCGCTGGATCTGCGCGATGATCTCGCCGACGTTCGTCGCGGAATCGTCGGGCTCGACCAAGTTGACCGTGGGGCCGTCCTATTCGGCCCTCCGGGCACCGGAAAAGCGCTGCTGGCTCAGATGCTGGGGGAGGCCTGTGGCATTCCGACAGTCGTCGCGTCGATGGGAGAATTCTTCGCGACGACCAGCGGTTATCTGGACAGCGTAATCAAGGCACAGAGAAAGGTGTTTGAAGAGGCGAGAAGTAAAGCGCCAAGCTTTCTCTTTCTAGATGAAATTAACGCGCTTCCTAATATCGACAAATTGGGAGACAGGGGTCGCGATTGGTGGCTTCCGGTAATCCTCGATTTCTACACGCTGCTCGATGGAGCGATGTCGGACCGGGATGGCGTGATCGTGATCGGTGCCACCAATAGGCTCGAGGACATCAATCCTGCGCTGCTGCGCCCGGGTCGCCTCGAACGCGCAATCTATGTCGGCCCTCCGGATGCCGCGGGGCTCGAGCGCATCATGCGGCACCATCTGGCCGGGGACCTGACTGGTGAAGATCTTGGTCCATTGGCGCTGATCGGCTCCAACGTAGGGGCGACCGGAGCCATCGTGATGGAGCAGGTTCGCGCCGCCCGACGCCGCGCACGGCGTGCCGGACGCTCGATGCTGCTCGAGGATCTGATGGTTCAGATCGTTTCCGAGGACGATCGTTCGGTGGAAGATCTGCGCCGCACTGCGCTGCACGAAGCCGGCCATGTCGTCGCGGGGCTGGTGCAGGATGTGGGCGCGGTGAAGACCGTTTCGATCCTTTCGACCGGAGCCTCCGGGGGCAACGTATCCTTCGATGAGCGGTCGCTCGCGTACTCGACCCGGGAGCATCTGGACGCGATGATCGTCACCCTGTTGGCTGGGCGCGCCGCTGAACAGCTCGTTCTCGATGTGCCGAGCCAAGGCGCCGGCGGCGCCGCGGATTCCGATCTCGGCCGGGCCACGCAACTGATGACGAGCATCTTCACGGCTACGGGTCTTGGCGGCAGCCTCCTCTTCAGGGCACCGTTCGATCGGGCTCACGAGCTGTTGGTGGTGGATCCCGAGCTGCGGCGCCAGGTGGAGAAGGGGCTCGCCGATCTCTACGACCGCGCCGTGGACCTTCTACGCCGGCACAAGGGTGTGCTGCTGGCGGTTGCCGACGCATTGATCGAGAAACGCTTCCTCACCGGCGAGCAGGTGAAGAAGGTCGTGGAGCGGTTCCCGCTCGATCCGCCGACGCTGTCCTGAAGCAGCATTATTGCTCAGGATCCTCGGTCTGCTCGAACGGCCCGAGGTCCACGAATTCCATGATCCTCTCGTCGGCAGTGGTGCGGTCCAGCCCGGACATCTCGTCCCTGCCCCTCAAGTCGAATACCGATCCATCGGGTGAACGAATGGCTTCCACGATCCTCTGCAGGCGTCGACGTTCCACGCGCAACCAACCCAGCACCGCTTTTCGGTCGGCACGGTCGGGTCTCGACTTCGTCGCGACCTCTTCGCACTCGACTTCGTCGCGCGGGATCCGTGCGGTGGCAGCCTTGGCGATGAATTCATACCCGGCGACGAGCGACGCCACTTCTGCGAAGAGTGCCCCGTCGAGCGTGAGCCGCCCCTTGTTCCGCGACGAATACTGTGGATCGGCGTACTTCTCCCAGTCCTCCGGGTGCTCCAGGTCGTCCTCATCATGCTTTTCGAGGACAACTTCTGGGCCGCGCCTCCCCCTCGTGGGGCGGCGCTCCATCATCACGACGTCGTATTCTAACTCCAGACGCTCGAAGGCCGCACCCACGATGTCGACGGTCAAGTCGATATCGTGCTCCTCCATCACCTCCACCAGCTTACGCTCTGACAGCCGCGCTTGGGCCGGACGCGAACGCGCGTAGTAGTGAAGTATGCGCAGGTCCTGAATGTAGGGCGCCCCCCTACGATCGATATCGTTCTCGTCGCCCTCTGGCATGACGTCCTCCCATTCGCCGACAGGCTTGCATGTCAATTCTTGCCTGTCGGTGAATGGAGCGATGTTCAGGGCGAAGGGTCTTGCTGGTCGCCCTCGCGGCGCAGCCGATCGAATACCGGCTCGAATTCCTTAAGCAGGTCGCGAACGACCTTCTGCCGGATGGTGGCGAGGGCAAAGCCGCGAAGCGTGGCGCCGTCGGCGTGCACGACCTCGGTCGCGAGACCGGGCTTGCTGGCGATGATGCGAGCGGCCCAGGCGAAGTCGGCATCCTCCGGGATGACCTTTCTGCCAATATCATGGACGATGAGATCGGAGTTGCTGTCGTCCTCTCGATAGGCCTCGGGAGCCTCTTCGAGTTCGGTGGCCACCTCGTCACGCCACACGGCATAGAGTTCAGCGTAGGTGCGGGGCTTCGGTGTTTTTCTGGTCATGGCGATCTCCTTTGGAGCGCCATTCTCGAAATATCGACAGCAAGGAACCAGCCCCCGCCGACATCGCATCGGAGCGACCGAACACGGAATCCGCGATCCATCGACGTCGTTAACGGAGTCCTTCGGTGGGTTGGCGTCGGAGCCGGTTCGACGCCAACGAAGCTCAGGCCCTCGGCTTCCGTGGAATGTTGTGGGCGTGCCGACACTGGTGCCCATGCCGGCATTCGTCTGTCGACGTCGCGTCGACACTCATCCGACTGTGAGGATGGAAATGCGTTTTATTACAATGCACTAGGTCGTTCTCGGTGTTTGCAGTCAAGGTCGCGCCGATCTATTTCCCGATCGTCCAACGCGGTTGTCGCGGCTCGATGAAAAGCGCCCGGGCCTTCTGAGGGACCCGAGCGCGATCAGAACCGGTCGCCGTTCTCCTGGTGGGGTCACGGCGACCAAACACAACGAGTGAACGTCATGTCTTTCGAGGATGACGGCGGGCTCCCTGCGAGTCAAGCCGACCTCCCGGCAGGCATGATCAAGGAGTCATGTCCGTGAGTACCCAAACCAGCCAGGCGTTCCCCCTGGTTCCTTCCGACCACTTTCCGCCGCCGCCCGTGCCCGAGGTGCCCGCTCCGGCCCCCTTGCCCGAAATGGCAGTAATCGAATTCGGCAAGCCTGACCGCTACGATCTCGCGGTCCCTGTCCTGGTGCCGTCGGGCGCCAGTCGCCTCTCGCCCTTCAATGCGGAGGGCGAGCCTCGTGCGCAGCACGTCTCGACCAAGTCGAGCACCAGTCTGCTGCTCGACCCCAAGACGAGCCGCGTCCTTGTGGCGGAGAGCACGATCGAGAGTAAGGCGGTGTTGGCTTTGATGGCCGACCGCACCATTGCCCATATTCAGGATCAGCCGTCCGGCATCCGCTTCATCGATATCGACGGCGTCGAACGGCTCCACACGTTCGATTTCCGGGCGGAAAGGATCGATGGCGATGCGTTTGCTATCTTCGCCAAGAACAAGGAACGTGCCGAGCGCGAGGATATGCGGGCGCGTGTCCACCTCCTCGCCGACCAGCTGCCCTCCGGCTTCGCGTCCGAGATCGTCGTTCTCACGGAAGAGGACTTCCCCGCCTGGCTGGCGGCCAACAACACCCTGTTGGTCTCGGTGCGCTTCGATCCGCGCACCCATGTCGATGACATGGTCCGCGAGGCTGCTCTGCTGCTCGAGGAACCGATCGCTATCGGCGATCTGGCTTCGAGGCACGGGGGAGGCGGCGTCGCCTTCCGCCCGATCGTGCGTCTGCTTGACGACGGTATCCTCGAACTGGTCGAGCCGGCCCGTATCGATGGTCGCTGCATGGTGCGTCGTACCGCGAAGGGAGCCGCGTGATGAAGCTCCGACCCAAGACGATTGAGATCGGGCCGCTGGCCATCATCGATGGCACCAGGATCTACCGCGTCGTTGCCCAGGGCGACACCGATTTGATCCTTGTGTCGGTGGATTCCGATGCCGAGGATCGCAATCTGCAACGAAGCGAACTGGCGCAGCGCAAGGACGACGGTACCCTGCAGGTGGTCGAAGGCTACTTCCTGCCTGGTGGCAGCATCGCCGGCAAGAAGTCGCGTTACCGAATGCTGGGCGAGTGCAGCGTCGACATCCAGGTCCAGGCCCTCGTCGACCTGGCGTGGGCGCAACATCTCGATGAGTGCCGCAGCAAGACGGGGCAACCTTCCCTTGCCCATGATCCGCTGACCTCGTGGATCGACGCCGAACATCCGGCGATGATCGTGAAGCTGGCACCCGTGCTCGCGCACGTCGACGTCGACGGTGAACGCCGGAAGAATGTCGACGCGGAAAAGGAATCGAAGCGCCGGAAGAACCGCCGGCGGACAGTGATCGATGCTCCCGGCGCCACCGCGCTTCGGGACAACCTGCGCAAGCTCAAGGCCGCCAATTGGGACGTCATGGTCCTCGTTCCCGGCTGGGAGAACTGTACCGAGGGCGGTCGTCGCATCGCGCCGGAAGTGCGCAGGGTGGTCCATCAGGTGGCCGTGGAATACGCCACCGAGAAGGAACCCACCTTCGCAGGGCTGAGGCGCAAGGTGAAGACTGCGTTGTGGGAGATGAAGGAACGGGGCGAGGGCGATTTTCCACTGCCTTGCGCCCAGACCATCGCGCGTATCGTCCGGGAAACGCCAGAGGTCGAACGCGTCATCGGGCGCCGCGACATCAAGGAGGCGCGCCAGAAGCTGGCTCTCGTCGGCGAGGGCCCGAAGTACACCCGGGTGGGCGAGCACGTCACCATGGACTGCTGGAAGATGCAGGTGATGTCCTTGTACAAGGAGAACGGCATCTGGCAACTGCTCGACGACCGGGTCAAGGAGATCATCAAGCCGCTGCGGATCTGGGTTGCGCTGCTGCGCGACAGTGCCACCGGCTGCACTCTCGGCCTGTCGTTCAGCATGACCGAGAGCACCGACGCCGTGATGGGCGCGCAGCGCATGGCCTTCATGGACCGGACAGACATCGCCCGCTACGCCGGTGCCACCAGCGATTGGCTGTTCCCCGTCGGGTTCGACTGCCTCGAAACCGATGGCGGCCCGCCGTTCCGCGGCCATGAGTTCTGGATGGCCGGGGTTTCGCTGATCGGCCACGTGCGCAAGGCCGCAGGTGACCACACCCGCTTGCGCGGTGGGCAGGAAAGGCATTTCGGCAACATCGCCAGAGGGTATCTGCCGGAGTTCACCGGCCAGACCGGGGCGAACCTGATCGAAAGGGGCGATTACGACCCGCAGGTTCGAACCTCGATGGTCGTCGACGCGATCGCCAATGGTCTGATCCTCTGGACCGTCGACATCCACCATCTCACCAAGCCCAAGGCGCCGCTCGCCCAACAGCCGAGGCGGAAGTTCCTCAGGCTGTTCAACGAGACCGGCGCCAAGCCGCCTCCGTCGAAGGAACAGCTTCGAATGGCATTCGGCATCGAGGTCGAGCGCGAACTGGGGCGCTGGGGCATCCGGCATGCCAACGTCATGTACTATCGCAGCCGTCGGCTCGAAGCCTACCTGCAGCAGCACGGACCGCAGACAGTGAAGATCAAGGTCGATCCTCTCGACATCGGGCAGATCAGCGTTCTGCTCGGCAAGGAGTGGGTCACGGTCGGCGGTCCGCCCGAACTCGACGGGGTCGGGCTGACCGAATGGATGGCCTACAACCGTGAGCTCGAGCGTCGCTACCTCGCCGAGGAGGCACTCGACTGGCCGACTGTTGCCAAGGCCATTCGCACTCTTGAGGCGATGAGCGACAAGGGCATCGCAGAGTCCCAGATCCGCGATCTGCAGATCACGAAGAGCAAGATGATCAAGCTCGTGGGATCGCTCAAGCTCAACATCGTCTACGACGACGATCCGCGTGCCCGGAAGACCGTCCCGTCTTTCACCGGCGGTACGCTCGGACGCGTCGTGAAGCCCAGTGGTCAGCAGCCTCCTGCGCTTCCGGCCGCTGTCGCGAGCTCGGACCCGATGTCGACGCAGGACGAGGAGCCCGCGGGGCTCTGGGGACTCGTCTCCAAGGACGACTGATCTCTCGGCGGGCGCGATTTCAGGCACGCACCCGCCTTCTGTCCATTCTCACATGGGTACGCCTTATGGCCCGCCCGCATCCTGAAGAAGGTTTCCTCATGACCACTGAGCCCGAAGTTCTCGACGAGAAGCACCCTTTGCTCGCGTATACGATTGAAAAGCTCGCCCAGCGCAGGTTTCCCACACCTGATCTCGCGCGGGTGGTCGACCGCATCGCCCTGCTGCACGAATCCGTCACGGTCCGAAAGGACAGTTCTTTGCCCTTGGGGCCGTCCAACCGCCTTCACACCACGTGTCTTGCCGTCACGGCGCCGACGTTCCACGGCAAGACCTATTCCATGGATGCCGCGATCGAGAGCCTCACTCCGGTAGCGGTTGGTGATGGCCAGGTCATTCAGAAGAAGATTCTTCGCTACAAGTGCACGCCCAACGCGAGCGTCGGTGCATTTCTCAACGGGCTGCTGCGGCATGCGGGCTATCCGGCCAATCGCGATCTCCCGCCGGGCGTGGCAGCGTCTCGGATCGCCGCCCATTTCCAGCAGGAACAGTTCACCCTCCTGGCAATCGACGAGTTCCAGTGGGCCATCAACCCCGCCGCCTCTCCCGGCCGCTCGCGCGAGCAGGACGAGAACCTCGTCTGGAACACGCTCCACAGCATCATCGACAACGTCGAATGGTCGACGCCGACCGTGGTGAATGGTTTGCCTGGCATTGTAGATTCTCTGAACCACGACACGGCTGAACGCGCGGCCATCAGGAGCCGGTTCGACGTCATGTCCATGGCGAGCATGACCATCGGCCACGCAAAGGATGCAAAAGATATTGTCGATCTCTACTGCAAGGATGTCGGGGTCACGGTTGCCATCCATTCGGATTTCGTCCTCGGCAAGCGTCTGACGCATGCCTCGAACTATACGCTCGGCATCGTGCTGCGGCTCGCGAGGCTCGCGATTGCTCGAGCTGCCCTGCGCCCCGATCGCACGTTGACGGCGAAGGACTTCGTCGACGCCTATGCGACGAAGACGGGATGCCGTCTGCAGGCAAACCCCTTTCACGCCGATGACTGGCCACAGATCGATCCTACGTTGCTGATGGCGCAGACTGCCGATCAGCGGCGTACCGACAAGGCAGAGAAGGTCGATGAGCCCCGGAGGTCCAGGAAGTGACGCCGAGCATCGAACCGCTGAAGAAGACCTTGCATCTCGGTGAGGGTGAAACCGGAACTGGCTTCGCGTGCCGGGTCGCTACCCTCTGGCGCGCGCCCTCATCCACGATCTTCTGGGAGGATGTGGGCATTCCATTCAACTCCATCGCCAAGGGGGAGGAGTCTGCGATCCGGGCATTGGCGGACGTGACGGGTGCCGATTTCGGGGAGCTCAGACGTTGGTCACCGGTCTGGCTGGACAGGGGGAACTACCGCCTCGGCGATGAGCTCGTGTCCAGGACGGTCCTCGTTCGTGGGCGATTTCGTCTCTGTCCGGAGTGTGCGGTGGAAGACATGGCGCAGAACCCTCATCTGCGCCACGATCAGGCCGTGCATGGGCGTTTGGTCTGGCAGTTCATGCCGATTGCGACGTGCCACAGGCACTCGCGCAGTCTGGTCGAGATCGTGTCCGATCTTCCCGCACGTTTCGACTTCCACGATTTTGGCCTTCGGGTGGGGGACGCACTGCTCGATCTGGACCGGCTGATGCATCAATCGCGGATCCGCCCGACGTCTGCGTGCGAGCGTTATTGCCAGGATCGATTGGAGGGAAAGTCGACCGATGTCCCTCTCCTCGACAAGATGCGGCTTCATCACGTCGCCGGGGGATCCCTGGTGTTTGGCCGCGTCTCGCTGTTCGGGCCGAAGCGGCGCCAGGCCGATTTGACCGAGCACGAGATCTATCTGGCGAGGGAGGAGGGGTTCCGTATCCTGGCAGAAGGTCCGCCCGCGATCCGGCGGCTGTTCGAGAGGCTGATGGTCGAGTCTTCGGAGAGGCTTACGCGCAGCCATACGATCACCGGCACCTTGGGCCACATCATCGGTTGGCTGGAACAGAGCCTTGGCGATGACACGGATCGAGATGAACTGAGGACCATCGTCGCTCGCCAGGCGTTCTCGACCTTTCCAGGAGCGGGTGGCGAAACCCTGTTCGGCGTCACCAATTCCAGCCCGCCGATGTTGACCGTGCACGACGTCGAGCGGCGATATGGTGTGGATTGGGTCACGGCCACGAGGGTGGCGACACTGGCTGGAGTCCTCAGGCACATCCGCGCCGGTGATGCACCTGGTCCCAGGATCATCGCTGCGGAGGATGCCGAGCGGTTGTTCGCGAAGTTCGTCGATGTGGTCTCTGTGACCGTGCTCGCCCACGAGATCGGCGCCACGCAGAAGCAACTCGTGGCCCTGGCCGATGCCGGTATTCTGAAGCCGGCATTCGACGCGCCCGGAGTGGTGATGTCGTTCCGGCGATCCGACGTGGACGCACTCTTGGGCATGCTCACGAGAAACGCTACGCCCGTCGTCCAACGCGATACGAGCATGGTGAGCATTCGTCGCGCAGCTTGGCGATCAGCGCCGAAATTCATCGAGCTTGTTCGTCGAATTCTCGACGGCGATATCGGGTGGTTGGGTCGCCTTCCCCAAGGGCGCCTACTGGAGGCGCTCGTTGCCGAACGTGATGAAGTCGGCGCCTCATTCGTCAGGCCTGCCCCGGTGGATGGAACCGTGAGCGTCACGGACCTATGCGCTCGATGGAAGGTCAAGTCCGAGGCAGTGGTAGGATTGGTGGAGCGACGCAGGTTAGCCGCCGTGCAGATCGGGGGGCGCGGCCGGCGATACCGTATCCGTTGGGCCTCGGCCGAAAGCTTCGAGCGCACTCATATCTCGGTGCAAGCCCTGGCGCTCCTGCGGAACCAGGATTGGAAAACCGTGAAGCCGATGGTCGAGCGTCACGAAATCTCGAGGGCATTCCCGGGACTTCGAGGATGCTTCTACCTGAGGGATGAGCTCGAAAGAGCCAACCTCATTTAGTGACCGGTTGACGGGGTCGGGACGCGGTTCCGGCCCCTTTTTTTGCCTGGATTCAGAGCGCATCTTGTTCATAGCAGAGCGAAAGTCGATCATTCGCCTGTCTTGAAAGTCCCGGATTTCTGGGCTTTTCTGAGGGGTGAGGAGCGAATCTTTTTCATTCCTGGCACCAGCTAGCGCTTCATTTCGATATGCGATTTCACCGGCTTGCCGGAATCGGGGTCGTCGATGGTGGTGTCGACGACGACGCGGCCGGCGCTCAGTTTCATGATCGAGGTGCCGGTGGCGAGGCCGCGGATCTTGGCGGCGAAGGTGAGCGTGCTGCCGCCGCGGGTGCCGATGGTGACGATGCCGGTGGGCGAGGTGGCCTCGTAGCGCTTCGCCTTGTCGTTGTAGGCGATGTCGCCGGAGAAGCTTTGCGGGCCGATCTCCTCGACGTCGCATTTGCCGCGATAGCTGGCTCCTGCCGTCGTGGTGCGGATGGACAGCGTGCAGCTCAGCGCGCCGCTGCGGCTGCCGGTCAGCTTGCCGGCGCCGCTGTAGCTGCCGGCGAGCTTGGCGAGAAAGGCGTCCTCGGCGGTGCCGGCCAGGGCGGGTGCAACGCTCAGCGTCAGGGCGGCGGCGAAAACAAGCGACAGGCTGCGGATCATGTGAGGCTCCCTCAAGCTCAACGAGGAGCATGACATGCCAGGCCTGCGTCGGGGAGGCGTCGCAGGGTCTTTCCACGGAAAGGCGCGGCGACCGCCGGCCCTGCGCCGTCAACCGCGCTTCGGTTCAGACGATCGGCGGCACGCTGCCATAGACGCTGCGGTAGTCGCGGATCTGGTCCGCCGAATAGGCGGGCGCGTCCTCGTCGAAGCCGCGCCAGCCTTCGGCGAGATAGTCGGCCCGGCGGGCGTCGATGTCGACGCCGTCGGCGTGCCGCAGAATGGCGGCGATGCTGTCGGCGCGCGTCTCGTCAGCCCGCACGCTGACCAGCGTGCCGCCGCGGCGCACGCCTTCGGCATAGACATGGGCCTGTTCTTCCGGCACGCCGGCATTGGCGAGCGCGCCGAGCAGGCCGCCGGCCGCGCCGCCCACGGCCGCGCCGGCCAGCGCGCCGATGGCGGTGGCGAGCAGCCAGCCGCCGGCCACCACCGGGCCGATGCCGGGAATGGCGAGCGCGCCCAGCCCGGCGAGCAGGCCGGCGCCGCCGCCGGCGACGGCACCGACGCCCGCGCCGGCCGCAGCGCCTTCCTCGGCGTCGAGATCGGTGTCGATGTCGCCGGCGACGTTGTTGGCGACCACCGAGATGTCGGCGCTGTCGATGCCGGCGTCGCGCACGGCGCGCACGGCCGAGGCGGCGTGCTCATAGGTGTCGAACAAGGCGGTGATGGTGCGCATGAGTCCCTCCGCGAAATCTGCTGCAACAGGCGCGCGAGGGGACCGCGCGCCGACTGTGAGGCAAACTCCGGGCGGGCGGATTGCGTTCCCTCGGCCGTCAGGCGGCGGCCGGCTCGAGCCGGCGGGCGCGCACCCAGCGCAGGATCATCAGCAGGCTGAGCACCAGGATCGGCGCCATGCCGAAATTGAGCAGGGTCCAGCCGGCATTCTGCAGCGCCAGGCCGGCCGACAGCGCGCCGGCGGAGCCCGCGAGGTTGTTGAACAGCCCGCTGATCGCCTGCGTCTTCGGCCGCTCGTTGGGCCGATAGGATTGCGCCAGGAGCGTCGTTCCAGAAACGATCATCAGGTTCCAGCCGACGCCGAGCAGGAACAGCGCGGCGTAGAACGCCGGCAGCGCCGTCGAGGCGATGGCGGTGGCGGCGCAGACCAGCAGCAGCGCCATGCCGGTCGCCAGCACCGGCCAGACGCCGAACCTCGCGACCAGCCGGCCGGAAAAGAACGACGGCACGAACATGCCGATCAAATGCATCTGGATGATGTGGGCGCCGTCCTCGATGGGGTAGCCGCAGGCCACGGCGGCGAGCGGCGCGGCGGTCATCACCAGCGTCATCGCGGCGGCCGAGGCCATGGTGGTGGCAACGCCGGCGCCGAAGATCGGCTGGCGCATGATCTCGCGCAGCGGCCGCGGCGGCACATCGCTGACGATCGCCACCGGCTCGACGTCGCGATAGAGCGCCAGCACCAGGGCGGTGGCGACGAGCGCCAGCACCGCCACCAGCATGTAGGCGCCGGCGAACATCACGCCGGGGATCAGCGTGCTGGTGAGCGCCGCCAGCGCCGGCCCGGCCAGGGCCGCCAGCACGCCGCCGGCGAGCACGGTGGAGATGGCGCGGCTCTTGAACTCGGCGGTCACCGAATCGGCGGCGGCGATGGAGTAATATTGGGCAAAGCCCTGGTAGGCGCCGATCAGCGCCGTGCCGAGGCAGAACAGCCAGAAACTGGCGTGGAACACCGCAAACACCGAGATCAGTCCGCCGACCGCGCCGCAGAGCGAGCCGACGGCGAAGCCGAGGCGGCGGCCGAGCCGGCCCAGCACATAGGCGGCGAACACGGTGACGATGGCGGCGCCGACGGTGATCAGCGCGAAGGGCAGGGTGGCCAGCGCCTTGTCGGGGGCGAGCTGGTAGCCGGTGATGCCGGTCAGAGTCAGGTCGACCGAGATGCCGCAGACATAGAGCCCCTGGCTCAAGGCGAGCACGAAGGCGTTGCGGCTGCCGGGGCCGTGCGGGGCGAACGAAGCGAGGGACATGCTGGGCCGGGAAAACAAGGGACTGCCCGCGATTATCGGCGTGTTCGCGGCCGGCAGCAATGGCCATCCGCCGGCCGGCGCGGACGATTGACGCTGTCGCGAGGCGCAGCTAAACAGCCGCCCGTGCGTTCCAAAAAACCTGAGCTCTGACCCGCCGGCGTCCTGTTCATCGGACGTGAAGAGGCCCTCTGCGACTGCCGGCCATCCCTGCCGGACGACGCCCTTGGGATCGCATCCAGACGAGACCGGGTTTCTCAGGAGTTTATAGATGACCCCCGCGCAAAAGCCGCTGTGGCAGCGGTTCCTTCTGTTCCTCGTGCCGCTGATGGTCAGCAACATCCTGCAGGCCATGAGCGGCACCATCAACAACATCTATATCGGCCAGTTGGTGGGCGTGGATGCGCTCGCCGCCACCGCGGCGTTCTTTCCCATCCTGTTCTTCCTGATGAGCTTCATCATCGGGCTCGCCTCGGGCTCGACCGTGCTCATCGGCCAGGCCTGGGGCGCCAAGAACGAGCTCAAGGTCAAGGAGATCGCCGGCACCACCATGACGGTGACGTTCCTCGCCGGCGTCGTGGTCGCGGTGCTCGGCACCATCTTCATCCGCCAGATCATGAGCGTGCTCGGCGCGCCGGCCAACATCCTCGACCAGTCGACGACCTACGGGCTGATCATCCTCATCGGCATGCCCGGCTTCTTCGTCTACCTGATCGCCACCTCGATCCTGCGCGGCGTGGGCGACACCACCACGCCGCTGGTGGCGCTGATCATGTCGATCCTCGTCGGCCTCGTGGTCACGCCCGCCTTCATCCTGGGCTGGGGCGGGCTGCCGAAGCTCGGACTCTACGCGGCGGCGGTGGCGTTCATCATCGGCTTCGTCGTGGTGCTGGTGTTTCTGTTCTTCTACCTCCGGGCGCGCAAGCATCCGCTGGCGCCCGACCGGGTGTTCCTCACGCATCTGGGCATCGATTTCGGCCTGCTGCGCACCATCCTCCGCCTCGGCGTGCCGGCCGGCGTGCAGATGATCGTGTCGTCGGTCGCGGCCATCGTCGTCGTCGGCATCATCAATCGCTTCGGCTCCGACGCCACCGCCGCCTATGGCGCGGTGGGGCAGGTGATGAGCTATGTGCAGTTCCCGGCCATGTCGATCGGCATCGCCGCCTCGATCTTCGGGGCGCAGGCCATCGGCGCCGGGCAGCAGGACCAGCTCGGCCGCATCACGCGCACGGCGATGGTGATGAACCTCATCATCACCGGTGCGCTGATCCTTCTTGCCTACATCTTCAGCCAGACGCTGGTGCAGCTTTTCATCACCGAGCCCAAGGTGGTGGAGATGACCGAAACGCTGCTCCACATCGTGCTGTGGAGCGTCCTGATGTTCGGCTTCGCGGTAATCCTGTCGGGCATCATGCGCGCCTCGGGCGACGTGCTGATCCCGATGCTGATCAGCCTGGGCACCATCGTCATCGTCGAAACGCCGCTGGCGCTCTACCTGTCGACGACGTGGCTGGGCCTCAACGGCATCTGGACCGGCTACGCCACCAGCTTCTGCACCATGTTCGTGCTGCAGGGGATCTATTACTGGTTCTTCTGGCGCAAGAAGCCGATCAAGAAGCTGGTGTAGTGCGCCGCCGGCGCCCTCAGCTGGCGGCGCCGGCGTAGCGCCGGGGCTCGGGCTGCGCCGCCTCGCCGGCGTTGTGCAGGCGGTCGTAATTGGCGCGTGCCTCGTTCACCGAGTGCATGTGCCGCGCCGCCCAGTTCCACAATTCGTCGAGCGGATCGGTCAGCGTGCGGCCGAGCTCGGTGAGCTGGTATTCGACGCGCGGCGGAATCTCGGGATAGACGGTGCGGATCACCAGTCCGTCGCGCTCGAGATTGCGCAGCGTCAGCGTCAGCATGCGCTGGCTGATGCCGCCGATCGAATGGCGCAATTCGTTGAAGCGCATGGTCTTTCTGGTCAGGTGCCCGACCACCATGACGCTCCATTTGTCGCCGATGCGGTTGAGGATGTCGCCCATGGCGCCGCAGATCTGCACCTGGTCGCCTTCCACTCTGTAGCCCATCTGAGCCTCCGTCGTTTCCGCCAATATAGGGTAGGTTACTGTCTGTGCCTAGGGCTCAGAACGTTATTGTTGACAGCCCTCCGCCGGCGATGGCTTTTCGGGCAGGCGTCAGCGGGAGGCCCAAGCATGAGCGAAGACCGGATCCACGAGCTCGTGGAGCAGATGACTCTCGCCGAACAGGTGAGCCTGCTGTCGGGCGAGGATTTCTGGTCGCTGCCGGCGGTGGTGCGGCTCGGCATCCATAAGCTCAGGGTCACCGACGGGCCGAACGGCGCGCGCGGCGGCGGCGGGCTGGTCGGCGGGATGAAGTCGGCGGCGTTTCCGGTCGGCATCGCCATCGGCGCGAGCTGGAACCCGGCGCTGGCGCAGGAGATCGGCGGCGCCTTGGCCGACGAGGTCAGGTCGAAGGGCGCGCATGTGTCGCTGTCGCCGACGGTCAACATCCACCGCTCGGTCACCAATGGGCGCAATTTCGAGTGCTATTCGGAAGATCCGGTGCTGGCGGCGCAGCTCGCCGTCGGCTTCATCGCCGGGCTGCAGCAGCAGGGGATCGGCGCCACCATCAAGCATTTCGTCGGCAACGAATCCGAGATCGAGCGCACCACCATGAGCTCGGTGATCGATGAGCGGACGATGCGCGAGATCTACCTGGTGCCGTTCGAGCAGGCGGTGAAGGTCGCCGGCACCTGGGGCATCATGAGCTCGTACAACCGGCTCAACGGCACCTACACCAGCGAGAACCACTGGCTGCTGACCGAGGTGCTGCGCAACCAGTGGCACTATACGGGCGTGGTGATGTCGGACTGGTTCGGCTCGCATGCGACCGCGCCCACGGTCAATGCCGGGCTCGACCTCGAAATGCCCGGCCCGCCGCGCGATCGCGGGCAGAAGCTGGTGGAGGCGGTCGAGGCGGGCCTCGTCAGCCGCGAGACGGTGCGCGAGCGCGTCCTCAACGTGCTGCGGCTCGCCATGCGCACCGGCGCCATCGACGACGACCGGGTGTGGGAGGAGCGCGCCGACGACCGGCCGGCTCATCGCGCGCTGATCCGCCGCGCCGGCGCCGAGGGCGCGGTGCTGCTCAAGAACGATGCTCTGTTGCCGCTCGATGGCGCGACGGCGGGCACCATCGCCGTCATCGGCCCCAATGCGAAAGTTGCGCAGATCATGGGCGGCGGCAGCGCGCAGCTCAATCCGCATTACGCGGTGTCGCCCTGGGACGGGCTGGCCGCGGCGCTCGGCGAAAGCCGGCTGCGCTTCGCGCAGGGCGTCACCAATCATCGCTTCGAGCCGCTGCTCCACTCCGAGTTCCGGGTCGACTATTTCAATTCGCCCGATCTCAGCGGCGAGGTGGTGCATCGCGACACGCAGCAGGGCAGCGAGGCGTTCCTCTTCGGTGCGGTGGGCGGCGGCAAGGTCGATCCGCAGCGCTGGTCGGCGCGCTTCACCACGCGCTTCGTCCCCGCCGCAAGCGGCGAGCATCGCGTCGGCATCGCGGCTGCGGGCCATGCGCGCGTCAAGATCGACGGCGTGCTGGTCGCCGACGATTGGAGCCAGTGGAAGAAGGGCCGCACCTTCTTCGAGGAAGGCAGCGACGAGGTGGTTGGCGTCATCGCGCTCGAGGCGGGCCGGAGCTACACCGTCGAGCTCGAATTCGCGGTCAAGCCGGCCGCGACGCTGGCGTTCTCGGCCTTCCGCCTCGGCATCGGCCTGCCGCTCGGCGACGACGCCATCGCCGAGGCGGTGCGCGTCGCCAGGGCGGCCGACATCGCCGTGCTCTGCGTCGGGCGCACCGGCGAGTGGGACACCGAAGGCAGCGACCTCGAGACCATCACGCTGCCCGGCCGGCAGGACGAGCTGGTGCAGGCCGTCGCCGCCGTCAACCCGCGCACCATCGTGGTGCTGCAGACCGGCGGTCCGGTGGAGATGCCGTGGCTCGATCAGGTCGGCGCCGTGCTGCAGGCATGGTATCCAGGACAGGAGGCGGGCAACGCCATCGCCGACGTGCTGCTCGGCGTGGCCGAGCCGGGCGGCCGGCTGCCGCAGAGCTTTCCGGTGCGCTGGAGCGACAATCCAGTGCATTCGCAGGATCGCGAGATCTATCCCGGCCTCAACGGCCGTGTGCGCTACGAGGAGGGCGTGTTCGTCGGCTATCGCCATTACGACCGGCACGGCATCGTGCCGCTGTTCCCGTTCGGCTACGGCCTCGGCTACACCAGCTTTACGCTCGGCGACCTCGCGATCGACGACGATGCGTTCGAGAGCGACGGCCGGGTGGTGGTGTGTGCCAGCCTCACCAACACCGGCGCTCGCCGCGGGTCGACGGTGGTGCAGCTCTATGTCGGGGACGAGGCCGCCTCGGTGCCGCGCCCGGTCAAGGAGCTCAAGGCGTTCGACAAGGTGGCGCTGGAGCCGGGCGAAAGCCGGCGCCTGCGCTTCGACCTGGGCCCCCGCGACTTCGCCTTCTTCGAGGTCGGTGAGGGGATGTGGGCGGTGGAGCCGGGCGCCTTCAGCCTGTTCCTCGGCCTGTCGGCCGCCGACATCCGGCTCTCCGGCGTCGTGCGGCGGAGCAGCGCCCTGCGCCTGCCGGTCTGAAGGTCCCGCGGCCGCAGCGAGCAGTTCAAAAGCGCGTCATAGCGGGCGTGCGTCCTTGAGGCGGCCACACTCCGGCGTTAGAAGCAGGCCTCTGATTTTGCGACGGAAGTTTCCCCTCATGCGGACTGCGCGATTCGCCCGGACACTGGCTCTGTGCCTCGCACTGCTCGCTTCCGCCATCGCCCCCGCCGCCGCCACGCCGATGCTGCTGCTCGATGCCACGACGCTGCAGGTGCTGTACGCGCAGGACGCCGGCCAGCCCTGGCATCCGGCCTCGGTCACCAAGCTGATGACGGCCTACCTCGCCTTTGCCGCGATCAAGGCCGGTCGCGTGACGCTCGATACCCCAGTCACCATCAGCCAGCATGCCTGGAACCAGGAGCCGGCCAAGTCCGGCCTCGAAGTCGGCGAGTCCGTCAGCCTCAAGGACGCGCTCTACATCATGCTGGTCAAGTCGGCCAACGACATGGCCGTCGCCATCGCCGAGACCATCGGCGGCAACGAGAAGGCGTTCGTCGCGCAGATGAATCTGATGGCGCAGCAGATGGGGATGACGGCGACGCATTACGACAATGCCAACGGCCTCAAGAGCCCGGGCCAGATCAGCTCGGCGCGCGACCTCGCCATCATCGCGCTCTACGTCAAGCGCGACTTCCCGCAATACCAGCCGATGTTCGAAACGCAGTGGGTGCAATTGGGCGCGCACAAGCTCGAGACCAGCAACGGCCTGCTGCAGCATTTCGAGGGCGTCACCGGCATGAAGACCGGCTACATCTGCTCGTCGGGCCTCAACATCGTCGCCACGCTCGAACGCAACGGCCACTCGCTGCTGGCGGTAGTGCTGGGCGCCTCCTCGGTGCGCGAGCGCAACGAGATGACGGCGCAGCTTTTCCTCCGCGGCCTCGCCGGCGAGCTGAAGCCGACCGGCCAGACGGTGCTCGACATCAAGGATCTCGCTACCGATCCGGTCGACATGAGCCCGCTGATCTGCGGCAAGAAGGCCAAGGCCTATGTGAAGCAGCGCATGGCCGATTTCCCCTACGGCCTCAAGGGCAAGCCGAGCTTTCTGAGCGACAGGATCGCCGGCCCGACCTATATCGCCACCGAGCTCAGCAAGGTGGTGGACATCCCCATGCCGCGGCCGCGCCCGGACAACGGCGTCGCCGCCGTCGCCTCGAACTAGAGCGCCTTTACAATCGTAAAGCTGAACGCGTCGCCGCTGCTGTCCGCGGTGCAGGCATGCCCGTGCTGCGTGCAGTAGAGCGGGATATCCACCTTGGCCATCGGGTCGGTGGCGAGTACCGTGAGGGTCGCGCCTGCCGACAGCTGCGCCAGGCGCTTTTCCAGCTTCAGCACCGGCAGCGGGCATTTGAGCCCGCGTGCGTCGAGCACCTCGTCAGGCAAGGACGATCACCCAGTAGACGCCATAGGGCGAGGCGGCATCGTACACTGCCGCAACACCCGCTCTGGTGGCGGCGCGGTCGGTGAGCGCCGGCGCGTCGGCGGGCGAATTGCGCCAGCCCGAGAACGTTTCGGCGAAGGTGAAATAGCCGGCCGAATAGCGGATCTGCGCGATGCCGGCGGGCTTGGCCGGCTGCTTGCCGGTCTTGGCATATTGCATGGCGAGCTGCTGCGCCTGCGCGTCGAGCCCGGCGTCCTCGGTCAGCGCCGCGGCGCCGCTCTGCGTGCGGTAATTGTTGACGATCCCCAGCGCTTCGGCGCGGTTGAGCTGCGCGCCGGGCATGTCCATGCGCTGCGCCAGCCCCGGCGACAGGGCGCCGCCGCTCGAACAGGCTCCCAAAGCGAGGGCCGCAACGAGGGGCAGGGCACGGAGCATGGCGAAGGTCATGGGGCGGAGGTCCTTGTGAACGAAGCAGGCAGGCTGAGACCACAACGCGATTAACGCGGCGGCAATGCGGCGGCAACCGGGCATCGCCGCCTGCCCCGCCGATGCCACACCTGAATGGCGGATAAAACGCGCGCTCAGTGTCGGTTCAAGCGCCGGACGCGACAAGGCGGGCAACGGACGGAACGCACCGTCCAGCCATCAACCCGAGGATTTTCGCCATGTCCAATCTGCACAAGCTCGCCGTCGTCGGCCTCGCCACCGCTGTCACCCTGTCGCTCGCCTCCGGCGCCTTCGCCCTGTCCCTCATCAAGCCCGTCCTCAAGCAGGCGCATCATACCCAGGCGCTGGATTGCACGGTGCGCGGCTTCGACCTGATCATCACCAATTTCGGCGACGACAACGCCGATTCCGGCCGCCAGGTGGCGTGGGCCGTCTCGACCGGCGACAACGGCACCATGCTGCTGCCCAAGATGCTCGCCCCGGGCGAGCGGCTGCTGGTCGCCGACGCGCTGACCGATTTCGCCGCCCGCGGCTCGCGCTGCCAGGTCGACTACATCTGACCCGTTCCCCCGGCGCATCTCCAATGCGCCCGCCCCTCCGGCTTCCCCCGCCGGAGGGGTTTTGCGTGCGCATGACGGGAAGCTGGTGACCCCGATGAGATTCGAACTCATGGCCTTAGGATTAGGAATCCTACGCTCTATCCTGCTGAGCTACGGGGTCGGCGCGGCGGACCATAAACGAAGCTCCGGCGAGAACCAAGCTCTACGCCGCCGCCCGCGCGCCGGCGCTTTCGGGCGGGGCGATCGCCCGGCGGGCGAAGCGGTGGCTCGGCTGCTCGACATAAAGGTGCAGCAGCCAGGCCAGCGCGAACACGAAGACGCAGAGCAGCGCCGTGGCGGCGAGCCGTTCCATGCTGCCGGCGTGGTCGCGTTCCAGCGTGAAGCGCAGCCAGCTCAGCGCCATCACATGCAGCAGGTAGAGCGGGAACGAGATCAGCCCGAGCCACACCGCGAGCGGCTGCGCGAACAGCCGGTTGGCGGCGCCACGGTCGGCGGCGAGGCCATAGACCAACAGGCCGAAGCAGGGGGTCAGCAGGCTGTAGCCGAAGGGCGGCAGCAGCAGGCAAATGAGCAGCGCGACGAGCGCGGCGGTGGCGAGGCCGCCCTGCACGGCGCGCTCGCGCTCCGGCGCCAGCCGATGCAGGCGCGCCAGCACGATGCCGCCGGTGAAGGCGCCGGCCATGCGCGTGCCGGCGCCCCAGAAGATGTCGTCGTTGAACGGCTTGCCGTGCGTCACGGCGGCATAGGCGGTGGGGAAGGCGAGGCTGAGCGCGGCGAGGGCGACGAGCCAGCGCCGGTCGGTCAGCCGCGTCGCGGCCACGGCGATCGCCGGGAAGGCGACATAGCCGAGGATTTCGACGCTCAGCGACCATTCCGGCTGGTTCCAGTCGCCGTCGGTCGGCGACCACCAGCGCGTCGCCAGCGCCAGGGTACGAAAGAACGACGAGACGGTGAAATTGTGCGGGATGGAGCCCTGCGACCAATAGGCGGTGAAGCGTGGATCGAGCAGCGTCAGCAGCAGGATCAGCAGCAGCACCACCGTTGCCAGCGGATAGACGCGGAAGAAGCGCAGCCAGGCGAAGCGCCCCGCCGGCGCCCAGGCGAGGCGCGGAAAGTCGCGCTCATGCACCAGCATCAGGATGAAGCCCGACAGCACGAAGAACAAATCGACACCGGCCCAGCCGGTGCGCAGCACCGGCCAGCCCCTGATCGCGGCGAGCCCGAAGGCGTCGCCATATTGCTGCAGGTGGAACAGCAGCACCCAGAGCGCGGCCACGCCGCGAACACCTGTCAGGCTCGGCAGTTTCATCGTCACCACAGCTCCCGGAGACCGGAGGCAAACGTCTAGCGCGGCGAATGGTTCGGTGCGGCCGCAATCGCACGCGGCGCCTCGCCGCAGCACGAGACGTGATCGCCTCGCGCAGCCGCCATGCGCAACCGGAACGGGATTTTCGCCGTATTCTGCTGCAGGATGGTCATCGATCGGGTGGGGCCGGATTTGCGCGTTCACAATGCCGTCTTGGGTGCCGTCGTCGTGTCGCTGATGTCGATGCCGCTGGCGTCGGCCTGCGAGGGCCTGCGCGATGGTCCCAGGGGTACGGTCACCCGGATCGTCGACGGCGACACGCTGCTGCTCGACAATGGCCTCGTGGTCCGGCTGATCGGCATCCAGGCGCCGCATCTGGCGCTCGGCCGGCCCGGCCTCGAGGACTGGCCGAAGGCGGCCGAATCCAGCCAGGCCCTCAGCGAGCTGGCGCTCGGCAAACCGGTGCTGCTGCGCTATGGCGGCGAGGAGAAGGACCGCTACGGCCGGCTGCTGGCGCAGGTGTTCGTCGCCACGACGCCGGAGCTCTGGGTGCAGCAGCAGATGCTGGGCCGCGGCATGGCGCGGGTCTACTCCTTCCCCGACAACCGCGCCTGCCTGCCGGAGTTGTTCGCGGCGGAGGGGAAAGCGCGCCTCGCCGCCCTTGGCATCTGGGGCGATCCCTATTACAGGGTGCGCCGAGCCGGGCGGCCGGCGGATTTTTCGACGCTTTCGGGACATTACGAGCTGGTCGAGGGGCGCGTGCTCGAGGCCGGCAAGAGCGGTGGCCGCGTCTATCTGAATTTCGGCCGCCACTACAAAGAGGACTTCACCGCCGTGATCGAGGCGAAGGCATTGCGCCTGTTCAGCGACGAGGGGCTCGACCCGCTCAAGCTCGGCGGCGCGCTGGTGCGCGTGCGCGGCTGGATCGACCTCAAGGACGGGCCGCGCGTCGCCATCACGCACCCCGAGCAGATCGAGGTGCTGGCGGTTCCATGAGCGCGCGCACCGTGTCCCGCCTGCTGGTCCTGGCTGCCCTCGCGATCCTCGCCGGCTGCTCGAGCGTGCTCGGTCCGGGCGCCCCGGTGGCGCCGGGCACCGGCCCGCTGGCGCCGCTCGTCTCCGACACGGGCGATCCCGAGGACGACATCATCGGGGCACGCGAAAATCCCCGGATCGTCGCTTCCTATGGCGGCATCTACTCCGACCGGCCGGCCGAGATCATGCTGGCGCAGATCGTCAGCAAACTGCTGTCGGCGGCCGACCAGCCCAACACCAAATTCACCGTCACCATCCTCGACAGCCCCATCGTCAACGCCTTCGCGCTGCCCGGCGGCTACATCTACGTGACGCGCGGCATCCTGGCGCTGGCCAACGACCAGAGCGAGCTGGCGGCGGTGCTGGCGCACGAGATCTCGCACGTCATCCTCAAGCACGCGCAGGCGCGCACCAACCGCATCCGCACCACGGCGCTGGTCGACAAGGTGGTGAGCGGGGTGTTCGGCGGCGATCCCTCGACCGACCAGTCGGCCAACAAGGCGCAGCTGTCGCTCGCCGCCTTCAGCCAGGCGCAGGAGCTGGCGGCCGACAAGGAAGGCATCATGATCGCCGGCAAAGCGGGGTTCGATCCGCATGCGGCGGCGCGCTTCCTCGGCGCCATGGGCCGGTTCGCGCAATACACGTCCGGCGGTGCCGACCAGGGAGCCGACTTCCTGAGCTCGCATCCCTCGACGCCCGACCGCATCCAGAAGGCGACCGAGATCGCGCGCAGCTTCTTCGGCGCGCCGGGCATCGGCCAGCAGGGCCGCCCCGAATACATGGCGGCGATCGACGGCATGATCTATGGCGACAGCCCGCAGCAGGGGGCGATCGCCGGGCAGCGCTTCATCCAGCCCTCGCTCAAATTCACCTTCACGGTGCCCAAGGGCTACAATCTGCAGATCTCCAACGGCGCCGTGGTGGGCGTCGCCGGCGACGGCGAGGCGGTGCGCTTCGACAGCGCCCAGGTGCCCACCACCATGGCGCTCGCCGACTATCTGCGCTCGGGCTGGATTGCCGGGCTCGTTCCCAATTCGGTGCAGAACCGCTCCATCAACGGCTTCGACACCGCCTCGGGCATCGCCAAGACCGACCAGTGGAATTTCCGCGTCGAGGTGGTGCGCTACGGCAGCGCCGTGTACCGCTTCATCTTCGCCGCCCGCATCGACAGCGAGTTGTTCGCGCGCGGCGCCGAGCAGACGCTGCAGAGCTTCCGCGCCACCTCCACCGCCGACCTCCGCCAGATCCACACGCTCAACATCAAGACGGTGGTGGCCGGGCCGGTGGACAGCGCCGATTCCCTCGCCCGCCGCATGGGCGCGGTCAAGGACGCGACCAATCTGTTCTACATCCTCAACAACCTCTACCCGGGCGATCCGGTGACGCCGGGCGCGGCCTACAAGATCATCACGGTGAACTGAGGCGGGCTTTGGCGTCTCGACGATGGTGCCAGCACGATTGCCGCAGTCGAAGTGAGGCTGACTGCTATCCCGGTCACATAACAACGCTTGCCGTAGGCATCGCGGGGTAGCGCGGCTTCGGAGCGAAGCCGGATGAGGAGCCACAACCGCCGAAACAAAAGGCCGGCATCGCTGCCGGCCTTTGCATTTTCGTTTGAGCGAGCCGCCTATGCGGCGGCTTCCTCGGCGTCGGGCTCGGTGCGCGGGCCGCGGCGCGGGGCCTTCTGCAACTGCTTTTCGATCAGTTGCACGGCCTCGGTCAGGGTCAGCTTGTTGACCGCACCGATCTCGCGGCTCATCCGGTCCATCGCCTGCTCGAACAGCTGGCGCTCGGAGTAGGACTGCTCCGGCTGGTCGTCGGAGCGGTAGAGGTCGCGCACCACTTCCGAGATGGCGATGAGGTCGCCGGAATTGATCTTGGCTTCGTATTCCTGGGCACGGCGCGACCACATGGTGCGCTTCACCCGGGCGCGGCCGGTCACCGTCTCGAGCGCCTTCTTGACCACCGGCTCCTCGGACAGCTTGCGCATGCCGACCGATTTGATCTTGGCGGTCGGGACGCGCAGCGTCAGCTTGTCCTGCTCGAACGAGATCACGAACAGTTCGAGCTTCAGCCCCGCCACTTCCTGCTCGTCGATCGAGGTGATCATGCCCACGCCGTGAGACGGGTAGACGATATATTCTCCGGTCTTGAATCCGAGCCGCTGCACAGACTTCTTGGCTACCATGAGATACTCCTTTGACGCCGCCCGGACCGGTTCTTTGCGGAAGACCGTCCTTGTTACTTTTTGCAGCAAGCCCCTGCCGCCGTCCGGTCTCCGCTGGACCGTCCGGTTGATCTGGTGTTCGACAAGGTCAAAAAAAGAGTGCCGCGAGGCACAGGGCTGGTTGCTGCATCGATAGTTAGGACCGTAGCACATTTTTCCGGCAAAATCAAAATTGCCGAATCAGTGCGTTAATTTGGCGCGAGCCGGGGGCGTCCGATTGCTGGAACTGTCCAGAATATGGGCAGTCTCAGTCGCCTTCGCCAGGGGCTTCCGAAAAGTACTTCTCGAACTTGCCCTCGACGCCGTCGAACTCCTTGGCGTCGGCCGGCGGTTCCTTCTTTTCGGTGATGTTGGGCCAGGCGGAGGCGTATTTCGCGTTCACGTCCAGCCATTTGTCGAGGCCGGGCTCGGTATCGGGCTTGATCGCCTCGGCCGGGCATTCGGGCTCGCAGACGCCGCAATCGATACATTCGTCCGGATGGATGACGAGCATGTTCTCGCCTTCATAGAAGCAGTCGACGGGGCAAACCTCGACGCAGTCCATGTATTTGCACTTAATGCAGTTGTCCGTGACGATGTAGGTCATGTGCGGCAGGAAAGTCCTTGGCGCGCGGCGGGAGAGGCCGGCGGTCGCCAGCGGTGCTAACGCTTTTTAGAATGGCTCGCAAGTGAGCCAAAGAGCGCGGATTTCCCGCGATCAAGCCCCGGACGGAAGATCGTTTTCAGGCGAGGCCAAGCAGGATCGCCAGGGCACTGTCCACTGCGGCGATCTCGGCTGGCGCCAGCGTACCGATCGGGTCGCCGAGCTTGCGCACGAGGGCAACGTGAGGTTTGTCCACCATGACCTGTGAGCGTAGCCGCAGGCCATTGCCGGCGCTGGCGTCGACAATCGGTCGGATCGGCTGCTGGTTCTCATGCACGTCTGAGGTAATGGGACAGACAATCCGGGTGACGAGGTCTCGGTCGATATCCGCCTGGACAACCACCGCGGGGCGCGGCTTTCCATAGTCTCCGGAGAGCGCCACGAGGACGATCGAGCCGCGCCGGATCACGATTCGTCCGGAAGCCGATAGTCCGGGATGGGGCCAAGATCGAGATCAGCGGTTACCGCATCAATCCAGGCCATGATCTCTTCTTCCTGTTCGACATTGTTCGCGATCGCCTTGCAGGCGCGCTCGATTTCCCCCGCAACATTGGGATCCTTCAGATCCGGCACCCAGATCGTCCGGGGCACCAGTCCGGCGTCGCGCATGCGCTGCCGGTAGGCGGCCACGCGCTTGGCGGATGACGATCGCGGCTTGTTCTGCGGCGTGCTCATAGCGTTACATGTAACGCTTCAGCCGCCCGCGCTCAAGTCCGGCGACAGATCCTCGTACAGCGCCTGCGCTTCGGCCGGCGGGCCGCGGCGCTCCCCGGCGGCGCGGATCTTCCACACCAGCAGGCGCGACTGGATGGTCATGGTCAGCACGTCGCCCTCGCCCACCTGGCAGTCGGTGCGGGTCTCGCGGGCGGAATTCACCCGCACCGCCCCGGCCTCGATCAGCTTCTGCGCCAGCGTGCGCGATTTCACCGCGCGCGAAAAGAACAGCCATCTGTCGAGGCGCTGCTTGCCCAAGCGCTATTCGGGCTTGGGATTGCGCAGCGCCGCCAGCGCCGCCCAGGGCGAATCCGGATCGAGCGGCGCCTCGCGCTTGTCGCGCGGCCGGTGCTGCTTCCAGTCGTCGTCGCGGTCGGCGCGCTTGCCGGCAAATTTCTTGCCCTCGAACGGCTTCTTGTCGTCGCCGAAGCGCTTGGGGCGCTTGTCGAAGGCCGGCCGGTTCGGCGCGCCGGCCTTGTCGCCGCTCTCGGGACGCGGCGCGGCGCCGTCGCGGTTGAAGCGGCGCGGCGGCCGGGCGCCGTCGGCGCCCTCGGCGCCGTCGCGATGCGGACGCTTGCCGTGGCGCGGATTGTCGGGACGCCGGCCGCCCGGGAACCAGACCTCGTCGAATTCCGGCTCGGCCGGCTCGACCCCGGCGGCCACGACTGCGTCTTCGGAAGGTGCAGGCTCGGCAGGTGCCGGCTCGGCGGTTTCCGGCGGCGGTGGGGCGGCGCCGAGATCGGCGCTGGCGGTCTCGACATCTGCCGCCTCTGCCGGCGGCGTCGCCGGCGTTGCGGCGCCCTCGACCGTTTGGGCGGCCTCGCTGCTGGCCGACGACTCCGCCGACGCATCGAGCTGTGCTTCGGTCGCGACCGGCGGCGTCACCTCGGCCGGCGGCGCCGCGACCTTGGGGGTGCGGCGCACGCGATAGCCGAGCGAGGTCAGGATGGAGTTGAAGTCCTCGCCGGCGGTGCCCAGCAGCGACGTCATCTCCACCGTGACGCGGAAGCCGTTGCCCTCGGCGGCGCCGGCCGGCGCCTCGCCCTGATGCGTCCGCGCATCGAGCGCGATCAGCGGCCGGATGATGTCGGCCAGCCGCTCGAGGATGTCGACGCGCACGGCGCGCTTGCCGGCCACCTTGAAGCCGGCGACCTCATACAGCCTGGGCGAGATTTCCGGATCGATCTGGAACGATGTTCTGCCGGAGAGCACGATGTGCGGCAGCTCGCTCACGCCCGGCTGGCGCAGCCCGCCGTTCTTCAGTGCGAACAGGATCAGCGCCAGCTCGCGCGGCGCCGGCTTCAGCGCCAGCGGCACGTAGATGTGGTAGGCGCCGAACTTGACGCCGAGCTTGCGCAGTTTGGCGCGCACGTCCTGGTCGAGCGCCTTGACCTCGTCGGCCACCATCTGCCGCGGCAGGAGGCCGAGATTTTCGTACAGCCGATAGGCGAGGCCGCGGGCGCTGCCGTCGAGGTCGGCCGGCGCCTCGAGCTGCAGCACCGGCTCGAGCACGGTGTTGACGTGGTGGCGCAGCCAGAGCTGCAGCCGGTCCTGCACGCGTTCGAGATCGGGGCCGGTGAGGCTCTCGTCGGCGAGCACGATCAGCCGTGGCGCATAGAGGCCATCGCCCTCGGCGAGCGCGGCGACGACTTCGCCGCGCCAGCGCATCTGACCGTCGGTCGACAGCACGAACTCCTCGTTCGGCGCTCCGGCCAGCCGGTCGGCGCGCCGGGCGATCTCGGGCGCGATGACCTGCTGCGCCGCGCTCGCGAGGCCCTTGGCGTCGGTGTCGCCGTCGGAACGGGCGAGGGTAAACCTGAAGCCCTGGATAGAGCCGATAACGTGCCCTTCGAGACTGATCTCGCCGTGGTCGTTGATTTCGGGGGTAGCCATGGATCTGTCTCGCAAGTGACGCATCAACACACTGGTGCGCCGGTCCACAAAACGCTGCGTGAGCCGCTCGTGCAGCGCGTCACTCAGCCGGTCCTCGATGTCACGGGTCTTTTCGCGCCAATGCAGAGGGTCTTCAAGCCAGTTTTTCCGGTTGGCGACGTAGGTCCAGGTGCGGATCTGGCGGATCCGGTTGCTGAGCGTATCGATGTCGCCGGAGGCGTTGTCGCAGAAACGCACCTGCTCGGCAATCCAGTCGGTCGCCACTGCGCCGTACCGGCGCAAATCGGTATAAATGCGGGTGATGATCTCGCCATGCTGTGCCGGTGAAATGTCGCGGTAGTCGGGAAGCGCGCAGCACTGCCACAACAATTCGACATTTGCGCGGCCAATGGCGAGATCGCCGCCTTCGTTGCGGGCCACGAACTCCAGCGCCTGCTGGTCGGTGGCGATCGGCACGCGGGTCAGCGCCTTGTGGTCGGGCGTGACCTCGAGGCTTTTCCGCAGCGCCTCAAGCGAGGTGAAGTCGAGCACGCTGTTGCGCCATTGCACCTGTCGCACCGGCTCGAAATCGTGGCCCTCGAGCGCCACCACCAGGTCCTCCTCGAACGGCGCGGCGTTGCCGGTGACCCCGAAGGTGCCGTTGTGCATGTGCCGGCCGGCGCGCCCCGCGATCTGGCCGAACTCGGCCGGCGTCAGCGGCCGCGTCTGGTGGCCGTCGAATTTGCGGTCGTCGGCGAAGGCGACGTGGTGCACGTCGAGGTTGAGGCCCATGCCGATGGCGTCGGTGGCGACCAGGAAGTCGACGTCGCCGTTCTGGTACATCTCGACCTGGGCGTTGCGCGTCCGCGGACTGAGCGCGCCCATCACCACCGCGGCGCCGCCGCGCTCGCGCCGGATCAGTTCGGCGATGGCATAGACCTCGCGGGCCGAGAAGGCGACGATGGCCGAGCGCGCCGGCTGGCGCGAGATCTTCCTGCTGCCGGCATAGAGCAGCGTCGAAAAGCGCGGCCGGTAGACGATCTCGGCGTCGGGCAGCAGGGTGCGGATCAGCGGCGCCATGGTGGCGGCGCCGAGCAGCAGCGTCTCGTGCGCGCCGCGGGCGTTGAGCATCCGGTCGGTGAAGACGTGGCCGCGGTCGAAATCGGTCGCCACCTGGATCTCGTCGACGGCCAGGCACTCGACCGGCATGTCGAGCGGCATGGCCTCCACCGTCGCCACCCAGTAGCGGGCCTTCGGGGGGACGATGCGCTCCTCGCCGGTGACCAGCGCCACGATGTCCTTGCCGACGCGGTCGGCGACGCGGCCATAGACCTCGCGCGCGAGCAGGCGCAGCGGCAGCCCGATCATCCCCGTGCGGTGCGCCAGCATCCGCTCGATGGCGAAATAGGTCTTGCCCGTATTGGTGGGCCCAAGGATGGCCTTGAGGGAGGAGGCGTCGGTCATCGCCGGCCTATGTAGGGGAGGATGCGCCGCGGGCCTAGGGGGATCGGCATGGCAACGATACGCCCGTCGGCAAACAACGTTGCACGCCGCGTGTCTTCACGCGAAGGAACGGCCCCGTCGCTGCCTCACAGATTGAGCTCCGAATGCGAGCCGAGCCGGACGAGGATGAGCCGATCGTCCCCGATGAGCCGGTAGATCAATACCAGATCGGGCCTGACATGGCAGTCGCGGTAGTCCTTCCAGTCGCTGGAGAGGGGATGGTCCCGGTGGCGCGGCTCCAGCGGTTCGTCGCTGGCAAGTGCCGCGATGAGCCGGCGCAATTCCGTCTCGAGAATCTCCCGGTGCCGCCCCTTTGCTTCGCGCTTGAAATCCCGCTTGAAGGCGACCGTGCGTTCAATCGTCCGCATGGAGATCGTCGAACAGCGCATCCACCGTGTCGAAGCGCTTGGTGGCGCCGCGCTCGGTCTCCGCGAACGCTTCCAGCGTTTCGGCGTTGGGCTGGAACAGCGCGGCCGGAATCGCCTTGTCCTGCGCGATCCGCGTCATGAGGACCCGCACCACGTCGCTCACCGTCAGGCCCGAGGCCTGAATGACCTGATTGGCAACGTCCTGGATTTCCCCCGGTACCCGGGCCTGCACCATGCGACTTGCAGCCATATGGTCACCACCTTCAATCGTATTTCACTGCAATACAGTTAGGCCTCTTTTCTGGTATCGGCAAGGTCGCGTTCGTTAACAACTGAAACAAAATGAGAACGAACAGGGGGAGAATCGGCGGCGACTCGGAAATGCCGGTTTGTTCCCCGCTACATCTGGTGGGTAGAGCAGCGAGTCGCCCCAACTCCGGCAAAAGCGTGGCTCCGGGCGGTCGAAAACGCGGCAAGGCCGTTCACACTGCTTACGATTTTATTGATTTTCGCCAGCTTCGGCGCCGACTCGCGAAGAGGTAAACGAGAGGTAAAGGCGCCGGCGGCAAAGTTTTCGCGGCTCGTCACGATCGCTGCCCCGCCGCGCCGCGGCCTTGGCGCCGCCCGTTGGCAAAAAAGCCGTTGACCGTCCCAGAACGGCACGGGCGAAATCTTTACCCGCCGCTAACCATAATTGTGACGGCAGCGCCAGAATCTGCTCGCCGCCCGCATCGTGCGGGCCGCGCTGTCTCCGTTTCGGTCAGTCGGAGCGGGTCGGACCGGAACCGGACGCGTTGCCGCTTGCTTCTCCTTCGAGATTTGGAAGGAGCCACCATGGTCGATACCCCGCCGGCGCGCAAAATCATGCCCGATGCCACGCTCGGGGAGGCGGAGTTCAAGCGGCGCTTCGCGGCGCAGTTCATCGACCCGGCGTTCGACGTCCTCACGCGCGAGCTCGACGCCGTCGCGCAGGCGGCATGGGACGGCTACACGCATTCGCGCAAATCGCCACGCACCCGCAAGGCAGGGCCGGGCTACGCCGATCCCGACTACGACCTCGCCATCGACTGGCTCGAGGCGAAGGCCGCCATTGAGGCGGCGCAGCGCCAGCACGACGCACCGGGGCCGCGCCGCGTGCTGCTGATCAACGGCTCGTCGCGCAGCGAGCACACCTGTCCGGGCGAAAGCTCGAAGAGCTGGCGCCTCATCGACATGGCGCGCGTCGCGATCGAGCAGGCCGGCCTCGTCACCGAGGTGCTCGATCTCAGCCGGCTCGCGTCCGAATACGGGCGCAACATCCATCCGTGCAAGGCGTGCTTTTCCACCGCGGCGGCGCTCTGCCACTGGCCGTGCTCCTGCTATCCCAACTACTCGCTCGGGCAGACGCAGGACTGGATGAACGAGATCTACCCGATGTGGGTGCGGGCGCACGGCATCATGATCGTGTCGCCGGTCAACTGGTATGCGCCGACATCGCCGATCAAGCTGATGATGGATCGGCTGGTGTGCGCCGATGGCGGCAATCCGGACCCGACCAGCACGCACGGCAAGACGGTGTCCGAGGCCAAGGCGCTCGAGCTCGGCGGCTGGGACTATCCGCGCCATCTCGCCGGCCGGCTGTTCTCGGTGGTCGTACACGGCGACGTCGAAGGCGCCGAGAACGTGCGGCGCTCGCTCGGCGACTGGCTCGGCTTCATGCAGCTCGAAGCGGCGGGCAACAAGGCCGAGCTCGACCGCTATATCGGCTATTGGGAGCCCTATGCCACCTCGCACGAGGCGCTCGACCGCAACCTCGAGATCCAGGGCGAGGTCCGGCAGGCGGCCGCGACTTTGGCGGAGGCGCTCGTGGCGCAGCAGGCGGGCCGCTGGACCAGCGCGGGGGCGGCGCTCACGCCGCCGCGGCAGAAATGACGCCGCTCAGTTGAGGCTCGTCAGCACCATCGACAGATCGCCCATCGAGGTGGTGAGCAGCACCCGGTAGGGGACGAAGTAGCCGGTATCGCGCAGCGGCGCGAACCAGACCAGGATACGGTCGTCCTGGGCCAGCGCGTTGGTCAGTTCGCTGGTGGTGTAGTGGCCCGAGATCGGCTTGTACTTCACCTTGCACAGCACCACCGGCCCCTGGTAGCCGGTGCGCGGACTGGTCGCCACGTCGTCCTTGGCGTAGCTGAAATTGAGATCGAACCGCTCGATGCCGGTGAAGATCGGCGCGTGCCGGCTGCACAGCGAACGGTCGAGCCTGTCGCCCTTGAGCACGAACGAGGCGAGGAAGTCGTTGACGCCCAGCAACTGCCCGCGCTCGATCGGGATGCGGTTGATGTTGTTGACGATAGGCGGGGTGACGACGAAGGCGCTCACATTGGAATTGGCGTAGGTCACCTGCACGCGGAATTCGTCGCCGCCCGAATGGGTGGTGAGGTTGAAGGCGTTGGAGACGAGGCCGTCGCCGGTCACGGCGCCGTCCGACGACGCCCGGGCGGTGCCGGCGGCCACCAATTGCGCGAAGCCGCTCACCGTGGCGTTGAGGTCGAGATCGTAGGCGGCGCCGGTCACCGCGAACTTGAAATTGGCGGTGGCGATGATGTTGCCGCCCAGGTTCACGACATAGCTGGCGGTGGCCGCCGTGTCGGCCAGCACGCTACCAGCGAGAACCAGCGACAATGCCAGGGTGGCGGACAGCGTCTTGCAGAGGCGGGCAATGGCCAAGTCGGACCCTCGGGCTCGAACGGCCCCGGGAGGGGCGAATCGCGGCGAAGCCCCAAACTGCCTGCGCCGCCGCGGGGGCGCAAGGCGTTCACGCATGGCTTCTCTTGACGAAAATGGCTGGTTTCTCTATGGAAGCGCCTCGATCAAGGTAGACCTCAGGCCCGCCGCGGGAAAATCCCCGCCACCGGGCCGTTTTGACAGGATTTTCAAGATGGCACGCCGCTGCGAGCTGACCGGCAAGGGTGTGATGGTGGGCAACAATGTGAGCCACGCCCTCAACCGCACCAAGCGCCGCTTCCTTCCCAACCTGCTCAACGTGTCGCTGATTTCCGACGCGCTGGGGCGCACGGTCAAGCTGCGCATTTCGGCCAACGCGCTGCGCTCGGTCGAGCACCGCGGCGGGCTCGATGCGTTCCTGGTCAAGGCCGACGACGCCGACCTGTCGCCGAACGCGCTGGCGCTGAAAAAGGAAGTGCGGGCCGCTCTCGCCGCCTGAGCCGTTCTCGGCTAAGTTTCGACCGCGCCTGCCTCCCGGCCGGCGCGGTTCGCTTTTCCGGGCGCCGGTCTCATGCCGGACGGCCCGTTACAGAAAGGTGCGATATGTTCGCTCGCTTCGCCATGGCGGTCGCCGCCATGATCGCGGTCGTCACCGCGTCCAACATCCTGGTGCAGTTTCCGGTCCAGGCCGATCTCGGCTCGATCCATCTGGGCGACATCCTCACCTGGGGCGCCTTCACCTATCCCTTCGCCTTCCTCGTCTCCGACCTCACCAACCGCTATGACGGGCCGCGCCGGGCGCGCGCCGTGGTGCTGGTCGGGTTCGCGGTGGCGCTGTGCCTGTCGGCCTATCTGTCGACGCCGCGCATCGCCATCGCCTCGGCCACGGCGTTCCTCGTCGGGCAGTTGCTCGACATCGCCGTGTTCTCGCGGCTCAGGAACCGCTTCTGGCTGGTGCCGCCGCTCAGCGCCTCGCTGCTGGGATCGCTGATCGATACGGCGATCTTCTTTTCCATCGCCTTCGCGCCGGCCTTCGGCGTGGTGGATACCTGGTTCGGCATGGCCGACGGATCGCTCGGCATGGGCGCGCCGTGGCTCGGCGTGGGCGCCGAGGTGCCGCTGTGGCTGTCGCTCGCCAGCGGCGATTTCAGCGTGAAGTTCTTGGCCGCACTACTGTTGCTGATGCCTTACCGCCTGCTGATGAACGCGGTGATGCCGTTGCGGCCGGCTGCGGCGTAACGCTCGCGGCGGCCGCCTTGCGCGGCCGCCCGCCCTTGGCCCCATTGGCACGCGCTGCCGCTGCCTTCGCCGGCGATGTCGCCCGGCCGGCGAGCCGCGCCATATATTTGCGCGTTCCGAAAATGCCCGCGAGCAGACCGGGCACGGTGAAGTCAACGTCCAGCGCTTCCCAGTGCAATCCGAAGCCAGTACCCAACACCTCGATGTCGGCAAGCTGCTCGTCCGTTGCGTCCGCGAGCCCCTGCGCCAACCTGGCCGGAAATGCGAACGTGCTTCCATTCTTCAGGTCGATGACAACCCGACCCGACTTACGGTCGTAGTGGGCGGATTTGGCGCGCGGTTCCGTAAGCTCGGCAATTCGCCCGCGCTCGATGGCGGCATCATATTCAGCCTTCGACAACTCAACCATGAATCTGCCTCCATCTCTCCATCAGCATTTCCTGGTGGTCCGTGACAGCCTGTAAGGCCTTCTTGAGGCTGCTCGCTTTCATGCCTGTGGCCTCTAGCACCTCGGGCTTTCCTCCAACTTCCGCGAGCCTGATCTTTGCCTGACCATCGCCAATCACGTGAACGTGCGGAGGCGGATGATCATCGGTAAAGATGACAATCCGCAGGCCGTGCGCACGCAGGATGACGATCATGGGCCATCCATAACCCAACGCGTTGGGTTTTTCAATCCGGCAGGCTGAACTCCAGCAGCAGGCTGCGTTCCCAGTCGTTGAAATTGTTGTCCGAGACCAGGGTGATGCGAGTGTCGCCGGACGGGGTGCGGTGCACGGCGAGGCCCTCCATGTTGTCGATGTCGCCGCCGGTCAACTCGAACAGCACCTCGCCCTTGAGCTCGGCGCCGGGGCGCACTTCGGTGGCGGGAACGCGCACCAGCCGCATGGCGAAGTTGATCAGCACCACGCCGCGTTCGAGCACCAGCAGATCGCCATTGGGCAGGAAGGCGCAGTCGGTGGGCGCCGTGGCGCTGCCGGACCGGTAGCTCAGCGGCCCCTTGTCGTTGCGGCCGAGCAGCCAGGCGGCGTGCAGGCCGTCGCCGACGATGACGCCTTCGGTCAGCAGCAGGGTCGAGCCCGCGACCGGCGAGGCGGGCGGCGCCACGCACACCGCCTCGAGCGATTCATTGGTGCGCGTCCTGGTCAGCCAGTCGGGGATGGCGACCTCCGTGGCCGGCCCCGTGGGCACGCCATTGTCGATGCGGAAATCGGCGACGCGGGTGAGATTTTCGAAGCCGACGCGGACCACCGGCGCCTTGCCCGGCCGCTCGATCACGGTCAGCGCCTCGGCGTCGCGGGCGAAGGCGCGTGGCAGGTCGGCGCCCTTGGAATTCTGGATCGGGTTGATGGCGACGCCGATCAGCGACAGCGGCGCGCCGTTGTCGTCGTAGAGCAACTGCCCGGAGACGAAATTGCCGCGGTCCGAGACCATCACCAGCCGGCCCTCGGTGCCGACGAAGCCGACGCCGGAGAGGCCGCCGAAGGTGTCGGCGACGCTGTTGAGCTCGAGGCCGCCACGGAAGATCAGGCCCTGCGTGCGTTCGCCCAGGCCGACGCCGGCGAAGCGCGACAATTGCACGGCATTGACGGTCACGTCCTCGGCGAGGGCAGGGGACGCAAGGAGCAGGGCGGCCAGGGCCGCCGCCCAGCGCCTCATGCGTAGCGGGTCCTGCGGAACTCCGACGGCGGCTCTTCGTCGAACAGCGCCGCGAGCTCGTCGGTCAGGGCCCCCGCCAGCTCCTCGGCATCGAGCAGCGTCACGGCGCGGCGATAGTAGCGGGTCACGTCGTGGCCGATGCCCACCGCCACCAGCTGGATCGGCGTTCTGGTCTCGATGTCTTCGATCACCTGCCGCAAATGCGCCTCGAGGTAGTTGCCGGCGTTGACGCTCTGCGTCGAATCGTCGACCGGCGCGCCGTCGGAGATGACCATCAGGATGCGGCGGTTTTCGGGCCGCGCCATCAGGCGCTTCCTCGCCCAGTCGAGCGCCTCGCCGTCGATGTTCTCCTTCAGCAGGCCCTCGCGCATCATCAGCCCGAGATTGCGCCGGGCGTGCCGCCACGGCTCGTCGGCGCCCTTGTAGATGATGTGGCGGATGTCGTTGACGCGGCCGGGATTGGCGGGCCGGCCCGCCTCGAGCCAGGCCTCGCGGCTCTTGCCGCCCTTCCAGGCGCGGGTGGTGAAGCCCAGGATCTCGACCTTGACGCCGCAGCGCTCGAGCGTACGCGCGAGGATATCGCCGCAGATCGCCGCAATGGTGATCGGGCGGCCGCGCATCGAGCCGGAATTGTCGATCAGCAGCGTCACCACGGTGTCGCGGAAATCGGTGTCGCGCTCGTGCTTGAAGCTCAGCGCGCCGAGCGGGTCGGTGACCACGCGGGTGAGGCGCGCGGTATCGAGCAGGCCCTCTTCGAGGTCGAACTCCCAGCTCCGGCTCTGCTGCGCCATCAGGCGGCGCTGCAGCTTGTTGGCGAGCCGCGCCACGGCGCCGGCGAGGTTTTCGAGCTGCTTGTCGAGCAGGGCGCGGAGCTGATCGAGCTCCTCGGGCGGACAGAGCTCGGCCGCCTTGACGATCTCGTCGAATTTCTGGGTGAAGATCTTGTAGTTGAACTGGTTGGAGAATTCCTTGGCGTTGGCGCCGGGGGGCGGCAAGGGAGCTTCGTCGCCCGCCTCGCCGGGCTGGTCGTCGTCGGTCTCGGTGAAGTCCTGGTCGGTGCCTTCGGTTTCGCCGGTCTCGTCGCTGTCGCCGGGCGCCTGATCCTCTTCGGCCTCGGCGTCCTCGCTCTCGCCCTCGCCCTGCTCGGGCGTCTTGTCGTCGTCCTGGCCGCGCTCGGGGTCCTGGTCGTCGCCCCTGTCGTCGTCGCTGTCGCCATCGGCGTCGTCGAGCTCGCCCTCCGGAACGAGGTTCAGGTCGCGCAGCACGTGCCGCGCGGCGCGCGCGAACAGTTCCTGGTTCTCGTATTGCTGCAGCAGCGAGGTCAGCGACAGGCCGGCCTTCTGCTCGATCTCCTTCTTCCACAATTCGACCAGCGCATTGCCCGAGGGCGGAATCGTCACCCCGGCGAGCTTTTCGCGCAGGATCAGGCCCAGCGCTTCGGCCAGCGGCGCATCGTCCTTGTTGGCGACCTCGGCGAGGTTGGCGCGGAACAGCCGGTCGTCCAGCATCTCGTGGATGTTGCCAACCATGCCCGGCATGCGGATGCAGCCCAGCGCCTCGACCCGCGCCTGCTCGAGCGCATCGAAGGCGGCGCGCGCCTCGGGCTCGGCCGGCGAGCGGCGACGGTGCACGTCGGGGTCGTGGCTGGCGAGCCGCATGGCCATGGCGTCGCCCTGGCCGCGGGCGATGGCGACGTCGCGGCGCGTCGGCAGGCGCGGCAGGTTGGCGAGCCGCGCCTTGTCGGAGGTCAGTAGCGGCCGGTCGGCCGAAAAGCTCACCTCGAGCTCGGGCTTTGCCGCGACGGCGCGCACCGCCGCGCCCATGGCGCTCTTGAACGCCTGGGTGGTGTCGGGCTTGTTCGCCTTGCTGCGCGGAGCTTGTGCCATCAGTGCGAGCGTCCCTCGGGCCTGTGCACCGCCACGATGAGGAACATCGGCCGGGTGAGTTCGGTCGCCGCCCAATCGGGATTGGCTGCGAGCTGCGCCTCGCTCGGCCGCCACTCGTTTATCGCGCGGCAGGTGAAGCCGGCGCCGGCGAGGGTGTTGAGCATGGTGGCGAGAGTGCGGTGGTACTTCACCACGCCGTCGACGATCCAGTCGGTGCGGCGCGGACCCTCGACGCTGTAGTCGGCGATGGCGAAGGCGTCGCGGCCATCGCTCGCCGGCACCCATTCCGGAACGGCGCGCGCCGCATAGATCGGATGCTCGACCGAGAACACGAGATCGCCGCCCGGCACCAGCGCGGTATGGATCATCGTCGTGATGCGGGTGAAGTCGGCGAGGTAGTGCAGGGTCAGCGCGCTGACCACGAGGTCGGCGCTCTGCGGCTCGAGCACCAGCGTGTCGAGGTCGGCGCGGCGGTAGTCGATGGCGGCATCGGCGCTGGCGGCGCGGGCGGCAGCCAGCATCTTTTCCGACAGATCGTAGGCCAGCACGCGTTGCGCGCCTTCGGCCGCGAGCCAGCGGCTCAGATGGCCGAAGCCGCAGCCGAGCTCGACGACGCGCTTACCGGCGATGGGCGGCAGCAGGGCGCGAAACGACTCCCACTCCGCCGTGCCGTCGAGGCCGAGGCGCGAGCGCGGGAAGTCGCTGTAGCCGGCAAAGAACGCCGGATCGTCGTAGATGTTCTGCGCCATTGCTGCCAGTGCCCGATCAGGCGGTGACCGCCAAATTCGCGGCGCTCTCCGGCAGGTCCTCGCCGAACACGCGCTGGTAGAACTCGGCCACCACCGGGCGCTCGAGCTCGTCGCATTTGTTGAGGAAGGTCAGCCGGAAGGCGAAGCCGAGGTCGCCGAAGATTTGCGCGTTCTCGGCCCAGGTGATCACCGTGCGCGGGCTCATCACCGTGCTGAGGTCGCCGTTGATGAAGGCCTGCCGGGTGAGGTCGGCGAGGCGCACCATGTTGGCCACGGTCTTGCGCCCCTTCTCGTTCTGGTACGACTTGGCCTTGGCGAGCACGATGCCCGCTTCCTTGTCGTGCGGCAGATAGTTGAGCGTGGTGACGATCGACCAGCGGTCCATCTGGCCCTGGTTGATCTGCTGCGTGCCGTGATAAAGGCCCGACGTGTCGCCCAGCCCGATGGTGTTGGTGGTGGCGAACAGGCGGAAGGCCGGGTGCGGGGTGATGACGCGGTTCTGGTCGAGCAGCGTCAGCCGGCCCGAGGATTCGAGCACGCGCTGGATCACGAACATCACGTCGGGGCGGCCGGCGTCGTATTCGTCGAACACCAGCGCGATGTTGTTCTGCACCGCCCAGGGCAGGATGCCGTCGCGGAACTCGGTCACCTGCTTGCCGTCCTTGAGCACGATCGCGTCCTTGCCGACGAGGTCGATGCGGCTCACATGCGCGTCGAGGTTGACGCGGACCAGCGGCCAGTTGAGGCGCGCCGCGACCTGCTCGATATGCGTCGACTTGCCGGTGCCGTGGTAGCCCTGCACCATCACGCGGCGGTTGAAGGCGAAGCCGGCCAGGATGGCGAGCGTGGTGTTGCGGTCGAACAGATAGTCCGGATCGGTCGGCGGGGTATGCGGATCGGTCTCGGCATAGCCCATGACCTTCATGTCGGTGTCGATGCCGAAGGTCTCGCGGACAGAAAATTCCTTGTTCGGCAGGTTCGTATAATCGGCCATTTCCTGGGACTCTTGAGGAGTTTCGAGGCGGCAGGGCGCGCCCGAGGGGGTGCGGGCTCTATAGCAGCATCGTTTATGGGTGGGTAGGGGCCGTTTCGCCCCCGCTTTCGCCCCCCGGATATAGGCGCCGGAGCCCGCGAATCCAAGGCTTTTGCCCCGTATTGGGCGGATCGGCGCCTAGCGCCGTGTCGCCAGCCAGATGGTGTGCCGCGCGCCGCGGCCGCCATGCCGGGCCCGCACCCGCACCGCTTCGGCGGCGAAGCCGGCCTTGCTCAGCCGGCGGGTGAAGCGTTCGTCCGGATGCGCCGACCATGTCGCGAGCACGCCGCCCGGCGTCAGCGCGGCTTTCGCGCGGGCGAGGCCGGGCAGCGTATAGAGCCCGTCATTGCCGTCGCGGCTCAGCCCTTCGGGGCCGTTGTCGACGTCGAGCAGGATGGCGTCATAGGCCGCCCTGGCGCGGCCGATCACCGCGGCCACGTCGGTCACCTCGATGTCGACGCGTGGATCGTCGAGGCAGCCGGCGAACAGCGGCGCCAGCGGGCCGCGCGCCCAGGCGACGATCTCGGGCACCAGCTCGACCACGCCGATGCGCACGTCGGCGGGCATCGCCGCCAGCGCGGCGCGCAGGGTGAAGCCCATGCCGAGGCCGCCGATCAGCACGCGAGCGTTGCGGCGCGACCCGATGCGGCCCCAGCTCAGCGTCGCGAGGTCTTCCTCCGAGCCGGACATGCGGCTGTTCATCAGCGGGTTGGTGCCGGCGAAGATGCAGAACTCGCTGCCGCGCTGCGTCAGCCTGAGGCGCGCGCCGTCGCCGGGAACCGTCGCTGTGCCCAGTTCCACCCATGGCAGCATGGCGCGTCCCTGGTCGGCTCAGGCGCCGACGAAGCCCTTGGTCTTGAGGTGCGAATAGGCGGCGATGATCGAGCGCAGCCGTTCTTCCGAGGCCTTGTCGCCGCCATTGGCGTCCGGGTGGTGGATCTTCACCAGGGCCTTGTAGGCGCGCTTGATCTCGTCGGATTTGGCGCCGGTCTTGAACCCCAGCGTCTCGAAGGCGCGACGGTCGTTCTCGTGCAGCTTGATCTCGCGCTCGGCCTGCGGGCCGCGGGCGTTGGCGCGGCGGTAGCGGGCCCACACATGCAGCGGGTCGGAGAAGCGGCGCTGTCCGGCGCCGCTGCTGTCGCGCTTGGGCATGCGCGGGCCGGCATAGGCGCCGGGCTTGCTGCCCAGGCCCCAGCTCGGGCGCCCGTCGGTCTCGGCGGTGCGGTACAGATGCTCCTCGCGCTCCTTGTCGGTCATGCCGGAAAAGAAGTTGAAGGCGGTGTTGTAGTGCCGCACGTGCTCGAGGCAGAAATGGTGGTACTCGCCCTCGAAGCGGTGGCCCTTGGGGGCCTTGTAGAGGCCGGGCTGGTCGCAGCCCTCCCAGGCGCAATCGGGCACCTCCGGACGCGGGTCCGGCGCATTGTGCCGCGGCTGGATGCGGATGCGGTCGAAGAGCTTGGAATCGATAGTCATCAGTCCTAGTTACGTCCCGAAATGCCGAACGCCCAAGAGGGGTACCCATATGCCTGTTCGCGACGCGATTGTTGCAAAACTTTCTGCCAAATTCGTCCCCGAGCATCTTGAAGTGATCGATGAAAGTTCACGACATCAAGGGCACGCCGGATCGCGGCCGGAAGGCGAAACGCATTTCCGCGTCCGCATCGCCGCCCGCAGCCTCGCCGGCATGAGCCGGGTGGCGCAGCACCGGGCCATCACCGATGCGCTCGGCGACGAATTCGCGGCGGGCGTGCACGCCCTCGCCATCGAGGTATCGGCGTCGCCACAGCGCGAAATGCCGCGTGCCTGAGCCGAAAAAATCGCGGGTGCCGGGGCTGGAGCACCGGTTTGCGGCAGCGCTGTGGCGTTGACTATGTTGTGACGGGACAAGCCGAATTCCAGGCGTTGCGGCGGCAACCTTACCAAAGTACGGCGCAATCCCGGCCCGCTCGTGGCCGCGTGCCACGCCACGAGCAAAGTGTCGCCCCCCTCGCTTTCTAGCACTTGCTGGGCAGGCAGCTTCAGGAGGGCGCAATGAAAATGTCGCTGCAGCGGGCTTTGCGCGCGCGCTGACACCCCATCCCCAAGCTTCCCTCCCTCTCGCCGGGGAGGGATGGATGGACCCCCGGGTCCGTCCCTCCGGCGTCGCTGCGCTCCCGCAAAGAGCGTGGCCCAGCGGTTTGTAGTTCGTCGACCTGGACCCCGACTTGGAGGCAACCACGCGTTCCATACGCGCTGCCGGGGTGACGCCGGAGCTGGGGGCTAGGGGGCGAAGCGGATGTCCAGCTTGATCCCGGCCAGGCCGGACATGCCAACCAGCGCGTCGATGCTGAACAGGTTGATCTTACCGCGCATGAGGTCGGAAATGCGCGGCTGGCTGACTCCCAACCGCCTGGCGGCTACGGCCTGCGTCCAGCCCTGCGCCTTGATGTAGGTTTCGAGTTGATACATCAGGCTCGACAGCACCTTCATGCGTTGCCGCTCGGCCAGATCGTCCTCGATCGCATCCCAGACGCTTTCGAACGACTGGCTAGCGGGTTCGCCGTCTGGCAATGAGGGCTTTGTAGCGCGCCGTCGCGAGCTCAAGGTCGGCGCGGCCGGTGCGTTGAGACTTCTTTTGGAAGCAGTGGAGGACGTAGACCGCTTCTTCGAACTTGGCGATGTAGACGACACGGAACGCTCCTTCTTCATGGATGCGAATCTCGCCGACGCCGGCTCCGATGCTCGGCATCGGCTTCCAGTCCAGCGGTTGCTTGCCCTGCTGTATCCGCCAGAGGTCATGGCCGGCCTGACGGCGGGCGAGAAGCGGGAAATCCCGCAAAGCCTCGCCGGACGAGCCTTCGAAATCGACACGCTTGTCCATATCCGAAACACCAAAATTATACAAGTATCAGTATAAGTCGTCAGTCACGACTTAGTCCCGCATCTCCTCCAGATACGTCCGCACCGCCTGTGGATCGACGTTCTTTTCGATGAAGGCCTGGCCGATGCCGTGGGTAAGGATGAAGGTCAGGGCGCCGCGGACCACCTTCTTGTCCTGGGCGATGGCGTCCATCAGGTAATCGGTGCCGGGCAGGCCGCCGGGGATGTCCTGCAGCGTCGTCGGCAGGCCGGCGCGCTTGAGGTGCGCGGCGATGCGGCCGGTGTCCTGGCTCGGGGCGAGGCCGAGCTTCGCCGAAAAGCCATGCGCCAGCACCATGCCGATGGCGACGCCCTCGCCATGCAGCAGCCGGTCGGAAAAGCCGGTGGCCTTCTCCAGCGCGTGGCCGAAAGTGTGGCCGAGATTGAGCAGCGCGCGCACGCCGGTTTCCTTCTCGTCGGCCAGCACAAAACGCGTCTTGGCGGCGCAGGCGCGGGCGATGGCCTCGGCACGGGCCGGGCCGCCGGCAAAGATCTCCGGCTGCTGCTGCTCGAGCCAGAAGAAGAAGGCCTCGTCGTCGATCAGCCCGTATTTCACCGTCTCGGCGTAGCCGGCGGCGAATTCGCGCGGCGGCAGGGTGGCGAGCGCACCGATATCGGCCAGCACCAGCTTTGGCTGGTGGAAGGCGCCGATCAGATTCTTGCCGTGTGGCGAGTTGATGCCTGTCTTGCCGCCGACGGAGCTGTCGACCTGCGCCAAAAGGCTCGTCGGGAGCTGCACGAAATCCATGCCGCGGCGGGTGATCGCGGCGGCGAAGCCGGCGAGGTCGCCGATGACGCCGCCGCCCAGCGCCAGCACGATGTCGCCGCGCTCGAGCCGCGCTTCGAGCAGGCCCTCGACCACCTCGTTGAGCCGGCCGATCGATTTGCTGGCCTCGCCATTGGGCACCACCACCGTTGCGTGCCTGAGGCCGGCGGCGTCGAGCGCGCGGGTCAGCCGCGGCAATTGCGCCTTGGCCACTTCGCTGTCGGTGACGATGCCATAGCGGCGGCCGGGAAACATCGCCTGCAGCCGTTCCCCCGCGCTTTCGAGCAGATCGGGGCCGATCAGGATGTCGTAGGCGCGCTCGCCCAGCGGCACATGGACAAGGGTCGGCTCAGCCATCGCGGTCTCCAAGGTGCAGCAGCAGTGCCTCGATCACGTCGGAGGCCACCTGGTCCTGCGGCACGTCGCGGCTGACGATGGTGACGTCGGCCTCGGCGTAAGTGGGGTAGCGCCGGTCGATCAGCTCCTGCAGCGTCTGGCGCGGATTGGCGGTCTTGAGCAGCGGCCGGTTGGAGCGCCGTTGCACGCGGGCAAACAGCAGTTCGAAATCGGCCTTGATCCACACCGACACCGCCGAGGCCTTGACCAGCGCGCGGGTCTCGGCGTTCATGAAGGCGCCGCCGCCGGTGCCCAGCACCAGGTCGCGGTCCTTGAGCAGCCGGGCGATCACCCGTACCTCGCCGGCGCGGAAATCGGCCTCGCCGCGGGTGGCGAAGATGTCTTCGATCGACATGCCGGCGGCTTTTTCCACTTCTTCGTCGCTGTCGACGAAATGCCGGCCGAGCCGCGCCGCGAGCCGCCGGCCGACGGTGGTCTTGCCGGCGCCCATCATCCCCACCAGCACGACGGCGCGCCCGTCCAGCAGGGCGTTGAGCTCGTCCTTGTGCGCATCGCGCGGTGGCGGGGCTGCGGTCATCTTGGGTCCCGGGGCGTGGTCCGGGTTGAACCGTTAGGGCCTCCTAAAGTCAATCCCGCTACGATCCGGACCTGCCTCGCCCTTGATCGTGCCGCAGAATGGCGAGACAAAAGCAGTCCATCCACCACGCGGGATTCGATGCCGACCCTCATCCGCCTATTCATCGTGCTCGTGGTGCTGGCCGGCCTGGTGTTTGCCGGCATGATCGCCCTCACCATCATGGTCGATCCGGGCGAGAAGGACATCACCATCAAGATTCCGGCGCGCGAGCTGGTGCCGCCATCGGCGCCGATCGACCTCGACAACCTGCCGGCGCCGGTCAACGTGGCGCCCAAGGACGAGAGCTCCGCCGTCTCCTCGAGCCTGCCCTCGATCGACATTTCGGATTCGGAGGCCGACGAGTCCGGGGTGAAGACGGTCGACACCGGCGCCGAATGAGCAGCGCCCACCTGGTCGAGGCGTTCCTCGAAATGATGAGCGCGGAGCGCAACGCCGCGCCCAACACGCTCGAGGCGTACCGCCGCGACCTCACGGACTATGCCGGCTTCCTCGCCGCCAGGGGCAAGTCGGCCGAAACCGCCGGGCGCGAGCAGGTGGTGGCGTATCTGGCGTTCCTCGACGGGCAGGGGCTCGCGGCCTCGTCGGCGGCGCGGCGGCTGTCGGCGCTGCGGCAGTTCCACAAATTCCTCTGTGCCGACCAGGTCCGGCCCGACGATCCGACGCGCATCGTCGCCAGTCCGCGCAGACGCCGGCCGCTGCCCAAGGTGCTCGGCGTCGCCGAGGTCGACCGGCTGCTGGCGACGGCCGAAGCCGGGGCGAACGCCGAGGCGCCGGAGCATAAGCGGCTCGCGGCGCGCCGGCTCTACGTGCTGCTCGAGCTGCTCTATGCCACCGGCATGCGGGTCAGCGAGCTGGTGAGCCTCAGGCGCGCCGCGGTGATGCGCGATGCGAGCTATCTCAGCATCACCGGCAAGGGCAACAAGGAGCGCATCGTGCCGGTCAACGACCGGGCGCGCGATGCGGTGCGGTCGTGGGTGGCGACGCTGCCGCCGGGGCCGTGGCTGTTCCCCGCCGGCGGCGAGGACGGCTATCTCAGCCGGCAGGTGTTCGCGCGCGACCTCAAGGGGCTTGCCGGCCGCGCCGGCATCGCCAGCGCCCGCGTGGCGCCGCACGTCCTCCGCCACGCCTTCGCCAGCCATCTGCTGCAGGGCGGCGCCGATCTGCGCGTGGTGCAGACGCTGCTCGGCCACGCCGACATCTCCACCACGCAGATCTACACGCACGTGCTGGACGAAAAGCTCAGGACGCTGGTGGAGCAGCACCACCCGCTGGCCGAAAAGAGCTGAGCGTGCGGTCGGCCGACCGCTAGGGCCGCCGCCACACCGTCAGCGACACCCCGGCATCCAGCTCTTCCGTTTCCGCGGCCCGCAGGCCCGCTTGCGCCAGCACGTCCCAGGGCAGGCCGCCGGAAAAGCACGGCACCCCGTCGGGGATGGCGAGGCCGGCCACCGTGACCAGTTCGAAGCTGGTGAAGCCGGGCAGGAACAGGTCGAAGACGCGCTGGCCGCCGGTAACGGCCACCACGCCGTCGGCGATGCCGAGGCCGGCGAGCACGCGCCTGAGCCCGATGCCGCTTGGGTTCCACAGCATGGTGTGATCGTCCCCCGGGGCGCGTTCGAGCCAGGCGACGCGGCTCGTCACCACCAGCCGCTTGCGGCCCGGATTGGGGTGGGCCTCATGGCCGATCCGGCCGAGCACCACCAGCACCGCGCGGTCGAGCGCCGCCTGGAAGCGGCGCCAGTCGGCGTCGTTCCGCAGTGCGGCGGGCATTTTGTGGTCGCGGTCGGCGATCATGCCGTCGGCGGACACGATGGCATGTCCGACAATCTCCAATGCCATCGCGGCCTCCATTCAGTGGGCATTCACGCAAAGCGGGTGAGAGCAGTAGAGTGGCGGCAAATTGCATGCAATTGTTCCGCGAATTGCCACAAAGACTTCGTTACGTCCTGCGAGGGTCCGTCGCAGACCGACTTCACACGATCAGAGGAAACGCCATCGTGCTCAATATCTCCAAAGCGGCGCTGCTCGCCGCCGTGCTCAGCCTCGCGGCCGCCCCGGCGGTGCTCGCCCAGGACAGCAGTTCGTCGTCCGCCGAAGCGAGCGCGCCGGTCACCACCACGCGGGCGAGTTTCGATTCCCGCGTTTCCATCCCGACGGTGACGGCGGTCGATTCGAGCATGGACGAGGTGACGCTGCGCGAGGTGCTGAGCGGCAACCTCGCGGCGCACGCCTCCGAGCTCTCGGCGCTGTCGGCCACCAGCATCACCGTCCCCGAGATCACGCTGACCATCACCACCAGCGAAAACGGCGGCACCCCGCAGGTCACCGAGATGTCGTACAAGGATCTGGTGCTGCGCGACGTCAAGAACGGCATTGCCGCGAGCGCCAGCGTCGGTTCGGCGGTGAGCAAAAGCCCCGAGGGCACCTTCACCTTCGGCAAGATGTCGACGGGGCTGCTCGACATCGGCGGCATCCTCGCGCTCTACGCCATGGTGCCCAGCACCGGCAGCGAACCGCCGCTGAAGCCGATCTACCGCAACTTCACCTGGGACGGCGCCAAATTCGAGGCGGACGGGGTGAGCTGCGATATCGGCAGGATCGCCACCGACGAGTTCGACGCGCGGCCGCTCAAGGTGTCGTTCAAGGAGCTGACCGACGCCGCCAACGAGCTCGAGGCAGCCAAGGACGGGGCGCCGCCGGCCGCCGCCATGGGCAAGGTCGTGACCTTCCTCACCGACATCTTCCAGGCGTTCAAATCGACGCCGACCACGGTGGGCGCCATCGACTGCTCGGGCACCGGCAAGGACGGCAAGCCGTTCGCGCTGACGCTGGGCGGCGTCGAGATGGGCGGCTTCTCGCCGGGCAGCTATCCGGCGGTGACCATCAACGACCTCAAGATCGCCGCCAGCGACGGCTCGGTCGGCCTCAAATCGGCGACCTTCAAGGCGATCGATTTCGGCCAGCCGCTCGATGCGCTCAAGGCGGCGAGCGGCGTCGATCCGGCCTGGTTCGACAAGAACTGGCGCAAGATCATTCCGGCGTGGGGCGGCATGTCGCTGACCGGGCTCGCGGTGGACGTGCCCGATCCCGAGCAGCAAAGCGGCCGCGTGCAGCTCAACGTCGCCGATTTCGACCTGACGCTCGGCGACTATCTGAACGGCATTCCAACCAAGATCAGCAGCTCGGCGCATGGCGTCGACATGCCGCTGCCGCCCGACAGCGACGACGACACGGCCAAGATGCTCAAGGCCATCGGCATCAGCAAGATCAACGCCAGCTACGAGTTCACCGCGAGCTGGGACAAGGCCGGCCAGGCGATCAGGATCGACAACCTCTCGGTCTCGGGCGCCGATCTCGGCAGTTTCGCCCTGGCGGCGGTGGCGGGCAACGCCACCGAGCAATTGTTCGCCGTCGATCCCGATTTGCAGCAGGCGGCCTCGATGGGGGTGACGGTCAAATCCATCACCTTCACCATCACCGACAGCGGGCTGGGCGACAAGCTGGTGCCGCTGCTGGCGGCCGAGCAGAACGCCGACCCCGCGACCTTCCGCACACAGATGGCGGGGGTGGCGGAAGGCGCGGCGCTGCAGATGCTGGGCAGCACCGACGCGGCGCGCGCGCTGGGCGCGGCGGTCGGCGACTTCATGTCGGGCAAGACCAAATCGGTGCGCATCGACGTCACCGCCAAGGACCCCAACGGCATCAGCGTGCCGCAATTGATGCAGGCCAGCGACGATCCGACGGTGCTGGCCAGCGCCGTCGACATCACCGGCAGCTCGCCGAACTAGGGTTCGCTTGACACCGGCAGTCCCGCTCGCCACTTTCCGGCCATGATGCGCAGCGACATCGCTCGCGATTTTCAACGGCCAGGCGGGCGGGAATGCAGTCCTATCTCGATTTCGAAAAACCGGTCGCCGACCTCGAAGGCAAGATCGCCGAGCTGAAATCGCTGTCGGGCGCCGAAAAGGCGGTGTCGATCGACGACGAGGTGGCGGCGCTCACCGTACGCGCCGACCAGGCGCTGGTCGACATCTACAAGCGGCTCACGCCCTGGCAGAAGACGCAGGTCGCCCGGCACCCGCAGCGGCCGCATTTTTCCGACTACATCAAGGGTCTCGTCACCGAGTGGACGCCGCTGGCCGGCGACCGCAAATATGCCGAGGACGCGGCGGTGCAGGCCGGCTTCGGCCGCTTCAACGGCACGCCCGTCGCCATCATCGGGCAGGAGAAGGGCTCGACCACCGAGACCCGGCTCAAGCACAATTTCGGCATGGCGCGGCCCGAGGGCTACCGCAAGGCGGTGCGCATCATGGACATGGCCGACCGCTTCGGCATTCCGGTGGTGTCGTTCGTCGATACCGCCGGCGCCTATCCGGGGATCGGCGCCGAGGAGCGCGGGCAGGCCGAGGCCATCGCCCGCTGCACCGAAAAATGCCTCGAGATCGGCGTGCCCAACCTTGCCATCATCATCGGCGAGGGCGGCTCGGGCGGCGCCATCGCCATCGCCACGGCCAATCGCGTGCTGATGCTCGAAAACTCGATCTATGCCGTGGCCTCGCCCGAGGCGTCGGCCTCGATCCTGTGGAAGGACGCGGCGCGCGCCATGGACGCCGCCAACAACATGAAGATCACGGCGCAGGATTTGCTGGGCTTCGGCGTCATCGACGGCATCATCCCGGAGCCGGCGGGCGGCGCGCATCGCCACCCGCAGACGGTGATGGCCAACACCGCCGAAGCGATCGGCGCGTTCCTGCGCGAGTTCCCCGGCAATCGCGGCCCGCTGCAGGTGCGCGAGCTGCGCCGCGAAAAGTTCATGGCCGTGGGCACGGCGCTGAACTGACGACACGCCACGATGCGGCAATCGTCTCACCTCGCCCCTCAGGGGAGAGGTCGGCGCCTTGGCGAGCGGAGCGAGCCCTTCCCCTATCCCCGCAGCACCCTCATCGCCGCCTCGTGCAGTTCCGGCGTCGCCGCGGCGACGCAATTGCCGCCGGCTTCGGCGGGGCCGCCGTCCCAGGTGGTGACGACGCCGCCGGCATTCTCGATGATCGGGATCAGCGGCGCGATGTCGACGTTCTTGAGCATGGATTCGGCGACGATATCGATGTGCCCGGCGGCCAGCAGGCAATAGCCGTAGCAGTCGAGGCCCCAGCGGATCTGCAGCGTCGCCTGCCGCAGCCGGGCGATGTTGTCGGTGGTGCCGGCGAGCTCGAAGATGTCGGGCGAGGTGGCGGTCACCTTGGCGCGGCCGAGCTCGGTGAGGCCTGAGGTGCGCAGCGGCCGGGTCTCGCCGTGCCGGCTGTAGACCGCCGTTCCAGGCAGGCCGAGATAGGTCTCGCCGGTGAACGGCTGCGCCATCAGGCCGGCGACGGCGCGCCCGCGGTGCATCAGGCCGATCAGCGTGCCCCACACCGGCACGCCGGAGATGAAGGCGCGGGTGCCGTCGATCGGATCGACGATCCAGTCATAGGCGCCGGCCGAGGCCTTGGGGTCCCATTCCTCGCCGATGATGCCGTGCTCGGGAAAGCGTGCCGCGAGCACGGCGCGGATGGCGATCTCGGCGTCGCGGTCGGCGGCGGTCACCGGATCGAAGCCGGTTTCCCACTTGTTTTCCACCGCCAGCGGGGTGCGGAAGCCGGCAAGGGTGCGTTCGGCGGCGGCCTCGGCGGCGGCGAGCAGCGTTGCCTGCACCAGGGCGGGATCGAGGCCGGCGAGGCCATCTGCGGTCATGAAGGGCTCCGGAGAAGATTGTCGTTCTTATGCAGGGCCATAGCAGGCACGGCCCGGCGCAATATCGGCATTTTTGCCGAGGGCAGGTGATTCATTTATGCAACAGGCGGCGCGGCGCGTCTGTTGAAGAGCATGCTGTTGCTTGTCTCGTGCGGCAAATCAGTTCACGCCGAAGCTGCATGATGGATGGGCGGTTCGCGGCGCTGCCGCGACTATCGGCAGTGCGAGCCGCCGTCGTTTCCTCCCTTGACTGGGGCCGCTGCTAGATCGCGCGGCCCCTTCTCTTTGCGGGACCGGTCATTCGGCGGCCTTGGCCGGCTGGTGCAGCGGGGCGGTCAGCAGGCTCATGTCGTAGCCGATCAGCGCCAGGGTCAGCCGGTCGAGCAATTGCCGGATGGCGTTGAAGCCCTCGTTCCGCTCCAGCGTCACTTCGTTCATGTAGAGGTGGCGCGAGATCTCGACCTGCAGCGCGTGGATGCCGTGCTGCGGCCGGCCGTAGGTGCGGGCGATGAAGCCGCCGGCATAGGGGCGGTTGCGCGCCACGCGCAGGCCGGCGCCGGCGAACACCATCTCGCACAGATCGATCAGGCCGGTGGCGCAGGTGGTGCCGTAGCGGTCGCCGAGCACGATGTCGGGGGCCAGCCGGTCGCCCGAGCGGGCGATGCGCGGCATCGAATGGCAGTCGATCAGCACCGCCACGCCGAACGCCGCGACGGCGTCGGACAACAGGCGCTGCAGCGTCGCGTGATAGGGCAGGTAGATGCCCTCGATGCGCATGCGTGCATCCTCCAGCGTCAGCAATTCGCGGTAGATCGGCTTGTTCTCGGCCACCACCCTGGCGATGGTGCCGAGCCCGGCGGCGACGCGCGGGCTCGTGGTGTTGAACCGGTCCGACAGCGGATCGGCGAACATTTGCGGGTCGAGCTCCCACGGCTCGCGGTTGACGTCGAGATAGGCGCGCGGGAAATGCGCCCGCAGCAGCGGCGTGCCCAGATGCGGCGCCCGGGCGAACAATTCGTCGACATAGGCGTCCTCGGACTGGCGGATCGACAGATGGTCGAGCCGGGTCATCTTGAGGAAGCGGTCGGGATATTCGCGCCCGGAATGGGCCGAGTTGAACACGATCGGCGCGGTCAGCCGGCGGGGTCGGATGGTTTCGAAGGCCGGTTTTTCCCAGTAGTCGGACCGCAAATCACACTCCAGCGGGCTTGTGGCAATTATCCTGCATCCCGCTCCCGGCTTTGTCCAGCAGCCGGAAAGCCGCGATATGGCCCGTTGCGATTCGGCAAAACTCGATTAAACATCGCCGTGCCCGGGCAGTGGGCATGTTGCGGGGAGTTCTGAGAGCGATGAAGCGGATTCTTCTGGCCGAAGACGATAACGACATGCGCCAGTTCCTGACGCGCGCGCTCAAGACCGCCGGCTATGAGGTGGTGTCGTTCGACAACGGCAAATCCGCCTATGAGCGGCTGCGCGAGGAACCGTTCTCGCTGCTGCTCAGCGATATCGTGATGCCGGAGATGGACGGCATAGAGCTCGCGCGCCGCGCCACCGAGCTCGATCCCGACCTCAAGGTGATGTTCATCACCGGCTTTGCCGCCGTGGCGCTCAACCCCGACAGCGAGGCGCCCAAGGATGCCTCGGTGCTGAGCAAGCCATTCCATCTGAAGGATCTGGTCAACGAGGTCGAGCGCCTGCTCGCCGCCTGACCGGGCGCTCACGCATGCACCTCGTCCTCGTCGGCGCGCTTGCGCCGGCGGGCAGGCTTGCGGACCTCGCGTCCATGCCGAAAAGCGGCGCGGACGGGGCAAAAGGTTCCCGTCCGGCACGAATCTTTCGGCTTGCCCGCGACGGAACCAAGATGACCTCCTCAGGCTTCAAGGCTCCGGCGAGCGGCAGTTGAAGGGGCAGGTTTGACGGCACGGTGGACCATTGCGGCAGGTGCCGGGGCGCTCGGGCTCGTGCTGCTGGGCGCGGTGCCGGCGGAAGCGGCGGAAGCGGCCGCCCATGGCGGCTCCGAAGTGATGCTGCTGGCCCAGGTGCTGCTGCTGGTGCTGTTCGGGCGCCTGCTCGGCGAATTGATGTTCCGCCTCGGCCAGCCCTCCATCATCGGGCAGATTCTCGCCGGCATCATCCTCGGGCCGACGGTGCTGGGGGCGCTGTGGCCGGGCGCCGAGGCATTCCTGTTTCCCCCGGGCGGCGAGCAGGCGGCCATGCTCGACGGCATCGCCCAGCTCGGCATCCTGTTCCTGCTGCTGCTGGCCGGCATGGAGACCGATCTCGGGCTCGCCTACCGGCTGCGCAGGCATGCCATCGCCGTGTCGCTCAGCGGCATCGCCGTGCCCTTCGCCTGCGGCTTCGCGCTCGGCATGCTGGTGCCCGACTGGGTGCTGCCCGAGGCCGACAAGCGGCTGGTGGCGGCGCTGTTCTTCGGCACCGCGCTCTCCATCTCCTCGCTCAAGATCGTCGCCACGGTGGTGCGCGAGATGAACTTCATGCGCCGCAATGTCGGCCAGCTCATCGTCGCCTCGGCGGTGATCGACGACACCGCCGGCTGGGTGATCATCGCCATTACGCTCGGCATCGCCACCACCGGTTCGGTGGCGCTGGGGCCGCTCGCTATCACCGTCATCGGCACGGCGCTGTTCCTTGCCGTCGCCTTCACCGTCGGCCGCCGCGCCGCCTTCGAGGTGATCCGCTGGACCAACGACAATTTGCACTCCGACCTGCCGGTCACCACCGCCATTGTCGGCATCATGGGCGTGCTGGCGCTCATCACCGCCGGCATCGGCGTGCAGACCGTGCTCGGCGCCTTCGTCGCCGGGCTGCTCATCGGGCAGTCGCCGATCCTCACGCGGCAGATCGACGAACAATTGCGTGGCCTCACCACGGCGCTGTTCATGCCGGTGTTCTTTGGCCTCACGGGCCTCCGCGCCGATCTGCGGGTGCTGCTCGAGCCGACCACGGCGCTCCTCGCGCTCGGGCTCATCCTCATCGCCAGCCTCGGCAAGTTCGGCGGCGCCTTCCTCGGCGCCAAGCTCAACGGCATGAGCCGCGCCGAGGCGCTGGCGCTCGGTTTCGGCATGAATGCGCGCGGCTCCACCGAGGTCATCGTCGCCTCGATCGGGCTCAGCGTCGGCGTGCTCGACCAGCGGCTGTTCTCGGTGATCGTCACCATGGCCATCGTCACCACGCTGATCATGCCGCCGACGCTGCGCTGGGCGCTCGGCCGGCTGCCGCTCAAGGAAGAGGAAAAGGAGCGGCTCGAGCGCGAGGAGTTCGAGGAAGACAGCTACGTGGCGCGGCTCGAACGCATTCTCCTCGTGGCCGACCAGTCGCCCAACGGCAAGCTCGCCTCGACGCTGGCGGGACATCTGGGCGGCCTGCGCAACATGCCGGTGACGGTGCTGGCGCCGCATGACGAGTCCGCCGCCGGCGAGGAGGCGGCGGACGTCGCCGCGGCGCGCTCCGACGCCACGCAGGTCAGGACCGCCTCGGAGGGCGGCATCGCCAAGGCGCAGGAGACCGACGAGACACGCGAGAACAGCCTGCATGTCGAGGCGCGGACCACCGTCGACGACCTCGGCACCGCCATCGGCGCCGAGCTCGACAAGGGGCACGATCTGATGTTCCTCGGGCTCCATCCGGTGGCCGCCGAAGCGGGCGGCTACGAGGCGCGGATCAAGACGGCGCTCGACGCCTTCCGCGAGACCACCGCCATCGCCAGCGCCCGCGGACAATTGTCGCGCCTGCCCGATGCGACGCTGCGCATCCTGGTGCCGATCAGCGGCGATGCCCGCTCGATGCGGGCGCTCGAGCTCGGCGTGCTCATCGCCAAGGCCGGCAATGGACGCGTCGCCGCCATCTCGGTGCCGCAGGAGGACGAGGGCCGGCCGCGCACCGAGGCGCAGCTCGAAGCGCTGTTCGAGCATGTGCGCGAGATCGGCCGGCATTACGAGGTCGAGGTGCGCACCATCCGCGCCGGCGGCAACCGCGAGCTCGGCATCCTGACGCAGGCGCGGCGCGGCCGCTACAATTTGCTGCTGGTGGGCGTCGGCCGCCGCGCCGGCGACCGGCTGTCGCTGGGCACGCTGGCCGACACGCTGCTCGACACCGCCGACCGCTCGCTGCTGTTCTTCGTCACCGACTAGGGCAACGCATCGAATCATGGAATCGGCGAGCGCCCCGCACGCACTCCGCCAGCCCGCGGGGCGGGCGGTGATTGACGCTTGACCCCGCGGCGGCTTTTATGGTCTATCCGCGCCGCGACGGCCCCGACCGTCGCCTCGGAGAGATGGGTGTATAGCTCAGCGGGAGAGCACTACCTTGACATGGTAGGGGTCACAGGTTCAATCCCTGTTACACCCACCATCTCTTTGAAATACAACGCCTTTCGGCGTTCCTGCAGGATGGGTGCGTAGCTCAGCGGGAGAGCATCGCCTTCACACGGCGGGGGTCACAGGTTCAATCCCTGTCGCACCCACCATCCTTTCCGGGCTTTTTGCTCATGCACAGACTGTGCTCAGCCCGTGCAATTGCTCCGCAGGGTCAAAACTCTAGGCTCTTTGACGCCCTTTGTAGGTGTGACGGGCTAAAGCGGGCGTAAACCGAGAACGTGATCCTGGTTGAGCTGTGGCCCAAATATTGCGCGATTTCCTCAAACGTCACGCCAGCCTCAGCCATCCACACCGCCGCAGTGTGGCGGAGATCATGCGGCGTCACGTCCTCCAAGCCAGCGCGACGGACGGCGGCCGCGAACCCTCGCTTTATGTTCAGAACTCGATGGCCGGCATACTCGATGACGAACGGAGTCTGCGCGACAGCCTTAGCTGCTTCAAGGTCGGCCCGTAGTTGATCGTTGATCGGTACCGACAATGCGCGTCGCTTACGGTTATGCTCGCCCGGCACAACTAGGTAAATGCGGCCCCGCTCAAAGTCGACGCGGTCCCAAGTCAGATCCAGCAACGCGGAGCGACGGGCCGCGGTCTGCAGAGCCAGACGAACGAATAGCTTTACATGGGGCTGGAAACATCCACCGAGCAGCGCTCTCGCTTCAACCTTGGTGAGGTAGCGATCGCGAGGGGGAGGGGCGCTGGGTGCTTCAAACCGCGCCGTCGCGATCTTACTCCAATTTAGAGCCTGTCTGATGACGTTGATCTCCTTCAGGATCGTTCCATCACTCCGACCCATCGCCCGGCGATGTTGTGCGAACTTCTCACAGAGAAGCGGAGTAATCTGATCGGGCCTAAGATGGCCGAAGGTGGACCTCGCATTAGCCCATGCACCAGCCAGCCGATTGTAATCTCGGATGCGCCCGTTTTTGTATCCGAGATAGGCCTCCACGTAGTCGCCAACCGTAGAACCGACCGGCGCCGCCATGTCCCGCTGGAAGTCGGCTAGGCGGCGTTCTGCTTCATCCCGCAGGGCGGTACGTAGGGACTGACGTTTCGTTTGACCTCTGGCATCGGTCCAGACTGCGTAGAATTTTCCGCGGTATAGTTTGGCGCGGTAGTCGGGCATTCTTCGAACTCTCTCACTGCGGTAGCTGGGATGCGTATTAGCCGACCAACTCTAAAGTGCCGCAGGGTGCCCTTTGCGATGAGGTCTCGGACGTGTTGAGCCGACACCCCCCATCGCTGAGCGAGTTCCTCGCTTGAGAATGGTCTGCTTCCGTTGTTTGGTTGGGCGTCCATGGCCTGTTCGTGCCGCAGGTCAGGGACCGGTCGACGGGCAACGAGGTGTCCGTTGTCTATGCTTGTTCTGTGCCTCATGACCGCCCATATGGCGAACACTGGGGCGGCGTTCCAGCGCCGCCATTCTCAAATCCAATAGACTAGAAAACGAGCTCGGCTCCCGAGGGAGCCGAGTATGCTCAAGACCTAGTCCGCGGTGGTTGTCGGGTTGACCTCCTGTTCACCAAGCGCGATGCGGGACATTAGGTGCTGGTAGATTTCGGGCACCTCTTCTCCCGCGATGATGAGCAGGGCGGCGGCTACTTGGATGGTTCGGACGGCATCGTTGTTGTCCTCGCTCAGCTGAATGTTCGAGTAGTGGAGGTCCAGCTCGATGGAGAGGTGGCGCACGAGCTCCTTGACGAGCCGTTGATGGATCGGGTCCATGGTGGTGAGTTTCCTTGATGATGAGTTGGCCGGCGCCGCCTCCGGTTGTACTCATTTATGATACGTTGCTGTGCCATCAAGGGGCGGCGAAACTTTTTTTGAGGGTGAAGTGTGAGGGACGTTTGGGAGGAGCGAGCTCGGGAACTCGTCCGAGGGGCGATGATCGCCAAAGGGATCACGTACTCTGAACTGGCCCAGCTCATGACCAGTGGCGGCACGCCGGAAACAGATCAGAACCTCAGAAACAAGATTAGTCGGGGTTCATTTACCGCCGCCTTCCTGTTGCAGGTCTCAGAGGCGATGGGGCTGGATGTCGAGTTTGTCGAGCGAAAAGGCCGGTCCGCGTAGGCCGTCTAGCTGTCGTTTCCAAGCAGGTTGTTCAGTCTTTGGAAGGGACTGATGCCGCCGATGCCGGCGTGAGGTCGGATGGTGTTGTAGGCATCGGTCCACTGGCCGATGGCCTGGTTTCGATGGGCTGAGGAGATGTAAGGCCGGGCATAGACCCACTCTCTGAGCGAGGTCTGGATGAAGCGCTCGGTCTTGCCATTGGTGCGCGGGGTGTAGGGTCGGGTGCGGACGTGGCGGATGCCGGCCTGCTGCATTGCCTGGGCGAAGAGCTTGGAACGGTAGGCCGAGCCATTGTCGGTCATGACCCGTTCGACCCTGACCCCGAGGCGCTCGAACCAGTTGAGGGCGCGGCCGAGGAAGGCCGTGGCGTGCTCGCGCCCAAGGCCATCGAGCACTTCGGTATAGGCGAGCCGGGAACAGTCATCGACAACCACATGCAGATGTTCCCAGCCGATGCCCTCGACACTGTCGCGGCGATTGCCGGTCACACGATGGCTGGGACGGGCGATGCGGCCTGCTGCCTGCCAGACGTTGGCAAAGGGGTAGACAGCTTTAGGCTCGACGCGCCGTCGTACGGCTTTTCCCTCCCGGATCGGTTCAAGGAAATCGGCTAAGGATCGATCACAGCAACGTCACCCTGTCCCCGCTTTGGCAAGCCAACGCATTAGAGTTCGTGGAACCGGGCCTGATCCGCTTGTTCGAGCACGGGCTGCGAGAACCCACTCGCGCCACTCATTGTCTTCCAGTATGGCCTTGGCAGCAGCCAGGTTACCACCACGCCGCCTCAACTCTCCGACTAGGGCGTCGCGAAACACCGACACGGTTACACCTGCCTCGTCGCACCATGATTCAAGGGTGGTTGGCTTCGCGCCAACGTGTTTTGACTTTCGCGAGCGTGCGGCATTGATCGTCGCCAGCCACCTGGGGTCCTTAAGTAGCACTTGGATTGCGGACATTCGACTTAGCCGTCGCTCAACCATTAGAAGCCGAACTTGTTGGGCTACCCGCCACTGGGGATCGCTAAGAGGCATCGCTATCACTTTCGGACAACTGGAGGGACAAGCTCCCCGGGGCCCCCCTCTCTCTGCTGAGGTGGGATTAGTCTATTGGATGAATTTTTCCCCTGGTGGGGGATACTGCGAGGGAGTCTTAGGTGGCCATGTGTCAGCGTCCAACCGGCGGAACGACGGCCCTTACGCCGTGGATCATTGTACCCCCGGGGCGAGTTCCCGACTCGACGGTCATTCCGAACTCTTCCTGAGCCTCCCGCAGCAGCATGAGGAAACGATCCGCGCGCACGGGTCTCACTCCTTTACCGAGACGGAATGTCGACCATATTCCGAACAGCTCAGAGAAGCTAAGACTTCCACCCGCCGCTTGTGGTCCGACGAGAATGCCATTGCACTCCATGAGGAAATACCGAACAGAATTGTTCTGAGCGGCCATAATGTCACTGATATGTGAGTGGGACCCCGGCAGCGTGTAGCGTCCTTGCTTCCGTAGTCGAACAAAGCCGTCGACGGCCCAAGCTACGATTGCCTCGCGCTCACTGGCAACGATGATGCTGTCCAGATCGACTATCTTCTTTTCGTCCGGCACTCGCCGTGTCCATTCAAGGATCAACCACCTTCGATTGAAGCCACCGCTAGGGTCCCGGGTTCTCGGGGGGTGATTGGAGGAAAACCATTGCGCGCAGCGAGGAGCAAACTCGAACGGCTGTTGGTTCTTTCGCTGGGTCTGGATCGACTCACCAACTACGACCTGCTTGAAGATATCACCGGGGATGGGGCGACTCTCCGACAACTCTCCCGCCACGTTCAATACCTTGCCGTACATCTCCGCCGGCAGAAACTTGTCGCTCCAATCATTCGGAGACACGGACGACACGCTCCCGTTAGGCAGCAGGTTGCGCATGATAGACATAAGCACCGACTTGCCGGAGCCAGGCGCACCGTAGAGCAGGATTGCGCGCTGATACGTCGGACCGTGCGAGAACAAGGTCGCTCCCATTGCCTCCTGCAACGCCGCGACCTTCTCTGTGCAGTCAGAATCGTCCCCCCAACTGTCCTGGAGATACTTGGCGAAGTTGGGCATGTTTCCTGCTGCGTCGGGAAGATAGCGGTAGGGCAACACATAAGTCATCCCGTGGTCAGGGCTGTGATCGACTAGGTCCATATCCTCGGTGAGGAACCCGTTGGCGAAATTTAGGCCGCGAACGTCAACACTGGCGAGCTCGCTAGCCACATTCGTTTCGATCACCTTCAATACGCCGTTGTAGTCGGACGCGCGTTTGGATGTTTCGTAGAAGCCAAAGTCCTCCTGAATGACCTTCAAGAGGTCGGTGCGGCTCTTCTTCTGCCAGAATGCGCCTCCCCATTGCCAGAAGTTGCCTGCTGCGAACTTGAGCTCGCCGAATTGTTCAATCTGCTCCGCAGCAGCCTTAGCGATCTCTTGCTGGTTCTCGCCGGAGACTGAGCCACGTCGGAGCCTCGCAAGGTCCTGCTTCAGAGCCCGCAACGTCACGGTGGAGGCCGACTGCCCAGCGATAAAGCGGAGTATATGTTCCTCATCCACTGCGCTGACTGTCTCGTTAGCGCGCGCCATCCGTTGCAGGGCAATGTGAACTTGCCTAGTCCAGTCCCTCGAGCCGGCTGCATGTTGCTGAAACTCGGCCGCTAACCAGTTGAGCAAACGATCAGCGTCCCACTTTTCATCATCCGGCGTTAGCGCTAGCCCGAGCCGTTCCTTGTCCTCTGACGACAAACCCCGGTCCCATCCCACGGGAAGAGCTCTAGGCCGTTCGCCAGTAACGTCGCGGACCAGGAACTCGACGACCTTTTTCTGGGCCTTTTCAACCGGGAGTGGATCGCCAATGACCTGTTCGACGTATGATTCGACCCAATGAGCCATCTCGCCAAGCGCCTCAAGCAACGTCCTCTCACCACGAACGACCGCCCTGGCAAGGAGGCCCGCGTGGGACACCATGGTGTTGTCGCGTGCACCGGCAGGGACGAAGGACGTGATCTTGGTCTGACCGCCACCGGTGTCTACCTCCATTCCAGCACCTTTTAGGGCACCACGGATCAGGTCCTCGATGCCGAAGGGCAGGGTCGGACAGGCCTTTGCAACGTCATAGAGGTTGCAGTTGGCGGTGTACGGCCGCCGGGTGTCGGGGTGGATCGAGGGCGGCAGCACGATCTGCGTCCCCTTGGACAGGACTTCGCAGACCATCTGGTTGTCGACCGTCTTGATGCGGGTCGTCCGCTCACCATTGTAGCGGTAGATGCGGACCATTCCCTTCTTGCCGACACGCGTCCAGGGCGTGGGCGGCAGCAGGTCGTCGAGGACACGCAACACCTTGGGGTCGTCGGTATCGATATCGATCGCCACCAGGCCGGCGGTCGGCCCCAGTGGTAGTCCGATGTTGTTGTCGGGGAAGGTATTCAGCCACACGTCGCGCTCTTCCTGGGTCGGGAAGGTGTCGGCATACATCTGCCAGCGTTGGATAGCCGGCCGCTTCTCCTGGTACATGAGCGGGATGGCCGGAAGGCCCGCCGCCCAGTAGAACGGGGCCTCGGTGGTGAAGATAGAAGTCTTGTCAGGTGAGCGGGTCATGGATCATGCGCGAGTTGTACATGACCACGCAGATGGGTCTCGGTCGTCCAGGTTGAAGGGGCGATCGAAACAGAGTCCATGGGATATCGAGATGGAGGTCGTTGGGCATCGCCGTGCCTGCGCGGTACGCAGTTAGGAGGCCGAGAATGAAAGCACAATGGGCCGTAGGCGCCCGTGCTCGCTAATCGAGCTCCAAACAACCGGGACAACCCGTAACCAGATCAACAGGCCCCACGTAGTGCGGAATGGCAGAAGCATTGGTCAGTCAAAAGCGAAGGAGTACACCTTTTTTATTGGCGCCCGAACGGCTTGCGCCCGCCATGGGGTCAAACATCGCGCGCAAAAATGTCGTCGCTCACCAATACTATCATATCTCTGCATCCGCCACGGCATCAAAAGCTACGATGAGCCCCTTACGCTGGACGCGCTATTCGGCCTTCAGTATCCGTCTGGCGGCAAGCTCTATTCGCCCTTGAAGTTGACCTCAACAACGAGCCGGTGCGCCGCGCTGACTTCGCCACCACGACGTCTCTCCCAGTTTTCCTAATTCTGGCGTTTCTGAACTCTAGGGGACTTGAACTTTGACCCTGCCAGCGACATGTATCATCCGCGCGACGCAAAGATGCGCTCGAAACGAGATAGTCAAAGCGTCTTCGCGGGATCACTCCTGATGGCTTACCGGAAAAATCCCGCAAACGCTGGTCTAGCGTCGCGAGTTTTGGCTACCCCAAGGGACCCCGCGCGAGAATAAGGAGAACTGGTCATGACCAGCTTCCTCTTGTTCGAAGCCAGCAAGCCGGACGGTACGAACTACCGCCTCGCCTTGGCACTTCCTGTGCCCTGGGCTTCGTGGTTTGTCGCCATCGGGCGGCTTTTCTAAAGGAAGAGGGCGCCCCTTGTCATTGGCTTGCTACGAAGTCTTCGGCTCGCTCTAGGGACTTGGCAGCGTTCAGGAGATCGCCGGCATTCAACTGGTCGGTCTCCTTCGAGGCGACCGAGACGCATGTCCCGATTGCCACCACCGCGTCGTTGACTTGGTTGCCCACAGCTTGGCCTACTTCGGCCACGAGATTGTCGAGCAGCATTTCGGCGTTACGCCCGACGGCATGCGCTTCTTCGGGGTACTCACCCTCAAGAGCAAATACACTGGTCATACCGCCACCGTGGGGCTGCGGAACAGCCACGACAAGCGCTTCCCATCTCGATAGGCTTCGGCTCTCGCGTGTTCGTTTGCGACAACCTCGCGTTCGTCGCCGACATCGCCATCAAGCGCAAGCACACGGCGAACGCGAAGCGCGACTTGCCCGGCCTCATCGGGGAGATAATCGAGCCCCTGGCGCTTACCCGCGAGAAGCAGCACCAGAAGCTCCTCACCTACTAAGAGACGGAACTTTCCGAGGTGCAGGCCGACCACGCCATCATGCAGTTCTATCGCGATGACGTCATAAATGTGCAGCGCATCCGCCGGCGCCGCTTCAACCCGACGACGCGCATGCTGGTGCGGCCGACCCACGACGATCTGCTGGCGCTTCACTCGCGACATATGCACGCCACCGTTGGATTCGAGTGCTTCCACGGCTGGACCGATCTGCTCGATGCGCTCTTCTGCTGGCTGACGGAAATCGCGCCGCAGCCCGACTGGCAGCCGGTCCAGATCAACGAGAAGTTTGCCAGCCTGCGCCTCTACTGGACCGGCGACCTTCCCGACCTTGCCCAGCAGGCGATCGAGGCAGCCGAACATGTGTGTCCGGTCATGTTGCGAGGTTTGTGGTGCGCCCGGTGAGCTTCAGAGCAATGTGGGCTGGATGACGACACGTTGCAGGCTCGATGTGGACTGAGGGGGCGCCCCAACGAGCGACGATGACCGCTGACGGCAGCTCCTGGCCGATATCGTTGATTTAGTCGGCGATTTGGCTGTGTTCGCTCCTGTGATTGGCCCGTTTGGCTGGTCGGGAGGCCGAGCGCGGACGGAGCGGAGCCCCGCCGGATATGCTCGGGCCGCCGCTCGCCTCTAGCCAACAGATGCACGTAGTGGGTTTCGGATGAACGCTAGGATTGTCCGTAGTCATGCAAACTCGCTAGGAGGTCGGAAGGACGATGCGTACCATGAAGCCTTTGTCCGAGCCCTGTACCGGCGAAATTAGCTCCAAATGCCCTCCAGCCTGCTGGACGAGGCTCACGACAATAGCGAGCCCAAGTCCGGCGCCCTGTCCACGATCACTGGCGCGCACGAACCGATCCGTGAGACGAGACAGTCGATCCGCCGGGACGGATGCTCCGCCGTTACTGATTTCCACCGAGCCCGCCCCTGCCCTGACAGTGATCGGCTGGCTGAGATCTCCGTAGCGATGGGCGTTCTCAAGCAAATTGCGGATCGCAATGCCGAAGGCGTCAACATCCATCGTGGCGAACAGGTTGGCATCCGGGGAGACCTCGTAGTGCAGGGTTCCCTCGGAGCGCAGCGTTCGCCTGAAATCGTCTACAACGACGTCAAGTGCTGGCAACAGATTGACGGCCCCGGCCGATGCGCCGAGACCTGCCTCTGCGCGTGCGAGCTGCAGGAGTTTTTCCGACAGATGCTTGAGGCGCATCAGCGAGGCCTCGATCTGAAGGGCGCGCTCTTTCGTAGGGCCGTCGCCCAGTTCTGCGACTAGCCGTTGCGTTTGCGCCAGACTGCCGGCGATCGGGGTTCTAAGTTCATGGGCGCTGTTAGACGCGAATGCCCGCTCAGCCTCGAGCGCCATGCTTACGCGGCTGATCAAGTCATTCACCGCACCTGCGATTGGTTGCAACTCCCGGGGCAGCTCATCAGCGGCGACCGGGGCGAGACTGGTGGCGTGCTGCTCCGCAACTCGCGCACTGAACGTTCGTACTGGGCGAAGCCCCGTTCGCACGGCTGTGTAGATCCCTAGCGCTGATAGCGGAACCAAGAGACCGATCGGCCACAGTAGTGCGAGAACACTGCTCCAAAGAGAGTCAGCGCGATGGGCATTGCTTTCCGCAACCTGCGTGAACGCCTGACCGCTCGGGTCCCCTACGGTGTAGACACGCCAAGCTCCAGCGTCGGCAAACCCGCCTTTGAGGGGAACTTCGAAGGCTGTTTCTGGTGCGTCGTGGGAGCGCAGCAGAACATGGCCATCGGCCACGCGCACCTGATAGACAATGTACTCAGCGCCACCGTCGTCGAGCAGTGGAACTTCATGGCCCCGGTCGTCGACGTGTAGTTCGTTCGACTCGTCCCGGAGGCTGTCCACGGCCAGTGACAGGATGCGTTCGGCGGTCTCCCTGAGTCCGCCGTCAAACGCATCGTTGAGGCGAGCGCGCAGTGTGTTGGCGGCGAGCAGCGCCGACAGCAGCCACAGGATCACCGCCGCCAGCGTCAGCGTCCAGATCAGTCGCCGGGTCAAGCTCGGTGCGGTCATGAAGCAGCCAGCCGATATCCCATGCCACGCGATGTGTGGATCAGGTGATGGCCCAGCTTTTTGCGCAGACGGCTGACATAAACCTCTACCGCATTGCTTTCGACTTCGGCGCCGAATTCGAACAGCGCATCTTCCAGTTGTGCCTTGGAAATCACGACACCCGGATGCTGAGCAAGTCTGTCCAGGATCGCCCATTCGCGTGCCGTTAGATCGAGGCCTTGACCGTCGACGGCAGCAGTCCGGCGTGCCTGATCGATCGTCAGTGGACCGATCTTGATGAGGGGATTGGCGTTGCCGGTATACCGCCGTGAGACGGCCGATACGCGCGCCAAAAGTTCTCCCAGATCGAAAGGCTTGACGAGATAGTCGTCGGCTCCCGCGTTGAGACCATCGATGCGGGTCGTCAGCTGGTCCATCGCCGTGAGGATGATCACCGGCACCCCCTCATTCATGCGCCTTAGCGCTCGCAGGAATCCGAGACCACTTCCGTCAGGGAGACCAAGATCGAGCAGGACCAGGTCGTATGAAGTCGTCGCACGTGCGTGCGCCGCGTCGGCAATCGACAGCATCCAGTCGGTTGCGTGCCCGTTGGCGCCAAGGTGATCGCGCACCGCGCCTCCAAGCATTTCGTCATCCTCAACCAACAATATTCGCATCATAACTCAAAGATGGCGGTGCTGCGTCATACGCGGCGAGACTTACACCAACCTTACGGGCGTTAATGTGGTGCGTCAGGTTCATGTCAGTTTACGGGCGCTGACTACCGGCAACGCATCATTCTGCAAGGCCCGTCCCGTGAAGAAGACCCTGTTTTCGATCGCCTTCATTGCCGCCTCTGGTGTCTACGTAGCCGCGGCAAACCATGTCTTGCCGTTCGGCGACCAAGATACGCCGCCTCCAATCCCTCAAAGTGTGGCACCTGCGGCCTTCACTACGCTCCCTCAGAGAGCACCGTCTGGGTCTTTGCAGGCCGCGTCGTCCGAGCCCTCGAGCAGCCAGCTTGCCCCGACGATCGCCGACGCAAAGCCAGTTGCGGTCGCGCCCGCCCTTAAGCGGCAACTCACTGCGCCGATCATCGCCGAGATCACGTCGAGGCCAGTCCCGCCGCTGCCACGCCCGCGGCCAACCCCACCTCCCGCCGCAGTAGAGACTGCAGCCTCTGTCGACACGGCAGCGGCAAGCTCGAGCGGATATCGCGACGGCACTTATACCGGGACGAGCGAAAACGCCTACTACGGCCGGGTTCAAGTGCAGGTGACCGTTGCCAATCACCAGATCGCAGCAGTCAAAGTGCTGTCGTACCCCAGCGACCGCCGTACCTCGCGCTACATCAACAGCCAGGCGCTGCCGATGCTGAAGCAGGAAGTGATTGCTGCCGACAGTGCTAATGTCGACACGGTGTCCGGTGCGACGCTGACCAGCGAGGCCTATCTGCGCTCGCTCGGCAACGCGCTGCAGCAAGCTGGCGGCGCCGGTGCGTGAGACCCGCCTGATCATGGGCATGCCGATCACCGTCGACGTAGTTGAGGATGTGGACGGCCGCGCAGCTGAAGCGGCGTTCCAGTATTTCAACAATGTGGACGAACGCTTCAGTCCGTACAAGCCAGCGAGCGAGCTCTCCGCGATGAACCGCGGCGAGCTGCGCGGCGCGCGGCTGAGCGCCGAGATGACCGAGGTGCTGGGGCTTGCCGAGCTGACGCGGCACGAAACGGCCGGCTACTTCGACATCCGACGGCCCGATGGCCTGATTGACCCGTCCGGTCTGGTCAAGGGCTGGGCTATCCGCAACGCGGCGCGGCTCGTGGAAGGGCTCGGCTTTCGCAACTACTGTCTCGAGGCGGGCGGCGACATTCAGTGCCGCGGCCACAACGAGCGGGGCCAGTGCTGGCGCGTCGGCATCCGCAGCCCGTTCTCGGAGCAGGAAATCATCAAAGTGCTGGTGCCTGGCGATGCTGGCATCGCCACGTCCGGCAGCTATGTCCGGGGCGAGCACATCTATGATCCACATAGAGCGACCGCCGCGTCCGGCGACATTGCTGGCATGACAATCGTAGGCCCCGATGCCTACGAGGCAGACCGCTTCGCCACAGCCGCCTTCGCCATGGGCAGGGACGGTATCGCTTTCATCGAGGCGTCGTCCGGGCTTGAGGGCTACGCCATCGACAGCAACCATGTGGCGACGATGACTTCCGGCTTCCAGAGGTTCATCGCGTCATGATTTCCCTCATCGACCGCTTCATCGACCGCGTTACCATGTATCGGCTGGTCCTTTGGTATCTCGTCGGTCTTGTGCTCGTGGCTGCTGTGCTCGGCACGCTCCACCTGATCGCCGTCGATCCCATCGCGCTCGCTTTATCGACGGTGCTGGTGATCACCGGCGGCTGGATCGCCAACCAGATTTTCGCTCGTGTCTTCGGCGCGATCCCCAACGTCGAGAGTATCTACATTACCGGCCTGATTATCGTGCTGATCATGGACCCGGCGCCGCTCGGGGATCTCTCAGCGGCCGGGGCGATCGTGTTTGCGTCCGCTTGGGCGATGGCCTCGAAGTTTATCTTCTCGGTGCGTCGGCGGCACGTCTTCAACCCGGCGGCACTCGGCGTGGCGCTCCCCGCGCTGCTGCTCGACCATCCGGCGACCTGGTGGGTCTCGGGGCAAATTTGGCTGATGCCAATTGTCGTCATCGGCGGGCTGCTGATCGTGCGGAAGCTGCGGCGGTTCGATCTGGTGCTTGCCTTCGCGGTTGCCAACCTTGGTGTCACTGTGCTGACCGGCAATCCCTCCGACGCGCTGCAGTCGATGCGCTTCGCCCTCTTCGACTCCCCGTTCTTCTTCTTCGCCTGTGTCATGCTGACCGAACCCCTGACTGCACCCCAAGGCAAAGTCTGGCGCCTCATTTACGGTGTAGTGGTCGGTGGGTTGGCCGCGCCCAACGTCGCCATCGCCCGTTATTACTTCACGCCCGAGGTCGCCCTGCTGGTCGGCAACCTGTTGACCGTGATCGTGAGCCCTCAGGGCCGCGTTGTCCTGACGCTCGAGCGGATCGAGCAGGCTGCAGCGGGCGTCTACGACTTCGTCTTCCAGCCCGACCGGAAACTCGCGTTTGCTGCCGGGCAGTATCTCGAATGGACGCTGCCGCTGCAGGGGTCGGACAGCCGCGGCAACCGCCGCTACTTTACCATTGCATCGTCGCCCAGCGAGGACGCAGTGCGGCTCGGCGTGAAGTTCTCTCCGCGGGGGAGCGCGTTCAAGCGGGGGCTGTCGCAGTTGCAGCCCGGCGACCAGATCGTGGCATCGCAGTTGGCAGGCAGCTTCACGCTACCGCGCAATCGGCGGCGCAAGCTCGCCTTCATCGCTGGTGGGATCGGCATGACGCCGTTTCGCTCAATGCTTGAGGAACTGCTCGAACGCGGCGAAACGCGGCCAATCAAAGTGCTCTACGGCAACAACCGCCTCGATGAAGTCGCCTATGCCGACGTACTGAAGCGAGCCCGCGACGAACTGGGCATCCCAACCTGGTATGCGGTGCGCGACGCCACGGGCGCGACGTCGGACATGAAAGTCGGTTTCATCGACGCCGACATGATTGAGGAGCGCATCCCGGACTATCGCGATCGCACCTTCTATGTCTCGGGACCGCAACCAATGGTGAGCGCGACGCGCGAGTCGCTGCGTGAGCTCGGCGTCCCAGCCTGGCGCATCAAGACGGACTTTTTCCCCGGCTTGGCTTGAGCGACGCTGGTCCCGCTCTCGGCCTGAGTTACAGGATCTTCGCCGGTGGCATTGGCCTGTCGTGAACGACCTGCCAGAAGGCAATGTCCATGGCCCCGGTCCGGCTCGGAAACCACGGGAAGTGGCCGTAGTAGAACGATAGCTGCCGACCGGACTCGTTGGCACTCTTCCCAGCCACCAGATATTCGTAGAGGGCCGACGCAAGCCCCGTGCGGTCTGCCCCGTGATTGCAATGAACCAACAGCGGGCGTGGAAGGGTCTCGAGCGCGCTGATCAACTCTCCCATCAAAGCCTTGTCGGGGATTTCGTAGGCAGAAAGCGTCACGTCCACGAACTTTACGCCGTGGGCAGCGGCCGTCTGTCGCTCGGCTGCATACCACGCGTCGCTTTCCGATCCGCCACGAAGGTTGAGGATGGTCTTGATGTGCTCATCCGCCAAAACCTTTTCGAGCTGCGCGGACCCAAGGGTATTGGAGCGGTAGACGCTCCCAGGCTCCACGGCATGGAAGTTGCCCGTGTACTGAATAAAGGTCGCCCACCCGCCCGCCATGACTCCAGCGAGGAGGAGGAGAGCGGCAATCCCCAGAGCCACGCGCCGGAGCAGACGCAGTCTTCCGCCTTGCCTTGATGCGGTTTTAACCGCCGGATCACGTCGAGTCATTCCAGTGTCCAAGCATCATCTGTGTGTAGCAATTGCTACATAGATGATATATTGTTGCATTTACAACACATGGCGATGAGAATGAGTGCGCTGACGACCCGCATTGAGGCTGCGCTGCCAGGGCTCCGCATTGCGGAGCAGAAGATGGCCAGGCATTTCCTCCGCCATCCGCAGGACGCCATCCTTGGCTCTGCGGCGCAGATCGCCGAACGATTGGGAACCAGCGACGCTACGGTCGTGCGCACCGCGCGGGCACTGGGATATGGCAGCCTTGCCGAGCTGCGTGCGGCGTTCGTCGAGGACTTGATGACGCCACCGCCCGCCGAACGCCTCGCGCGCACGCTGAAGGCCGCCAAAGGCGCCAAGGGTGGCGTTCTGGAACACGTCCTCGCCGTACATCAGGACAGCCTCAACGCCTTCGACGATCCGGACTTTGCGAAGTCATTTAGCGATGCGTTGTCGACGCTGACGAAATCCCCAATGCGACATGTCTTTGGCGTTGGGCCTTCCGGGGCCTTGGCGGACTACGCCGCGCTGCAGTTCAATCGCATCGGGCTCCGATCGACCTCGCTCAACGCCACCGGAATAGCGCTTGCCGACCGGCTTCTCGCGCTGCGGCCGCGCGATGCAGTGATGATCATTGCCTATGCGCCTCTCTACCGTGAAGTGCGGGTGACGCTCGAGCGGGCACGGCAGGTCGGCGTCAGAATCGTTCTTATCAGCGATAGTCTCGGTCCCCTGATTGACGGTCCACTCGATGCCATCCTTACGGTCCCTCGTGGCAAAGCGGGACACCTCGCGACGCACGGGGCAACCATGGTGCTACTCGATGCGATGGTGGCCGGCTTGGCTGAACGCCAGGGACAATCAGCTCTCGGGGCGCTTTCCGACTTCGGGGACCTCAGGGGCAAACTCGACCGCGGCTGGAGTCGACGTGGCACGCGGCAGGCCGGCAGAGGAGAACCGCGATGATGTGGGCGACCGTCGGGCCCGCAGTTGTTGCGGCGTTCCTTGCGTCGCTGGTTGAATTCGTCGAGGCGTTCACCATCGTCCTGGCAGCCTCCACGATAAAGGGATGGCGGCCGGCGTTGGTGGGAGCCGGTGCCGGCGTCGCCGTGCTGGTCGTCCTTGTCGGCCTGTTCGGGCCTTTGCTGCGACTGGTGCCCCTCCACATCCTGCAGTTGGTCATCGGTGTGCTGCTGCTTCTGTTTGGTCTGCGCTGGCTCCGAAAGGCGATCCTGCGCTATGGCGGCGTGATTGCACTTCACGATGAAGACAAGGCGTTCGCAGCCGAGGAGGCGCGGCTTCGGGCCGACGGCCAGCGACCGGGGGCGCGCCTCGAATGGCTTGCCGGCCTGACTTCATTCAAGGCCGTCGTCCTTGAAGGCCTCGAGGTCGTCTTCATTGTCATTGCAGTCGGCACCGACCATGGCCTCGTCGTTCCGGCATCGCTCGGCGCACTGGCCGCCGGCGTTCTCACGGTGCTGCTTGCGGTCACGGTCCATAAGCCTTTGGCGCGCGTACCCGAAAACACGCTGAAGTTTGGTGTCGCGGTTCTGCTCTCGGCTTTTGGCACGTTCTGGACCGGAGAAGGCCTGGGCGTCGATTGGCCAGGAGCCGATCTCGTCATCCTTGCGTTTGTAGCGGTCTATCTCGTCTTCGGTGTTGCTGCCATTGTCTTTATCCGGCAGTTTCGGGGGGCCATTGCCTGATGCAACTCATTCGCCTTGTTGCCGGTGAACTCTTTGGCTTGTTCGTCGACGACGAGTTCCTGGCCATCGCCATCTTGGTGGTGGTCGCCATCACCGGAGTGCTGTCGGTTTGGACGAGCGTGCCAAAGGGCTTAGTTGGAACTCTGCTGCTTGCCGGTTGCCTGACAGTCGTCGCGATGAGCCTCGCGCGCACTTTGCGTCGGTAGGCGTTGGCGCGCCGGAGCGGGCTGTGGGTCATGCCGCTATGCTCCGGATAAGAAAGAGCCCAGCGCCGACGGCAATGACGGAGCCCAGGACCGATGCCAGGCCGTAGACGAGTGCTGGCCAGGGCTCTCCCCGTTCCCATAGTGTCATCAGGTCCAGCGAAAAAGCGGAGAACGTTGTGTAGCCGCCCAGAACGCCGGTCATGAGGAAAGATGCGCCAAGGCTGCGGCACGTCACCTCGTAGGCCGAGCCGGGCCGCAACCGCCCATCACCAAGCAGCCCGTGACGTTGATGATCAGCGTACCAACCGGATAGTCGGGTCCGAGAACGCGCAGCACCAATGTGTTGACGCCATAGCGCAATGACCCGCCGATGCCGGCGCCGCCGAAGACGATCAAACAGGAAAGCAAGCTATCCATCGGCGCAGCTACCCGAGAACGTCGCAGATGCGGCAAGGGTGCATGGAAATCCCACTCCCGATGAAGCCGCCCTTGACCTTCCCATGATGGGAAGGTCCATATTTGGTATGGGGCCGATCATTGGGTGACCATGACGATTGCTGGAGCGACTACCACGGCCAAAAGGACTGCGGCTAAAGGAACCCGACGCTTCAAAAGATGTTTGACCGACATGGCTGCCGGTCTTGCACCGCAATTTCGCGTGTTGCTTTTGCTGATCCTTTTTTCCCTTGGCGCGTCGGCCCACGCCGTGGCCATGGGCACGGAGCCTATGCCCGCTGACAAGGCATTCATGGTCACAGCCGCAATGCCGATGCAGATGGCGGTGGCAGACGCTCACGATGCCAACTGCGCCCACCACTGCGACTCTCGAGGACCATCCTGCTGCCTTATGGGTCAATGCCTGCTCGGAGTTGCGCCGGCGAGCCCACCGGCCTTTCTGTCGACGGCGAAAGCCGAGCCCATGGCCGGTCCAATGATGGTCCCGACGGCGCCCATCATCATCCGGCCGTTCCGACCGCCGGCCATGGTCTGAAGTTGCCATTGAACCCGCCCGTCACGGCGGGGGTCCAATTTCAACCTCACGATCACGAGAATCAAATGACGACCAACCTTGCAACCGCCGCTCTTGCGGTGACCTCGATTATCGCCTTCATGGGTCCTTCCATTGCGGCCGATGCCACCGACGCAGGCCGCAACCTGCCCGACATCTGCAAGCCCACCGCCATGGGCAACCCGGACATGGGCAACATGAAGGGAATGGACATGACCAGCATGGATCAGGCCCATCAGGACCTCATGAAGGGCATGGCCGACATGAACTCCCATATGGATGAGGGCATGATGGCCAAGGACATCGACGTCGCTTTCGTGTGCGGGATGATCCCGCACCATCAAGGCGCAATCGACATGGCCAAGGCCGAACTCGCCCATGGGGACGATCCATGGGTCAAGCAGATGGCGCAAAGCGTCATTGATGCCCAGACCAAGGAAATCGCCGAGATGCTCGACTGGCTGAAGAAGCAGACAAAGTAGCCAGGCAGCTTCGGACGGACCACGCCAGTGGTCCGTCCTGGCACCGATGGCGCCCTCGCTTGCTATCGATATCCTGCCGCATCCGTCCGAGCGTGGGCTCGAGCGGTCGTTCGGTTTTTTGACGTCATCAGTCGCGCATGTCGCGCTCCTTATGTCGTTGCTCTACCTCTGGTCCGCACGTCCCATTCTCCTACCGCCGCCCAAGCCGATCGATGTGCAGGTCCTGAGCGAAACGGACTACGCGCGGGTAACGGAACCGTCCCCGGCGTTGCCCTTCCCATCGGTGCAACCCGCGCCACTGCAGCTCCCGCGAGCCGAAGCCTCGATCGCGAAGCCCGAAGAAACTTTGCGGCAACGAGCGCCTTCGGTGCCGCCGCCGGCCGTCCCTTCCATGACGCACGCCACCAGACTATTCGCGACGGCTCTCCTCAAGGAACCCGCGAGCACAGAGGTCCGCCTGACGCTGTCGACGCTTGATCGCTACGAGCGCATCACGCAACTCTGCAACATCGAGTCGACCGAACAGATCAGGCGCTCGATCAACGGCTCGAACCCCGACACCGTCTCGGCCGCGGCGTTTGCCGAGACATCGCTTGCCAACCTGACGATGACTGTAAACGGCGGCGCATATCGCAGCGGACGAAACTGGTACGCCCTCAGCTTCGTCTGCACGGTGCTGCCCGACTTGAGCGGAGTTGCCGACTACAGCTTCAAGACCGGTGCGGCGATCCCGAAGGATCTCTGGGAGGAACACAACCTCAATGCCCAGGACGACGATGACGAATAGCAAGTGCTCGAGAAACAGCTCTACAAACCTTGGAGAAAGTCATGACACACAATCAGATGCAGGGAGCGCACCAGCGGTCGCACGGCCACCCCTATCTGTGGCTGGCTGCAAATCTGGTTCTCAGTCTCGCTGCCATGTATGTCCTCATGTTCACGATGATCGATAGCTGGGGCGATTTCCGCAACAACATCAATATGCTCTACATGTCGTTGACGATGCTCTGTCCGATGGGCGTGATCATGCTGCTGACCATGCGCGGCATGTATTCCAACCGCCGCGCCAATATCGCGCTCTATGCGGGCTTCGTTTTCGTATTCATCGCGAGCCTCGCCGGCATCCGCACCCAGACGCCCGTGGGCGACATGCAGTTCATCGCTTCGATGATCCCTCACCACTCCGGCGCGATCCTGATGTGCCGCGAAGCGCAGATCCATGATAGCGAGCTCAAGTCTCTTTGCGCGGAGATTTCTGCCGGCCAGCGCCGCGAGATCGACCAGATGAATGCGATTGCCAGCCGTCTCTCAGGCAAGCAATGAACGGCACCCGTCCGTCCCCTCTGCGCAAGTTGTCCGCTTCGTCGCCTGGCCCTGCCTGGTGTTGATCGCCGTGCTCACGGTCTCCCCAGTCTCGTGGCGACCCGACTTTGGCCACGCCCGCGCTCGCGGCAGCTGAAGTAGCTCAAATCATACAGCGCTGTAAGCTTGCCGAAAGGCTCCTGTGAGGAGCACTGCATAACCTGGCGACTTGCAAGGGGAGAGCCGCCATGCGTCGTCGCACAGCCATTGGGGTTCTAGCAGCTTCACTCGCAGGAGCCGCCCTCCCTCACGCCGCCTTGGCTTCTGTTCCAACGCCCTACGACTGGACTGCCAGCCCGCCCTTCGACGATAGGCAGGCCTTCATCGATTGGATGGTCAAGAACCGAGGGGAGGATCCGGGCTATCTGGGCGAGCGCTACGACCGCTTCCTGCAGTTGATCGCACATCACGACGTCTGGGACACTCGCAACAAGCGAGCCTTCCTAATGGTGCCGCGCGAACGGTTCGTAACCGCGCCCAATCTGACCCGCGCCTATCAGGTGCACTATCTCGACATCGGCTTTGGCGTGACGATCACCGGTCCACATTCGGTGGCCCGGATGACCAATTCGATCGATGTACAGAAGGGCGAGCGCGTGCTCGAGATCGGCACAGGATCCGGTTATCAATCGGCCTATCTCTCGAACCTTACCGACCAAGTCTATTCGATCGAGATCATCAAGCCGCTGTTCGAGCGTACCGGCGGCGTCTACGCCGACCTGATCGCCGAGGGGTACACCGAGTATAAGGCGATTCAGCGCCAGAATGCCGATGGCTACTATGGCTGGGCGGACGCTGCGCCCTTCGACAAGATCATTGTGACGTGCGGTATCGACCATGTGCCGCCCGATCTGCTCAAGCAGCTCAAGCCCAATGGGCTCATGGTCATCCCGATCGGACCGCCCGGAGCGCAGCACGTGCTCAAGATCACCAAGCGCACCGACACGGCGGGAGCCGTGACCGTGACGCGGTCCGACATTTACGGCGGCGCGATCGTCAACTTCGTGCCGTTCACCAAGCTCGAGGGCGACAAGATCGTGGGTACGCACTCCGGTTAATAGATGCTCGTGCTCGCCCTGCTCGCTGGCTGCAGTACCGCGAGAAATGCGGGGATGGCTATGAGGTAAGCAGCCGCACTGACCTTGAGCACCGCCGGAAGGTCGAAGGTTGTGGCGATGATGGGCACTGCCGCGGCGCCAACGACCGAGAAGCAGCCGTTGATCCCCCACGCCCAGACGAACATGTGGTCCTTGCCCAGCCGCGCAAGCCACGCCATCGCCGTCGCCATAGGGTAGCCCATGAGAAGCGCCGGCGGCGCAACCAGCACGAAGCAGCATGGCAGGCGCAGCGGGAACGCCAAGGCGCCGATCTTGTCGAGCACCGGATCGAGGAACAGCCCGTAGGCGAAAAGCAGCACCGCGATGCCGACGAGGATCAGCGGCAGGATGACTTTCGCGCCGTCGACGATGCGGTCGGAGAAGTAGCTGCCGATGCCGGAGAAGACGAGCATGCCGGAAATCAGCACCGAGGCCGAGATGGTCGGGTTGGCGAGCGCCACGGCGAAGCGGCTGATCAGCCCGACCTCGACCGTGATGTAGCCGAGGCCCAGCGCTGCGAAGTAGGCGATGGTGCCGAGCTTGCCCGGCGCCCGCGCGAACACGCTGCGCCAGCCAATCAGCATCGGCAGCCCGATCAGCACCGTGGCGGTCGCCGCAGCGATGCCCAGCGTCGCCCAGAGCAACAGGTAACCCCAATCGTCCTGGAACAGATCGAGCCGGTCGAGGGTCCGCGGCAGGTCGTCGAACTTCTCGTAGGCGGCAAAGTACGGGCGAGCGTTGGTCAGCGGGCGCGTGTCGAAGACGTAGTCGCGCGCGTGCTCGATGGCGCCGCCCCCGAGTGTCCAGTACCAGAACAGGCGGCCGAGCGTGGTCGCGGGTTCGGCCGTGCCGGTGTTGTCGGCGCTGTCCGGCACGTCGAGCGTCGGGTCCGCGACTTCGGACGACGTCGTGGTCGTCGTCGGGTTGGCCGCGTCGGCATCGCCGCTGCCGAAGATCGAGTCTTCGTATTGCGCGAGGATAGTCGGCGTCACGCTGTCGTCGACGGCAAAGCCGGGCGAGTAGATCTCGTCCCACGACATCGAGCTCGTGTATTTGCGCAGCTTGTCGATCTCCGCGTCGGTGAAGCCGCCTTTGCGGTAGAGGAGCGTCGTTGTCGACAGATAGCCCGAGGCGACGAAGATCGAGCGCGACGCGGTCGTCGGGTCGAACTGCCTGGCCGCATCGGCCAGGGTAGAATAGAGTTTCAGGATCGACTTGGGCGGCTCTTCCTTGTTCCACGCCGTGATCGACAGGATGCCGTCGTCGCTCAGCGCCCGCATGTAGTCGACCATCGCCTCGCGCGTGTACGCATACTTCTCAGTAATGGCGAAGCCGCCGGGATTGGAGAGACCCACCGAGTCCGCGAGGCTCAGGTCGATCACGTCGTAGCGGTTGATGGTGTGCTTCAGATAAAGCCGGCCGTCGTAGTCGACCACCTTCACGCGCGGATCGCTGAGGATGCTGCTGCTGGCGTCGCGGATCGCCGGATCGTCGAAGGCCTGCAGCACCGCCGGGTTGCTCTCGGCGATGGTGACGCTCCTCGCACCGGAATGCAGTGCCGCCATGGTCGAGATGCCGCCGCCGAACTGCACGACGAACGCATTGGGCGTGCTGCGCAGCACGTAGGGAAACGCCATCGGCAGGTAGTGGAAGTAGTTATTCGCCTCCTCCGGCGGCTCATGCATGATGCCTTCCGGTCCCTCGCCATCGATGTACATGGCGACGAACGAGTTGCCCGGCAGCTCCGGTAGGTTGAACGCCGCGTTGTCTGACAGGCCCGGCGAGAAGTGCATGTAGGAGCTGGCGTAGATCTGCAGGTCGCCGAACGGCGAGATCGAGCGATAGATGCGGTGCCCGTCCGGAAAGTTCCGCGCATAGGCGACGCCCTTGTATTGCGATGTCGCAATGTCCGGGATGCCGGTTAACCCCGGCAGCCAGAGATAGGCGCCGACACAGGCGATACCGAGCACCGACGAGACAAGGCTGCCGAAGACGTGCCCGCTCAGGCCGAACCAGAGGATGGCACTCAGCATCCAGAGCGTCAGCGGCACGGCGATCAGTTGCTCGGGCGGAAGCAGGTACATCGCCATCAGAATGACGAAGCCGCTGACGCCGGAGCCGACGAGATCGGCAAAGTACACCCGGCCGAAGCCTTCGCGGTTCCTCAGGAACACAATTCCAAGGACCATCGCGCCGGCAAGGAACGGCAGTAGGTACAGCACGAAGTTCGCCGCAAGCCGCCACACCTGGCTCGGATCGGAGACGAGGAAGATAGCGTTGAACGGCACCGCCTGCGCGGTGAGATTGGCGGCGACCGCGAGCGGTCCGAGCAACAGCAGCGCGGTGCCGGCGGCGCCGCGCCAATGCCGGTCGAACCAGCCGCGTACGACGAAGATGACGACGCTCGACAGGCCGAAGCCGAGCAGCGCCAGGCTGACCACGAGCGAACCAAAATGCGCCCAGCTCCCCACCGCGAAGACCCGCATGATAGCAATCTGGAGCGCGATCACGGCGCCCGCCAGCAGCCCCACTGCCAGATAGAGCGGCGTACGCGCGGTGATGGCAATCGTCGGAGCGGTCGGCGTTGCAGGCATGCTGCTCCTCTTGACCAGCACTACAGGATCAAAACCAGCGTCAGCAACCCGGCGACGGTGCTGAGTGCGCCATAGATGCCCATGATGGTCTCCAACGCTTGTTCGAAAGTCTCACGTCGGCCCTGGTGTGCGCGCTTCGTCTTACATGGGACTTACACCCGCCTTACAGAGGGGTTATCGGAAGTTAACGGCGGGCCCGAGACAACGTCGGGACGTGACCTTACAACACTGTAAAATGACCACGCCGCCGCGCCGTGGTAACGCCACGCCCTGTGAAGGGGAGTACCATGACCGATACCGCCGAGACCGTAGGCTATGCCGTCGTGCAGACAGCCAAGGTCCCGGAAGTAGCCCTAACATTCTGGGTCGTGAAGGTCTTGACGACCGGCCTCGGCGAGACAACCTCGGATTATCTTGTCCGGGCTTTTGATCCCCCGTTGGTGATCGCGCTTAGTGGCGTCGCCCTCACCGTCGCGCTCGTTGTGCAATGGATCATCCCCGTCTTCTCCAAATGGCGCTACTGGATCGCCGTTTCTCTAGTTGCCGTATTTGGGACGATGGTGGCGGATGTCATTCACGTTGTGTTGGGTGTTCCTTATCTGGTTTCCACGGTCGTATTTCTCGGTGGCCTCCTTATCGTGTTCGCTTGTTGGTGGTGGGTCGAGAAGACGCTTTCCATTCACAGTATTTACACGAGACGGCGCGAGAGCTTTTACTGGTTGACGGTCCTCGCTACGTTCGCTTTAGGCACCGCGGCCGGTGATATGACGGCCACCACGCTCGGTCTCGGCTATTTCGTTTCAGGCGTCATGTTTCTGGCGGCGTTCCTGGTCCCTCTCGTCGTACGCCGCTGGGCGGGCGCCAGTGAGATTTCGACGTTCTGGATCGCCTATATCCTGACACGGCCGCTTGGCGCGTCCTTTGCCGACTGGCTGGGAGTCGGACCGGAACGCGGCGGGGTGGGCCTCGGCACGGGTTTCATCAGTCTGGCACTCGTTGTCGTGGCCTGGGGCATTGTCGCCCTCAGCACGTTCGATGCGGCTGCCATCTCCGCTCGCCTGGACCGAAATTGATCACCGCATGTTTCCGGTGTGACCAAGCGAATAGCGGCCCGGCTGGGGCCACACCGCGAGGCCGTGCGGCTCGCGCCCAACCGGCACTTTGCTGACGGCCCCACTGGTGGTGTCGAACATGTAGACCTCGTTGTCGAACCGTCCGGACAACCACAACTGCTTGCCGTCGGCGCTGACATTGCCCATGTCGGGGCTGCCGCCGCCTGGGATCGGCCACTGTGCAACGACTGCTCTGGTGGCGAAGTCGATCACACTGACACTACCGGGTCCGTGTCTGCTGGCCCGATGCATGCTGTGCGAGCCACGGTTGGACACGTAGAGTTTGGTTCCGTCGCGGCTGACGGTCAGCCCGTGCGCGCCGGGACCGGTCGGGATGAAGCCGGCAATTGTGAAGCTTTCCCCATTGACCAGGTGGACGCCGTCCGCGGCCATGTCGGCAACGTAGAACACCTGGCCATCGGGAGACAGACGAATGTCCTGCGGCATCGACATTTTGGGTAAGGCGAGCGTGCCGAGCACCTCTCGATTGCGCAAATCGACCTTGAGCAATGCGCCATTGAACTCGCAGGTGAAGATCGCATAGGAGCCGTCGGCGGCGAAGTCGGCATGGTTGATGCCGTGACAGGTCGGCGTCGGAATCTGCGCCTCGAGCGCCATCGTTTTGGGGTCGCGTAGGTCGAGGCGCCGCAGCGCCTCGTCGACGACGATGGCGGCGCTGCCGTCGGGCATGAAGTACATGTTGTAGGGATCTGGCACCTTGACGGGTAGCCCCGGTTTGCCGGTTGTCGGATCGATCGGCGTCAGGCTGCCGTTGCGGTTGCCGCGCCCATTGTTGGCGACCCACAGCGTGGTCAAATCCCAGGACGGGATGACGTGCTGTGGCCGCACACCGACCTTGAATGTATTCACCACCTTGAGCGTTGACGGATCGATGACCGACACCGTATTGGCCGAGTGGTTCGGCACGTACACGCGAGGCAGGTCGGCGACCACGGCCCAGCTTAGATGGCCGACCCCGATCTGGCTGTAGATGTTGATGGCCGCGGGAGGTTCAGGAGTCGGCGGGGCGGCGCTCGAACCGCTCGGCGCGATCGACGGCGCATCCACGCCCCGCATGGTCATGGCGCTGCCAGGTCCACCGTCAGCCGCCGGTACGGCGGCAGCCAGTCCAATACTCACCAGCGCGGTGACAAGCGTTGCTGCCACGAGCTTCATTTTGGCTGCCTGCCGATAAAGGCGCGGATATCGGCGACGGTGGTGCTGACGATCAGATCGACGCCAAGTTGACCGAAAGCCGCAGATGATCGCGATGGATCGCCGCCATAGACCCCGTCGGCGGGGCCGAGGGCCGGCGATGCCGCGAGCCGATCCTGCCGGACCATCGCGGGGTCTACCGCCAGCATCAGGGACGTGTCGGCCAGTGCGGCGTGCGTGCCAATCTCGGTCCGCTTGACGCCGGCTGCGAGAAGCTTGTCGATGTAGCCGGTCTGCGTGACTTTGTAGTAGTTTCGGTCGGCAAAGACCCGAACTCGTGTCTTTGCCCACTCGGCATTGAGGTTGTCGGCGACGGCGCTTTCGTCGGCCTGATAGCCGCCATGATCGCCGATCAGCACGATGGTCTTGAAGCCGTGCAGCTTGAAGCTGCGCGCCGAGGAGTCGAGCAGCGCCTTGAAGGTGGTATCGCTGATGGTGATCGTGCCGGGAAATTTCATATGCGCCGTGGGCGGGCTGATCGACCCCTCGGGTACGTACGAAACCACGGGTGCCACCAACGCGTTGCCGAGTTGCTCGGCAATCTTTTGCGCCAGCGCCTTGACCCGCGCGTCGTGCTTGCCGAGCGCCATCGCCGGGCCGCTTTGCTCCACCCCGCCGATCGGCACAATGATCGTCGTCGTGCCTGCCTTGATCTCGTCGCGCAACTCGGTCCAGGTCTGATCCTCGAGGAAGACCGAGGCTGCTGTCGCCGGGGTAGCATGCAGGCCCGACATCGCCATGAGGACCGTCGCCGCAATAGCCGCCCGGCGTGAAAATATCGCTCGACCTGCCGCCGAGCTGAGATTGAGGCACAAGGCGTTGTTCACCGCAGTTCTCGCATCTGTGAAACGGCGGCATGCTCGGCCCGCCACGTTGCATTGGCCAGCGCGATCGCAGCAGCACAGACCAGGGCTGCGAGAGCGCCGATGACGTAGACCCAAGGGACAGCGGGCGCTTCGGGCGGCGGATCGAAGACACCCTGCAGAACCACGATGAGGATCTCCGCCACGATCGTCCCCGTCACCGCGCCGGCAATGATCCCTGCGACGAGGATCAGACCGCCTTCGCTCCAGACGAAGGCTCGGAGGGTTCGCCCCTTGGCGCCCAAGACCTTGAGGATAGTGAAGTCGCGGCGGCGGTCGGCGAAGCCGAGTGCCAGGTTCAGGCCGGTGGCCGCGGCCCCGAGCAAAACGGCGAACGCCAGTTCGATGCGGGCGAGGCCGCTGACATCGACCGCGGTCAGGCTGGTGCCGATCGTGTGGACGGCGTCGAGCAGCGAGCTTACCTGCTGTCCTTTGCCTCTAAGCAACGACGCCACGCCCCGTTTGACGGCATCGACGTTTCCTGTGGCCCGGATCAGCACCACCTCGTTGGCATCGACGCCTGTCATCTGCGCAACATAGCTGGCATTGGCGACAAGGAAGCTGTCATGGGGAGCCGTCGGGAACTCGCGCGCCACGCCGACAAAGGTGAACGGGATCGCGCGATAGGCGTGATCCCGTCCCTGCAGTCTCAGGTTGATCTGGTCACCAAGGCTGAGTTGGAAGTCGTTCACAGTTTCCTCGGAGACGAGGACGCCGTCCGCTCGGCCCGCCAGCGCGCTCATCGTCGCCACCGCGTCTCCACCCTGAAAATAGGCGTTCGACAAGTCCGTCGCGCGGCCGATCTTCATTGGGTCGATGCCGTAAAGGTCCTGCAGATCAGTGCCAACATAGGCGTAGCGATGTTGCATGGGCTCGACATTCGCCACGCCGGCCAGCCGGCGGATCGCATCGATGTAGGCGCCGGCCGGCGTGGTCGTTGCTCCCGTGACCGTAATGTCGGCGCCATTGGTCAGCTCGGCATCGACCCGCGCCTGGGCCTCATAGGTAGAATTGAAGATCGCTGTGGACACGAGAAATGCGGTCGCAAGCGCGACGAGCGCGACCGCGAGCGCCAGGCGGTTTCGCTGCCAGCTCAAGGCGGACGATACCAAGGGAGCCGCGATCCCGGCGAGGGGCGACACAGCTCGGGTGAGGACGGCCCGGCCGCCCCGTAGCGCGAGGCGCGTCAACCGTATCGTCAGTAACCCCGCCCCGATCCAGAACAGAAGGGGCGACAGGAAGGCGGTGTAATCGACCGCAGTCGCCGTGACACCTTCCGTGGCAAGCACGATCTGGTAGCCGCTGGCCGCTGTCCTCCAAAAGATCAGGCCCGACAGGGCCAGCAGGAGAATGTCCAGGTAGAGCCGCTCCCACAATGCGGTGCGCGCCCGATACTCGGGTCGGCGCAGGGCCATCACGGACTGGCCCCGTGCTGTCATCAGTGCGGGGATGAGCGCCGAAGCGATGGAAAGGACAATGCCGACGCCAAAACCGACACCGAGCGGAGTTACGCCGAACGAGTCGATCTCGAACCCGGCGAGGATCGACGCCGCCGCGACTGCCAGCCCGACTCCCAAGATGGCCGCAATACCGCCGACAACGCCCGCCTCCGTCGCTATCAGCCCGAGCCGGCGTGCGACCGTCGCGCCTCTCAGCCGTAGCAGCGCCTGGTCGCGAGCGCGCGTCTCCTGGCCCGAGCGGACGATGATGAAAGCAAGGAGCACCCCAAGGACTGCCCCAGGCAGACCGAGAAAAAGAAACAGCACTTTGGCGTACAGCGCATCGCCGCGCGTTGCGTCGAGCTGCGCCGCGAGGTTGTTGCCGACCACTCCTGTGCCTGCGAAGCGGGCCTCCAGATTGCGTCCGAGGCCCGCTGCCTTGGCAAAGGCGTCGTTGGGGTCGGTACTGAGAATCGTTCGATCGATGACGACATGCAGTTGCGTGCGTGGATTGCCCGGCCCGCCCGCGGGATAGAGCTGCTGCCAGACGTCGAGTGGCAAGAGGATCGCGTTGTCAGGTGGGGCAGCCGGGGCGGCTCCGGGTGGCACTCCGACGGCCTGGAAGAAGGCATCCGCCGATTTGAGATCGACGATGCCGGTGATTTTTACCCGTGACGTATTCGACGCCGTGAGCTTGAGCGTAACCGTATCGCCAGGCTTGGCGTGCAGATTGGCAGCGGTTTGCTGCAGCAGCACCGGTCCCGACATGTCACCTGCAAGCAGGCGGATGTCATTGCCGCGATCCTTGAAGTAGTCGGTCGCAAGTCCCACCGCCTTACCGGCACCGGTGGTCTGGGTTGTGCCGTCGGCGCGAAGCTCGAACCCGGCGACATCGCCATAACCGACTTGTGCGATTGCCCGGATCGGCACCGCACCCCGGATGATCTGCTCAGCGGCTGCGGGGTCGCCACCGGGCACGAGCTCGACCTGCAGGTCGGTGGTCAGACCGAGCAGGGCGCGCTCAGTCATCGACCGCGAGCTTTGGTCGATGAAGACCGCCAGATCGGTCACCATCGCAACCGCAAGGCAAAGGCAGGCGATGGTTCCGGCGATGCGTCCGAACCGACTTCGCACCAGGCCTGCGAGCCAACTCAAGGTCATACCGGGATCTCCGCAAGATGCCCGTGGTCAAGCGTCCAGCATCGTTGCGTGGAGGCAGCCACCATCGGATCATGGGTGGCAATAACCAGGGCTGTTCCGGAATCGTCCGCCCAGCCGTCGAGCATATCCAGCACTCGATTGGCGGTTTCATGATCGAGTTGGCCGGACGGCTCGTCGGCAAGCAGCAAGCGCGGCGTTGTCACCATCGCTCGGGCCAACGCAACACGCTGCGCCTGGCCGCCGGAGAGTTCTGACGGCAGTTTCGAGGCGAGATCACTCAGGCCAAGTCGGGACAAAAGGCCCAGGACGTCGCCCGGCCGAGTTACCGTCGAGATGAGCAGCGGCAGCCGCACGTTCTCTTCGACGGTCAGCCATGGAATCAGGCTGGGTGACTGGAAGGCCAGTCCAATATCGGTGGCCACAGGATGCCCGTAGAGAGGCCATCTCACCTCTCCCGCCGTCGCTTCGTCCAAACCGGCGATCAGGTTGAGAACCGTGGACTTGCCGCTCCCTGAGCGTCCCATCAGCGCAATGCGGTCGCGCTCGAAGATGTCAAAGGTCACGTCAATGAGCGCGGGCGCCGACGCACCACGATAATCCTTGCGGACATGATCGAACTGCACGAGCGCCGTCACGCGACCGCTCCGTCGTTGAGCTCGAGAATACGGTCCGCCTTACCGGCCAAAGAAGGACTGTGGGTGGCAATCAGAATTGCTGCGCCATCGGCCTGCGCGCGCTTGAGCAGTGAAATGATGGCGGTCTCGTTGGCTTCATCGACCTCACCGGTCGGTTCATCGCAGATCAGGACACTCGGGAGCGTCGACAGGGCTACCGCGAGACCCGCACGCGCGGCTTCGCCGCCCGAAAGTGTTTCTGGGAGAGCCTGCACTCTATGGCCCAAGCCCACCCGGTCCAGCAGCGCTTCCGGCGCTGGCAAGTGCTTCTTGCCCGAAAGCCGCTGTTGAAGCCGGAGATTGTCGATCACCGCGAGGTGCGGAAAGAGGTTGCCGGACTGCATCATGATGCCCACGCGTTCGGCTCGCAGCCGCGCGCGCACGCGCTCTGGTGCGCGACTGATCCGTTCGCCGGTGATTGCGACGTAGCCGCCGTCCGGATCGTCGAGGCCTGCGACGCAGTTGAGCAGGGTCGACTTTCCGCTGCCCGACGGCCCGGTCACCGCAACCAATTCGCCGCTTCGCAGTCGGAGACTGACGCCGCGCAGGGCAAAGATTTCCTCCTCGCCCACATGATAGAAGCGGTAGAGATCTGACGCCTCCAGCACCACCCCGCTCATTGCACCCGCAGGGAGTTGGACATCAGGTTCCACTGGTCGACGTTGTCCGCCCCGTTCGGCGCCGACATATCGAGCACGGCCAGCTTGCCGCTCGGGCCCCGCAGGTAAAAGCGAACCTCTTCGAGCCGGATCTGCTTGCTCGTCACGGCGTTAGGCTCCGAATTGGCCGAATAGTCGACGCGTACTGCCCTACCTCCGTCGAGCTTGACCTCCTTCACGGCGATGATCTTCACGGCCCGCCCGCCGGCGACGAGATCTTTGGCCTCGTGACTGGTCACGGACGACACCGAGGGGGACGACGCGGTCGTCTGCGTCGTCAGCTCGACGCGATTGTATTTGTCGGAAAAGATCGCGCCATTGGCCTCGTCAGCACGGGCCCAGCCCTCCGGGACTTTCATGGTCACCCCGGCTCCCTGATAGTCGACGAAGACCTGGGTGTCGGGAATGTCGCCGGGTGGGTTCTTCTCGGAAGCGACGGGCTTTTCGACCGCAATTGAAACTGCCGGCAACGAAATTGCTGCACCAGCGGAGAGTGCCAGGGCGAATGCGAGGCTACGAGATGTCATGTTCCGGGCTCCTGTTCTGGAAGCCCAGGCTCGGCCCCTGGTCTTACGTCCGTATGTCCGGTTTCTTACAGATCTGTATGATCCAACCTTGGTCATGCGGCCAGCGATCGTACACTACGGTTCACGAGTGGAATTGCGTTCCTGCGATACGAGCCAAGGGACGTTGGCATCGACGAAAAACATGCTCGCCGGCGCCACGCCAGCAGCGTCCCCACCTCGGACCGATGAAAGACCCAAGGTCAGCTGCAGTCGAGCCCAACGCCCCATGAAGCAATGACTGGAGCGCTGGTGGGTCCGCCCAATCCCAGCAGGAGTAGGCATCTGCTCTTCAGCTTACAGCCGCCTTACACGCTCATTAAATCGTCGGGCCGCGTGCCGTGCGACTGCTCCGATTGAAAGGTGACTGAAAGCTTGGCGGCCTAAGGTTCGAGCGTCGAGGACCGAAACGGCCCGACGCTATGGGAGGCTTCAATGCTTGCGGACAACCGCCCGCGCGTTGCGCGCGGCGACAGGACTTTCTGCATCCTTTTTCCAGCGCCCGTTCGGGGAGCGAAATGACCTCCAGTGCAAGCGGCGGCGTCAAGCTGATCGGCGTGACCAAGCGTTTCGTCACGCCCACGGGGGCGGCGATGACGGCCATCCGCGACATCAACCTCACGGTCGAGCCCGGCCAGTTCGTCACCATCGTCGGGCCCACCGGCTGCGGCAAGTCGACGACCCTGACCCTGGCGTCGGGACTGGAACTGCCCAGCGCAGGCTCGGTGCTCGTCAACGAGCAGCCGGTCACGGGCATCACCAAGGGGGCGAGCTTCGTCTTCCAGACCGACGCACTGATGCCCTGGAAATCGGTCGAGGCCAATGTCGCGCTCGGCCCGATGTTTCGCGGCACCCGCAAGGCGGAGGCGCTGCGGTTGGCGCGCGACTGGCTGGCGACGGTCGGGCTGTCGGGCTTCGAGAAGCATTATCCGCACCAGCTTTCGGGTGGCATGCGCAAGCGCGTGAGCCTCGCCGCGGCGCTCATCAACGAACCTACCATGCTGATGATGGACGAGCCCTTCTCGGCGCTCGACGTGCAGACGCGCGCCATCATGTCGAACGAATTGCTGGCGCTGTGGGAGAAGTCCCGCCCGTCGGTGATGTTCGTGACGCACGACCTCGAAGAGGCGATCGCGCTCGCCGACAAGGTGGTGGTCATCACCGCCGGGCCTGGCACGGTGAAAGCGACCTACGACATCGACCTGCCGCGCCCGCGCGGTGCCGTGCAGGAGATCCGCTTCGATAAGCGCTTCCTCGAGCTCTACCAGCAGATCTGGGAGTCGCTGCGCGAGGAGGTCGAGCGCGCCTACATCCGACAGATCGAATCCAACCGGCAGAGAGGTGCGGCATGACCATCGAGGCCAACGCGGCGGCCACCCCGCTCGCCACCACGCCATCCACCGACGAGCAGACCATCGCGCGCGCCGCCCGCGAGCGCATCCAGCGCCGGCGCTTTGCCGTGCGTGCCACGCAACTGGCGGTCGCCGTGTTGCTGCTCGGGCTCTGGCAGGTGGGCGCGATAGTCGGCTTCATCGATCCATTCTTCTTCGGCTCGCCGCTCGGCATCGTGCAGCGCCTCGCCGACTGGTTCGTCAACGGCACCGCCTATGGCTCGTTCTGGGAACAGCTGTGGATCACGCTGGAGGAATCGCTCCTGGGCTTCGTCTTCGGCGTCGGCAGCGGGGTGATCTTCGGCATCCTGCTCGGCGAGGTGCCGTTCCTCGCGGACGTCTTCAGCCCCTATATCAAGATCATCAACGCCCTGCCGCGCATCGTACTCGGTTCGATCTTCGTGATCTGGCTCGGCCTTGGCCTGCCCTCGAAGGTCCTGCTGGCCGCGGTGCTGGTGTTCTTCGTCGTCTTCTTCAACGCCTTTCAAGGCGTGCGCAGCGTCGATCGCAACCTCGTCTCCAATGCGCGCATCCTGGGCGCATCGCGCCTGCAGGTGGTGCAGCATGTAGTGATCCCGTCGGCCATGACCTGGATCATCGCGAGCCTGCACGTGGCGCTTGGCTTCTCGATCATTGGCGCGATCGTCGGCGAGTTCCTGGGCTCGCAGGGCGGCCTCGGGCTGGTCATCGCCACGGCGCAGAACACCTTCGACTCCAACGGCGTGTTCGGCGCCATGCTGGTCATCGGAGTGGTCGCCTTGGGGGCCGAAGCATTGATGACGCAACTGGAGCATCGCCTGCTCGCCTGGCGTCCAAAATCGCCGTCGGAGAACAGCATCGCCGGCATCTAACCGGGCCGAGCCGGAAGCCTCGGAAATCAACGTGGAGGAGAAAGACTATGTCGAAAAAGACGCTCGTTGCGATTACTACTGCGCTTGCTGCGACATGCAGCCTCGCTGGCGTGGCGATCGCTGCGGATGCCCTGCCCAAAGTCACCCTGATGGTCGGTGGTATCGATAAGCAGATCTACCTCGAATATCAGCTGGCGCAGAGCCTGGGGATGTTCAAGAAGTATGGCGTCGACATGCAGCTCAGCACCGAGCAGGCGGGCGGCGTGGGTGCCGAGGATGCAATGATCTCGGGCCAGGTCGATATGGCCGGGGCGTGGTACGTGCACACCATCGACTTCCAGCAGAAGGGCAAGGATGTCATCAACCTCATCCAGCTCGCGGTGGCGCCTGGCGAGCGCATCATGTGCGCTACCGGATCCAACGTCAAAACGCCGGCCGACTGGAAGGGCAAGAGCGTCGGCGTCACCGACATCGGCTCGGGCACGGACGATCTCGTCAGCTACGTTTCGACCCGCGCCGGACTGACCTCCAAGGACTATACCAAGATCGCTGCCGGCCAGGGCCAGACAATGATCGCGGCGCTCAAATACAACAAGGCGGTCTGCGGTATCACCAGCCAGCCGACGGTCAACGCCATCACCAAGCTCAAGGTCGGCTATTCGGCCATCGACCTGTCGACCGGTGAGGGCACGCAGAAATGGCTGGGCGGCGACTATCCGGCGGCCGGCGTTCTGGTACGAGGCGAATGGCTGAAGGACCACCAGAAGGAGGCGCAGGCTGTGGTCAACGCTCTCGTCGCCACCCTCGCGTGGATGAAGTCGCACACCGCTGCCGACGTTGCCGACGTGATGCCCAAGGACTTCGTCTCCAACCAGCTCGTCTCCAAGGACGAATACATCGCCGCGCTCAAGGCTGATTGGGGCCAGTTCAACCTCGAAGGCCTCGGCAAGATGCCGGCCAACGGCCCGCAGACGGTCTTCGACATCCAGAAGGCGGCCGGCAAGGTGACGGGAACGGTCGATCTCAGCAAGACCTACACCGACCAATATGTCGATGCGGCGATCAAGGCCGAAGGTCTGTAATATCCAAGGGGCGGCCCTGTCGGCCGCCCCGCCATTTGTCCGCTGGCAAATCTGTCGCTCGGCTGGCATGACTGGAGAATGAAACGGCGTGGGGCCGCCGATCGCCCCGCCCACACTGCGCGGACTCTGATAGGGGAGGATGCATGAGACCGCTTGCGACGATGCTCTTTGCCGTGTCGCTCTTCGCCGCGCCAATATCCACCGCGGCGGCGGCGGACGTATCGCTGATGGTTGGCGGCATCGAAAAGCAGATCTATCTGCCGGTGGTTCTTGCGCAGCGCCTCGGCTATTTCCGCGATGCGGGCGTGGATGTTGAACTCCTCAGCGAGCCGGCCGGCGTCGAGGCGGCCGATGAGATGCTGGCGGGAGCGGTGCAAGGGGTGGTCGGCTTTTACGACCACACCATCGAATTGCAATCGCTCGGCAAATATACCCAATCGGTCATCCAGTTCGGACTCGCGCCCGGCGAAGTGGAAGTCGTTTCGAGCCAGCATCCCGAGATACGGTCGGTCGCAGACCTCAAGGGCAAGCATGTCGGCATCACGGGCCTTGGGTCATCGACCGACTTCCTGACCGCGTACCTGCTGGTCCAGAACGGCCTTAAGCTCAGTGAGGTCACGCCGGTGCCGGTGGGCGCCGGCGATAGCCTCATCGCGGCGATGGCGCACGATCAGGTGCAGGCAGCCATGACCACGGAACCGACTGTTTCGCGCCTGCTCGCCAGCGGCGCGGCGCGCGTTCTCGTCGATACGCGTACCCTGGCGGGCAGCAGTGCCGTGTTCGGCGGTCCCTATCCCGCGAGCTGCCTCTACATGGAAACGTCGTGGGTCGATGCGCACAAGGACATCGTGCAGAAGCTCGCGCGGGCGCTCGTCCGAACGCTGCACTTCATCGCCGACAACGACGCCGAGACCATCGCCGGCGCTATGCCGTCGGATTTCTATGTCGGTGACAAGGCACTCTATGTCAGCGCCCTGGCGGCGGGAAAGCAGATGTTCTCGCCTGATGGGCGAATGCCGGAGGGCGGACCGGACACCGTGCTTCGGGTGCTCAGCCAGATCCGCGGCAACCTCAAGGGGAAACCGGTCGATCTGAGCAAGACCTACACCAACGTCTTCGTCGACAGCGCTGGCGCGAGCTAGCTCACCGCGGCGGGGAGGCGAACCTCAACCGCAAATCCTTTGCCTGCACGGGGCGCTGGAAGGTCTATTGTCCCACCCATCGATTCCACGACCTCCGACACGATCGACAGGCCGAGCCCACTACCCCCTGGCCGAGCATTCCTGCCACGCCGAAATCTCTGCAGCAGCCCCGTTCGGTCCTCATCCGTAGCTCCCTCGCCGGTATCTTCGACCCGCAGGATCACGTCTCGGACGCCCCTGCGGACGGCGATTGTCGCCTCGGCTCCTGCACCCGCATGGGCAATGATGTTCTCGACCAGATTGGTCACGAGCTCGACAAGCATGACGTCCGACCCGACGACGCCGGCGGGGCCGTCGGAATCGAACGCCATCTCGATGCCGGCATCGAGGGCCCGACTGGCCGCCTCGAGAACCACCTGATGCGCGATATCGCTCAGATCGATCGTTTCCGATTGGAGCGCTGTTCGGTTGTGATCGACACCGCCCAGTGTGAGGAGCTGGCTGGTCATACGGGCCATCGAAGTCAGGTTCGAATCGACCTCCGTCAAGGCGAGGTCGATCTCGGACCGCTCCCGTGAGCGGAGCGCGTAGTTGACCTGAGTCTTGATCACCGCCAGTGGCGTTCGCAATTGGTGCGCGGCGCTATCGAGGAAACGCCGCTGCCGCTCGAGCTGTTGCCGCAGCCGGTCCATGTGGGCGTTGAGCGCCTGAACGAGCGGGCGGATTTCGGTCTGCACCCTGTCCGCGTCGAAGGGCTCGAACTGGTCCGGCCGCCGGTCGCGTACCTCCTGGCGCAGGCGCAGCAGCGGCGCCAGTTCGCGGCTGATCCCGAACCAGATCGAGATCGCGCCGGCGACCACCAGGGCTCCTTGCTCCAAAAAGCCGCGCATCCACAAGGTCGTGACCAGCGCGTTGCGCGCCTTGAGGGTCTCGCCGACCGAAACCCGCACGATCACGCCACCCGTCGGGGTGACGACCGTCTGCAGGAAGTCCACAGCCCGCATCGGCTCTTCGTCACGAAAGACCGTCTCGAAAAACAGCAAATTGCCGCGGCCAGTCTTCGTCGGCGTGTCGAGCCCGGGATAGCCGGCGATGAGATTGCCGGCTGAATCGGTGACGGCATAGGCGACTTCATCATGGCTTTCCGAGGCGAATAGCTCAAGGGCGGCCGGCGGAATCGTCACGACCAGCGAGTCGTCGGAATAGGCGACCTCCTCGGCGATCATCCGCGCTGAGGCAGTCAACTGCTGGTCTGTGACGATGTTGGACAGGCGAAACGCCTGCTCGTAGGACAACCAGGCTCCGATGCCGAGCACCAGCAGCCCCGGAATGATCAGCCAGGCCAGAAGATTGACCCGGATGCTGCCGCTTTTCATTCCTGCAGCCTCAGCAAATAGCCCAGCCCACGTAGCGTCGCGATCACGACCGATGATCCTTCCAGCCGTTTGCGGAGGCGATGAACGATGACTTCCACGGCGCTCAGATTGACATCGTCGTCGAAACCGTAAGTGCTCTCGAGCAACCGTTCCTTGCTCACCGGCTGGCCCTGCCGGCGCATCAGCGCCTCAAGCACGGCGGCCTCGCGCGGCGATAGCGCCAGGTCGGTCTCGCCGAGGCGAAAAGCCCGGCCGGTCTGATCGAAGGTCAAGGGACCAATGCTGATTTCGCGTCGCGCCGGTGCATGACTGCGCCGCAGCAAGGCACGCATGCGGGCTTCGAGTTCCTCGATTTCGAAAGGTTTGGTCAGATAGTCGTCGGCACCCAGATTGAGGCCCTCGACCCGGCTCTTCAGATCATTCCGGGCGGTGAGGATCAGGATGGGCAGGGAGAGTTGATGACGGCGGATCTCCCGGATCAGATCGAGGCCGCTCATCCCTGGAAGACCGAGGTCGACGAGCGCGATATCGTATTGGCCCAGGTCCGTGCCGGCGATGACGCTTTCCGCGTCCGTAAGAGCGTCCACAGCATAGTTCTCGCCCTGCAAAAGCTTGGCGAGCCACGTGGCCAGCGATGAATTGTCTTCAACCAGCAGGAGTCTCACCCGCAGAGCCTACATCGAGAGGCTGCCGCCGAATACTGCTAGACGATCCCGACGGTCGGAAAAGCCACCGTTACGACGAGACCCGGCGCGCGGTCGCTGACAACAATGCTGGCACCGTGCAAATCGGCGATCGCCCTGACCAGGCTGAGGCCCAAACCGCTGCCGGGCGTTGTTCGGCTCTTCTCCAACCGATAGAGCCGCTGAAAGACTTTGTCGTACTCATCCGGCGGAATACCCGGGCCGTTGTCAGCAAAGGTCAGGATGACCTGCCTGTTCTGAACCTCCCCGGTGACCTCGATCAGAGTTCCGGGCGGGCAGTGCCGGATCGAGTTTTCGATGAGATTGGCGCTCAGCTGGATCAGCAGTTCCTGGTCGCCATCGATGTCCGGCATCGCCGGAGGGCGTCGTACGACTAGAGTCTGGTGTTCCTCATCGGCCACATCGCCATAGGCATCAGCGATGCGGTCGAGAATGTCCCCCATCCGGACGCGGACAAAGCGCGCCCGCCGGGCGCCCGCCTCGATCTGAGCAATCCTGAGCAAGGCATCGAACGTCGAGTTGATACGATGGATTTCGAATTCAACCTGAGCCAGCTGGTCGGAGACGTTTTCTCCACGATCGCTCGCGAGCGTTGCCGACTCGACGCTGATCGCGAGGCGGTTGAGCGGCGTCTTTAAATCGTGCGCGATGTTGACGCTGACCTGCCGCATCCCCTCGACCAATGCGGATAGCCGATCGAGTGCGGCATTCACCTGTCGGGTGAGCTGATCGATATCATCGTTGCGCCGTCCGGGCGGGATCCTGGCATCAAGCTCGCCCTGACCGATTCTGGTCATCGTAGCCGCGATGACATCGATCCGCTTTTGCGCCCGAGTGGCTAAAACGGTTCCTGCACCCACCACGATCACGAATGTCACAAGCCCGGCACAGGCCAGCATCAACAGCGCCAGTCGACCGACTTCGCGGGTCTCCGCAAAACTGCTGCCCACGAGCAAGCGGTTGAGTCCGGCTTGCCCGACAAAGACCCGAAACCGCTCCGACTGGGCATCGGCAAGACCGAGCTCCTGTCCGGTCTGCGTCGTCCATCCGTTAGCCTTGGGCAAACTCTGAACATCACCCGCAAGACGGGCGCCCGTCTCCGAGATGAGGCCATATATCTGATCGTGATTGAGGGTCGACCTCGAATGGCTGGTGACCGAATCGATGAGATCAGCCTGGTCGCTGTCGCCATAGGACTCGGCGATAACCCGGAACGTGTCGCCGATGGTCTGATCCATCCTGGATTCGAGTTCGCGGCCGATGAGCTCAAACGCCGCGAAACCGGCAATCAACATGGCTACGAAAAATGTCGCGCCCAGGATGAGCGCGACACGGAACGGCGTGCTCTTGAGCAGCCCTAGGCTAGTCATGCATCACGTAGCCCGTATTGCGGACGGTGTGCAGTAGTTGCTGCCCGTACGGTCGGTCGATCTTGGCCCGCAACCGACTGATATGGGTTTCGACGACGCTGGTCTGCGGGTCGAAATGGAAGTCCCAAACGCGTTCCAGAAGCATGGTACGGGTCACCACCCGGCCCTCGTTGCGCATCAGATATTCGAGCAGCGCGTATTCGCGCGGCAAGAGATCGATCGGCTTACCCTCGCGCCGGCAGGTGCGGCGAACGAGGTCGAGTTCGAGAGCACCGATCTGCAGTGTCGTCTTTTCCACCTGTTGCGGTGGGCGTCGCGCCAGCGCGTTGACCCGGGCCAGCAACTCGGAGAACGCGAAGGGCTTGACCAGGTAATCGTCACCGCCGGATTCGAGGCCTTCCACTCGATCGTCAACGCCATTCACCGCAGTCAAAAAGATAACGGGGGTCGAGACCCCCGTCGCACGAAGCGCCTTCACCAGAGACAGACCATCGAGGCCCGGGAGCATTCGATCGACCACGATCACGTCGAACTTCATCCGGCTGCCGTGCGTCAGGGCATCCCGGCCGTCCGTCAAGCTGTCGACGACGTGACCGGCCTCCGTCAGTCCGTTGCGTACATATTCCGCCGTTCTCTGGTCGTCCTCGACCACCATGATGCGCATTGATGACCTACGCGTTATCGCGCCGCCTCGAGAACTTCTTCGCCGTCCCGGTTACGGATCGACATATAGACCACTGTACACACGATGATCAGCAAGAACATCGCGCTGGTCACGATCGTTCCGAGGCCCAACCCACCGTACTGCCGTGGTTGCGACAGAAGATCGCCGAACGAAGCCCCAAGCGGGCGAGTCAGGATGTAGACCAGCCAGAAGCCCAGGATTGGATCGAGCTTCAGGAAGAAATATCCGATCGCCAGCGATGCGATGATCATGCCGAACAATATCCCGGTGGCAAGATAGCCAAGCGAGAACTGCTCCGCGACCAGGTCGCCGGCGGCTGTGCCGAGTGCAAAAGTGAACAGGATTGCGAGCCAGTAGAATGCCTCCCGGCGTGTCGTGATGACCGTGTGGATCGAGAGCGTTCCCTCGATCCGCCACCAGACAACGAAGGTGATCGCAAGTAGGATCGAGAAGGTAATCGTGGTCACGATGAGCGGTACGCCAAAATTGTCGACCAGATTATCGGTGATCAGCGTACCGACGATGCTGATCAGAACGACGGCCAGCCAATACGGCGCCGGCACGTAGCGCTTCTGCCAGAACTGCCAGACGAGTGCAGCGATCAGCACCGCCGCCATCAATAGGGAGGTAGTGGTCAGGCCGAGACCGAGCTGCACGCTGAGATAGTCGGCAGCGGTTTCGCCCATGGTCACGGCCATGAGCTTGATGAGCCAGAAGTCAGGTGTCACGCGTGGAACGCGATTATAGGCGGACTGGCCGGGAAAGGTGGTTGCGGTCATGGTTTGTCCTCACGGGGCCTTGCTGGGATCATTGAGCGTCGCCATCAGCGTCGCGAGCGCATCCTTGACGGCGGCCGGATCGGGCTTGCTCTTGCGGATGGCGCTGAAGGCCGCGTCGTTGGCGGAGTCGATGTTGCCCCACTGCGTCTGGTTGAGCGGGCGGATCGCCGTCTCGGCACCGTCCCAAGCGGTCTCATAATCGGTGATACGCCTGGCCCCGCCAGCGATGTCACCCTTGTCCACGAGCGCCTGGACATCAGCGATGATCGCCTTGAAGTTCGAAAGGTCGCCCAGGCCGCGTTCAGCAGCGACGGCGGTGTTGGCGGTGTAGAGCTCGTAGCCGCTGAACATCGCGACCGGAACCGCGATCAGCACGATCGCGAGGAAGACTTGCTTCATGTGGGAATCCGAAGGGTTGGGCGTCTGTCCGCGACAGGCGCAGTTCGGGGTTAGGATGGCCACCTCACAACCGACTGGCAGCCGGATTACAGTTCTGTAAGAGAGGCCCGAAAAACCGTGGGGTCTCCGGGCCTTTCGCTTAGTTTGAACCGCTCTCACCGCTTTCGGCGCTGTCGTCCCCGTTGCCGTCTTCGGGCTCCACCGGATCGGCGGCATTTCCCTGATTGTCGGCAACGTCCGTGCTGGCCGCCACCTTGCCGGTCCTCGCATCGACGGTGAAATTGCTCTCCGTACCATCGGGCATCTGAACGGTGACGTTGTACACTGGTGCAGACGCCGATCCGGCGAGGGCCAACTCGACGACCTTGCCTTGGCCATTGGCTTCAACTGCGGCCACGGCCTCTGCCACCGAGACAGTCGCGCCCGACAAGGCCGACGACTCGGCGCTGCTCGAGGTGACGGCGAACGACGCCGAGCTTGCAGCCGCGGCCAACAGGAACGCCAGGACGGCGGCGAGTTTGATACGCATCGATATTTCTCCTTACGCACCAGGCGGGAGTGCCCGGTTGCGCAAGAGCTACGTCTCCGATCTCGCAGCAGACTGTCAGTGCGCATACAGATCTGTAGTGAAGTGGCCCCATTGTTGCCGCATCGGACCGATTTGCCGTGGTTCAACCTCATTCGGGTCGGAGCCGTGGCCATATCGAGCAGAACTATGCTAGCCTAGGTAGTTCCCGATGGCCTGTCTCCTCATGGGGAGATAGCTCGTGCGTTCGTCCCGTTCAGCGACATGACCGACGTCCAGAAAGTTCAGGTGGAATCTCGCATCAAAGGGAAGGTCGTTCAGTGGATGCTTCCGATCCACGAGGTGTCAAAATCCAACGACCAAATTTGGATATCCGCTCCGATGCAGTTGCTCCGTGCGCCATCTCCAGTAAGAAGCAAACCGTTGCGGGTGTAGCTCAATGGTAGAGCAGAAGCTTCCCAAGCTTATTGTGCCCGACGGCCAACCATAAGGTACATCCTTTCCGGCACATGGCCACCTCCGGCCGACGGCGGTTGCGCTGTTGATGGCGGTGCTCTTTGGTTCAATCGAACCGACTTAGCCATCTTGGGCAGGGTTAGACCAATCAGTTTGGGCCTGGCTAGGTTGACAACCATCTGAAAACAGCCCCTTTGGCGAACGACCCACGCCTTCACACGGCGGGGGTCACAGGTTCAATCCCTGTCGCACCCACCATCCTTTCGAGAAGCACCGGATCCGTCCGCCATGGCCAGCGCGCCGATGGGCACCGTATCGCCGATTTCGTCGCGCCGCTCGATCCGCGGGCTTAGGGGCCTGCAGCAGCGCGGCCTCGCCGGCGCCGATGCCGATCCCGAACTCGAGCGCGTCACCGAGCGCTATGCCGTGGCGGTCACCGAGCCGGTGGCCGCGCTGATCGCCGCCGACCCCGACGGGCCGGTGGCCCGGCAATACCTGCCCACGATCGCCGAAGCGGTGTCGCTGCCCGACGAGATCGTCGATCCGATCGGCGATGCCGCGCATTCGCCGGTGCGCGGCATCGTGCACCGCTACCCCGATCGCGTCCTGCTGAAGCTCACCCATGCCTGCCCGGTCTATTGCCGCTTCTGCTTTCGCCGCGAGCAGGTCGGGCCCGGCGGCGAGGCGCTGGGCAAGGACGATGTCGAGACCGCGCTCGACTACATCCGCAGCCATCCCGAAATCTGGGAGGTGGTGTTCAGCGGTGGCGACCCGCTCCATCTGCCGCCGAAAAAGCTCAAGGCGGTGCTCGCCGAGATCGACGCCATGCCGCATGTCGAGGTGGTGCGCTTCCACAGCCGCGTGCCCGTGGTGCTGCCGGCCGCCATCGACGGCGCCATGCTCGAGGCGCTCGCGGGGCGCGCCGCGCGCTATGTCGCGGTGCACGTCAACCATCGCGACGAGCTGACGCCCGAAGCGATCGCGGCGCTCCACGCCATGACGCGCAGCGGCATCACGCTGCTCAGCCAGACCGTGCTGCTCAGGGGCATCAACGACGACGCGGCGGTGCTGGCCGGGCTGTTCCGCGCGCTCGTCGCCCACAACGTCAAGCCGTACTATCTGCACCATCTCGACCGGGCGCCCGGCACCTCGCATTTCCGGGTCTCGATGGCGCGCGGGCAGGAGATCATGCGGCAGTTGCGCGGCCGCGTCTCCGGCCTCTGCCAGCCGACCTACATGCTCGATATCCCGGGCGGCCACGGCAAGGTGCCGATCGGCCCGAACCATGTCGAGGCCGTGCCCGGCGGCTACCGCGTCACCGACCCCAACGGGGTGGCGCACGCCTTTCCGGAAGCGCCGTAGCTACTGCTTTTTCTTGCGCGCGGCGTGCAGCACCTGCCGGACGCAGGGGGCGTTGTCGCCCAACTCGGCCTTGCCGGGCGCCCGGGTGAGGCCGAAACAGGCGGCGTCCGCGGCGTTGAACAGCACGCCATAGCGCGGTCCCGGCGCCACCTCCTGGAAGGCCATCATGGCGCGGCCGGAGAGGCCATTGGCCGCGGCGCGCTGCGAGATGGCGAGGTCGCACTCGTCCATCTTCTCGCCGTTGCGGGCATCGAAGCAGGAATGGATCAGCAACTGGCCGCCCTTGTCGATGCGGCGATATTTGCCGGCGACGAACACCACGCTGGCGCAGGCCGAGGCGCACATCGCCTTGCCGCGCACCACGGTGGTGACGCCGAGCGCGCCGATCACGTCGGCCATCTCCATGGCGTCGACGACGCTGCCGCCGGGGCTGTCGAGCCACAGCGCGCGGGTGCCGTGGCGGTCGATGCTGGCGCGGCTGAGGGCGCGGGCCAGCCGGCCGGCATCGCCGGGGCCGATGACGCCGCGCGCCGACACGATGCGGCCGCCGCTGCCGTCGTTGAGCAGGGAGAACTGCATGGCCTCCGCCGGAACGGCGGCGTAGCAGGCGAGCAGCGCGGCGATCAGTCCGAGCAGGCGGAGCATCGAGGCATCCTCAAACACGCGGCGCTCATCCTATGCCGCCGCCCGAGCCGCGCGAAGCGGGTAGCACGGCGATGTGAAACCGGCCGGTCTTAGCCGCCGGTTAACCCATGCAGAATTGTCGCGGCAGCTGTGTTCCCGGCGCAATTGACTTTCTACGCATGCTTATCATATGTGCGCTTACCATAAGTACACGTAGGAAAAGATGAAGCAGGAGTTCAGCAATCCGCATTTCGAGAAGGAGAAGTCCATCGGCTTCCTCGTTCACGAAGTGGCGCGGCTGTTCCGCCGGCGCTTCGAGGACGAAGCGCGGATCCACGGCGTGACGCTGCCGCAATGGCGCGCGCTGGTCGAGATCCACAAGAACGAGGGCATCTCGCAGGTGTCGCTGGCCGGCTGCATCGACACCGACCCGATGACGCTGAGCGGCATCCTCGACCGGCTGGAAAAGCGTGGCCTGGTCGAGCGTTATCCCGATCCTAACGACAGCCGTGCCAAGCTCGCGCGGCTGAGCGAAGAGGGCGGGGCGCTGGTCAGGACCGCCCGCCATGTCGGACGCGAGCTCTACGAGAATGCCCTGGCCGGGCTGGACGAGGCGCAGCGCGCCGAGATCGCCGCCGGCCTCATCTGCATCCGCAACAATCTGAACAATATGACTGCCGAAGAGAAGGAAGCCGTCTGATGAACGCCCGCGTTACCGAACCCAAGGCCGGGGAAGCGACGATCGTGAACATGCCCCGCGCCGAGAAGGGCCAGACCACGGCAGAGGCTCCCGCGCCGCAGTCCGCACCGCCGCCGCAGGCCGCCGCGCCCGAGGCTGCGCCCAAGAAGAAGGGCGGCTCGCGCCGCCTGATCCTGATGATCGCGGTGCCGCTCGTGCTGGTCGTCGGCGGTGGCTATTTCTGGCTCACCGGCGGCCGCTACGAGGATACCGACAACGCCTATGTGCAGCAGGCCAAGGTGTCGCTCAGCGCCGACATCGCCGGCCGCATCACGACGGTCAACGTCACCGAGAACCAGCCGGTCAAGGCTGGAACGGTGCTCTTCACCATCGATCCGCAGCCCTACCAGATCGCCCTCGACCAGGCCAATGCGGCGCTCGCTTCGGCGCGCGTCAATGTCGAGCAGCTCAAGGTCGCCTACGGCACCGCGCAGGTGCAGCTCAAGGCCGCGCAGCAGACGCTGGTGATCCGGCAGGCGGCGTTCGACCGCAAGCAGTCGCTGGTCGAGTCCGGGGTCAATTCCGACTCGACGCTCGACGACGTCAAGCTGGCGCTGCAGCAGGCGCAGGCGGCGGTCGACCAGGCCAAGCAGCAGGTCGCGGCCTCCACCGCGGCGCTGGCCGGCAATCCGGACATCGCCATCGACCAGCATCCGGCGGTGCTCGCCGCCCAGGCGCAGGTCGAAAGCGCCGAGCGCAACCTCGCCAAGACCTCGGTGAAGGCGCCGGCCGACGGCATCGTCGCCAACGTTTCGAGCCTCAATGCCGGCCAGTTCGTCGCCGCGGGCACCACCATCGCCACGCTGGTCGAAACCAACGGCACCTGGATCGAGGCCAATTACAAGGAAACCCAGCTCGCCGACATCAAGGTCGGCCAGCCGGCGGAAGTGAAGGTCGACGCCTATGGCGACAACCTCGACTGCCGCGTCGCCAGCATCGGCGCGGCGACCGGCTCGGAGTTCTCGCTGATCCCGGCGCAGAACGCCACCGGCAACTGGGTCAAGGTGGTGCAGCGCCTGCCGGTGCGCATCGAATGCCCGCCCAGCCAGCAGGTGGCCATGCTGAAGACCGGCATGAGCGCCAACGTCACGGTCGATACCGGCCACTCGACGCTCGACAAGCTGCTCGGCAAGTAATCCGCGGGGCGCGGGGACACCGGTTCCCGCGCCCGCCGCCTTTTTGTTTCGGAGGCCATCGATGGCCAAAGCACCGCAGCACCTCTCCCAGCCCACCATCGTGGTCAAGCACAAGGGCCTGCTGACGCTCGCCCTGATGCTCGGCACCGTCATGCAGGTGCTCGACACCACCATCGCCAACGTGGCGCTGCCGCATATGGCCGCCTCGCTCGGCGCGGCGCAGAACGAGATCACCTGGGTCCTCACCTCCTATATCGTCGCCGCCGCCATCGCCACGCCGCTCACCGGCTGGGTCAGCGACCGCATCGGCCAGAAGCGGCTGTTCGTGGCGTCGGTGATCGGCTTCACCGTCGCCTCGGCGCTGTGCGGCATCGCCACTAGCCTGCCCGAAATGGTGCTGTTCCGCATCCTGCAGGGCATCTGCGGCGCCATGATCGCGCCGCTGGCGCAGACGGTGATGCTCAACATCAATCCCAAGGAGCGCTTTGGCCAGGCCATGGCCATCTACGGCATGGGCATCATGGTCGCCCCGATCATCGGGCCGACGCTGGGCGGCTATCTGACCGAGAGCTTCGACTGGCGCTGGGTGTTCCTCATCAACCTGCCGGTCGGCGTCGTCTGCGTGATCATGCTGCTCACCTTCATGCCCAAGAATGAGATCAGGATCCGGCGCTTCGACTTCTTCGGCTTCGCCATGCTGGCGCTGGCGGTCGGGGCGCTGCAGATGCTGCTCGACCGCGGCGCCGACAATGGCTGGTTCAGCGCCACCGAAACCTGGCTCGAGCTCGGCCTGGTGGTCGCCGGCCTGTGGGTGTTCCTGGTGCATTCGTTCACCGCGGAACAGCCGTTCATCGACCTGCGCATCTTCAAGGACATGAACTTCACGCTGGGCTCGGTGTTCATGTTCGTGGTCGGCATCACGCTGTTCTCGGGCCTGGCGCTGCTGCCGCCGCTGCTGCAGAACCTGATGGGCTATCCGGTGATCTTTTCCAGCATCATGATGGCGCCGCGCGGCCTCGCCACGATGGCGGCGATGATGATCGTCGGTCGGCTGACCGGCAAGGTCGATGCCCGCATCATGATGCTGTTCGGCACCAGCTTCATGGTCTACTCGCTCTACGCCATGACCGGCTTCGACCTGCAGATGGACTACTGGCCGGTGGTGTGGACGGGCGTGCTGCAGGGCTTCGGCATGGGCTTCGTGTTCGTGCCGCTCTCGACCATGGCGTTCGCCACCATGGCGCCGAAGTTCCGCGCCGACGGCACCGCCATGTTCAGCCTGGTGCGCAACATGGGGCAGGGCGTCGGCATCTCCATCGTCACGGCCGTGCTCTCCAACATGATGCAGGTCAACCACGAGGAGCTGGGCGAGCGGCTGACCGCCACCTCGCAGGCCGTCGCCACGCAGATGCCGAGCCTGCTCACCGGCAACCCGCAGATCGTGTCGATCATCAACGGCCTCGTCACGCAGCAGGCGGCGATGCTGAGCTATCTCGACGATTTCTGGCTGATGATGCTGCTCAGCCTCAGCGCCATCCCGCTGATCCTGCTGCTGCGCGGCCCCAAGAAACCGCCGGCCAACGCCAAGCCGAAGTCGCAGGACGAGGTCGCCCTCGAACGCGCCCACGCCATGGCGGAATAAAAGCGGTTGGCCGAGCGAGCCCTTTAGGGATCGATCGGACAGAGCGCAAACGAAACCGCGGTTGGCCGAGCGAGCCCTTTAGGGATCGATCGGACAGAGCGCAAACGAAACCGCGGTTGGCCGAGCGAGCCCTCTCGGGATCGCTCGGCCAGAGCGCAAGCGAAACGACGGTTGGCCGAGCGAGCCCTTTAGGGATCGATCGGCCAGAGCGGAAACAAGACCGCGGTTGGCCGAGCGAGCCCACTCGGGATCGATCGGCCAGAGCGCAGGAACTCCTCTACCGACCTCCTCCAGGTCAGTCGGAGCCCGACTCGCCGCAAGCGAGCCGGGCTTCATCATCTCGACGACGGCGCCGCGTCGCGGCCTTCACCACCGCGTGCGCGCCTTGCCGATCCGCCGCTTCATCCCTAAATCTGGGCGTCCAATGACCATGCCGTCCGTCTCCAGCAGCTCCCGTCCGCGCGCGGGCAAGAACGCCTTCCGTCCGCGCGGCGGCGCCGCCGAGGAGCAGCAGCTCGATGCGACCTGGGCCGAAATGCTCGGGCCGATGCTCTACATCTACCGGCGCTACTGGGACGAGGCCAAGCTGCTGCTGGCGGGCGTCGCGTTCATCGTGCTCTGCTCGGCGACCGCCGGCATCGCCGCCCCCTACGTGTTCTCGCGGCTCGTCGACACGCTGCGCGCCGATAGCTGGGGCGAGACCATCATCTGGGCCTTCGTCGGCTACGGCCTGCTGTTCGGGCTCAGCCAGGCGCTCAGCAACATGGTCAACTACATGGCGATGATGAGCGCCGAGAACCTCAACTTCATCGCTGGAACGGCGTTCTTCGAGCGGCTGCTGAAAAAGACCATCAACTTCTTCATCGACTACAATCCGGCCGAGATCCAGCAGGCCAAGTCGCGCGGCCAGAACGCGGTCTATACGCTGGTGCAGCTCGGGCTGATCGTCTTGATCCCCGGCATCATCCAGATCACGCTGACGCTGTTGGTGCTCGGGGCCTCGATCAATCTCGAGATCGTGGTCATCGTCTTCGTCTATGGCGCGGCGTTCATCGCCTTCACCTTCTTCGCCAACCGCTGGACGCGGCCCTATCTCGACGCCGCCATCAAGGCCGACCAGGCCAATTCGAAATTCGTCGGCAATTCGATCAACGCCATGGAGACGCTGCGCTATTTCGGCGGCGACCAGTGGGTGGCCGGACGCTTCGCCGAACAGGCGCGCGAGGTGCGCGACAGCTGGGCGAGCTTTGCCACGCGGCGCATCTTCTACTCGCTGGTGTTCGGCGCCATGCTCGCGGCGCAGATCGGCATCACCTATTTCGTGCTGCTGCCGCGCTACCGCGCCGGCGAGCTCACCATCGGCGACGTGGTGCTGTTCGATTCACTGCTGCTGCAGCTCAACCGGCCGTTCCAGACCATCGGCTCGTCGATCGACGACGTGCTGCGCTCCTATTCGCGCTTCATCCCCTTCGCCAAGATGTGGGGCGCGCCCGAGGAGCCCGACGTGGCGCCGCATCCGGATTTCCGGCTGGCCGCCGGCAGCATCGTCTTCGAGCATGTCGGCTACGCCTATCGCGACAAGCCGGCGGTGTCCGACGTGAGCTTCACCGCGCGCCGCGGCCGGCTCAACTTCCTCACCGGCGAGACCGGCTCGGGCAAGACCACGCTGTTCAAGATCGCGCTCAAATCGCTGGAGCCGCGCGAGGGGCGGGTGCTGATCGACGGCGTGCCGCTCAGCGATATCGCGCGGGCCGACTGGTATTCGGTGATCGGCGTCGTGCCGCAGGAGATCATGCTGCTCAACGACACCATCACCTCCAACATCATCCTCGGCCGGCCGCTGGACGAGGCGCGGCTGCGCAGCGCTGTCGAGCGCGCCTCGATCGCCAAATTCATCGACGGGCTGCCGGAGAAATTCGACACCCGCATCGGCGAGCGCGGCCTGAAGCTCTCGGGCGGCGAGCGGCAGCGCGTCGCCATTGCGCGGGCGCTTTATGCCGATCCGCAGATCCTGTTCCTCGACGAGGCGAGCTCGGCGCTCGACGAGCGCACCGAGGCCGAGATCATGGGCGAAATCCGCGCGCTGGCCGACGAGATGACCATCCTCGCCATCACCCACCGCAAGACGGTGATCGCGCCGGGCGACGTGGTGGTGGAACTGACGCCCGAAGGCGTCAGCGAGCGGATCGCCGCCTGAAGCCGGTCGCTGGTTCGAGGTTCAGCGGCGCCGCGTTCCCTCGCAACGCCCTAGAGCTTGCCGAGCAGCATCAGCACCGGCGTCAGCGCCAAGGTGCCGACGAGAATATAGAGCCAGAGCGTCTGGGCGACCTGGGGCATACACCTATCCCTTTGTGATATCTGGCGATTGTGCCGGGACAGGGTGAACGGAAGGTTAATTTCGGGCGCCGCTAGTGCAGCCGGTCGCCCGGTTCGAGCCGCTCGAGCAGATGCGGCCGGCCGCCGCGCCAGACGACGATATCGACCACGTCGCCGCTGCGGGTGAGCACCGACGCCACCTGCTCGGCGTCGCGCACCGCTTCGTCGAGCTGCGGATAGAGCGGGCCGACGGCGCCACCCATGGCGATGCTCCAGCCGCCGCTTTGCGGGATGATGTCGTAGCGGATGCGCGTCATGGCCGGTCCCGTGTGCTCCGATCGCGACGCTTTGCCGAGCTAATGCATTGATCGGGCGGCCGGTTTCACCCACGCGTCACAAAATTTTGCGACATGTCTTTTCTTAGTGACAGCTCGTCGGCGCCGGTGCGAGAGTCCTGCCATCAAGACCGGCTTGAGCCGCTGTCCGGCGGGCAGCACCCCGAAGGGCTGTGACCGGGCGCCACCAATCGCAATTCCAAATGCCGTCAAAGGAGATTGCGCGACATGGCAATTCTTTCTCCTCTGCGTCAGATGCTCGTCGTCGAAGACGAAGCGCTGATCCTGCTCGACATCGAGCAGACGCTGGTCGAGGCCGGCGTCGGCCGGGTGCTCACCGCCACCACCAGCGCGGAGGCGCTGGCCATCATCGAAACGACGCCGCTCGATGCGGCGGTGCTCGACCTGCGCCTCGGGCGGGCGGAGACCAGCGAGGAGCCGGCGCGCCGGCTGCAGCAGAAGGGCGTTCCATTCGTCTTCCTGTCGGGCAGCACCGCGATCGTCGAGAGCTTCGCCGACGTGCCGCTGGTCAACAAGCCGTTCTCGACGGACGAGCTCGTCGCGGTGCTGCAATCGCTGCTGCCCGAGAACGACGTCGCCGCCGCCTGAAGCGGCCGATCGCGGGCCGGCGAAAATTGGGCTTGCCAAGTCCGCCATTTGCCGGCACCCTCACGGTGAGTTCAACAGCGAGAGGAGGTGATCCAGTGCATCAGAAATCGAAGGTTTCCGTTGGTCTTGGGTCGTTGCGCTTTCATATGGAGCAGCCTCTGTAGTCGTCGCAGCGGTCCGGCAGTTCGATCTGCAAAAGACCGCGGAAGACCATGCGAGATCGGGAAGGGCCGTCGTGAGACGGCCCTTTTCTTTTGCCGCCGGCAAATGCGGCGAGTCCGTGGCGCCAGGGTGAAGCGGGCATGAATGGACCGGTCCGGGGCAGTTCAGGCTTGGCAGGGCACAGTGCCAGGCTCACAGCGTCAATATCCACGCTAAGAAGACTGAAGGAGACACCCCCATGTCACGCTTCCCCAAGCTCTCCACTTTCGCCAAATCCGCTGCGGTCGCGCTGGTCCTCGGCGGCGCCACGCTCGGCGCCGCGATGCCGGCGCAGGCGGCCCCGCCGCAGATCGATTTCCACTTCGGCTTCGGCGGGGGCGGCGTGTCGATCGGCGGCGGCCAGTACTGCCTCAGCGACCGGCAGGTCCGCCGCCTCCTGCAATGGCAGGGCTACGAGAACATCCGCTTCACCGACCGCCGCGGCCGCATCGTGTCGGCGCGGGCCGAGAAGTATCACCGCGCTTACATCGTCAGCGTCGATAGCTGCCGCGCCCGCATCGTCTACGTGCAGCGCCTGCATCCGCGTCCCTGGGATCCGCGTCCGTGGGACCATCGCGGCCGCTGGTAGGCCCGAGACTGCCGCAATCGCCGGAAGGGCCGCCCGCGTGGCGGCCCTTTCGTCTGCCGGCGCTTGCCTTTCCCCCGTCCGGGGCGATAGACCGCAGCGCCATGAACGCCCTGACGCAAACCGCCGCCGCCACGCGGCTCATGCCCTACCAGTCGCGCCGGACCTTTGCGATCATCTCGCACCCGGACGCCGGCAAGACCACGCTCACCGAAAAGCTGCTGGCCGCGTCGGGCGCCATCAACCAGGCCGGCGCCGTGCGCGGCCGCGCCAACCAGCGCTCCACCCGCTCGGACTGGATGGAGATCGAGCAGCAGCGCGGCATCTCGATCACCTCGTCGGTGATGACCTTCGAGCATGACGGGCTGACCTTCAACCTGCTCGACACCCCCGGCCACTCCGACTTTTCGGAAGACACCTATCGCACCCTGACGGCGGTCGACGCCGCGGTGATGGTGATCGACGTCGCCAAGGGCATCGAGGCGCAGACGCTGAAGCTGTTCGAGGTGTGCCGGCTGCGCGACATCCCCATCATCACCTTCGCCAACAAGGTCGACCGCGAGGGCAAGGACCCCATCGCCATCCTCGACGAGATCGCCGACACGCTGGCGCTCGACGTGACGCCGGTGGTGTGGCCGCTGGGGCAGGGCGTCGACTTCAAGGGCACGGTCGATCTCGTCGGCAGGCGCATCCTTGCGCCGTCGGGGGCGGTGCTGCGGCAGTTCGACGATCCCGACACGCTGCTCAACGACGCGGCGCTCACCGCCGATCCGGTGGTCGAGGCGTCGCTCGAAGCGCTGGAGCTGGCGCGCATCGGCTACCCCGAATTCGACCTCGAGACCTACCGCGCCGGTCACCTGACGCCGGTGGTCTTCGGTTCTGCCCTCAAGACCGTGTCGGTGGCGGAACTGCTGCGCGCGCTCGGCACCTGGGCGCCCGAACCGAGGCCGCAGCCGGCCGAGCCGGCGCCGATCGATCCCGGCGAGCCCAGGGTCACCGGCTTCGTGTTCAAGGTGCAGGCCAACATGGACGCGCACCATCGCGACCGCGTCGCCTTCGTGCGGCTGAGCTCGGGCACCTTCCAGCGCGGCATGAAGCTTCGCAACGTCCGCACCGGCAAGGATCTCGCCGTCGCCAACCCGATGTTCTTTCTCGGCCACGACCGCGAGCTGGCGGAAGAGGCGGTGGCCGGCGACATCGTCGGCATCCCCAATCACGGCACGCTCAGCGTCGGCGACACGCTGACCGAGGGCGCGCAGATCAAGGTCACCGGCATCCCCAATTTCGCGCCGGAAATCATCCGCCGCGTGCGCCTCACCGATCCGATCAAGGCCAAGCAGCTCGGCAAGGCGCTCAGCGATCTCGCCGAAGAGGGCGTGGCGCAGGTGTTCCGCCGCATGATCGGCGGCGACTACGTGGTGGGCGTCGTCGGACAGCTGCAGCTCGAGGTGCTGCAGGCGCGCATCCTCAAGGAATACAACGTGCCGATCTCGTTCGAGAGCATCAATTTCGAGATGGCGCGCTGGGTGCGCTCCGACGACAAGGCGGCGCTCGACAAATTCATCAGCGCGCAGAAGCTCGAATTCGCCGAGGACAAGGACGGCGATCCGGTCTATCTGGCGCAGTCGGCCTGGTGGCTCGGCCGCGCCCAGCGCGACAACCCCGGGATCGAGTTCCTGGCGACCAAAGAGCGCCACTAACCCCAACGGAGCGTTACATGACCATCACCCGCCTGCACCCCGGCAAGCGCCTGAGCGAGGCCGTCAAGCACGGCAACACCCTGTATCTCGCCGGCCAGGTGGCCGACAATCCGAACGGCACCATCGAGGAGCAGACCAAGGAGGTGCTGGCGGCCATCGACAAGGTGCTGGCCGAGGCCGGCACCAGCAAGAGCAAGCTGCTGAGCTGCCAGGTGGTGCTCAACAACATCGCCGATTTCGCCGCGATGAACAGCATCTACGATGCCTGGATCGACCCGGCCAACCCGCCCGCCCGCGCCTGCATCGAAGCCCGCCTCGCCTCGCCGGCGCTCAAGATCGAAATCATCGCCATCGCGGCGCTGGATTAGCCACGGATCGAGCGGGAGGGGAGCATGAGCAGCGAGACGATCGGCTTCCTGGGCCTGGGGCTCATGGGCCACGGCATGGCCAGGAACATCGTCGAGAAGGGCTTCCCGCTCGTCGTCGCGGCGCACCGCAACCGGGCGCCCGTCGACGATCTCGTCAAGCGCGGCGCGGCCGAAGCGGCGTCGCCGCGCGAGCTGGCGGAGCGGAGCAGCATCGTGCTGCTGTGCGTCACCGGCTCGCGCGAGGTCGAAGCGCTGGTGCGCGGCAAGGACGGGCTCAAGGCCGGCCTCAAGCCGGGCTCGATCGTCGTCGACTGCTCGACCGCCGATCCCAATTCCACGGTGGCGCTGGCCGACGAGCTCGCCGCGGCCGGCATCGGCTATGCCGATGCGCCGCTCGGCGGCACGCCGGTGCAGGCGGCCGAAGGCAAGCTCAGCGCCATGGTCGGGGCGAGCGACGAGGTGTTCGGGCGCATCGAGCCGGTGCTCGCGACCTGGGCCGGCAAGATCGTCCATATCGGCGGCGTCGGCGACGGGCACCGCATGAAGCTGCTCAACAACTTCCTGTCGCTGGGCTACGCCGCCATCTACGCCGAGGCGCTGGCGCTGTCGGTCAAGGTCGGCATCTCGCCGGAACGCTTCGACAGCGTCATCCGCGGCGGCCGCATGGACAACGGCTTCTACCAGACCTTCATGGGCTACACGATCGAGGGCAACCGCGAGGCGCACAAATTCACCATCGCCAATGCCCTCAAGGACCTGACCTATCTCGAATCGATGGCCGACGCCGCAAAGCTGTCCAACCCGGTGGGCAATGCGATCAAGAACTCTTTCGCGCTGGCCTTCAACACCGGCGGTGACGGCGCGGAGAACTACGTGCCGCATCTGCCCGAATATGTCGGCCGCGCCAGCGGGGTCGACCTCACGCCAAAGAGGCTCAAGCCATGACCATGCCCACCCGCACCCTCGGCAAGACCGGCTACGGCGTCAGCGCGATCGGGCTCGGCTGCTGGCAGCTGGGGGGTGATTTCGGGCCGGTGGGGGACGAGACGGCGCGCGATATCCTGAGGACCGCCCGCTCGCTCGACGTCAATTTCTGGGATACCGCCGACGTCTATGGCGGCGGCCAGTCGGAGAGCCGCATCGGCGCCTTCACGGACAAGAAGGGCGTTCTCGTCGCCACCAAGCTCGGGCGCGGGCCGGAGTTCGAGGGGATGACGCGCTACACGCGCGAGCGGGTCAAGCAGAGCCTCGCCGGCTCGATCGGGCGGCTCGGAGTCGAGACGCTCGACCTGGCGCAGCTCCACTGCATCCCCATCGAGGTGCTGCGCGACGGCGAGATCTTCACCTGGCTCGACGACATGCGCGCGGCCGGCATGATCCGCCATTGGGGCGCCAGCGTGCAGACGGTGGAGGAGGGCATGCTCGCGCTGCGCGCCGACACCTGCACGGCGCTGCAGACCATCTTCAACCTGTTCCGGCAGGACGCCATCGACAGCCTGTTCCCGGCCGCGCAAAAGGCCAACGCCGGCATCATCGTGCGCCTGCCACTCGCCTCCGGCCTGCTGTCGGGCAGGATGAGCGCAAGCACCACCTTCACCGCGCAGGATCATCGCAGCTACAACCGCGACGGCCAGGCCTTCTATGTCGGCGAAACCTTCTCGGGCCTGCCGTTCGAGCGCGGCGTCGCCTTCGCCGACGAGATCAAGCACTGGCTGCCCGCCGGCATGAGCCTCGCGCATCTGGCGCTGCGCTTCATCCTCGACCAGCCGGCCGTCTCCACCGTCATCGCCGGCGTCACGCGGCCGGCGCAGCTCGAGGACAACGTGGCCGCCGCGGCCATGGAGCCGCTGGAGGCGCCGCTGGTCGCCAGGCTGCGCGATTTCTACCTCGAGAAGGTGCGGCCGGAAGTGCGCGGCGGCATCTAGGCCCTCTCACAGCCTCTCGACCGCCCTTCCAATGCCCGGCCGCAGCACCTAGATTGGATGCACCCTCCTCCCGAGTGCTCCACATGTCCGTGCATGCCGCCTTCGACCTCGTCCGCGACGAGACGATCCCCGAAATCGCTTCCGAAGTCCGCCTCTACCGCCACAAGAAGACCGGCGCCGAGGTGCTGAGCTTCGTCAACGACGACGAGAACAAGGTGTTCGGCATCACCTTCAAGACGCCACCCGAGGATTCGACCGGCGTCGCGCACATCCTCGAACATTCGGTGCTGTGCGGCAGCCGCAAATATCCGGTGAAGAAGCCGTTCGTCGAGCTGCTCAAGAGCTCGATGCAGACCTTCCTCAACGCCATGACCTTTCCCGACAAGACCGCCTATCCGGTGGCGTCGCAGAATTTGCAGGACTTCTACAACCTCGTCGACGTCTATCTCGACGCGGTGTTCTTCCCGCTGATCTCGGAGGACACGTTCCGGCAGGAGGGCTGGCACTACGAGGCCGACGGCACGCAGATGCCGCTGGCGTTCAAGGGCGTGGTGTTCAACGAGATGAAGGGCGCCTATTCGTCGCCCGCCGCCGTGCTGGGCAAGCTCAGCCAGCAGGCGCTGTTCCCCGACAACGCCTATGGCGTCAATTCGGGCGGCGACCCCAAGGCCATCCCCGACCTCACCTACAGCTATTTCAAGAATTTCCACCGCCGCTTCTACCATCCGTCGAACAGCAAAATCATGTTCTATGGCGACGATCCGGCCGACCGCCGGCTGGAGCTGCTCGACGCCTATCTCAGCCAGTTCGAGGCGGCGCCGATCGATGCCGAGGTGCGGCTGCAACCGCGCTGGAGCGCGCCGCGCCACATCGAATCGCGCTACGCGGCGAGCGATGCCGAACCCGGCAAGAAGACCGGCATGGTGCAGGTCAACTGGATGCTCGACGAGCTCGAGAGCCCCGAAACCGTCATCGCGCTCAGCGTGCTCGAGCACATCCTGCTCGGCACGCCGGCCTCGCCGCTGCGCAAGGCGCTGACCGAATCCGGACTGGGCGAGGGGCTGACCGGCTCCGGCCTCGCCGACGATCTGCGGCAGCCCTATTTCACCGTCGGCATGAAGGGCATCGACGAGGCCGATGGCGGCAAGGTCGAGGCGCTGGTGCTCGATACGCTCGCGGCGCTCGCCCGCGACGGGCTCGATCCGCTCACCGTCGAAGCCTCGATGAACTCGTTCGAGTTCGCGCTGCGCGAGAACAACACCGGCTCCTTCCCGCGCGGCATGGCGCTGATGTTCCGCACCATGCGCAACTGGCTGCATGGCGGCGATCCGTTTGAGGCGCTGCATTACGAAACGCCGCTCGCGGCGGTGAAGGGCAAGGTGGCGGCCGGCGAGCGGTTGTTCGAAACGCTGATCCAGACGCTCTTGGTCGACAACCGGCATCGCGTCACCGTGCTGCTCAAGGCCGATCCCGACCTCGCCGCCGAGGACGTGGCCGAGGAGCGGGCCCGGCTCGACGCGGCGGCCGCCGACATGGACGAGGACGAGCGCGAGGATGTGGTCGAAATGACCGCCCGGCTCAAGGCGCTGCAGGAAGAGCCCGATCCGCCGGCGGCGCTGGCCAGGATTCCCTCGCTCGGCCTTGCCGATCTCGACCGCTCCAACAAGCCGATCCCGATCGAGCGCGGCAGCCTGGCCGGGGCGCGGCTCTACACGCATCTGCTGCCCACCAATGGCGTGATCTATCTCGATCTCGGCTTCGACCTCCGCCGCATCCCGGCCGAGCTCGTGCCGTATCTGTCGATCTTTTCGCGCGCGCTGTTCCAGACGGGCACGGCGAAGGAAGATTTCGTGTCGCTGATGCAGCGCATCGGCCGCTCCACCGGCGGCGTCGGCGCCAGCCGCTCGATCGGCACCATGCGCGACACCAGGACCACCGCGGCGTGGTTCTTCGTCCGCGGCAAGGCGGTGCCCGACAAGGCGGCGGAGCTGCTCAGCATCATCACCGACGTGCTCACCGGCGCGCGGCTCGACAACCGCGAGCGCATCAAGCAGATGCTGCTCGAGGAAAAGGCCGGGTTCGAATCCTCGCTCGCCGGGCGCGGCAACGGCCTCGCGGCGTCGCGGCTGGGGGCGGCGATGAATCCGGCGGCGTGGGCCAACGAGGCCTCGAGCGGCATCACCTATCTGTTCTTCCTGCGCGAGCTGATCCAGCGCGTCGACAGCGACTGGGCGTCGGTTGAAGCGGCGCTCTACCGGCTGCGCGACCTGCTGATCGACCGCAAATCGATGGTGGTCAACGTCACCACCGATGCCGGCATCTGGGCCGGGCTCGAGCCGCAGCTCGCCGCCTTCGTTGCCAGCCTTCCCGCCGCCGCCGGCGCGGTGCAGGACTGGCCGGTGGCGACGCCGAAATCGGAGGGGCTCACCTTTCCCGGCCAGGTCAATTTCGTCGCCAAGGGCGCCAATCTCTACGATCTGGGCTATGTGCACAGCGGCGCCACGGCGGTGGCGCTGCGCCACCTCAACACCACCTATCTGTGGGACAAGGTGCGCGTACAGGGCGGCGCCTATGGCGGCAGCTCGAGCTTCGATCCGTTCTCGGGCGGCTTCGCCTTCACCTCCTACCGCGACCCCAATCTGCTGGCGACGCTCGATGCCTACGACCAGGCGGCGGCCTTCCTCGCGGCCGGCGTCGGCGAGCAGGACCTGGTGCGCTCGATCATCGGCGCCATCGGCGCCATCGACACCTACCGGCTGCCCGACGCCAAGGGCTACATCTCGCTGATGTGGGAGCTCACCGGCAACACCGACGCCAACCGCCAGCAGCGCCGCGACGAAATCCTCGGCGCTACTGCCGCCGATTTCAGGCGCTTCGGCGACGTGCTGGCGCAGGTGGCGCGCACCGGTCAGGTCGCCGTCCTCGGCTCCGCCGCCGCCATCAAAGCCGCCAACGACGACCGCGGCGGCTTCCTGGCGGTGACGCGGGTGCTGTAAGGCGGCGTGGCCGGCAGTCCTGTCCCCGCGCCTCTCGCAGTCGCATCAATGGCTTGCGCCCCGTTTCGTGTTTCCGCGTCCACCCCCTTCGCGGCGGGGCGTATATTGCGGCTACCGTCCACCGCATGACCGCGGGGCTCTGACGAGGGGCCGGGTGGACGGGGCGGGTGGAGTGGCGGTCGCGCTGCTCCGGGTCCAGCCTTCGGGTCGCGGGGTGGGTCGGCACCGGCCGGCGAGGGCATCTGATGCCCCTGTCGCGCAACCGGCAAGCCGGCCGCCCTCCCGCCCGACTGTTCCCAAAATCCCGCCGCGGAGTGTGCGCTGGGTGCCTCGCACTCAGTTTCATATCCGGAGGCGCCCGGCGCCCTCCGTCCGCGGCCCCGCTTGCGCCGCGGCAGGGTAACACCCGAGGCCCGAGGGTCGTCGGACGTCTCGCGCTGCCCGCAAGAAAGGTGAACCGCCCTCCGCTCCCTCGCGTTATGATCGGCACCATGGAGCCCTTCCTCACCCGCGATCTGCGCATCGCGCCCAACGGCCTCTATATCGATCCGCCGCAGCCGCAGGCGCGGGCCATCATCACGCACGGCCATGCCGACCATGCGCGCTCGGGCCATGGCGCGGTGCTGGCGACGCCCGACACCATCGCCATCATGCAGACGCGCTACGGCGCCGACGCCGCCGGGCGCTGGGAGCCGCTGCCCTATGGCGAACGGCGCGACGTCGACGGCGTCACGATCAGCCTGCATCCGGCCGGCCACATCCTCGGCTCGGCGCAGGTGCTGCTCGAGCATCGCGGCCAGCGCATCGTCGTCACCGGCGACTACAAGCGGCTCGAGGATCGTACGGCGCAGCCCTTCGAGCTCGTCCGCTGCGACCTGCTGGTCACCGAGGCGACGTTCGGGCTGCCGGTGTTCCAGCATCCAAGGCCCGCCGACGAGATCGCCCGCCTGCTGCGCTCCATCGCGGCCTTCCCCGAGCGCGCCCACGTCATCGGCTGCTACGCGCTAGGCAAGGCGCAGCGCGTCATCTCGCTGCTCAGGCAATCCGGCTACGACGCGCCGATCTACCTGCACGGCGCCATGATCCGGCTGTGCCAGCTCTATGCCGAACGCGGCATCGCGCTGGGCGAGCTCAGGCCGTCGCTGGACGTGCCCAAGGCCGAGCTCGCGGGGCAGGTGGTCATCGCCCCGCCCTCGGCGATCAAGGACCGCTGGTCGCGGCGGCTGCCCGATCCGGTGCTGGCCGTCGCCTCGGGCTGGATGAGCGTCAAGCAGCGCGCCCGGCAGTCCGGCGTCGAGCTGCCGCTGGTGATCTCCGACCATGCCGACTGGAACGAGCTGCGCGACACCATCACCGGGACCGGCGCCGCGACCGTCTGGGTCACGCATGGACGCGAGGACGCGCTGGTCTATTGGAGCCAGCAGCAGGGGCTGGCCGCCGAGCCGCTGCGCATCGAGGCGTACGAAGACAGCGAGCTCGAGGGCGAATGAAGAAATTCGCGCAATTGCTCGAGCTCCTGGCGCTCACCCCGTCGCGCAACCGCAAGCTCGAGGCGATGATGCAGTATTTCGCCTCGACCCCGGACCCCGACCGCGGCTACGCGCTCGCCATCCTCACCGGGGCGCTGACCTTCAAGAACGTCAAGCCGGCGGTGCTGCGCGAGGTGGTCACCGCCGAGGTCGACCCGCACCTGTTCGCGCTCAGCTACGACTATGTCGGCGACCTGGGCGAGACCATCGCGCTGATCTGGCCGCACCATGGCGCGCAGCAGGACCTGCCGTCGCTCACCGAGCTGATCGAGCTGTTCAACACCACCTCGAAATCCGAGCTGTCGAAGCTGATCGCCTCGCTGCTCACCCGCGCCGCGATCAACGAGCGCTGGGCGCTGGTGAAGCTCGCGACCGGCGCCCTGCGCATCGGCGTCAATGCTCGCCTCGCCAAGACGGCGCTGGCGGAGATGAGCGGCAAGGAATTGCAGCAGCTCGAGGAGATCTGGCACGGGCTCGACATGCCCTATGCCGAGCTCTTCGCCTGGCTCGACGGCACCGCTCCGCGGCCCGATGTCGACCACGCCTCGCGCTTTCATCCGCTGATGCTCTCCAATCCCATCGACGAGGCGAAGGATCTGGCGGTGCTCGATCCGGCCGAGTTCTCGGCCGAGTGGAAATGGGACGGCATCCGCGTGCAGCTCATCCTCGGGCGGGGCCGGGCGTCGCTGTTCTCGCGCACCGGCGACGACATCGCCACGGCATTCCCCGACCTCGTCGACAACGTCTTCGGCGAAGGCGTGCTCGACGGCGAGCTGCTGGTGGGGCGCGCGTTCGAGGCGGCGCCGTTCAACGATCTGCAGCAGCGGCTCAACCGCAAGGTGGCGACGCCAAGGCTGCTGGACGAGTTTCCCGCCTTCGTGCGCGTCTACGACATGCTGTTCGACGGCAGCGACGACATCCGCACGCTGCCCTGGAGCGAGCGCCGCCGCCGTCTCGAAGCCTGGTTCGCGCGGCATCCGCAGACGCGCATGGACGTGTCCGAAATCCTGCCGTTCGCCGATTGGGAGCAGCTGGCCGAGCTGCGCCGGCGCGGCGCCGCCGAGCACGGACACGAAGGCGTCATGCTCAAGCTCAGGAGCTCGCCCTACGTGCCGGGCCGGCCCAAGGGGCTGTGGTTCAAATGGAAGCGCGACCCCAACGTGGTCGACGCCATCCTGATGTATGCGCAGCGCGGGCACGGCAAGCGAAGCTCGTTCTATTCCGACTACACGTTCGGCGTCTGGGCCGGCAACGAGATCGTGCCCATCGGCAAGGCGTATTTCGGCTTCACCGACGAGGAACTGAAGCACCTCGACAGATGGGTGCGCAACAACACGGTGCAGGCCTTCGGCCCGGTGCGCGAGGTGAAGAAGGAGCTGGTGTTCGAGGTGGCATTCGACAGCGCGCAGCGCTCGAGCCGGCACAAATCCGGGGTGGCGCTGCGCTTTCCGCGCATCAGCCGCATCCGCTGGGACAAGCCGGCGGCGGAGGCGGCGACGCTCGCCGACATGCAGATTTTCGTGGAGGCCACCTGATGTCGTCGCAATCCATCCAGAAGAAGATCGACGAGCTGACCCGGCAGATGGCCGAGGCGGCGGCCGCCGAGGATTTCGAGCGGGCGGCGGCGCTGCGCAACGACATCGAGCAGCTCAAGGGGCCGGCGGTTCGCAAGCCGCCGCCGGGGCAGATGGGCCTCGGCACCAACATTCCGGTCGCTGCGCCGCCCAGGGGGTGGGTGCGGCCGAAGAAGCCGAGCCCGATGACAACGAATGTCAGGTCGCGCGGCAAGCCGAAATAAAGCGGGGCTGCAAGGTTTCTGCAACCATCCTGTGGTTTTGCGGCAGTTTGAACCCCATTGGGCTGCCCCGGTAATGCAATTGTTTACCCTCCCCGTCGCCTACTCGGCCGCACTTGGAAGGCGCGCTTCGGCGCGTCGGGGCCGCATGGATGTGAACCGGGCGATCGACGGGAACGAGGCACGCCGGCTCGAGGCGATCGAGCTGGCGGTGAACGAGTCGAATTCGGCCATCTACGTCACTGACGATGCGGCCAGGATCATCTTCGTCAACCGCACCTTCACCGACATCCTCGGCTGGGAGCCGCACGAGGTCTATGGCCGGCGCGCCCGCGACGTCCTGGGCAGCGCCCGCTACGGCAATGTCGACTACGAGCGGCTGTGGGCCGATCTCTCCCGCGGCCGCACCGTGCGCGAGGAGGTGCGCACCTACGATCGTTTCGGCCAGGAGCTGTGGCTGACCATGGTCCTGCGCCCGATCATGGGCGATGACGGGCAGTGCGATCACCTCATCGGCTTTCTCGAGAACACCACCGAGCTGCGTCACATCCAGAGCCTGCAGCGCGACGTGCTGGAAGCGGTGGCGCAGGAGATGCCGCTCGAAGGGGTGATGACGCTGATCTGCGAGCGCGTCGAGACCATGTTCCCCGAGATCGTCTGCACCGTGCTGGCGGTCGACCAGGACCAGCGCCTGCGTCCGCTGGCGGCGCCGTCGCTGCCCGACTATTACGCGCAGGCGGTCGACGGCCTGGCGGTCGGACCGTCCACCGGCTCGTGCGGCACCTGTGCGTGGCGCGGCGAAGCGGTGACGGTGGTCGACATCGCGACCGATCCGCTCTGGGCCGAGTACAAGCAAATGCCGCTGCCGCTCGGGCTCGTCGCCTGCTGGTCGAGCCCGATTAAGCTCAAGACCGGTCGGGTGGCCGGCACCTTCGCCTTCTACTTCCGCGACAAGCGCGGCCCCGATGCCTGGCATCAGCAGGTGGTCGACGCCTGCGTGCAGCTTTGCATCCTCGCGCTCGAGCGCCACGCGAGCAAGGAGAGCATTGCGCGCCTTGCCTATTACGACGGGCTGACGGGCCTGCCCAACCGCGCCAAGCTGCGCGAGGAGATGGAGCGCCGCTTCGACCAGGCGGCCGACCCGCAGGCGGCGCTGGTGTTCATCGACATCGACCACTTCAAGGACGTCAACGACACGCTCGGCCACGCCATTGGCGATTCCTTCCTCAATGAGATCGCCGAGCGGCTCGAGGCGGTGGTGTGGCCCGAGGACATCGTGGCGCGGCATGGCGGCGACGAGTTCGTCATCGTGCTGGCGGGTGCCGATGCGCCCCGGGCGCGTGCGGTGGCCGAAGTGCTGCTCGAAAAGCTGAGCGAGCCGGTGATCGTCGACGGCGTGTCGCTGCCGGCCTCGGCCAGCATCGGCATCACGCTCTGCCCCGAAGACGGGCGCGACGCGGCGACGCTGCTGCGCAACGCCGACACGGCGATGTACGTCGCCAAGGCCGAAGGGCGCGGCACCTACCGCTTCTTCGATGCCGAGATGAACCGCAAGGCGCAGGACCGGTTGCTGCTCGGAGCCCTGCTGCGCGACGCCGTGGCGACGCGCCAGCTGCGGCTCGCCTACCAGCCGCAGATCGATGCGCGCAGCGGCGCCGTCGCCGGCGTCGAGGCGCTGGCGCGCTGGCAGCATCCGGCGCTGGGCATCATTCCGCCGACCCGCTTCATTCCGCTGGCCGAAGATTGCGGGCTGATCGAAGCGATCGGCGAATTCTGCCTGTTCGAGGCCCTGAGCCAGCTTCGCCGCTGGGACGATGACGGCCACGACGTGCCGCAGCTCGCGGTCAACATCTCGGCCATCCAGTTCGGCAACCCGGCGTTCCCCGATCTGGTCAGCCGGGCGCTGGCGGCGAGCCGCATCGCGCCGCAGCGGCTGACCATCGAAATCACCGAGAGCGTGATGATGGGGTCGTCGCCCGCCGCCGCCGCCAACGCCACCATGCTGCGCGACATGGGCGTGGTGCTGTCGATGGACGATTTCGGCACCGGCTATTCGAGCCTCAGCCATCTGGCGCGGCTGCCGGTCAAGGAGCTGAAGATCGACCGCAGCTTCATGGCCAATATCGAGGACAGCGAGGCGGCGCGCACGCTGGTCACCGCCGTGATCCGCATCGGCGAAAGCCTCAAGCTCAGGGTCGTCGCCGAGGGCGTCGAGACGCTGGCGCAGCGGCGGTTCCTCGAAGCGCTGGGCTGCGACGTGCTGCAGGGCTATCTGTTCGGCGAGGCCATGCCGCCCGCCGGCTTCGCCGACTGGCTGGAGCTGCACCAGGGCCAGCCGATGCGGGGCGTCGCTTAGCCGGCCTGCGCCAGGCGCTCGGTCGCGAGCTTCTTGATCTCGCGCAATTCGCCGAGCGTGGTCTGCAGATCGCTGAGCTGCTGCTCGAGCATCCGGGTGCGCTGGTCGACCATGTCGAGCAGCAGGCTCACCTGCGCGCGCTGCGTGCGGTCGGCCTCGTACAGGCTCAGATAGTCGGAGATGTCGCGCAGCGAAAAGCCCAGCCGTTTGCCGCGCAGGATCAGGATCAGCCGGGCGCGGTCGCGGCGGCGGAAGACGCGGGTCGAGCCGACGCGTTCGGGGGTGAGTAGGCCCTTGCTCTCGTAAAAGCGGATGGCCCGGGTGGAGATGCCGAACTCGCGGGCGAGGTCGGCTATCGCAAACAGGTCGCGGGTCTCGCTCTCACGCCGGTTCACTCTTTTTCCCCTTCATCGCCTGGTACTCCTCGCGCAGCTCCTTCTTGCTGAGCTTGCCGATGAGCGTTTTCGGGAGCTGGTCCTTGAAGATGATCTCGCGCGGCATTTCAAGTTTGTTGAGCCGTTCGCCGATGAATTTCTTGAGCTCGGCCTCGCCGATCGTCTGGCCTGCCTTGAGCTTGACGAAGGCCACCGCGGCCTCGCCGCGATAGTCGTCGTGCACGCCGATGACGTTGGCCTCGTCCACCGCCGGATGAGCGATCAGCGCCTCCTCGATGGTGCGCGGATAGACGTTGAAGCCGGACGAGATGATGAGGTCCTTGATGCGGTCGACCAGGAACACATATCCCTCGTCGTCGATGTAGCCGACGTCGCCGGTGCGCAGCCAGCCGTCCATGAAGGCGTCCCGGGTCGCCTCCGGGTTCTCGTAATAGCCGAGCATGACCTGCGGCCCCTTGACCTGCAGCTCGCCGCGCTCGCCGAGCTTGGCCGGCTGCATGGTCTCGATGTCGACGAAGCGGATGTCGGTCGCCGGCACCGGCAGGCCGATCGACATCGGCTTGCTGGGCGCGCGCAATGCGGCGCAGCAGACCACCGGCGAGGCCTCGGTCAGGCCGTAGCCTTCGGCAAGGATGGCCTTGCTGATCTTGGCGAACTGGCTGCGTGCCTCGTTCGGCAGCGCGGCGCCGCCGGAGATCACCACGTCGAGGCAGTCGAGCAGCTTTGCCTGCTCCGGTCCGAGCTTGCTCATCGCCTGGATCAGCGTCGGCACCGCCGGCAGCACATTGGGGCGCTCGGTCCGCAGCATGGCGAGGAAGCCCTTCATTTCGAAGCGTGGCATCATCACGACCAGCGTGCCGTTGCAGAGCGGCACGTTCATGCACACGGTCATGGCGAAGATGTGGAAGAAGGGCAGGATGGCGACGACCTTGCTGGGCGGGTAGAACAGGCCGCAGCCCCAGGCATCGATCTGGCTCATGTTCGCCGCGATGTTGGCGTGGCTCAGCATGGCGCCCTTGGGCAGGCCGGTGGTGCCGCCGGTATATTGCTGCACCGCCACGTCCTTTTCCGCATTGATCGACACCGCGGTCGGCGTCCGGCCGGCGGCGACGAGGTCGTGGAACCAGGCGACGGTGGCCGACGGGGTGACGCTCGCGAGGTCGCCGCGCTTGGCGATGGAATAGAGGATGCGCTTGACCAGCGGCAGCGCCTGCGGGAAGCGGCAGGCGATGATCTTCTTGACGTGGCCCGCGGCCACCAGCGCCTCGGCCTTCTCGTAAATCTGCTTGAGGTCGAGCGTCACCACCACGTCGGCGCCGGCGTTGGAGGTGATGTGCGAAAGCTCGTGCACGGTGTAGAGCGGATTGCAGTTGACCACGGTGCCGCCGGCCAGCAGCACGCCGTAATAGGCGGCGACGTAGAACGGCGTATTGGGCAGCAGCAGCGCCACGCGCTTGCCCTTGCCGACGCCGTAGTCCGTCTGCAACGCGCCGGCGAAGGCGCGGATCATGCGGGCCAGTTCGCCGAAAGTCGTCTTGCCGCCGAGAAAATCGAGGGCGACCTTGTCCGGCGTCCTGGCGCAGGCGGCGAGCACCTGCTCGTGCACCGGGGTGAGGTTCAGCGTCACGTCCCAGGTGATGCCCTCGGGATAGTGGTCCACCCATGGACGCGGATGGTCGGCGGCGCCTGCAGAAGCCATTGATCCTCCTCCTCGGGTCTGTGCCCGTCCCGTGGGAACTAGAGCATGGGTTGACCTATGCGTCAAAGGCTGGACGTAACGGCAATGCCTGGAGTGTCGTTAACGGCTGTTGGTTGACGTATACGTCAATCCAACGTTATGCTGTTTGAACACATGGGATCGCAGGGTTAAGAGCAGACACGCGAATCCAATCGTGCGGCGGTTCGAGCGGAGGACGGGACATGCTGGCGCTTGTCGTCATCGTCATCGCAATCGTGGCAGCCCTGGCGCTGGCCATGCGGCGGGCGAAACTCTGGCACTGGGCGCTCGCCGCCCTGGTCGTCGGCGTGCTCACCCGCTTCGGCTGGAGCCCCGACGGGGCAACCTTCGGCATCTACACCGACCTCGCCGGCTGGATCCTGGCGCTGCTGCCGGCCGTGCTGCTCGGCCTGCTGTCGATCGGCGCCATCCGGCGCGCCGTGGTCATCGGTCCGGCCTACACCCTGGTCAAGTCGATCCTGCCGCGCGTGTCGCGCACCGAGCAGGAAGCGCTCGATGCCGGTACCGTCGGCTGGGACGCCGAGCTGTTCTCGGGCCGCCCGCGCTGGGACAGGCTGCTCAACATCAAGAAGGCGACCCTGACGCCCGAGGAACAGGCGTTCATGGACGGGCCGGTCAATACCGTCTGCGCCATGATCGACGATTGGGACGTGCGCCACAACCGCGCCGACCTGCCACCGGAGGTGTGGGCCTACCTCAAGGAGCAGGGCTTCCTCGGCATGCTCATCGGCAAGGAATGGGGCGGGCTCGGCTTTTCGGCACAGGCGCAGAGCCAGGTGGTGAGCAAGGTGGCGAGCCGCTCGGTCGCCGCCGGCATCACCGTGATGGTGCCCAATTCGCTCGGACCGGGCGAGCTGCTCGAAAAATACGGCACGCCCGAGCAGAAGGAAAAATATCTCCGCCGCCTCGCCAAAGGGCAGGAGGTGCCGTGCTTCGCCCTCACCGGGCCGTATGCCGGCTCGGATGCGGCGAGCATGCGCGACGTCGGCGTCGTCACCTACGACATGTACCAGGGCAAGAAGACGCTCGGCGTCAAGGTGAGCTGGGACAAGCGCTACATCACGCTGGCGCCGGTGGCGACGCTGATCGGCCTCGCCTTCCACCTGCACGACCCCGACCATCTGATCGGCGACACGGACAATCGCGGCATCACCCTGGCGCTGATCCCGGCCGATTTCCCCGGCGTCGAGATCGGCCGGCGGCACTATCCGGCGCGCGCGGCGTTCATGAACGGCCCGATCAAGGGCCGCAATGTCTTCATCCCGATGGAGTTCCTGATCGGCGGGCTCGACTATGTCGGGCAGGGCTGGCGCATGCTGATGGAATGCCTCTCCACCGGACGCGCCATCTCGCTGCCGGCCATCGGCACGGTATCGATCAAGCATGCGCTGCGTGTCACCTCGGCCTATGCCCGCATCCGCCGGCAGTTCGGCATCCCGGTCGGGATCATGGAAGGCGTCGCCGAGCCGCTGAGCCGGCTGGTGCGCTCGGCCTACACCTTCGAGGCGGCGCGCGGCCTCACCGCGGCGATGGTCGATGAAGGGCAGAAGCCGGCGGTGGTTTCGGCGCTGCTCAAATACCGCACTACCGATGCCATGCGCGACCGGGTGAACGACGCGCTCGATATTCATGGCGGCCGGGCGGTGCAGGACGGGCCGTCGAACTATCTGTTCGCCGGCTACATGACGACGCCGGTGGCGATCACCGTGGAAGGCGCCAACATCCTCACCCGCACGCTGATCACCTTCGCGCAGGGTGCGCTCCGGGCGCATCCCTATCTCTATGCCGAAATCGCCGCGGCGCAGGATACCGACCGCCGCCGGGGTGCCGCTGCGTTCGACACGGCGTTCTGCGGCCATGTCAGCTTCATGCTGCGCAACATGGCGGGCTCTTTCCTGCACGCGCTGAGCGGCGGGCGCTTCGCGTCGACGCCGGTGCAGCACGAAATGGCGCGCTGGTACCGGGCGCTCGCCCGCTATTCGCAGTCGTTCGCGCTGGTCGGCGACTGGACGGTGGCGTTCCTCGGCGGCGACCTCAAGCGCAAGCAGCGCATTTCGGGGCGCATGGCCGACATCCTGTCCGACCTGTACCTGATCTCGGCGGTGCTCAAGCGCTACGAGGACGAGGGGCGCATCCGCGACGACGCACCGCTGGTCGATGCCATCGTCAAGGATCATCTGTTCGCCGTGGAGCAGGGCTTTGCGGCGGTATTCGCCAATTTCCCCAACCGCTTCCTGGGCTGGCTGATGAGCGTCTTGGTGTTCCCGCTCGGGCGGCACCAGCGGCCGGCGTCGGACCGCGAGACCTACCGCTTCGCCCGCGCCGTGATGCGGCCGGGGACGTTCCGCGACCGGCTGACCATGGGCACCTATGTGTCGATGGATCCCAAGGACGTGACGGGGGTGCTCGAGGATGCGCTGGTCAAGGTGACGCGCGCCGAGGAGATCGAGGCAAAGTTCGTCAAGGCGGTGAAGAAGGGCGTGGTCGAGCGCCGGCTGGACCGCGACGCGATCACCGACGCCGTCGATGCCAAGGTGCTGACCGAATCGGAGGCGGCGGTGCTGCGCCTTGCCGACCAGGCGACCGACCGCGTCGTCCGGGTTGACGATTTCGAGTTCGACGAACTGGCTGCAAAGCAACTGACGCGCCGGGCCGAGACCGGCCGCGCGGCGGAATAAGAGGATCGCACCGTGCCGCAACCGCAAATGCCCGCCATGACCAATTGGCGCTTCGAGGTCGATTTCGAGAACATCGGCTGGCTGACCATCGACACGCCGAAATCGCCGGTGAACACGCTGAGCCGGCTGTCGATCAGCGAGCTCGAAACGGCGCTGCTGCGGATCGAAGATCTGATCGCCAGCGGCGAGGTGGTGGGGCTGGTCATCCAGTCGGGCAAGGACAGCGGCTTCATCGCCGGCGCCGACGTCAGCGAATTCGACCAGATGTCCGATCCGGCGGTCCTGCCCGAGGCGCTGAAGCGCGCGCATGCGGTGATGGACCGGATCGAGAAAATGAAGGCGCCGGTGATCGCGGCGATCCACGGCTTCTGCCTCGGCGGCGGACTGGAGCTGGCGCTTGCCTGCCACTACCGGATCGCGGTCAATGACGACAAGACGCGCGTCGGTTTCCCCGAGGTCAATCTCGGCATCTTCCCGGGCTTCGGTGGTACCGGCCGGTCGATCCGGCAGGCCGGGCCGGTCGCGGCCATGCAGGCCATGCTCACCGGCCGCATGATCAAGGCGAGCGCAGCCCGACGCATGGGTCTCGTCGACAAGCTGGTGCGGCAGCGCGACATGCTGCATTGGGAAGCGCGCAAGGCGGTGCAGCAGAAGCGCCGGTCGGGACCGGCGCCGTTCATCGACCGCGTCATGGCGTGGGGTCCCATCCGCAGCCGGATCGTCGCCAGGATGCGGGCCGAGACGGGCAAGAAGGTGCGCAAGGAGCACTATCCTGCGCCGTTCGCGCTCATCGATCTGTTCGAGCGGCATGGCGACAATTGGCGCACCATGGTCGATGCCGAGGCGGGCAGCTTCGTGCCGCTGATGGCGACCGACACGGCGCGCAATTTGCGGCGCGTGTTCTTCCTCAGCGAGAGCCTCAAGAAGCAGGGGCTGCGCGGCAAGGAGAAGCCGAGCTTCGCCCGCGTGCATGTGATCGGCGCCGGCGTCATGGGGGGCGACATCGCCGCTTGGTGTGCGCTGCGCGGCCTGGGCGTGACGCTGCAGGATCTCGACATGGAACGGATTGCGCCGGCGCTGGCGCGCGCCAAGTCGCTGTTCCGCAAGCGGCTCAAGGACCGCACGGCGGTCAATTCGGCGGTGGCGCGGCTCGAGGCCGACCCGACCGGCAAGGGGATCGCGCGGGCCGATGTGATCATCGAGGCGGTGGTCGAGAACCTCGAGATCAAGCGAAAGATCTTCGCCGACGTCGAAGCCAGGGCGCGGGCCGACGCCATCCTCGCCACCAACACCTCCTCGATCGAGCTCGAGCGCATCGCCGAAGGCCTGCACGATCCGTCGCGGCTGATCGGACTGCACTTCTTCAATCCGGTGGCGCAATTGCCGCTGGTCGAGGTGATCCGCTCCGGCTTCAATGTCGACACCGATGTGGCGCGGGGCGCCAGCTTCGCGCTGGCGATCGGCAAGAGTCCCGTTCCGGTCAAGTCGGCGCCGGGCTTTCTCGTCAACCGCGTGCTGATGCCCTACATGATGGGGGCGGTGCAGCGCGTCGAGAACGGCGAGAGCAAGGAACTGCTCGATGCGGCGGCGGTCGCCTTCGGCATGCCGATGGGGCCGATCGAGCTGATGGATACCGTCGGGCTCGATGTCGGCGCCAGCGTCGCGCACGAGCTCGGCCAGTCGCTGCCCGACAATTCGCGCTTTGCCGCGCTGGTGGCGCAGAAGAAGCTCGGCCGCAAGACCGGCGAGGGCTTCTACAAATGGGTCGACGGCAAGGCGCAGAAGGGGCCGGTGCCGGCGCACAGCGATCTCGCCGGGCTCGGCCGCGAGCTGGTGAAGCCGCTGGTCGACACCACCGAAGTGGTGGTCGGCGAGGGCGTGGTCGCCAATGCCGATCTCGCCGATATCGGCGTCATTCTCGGCACCGGGTTCGCGCCGTTCCTGGGTGGGCCGATGCAAGCGCGCAAGGAAGGGAAAGCCTGAAATGGCGGAGTTGAGAAAGATCGCCATCGTCGGGTCGGCGCGCATTCCGTTCTGCCGCGCCTATACCGGCTATGCCGAGGAAACCAATCTGTCGATGCTGGCCGCGGCGCTGGGCGCCCTCGCCGACAAGTTCGGGCTCAGGGGCGAAGCCGTCGGCGAGGCGATGGGCGGTGCGGTGCTGTCGCACAGCCGCGATTTCAACCTGGCGCGCGAGGCGGCCCTCGACGCCGGCTTGTCGCCGCGCACGCCGGGGACCAGCCTGCAGATCGCCTGCGGCACCAGCCTGCAGGCGGCGCTCGGCCTCGGCGCCAAGATCGCCATCGGCGAGATCGACAGCGGCATCGCCTGCGGCACCGATACCGTCTCGGATTCGCCGATCGTGTTCGGCAGCAAGTTCCAGCACCGGCTGGTCGAGCTCAACCGCGCCCGCACCCCCAAGGAGAAGCTGGCGGCGTTCAAGGGCTTCACCATGGGCGAGCTGGCGCCGGTGGCGCCCTCGACGCAGGAGCCGCGCACCGGGCTCAGCATGGGCGAGCATTGCGAGCTGATGGCGCGGCAATGGGGCATCAGCCGCGAGGCGCAGGACGAGCTGGCGCTGGCCAGCCACCTCAATGCGTCGCGCGCCTACGACGAGGGCTTCCACGACGATCTGGTGGTGCCGTTCGCCGGGGTGCTCAAGGACAACAATATCCGGGCCGACACCAGCCTCGAAAAGATGGCGACGATGAAGCCGGCGTTCGACCGCAGCTCCGGCAAGGGCACGCTGACGGCGGCCAATTCGACGCCGCTCACCGACGGCGCCGCGGCGGTGCTGCTGGCCAGCGAGGAGTGGGCGAAAGCCCGTGGGCTGCCGATCCTGGCCTACCTCACCTTCGGGCAGGTGGCGGCCAATGATTTCGCGCATGGCGACGGGCTGCTGATGGCCCCCACCATCGCGGTGAGCCGCATGCTGGAGCGCGCCGGGCTGACGCTGCAGGATTTCGACCTCTACGAGATCCACGAAGCGTTCGCCGCGCAGGTGCTGTGCACGCTCAAGGCGTGGGAAGATCCGGACTATTGCCGCACCGTGCTCGGCCGCGACGCGCCGCTGGGCTCGATCGATCGCAGCAGGCTCAACCCCAAGGGATCGAGCCTGGCCTACGGCCATCCGTTCGCCGCGACCGGCGCCCGCATTCTTGGTCTCGCCGCCAAGGAGCTGGCGACCGAAATGAAGCAGCGCGCCCTCATCTCGGTGTGCACCGCCGGCGGGCAGGGCGTGACGGCCATCCTCGAACGGGCCGCGTGAGTTTTGCTGCGCTGCTTATTGTCGCCATGCCACCGTTTGGCAGGCATTGTTCCGACGACGCCTCGCGCCGTACCCGCCGTCCTACCGATTGCGTAGGCGGTTCAACGCATTAGGTGACGAGGACAAGCCATTGACGCTTACGTCATGCTTTCGCTTGTCAGTGGACGCTTTTGCCATATAGGGTTCGGTCAATCTTGACCGGCGGGTCAAATCCGCAGGCCCAAAAGAGATGCCCCGAGCCATGAATTCGGGGCTGTCGGGAAACGTCAACGAGGAGATGCTAATCCAATGAAACTTCAAGCCATTCTGGGGGCGGCCGCGGTCGCGGTGACCCTTTTGGGCACGACCGCCCTGACGATGCCGGCGTTTGCCGCCAGCGTGCCCGACGGCACCAAGCTCGCCGCGGACCAGACCTTCAACTACCGCGTGCTCGACAACATCAACTCGCTCGACCCCGATATCGTCGAAGACGTCGATACCTCCTACGTCGTCGGCAACCTCTTCGAGGGCCTCTACAACGAAGATGCCAAGGGCAATCCGGTTCCCGGCGCCGCCGAGAGCTATGACGTCAATGCCGACAACACCGTGTTCACCTTCCACCTGCGCGATGCGGTGTGGTCGAACGGCGATCCCGTCAAGGCCAGCGATTTCGTCTACAGCTGGCGCCGCGCGGTCGATCCCAAGACCGGCTCCAACTATTCGTATTTTCCCGGCCTCGTCGGCGTGAAGAACGCGGACGACATCGTGGCCGGCAAGCTGCCGCCGGACCAGCTCGGCGTGAAGGCCATCGACGACAAGACGCTGGAAGTCGACCTCAACAAGTCCGTGCCGTATTTCGTGCGCACCACGGCGCACGCGACGCTGTTCCCGGTCCCCGAGGCGGTGGTCGAGAAGTTCGGCAATGACTGGACCAAGCCCGAGAACATCGTCGGCAACGGCGCCTATGTGCTGGCCGAGAACAAGCCCGGCGAGCGCGTGACGCTGAAGCGCAACCCGAAATACTGGGACGATGCCAAGACGGTGCTCAACACCATCAACTTCCTCACCATCAACGACGAGAACCAGGGCGTGACCCGGTACCTGTCGGGCGAGGTGGACCAGACCGACGTTCCTGCCGGCCAGTATCCGAGCATGAAGCAGAAGTACCCGGATGAGGCGCATTCGGTGCCGCAGCTTTGCACCTACTATTTCGACATCAACATGACCGACAAGCAGCCGGTCGAGGCGCTCAAGGACGTGCGCGTGCGCGAAGCCATCTCGATGGCGATCGACCGCGACGTGATCGTCAACAACGTGCTGCAGGGCGGCCAGATCCCGGCCTACTTCTTCACGCCGCCGGCCACCGCCGGCTTCAAGGCGCCCGACGTCGAGATGGCCAAGATGAGCCAGGCCGATCGCGACGCCAAGGCCAAGCAACTGCTCGCCGACGCCGGCTACGGCCCCGACAAGCCCGTCAGCTTCACCTATGTCTACAACACCTCGGAAGCGCACAAGAAGATCGCCACCGTGGTGTCGCAGATGCTCAAGGAGAAGCTGGGCATCAACATGACGCTGCAGGACATGGAGTTCGCCACCCTGCTCGACAAGCGCCACCAGCGCGATTTCGAAGTGTCGCGTGACGCCTGGTGCGGCGACTACAACGAAGCGTCGACCTTCGAGGGCCTGATGGACTCGACCTCGTCGCAGAACAATTCGGGCTATTCCAACCCGGATGTCGACAAGTGGCTGAAGGAGTCGTCGACCTCGGCAGATCCGAACCAGCAGTACCTGCAGATCGAACAGCAGGTGGCCAAGGACATTCCGATCATCCCGATCTACTTCTACACCAAGGTGTTCCTGCAGAAGACGGACGTGAAGGGCTGGCCCTACGACAACGTCGAGCAGGTCTGGTACGGCAAGGACCTCTACAAGACTGCCGGCTGAGCCGAGCGTCTGAGATCGAAGCCCCGCGCATGATTGCGCGGGGCTTCAGCCATTGCGGTCATGCCGCGCCGAACCGGAACACCCTTATATGCTGCTTTTCATCCTCAAGCGGTTGGCCATAGCGATCCCCACGCTGCTGGTGCTGATCGTATTGTCCTTCTTCTTGATGAAGATGGCGCCGGGCAATCCGTTCACCGGCGAAAAGAACCTGCCGCGCGACGTCCTCGCCAACATCTATGCGCGTTACGGCCTCGACAAGCCGGAGTGGCAGCAACTGGTCGAGTACGTCTGGAACATCGTGGCGCATTTCGATTTCGGGCCGTCCTTCAAGTACAAGGACCGGTCGGTCAACGACATCATCGCGCAGGGCTTCCCGGTCACGCTGACCTACGGCTTCTGGGCCTTCATCGTGTCTGCGGTGGTCGGCATCAGCATGGGCGTGATCGCCGCCGTGAAGCAGAACAGCTGGGCAGACTATCTCGCCGTCGGCGTCACCATCGGCGCGCAGGTGGTGCCGAATTTCGTGCTGGCGCCGATCCTGGTGCTGATCTTCACGCTGTGGCTACACTGGCTGCCGGGCGGCGGCTGGAACGACGGCAAATGGCCCTACGTCATCATGCCGGTGATCGCGCTGTCGGCGACCTACCTCGCCAACATCGCGCGCATCACGCGCTCGTCGATGCTCGAAGTGCTGCACTCCAATTTCATCCGCACGGCGCGGGCCAAGGGCCTGCCGGGCTACAAGGTGGTGATCAAGCATGCGCTGAAGCCGGCGCTGCTGCCGGTGGTGTCGTATCTGGGGCCGGTGTTCGTCGGCATGATCACCGGCTCGGTGGTGGTCGATCTGTACTTCTCCACCGGCGGCATCGGCCAGTGGTTCGTCAACAGCGCGCTCAACCGCGACTATTCGACGATCCTGGGCGTTACCGTGCTGCTCGGTGCCCTCACCATCGCCGGCAATCTGGTGGTCGACGTGCTCTACGCATGGATCGACCCCAAGATCCGCTACTAGGAGCCAACAAGAATGCTGGCTGAAACACGCGTCGAAACTCCAAGCGCCGAACCGGAAGTCGGGCCGGCGGCGCTGATCAAGGGCCGCTCGCTCTGGCAGGACGCCGGCGTGCGCTTCATGCGCAACAAGGCGGCGGTGGTCAGCGTCATCGTGCTGATCGCCGTGGTGCTGTTCACCTTCATCGGCCCGTTGTTCGCCGCCTGGTCGATCGAAAAGATCGACTGGAGCATCATCGGCATGGTCGCCGAGAAGGGGCAGCCCTCGATCGAGACCGGCCACTTCTTCGGCGCCGACGAAGTCGGGCGCGACCTGTTCTCGCGCGTCATCCAGGGCACGCAGATCTCGCTGGCGGTCGGCATCCTCGGCGCCGCGGTGGCGGTGGTCGTCGGCACGCTCTACGGCGCCGTTGCCGGCTATTTCGGCGGGCGGCTCGACAGCGCCATGATGCGGTTCGTCGACATCATCTACTCGATCCCGTTCCTGTTCATCCTCATTTTGATGCTGATCATCTTCGGCCGCTCCTTCGTCGTGCTGTTCATGGGCATCGGGCTCATCTCCTGGCTCGGCATGGCGCGCGTGGTGCGCGGGCAGACGCTGACGCTCAAGAACCGCGAATTCGTCGAGGCGGCGATCGCCACCGGCGTCAAGCCGCTCGCCGTGGTGTTCCGCCACATCGTGCCGAACCTGCTGGGCATCGTCGTGGTCTATGCGACGCTGCTGATCCCCGAGATCATCCTGCTCGAAAGCTTCATCTCGTTCCTCGGCCTCGGCATCCAGGAGCCCAACACGTCGCTCGGCGCGCTGATCTCGGAGGGCGCGCAGACGATGCAGTATGGCGAGCTGTGGCAGATCGGCTTCCCGCTCGCCTTCTTCGTCGTCATCCTGTTCAGTTTCTTCTTTGCCGGGGACGGGCTGCGCGACGCGCTCGACCCGAAGGACCGCTGATGCCGCTGCTCGAAGTCAAGGATCTGTCGATCGGGTTCCACATGCCCGGCCGCGACGTTCAGGTGGTCAACAAGGTCAGCTTCGCGCTGGAGCAGGGCGAGACGCTGGCGATCGTCGGCGAGAGCGGTTCGGGCAAGACGCAGACGGCGTTCTCGCTGATCGGGCTGCTGGCCCAGAACGGCTTTTCATCGGGCAGCGTGCTGTTCGAAGGCCAGGAGATCCTCGGCCTGCCCGAGGCCAAGCTCAACAAGGTGCGGGCCGAAAAGATCGCCATGATCTTCCAGGACCCCATGACCTCGCTCAATCCCTACATCCGGGTGGGCGAGCAGCTGGTCGAAGTGCTGGTGCTGCACAAGTCCATGACGCGGGCCGCGGCGCAGGCCGAGGCCATCCGCATGCTCGACGCGGTCAAGCTGCCCGACGCGCGCAACATCTTCACCCGCTTCCCGCACGAATGTTCCGGCGGCATGCGGCAGCGCATCATGATCGCCATGGCGCTGCTGTGCCGGCCGAAGCTCCTGATCGCCGACGAGCCGACGACGGCGCTCGACGTGACCGTGCAGGCGCAGATGCTCGAGCTGTTCAAGTCGCTGACGGCGGAGTTCGGCACGGCGCTGATCATCATCACGCACGATCTGGGCGTGGTCGCCGGCCTCGCCGACCGCATGCTGGTGATGTATGCGGGCCGCGCGGTGGAGACCGGCGCGGTCGACGAGCTGTTCTACGATCCGCGGCATCCCTATACGCTCGGCCTGCTCAACTCGACGCCGAACGTCGAGGAGAAGACCGAGCGGCTCAATTCGATCAGCGGTTCGCCGCCGAACCTTGAGCACCTGCCGCGCGGTTGCGCCTTCCATCCGCGCTGCGCCTTCCGGTTCGAACGCTGTTTCAGCGAGGTGCCGCAATTGCTCGAATTCGGCGAGGGCAGTCGCAGGAAGGCGTGCCACTACGCCCGGGCGCTGGTTGCAGAGGAGAGCGCGGCGTGAGTATCGACACCGGCACCGAGCTGCTGCGCATCGAGAACCTGTCCAAGACCTTCTCGATCGCCGGGGGCATGTTCAAGCCGCGCCTGAAGCTCAAGGCGTTGCAGGATATTTCCTTTTCCATCCAGCAGGGCGAAACGCTGGGCATTGTCGGCGAAAGCGGCTGCGGCAAGTCGACGCTCGGCCGCTGCATCCTGCAATTGCTGCGGCCGGACGAAGGCCGAGTGCTGTGGCTGGGCAAGGACCTGATGGCGCTCGACGCCGAGTCGATGCGCCGGAAGCGGCGCGACCTGCAGATCATCTTCCAGGACCCGCAGGCGTCGCTCAATCCGCGCATGACGGTGGGCGAGATCGTCGCCGATCCGCTGAAGACGCTGCTGCCCGAGCTCAACGCGCAGCAGCGCCGCGAGCGGGTGATGAAGATGATGGAGGCGGTGGGCCTGCAGCCCGAAATGATCAACCGCTATCCGCACGAATTTTCCGGCGGGCAGGCGCAGCGCATCGGCATCGCGCGGGCGCTGATCACCGAGCCCAAGCTGATCGTCTGCGACGAGCCGGTGTCGGCGCTCGACGTGTCGATCCAGGCGCAGATCCTCAACCTCCTGAGCGAGCTCAAGGCGCAGTTCGGGCTCACGCTGATCTTCATCTCGCACAACCTGTCGGTGGTGCGGCACGTCTCCGACCGCATCCTGGTGCTCTATCTCGGCCGCATGGTGGAACTGGCGCCGGGCGACCAGCTCTACGACGATCCCAAGCATCCCTACACCAAGGCGCTGCTGACGGCGGTGCCGATCGCCGATCCGAAGCGGGCGCGGCAGCGCAACATCGACGCGCTGACCGGCGAGATTCCGTCGCCGATCAATCCGCCCTCCGGCTGCACCTTCCGCACCCGCTGCCGCTACGCCATCGGGCTCTGCGCCGAAAAGCGGCCGCCGCTCGAGAGCGCCGGCGACGGCCGGCTGGTCGCCTGCCATCGCTGGCAGGAGATCGACCACATGCCGGGCATGGAAGCGGCGGCCGAGCGGGCCTAGCTCGGCTGGCTGCCGCCGTCGGCGGCGCGCCGGCCGGGAGCGCCGCTGACGGTGCGGCGGCGGCGGTCGGGACCGGCATAGCCCTGGGCGGCGACAAACGGGCGCGGGGCCGCCTCGAATGCGGCGAGGCGCAGCGCGATGTGCTGCACCGAGAACGGCTTGCGCAGGAATTCGCTGACACCGGCGTCGCGCGCTGCCGCGATCAGGGCAGCCGATGGCGCCGCCGCCATGGCGATGATCGGCACATCGCGGTTGCGCTGCTGATCCGCCTGCCGGAGGGCGCGGATGCCTGCGAAATCGCCCTCGGCGGCAAGCTCGGCGTCGATCAGCGCCAGGCGGTAGAGATGGGTGGCGAAGGCGGAGGCGGCCGCGGGGCAGTCGTGAACCGTGTCGACCTGCCGAATCCGCAGGGATCGCAGCATCTCGGCGACCAGGCCGGCCATGTGCAGCGAGCGGTCGGCAACGAGGGCGCGAAAGTCGGGCGAGGGGTTGAACATGGCGCCCAGAATAGCCCGTCGGCATTGCGGCCGCGTTAAGCGGATAGCCACAATATCGAGCGGTCGCAGAATCGCCCGCCAAGGGCGTCGGCGGCGTTGACAGAGGCGGGTTTTGCCTCTATCCGTCTGCCCACTCCAAAGGGCGCGCGGCGCCTCTTTTTGTTTTGTCCCGAGGTTGCCCGATGAAAGTCCGCAATTCACTCAAGGCCTTGATGGGGCGTCACCGCGCCAACAAGCTGGTGCGCCGGCGCGGCCGCGTCTACATCATCAACAAGGTCGACAAGCGCTACAAGGCCCGCCAGGGCTGAGGTTTCCGCCTGTTGTGACGTCGAAAAAGGCCCGCTGTGCGGGCCTTTTGTTTTGTACTTTGGACGATAGGGCATTTCGCGGCCGGATAGACGCCGGTGGGCGCGTGGCCCCCACCTCCAGCCCTCCCCGCGAGGGGGAGGGGAGCCCGACTGAAATACTATGCCAGCGGCTCCATCGCCTCCCTCCCCCTTGCGGGGAGGGACCGAGGGTGGGGGCCCCAGGCGCTGGATTGCGTCCGCCAAGACGCCCTGGTCAGGCCGCGAAGGCGGCGAGGATGCGGATCCAGGAGCGGATGCCCTTGTGGAAGCTCTTGAGGTTGTATTTCTCGTTGGGCGAGTGGATGCGGTCATCGGCATTGGCGTAGCCGATCAGCAGCGTATCGAGCCCGAGGATGCGCTTGAAGTCGCCGGCCACCGGAATCGAGCCGCCCGAAGCGCGCAGCGCCGCCTGCCTGCCCCATTCCTCGGCGAGGGCGGCGCGGGCCTGCTGCAGGAACTTGCCGGTGGTGGGCACCGACATCGCCGGGCTGCCGCCATGCTCGTGGAACTCCACCGAGCAGTCGGCGGGGATGCGGGCGCGGACATGGGCGCGGAACGCCGCGCGCACCTTGCCGGGGTCCATGTCGGCCACCAGGCGGAACGAAATCTTGGCGCTGGCCTTGGCCGGGATCACCGTCTTGAAGCCGTCGCCGGTGTAGCCGCCGGTCATGCCGTTGATCTCGCAGGTGGGGCGCGACCAGGTCTGCTCCAGCACCGAACGGTTCTGCTCGCCGGCGGGGATCGACAGCCCGACATCGGCGAGGAAGGCGGCGCCGTCGAAGCTGAGGCTCTGCCAGCTCGCCATGGTGGTGGCGTCGACCTCCTTCACGTCGTCGTAGAAGCCGTCGATCGCCACCGACCCGTCGGGGCGCCTGAGGCTGGCGATGATGTCGGCCAGCACCTGGTTGGGGTTGCGCGCGGCGTTGCCGTACATGCCCGAATGCAAATCCTTGTTGGCGGCGGTGATGATCACCTCCTCGCCGACGAGGCCGCGCAGCATGGTGGTGATCGAGGGCGTCTGCGGGTCGAGCAGATCGGTGTCGCACACCAGCGCCACGTCGGCCGCCAGTTCCTCCTTCGCCGAAGCGAGGAAGGGCGGCAGGTTCTTGCCGCCGGATTCTTCCTCGCCCTCGAGGCAGAGCGTGATGTTGATCGGTAGCCGTCCGGTGGTGGCGCGCAGCGCCCGGCAGGCCTCGACGAAGGTCAGCAACTGGCCCTTGTCGTCGGAGGTGCCGCGGCCCACCAGGTGCACGTCGCCGTCGGGCTGGGCGATCTCGGTCAGCTCGAACGGATCGGTCGACCACAGGTTCAGCGGGTCGACCGGCTGCACGTCGTAATGGGCGTAGAACACCGCCTTCGGCCCCGCGACCTTGGGGGCATGCGCTACGACCACGGGGTGGCCGGGCGTCGGCCGGGCGGAGGCGGAGAAGCCCTCCGAGGCAAGGTCGGCAACCAGCCAGTCGGCGGCGCGCTGGCATTCGGCCTTGTAGGCGGCGTCGGTCGAAATCGACTTGATGCGGACCAGGTCCTTGAGGCGGCCGAGGCTGTCATTGATATGCGCATCGGCATAGGCGAGGGCGCTGTCGAGTTCGGTCTGGCTCAAGGGCATGGTATCGATCCGTTGCTGTCTGGCTCGGGGTTACGCCGTGCCGCAATTGAAGGCAAGCGGTGGGAGGTCAAGCGTCGACGACCACATAGTCGTCCTCGACGCGCACCGGCACGGTCTCGGCGCGATAGGGGCCTTCGACGATGGTCTGGCCGGGCTCGATATGCACCGGAAAGGCCCTGGCCCGCGCGCGGATGACGCTGCAGAACGACCTTCCAGTCTTGATGTCGAACTCCCAGCCGTGCCAGGGGCAGCGGATGATCTCGCCTTCGCGGGCGTAGCTGTAGCAGCCGGGCTCGGCCGATTGCAGCAGGCCGGTCACCACGCCCGCGGCGAGGCTGCCGCCATTGTGCGGGCATTTGTCGAGCAGGGCGAAATACTCGCCCTTGACGTTGAACACGACGACGGCGCGGCCGTCGATCTCGATCACGCGGCGCGTGCCCGGCGGAAACTCGGCGGTGGCGGCGACGACGTGGCTGGCCATCAGAGAGCGTAGACGGCGCGGGCGTTGCCGGCAAAGAAGGCCTGCCGTTGCTCCTCGCTCGCGGGAAACATGATGACGCGCGTGGGGTCGTCGAAATCCCAGTGCGGATAGTCGGACGAGAACAGCAGGCGGTCCCAGCCGAGCCAGTCGAACATGTCGGCGAGGAAGCGCCGGTTCTCGGGCTCGTCCATCGGCTGGCTGGTCCACCAGACATTGCGCCTGATGTACTCGCTCGGCCTGAGCTTCAAATGCGGCACTTCCGAGCGCAGCGTGTCGAACGCCTTGTCGAGGCGCCACAGCAGCGAAGGCGCCCAGGTGAAGCCGGACTCGACGAGAACCACCTTGAGCGTCGGCCAGCGCTCGAACACGCCTTCCAGCACCAGGCTGACGAGACCCGACTGGCTGGTCTGGGCGTGGCCGACCATTTCTTCGAGGTAAAAGCTCGGCCAGCCGACATTGCTCACCGGCCAGCCGGAATTGCCGAAGGCGTGGATGCCGACCGGCAGGCCGGCCTCGGCCGCCGCCTGGTAGATCGGCCAGTAGCGCTTGTTGCCGGGCAGGGACGAGCTGCGCGACAGCAGCAGCACCTGCACGAAGCGGCGGTCGCCGGCCCAGTGGCGGATTTCGTCGGCCGACACGTCCGGGTCCTCGTAGGGCACGACGATCGAGGCGCGCAGGCGCGGCTCGCGGGCGACCCAGATTTCGGCCTGCCAGTGATTGATGGCGCGGCAGAGCGCGGCCGAATGGCCGAGGTTGCGCACGCCCTGCGACTGCACCAGCGGATTGAGCACGCCCACGGTGATGCCGTTGGCATCGAGATGGTGGCTGGACAGGAAAGCCGGCGACGATCCCTGCGGGCCGCCCTCGGGCGGATAGGCGTCGCGCCGCGAGGCGTTGGGCTGGCTCTTGTGATAGGGCGCGCCGCTGACATAGTGCGTCTGCCGCAGCGCGCCATAGGTCTTGTAGTGCTCGATCCAGCGCCGCTCGAGCCACGGCTCGAGATCGGCCATGCTGCGGACGGCCGGATGGATGTCGCAATCGACGATGTCGGCAGGGCGCTGCATCAGGCGGTCCCTCCGAGGCTCTCGGCCAGCCGGGGATAGGTGGCGAGTGGATTGGCGGCCGCGATGCGGTCGCGCAACGCCTCGTCGATGCCGGCAGGAAACACCTCGGCGCCGGCGAATTGCGCGTGCGGATAGTCGGTCGAGAACAGCAGCACCTCGTCCGAGCCGATGTGGTCGAGCACGCGCCGAAGCCGATCCGGGTCGGCCGGGCCGTCGGTGGGGGTCAGCGAGAAGCGCACCTGGTCGCGCACGATTTCGGCCGGCGAGCGGTCCGCCCACGGGATCTCCATGCGCAGCCCGCCCCAATATTTGGCGATGCGCCAGAGCAGCGGCGGCAGCCAGGTCCAGCCGGATTCGAGCATCACCACCTTGAGCTCGGGGAAGCGGTTGAACACGCCCTCGGTGAACAGGCTGGTGAGCTGGTACTGGAAGGTCTGCGCGTTGGCGACGTAGTCCTCGAGATAATAGCTCGGCCAGCCCAGCGCCGTCGGCGCGTTGCGCAACTCGCTGCCGGCATGCAGCGCGACGGGCAGGCGGTGGTTCACCGCCGCCTCGAACAGCGGCCAGTAGAGCCGCTTGCCGATCGGATGCGAGGTGCCGGCGAGCAGCAGCACCTGCACGAAGCGCGGATCGGCGGCGCAGCGCTCGATCTCGGCCACCGCCATGCCGATGTTTTCGAGCGACACGACGATCGAGGCGCGAAAGCGTGGGTCGCGGTCGAGGAATTCGGCGCGCACCCAGTCGTTGAGGGCGCTGGCATAGGCGGCGGCCAGGTCGTCGCTGTAGAGCGTCTGCACGCCGTAAAGGCAATTGAGGATGCCGATGTCGCTGCCGAAGGCGTCGAGCGCCTGCGCGCCGACAAGGGCGGCGGTGGTCGCCGGCCGGCCGGCGGCCGGGCGCCATTCGGCGCGGACCGTCAGGGGCGACGCGTCGGGATAGTTCACCGAATGCAGGTCGTCGATGCCGCGGATCTCGCTCGTGTCGCGCCAGTGCGGCGGCAGATGGGGAAACAGCGCGCGGGTATTGGGCACGAAGGGGTGGATATCGCAGTCGATGCGCATGGCGGCGGCAGAGTGGACCGATGCGGGGGGCCGCGCAAGCGCCGTCACGGGGCGGCCGGCGTGGCGATCGGGCGGTGGCATTCCCGGGAAAACCGACGAGGTGGGAGCGGCAGACAAGGCCGCCGCCGTGGCGCCAATCGCTCCGATCGCCGAGCTCTCTAGGGCAGCATTCTATCCGATCCGCCGGCCGGCCGATTTTCGGGGCCGGGTTCAAGCATCTTGACGTACGTCCCTCATCAGTGAATAGTCCGTCCCGGTTTCGCGTTGATAGCGCTTTCATTGTGCGTTCGTCGCGACACGGAGGGGCAGGGAGGCAGTCCGGGGCAATCGTCGCCAGATCATGGCGGCACTAGAGCGGGCGATCGACTGGGCGCGCTGTGCGTTCCCGGCCAGGCCTCTTTATCTCAAAATTCAGCATTATTATTCTGGGAGGAGTAGTTGCTATGAGCACGGACAAGATCAACCGACGAGATTTGCTGCGTGGCACCGCGTTGACCGGTGCCGGACTGGTGCTGGCGGGGAGCGGCGTGCCGGTCTTCGCCGAGGACCAGAAGCCCGACCTGCCGCTGCCGGTGGGCACCTCGGGGAAGCTGACGGTGATCCACCGCACCGAATATTTCGAAGAGGCCCAGAACATGTTCCGCGACTCCGTCGCGGCATTCGCCAAGGCCAACAATGCCGAGCTCGACATCTCGACGACCAACGCGGAATCGTTCGGCGATTTCCTGGGCAAGATGACGGCCGCGGTGAAGGCCGGCAATCCGCCGGATTTCGCCTACACCACCAACGTCAACATCGCGCAGCTGCACGCGCTCGACCTGGTCGAGGACATGACCGACGTCGTCGATGAGGCCGTCAAGCGCTACGGCCGGATCATGCCGGGCATCAATGCCGAGATCAACGGCAAGTTCGACGGCAAATGGGCGTCGATCCCCTACATCGCGGCGACCACCGCGTTCATGTTCCGCGGCGACAAGCTCAAGGAACAGGGCATCGATCCGGCAACGCTGAAGGACCTCGGCGCCCGCCGCGAGGCGGCCCTCAAGATCTCCGGTCCCGACTTCTACGGCTGGGGGCTGACGCCGAACCAGTCGGGCGACGGCTACGGCTTCCTCAACTCCGTGGTGCTGGCCTTCGGCGGCCACTACACCGACGAGACCGGCCAGATCGTGCAGTTCAACTCGCCCGAGACGGTCGCCGCCTATGAGTGGCTGGCCGAGACCTACGACCGCAACGGCAAATACGCCGCCATGCTGCCGCCCGGCGTCGAAAGCTGGAACGATACCGGCAACAACGAGGCGTGGCTGGCCGGCAGCATCGGCTACACCCTCAATGCCTTCTCGGTCTACGCCAAGGCCAAGAAGGACAACAACCCGGTGTTCCCCAACATCACGCTGCTGCGGGCCCCGACGGCCAACAATGGCGACAGCCGTGATGGCGGCTTCGTCGGCGGCTGGCTGACCATCTTCAAGAACGCGCCCAACAAGGATCTGGCCAAGAAGCTGGCGCTGGAGATGATCGATCCCAAGAACTTCACGCCGATGTCGGCCATCGCCGGCGGGCTGTTCATGCCGGCCTACGAGAATCTGTGGACGCCGGAACTGCTCGCCGCCGACCCGAACTACGCCATCATCAAGGAGCAGGTGAGCGTGGAGAACCCGTTCCTCGGCGAGACCTGGCCGGCCAAGCCGGCGCCGCAGTTCGGCGCCATCCGCGCACAGGGCATCCTCGAGCAATCGGTGGGCAACGCCATCGCCAAGCGCATGTCGCCGGCCGATGCGGTCAAGGACGCGCACGACAAGATCGTGCAACTGTTCGAGGAAGGCGGGATCGTGCAGCCCTAGCCGGCCGCGCCGGAGGGCGGCCGCATGCCGCCGCCCGGCGACGATCATCCCATTGCCGCGCTGCCTTTGGCGGCGCGGCAATGGTCCCTCGAGCAGCGGGCGGCTCTGTCGCTCCGCATGGAACGACCGTCATGGATGAACGTGCGACGCTGCGTGGCGCAATGACCGCGCCCGCGCCCCGCCGGGGCAGCGGCATACGGGCCCTGCTGGGCCGCGACTGGCAGACGGCCTACATCTTCGTCTTGCCGATGGTGGTGATCATGGTGGGGCTGATCTTCTGGCCCTTCGTCAGCGCCATCATCACCAGTACGACGGCGTTCAACTTCAACACCGGTGAAACCTTCAGCGTCGGGCTGCGCAACTACCAGCGCCTGCTTAGCAACAGCGACTACCTGCTGGCGCTCAGGAACACCGTGGTGTTCACCGTCTGGTCGCTGGGGGTGAAATTCCTCGTCGGCATGATCATCGCGCTGATCCTCAACAGCCGCCTGCCGTGGCGCAACGTGCTGAGCGGCATCATGCTGCTGCCCTGGATCGTGCCGGAGATCGTCACGGCGCTCGCCTGGAAGAGCATCTACGATCCGCTGTTCGGCGGGCTCAATCCGGTGCTGCAGGGCGCCGGCATCATCGACCGGCCGCTGGGCTGGCTGTCCGATCCGCAGATGGCGATGGGCAGCATCATCTCGGTCAACATCTGGAAGGGCATTCCATTCTACGTGCTGCTGTTCCTGTCCGGCCTCAAGGCGGTGGACCGCGAGCAGCTCGAGGCGGCGCGCGTCGACGGCGCCAACGCGGTGGAGCGGTTCCGCCACGTGGTGCTGCCGGCACTGCGCTACGTCATCGTGGTGACGCTGCTGCTGTCGTTCATCTCGACCTTCAACCAGTTCGGCCTGCCGTTCCTGATGACCGGCGGCGGGCCGGCCGGCGCCACCAAGCTCTATTCCATCCTCGCCTACGAAAAGGCGATCGGCTCGCTGCAATACGGTCCGGGCATCGCCATCGCCTTCAGCGTGGCGCCGCTGATGGCGCTGCTGATCTGGCTGCTGGCGCATTTCCTCCGGCAGGACGATCGCCCGAGCGACAGCGGCGGCCGCGCGCCGGGCCTCGGCGACCGGCTGCTCGGCTGGGGCGGGCGCGCCGTGGGCTTGGCGGTCGATGTGCTGTTCTGGCCGGTACAGGTGGCGTTCGCCGGGCTGCAATGGCTGATCCGGCAGGTGCGGATGCTGAGCGGGCGGCCGGCCGAGCTGCCGATCCTCAAGCCGCGGGCGCGAGATCGGGCCGGGATCGCGGCGCGCCTGCTGGTGCTGCTGCCGTTCATGGTGTTCGTGATCTTTCCGTTCTACTGGATCGTCATCACGTCGCTGAAGTCGACGCCGCAGATTTCGGAGCGCCGCTCGATCTTCTGGCCGGCACCGGCGACGCTGGAGCAATATCAGACGCTGCTCGGCGGCACCGGCTTTCTGACCTGGCTGATGAATTCGGTGCTGGTGGCCACGGTCAGCACGGTGATCTCGGTGGCGCTGTCGTCGCTGGCGGCCTACGCGCTGTCGCGGCTGAAATTCGCCGGCGCCGGCCTGCTGACGACGCTGCTGCTGGTCACCTATCTGCTGCCGGGGACGCTGTTGTTCATTCCCCTCTACCAGACGCTGACCTCGCTCGGGCTGATCAACAGCTACGGGGCGCTGATCCTCACCTACCCGACGTTCCTCCTGCCGTTCGCCACCTGGGTGATGCTGGGCTATTTCCGCTCCATTCCGGTGGAGCTCGAAGAGGCGGCGATGATCGACGGGGCGTCGCGCTTCTACATCTTCCTCAGGATCACGCTGCCGCTGGCGGCGCCGGCGCTGCTCAGCGTCACGCTGTTCGCCTTCACCAATGCGTGGAACGAGTTCCTGTTCGCCTTCGTGTTCATCACCTCGGAATCGCTGCGCACGCTGCCGATCGGGCTGCAGTCGATGGTGGTGGGCGATATCCTGCCGTGGGGGCGGCTGATGGCGGCGTCACTGCTGACGGCGGTGCCGGTGGCGGTGCTCTACATCTACGCCCAGCGCTTCCTCGTGGAGGGGCTGACGGTCGGGGGCGTGAAGGGCTGAACCGGCGGAAAAGAGGCAGGCCTGGCGGCCTGCCTCGACGTCGGGCTCAGAGAGCCTTGAGATTGGTGGCCGACACCTTGCCGTCGCGGCCGGTCTCGAGGTCGTAGCTGACCTTCTGGCCCTCATGCAGGGTGGCGAGGCCGGAGCGCTCGACGGCGGAAATGTGCACGAACGCGTCCTTGCCGCCAGTGGTCGGCTGGATGAAGCCGAAGCCCTTGGTGGTATTGAAGAATTTTACGGTGCCTTCAGTCATTGCGATGATCCTTTGAAAGGCGAATTCCAGCGAGCAACATGCCTGCCGGCGACGTTCAGAAACTTTCTCAGGAGATCAATGGCCGGCGAACCGGGCCGTCAACAGCGCGAGACGGTAGCGAAGCGTATGGCGCTACACATGCACTTTTTCGGAGCCGTTTACAAGATCGGGGCTGTTCGGCGTGGCGGCGGACCGTCCTAGCCGCGTGTCAGGTCGATCTCGGCGATGACGCGCTCGAACGCCTCGGCGTCGCTGCGGACCCGGTAGAGCAGGGGGCCGTGCCCCTCATAGGGCAGCAGCGCCACGATCCGGCAGGACGAGGCGACCCGCGCGGTGGTATAGCCGCCGCCGCCCATGTGCAGCCGTTCGCCGACGCCGTAGCGATGCACCGGGCCGGACTGCATCGGCCGCGCCGGACGCTTGAGCACGACGCCGGCCATTTCGTCGGCGAGTTCGGTGTCGTCCACCTCCTGCCGTCGCGCCGCCGCGCGGCGCTGGCCGAGACGGGTCGACGGATTGGGCGGAATGGCGATGGATTTGGCCGGCACGAGCTTGTCCTGCAACAGGTTCCCCGGCCGCGGGGACGCAAAGGCCGGGTACGATGGGCGGGACTTACCGCGCCAGCACCAGTACCACATTGGGCGCCCTTTGGCGAGCCGGGTGTCCGGCGGGCGCCGCCGGCGCGGGCTCAGATGCGCGGGATGCCGCTGAGGTCGCTGGCCGTGACATAGAGGGCGGCGGCGGCTTCGAGGCCGCGGCGGTCGTCCTCGTCGAAGCGCGACGGATAGGGCGCATCGAGGTCGAGCACGCCGAGGATGCCGTCGGCCGCGACCAGCGGCAGCACCAGCTCCGAGCGCGAGGCGGCGTCGCAGGCGATGTGGCCGGGGAAGGCGTTGACGTCGGGGACGAGGATCGGGCGGCGTTCGGCCATGGCGGTGCCGCAGACGCCTTTGCCGATGGCGATGCGCACGCAGGCCGGGCGGCCCTGGAACGGGCCGACCACCAGCCCGCCGGTCGCCGGGTCGAGGAAATAGAAGCCGGCCCAATTGAGGTCGGGCACGCGCTCGAACAGCAGCGCCGACATGTTGGCGGCGTTGGCGATGGCGTTGCGCTCGCCGGCGAACAGGCCGCCCAGTTCGAGATTGAGCTCGCGATACAGCGACGGCTTGTCGGTGGGCAGCGCGGCGGGGCGCGGCGCCAGCATCACGAGCTCCCGGCGCCGTCCTGGCGGACAAAGGCGATGCGCAGCATGTTGGTGGCGCCGGGGGTGCCGAGCGGAATGCCGGCGGTGATGGCGATGCGGTCGCCCGGCCGCGCCAGCGCGGCCTGGTAGGCGATGATGCAGGCGCGGTCCACCATGTCCTCGAGGTTCACCGCATCCGGGCTCTCGACGCAGTGCACGCCCCAGACGACGCTGAGCCGGCGCACGGTGCGCTGGTTCGGGCTCAGCGCGAGGATGGGCTTGGATGGCCGCTCGCGGGCGGCGCGGATGGCGGTGGAGCCGCTCGAGGTGTAGGTGACGATGGCGGCGAGATCGAGCGTTTCGGCGACCTGCCGCGTGGCGGCGGAGATGGCGTCGGCGGCGGTGGCCTCGGGCTCGGCGGCCTGGGCGCGGATGATGCCGCGATAGTTGACGTCGGATTCGACCGCCATCGCCACCTTGTTCATCATGGTCACGGCTTCGACCGGGTACTGGCCGGAGGCGCTTTCGGCCGAGAGCATGATGGCGTCGGCGCCCTCGAACACGGCGATCGACACGTCGGAGACTTCGGCGCGGGTCGGGACCGGCGAGGAAATCATGCTTTCGAGCATCTGCGTCGCCACCACCACCGGCTTGCCGTAGCGGCGGGCGACGCGGATCATGCGTTTTTGCAGGCCCGGCACCTGCTCGATCGGCATTTCGACGCCCAGGTCGCCGCGGGCGATCATGAAGGCGTCGCAGAGCTTGATGATTTCTTCCAGCCGCTCGACCGCTTGCGGCTTTTCGATCTTGGCCATGACGCCGGCGCGGCCCTGCACGATCTTGCGCACGTCGATGATGTCCTCGGGGCGCTGCACGAAGCTCAGCGCCACCCAGTCGCAATCGGCGGCGAGGCCGGCGAGCAGGTCGTCATGGTCCTTCTCGGTCAGCGCGCCGACCGGCAGCAGCGTGTCGGGCAGGCTGACGCCCTTCCTGTCGCTCAGCTTGCCGCCGTAGATCACCTCGGTCTCGATGGCGCCGCCGCCGACGCGGGTGGCCTTGAGCTGCAGCTTGCCGTCGTCGAGCAGCAGCCGGTCGCCCACCGACACGCTCTCGATGATCTCGGAGTGCGGGAGGTTGACGCGGTCCTTGGTGCCGGGAGCGTCGGAGCTGTCGAGGGTGAATTTCTGCCCGGCGACCAGCTGCACGGCGCCTTCGGCGAATTTGCCGACGCGCAGCTTGGGGCCCTGCAGGTCGACGAGGATGCCCAGCGGATGGCTCAGCAGCCGTTCGACGCTGCGGATCTTGGCCACCGTCTCGCGCATCAGATCATGGCTCGCATGGCTCATGTTGATGCGGAAGACGTCGGCGCCGGCGCGCGCCAGGTCCTCGATCACCTTCTCGGAATTGGAGGCGGGCCCCAGGGTGGCGACGATCTTCACTCGTCTCAGTCGTCTCATAATCGCGTCGCCCCCGGTCTCGTCGATGCAAATCGTGGTCAGTCGGTGCCGCTGTCGTCACCGCCGTCGCCGCCATCGGTCCCCTCGTCCTGGCCCTGGTCGGGCTGGTCGGGTTGCGTGCTGGCGTTGTCGTCGCCTTCCAGCGGAGCGGCATCGCCATTGTCGGTAACGGTGTTGTCGTTATTGGTCGGATCGGTCAATTGCAACGTCCAATCGGTGCGGTTCTGCGTATCGACCTCGAAAAAGCCGGTGCGTTCGTAGCCGCGGGCGAGGCAGTCCTCGACGCCGAAAATGGTGAAGCTTTCGTCGCGGGTGCACATGAAATTGGTGCCGTCCCAGGCGCCGCCGCCGATATCGTCGGCGACATAGAGGTAGAAGAAGCGCGAATGCAGGTCGCCCTGGTACACCACGGCGCATTTGCCGGAGGGCGCCACCCACCAGCCTTCCGACTGCCAGCCCTTTTCGGCGCGGTAGCCGAGCGCGATCGATACCTGGTTGGTGGACTGGTTGCACACCCTGAGGTCGGCGCGCGCCGGCGCCGCCGAGGCGGCGAGCGCCATGAGCACGAAGCCGGCAAGCAGCAGTGCGAGACGGAAAGGGTGCAAAAGCCAGCCGAAGTTCATGGGAAAGGTGCCCTGTTTGAGCGCGATGCGCCGTGCCCGTCAACGGCTATTGCTCGGTTTTGGCGGAATTGCGGGGCCTGCCGGGCAGCGTTGTTCACAAGCTTGGTGCGAGGTGTGGACGGCGGCCGGTTTACGCTTGAACGCGGGCGCCCAAGAGGGTTCAACGGGCCCCTGTTTTTCCAGGTAGCACCAGTTCCGAGGTATCGCCGTGGCCAGAAAGCCAACCGTTTCGTCCGACAGCGTGGCGCAGGACCAGCTCCGCGCCTTCATCGAGCGCATCGAGCGCATGGAGGAAGAAAAGAAGGCGATTGCGGACGACATCAAGGAAATCTACGCCGAGGCCAAGGGCAACGGCTTCGACACCAAGGTGCTGCGGCAGATCGTGCGCATCCGCAAGCAGGATGCCAGCGAGCGCATGGAGCAGGAGGCGCTGCTCGAGCTCTACATGGCGGCGCTGGGCATGGCCGCGGCGCCCAAGGAAAGCGACTACGAGGAGTAGCGCCGGGCAGCGCGCTGGAACGGCGGTTCAGCCGGTCAGGTCCTTGAGGCCCTTGTCGAGCTCCTCGGCGTAGCGCCGCAGCAGGTATTTTTCGGTCAGCAGGCCGACGACGTTGCGGTTGCCCAGATTGTCGAGCACCGCCAGCTCCTCGCTTTCGGCGCGCTGGAACACCTGCGCGGCGTCGGCGACGTTGAGCCCGGGCAGCAGGAAGCGGTCGCGATATTTGAGCAGCGGCCCGATGGTGCCGTCCGGCGATTTTTCCTCCACCTGCGGCTGGTAGGCGTCGGCCACCAGCAGGATGCCGGCATAGCGCCCGGACTTGTCGACCACCACCATGCGGGCGGTCGAGCCGAGCGGCACGGCGGCGCGGAATTCGGCCAGCGTCATGCGGTCGGTGACCGTGCGCACGTCGGGACGCATCATGGTGGCGACGGTGAGGTTGCGCAGTCGCCCGACATCGTGGGCGGAGCGGATGCTCTCGCCGCGCAGGTGGAAGCGCCAGGTCGAGAACGAATAGCCGAACAGCTCGCGCACGGCGAAGGCCGACAGCGCCGCCGCCACCAGCACCGCGGCGCTGATATTGAGGTCGCCCGTGGCCTCGAGCACGAGGAAGCTCATGGTCAGCGGGCCACCGACGATGCCGCTCGCCAGCGACGCCATGCCGACCACGGCGGCGAGCTGGATGTCGATGTGGGGCGCGAGCCCGGTCACGATCAGCACTCCGGCGTAGAGCTTGCCCAGCAGGGCGCCCAGCAGCAGCGAGGCAAAGAACAGCCCGCCGCGGAAGCCGGTGCCGAGCGAGGTGGCCGAAGCGAGGAATTTGAGCACGAACAGCAGCGCGACGGCGAGCAGGCTGCCGGCCGAGGTCAGCTGCAGCGCCAGCGCGCCGTGGCCCGACGACAGCACCTGCGGGGTGAGCAGGGCGAAGCCGCCCATCATCAGCCCGCCCAGCACCGGACGCCAGGTCTGCGGGACGCGCACGAAGCTCAGGCCACGCTCGATCTGCGCCACGGTCAGCATGATGGCGATGGCGACGCCGCTGCTGAGCGCGCCCAGCGCGATGAAGGGCAGCACGTCGGTGCCCGAGAGCGGTGCCACCTCGAACAGCGAGATCGGCATCTGTCCGGCGCCGAGCCAGCGCGCGACGAACGTCGCCACCAGCGAGGCGGTGACCAGCGGCGCCAGCAGGCCGACGGCGTAGACGCCGATGATCAGCTCGAAGGCATAGAAGGCGCCGGTGAACGGCGCGCTGAAGGCGGCGGCGATGGCCGCGGCGGCGCCGCAGCCGACCAGCATGCGGATTTCGTTGCGCCTGAGGTTGAGGCGTACGGCGGCATGCGAGGCGAGGGCCGAGCTCATCTGCGTGTAGCCGGCCTCGAGCCCGACCGAGGCGCCGAAGCTGGTCGACAGCACCGTCTGCACGGTGACGATGATGCTCTCGCGGATCGACATGCGGCCGCCATGGATGGCATTGGCCTCGATGGGGTCGACCGGCGGGCGGGTGCGGAACCGGCGCGCGAGCAGGATGGTGATGGCCAGCATGGCGCCGCCGAGCAGCGGCACCAGCGCCAGCACCGGATCGGCGAGGCTGGTCTGCTCGCTCAGCCGCTCGCCCAGCGGAATGAAGAACAGCACGCTGTGAAGGTGGTTGGTGATCCAGCCGACGAGGGCGACGACCATCGCCGCCACGATGCCCACGGCGGCGGCCAGCGCCAGCATGGCCAAGCCGCGCCAGCGCCCGGTGAGCGCGTTGGCGATGGCGAAAACGGCGGCCTGGCGCGGCGCCGGAACAGCAAGGTCGGTCATGGTCGGACGGGGGCGCGGGAGGACGCGGCGAGACGATAGGAGGGCGCTACCCTACAATGACGAAGGAAATATGGCGACAGCGATGTGGCGCCGCTAGCCGATTTCTTCGTCGGGGCGTCCGACGCTGCGGTAGCGAAACCCGTGCGGGGCGAACTCGCCGCCGCGGTGGGCGTTGCGGAGGTCGACAAAGACGCGGTGGCGCATGGCGGCCCCCAGCCGGCCGAGATCGAGCGCCCGGTAGTCCGCCCATTCGGTGACCAGTACCAGCGCGTCGGCGCCGTCGGCCAGCGCATAGGGGTCGGCGGCGAGATCGACGCCGGGAAGCAGGATGCGGGCGGCCGGCATCGCGGCGGGATCGTGCGCGGCGACGCTGGCCCCGGCGGCGAGCAGGTCGGCGATGATGCCGAGCGCGGGGGCGTCGCGCAAATCGTCGGTGTTGGGGGCAAAGCTTAGGCCGAGCACGCCGATGCGCCTGCCGTCGAGGCCGCCGGCGGCGTCGGCGATCTTTTGCACCATGGCGGCGCGGCGGCCGGCATTGACCTCGCGGGTGGCGGCGACCAGGCGCAGCGCGCGGCCATGCTCTTCGGCGGTGCGCAGCAGCGCCGCCGTGTCCTTGGGCAGGCAGGAGCCGCCGAAGCCGGCGCCGGCGTTGAGGTAGCGGGCGCCGATGCGCTGGTCGGCGCCGATGCCGCGGGCCACGTCGCCGACATCGGCGCCGACGGCTTCGGCGAGGTCGGCGATCTCGTTGATGAAGCTGACCTTCATGGCGAGGAAGGCGTTGGCGGCGTATTTGATCAGCTCGGCGGAGCGGCGCGAGGCAAAGTGGATCGGCGCGCCCGCCGCGGTCAGCGGCCGGTAGATTTCGGCCATCACGGCGCGGGCGCGCTCGTCGGGCGCCCCGACCACGATGCGGTCCGGCCGGGTGAAGTCGGCGATGGCGGCGCCCTCGCGCAGGAATTCGGGGTTGGAGACGACGGCGAAATCGGCGGCGGGATTGGCCTCGCGGACGATGCGCTCCACCTCGTCGCCGGTGCCGACGGGCACGGTCGATTTGTCGACGATCACCGTATAGCCCGACAGCAGCGGCGCCAGGTCGCGGGCGGCGGCGTAGATGTAGCTCAGATCGGCGTGGCCGTCGCCGCGGCGCGACGGCGTGCCGACGGCGATGAAGATCGCGGCCGCCCCGGCGATGCCGTGCGCGAGGTCGCCGGTGAAGCGCAGGCGTCCGGCCGCTTCGCCCTTGCGGATCAGCGCTTCGAGGCCGGGCTCGTAGATCGGGATCTCGCCGCGGGTCAGCGCCGCGACGCGCGCCGGGTCGCTGTCGATGCAGGTCACCTCGTGGCCGAAATCGGCAAAGCACGCGCCGGTGACGAGGCCGACATAGCCGGCGCCGATCATGGCGATCTTCATAGGCTGGACTCCGAACTCACCTCAGCGGGTCGCCGCCGGCGAGGCGAGCGGCTGGTCGCGGCCGAGCGTGTCGAGCACGGTGGCGACGATGCCGGCGCGGTCGAGCCCCGCGGCGGCGTACATGTCGGCCTGCGAGGCCTGCTCGGTGAAGGTGTCGGGGATCATCAGCGGGCGGAATTTCAGCTTGCCGTCGAGCAGGCCCTCGCGCGCGAGGAAGGTGGCGACATGGCTGCCGAAGCCGCCGATGCCGGATTCCTCCAGCGTGATCAGCACGTCGTGGGTGGAGGCGAGGCGGGCGACCAGCTCCTCGTCGAGCGGCTTCAGGAAGCGGGCGTCGGCAACGGTCGGGTTGAGGCCGAAGGCCTGCAGCTTCTCGGCGGCGGCGAGCGCTTCGCCCAGTCGGGTGCCGAAGCTCAAGAGCGCCACGCCCGCGCCCTGGCGGACGATGCGGCCCTTGCCGATCGCGAGGATGGAACCATGTTCCGGCAGCTCGACGCCGACGCCGTCGCCGCGCGGATAGCGGAAGGCGATGGGGCCGGCGTCGTAGGCGGCGGCCGTGGTCACCATATGGCGCAGTTCGGCCTCGTCGGCCGCCGCCATCACCACGATGCCGGGAATGGCGCCCAGATAGGCGCTGTCGTAATTGCCGGCATGGGTCGGCCCGTCGGCGCCGACATAGCCGGCGCGGTCGATGGCGAAGCGGACCGGCAGGCCCTGCACGGCGACGTCGTGGATCACCTGGTCGTAGGCGCGCTGCAGGAAGGTGGAGTAGATCGCCGCGAACGGCCGCATGCCCTCGGAGGCAAGGCCGGCGGCGAAGGTCACGGCGTGCTGCTCGGCGATGCCGACGTCGAAGCTGCGGGTCGGGAACAGCTCGGCGAATTTGTCGAGGCCGGTGCCCGAGGGCATGGCGGCGGTGACGGCGACGATGCGGTCGTCGCGCTTCGCCTCGTCGATCAGCGTCTCGGCGAACACCGAGGTGTAGGACGGGGCGTTGGACGGCGCCTTGGCCTGGGCGCCGGTGATGACGTTGAACTTGCCGACGCCGTGATATTTGTCGGCGCTGTTCTCGGCCGGCTCGTAGCCCTTGCCCTTCTTGGTGACGACGTGGACCAGGATCGGCCCGGTGTCGGCGTCGCGGATGTTCTGGAACACCGGCAGCAGATGGTCGAGATTGTGCCCGTCGATGGGGCCGACATAGTAGAAGCCGAGCTCCTCGAACAGCGTTCCACCGGTCCACCAGCCACGGGCGAATTCCTCGGTCAGGCGCGCCTTGTCCTTGAGGAAGGGCGGCAGCATGTTGGCCACCTGCTTGCCGACGTTCCTGAGGCCGCGATAAGCGGGGCTCGACACCAGCCGGGCGAGATAGGCCGACATGGCGCCGGTGGGCGGGGCGATCGACATGTCGTTGTCGTTGAGCACGACGATCAGCCGGGCGTCGGCCGCGCCGGCGTTGTTCATCGCCTCATAGGCCATGCCGGCGGACATGGCGCCGTCGCCGATCACGGCGACGACGTTGCGCGTTTCGCCCTTCAGCGCCGAGGCGATGGCCATGCCGAGGCCGGCCGAGATCGAGGTCGAGGAATGGCCGGCCCCGAACGGGTCGTACGGGCTCTCGGCGCGGCGGGTGAAGCCGGAAAGCCCGCCCTTCTGGCGCAGCGTGCGGATGCGGTCGCGGCGACCGGTCAGCACCTTGTGCGGATAGGCCTGGTGGCCGACGTCCCAGATCAGCCGGTCGTCGGGGGTGTTGAACACCGCGTGCAGCGCCACCGTCAGCTCGACGACGCCGAGCCCGGCGCCCAGATGGCCGCCGGTGACCGAAACGGCGTCGACCACCTCGGCACGCAGCTCGTCGGCGAGCTGGCGCAGCTCGGCGCGGTCGAGCGCACGCAGATCGGCCGGCGACTGGACGGTGTCGAGCAGCGGTGTCGATGGCCTATCGGACAAGCCAAGTCCCTTGGCGGCAGGGGAAATTCGATGCCACTGGTTTAGTGGGCGGCGTCCGCCATTGCAACCTGACGGGCGTGCAGGCAATCAGCAGTTTTGCCGCAGCGCGGCGCGGTCAGGGCGCGGCGCGGTCGAGGATTTCCGCCATGCGCCGCCGCCAGTCGGGGCCCGCGGCCTCGAAGCGCGCCACGGTCTCGGGATCGAGCCGCAGGGTGACGGCCGCCTTGGGATTTTCCGATTTCGGCCGGCCGCGGGTGCGCTTGATCGAGGCGGCGAGCTCGGGGAAGACTTCGGCGAATGGCTTTGCATTCGCAAGCTCCTCCTCCGTGAGGGGCCGCTCGATTTCAGGATCGGGGCCGATCAGCTCGCCGGTCGCGTCATCGACCCACCAGCCATCTTCGTCCTCGTGGACGCCGCCCTTGGCGATGAGGGCCTTCATCTCGCGATCATAGATTTCCCAGCGTTTCTGCATGATCTCGTCGAACTCCGGGAGATCCTTGATGTCCCAGGTTTCGAAGCTTGGCCACTTCCTCTTGGTTTCCTTCATTCGATGAGCCTCCGTTCATCGCGCCGCGCCGGGCGCATCGAAATCACTGAAAGACCTTCCGAGCCGAGCCTCGAAAAAATCACCGCGATCACCTGGCCATCGAGCCATCCGACGGCCTTGCGGCGGTCGCGCCGCGTGTCGATGGTGATGGCGTCATCGAACCAGCCTTCCGTCAGAATGCGGAAGTCGAGTTCGTGCTTGTCGATATTGGTGAGCCGCTTGGGCTCGTCCCAAACGATATGCATGATTTAAGTACACCGAAAACAGGCGAACGGCAATAAAAGTACACGAAAAATCAGGCGGTCAGCCGCGGCTGGCGACCAGCATCGGGCGGCGGACGATGAAGCGGTCGTAGCGCGGCGGGGCGGCGAGGTCGGATTCGAGGCCGATGCGGTTGGCCAGCGGGCCGAGCTCGGCGGCGTTGTCGAGATAGCCTTCCGGCTCGGTCATGTCCGCATAATGCAGGTCGGTCATCGGCACGGGCGTCGCCAGCGTCTCGTTGACGTGGTCGATCTCCGGCGCCACGAGGTCGACCTGGCGCTGGCGCAGGCCGACCACCGGGTTGTGCTCGATGCTGGCGCTGGTCAGCGTGCTGGCGATGGCCGACTGGCCGTTGACCTGGGTCACCGCGTTCCAGGTCAGATCGAAGATGTTCTTCACCACCGAGATGCCGTTGGTGCCGCCGAGCGAGGCGGTGCGGATCTGGGGGGCCGCCGCGGCGGGAGCCGGCGTCTGCGCCGGCGGCAGGGCGGTGGCTGTCGTCTCGCGCTCGATCAGCATGCGCAGCGCCTGCTGGGCGCCGGCATTGGGCACGATGTCGGGGGCGTAGGCGGTCAGCACCTGGTCCTTGGGTGTCATCAGCACGCGCGGCTGCGGCGCCGGGCCGTCGGCCTCGAGCGTGCTGGCGATGGCGCCGAGCGCTGTCTGGCTGTCGGTGGGCAGCGCGCCGCGGGTCGCGACCATCATCGCCGGCGTCTTGCTGAAGGGCACGATGGCGTCGCCGTCGGTCTCGGCCACTTCGGAGCCCGGGCGCATCATCGGGGTCGGCGCGACGATGCTGATGGTGGAGACGCTGCGCTGCGCCGGATCGAGCGCGGCGAGGCGGATCTCGCCGCCCTCCTGCTGCACGGTCGGCTCGGTGATCGGGCCGTTGCACGGCACCATGTGGCACTGCGTCCATTGCGCCATGGCGTATTGCCGACCGGGGTCGGAGAGCGGCTTGCCGTCGACCGGCAGATGCAGGGTGCGGCCGTCGGGGAACACTTTTTCGAGCTGGGCGCGGGTCATGCGCGGCCAGGCGCGGACATTGCCGGTGTCCATGTGGACGAACGGGCTGCCCGAGGTCGGATAATAGCCGACGCCGCCGACCTGGTGGCGCATGGCGGCGGCGCGCAGCGTCGACAGCGACACGCCGGGAATGAACACGTCCATGGCCTTGCCCAGCATGTGCTGGGAATTTTCGGCGACGCCGGAACTGGCCGAGCGCGAGCGCAGCATCGCATTGGTCGCCGGCTCGCGATAGGACGACACGATATTGTACGGCTGGGTGGCGCCGACGTCCTGGTACACCTCCCACAGCAGGTCGAACAGGCGCGGGTCCATCCTGGTCGGGCGGTGGGTGCGCCAGTCGGCCAGGAACACGTTCATCTGGTCCAGCACCTTCTGGTCGTACTGGCCATTGTGCTTGAAGGTGAACTTCGCCGTCTCGTGCGTGTGGGTGTGGTAGAGCCACAGGGTGCGGTCGCCGGACCCGGCGACGACCGGCGCGGCGGACTGTGCGGCGAGCAGCAGCAAGGCTGCGCCGGCCCCGAGGACGCGCAGACTCCACCTCACCCAAAAGCTATCCGCAGTCCCCAACTTACCCGAACGACCCGTTGCGCTTCGACTGGGGCAGGCTAGCGCCGGACCCTGCAAGAGTTCGTTAACGCTAACCCCGCGTTACCGGCCCTTCGTCCAAAAGAGCCGCCGCCAGTCGGTGCAATTTCTAGGCAAAAATCGCGGCTGAACCAAGGCTGATGTCTTAAGCCTCGGTAAACGCGGGGGAAAAGTCGGCGGGCCGTTTGCGCCAGCCGGATGGGCCAAACGGCCCGTCCGATAGGGATTGTCGTCAGGCGTTCATCAGCTCGATGAGCTTCTTGTTGTGGCCGTAGACGTCGCCATAGCTGCGGATGGTGCCGTCGGGATCGGCGCGCAGCGTGAAATACATCAGATGCACCGGAATGTGGTGCTTGAGCGGCACCCATTTTTCCTTGTCGCCGAACATCGCCTTGAGCTTGTCCTCGCTCAGATCGGGGTTGGTGGCGAGCAGGGCGCCGGCGAAATCCATCGGGTTCTGCACGCGCACGCAGCCATGCGAATAGGCCCGGTAGGCGCGGGCGAACAGCGATTTCGACGGCGTGTCGTGCAGGTAGATGTCGAGGTCGTTGGGGAACAGGAACTTGATCTGCCCCAGCGCATTGGCGCCGCCCGGCTTCTGGCGGATGTGGTAGTTGTTGATGTTGGTGGTGGTCCAGTCGATGGCCGAGGCGTTCACCACCTTGCCGCCGGCCAGCATCTCCATGTTCTGGCTGTCGAGATAGCCCGGATTGGCGATCAGGTGCGGCTTGATCTCGTTGGTGGCGATCGAGGGCGGCACGTTCCAGTACGGGTTGACGACGATGTCCTCGATCTCGTCGGAGAACACCGGCGTCATGTTGGTGGGGCGGCCGACGACGACGCGGGTCGAATGCACCGGCTCGCCGTCCTTGACGATCCACACCGTGAACTGCGGGATGTTCACCTCGACATGGAAGGCGCCCAGGTCGTTGGGCTCCCAGCGCCAGCGCTCCATGTTGGCGATGATGTCGTCCTTGCTGACGGTGCCGGCGCCGTTGAGCGCGGCGACGGTCGCCGGGCCCATCACGCCATCGGCGGTGAGGCCGAGGCCGGCCTGGAACGCCTTGACCGCCTCCATCAGCGGCTTGTCGTAGGTGGTGTCCACCTTGGCGTCGGTGGCGCCTTCGGGAATTTCCGGCGCCGGCACCGCGAGGCGCTCGCGCAGCGTCGGCACGCGCTCGTCCTTCATGCCCAGCTTGAGGGTGGGACCGTCGGGAATGGTGATGGTCTCGGTCTTGACCGCGTCCTTGTCGTAGAATTTGGCGAGCGCGGCCTTGAGCAGCTTGAACTCGGGGTGCGGCGGATCGAGGCTCAGAAGGAACTTGGCCGGATCGTTCGACGCGGCGAGCTTGGTCAGCGTGTCGGCGGCGTCGAGCTTCTTGGGCGCGATGGTCAGCAGGACGTTGACGTCCGTGGGGTTGATGCGGCCGCCATAGCTGTCCTGGGCGTAGTTCAGCGTCGCCGCCGAGAAGGCGGTCTCGAGCGCGGCGAGCTTGGCCGGGTCGGTGCCGGCGGCGGCCGGGTCGAGCGCGGGCGACAGATAGTCCGACGGACGCAGCCCTTCGAACTGAGCGTGCTTGAAGACGGCGATGATCTTTTCGGCATTGGGCGAGAAGGTGGCGCTGCCGTCGGCGCCGGTGGTCAGCCACAGCGGCTCGAAGCCGCGGGCGCCGTAGAAGAAATACAGTTTCTGCGCCTGGCTGTAGGCGCGGGTGTCGGGCTTGGCGGCGTAATAGGCCTTCTGCAGCCCGGCCTTGATGATGCGCGCGATATCGGAGCGCGGCGGCGCGATGACCACCAGGGCGGCCTTTTCGACCACCGCCTGCGTGTCGGCCGCCGCTTCGGCGAGCGCCGGGTGCGCGGCGCCCGAGAGGGTCACGCCCGCCAGCAAAAGGGCCATCAATGCACGCACGGGCAGTCTCCGTCATGTTCGGGTATCGTGCAGGCGCGGCGGGAGAAACGAAGCGCTGCGAGACGACCCTTCGGGCTTAAACTACAAGCATTAACGCGAGCAATTCCTCACCGAATTGTGACCCGGGCCTGTGGCCTTCATGCAACGGGAACAGCGGCGTTCCGGGTGCATTCGGCCGCTCATGCGGCGTCGGAAAAATCACCCTCGAGGCCGTAGTCGCGCAGCTTGCGGTAGAGCGTCGAGCGGCCGATCCCCAGCGCCCGCGCCACCTTCGACATGCGTCCGCCATAGCGCTTCAGCGCGAACTCGATCAGCTCGCGTTCGAGCGTTTCGAGCGGCAGCACCTCGCCCTTGGCATCGAGGAATCGGTCTGGAACGGCCTCCCGCGTTTCCACCTTGCTGGCGACAGGCCTAGCGGCATCGATGTGAACGGGTGCTGAAGGCAGCGTCAGGCTCGTCGTCAGCTTCAGCGATTCCTCGCGGCCGCGCGCCTGGGCGACGATCTGCGGGAAGTCGGCGATTTCGAGATAGCCGCCGTCGGACAGCACGATGGCGCGGTAGAGGGTGTTTTCGAGCTGCCGGATGTTGCCCGGCCAGTCATATCCCTGGAGCAGCGCCAGGGCCGGGCCCGACAGGCCGGCGATGCGCTTGCCGGCCTCGGCGGCGAAACGGGCGATGAAATGGCCGGCCAGCAGCTCGATGTCCTCGCGGCGCTCGCGCAACGGCGGCAGGTACACCGGAAACACGTTCAGCCGATAATACAGGTCCTCGCGGAAGGCCCCGGCCTGGGCCAGGTTGAGCAGCCGGCGGTTGGTGGCCGAGATCACCCGGACATTGACGCGCTCGATGCGCGAGGCGCCGACCGGCTCGATCTCGCCTTCCTGCAGCGCCCGCAGCAGCTTGGCCTGGGCGTCGGGCGGCAATTCGCCGATCTCGTCGAGGAACAGCGTGCCGCCATTGGCTTCGCTGAACTTGCCCGCGTGATCGGCGACGGCGCCGGTGAAGGCGCCCTTCTTGTGGCCGAACAGCGTGGATTCGACCAGGTTGGCCGGGATGGCGCCGCAGTTGACGGTGACGAAGGGTTTGGTCGCCCTGTCGCCCATGCCCTGGATGACGCGGGCGATCAACTCCTTGCCGGTGCCGGTTTCGCCCTCGATCAGCACCGGGATCGGGCTTTTCGCCGCCTTCTGCACCAGGGTCAGCACGCGGTCCATGGCGGGGGCGCGGGTGACGATGTCGCCCAGCCCGAGCAGGCCGGCGCGGCGGTTGCGATCGGTGCGGACGATGGTTTCGAGCTCACCCAGCTTCATGACGTTGCGCAGCGACACGATCAGCCGCTCCGGCGCCACCGGCTTGACGAAGAAGTCGACGGCGCCGTTGCGCATGGCCGAGACCACGGTTTCGAGCGACGAATGCGCCGTCTGCACGATCACCGGCACGTTGAGATTGTCGCGTTGCAGCGCGTCGAGCACGGCCATGCCGTCGCGCTCGGGCATCACCAGGTCGAGGATCATGGCGCCGAAGCCGGGATCGGCGCGCAGCAGGCTCAGCGCCTCGTCGCCGCCGGCCGCCGTCACCGGCGTAAAGCCCGCGCGGCGGGCGACCTCCGCCGTCAGGCGCAATTGTACCGGATCGTCGTCGACAATGAGGACGCGCGCCATGAAGCTCCCAAGCCGTTTTTCTGGCGCGCCGCCGACCCCGACGAATCGCGCTGTGCCGTTTCGGAGCAGGATCGGGGTGGGGGGTTAAGAGGGCTTTAAGGCAGGCGGTCAGTAGTTTTCTTCGCTTTGATGCCGGACCGCCTGAATGTCCACGATGTCGTCCACGTAGCGGTAGAGGATCAGATATCCGCTGTTCGAAAAGCGCACGACGAGTTCCCGGTACGAGTCGTCGGGTCCTTCGAATGGTCGGCCAAGGGCGGGAAACGTGATGAGTTCATGAGCCGCTGCCAACAGCAGGTCGATGGCATCGTCGGCAGCACGCGGGTTCTTTGCGCGCAGGAACGCATCCAGCCGCGCGAGGTCGGCGAGGGCATGCCGTGACCATTCGAGATCGGTCATGGCTATTTATGAAGTTTCGGCATTGGGGCCGATGGATCCTGGCGACGTTCCTTCATCCAGCCGACGACTTCATCCTGCGTCAGGTGCAGGCGGCCCTCGGCCACATATTGCTGGTGCCGCTCCTCGAGCTCCCGCCGCAGCGCCGCGCGCTTCTCGCGCTGATCGATATATTTCTCGATTGCCTCGTTCATGATCCAGTTGGCGCTGCGGCGATCGTCTTCCGCGATGCTGGCGATGCGCTCCTTGAGGCCGTCGCGCAACTTGATCGAGGTGCTGTCGGACATCGTCCACTCCTTGGTAGTACCTCAGACTATCACGCTAACCGCGACCTGCCAAATCGCCGGCTTGAGATCGATTTCGGCGCTGGATATGGTCCGCGCGCCAAATCCCGAGAAAGCCTTGCCTCATGTCCGACCCCGTCCGCGCCCCCGCCGCTCCCGCGCCAAAGGGGCACAATGAATTCGGGGTGTTGCCGGAATGGGATTTGACCGACCTCTATCCCGCTCCCGACTCGGCCGAGCTCAAGCGCGATCTGCAATGGAGCAAGGACGAGGCCAAGGCGTTCGAGGCCGACTACAAGGGCAAGCTCGAGGCGCTGGCCGGGGCCGGCAGGCTCTACGAGGCGGTCGAGCGCTCGGAAAAGCTGGGCGATGTGACCGGCCGGCTCGGCTCCTACGCCTATCTGCGCTATGCGCAGAACACCCAGGATCCCGAGCGCACGAAATTCCTGGGCGATCTCAACCAGCAGATCACCGACCTCGCGACCGGCCTGCTGTTCTGGGAGCTCGAGCTCAACGCCATCGACGATGCGACGCTCGAGGCCGCCATGGCCGGAGACGCCAACCTCGCCCGCTACCGGCACTGGTTCGCCGAGCTCAGGAAGGCCAAGCCGTATCAGCTCGACGAAAAGCTCGAGGAGCTGTTCTTCGAGAAATCGGTGACCGGCGCACAGGCCTGGAACCGGTTGTTCGACGAATCGATGGCGGCGCTGAAATTCGAGGTCGACGGCGAGGACCTGCCGATCGAGAGCACGCTGCACCTGCTGTCCGACCGCGACGAAACGCGGCGCGAGGCGGCGTTCCACGCGCTGGGCAAGACGCTGACGCAGAACCAGCGGCTGTTCACGCACATCACCAACGTGCTGGCCAAGGACAAGGAAATCTCCGACCGCTGGCGCGGCTACACGGACATCGCCGACAGCCGGCACATGGCCAATTCGGTCGAGCGCGAGGTGGTGGATGCGCTGGAAAAGGCGGTGCGCGACGCCTATCCGCGGCTCAGCCACAAATACTACCGCATGAAGGCGAAATGGTTCGGCAAGGACCAGCTCAACGCCTGGGACCGCAACGCGCCGCTGCCCTCGAGCGACGACCGTGTGTTCGACTGGGACAGCGCCCGGACCACGGTGCTCGACGCTTACGGCAAGTTCTCGCCGAAACTGCGCGAAGTCGCCGAGCCGTTCTTCGGCAGCGGCTGGATCGACGGCCCCGTCCGCCCCGGCAAGGCGATGGGCGCGTTCGCGCACCCCACGGTGCCGTCGGCGCATCCGTATCTGATGCTCAACTATCTCGGCAAAGCCCGGGACGTGACGACGCTGGCGCACGAGCTCGGGCACGGGGTGCACCAGGTGCTGGCCGGCCCACAGGGCTCGATCCTGTCCAACACGCCGCTGACGCTGGCCGAAACCGCCTCGGTCTTCGGCGAGATGCTGACCTTCCGCTCGATGCTGGATGCGACCACCGACAGCAAGCACCGCTTCGCCATGCTCAGCTCCAAGGTCGAGGACATGCTGAACACCGTGGTGCGGCAGATCGCGTTCTACACCTTCGAGCGGCGGGTCCACACCGCCCGCAAGGACGGCGAACTGACCACCGGGCAGCTCAACGACATCTGGCTCGACGTCTCCCGGGATTCGCTGGGGCCGGGGGTGAAGCTCAATGACGGCTACGGCATCTTCTGGTCGTACATCCCACACTTCATCCATTCGCCGTTCTATGTCTATGCGTATGCTTTCGGCGACTGCCTTGTGAACTCGCTTTATGCCCAGTATGAGAAGGCCAGCGACGGGTTTGCCGAGCGCTATTTCGAGCTGCTGAAGGCCGGGGGGTCCAAGCACCATTCTGAGCTGCTCAAGCCCTTCGGGCTCGACGCGCGCGACCCGGATTTCTGGTCGCTCGGCCTATCCATGATCGAAAGGCTGATCGGCGAGCTGGAGGCCACCGATCCCAACTGAACCACCGAGGACGCCATGAGAGACGAGACCCGCATCGACGAACAGGAAGCCGAAGAGATGCATGAGGCGATGGACTACATGCAGCACGAGCGGACCTGGGAAAACGTTACCAATCTGATCAAATGGGCGGTCATCCAGCTCGCCTTCATCATCGTCGGCCTGTTCTGCATCATCCAGGGCGGCGCTCCTGCGGCCGGCTTTGTGCTGATCATCGTCGGGCTGATCGCACCGATCGGCTGGTGGCTGTTCGGGCCGAAGCGGATTCCCACCTGAGACCTGGCTGAACCCCCCGGAACCGCCGGGCCGATCGGGAGACATTCATGAAGATTGCAATCGTCCGCGAGCGCGCCGACGGGGAGACCCGGGTGGCGGCCACGCCGGAGACTGTGCAGAAGCTGATCGGCCTCGGCAACAGCGTCGCCATCGAAACCGGCGCCGGCGCTCAGGCGCGGTTTCCCGATGCCGAGTACCAGAAGGCCGGCGCGACGGTCACGCCGACGGCCGCCGAAGCGGTCAAGGGCGCCGAGATCGTGCTCACGGTGCGCCGGCCGACGGTCGATATCCTTTCCGGCATCGCCAAGGGCGCGCTGGTCATCGGGTCGATGGACCCCTACGGCAACGAGCGCGAGATCGAGGCGCTGGGCAGGACCGGGGCGACGCTCGTCGCCATGGAGTTCATGCCGCGCATCACCCGCGCGCAGGTGATGGACATCCTTTCCAGCCAGGCCAACCTCGCCGGCTACCAGGGCGTGCTCGATGCGGCGGTCGCCTTCGACCGCGCCATGCCGATGATGATGACGGCGGCCGGCACGGTGCGGCCGGCGAAAGTCTTCGTGATGGGCGCGGGCGTCGCGGGCCTGCAGGCGATCGCCACGGCCAAGCGCCTCGGTGCGGTGGTGAGCGCCACCGACGTGCGCGCCGCCGCCGGCGAGCAGGTGGAATCGCTGGGTGCGAAATTCATCATGACCGATGCGCTCAAGGACGCGTCGGGGTCGGGCGGCTACGCCCGCGAGCTGACCGACGCGGAGAAGGCGGCGCAGGCGGAGCTCACCGCCAGCCACATCGCCAAGCAGGACATCGTCATCACTACGGCGCTGATCCCCGGGCGGCCGGCGCCGAAGCTGGTCAGCAAGGCGATGGTCGAGTCGATGCAGCCGGGCTCGGTGATCGTCGACCTCGCGGCCGAGCGCGGCGGCAATGTCGAGTTGACCAGGCCGGGCGAGGTGATCACCACGCCCAACGGCGTCACCATCATCGGCTACAAGAACGTGCCGGCGCGGCTCGCCACCTCGGCCAGCCAGCTGTTCGCGCGCAATCTCGTCGCCTTCCTCGAGACGATGTTCGACAAGAAGACCAAGGCCTTCGCGGTCAACTGGGACGACGAGCTGGTGAAGGCTACCGTGCTCACGCGCGACGGCGCGATCGTGCATCCCAACATCAAAGTCGCGGCATAGCGGAGCGAGCCATGATCGATCCCTTCATCTTCCAGCTCTCGATCTTCGTGCTGGCGATCTTCGTCGGCTATTTCGTGATCTGGAGCGTCACGCCGGCGCTGCACACGCCGCTGATGAGCGTCACCAACGCCATCTCCTCGGTGATCGTGGTGGGCGCGCTGCTCGCCGTCGGCGCGCACCTCGCGGCAGACGCCAACATCGCCAGCAAGATCTTCGGCTTCTTCGCGCTGGTGCTTGCCAGCGTGAACATCTTCGGCGGCTTCCTCGTCACGCAGCGCATGCTCTCCATGTACAAGAAGAAGGGCTGACCGATGATCTCCGGCAACATCGCGGCGCTGCTCTATCTCATCGCGGGCGCGCTCTTCATCCTGGCGCTGCGCGGCCTCAGCAGCCCGGCCACCTCGCGCCGCGGCAACCTGCTCGGCATGGTCGGCATGGCCATCGCCATCGTCACCACGCTGCTGGTCACCGGCGTTTCCGACTGGCTGAGCTGGGTGCTGATCATCGGCGGCATCGCCATCGGCGGCGGCATCGGCGCATATCTGGCGCGCAACGTGAAGATGACGCAGATGCCCGAGCTGGTCGCGGGCTTCCACTCGCTGGTCGGCCTTGCGGCGGTGTGCGTCGCGGCCGCGGCGCTCTATGCGCCCGAAGCCTTCGGCATCCTCGAAGGCGACCGCATCCGGGCCGAGAGCCTGATCGAGATGAGCCTGGGCGTCGCCATCGGCGCCTTCACCTTCACCGGCTCGATCATCGCCTTCCTCAAGCTCAGCGGCCGCATGGGCGGCAAGCCGATCCTGCTGCCGAGCCGGCACATTCTGCATTCGGTGCTCGGCCTCGTGCTGGTGGCGCTGATCGTGGCATTCTTCATCACCTCGAACGCGATCTTCTTCTGGCTCATCACCATCCTCGCGCTGGCGCTGGGCGTCCTGATGATCATCCCGATCGGCGGCGCCGACATGCCGGTGGTCGTCTCGATGCTCAACTCCTATTCCGGCTGGGCGGCGGCGGGCATCGGCTTCACGCTGGGCAACACGGCGCTGATCATCACCGGCGCGCTGGTGGGCTCGTCGGGCGCCATCCTCAGCTACATCATGTGCAAGGCGATGAACCGCAGCTTCATCTCGGTGATCCTGGGCGGCTTCGGCGCCGACGAGGGCGCCGCGGCGAGCGGCGAGGAGGAGACGCGGCCGGTCAAGCAGGGCGCCGCCGACGATGCGGCCTACCTGATGAAGAACGCCAGCAAGGTCATCATCGTCCCCGGCTACGGCATGGCGGTGGCGCAGGCGCAGCACGCGCTGCGCGAAATGGCCGACCTGCTGAAGAAGGAAGGCGTCGAGGTCAAATACGCCATCCATCCGGTGGCAGGGCGCATGCCGGGGCACATGAACGTGCTGCTGGCCGAGGCCAACGTGCCCTATGACGAGGTGTTCGAGCTCGAGGACATCAATTCCGAGTTCGCGCAGGCGGACGTGGCCTTCGTCATCGGTGCCAACGACGTGACCAATCCGGCGGCCAAGACCGACAAGAGCTCGCCGATCTACGGCATGCCGGTGCTCAACGTCGAGGACGCTGGAACGGTGCTCTTCATCAAGCGCGGCATGGCCGCGGGCTATGCCGGCGTGCAGAACGAGCTGTTCTTCCGCGACAACACCATGATGCTGTTCGGCGACGCCAAGAAGATGACGGAAGACATCGTCAAGGCACTCGGGCACTAGGCCCGCACGGGATCGAGGAATTCGCAGGGCCGCCATCGGGCGGCCCTTTTGTTTTGGCACCAGCATGCCCAGATGATGGCGGATCATGGGTCCGGAGGCGGCGTGCGCTATCTGTTTCGGGCGATCTTCCGGTCGGTGACGGCGACATTGCTGGTCGTCGGGCTGCTGCTGTCGCCACAGGCCTGGCTGGCGGCCAGGACGCTCGCCTTCGCGGCGGACGGCGCCGTGGCCGACTACCGGCTGCGGCAGATTCCGCCACAGCGCTACGAGGCCGAGATCGCCGCGGCGCTCGACCACAATGACGGCGACCTGGCGCGCTCGCTGCTGGCGCTGGCGCAGAGCCAGGAGGTGGCGGTGCCGCCCGGGCTCGTGGCGCGCATCGCGGCGCTGCCGGCGGTGGATGTCGGCAATGTGCTGCAGCAGGGCTGGAACTGCGTCGTCAACGGCGATTTCGACAGCGAAGCGGGCCTTGCCTGCGTGGTGGCGACCGACCTCAGCGGCGTCGGCGACGTGCGCGACCTGGTGGGCGAGGGCACGCATTACCTCACCGGACAGCCGGTCAACTACTTCACCCTCGGCGTCGCCACGGTCGGGCTCGGCCTCACGGTCAGCACGGTGATGAGCCTGGGCGGGACGCTGCCGGTCAAGACCGGGGTGTCGTTCCTCAAGGCCATGAGCAAGGTCGGCAAGCTGCCGGTGCGGCTGGTGGGCGAGGTCGGCGCGCGTCTCGGCAAGAGCATCGACAAGGCGGCGCTGGCCGAGACGGTCAATCTCGGCCGCGAGTTCCGGCTGGGCGAGATGGGTGGGCCGCTGGCCCGGGTGTTCAACCCGAAAGCGGCGGCAGTGGTGACCGATCTCGCCACCGATTTCGGCCGCATCGGCAAGGCCGGTGGCGTGCGGGCGATGAAGCTCAGCGCCGAAGCCTCCGACAGCGTCGCCGACGTGCGGCTGCTGGCCAGGGCGGCCGACCGCTACCAGGGCCGCTTCCTCGGGGTGATGAAGCTGCTCGGCCATGGCGTGCTGCGGCTGGGAAAGCTCCTCGTCGAGCTCGGCGCCTGGCTTGTCGGCGCGGCGCTCTGGCTGTTCGGCCTGACGCTGTTCGTACTGCGCTGGTCGAGCCGCACGGCGCGGCTCCTCGTGCGCCTCGTCGCCTGGCCGATCCGGCGCCTGTGGCGGCCGCCGGCCATGCTGCTCGCCACGTGACGCCCGCCGTCCTGCCGGCACGCGCCTAACTCACAGCCATGTGCCTGCTTGCGGGATCGGGGGCGGCTTCCCATGTTGCGGCTTTCCGTTGCAAGGCCCGGTTCATGTCCCGCACGCTCAAGGTCGACCTCTTCACCGACATCGTCTGCCCCTGGTGCCTGATCGGCTCGGCGCGGCTCGACAAGGCGATCGCGGCGCTGCCGGCGGACGTGACGGTGGATGTCGAGAACCATCCGTTCTACCTCGATCCCAACACCCCGCCCGAGGGCTACGACGTCGGCGCCATGCTGCAGCAGAAATACGGGCGCGAGCCCAAGGCGATCTGGGCGCGGGCCGAAAGCGAGGCGAAAAAGTCGGGCATCGAGCTCGATCTCAGCCAGCAGCCGCGCACCTTCCCGACGCAGAAGGCGCATACGCTGATCCGGCTGGCCCGGGCCAAGGGCACGCAGCACGCGCTCGCCAATGCCATCGCCGCCGCCTATTTCCTCGACCACCGGCAGGTGAACGATCCCGAGGTGCTGGCCGAGATCGCCACCGGCTACGGGTTCACGCGCGAGGAGGCGCTGGGCGACATCGCCGATCCGCGCGAGCTCGAGGAGTCGCATCAACTGGCGATGGCCGCGGCGCAGCAGGGCATCCAGGGCGTGCCGTTCTTCATCTTCGACGGCCGCTTCGCGATGAGCGGCGCACAGCCCGAAGAGGTCTTCGACATGGCGTTCAAGAAAGCGCTGGAGCCGGCCACGACGGCCTAGTCCCCGAACGCTGCGAGGCGTGCTATCCTCGGCGCACGGAGGAGCGGGCATGAAGTGGGTGTGGCGGATCCTGATCGGGGTCCTCGTGGTCATCGTCGTCGGCTATTGCGCCTTGCTGGGCTACATCTACCTCAACCAGCGCAGCCTGCAGTACGAGCCGGGCGGCAGGATGTTCAGCCTCAACGAGACGCTGCTGCACCGGGCGAGCCTGGTGGCGATCCCCTCGGGCGACGGGTCGAGCCTCGCCGGCTGGTACGAGGCGCCGCAGCCGGGCAAGCCGCTGATCGTCTACTATCGCGGCAACGCCCTCAGCTTTTCGCGCGAGCATCAGCGCTACGAGGCGATGGAGGCGGACGGCTACGGCTTTCTCGCCTTCGACTATCGCGGCTTCGGCGGCTCGCCCGGCGAGATCAGCCAGGCGCACATCCTCGAGGACGCCCTGGCTGCCTACGACTGGGCGGCAGCCAAGGGCTTCCCCATCGTGGTCTGGGGCCGCTCGCTCGGCTCGGGGCCGGCGACCTATGTGGCGAGCCAGCGCAAGCCGGACGCCCTGTTCCTTGAAACGCCGTTCGACTCGGCGACGGCGGTCGGGCGCGATCGCTACTGGTACCTGCCGGTCGACCTGCTGATGGACGACAAATATCCGGTCGACGACTGGATCGGCACCGTCACGGCGCCGGTGTTCGTGGCGCACGGCACCGGCGACACCACCATCGGCGTTGCGCACGGCCAGCGCGTCTACGACCTGGCTCCGGTCAAGGCCGGCCTCTGGCTCGAGCCGGGCGCCAACCACGACGGCCTGTGGGACCGCGGCGAGTGGGAGAAGGCCAAGGCGTTCTTCGAGAGCGTGGAAGCGGCCAGGCGCTGACAGTCCCGTCGCCGCACAAACAAAAACGCCGGCCCAGTGGACCGGCGTTTCAAATTCGATGCGGTCGATCTTACTCGAGGGTGAGATCGGTCCAGGTGAGCGAGTAGTTCAGGCCGACCTGACCCTGGATCGACCAGGGCTGCAGCGCGAACGACTTGTTGGAGCCGCCGATCAGCCAGTTGCCGCCGAGGCCGACGCCGAGAGTGGCTTCGGTCGAGGCGCCGACATAGGTGCCGGCGAGGGCGTGCTTCTTGGCCCAATCCTTGGTCGCGGCGAACACCAGCCAGGCGATCTTGGTCTTGGCGGTGAAGCCGACGTCGAGGCCGAGCTTCTTGATCGAGCCGTGATAGCGCTCGGACTTGCCGCCGTTGGACGGCTTGAACCAGCAGGTGAGATCCTTGGCGGAACCGATCAGGTAGCCGATGCCGGGCTCCACGTCGCAGCTCAGCACACCCACCTTGACGCGGCTGGCGGCATCGGCCTGGCCGGCAAAGCCGACGGCGGCCAGGGCGGAGATCGCGACGGCGGCGATAAGTTTCTTCATGATAGTCCCTCAGGTTGTTTTGTTTGACGCTTCCCCCAAGGGAGCCGGGGGAACGGGCTTGGTCGAACGCAAACGCCGCCCGGGCAGGCGGCGTCGACTGACTTACGACCGTTCGGCGCGCGCCGGACGGGCGGCGGCGGTGGGAGCAGCGGGCAGGCCGCCTTCACGCTGGGCGCGCTTGCGGGCAAGCTTGCGGGCACGGCGCACCGCTTCGGCCTTCTGGCGGGCCTTCTTCTCGGACGGCTTTTCGTAGTAGTTCCGCAGCTTCATCTCGCGGAAGACGCCTTCGCGCTGCAGCTTCTTCTTCAGCGCGCGCAGCGCCTGGTCGACATTGTTATCGCGAACAACTACTTGCAAGCGGAACCGCCCTTCGTGAATTCGTCATCAGTGGTTGAGTTCGAGCGTAATTGCCAAAGACAATCGCGCCGACCGGCCAAGCCGGTCACCGTGGTCGGCGTATATAGTTGAAGCGCGCGGGCTTGTCCACGGGTGAACGGGGCGAAAACGGCCTATTTTAGGGGCGTTTTTAGGGAAATCCGATTGAGATGGCCCATCTTCCGGCCCGGCCGCGACTCGGCCTTGCCGTAGGCGTGCGGGCGGATGCCGGGGCCCAGTTGCGCCGGAATCGCCGCGATGGCGTCGCCGATCAGGTTTTCCATCACCACGTCCGCCAGCCGCCGCGGATCGCCCAGCGGCCAGGCGGCGAGGGCGCGGATGTGCTGTTCGAACTGATCGCAAATGCAAACGGATTCGGTCCAGTGGCCGGAATTGTGCACGCGCGGAGCGATTTCGTTCACGCACAGCTTCCCGTCCTGGAGCACGAAGAACTCGACGCCCAGCACGCCGACATAGTCGAGCGCGGTGGCGATGGCGGCGGCGTGCGCCTGGGCGGCGGCGGCGGTGGCGGCGGAGATCGCGGCGGGAACGCTGGAGGTGGCGAGGATGCCGTCGCGGTGCACGTTCTCGGCCGGATCGAACGCCGCCACGGCGCCGTCGAGGCCGCGGGCGGCGACCACCGAGATTTCACGCACGAACGGCACGAACGCCTCGTAGACCAGCGGATGCGGGGCGAGGGCGGCGAACGCCGCCTCCGCCTCGGCGAGCGAGCCGACCTTGCGCTGGCCCTTGCCGTCATAGCCCAGCCGCGTGGTCTTGAGGATGCCGGGGGTGCCGAGCGCCGCCAGCGCCGGCGCCAGATCGGCGGCGCCGCGGATGGCGCGGTGCGGGGCGACCGGGATGCCGAGGCCGCCGATGAAGGATTTTTCCACCAGCCGGTCCTGCGACACGGCCAGGGCCCGGGCGCCCGGCCGCAGCGGCTTCAGGCCGGCGAGGAATTCGGCGGTCGGCGCCGGAACGTTCTCGAACTCATAGGTGATCACGTCGACCGCCGCGGCGAAGGCGGCCAGCGCCGCCTCGTCGTCATAGGCGGCGACGGTCCTGTGCGGCGTCACCTCGAAGGCGGGGCTTGCCGGATCCGGGCAATAGATGTGGGTGCGAAACCCCAGCCGCGCCGCGGCCAGCGACAGCATGCGCCCGAGCTGGCCGCCGCCGAGGATGCCGATCACGGCGCCGCGGGGGCAGGTCATGGCGTACCTTGTGGGCAACTGCCCCCACCCCCAACCCCTCCCCGCAGGGGGGAGGGGAGCCTGACTGCACCACCCTGCCGGCGGCTCCATCGCACCCCTCCCCCTTGCGGGGAGGGGCCGGGGGTGGGGGCCATATCAGCCATCTTTGCGAGGCGACATCGCCACCCCGGCGGTCTGGTCGGCGCGGTATTGCGCCAGCGCGGCGTCGAGCGTCGCGTCGTTCAGCGCCAGCACCGCGGCGGCGAGCAAAGCGGCGTTGGTGGCGCCGGCCTCGCCGATGGCGAGGGTGCCGACCGGGATGCCGGCCGGCATCTGCACGATCGACAGCAGGCTGTCCTGGCCGCCGAGCGCCCGGCTCTGCACCGGCACGCCGAACACCGGCAGGGTGGTCATCGCGGCGATCATGCCGGGCAAATGCGCCGCGCCGCCGGCGCCGGCGATGATCACCTTGAAGCCTTCGGCCCTGGCGCCCCTGGCGAAATCCACCAGCCGGTCGGGGGTGCGGTGCGCGGAAACGATGCGGTCGTCATGGCCGATGCCGAGCGCGTCCAGCGTGTCGGCGGCGTGCTTCATGGTGGCCCAGTCGGACTGGCTGCCCATGACGATGGCGACGGACGGCGGCGTTGGCATGTCGGGCCCCTCGTGAAGCCGGGCGTGTAGCGAAAATCGCTCCGCCGCTCAAGCGATGATGTCGGGCAGCAGCAGGTTCTCGAGCTGCACGATGCGGTCCTTGAGCGCCAGTTTGCGCTTCTTCATGCGCTGCAGCAGCATCTGGTCGGCATAGCCGGACGAGGACAGGGTGTGGATGGCGGCGTCGAGATCGGCATGTTCCTGCCGCTTTGTGGCCAGCTCCAGCCCGAGCGCGACTTCCTGTTCCTTGGTCAGCGGCAGCATCGGAAGACCCTTGGATTCCCCTGATTCCGGGCAGTCTGAGACATCTGGTTAACGCATTGCCGCGGCGCTTTACACCAGCTTTCCCACGCCGCCGCGAGGGCGTCGACAACGCACCTGTCTTTTCTTACCATCGAGTCGTTCGAAACGCTTGAAAGGAGTTGTCATGACGACTGAAGGCCATATCGCCGCCCTCGAAAGGCGGCATAGGGAAATCGAGCGCCAGATCGACGACGAGATGACCCATCTCTCGCACGACGACATGATGATCGCGGCACTCAAGCGTAGAAAGCTCGAAATCAAGGACGAATTGCAGCGATTGCAGGCCAGCGGCGCGTAACGCGGCAGCCAATTCGGGCCCAGGAGTTTCCTGGGCCTTTGTTTTTCAGGCTCTGTGCGACCGACCGGATGCGTCTCCGGCGGGTGCGGCCCCGAGCCCCGTCCCTTCCCCGCAAGGAAGGGGGGCGATGGTACCGCAGGCACCGATGTTTCAGTCAGGCTCCCTCCCCCTTGCACGGAGGGGCTGGGGGTGGGGGCAACGCCCGCCGGAGCCGGTCGCATCGCGAAATGCTCGCGTCTTACGCGTGCCCGGGAAAGAACACGCCCCCGACGCCGTCATAGATCAGCTTGAGGGCGATGAAGAACACCAGCACATAGGCCACCTGGTAGAACAGCTTCGCCGAGATGCGGCGCACCAGGAACACGCCGAGCAGCATGAAGGCGATGGCGATGGGGGCCAGCACGGCGGCGGTCTCGAGATTGGCGAGCGAGAGCTGTCCCAGGAAGTAATACGGGATCAGCTTGGCGTAGTTGATGGCGAAAAAGAAGATCACCGTGGTGCCGGAATAGATGTTGGGCGGCAGGCGCTGCGGCAGCAGGTAGATCTGCGCCGGCGGGCCGCCGGTGTGGCTGATGAAGCTGGTGAGGCCGGCGACGCCGCCCCAGAACACGCCCCACGGCGCCGACGGCGCCGCGCCCTCGGCCAGGCGCTTCCGCCAGGGCACCACCGCGTCGATGATGAACAGCATGGTGATGATGCCGACGATCAGCAGCACCTCGGCGTCGGTGATCACACTCCACAGGGCCCAGCCGACCAGCGTGCCGGCAAGGCCGCCCGTCAGCATGATGCGGATGTTGCGCCAGTCCACCTCGCGGCGGAAGGCGAGCACGCCGATGATGTCCATGATGCACAGCAGCGGCAGCAGCATGCCGGCCGCCTCGCGCGCCGGCATCACCAGCGCCAGCAGCGGCACGCCCACCATGCCGAGGCTGCCCAGCAGGCCCGATTTGCTGAGGGCCACGATGGCCACGGTGGCCACGGCGACGGACCAGAACCAGGGATCGAACATGGGGGGACTCGGGCAGGCAGGAGAGGCCGCCATCCCGACGACGGCCGGCCGGTGTTGTCAAGCCGGCCGCTACTGGGCGGCGGCGGAATCGTCGGGCTTGCGGGCTTCGGCGGCTTCGCGGTCGGCACGCATCACCTGGTCCAGCATTTCGGTCGAGCGGCGCACGAAGCCGATATAGGCGTCGCGGTCGTCGCGCAGCTCGTAGGAGTCGTGCAGCAGGCGGATGTCGTGCTTCTCGAAGGCGTCGGCGAGGCGGCGGGCCTCCTCGGGCGAATGGCCGAGCGCCTCCAGCGCCTTGGCGCCGAGCGCGATGGCGGCGCGGAAGGTCTCGCGCTCGAACACGTCGACCCCGAGCGCCATCAGCGCGTGCGCATGGCTGCGGTCGATGGCGCGCGCGGCGATCTTCACCTTGGGGAAGTTGCGGCGGATCATTTCGGCGATGGCGAGGATGCGGTCGCCGCCGGCCACGGCGATGACGATCATCTGCGCCTCGGCGGCGCCGGCGGCGCGCAGGATGTCGAGGCGGCCGCCATCGCCGTAGAACACCTTTACACCGAAGCGCTTGACCAGCTCGATCTGCGCCGGGTCGTCGTCGATCAGGGTCATGGTGTAGCCCTGGGCGCGCAGCAGGCGGGTGACGATCTGGCCGAAGCGGCCATAGCCGAGCACGATCACCGGCCGATGGTCGGGCAGATCGTCGGGGATGGCGGGCAGCGGTGCGCGGGCATTGATGCGCGGCACCCACACCTTGTCGAACAGCAGCAGCAGCACCGGCGTCAGCGCCATCGACAGCGCCACCACCACGGCCCAGAGCTGTGCCTCCTGCTGCTGCAGCAGCGCGGCGGAGCGGGCGAAGTTGATGAGCACGAAGGCGAACTCGCCGGCCTGGCTCAACAGGATGGCGAGCAGCAGGCGGTCGGCGACGTGCATTTTGAAGAACGTGCCGAGCACGTAGAGCACGGCGATCTTGACAGCGATGACCACGACCACGAGGCTCAGCACGCGCAGCGGTTCGGCGAACAGCACGCCGAAGGCGATGCCCATGCCCACCGAGATGAAGAACAGGCCGAGCAGCAGGCCCTTGAACGGCTCGAGGTTGCTTTCGAGCTCGTGCCGGTACTCGCTGTCGGCGAGCAGCACGCCGCCGAGGAAGGCGCCGAGCGCCGGGCTCAGCCCCATGCTGTCGGTGGCGAAGGCGGCGCCGATGACGATCAGCAGGCCGAGCGCGGTGAAGCCCTCGGGGATCTTGGCGGCCGCCACCCAGCGCATCAGCGGCCGCATCAGATAGCGCGAGGCGAGGGTCACGCCGATGAAGCCGCCGACGATCACCAGCGCCACCCACCAGCTATAGGGGTTGGTCACGGCGTCGGCCGCCTGCTCGACGGCGTTGGGCCCGAGATTGGGCGCCACGCTCCAGGTGGCGGCGAGCACCGGGATCAGGGCCAGCACCGGGATCACCGCCATGTCCTGCACCAGGAGCGTCACCAGCGTGGCGCGGCCGGTGTCGGTCATGGTCAGCGAGCGCTGCTGCACGGTCTGCATGGCGATGGCGGTGGAGCTCATGGCCAGGGCAAGGCCGACGATCACCGCCGCCTGCCAGTCAAAGCCGATGAGCCAGACGGCGCCGCCGAGCAGCGCGGCGGTCGCCAGCATCTGCGTGACGCCGAGGCCCAGCACCTTGTGGCGCAGGCGCCAGAGCTCGAGCGGATGCACCTCGAGACCGATGAGGAACAGCATGATGACGATGCCGAATTCGGACACCGAGTGGATGGTCTCGCTGTCCGAGATCAGGCGGAAGCCATAGGGGCCGACGGCGACGCCGGCAGCGAGGTAGCCGAGCACGGTGCCGAGCCCGAGCCATTTGAACAGCGGCACGAGCGCAACGGCCACGACCAGCAGCACCAGCACTGCGAGCAGGGGATCGCCTGCCATCGGTTTCCTTCAAGGGTTGGAGTAGTTCATCCGGCGGCTGGGGTCCCCCGGCCTCCGCCCGCGAGGCAGAGGCGATAGAACCGCCTTCTTCGATGTTTCAGTCGGGCCCCCCTCCCCCTTGCGGGGAGGGGAAGGGGGTGAGGGCGGCAACCCCCCGATTTGCAGTCGTCGCAATTCAGTCTCGGTCTTCGTCGGCCGTGTCCGATTTGAGCGATTTGAGCTTGGCGAACACGGATTCGGCGTCGATCTCCTCATCCTGCTCGGGGCGGCGGTTGGCGTCCGATCCGGGCAGGTCGGTGGCGCCGGTGCGGCCGCCGGCGGTGGCCAGCGCTTCCTCGGCGGTCAGCAGCATGGTGCCCTGCTCGACCTCGTCCGGGGTGCCGGCGCCGCTGCGGACGGCGGCGCGCTTGACCTCGAGGTCGAGGTCGATCTGGCTGCACAGGCCGAGCGTCACCGGATCCATCGGCTGGATGTTGGCCGAGTTCCAATGGGTGTTCTCGCGCACCGAATCGATGGTCGATTTGGTGGTGCCGACGAGGCGCATGATCTGCGCGTCCTTGAGCTCGGGGTGGTTGCGCAGCAGCCAGCGGATGGCGTTGGGGCGTTCGTTGCGGCGCGAGATCGGGGTGTAGCGCGGGCCCTTGCGCTTGGCCTGGGCGACGCGGACCTTCGGGTCGGACACCTTCATGCGATAGTCGGGGTCGGCCTCGGCCTTCTCGATCTCCTCGCGGGTGAGCTGGCCGTTCTGGATGGGGTTCACGCCCATGATGCCGCCGGCCACGTCGCCGTCGGCGACGCCCTGCACCTCGAGCGGATGCAGGCCGCAGAAGGCGGCGATCTGGTCGAAGCTCAGCGCGGTGTTGTCGACGAGCCAGACGGCGGTCGCCTTGGGCATCAGGAGGGTTGTGGCCATGATAAAACTCGCTTTCCGGTGGCGACCGGGCTTCACCGGCGCGCCCCGCCTTTCGGCGTTGGTAAGAAGGGGAATGGCAGCAATATACGGGGTCGCAGTCCGGTTTTCAACGATTTCCGTCAGTAGTTTGTCTGTGCTCTGGCCGTTCGGCCGCGAAGAGCGTCCGATCGGCCAACCGCTTGTCAGGTCAGCAGCACGATCTTGCCGTAGTGGCCGCGCTCGGCCATGGCGCGATGCGCATCGGCGGCCTCGGCCAAAGCGAAGCGGCGGATTTTCGGGCGCGGCAGGGCCGGATCAGCCAGCGCCGGCCAGAAATGCTGGCGCAGATGGGCGACGATGGCGGCCTTGGTCTCGGCGGTCTGCGGGCGCAGCGTCGAGCCCGACAGCGTCAGCTGGTTGGCGACCAGGCGGTTGAGCGGGATGTCGGCATCGCGCTCGCCCAGGGTCGCCACCTGCACCAGATGGCCGAAGCGGGCGAGCAGCTCGACATTGCGCCGCGTGGTGGCGCCGCCGATCATGTCGACGATGCGGTCGACGCCCTTGCCGCCGGTCAGTTCGCGCACGCGCGCCGCGACGTCCTCGCTGTCGTGGCGGATGGCAGCGTGGGCGCCGAGGCCGAGCACGTAAGCCGCCTTTTCGGCCGACGAAACGAGGGCGATCGGGGTGGCGCCGAGCAGGCGGCTGATCTGGATCGCGGCGCCGCCGATGCCGCCGGCCGCGCCGGTTACCAGCACGCTCATGCCGGGCTGCAGACCGGCGCGCATCACCAGCGATTGCGTGACAGTAATCCAGGTCTCGGGCAGGGCGGCGGCGTCGGCGACATCCCAGCCGCGGGGGGCCGGAAGCACTTGTCCCGCGGGCACTGCGGCATATTCGGCATAGCCGCCGCCATTGCACAGCGCCGTCACCATGTCACCCACGGTCCAATGGCCGGCGGCGACCACGATCTCGCCCGCCACCTCGAGCCCGAGCAGCGGCGACGCCCCGGGCGGCGGGGGGTACGTGCCGGCCCGCTGCGCCAGATCCGGCGCATTGACGCCCGCCGCGACGACGCGGATCAGCACCTCGCCCGGCCCCGGCACCGGCACGGGCAGGCGCGCGAGGCGCAGCACTTCGGGGCCGCCGGGCGCGGCGGCGGTGATGGCGGACATTTCGGCGGGAAGCGGCATCGGGGGTTTTGCGCCTGCGGGCGGGTTGGGATTAGACTTCATAGTCCCAACCGAAGGAGCCCCGCCATGTTCGATGACGACGAGGTGAAAAAACCCAAGGGGCACGAGGTCGGCATGGCCATCGACGCCATGTCGGTGGAGGAACTGACCGACCGCATCGGCCTGCTCGAAGCCGAGATCGCCCGCCTGCGCGCCGCCATCGAGGCGCGGCAGAAGCACAAAGCCAGCGCAGCCTCGGTGTTCAAGTTCTGAGCCGCCGATATTGAAGGCTGGTGCGACGAAGATCGCTCGCTGTGCTGCAGCCTCACTCTAGAGCGGCGATGCTGTAAGTCTGGCTTAATTTAGGCGGCGGAGGCGGGGTCAACGCCGGGGCTGATACGTCCGCCGACAGAGGCGGTGTCAGCGCCACGGCAGCAGCGGTCGTGGGCGCTGTAACGTCGAGCCCGAGCCCAGCGCCCTCCAACGTTAGCTCGACCGGAGCCACCGTCGGTACAGGCGTGGCCAGTTCGTCGAGCATACCGATCCCGGCCAACACCAACGTCGCGGCGGTGGGCAGTGCGGCGGCTGCGGCCGTGGCGGCCTATACACAGGCTAACTCGTTCACGGCGCCATCGCTGATCGCGCTGGGTCAAAGCGTTGGCGGGGCAGTGAGCAGCGCCCCACAAACAAGCATCGCGGTGGGAGCGGCAATTGCAGTCCCGGCGTTCAGCACCCTGAGTGGCGCGAACGTCGGCACCCTTGTCGAAGGCATGGCGACGGCGCTTCCGGGATTTGCCGGGCTCGGCGCCCTAGCCTCGGCCCTCTATCTCGCAACTACCACTGCTGTTGGACCAAGCGATGACTCGGCCGTGCATTCGCTCGGTCTGGGCATCGTCAGTCCGGCCGCCGAATTGCCGGACGATGTAGGGGAAGTCACAGATGCAGTTGGCGAGGGAGAGCCGGCGAAGGTCGTGCCCAATCCCTACGGGAAAAAGGGTGGGCCGGCGCACCAGGCCGGCGTCGCGGAGGCGCTTGCTGACTTAACAAAGAAGTATGAGGACGACCCCAATATCAAAGTGAAAACCGAGGTCAGGGTAGATACCCCCGACGGGCAGAAGAAGAGTCGATACCTTGACGTTGGCGCAATCGACATTGACCAGGATGATGTCGTTGCGGGCGTCCAGGTAGGGCGGCAAACTATAGGTGGCATACCTGTTGCGCGGGAGCGACAGGCGCGTGATGACATAGTTGAAGCCAAACCGGGGCTGCCGGTGGATTTCCTGCCCATCAAAAACAAGTAAGCCCGCGAAGATGATCGGACGTCAGAGCAATCTCATCGTCACCAACGTCGATCTCGGTGTACTTGAGTCGGTGTTACGAGTTCGGTCTGACCTTCAGCTCCTCAGCAGCGACACGAACGAGGGCCGGAACGCGCTCTTGCCCCTCAAATCACTACCCTTTGGATCTAAAGGAGGTGGATCGTTTCGGATATGCTACTTCGCGCCTTCGGCATGGATACCCGACATTCGAGTCAAGTCTATCAGCGACGTGAAAACTGACGTCGACGTCGAGCACTCCGAGGTGATCGAGTACTGGAGATCATATTGCGACAAGGGAGTCATTAAGGCCGGCCGATATTTCTACACGCCGGTCTATTGGGACGACGGCGAGTGGATGAAGAAGTCACCTGAATTCGTTAAGTGGGCAGAAAGCGTCGTCCGGACACTCAAGAAGGCACTGATCCGTGACAAGGAGCTTGGCAGCTACGTTGGTCACGATGCCGCCGAAAAGATCGCCCGCGGCGAATTGAAGGTCATCCGTTAGTCAGCCGCTTTCGTTACTAGAAACTCGGCAAAGACTGCGACAGCGTTCCACCGATACGGACAGGCGAAAACTTCACCGTGAGGCCCGTCTTCGGATCGGTTTCGATGGCGATGCCGCATAGCGTTGCTTCGCCCTCCGCCGGGGTGAAGCGGCCGTGGGCGATGCCGGTGAGGAAGCGGTTGAGCGGCTCGTCCACCTCGATGCCGATCACCGAGTTGAAGTCGCCGCACATGCCGGCGTCGGCCATCAGCGCCGTGCCGGCGCGCAGGATACGGGCGTCGGCGGTGGGGATGTGGGTGTGGGTGCCGACGACGAGGCTCACCCGCCCGTCGAGGAAAAACCCCATCGCCTGGATTTCGGAGGTCGCCTCGGTGTGAAAGTCGACGACGATGGCGTCGGCCTGCTCGCCGAGCGGGCAGGCGGCGATTGCCGCTTCGACGGCGCGGAACGGATCGTCCACGGGGTTCATGAAGACGCGGCCCTGGGCGTTGACGACCAGCACCCGGTGGCCGTTGCGGCCCTCCACCAGATTGGCGCCGCGGCCGGGGACGCCGGGGGCAAAATTGATCGGCCGGAGCAGCGTCGGCTCGCGCTCGATATAGGTCAGCGTGTCGCGCTGGTCCCAGGCGTGGTCGCCCAGCGTCACCACGTCGGCGCCGGCGGCGCGCAGCTCGGCATAGTGGCTTTCGGTCAGGCCGCGCCCGTGGCTGGCGTTCTCGCCGTTGACGACGACGAAATCGAAGCCGTACTCGGCGATGAGGCCGGGGAGGCGGTCGCTCACCGCGTCGCGGCCGGCGCGCCCCATAACGTCGCCCAGGAACAGCAGTCTCATGCGGTGGCGGGCTCGAAGCTGCGCACGCCCTGCTCGGTGATCACCATGTCCAGCGGTACGTCATGGGCCTCGCGCGGCACGATCTCGAGCTCCTGCGCGGCGAAGGCGAGGCCGATGAGGCGCGGCTTCTTGCGCAGCTTTTCGAGCGTCCGGTCGTAATAGCCGCCGCCATAGCCGAGCCGCGTGCCGCGGCTGTCGAAGCCGAGCAGCGGCATGAGGATGACGTCGGGTTCGACCTGCGGCGCCAGTTCGGACGGGGCGAGCGTGCCGAAGCCCGCCTCGTAAAGCGGCGTGCCCTGTTCCCACAGCCGCAACTCCAGCGGCAGGTCGTCGCCGAGCACCACCGGCAGGCACACCGGCTGCAGCGAATCCATCAGCCGGATGAGGATGGGCTGGCAGTCCATCTCGTCCTTGATGCGCCAGTAGCCGGCGACGATGTCGCTCGGCCGCAGCGGCACGGCGTTGAAGAAGTGGTCGGCGGCGGCCTGCGCCGCTCCCGGGCGGAGCGAATTGAGGATGGCGGCGCGATTGGCCCGCGCCTTCAGGCGCAACGCTGCCTTGGCTTCCTCGACCTTGGGATCGGCCATCAAGCCCGCCCTTTCGAGAACATCGAAAGGACCGTTCCGTCAGCGTCGCTGTTCCGCAAAACCGGCATCCACTGTCGCGCGCGACGCTGCGCCCCCCGAAATTCGTGCCGCCCTGGCCGTGGGATAGTCGATCCCGGGAACCTACTGACGTAGGTGGGCGCCGTGTGTCCGAACCCACAGGTCCGGTCAGGGACAGCTCCCTTAAGGATCGATAAGGCCCCGGGGATGTGATGATCCGCACGCACCGGGCAGCGAGGCGAATATAGGCGCGATGCGCGGAGGAGGCAAATGCGGCTAGAGGAGGTTTTTCCAGTCTGCGCTGTGATGCAGGACATGAAGGATTCGCACCCTCGCCGGGAGGCAGATCATAGATGATGTTATGGACGAGGTAGATTCGCTGGCGGACAGGAGGGCGAATGTCGGTGTGCTCCCGCGATATCAGCGGCCACTCCAGAATAAACCGGAACTCGTCGTACAATTCGGCAAGATAGGTCCTGGCGCGCCGCTCCCCGTAGGTTTCGACGCCGTATTTGTACATCGCGACAATATCGTCGTGCGCGGGATCGGTGATCCTAAGCCGCATCGATCGACTTGAGCTTTGGACGCGGTCTACCCGTGATCTCCTCGAAATAGGCGTCGAGGTCGGTAATCACGCGGCTGCCGCTCGCCCGAGCCTCGTCGACCAACGCCTGCAGCTTGGCGATCGCGGCCTTGCGTTCCTGATCGTGTCGGACGAGATCGCGCATATAGTCGCTGGCATTGGCGAAGCTGCCTCCGCCAACTTGTGCCTCGACCCATTCCTTCATTTCGTCGGGGAGCGAGATGTTCATGGTGGCCATGGTTGATCTCCTTCTTCGTTCAGCATGACATAGATTGGCAAAGTTTGCCAATCTTCCGGTCGGGCCGTTGCCGCCTATATTGGCAGGGCAAACGGGGGCCGGACGGTGGTTTCACAAATCCTGATCGTGATGATCGCGGCGATCGCGGTGACGCTGATCGCCGAGCGGCGGGGCATCCAGGCGCCGCTGCTGCTGGCGCTGGTCGGGCTTGCCGCCTCGTTCATCCCGCGCCTGCCGCGGCTCGAGCTCGAGCCCGAGATCATCCTGACGGTGGTGCTGCCGCCGCTGCTGTTTTCGGCGGCGAGCGAGTTCTCGCTGATCAGCTTCGTGCGGCGGCTGGGATCGATCTTCAACCTCGGGGTGTTCCTCGTCGCGGTGACGACGGCGGTGGTGGGCGCGGTCGCCGCCGGAATCATGCCGGGAATGACGCTGGGCGTCGCCCTGGTGCTGGGCGCGGTGGTGTCGCCGCCCGACGCGGTCACCGCCGTCGCGGTGGGACGCAAGCTCAAGCTGCCGTCGCGGCTGATGACGGTGCTCAAGGGCGAGAGCCTGATCAACGACGCCGCGGCGCTGACGCTCTTCACCTTCGCGGCGGCCAGCGTCTCGGGGGCGCACCTGCTGATCCCCAATCTGTTCCTCTATCTGCTCTACAGCGCCGTGGTCGGCATCGTGGTCGGGCTCGCGATCGCGGTGATCGTGCAGCGCCTGCGGCGGCGCCTCACCAACCCGTCGCTGGCCACGGTGCTCTCGGTGCTGGTGCCGTTCGTCGCCTATATCCTCGCCGAGGAGATCGGCGCGTCCGGCGTGCTGGCGGTGGTCGCGGCGGGGTTTTCGCTCGGCCATAACGCCACGGCCGCGACCTACGACGCGCGCATCCAGGAGCGGCAGTTCTGGCGTACCGCCGACGCGCTGCTCGAAGCCTTCGTGTTCGCCTATATCGGCCTGCAGTTCCGCTGGGTGATCGAGGACGCGCAGGAGAAGGGCTTCGACCTGCTGCAATTGCTCGGGCTGTCGCTGCTGGTGCTGCTGGCGGTGATCGTGGTGCGTGTCGCCTGGGTGTTCTTCACGGCGGGGCTGTCGCGCTGGCGGGCCCGGGCCAATGCCGAGCGGCTCGCGCATCCGCGGCCGGCGCGGCGGGGCCGCGAGCGGCCGCAGCGGCTGGGGCGGCCCGGACCGGCACGGCGCGAGCGGCAGGGCGGGTTCGAGCTGCTGCCGCCCTTCACCTGGCAGGAAAACCTGGTGATCGCGTGGACCGGCATGCGCGGCGTGGTGACGCTTGCCGCCGCCGCCGGTATTCCGCTGGTCACGGCAACCGGCGCGGCGTTTCCCGGCCGCGACGTGATCCAGGTCGTGGCGTTCGTGGTCACCATCGGCACGCTGCTGATCCAGGGGCTGACGCTGCCCTGGCTGATCGGCACCCTGAAGGTTGCCGATCCGAACGAGGAAAAGCTCCGGGCGGCGCAGCGCAAGCTCGGCGACGATCTGGCGCGGCAGGCGACGCTGGCCGCCATCACGGCGTTCCGCGACCGGCAGACCGACGAGCGGCCGCGGCGCATGGCCGACATGATGCTCAAGCGCATCGAAGCGCAGCGGCAGCGCGACAGCGAACCGATGGCGTCGGCCGGCGACGAGCTGCTGGGGTCGCTGGCGGGAGAGATGCTGACCGCCCGCCGTGCCGCGCTCGTCAAGGCGCGCGACGACCGGCTGCTCGATGACGAGGTGATGCGCGAAATGCTCGAGGAGATGGATTTCGAGCAGGCGGTGATGGAGACGTGGACGCCCGGCCGCTTCCGCTAGCGGCCGCTAAGGTGCGGTGGGCGAGCCGGTCTCGTCGATGGCGGTGGCGATGGCCTCGACCTTGCGCGCCGCTTCGGCCAGCCGGCGGGCGAATTTCTGCTCCATCTCCTCGGCCTCGAGCGTCAGCTCGCGGCCGGCGGTGGTGAGCTCGGCGATGTCCTTCTTGAGGCTGTCGATGGTGCGGTGCGCCTCGCTCAATTCGTCGAGCGCGGCGATGCCGGCCATCACCGTCAGGCGGGTGTCGCCGATCTCGCCGAAATCGCCCTTCATGGCCTCGACCCTGGCGTTGAAGTCGGCGGCGAGGTCGAGCAGATGCTGCTGTTCGCCCTCCTCGCAGCCCATGCGATATTTCTTGCCGGCAATCTCGACGACGACATCAGGCATTACGCAGCACCTCGTTGACGGTATCCATGGCGACGACGAGGCGGCGGGCGACCTCGGCCGAGGCGTCGTCGAGCCGCTTGGCCCTGGCGCTGGCCTTGTCGAGGTCGCCGGCGAATTTGGCGCGCTCGGCCAGCAGCTTCTGCGTGTCGGCCTCGATGCGCGCATGCGTGCGCATGCGGCCGTTGAGGCTGCGCACGCTGGCCTCGAGGCGCTGGAAGGCGCGGTCCAGGCGGTCCGATGCCGCCTCGATGGTGTTCTCGATGTCGCTCATGGCTCCGCCCGCAAATCACTGTGCCGCCGGAACCACTATAGAGCCCTGTCATTGACAGGCAAACCGAACCTGTTAAGCCAGTCCCCGCTTGGGAGGAGGCCGGTTTTCCGGCATTTTTCCGACCCGAAATCACCAGCAGAAGAGCGGATTTCATGACCAATTCAAAGACCGCCGACGAGATGGCCAACGCCATTCGCTCCCTCGCCATGGACGCGGTGGAGAAGGCCAATTCCGGCCATCCCGGCCTGCCGATGGGCTGCGCCGACCTCGCGACGGTGCTGTTCACCAAGGTCATGAAGTTCGATCCGAAACATCCCGACTGGCCGGATCGCGACCGGTTCGTGCTGAGCGCGGGGCATGGCTCGATGCTGCTCTATGCCTCGCTCTACCTGCTCGGCTACGAGGATGCGACGATCGAGCAGATCAAGAATTTCCGCCAGCTCGGCAGCAAGACCGCCGGGCATCCGGAACATGGCTTCCTCAAGGGCATCGAGACGACGACCGGCCCGCTCGGGCAGGGCATCGCCAATGCCGTGGGCATGGCGATCGCCGAAGCCAAGCTCGGCGCCGAGTTCACCCGGGACGTGGTCGACCATCACACCTGGTGCCTGTGCGGCGACGGCTGCCTGATGGAGGGCATCAGCCAGGAGGCGATCTCGCTGGCCGGGCACCTCAACCTCAACAAGCTGACGCTGATCTGGGACAATAACGGCATCACCATCGACGGGCACGTCTCCAATGCCGACTCCACCGACCAGCTCAAGCGCTTCGAGGCCTCGGGCTGGAACACCGTTGCAATCGACGGGCACGACCAGGCGGCGGTCGAGCAGGCGCTGAACGACGCCAGGAAGAGCACCCGGCCGCTGCTGATCGCGGCGCGCACCACCATCGGCTTCGGCGCGCCGAACAAGGAGGGCACCAACAAGGTGCACGGCTCGCCGCTCGGCAAGGACGAGCTGGCGGCGGCCAAGAAGAACCTCGGCATCACCTATCCGCCCTTCGAGATCCCCAAGGAAACGCTCGATGCCTGGCGCGCCGCCGGCACGCGCTCGGCCAACGAATTCGGCGCCTGGCAGGGGCGGCTGGCCGGCCTCGATCCCGCCCGCCGCGGCGAATTCGAGCGGCGGCTCGCCGGCGATCTGCCAGCCGGTCTCGAGGCGGCGCTCGACGCCTACAAGCAGAAGCTCACTGCCGACAAGCCGAAGGTCGCGACGCGCAAATCCAGCCAGATGGCGCTCGACGTGATCAACGGGGCGGTGCCCGAAACGGTCGGTGGCTCGGCCGACCTCACCGGCAGTAATCTCACCGATACGCCGCAGACCAAGCCGTTCACCGACCAGGACCGCTTCGGCCGCTACATGCGCTACGGCATCCGCGAGCACGGCATGGCCGGGATCATGAACGGCATGGCGCTGCACAAGGGGCTGATCCCCTATGGCGGCACCTTCCTGGTGTTTACCGACTATGCCCGCCCGGCGATCCGGCTCAGCGCCATCATGGAGCAGCGCGTCATCTACGTGATGACGCACGATTCCATCGGTCTAGGCGAGGACGGGCCGACGCACCAGCCGATCGAGCATCTGGCGACGCTCCGGGCGATCCCGCACATGCAGGTGCTGCGTCCCGCCGATGCGGTGGAAACGCTCGAATGCTGGCAGATCGCGCTCAACAGCCACAACAGGCCATCGATCCTGGCGCTCAGCCGGCAGAACCTGCCGGCGCTGCGCACCGAATACGTCAAAGGCAATCTGTCGGCCAAGGGCGCCTACAAGATCGCCGGCGACGATGCGGCCGACGCGGTGATCTTCGCCACCGGCTCGGAAGTCGCCATCGCCGTCGACGCGCTGCCGCTGCTCAAGGCCAAGGGCATTTCGGCCAAGGTGATCTCGGTGCCTTCGCTCGAATTGTTCGAGGCGCAACCGGACGCGTACAAGGCCAAGCTCATCGGCAAGCCGAAGGCGCGCGTGGCGGTCGAGGCGGGCATCGGGCTCAGCTGGCAGAAGCTGCTGGGCGAGAAGGGCCACTTCGTGGGCATGACCTCGTTCGGCGCCAGCGCGCCGGCCGAGCAGCTCTACGAGTATTTCGGCATCACGCCCAACGGCGTAGTTGAAGCCGTGACGCTGCAGTTGTAAGGCAGCCCCGTTCACCCCCGAATAGCAAGGTATCCAAGGAGCCATCATGGCTGTACGCGTCGCAATCAATGGTTTTGGCCGCATCGGGCGCAACATCCTGCGCGCCATCGTCGAATCCGGCCGAACCGACATCGAAGTGGTGGCGGTGAACGATCTCGGCCCGGTCGAGACCAATGCGCATCTGCTGCGCTACGACAGCGTGCACGGCAAATTCCCGCACGAGGTGACGGTTTCGGGCGACACCATCTCGGTCGGCGGCAAGCCGATCAAGGTGACGGCGATCAAGAATCCGGCCGAGCTGCCGCACAAGGAACTGGGCATCGACATCGTGCTCGAATGCACCGGCATCTTCACCTCCAGGGAGAAGGCGTCGGCGCACCTCGCGGCAGGCGCCAAGAAGGTGATCGTCTCGGCGCCGGCGGAAGGCGCCGATTTCACCGTGGTGTACGGCATCAACGACAAGAAGCTGAGCAAGGATCACATCGTGATCTCGAACGGCTCGTGCACCACCAACTGCCTCGCGCCGATGGCCAAGGTGATGAACGAGCTGGTGGGCATCGAAAAGGGCATGATGACCACCATCCATTCCTACACCGGCGACCAGCCGACGCTCGACACCATGCACAAGGACCTGTATCGCGCCCGCGCCGCGGCGCTGAGCCAGATCCCGACCTCGACCGGCGCGGCCAAGGCCATCGGCCTGGTGCTGCCCGAGCTCAAGGGCAAGCTCGACGGCATCTCGATCCGCGTGCCGACGCCGAACGTGTCGCTGGTCGACCTCAACTTCATGGCCGGCCGCAACACCACGGCGCAGGAAATCAACGACGCGCTGATCGCGGCGTCCGACGGCCCGCTCAAGGGCATCATGACCTATACGCGCGCGCCGCTGGTCTCGTCCGACCTCAACCACGACCCGCACTCGGCCACCATCCTGCTCGACCAGACCAAGGTGATCGAGGGCAATTTCGTCACGGTGATGGGCTGGTACGACAACGAATGGGGCTTTTCGAACCGCATGTGCGACGTCACGGCGGCGTTGGCCAAGACGCTCTGACGCCGGCTGTCGTCGAAGGATCGAAGGGGGCCGCGACGGCCCCCTTTTTGTTTTCATCCGGCGGTGATGGTGACGGCGTCGGCGCTGCGGGTGCTGGGGCCGTGGAACACGGCCTCGACATTGTTGCCGTCGGGGTCGAGCAGGAAGGCGGCGTAGTAGCCGGGGTGGTACGGCCGCTCGCCGGGAGCGCCGTTGTCGCGACCGCCGGCGGCGAGGCCGGCCGCATACCAGCGCTCGACGGTGTCGCGGTCGGGCGCCTGGAAGGCGAAGTGCACGCGGCTCGGCGTGTCGCCGCCATCGACCCATAGCTCGTCGGCGAAGAAATGGCCGGGGCCGTCGACGACGGGGATGCCGAGGATATCGAGGATGGCGCCGTAGAAGCGGCGGCTGGCCGCGAGGTCGCGGGTCCGCAGATGCAGGTGGTCGAGCATGCGTCCGCGCTTGAGCTGCATGGTCCGTCCCTTTCATTTCGCGGCGGGGGCCGCTATCACAACCGCAAAACTTTGCAGCAGGACAGCGCGATGAGCAACTTCAAGACCATCGAGGGCATGGATTTCAAGGGCAAGCGGGTGCTGCTGCGGGCCGATCTCAACGTGCCGGTGCAGGATGGCAAGGTGACCGATGCGACGCGCATCGAGCGCGTGGTGCCGACCATCCGCGAGATCATCAAGGCCGGCGGCAAGGCCATCCTCATCAGCCATTTCGGCCGGCCCAAGGGCAAGGTCGACAAGGCCTTCTCGCTGGAGCAGGTGGTGCCGGCGGTGGCGCAGGCAACCGGGCATCGCGTCGGCTTCGTGGATACCGACTGGGTGGATGTGAGCGCCGCCAAGAAAGCCATCGACTCGGCCCCCGACGGCTCGATCCTGGTGCTCGAGAACACGCGCTTCACGCCGGGCGAGGAGGCCAACGACCCGGAGCTCGCCAGGAAAATGGCGTCGCTGGGCGATATCTACATCAACGACGCGTTTTCGGCGGCGCACCGGGCGCATGCCTCGACCGAAGGGCTGGCGCATCTGCTGCCGGCGGCGGCGGGGCTCGCGATGCAGGCCGAGCTCGAGGCGCTGGAGCGGGGGCTCGGCTCGCCGAAAAAGCCGGTGGTCGCGGTGGTCGGCGGCGCCAAGGTGTCGACCAAGATCGAGCTGCTCGAGAACCTCGTGGGCAAGGTCGATGCGCTGGTGATCGGCGGCGCCATGGCCAACACCTTCCTGTTGGCGCAGGGCATCGGCGTCGGCAAGTCGCTGGCCGAGCGGGACATGGGCGACACCGTGAACGCCATTCTAGCCAAGGCGGAGAAGACCAATTGCGCCATCATCGTGCCGGTCGACGGCGTGGTGGCGTGGCATTTCGCGGCCAACGCGCCGCACCAGAATTACGGGCTCGACGCCATGGACCCCGAGGGCATGATTCTCGATGTCGGCCCGCAGTCGCGGGTGCGCATCAAGGGCGCCATCGACGAGGCGGCGACGCTGGTATGGAACGGCCCGCTGGGGGCGTTCGAGACGCCGCCGTTCGACGAGGGCACGACCGAGATCGCCCGCCATGTGGCGAGCCGCACCAAGGCCGGCAAGCTGGTTTCGGTGGCGGGCGGCGGCGACACGGTGTCGGCGCTGGCGCATGCCGGGGTGAAGGACGATTTCACCTATGTGTCCACCGCCGGCGGCGCCTTCCTCGAATGGATGGAAGGCAAGGTGCTGCCGGGCGTCGCGGCGCTGATGACGAAATAGGGGCTGCCGCCGCGGCCTGCCCGGCCACTTCGACTTTCGTCCTACGCCTCTCGGCCAATCGGAACTTTCGGCGTACGCGGCTATTGTCGGGATGTCCCCCAATGAGGAGTTGCCCGTGCCGTCGCCCAACGATGTCGCCCGTAAGCTTGTTGCGCCCGGCATGGGCATCCTTGCTGCCGACGAATCGGAGGGAACCATCGCCAAGCGGTTCGCGGTGATCGGGCTGCCGGTGACGTTCGAGACGCGGCGCGACTATCGCGAGATGCTGTTCCGCTCCACCGAGGCGATGCGGCAGTACATTTCCGGGGTGATCCTCACCGAGGAGACGCTGAAGCAGTCGGCGGCCGACGGCACGCCGTTCGTGGCGCTGTTCGCCGAGACCGACGTGATCCCGGGGATCAAGGTCGATCGCGGCGCCTTCGCGATGCCGGGCACCAAGGGCGAAAAGATCACCGAAGGGCTCGACGGCCTCCGGCACCGGCTGGAGGAATATGCGAGGCTCGGCGCCAAATTCGCGAAATGGCGCGGCGTCATCGCGGTCAGCGACTATGCGCCGTCGCGCAACGGCATCCGCGCCAATGCGCATGTACTGGCGCGCTACGCGGCGCTCTGCCAGGAGGCGGGGATCGTGCCGGTGGTGGAGCCCGAGGTGCTGGCCGACGGCGAGCCGGGCGACCATTCGATGCAGCGCTGCGCCGAGGTGACCGGCGAGACGCTGGCGACGGTGTTCGAGGAATTGCGGCTTGCCGGCGTCGACCTCGGCGGCATGCTGCTCAAGCCCAATATGGTGACGCCGGGGGTGCGGTCGGCCGAGCGGCCGAGCGACAGCGAGATCGCGGCGGCGACGCTGAACGTGCTCAAGGCGCAGGTGCCGGCGAGCGTGCCGGGGATCGCCTTCCTCTCCGGCGGGCAGTCCGACGCGGCCGCCACGGCCAACCTTTCGGCGATGAACCGCATGGGGCCGCTGCCCTGGGCGCTGACCTTCTCGTACGGGCGGGCGCTGCAGAACGCGGCCATGCTGCTGTGGGGCGGGGACCTGGCCAATGTGCCGCAGGCGCAGGTGGCGTTCGCGCACCGGGCGAAGATGAACAGCCTGGCGGCCCTCGGAAAGTGGCAGCCGGAGCTCGACCGCGCCGCTTAACCTATTTGCTGCCAGAATCTGCGGTAAGAACGTCGGCTTCTGATAGAAGGCCGCCCATGACCGCGCAGATTTTCCTGATTGCCTCCCCCGACGTCGACGCCACGGCCTGCACCCGCATGCTGGACGAGGCGCTGGCGGCGTCGCCGGTGGCGGCGCTGCTGCTGCCGCGCGGCAGCCGCCCGGAAGGCAGCTACAAGGCGCTGGTCAAAGCCGTGGCGCCGCGGGCGCAGGCGGCGGGCGTCGCCGTGCTGATCGAGGGCGATCCGGGGCTGGTGCGCACGCTGGGGGTCGACGGCATCCATGTCGAGGGCGGCGTCAACGAGGTGCGCGCCGCCACGCAGGCGCTGAAGCCCGATTTCATCGTCGGCGCCGGTCGTATCGCCTCGCGCCACGACGCCATGAGCAAGGGCGAACTCGGCCCGGACTACATCTTCTTCGGGCCGCTTGCCGGTCCGCGCGATCCGGAGCAGCGCGAAATGGCGCGCTGGTGGGCCGAGATCATGGAGGTGCCCAGCGTGCTCTCCGACCCCGCGGCGACGGCGGAGACGGCGACCTCGGAGGGCGCCGAGTTCATCGGGCTGGGCGAGAGCGTGTGGACGGCGTCCGAAGGCGTCACGGCGCGGCTCGAAGCCATCGCCAGGGCGCTGGAGGCCAACCCATGACGCTGCGCCTTGCGGCAATGCTCGTGCTGCTACTGACAGCGCCGGCGCTGGCGGCCAGCACTGCCGCGTCCTCGCAGGACATGCCGCATATCGACAATTCGCTGGGGCTCGAGGACATGCTGCCGACGCCCGAAAGCGCCGGCAGCGACGCCGCCTCGATCAGCAACGACATCTTCTCCAAGCGCGACGACGCCTATGGGGCGTTCCAGCGCGGCTACTACCTCACGGCGCTGGCGCTGGCGCTGCCGCGCGCCGAAAATGCCGATCCGGCGGCGCAGACGCTGATCGCCGAAATCTACGCCAAGGGCCTGGGCGTTGCTGAAAACGTGGCGCGCGCGTCGAGCTGGTACACGCTGGCGGCCAAGAACGGCGACCGCATGGCGGCGTTCGAGCTGGGCCTGCTCTATCTCAACGGCGACGGGGTGCCGAAGAACCGGCAGAAGGCGGCCGAGCTGTTCAAGCAGGCGTCCGACAAGGGCTATCCGCCGGCCGAATACAATCTGGCGCTGCTGCATGTGGAGGGCACCGACGCCTCGCCCAGCCTGGTCGATGCGGCGAGGCTGATGAAGGCGGCGGCCGACGCGGGCCTTGCAGAGGCGCAATACGATTACGGCTCGATGCTGATGGAGGGCGCCGGCATCGCCCCAAATCCCGCCGAGGGCGCGCGGCAGATCGGGCTCGCGGCGCAGCAGGGTCTGGTCGAGGCCGAGATCGACTACGCGACGCTGCTCTACATGGGCAAGGGCGTGAGCCGGAACCTGCACGAGGCGGTAGGCTGGTACGAGCGCGCCGCCAATGCCGGCAATCCGGTGGCGCAGAACCGCTACGCCAAGCTTCTGGCGGTGGGCGAGGGCGTCGACGCCGACCTCAAGCAGGCAGCGATGTGGCGGGCGCTGGCGCGGCGGCAGGGGCTGTCCGACCCGCAGCTCGACAAGCTGCTCGCCGGGCTGTCGCAGACCGAGATCAACGACGCCGAGGAGCTGGCCCGCTTCTGGCCGAGCAGGCCGCCGACCGCCGAGGACATGGCGGCGGAGGCCGCCCGGATGCGCGAGACCGCCAAGTCGGTATCCTCGACCAAGCTGGCCGGCAGCGGCTGACCGCCGCCGAAGCGCCGCCGGCGCTTGAATCTCCGGCCGTTCTGCGCCAGATAGCGCAACTTCCTTTCACGAAAAGTCCTTGCACATGGCCCGGTCGGCGCTTCTCAACATCATGGTCACGGCGGCGCTCAAGGCCGGCCGGTCGCTGGTGCGCGATTTCGGCGAGGTGGAAAACCTGCAGGTGTCGGTGAAGGGGCCGGCGGATTTCGTCACCAACGCCGACAAGGCGGCCGAGAAGATCGTGCATGCCGAGCTCAGCAAGGCGCGGCCGACCTACGGCTTCCTGATGGAAGAGGGCGGCGAGATCAAGGGCAGCGACGGCCAGCATCGCTGGATCATCGATCCACTCGACGGCACCACGAATTTCCTGCACGGCATCCCGCTGTTCGCGGTGGCCATCGCGCTGCAGCGCGGCGACGAGATCGTCGCCTCGGTGATCTACAATCCGGTGATGGAAGAGCTCTATGTCGCCGAAAAGGGCGGCGGCGCCTGGCTCGACGACAAGAAGCGGCTGCGCGTCGGGGGCCGCAAGCACCTCGCCGACGCGGTGGTGGTCACCGGCATCAATTCGCAGGGGCGGGCAAGCGACCTGCTGCAATTGCGGCAGATGGTGCAGGTCGTCCCCGCGGTGTCGGGCATCCGCCGCACCGGCTCGGCCTCGACCGATCTCGCCTGGCTCGCCGCCGGGCGCTTCGACGGCTATTGGGAAGCCGGGCTCAAGCCGTGGGACGTGGCGCCGGGCGCGCTGCTGCTGCGCGAGGCCGGCGGCACGATGAGCGATTTCTCGGGCGGCGCCGGCAGCATCTGGAACGGCGAGGTGGTGGCGGGCAACGAGACGCTGCAGGGCCAGCTGCTCAAGATCATCAAGGCCGTCAAATAGGCCGGCGCGCGCCAAACTGTCATTGAACCGACGTGCCCAAGCCATTGTCACGCCGGAATGGTGTGACTAGTCTTGCGGCCCCAAGAGGGCGAATCCGGCTGGGCCATGTCGCAGAACTACGACCCCTATCATCTGAAAAGCCCGACGATCTACCTCGTCAAGAACGTGGTCTTCCTCGTCATCGTGGCGCTGGTCGGGGTGATCCTGTCGAACCGGATCATCACCTTCTTCTGGGCCAACCCGTTCATCAACTCGCTGATCATCCTGGTCGCGGCGATCGGCATCGTGCTCAGCTTCCGCCAGATCATGCGGCTGTTCCCCGAGATCAAATGGGTGAACTCGATGCAGGACGGCACCATGGCGCGGGTGCGCCAGCCGGTGCTGCTCGCCCCGGTCGCCGGCATGCTGCGCGACCGGCTGGGCGAGGCGGTGATCACCCCGTCCTCGATGCGCTCGATCCTCGATTCGGTGGGCAACCGGCTCGACGAGGCCAAGGACACCTCGCGCTACCTCACCGGCCTGTTGGTGTTTCTCGGCCTGCTCGGCACCTTCTTCGGCCTGCTCGAGACGGTGACCAATGTCGGCTCCACCATCGCCGCGCTCGACACCTCGTCGGGCGACACGGCGACGCTGTTCGAAAATCTGAAGGCCGGCCTCACCGGCCCGCTGCAGGGCATGGGCACGGCGTTCTCGGCCTCGCTGCTCGGCCTCAGCGGCTCGCTGATCCTGGGCTTTCTCGATCTGCAGGCGAGCCAGGCGCAGAACGCCTTCTACACCGATCTCGAGGACTGGATGACCTCGATGACCGAGCTCGACCATCCGGTGACGCAGATGCAGGCGACCGGCATGGGCCTGCCGGGCGAGGAGATGGCGGCGATGATCGAGCGGCTGGGCTCGACCATGCAGAGCTCGGATTCGTCGCAGAATGCCATTCGCGCCATGGCGGAGCTGGCGCGCGGCATCGACGGGCTGGTCAAGCACATCCGGGCCGAGCAGGCGGATCTGCGCATCCACATCGAAGAGCAAGGCGACACCAACAAGAAGCTGCGCGAGCTGATCGAGGCGATGCTGCGCGAAGACGCCAACGAGCGCAGGCCCAACTAAGTGGCATCGCTCAGCCGCAGCCGCCGGTCGCGGGAGACCAATTACTGGCCGGGCTTCGTCGATGCCCTGTCGTCGCTGCTGCTGGTCATCATCTTCCTGTTGTCGCTGTTCATGCTGACGCAGTTCTTCCTGGGCCAGGAAATCCAGGGCAAGGACACGGCGATGAGCAAGCTCAACTCGCAGATCGCCGAGCTGACCGAGATGCTGCAGATGGAGCGCACCAGCAACACCGACCTCACGGGCAACCTGGCGGCGCTGCAGGCGACGCTGGCGACAACCACGGCGCAGCGCGACAAGCTGCAGACGCAGGTCAGCGGCTTCGGCGCCGGGCTCGACGACAAGGACGCCAAGATCGCCGGGCTCAGCAGCGACCTCGCCAAGCAGAAGGATCTGAGCGACGAGGCGGCGGCGCAGGTGGCGCTGCTCAACCAGCAATTGGCCGCGCTCAGGACGCAGATCGGCGCGCTGGAGCAGGCGCTCAACGCCTCCGAGGCCACCGCCGCCGAGAGCAAGACGCAGGTGGCCGATCTCGGGCGCCGGCTCAACGTGGCGCTGGCGCAGCGCGTGCAGGATCTGTCGCAATACCGCTCGGATTTCTTCGGCCGGCTGCGCAAGATCCTCGAGGGACGCGCCGACGTGCAGGTGGTGGGCGACCGCTTCGTGTTCCAGTCGGAAGTGCTGTTCCCACCCGGCGACGCCTCGGTGTCGGAGGCCGGCAAGCCGACGCTCGACAAGCTCGCCGACGCCATCAAGCAGTTGCAGAGCGAGATCCCGAGCGACATCAACTGGGTGCTGCGCATCGACGGGCACACCGACAAGCGGCCGATCAATACGCCGGAATTCCCCTCGAACTGGGAGCTGAGCGCCGCCCGCGCCATCGCCGTGCTCAAATATCTCGCGGCCGACGGCGTGCAGGCGCAGCACCTCGTCGCCGCCGGCTTCGGCGACAGCCGCCCGATCGACCCGGCCGACACCGACGAAGCCTATGCCAGGAACCGCCGCATCGAGTTCAAGCTGACGGACGGATAGGTGAGCATGACGAAGCTGCCGCCAATTCCTCCCGGCGAGATCCTGCTCGAGGAATTCCTCGTGCCGATGGGGATCAGCCAGACGCGGCTTGCAGGCGATATCGACGTGCCGGTGAGCCGCATCGCCGACATCGTCAACGGGCGGCGGGCCATCACTGCCGATACGGCCCTTCGCTTTGGCGCATATTTCGGAACCGAACCCCAGATGTGGCTCAATCTGCAGGCCAGCTATGATTTGCGCATCGCCGAGCAGAGCTATTGGCCGGAGGCGCGGGAGCGTATCCGCGCCCGCGCCTGATCATTCCGCCGCCTTCGGGTCCTCGAGGCGGAACTGCAGTTTGGCGAGCTCGGCGTAGCGGCCGCCCTTCAGCACCAGCTCGTCATGCGTGCCCTGGTCGATCAGGCGGCCGTGGTCGAGCACGAGGATGCGGTCGGCGTCGCGGATGGTGGCGAGGCGGTGGGCGATGACCAGCGTGGTGCGGCCCCGCATCAGGTGCTCGAGCGCGAGCTGCACCAGCCGTTCGCTCTCGGCATCGAGGGCGGAGGTCGCTTCGTCGAGCAGCAGGATCGGCGCGTCCTTGAGCAGCGCGCGGGCGATGGCGAGCCGCTGCTTCTGGCCGCCCGACAGCATGACGCCGCGCTCGCCGACGATCGAATCGTAGCCGTTCTCGAGCTGGATGACGAAGTCATGCACGAGCGCGGCGCGGGCGGCCGCCTCGACTTCCGCGTCGGTGGCATCGGGCTTGCCGAAGCGGATGTTCTCGGTGACGGTGCCGGCAAAGATCGTCGGCTCCTGCTCGACATAGGCGAAGCGGCGGCGCAGCTCGGCTGGAGCGGCGTTCCGGACGTCGACGCCGTCGACCAGGATGCGTCCGGCGGTGACGTCGTAGAAGCGCTGCGCCAGGGCGAACACGGTGCTCTTGCCGGCGCCCGAGGCGCCCACCAGCGCCACGGTCTCGCCGCGGCCGACGGCAAAGCTCAGATCGCTCAGCACCTGCTCGTTGTCGCGCGTCTCGTAGGCGAAGCTCACATGCTCGAAGGCGATGGTGCCGAGCGGCGGCACGGGCAGGGCGACCGGGTGCGCGGGCGCGACGATGCCGGGCTTGGTGTCGAGGATTTCGATCAGCCGCTCGGTCGCGCCCGAGACGGTCTGCAGCGAGCCCATGACCTCGGAGATCGAGCTCAGCGCATTGGTCGCCATCAGCGCGTAGATCATGAACTGGGTGAGCTGGCCGGTGGTGACGGCGCCGTCGAACACCGATTTGGCGCCCCACCAGACGAGCAGCACCAGCCCGACCACGACGCCGAACATGATGCCGCCGATCATGGCGGCGCGGCCGCCCAGCCGGGTCACCTCGGCGTGGTAGGATTCCTCGGCGCGGCGGGCGTAGTCCTCGGACTGGTACGGCTCCTGCACGAAGCTCTTGATGGTCTTGCTGGCGCCCAGCGCCTCGGTGGCCATCGCCGACATCTCGGCCAGCGCGTCCTGGGTGCGGCGCGACATGCGGCGCAGGCGCCGGGCGAGGATGATCACCGGAATGATCACCGCCGGGGCGATGACGACCACGGCGAGCGCCAGCCACCAGCTCGTCAGGAACATCAGCGCCACGGCGCCGATGATGGTGACGGCGCCGCGCAGCGTCATCGACAGGCTGGAGCCGATGGCGCCGCGGATGGTGGCCACGTCGCCATTGAGGCGCGACGTCAGCTCGCCGACGCGGTGCAGGTCGTAGAAGGTCGCGTCGAGCGTCAGCAGATGGTCGAACACAGCGCGGCGCAGGTCGGTGAGCACGCGCTCGCCCAGCACCGAGACGAAATAGAAGCGCGCGGCGCTGGCGGCGGCGACGATGGCGGCGACGCCGACGATCAGCCAGCCATAGCGCGTCATCATGTCGAGGTTCTTCTCGACGAAGCCGAGGTCGACGATCTTGCCGGCCAGCGCCGGGATCACCAGGGTCGAGACGGCGGCGATCACCAGGAACACCAGCGTCAGCAGCACGCGGGTCTTGTAGCGCAGGATGAAGGGGACCAGCCGGCGCAGCGGCCGCAGCGATTTGGGGTCGACGCGCTGCTGCGCCTCGCCCTTGCGGCCAAGCCGCGGCGTGACGGAGGCGGGCATGGTGCGCGTGTCGGTGGCCAAAGTGCCCCCGATATAGGCGGCGGCCCCCGATGCCGCAACCCGGGGGTTTGGGGGCGGGCAAGTGCGGCCTCTTGCCGGGGGCGGGTTTTTTCTGTAGAGACGCGCCAAATTCCCGTTCAGTTCGCCGGGCGCAGCGTTTGCGCCCGTTTGATTTGAGGCACCGCCATGAAAAAAGACATCCACCCCGACTATCACATGATCACCGTGGCGATGACCGACGGGACGACCTACCAGACGCGTTCGACCTACGGCAAAGAGGGCGACACGCTGCAGCTCGACATCGATCCCAAGACGCATCCGGCCTGGACCGGCGTGCAGGGCAATCTGCTCGACCGCGGCGGCCGCGTCACCCGCTTCAAGGAGCGGTTCAAGGGCCTGGGGATCTAAGCGTCCCCGCCTTCGACGGTTTCGGAAAGCCCCGCTTCGGCGGGGTTTTTTGTTGATTGAGGGTCAGCCCTGCAATTTGCCGAAGGCGGCGCGCAGCCGGGACAACTGGTCGCCGATCGAGCCCTCGGCCGCGGCCGGCGCGGTTTCGGCGACTGTGCCGCGCTCCAGCCGGTCGAATTGCTGCACCCGCTCGAACAGCCGGTCGCCCTGGGCGATGTAATCGCGCAGCCGCTCTGGCAGATCGGCGAAGCCGGGGCCGCCGCGCTCGGTCGGCGTCGCCGAGAATTTCACCTTTTCCTTTTCCAGCCGGGCGTTTTCGGGGGTGAGCTCGCCCTCGTTGACGGCCCGCTGCAGCAGCAGCCACGAGGCGAGCTGCATCAGCCGGGTGGTCAGGCGCATGGATTCGGTGGCGTAGACGAAGGAGGCCTCGCGCGCGAGGCCGCGGCTCTGCGCCCGGCCGTCGCCGTCGAGATAGGCGGCCACGTCCTCGATCAGGGCCATGCCCTCGCGGTAAAGCGTGGTGAACCCGCCGGAGGCGACGATGCGCGGCCCCAGGGCTACCGCCGATTTGTCGTTGCTGTCCGTCATCCCCAAAGCCACCGGCAGCGCTGCGCGCGCTCCCTAGGTGCCATGCTCGTCCTTGAGGGAGGCTTAATGTTGGCGCCCCGGAAAAAGAAAAGAGCCGTCGGATGGGCGGCTCTCGGGAGTTAACAGGGAGGCGTCAAACAGAGGGAGAACCGCTCTGCAAAGTCCAGAAACTGGACAAGGCCGAAATTAACCGGGAGAAGTTAATTGCACGTTAATGCATAGCGATTTCGTAACCTTGCCGATTGGTGACCGGCGGGCCGCCCCGGTCCGGCGCCGCACAGCTTTCCGGGAGGCGCCCCGCACTTCGGCTTCACAAGCCGGGCGCGCCTCTCTATATAGCGCCACCGCATTTTCAAAAAATCCGTCGAGGGAAGTCGTCTGATGGCCGGCCATTCGCATGCCAAGAATATCATGCATCGCAAGGGCAAGAGCGATGCGGCGCGAAGCAAGGTGTTCTCCAAGCTTGCCCGCGAAATCACCGTTGCCGCCAAGCTCGGGGCGCCCGATCCGGCCTTCAATGCCCGCCTGCGCCTCGCGGTCGCCACCGCCCGCGGCCAGTCGATGCCGAAGGACAACATCGACCGCGCCATCAAGAAGGCGATGGGCAATGACGGCGAGAGCTACGAGGAAATCCGCTACGAGGGATACGGCCCGGGCGGCGTCGCCATCATCGTCGAGGCGCTGACCGACAACCGCAACCGCACCGCCTCCAACGTGCGCTCGACCTTCTCCAAGAACGGCGGGGCGCTGGGCGAAACCAACTCCGTCGGCTTCATGTTCGACCGCGTCGGCGAGATCTACTACCCGGCTTCGATCGGCGACGCCGACAAGGTGATGGAAGCGGCGATCGAGGCGGGAGCCGAGGACGTCGAGTCCGACGAGGAAGGGCATTCGATCACCACCACCTTCGAAAGCATGTCGGAGGTGGCGGCGGCGCTCGAAAAGAGCCTCGGCGAGCCGGAATCGGCGAAGTTCGTGTTCAAGCCGCAGAACTACGTGCCGGTCGACGCCGAAAAGGGCGCGACGCTGCTCAAGCTGATCGGCATCCTCGAAGACGATGACGACGTGCAGAACGTCTATTCGAACTTCGACATGAGCGACGAGGATCTGGCCAAGGCGCAAGGTTGAGCCGATGGACAAGGGGCGGCTCGAGGCGTTCAGCGACGGGGTGATGGCGGTGGCCATCACCATAATGGTGCTCGAACTGCATGCGCCGCACGAGGCGAGCCTTGCGGCGCTGCTCGAGCTCGTCCATCCGTTCTTCGCTTATGTGCTGAGCTTCGTCTACGTCGCCATCTACTGGAACAATCACCACCACATGTTCCAGACGGTCGAGCACGTGAACGGCCGTGTGCTGTGGGCCAACAATTTCCTGTTGTTCTGCCTGTCGCTGGTGCCGTTCTCCACCAACTGGATGGGCGAGACCGATTTCGCCCTGGTGCCGACCATCGTCTACGGCATCTCGCTGGTGCTGCCGGCGGTCGCGTACCTGCTGCTGGCCAACACGCTGGTCGCGGTCAACGGGCAGCATTCGACATTGGCGCGGGCCATGGGGCGCGGCATCAAGGAGTGGGCGTCGCCGCTGATCTACGCGCTCGGCATCGCCGGCGCCTTCATCCACCCCTACATCGCCTTCGGGCTCTACATGGTGGTTGCGGTGATCTGGTTCGTGCCCGACCGCCGCATGGAAGCGCAATTGCAGCGGCGCGGCGACTGAGTCTCAGTCGCTGGCCGGCGCGATACGCCGCAGCCGGCGGATCAGCTCCGGCGCCATGTGGCGGATTTCCTCGATATGGGCCCGGCTCAGCCGGGCGAGCAGGGTGTCGGCCCGCCGCGTCAGCTTCAGGCTCTGGCGCCGCCGGTCGCGCGTGTCGGCGAGGCGCTCCACCAGGCCGCTGTCGACCAGCCGCCCAACCATCTCGGCGGCGCTGTGCGGGGCGACGAGCAGATGGCCGGCCAGCGCGCCGATGGTCAGCGGCTCGCCCTCCGGCCAGCCGCGGATGGCGAGCAGCGCCTGGTGCTGCTGCGGCGGCAGGCCCTGCGCCCGGGCGGCGCTGGCGCTGAACGCCGCAAAGCGCCGCAGCGTATGGCGGAAGCTCGCCAGCGCTTCGTACTCCGCCTGCGTGAGCGGCGCGACGTCGTCCTGCGTGTGGGTCATGGCTCTCATCTCAGCGGGATAGCTGCCTTGAATTATGTCGTATTGCGATATATTGCCAGCGTCGCCGCAACCGCCCGCGGCGTTCCCGGGATTTGCGAACCAGTACATGACTTCTCCGTCTTCGTCGTCTCCCGCCGCCCCGGCTGCGACACCCGCTGCCGCAGCCGGCGCGCTGGGCGATTTCACCACCGACCGGCGCGTGCTGGTGCTGCTGGCGATGGCCATCGTCGTCGGCCTCGGCGGGCTCTGCAGCGCCTGGGTGCTGGTCAAGCTCATCGCGCTCATCACCAATGCGCTGTGGTTTGGCCGCATCGATGTGACGACGATCCCGATGGCCGAGGCGGTGCGCGGGCCGCTGATGGTGGCGATCCCGGCGCTGGGCGGGCTGGCGATCGGGCTGATGGCGCGGTTCGGCTCGGAGAAGATCCGCGGCCACGGCATCCCGGAGGCGATTGAGGCGATCCTGATCGGCGGCAGCCGCATGTCGCCCAAGGTGGCGATCCTGAAGCCGATCTCGTCGGCGATCTCGATCGGCAGCGGCGGACCGTTCGGCGCCGAAGGGCCGATCATCATGACCGGCGGGGCGCTGGGCTCGCTGTTCGCGCAGTTCTTCCATCTGAGCGCGGCGGAGCGCAAGACGCTGCTGGTCGCGGGCGCCTCGGCCGGCATGACGGCGATCTTCGGCACGCCGCTGGCGGCGGTGATGCTGGCGATCGAACTGCTGCTGTTCGAGTGGAAACCGCGCAGCTTCATTCCGGTGGCCGCGGCGGCGACGGTGTCGATGGCGCTCCGGCCGTTCCTGTTCGGCAGCGTGCCGCTGTTTCCGGCCGCGCTGCAGTTCGACCTGCCGTGGTGGGGGCTGCTGCTCTGCGCCGGCATGGGGGCGGTCTCGGGCCTGCAGTCGGGCCTGTTCACGCTGGTGCTCTATGCGCTGGAGGACGGCTTCGAGCGCCTGCGCATCCACTGGATGTGGTGGCCGGCGATCGGCGGGCTGGTGGTCGGCCTCGGCGGACTGGTCGAGCCGCGGGCGCTGGGTGTCGGTTACGACATGATCGCCGACCTGATCAGCGGGCACCTGGTGGTGACGACGGTGCTGGTGTTCCTCGCGGTCAAGGCGGTGATCTGGCTGGTGGCGCTGTCGTCGGGGACGTCGGGCGGCGTGCTGGCGCCGCTGCTGCTGCTCGGCGGCGCGCTGGGCTGGATCGTCGGGCTGGTGCTGCCGGGCGGCTCGAGCCTCTGGGCGCTGATCGGCATGGCCGGCATGATGGGCGGCACCATGCGCGCGCCGCTCACCGGCTGCCTGTTCGCCGCCGAGCTGACCGGCGATTTCAACCTGCTGCTGCCGCTGTTCGTGGCGGCGGTCAGCGCCTATGCGGTCACCGTGCTGCTGTTGCGCCGCTCGATCCTCACCGAGAAGGTGGCGCGGCGCGGCCAGCACGTGACGCGCGAATACGGCATCGATCCGTTCGAGCTGATGCGTGCGTCCGAGATCATGGTGCGCGACGTCGCGACGCTGCCCGCCGAAATGCCGATCGCGGCGGCGACGGCGTTCTTCGCCGATCCGGCGCACAGTCACCGCGCCTATCCGGTGGTCGACCGGAACGGCATTCTCGTCGGGCTGGTGGAGCGTGCCGACGCGCTGACCTGGCGCGGCTCGGCCGACCTCGCCGACCAGACGCTGTTCGACATCGTGTCGGACGCCTCGGTGCCGGTGGCGCAGCCGGGGAGCACCGCCGGGCAGGTGATCGACCTGATGATCGCGCACGACACCGGCCGCGTGCCGGTGGTCGACAGCTCGGGCCGGCTGGTCGGGCTGATCGCCCGCAAGGACCTGCTGCGCCTGCGCGCCGCGGGCACCACCAGCGAGCGGCAGCGGCAGGTGTTCTTCCCGCGGCCGCGGCGGTCGTAGCGGCCCCGGCGTCAGGCGGCCTCGAGCAGGCCGTCGGGCAGCGCCGGGCCGATCGAGACGCGGTCGCGGCCGGCTTCCTTGGCGCGGTAGAGCTGGCGGTCGGCGATGCGCAGGATGTCGCGCAGCGGCAGCGGCCGGTCGAACACCGCGCCGCCGACGCTGACCGACAGGCGATGCTCCGCGCCGGCCGGCCGGAATTCCAGCTCGCGGATGGTCTTGCGGATGCGCTCGGCGACGTGCTCGGCCTGGCCTGGGTCGACGCCGGGCAGGAACACGCCGAACTCTTCCCCGCCGAGCCGGCCGACGAGATCGGGCGAGCGCAGCACCGATTTGATGGCCTGGGCGATGCGGACCAGGGCTTCGTCGCCACGCTCGTGGCCGTAGCGGTCGTTGACGCTCTTGAAGTGGTCGGCGTCGATGATCAGCAGGGCGCCGCGCACCTGCCGCGCCTCGATCTCGCCGAGATAGGCATCGACCAGCGTCGAGAAGGCGCCGCGGTTCATCACCTGCGTCAGGCTGTCGGTCGAAGCGTAGACGGTGAGCTTTTCATGGGCGATGGCGAGCTCGCGCAGCTTGCCCGAAAAGAACAGCAGGAACGGCACCGCCAGCACCGTGGGCAGCAGCACGTCGGCGAGCAGGGCACGCAGGCGTGTTGGCCCGTCGAAACTGGCGAAATTGAACGAGTCCACATAAATCGCCGCGGCGACGCAGATCGCGGTGCCGACGACGGTGGTGAAAATGACGCGGCCCCAGCTCACGGGCGACAGGTCGAGCTTCATCGCTGCTGCGAATCCTTCAGCTTTCGACGCTCGCGGCACCTTGCCGCGGAAGGATTGAAGGACCCTCTAGTGCGAACTTCGCAGTTTTATCTATCGGCGCCGCTAGCAGGAAGCGGGGATTGTTGCCGGTTTGTTCACATTCCGCTTGGTAGCCTCCGGGGAAGCGCCTAAGCACGGAGACATGGGCAGCATGGTGCGAATCATCGGCATCGATCCGGGCCTCAGGCGTTGCGGCTGGGGCGTCATCGAGAGCGAGGGCAACCGCCTGCGCTTTGTCGCCTGCGGCACCATCATGCCGGCGGTCGACGCCGGGCTGGCCGACCGACTGGCGGAATTGCACCGCGGCCTGCGCGCGCTGATCGAGCTGCATCGGCCCGACGAGGCGGCGGTGGAGGAGACGTTCGTCAATGCCGGGGCCCGCTCGGCGCTGCAACTCGGGCAGGCGCGCGGCGTGGCGCTGATGACGCCGGCGGCGATGGGGCTGAGCGTCGGCGAATACGCCGCCAATCTGGTGAAAAAATCCGTGGTCGGCACCGGCCACGCCGAAAAGACCCAGGTCCAGCTCATGGTGAAAACGCTGCTGCCGGCCGCCGATTTCAAGGGCGCCGACGCCGCCGACGCGCTGGCCATCGCCATCTGCCATGCGCATCACCGCGGCATCATGGCGCTCAGGGCCAGCGCATGATCGGCAAGCTCAAGGGGCTGATCGACGGGTTCGGCGACGACTACGTGCATATCGACGTGGGCGGGGTGGTGTACGAGGCGTTCTGCTCGTCCAAGACCATGCAGGCGCTGCCCGCCGTCGGCCATGCGGCGGTGGTGCATGTCGAAATGATCGTGCGCGAAGACATGATCCGCCTCTACGGCTTCGCGACGCCCGAGGAGAAGGCGTGGTTCACCACGCTGATGACGGTGCAGGGGGTCGGCGCGCGCGTCGCCCTGTCGATCCTGTCGACGCTGAGCACGGGCGAGCTGCAAAGCGCCATCGCGCTGCAGGACAAGGCGATGATCGGGCGCGCCAACGGGGTGGGTCCCAAGCTCGCGGTGCGCGTGGTCACCGAGCTCAAGGGCAAGGTGCCCACCGGCCTCGGCATCGATGCGGGCACGCTTGGCCTGCAGCAGGCGCTGGGCGAGGGCGTGGCGCGCTCCAACGTCGCCGACGCGGTATCGGCGCTCAGCAACCTCGGCTACTCCAGCGCCCAGGCCAGCGCGGCGCTGGCCAAGGTGGTGGCGCGCGAGGGCGAGGACATCGCGACGGAAAAGCTGATCCGGCTGGGGCTCAGGGAGCTGAGCAGCTGATCCTTGCGGGCGCGAGGATTTCTTACTATTTTTGCTTGTAAGGATATCGCGCTGGGGTAGGAAATGAACAAGCATGTAAAGCTTTCCGGCACGAGTACGGCGACCAGCAAGGGCCAGGTGACGATCCCCAAGCCGATCCGCGATGCGCTGGGAATCAAGGACGGAACGCCGGTCGATTGGGAACTCGATGGCGATCAGCTTCGGGTGCGGGCGCGGACAAGACGGCTCGTCGACTTTGCCGGCATCTTCGGCAATCCCCTGGGACGCGCGGTGACAGTGGAGGAAATGCACGACGCGGTGCTCGACGAAGCCGACGAGCGGCAGCGGCGTATCAGCCGGTGATCGGGGTCGACACAAATGTGCTGGTTCGATTGTTTGTCGATGACGATCATCGGCAGCACAAGCTCGCCGTGCGCTTCTTCGATGAGCGGAGCGCGGACGATGCGGTGTTCATCAGTGTCGTAACCGTTGTCGAGTTCTTCTGGGTGATGAAGCGAACGTACAAGCGTAAGCCCGCCGCGATCCTCGACCTCCTGACTGGCATGCTCGAAAGCGAAGACGCGATCTTCGAGAAAGCAGACGAAATCCGGCAGGTGATTGCGCTGGCCCGGCAGACGGGGGCCGACCTCGCCGATCTGCTGATCGCGCGTAGCGGGCAGATGGCAGGCTGCAGGACCAGCGTGACCTTCGACCAGCCTGCCGCAAAACTCGCCTCTGGCATGGAGCTGCTGAAGTGACCGCGCTCACCTCCGCCGCCGCGGGGCGCGACGATTCGCTCGATGTGTCGCTGCGTCCCAGCGGCTTTGCCGAGTTCGTCGGGCAGGCGCAGGCGCGGGAAAATCTCGAAGTGTTCATCGCCGCGGCGAAGGCGCGCAAGGCGGCGCTGGACCACGTGCTGTTCGTCGGCCCGCCCGGGCTCGGCAAGACCACGCTGGCGCAGATCGTGGCGCGCGAGCTGGGCGTCGGCTTTCGCGCCACCTCGGGGCCGGTGATCGCCAAGGCGGGCGACCTCGCGGCGCTGCTCACCAACCTCGAGGACCGTGACGTCCTGTTCATCGACGAGATTCACCGGCTCAATCCGGCGGTCGAGGAAATCCTCTATCCGGCGATGGAGGACTACCAGCTCGATCTGATCATCGGCGAGGGGCCGGCGGCGCGCTCGGTGCGAATCGATCTCGCCAAATTCACGCTGGTGGGGGCGACCACCCGAGCCGGGCTGCTGACGACGCCGCTGCGCGATCGTTTCGGCATCCCGGTGCGGCTCAATTTCTATACGCCCGAGGAGCTGGTGCAGATCGTCGAGCGTGGGGCGCGGCTGCTCGGCGTCGGCATGAGTTCGGATGGCGCCATGGAGATCGCGCGGCGCTCGCGCGGCACGCCGCGCATCGCCGGGCGGCTGTTGCGCCGTGTCACCGATTTCGCGCTGGTCGATGGCGCCAAGGCGATCACCCGCCAGATTGCCGACAAGGCGCTGCTGCGGCTCGACGTCGACGCGCGCGGGCTCGACCAGCTCGATCGCCGCTATCTCACCGTCATAGCGGAGTTCTACAATGGCGGCCCCGTCGGCATCGAAACCATCGCGGCGGCGCTGAGCGAGCCGCGCGACGCGCTGGAAGAGATCGTCGAGCCGTACCTGATCCAGCAGGGCTTCATCCAGCGCACGCCGCGCGGCCGCATGCTCACGGCGCTGGCGTTCCAGCATCTGAACAAGGCCGTGCCGCAGGGCTTCGTCGGCGTGCAGGCGAGCCTGTTCGAGGGAACGGAGGAAGAGTGACGAAACGCATCCCCTGGCTGACGCTTTCGGTATTCGTCGCGACCCTGGCGGTGACGGCGGCGATGTGGCGCTGGCCCGAGATCGGCACGACGCTCGAGCGCGATCCGAAGATGCTGGCCGGCGAGTGGTGGCGGTTCGTCACCACCTGGTTCGTCCTGGTCGACGGCTGGACGCAAATTCTCGTCAACAGCATCGGCCTTCTCGTCTATGGCGTGCTGGTTGAGCGGATGATCGGGCGGCGCTGGTGGATCGTGGCCTATGTCGTCGCGGGGCTCACCGGCGAGGTGGCCGGCATCTTCTGGCAGCCGGTGGGCGGCGGCAATTCGGTGGCTATCTGCGGGCTGATCGGGCTGTTCTCGGTGTGGCAGGCGGTGCGGCCGCCGCGCGGCGGTCCGCCGCCGGTGCTGGGTGCCGTGATCTGGGGCGGGCTCGGGCTGTGGCTGGTCACGCACTCCGACATCCACGGCGCGGCGCTGGTGGCGGGCTTTCTCGTGGGGCTTGCCGCGGTGCTGCTCGATCGCCGACACTCGCCGGCATGAGCGCGTCGCATCGCTTCGAGGTTCGCGTCTATTACGAGGACACCGATTTTTCGGGGGCGGTGTATCACGCCGCTTATCTGCATTTTTTCGAGCGCGGCCGGACCGAGTTCCTGCGCGCCGAGGGCATCCATCATTCCGAGTTGGCGGTGCAGGGCATCGCCTTTGCGGTGCGCTCGATGGAGATCGAGTTTCTGCGCGCTGCCCATATCGACGATCTGCTGGTGGTCGATACGGCGGTGGCCGAGATCAGCGGCGTCCGGCTGACGCTCGACCAGAGCATCGAACGCGGCGACGAGCTGATCGCCCGGGCGCGGGTGGTGGTGGTCGCGGTGCGCGACGGCAAGGCGACGCGGTTGCCGCGGGCCGTGGTTGCGGCGTTCGGCCGCTCGCCGGTGCCGCCAGACTCGGATTGTTAACCTTTGGTTGACCATAAGTAAGGCAGCGGCGCACACGACCCGCAAAGCGCCGGATTTCCGGGGTTTCTCTTAAATTTGACAAATTCTGACCGCATCGGGACCCGCGTATCGTCGCGCCGTGTTTCCTCCCATGGCGTAACGGGGGCCGGTCCGGCGGGGACCGAGACGAAGGGACCTTTCATGACATCTACGGACACTCTCCCGGAAGGGCCACGCCGGGCGATTTGGCAGGGCGCCGCCGTGCTCGCCGCGTTCGTTGTGGTCGCGCTCGGCCTGTCGGCGCCGTCGCTGGCGCAGGATGTGGCCTCGAGCGCGGTGGCGGTCACGCCGGTGCCGGCCGAGCCGGCGGCGAATTTCTCGCTGCTCGGGCTGTTCCTCAGCGCCGACTGGATCGTCAAGATCGTGATGATCGGGCTGCTCGCCGCCTCCATCTGGTGCTGGGCCATCATCATCGACAAGTCGATGCTGTACGGCCGCGCCAACCGGCAGATGAACCAGTTCGAGCGGGTGTTCTGGTCCGGCCAGTCGCTGGAGGACCTCTACCAGCAGATGCAGGAGCGGCCGTCGATGGGGCTGGGCGCGATCTTCGTCGCCGCCATGAAGGAATGGAAGCGCAGCCACGAGCAGAACGCGGCGAGCTTCATCGGCATGCAGGCGCGGCTCGACAAGGTGCTGGACGTCGCCATCGCGCGCGAAAGCGACGGGCTCGAGAAGCGGCTGCAGTTTCTGGCCACGGTGGCGGCGGCTTCGCCCTTCATCGGCCTTTTTGGCACGGTATGGGGCATCATGAACTCGTTCACGTCCATTGCCGCCAGCAAATCGACCAATCTCGCCGTGGTGGCGCCCGGCATCGCCGAGGCGCTGTTCGCGACGGCGCTCGGCCTGCTCGCCGCCATCCCGGCGACGATCGCCTACAACAAGCTCAGCGCCGATTCCAACAAGCTCATCGGCCGGCTCGAATCGTTCGCCGACGAGTTCGCGACGATCCTGTCGCGGCAGCTCGAAGCGCGGGGCCACTGAGCCATGGCGATGGCAGTCGCACAGGGCGGGAGCGGGCGGCGGCGCGGGCGGCGGCGCGGCGGCAAGCGCCCGATGGCCGACATCAACGTCACCCCGATGGTCGACGTGATGCTGGTGCTGCTCATCGTGTTCATGGTGGCGGCGCCGCTGCTCACCGTGGGCGTGCCGATCGACCTGCCGCAGACCAAGGCCAAGGAGCTCAACACCGACAGCAAGCCGATCACCGTGTCGATCACGCCGGCCGGCGACATCTATCTGGGCGACAAGGCGAGCTCGATCGATACGCTGGTGGCCGATATCACGGCGCAGGCGCCGAACGGCACTGACGAGCGTATCTATGTGCGCGGCGACCAGACCGCCAATTACGGCGCGGTGATGAAGGTGATGGGCGTGCTCAGCGCCGGCGGCTTCTCCAAGATCGGCCTGATCACAGCCCAGGATCAGGTGAAATAGGCCATGAAGGCCGGTGTCACCACTTCGGCCCTCGCCCACGCTGCCCTGCTGATCATCGCGATCGTCGGGCTGGGGTCGGCCAAGCCGCTCGAGCCCGAAGTGGTGGAATCGATCGCCGTCGACCTGGTGCCGATTTCCGACATCACCAACATCCGGCAGGGGTCGCTCGACAGCAAGGTGGTGGAGACCGAGACGCCGGCGGTCACGCAGAGCGACAAGCCGGCCGAGGTGGCGCAGAAGACCGGCAACACCGACCAGGACCAGCCGACGCCCGAGGAAACGGCCAAGGCCACGCCGGCGCCGGTGACCAACACCGCGCCCAAGCCGGTCGAGGCGCCGCAGCCCAAGCCCGAGCCGGAGCCCGATCCGACGCCCACGCCGGTACCGCAGCCGGTCGCCGCGCCGACGCCCGAGCCGGCGCCGCAGGAGGCGCAGCCGCAGCAGGAGGTGGCCGCCGCCACCGCGTCCGCGGCGCCGGCGACGCAGGTGGCGCCGATGCCGGCGCTGCGCCCGGCGCAGTTGCAGAAGGCGCCGGAGAAGCCGCAGCCGGTGCAGAAGACGGCCGAGGTGACGCCCAAGAAGGCCGACACCCCCAAGAAGCAGACCGAGCAGGCCAAGACGCAGCCCAAGGAGAGCGCCAAGATCGCCGACCAGGTCGCCGAGCTGATCAACAACGAGAAATCGCGCGGCGCCACCACCGGCTCCGGCGGCGCACCGACGCTGGGCAAGACCACCGGCCGCTCGGCCACGTTGACGCAGAGCCAGCTCGACGGGCTGGTGGCGCAGATCAAAGGCTGCATGAACGTGCCGGCGGGCGCCGCCGAGGCGGGCATCACGGCGCAACTGCATTTCAGCCTCGATGCCGCCGGCAACGTGATCGGCACGCCCGACATCGTCGGCGGCGGCGGGACGACGCTCGAGCGGGCGCTGGCCTCGGCGGCGCAGCGCGCGGTCATGCGCTGCGGGCCCTATGCCATGGCCCCGAGCCAGGAAGTTCAGGCTACATTCGACCCGCGCGAGCTGACGTGACGCGTGGACGGACCAACAAGGAGACGACGATGCATCCCATCACCCGGCGCCATCTGCTGAAGCTCGGCCTTGCTTCGGGCGCCCTGCTCGCCGCCGCGAATTCGCCGGCCGAGGCACTGGTCAACATCGTGGTGTCGGGCGGCAATTTCACGCCGCTGCCGATCGCCATCCCCGATTTCGGCGGCTCCGATCCGAGCTTCGGCCAGCAGATCGCGCAGATCGTGCGCGACAATCTCTCGCGCTCGGGGCTGTTCGCGCCGCTGTCGCCCGACCAGATGGCGGGAATTGTCGGCGATGTGAACACCACGCCGGCCTTTGCCGACTGGCGCGGCAAGAATGTCGACGCCCTGGTGATGGGCACGGTGGAACGCGGCGGCCAGATCCAGTCGAGCGTGCGCGTCTGGGACACCGCGGCGGCGCAGCAGGTGGTCGGCAATTCCTATAACGCCGATCCACAAAGCGAGCGACGCATCGCCCATATCGTCTCGGACGCGATCTACGCGTCGCTCGCCGGCGACAGCGGCTATTTCGACTCGCAGGTGGTGTTCATCGCCGAGAGCGGCCCCAAGGCCAATCGTCGCAAGCAATTGGCGATCATGGACCAGGACGGCGCCAACGTGCAGATCCTGAGCTCGGGCAGCTCGCTGACCATCGGGCCGGCGGTGACCCGCAACTATTCGATGGTCGCCTATACCAGCTACGACGCCGACAATCCGCAGGTCTTCGTGGCGCAGGTGGGCGGCAAGGCCAAAAAGCTCATCAACAACGCGCCGATGTCGTTCGCGCCGGAGTTCTCGCCGGATGGCGGGACGGTTGCGTTCTCGGTGAGCAACGGCGGCGTCACCAACATCTATGCTGCCGGCGTCAACGGCAGCAAGCCGGTGCAGCTCACCTCGGGGGCGGAGATCGACACGGCTCCGTCGTATTCGCCCGACGGGTCCAGAATCGTGTTCGAATCCGACCGGGGCGGACAGCCGCAGCTCTACGTGATGAGCGCCAGCGGCGGCGGTGCGCAGCGCATCTCGTACGGGCAGGGCATCTACTCGACGCCGGTGTGGTCGCCCAAGGGCGACCTCATCGCCTATACGCGGCAGTCGGGCGGCAATTTCCAGATCGGCACGATGAAGCCCGACGGCTCGGGCGAGCGCATCCTGGTCGACAGCTTCCATGCCGAGGGGCCGAGCTTCTGCCCGAACGGCCGCGTCATCATGTTCTTCCGCGATCCGGGCGGCGATTCCGGCCCGGGCCTGTGGACCGTGGACATCTGGGGCCGTAACGAGCAGCAGATCAAGATGAACACCTACGCCTCCGATCCCAATTGGGGGGCGCTCCGGACCTCCTGATGCCGTTCGCCAGCCGGCGGCCGGGCGTCGCCGACCTTCTCTATGTGATGGCGACCGAGCTCGAATACGGGCCGGAGCTGCGCGGCCGCATCGATCCCTTGATCACCGGTGTCGGCCCCGTCGAGGCGGCCGTGGCGCTGACCGAACATCTGACGCGGCTGGCGGTGGACGACCGGCTGCCGCTGCTGGTGGTGTCGCTTGGCTCCGCCGGCTCGGCGCAGCTTGAGCAATGCGGGCTCTACCAGGCGAGCGAGGTGAGCTGGCGCGACATGGACGCCAGCGCCATCGGCTTTGCGCCGGGCGTGGTGCCGTTCCTCGACCTGCCGGCGACGCTGCCGCTCGGCCCGTTCGTGCCGGGCGTGCCGATGGCGACGCTGTCGACCGGCGCGAACGTCGTTTCAGGGCACGGCTACGACGCCATCGTCGAGCATATGGTCGACATGGAGACCTATGCCGTGCTGCGCGCCTGCCAGCGCTTCGGGCTGCCGCTGATCGCGCTGCGCGGCATCTCCGACGGCGACAAGGAGCTGGGCGAGCTCGCCGACTGGACGCAGTATCTGGGCATCATCGACGTCAAGCTCGCCGACGCCGTCGACCGCCTGGAAGCCGCCGTGAACGACGGCACGCTGGACTGGAACGTCGCTTGACTATTCTGCCGCCTGCTTGGGCGGCTTGTCCCCGGAGCGCGGCTCGACGGAGAGCTTGAGGCTCAGCACCTTGGCGACGTTGAGGAGAACGGCAAGGTCGGGATCGGTGTCGTCGCTAAGGGCCTCGTAGAGTGCCTGGCGTGTGATCCCCGCCTCTTCGGCGATGGATGTCATGCCACGCGCCCGGGCAATGACGCTAAGCGCATGAGCGATATATTTGGCATCGCCGGTCTCGAGCGCATCGACCATGAGCTCGGCCTGTGACTCTGCGTCGTCGAGGAATTCCGAACCATCGAAGGGAATTGTCTTCAGCGGCATTCTAGTCCTCCGTCGCTAGCATTGTCGCCCGCGCAATGTCGGCATCCTGAGATGACTTGTCGCCACCGCACAGCAGCACCACCAGGACGTCGCCCTTGCGGGCAAAATACAGCCGATATCCGGGGCCGTAGTTGATCCGCAGTTCGCCAATCTTACCGAAATATTTGGCATCGCCGAAATTCCCCGCTTCCAGGCGAAGGATGCGCTGGTTGACCTTCTTGGCGGCACGACGATCCTTGAGGTCGATCAGCCAACGCCTGAATTCGATCGTTTGTTCGACCTTCATCGTCCGTAAACTCTAATGGGCAGCTTCCTGTGCTGCAACGGACTGCATGTTGTCGCATTGCAACACGGCGAAAAAGGCCGGAATTCCGCCACATTTGGGCCGCGTTGAGCGACAATTAACCATCCCCGCCAACCCGGCCTTAAGATAACGCCGAGTAAAAAGCGGCTTCCAATTTTCCGTGCAGGAGACCAACCCGGATGCGTTCTATGACGCCCATTCAAGGACTTTGGCGCGCAGCGGCGCTGGTCATTCTCGTCGTCGCCCTGGCCGCGTGCGGCCGCAACGGCACCGGCGTCGGCAATCTCGGGCCGGGCGGCGGCGCCCCCGGCAGCCAGCAGGAATTCCTCGTCACCGTCGGCGACCGCGTGTTCTTCGACACCGATTCGTCCTCGCTGACGCCGACGGCCACTGCCACGCTCGACAAGCAGGCGCAGTGGCTCAACCACTACAGCAACTACAAGATCCTCATCGAGGGCCACGCCGACGAGCGCGGCACGCGCGAGTACAACATCGCGCTCGGCGCCCGCCGCGCCTCGGTGGTGGTCAACTACCTGGTGAGCAAGGGCGTCAACGCCGGCCGCATCACCTCCAAATCGTTCGGCAAGGAACGGCCGGTGGCGATTTGCGACGACATTTCGTGCTGGTCACAAAACCGCCGTGCTGTGACGGTCATTCAGTAGCTGTGAGGGCGCGTCAGCGCCATCACGGAGGCATAAGCGCCGGGCGCCCGCGTAACTGGGTCCCGGCGCTTTCTTTTTGTCGAATTTGGCCGCTATTGAGACGGGCCTGGTTTCTGGCTCGTGTCGTTCGAAAACCATCCACGGAGATGATCGTGCGTCTATCCCTACAACGGGGAGCAAGGCGGGGGCTGATGGCCTTCGCGCTTGTTCTCGCAACGGGCGTGTTCGCCCCCGAATTCGTGTTCGCGCAAAGCACGCAGGAAGCGCAGCTCGCGGTGCGCGTGCAGCAGCTCGAGGACCAGGTGCGCACGCTCAACGGGCAGATCGACGGCCTGCAGTTCACGCTGACGCAGATGCAGACGCAGCTGCAGAAGATGCAGGACGACAACGAATACCGCTTCCAGCAGCTGGAAGGCGGGAAGGCGGGTGCCGGAAAAAAAACTGATGCGGCAACCCCCTCCGGCGGCGCGACGCCGTCCGGTGCGTTGCCGCAGGCCCCCACGGGCGAGCAGACCAATACCGCCCCGCAGCAGCAGACGAGCGGCGACGCCGGTGCGGCTGCGGCGCCGTCCAGCAGCGGGGATGCGGCCGCGGCCGACCCCAATGCGGCGATGGACAGCGACGGGCTGGGCGAATCGGGCGATCCGCTGGTCGGCAAGGGCGGCGGCGAGGCCGATCTCGGCACGCTGCCCGAAGGCAGTGTCAGCCAGCCGCTGAACCTCAGCCTCGACGGCAACCAGGATCTGTCGAACGGCGACGCCGAGGCGCAGTACAAGGCCGGGTACGACGCCATCATGCGCGGCGACTACGCCTTCGCCGAAGAGCAGTTCCGGCAGTTCATCGCGCTCTATCCCAAGGATCCGCAGGCGCCCGACGCCACCAACTGGCTGGGCGAGGCGCTGCTGCAGCGCCAGGCCTATGACGATGCGGCCGACGTGCTGCTCACCGGCTTCCAGAACTACGAGACCTCGCCGCGGGCCCCGGATCTGCTGATGAAGCTCGGCGTGGCGCTGGCCGGGGCAGGCGAGGGCGACACCGCGTGCCGGACCTTCGCCGAAGTGGTGAAGCGCTATCCCAAGCAGCCGGCCGCGTTCATGCAGCGGCTGAAGCAGGAGGAAAGCAAGGCGCGATGCCCGGCGTAAGCGAAGCCGAGATCGAGCTGCTCCTTGCGCCCGTGGCGCGGGCCGGCAAGCTGGCGCTCGCCGTCAGCGGCGGGCCGGACTCGCTGGCGCTGCTGCTGCTGGCGGCGCAATGGGCGCGCAGTCCCGGGCGGCCGGCGCTGGTGGTCTATTCCGTCGACCATGGCCTCCGGCCCGAGGCGGCGGAGGAAGTGGCGATGGTGCGGCGCGAGGCGGCAGCCCTCGGCCTGGAGTCGCGGGCCTTGCGCTGGGACGGCGACAAGCCGGAAACCGGGGTGCAGGCGGCGGCGCGCAAGGCGCGCTACGGCCTGATGGCCGCGGCGATGCAGCACGATCATGCCGAATACCTGCTGACGGCGCACCATCTGGGGGACCAGGCCGAGACGGTGCTGATGCGGCTCGCCCATGGCAGCGGCATCGAGGGGCTGCGCGGCATGGACCGCTTCGCCACGATCGAAGGCTGTCAGGTGTTCCGGCCGCTGCTCGCGGTCGAGCCGGCGCTGCTGGCGGACATCGTCGCCGCGGCCGGGCTGACGCCGGCGCACGATCCGAGCAACGGCAACCGGCATTACGAGCGGGTGCGCTGGCGGCAGCTGATGCCGGTGCTCGAGGAGCTGGGCCTCGATCTGAGGCGGGTGGGTGATTTTGCCGCGCGCATGGCCGATGCCGACGCGCTGCTCGCCGGCGAGGCCGGGCGCGCCTTCGCCGTGCTGGTGCATCTGGGGCCCGATGGCGACGCGCAGCTGCCGCATGCGGGGGTGGCCGCGCTCAACCGGGCGGTGGCGGTGCGGCTGCTCGGGCGCGTGCTGCGCACGGTCGGCGGCGAGCGCAAGCCCCACGCGCTCGGGGCGCTCGAAACGCTGCACGGCAAGCTGATGGGGCGGGTGCCGCTCAAGCCGACGACGCTGCATGGCTGCGTGGTCGCGAGCGACGGGGTGACTATCTCGGTCGTGCCCGAGGCGGCCCGGCGGACGCCGGCGCTCATGACGGCCGGTTAACTTCACCCTGCCACAATGTTGGACTTAATGGACCGGCTGGCGCACCCTGGCGCACTTGTAACGCTGTAGCGCGGGGCCTACATTTGCCCGAAATCCCGGCCCTCTCCCCCTTGGCCGGTCATCCAGGACAGGATTGATGAACGTCAATTTCCGCAACTTTGCCATCTGGCTCGTCATACTCTTCATGTTGATGGGCCTGTTCCAGGTGTTCCAGTCCACCACCCGGAACGTTTCGGTCTCCGACAAGAGCTACAGCCAGTTCATCACCGACGTGGATGCCGGGTCGGTCACTTCGGTGACCATCGTCGACAACATCGTGCAGGGCTCGCTGAAGGACGGCACCCGTTTCGAGACGGTGATCCCGCCCAATACCGACATCGTTTCGCGCCTCGAGGACCGCGGCGTGAACATCACCGCCAAGGAGCCGGATTCGTCGCCGTTCTGGTCGATCCTGCTGAGCTCGTGGCTGCCGTTCCTCGTGATCATCGGCGTGTGGTTCTTCTTCATCCGGCAGATGCAGGGAGGCGGCCGCGGCGGCGCGATGGGCTTCGGCAAGTCGCGCGCCAAGCTGCTCACCGAAACGCATGGCAAGGTGACGTTCGAGGACGTCGCCGGCGTCGACGAGGCCAAGCAGGATCTCGAGGAGATCGTCGAGTTCCTCAAGGACCCCGGCAAGTTCCAGCGCCTCGGCGGCCGCATTCCGCGCGGCGTGCTGCTGGTCGGCCCGCCGGGCACCGGCAAGACGCTGATCGCGCGCGCCGTCGCCGGCGAGGCCAACGTGCCGTTCTTCACCATCTCGGGCTCCGATTTCGTCGAAATGTTCGTGGGCGTCGGCGCCAGCCGCGTGCGCGACATGTTCGAGCAGGCCAAGAAGAACGCGCCGTGCATCATCTTCATCGACGAGATCGACGCGGTCGGCCGCCATCGCGGCGCCGGCCTCGGCGGTGGCAATGACGAGCGCGAGCAGACCCTCAACCAGCTGCTGGTCGAGATGGACGGCTTCGAGGCGAACGAGGGCATCATCCTCATCGCCGCCACCAACCGTCCCGACGTGCTCGATCCGGCGCTGCTGCGTCCCGGCCGCTTCGACCGGCAGGTCGTGGTGCCGAACCCGGACGTGCAGGGCCGCGAGAAGATCCTCAAGGTGCACGTGCGCAAGGTGCCGCTGGCGCCGGACGTCGACCTCAAGGTGCTGGCGCGCGGCACGCCCGGCTTTTCGGGCGCCGATCTCATGAACCTCGTCAACGAGGGCGCGCTGCTGGCGGCGCGGCGCAACAAGCGCTTCGTCACCATGGCCGAGTTCGAGGACGCCAAGGACAAGCTGATGATGGGCGCCGAGCGCCGCACCCTCAGTCTGACCGAGGAAGACAAGAAGCTCACCGCCTATCACGAGGCCGGGCACGCGCTGCTCGCCATCAAGATGGACGCGTCCGACCCGATCCATAAGGCGACGATCATCCCGCGCGGCCGGGCGCTGGGCATGGTGATGCGCCTGCCCGAGCGCGACCAGGTGTCGCTGACCCGCCGCAAGGCCTATGCCGACCTCGCCGTCGCCATGGGTGGCCGCGTCGCCGAGGAGGAAATCTTCGGCTACGAGAAGGTGACCTCGGGCGCCTCCGCCGACATCAAGATGGCCACGGGCCTCGCCCGCGCCATGGCGACGGAATGGGGCATGTCCGACAAGCTCGGGCCGCTGCTCTACGGCGACAACCAGGACGAGGTGTTCCTCGGCCGGTCGATGATGCAGCGTTCGACGCATATGTCGGACGAGACGCAGCAGATGGTCGACGCCGAGGTGAAGCGCTTCGTCGAGGAAGGCTACCAGACGGCGCAGACGGTGATCCGCGAGAACATCGACCAGCTCCACGCCATCGCGCAGGCGCTGATCGAGTACGAGACGCTCACCGGCGACGAAATCCGCAATCTGCTCAACGGCCAGCCGCCGGTGCGCGACGACGGTGCGGAGCTGGCGCCCAAGACCACGGGCGTGCCCACGGCCGGCCGGCCGGTGCGCAAGCGCCCCGACGCCGAGCCTGGCGACGCCGCGCCCGAGCCCAGCCCGGGCGGCTGAGTCTTGCTGCAACTCATGCCGAAAGGCCGCCGCGAGGCGGCCTTTTGCATGACTGCGGGCACCGGCGCACCCGCCGCAATCCTGCCGGACTGTCGGGGGATGTGCCGTGCCGCGATCAATTAACCGCGCGGCGGCTGGGGATTCCGTCTCTTGGGCAAATCGCGCTAACATGCGCCAATATTTGAGGGAGCTTGCACCATGGCACGGAAATATTTCGGCACCGACGGCATCCGTGGCCTCGCCAATGGCGACAAGCTCACGCCGGATCTGGCGCTCAAGGTCGGCATGGCGGCCGGCCTCAAATTCGTGCGCGGCGACCATCGCAACCGCGTCGTCATCGGCAAGGACACGCGCCGCTCCGGCTATCTGATCGAGAACGCGCTGGCGGCCGGCTTCACCGCGGTGGGGATGGACGTCTACTTCCTCGGCCCGATGCCGACGCCGGCCGTCGCCATGCTGACGCGTTCGCTGCGCGCCGATCTGGGGGTGATGATCTCGGCCTCGCACAACCCGTACGACGACAACGGCATCAAGCTGTTCCGGCCCGACGGCTACAAGCTCAGCGACGAGGTCGAGGCCGACATCGAGGATCTGATGCAGCAGGACCTGTCGAGCCGGCTGGCGCGCGGCCGCGACATCGGCCGGGCGCATCGCGACGAGGCGGCGCAGACGCGCTACATCGAATACGCCAAGCGCACGCTGCCCAAGAACATCGATCTCAGCGGCCTGCGCGTGGTGATCGACTGCGCCAACGGCGCGGCCTACAAGGTGGCGCCGATCGCGTTGTGGGAGCTGGGGGCCGAGGTGTTCACCATCGGCGTCGAGCCCGACGGCTTCAACATCAACGACAAGGTCGGCTCCACCGCGCCCGACGCGCTGCGCGCCAAGGTCAAGGAAATGCGAGCCGATATCGGCATCGCCCTCGACGGCGACGCCGACCGCGTCATCATCGTCGACGAATATGGCGAGGTGGTCGACGGCGACCAGCTGATGGCGGTGATCGCCGAATCCTGGCACGTGCGCGGCAATCTGCGCGGCAACGGGCTGGTCGCCACGGTGATGAGCAACCTCGGACTGGAACGCTATCTTACTTCGCTCGGCCTCGGGCTCGAGCGCACCGCGGTGGGCGACCGCTATGTGCTCGAGGCGATGCGGGCCAAGGGCTTCAATGTCGGCGGCGAGCAGTCGGGCCACATCATCCTGTCCGACTACACCACCACCGGCGACGGCCTCGTGGCGGCGCTGCAATTGCTCGCGGTGGTCAAGGAGGCCGGCATGAAGGTGTCCGAGGTCTGCCGCCGCTTCGACAAGGTGCCGCAGAAGCTCACCAGCGTGCGCTACAAGGCGGGCAAGCCGCTCGACCACAAGCTGGTGGTGCAGGTGATCGCCGAAAGCCGCGATCGTCTGGGCAAGGAGGGGCGCCTCGTCATCCGCGAATCGGGCACCGAGCCGGTGATCCGGGTGATGGCCGAGAGCGACGACGCCGGGCTGGTGGACGCCGTGGTCGACCAGATCGCGGCGACGATCAAGCAGGTGGCGTGAACCGGGCAGTCGGCGATCGGCAATCGACAGTCGAAGAACAGTCGTTCGTGCCGCTTTATTGCCGACCGGTCCAGTAGTTCTTCTGCCCGACAGCAATTCGATTGCCGACTGCCGAATACCGACTGCGCTCGCACGTTAACCTGCTGTTAGGGTTACGAATTAGGGTTAAGTGAGCTTTAAGAAAGCAGGTCTAGTCTTGGTATCGATCGACGGGTGTCGTCGTGATGAACCAAGGATTTTGTGACATGCGTATTCTGCTCGCTGCGCTGATGGTGGCCTTCGCCGCCCTGATCGGCGCCCCGGCCCGCGCGGCCGACCTCCCCGACTATCCCGACGTCCAGGTCCCCGAGGTCGACTACGGCCTGCAGGGCGGCTTCTACCTGCGCGGCAGCGTGGGCGGCAATCTGATGTGGGCGCAGGAGCATATCAGCACCTGCGGGTGCTTCGGCGTCGCCACCGGCGCCGGCTATGGCTACTCCGTCGGTGCCGGTTTCGGCTACGAGGCCGGCAACGGCCTGCGCGTCGACGGTACGCTCGACTATCTGCAGAACGACAATCTGACCGACGGCAACTATTCGTTGCACCTCAAGGGCGCCGTGGCCCTCGCCAACGTCTATTACGATTTCCCGCTGTCGGGCTCCGGTTCGGCCGGTGGCGGCTTCGGTGCCTATGTGGGCGCCGGTGCCGGTGCGACCTTCTACAATGCCAGCGTGACCGGTCCCGCACCGACCCCGGCCGACGGCAAGGGCTGGACGCCGACGATGGCGGCCATGGCGGGCGTCACCTACGACGCCGGCAGCTGGGTTGCCGATCTGGGCTACCGCATGCTGTACCTGCCGAAGATCAGCAACTACTCGACGCTGCCGAACGACACCTACTACGTCAACGACAGCACCATCCACGAAGTCCGCGGCACGCTCCGCTACCGCTTCCACTAAGCGCGAAGACGACACCCTTCATCGCAGCGGCGCCCTCGGGCGCCGCTGTTGCTTTGGCTCAGTCGCCGAGCTGGAACGCCTCGAAGCGGTGCAGCTCCTCCTCGATGCGCGCCCGCAGCGGCCGGCTGGCCCTGCCGGTCCAGTGCCAGCTCTGCAGCAGCATCCTGCCGGCGGTGCGGTCGGTCTTCAGATCCAGCATCGCCTCGATCCGGTCGCCGACCAGCACCGGCAGCGTGAAGTAGCCGTATTTCCGTTTCGCCTTGGGCACGTAGGCCTCGAACAGATGATCGTAGCCGAAGAACAGGCGGGTGCGCTTGCGGAAGATGATCAGCGGGTCGAAGGGGCTGAGGATGTGCACCAGCGGCTCCGGCGCGGGCAGGGGCGTTTCAAGGATGGCAGCCGTCGTCCAGTGCGGCACGCCCTCCACCTCGACCGGCAGCAGCTCCTTGCGCCGCACCCGCGCGTCGATCCGGGCCTTGATGGCGGGGCGGATGTATTTGCGCGCATGCACGATCGAGTCGACGTTGACCACGCCCTGGCTCCGCAGCGCCGTGTCGATCAGATAGTCGAGCCCCTGCCTGTCGCTCGCCGGCCTGGGAACGGCCTCCCAGCCAAAATGCCGTTCCAGCAGCTCATAGGTCTTGAGCATGCCCAGCCGCTCGGAAATGGCGACGACGCCGTTCCAGAAGGCGAGCTGCAGGGCGCCCTTGCTCGGCTTGCGGCTCGCCCACAGATGCTCCTTTTCCACCAGCACGTCGTCCTCGATGTCGCGGATGGTGATGGGGCCGCCGTCGCGGATCAGGCGGAGGACGCGACGGTAGTCCGCCGGCGCCACCGTCTGGCCCCAATAGTGCGGCTCGCGGCGATGCTGCAGCATGGTGCGGCGGAAGATCGGGAAGTCGCGGACGGGGACATAGGCCAGCGCGTGCGTCCAGTACTCGAACACGGTCTTGTCGACGCTTTGCAGGCGGTGCAGATCGGCGCGGCGGTAGGCCGGGATGCGGCTGTAGAGGATGTGGTGGTGGCAGCGCTCTATGACGTTGATGGTGTCGATCTGCACATAGCCGAGCTGTTCGATCGCCGCCAGCGCCGCGGCCGGGCCCTTGCCGAACGGCGCCCGGGCGTCCAGCCGCTGCGCGTGCAGCCACAGCGCGCGGGCCTGCGCCAGGGGCAAATCTGCCGGTTTTACGGGCATTTCGGCCCCGGATTCGGGTCAGCTTTATGCATATTGGAAGAAATCCGGCATCAGTCTATAGTGAAGGTGTGTTCTAGTACCGCGGCGTACCGCAAGGATCGCGTTCCATGTCTACGACGGCTATTTTCATCGTCATCTATGCCCGCAGCAAATGGTGGATCGACCTCAATGGCAAGGCCAAGGGTCCCTTCCTCAGCCGGGAGAGCGCCGAGCTCGAAGCCATCACCCTCGCCAGCAACTTCGCCAAGGACGGCCGCCGGGCCGAGGTGCAGGTGGCCGAGCCGGGCCAGAAGAACCACATCGTCTGGCAGAGCGCCGATCCGGGCATGCTCGGCCGCGCCGCCGCGCTGGTGAACCACTAGCCTACTTCGCCCACATGTTCCGCATCTCGGCCTTGAGGTCGAGGCGCGGCGCGGCGTTCACCGGTGTCAGCGCCAGCGGCTTCAGCGGCGGCCACAGGATGTCGTCATAGAGCGGCAGCATGGCGCGGCTGATGAAGCGGGTGCGCTGCGCGTAGAGGTGGCGGTCGCCGTGCCGGGCCTGCTGCGTCACGAAGAAGCGCTGCGGCATCACCAGATGCAACTGGTCGCGGGCGCGCGTCATGGCCACATAGAGCAGCCGGCGTTCCTCCTCGAGCTCGTGTGTCGAGCCGGTGCCCAGGTCGGACGGAATGCAGCCGTCCACCGTGTTGAGCACGTGCACCGAGCGCCATTCCTGCCCCTTGGCCGAATGGATGGTCGACAGGATCAGATAGTCCTCGTCCTTGCTGCCGGCGCCGGAGAGATCCGAGCTCGCGTCCGGCGGGTCGAGCGTCAGCTCGGTGAGGAAACGCTCGCGGCTCGGATAGCCGGCGGCGATCTGCTCGAGTTGCAGCAGGTCGAGCAGCCGCACCGCGGCATCCTCGTGCGCCGCCTCCAGCACCGGCTCGTACCAGCTCCGCGCCCGGCCGAAGGCGGCGGGCCAGTCGCGTGCGCCGGCAAGATCGGCCAGCACCGCGACCAGCGCGTCCCAGCCCTCGGCGCGGGCAGGGGCGGGCATGCCGCCCAGCGTCGCCAGCGGGTGCGGCGTCTCGTCCATGGCGTCGAGCACCTTGCCGGCGATGCCGGGGCCGACGCCAGGCAGCAATTGCAGCACGCGGAAGCCGGCGACGCGGTCGCGCGGATTTTCGGCCCAGCGCAGCAGCGCCAGCATGTCCTTGACGTGCGTGGCATCGAGGAATTTCAGCCCGCCGAACTTGACGAACGGGATGTTGCGCCGCGTCAGTTCGATCTCGAGCGGCCCCGAATGCGACGAGGTGCGGAACAGCACCGCCTGGTCCTTGAGCGCGAGGCCGCCCTCGCGCGCCACCAGCACCTGCTCGACCACGTAGAGCGCCTGCGCCGGCTCGTCGCGCACCGTCACCAATTGCGGCTTCAGGTTCGACTGCCGCTCGGTCCACAAATTCTTGGTGAAGCGCTCCTCGGCCTCGGCGATCACCGCATTGGCGGCGGCGAGGATCGGCGCGGTCGAGCGATAATTGCGGTCGAGCGTGACGATGTCGGCGGCCGGCGCAAAACTGGAGGGGAATTCCAGAATGTTGCGCACCGTCGCGGCGCGGAACGAATAGATCGACTGCGCGTCGTCGCCGACCACGGTCAGGCCCGCGCCATCCGGCTTCAGTGCCAACAGGATCGAGGCCTGCAGCCGGTTGGTGTCCTGGTACTCGTCGACCAGCACGTGGTCGAAGCGGCTGGAAAGGTCGGTGGCGATCGCCGGCTCCTTCACCATCATCGCCCAGTAGAGCAGCAGGTCGTCGTAATCGAGCACGTTCTGCCGCTGCTTGGACGCGACATAACCTGCGAATAGGTCACGGAGCTGCGGCTCCCACATCGCCGCCCAGGGGAAGGCCTCCTTCAGCACCTCGGCCAGCTCGGCCTCGGCGTTGACGGCGCGCGAATAGATGGCGAGGCAGGTGCCCTTGGTCGGAAAGCGCGACTTGGCCTCGTGCAGGCCGAGCTCGTGCCGCACGAGGTTGAGCAGGTCGGCGGAATCCTCGCGGTCGTGGATGGTGAATTGCGGGTCGAGCCCGACATTGGGCGCGTAGTCGCGCAACAGCCGTGCGCCGATGCCGTGGAAGGTGCCGGCCCAGCTCAGCGCATCGGTGACGGCGCCCGACGAGGTGCCCATCACCTGGCCGGCGATGCGCTCGACCCGGCGCGCCATCTCGCCGGCGGCGCGGCGCGAAAACGTCATCAGCAGAATGCGGCGCGGATCGGCGCCGTTGACGATCAAATGCGCGACGCGATGCGCCAGCGTGTTGGTCTTGCCCGAGCCGGCGCCGGCGATCACCAGCAGCGGCCCGCCGATCGTGCCGCTGCCGGCGCCATGTTCCACGGCGCGGCGCTGCTCGGGGTTGAGGCGGCTGAGATAGTCGATCTGGGCGAGCACGGTCGAATCAGGCGGTTGGCAGGAGGGACAGACTGACCTTATTCCCGTTTTGTTCGCAATCTGGTTAAGGCGGGGCTTGCCAGCGCCGCCCGCCGGCCGCTAGCCAAAGGCATGCCGGCCTACCAGCCAGATCCCGAAAGCTCGCGCGACCGCCATCTGTTCGGGCCGGGTCCCAAGCGCATCCTGGCGCTCAGCGGCGGCGGCGTGCGCGGCGCCGTCACCGTGGCCTTCCTCAAGCGCATCGAGCAGATCCTCGACGAGAAGGCCGGCGTGCCGGTGCGGCTCGGCGACTATTTCGACCTCATCGGCGGCACCTCCACCGGGGCGCTGATCGCCGGCGCGCTGGCGGTGGGCTACCGGGTCGACCAGATCACCAGCTTCTACACCGAGCATGCCGGGCTGGTGTTCCAGCCGCGCGGCGGGCTGCAATTGCCGTTCCTGCAATCGAAATTCGACGTGCGCGGGCTGCGCGAGCAGCTCGAAACCGTCATCGGCGACCGCCGGCTCGGCACGCCCGACCTGATCACCGGCTTTGCCTGCGTCACCAAGCGCATCGACACCGGCTCGGTATGGGTGATCTCCAACAATCCGCGCTCGCCCTATTGGGACGACGGCGACGACTACATCGGCAACAAGCACTATTCGCTGGCCAATCTGGTGCGCGCCAGCACCGCGGCGCCGCAATATTTCGACCCCGAGCTGTTGCCGATCAGCGCCGCCGATCTGCCGGCCGGGCTCGAGGGCGAGGCCGGGGTCGCCGCGGCGCTGACGGCGCTCGGCGCCGAGCCGATGCAGACCGGGTGGGGCGAGGGCGGCGTCGACTGGAGCCAGTATGGCCTGTTCGTCGATGGCGGCGTGTCGCCCTACAACAATCCCAGCCTGGCGCTGCTGCAGCTCGTGTCGCTCAAGGCGTATGGCCTCGACTGGCCGCTGTCGCCGGGCCAGCTCAGCATCATTTCGATCGGCACCGGCCGCTTCCGGCCACGGCTCGCACCCGACAGCCTCGGTTTCGGCCGCGTCCCCAAGCTCGCCGTGCATGCGCTGATCTCGATGATGGCCGACGCCGAAAAGCAGGCGATGACGCTGCTGCAATGGCTGGGCGAGACGGCGCGGCCGCGCCTCATCGACAGCGAGATCGGCACGCTGGCGGGCGATGCGCCGCCGGGCGGCAAGCTGTTCCGCTTCGCCGGCTACGACGTGCAGCTCGAGCCCGACTGGCTGAAGCAGGAGCTCGGCTACGACGCCGATGCCGAAGCCATCCTCGGCCTGCGGCGCATCGACAATGCCGGCGCCGCCAAGGACCTCTACGAGATCGGCCGGCGCGCCGCCGAACGGCAGGTCCTCCCCGAAGACTGGGACTGATGCCGGGCGACGGGGGATTGATTGACGGCGGGCCGATGTCGGCCTAGAGGCTCCGGCACCTGCGCAAAGTCTTCGAGGTCGCGCCGCAGCGCCGGCGGATGCCGGCATTTCATTTTCCCGCGCGTCGCAGCATCGCCCCGGATCGGCCGGAGGCAGCTCGCGCGCTGCCCCGACGGACATATGCCCATGGACCAGGTCGCCGCCCCGACCCAACTGACCGATCGCGATCGCACCATCACGATGATCGGCATCCTGACCGCCATGCTGCTGGCGGCGCTCGATCAATCCATCGTGACCCCGGCGATGCCGACCATCGGCGGCGATCTCGGCGATCCGCAATATCTGCCGTGGATCGTCACCTCCTATCTGCTGACGGCCACGGCGGTGGCGCCGCTCTATGGCAAGGTGTCCGACATCTACGGCCGGCGCGGCACGCTCTATGCGGCGCTCGGGCTGTTCCTCGTCGGTTCGGTGATCTCGGCGCTGTCGCCCAACATCTTCGTTTTGATCGGCGGGCGCGCCGTGCAGGGCATCGGTGGCGGCGGGCTGTTCGCGCTGTCGCAGATCCTCATCGGCGACATGCTGCCGCCCAAGGAGCGCGGCCGCTATGCCGCCTGGATCTCCGGCATGTGGGCGGTGGCCGGCATCGCCGGGCCGCTGCTCGGCGGCACGCTGGCCGAATGGCACTGGTCGCTGATCTTCTGGCTCAATCTGCCGCTCGGCGTGGTGGCGATGATCGTCATCAACAATCCGCTGAAAAAGCTCCACACCGCGGCGCGGGCGCACAAGCTCGACTATCCGGGCGCCGTGCTGCTGGTGGTGGCGACGGCGTTGCTGCTGCTGATGCTGAACTGGGGCGGCGCCACCTATCCCTGGGCGTCGCCGGTGATCATCGGGCTCGCGGTGGTGTCGGTGCTGCTGTTCGTCGCCTTCGGCTTCCGGCTGGCGCGGGCGCCCGAGCCGCTGGTGTCGCTCGAAGTGTTGTCCAACAAGATCGTGCTCGCCGGCTCGTTCGGCATGTTCATGGTGGCCGCCGCCAATGTCGGGCTCGCCGTCTATCTGCCGGTCTATGCGCAGGCCTGGCTCGGGCTGTCGCCGGCCGGCTCGGGCTATGCGCTGCTCGGCTTCTTGCTCGGCACCACGGTGGGCGCCACCTTCAGCGGCCGGCTGACGCTGCATGTGGTGCACGTCAAGCGCATCGCCGTCATCGGCGCCATCGTTTCCGGCCTCGGCCTCATCGCGCTCGGCCTCATGGCGTCGCAGACCTCGGTGGTGGTGCTGGAAGCGCTGCTGACGGTGATTGGGCTCGGCCTCGGCGCCACCTTCCCGGTGACCACGGTGTCGGTGCAGAACGGCGTCGACCAGAAGCATCTGGGCGTCGCCACCGGCATGCTGACGTTCCTGCGCTCGCTCGGCAGTGCGCTGGGCGTCGCCGTGCTGGGCGCCATCGCGCTCGGCTATTCCATTCCGTTGGGCGCCGAAGCCGGCGGCCTCAAGGCGAGCCGGATCGCCGACGCGTTCCCGTTCTCGGTGCTGTTCTACACGCTGGCGGCGATGATGCTGGCGGGCTCGGCGATCAACGCGCTGATGCCGCACAAGCCGCTGCGCGGCCGGGCCGAAACGCCCGCGCCGGCACTGGCGGAGTAAGCATTCGCGTCAGGCCCGCATCAGCCGCACGGCCAGCGAATCTTCGCCGCGGAACTGGGCGATGCGGATGCGGAAGCTGTAGCCGATGCGCTCGGCGCGATCGACGAAGATCGCCGCGATGTGCGGCGGGCACAGCTCGTCGGCGGTCTGCTTGAACAGCGTCAGCCAGCGCTGGAAATGGCTATCGTCGAGCTCGGGGATGGCGAGATGCTTGGGCATCGGCCGGCCGGTGTATCGGCGGGTGCCGAGCAGCATCGACGACCAGAAATCGGTGATGGTCTGGATGTGCTCGGGCCAGTGGTCGGCGGCGATGACGCGGTTGAACACCGGGCCGAGCACGTCGTCATGGCGGGCCTTGCCGTAAAAGGCCGACACCACGGCGCTGACCATCGCCTCGTCCAGGCCCTCGGGGATCATCTGGCCGGCGGGAGTCATGCGTTGCAGCGGCGTATCCGTCATGGCGCCTATGTAGACGCAGGTTCAACCAGGTGCCAGCGCCGCGCTGCCGCACCCCTCTTGCGCGCCGGCCCGGAGCGGAGTATCAGCCGCGTCAGGACATCTTGCCCTAACGCAAGACTTTCGACCTGGGAGGGTCGCCATGGCTGATATGCCCCTGACCGCGCCGGCGGTGAAACCGGCCAATCCAAACTTTTCTTCGGGTCCGTGTGCAAAGCGTCCAGGCTGGACGACCGATGCGCTCAAATCCGCACTGGTCGGGCGCTCGCATCGCGCCAAGCCGGCCAAGGCGCGGATCGAAAAGGCCATCGCGCTGACCCGCGAGCTGCTCGAGGTGCCGGCGGATTACCGCATCGGCATCGTGCCGGCGTCCGACACGGGCGCGGTCGAGATGTTCCTGTGGTCGGCGCTGGGCGCCCGCGGCGTCGACATGCTGGCCTGGGAATCGTTCGGCGAAGGCTGGGTCACCGACGTGCAGAAGCAGCTCAAGCTCGACAATGTGCGCGTGCTCAAGGCCGATTACGGCTATCTGCCCGATCTCAAGCAGGTGAATTTCGACAACGACGTGGTGTTCACCTGGAACGGCACCACCTCGGGCGTGCGCGTGCCCAATGCCGACTGGATTCCGGCCGACCGCAAGGGCCTCACCATCTGCGATGCCACCTCGGCGGCCTTCGCGCAGAACCTCGATTTCAAGAAGCTCGACGTCGTCACCTTCTCCTGGCAGAAGGCGCTGGGCGGCGAGGCGGCACATGGCGTGCTGATCCTCAGCCCGCGCGCGGTGGAGCGGCTCGAGACCTACAAGCCCGACCGGCCGCTGCCGAAACTCTTCCGCCTCACCAAAGGCGGCAAGCTGATGGAAGACATCTTCGAGGGCGCCACCATCAACACCGTGTCGATGCTGTGCATCGAGGACGCGGTGGATGCGATGGAGTGGGGCAGGTCGGTCGGCGGCCTCAAGGGCATGCAGGCGCGTGCCGATGCCAATTTCAAGGTGCTGGCCGACTGGGTGGCAAAGACCGACTGGATCGACTTCCTGGCGCAGATTCCGGAAACCCGTTCCAATACCTCGGTATGCTTTACCATCGTCGATCCGGCGGTGAAGCTGCTCGATGCCGACGGCCAGGCCGCCTTCGCCAAGGCCATCGTGTCCCGCCTCGACAAGGCCGGCGCCGCCTACGACATCGGCGGCTATCGCGACGCCCCGACCGGCCTCCGGATCTGGGCCGGCTCCACCGTCGAGGCCGCCAATCTCAAGGCGCTCACCGAGTGGCTCGACTGGGCCTTCGCCACCGAGAAGGCCGCGCTCAAGGCCACCGCCTGACTTTACGTGAATGGTGAATGGTCAATGGTGAATGGGCAACGCAGCCCGACACCAAGCGCGCCTCACCATTCATTATTCACCATTCACGACTTGGAGGCTCCCATGCCCAAGGTTCTCGTTTCGGACAAACTCTCGAAGACCGCCGTTCAGATCTTCAAGGACAATGGCGTCGAGGTCGACTACCTGCCGGATCTCGGCAAGGACAAGGACAAGCTGCTCGAGGTGATCGGCCAGTATGACGGCCTCGCCATCCGCTCGGCGACCAAGGTTACCGACAAGGTCATCGCGGCGGCCAAGAAGCTGAAGGTCATCGGCCGCGCCGGCATCGGTGTCGACAATGTCGACATCCCGGCGGCGACCAAGAAGGGCATCATCGTGATGAACACGCCCTTCGGCAATTCGATCACCACCGCCGAGCATGCCATCGCCATGATGTTCGCGCTGGCCCGGCAATTGCCCGAGGCGGACGCCTCGACCAAGGCGTCGAAGTGGGAGAAGAACCGCTTCATGGGCGTCGAGGTCACCAACAAGATCCTCGGCCTCATCGGCGCCGGCAATATCGGCTCGATCGTCGCCGACCGGGCGCAGGGCCTCAAGATGAAGGTCATCGCCTACGATCCGTTCCTCACCGCCGAGCGGGCGCAGGCGCTGGGCGTCGAGAAGGTCGAGCTCGACGAGCTCTTGAAGCGCGCCGACTTCATCACGCTGCACACGCCGCTGATCGAGGCCACGCGCAACATCATCAATGCCGAGGCCATCGCCAGGATGAAGGACGGGGTGCGCATCATCAATTGCGCGCGCGGCGGCCTCGTCGACGAAAAGGCGCTCTACGACGCGCTGAAATCGGGCAAGGTGGCGGGCGCGGCGTTCGACGTGTTCGTCGAGGAGCCGGCGCAGAACAATCCGCTGTTCGAGCTGCCGAATTTCGTCGCGACGCCGCACCTCGGCGCTTCGACCACCGAGGCGCAGGAGAATGTGGCGCTGCAGGTGGCCGAGCAGATCTCGGCCTATCTGATGACCGGCGAGATCACCAACGCCCTCAACTTCCCCTCGATCACCGCCGAAGAGGCGCCGCGGCTGACCCCGTGGGTGAGGCTCGCCGAGGCGCTCGGCTCGTTCGCGGGCCAGCTGACGCAGGATGCGATCAAGGGCATCCGCATCGAGTACGAGGGCAACGTCGCCCAGCTCAACACCAAGCCGATGACCGCCGCGGCGCTCAACGGCGTGCTGAAGCCGCAGATGCAGGAGGTCAACATGGTCTCGGCGCCGCAGATCGCCAAGGATCGCGGCATCAATGTCGAGATCGTGACGCGCGACCAGCAGGGCGCCTATGAGGGCTATGTCCGGCTCACCGTGCTCACCGACAAGCAGGAGCGGGCGGTGGCTGGAACGGTGTTCGCCAGCGGCAGGCCGCGCATCATCCAGGTCAAGGACATCAACATGGAGGCGGAGCTGACGCCGTCGATGCTGTATGTCACCAACGAGGACAAGCCGGGCCACATCGGCCGGCTGGGCACGCTGCTCGGCAGTCTCGGCATCAACATCGCCAACTTCAACCTCGGCCGCGCCGATGTCGGGGGCGACGCCATCGCGCTGCTGTCGATCGACGGCACCGTGACCGACGCCCAGCTCAAGCAGATCGCCGCCCTCCCCGGTGTCACCCACGCCAACGTGCTGGCCTTCGCCTAGAATGAGCGACCGCCTCGACCGCATGCGCGCCAATCCCAGGGCGGATTGGAAGATCGCAGACGTCGAGGCGGTCTGCCGCGAATATGGCATCGAGTGCTCACCCTCACGCTCCGGCAGTTCGCACTACAAGGTAAAGCATCGGGCGGTCGCTGAGGTGCTGACCGTACCTTTCAAACGCCCGATCAAACCCGTATATATTCGCAAGCTCGTCGAGATGGTCGACAAGGTCAGGAGTGGTCCATGACTGAACTTCGATATCCCGTGCTGATCGAGCCGTTGTCCGAGGAGGATGGCGGCGGGTTTCTGGCGACGGTTCCCGACCTGCCGGGCTGCATGAGCGACGGCGAGACTCCGGAAGAGGCACTCTTCAACGTGCAGGACGCGATCGCCACCTGGATCGAGGGGGCGCACGACCTCGGACGCCCCATTCCCGAACCGTCGCGCAAGGTCGCCTGATCCCGAGCCGCCCCGGCGGCCCTTCCCATTTCCTCCGCCGCGGGCGACACTGCCGTGGGGAGACATCATGACCTACAGTTTTGCCTTCGCCGTCCTGTGGTCGGCGTGGATGCTTTCTTGGCTGCTCGCGGCAGTGTGGGCCAGCCGGCCGGCGGCGCGGCCGCCGCGCAGTGCGGAGCGCTTCTACTGGCTGCTGACGGTGGCGGGCGCCGCGCTGCTCATCTTCAATTTCCGCAATGGCCGGCTGGAGATGGTATGGACCGAGCCGGGCTGGGCCGATTGGGTGCTGTTCGCGCTCGCCGCGCTCGGGCTCGGCTTCACCTGGTGGGCCCGCCTCCACCTCGGCACGCTGTGGTCGGGGCGGGTGACGCGCAAGGCCGGCCACCGCATCGTCGACACCGGCCCCTACGGGCTGGTGCGGCATCCGATCTACACCGGCATCATCCTGGCGGTGATCGCCACGGCGCTGCTGAGGCCCGGGCCGGTGGGGCTTGCGGGCGTGGTGCTGCTGATCGTCAGCTTCGTCATCAAGGCGCGGCTCGAGGAACGCTTCCTGTCGGAAGAGCTGGGCCCCGATTACGCGGCGTATCGGCGCCGGGTGCCGATGCTGGTGCCGTTCTGGCCGGCCGGGCAGGGGTGAGCGGAAACGATCCGTCTTGAGCCGAGACCGGCACTAGGCGCGGCGCGCGCTCCATTCGGCAAGGCCGATGCCGATGATGATCAGCAGGCCGGCGAGCACATGAAAGGGCTGCATGTCCTCGCCCAGGATCAGCACCGAGCCCAGGGCGCCGAACAGCGGGATCAGGTTGATGAACAGGCTGGCGCGGTTGGCGCCGATCAGCTCGACACCGCGCACGTAGAACATCTGGCTGATCAGCGACGGAAATACGACCGTGTAGGCGACGATGAGCCAGCCCAGGGGGGAAATTGCCGGGACCGCGGCGACGAAGCTGCCGGCGCCGCCGCCGAGGACGAGCTGGAAGACGATCGAGGCGAGCACCGCGCCGGCGAAGCTCGCGACGAGAAAGCTCATCCAGCTGGTCTTCGGGCGCCAGCGCAGGCCGATCGAATAGATGGCGTATGCCAGGCTTGCCAGCAGCACCAGCAGGTCGCCGAAATTGATGTCGAGATCCAGCACGCGCCGCAAATTGCCATGCGTCGCCGTCAGCGCCACGCCGACGATGGTGACGGCGACGCCCACGAGCTGCAGCGGCCGGACGCGGGTGCGGAACAGGATGAAATTGAACAGCATCACGAGGATGTTGATCGTGACCTGGTCGATGGCGTTGTTGATGCCCGAGGTGAAGTGCGCAGCGACGTAGACGAGGACATTGAAGGTCGCGTAGCCCACGAGGCCGTAGAACAGGTACAGCCACCATTTCTGCCGCAGGGTCGGCCAGTCGCGGCGGAGCGGTTCCGCGGCGAAGGGCAGCAGCACCAGCAGCGCGCCGGCCCAGCGCAGCAGCATCAGGGCGTAGGGATCGATGTTGCCGACGGCCGCCTTGCCGGCGACGACATTGCCGCCCCAGAACAGATTGCACAGAACCAGCAGCACGTAGGGCCGGGACATCAGCCGGCTGGCGAGGGGCTCGGGTCGGGGCTGGGACATCGGAAGGGGTTGCGGGGTCGGTGCAAGGGCCTTATCAGCATTCGCCCAATGGTCAAACCCGGCCGTGCGGGCGGGGAGCGACAAGTCCGGACATGGCAAATGTGATCGTCGTCGGCAGCCAGTGGGGTGACGAGGGCAAGGGCAAGATCGTCGACTGGCTGAGCGAGCGCGCCGACGTGGTGGTGCGCTACCAGGGCGGGCACAATGCCGGCCACACCCTCGTCATCGATGGGGTGAGCTACAAGATCGCGCTGGTCCCCTCGGGCGTCGTGCGCGGCAAGTTCTCGGTCATCGGCAACGGCGTGGTGTTCGATCCGCATTTCTTCCTGAGCGAGATCGAAAAGCTGGCCGGGCAGGGCGTCACGATCACCCCGGACATCCTGCGCGTCGCCGACAATGCGCCGCTGATTCTCAGCCTGCATCGCGACCTCGACGCGATGCGCGAAAACTCCAATTCCGGCCTCAAGATCGGCACCACCAAGCGCGGCATCGGCCCGGCCTATGAGGACAAGGTCGGCCGCCGCGCCATCCGTGTCTGCGACCTGGCCGAGCCGGAGACGCTGCCGGCCAAGGTCGAGCGGCTGCTGGCGCACCACAATGCGCTGCGCCGCGGCATGGGCCTCGAGGAGCTCAGCGTCGATTCCCTGGTCAAGGAACTGACCGAGGTGGCCGACAAGATCCTGCCCTATGTCGGCCAGGTCTGGCGGGTGCTCGACGAAAAGCGGCGCGCCGGCGCCCGCATCCTGTTCGAGGGGGCGCAGGGCGCGCTGCTCGACAACGACCACGGCACCTATCCGTTCGTCACCTCGTCCAACACCGTGGCCGGGCAGGCGGCGGCCGGCTCGGGCCTCGGGCCCACCGCCATCGGCTACGTGCTGGGCATCACCAAGGCCTACACCACCCGCGTCGGCGAGGGGCCGTTCCCGTGCGAGCTCGACGACGAGATCGGCCGGCACCTGGCGAGCGTCGGGCGCGAGGTCGGGGTCAACACCGGCCGGCCGCGCCGCTGCGGCTGGTTCGACGCCGTGCTGGTGCGGCAAACCGTCCGCACCTCTGGCATCACCGGCATCGCCTTGACCAAGCTCGACGTGCTCGACGGTCTCAAGGAGATCAAAGTTTGTGTCGGCTATGAGCTGGACGGACAAAAAATTGACTACTTGCCGGCCTCTATGAGGGCCCAGGCGGCCGTGAAGCCGATCTATGAGTCGCTCGAGGGGTGGCAAGAAACGACAGCAGGGGCGAGGAGCTGGGCCGAACTGCCCGCGCAAGCCGTCAAGTACGTGAGATATATCGAGGAACTGATCGGGGCGCCGGTGGCGATGTTATCCACCAGTCCTGAGCGTCTGGATACCATTCTCGTGCAAGACCCGTTCCAAGACTGAGGTTTTTTGGCTACAACTCAGCCAAAATTGAGTGAACGTAGCGAATGGCGGACTACAAAGAGCTTTTGCGCAGGGCTGTAGAGGCCCTGCCAGAGAATAACGGGGCTGCACGCCGCGCCGTGTACGAGAAGGCGCGTGCGGCTCTTGTGGGCCAGCTCCGTGCCATCAACCCGCCGCTGCCGGCGCGCGACATCACCACCCATCGCCTGCAGCTCGAAGACTGCATCCGCCAGGTCGAGCAGGAGGCCAGCGAGGCCAATATCGCCGGCATGGGCGCCGACGCGGTGCCGCCGACGCTGCCGCCGGTGTTCGCCGCCGAGGCCAAGGCCCGGCCGGCCCCCGCCAAGCCCGTGCCGGTCGAAACGCCGAAGGCCGAAGCCCCGAAAAAGCCCGAAAGCAAGCCGTCGCGCGCCGCCCGGCCGAACGGCACCGCCGGCGCTTCGATCGAAGACATCATCGCCGCCGCCGAACGCGACAGCGGCGCCGACGAGCCGGAGGCGCCGCCGCCCGCGCCCAAGGCGCCCGAGATCAAGTCGCGGCCGCCGAAATCGCAACCGGTGCTGGTCGCCAAATCCGAGCCGCCGGCCAAGGAGCCGGCAAAGCCCGAAAGCAAACGCCCCCCCGCCAAGCCCGAAGCGCGGCCGCTGCCGTCGATCGTCGCCCGGGCCGAGGCGGCCAAGGGCCGTCCGGTGGCGCCCAGCTTCGCCGCCGCCAATGACAGTCCGCGCCGCGCCGGCGGCATCGATTCGCGCCGCGGCGTCGCCGCCACCGCGCGGCAGATGCAGCCGATGGAATTCGACGTGCCCGAGGATGTCGCGGCGATGGCCGCGGTCCGCGAGGTCGAGGTCGAACAGCCGCCGGCCGATCCGCAGGGCGCCATCGACCGCGCCATCGCCACCCTCGATCGCGAGGCGCGTGGCGACACCCGTCCCGCCAATTATGCCGACACCGAGGTCGAGCTCGACGACGAGCCGATGCAGGCGCCGGCCAGGAAGAACGGCTTCTTCAACGGCCGCGCCGCCGACATGCCGGTGCTCAAGGGCGAGCAGCGCGATCTCAAGACGCCGCGCCCGGCCAAGGAATTCGCCACGCCGCGGCGGCAGTCGAGCCGCGCCTTCCCCGACGGCGTCCCCGCCGCCCGGCAGGAACGCGGCGGCCTGGGCGCCGTCACCATCTTCCTCATCATCTTCGTGGCGCTGCTGCTGGGCGCCGGCGGCGCCGGCTTCTGGGCCTGGCAGGAAGGCTTCATCAATCTCGACGCCATGTTCGGCAAGGGCACGACCGCCGTGGCCACCGCCGCGACGCCGGCGCCCGTGGTGACGCCGGATTCGTCCGGTCCGGGCAACACCGAGACCCCGGCGGCGACCACCGAGCCGTCGACGCAGTTGCAGGCCGATCAGCAGCGGCTGCCCGCCGCGCAGGTCGCCGCCATTCCGGCGCCGTCCGCCGAAGCCGTGGCGCCGCTGGCGCTGCAATCGGACAGCAATGCCGGCAAGACCGAGGCGCGGCTCGGCTCCGACAGCGGCCAGCCGCAATCGGCGCAGGACGCGACGGTCGCCGCCATCGATCCGGCCAGCGTCGCCGGCAGCCAGTCGCTGCTGCTCGAGGCGCAGGACAACGGCACCACCGGCGCCGTGCCGTTCTCGGGCACGGTCGACTGGAGCAAGGGGGTCGACGAGAACGGCCAGCCGACGTTGGTCGGCAAGGCCAACATCCCGGCGCGCAACCTCACGGTCGACGTGCTGATCCGCAAGAATTCCGATCCGCAGCTTCCCGCCAGCCATCTGATGGAGATCAACTTCACCGTCTCCGACAGCTTCATCGGCGGCTCCATCGCCGGCCTGCCGGGCGTGCTGCTCAAGGACGAGGAACTGACGCAGGGCACGCCCTTGGTCGGCGCCTCGGCCCGCGTCGTCGGCAATTCCTTCCTGTTCGCGCTGAGCGCGGCGCCGGAGGACACGGCGGCCAACACCAAGCTGCTCACCGACCGCAAATGGATGGATCTGGCGCTGATCTACGCCTCGGGCAAGCGCGCCATCATCACGCTCGAAAAGGATGACAAGGCGCAGCAATTGTTCAGCGACGTCTTCGCCGCCTGGAGCAAGACCGCCAAGGGCTGACGGGAGCGGCCTCTACGGCTGCGCCCGCAACGTCCCGCCCTGCAGCACATAGACGCGATCGGCGATCGCCGCGATGTCGTCGGCGTGGTGGGTCACCAGCACGGTGGCCCAGCGGTGCTTGAGGGTCAGGTCGCGGACCAGCGTGCGGGTCGTGGCGCGGGTGTCGTCGTCGAGCGCCGAGAACGGTTCATCGAGCAGCAGCACCGGCCGGTCGCGCAGCAGGGTGCGGGCCAGCGCCACGCGCTGCTTCTGGCCGCCGCTGAGGGTCGCGGCGCGCTGCGGGCCGAGATCGGCGAGCCCGACTTCGGCCAGCGCCGCCTCGACCCGCGCGGCATCGGGCCGCGGCAGGCCGAGCGCCACGTTGCGCGCCGCGCTCAGATGCTCGAACAGCGTTTCGGACTGGAACAGGATCGACACCGGCCGCCGTTCGGGCGGCAGCGCCGTCACGTCTTGCCCACCGATGCGGACCACACCCGACGCCGGCGCGAGGAAGCCGGCGACGAGGTCGAGCAGCGTCGATTTGCCGGCGCCGCTCGCGCCGCGGATGGCGGTGACCGTGCCGGCCTCGGCGGTCATGCTGAAGCAATACGGGTTGCTGCCGGCATAGGCGAAGGTCACATCTTCAAGTGCGAGCATCGGCCAGCCTCCCGATCAGCCGCGGCAGCAGCACGAAGGCCGCGATGGTCAGCACCAGCATCAGCGCCGCGATGCTGGCGGCGTCGTGCGTGCGATAGGCGCCGAGCGCCCGCACCATCAGCAGCGGCAGGGTGGTGAAGTCCTGCGTGCCGAACAGCGCGATCACCCCGAGATCGCCCAGCGAAAAGCAGAAGCCGAGCGCCACCACCAGCCCGGCGTCGCGAGCCAGCAGCGGCCATTCGATCTCGGCGAATTGCCGCCAGCCGCCCAGATTCAGCGAGCGGATCAGCCGGCCGCGGCTGCGGGCGATGGCCTCGACCGGCGGCGCCAGCGTCGCCATGGCGAAAGGCAGCGACAACAGCGCATTGGCGATCACCACCACCGCCGGCGCCGCCACCACGGGGCCGATGCCGAGATCTCGCACCAGGATGAAGGCGCCCAGCGACAGCGTCACGGCCGGCACCGCGAGATAGGCGTAGGCCGGGGCGCCGAGCAGGACGCGGGCCAGGCGCGACGAGGCCGCGGCGCGGCCGGTGGCGATCAGCAGCGCCAGCGCCAGCGTCAGCAGGGCCGAAACCGCGCCGATCCAGAGGCTGGTCCAAACGGCGTTCCAGAAGGCCGGCTGCGCCAGCACGCTGTCCAGCCCGGCGATGCCGTCGAGCAGCGTCGCCAGGAGCGGCGAGGCGAAGCCGAACAGCGCCAGCGCCAGCACCAGCCATTGCGCCGCCCGGGCCCAGCCGGCGTCGCGCCAGCGCGGCTCGGCCGGTCGGTCGAGGCTGGCCGAAATCGGCGCCAGCGCGGCGCTTGCGAGGATGATCACGGCGCACAGCGCGATCTGGATCAGCGCCAGTTGCACCGCGAGGCCGAGATTGAAATCGAGGCGCACCGCCGAATAGATGGCGATCTCCAGCGTCTGCACCGCCGGCCCGCCGCCGAGCAGCAGCACGATGGGAAAGCTGGTGAAGGCCAGAAGGAAGATGATCGCCGCGAGCCCGGGCAGGGTGCCGCGCAGCGCCGGCCAGTCGATCACGGCAAAGCGCGTCCACGGGGTGAGCCCGAGGCTCTGGCCGGTCTTCAGCCGGGCCGCGGGAATGGCGTCCAGCCGGGCCAGCAGGATGCGGGCGGCGAAGGCGCCGTCGAGGAGCACATGCGCCGCCACCACGCCGCCGAGCCCGAAGATCGGCACACCGGCAAAGCCCAGCCAGCCGGCGCGTCCCCACACCGACAGCAGCCCGAACGCCACCACCAGCCCCGGCGTCACGATGGCCGAGGCGAACAGCCCGATCAGCAGGCCGCGGCCATGAAAGCGCAGCCGGTTCAGCGCCCAGGCCAGGGCCACGCCGGCCAGCAGCGACAGCCCGGTCGACAGCACCGCCTGCAGCGTGGTGATGTAGATCAGGTCGCCGAGGTCGACGCCCGGACCCGTCGCCGCCTGCCCCGCGGCGGCATGCAGGATCGCCCAGAACAGCGTTCCGATCAGCGCCGCGATGGCGAGCGCGATGGCCGCCCCGCCGGCGAGGCGGAGCGGCCGATGCGGCAGGGTCGCGTCAGCGGATCGCGGCAAGGGCTTCCTCGATCCAGGCCGCCTTGTTGGCGGTGATGGCGTTTTCGTCGAGCGACAGTACCTTGGCGGGGGCGGCCGGGAAGGCGGCGGGCAGCTTGTCGCCCAGCGCCGTCACCGGATACATCCAGTTGGTGGTCGGGATCACCGCCTGCGCCTCGGGCGTCACCAGCCAGCCGAGGAACTGCTTCGCCAGCTCCTGGTGCGCCGACGATTTCAGCACCCCGGCGATCTCGATCTGCGGGTAGAAGCCCTCGGTGAACTCGGCATAGGCGTAGTTCGGATTGTTCTCGGCGATGGCGTGGTAGGCCGGCGAGGTGGTGTAGCTCAGCGCCATGTCGGCCTCGCCCTTGAGGAACAGGCCATAGGCGTCCGACCAGCTGCGCGCCATGGTGGCGATGTGCGGCTTGAGCCCGGCCCAGATCTCGGGCGCCCGGTCGCCATAGGCGGCCTTGATCCACAGCACGAGGCCGAGGCCGGGGGTGTCCGAGCGCGGATCCTCCAACACCACCTTGAAGCTCGCCGGCTCCTTGATCAGCGCCTCGAACGAGGTGGGCGGGACCTTCACCTTGGTCTTGTCGTAGACGAAGGCGAAATAGCCGAAATCGACCGGCACGAAGTCGGGGTCGGTCCATCTGGCCGGCAGGCTGAGCCCGGTGAGCGTCAGCCCGTGCGGGGCGAACAGGCCCGTGGCGCGGGCCTCGCCGGCCACCGAGGTGTCGAGCCCCAGCACGATGTCGGCCGGCGTCGTGGCGCCCTCGAGCTGCACCTTGCGCAGCGCGCCGATGGAGCTGTCGGCGGCGACGATATCGACCGTGCAGCCGCACATCTTTTCGAAGCCCGCCTTGAGGCCGGGACCGGGGCCGTAATCGGCGGCGAAGGCGTCGTAGGTGTAGATGGTGAGCGTGGGCTTGTCCGCGGCGACGGCGGCAGCCGTCAGCGCGAGAAAAGCCGCAAGCGCGAGAGAGGCAGAGCGAAGCATGCCCGTATCCTTCAAGGTTGCGGCCATGCGTCGAGGGTTAACGTAAATGGTGCGGGACGGCGCCGCCGCCCTTGCCATCTCGAACTTCCTCCGCCAGCATGACCTGGTTCAGGTTCAATGGGTGTTTCTCAGCTCCGTCTCCGGAGCACCCCAGCGAGACGTCCCTGATCTAGATCGAGTTCGCCGGCCGTGCAAGAGCGCGCTTCCAACCTTTCCTCCGTGCTGCGCTTCGAAGGCCTCCTGGTCATCGTCGGCGGCGGCACCGTCGATTTCCAGCTCATCCGCGACCTCGCGGCCGCCGGGGCGCATCTGGTGGGGGCCGATGGCGGCGCCGACCGCATCGTCCAGGCGGGACATTTCCCCGAGGCGATCATCGGCGATTTCGACTCCCTCGCCACGCCCGAGGAATGGCTGGGCCGCACCCGGCTGCTGCGCATTTCCGAGCAGGACACCACCGATTTTGAAAAGGCGCTCTATTCGACGCAGGCGCCCGTCACCCTGGCGTTGGGCATGACCGGGCGGCGCTTCGACCATACGCTCGCCGCGCTCGATGCGGTGACGCGCTACGCCCGCGAGCGCACCATCATCCTCGTCGACGAGGAGGATCTGGCGATGGCGCTCACCGGCGCGTTCAGCTTCAAGGTCGACGCGGGCGAGCGGGTGTCGGTGCATCCGCTGGCGCCGATCCGCTTCCGCCGCTCGCTCGGGCTCAGATATCCGCTTGACGGCCTGCGCCTTGCCCCGGGCGAGCGCACCGGCACCTCCAACCAGGCGACCGACGGCGTGTTCCGCATCGAGCCCGAGCCGCGGGCGAAGGCGCCATGGCTGCTCATCGTCGACCGCAAATATCTGTTCGGCATCGCCGCCGCCGCCACCGCGCGGAGCTGACGCCTCCGGCCGCCTGAACCGCATCTGAACGGCCGCCTCAGCATCGCTTCAACCGCAGGGGCGCAGTGTGCAGCCAACGTCAGCGATCGTGCGGCGTCAGCGGAAGGCACCCCACATGCGTAGCAAATTCCCCCTCGTTCTTGCCGTTCTCGCGGTTGCCGGCCTCGGCTTCAGCGCCAGCCAGGCGATGGCCGACAGCCTCAACCTGTCGTTTTCGGGCAATGGCGTGTCGATCAACGTCAATGTCGGCGACATCTATGCGCGCCAGCCGCTGCCGCCCAGGGGCAAGTTCCCGCCCAAGCTCTATGGCTACGGGCCGGGCAAGCCGTTCCCGCCGAAATATGTCGAGGCCAATTACTACGACGATTACGACGGCTATGACGACGTGCCGCCGCAGTGGCGGCACCGCAAGCACTCCCGCTTCTGGAGCCAGCAGGGCGGCGGCTACGGCGATCCGGTGATGCTCAATCCGCAGCCGCTGCCACCCAAATACAAGTTCCATTACGTGAACTGAGTGCACAAAAAAGCCGGGAGGTCTCTCCCGGCTTCGCTGTTTCAGCCAAGGCTGAATTTCGGCGGAACGCCCTATGCCTGCTCGCGCGCCCGGGCCTTTTCCCGGGCGGCGTGCTGCACGGCCTCCTGCACCTTCTCGAAGGCGCGCACCTCGATCTGGCGGATGCGCTCGCGGCTGACATTGTATTCCTGCGCCAGCTCTTCGAGCGTTGCCGGATTGTCTTTCAGCCGGCGCGCCTGGAAGATCGCCTTTTCGCGGTCGTTGAGCTCGCCCATGGCGCCCTTGAGGAACGACATGCGCTCGTCGAACTCCTCGGAATTGCCCAGCATGGTTTCCTGGTCCGGCGTGTCGTCGACCAGCCAGTCCTGCCATTCGGACGAGCCTTCGTCGGCGCGCATCGGCGCGTTCAGCGAGGCGTCGCCGCTCAGGCGCTGGTTCATCGACACCACATCCGCTTCCGAGACGTGCAGCGTGGTGGCGATCTGCTTGACCTGGTCGGGGTGCAGATTGCCGTCGTCGAGCGCGGCGATCTGGCCCTTCACCTTGCGCAGATTGAAGAACAGCCGCTTCTGCGCGGCGGTGGTGCCGATCTTCACGAGGCTCCACGAGCGCAGCACATATTCCTGGATGGCGGCACGGATCCACCACATGGCGTAGGTCGCAAGCCGGAAGCCCTTGTCGGGCTCGAAGCGCTTGACGGCGTGCATCAGGCCGACATTGCCCTCCGAGATGACTTCGGAAATGGGCAGGCCATAGCCGCGATAGCCCATGGCGATCTTGGCCACGAGCCGCAAATGCGAGGTGATCAGTTTCTGGGCGGCGGCGGGATCTTCATGCTCCTTGTAGCGCTTGGCCAGCATGAACTCCTCGTCCGGCTCCAGCATCGGAAATTTCCGGATTTCCTGGAGATAGCGGGACAGTCCGCCCTCGGTGGACAGGACCGGCAGATTCGATTGGGCCACTCAAGCACCCCCTTCCTTCTCCCCCGCGCGTCCGCGGCGGGACTTTCCTCTGGCGTCCACAACGGGCACACCAAGGGACGTGTTGCTTATATAGGTCGGAATCCGGGCATGATAAGGGCCGGACTCGATCATTGTTAGAGACGCAAAACACGCCGGGGGACAAGGGTTCCGGCGGCCAGGCCGCCGGAATTTGCGGTGCTAGTGCAGGTCCTTGTGCTCCGGCATGTCCTTGAGCTGGTCCTTGGTCCAGCTGGTGACGGCGTGCACGTCGCCGTTTTCGTCGCGCATGAAGTCGAGGTCGCGCGCCGAAACGGCCACCGGCTTGGCGCCGATGCCGAGAAAACCGCCGACATCGACGACGATTTCGCTGGCCTCGCCCATGCCGTGGACGTGCGACACGGTGCCGATCTTGTGGTCTTCGGCATCGTAGAGGGTGGCGCCTTTGAGCACCGCCGGCGTTAGGTCGGCCTGCTTCAGGTGGATGTGATTGCTGTGGTCCATGATCGGCTCCTCAATTGCGTACTGAGGACCAAACCCTGCGGACGGGCGGTGGTTCCGGCGGCGAGATTTTCAGGTCCGGTGAAACGCCTTGTCATATCCGTCCAGCGCCTCGGCCAGCGCCGTCAGATCGTCGGGCAGCGGGGCTTCGAAGAACATCTCCTCGCCGGTCACCGGGTGCTCGAACCCCAACTCCGCCGCGTGCAGCGCCTGCCGGCCGAGCCCGTCGACGATCGTCCGCAGTTCCTCGGGCAGGCGCCGCGATTTGGTGGCGTAGCCGGGGGCGTAGAGCGGGTCGGCCACCAGCGGGTGGCCGATATGGGCCATGTGCACGCGGATTTGATGCGTGCGGCCGGTCTCGAGCTCGCAGGCGATGCGGGTGATGTCCCAACCCTCGCCGCCATAGCGCGCCTCCACCGCATAATGGGTGATGGCCTCGCGGCCGTCCTTGCGCACCGCCTGCTTGAAGCGGTTGTTGGGGTCGCGGCCGAGCGGGGCATCCACGGTGCCGCGTCCCTGCTGCGTCTGGCCCCAGGCGAAGGCGGTGTAGAGCCGGCGCAGCGGCCCGGTGCGGCCGTGGTCGGCGAATTGCGCCGCGAGGTGCGCCATCGCCCGGTCGGTCTTGGCGGCGACCATGACGCCCGACGTGTCCTTGTCGAGCCGGTGCACGATGCCCGGCCGCTTGACGCCGTTGATCCCGGGCAGGCTGCCGCGGCAGTGGAACAGCAGGGCGTTGACCAGGGTGCCGTGCTGGCTGCCGGGGGCAGGGTGCACCACCATGCCCGCGGGCTTGTCGATCACGATCAGCTCGTCGTCCTCGTAGAGGATGGCGAGCGGGATGTCCTCGGGCTCGGGGTCGGGGTCCTCGGGCGGCGGCGCGCTGAGCGCCAGGCGGTCCCCCAGCTTCACCTTGAGCTTGGGTTCGGTGGCGGTTTGCCCATTGATCGCGGCCGAGCCGGCCAGTATCAGGTCCTTGATGCGGTTGCGCGAGAAGGCCGGGAGCGCCTTGGCGAGCACGGCGTCGAGCCGGCCGCCCGCCAGTTCGGCGTCGACCGCGACGGCATACTCCTCGTCCTCAGCCCCGGTGTCCTGCATGAGCGATCCCAATTCCGGCGAAGCCCAACTCTCTCCCGAAACCCGGGCGCTGCTCGGCCGGGCCCGCCGGAGCTTCCTGTTCTCGATCGGGCTTCTGATCCTGGGCCTTCTGGCAGTCGGCGGCGTGATTGTCTACAAGTCCACGCAGAGCCCGGCGACGCCGGCGCCGAGCGGCGCCGACTATGCGCTGGCGGCGGTCAAGCTGCCGAGCGGCGCCGAGATCGTCTCGGCCGTGGCCGCCGATGGCCGCGTCAGCGTCACCTACCGCAACGGGGCGACCACCAGCATCCGCATCTTCGACGGCCGCACCGGCGAGATCCTGCGAGAAATCCCGGTGATCAGCGAATAAAACCGGCCCGTCAGGTCTGGTCCTGGATGTCGCGCAGCGCCGCGAGGCGGTCCGACACGGCGCTGCCGCTCACCGGCTCGGGAGCCCGCGGCGTGGCGCGCGGCTCGCCCGCCAGCGTTGCATCGTCGGCATATTTCTGCACCCGCTCGAGCAGCGTCTCGTCGCTGTCGGGCGGGGCTTCGCCCTCCACCGCATAGACCAGCCGGCTCACTTCGCTGGCGATATCGTTGAGCTTTTCGCGCAGATGCGACTGCTCGATGCGGTCGGTCTCCCAATCGGCCATGATGGTGCCCTCGACCGTCAGCACCTTGGTGCGCAGCCGCTCGAGCTCGTCGTCGATGGCGAGCTTTTCGGCCAGCAATTGCTCGCGCTGGCCGTCCACCTGCTCGACCACGCGGGCGGTGTCGGCGAGGGCGATGTTGACGCGGTTCTCGGCGTCGGCGATGCGCGCCTCGGCATCGATCAATTCGTCCTGCGCGGCGGTCGCGGCATCGTCCTTCCGCGCCAGCGAGGCGCGCAGCTCCGCCGCCGCGGCGGCGGTGTCGGCGTGGCGCTTGTCGGCGCTTTCGAGCTGCGTGATCAGCGAGCGGTTCTGGGTTTCGACGAACTGGCCGCGCTTGCGCTCGGCCTCGAGCTTTTGCAGCAGCAGGTCGACGTCGGCATTGTAGTCGCCGCTCAGCGCCTTGCCGTCGACGTCGATGGAGCGCGGCGTCTTGGCGCGCAGCGCCTCGCGCGCGGTTTCGAGCTGCGTCACCTTGTCGGCATATTCGCGGTCGCGCATGCGCAGCCGCTGCGTCAGGTCGGCGCTCTCCTTCTCGAGGTCGAGGATGCGGCGGCGCAGTTCGGCCTCGCGCTCCTCCAGCTCGCGCATCTGCTGCAGATGGGTGTCGCGCTCGCCCTTGATGGCGCCGACTTCGCTGCGCTTGCGGTTGATATCGCGCAACTGCTCGCTGAGGCGGCGGCGCAGCGCCTCGACATTCATCTCCAGCCGGCGCGTCGAGAGCGCGAATTCGGCGCGTAACTGGTCCTTGTCGGCGCGGAATTCGGCCATGGTGATGGGGGTCGCGGCCTCGATGCGCTTTTTGGTGAGGCGCACGGCGCGGCGCCACACCGCCGGCATGACGGCAAGCGCCAGGAGGCTCGCTGCCAGAGCCCCCAAGGCGAAATACATGATGTTCTCAATGCCCATTGAGTGGCCCCGACACTAGCCGATCATGGCAACATGGCCGCAACCGGACGATGACAAAGACGGCGACGCCACGCCATCTTAGCCGGGCATTAACCTTACCGGGAAGCGGAAAGGGAGGATGGCGATGGTTCCTGGCGTAGAACAGGTTCGCTGGCGGCCTGCTGACAGGTTCTGGCAGCGAGGTCAGGTAGCCTCTCCACCATGGAAACCGGAGACCAGCCCATGCCCCTCATTGCGTCGTGCCATTGCGGCAGCACCCGTATCGCCCTTCCAGGACAGCCGAGCACTGCCAAGCGGTGCAACTGCAGCTATTGCGCCCGCACGGGGGCCGTTTGGGCCTACTACAGGCTTGCCGAGCTCGATTTCCTTTCGACCGACGGCGAGGCCATCTATTCTCCGCGGGGCATGAACCATCACCACTTCTGCGCGAAATGCGGCATGCAGACCTGGGGTGACAGCCCCGACTGGGCGTCGCTCTACAACAGTGACGGCACGCCCAAGGACGGCAAGCCCGGGGCCATGCCGACCGAGCGCGTCTACGCCATCAATCTCAATCTGGTCGATGATCTCGACTGGAGCGCGGTGCGCATCGAAGAAGTAGACGGTCGCAACGCGTGGTAGATTAGTCTGCCTGGGCCGGCAGCGACGCTCTGCCCGATCAGAACGGGTTCCACGTCGCCTGCTGGGTGAAGCGCAGATAGCCGACATTGATGCCGGCGCGCAGGCCGACGCCGGAGCGGATGGGCACCACCACCACATTGCCGGCCTTCATCACCGTCATGCCCAGCCCGCCCACCATATAGGCCGAGCCGTCGACGCCGGGGAAGCGGTTGAAGATGTCGTTGGTGGAGCTGAGGTTGTAGACCAGCATCATCACCTTGGAGCCGTCGCCGCCGGCATCGAAGCCGATCGAGGGGCCCTGCCAGAACAGCGGATAGTCGCCCTGGTTGCGGGTGTAGAGCGTGCCCTCGCCGTAGCGCGCGCCCAGGATGAAGGCGCCCGAGCCTTCCTCGCCCAGGATGTAGCCATTGGGCAGGCCGAACTGGCTGACGGCCTTTTCCACCACCGAGGCCAGGCCCTGCGACACCGAGCCGAAGAACTGCCCGCCGGTGTCGACGATCTCGTTGACCGAAAACGTATCCGACACCGAGCCGGCCGCGACAGCGGGGGCGGCGAGGCCGAAGGCCAGGGCAAGGGCGAGGAACAGGCGTTTCAGCATCGGGCACTCCAGCTCGCCGCAGCCGCGGCCTTTACCAAGCGCTCACCCAAACCGGGGTAGCCTCGTCATGGTTTCCAACGCCTGATGGGCGCCTATCGCGGCAATGATGCGGCAAATCGGTAAACAAATCTTAACCATCCTCGCCTGGCTGCTGCTCGCGGTGGCGGCGCCGGCCGACGGTCTGCTCAGCACCGTCGTCACCGACCCGCTGACCGGGGTCGCCATCGACGGCTACGACCCGGTGACCTATTTCACCGACAGCGAGCCGCGGCTGGGCAAGCCGGATTTCGAGTACGACTGGGCCGGCGTGCCCTGGTACTTCGTCAGCGCCGCCAATCGCGACGTGTTCATGCGCAATCCCGCGATCTATGCCCCGCAATTCGGCGGCCACTGCCTGATGTCGCTGGCGCGCGGCTATCTCAGCGACGGCAAGCCGCGGCTCTACGCGATCGAGGGCATGAAGCTGTATTTCTTCTATTCGAGCGCCAACCGCGACGCCTTCCTGCTCTCCCGCTCGCAGGCGGTGGCCGACGCCGGCCGCGCCTGGCCGGCGCTCAGCAAGGGGTTGATCGGGCCGGACGGCGAAACCCCGGTGTCGGCCGGCCTTGCCGTCGCCAATGCCGAGCCGCAGGCCTCGGTTGCCGCCGGGCAAACAGGCGCTAAAGTTCACACCAACTGATTCTCGCGGAGACTCCCCGGATGGCCGACTTCATCGAGCTCAAGGCGACCGACCTCGCGGCGATGCTCTGCTCGCGCGTCTGCCACGACCTCATCAACCCGGTCGGGGCCATCGGCAACGGCCTCGAAGTGCTCGCCGATCCCAACCAGGCGGCGATGGCCGAGGGCGCGCACGAGCTGATCGCCAACTCCGCCAAGCATGCGCGGGCCAAGCTCGAATTCGCCCGGCTCGCCTATGGCGCGTCGTCGACCGCCGGCACCGATTTCGACACGCGCGAATGCGAGCGCGTGGCGCGGCTGCTGTTCGAGATCGAAAAGGCCGACCTCGACTGGCAGGTGCCGCTGATCCTGCTGCCCAAGCACAAGGCCAAGCTGCTGATGAACATGCTGCTCATCGCCTCGATGGCGGTGCCGCGCGGCGGCGTGGTCAAGGTCGAGGTGGTCGGCGCGCCGGGCGAGGAGGTGTTCCGCCTCACCTCGACCTCCGATCCCGAGAAACGGCAGAAGACGCTGATGCCGTCGGGCGCCGAGGGCCTGCTCAGCGGCAGCCCGGAAGAGGGAGTCGATGCGCGCGGCATCCAGCCGTTCTATACCGGCATTCTAGCTCGGATGACCGACATGGAGCTCAAGATCGGCATCGACAACGACGTGTTCAGCTTCACCGCCACGCCCAAGGCCAAGGTGATGGGCGACGCGCCGGAAAAGGCCGAGGCGGCTTAGGCCGCGGGCCGCCGCGCAGCCATGACGCGCCTCCTTCGCATTTCGGCCACGTGCCTGTCGCTGCTTCTCGCCGGCTGCTCGGCGGCGGGCATCGACACCGCCACGCCGGCGCCCGCCGCGGCCGGCGCCCCCATCGTCGACAGCGTCCCGGCGGGCGGCCGGGTGATCTCCGACATCAATATCGAGCTCTGCCAGGCAACGCCCGCCGACAAGCCGCACACGGTCGACGAGGCTCTGCGCGCCCTGCGCATCTCGGCGGAGCAGAAGGGCGCGACCGGCGTCGCCAACGTCACCTCCGGCCTCGTCACCACCCCGACCCCCAAATGCAACAGCATGGCCCAGGCCATGGGCATCGCCTTCGTTCAGGGGTGAGGTCGCACGGGCTTTGTTCCGCCTCCCACTCGCAACGCTTCTTAGCGTTTCGCTAACCAAATCGTAGGGAGATTGCGGCGATACTCTCGTCAGCTTCTGCTTTGCGCATTTGGATCGCTGCCATGAAGTCCTGTCTCATCGTCGATGACTCGAGCGTCGTGCGCAAGGTTGCCCGCCGCATCCTCGAAGACATCGACTATATCGTCGACGAAGCCGAGGACGGGCAGGAGGCCTTCGACAAGTGCCGCCAGGAAATGCCCGACGCCATCCTGCTCGACTGGCAGATGCCGGTGATGGGCGGCCTCGAATTCCTCAAGCTGCTGCGCGCCTATATCGGCGGCACCACGCCCTATGTGGTGTTCTGCGTCACCGAAAACGACATCGGCCAGATCGCCCTCGCCATGAAGGCCGGCGCCTCCGACTACATGATGAAGCCCTTCGACCGCGACATCCTCGAAGCCAAATTCCTGCCGCAAGCCGAAGACCTCGCCGAAGCCGGCTGACAAGACCGTCGTTCTAGCACAAAAGCCTGCAGTCGGCGCTCCTCTCCCGCGTGCGGGGGAGGGGGACCACGCGTAGCGTGGTGGAGGGGGCGGCCGCTTGCGCCGACGCGTGGGGCCGCCCCCTTCCGTCGGCTGCGCCGCCACCTTCCCCCGCACGCGGGAGAAGGGACCCGACTGTCCCATCGCTGCCGACCCTGCCCACCACATGCCTCCCCGACACCTCTATCCCCCACCGCAGCGTCGATTTCCCCTTCCCTCACAAGCCCCTGCAACAAATCCACCGTCCGCCAATCCACCACCCTCCGCACCGGGTGTACTCTCCACCCCATCCCCTCGCGATTGCGAGATCATGACGAGTGATTGGCGTGGGGAGATCGGTGTGGGTGGGGTGTCGACCCCATCCGGGCCGGTTCTGCCGGGAACCATGGGTGAGCCAATCCTGCACCCAGGGTCCGGGGATCGCTCCGAGGGTGTTGCCATCCGAGGGGCTTGGAGCTGTGGGGCCAACTCGGCAAGACCCCGCACCTCGACGCGGTCCCTGCGCGCCGCAGTCAAGAGGCTGGTCGAAGGCAGGACCTGGTCATAAACCCCGGTCGCGTGGCGAGGCTCCGGTCTCACTACACGCCGTCTACCGGCTCCGGGATCGGAGCCTCGCCATGCCGCATACAGCATGCGGCGCTGCTCTTTGACATCGCCGGTCGGGCCGGCGGAGGTTTCCGCTCGCCCTCAATTCTGGATCGTCGGTCCAGAAAACGAAAACCCCGGGATCGCTGTCCCGGGGTGTCAGGCCTGCCGCAACTGCAGACTGATTTCGATGGAATCTAGGCGACGCTCGATTCCGCGAACACCTCGCCCTCGTCGGGCTCGCGCAGCACATAGCCGCGGCCCCAGACGGTCTCGATGTAGTTCTTGCCGCCGGTCGCGACCGAAAGCTTCTTGCGCAGCTTGCAGATGAACACGTCGATGATCTTGAGCTCGGGCTCGTCCATGCCGCCATAGAGATGGTTGAGGAACATCTCCTTGGTCAGCGTCGTGCCCTTGCGCAGCGAGAGCAGCTCGAGCATCTGGTATTCCTTGCCGGTCAGGTGCACGCGCTGCGCCTGCACCTCCACCGTCTTGGTGTCGAGGTTGACGGTCAGATCGCCGGTCTGGATCACCGATTGCGCATGGCCCTTGGAGCGGCGCACGATGGCGTGGATGCGCGCCACCAGCTCGTCCTTGTGGAACGGCTTGGTCATGTAGTCGTCGGCGCCGAAGCCGAGGCCGCGCACCTTGTCCTCGATGCCGGCGAGGCCGGACAGGATCAGGATGGGAGTCTGCACCTTGGCGACACGGAGCGTGCGCAGCACCTCGTAGCCGCTCATGTCGGGCAGGTTCAGGTCAAGCAGGATGATGTCGTAGTCATACAACTTGCCGAGATCGACGCCCTCTTCACCGAGGTCCGTCGTGTACACATTGAAACTTTCCGATTTGAGCATCAATTCGATGCTCTGCGCCGTCGCGCTGTCGTCCTCAATCAGGAGCACACGCATGCCGTTCCCCTTAAAGTCGTTCCTGCCTGGAACCGGGGAGCAGCCTTTTGACTGCCACCCCTAACCGAACCCTACTGGATATGACTCAAACCTAACCGGCATTAGTTAACAAAGTTTAATTCTGATCCGCAATATGCAAAGCAATTGCTATGGCATCTTAACTAAGGCATTGATTTCAAATGTTAAAACGCGGCAAGGAAACTTAATATTTTAGGTTAAGAAAGGCTTTTAATCGACTCTGTCGACTCATGCTTGTGGGGTTTTGGGCTGTGGAAAAGCCGCGGGCGTCAAGAGGCGCGCAAGGCGGGGCTCAAAGCCCATGGTTAACGCTTTTTGCTTAACGTTCGGTTACGTTCCCACCGATGCGATTCGAGGACAGCCGATGCGGGCCCTGACCGCCGATATCGAGGCGATCGACGAGGTCGAGGTGTTCGGCCGGGTCAAGACGGTGCAGGGGCTGCTGATCGAGGTCGTGGGCCCGGTGCGCGAGCTGCGCGTCGGCGGCCGCGTCAGGATCGACACCACCGGCGGCGGCACGCTGCAGGCGGAAATCATCGGCTTTCGCGACGGCCACGCGCTCTGCCTGCCCTATGGGCCGCTGACCGGCGTGCGGCTCGGCTGCAAGGCGGTGTTCCAGAGCCATGACGGCGCCGTCTATCCCGGCGAGGCCTGGCTCGGCCGCGTGGTCAACGCCAATGGCGAGCCGATCGACGGCAAGGGGCCGATCGCGCGCGGCATCGCCGGCTATCCGCTGAAGCAGCAGCCGCTGCCGGCGCATGAGCGGGCCCGGGTCGGCGCGCCGATGGATCTGGGGGTGCGGGTGATGAACACCTTCACCACCATGTGCGAGGGCCAGCGCATGGGCATCTTCGCCGGCTCCGGCGTCGGCAAGTCGGTGCTGATGTCGATGCTGGTGCGCAACGCCACCGCCGACGTCGCCGTGGTCGGGCTGATCGGCGAGCGCGGCCGCGAGGTGCAGGAATTCATCACCGAATATCTGGGCGAGGCCGGACTCAGGCGCGCCGTCGTGGTGGTCGCCACCTCCGACGAAGCGGCGCTGATGCGGCGGCAGGCGGCGTATCTGACGCTTACCCTCGCCGAATATTTCCGCGACCAGGGGCAGCGCGTGCTGTGCATGATGGACAGCCTCACGCGCTTTGCCATGGCGCAGCGCGAGATCGGCCTCGCCATCGGCGAGCCGCCGACCGCCAAGGGCTATCCGCCGACGGTGTTCACCGAATTGCCGCGGCTGCTCGAGCGGGCCGGGCCGGGGCTGGTGAATTCGGGCAGCATTACGGGTCTATTTACCGTTTTAGTCGAAGGTGATGACCACAATGAACCCATTGCAGATGCCGTGCGCGGCATCCTCGACGGGCACATTGTGATGGAGCGGGCCATTGCCGAACGGGGACGTTATCCCGCCGTCAATGTGCTGAGATCCATCTCGCGCACGATGCCTGGATGCGTCCCTACCGCGGTGCGGCCGGTCCTCCAGAAGGCGCGGGAGTTCATGTCGGTGTTCGCCGACATGGAGGAACTGATCCGGCTGGGGGCTTACCGGAAGGGATCGGATCCGCAGGTCGATCGCGCCATCGCTCTCAACCCCGCCTTCGAGGCCTTTCTGGGCCAGCAGCGGGAAGAGCGAACCAGTATCGCCGATGGCTACACCATGCTGGAGGCGATCCTGGACAAGGCGGGGAAATGACCCAGTACGTGGTCAATGACTTGAATGTGTAAGGAGTACAAGTCATGAAGTCGCGCAGCGAGAGCCTGATCCGGCTCAAGAAATTCCAGGTCGACGAGAAGCGTCGCCAGGTTGCGCAGATCGAGATGATGGTTGCCGATTTCGAGCGCATGGCCGCCGAGCTCGACCAGCAGATCGAAATCGAACAGCAGAAGACCGGCATCTCCGATGTCGCGCATTTCGCCTATTCCACCTTCGCCAAGGCGGCGATGGCGCGGCGCGACAATCTGCTGGCGTCGGCCGCCGACATGCGCGACCAGCTCGAGGGGGCGCAGGACGCGCTCGCCGAGGCGGTCGAGGACCTCAAGAAGGTCGAGCTGCTCGACCAGCGCGAGCATGGCCGGGAGATGGCGGAAGAGGCCAAGGCCGAGCAGGCCGATTACGACGAGATCGGCCGGCTGCGGCATCGCCGCTGACATCGCTGCCCTGGCGATCCGATACGGGGCGCCGCCGGCGCCCTTTGCCGCTCAGTACGTCTTCATCGTGCGGTGCCGGATGCCGCTGATCTCGATCTCGTCGCCATAGGCCACGAAGCCGAGCTTTTCGTAGAGGCCGACCTTGTCGAGCTGGGCGGTGAGGGCGAAGCGCGTCTCGCCCGCGCCGCGCGCCAGATGCAGGGCGTGCAGCATCATCGCCCTGGCGATCCCCTGGCCCCGACGTTCGCGCCGCACCGCGACCCGGCCGAACTTGGTGTGCTCTGGCAATTTCTGCAGGCGCAACGTGCCGACGACGTCGCCATCGGCAATCGCCACCACGTGCACCGCGGTCGCGTCATGGGCGTCCCGCTCGATCGCCTCCGGTACGTTCTGCTCGAGCACGAACACCTCATGGCGCAGCGCCAAGGCGAGCCGGCCCAGATCGGAGGCAATCGGTACGGCGACAATCAGCGGCAGGGGCATGGCAGGGTCCGGCGGAAACGGCCTGCGACCTCAGCATTGCCGGACGCAAAAAGAAAGGGTCCATGCGATTGCATGGACCCAGGGGTCAGGGAGGGCGCGGCGGTTACATTGCCGCCGAGCTGCTGGCCGGAGCGGTCGACTCCGGAGCGGGTGTCATCGTGTCCGAGGCCGGGGCGTTGGACGCGCCGGGCTGGTCGTCGACGGTCTTGAAGTCCGGCGCGTTGGTCAAATCGTCCTTGCTGGCGTTGAGCACGAAGCGTTCGGTGTTGTCGGCGGCGACGACCCATTGCAGCGCCGAATAGTCCACCGCGACCTGCTTTTCGCCGATGCCGAGGAAGCCGCCGACGCCCAGCACGACCGCGGCGATGGTGCCGTCTTCGTTCACGACGATGTCGCTGATCTTGCCGAGGTTGTTGGCGTCTGCCGCGGTGCCGTCATAGACCGGCGAGCCGATGATCTTGCTGGCTAGGCGGTCGGTGTCGACTCGCGTGTAGCCAGACAGGATGTCGACCGGCTGGCGCGGCGCCGGGGTGGCCATCATGGACGACTCCATCGAGCTTGCCGTCGACATCTGCGACGACATCGCCGAGCTTTCCATCGCCGATGACGGCATCGCCGACGTGTCGGCCGGAGTGGACGAGGTGTCGGCCGGGGTCGAGGCGGAGGTGTCGGCCGGTGCGGACGAGCTTTCCATGGCCGATGAGGAGGCCATCGAGGCATCCGCGGACGAAGAGGATTGCGCAAACGCGCCGCCGATCAGCAGGGCGGTCAAAGCCGTGCCGGTCATCAAAAGCCGGATCATTGGTTTCTCCTAATTTTTGGCTGCCGCAGGGCAGGGTCCAAATTGACAACTTTCTGCGGCGGGAGCTGTTCCAAGGAATTTTTGTGGAACCCGATCGACTTCTTCTGCTGCGTCGGCGATGAGAATTTCATGCTAGGGTGACGCTCGTGTTCCTTTCGGTCTTCGACATCTTCAAGGTTGGCATTGGACCCTCGTCGTCGCACACGATGGGGCCGATGCTCGCTGCGGCGCGGTTTCTCGAACTGGTGTCGTCGCGGCCGTTGCCGCCCGAGCCGCTGGCTCTGGGCTGCCGGCTCTATGGCTCGCTGGCCTATACGGGGGAGGGGCACGGCACCATCCGCGCCGTGCTCTGCGGGTTGTGCGGCATGGTGCCGGCGAGCTACGACCGCGCAATGGCCGATGCGGCCCTGGCCGAGCTGGCGGTATCGGAAACCGTAAGGTTGCCGAATGGCCGGCAGGTGCATCTCAGCCCGCATGCAGTGACGGTGGAGAAGGGCCACAGGCTGCCGGCCCATCCCAATGGAATGACATTCGTTCTGAGCGCGGACGAGGGTCGGGAGGTCGCAGCCGAAAGCTACTATTCGATCGGCGGCGGCTTCGTGCTCACGGCCGAGGAAATGGCTGCCGGGCCGCTCAAGCCCAGCGATGCGGGTGTGCCGTATCCGTTCGACACGGCGGCCCAGATGCTGCAGATGGGTGAGGCCGCAGGCCTCAGCATCGCGGCGATGAAGCGCGCCAACGAGATCGCCGACGGCAGCGGCGATCTCGATGGACGGCTGATGGCGATCTGGGACGTGATGTACCGCTGCATCGATCGCGGCCTCAACTCCGATGGCGTGCTGCCGGGCGGGCTCAACGTGCGGCGCCGGGCCAAGGGTCTCAACGACAAGCTGCATTTGCGCGCCGGCAGCAACGACGCGCCGCTGCATTCGGCGGTCGACTGGCTGCAGGCCTATGCCATGGCGGTCAACGAGGAGAACGCCGCCGGCGGGCAGGTGGTGACGGCGCCGACCAATGGTGCGGCGGGCGTCATCCCGGCGGTGATCCGCTACTATCTCGACCTGGTGCCGGGCGCGTCGCGAGAGCGGGTGCCCGACATGCTGCTGACCGCAGCGGCGATCGGCGGGCTGATCAAGTACAATGCCTCGATCTCGGGGGCGGAGGTCGGCTGCCAGGGCGAGGTCGGCTCCGCGTCGGCGATGGCCGCCGCCGCGCTTTGCGCCGTGCTCGGGGGCAGCAACATGCAGATCGAAAATGCCGCGGAAATCGCGCTCGAGCATCATCTGGGCATGACCTGCGATCCGGTGCGCGGCCTGGTGCAGGTGCCGTGTATCGAACGCAATGGCATGGGCGCGGTGAAGGCGGTCGCCGCCGCATCCCTGGCCGCGCTGGGCGACGGCAAGCACATCGTGCCGCTCGATGCCGCGATCGAGACGATGCGGCAGACCGGCCGCGACATGGACGAACGCTACAAGGAAACCAGCCTCGGCGGTCTGAGCGTCAGCCTGCCGGAGTGCTGATCTAGAAGCCCAGCATGTCCTTGAGGAACATCAAATCGACACCGATGGCGCCGATCGCCGTTGCCGCATACCAGGGCGCCAGCAGTACCCAGGCGATTATCCGGCCGGCGCTCCAGGCGCGTCGTTCCCGGGGCTCGTCATAGCCGTCGAGGCGAGACGTGCGCAGGTTCTGGTTGCTGGCCGGTCTGGGCCGGAGCCGAGGGCGCTCAGGAGCGTCCGGTTCCACCGTAGGTATGGCGACGATCGGGCGTATGGGCGGCCGCGGCGCTTCGCCGGCGGGCCCGGGGCCACGTGCGGCTTCTGAGGCAAGGCGAGCTGCATCCTCCCGGTAAAAACCCCCGGTGGTCTTGGGTTTGACGTCCGACACTTCCGCCCCGACGCAGTCCGCCACTGGCATTCAATGAATCATCGGCACGGCCATTAGTAAACCCGGGGGCTTGTGTGCAATTGCTGCTAATCCACTACTTCGCGCATCCGGCGCCTCACGGGGCTGGCCGATTGATCGGGATCGGACCGTCGGGACCGGGGACGGTCCATGGCGCAGAGCCCGCTGCGAGCACGGTTTTCTGGATGAAGCCGAGCTTGGCGACGACGTGCGGCGTGAGCACGAACGGATAGGCATCGTGCTGCCCCACAGCCCTGTTGAGGTTGTTGATAAGTGAGCTCAGCGGCACCCAGTGTGCGAACAATTCGCCCATCGAGGCGAGCCGGTAGGGGTCGAAATCGATGCGTGTCCGCAGTTCCCCGACCACGTCGACATGGGGGGCGAGACGCACGCCAAAGGCCGCCGCCATCTCAGTTGTGTCGATTATGTGCAGGTGGTGCGCCCACGTCTCCGCCCAGTCCTCCCAGGGATGCGCGGTGGCGTAGGCTGAAATGAAATTCTGCTGCCAATTGGCGGGGGCGCCGGTTTCGTAGTGGCGCTGCAGGGCGGCCGCATAGTCCGCCCGCTCATCGCCGAACAGGGTGCGAAACTCGTCCAGCGCCGGCGTGTTGGCGATCAGCAGGTCCCAATAATAGTGCCCGATCTCGTGACGGAAATGGCCGAGCAGCGTCCGGTAGGGCTCGTTCATCTGCAGGCGACGGCGCTCGCGCTCGGCATCGTCGGCTTCCCCCAGCGCCAGGGTGATGATGCCGCTATCGTGTCCGGTCAGCACCGGGTGTGGCGCGGCCTCCTCCGCCAGGAATTCGAAACGGAGGCCGTGCACGGGGTCCTCACTGCGCGTGGCAAGGGGCAGGTTGAGCCGAAGCAGTGAATAGATCAGCCGCTTCTTGGCGCGTTCGATGATGCGCCAGTTCTCGAGGTTCCGGGCGCTGTCCATCGGCGGGACGATGCCGTTGTGGCGGCAGGCGCGGCAATAGGGATCGGCGCCAGGCTGGTCTTCGACCAGCCAGTTGCAGGCGCCGAAGCCGGCATTGGCGCAATAGACGAAACGTCTGCCGGGCAGGGCCGGCGCGTGGAAATGGCCGCCGCCCTCGTCTTCCAGCGACACCAGCATGTTGGCGTCCGGCCAATAGCCCAGCGTATGGCCGCACTTCTCGCAGACGATGTTCTCGAAATAGAGGACATTGTCGCAATGGTCGCAGCGGAAAAGCTTCATCGATGTCCCCGGTTCACCCGCTGAAAACGCCTGGACCGCATGTCTTCGTTCCGCCGATTGGCGCTTCTTTAGGAAAATCGGTGTCAGGATACTGCATTCACAGGGAGTCCGGCGATGCCGCTGACGCGCTTTCACGACCTGCGGCCTGGCCTCGCCCGGGCGGTGCTGGCGGTATTTGCCGCCGTCACCCTGCTGCTGGTGCTGCAGGCGCTGTCGATCGTGGAACCGCAGCAGGCCGCTGCCGATCGCAAGGGCGACCTCTATATGTACAGCCAGGTGGTCGAGCGCCTGAAGGCCGGGGAACCCTATTATCAGGCGCTGCACACCGAACTGGTCGACGGCGGGTACGGCCTGCAGTCGGTGTTCAACTGGCGGCCGCCCTTCTTCCTGTCGGCGCTGGCGCTGTCGCCGTCGTGGCTGCTGTCGCAGGGCGTGCTGCTGGCGCTGGCGCTGGCCGGGCTGGTGCTGGGGCGACGCCTCGTCTCGGACGTGCAGAGCCTTTGGCTCAAGGTCCTGCTCAGCGCTATGTTCGTGTTCAGCCTGCTGTCGGCCGCAGCGCCGCAGGCCGAGTTGATGTGCGAGCTCTACGCCGGCGCCCTGATCCTGATTTCGGTGTCCGCCTACGGCCAGAAACTGCCTTGGCTCGGCTTCGCCGCCGCGGTGCTGGCGCTGCTGGTGCGGGAGCTGACGGTCGTCTACGCGCTGGTTTGCGTCGGGCTCGCGGTCCGCGACCGGCGCTGGCGTGAGGTCGCGGCATGGGCGGGAGCGCTGGCACTGTTCCTGCTCTATTATGGCTGGCATGCCCAGATGGCGATGTCGACGGTGGGCCCGAGCGATACCGCCTATCGCGATGGCTGGCTGCAGTTCCAGGGCATGGCGTTCGACATCGTCACGGCGCATTTCAACGGCCTGCTGATGCTGCTGCCGTTCTGGGTCAGCGCGCTGCTGCTGGCGCTGGCGGTGCTGGGGCTCCTGGCCTGGCCGGCGGCCGCGGCGGAGCGTGTGCTGCTCGCGGTGCTCGCCTATCTCGCGGTCTTCGCCATCGGCGGCAAGCCGTTCAACAGCTATTGGGGCGCGCTCTATACGCCGCTGCTCTGCTTCGGCATCGCCTGGGCGCTGCCGGCGCTGCGCGACCTGCTGCAGGCGGCCTCGCGCCGTCCGGCGCTGCAGGGCTAGACCGCTCCAACGGTCCTGAGGCGCACTCGCGGGTGCACTTCGTTCTGGCTCATCACCACGGTCTGCGGCCGGAAGCGCTCGATGATGACGCGGACGTGCGGGCGCACCGAGGGCGAGGTGATCAGTACCGGCAATTCGCCCATCTGCGCGGCGTTCTCAAAACCCTGCTGGATGTTGAGGATGAACTGCTGCAGCCGTGACGGCGCCATTGCCAGATGGCGGTCGGCGCCATCGCCCACCATCGCCTCGGCGAATTCGCGCTCCCATTGCGGCGACAGCGTCAGCAACGGCAAATTGCCGTCGGGCCCGAGATTGGCGGCGCAAATCTGGCGGGCGAGGCGCGAGCGCACGTGCTCGGCGATCATCTGCGTGGTGCGGTTGCCGCCGGCGATCTCGGCGATGCCTTCGAGGATGGTCGGCAGGTCGCGGATCGAGATGCGCTCGCTCAGCAGATGCTGCAGCACGCGCTGGATGCCCGACACCGAAATCTGCGACGGGATGATGTCCTCGAGCAGCTTCTGCTGCTCCTTGCTCATGCCGTTGAGCAGGGTCTGCACATTGGCGTAGCTCAGGAGGTCGGCGACGTTGGCCTTCAGCACCTCGGTCAGATGCGTCGAGATCACCGTCGAGGGATCGATGATCGAATAGCCCTTGAGCTCGGCCTCGTCGCGCAGCGCCGGCTCGATCCAGGTGGCGGGCAGGCCGAAGGTGGGTTCGGTGGTGTGATAGCCGGGCAGGGTGATCTCCTTGCCCATCGGGTCCATCACCATCAGCTGGTTGGCGTAGATGCGGCCCTTGCCGGCTTCGACCTCCTTGATCTTGACCATGTAGTCGTTGGGCTCGAGCTGCATGTTGTCGAGGATGCGCACCGGCGGCATGACGAAGCCGAGCTCGGTGGCGAGCTGGCGGCGTAGCGCCTTGATCTGCTCGGTCAGCCGGTCCGAGCCGGTCTCGTCTTCCTTCACCAGGCTCAGCAGGCCATAGCCGAGCTCGAGCTTCAGTTCGTCGATCTTGAGGCTGTCGGCGATCGGCACCTCGTCGGCCGGCTTGGCGCCGGCCTTGGCGGTCATCGTCTCGGCCGCGGCCAGCGCCGCCGCTGCGGCTTTCTTGCCGGTCGAGCGGAAGGCGAGGTAACCGATGCCGCCGGCGAGCGCCAGGAAGGGCAGGATCGGCATGCCGGGCAGGAACGCCATGACGCCGATCACCGCCGACGACATGCCGAGCGCCTTGGGATAGCTGGTGAACTGCGCCACCAGCGCCTTATCGGCCGAGCCGAGCACGCCGGCCTTGGAGACCAGCAGGCCCGCCGCCGTCGAGACGATCAGCGACGGGATCTGGCTGACGAGGCCGTCGCCCACGGTCAGCAGCGTGTAGTTGTTGCCGGCTTCCTGGAAGCTCAGCCCCTGCTGCAGCACGCCGATCACCATGCCGGCGATGATGTTGATGAAGGTGATCAGGAGGCCGGCGATGGCGTCGCCGCGCACGAATTTGCTGGCGCCGTCCATGTTGCCGAAGAAGGCGCTCTCGGCCTCGAGCGTCTTGCGGCGTTCGCGGGCGGTGGCCTCGTCGATCAGGCCAGCGCTCAGATCGGCGTCGATCGCCATCTGCTTGCCGGGCATGGCGTCGAGGTTGAAGCGCGCCGCGACCTCGGCGATGCGGCCCGAGCCCTTGGTGATGACGATGAAGTTGACGATGATCAGGATCGCGAACACCACGACGCCGATTACGAAATTGCCGCGCATCACGAAGCTGCCGAAGGCTTCGATGACGTGGCCGGCGGCGTCCGGGCCGTTGTGGCCGTTGGCGAGGATCAGTCGGGTGGTGGCGAGGTTGAGCGCCAACCGCATCATGGCGGCGATCAGCAGCACGGTCGGAAACGACGAGAATTCGAGCGGCGTCTGGATGAAGAGCGCCGTCATCATGATCAGGACCGAAAATACGATCGAGATCGCCAGCAGGATGTCGAGCAGGAACGGCGGCAGCGGCAGGATCAGGACGACGATGATCGCCATGACGCCGATGGCGAGTCCGATATCGGTCGAGCGCAGCAGCCGGTTGAGGTCGCCGAGCGAGGGCAGGCGGAAGCCGGCCCGCGGGGCAGGGGCGTTGGTCAGGTCAGCCACGGCCCACCTCGGACATCAGTGGAGGGGCTGGGTGGGGGCAGAGTGCATCCAGCTTCAGGACAGTCACTAGGCGCTCTTCCGCACTTCGCCGGGGCCCGGCACGTGCGTGCCTTCGTCGGCGTACTGGTTGAGCTTGTTGCGCAGCGTGCGGATCGAAATGCCGAGGATGTTGGCGGCGTGCGTGCGGTTGCCGAGCACGTGGTCGAGCGTTTCGAGGATCAAATCGCGCTCGACGTCGGCCACGGTGCGGCCCACCATGGAGCGCGAGATCGACTCCGCCACCTGCGCGGCCTGCGTCGCCAGCGACGCGGTGCGGACGACATCGGAGAGGCCGGCGCCGTCGGGCATGACGATCGCTTCGGGTCCGATCTCGCTGCCCTGCGACAGCAGCACAGCGCGATGCAGCGTGTTTTCGAGCTCGCGGACATTGCCGGGCCAGGGTGCGGCGAGCAGCGCCTGCCGGGCCGCGGGCGACAGCGCACGGCCGGGAAGGCCGTTGGCCTTGGCGTATTTGTCGACGAAATGGTCCGACAGCGCGGCGATGTCGCCCGGGCGGTCGCGCAGCGGCGGCAATTTCAGGTTCACGACGTTGAGGCGGAACAGCAGGTCTTCGCGGAAGCTGCCATTGCGCACCGCCTCGCCGAGGTTGCGGTTGGAGGTGGCGATGATGCGGATGTCGACCGGCACCGGCCGGGTGCCGCCGACGCGGTCGATCAGCCGCTCCTGGATGGCGCGCAGGAGCTTGGCCTGCAGCCGCACATCCATTTCGGAGATTTCGTCGAGCAGGAGCGTTCCGCCCGAAGCCTCCTCGAACTTGCCGATGCGGCGGCCGATGGCGCCGGTGAAGGCGCCCTTCTCGTGGCCGAAAAGCTCGCTCTCCAGCAGGTTCTCAGGAATGGCGGCGCAATTGACCGAGATGAAGGCGCGGCTGGCGCGCTTCGACTTGGAGTGCAGGTACTTCGCCATCACCTCCTTGCCGGTGCCGCTCTCGCCGGTGATCAGCACCGAGGCGTCGGACGGGGCGATCTGCTCGGCCAGATGCACGACGCGCGCCATGGCCGGGTCGCGGAACAGGAAGTCGGTGCTTTCGCGCGCCACGGCGGCGATCACCGCCGCGATCAGCTCGGCGTCCGGCGGCAGCGGGATATATTCCTTGGCGCCGGCGCGGATGGCGTTCACGGCGGCGGCGGCATTGGTTTCGGTGCCGCAGGCGACCACCGGAATGTGGATGCGCTCGGCCTCGAGCCCGGCGATCAGGCCGGGAATATCGACCATCACATCGACCAGCAGCAGGTCGGCGCCCTTGCCGCTCCTGAGGCTCGCGAGGGCGATGTCGATGGTGGCCGCATGGGCGACCTTGGCGCCCCCTTGCATGGCAAGTTTGGTGGCTTCCGAGAGCTGGCCTTCGAGAGCGCCGATGATCAATAGTCGCATGCTGCGCTCCTAGGCTGCCTTGACGATTTCGGTCATGGTGACGCCGAGCCGGTTCTCGACGAGCACGATCTCGCCGCGGGCGACGAGCCGATCGTTGATGTAGATTTCCACCGCCTCGCCGACCTGGCGGTCGAGCTCGACCACGGTGCCGATGTCCATCTTCAACAGGTTCGCGACCGGAATCTTGGCGCGGCCGAGGACCACCGACACGCGGACGGGAACGTCGAATACGGCCTCGAGATCGCCGGCGGCGCGTTCGACGATCTGCGAGGGACCGCCACGGTCGGGCGGAGCCATCTCCTCGAGGCCGAGGTCGCCGGATTCGTTGCTCATTGCTCGGGTCCTTCGACAAGTGCGTGGGAATGGCCGCCATGCGCGGCAACATAGGAGGCGACACGGCGGTCGATCTCGGCTTCGAGCGCCGCCCGGTCGCGGGCGATGCCGCCATCCACCCATTCGAGCCGCGCGTCGCCGGTCGCCTGGTCGGGATCGCCGAGCACCACGAGCCGTCCGGTGAAGCCGGAGGTGGCGATGCGGGCGGCGGCGATCTCGCGAACGGCCTCGGCCAACTCCGGGGCACAGCGGATGACGAGGTGCGGAACGGCGTCGAGCGAGGCCAGGCACTCGGCGATCAGCGCTTCGATCTCGGCGGTGGGCTGCGCCGCCACGAGGCTCGAAGCCAGTTTCTTGCCGATGACGGCGGCGAGGTCCGCGGCTTCGGCCAGCGTCTGCCGGCGATGGTCGTCGAGCGCGGCGTTCAGCGCGGCGGCGTGGTCGGCGAGATGCTCGGCGGCCGCGGCGAGGCGTTCGGCAGCCTTCACCACGGCGTTGCGCTCGCCCTCGGCGAGGCCGTCGCGATAGCCCTCGGCGCGGGCGTTGGTGACGATGCTGGCGAGAGCGCTCTCGGTGAGCACCGAATTGCGCTCCTGCCGATGGCCGAGATCGAGGTCGAAGCGGAATTTTGCGGGGGCCGCCGTCATCCGATCATCTCCTCATCGGCCTTGCCTTTGTTGAGGACGATTTCGCCGCGCGCCGCCATGTCCTTGGCGAAGGACACCAGCCGGCTCTGAGCCTCGTCGACGTCCTTGAGGCGCACCGGCCCCATGGCTTCCATGTCGTCGCGCAGCAGCTTGCCGGAACGGGTCGACATGTTGGCGAAGAAGAATTCCTTCACCGCGTCGTTGGCGCCCTTGAGGGCCAGCGCCAGCTCCTTCTTGTCGACCTTGGAGAGCAGCGCCTGGATGGCCGAAGGATCGAGCCGCGACAAATCCTCGAAGGTGAACATCAGCGCCTTGATGCGCTCGGCGCCGTCGCGGTCGCTTTCCTCGAGATTGGTGATGAAGCGCGCTTCGGTCTGGCGGTCGAAGGCGTTGAAGATTTCCGCCATCTGCTCGTGGCTGTCGCGGCGCTTGGAGTGCGACAGCGTCGACATGAATTCGGTACGCAGCGTCGATTCGATCTTTTCGAGGATTTCCTTCTGCACCGGATCGAGGCTCAGCATGCGCTTGACCACATCCATGGCGAGCTCTTCGGGCAGCACCGCCAGCACTTTGCTCGCGTGCTCGGTGGAGATCTTGGACAGGACGACCGCTATGGTCTGCGGGTATTCGTTCTTGAGGTAGGAGGCGAGCACGTCCTCCTGCACGTTGGAGAGCTTCTCCCACATGTTGCGGCCGGCAGGGCCGCGGATTTCCTCCATGATCGCATCGACGCGATCGGGCGGCAGGAACGACAGCAGCAGGCGCTGCGTGGTGTCGGAATTGCCTGCGACGGTGCCGTTGGCCGAGATGTGGGTGACGAACTCCGCGAACAGCGAGTCCAGCATCTCCTGGGTGATCGGGCCCATGCGCACCATGGTGCGCGACAGCACCTTGATCTCCATCTCGTCGAGCTCTTCGAGGATGGGCTTGCCGAAATCGGGGCCGAGCGAGAGCAGCAGCACCGCGGCCTTCTCGTCGCCGGAGAGCTCGCGATGCTGGGCGTCGCCGCCGATCACGAGCTGGCGACGCATCCCCTGGTCGATGCTGGGAGCGGCGGTGGCGACGCTGGTTCCGGCCATGGGCTAGCTCACACTGCGCTCGACAGCCAATCGCGAACGATCAGCGCGGCCTGCTTGGGGTTGTCCTGGACCAGGCTGCCGACGGTCTTGAGCGTCTGGGCCTGTGCTGCGCCCTGGGTCTTGGCGTCCTTCATCCAGCCCGGGATCATCGGCGGCGATGCCGCGTCGTCGCGAACGAGCTCGCTCGCAGGAACCATGGTTGCCGGTGCGCCGGGTACGGCCGGGGCAGGTGCGCCGACCTCGGCGCTGATCGGCAGGGCGAGCGGCTGCGTCTCGGGAGACAGCACGCGCTTGAGCAGCGGGCGCATCACGAAGAACACCAGGGCGAGGGCGATGATCAGCGTCACCAGCATCTCGGCGCCGTTGATCAGGTCGTCGCGGGTGAAGTCGAAGAGGCCGGGCCCGGAGGTGCCCTGCACGGTTGGCGTCGGGCCCTGCGCGAACTGCAGGTTGGCGACGGTGATCTGGTCGCCGCGCTTGTCGTCGAAGCCGATTGCCGACTGCACCAGCGACTTGATCTGGTCGAGCACCGCCTGGTCGCGGGGAGTGTATTTCGAGTTGCCCTGCGGGTCGGTGGTGTAGGTGCCGTCGACCAGTACCGCGACCGAGAGGCGCTTGATGGCGCCGGGGTCGGTCATTTCGGTCTGGCTGACGTTGGAGATTTCGTAGTTGGTGGTCTCCTTGTCGGTCGAGCCCTGCTCGCTGGTGCCGGCGGCGGCGCTCGATGCGTTGCTGTTGGCGCCCGGCAGCTGCGTCGAGGCGCTCACCTGGCCGCTGTTGTTGCTGGCGTCGGTGGAGTTGTTGGCGACACTCTCGGTCTGCGTCGAGCGGACCACCTGGCCGTTGGGATCGAAGGTCTGCGCGGTCTTGGTGACGCGCGTCATGTCGAGGTCGGCGCTGACCTCGACGCGGGCGCGTCCGTCGCCAACGATGTTGGCGAGCAGCCCCTCGATGCTGGTGCGCAGCCGGTTCTCGAGGCCGGTCTTGCGTTCGTCGGCCTCGCCGGCGAGCACCGTCGAATCGTCGCCGTCGCCGACGCCGGCCGCAAGCAGGTTGCCGGTATCGTCGGCGATGGTCACGCGATTGGGCGTCAGCCCCTCGACCGCCGAGGCGACGAGGTGCTGGATGGCGCGGATTTCCTCGTTCGAGAGCTGGCCGCGGACGGACACCACGATCGAGGCGGTGGGGTCCTTCTTGTCGCGCGAGAACAGGGCGCGCTCCGGCAGCACCAGATGCACGCGGGTCGATTTGATGCGCGCCAACGACGAGATGGTGCGCGCGAGCTCACCTTCGAGGGCGCGCACATTGTTGATGTTCTGTACGAAGCTGGTGGCGCCCAGGGTGTTCTGCTGGTCGAAGATTTCGTAGCCAACCTGCCCCTTCTTGGGCAGTCCGTTCTCCGCCAATTGCATGCGGATGCTGGTGATCTGGTCGCGGGGAACCAGGATCGTATCCCCATCCCCCCGGATCTCGTTGGGGATGTTCTGCTTCTGCAGTTCGCCGACGATGGCCGAGGAATCCTCGAAGGAGAGGCCCGTGTACAGCGGCGCCATCTGCGGCGTCGAGGCGCGCATGATGAGAAAGGCGAAGAAGCCGAGCATCAGCACGGCCACCACGGCCATGGCTGCGATCCGCTGCAGACCCAGGCGGTTGAAGAGCTGTAGTACGTCCACTAGACCGACCCGCCGAATGCCCCCGGGTCCGGAACGCTTGGCCGAACCCATAGGCAAAAATTACCTAGCGGATGGTAAAGAAGGTCTTAACGCACCGTTGCGCCTTGCAACGAACAGGCAGGTCTTGCCGATCAGGGTGAAGAAAGGGTGACGCAGAAACGAACGCGCCAGGCAGCGAGGCCGGGCGCGCAGAACTGGCAAGGCGAGAGGCTCAGCCTTCGCGGTAGTGCTGGATCCAGGTGGTGCGCAGGCCGGCGAGGCCGTGCTTGTCGATGGCCGCCTGCCAGTTGAGGAACTCGTCGACGCTCAGCGTATAGCGGGCGCAGGCTTCCTCGAGCGACAGCAGTCCGCCGCGGACGGCGGCAACCACTTCGGCCTTGCGGCGAATCACCCAGCGGCGCGTGTTCTTGGGCGGGAGGTCGGCAATGGTCAACGGACTTCCGTCCGGACCAATGACGTACTTCACGCGGGGACGCATTTGGACGGTCATTTTACTCACTGACTCAACCTGACCTGAAGTCGAGCCTAGCGGATCGCGCTTAAAATTTGCCTAAGCTAGTGTCTACAAGACGTTAAGGATGCACCCCGTCTGCGAATGGAAATGCTTAGGAATCAGCGGTTTGCACGACCAGCCGCATTCGGCGCAGGGCTGGCGATCATGGCGGTTCCGCGGCAGGGTTAACCGAGCGTTACGAGGCGGTACGGACCGAGGTGACGCCGGACAGATTGAGGCGCGCCTTGCCCACCAGAAGCACCGGCTCGCTGCCGGTGAAGTCGACGCCGGTGACGGTGCCGGTGGTCTCGGTCGAGACGTTGATGGTCTTGCCCTCGGCCGTTACCGCCTGCATCGAGATCGTGTAGGTGCCATCGGGCTTGACGTTGCCCTGGTTGTCCTTGCCGTCCCAGGTGAAGGTGCCGGCGCCGGCCTTCATGCTTCCCTGCTCGCTGTAGACGGTGTTGCCGTTCTCGTCCTTGACGTTGACGGTGACGGTGGAGGCATCGCTCACGGAGAACTGCCACTGCGCCTGGCCATTGACCAGCTCGGAGCGCACGCCGGAGGCAGTCACGGTCTTGCCGATGTAGTTCACGGCGTTGGAATTGGTGGTGTTGGCGTTGGCCTGGACCAGCGACGACAGGAAGTCGTTGGTCTTGAGTTGCTGCTCGACGCCGGAGAATTCCACCAATTGCTGGGTGAACTGATTGGTGTCGAGCGGATCGAGCGGGTTCTGGTTCTTGAGCTGCGTGGTCAAAAGCTGCAGGAACGTGTCGAAATTGTTGGCGATCGTCGTCCGGTCGACGACGCTCGAGGACGAAGATGAAGACGAGGAACCAACGCCGCTGACGGTCATGATGCGATCCTACACGAACAGGTTGACGCCGCCGGCAGAGGCGACGCCGCGATAAAGCGTGACTGAGGGAATGGCGGAAGATGCGATGGCGTCGTCGACCGAGTCCGGGGCAAGCGCGAAGCGCGACCCCGATGAATTGCCGTCGTCTGGCCGCCGGTCGCCGCCCATCATGCCGGCGAAGGGGTTTTGCCGCAGCGAGAATTCGAGGTTGGTCTTGGCGCCGTCGAGGCCGGCCTGGCTTAGGGCCTTTTCGAGCGAGCCACGGTCGCGCTGGAACATGTCGAGAGTCTCGGACCGCTCGACGGTCAGGCGGGCATTGATGTTGCCGGAGGCATCGACGTGCATCTTCACGTCGACGCGGCCGAGCTCGGGCGGATCGATGCGAATGGAGAAGCGCGACTGGCCCTGATGCATCTGGCGCATCATCTCGAAGGCAACTTGCGCCATGTTGATAGGCGTGGCGGCGGCCTGGTAGGCGGCCGGCAGGATGCGCGGGGATGCCTGCGCGGCGGGAGCGCCGACTGCATTGGCATTGGGCTGCGTCGTCCCCGTCGGGTCGGACTTGGCGTCGGCCTGCGTGGTGGTCGCGGCGATGACCTTCGCCTCCGCTTTCACGGCGTCGTCGTGCGAGTTGTCGGCCGGCTTGGTGGCTTCGGCGGTTTTGGCTGGCCGAGAGGTGGCCGCTGCGGGCGCCGAGACGGTGGGCTGGGGCGGCGGGTCGAGCGTTGCCGATTGCGTGCCGGTCGCCACGGTCGGGGGCGCCTGCAATTGTGTGCTGGCGGCGATCTGCGGGGTTGGCGACGTGGCGGCCGTGGTTGGCTTGGCGTCCAGCAGCGATCGGACGATCGTGTCGAGGGTGGTCGCGCCGGTGTCGTCGGGCGTCGTCAATTGCGCAAGCACGGTGGGGTCGGCTTCCGCGCCGTTGAGCTTTTGGGTCAGTGCCGCGAGTTTTTGCGCGATGTCGGGGGCCGAGGCGGCAATTGCCGTGCCAAGCTCGGAAATCTGGCTCGCGAGCTGCGCAATCGCCGGCAGCGGCGGGGCCGTGGCCGCGCTGGCGGACGAGGCGGTATCGGTGTCGGCGGTGGTCGTCGGAGCGATAGGCAGCTGGATGCCGAGGCTGGCGAGAAGTTGCGCGATCTGGTCGGACGGGGCCGTAGCCGGCTTAGCATCGGCCTGCGGGCCGTCGGTGCTGGGGGCGTTGGATTTTCCGCCCTTGAGGGCCGCGAGTGGGTCGAAGGTCGCCGCGGGAGAGGTGGCTGTCGCGGTCGGTGACGGCGTGCCGATCAGCGCCGCCAGCGCATCTGCGGTGTCGCCGAGCTTTTGCAGCACTTGCGGGTCCGGCCGGCCGCCATTCGCCACCTGCTGCTGGAGCGTCTTGAGTTCGGCGGCGAGCTGGGCGAGCAGCACGTTGGGCCCGGGTGCGCCGGTGGCCTTGCGGGCCTGGACGTCGAGGAGATTGGACGTGGATGGCGCGCCGATGGTGTTACCGCTGGTCGCGCTGGTGGTCGTTGCCTGGGCGGCCGAGCCGGTGAGCAATTGATCGACCAGCGCCGCCAGGAAGCCGAGGGGGTTGGCGTCCTGCGCTGAGCCCGACGCCGACGTGGCCACGCCACCACCCGGCGCGGTGGAGCCGCTGGTGGTGCTGGGGCCGGTGTAGGCGATGGTCAGGTGCGTCGACAGTTCGACCTCGGTGGACGGAATGCGCCACCGGCAGCGATGCAAGCCTGATGCCAGTTGCTGAAAGTCAGCAATTTCAAGGTTTTGAGCGCCGCGGCGAGGCTGCCGGGCCCGGCAAGTCCGGCCGGTCGCGGCAAAACTTGCCGATGGCGGCGGGGGCTTCTATAGAGCAGCCGTTCACTGGGGCCTTGACCCCCAACTGGATGGCATCGATGGATCTGAATTCGCTTGATTTTCCCAAGCGCCCCAGGGACACGCGCGTGGTCGTGGCCATGTCGGGGGGCGTCGACAGCTCGGTGGTGGCGGGGCTGCTGGCCCGGCAGGGCTACGACGTGGTGGGCGTTACCCTGCAGCTCTACGACCATGGCGAGGCGACGCACCGCAAGGGCGCGTGCTGCGCCGGACAGGATATCCACGATGCGCGGCGAGTGGCCGCGGCACTCGGGATTCCGCATTATGTGCTTGATTATGAAGAGCGATTCCGAAGCTCGGTGATCGAGCCCTTTGCCAATGCCTACCGGCAGGGCGAAACGCCGGTGCCCTGCATTGCATGCAATCAGTCGGTCAAGTTCGTGGACCTGATGGAGGTGGCCAGGGACCTCGGAGCCGACGTGCTGGCCACCGGACATTATGTCAGGTCATCGCTGGTTGCGGGCAGGCGACGGCTCTACCGTCCCGTGGATGTGTCGCGCGACCAGACCTACTTCCTGTTCGCCACGACGCAGGAGCAGCTCGACTTCCTGCGCTTCCCGCTCGGCGGCATGACCAAGCCGGCGGTGCGCGAGCTGGCGCGCGAGCTCGGGCTCGAAGTTGCCGACAAGCATGACAGCCAGGACATCTGTTTCGTGCCGCAGGGCAAGTATGCCGACGTGATCCGGCGGATGCACCCCGAGGCGCTGGCAGGGGGCGAGATCGTGCATCTCGACGGGCGCGTGCTCGGCCGGCACGACGGCATCGTCAACTACACCGTGGGGCAGCGCAAGGGGCTCGGCATCGCCGCCGACGCGCCGCTGTACGTGGTCAAGCTCGAGCATCGGACCGGCCGCGTCGTCGTCGGACCGCGCGAGGCGCTGATGACGCGGACGCTGCGGCTGCGCGACGTCAACTGGCTCGGCGATGCGCCGCTCGGCACGGCCGCCGGCGGCAACGGCCTGCCGGTCGAGGTCAAGGTGCGCTCGACGCGGCCGCCGCAGCAGGGCGCGGTGCAGATGCGCGACGGCGAGGTGTATGTAACGCTGTTCGCCGGCGAGTACGGCATTTCGCCGGGGCAGGCCTGCGTGTTCTACGCCGACGAGAGCGAGACGAGCGAGGTGCTGGGCGGCGGGTTCATCGCGGAGGCGGTGCCGCAGGCGCTGGTGGCGTAGACGCGGGAATGACCGGCGGCCGCCGCAGAAGGGACCGGCTGCGCGGGTCCGGCCCGGGCCGGATATTGCTTAAGGCTTCGTCACCAGCCGGTCTCGCAATAGAGCGTAGCGATTTCGAAATTCTCCGGTGTTTTGCTGTTGAACTCGTCTCGGGTTCACCGCGGAGTGCCGATGTTTGCCATCGACGAGCGCTTTCCCGACCTGACGGGCGGGCTGACGGCCGTGCGCGACGACGTGCGCGGCGTGGCGCTGCGGCTCAAGGAGCGCGGGCCGGGCGGGGAGGGCGACCAGTATCGCTTCGTCCGGCACGGCCGCGAGTATGTGCTGTTCGTCAGCGGCGGCATTTCGCGCGACCGCCGGAGCGTGGTGTTCACCATCGAGCACGGCAATCTCTCGGACGACCGGCCGGGGCTGCTCGCCTCGCTGTCGCGGCGCTTCGTGGTCGGCGATCTGGGCGAATGCTTCCGGGCCTATGCGCGGCTGGTCTATCGCTATGACGGCGACGACATCGAGATCAATTTCCGCGAACCGGAGACGCTGCCGACCTACAAGGAAATGGTGCTGGCGCTGGCGGGCATGCGGACACGCAATCCCAAGCTGCTCGACGAGCTGTACGAAACGCTGGAGGCCGACCAGCCGCTCAGCGGCGACCAGTTCGGAGCGCTGCTGCGCTGCATCAAGGCGCTGAAGCTGCGCAAGACCAACGCGCATGCCTTCGCCTCCGACATGCTGCCGCATGTGGTGATGGCGCTGAAGGGACCGTTCGCGCGGCGCGCGCCGAATTTCGTGCGGCAGGCGATGGATCGCATCGCGGTGACCAGCGTGCTGGTGATCGCGATGATCGCATGGGCGGTGCCGAACGGCATCAGGGTGATTGTGGACATTGTCGGGGGACAACTGCAACGGGAGGCATTATTGGACCAAGTCCTCGACCTCATGGCCGGCGCCCTGGCGCTGTCGATCGGTGGAGCGGCGATCTATTCGACGATCGTCATCCTCCGGCTCGGGCGGCGCGAGCAGATCCTCAACTACATCCGCACCGGCAAGGTCGCGACGCGCCGACGCCGGTCGCCGTTCAAGGCACGGTGATCGGGCTCGATTTCGGCGGCACCGTGGGCTTGAAATGCTCGACGGTGAACGAGCCGGTGACGACGCCCATGATGCCGGCAAGCAGCACGAAGACCAGGATCAGCAGCACGGCGAACCGCGCGGGCGCCGCTTCGTCGTGGTTTGGGTTGCGCGATTGTTCGCCGGGTCGCATCGGAGCCCGCGCCTAAGGGGTGCTCGAGGAGGACGAGGAGGCCGTGGCGTCCTGGTTGGCTTCGCGCAGGGCCTGGTAGTTGCCGACACCGCCGGCGATCCCCCCGATGATCATGACGAGGGCGAGGACCCCCAGCACCAGGATGAGGATGCGCGGTGGCGTCAGTTTGAAAGGGCTGAGGGGGGCTGGGTCGCTCATGGGGGGAGCTAGCCCGAGCGCGCGGGGGAAGGCAAGACTTCAGGTTGTCGCGCGGGAGCCGTCGCCAGTTCGCCTGCATCGTGGTTGTGGCCCCCACCCCCGGCCCCTCCCCGCAAGCGGGGGAGGGGGGCGATGGGCCGGCGCCATTCCGGCGAGAAATAATCGCAAATCGACCCAAGGATGGTTCCGGGCGGGGCGTCTCACTGGCAAAGATGCCAATTCAAGGGTCTGACGAGGGTGAACGGGTCTTTGGTGCTGACGCCGCAATCTGCCGAAATGCCAGCGCGGTCCGCGGTGGCCGCCCGCACGCTGTCGCTGGTCGGCCTCGCCAAGGCGGGTGACCGCGCGGCGTTCGGCCAGCTGGTCGAGGAGCACTACGACTTCATCTTCCGCACCGCCTGCAAATGGACGGGCCGGAAATCGGATGCCGAGGACATCGCGCAGGAAGTCTGCATCAAGCTGGCCACGGCGATCCAGAGCTTCGACGGGCGCTCGGCGTTCACCAGCTGGCTCTACCGCGTGACGCTCAACATGGTGCGCGACATGCAGCGCTCGAGCAGCCGGCGCGACCGCAACATCGACGCATTTACGCTGGTGCATCCGGAAGACGATCCGGGCGAGCAGGAGGAGGCGACGACAGCCCGGGAAATCTGGACCGCGGTGAGCGAGCTACCCGAAAAGCAGCGCGAAGCGATCATGCTGGTCTATGCGGAGGACATGAGCCACGCCGAGGCCGCCGGGATCATGGGATGCAAGGAGGCCACGGTCTCCTGGCACATACACGAAGCGAAAAAGACCCTGAGGGGACTTTTGTGATGGACGACAAGATGACCGACGATGCCCTTTCGACCCTGAAGCTGCTGCGGACCGGCGCGCCTTCGCCCGAAGCGCGGAAGCTGGCGCTCAATGCCGCGATGGTGGCGTTCGACAAGGCGCAACCCAAGGCGGCGGCGCGCAAGGGCGGCTGGCTGAACCGCTGGACGATGGGCGCCGGGCTCGGCGTGCCGCTGACCACGGCGGTGGCGGCACTGGTGCTGCTGCCGCTGGGCACGCAGCTCTATACCGCGACGTCGCACCGGATGGAGGGGCAGCCGCCGGTGGCGGCGCCGGCGACGACCGCGGCGGCAGCGCCGCAGGCCAAGGCCAGCGCGTCGGTGGCGCCGACGGCGCCGGCCAATGCCGCGGCGGGGGATGCGGAAGGGCGGGTTGCGGGCAGCGCCACGACGATGACGCAGGAGGCGGCGCCGGCGATGGACCAGCTCGCGGCCGGCGCTCCGCCGGTCGCGGCGGCGCCGATGACACGCGCCTTCGCGGTGCCCAAGGCCATTGCGAACGCGACGATGAGCGGCATGGCGCAGCCGGTGCCGTACCAGCAGAGCGGCGACACATTCCAGAAATTCACCGAGAACGGCGTCAAGGTGACGGCGGCCGACCCGGTGTCGACCTTCTCGATCGATGTCGATACGGCGTCCTACGCCTATGTGCGCAGCGTGCTGAAGGACGGCTATCTGCCCGCCCCCGACGCGGTGCGGCTCGAAGAGCTGATCAACTATTTCCCGTACGACTATCCGGCGCCGGCGTCGCAGGAGGTGCCGTTCAAGGCGACGATGGCGGTGATCCCGACGCCCTGGAACCCCAGGACGCAATTGCTGGAGATCGGCATCAAGGGCTATGTGCCGCCGCCGGCGGCGCGGCAGCCGGAGAATCTGACGTTCCTGATCGATACGTCGGGATCGATGGACGAGCCCAACAAGCTGCCGCTGCTGAAGCGCGCCTTTGGCCTCTTGGTCGATACGCTCGGGCCGGACGACACGGTGTCGATCGTGACCTATGCCGGCTCGGCGGGGATTGCGCTCAAGCCCACCAGGGCGTCGGACCGGGGGGCGATCCTCGGCGCCATCGATGCGCTGTCGCCGGAGGGGGCGACCAATGGCGCCGACGGCATCGCGCTGGCCTATGAGGTGAATGCCGGCGCCAGGGCGGACGGGACGGTGAACCGGGTGATCCTCGCGACCGACGGCGACTTCAATGTCGGCATCGATCAGCCGGACCAGCTCAAGGCCTATATCAAGACGCAGCGCGACCGCGGGATTTCGCTCAGCGTGCTCGGCTTCGGCCGCGGCAATCTCGACGATGCGCTGATGCAGGCGCTGGCGCAGAACGGCAACGGCAATGCCAGCTACATCGACAATTTCCAGGAAGCGCAGAAGGTGCTGGTGGAAGAAGGCGGCGCCAACCTGGTGACCATCGCCAAGGACGTGAAGATCCAGGTGGAGTTCAACCCGGCGCAGATCAGCGAATACCGGCTGATCGGCTACGAGACGCGGGCGCTCGCCAACGAGGATTTCAACAACGACAAGGTGGATGCCGGCGACATCGGCGCGGGCCACACCGTAACGGCGCTCTACGAGATCACGCCGGTGGGCAGCGGCGCCGAGCTCAACGATCCGTTGCGCTATGGCGCATCGTCGGCGGCACCGGCGGCGAGCAGCGACGAGCTCGGTTTCCTCAAGATCCGCTACAAGGCGCCCGAGGGCGACGCCAGCAAGCTGATCACGGCGCCGATCACCAAGGATCTGGTGGTGGGCGAGCTTGCGGCGGCCGGCAACGACCAGCGCTTTGCGGCGGCAGTGGCGGCCTTCGGGCAGAAGCTCAAGGGCTCGGCCTATGGCGAGACGCTGAGCTGGCAGCAGATCGCCGACCTCGCCAATGGCGCCAAGGGCAGCGATGCCGACGGCTACCGCGCCGAGTTCGTGCAACTGGTCAAGGTGGCGGCGCTGCTCGCCCCCGACCACGCCGGCGGCGGCAAGTCGGTCTACGACGACCCGACCGGCGGCAAGACCGGCACGTCGCGGACCACCGGCGCCAGGCCCGTCACGAACTGACGCATCGATCGCGCTCCGCCTCCCGGCGCGATCCGGACTGGAGCCTGCCCGCGCGGCAGGCTCCTTGTTTTGCGGTTTGACAGCGATCGCGTGAGAACATAAAGTGAACGCGCATGCGACGGGTGCGGCTCACATCGCTCAACGATTTCGCCGAATGGCGGCTGGCGGCGCGCGGGCTGCTGCTGGGCGGGACGCGGCCGGAGCAGGTGGCGTGGGACGATCCGGCGGCGGCCGTCGACCTGTTCGCGATGCCCGAGGACCGGCCCGAGGACATCAGCCGCCGCGCCGTGGGCGTGGTGCCGCCGGGCTTCATCGCGCTCGCCGAAGCGGCGATCTGCCATCGCGATCCGGTGCGCTTCGGCCTGCTCTACCGGCTGCTGTTTCGCCTGCAGAAGGACCGCGGCCTGCTCGAGGCGCGCTCGGACCCCGATGTCAGCAGGCTCCATCGGCTGGCGGCCGAAGTGCGGCGCGACAGCCAGGCGATGCTGGCGGCGATCCGCGACGGGGACGCCGGGCCGCGGTTCGCGGCGTGGGTGGGGCCGCAGCATTACGTGCTCGAGCGGTCGGTGCCCGCGCTGCTCGAGCGCTTCGGCGAGGCGCCGTGGGCCGTGCTGGCGCCGTATCGCTCGGTCGCCTGGACGGGCGCGCGGCTGCTCTACGGCCGGGGCGCGCGGCGCGGCGGGGCGCCCCGCAACGCTGCCGGGGCCGCCGCGTGGTCGGGCTATTTTGCCGCGATCTTCGGCCGGGCGTGGACCATGGCGGCGGCAGGCAACCCTTGGGCGCCTCAACTCATTGCCTCCCTTGTCGACACCAGCATGGAGGCGGCGATGCAAAAGCCCGGCAAAGTGGTGACGCTGCCCGAGGCGGCCCCGGCGGAGGCGATCACCTCGCTGGCCGCGGCCCGCGCGGCGGTGCAGGGCTGTCGGCGGTGTCCGCTCTACGAGCATGCGACGCAGGCGGTGTTCGGCGAAGGCCCGCCGACGGCGGAGGTGATGTTCGTCGGCGAACAGCCGGGCGATCAGGAGGATCTCGCCGGCAAGCCGTTCGTCGGGCCGGCCGGGCAGTTGTTCGACCGCGTACTCGATACGGTGGGGCTCGAGCGCCGGCGCACCTATGTCACCAATGCAGTCAAGCACTTCAAGTTCGAGCCGCGCGGCAAGCGCCGCATCCACCAGCGGCCCAATGCCGGCGAGATTTCCGCCTGCCGCTTCTGGCTGGAGCTGGAGCGCGAGCTGGTGCGGCCCAAGCTGGTGGTGGCGATGGGCGCGACGGCGGTGCAGAGCCTGACGGGCAAGGCCGCCTCGATCAGCTCGCTGCGCGGCAAGAAGCTGGAGCTGCCGGACGGGGCCGCGCTGCTGGTCACGGTGCATCCGTCCTATCTGCTGCGCATTCCGGAGGCGGCGCGCAAGGCCGAGGAGCTGAAGAAATTCGAGGCCGACCTGCGAGCGGTGTGGGCCTATTTCGACCGCCGCGGCGACGAGGTGCGGCAAGGCGGGGCCGCCGGCCACAGGGCTGCTTGACAGGGCAGGGGCCCAAACCTAAGAAGGCCGCGCCCTGGAGCCCAGACACCGGCTTCGGCGCGCGGCGGAGTAGCTCAGGTGGTTAGAGCAGCGGAATCATAATCCGTGTGTCGGGGGTTCAAATCCCTCCTCCGCTACCAGGGCGCACAGGCGCCTTGAAGCCTGCAGAAATCCTGAGAAATCGCGAGATTGTGGTCGTGCGGCCGTCGGACACGTGACACCGCGATGTGTCACTCTGTTTGACCGGAGTCGGCGCAGATGGCGCGTGCCCCTTTTGTCGTCCGCAAGGGTGGACGATACTTTTTCGATAGGCGATTTCTGTCGCGTCGGCGCATGTCTGGCTGCGTGCGTATCATGCACCTCGATGCGACCAGTGCCGACCTTGCAAGCCGTTCGAGCCTGCTCACTGCGGAGATGCCCCGCCTCGACAGCCAGGCTATGGGGATCGATGGGAGCGACCTGGTCGAGCGTCGCGCGCTGGAGCTGATGGTCAACCGGTTCCTGGCGGAGGTTCGGCAATCGGACTACCAGATCGCCTCCGATCCGGTCTTCTGGCCGGCGTGGATGAGCTTTTGCAACGTCAACCAGCCTCTCGAAACCGCGGTGTTTCCGCCACAGCGCCGAAACGTCCACGCTGGATTCGCGCTGCCGCGGTCACGCGACCTCGATCCGGTGGTGATGGCGCTCCGGACGGGCAAGGGCCTCGAAGACGTGCAGTTGTCCGATCCGCTGGTGCCGGAACGGGAGCGGCCAACGATATCTGCGGCAAGCGCGCATGCCTTCTGCCTGTTCGCCGGCAGCGAGACTGCCGGTGACGACAAGCAGCCGCGGGTGAGCAGCATCGAGCCGACATTTGTGCTCGAGGGCGGGGCGCCGGCGCAAAGCAACGATACGGGCCTGCCTGCTCTGGCCGCCGCTTCGTTCCTGTCCCAGGTGCTCTGCGAATACCTGAAGCAGGCGCGAATAAGAGCCGGCACCAATAGCGCGGAAAATGATGTCGGTCTCATCCTGCGCTTCGTCGTTGACCTCATCGGCGATGTGCGGATGTGCGATCTCACTCCGGGGCATTTCGTGACGATCGAGAATGTGCTGCCCGACATTCCACATCCAAGCGCCATTCCAGCAGAGCATTCCACGTCGCTTCACGCCCGCTATTGCTATGCACAGCGTCAAGGGTGGGAAAAGCTTCGCCGCCTGTCGCGTGCGCGGATCACGAACACGTATCACCGCTGTCTGCACGCCTTCTTCCGGTGGGCAGCCGACCACGGCGCCTATGAGGGCAAGCTGCCGCGATTCAAGCTGGTGGCGAAAGGCAACCGGCGTGACCAAAAGCGCGATGCGTGGCGCGCCGACGAGATCGTCAAATTGTTTTCGTTGCCGCTCTTCACGGGCTCGCACTCCAGGGCACGACATTGGAAGGCTGGGGATCGCCTGATCCAGAACGAAATCTATTGGGCATTCCTGCTGATCTTTTTCATGGGTGTGCGGCCCAGCGAAATCGGCCGGACGCGGACCGAGGATGTCACGTTCATCGATGGGCATTGGTACCTCGACTATCGTAACAAGAGCCCCGACGCCGAGGGTGAGGAGCAGGTGAAGGCGGAAGCATCCGCGCGGCTCGTTCCCATCCACCCTTTGTTGCTCGACCTGGGTCTTCTCGATCGTCACGCGGATCTGGTCCGGGCGGGAACGAAGATGCTGTTTCCGGAATGGAAGCGATACCGTCGCCGGTCCACTGGCGAGATCATGTGGGGTCATACGTTCTCAAAAGCCTGGCAGTACGTACGTGCAACTTTCGCCTTCGAGCGTCAGGATCTGACTGTGTATGGTGGCCGGCATACACGCGCGACCTGGTACGACGAGGCGAAGCTGCCAAAGCGAATCCGCATACGCGCCTTGGGGCATAAAGCCAGCGATGTGGCCGATAGCTACGGCGCGCAGCACCTGACGCGGACGGAGACGGAGCTTGTGCTGAGCGTAACCAATTCGGTGGAAACGAAAGTCGCCGACATTCTGCTGACGGCCAAGTTGCGCGCGATGGAGGGCGAGCTCGTGGTCATCAAAACCTGGTAGGCCGTTGTCCATGCAACAAGGCGTAAGACCGCGCCGCCTCATCGTCGGAACCTGGGCCAAATAGAACAAGACATCGTGTGGGCTGTGCTGCTGACCGTCTGACGAGCGCGGTGACCGCATCCGCTTCGGCTCGCCTGCGAGCGATACAAGGAAAGCGAAGCTAACTCGAGATGGCTTCGCAAGCTCGATCGTGGAGCAACCTTTTCGGTGCCGGACTCAGCATTTTGATTCTCTCCGCAAGAATGCGTTTGCAATCCCGATCGATCCAAACGACCGTTTTGGTGGGAGGTCTGGCTAGAACATGAGTGTAGTGAATGAGTTCGACATCGAAAAAAGCGGTACGCGACGCTGATCCGAAAATTCCCGAGAATTTGCGGACGGAAGCAGCCCACGTGGCGTTCTGTGTCGTCGCCGCCCTCGGTGAAATGCGCGAGCGCGCGCTGACAATTGGTCAGCTGCTCCTGCCGATGAAGAGCCGCCTGGCGCGCGGGACGTTCACCGCGTGGGTGCAGTCGGACTGTGGTCTGCATATCCGAACAGCGGAAAACTATATACTCGCCTGGTGCGTCACGCAGGCATGTCCCGCGCTCAAACTGGCGAGGTCCTTCAAGCTTTGCGCGTTGTATGAGTTGGGCAGGATCGTGGACTCGGAGGAAGAGCGCGGGGCTGTTCTATCTGAACTCATTGCCGATCGGCCGACCGCCAAACCCGCTGAGGTGATTGTAGAACTCAGGGCGAAACTTGGCCTGCCTGCTGCGAGCCATCGCGTGCTGCCTGCCGCGATGCAACGCGTTCCTGCGATCAGCCAGCGTATCGAGCCCTCGCTTGTCGCTGAAATGGCCGAGTTGCTCGGAGACAAGCTGAGGGACTTCGTTACCCTGGTGGGTGAGTGCGGAGCGGTCGCGGTTTGCGAGGCTCTGATCGAGTTTCAGCGCCACGCTGCCCAAAACGAAAACTTTTCGTTTTCGGCCGGCGACTGATCCTCGGATGGCGTCAGCAAGGTCGGCAGGCGAACACCAGGCGAGACTGCGACCCACACGCTGCAGGGACATAGCCCCGTGCGAACGTGCGGATCGCAGGATCTCGCGCAACAGTGTGCGAACGCGGCCGTAGGCACAAAGCGCCAGGACGACCGCCGTACTGGCCGGAAATAGCCGCGGTCAGCCTTTGAGGAGTCCCCGCTTGTCCACGTTTTGAGGGTTCATCTTTTGACCAAGCCCGGCCGCACAAACTACGGCAATGTACCCAGGAAGCATCAGTCCGAATAATTGTCATTCGAACTGGATCAATACTTCAAAGGGCGACTCGACATTGCCAGAACCGAGGAATTAGCTCCTGAGACGTTGGCGGGGGGCTACAGATGCAGCGCCTGACAGAGTTTTTGCCTGGGTGGGTGCTCGGGCGGGGGAGGCATCTTCAGCCTTCGATGCTGGCCCTGGCGGCGTCGATTACTCTTCTGATGAATAATGGGGCGGAAGCATTAGAGATAGTCTCTTCACTGCAAGGACAAATACAAAAACTAACAAGTGAATTGGCCTTGGTCCAGACGGATGGCGATTATCCTAGAATTAAGACTCTAAATCTAGACACGGCCAGATCCTCTATTTCAGCCGGGAAGAGGTCCTTGCGGGCCTCAACAATACGATAAAGAAGCTGACCTTCCTTGGCGGGCCGGATCCCCTTTACGGCATTGTCGAGCCACTTGGCACAAATCCCAACAATGGCACATTCATTACAGCGCTGGGCTTCACCAACAGCGAGTTGGTGGCCGCAGGCTACGCCAATGCAGACGACGGCACACTCCATGCCATTAAATGGACGCTGAACGGTGGCACCGTCGATCTGAGCACTCTTGGCACGCCATTGCAGGATCCGCAGGCCAGCCAGCCTCTGCTGGCAGGATCGCAAACCTTCGGTATCAGCGCGGACGGGACCGTCATCGTCGGCGGCAGCACATCACCTACCGTCATGAACGGCTATACCGCCTTCCGCCGGACGTCCGGCGACAACACTATGCGCGATCTCGGGTCGCTCCTGGGCGTTGGCGGCAAATCAACGGCCTACGGCGTCGATGGAGATGGGGACGTCGTGGTGGGATCGTCCGAGGTGGGCGCACCCAACACGGTCCATGCCTTCCGTTGGGTGCTGACCCCAAACACGACGACCGGCGTCATGTCGGACCTCGATCCGACCAGCGTGTTCCACCGCTCGCTCGCCACCGCCGTGAATTTCGACGGCAGCGTGGTGATCGGAGACGCCGACTTCAAAGCGATGCGGTGGGACGCAACGAACGGCATGACGCAGCTCGGCGTGCTGTCGGGCGACACCGTGTCGATCGCCAATGCCGTTTCCGACGACGGCGCGGTGATCGTCGGCACGTCCCTGCCCAACGGCAATCCGGAGACATCCTCGGGCGCAGGCGAGGTCGACAGCCATGCCTTCCGCTGGACCGCCGCGACCGGGATGAAGGATCTGACGACGCTCCTCGCCGATGCGGGCGTCGACATGACAGGGATCAGCCTCGTCGGCGCCACCTCGGTGACGGGCGACGGACAGTTCATCGTCGGCAACGGCGTCTTCCCCGACACCGACACGAACTCGATGGACGCGTTTCTGGCCCGCTATTGCGATGCGACCGTCGCCGTGGCTTGCGCCGCAACCTATGCCGGCCAGGGCAGCGGGGCGATCGGGGGGATAACCGGTCAGCAGAGCGTGGACAATTCCCTCGCGCAACTCGCCGACCAGCAGAATTCCGTTCCGGCGCAGTTGGGCGGCACTGCCGATCTGCTCCTCGGGGAATTGCAGCCGATCGAGGAGGACGGTTATGGCCAGATCTTCGGCTCGGTCGGCTCGTTCACCCTTGGCGGGCACGGCCGCTATAATGCCGGCAACGGCCTGAGCGTCCTCGGCGGCGCCGCGCTGGTCGACCAGTCGGTGGCCGGCGCGAGCGCGGGCGGACCGCTGTTCGGCGTGGCGGTACGCTACGTCGCCCCGGTGCAGCTCGATACACTTGCGCTCAAGCCGTTCGCGGAAGGCGGCCTCTGGACGGCACCGAGCCTATCCATGCATTTTTCGCGCAGCTACGCCAACGGCAGTGGTGTTGCAACCGGAGAGTCCGATGCCTCGGGTTCGGCGTTCAGTTTTTACGGGCGGGCGGGCGTACTGGTGACGCCGACGCTCGATGACGAGCTGGCCTTTTCGGTGACGCTGGCGCGCAACTGGCTCAATGTCGGTGCGCATTCCGAGACGCTGTCGGCCGGCAATCCGTTTCCGGCGAGCTTCGAGGCATCGAGTTCGGGCAGCACCGAGATCAAGGGCACGGCGCAGTGGACGCGTCACCTCGACAGCACGCTCAATCTCACCCTCTCCGCCTCGGCCGGCCGGAGCGTTGGGGGAACCAATGCCGTGACCGGCGACGTGAGCGGCTTCGGCGTCCTGACCGGAACGACCGGCGACTACACGTTTGGCGAAGTCGGCGCGAAGCTCGACTGGAAGTTCAGCGAAGCTGCAAGTGCGCAGGGGTTTGTGCTTTCCCGCTTCAGCAATGGCATCGGCGTCCACACCCAGTTCGGCGCTGGGCTGTCGATGGCTTTCTGACGGCCCCGTAACCGGCGCCCGCGCACAAAAAGAAGGTGCCAGGGAGTCGGGGCATTAGTGACGATCGCCCTGAGCTTATGACCGATGTCATAAAGTCGACCCACCAACTCACCACCTGCAAGCATTGCGACCCGAGGGGGAGACTGCTTCACGTCCAAAGGCGACCCCAGGTCTCCGGGCCGATCAGGAATGGCTTCAGCCCGGCGAAGCACCGAAGCACCTGGCGGCGTTTCAACTACCGGCGAACAACAACCTCACCGGCATTACTGGTGGCATGGACCTGGAACGCCGACTTAGCGATCTTCAGTCCAACTGTGCTAAGTCTCCTTCATGGGCTGCTCCTTTTGTGCGGTCCTCAGAACACCGCAACCTGGCATACCGCGATGCCGGGGTGCGTTTTCCCGATGCCGCGCGCGTAGCCTTCCACCACAAGGAGTATCTGAAGAGCACGCTTGGCAACTGGACGTATGCCACGATGCGCGGCGAGAGCCGTCGGTCGATCAGCGAGCGCAAGTTGATGGCGGTGATGGTCGCTAGGCTCAGGACTCATTGATCCAGAAGATGCAGGTTGCAGCGAAGGCGATAGCGGACAGGTGTGACCGACAGTAATGCCGACGTGTGTCGGGTCTTTCTGCGGGGAAAGACCCGGGTTCAGGTCGAGCCGCTGGAACGCGCGAAGAAGCCCATTCAAAAAGCGCAACCTGTGCTTCTCGAATGATGTGTCGAACATCGGCGCATCGAAGACGAACTTGTAGCTGCTAGCCAGGTATTTGGCGCGTCTACCTTGAGCAGGGACTCGATTGCGGGATGCAGGCGCGATAAGTCGCGCGGGATGGTAACCGTCCCAACCAGCTTGCGTACGCGATCGATGATCGCCTCTGCCGGTTCATCAAAGTGCGGCGGCGGTCCGATTTCGATGTCCGTCAGATTGGTCGCTGCGGAGTGTCGATAATAGTAGTTGTGGCGCCCGCGACGAATGAGTTCTTCGACATCCCGCGCGTCTACTTTGGCACGCAGGGCCGCAAGGTCGCGGCTCTGCGTCTCGATCATGCGGTTCTGGTTTCCAATGAGAACGCGCAGATTGTCGTCGCGAGCGTGAAATCCTAGATCATGGCCGGTTACGGCAACTCGATCACGATGATCGTTCCGGAACTGCCGGCATGACCGGTTTGGACCGACCCGCTTGATGTTGTGAGACCTGAGGTCGCGGCGTAACGGCCGAGCAGCGAGCTTCCGCTGACGTTCTGAATCTTTGAATATTGGATCGACGCGCTATTGATAGTCCACATTGCACCGGAACCGGAGACCGTGAGGCCGCCCTTGTTGTCGTCCATGACACCGGCCGCACCGGAAGAGCTGCCGGTTATCGAAATCCAGTTCGTGCCGTCGCAGAACTGCATCGCCTTGTAATCGACGTTGTAGATGAATTCGCCTTCGGTAGCAGATGGGTTTGCGCAGTTGGCCCATGCGGCGGAAGGACTAAGTAGCGCCAGGGCAACCCGGCCGACTACGCAAAGATACCCTCTCGGTAGTGCCGCATTCATCCGTCCCCTAGGTCGAACAGTCACCAGACCGGCACTGAGCGCAGGCTGGTGACCGGGAGTTGGTAACCGCTAATCGTAGAGAAACGGCGCGGCGCTCTTTGGCCGTGAGGCTTGGACATACAACGCCGCCTCCCGGCCATGGGCCGACGAGGCGACACCTTTCCGGCAGTGTCCGCCGCTACGACTGGTGGGTTACGAGCCCAGAACCGGCACAGGCCGGTCCATCGTTCGATTATTCCCTGAAACGGCATTCTACGTCAATCGTTCCGCATCGCGGCCTGCGCATGATGGCTGAGGACCGGAGCTGCACCGTTCCGCTCCCGGTGCTTGTCGTCGGTCCAAAGTTGCCAGCGGTCATAGACCAGGCCTTTGTCGACCCGTTGCACTTCCTTTCCGGAGCCAAGATCGCGCCATTCCCAGGAAAAGCGGCCCAGGCCGTCTATGTAGGAGGTCGCAAAATTCATGGCCCAGCCCGAGCGCGTCAGGACCAGCAAACCCGCGCGGCGGCTCACCTCGAAGTGGCCAGGTCCGGCGTCGGAGCTGCCGTCCGGCTCGATAAGCCAGTCCGATCCAAGGTTGGCGCAGAGTTCATCGTCGTTGATGCGCCGGAGTCGCGGCCGCTCGTCGCCTTCCAGCATGCCGCCCAGCGCCTCGCGGTCGTCGTTGAACTCGAAAACGATGGCGGTGGCGCGATTGCCGTTTTCCTCGAACACAAGGAGATCGCTTACCTGCGCGTCTTTCGCCCGGATCAACGTTCCCGGCCCCAGAACTTTGCCCATTTTGAGTATCCATCAGCGAAATCGGGTAAAAGCGAGCGGGTTGTACGGCGATTCCCGGAGGCGGCATTGGCCGCGAAAGTATTCTTCTGATATTCCCATGCCGACGAGGCGCTCCGCGACCAATTGGAGCGGCAGCTCGATACCCTGCGGCGCCAGGGCGTCATCGAGACCTGGCACGACCGCCGCATCGGCGCGGGACACGACTTCGGGCACGAGATCGATCATCATCTGGAGGAGGCGGACATAATCCTGTTGCTCGTCTCGTCCGACTTCCTCTCATCGGACTATTGCCAGGACGTTGAACTCCAACGGGCCATGGAGCGGAACGCCGATGGAACGGCGACTGTGATCCCCGTTATCCTGCGCGAATGCCTGTGGCAGCGCGCGCCGTTTGGACGGCTCCAGGCGACGCCGACGAACGGACGGGCCGTGACGCAGTGACCCGACCGCGACCAGGCGCTGACCGAAGTTGCCCGTGCCATCGAGGCGGCGGCTGCCCGGTTTGCTGCGCCGCAGGAAAGCAACTGGAGGGGAGCGAGCCAGCCCGTTCAGCGGCAGCCGAGCGGCGCCGCACCCGGGGCGGTGTCCGGGTTACGCTCAAGCAATCTCCGGCTGGCCAAGAGCTTCACCGACCGCGACCGTGACAGGTTTCTCCACGACGCTTTCGAATTCATGGTCCGGTTTTTCGAGAAGTCGCTGGCCGAGCTCTCGACGCGCAACCCCGGGATCGAAGGCGACTTCCGGCGCATCGACGCCAACCGGTTCACGGCGGCCATCTGCAAGGACGGCAAAGCGATGGCGAAGTGCAGTATTTTCGTGGGCAATAGCCTGGGCAAGGGTATCGGGTTCAGCCATGGCGACAGCCACAGCGGCACGTCCTACAACGAGAACCTGACCGTCGAAGCGGACGACCAGTCGCTCTTTCTGCGGCCAATGGGCTTCGGCATGGGCGGCGAGCGCGACACCAAGCTTTCGGAGGAAGGCGCCGCCGAGTTCTACTGGTCGATGCTGATTTCCAACCTGCAGTAGCACTCGAAGCGATATCGGGCAGAGGTGGGTATGGCTGCGCCGACTCTGCTAAACAGAAGATTGACCATCGAGCCCGCATCCACGGAATTGATGACGCTCTACCCGACGCGGGCGGAGCGGCTCAACAACTGCGCATGCGCCTATTGCGGACAACTGCTCACACCCGAGACCAAGTTACGCGAGCACGTTATCGGGCGCAGGTTCGTGCCCGGGGTAAGCTCGATGCTGCCTGGAACCTGATCCTGAATGCCTGCCGCGATTGCAACAGCCGCAAAGCCGATCTTGAAGACGACATTTCTACGATCACGATGCAGCCCGACGCATGGGGCCAGTACGATCACCGAGGACCAGGCGGCAATGCGCGACGCGGAACGCAAGGCACGTGAGGCGCGAAGCCGCCGCACCAAGAAGCACGTGGGCGAGAGTGCGGAAAGTTTCACGATCGAAGGGCAGCTCGGTCCGGGCATTGGGCTGGCATTCAATTATACCGGGCCGCCACAACTCGACCAGGATCGCGCGTTTGAACTGGCACGGATGCATCTGACCGCGTTTCTTTCCATGCAAACATACAACCGCGAAGAGATGCGAGGTCGATACTGGCTAGGCGACTTTCTGCCGATGCTGACTTCGGGCGGGGAGACTGGGGCAATCCGGTCATGCGGGGTTTCATGGACGCCATCGCGCCCTGGGATGTAGGTGTGTTGGCGATTGCGACTGACGGCTTTTTCAAAGCGATCACGCGAAAGCATCCCTCGGGCAACACATGGGCTCTCGAATGGAACCGGTCGTATCGCCTGATCGGTTTCTTCGGCGAGCTGGAGCCAGCCAAAGCGGTCTCCGATACTCTTCCGTCGCTATCCGCTAAGGAAGTCTACCGCACGGAACGCGAACGTCTCGCTTATCGGAGCGAGGTCGCGCTTCGCGACGAAGACGATATTCTCTTCGACGTGCCGCCCAAGTCCTGCAACTCGGACAAGCCGGATTCGGCGTCGTATGCCACCTGCTGTGATGCACGTCGTAGAGCCGCTTCGGATGATAGTGACCTGCGGTCCACGACGCGGGGACAGGCTCGCACCGAGACCGAGAACCCGTTCCCCTGGATGAGCGAAGCGATGGATCTGAAGAAGGAAAAGAACTTCTTCGTGATCGAATACCAGAACGGCGGCGCGCTGAACTGGGATTGAGGTCTACAAGCTGCGGGCGGCGGCCGTAAAATCTGGACCGGCCGCTGCTCGAAGGTTAGGCGCCGAGCTTGAGCTGATCGGCGATGATGCGGTCGACAAGGGCTTCGCTGTCGGTATTGTAGGGCGTTCCGGCGGCGCTGCGCATTTTGAAGTGACGCACGGGCTCGCTCAGGATTCTGCTCAAATCCGTCTCGCAGGTAAAGTCGCCGGCGACGCGCTTGACCTTGGAATTGTCGAACAGCACCGACGCGGTCTTGTCGCCCAGCAGCGGGCCGGCCCAGTCGGGCCGGTAGCGGATCACCGTGTCGGTAGGGACGTGGACGATCCTGGCTTCAACGCCGAGCCCCCGCGCTATCGTCTGGTAGATCGCGTCCCAGGTGAAACCAACGTCGCCCGTGATGTGAAAATCCTCGCCCCGCGCTTTCTCGTTGCCGAACAGCTTGACGAAGGGCCTGGCGAAATCCTCGGCGCGCGTGAGGGTCCAAAGGCTGTTGCCGTCGCCGGTCACGAGGACGGGCTTGCCGGCCAGCAGGCGATGGCCGACCACGTCACCCTCGTTGAGCACGGTGGGGAGCGTGGTCCGGACAGTCTGGCTGGGGCGCACATTGGTCCATGGCAGATCTGATCGCTTCATCAGCGCCTCGCAGGCAATCTTGGCCTGCGAATAGGGCCAGTATGGATTTTCGACCGCCGTGTGCGCTTCGGTCGTGACGTATTCGAAGATGCTTCGCTTGTAGACCGAGGCCGACGAGATGAAGATGTATTGTCCGGTCCTGCCCGCGAAGACCTCGATGTCCTGCTGCATCTGGTCGGGCGTGAACACGATGAACTGGGCCACGACGTCCCAATTGCGGTCGCCGAGCCTGCTGTAGCTCGCCCGGTTCTGCATGTCGCCGACAATGGTTTCGACGCCGGCCGGCAACGCCTCGTCGCGCTGGCCGCGGTTGAAAACCGTGACCTTGTGGCCCGCCTCGAGCGCGCACTCGACACAGCGCAACGACACCTTGCCCGTGCCGCCGATGAAAAGGACGTTCACATCAATCTCCGATGTTGTGGTTCATTGACCGAAATACGGACATTATGATCGTATCTCAGATTTAACTGCAAGGCTGCATCATGAGCGTTCGGGGCCGTAGTCAGCTGCGATTTCCATGCGATTGGGAGCGACTCAAATCCGAATTTTGCGATCAGGCGCTCGTATTTTGAAATACGCCATGAAAAGCATTTGTTGCCAAAGATAGCGGCAACAAAATCAGCATCATGTTGATATCAAAAGGATTATTGGTCGCTTTTGGGGATTGCAAGCCGACCTTTGTTGGCCTAATGTCATCGCATTACGAAATATATGCCCACATTGTGGTCATAAAAATCGGAAGCAAGATAGCGAGAGGACTTTCCAGAATGAGACTGCTGACCAAGGAAGACGTCGTCGGGATCTTCCCCCCGTTGTGTTCCCCGTTTGACCAGAATGAAGAGCTGGATCTGGAGCTGCTGCGCACGGAAGTGCGGTACAATCTCTCGCTCGGCGTCAGGGGTGTCTGCATCGGCGGGAGCACCGGCGAGGGTCATGCCCTCGACGGCCAGGAAATCGGCGAGATGGTGAAGGCGGCGCAGGAAGAAGTCGCCGGACGGATTCCGGTGATGGCCGGCATCATCACCACCTCGACCCGTGAGGCGGTCAAGCGCGCGAAGATCGCCCGCGATGCCGGCGCGCAGGCCGTCATGGTGACGCCGCCGATCTATCAGATCTGCTCTGACGACGGCATCTACGATTTCTATTCCACCATCCATAAGGAATCGGGCCTTCCCATCGTCATCTACAATGTCCTGACGAATGCGCCGGTGACGCCGAAGCTCATGCAGCGCATGGCGGCCAATCTGGAGGAGACCGGGCTGATCGCGACCAAGGAGAGCATCGGCGGCTCGCTCGAAACCCTTGGTGAGCTGCTGATGACCATCGACGACAAGATCTCCGTCACCTGGGCGCATGACTGGCTGCTCTATCCGGGCCTCGCGCTTGGCGCGAAGGGATCGATCTCCGGCGCCGCCGCCATCCTGCCGCGCCATTCGCTGGCGCTGTGGGACGCCTTGCAGCGCAGCGACATCGCCACGGCGCAAAAGCTGCACTTCGCCATCACCGATGTGTGCAGTCAGGTGAGCCGCTACAACTGGCCCGCCGGCGTCAAGCTGGCCGTCAACCTGCAGGGGCGTAAGGTCGGACCCACCCGCGCGCCGTTCAACCGCGTGCCCGACGAGCAGGTCCAACGCATCAAAGACGCGCTCGATCGGGCCAATGCGATCGATCTCAAGGTCGCCGCCTGACCGTTGACATTGCTGCCGAGGCCGATGCTTATCGCACTGCCTCATGCGCAAATTGCATCATCGGGGGCAGCAGTGCCGGCATGCCTCTGTCAGGATCAGTCTCCAGGTGCACCCATGAAGAAAATCCTCAACGACCCCTTCGCCTATGCCGATGAAACGCTGGAGGGCATGACGCTCGCCTTCCCGCGGCACTATGCCTTCGCTGCTGAGTCACGCCGCGTGATCGTCCGGCCGTCCGGTGCCATCCGGGGCAAAGTCGGGATCGTTACGGGCGGCGGCTCCGGCCATCTGCCGGTCTTTGCCGGCTATGTCGGAGCCGGCCTGCTCGACGCCTGTGCCGTTGGCGATGTGTTCGCGTCGCCGTCTGCCGACGAAATGGCCATTGCCATGCGCGCGGCCAATGGCGGTCGCGGGGTGCTGCGTCTCTACGGCAATTACGGCGGCGACGTCATGAATTTCGATCTCGCGGGCGAGATCGTCGAGATGGACAATATCGAGAGCACCACCGTGCTGCTCGCCGACGACGTCGCCAGCGCCCCGCGCGCCGAGCGCGAAAAGCGCCGCGGTGTTGCAGGCATGGTCTATGCCTTCAAGATCGCCGGCGCTTCGGCGGCGCGCGGCGACGACCTCGCCGCTGTCACGCGCCTCGCGCAAAAGACGGCGGATTCCGTGCTGTCCATGGCCGTTGCCCTGTCGCCCTGCACGGTGCCGCAGGCCGGCAAGCCGACATTCGAGATCGGCGAGATCGAAATGGAAATCGGCATGGGCATCCATGGCGAGCCGGGGGTGACGCGTGGTCCGCTGGCGCCCGCCGACTCGATTGCCGATTCGCTGCTCGATCCCATCCTGGCCGAGCAGGGGCCCGGCAAGGGGAGCCGCGTCTCGATTCTGCTCAACAGCCTCGGCGCCACGCCGGCAGAAGAGCTGTTCATCCTCTATCGCCGCCTCGCGTCCCGCCTCGCCGAGGCCGGCGTCACCATCGTCCGGCCGCTGGTCGGCCGCTATGCCACCTCAATGGAAATGTCGGGTGTCTCGTTGAGCGTCCTCAGGCTCGACGACGAGCTCGAGCCGCTGTTGGCGGCACCAGCCGACTGCGCCTTCTGGACGGTGGCGTGATGAGCCTGACGACGCGGTCCGTGCAGGCCGGCATTGCCAGTGTCCACCGGATGCTCGAGGCCGGCGGTCACGAAACGCTCACCGAGCTCGACGGCAAGATCGGCGACGGCGATCTGGGCATCACATTGCTCAAGGCGTTCCGCAAGCTCGACGAGGTGGCGCCCGACCTGCCCCAGGATCTGGGGCAGGCGCTGGCCGCTTGCGCGCAGGCGATCGCCTCGGTTTCAAGCTCCAGTTTCGGCACACTTCTGACCACGGCCGTGCTGTCCGCCGCCAAGGAGCTCAAGGGCCAGCAATCGGTCCCGTGGGAGCGCCTGCCCGCGCTGCTGCAAGGGGCCGGCGCGGCCATGGCCAAACGTGGCCGCGGCAATCTTGGCGACAAGACGGTGCTCGATCCGATCGACGCTGCCGCCTCCGCCGCGCTTGGCTTGTCCGATGCGCCGGACATTCTTGCGGTCATGCGCCATGCGACACAGCAGACGATCGACCGGTTCCGCGACAGGCCCAACAGGCTCGGCCGTGCGCGCATCTTCGGCGACCGCACCATAGGCCTCGACGACCCCGGTATGGTGGCCTTCAAGCTGATGCTCGATGGGGTCTCCGGCTAGTTGTTCAGTCCCAACACACCTCATGTCGGGACTGAACACCTAGCTCTCAGTCTGCTGTAACGTGAGTCTAGTCACGCCCCTCCGGCAATGCGGCGGGGCGCGGCGTAGGGCGGCATGCGTCAGAGATATTTGCTCAGCGTGAAGCCGGCGAGCCGGATGTGCTGGCGCGCCACGGTGTAGGACATAAAGAGCTCATGTCCCGGCCCGTATTGGACGAAGGGGTAGAAGCAGCTCGACTGCATCTTCGCCTGCAGCACCACGCTGCTGTTGGCGAGATTTTCGGTATCGACGCGAATGATGCCGATATGCTCCCGATCCTTGGGCGCGTGAAAGAGGTAGAGCTGATCCTGGTAGACGATGAAGTCCGACCGCGACTGGCAATCGGCAATCAGCACCGGCGTCGCCCAGCGGTCGCGCACCAGATCATACGCCGTGAGGAAGCCATAATGGCTCTCCTGCTGCCGTACGAAATAATAGCACACATCGCCGATGACGTAGACCGCGTTCTCCCATTTGGACTGGGTGAGGAAGCTCGGCTGCGACACATACTCCCAGGTGACCAGGTCCCGGCTCTTGATGATGCAGGTGAAATCCCCGGTGTACGCGCCCGAATAATAGTAGAGCTTGCCATTTTCCCTACGGGTCGACAGCTTCTGCATGATGCCGATGTCGATATACATGTGCTTGTAGCCGACGCCGTTCTCGGTCAGCGCCGCCTGCATGCCCGTGGTGCTGAAATCGTTCACGATGTCGCCGACCTGGAAGCGGTTCACCTGCACCGGCCCCAGGGCCTGCGTCGAGATGGTGAAGGAGCGATAGAGCCGATAGTAATTGCCGCCGATCTGCGCCGTCCACAGGACATACAGCGTGTCGTCGTCCTTCTGCATGAGGATCGTGTCGTAGAGTTTTTCGACGACATTGCCGTAGCAGTCGTCGCCCACCGACTGCATGTCCAGAAAGACCTTGTTCGTCGGATCCGCGATCGGGCAGTAGACGAGCCGCGCCGTCTGGCTGTCGGGATCTTCCTTGTGCTCCTTGGTGTTGGCGTAATAGGTCACGTAGAGCGTGTCCTGCGTGAACACAAAGGTGGAGACGTGGACCATGAGGTCGCGCTCCGTCACCTTGCCCGCCTGATGAAGCGCCTCGGTCTTTTCGAAGTCCGAGATGAAGCGATCCTCGATCTCCTGCGCGAATGCCTTGCCCTTGGTCAGGGCCTCTGCCGAGGCCTCGTCGGAGATGATCCCGGCGGGGTCCGCAATCGGCTGGCCCGGGATGATGATCGGCGTCCTGGCAGTCGGGTGGTCCGGACTGAAAATGCTCGTGGAGGTCGTCGCGTTGCGGGGCATAAGGGTTCTTTCTCCGCCGCAGCCACGCCGTCATCACTAACGCGGCGATGCATGGCAGGCTGTGGATGATGGTTCGTAGAATGGACTAATGCACCATAATGCGGGCAAACTCAAGCGACGAAAGTCGCTTTATGGGCGCGATTCTGCGCGATTCTGATCGCGTGCGTGCCGGGATCCGGACACGGCTCTTCAAGGACATACCGCCGCCTGAAATGCTTGCGAGAGTCCTGGTCCTCACGCGTCCGGGCTGACGGAGTTTCTGCGCGTGGCGGGCCGCTTCGGCGTGGCGACAGGGGGGACCTTTTCGGCCTCTTCCTGTTCGTGCGGCCGATAGCCGAGCTGGGCCGAAATGGCTTCGGCGTAGTGCTTCACGAGGTCGGCAAACGCCTCGATGCGCTCCGGCGCGAACCGCCGGGCCGGTCCGCTGACGCTGATGGCGGCAAAAACCCTGCCGGACGCACTGCGGATCGGGGCCCCGACGCATTTTGTTCCAGGCGTTAGCTCTTCGTTGTCCACAGCGTAGCCGTTGGCACGAATGGTCTGCAGCTCCTCCAGCAGAACCCGCGGGTCCGTGATGGTGTTGGGCGATATCCGCCGCAGGCCGAGCGCGAGGAATCTGTCGAGCGTGGCCTGAGACTGGAAAGCCAAGGCGACCTTGCCCGACGACGTCGCATGGGCGGGCGACGATTCCAGCACGAACAGGGTGTTGACCCGCTTGCCTTCGGGGTCAGTCCGATTGATGACCGTCGAATTGATGCCGTCGAAGACCGACAGGTGCACGATCTCGCCGCTCACGCGCGTCAACGACTCCACGCTGCTTTGGGCCTCGCGCTGCAGATCCATGTTGGCGAGGACGGTCGTGCCAAGCTCGAACAGCTTCATGCCCAGCCGGTACTGGTCCCGCTGGCGCTCCTGCTCCATCAGCCCTAGGTCGCGCATCGTGCGAATGATGCGATGGGCGGTGCCGCGCGGCATGTTCGTCCGCTTGGCGATCTCGGCGACCGACAGCTTGCGCTCCAGTGTCGAAAAACAATCGAGAATCGACATCATCTTGACGATGCTTTTCAGATTGTCCTGACTCATCGGTCGACACGTCCCATTCTCGATTGCGAAGACTTGCCCCGAATCGAAAGCGGCGATCGGAGCCGGCAATATCTTTCCTCTATCGCTTCGCATCGTGGCGCCGCAAGCGCTGGGCCCGGGATGGTGGACTCGGCTGTCAGACAAACCCGCACATTCCGCGGTACGCGCAAGCTATGACATTGCCCACGATATGATCAATGTGAACGATTGGCAACTCGACCAGCGTTGGCCTTTCAGGTACTGCGTTCTCGCCTGGCGCGGGCCACGCAGTGAAGAGCAGGGCAGGGCGGCACTCTCCAGGACCGCCCTTTCCGCCCTTGCATCACCATGGTCACTCCGATAGTGTTTCGTAAAATGGTCTATATGACCGTATTGTGGTCAAATAATCTTAGGCGGAGAGACTGGAATGACGACGCTACAGGTGGGCCTCGTGGGCCTGGGGCTGGTCGCCCAGGTGGTGCATCTGCCGGTGCTCCGCACGATGCCGGAGCGCTTCGAGGTCGTCGCCGGCTGCGATCTCTCGCTGTCCCATGCCGAGGCGGTGGCTGCCCGTCACGGCATTCCGCGTGTCCACTCTTCACTTCACGCGATGCTGGCCGCAGAGCAGCTCGACGTCGTCGCCGTGCTCAACAGCGACGAGTACCACACCGACGCGACCATCGCGGCGCTGGACGCCGGATGCCATGTGCTGCTCGAAAAGCCCGTCTGCCTGAACCTTGCGGACGTCGCGGCGATGATCGCGGCGCGCGACGCGGCGCAACGCAAGGTCACGGTGGGCTATATGCGCCGCCACGCGGACGCCTATCGCAAGCTGCAAGCGGCGCTCGGGCCGGCGCCCGATATCCATCACGTCGCGATGCGCGCCATCATCGGGCCCAACGCCTATTTCAACGAGCAGAAAAAGGCCCTGCTCGTCGCCGGCGATCTCCCCGAGGCGGCGGCGCGCGAGCGGTCGGAACGCGCGGACCGCCAGGTGCGGGCCGCCATCGGCGACGTGCCCGAGGCCAGCAGCAATGCGTTTCGCCTGCTGAACAGGCTCTCCAGCCACGACTTTTCCGCCCTGCGGGGCCTGGTCGGCAGTCCGCGGCGCGTGATCGCGGCGAGCTGCAAGCGCGATGGCCGCTACGTCTCGGCGCTCCTCGATTATGGCAGCTTCGTTGCCACCTACGAGACCGGCTCGGACCAGGTGGGCAGGTTCGACGCCCATATCGAAATCTTCACCGGCGAGCGGCGCTGGCGCATCCAGTACGACAATCCCTATGTCCGTCATCTGCCGACCCGGCTCGAATGCCACGGCGCCGGCGACGAGCCGTTCAGCGTGATCGATACGGCGCGCAGTCCCTACGCGATCGAGTGGATGTCGCTGTGGGACGCGCTCGTCAACGGCAAGGATTTCGAGGCGACCCTCGAGGACGCGGCCGAGGATGTGCGGCTGGCGATCGAAATCGTCCGCGCTTTCGCGCCGGACGCGGACGCCTAGCGGTGAATCCCGTTCAGCTCGAGGTCGCACCCGAGGAAGATCGATGTCGACACCATTGAACTGGGGCATATTGGGGAGCGGCCGAATTGCCCGGACATTCGCGGATGCCATCGAGCACAGCGCTCGCGCCAGGCTGGTCGCGATCTCCAGCCGGACACCGGATCGTCCCGATATCGCGGCGCGCTTCGGCGGCCTGCCGGTCCTGTCCTATGAGGCGTTGATCGCGTCCCCGGAGATTGACGCTGTCTACATCGCGGTCAACCACGCCGGCCATGTCGGCCTCGCCAAGGCAGCGGCGCGGGCCGGCAAGCATATCGTGTGCGAAAAGCCGGTCGGCGTGTCGCTTGCGGACGTCGAGGAGATGTTCGCCGTCATCGGCGAGAGCAAGGTCTTCTTCATGGAGGCGTTCATGTATCGCTTCCATCCGCAGATCCGGCGGGCCGTCGAGATCGTCGAGGCCGGCACCATCGGCGATCTCCGGTTTATCCAGGCGGAATACGGTTTCTCCCGGCCATTCAGCAGCCATCGCCTCTACAGGCCCGACGAGTATGGCGGCGGTGTGCTGGACGCCGGCGGCTATCCGATGTCGATGGCGCGTCTGTTTGCCGGCCTTGCCCGGCGCGCGCCCTTCGCCAATCCGGAGTCGGTGCAGGCCATGGCTGCCTTCCACGAGGTCGGCGTCGACATCCTGGCGCTCGCAACGCTGCGGTTTCCCGGCGACGTCCTGGCGCAGATCTCGACCGGCATCGCCATGAAGCATGGTCAGGTGGCCCGGCTTTATGGCACGGGAGGCAATCTCGTGATCCGCTCGCCCTGGTTCGGCGGCGGCATCCATGGCGGCCGCTGCGAGCTGGTGCTGACGCGCGATGGCGAGGAGCCGCAGACAATCGTGATCTATGACGATGTCTGGCTCTACGAGCACGAGGTCAATGCGCTGATCGATGGTGTCGCGGCCGGCAGGACCGAGCCCGAGGCGCCAGCCATGACCTGGGCCGATACGCTCGGCAATATGGCCGCACTCGAGCGGTGGTATCGCGCCAGCCGCAAGACGCAGGCCTAGCCGGCGGTTGAGCCGCGGGAGAGTTGCATGAGCACCATCACAGAAGTCGACATCCTGCCCTTCACTTTCGAGGTCAACGATTTGTCCTTGGCCGTCGACAAGGCGACGGGCGCCAGCACCATGGTTTTTGCCAGGGGTGAGACGCGTCGCGTCATGCGCTACGGGGTCGCCATCCGCACCGACGACGGGCTCGAGGGGCGCTATGTCACGCACTGGGTCGGCACCCCGTCGGCGCTCGGCCAGACCCTCATGCTTGCGCCGAGGCTGCTGGGGCGCAACCCGGAGCATCGAGAATCCATCTATGATGATCTGAAGCGCGAGGCGCGCGCCTACGACCATATGGGCCACGGGCCGCTCGACATCGCGCTGTGGGACTTGGTCGGGCGCAAATATGGCGCATCCATCGCCAGCCTCCTCGGCGCCTATCGCGAGCGGCTGCCGGCCTATGCCAGCACGCATCACGGCCAGGACATTCCGGGCGGTCTCGATAGCGTCGAGGCATTTGCCGACTTCGCCGTCGCGTGCCGCGAACAGGGCGTGCCCGGCTTCAAGATTCATGGCTGGCACGATGGCGACCGCCGGCGCGAGGCCCGGGTGATCGGGGCGGTGCGCCAGGCAGTCGGCGCCGACATGGAGCTCATGGCCGATCCGAGCTGCAAGTTGCGGACCTACGCCGACGCGCTCTATGTCGGACGGGCGTGCGACGAGAACCGCTGCCTTTGGTACGAGGACCCGTACCGTGACTGCGGGGTTTCGGTCATCGGTCAAAAGATGCTCCGCGACAACCTCAGGACGCCCCTGCTGGTCTCCAAGCATATTCGCGGCCCGGAGCAGAAGGCGGCCTTCGCCCTGGCCGGCGGCTGCGACATGATCAATACGGATCCGGAATATGATCTTGGGATCACCGGCACGATGAAGATCGCCCATTTTGCCGAATCGATCGGCATGGACCTGCAGGTGCATGGCTGCGGCCCGGCGCACCGGGCCTGCGTTGCGGCGATGCGCAACACCCATTTCTACGAGATGACATTGGTCGGACCGGGCATGCCGAACCTCGTTCCGCCGGTCTACAAGTGTGGCTACAGCGACCAGTTGGCTGCAATTTCCGGCGATGGAACCGTGCCCGTTCCGTCCGGCCCTGGCCTCGGGGTCGACTATGACTGGCCCTATATCGAAGCCAATAGAACGGCGGAACACTGCTTCCGGCTTGACGCCTGAGCAGTGGCTGCGCGGCGGGCAAGGCTTATGCGGCTCGCGAGCCTTCGCCCGCCATCCGAAACACGGACAGACGACCGAATAGCGACAGCTTTTGTGGATTGGTGGGAAGGGAATGGGTGGATGATGATGCAACGGCCAAGCCTTGAGGGGCGCCCCCTGCGTATCGGCGTTTGCGGCAACGGGCATTGGGCGGGGACCGTGCATGTGCCGACGCTCGCCGCAATGCCTGCGGTCGATCTCGTGGGCGTTTGGGGGCGGACGCAGGAGCGGAGTAGGGCCCTGGCGGATCAGTTCGCGATCCAGAGCTTTGCTGATTTCGACGCGTTGCTCGACGAGGTCGATGCGGTGAGTTTCGCGGTGCCGCCCGAAATCCAGGCCGCTCTGGCGCTGCAGGCGGCGAATGCCGGAAAGCACCTGCTCATCGAGAAGCCGGTGGCCACCACGCTGGCCGAGGCGGATCGTCTGGTGGAGGTCGTGGAGCGACGGCAGTTGTCCGCCGTCGTCTTCCTGACGCGATTCTTCGTCGATGGCGCGAACGACCTGATTGCCCGCGCCCGGGCGGGCGGGCATCGTCGCGGCGAGGCCAGCTGGAGCTCGAGGGCGCTGCTGCCGGGCAGCCCGTTCGCGGCCTCCGTTTGGCGCAACGGCGACTACGGCACGTTGTGGGATCTCGGGCCGCACGTGCTGTCGATCTTCATCCCCGTGTTCGGCCCTGCAATGCAGGTTGAGGCGAGGCGGCTACGCAAGGCGAAATTCGCATGCCGGGTTCTGCATGCCGGCGGCGCAGAATCGATCGTGACGCTGGACCAGATGGACGAGTCGCTGACCCGGGGCAGTGTCGAGCAATATGTCTTTTCGGGCGGTGACGGGGTGGTTCGGGGCGGTCCCTTTACCTATGAGGCGGCGAGCTGCCTGGCGAGCGCGGTTCGGCTGCTGATCGACGGCATCGGCTCGACCGACGCGCCCGTGGGCCCCAACATCCGCTTCGGCCGCGACATCGTCGCCGTGCTCGAAGCGGCTTGCTCCAGCATCGAATGCGGCTGCACACCCGTCGATGTGCGTCTCTAGCGCGCGCAGGTGTGTGCCTGAGGCGCAGCGGATGTGCCGTGCCGAAGCTGTGCGGCATCGAGTCGCTTGTCGGTCTGACATTGTCGTATAATGGACAAATATTTGCCCGCGATCCGTCAGTTTGCGATGCGAGAGGCACCTGCGGGCGAAACGGAAAAAGCGTCGACTTCTGCGCCCCCCTGCTGCTGTTATCATCCCAGGTCGCTTCCTCTCGAAGCTGCCGCTTATTAAGGAGATTATTTAAAGGATTCAATCGGTTGAGCGATGGTGTGGTGAGCAGCGAGGCGCGAGCCTTTAATAGCAGTGCGGGGTGCGCTCCCGCGGCCGCGAGCCAAGTCGGAACGCTGCCCATTGTGGATTGACTATTGTTCGAATTGCGGACAAACTAAATTTGTCCGAGAAGCGGACAAAGTGAGCCGTCAGATGGTGGCTACCGAGATCATGGGAGAGGGATATGCGACAGACGAATAGACGGAGTGTGCTGTCAGGAATGGCGGCGACATTTCTGGGGGCGCCGCTGGCCGGCTCGCTGGTCACGCCCGCGCGGGCGGCCGAGGGCGACTTCAGGATCCTGGGCGGGGCTGTTCAGTCGTTCGGGGCCAGCATCGCGCAGGCATGGGCCGACAGCCACAATCTGAAGCTCGAATACATTTCGCTCGACGTCGATTCGCACCATACGCGGCTGTTCCAGGAAGCCAGCCTTGCCGAAACGACCGTGGACGTTTCCATCATTCTCAATCGCTTCCTCAGCGACAACATCGTCAATCTGTTCGATCCGCTCGATGCCTACCAGGCTGCAAACCCGATCGAGAATCTGGACGGGATCAGCGCCGGCCTGAGGCAGGCCATGACCTATGGTGGCAAGCTCTATGGCGTCCCGTTCCGGCACGCCACCGAGGGCCTCCATATGAACACCGCGCTGCTCAAGGAGCGAGGCATCACCGAGTACCCCAAGACATTCGAGGAGGTGTTGGACTACGCCGAGAAACTCACCTACAAGCGCGCCGACGGCACGCAGGTGTCCGGGCTGATCTTCGAGGGCCCGACCGTCGCCTCCCTGTCCGAATATTATCGCAATTTCGGCGCGGAGTTCATTACACCGGACATGCAAGTCAAGGCGGATGCGCCGGAAATGATTGCGGCGATAACCCAGCTGCAGAAGTTCTTCGCAGACGGCGTGCTCCCCAAAGCCTTCCTCAACTTTGTTCCGCCCGCCGACACGAACAATTTGATGCAGCAAGGTCGCGCCGCGATGATTTTCTCGCCGTTCGGTCGTACCTTCGTCTACGCCGACAGCAAGGCGTCGAAGTTTCCGAACGACATGGCCGTCATTGCCGTTCCGCCGCGTGCGGGACATGCGGCACCCCCGACAAAGACCGAATTCTGGGGGTACGTCATCCCCAAGAACTCCACCAGAAAAGATCTCGCCTGGGATTTCATCCGCTACATGTCGTCGCTCGAGAGCATCGTGCAGATGGCGGTACAGTACGGGAACGGACCGGTGCGTCCGGCGGCCTATGCCGATCCGCGGGTGCAGAAGGCGTTTACCTATGCCGACGCGGAGGCCGCGGCGATCGCCAACGCTACGCCGCCTCTGCCGGGCTTCCCCCAGTCCGCCAAGGCGGCGGATTATTTCACTGCCGCGGTTCAATCGGTGCTGATCGGTGCCAGCTCCGCGGAAGATGCAATGAAGGATGTGGCGTCGCAGACCCGCGCCCTCCTCAAGCAATAAAGCGCCGCTGGTGAAAGTGCCGGCCGGGCCTTCAGCTCGACCGGCCAGTGCGAGGACAATGCGAGGATAGGGTGCGTCCAAAAGGGCTAATGCCGTACCTGCTGACCGCCCCGGTCATGATCATGCTGGGCTGCATCCTGCTGGTGCCGTCGATCTACGTCGTCTGGATGAGCCTCAACTCGTCGAGCTTCGGCGTCGAATCGAATTGGGTGGGGCTCGACAACTACGTCCGCATTCTCTCCGATCCGGTGTTCTGGCGATCGACGTTGAACACGCTCATCGTGGTCAACATCGTCGTTTATGTGGAGATCGTTCTGGCGATCTGCCTCTCGCTCGCGCTGGCGCGCAATGTGATCGGCCGGGCGGTGATCATCTCGATCATCCTGATGCCCTACGCCGTCAGCGAGGTCGCGGCGATCGTTATGTGGCGCTACATGTTCGAGCCCGACGTCGGGATCGTCAACTACGGGCTGGAGTGGCTCGGCCTCGGCCAGCTGAACTGGGTCGTCGACCGCTGGCACGCCCTGTTTCTCGTATCTTTGCTGACCATCTGGCAGAGCTTTCCGTTCACGTTCCTGATCATCTACGCCGCGGTCAAGAACCAGCCGCGCGAGACGATCGAGGCGGCGTTTGTGGATGGCGCCAACAGGTTCCAGGCGTTCTTCAACGTCACGCTGCCGGCAATCATGCCGGTGGTGCTGGTGGCGGTGATCTTCCGCTACATCTTCGGGCTTCGCCTGTTCTCGGAGGTGTGGCTGCTGACCCAGGGCGGGCCGGCGCGGCTTACCGAAGTCATGGCCACCTACCTCTACCGATACGGCTTCCGCTACCAGGATTTCGGCGTCGCCGCGGCGACGGCTCTGATCATGCTGGTCGTCTCGCTCGCCATCGCGACGGTCTATGTCCGCTGGCTGTATCTGAGGTCGTCGAAAATTGGATAAAGATCCTTTCCACATCAAGGTGATCCGCTACAGCGTTATCCTGGTCATGACGATCTGGTCGGCGGTGCCCGTTTATTTCGCCGTGGCGTCGTCGTTCAAGCCGCCACGCGACATTTTCAGCGTACCGCCGACCTTCATCTTCCAGCCGACGCTGGAGAGCTATGAGCAGCTGTTCACGCTTTGGCCGACATTCACCGACGCGATGCTCAACAGCCTGGTCATCGCGGTTGGAACGACGCTATTGACGGTGGTCTCCGCGTCGCTGGCGGGCTACGTCTTCTCGCGCTATCAGAGCCGTGTGCTGAGCGGCGCGGCGATCTTCACGCTGCTCATTCGCATGCTGCCGCCGATCATCATCACCCTGCCGCTGTTTCCCGTCGTCAATGCGTTGCGGCTCAACGACACGCACATCCTGCTCATCGTCATCTATGCGACGTTTCAGCTCAGTTTCGCGACATGGATCATGAAAGCCTTCATCGATGCCGTGCCCAAGGAGCTCGAGGAAGCCGCTCTGATCGACGGGGCGGGCACGGCATCCATTCTGCTGCGCGTGATCATGCCACTGGCCGTGCACGGCATGATCGTGGCGGCGACCTTCGCCTTCATTGCGTCATGGAACGAGTTTCTCTTCGCCTACGTTTTCTCGTCGACGCGCGCCAGGACGGCTCCGCTGATTCTCAGCCAGATGCTGGCAACGGAGAGCAATGTCGAATGGGGCGTCCTGTTCGCTGGCACGTCGATCCAACTGATCCCGGTGATCGTGCTGGTGCTCGCTTTGCAGCGCTTCATCATCGCCGGCCTCACCGCCGGCGGGGTAAAAGGATAAGCTGCGACAGAACATCGTTCTTTCCCTTGCGCTCCACGCTCGTCAGGCGCGAGGCTCTGCTCGCGGCTGACGATAGAGTCGCTCGCGGCTGCAGCAGGCTGCGGACCAGTTCGGGGCGGAGGAACAGGTAGCCCTGGCCGATGGTGATGCCGGTCTTGTCGAGGAGAAGCGCAGCCTCCTCGCTGACCTTCAGCTTTTCGGCCACCGCCTTCAGCCGGTGGCTTTCCGCCTCGGTCAGGCTGGTCCGCTTGGCCGCGAAGACATACGAGGCCAATAGCGAGAATTTGCGCGTCAGCGGGCGCGGCCTGCCGTCCCTTTCAGCCCTGTTGACAGTGCCACTTTCTTCTACAATTTATAAATTGGAATTTATAGAGCTATTGGCCACTATTATCGCGGGACGGGTATAGGGAGCACGAGAGTTAGGATCCTCATAGGTGGTGGCACCACGACTTTCTGTCGTGCCCTCATAGCCGCTTGAAGCCGGACGACCCGCCAGGATCGCATCGGCGTGCAGTGGCGGGGATAGGGGCCAATTGCTCCTTGCCTTCACGGTTGCCGACGCCCTCAGCACCGCGACATTCCAAACCCATTCCAGTTGCCCTCCAGCAGCCTCGGGACCGGGCAATAAAGGACAAAAGCAGGACGAACAGATCCGAGCCCACGGGATCGGGCAAATCATCTGCTTAAGCGACCGCCAGTGCCAAATGATCATGGAAAACTCATCTCGCACTGCGTGCATCGAGCTGGAGAACGAGGAGGGTTGAGTAGTGGTCACTCTGAGTGGCGAAAACGCGATCTTTATCCTGCCGGAGGCCGCCACCAATGGGCGTATGCATCGAGAACGGCGCTCTAATTCATTGCGGCCGTCGCTTTCCTCGACACAGAAGATGGTTCTCGGTCATTGAGGAAGCCCCCACAACGTGGGGCTTACGCGACATGGTCACGCGGAATCGGTTCGCCGTTCATTTTTCGGCTTGCGGTTTTGGCGACCACATTTGGGCAATCGATGGATATCACCTTCACCAGCCCTGAAGAAAAGCCATAGGCTGAGCCTATGGATTTCTGCCTGTCACGTGGAGCGCTTCACCATCTTGAGCCGTTCCGGAGGCGTCGTCATCCACGCTGCCGTGGGTAGGATGGCCACTACTCTCCCACATCCGAACGCCTGCAAGTACGTGCATCCATAGGTGGCCGCGGGGCACACTCAACATTCGGCACCTGGAACCGTCTTCGGCATGACCGATGTCAGCGGCTGCCGGCGCGGAAGCTGCCATCGAGCGGCGGCATTGCACGGCGCCAAGCCTCGTCGCCTGTGCGGGTGGCCAGGCCGGCCTTCAACGCCAGCAACCCACCCGCACTGTCGATCTCTGCAATGCGCTGCGCCGCCAGTGCCGCGAGCTCGGCGGCGCGCGCGCCGTCGGGGTCGCGGTAGAGCGCCACGAGGTCCTCGACATAAAGGTTCGGCAACCCGCCGATCATGCCGGCGCCGCCCACCCTCAGCAGATGCGGCAACACGCGATCGTCGCCGGTGAAAATCGCCAGCTCGGGGAACGCCTCGACATAGGCAACACCACTCGCGAGATCGCCCGTCGAATCCTTGACTCCCGCAATATGCGGACCCTTTCCGGCCTGCAGCGCCCGCACCAACTCATGCGTGATGGTGACGCCGGTCATGTGGGGAATGTTGTAGAGGACCAGTCGGATGTCCGGCCGGCCGGCGCGCTCGAACACCGCCTCGAAGAAGGCCACGAGGCCTGCGGTGGACGGCGCGCCATAGTAGAACGGGGGCAGCATCAGGATGTCGCGGCACCCCAGCGCGACGAGGTCATGCATCTCAGCGGCCGCGGTGCCGACCGACGACGTCATGATCGCCGGCAGGAGTTGGTCGGGCCGCACGCCGGCGGCCAGCAACGCCGCAACGGCCTCGCGCTTCTCGGCCGGGGCGAAGGCGACGCCCTCCCCCGTGCTGCCGAAGGTGGAGATACGGCTGCCACCCTGAGCAAGCAGGTCGCGCGCATGGCGGACGAGCCGATCGGTGTCGATCGTCAGGGTTTCGTGCACCGGCGTGAGAATCGCCGTCATGATGCCGTTGAGGGGGGCCAGCGTCGTGGCGTGCTTGTTCATGGACTCACCAAATCAGCGAACTGTCGCATGCAGTTGCGCATAGGAGGGCGGCACGTAGCCGAGGTTGCGGGACATATCGAAGCAGCAGGCGATGAGTTGCCGCCCGATTTCGGGAGCGCGGGCTCCGATGATCTCGGGGTCTGTACCGGAAATGGAACAGCCCCCGATGACATGCCCGCTGGCGTCAAGCACGGGGGCACCGACGCAGTAGTTGCCGATCTCGTTTTCGCTGTTGTCGAAGGAATAGCCTCGCGTGCGGATCACCGCGAGCTGGTCCATCAGCTCGTCAACGACGGTGATGGTGTTCGGCGTGACCCGGGGCATGCCCACCCGCTCCAGGATCCCACGCGCCTCGTCGGGCGGCATAAACGCCAGGATGGCCTTGCCGACGCCGGTGCAGTGCATCGGCATGCGGTCGCCCACCGCCGTCCGGGCGATCAGGCGGCGCGACGATTCCACGGCGTAGATGTAGAGAATGCGGTCGCCTTCGCGAAAGGTCAGGTAAACCGACTCCGCCACCTTGTCGGCCAGGGCCCGCACATGCGGCGCGGCGCGGTCGCGGAACTCGACATTGACGCGCACCGATTGCGACAGCGCCAGGATGCCGGTGCCCAGCGCATAGGCCTCGCCGCCGATCTTTTCGATCAGCCCCTCGGCGATCAGCGAGCGCAGGATGGCGTGCGTCGTGCTTTTTGGCATCTCGAGGCGCGCGCTGATTTCGGCCAGCGGCAGACGCGGCTCTTGCGCGCTGAACAGCTTGAGAACGCGTACGGCCTTAGCCAGGCTCTTATTCGTAGAGGCTTTGCGTTCTGTGCTGGTCACGGTACCCCTTGCTCCTTCTCCGGCTCGGGCACAACGCCCTTCAGCTGCAGGCTCTCGGCGAAGTGACAGGCCGCAAAATGGCCTGACACGACCTCCCGAAGCGGCGGCGCGTCGCTCTGGCAGACCTCGCGAGCATAGCGGCAGCGCGGGTGAAAATAGCAGCCGCTCGGCGGATTGGCGGCACTGGCCACCTCTCCCCCCAAGATAATCGTCTCGTCGGCGACATCGGGGTCCGGCTGGGGGACCGCCGACAGCAGGGCTTCCGTGTAGGGATGCCGAGGGCGCGCGTACAAATCCTCGGTATCGGACAATTCGACGATCTTGCCGACATACATGACCGCGACGCGATTGGCGATATGCTCGACCACGCTCAGATCGTGCGCAACGAAGATGAAGCTCAGCCCCAGCTCCTGCTGCAGGCGCTGCAGCAAGTTGAGGATCTGGGCCTGGATAGAGACGTCGAGGGCCGACACCGGCTCGTCGGCGACGACGAGCACGGGATCGGTCACCAGCGCGCGGGCGATGCAGATGCGCTGGCGCTGGCCGCCCGAGAACGCGTTCGGATAGCGCGACAGATGCGCCGGATTGAGCCCGCACATCTGCGCGATGCGCTCGACCTTCTCGGTGATCTCGTGGCTGGGCACCTTCTGCGCCCGCAGCGGCTCGCCGATGATCTCGCGTACCGTCATGCGCGGCGACAGCGACGAGAACGGGTCCTGGAAGACCATGTTCATGTACCGCCGCACCTCGCGCAGCTCGCGCTTGCCGGCAGCGGCCAAGTCGACTGTGATGCCGCCCTCCGGCACGAACTGCGCCACTCCGCCCGTGGGATCGATCGCCCGCACGATGCAGCGGCCGAGCGTGGTCTTGCCGCAGCCGGATTCGCCGACCAGCCCCAGCACCTCGCCGCGCGCCAGCTCGAAGCTGACGTCGTCGACGGCCTTCACATGGCCGGTGACGCGGCGGAGCGGCCCGCTCTCGATCGGATAGTATTTCTTGAGGCCCACGACCTTCAGAAGGGGGTCAGTGGACATTGGCGCCCCCCTGGTCGAGACCGGCCGCAGCGACGACCTCGCTGTAGCGGAAGCAGGCGGCGCTGTGGCCTGCGGCCACCGGCGTCAGCGGCGGCACGACGCGGTCGCATACGCCTTCGATGGCGACCGGGCACCGCGGAAAGAAACCGCAAGCTCGCGGCTTGTTGATCGGTACCGGCACATTGCCCTTAATCGACTGCAGCGGCTCGCCGGATTTCTTGCCGATGCGCGGGACCGACGCCATCAGCCCCCTGGTGTAGGGATGCATCGGGGTGCGCAGCAGGTCCCGCACCGCCGCCTGTTCCACGATCGAGCCCATATACATGACGGCCACTTCGTCGGCCATCCGCGCGATGACCCCGAGATCGTGCGAGATGTAGAGGATGGCCATGCCGAGATCGTGCTGCAGGTCCTTCATGAGGCGCAACACCTGCGCCTGCACCGTAACGTCCAGCGCCGTGGTGGGCTCGTCGGCGATGAGCAAGCGCGGCTGCGAGGCAAGTGCCATGGCGATCATCGCGCGCTGCCGCATGCCGCCCGACAGATGGTGCGGATATTTCTTCAGCGTCTCCGCCGGCGCCGGAATGCCGACCTTGGCCAGCATGGCGACGGCGAGATCATGAGCCTCGCGCCGGTGGCGCGTGCGGTGCAGCAGGATGGTTTCCATCAGCTGGTTGCCGATGGTGTGCACCGGTGAAAAGGATGTCATCGGCTCCTGAAAGATCATCGCGCATTCCCCGCCGCGAATCTTCAGCAGCTCGGGGTCGTCAGCGCCGAGCCCGATGATATCGGTCGCCGGCCGGTCGGCGTAGTGCAGCAGGATGCGGCCATCGGTACGCGCTTTGCGCGGCGCGATCTTTAGGATCGACTGCGCGGTGATGGTCTTGCCGCAGCCTGACTCACCCACCAGTCCGAGTGTCCGGCCCGGCCGGATCGCAAAGCTGACACCGTCGGCGGCGACCAGATTGCCCTCGAGCAGCGGCAGCACGACGCGCAGATCCTTGACCTCGAGCAGCGGCTGGTTGGTGGAGGCGGAGTCCGTCATGTCCATCGTGCGATCACCGAGTTCGTCCATGCGTCTAGGTCCTGTACGGGTCGACCGCATCGCGCAACCCGTCCCCGAGAAAGCTGAAGGCAACGACGATGAGCACCACGAGGCCGCCGGGCACCAGCAGCCAGGGGCTGAGCGTCACCGTCTGGATGTTCTGCGAATCGATCAGCAGCGTCCCGAGGCTGACCGCCGGTGGCCGTAGGCCGAGCCCGAGGAAGCTCAGCGCGACCTCGCCCAGGATCATCTGCGGAATCGCCAGCGTCAGATAGACGATGAGATAGCTGGTGAAGCCGGGCAGCAGATGCGTGAGGATGATGCGCGCCTCGCTGACGCCGGAGACCTTGGCCGCCATCACATAGTCCTCCTCACGAAGGCTGAGCAGCTTGCCGCGCACGACGCGGGCCAGCGTTGTCCAGCCGACCACCGCCAGCACCGTCGAGATGCCGAAATAGACCTGCGTCGGCGTCCAATCCTGCGGCACGAGCGCCGCCAGTGCCATCCACAGCGGCAGTGTCGGCAGCGATTGAAGGAATTCGGTGAGTCGCTGCACGAGATTGTCTACCGTGCCGCCGAAATACCCCGAGATGCCGCCGAAGAAGAGACCGAGGGCAAAGCCGATCGAAAGGCCGAACAGCCCGACAAATAGCGAGGTGCGGGCCCCGAAGATCATACGTGTAAAGAGGTCGCGTCCCAGCGTATCGGTGCCGGCCAGAAAGACCTTGCCATCTCCCTCGACCCCGAACAGATGCACATCCGTCGGAATGACGCCGAACAGCTGGTACGCGTCGCCTTTGACGAACAGCGCGAGCGGATAGCGCTTGCTGGTATCTACCACATATTCGCGCTGGAAGGTCTCGCGGTTGAGCTCGTTCTTGAGCCCGTAGACGAAGGGCTGCAAATGGAACTGCCCGTCAGTGTCGACGAATTGCAGACCCGTGGGCGGTGCAAGTAGATAGCCGACATGCCGGTTGAACGGATCATAGGGCGTCACGAACTCGGCGACCAGCACCACGACATAGAGCAGTACAATGAACACCAGCGACACGGTGGCCACGCGGTGGCGCGTGAACTTCGCCCAAAAGATTTGGCCACGCGACAGGATATGGCCGCCCTGCGGGCCGTCTGCCGCGTCGAAAAGCAACTCGGTCACGACCGCCTCCTCAATTCGACCTGCCCATCCGCACGCGCGGATCGAGCACCGCAAGCAGGATGTCCGACAACACGACGCCGACGACCGTCAGGACGCCCAGCAGCATCAGCGAGCTGGCCGCGACATAGGTGTCTTGCGCGATGATGGCGCGCAGCAGCAGCGGACCGATCGTAGGCAGGCCTAGAACGATGGCGACGATGGTCGATCCGGAGACGATTTCGGGCAGCAAGTGCCCCGCCGTCGAGATGATCGGATTGAGCGCCACCCGGAACGGGTATTTGAACAGCAGCCGGCCCTCCGGGACGCCCTTGGCACGGGCGGTGACGACGTATTGCTTCTGGAATTCGTCTAGGAGTTGCGAACGGAGGATTCGGATCGTCGCCGCTGTGCCGGCGAGACCCACCACGACGACCGGAACCGGCAGATGGATGAGCAGGTCGACGAAGCGCCCCCAACTCCAAGGCGCATTCATATATTCGGGGGAGAACAGCCCGGTTGGCGTGATGCCGAAAAGGCGCGCCGATGCCACAAGCAGCACCAGCGCCAGAAGGAAGTTGGGAACGGCGAGACCGATCACCCCCAGGAAGCTGACTGCATAGTCGCCGGCAGAATATTGGTGCGTCGCCGAATAGACCGCCACCGGGATCGACACCGCGTAGACGAACACCATCGAAACCAGCGAGACGATGATGGTCAGCCACAGCCGGTCCGCGATCAGCGACCAGACCGGCTGCTGCCACTCGAACGAGAAGCCGAAATCGCCATGGGTGACGAGCGGGATGATCCAGTTCCAGTATTGCACGATCAGGGGCTGGTCGAGGCCGTAGCGCACTGTCAGATAGTCAAGCTGAGCCTGGCTAGCTGGCGCGCCCGACGCCTCGAGCTGCGTCGCGAAAGTCTCGATGAAGCTGCCGGGCGGCAGATTGATGATGTAGAAGCAGACGATCGAGATGAGGATCAGGACTACGACCATGTAGCCTAGGCGACGAACGATATAGGAAAGCATCGCTGCCCCTCACAGACCGAGAACGGAGGCGCTGCTAGAGCAGCGTCCTGAAATTTGGAACGGTGCCGTACATGATGCGGTTGGCGTCGTGGAAATTGGCCGCGCCGCGATAGCCGCACCGCACCGCGTAGATGAGGTCGTCGGGCCCGTCGAACTGCCAGTCCGTGTACTGGAATCCCGTCAGCCGGATCGAATCTTCACGGCCAAGCCCGGTGTCGTCCTTGATCAGCAGCTTCACCCGCCGCCAGTGCCACAGATCTTTGGACGCCAGCAGATAGGATTTGTTGCGCTGGCGCATGGAATGATCCTTGTGGAAGCGCGTGAAGCTGTCGTCCTCCTCGCGCGCCCATTTCCGCAGCACCTCGATATCGTCGAGGGCGTTGCCGATGGTCAGGTATTCCCCGCTGACCGGATCGCGCCGGATCGTCAGCTTGGCCTTGCAGCCGGGCAGATCGAAATAGTCCCGCGCCGGATCGAAAACGATCCGCTTGCCGTCATCTTCGATACGAATCCGCGCCGCCTTCTCGGCTTCGAGCGGCCCGGCTTCGAAGGTCAGGATGTCCCAGAGCTGCCCGTCCGGATCGGCCACCACATTGCCCTCGCGCCAGCCCGGCTTCAGGGTGCGGCCCCACTCCTTGGGCACCCAGGCCGGATCGTAGGGCAGCTTGTTGCTCATCGTCCAGTTGGCCGCGTCGAGCAGATTGGCGCCGACCGGAGCCGACACGACGCAGGCCTGGAAGCCGGTGCCCCACACGCAGGGCGTGCAATCCTCGAACGCCTTGTAGATGCGCCCGTTATGGATCGTCACCGCCACCGGCGCGCAATGATAGTTCGGCCCGTCGTGATAATAGCCGCCGGCGAACAGCCAACCATTCTCGGGACCTGTCGGATGCGTCCACGTATAGCCGCCATCGTCGCTGCGGCGGATGACGATCGAGCCATATTGCTGTGACGTGCCGAAGATGTAGAGCACGCCCTCATGCACGAACAGCGTGCTCCAGTAGCAGTTCATGATGTGGGTGATGTTCACCCAGGTCGCGCCATCGTCCTCGGAGCGATAGATGGAGGTGAGGCTTTCCTCGGACTCATGGTTCCGCGGGCAGCCCACGCCGTAATAATCGTGGCTGACGACGAGGGCGCCGTCGGCGAGACGGACGACGCTCGGGCTGCCCAGATAGGAGCGGGCGAGTTCGGGCTGGTATTTGACCTGGCTGAGACGGGGAGGCATCGCTGGACCCTGGTGCCGCTGCGCGCGGCGGTTGCTGTGTTGCGGAAAGGGGATGGCCCGGACGCGCATCGCCGCCCGGGCCGCTGGTCGCGAAAGGTCAGTTGGCGAGATACCACTGCTCGGAATGCGCCCCGCGCGTATGGTCGATGAACAGCGTGTTCTCGCCGGGGAAGTTCTTGATGCGGTTCGAGCGGGTGTAGATGTACGGGACCTCGCCCACGGTGCCGATGTGCAGCATCTGCTTGACCGTGTTGGCCACCACTTCCTTGCCCAGCTTGTAGTAGTCGTCAGATCCAATTGGCGTCGACTGCCACTGCGTCACCAGCTTCTGCTGCGCCTCGTACTCGGCCGGGGGCTTTTCGCCCTGCGCGCCGTTGGTCAGCTCCCATTGCCGCCAGGCGAGGCCGCCGCCGACGGGATTGGTGTCGAGGCCGTAGGGCGGCCGGAACCAGATCGGCCGCGTATACATGTCCTTTTCCGACACCACGTCGGCGAACCAGACCGACGCCTGCACCTGGTTGGCGATGACCGCCTGCTGGAACGCCTCTCTGGTGATGGTGTTGACCTGCGTCGGTACGCCCACCGCCGTCCAGTATTCAGCGATCAGCTCGGAGAGCTGCACGCGGTTGACCGCGTCGTCGAGCACGAGGCGCAGCGGCTTGCCGTCGGGCCGCAGGCGGACCCCGTCCGGCCCCTTCTTCAGCCCCATCTCGTCGAGCAGGGCGTTGGCCTTGGCCACGTCGTAGTCGGCGAAATACTGGCCTTCCCAATCCTCATAGAGCGGCGAGGCGGACGAGACACCCCACTGGCGCGGAACGCCCAGGCCGAAGAAGATGGTGTCGTTGATCTCGGGCCGATTGACCGCCAGCGACATCGCTTCGCGGAAGCGGATGTCATTGAAGATGTCGCGCAGCACCGGGTCGTCCACGGTGATGTCGAACTGGTACTTCATCGCCGCGCCCTGGTCGGCACGGAACAGCATCGTGGTGTAGTTGCCGGTCTTCTCGCCAGCCTTGAGCACCGGCAGATCGGCCTGTGCGAATTTGTCGGCATAGTCGAGTTGGCCCGACTGCACGTCCAACTTCACCACCTCGGGGTCGGCGATGAGCATGCGCACCTGCTCATCGATATAGGGCAATTGGTTGCCCTCGGTGTCGACCTTCCAGTAAAACGGATTGCGCTTGAAGTACTCGTTGCCGAACTGGTCCACCTGCGACAGGATCCACGGCTTCAGCACCGGCAGGTTGGGATCGACCTGGAAGTCGGAGACCTGTCCATTCTGGTGCGAAACGAAGGCGTCCACCCAGGACGAGAAGCCCTCCTTCTTGGCAAGCGCCTCAGCGTCGGGATTATATTTCTTGTGCCATTTCTTCAGGTAGTGCGCGGGTGCCAGCGGGAAGCCCGCCTCGGCGCGTGCGACGTTGAGGATGAAGGCCGGGTTGGGAATTGGGAAATGGAAAATGACCGTGAAGTCGTCGACTTTTTCCACTGTGGTCGGCTTGCCGCCGAGCACGAGGTTCCCCGGCAGCGGCGGCAGATCGCCCTGGCCGGCGATATCGTTGAAGAAGAACAGGATGTCGTCGGCGGTGAGCGGCACGCCGTCGCTCCACTTCATGCCGCGGCGCAGCTTGACCGTGGCCGACATGTTGTCGGGCGCCATGTCGATGCTGCGGGCGATATCGGGATAGACGATTTCCCAATTGGTGGTGAAGCCGGCGAGCTGGGCGTCCCAGGCCGAGTAGCCGATATTACCGAACGATTGCGGATTGGTGGCGTTGTAGCGGATGGTGCCGCCATAGGTGCCGACGGCGTCGCGCGGCCGCTCCACCATTACATCTTCGCGCACCGGTAGCCGGTCGGCGACCGGCGGCAGCGTACCGTTCGCGACTGCGGCGTCGAACTGTGGCGACTGTTTGAAGGCGGGGACGGTCTTGCCGGTCGCCGCCTCGTAATCCGATAGACTCCATGCCATGAAATTGTCGACCAGCTTGATCTGCTGCGTCTGCGCGTAAGTTGCGCCGGTCGTGGCGCCGACCCCGATGGCCCCTGCCATCAACGCCAGTGCCGCAGCACCCAGCCATTTGTTCAGCCTGACACGCATACCGTCCCCTCCCTTTGGGTTGCTTTCCGATTGTCCCCGGCGCCAGCCGGAGGTCCCTGCTCTCACCATTCGCCGGACTTGCCGAACTGCCGGCGGGCAGCCTCGCCGAAACGTCGTTCTGCCTCGACCATCGCCGCCCGCGTTTCGGCCATGCTGCGGCCGCGTAGCGGCTGGCCAGCCTCGATCACCGAAGTGCACTCATTGGCGTCCATGAACTGGGTTGCCGCCAAAACGCCGGTCTGGTCTTGCTCCGGAATGACCATGAAGCCGTGCTGGTCGGCATGCACCAGCTCGCCCGGGCGGATCGTGAGGCCGAAGACCTCGACCTCGTGCCCCCAACGCACCGGCCAGGCATAGGCGTGGCCGACGCACAGCCGCCGCGCCAGCGCCTTGAAGCCGAGCGAGGTCATCTCGACCACGTCGCGGATGCCACCGTCGGTGATGATGCCGACGCAGCCGAGCGCCCGATGCAGGCTGGCATTCACCTCGCCCACATAGGTGCCGATGATGCCGGGGCTGTCGGCGTCCTTGACGATGACGATTTTCGGCCCGGGCACGCTCTCCAGATAAGCCCGGTAGGCCTGGGGCGCGTCCTTGTGCGTCAGATGGTCGGGATTGCTCGGCTCGACCTCGAGCGTCACCGCATAACCGACCATCGCGCCGAACTGCGGCATGAAATCCCGCACATCCTCGCGATTGACGACGCCGCGGCGGTCCACGGCGCTGATCTGCTCCCAGCCATTATAGACGGTCGGCGTCGAGAACCGGCGCAACCGCAGCAGGTCGCCCTCGGACAAGGTGAGGCGGTCGGACAGCTTTACCTCCCATACATTCAGCAATGCTGAACGATATTCGTTATTTTGGTTTAAGCAATCACGAATATGCGAGCCGGTCAACGAGATTCCGGTGCGCTGGTCGAAGTTGTCGAAAACGGCGCTAGTTCTGCCGGATCTGCCGAGCGGCGGCGAGGGCCAGACGATGCGTCGCGAGCGCATCGTCATAGGGGCACAGCACCACGTCGGGACGGTTGCGGCGCACCGCGTCGAAGAAGGCACGATCCTGCAGCGCGTAGCTGCTGGTGCCCGACGCCGTATGGCTGCTCTCCCGCCCGCGGACAATCGTGACACCGGCAAGGCCGATCGCGATCTCGCAGCCCTCGCAGATCAGCCGCAGCTCCGCGCCGGGACCGTTCGGCAGCACGCAGGCGGCGGTGATCACGCCAGGTACGCCGCCAAACAGGAACAGTGCCGCGCTCGTCCCGGCAACATCGCCGTCCGGTACTCCAGGCAGCGCCCCGCGGGTTCCGGCTGCCGCCAGCAATTGGCCCGCGCCTGCCAAATATCGGGACAGGTCGATGAGGTGGCAGGCCTGCTCCAACATCTGGCCGCCGCTGTGCGCCTCGAAACGCCACCACGGCGTCAGCGGCGTGCCGATGTGAAAGCGTCCAATGACCATGCGGATCGGTGTCTGCTCAATCTGCCGTCGCACAGCGGCAAGCGTGTCGAGAGCGCGCCAGTTGTAGCCGACCGCTGCGACCAGATTGCGCCGCGACAGGGTGTCCGCAATGCGATCGGGAATCGCGTCGTCCAGGCCGATGGGTTTTTCAACGAGGAACGGAATTCCCGCTTCCGCCAGCGCGAGTTCGATCGGCCCATGCTGGCTGGGAGGCACCGTGACGATCACGGCATCCGGCCGTCCCTGCCTTATGAACGCCTGCACTGTGTCGAACGCCTCGCCGCCGAAGCTGCGTGCCGCCTGCGCGGCTTTTTCCACCGAACGCGACAGGAATGCGACCGGATAAACGTCCGGATCGGCCTCGGCCAAAGCTGCGATATGCCTCGCCGCGATAAGACCTGCTCCAATAATGCCCAAGCGCATCGCCGTTCCTGCCGAACCTGCAACATCTGGCGATGAGAATCGCCGACCTCCACATCGAAGGCCCCATCACAACGAAACTTCAAGGTCATGGGCGGCTTGATCGTGCAGAGCGTTGGCCGACCGAAGCGTCACGATCGTCAGAGCAGCTGGTACGCAACCATGCTGGGCTGGGTCGTATACTTGCCGGGTGATCCGCCCAAAAACAACGTCACTGGGATCAGTTCTTTCCACACGGCCAAGGCGAGAGCTGGTTGAGCAGGCAAAGGCTCAATCGCCTGGAGCGCGATGTGACGTGGGCCAGCATTGGGGATTCGTGACCGCTTCACGCAACCAGTTGCGGAGTTTTCAACGAACCGTGTATTCCCATCTAGCTGAATCAGCGCAGAGTTCAATCGAAGCCGCGAGGCGCATCGCCCCGCCCAGCGACCGGCTACCCATCCGACGAGGCCGACCGGTTTCTCTGCCTCGACCAGCGCTGGTGGGATCTCACCGGCCGGGACTGACGGGCACGCCGCCGCAAACCGGCCTGTTCATCGCCCGCCGCATGCCTTCGTGCGGGCTATGCCCGCATCCTGCTGCCTTCACCCACAGGGGCTCGCTCGGTCGGGCGGCAGACACACGCGCTTGAGTAGAGGCCTACCTGCTGGGCCACGAGGATGCGGCGCTCGGTCTGGCCGTAGCGGCTCCAGGTTTCGAGGAGATAGCGGTCGCACACCTCGACCAGCGCCATTACCCGACTGCACCAGCGCCGACATGGATGGAGCGCGACAGCGTCGTCTCGATTTTGACGCCATCGGCGACGCCGTCGGGCACGATGGCGAGCCCGTGGATGGCATAGCGCCCGCCAGGCCGGAGGATACGGAAAGCCTCCGCGGCGATCGCCTGCTTGTGCGCCGGCGCGTTGAGCGTCAGCGTTGCCTCGGCAACGACCAGGCTGGCGGTCCCCTCGGTAAGTCCCGCCTGCTCGGCCGTGCCGGTCAGTACACGAGGCTCGGGCTCGGCGGCAAACGCTGGCGCATGAAGGCGGCAGCTTCGGCAGCGCGCTCGACGCCGACATATGAATGTGGCCTGTGCTCGAGCATGCGCTGCGCCGTGAGCCCCATTCCCGGCGCCAGCTCGACAATGCGTCGGCGGACGTGACGCCGGCATCCGCAAGCACCGCCTTGGTCAGCGCCGGCCCGTCCGAACGCAGCACCCACTTGCCGAGCCGCTGCCTGGTCTTGAGCAGTTTCGGCTTTCGCATTATATGATGCGTGATGACTGATGCGCGCTTAGGACGATCAGAGATGAGAACGACACTGGCGATCGATGACGACGTGCTCGAAGCGGCCAAGGCGATGGCGCGACAGCAGGATCGGAGCATGGGTGAGGTTATTTCCGATCTCGCGCGCCGCTCCCTGCGCCGACCTGCAGGCGGCGGCGAACGCAATGGCATCCCGCTGCTGAAAGCAAGATCGGGCACGCCCCCAGTCACGCTGGAGACGGTCAATGCGTTGCGCGATGAGTTGCCGTGACCTTTCTGCTGGACGTTAATGTCCTGATCGCGTTGATTGATCCTGGCCATGTCGCGCATGAGGACGCGCATCGCTGGTTCGAAGCAGAGGGCAGGGCGTCATGGTCCACCTGTCCCTTGACCGAAAGTGGCGTCATCCGGATTGTTGGCAATCCGAAATACCCCAACTCTCCGGGGTCGCCGGCTCTGGTCGCAACGATCGTCGAGAAGCTCCGGACTCTTCCGGGCCACAGCTTCTGGCCTGACAATCTGAGCCTGGTTGGTGTCGAGCACGTCGATGCACGCAAGATTCTCACTTCGGCGCAGGTCACCGACACCTATCTGCTCGCGCTTGCGAAAGCGAATGGCGGGCGTCTGGCGAGCTTTGATCGCAGATTGTCGACTGCCGCTGTCAAAGGCGGCAAAGCCGTGCTCTTTCTGATCCTGGGCAAGTAGCACTGGAAACCCACGCCCCGCGATCACAACCTCCGGACGCCGGACGCGTAAGGTCTGGGCGCAACGGATTTGTGGTCTCGAACTGCTCTTGTACAGCTTCAACGGGCGACGGACATGCGAAGGAGGCATCCATGGTCGAGAGCCGCATCGCCGCACGGAGGCTCGATGCGCGCGACGTCAGGATTCTCGAAATCCTGCAGCGCGAGGGTCGTATTTCCAAGGCGGCCCTGGCGGCGCGGGTCAATCTGTCGGCGACGCCCTGCTGGGAACGTCTGCAGCGGCTGGAACGCGCCGGAATCATAGAGAGCTATGGCGCGCAGATTTCGCTCAAGACATTCGGGCCGATGGTCATCGTCTTCGTTGAGATTGAGCTCGACAGCCATCGCAAGGCCGACTTCCAGCGTTTCGAGCAGGTAGTGGGGAAGATGCCAGAAATCACCGAATGCTGGGCCATCGGCGGTGGCATGGACTATCTGTGCAAGATCGTGGTGCGGCATCTGGCCGAATACCAGGATCTCATCGACGCGCTGCTCGGCCGCGACGTCGGCATCAAGCGCTACTACACTTATGTGGTGACCGCTCCGGTGAAACAGACGCCGTTGCCGTTGCAGCGGCTCCTGCCGGAGGCTTAGACGAATCGTCGCCAAAACTGCCTCGTAGCAGATGCTTCATCGGCCGCGGGTGCTCAGTTTGGTGTCAGCGTCTGTCAAGGCGTGGCTATCTTCGCCAGCGGATCGACACGCCCGAAGCGCTGACGCGCAATGCGACCCGATACGGTGCGAAGGCTTCGAGCTGGGGCTCAGGGATCTCCATCGAGGTCACATAGGCCCCGCCGTCAGCGACGTGATGCAAAGGAAGCGCCATGCTGAGCAACGACCAACTCGATCGCTGGGACCGCGACTCGTTCTTCCATCCCTCGACCCATCTCGGCCAGCATGCGCGCGGCGAAAGGCAAGGTCGCATCGTCACCGGCGGCGAGGGGGTCTATATCGAGGATCGCGACGGCCGGCGCCTGCTCGACGCCTTCGCCGGACTCTATTGCGTCAATGTCGGCTATGGCCGGCGTGAAATCGCCGACGCCATTGCCGAGCAGGCGCGCGAGCTTGCCTAGTATCATGCCTATGTCGGACACGGCACCGAAGCGTCGATCACGCTGGCGCATATGGTGCTCGAGCGCGCGCCGCAGCATATGGCGCGGGTCTATTTCGGCCTTTCGGGCTCGGACGCCAACGAGACCAACGTCAAGATGGTCTGGTACTATAACAACGTTCTCGGGCGGCCGCTGCCATTCTCGGTCCCGGGCTGGACCACACGATTCTCGTCATCGGCCTGCTGCTGTGGTCAACGACGGCCCGCGTGGTGCGCGCGCAGGTCAAGTCCGGGCGCGAGCGGCTCTATGTGCAGCGGGCGCGATCGCTCGGAGCCGGGCACCTGCATATTTTACTCCGCCACATTCTGCCCCAGGTGCTGCCTCTGATCGGCACGACCGGCTCGCTGGCGGTGGCTCTTGCCGTGCTTACCCAGGCGGCGCTCGAGTTTTTCGGGCTGGGTGGCACGGATTTGCTCTCCTGGGGGACGATGATCCGCTTCGCTTTCCAGCGCGACGCCATGCTCAATGGCGCGTGGTGGATGATCGTGCCGCCGGGGCTTTGCATCTGACTCGTCATCACCGCCTGCTACTGGCTCGCCCAAAGTCTCGAGGAGGCGCTGAATCCGCGGCTCAGGGCAACGGACCTGCGCATCCGCTCTTTCCGCCTGCGTGGGGAAAGGTCGCGCTGATGCCGATGATCGAGATCGAGCACCTCAATGTGTGGATCTGCGCCGGCGCGCGCGAAGTGCATGCGGTGCGCGACGTGAGCCTGGCGCTCGAGCCGGGCGCTCACCTCGCGATCATTGGCGAGTCGGGCAGCGGCAAGTCAACGTTGCTGCTGGCCATGCTCGGCCTGCTGCCGCCGACGGCGGAAGTCAGCGGCCGGCTCGTGGTTGACGGGGTCGATGTGCTGCAGGGGCCTGAGGCGGAGTTCAACGCCTTGCGCTGGCGGCGGGCTGCGATGGTGTTCCAAGCCTCGTCCAATCCGTTCAGTCCGGTCCGTACGATCGGCCGGCAACTCGGCGCGGTCCTCAGATTTCACGGTTCGACGCCGGTCGCGGCGCGGGGGCGGGTCGAAGACCTTCTTGCCATGGTACGCCTGCCGACCTCGGTCGCTGCGGCCTATCCGCATCAACTTTCGGGCGGCATGCGCCAGCGCGCGGTCATCGCGCTCGCGCTCGCCTGCGCGCCGAAAATCCTGCTGGCCGACGAGCCGACCACGGCGCTCGACCCCATCGTGCAGGCCGAGATCGTCGAGCTGCTGTTCTCGCTCAGCGCTCAGCTTGGGCTGACGCTGGTTCTGGTCAGCCACGATTTGCAGCTCGTCAGCCACATGACCGGCGACCTCGCGGTCATGCAGGCAGGGGAAATGGTTGCCTGCGGCGCGGTGGGCGAGCTCATGGCGCGGCCGACACATGTGCATCTTCGCGACCTGATCACCGCTTTGCCGCGCTTCGAGCTGACGGAGGCGCCATGAGCGACGACCGCAATCTGCTCGAGCTCGATCATGTCTCGTGGCTTTTATCGGGGGCGGACTGTTCGGACGCGGACCGCGGACGATCGCCGTCAATGATGTGAGCTTTGCCGTCGGCCGTCGCGAGATCGTGGCCCTGATCGGCGCCTCCGGGTCGGGTAAGACAACCATCGTGCGCACAGCTCTGGGCCTGCAGGCTCCAAGTGCCGGAGCCGTGCGGTTCTGCGGGCGACCGGTGGACACGCTCGGCGCCAGCGAGCGCCAAGCCTGGCGGCGGCGCGTGCAGCTCATCTTCCAGGACCCGTCGGAAGCGCTCAATCCGCGCATGACGGTGCAGCAGATTCTGCTGGAAGGGCTCGCTATCCATCGGCTTGGCACACGCGCGGAGCGGCAGGCCCGCATCGTCGAAGCCCTCGGCTTCGTCGGCCTCGCGCCGGCGGACGCGTTCCTGGGGCGGCATCCGCACACGCTCTCGGGCGGGCAGCGCCAGCGTGTCGCCATTGCTGCCGCGCTGGTGCTCGAGCCTGAGCTGCTGGTTGCCGACGAGCCGGTGTCGATGCTCGATCCCTCGATCCGGGCCGGCATTCTCGAGCTCTTCCGCCGGCTGCGCACGGAGCGTGGCATGAGCACCTTGATCGTCACGCATGACCTGCCGTCGGCCTACAACCTCGCCGACCGCGCGCATGTGATGAATCGCGGCCGCATCGTCGAGGAGGGCGATACCGCTGCCGTGTTCCGGTCGCCGCGGGACGATTACACGCGGCGGCTGATCGCCGCGGCGCGCGGCAAGGTGCAGGAGGCCGCGTCGTGAACGGCCTCTTCACGCCCAGGGCCGCGCATGTGCCGGCAGCGCGGCACCAATATGTGTTCGACGCCGCGGCGGAGCCGGCATTGGTGGTCGAGCCGGGCGCCACCATCGTCATCGAGACGCTGGACTGCTTTTCCAATCGCCTCGGGGCAGGCGCGCCGACGCTGCGCGACGAGAACGACATTCTGGATTATATCGGCGGGCGCTACAATCCGGTGAACGCGCCGATCTTCGTTGAGGGTGCCGAGCCCGGCGACCGGCTGGCGGTCGATATCGTCGATATCGCCCTCGGCCGGCGGGAACGCTACGCCGTCACCCATGTCGCGCATGACTGGGCGGCCGGTTTCGGTGGCGCGGCCTTCGCCGACGCCGCGGCGCCGGTCCTCACCATCGCCGAGATCGAGGGCGAGTCCGTGCATCTGCGCATCGGCGGGACCACGCGCATCTGCCGCGCGCAGCCGATGATCGGCACCATCGGCACCGCGCCGGCGGGGCGGGCGCTGAGCTCGCTGCTCTATGGCGCCGGTCACGGCGGCAATCTCGACTGCCCGCATGTGCGGCCGGGCGCGACGATGCTGCTGCCGGTCAACGTGCTGGGCGGGTTGCTGTCGCTCGGCGACGTGCATGCGCTGATGGGGGAGGGCGAACTGACCGGAACGGCGCTCGAGACCAGTGCGGACGTGACCGTGCGCATCCGTCTCGAGCGACACCCCGATCGCCCGTTGCCGGCGCCCCGCATCAGCGACGGCGAGGGATTGGGCGTCCTCGGCTGCGTGTCGCGCACCAGCCTCGAGGACAATGTCGCCGCGGCCATGCACGATCTGGTGATGCTGCTCCGCGACGAGATCGGCATCGCCTCAGCAGAGGCGCTGCAACTCGTCAATCTGTTCGGGCGCATCGTCGTCAACCAGGCAGTCGGCAGCGGCGCCGAGCGCTGGCTCAGCGTGCTCGCGCGCATGAGCTGGGCCGATCTGGAGCTGTTCGCGCCGCAGGCGGCGGCGATGCGTCCATGACAGCGTCATCTCCAGGTCCGCTGAGCCAGGTGGCGTTCGTTAGTGTCGAGCGCATGATACGGCTCGTGCATGCGATTGGAGTCGGCCGCATGCTGGCGGAGCTCGCCGGCTACATCGAGGCGGATTTCCGGCGCTGGCGCAGCTTCGACAAGACACCTCGGATCGCGTCGCACAGTCATGCCGGCGTCATCGAGCTGATGCCGACCAGCGATGGCGTCCTCTATGGCTTCAAATACGTCAACGGCCACCCCGGCAATGTGCACAGCGGCCGGCAGACTGTCACGGCCTTCGGTGTGCTCGCCGATGTCGAGACGGGCTATCCGCTGCTGCTGAGTGAGATGACGATCCTCACGGCGCTGCGCACGGCAGCAAGCTCGGCGCTTGCCGCGCGTCTGCTCGCGCCGCCCGGAGCCGGCACCATGGCGCTGATCGGCAATGGCGCCCAGGCGGAATTCCAGGCGCTCGCCTTCGGAACCGTGCTCGGCGTCGGCCGGCTGCGGCTCTACGACATCGACCGGGCTGCGAGCGAAAAATGCCAGCGCAATCTCGATGGCTTGGGCTTTGCGATCGAGATTTGCGCGTCGGCGGAGGAGGCGGTCGCCGGAGCCGAGATCATCACCACGGCCACCGCCGACAAGCGCCACGCCACCATCCTGACCGACAACATGGTCGGCGCCGGCGTTCACATCAACGCCGTTGGCGGCGACTGCCCTGGCAAGACGGAGCTGCATGCCGACATCCTGCGGCGCTCCGACATCTTCGTCGAATATGCGCCGCAGACGCGGATCGAGGGCGAGTTGCAGCAAATGCCGCCTGACCATCCGGTAACGGAGCTGTGGCAAGTGCTGGCTGGCGAAGCGCGGGGACGTACCGATGCGCGCCAGATCACCTTGTTCGACTCGGTCGGGTTTGCCGTCGAGGACTACGCGGCCCTGCGCTACGTGCGGGACCAGATCGGGCGGATCGAGCTGGCCGAGCAACTGGATCTCGTTGCCGATCCCGATGATCCGCGTGATCTTTTCGGGATGCTGTTGCGCGCAGCGTGAACGAATGCCGCTGCGGCGGAGAGTTTGTGCCTGCGCGTTGGACCAGTAGGATTCTAAGCGCACTCGCCCGCGTCCCCGACCGTTGCGTTCGTCGTATAGTGGCAGATCTCATGCACACGATCGCCGTCGACCGGCCGGAGACTGCTGCTGAGAGCGTTGTGTTGTCACCAGCCGTGGCCGGCTGAGGCGACTGTAGAGGGCCGAAATCGCGGCGGTGAAGCGGTTCGCCGTGGCCGTGACCGAAAGGGCCAAGCCTGCTGCTCCGTCAGAGTTGGTGGCGCCGGCCGAATACGCGGCCTCGACGACCGTACCGGTTTGCGCCGGCGAAACGCAGGGGCCGCACCGGTGTGGCCATGAAGCTACTGGCGTATCACCGCCTCGGACACTGCCATCAAGGAGCTACGCAGCAGCCTTGGCCTGGTCGAGACGGCCCTCGTAGTGCCATCTTCACCAGCGTTGCCACCGCGCCGCCGACCGCAAGATCGTTTGAAGAGACTGGAACGCTGCTCTCTTAGTGCCAGATCGGGCCGCCGCCGAGTGCGGCGACCCGCGATGAAGCGGCGAGATCAGGTCTCGATGTAGACCGTGTGGGTGGTGGTGTATTCGTAGATGCCGTGCTTGCCGTCGGCCCCGCCGATGCCCGATTTGCGCTGCCCGGCATGGAAGCCCTGCATCGCCTCGAAATTCTCGCGGTTGACATAGGTCTCGCCGAACTTCAGCTCGCGGCTGGCCTTCATCGCCGCCCCGAGGTCGCGCGTATAGATCGACGAGGTGAGGCCGTACTCGCAGTCATTGGCCATGTCGATGGCCTGGTCCAGGTCGTCGAACACCGCCACCGGCACCACCGGCCCGAAGATCTCCTTGCGCATGATCTCCATGTCCTGCCGCGCCCCGGCGATCACCGTCGGCTCGAAGAAGAAGCCGTCACTTTCGCTGTTGGGCGTGCCCCCGGTCACCACCTCGGCGCCGTCGGCCACCGCCTTGTCCACCATCGCCTTCACCTTCTGGCTGGCGGCGGCGTTGATCAGCGGTCCCATGTCCACCGTCTCGTCCTTGAGCGGGTCGCCAAAGCGTGACGCCTTCATCTTCGCCGTCAGCTTGGCGATGAAGGCGTCGGCCACCTTGCGGTCGACATAGACGCGCTCGGCGCAGTTGCACACCTGCCCGCTGTTGATGATGCGCGAATCCTTGATCGCGCCGGCGGCGAGCTCGAGGTCGGCGTCCGCCGTCACGATGGCCGGCGCCTTGCCGCCCAGCTCGAGGTTGACCTTGGTGATGTTGCGCGCCGCCGCCGCCATGATGGCCGAGCCGGTGGTCACGCTGCCGGTGAAGCTCACCATGCCGACGCCCGGGTGGCTGGCCAGCGCCTGGCCCACGCTCGGCCCGCGCCCGAACACCAGGTTGAACACGCCGCGCGGCATGTCGGTCTCGGCCAGCAGCCGGCTGAACATCGCCGCGTTGTTGGGCGTTTCCTCGCTCGGCTTGATGACGATGGTGTTGCCGATCAGCAGCGCCGGCGCCATCTTGCGGGCAATGAGGAAGAACGGGAAGTTCCACGGCAGGATGCCGGCCACCACCCCGATCGGCTGGCGGTGCAGGAAGATGGTCTCGTTGCGCCGGTCCGAGGGAATGATCTCGCCCTCGATGCGGCGCGCCCATTCCGCCATGTAGTCGATGTAGTCGGCGGTGAAATTGGCCTCCACCTTGGCCAGCCCGAGGATCTTGCCCTGCTCCTCCGAGATCGCCCGCGCGATCTCGTCGGTATTGGCGCGGATGCGCGCCGCCACCTGCCGCAGCAGGCTGGCGCGCTCGATCGGCGCCAGCCGGGCCCAGCTCTTCTGCGCCGCGGTCGCCGCCGCCACCGCCTCGTCCACCACCGCGACGGGCGAGTCCGGAATGCCCGAGATCACCGCGTTTCGCGACGGGTTGAGCACGTCGATGCGCGCCGCGCCCTTCGGCACGGCGAAATGCCCATCGACGTAATTGGAATGCAGTTCGTTGAGCACGAGGCTATCCTCCTGGTTGATGCCTGATGACTAGGGAGCGTTGCCGATGATTGCCGGCCGCGGGCCGGCCAGCGTGACGTCGATGATGCCGGGGCCCACCGTTTGCAGCCGCGCCGCCTCCGCCGTTCCCGGCGCCGGCTGCAGCAGCTCCACCCAGCCGGCGGCGGTGGCGAAGCGTTGCCCGCCGCCCGCGCCAGCGGCCGGCACCGGGCTCAGCACGGCGCAGAGCCGCGCGCTCGAAGCGGCGAGATCGTCCACCGCGATGCGCACGCCGGCGATGCCGGTGGCGCCGTTCGGGTGCACCACCTGCGTGTCGGGCACGCGCAGATTGTGCGCCGTGCGGTCTTCCGCCAGCATCGGCATGGCCGGATCGCCCACGCCGCGGCCGAAATGGCTGAGCCAGACCTCCCAGCTGCCGCCGTCGGCCAGCGTCTTTTGTACCTTGCGGATCGGGGAGGTGGGCTGTCCGTCGTCGGTAATCGCGGCATGCGCCGCCGTCAGGTCGTCGATGCGCAGCACGTAGTCGGCCCAGCCGCCATCGGCGACCGGCGCGAAGCGGTGCGTGCGTAGCAGCGCCGGGTCGCGGAAGCGCACCAGCTCGATATAGCTGCCATCGGCAAAGCAGATCAGCCGGTTCTCCGTGGGGCCGGCCTCGCGGTCGGCCCGCTCGGTGATGGCAAAGCCCAGCCCCGCAAAGCGCGCCGCCGCCGCAGCAAGGTCGTCGACGACGAAGATGAGATGGTCGAAGCGGGGCAGCATCAGCGGTTCCTTGCGAAAAGCCGGCCGGGGCCGGGTGCGTCCGGCATGCCGATGAGCTGCAGCGCATGCCAGGCGAGCGCCTGCGAGCTGGTTACCACCGGCCGGCCGGTCGCCGCCTCGATCTGCTCGATCCCCGCCGTGGCGCGGATGCCGGTGCAGGAGATGAACACCGCGTCGGTGTCGTCGCCCGCCGCCGCGATCGCCGCCTGCGCGATTATCTCCGGCTGCAGCCGCGCGAAATCGGTGCCAAGCCCCAAGTCGAAGCAAGACGATCGCACCACCTCGCGCCCGCCCGCCGACGCGGCCCGCACCACCGTCTCGTGCACGCTCCGCTTGTATGGTGACACAACGGCGATGCGCCGCGCCCCGAGCCGCGTCAGCGCCGCCTGCGCCGCGGTGAGCGGCGTCGTGGCGGGCGTGCTGGGGCGGGCCCCGGCCAGAAGATCGATCATCGCCTGCTCGCCCTTTTGCGCCGAGCGCGAGGTGCAGCTATAGGCCAGCACGTCGATCCCCGCTTCGGGCAGGATCTGGCCCACCGCCTCGGCCAGCTCGCGGTCCTCCTCGTCCTCGCGGCTCTCGCTGTAGCGGTACAGTACCCGGGTGCTGAAGCAGTGTGCCCCGGCCGCCTCGACGATGCCGCGGAACGCCGCCTCGCCCACCTGGTCGCTCGACAGCACCACGAGGCCGATGCGCCGGCCCGGCGCGATGCCGGCATCGAACTGCGGCGCAACCGGCGTCGGGGCTGTGGCGCTCATGGGTGGCTCCTTGCAACGATGGGGGGAACGGCATGCGCGCTGACCGGCGGCGTCGTCGCGGCGCGCTCTACCTCCACCAGCACCGACAGCGGCGATGGCCCCTGCGCCAGCGACGAGGTGCCGGCGTCGCGCGTCAGCACGTTCGGGTTGCCGGCCTTTTCGAGCGCCGCGGGATCGGCATAGTCCTCGGGGTCGTACCAGGCGCCGGTCGGCATCCGCACCACGCCCGGCATCATCATCTCCGACACCGACAGCGAGGCGAGGCATGCCCCGCGGTCGTTGAAGGCCCGCACCACGTCGCCGTCGCGCAGGCCGCGCTGCGCGGCGTCGGCCGGGTGCATCGCCAGCACCTCGCGGCCGTCCACCTTGGCCGCGGCGCTGACCCCCACCCCGTCCTGCTGGCTGTGCAGCTTGGTCCCGGGCTGGCTGGTGACCAGGTGCAGCCGGTAGCGCGTCGCCAGCGGCGCGCCGAGCCATTCCACCGGCTCGATCCAGCTGGCGTGGCCGGGGCAGTCGGCATAGCCGAAGCCCGCGATGGTCTCCGAAAAGATCTCGATGCGGCCCGATGGCGTTGCCAGCGGGTTGGCCTCCGGGTCGCGCCGGAACGCCTCGAACAGCACGAAAGGCGTCGCCGCGTCCGGCGTCTGCACGTGACCCCGCGCCCAGAACGTCTCGAAATCGGGCAGCTCGAGGTCCTGCGCCGCGGCGCGCCTGCGCGCCTCGTCGTAGAGATGCCGCGTCCACTGCGAAATCGTCCGGCCTTCGGTATAGGCCTCGACGAAGCCGAAGCGGGCGGCCAGCGCGGTGAAGATGTCGTAGTCGTTGCGCGCCTCGTGCAGCGGCGACACCAGCTGCTGCATGGCGAGGATGTAGCGGTCGCGCGACGAGGCGGCGAGGTCGTCCCGCTCATAGGCGGTCGTCGCTGGCAGCACGATGTCGGCCTGCCGCGCCGTCGGCGTCCACCACGGCTCCTGCACGATGATCGTCTCCGGCCGCTGCCACGCTTGCCGCAACCGGTTGAGATCCTGGTGATGGTGGAACGGGTTGCCGCCGGCCCAGTAGATCAGCTTGATCTCGGGGAACGTCACCTCGCGCCCGTCGAAGGCGATGGTTTCGCCTGGCCGCAGCAGCAGGTCGGTGATGCGCGACACCGGGATGTCGCGCCGCAGCGGGTTGCGCCCCTCCGGCATCGCCGGCACGCTCACCGGCAGGCGCGGGTTGCCCAGCCCGTTGATCGAGCCGTAGCCGAAGCCGAAGCCGCCGCCGGGCAGGCCGATTTCGCCCAGCATCGCCGCCAGCGTCACCAGCGCCCAGTAGGGCTGCTCGCCGTGGTCGGCGCGCTGCAGCGACCACGTCGCCGTCAGCATGCTGCGCTGGCTCATGATCTGCCGCGCCACCCCGGCGATGGTCGCCGCAGGCACGTCGGTGATCGCCTCGGCCCAGGCCGGCGTCTTCGCCACGCCGTCCGTCTCGCCGCGCAGATAGGCGCGGAACTGCCGGTAGCCCACCGTGTAGCGCCCGAGAAAGCCGGTGTCGGTGCGCCCGCTTTGGTCCACCACATGTGCCAACGCCAACATCATCGCCGTGTCGGTGTTGGGTCGGATGGGGATGAACTCGGCGTTGAGGAAGGCCGGCGCGTCCTCGCGGTCAGGGCTCACCACGATGAACTTCACCCCGGCGCGCGCCGCCCGCTCCAGCCACGGCACGAAATCGTGCGAGCCGCCGCCGCCCGAAGTCACGCGGGCATTCTTCGGGTTAGCGCCGCCGAACATCAGCATGGTGCCGGTCGCCTCGACGATGCTCTGCCAGTCGGTCACCGGCCCCGACACCGCCTCGCGGTTGCCCACGATGCGCTTCAGCAGCACCTCGGCGGCGCCCCAGCTGTAGTTTGTCACCTGCCCGACCGAGCCGCCGAACAGGTTGAGGAAGCGGTGCACCAGCGTGCGCGCATGGTTCACCCGCCCGGCGCTGGCCCAGCCATAGGAACCGCCGAAGATCGCCTCGTTGCCGTGTCGCGCGCGCACGCTTTCGAGCGCGTCGCCGACCAGCGCCAGCGCCTCGTCCCACCCCACCTCGACGAACGGCTCGCTGCCGCGCGCCCGGCTGGCCGTGCGGCGTTCGAGATAGCCGCGCCGCACCGCCGGCCGGCGGATGCGGTTGGCCGCGTAGAGCGCCGCAGGTATGGCCTCGACCAGCGCCGACGGGTGCCTGTCGTGCTCGAATGGCAGCGTCCGCCGCACCACGCCGTCGACAATCTCGGCGCGGAACGCCCCCCAATGCGCGGCGCTGCGGCGGATTTCGACGCTCATGCCAGCTCGCTCATCCTGGCCTGGCCGTCCTGCGTGGCGATGCCGGGATAGTGGCACGCCACCTCGTGCCCGTTGTCCTGCGCCGCCAGCGCCGGGTCCGACGCCGCGCACAGCTCGGTCGCGAACGGGCAGCGCGTGCGGAACCGGCAGCCGGTCGGGATGTTTGACGGCGACGGCAGCTCGTTGGCGGCGATGCGGTGTCCGAAGCGTCGCGCATTGGGGTCGAGCGAGGGCACCGACTGGAACAGCATCGTGGTGTAGGGATGCAGCGGCGATCTATATAGCGCCGCCCGTGGCGCTCGCTCGACGATGCGCCCCAGATACATCACCGCCACCGTGTCGGCGATATACTCCACCACGCTCAGATCGTGGCTGATGAAGATGTAGGACAGCCCCAGCTCGCGCTGGATCGACGCCATCAGGTTGAGGATCTGCGCCTGCACCGACACGTCGAGCGCCGACACCGGCTCGTCCGCCACCACCACCGCCGGGTTGAGCACGATGGCGCGGGCGATGGCGATGCGCTGGCGCTGCCCGCCGGAGAATTCGAACGGATGCCGCCCGAGCATCGCCGGGCTCAGCCCCACCAGATCGAACAGCCGCGCCACCTTGGCGTCGATGGTGCGGCTGTCGTCGCCTCCCAGATTGACCAGCGGCTCCGCCACGATCTGCTTCGCCGTCATCTGCGGGTGCAGCGACGCGAACGGGTCCTGGAACACCATCTGGATGCGCCGCCGCACCAGCCGCCGCGCCTCGCCGCGCAGCGAGGCGGTGGCCTGGCCGTCGATCTCGATGTCGCCCTCACTCGGCGCGATGGTCAGCATCAGCATGCGCGCCAGGGTGGATTTGCCGCAGCCCGACTCGCCGACGATCGCCAGCGTCTGCCCGCGTGGCAGCTCCAGCGACACGCCGTCCACGGCGCGGATCGGCTTGGCCAGCCGGCCGAGCCAGCCCGTGGTCTGCCCGAAGCGCTTGCCGAGGCCGCTGGCGCGCAGCGCCGTGCCGGCGTCGGCTGGCGCCGGCATCACCGATGGCGACGGCGCGCCGTCGATGGTCTGCAGCACCCGCCCTTCGCGCCACGAGCCGCCGCCGAGGCGCGGCGTCGCCGCCAGCAGTGCCCGCGTATAGGGATGCTGCGGCCGGTCGAACAGCTCGACCACCGGCGCCTCCTCCACCTTCTCGCCGGCGCGGAACACCGCCACGCGGTCGGCCATCTCCGCCACCACGCCCAGATTGTGGGTGATGAGGATCACCGAGGTGCCAAATTCGCGCTTCAGCTCGGCGATCAGCGCCAGCACCTGCGCCTGGATGGTGACGTCGAGCGCCGTCGTTGGCTCGTCGGCGATCAGCAGCTTCGGCCGCGACATCAGCGCCATGGCGATCATCACGCGCTGCCGCATGCCGCCCGACAGCTCGTGCGGATAGGCGTCGAGCCGGCTGGCCGCGTCGGGAATGCGCACCCGCTCCAGCATCTCCAGTGCCTGCCGCCGCGCCGTGCGGGGCGAGGCTCCGGCGTGCCGGCGCACCACCTCGGCCAGCTGCGTGCCGATGCGCATCGCCGGGTTGAGCGACGTCATCGGCTCCTGGAAGATCATGCCGATGTCGCGCCCGCGGATCGCCGTCATCTCGGCGTCGCTGAGCGTCTCCAGCGCCCGTCCGTCGAACTGGATGCGGCCCGAGCTGCGCCGCGCCGTGCGCTCCGGCAGCAGTCCCATGACCGACAGAGTTGATACCGACTTGCCCGAGCCAGACTCGCCGACGATGCACAGCGTCTCGCCGGGCTCGACCGAGAAATTCACGTTGCACACGGCCGGCACCCACTGCCGGCCCGAGCGGAACTCGACCGAGAGGTTTTCGACCGCCAGCAGCGGCAGCTTCGGGTTGGCGGGTAACATGTTCATCGGGTTTCGCGGCGCAGTTTCGGATCGAGCTGGTCGCGGATGGCGTCGCCCAGCGAATTCACCGTCAGCACGAGGATGGACAGGCAGACGCCGGGCGCGATCACCACCCACGGCGCGATCTGGAACAGCGTGCGTCCCTCCGAGATGATGTTGCCCCAGCTCGGCACGTCGGGCGGCGCCCCGGCCCCCAGAAACGACAGGATCGCTTCGGTGATCACCGCCGCCGAGAACACATAGGTCGCCTGCACCAGCATCGGCCCGGCGGTCATCGGCATCACGTGGCGGAACAGCAGCCGCAGCGGCCGCGCGCCATTGGTGATGGCCGCCTCGATATAGGGCCGCTCGCGGATCGACAGCGTCACGCCGCGCACCACACGCGCCATCCGCGGCACCTCGGGGATGATGATGGCGATGATGGCATTGAACACGCCGGCCCCGAACAGCGCCATCAGCGCGATGGCCAGCAGGATGGTGGGAATCGACATGATCGCGTCCATGATCCGCATCAGCACCGCGTCGACGCGGGCCACGAATCCGCTCAGCAGTCCCAGCGTCACCCCGATCAGCAGCGCCGCGACCGTCACCGACGCGCCCACCAGCAGCGAGATGCGCGTGCCGTGCAGCGTGCGCGCCGCCACCGAGCGGCCGAACTGGTCGGTGCCGAACAAATTGGCGAGGCTCGGCGCTTGCAGGCGCGCCATCGGATTAATGCCGGAGGGGTTGCCGATCAGCGCCGGCGCCAGCAGCGCCAGTACCGTTGCGGCGACAAGGATCAGCACCGGCACGAGAATGCGCGGCCGTGCCAGCGCCTGTTGCAGGGCCGAGGCGGCGCGGCCGGTGTCGGCGGTGGCGTCGGTCATCGGTTCACCGCCTTCCACACCCGCACGCGCGGGTCGAACAGCCCGTAGCTCAAGTCGACCAGCAGATTGACCAGCACATAGACCACTGCGAACAGCAGCGTCAGCGCCTGGATGATGGGATAGTCGCGCTGCAGAATGGCGCTCGCCGCCAGCTGCCCCAGTCCAGGAATGTTGAACACCGTTTCGGTCACCACGACGCCGCCCAGCAGGCCGCCGACGCCGAAGCCGATGATGGTGACGATGGGGATCGCCGCGTTGGGCAGCGCATGCACGATCAGCACATAGAGCCGCGACAGCCCTTTGGCTCGCGCCGTGCGGATGAAATCTTCGGTCAGCACTTCGATCACGGCGGCGCGCGTCACCCGCGCGATCTGCGCCATGTAGACGCCGCACAGCGCCACCGCCGGTAGCATCAGCGAATTGAGCGTCGCGCCGAGCCCGGCGCTGAGCGGCTTGTAGCCCTGCGCCGGCAGCCAGTGCAGCTTCAGCGATATGAAATAGACGAGCCCATAGGCGAGGATGAACACCGGCACCGAAAACGCCATCACCGACAGCAGCATCACCAGCCGGTCGATCAGGCTGCCGACCCGCGTCGCGGCGAACGTGCCCAGTGGCACGCCCACGCACACCGCGAGGATGATGGTGAGCAGCGCCAGCATCAGCGTCGGCTCGATGCGCTGCGCGATCAGCGTCGTCACCGGCACGCCGGACAGCAGCGACGTGCCGAGATCGCCATGGGCCAGCGCCGAGCCCCAGGCCATGGCCTGCACCAGCGGCGGCTGGTCGAGGTGCAGTTTCTCGCGGATCGCCTGGATCTGCTCGGGCGTGGCCGTGTCGCCGGCGATCAGCTGCGCCGGGTCGCCCGGCGTCAGCTGCAGCAGCGAGAACACGGCCACCGCCACCAGCAGCAGCACCGGGATCACCGCGAAAATACGGCGGACGAGATAGCCGATCATGACCGAAGAGCTCGCATCGATGAGTGTCCTTCACGCTTCGGTCAGGCCGACCCCATGCCGTCCGCCGGGGGCGATCCTACGCCGTCTTTTCCATGCCCCAGTATATCGGCACGGGGGCGCTGACGACGTTCTTGATCGCAGCCGTATACGCGTGCGGCTGGTAGAAGGTGCCGCCAGGGAAGATGAAGCCCTGCTGCAGCGCCTCGACCTGGATGTCGGCGGCGATCGGCTTGCGCTTTTCGATGTCGCCTTCCGCCAGGAACGCCGTGCGCAGCTGTTCCACCTTCTCGTCCTTGGCCCAGCCCAGATAGTCGCCGGCGCCCGACAGCGAGCGGCTGGTGATCGGGTCGGCCATATCGGTCGCGATGTTGGCGAAGTGGATCATGTGCCAGCCATTGCCGGACTCGATCGGGTCGTTCTTCAGCGCCCGGGCGAACATGGTGCTGAAGTCGCTGGCCTGCACCTGCACGTTCAGCCCGGCGCGGCGCAGCTGGTCGGCCGTCACCGTCGAGAAGATGCGGTTGGTGGCGATGTCGGTCGCCTGCAGCACGACGATCGGCTCGTTGTTGTAGCCGCTCTTGGCCAGCAGTTCCTTGGCCTCGTCGGGGTTGAACGTGATGACGCCGGCGTCGGTATGGTACGGCGTGCCCACCGGATACACCGAGCCGTCGACGGTGAAGTATTTCGGGTCGCCCAGATAGCTGGTCAGGTGCTCGACGGGGTTGAGCATGCGCATGAAAGCGGCGCGGAAATCCGGATTGTCGAACGGCTTGGCGGTGTGGTTGGGCCGCACCACCATCTCGACGCCGGATTTGTTGGTCACGTCCAGCGTCACGCCGGGCAGGGCGCCCAGCACCGGCAGCAGTTCGGGCGAGGGCTCCTCGAAATAGTCGAGCTCGCCGCTCTGCATGGCGTTGGTGGCGGTCACGTCGTCCATGAAGAGCCATTCGACGCGGTCGACCTTGACCACCTTGCCGCCGGACGTGCCCGACGGAGGCTCCTGGCGCGGCTTGTAGTCGGCGTTGCGCACATACACCGCCTTGGAGCCCGGTACGTAATCGCCGGCCGAGAAGGTGAACGGCCCCGAGCCGATCATCTCGGTCACCTGCGTCGCCACGTCGGTCTGCGCCAGCCGTTCCGGCATGATGAAGCAGCAGTTCGAGCTGGCCTTGCCCAGCGACTGCAGCAGCAGCGAGAAGGGCGAGGTGAGTTCGAGCCTGACGGTGCGCGCGTCGACCGCCGTCAGGCTGCCGATGAGCTTGCCGATGCGCAGCCCCAGATTGTCCTTCTTCGACCAGCGCTGGATCGACGCGATGACGTCCGCTGAGGTGACCGGGGCGCCGTCGTGGAAGCGTAGTCCGTCGCGCAGCGCGAAGGTGTAGGTCAGCTGGTCGGCCGAGATATCGAAGCTGTCGACCATCTGCGGCTTCACGTTCAGCCCCTCGTCCACGCTGAACAGCGTGTCGAAGATCATGTAGCCGTGGTTGCGGGTGATGTAGGCGGTGGTCCAGATCGGATCCAGCGAGCTCAGGGAAGCGATCACCTTCGAGCGGATCACGTTCGGGCTGCTCTGCGCAAAACCGGGCCGGATGACGAAGGGCGACGCCACTGCCGCGCTGGCAGCGGACAGCATGAAGTTTCGGCGCGTCAGACGCATAATGGTTCCTCCTTGTTGCACAAAGCGCAACACTGTTCACAAATTTGATGTAAAGAGCATTTTTGCGGGCTGTCAAGGCGGATTCGTCCCGCCGCTCTGCGGTGGCTATGCAGTATCTCAACAACGGTCCCGTGCGCCCAACGATGCGGCGTCGCACCCGACAAACAATTCCGCGAGCGAGCCAACATTTTGTTTGTAAAGGGCTTTCCTTTCGAATTGGCCGTTCGGCTTAGCCGTGACTCGACCAAACTGACGGCCCGAAGAAGGCCGCTTGACAGAAAATGAGCCCCCGCTATAGCTTGCATGAATTAGCAACACTGTTGCGCATTATGCAACGCGATCAGGTGGGTTATGATTATTGGCGTTGATGTGGGGGGCACCTTCACCGACATCGTTCTCGCGGACGACAGGGGCGGTCTCACCATCTCCAAGGTGGTGTCGCGGCCCGACGATTATGCGGCGGGCATCGTCGATGCGATTCGCAGTGTGCTCGAGCGGGCCGGCGCCGAGCCGTCCGGCGTCACCCGCTTCATTCTGGGCACCACCGTCGGCACCAACGCCGTGATCGAGCATCGTGGCGCCCCCACCGGCATCATCATGACCGCCGGCTTCGAGGACGTGCTCGAGATCGGCCGGCAGAAGCGCGACGTGCTCTACGATCTGTTCGTCGAGCCCGAGACCCCGGTGTTTATCGCCCCGCGCCGCCAGCGCCGCGGCGTCGTCGAGCGCATCGGCGCCCAGGGCCAGGTGCTGACCGAGCTCGACGAGGATCAGGCCCGCGCCGTCATCCGCGACCTCGTGGAAGTCGAAAAGGTCGAGGCCATTGCCGTCTGCTGCCTGTTCTCCTTCCTCAACCCGCGCCACGAGCGCCGCATCCGCGAGCTCATCGCCGAAGCCTACCCCGCCATTGCCGTCTCCATCTCGTCCGAGGTCGATCCGGTGTTCCGCGAATATGAGCGGCTCTGCGTCACCGCCCTCGACGCCTACCTGAAGCCGGTGATGCGCCGGCACATCGAGCAGCTGATGGCGGGCCTCAGGAATGCCGGCCTCGACGTCGACCTCGAAATCATGCAGTCGCGCGGCGGCATCTCCAGCTACCGCCGTATCCTCGAGGCACCGGCCCGCACCCTCGTCTCCGGCCCGGCCGCCGGCGTCCGCGGCGCCCACCACATCGCCGAAGCGGCCGGCAGCAGGAACATCATCAGCCTCGATGTCGGCGGCACCTCGGCCGATATCGCCGTCGTCCGCGGGGGCCGCGTGCTGACCACCACCGAAGGCCGGATCATCAACTACCCGATCCGCCTGCCCACCATCGACTGCACCGCCATCGGCGCCGGCGGCGGCTCCATCGCCTGGCTCGACGCCGCTGGCGGCCTGCATGTCGGCCCGCAGAGCGCCGGCGCGCAGCCGGGGCCGGTGGCCTACGGCCAAGGTGGCACCGAGCCTACCGTCACCGATGCCAGCCTCGTGCTCGGCTGGCTCGACGCCAGCAATTTCGGCGGCGGTCGCGTGCGCATCGATGCCGCCGCCTCGCACCGCGCCATCGAGGCCCTCGGCCGCCGGCTTGACCTGCCGGTCCACGAGACCGCCTGGGCCATCCACGCCATCGCCAATGCCAACATGGCCAACGAGATCCGGCTGTGGACGGTCGGCCGCGGCTACGACCCGCGCGATTTCGCGCTGGTCGTGCTCGGCGGCGGCGGCGCCGTGCATGGCGGTCTCGTCGCCCGCGCCCTCGCCATGAAGAAGGTGATCGTGCCGGCTGTGCCAGGCGTCCTCGCCGCCCTCGGTCTTCTCGTCGCCAACATCGAGCACGACAACGCCATCTCCTTCAACCGCAAGTCCGAGGCCACCGGCCGCGACGACCTTGCCGCCACCTTCGGCGAACTCGACCTGCTCGGCCTCGCCCAGATGCGCGAGGAGGGGGTCGCCGCCGCCGATGCGCGCGTCATCCGCTCCGCCGACCTGCGCTATGTCGGCCAGTCCTTCGAGCTCAACATCGTGCTCGAGGGCGAGATCGACGCCGCCGCCGTCGCCCGCCTGGTCGCCAGCTTCCACCGCCGCCACCAGGAGGTCTACGGCCAGTCCGATCCGGAGGCCCCGGTCGAGATCGTCAGCCTGCGTACTGTGCATTGGTTTCCGGTCGCCAATCCGGAGCTGCCGGGGCCGGCCACGACGAAAAGCTGGGATGAGGCGAAGAAGGGCAGCCGCATTGCCCGCTTCTTCCCCGAATTTGCCGAGGGCGTCGACACCCCGGTCTACGACCGGCTGAAGGCGCCGCTCGGCGTGCCGCTCGCCGGCCCCGCCATCATCGACCAGCTCGACACCACCACCGTCGTCTATCCCGGCTTCGTCTGCGAGGTCGATCCCAGCGGCAGCATGATCATGACCGCCACCGACAACGACGGCCATGTCGCGCCATCCGCCTCTCTTGCCCAGGAGCTCGCGCTGTGACCGCGCCCAAGACGTTCGATCCCATCACGCTCGAAGTGCTGCGCAACCGCATGGAGGCCATCGCCGATGAAATGCAGGCGGCGATGATCCGCAGCGCCTTCTCGATGATCATCAAGGAAGGCGGCGATTGCGGCGTCGCCATCTTCGACGCCAAGGGCGGCCTCATCGCCCACGCCAACGCGCTGCCGGCCAATCTGGGCATCCTCAATTCCTCCGTCGCCCGCGTCCTGCAGGACTATCCCGCGAGCGAGATGAGCGAGGGTGACGCCTACTGCTTCAACGATCCCTACGAGGGCGGCACCCACATTCCCGACGTCGCCATGATCGTGCCGATCGTGTATCGCGGCCGCACCGTGGCGCTCTCTGCCGTTATCGCCCACCAGCAGGATTTCGGCGGCATGACCATCGGCAGCCTGCCGCCGGATTCCACCGAGATCTTCCAGGAGGGTCTGGTGCTGCCGCCCTGCCGGCTGATCAGCAAGGGCACCTGGAACAAGGAAGTCCTCGGCATCATCCTCAAGAACATCCGCATGCCGCGCCATACCATGGGCGATTTCCGCGCCGAGCTGGCCGCCGGCGATGTCGGCCGTCGCCGCTTCATCGAGACCATCGACGAATACGGCCTCGATACCGTGCTGAGCTACATCGACGAGCTCAACAACCGCGCCGAGCGCCAGGCCCGTGCCAAGATCGAGGAGATCCCCGACGGCGTCTACGATTTCGAGGACTACCTCGACAATGACGGCATCGATCTCGGCATCAAGCGCAAGATCAAGTGCACCGTCACGGTGAAGGGCTCGGAGATGACCTTCGACTTCACCGGCACCGATCCGCAGTTGCGCGGCGCCGCCAACAGCGCCATCTCCGGCGCCATCTCCTGCTGCTACTACGTCGCCCACTGCCTCTACGGCCACGACGTGCCCAACAACGAGGGCTGCTATCGCCCGCTCACCATCAAGGTGCCCAAGGGCACCATCCTCAATCCCGAGCACCCGGCCGCGCTCAACTCGCGCACCATGACAGTGCTGCGCGCTGTCGACACCGCCTTCGGCTCCCTGATGAAAATCATCCCGCAGCGCCTGCGCGCCTCCTCGGGCGGCATGGAGGGCGTCACCCTTGCCGGCCGCCGTCCCGACGGCAATGCCTATGTCTATCTCGAGCTCTTCGCCGCCGGCATGGGCGCCCGCCCGACCAAGGACGGCATCGACTATATCGAGAGCGACACCACCAACATGCTCAACACGCCCATCGAGGCGCTGGAACTCGACTATCCCGTGCGCATCCACCAGCTGCTGCTGCGCCAGGATGGCGGCGGCGCCGGCCGGTTCCGCGGCGGCACCGGCCTCGTCAAGGAATTCGAGATTCTCGATGAGAGCACCGAGGTCTCCCATCGCGGCGACCGCTTCGTCACCCAGCCCTGGGGCGTCTTCGGCGGCCTGCCGGGCGGCAGCTGGCAGACCACCGTCACCCGCGCCGATGGCGAGGTCTTCTCGGTGCCTTCGCGCAAGCGCTTCAAGCTGCACAAGGGCGACCGCATGGTCTGCGCCACCGGCGGCGGCGGCGGCTATGGCGATCCGCTCGAGCGCGACCTGGCGCTGGTCTCGGCCGACGTGCGCGACCGCAAGGTCAGCGTCGAACGCGCCCGCACCGACTACGGCGTGATCCTCGATGCCGCCGGCAAGGTGGACGAGGCCGCCACGGCGGCGGAGCGCAGCAGCCGGGCGGCGTCGCGCGGCAAGGTCGACTGGACCTTCGACCGCGGCGTGCTCGGCACTCAAGCGTAATGGAATTGCACACGGAGGCTTCGCGGTGACCCGCTTGAAACTGGCCATTGGGCCGCACACCTGCACCATCGACCTGCTCGACGACGCCGCGCCGCAGACCGTGCGCGGCATCACCAGGCTGCTGCCGCTCGAAACCGTGCTCGGCCACGCCAAATTCGCCGGCGAAGAGCTGATCTTCATGATCCCCGAAATGTTCGAGCGCGAGAACATCGTCGGCAGCGTCGCCCCTGGCGACGTCGCCTATTATCCCGACCGCCAGACCATCTGCATCTTCTATGGTGACATCGTTCCCTTCGCCAAAGTCGGGCTCGTCGGCAAGGTCAGTTCGGGCCTCGACACCCTGCGCAGGATCGGTCCGTCGCTGTGGGCCCAGCCCTGCAACATCACCGTTTCGCTGGAGGCGTGAGATGAACACGGTCGAAAAGCTCACTGCCGCCACCAGGGCCATCTGGCACGCCGATCCCAAGGGAGCCGCGCGCCTCGCCGGTCTGCACCGGCCGCCCAGCGGCGACATGCCCAAGCGGCTCTACGCCAATTTCGATGCCTACTGGTTCGCCGGCATCCTCTACCAGCTGCGCGAGGGCCGCCGCACCGGTGAGCTCACCCTCGAGGGCGCCCGCGACAGCGCCGCGCTGTTCGCCCGCTACGGCGCCGCCCGCCTGAAACTCTGGGGCTTCGACGAGGAATCGGCGCTGATCGACGCTGCCGCCGGCGAGATCAAGGCCGCCGGCGAAAAGCAGCTCGACGACCTGCTGCAGGCGATCATCGTTCTGGTCGACACCCTCAACGCCTGGATCGACGCCACCATTCCGTGGGCGGCGCTTGGCGACGTCGCGCCGGTCAAGCCGGGAGAAGCCAAGTGAAGCTCGATCAGATCCCGCGCCTGCCGCTCGTCTTTGGGCCGACTCCGGTCGAGCCGATGCGACGCTACAGCGAGGCGCTCGGCGTCAACCTGTCGGTCAAGCGCGACGACTTCACCGGCTTCGGCGGTGGCGGCAACAAGGTGCGCAAGCTCGAATTCCTCATGGCCGACGCCGTGGCGCAAAACGTCAAGGTGCTGATCACTACCGGCGGCCACCAGTCCAACCATGCCCGTATGGTGGCGGCGGCGGCGCGCCATTTCGGCATGCACCCGGTGCTGGTGCTGCGCGGCAATCGGCCGACCGAGTACCAGGGCAACCTGCTGCTCGACCGGCTCTTCGGCGCCGAGCTCGAATTCCTCGATCCCGACGCATATTTCGATGAGATCGCCCCGCGCATGCAGGCCCACGCCGATGCCGCCACGGCCCGCGGCGAGGCGGCCTACATCATGCCCGTCGGCGGTGCCACGCCGCTCGGCGCGCTGGGCTACGTGCAGGCCGTCAAGGAACTGGCCGGCCAATATGCCGCCGCTGGCAGGAAGCCGCCGCAATACATCGCCACCGCCGTCGGTTCGGGCGGCACGCTGGCCGGTCTCGCCATCGGCGTCCATCTGTTCTGGCCCGAAACCAGAGTGGTCGGCATCGCCGTCTCCGGCAGCGCCGTCCCCTTCGTCGAGCGCATCGCCGTCATGGCCACCGCCGGTGGCGAGCTGATCGATGCCGGCCGCGGCTGGACCGCCGACGACATCTGGGTCGAGACCGACTATGTCGGACCCGCCTATGGCGTGCCGAGCGATGCGGGCAACGCGCAGATCTTCCGCGCCGCGCGCGACGAAGGCGTGCTGCTCGATCCGGTCTATACCGGCAAGGGCATGGCCGGTCTCGTGGACATCATCGCCAAGGGCAAGATCGCCCCGGGGTCCGATGTCCTCTTCATTCATACGGGCGGTTCGCCGGCGCTCTATCCCTTCGCGGCTGTCCTCAACCGGGACTGAAGTCATGGCTTATCGCATTGGCTGCGACGTTGGCGGCACCTTCACCGATCTCTGCCTGTTCGAGGTGGAGACCGGCCGGTCCATCTTCGTGAAGACGCCCACCACCGTTGGCCATCAGGGTACCGCCGTGGTCGAGGCCACCAAACTTGCTCTCGGCTATGCCGGCATCATGCCGTCCGACCTGGTGGGCTTCGCGCACGGCACCACCGTCGCCACCAATGCCATCCTCGAGCGCAAGGGGGCCCGCACGGCGCTGCTCGTCACCAAAGGCTTCCGCGACCTGCTGATCATCGGTCGGCAGACCCGCGCGCATCTTTATGACCAGGCGGCGCGTCGGCCCGCGCCGCTGGTGCCGCGCAGCCTGGTCTTCGAGGTGAGCGAGCGCGTCGGCCCTGACGGGCAGGTGCGCGAGCCGCTCGACGAGGCTGGCATCCGCGACATTGCCGAGCAGATGCGCGCCGCCGGCGTCGAGACCGTCGCCGTCACGCTGCTGCACAGCTACGCCAACCCCGTGCACGAGCAGCGCATCGCCGCTCTGCTGGCCGGGCTGCTGCCCGATCTGCGCGTCTCGATTTCGAGCGAGGTCCTCGCCCAGCCCGGCGAGTTCGAGCGCGCCTCGACCACGGTGATGAACGCCTACCTGATGCCGCCGCTACGCGCCTATCTCAACGCCATCTCCAGCGACCTCAAGGCGTCCGGCGTCACCGCCGCGCCGGCCATCATGCAGTCGAGCGGCGGCGTCATGCCGATCGAGACCGCCGGCGGCGTCAAGGCTGTGCACACCTGCCTGTCCGGCCCCGCCGCCGGCATGATCGGCGCCCGCGGCTTCGCCGTCGCCGCCGGCTACGACAACGTCGTCACCATCGACATGGGCGGCACCAGCTTCGATGTCGGCCTCATCGAGAACGGCCAGATCCTCACCCGCTACGAAAGCGCCATCGAGGGCTTCCCGGTGCGCGTGCCGATGTTCGACATCGTCACCCTCGGCGCCGGCGGCGGCTCCATCGCCAGTGTCGATGTCGGCGGCCTGCTCAAGGTCGGCCCCGAGAGCGCTGGCGCCATGCCAGGCCCCGCCGCCTACGGCAAGGGCGGCACCCGTCCTACCGTCACCGACGCCAATGTCGTGCTCGGCCGCCTGCGCCACGGCCGCGCCCTCGGCGGCGGCATCGTGCTCGACCGCGAGCGCGCCGTCGCCGCCATCCGCGAGCACGTCGCCGACCCCGCTGGCATCTCCGTCGAGGAGGCTGCCATGGGCATCCTGCGCGTCGTCAACGCCGCCATGGTGCGCGGCATGCGCGGCGTCACCGTCGAGCGCGGCCTCGATCCCGCCGATTTCGCCGTCATGGCCTTCGGCGGCGCCGGCCCACTGCACGCCGTCGATCTGTGCGCCGAGCTCGACATCGAGACTGTCATCGTGCCGCCTTCGCCGGGCCTGCTCTGCGCCATCGGCCTGCTGCTCGCGCCCTGGCGCCACGACGAAACCGGCATGGTCGGCCGCGACGCCCGCGAGTTGCAGGGCGGCGACCTCGACGCGCAGATCGCCGCGCTCTCCGAACGCGTCCTCGCCCAGGCCGCGCTCGACGGCGTCGTCGCCGACGCCGTGACGCTGTCCACCGCGCTCGGCATGCGCTATCGCGGCCAGGGCCACGAAATCTTCGTGCCCTTCTCCTCCGACGGCACCCTCGCCGACGCGCTCGACCGTTTCCACCGCGCCCACCGGCAGAGTTTCGGCTACGACCGCCGCGACCAGCCGGTCGAGGTGCTGCTGCTGCGCATGCACGGCACCGCCCCGGCGCCCACCGACCGCCTGCCGCTGCCGCAGATCGAGCCGGGTGCCGACCCGGTGGTGGCGCGCGCCCGGCTGTGGGTCGATGCTCGCTTCGAGGACGTGCCGGTCTACGACCGCGCCCGCCTTGCCCCCAGCACCACCCTGCACGGCCCGCTGATCGTCGAGCAGCAGGACACCACGCTCATCGTCGGCCGCCAGTCGGTGACCGTCGACAGCCTCGGCAGCCTCATCATCCGGATGCAAGACCATGCGTAAAGACGCCATCCTTCCCGAGATCGCGCGCCACGGCCTGCAGGCCGTCGCCGAGGAGATGGGCGCCGCCCTGATCCGCACCGCCTATTCGGTGAACATCCGCGACCGCCGCGATTTCTCCTGCGGCGTGTTCGACCGCAAGGCCCGACTCATCGCCCAGGCCGAGCATATCCCGGTGCATCTGGGCCTGCTCGCTGGCGTCGTCGAGCGCGTCATCGCCGATCTCGGCGCCGATCTGCCGGCCAACGGCATGATTGTCACCAACAACCCCTGGCTCACCGGCTCGCACCTGCCCGACGTGGTGGTGATGGCCCCGGTCGACCACGAGGGCGTGCGCCTCGGCTACGTCGCCAACATGGCCCACCAGGTCGATCTCGGCGGTATTGCCCCGGGCAGTCTCGCGCTCGGCACCGTCGATGTCATGCAGGAAGGGCTGCGCGTGCCGCCCATGCCGCTGCTGCGCGACGGCGAGGTCGACGGCGCCGCGCTGAAGCTGTTCCAGCTCGGCAGCCGCACCCCCGACGTCGTCGCCGGCGACCTGCTCGCCCAGGCTGCGGCCAATGCCACCGGCGCCCGCCGCCTCGCCGATCTGGTGCGCCGCATCGGCCACGAGGCCTTCGAGGGCGCCGTCGAGGCGCTGCTGGAGAACACCGCCCTGCGGCTCGGCCAGCGTTTCGAGGCGCTCGAGGGCAAGTCCGCCGAATTCGCCGACGTGCTCGAGCTGCGCCAGGGCGATGCCGATGTCGACCTGCCCATCCGCGTCCGCCTGTCGGTCAGCAACGGCCAGCTGCTCGCCGATTTCGCCGGCACCGCCCCGCAGGTGCGTGCCCCGGTCAACGCGCCGCGCTTCCTCACCGCCAGCTGCGTGCTCTACGCCGTCAAGACCATGCTCGATCCGGCGCTGCCCTCCAATGCCGGCCTCATGCGCAAGATCACCGTCGACACCCCGCCGGCCAGCATCGTCGACGCCCAGGCCCCGGTGCCGGTGGCGCTGTGCACCTCGATCACCAGCCAGCGCATCTGCGACGCGCTGCTCGGCGCCTTCAACAAGCTGCTGCCCGACGGCCAGGTGGCCGCCTCGACCGGCAGCATGAACGCGCTCATCGTCGGCGGCCTCAATCCGGCTCTGGGCCAAGCCTATTCCTACGTCGAGACCTATGGCGGCGGGCAGGGAGCCATGGCCGGCCACGACGGCGCCGACGGCGTGCACTGCCACATGACCAACACCGCCAATTCGCCGGTCGAGTTCATCGAGCGCGAATATCCGATGACGGTGCTGCATTACGGCCTCGTCGCCAGCAGCGGCGGCGACGGCGAGTTCCGTGGCGGCCACGGCCTGTCACGCGGCATCCGCCTCGATGCCGACGCCACCGTCACCGTGCATCTCGACCGCACCCGCCACCGCCCGTGGGGCGTCAATGGCGGCGGCGAGGCGCAGGGCTCGCGCGTCGTGGTCGAGGATGCCGCCGGCCGCCGCGAACTGCCCGGCAAATCCACCACCGATCTGCCGCGCGGCACCGTGCTCGTCGTCGAAACCGCCGGCGGCGGCGGCTGGGGTTCGCCGGTGCGCCGCCGTCCGGCCGCCCGCGACGACGATGTCCGCAACCAGCTCCAGCCTTTCATGTCGGCGGCGGCCGAATGAGCCGCCTGCTGCAGGCCGCCGAAGCCATCGCGCGCGCTGGCGACGAGGGGGTCCTCTTCGTCGACGTGCGCGGCCACGAGGCCTTCCGGGCCGGCACCATCCCCGGCGCGGTGCAGCTAAACGTGTACGATTATTTCATCCCGCACAGCGACGCGGCCGGCTTCGCCGATCTTGAGGCGGCCGTCGCCGCCGCCTTTGCCGCAAGCGGCATCGATGCCGCCCGCACCGTGGTCTTCTTCGAAGAGCACACCGGCATGGCCTCGCCCCGCGGCCTGTGGTTCCACGAGCTTGCCGGCCGCACCGGCGGCCATGTGCTCGATGGCGGCATCGCCGCCTGGCGCGCTGCCGGCGGGCTGGTCGTGCCAGGCACCGGACCAGCCCATGCCGTCGCCTCTCGTACCGGCCTGCCGCCGGTCGCCCCCATGCGGCGCGAGCTTCTCGCTGCCGTGACCGATGTTCTGCATCCCGGCGCCAAAGTCGATATTTTCGACGTGCGCCGCGCCACCGAATTCTCCGGCAGCTTCGCCCATGCCTGCTGCAGCCGCGCCGGCCGCATTCCCGGCGCCAAATTCCTGTTCTACGAGGATCTGCTCAGCGCTGGCCGCTACAAGCCAGCCGGCGAAATGGCCCGGCTGTTCGCCGCCGCCGGCCTGTCGCCGCGCCGCACCGTCATCACCTACTGCCATCGTGGCGCCCGCGCCGCCACGGCCTATGTCGCCCTGCGCGAAGCCGGCTATGATGACGTCCGCATTTTCGTCGGCTCGTGGCACGAATGGGCGGCCCGCCCCGACCTGCCGCTGCTGACCGGAGCATAGTCCAGATGCCGGCAATCGAGCGCATCGCCGCGTGGCTTCCGGAGCTGACCGCCATCCGCCGTCACCTGCACGCCCATCCCGAGCTCGGCTTCGAGGAGCACGAGACCGCCGCGCTGGTCGCCCAGCGGCTGGGCGGCTGGGGCATCGAGGTTCACACCGGCATAGGCGGCACCGGCGTCGTCGGCATCCTGCGCTCCGGCCGGCCCGGCCGCACCATCGGCCTGCGCGGCGATATGGACGCGCTGCCCATGCACGAGGAAACCGGGCTGGACTACGCCTCGGTGCATCCCGGCCGCTTCCATGGCTGCGGTCACGACAGCCACGTCGCCATGCTGCTTGGCGCCGCCCGCTATCTCGCCGAAACCCGCAATTTCGACGGCACCGTGCATCTGATCTTCCAGCCGGCCGAGGAGGGCCTAGGCGGCGCCCGCGCCATGATCGCAGATGGCCTGTTCGCGCGTTTTCCCTGCGACGAGATTTACGCCCTGCACAATTCGCCGCTCGATCCGCCCGACCGGGTCGGCCTGCTGCCCGGCCTGTCGCATGCCGGGGCGGATTTCTTCGACATCACCCTCGCCGGCAAAGGCGGCCACGCCGCCATCGCCCATCTGGCGCGCGACCCAATCCCCGCCGCCGCCGCCCTGGTGCAGGCGTTGCAGACCGTCGTCAGCCGCGACGCCCACGCCGGCCATGCGCTAGTGCTCACCGTCACCCGCCTCGAAGCCGGCGCCGCCTATAACATCATTCCGGAAACGGCCCTGCTGTCTGGCACCGTGCGCTATCTTGACGATGCCGACCGAGATCTGGCGCGCGCCCGCATCGCCTCGCTCGCCGACGGCGTGGCGCAGGCCTTCGGCATGGCGGCGGAGGTCAGGCAGTGGAACGTCTTCGACGTGCTCTACAACGATCCGGCGCTGACCGAGAGCGCCGCCGCCGTCTGCCGCGGCATCGTCGGCGCCGACAATGTCTATTTCCGCGACGGCCCGTTCATGGGCAGCGAGGATTTCGCCGATATGCTGAAGCGGGTGCCCGGGTCCTTCATCATCGTCGGCCATGCCGGCGATGTGCCGGTCCACAACCCCCGCTTCGTGCTCGACGACGCCATCCTGCCGGTCGGCGCCAGCATCCTCGCCCGCCTCGCCGAAACGCGCAGCGTGCTACCTCCGGCGGCGCGCGCATCGTAACCCCCGAGGGGCAATCGTCCATCCGCAACGAGAGACAAAGGCAATGGCACTTTCGCAGGACTACATCGCGGACTGGCAGAAATGGCATGATGCGCGCGTCGCCGAGCTGAAGCGCCCCTATGGCCTGCTGTCCGTCGTCAGCCAGGACTGGTTGACCGAGGGCGAGCCCCTCACCTCCGAATTCGTGCCCGGCCAGTGGCTGCTCGACAAGGGCGAGATCTACTACCATCCCGATCCGGAGCGCACGGCCAGGGGCGAGCTGCTCACCGTCGACGGCAAGCCGGCAACCGGCCCGGTCCACATCCCGCACGGCTACAACCGCAATTCCGGCACCGGCTCGTCGGTCCCGGTGTTCTTCACCGACCTCGAGGTCGAGACCATCACGCGCCTCAACGCCCGCGGCGAGGTGATCTACGCTGTCCGCGTCCGCGATCCGAAAGAGGCGGCGCGCAAGCAGTTCGACGACATCGAGACCTTTCCCCTCAGCGAGGACTGGATCCTGCCGGCTAGATTCACTCCCGCCGAGATCACCCTCCATTCCGTCCCCACGGTCGAAGGTGGTCTCTACGAGGCCAGCTACACCATCGGCACGCTCGACATCGTCATCGACGGCCGGCCCTTCCACCTCGAGGTCAGCGGTCATCGCGCCGGCAGCGCCAGCACCGGCTATTTCCGCGATCTCAACTACGTCCATATCGGCGACCTGACCAGCAGCAGGGAAACCTATGGTGGCGGCCGGCTCGTCGGCTACGATTCCGACGAGGCGCTCGAAAGCATCACGCAGATCGATTTCAACCGCGCCGTCTCCTTCCCCTGCGCCTTCTCGACCTTCATCGCCTGTCCGTCGACGCCGCCGAGCAACCGGCTGCCCTTCCGCGTCACCGCCGGCGAGTTCAAGCCGCCGATCCCGCACGCGCGCATCCCCACCTACAAGGGCTAGCCGTCCGCCGCCCTTGGCCTGCTGCGCGCCTCCTGTCTGGCCGGCGCGTCGGCTGCACCATCGCCTCAGGAACGTCGCACATGTCGGCACGCCACACGCCCGTCCTCGTCATCGGCTCCGGTCCGGCCGGCTACACCGCGGCCATCTACGCCGCCCGCGCGCTGCTGCACCCGGTGCTAATCGAGGGGTCGCAGCCGGGCGGCCAGCTCACCATCACCACCGATGTCGAGAATTATCCGGGCTTCGCAGCGCAGGTGCAGGGGCCCTGGCTGATGGACCAGATGCGCGCGCAGGCCGTCCAGTGCGGCGCCGCCGTCGTGCAGGACCGCGTCGTCGAGGTCGATCTGAGCCGGCGTCCGTTCCGCGCCACGCTCGAGTCGGGCGGCGTCTGTACCGCCGACGCGCTCATCGTCGCCACCGGCGCGCAGGCGCGCTGGCTTGGCCTGCCCGATGAGGGGACCTATCGCGGCGCCGGCGTTTCGGCCTGCGCCACCTGCGACGGCTTCTTCTATCGCGGTCAGGATGTCGTGGTGGTCGGGGGCGGCAACACCGCCGTCGAAGAGGCCCTCTATCTCTCCAACATCGCCCGCAGCGTCACGCTGGTGCATCGCCGCGACCGGCTGCGCGCCGAGCGCGTCATGCAAGAGCGGCTCGCCGCCCGGCCCAATGTCGCCATCCTCTACGGCCAGGTCGTCGAGGGCCTGATTGGCGAGACCCGGCCCGCGCCGCTGCCGCCGGCGGTAGCCGGTGTCAGGCTGCGCGACCTCGCCACCGGCGCGCTGCGCGAGCTCGCCGCCACCGGCCTCTTCGTCGCCATCGGCCACGCCCCCGCCGTCGAGCTCTTCGTCGGCAAGCTCCGCCAGAAGCCCAACGGCTATCTGTGGACCGCCCCGGACTCGACCGCCACCGACGTCCCCGGCGTCTTCGCCGCCGGCGATGTCGCCGACGACGTCTTCCGCCAGGCCGTCACCGCCGCCGGCATGGGCTGCATGGCCGCCCTCGAGGCCGAACGCTTCCTCGCCGCAAGCTGAGACAACCGCGGGCCAAGCGCGGGACCATGCCGAGATAGAGGCGGGAATAACCGGGTCATTCTTGGCCAACATGTTGCAAATTACGCAACAATGTTGTTTCCAAGGGAGAACCACACCCCTTCGAGGACCCTCATAGATGAGCCAGGCTGCGGCTTCAGCTTCCGCTCCCGTCGCCGGGGCCAAACGGTCCCGCACTCCTGACGTCGCGTCGGTGAGCCACGCGATCGCTATCCTCAATGCCATTGGCTCTTCTCGCGAGTCACTCGGCGTCAACGAGATCGGTCGTCGCGTCGGCCTGCACAAGAGCACGGTGTCGCGCCTCCTGGCGACGCTGGAGCGGCATGGCTTCGTCGAACGCCTCGGTTCCGATGGCCGGTTTGCGCTCGGGTTCGAGCTCGTGGCTCTCGCCGGACCACTGATCGCCGATCTCGACGTGGTCAAGGTCGGCCGGCCCACGCTCGTCCAGCTCGCGGCCGAGACCGGGGAGACCGTTTACATGGCCGTTTGGAACGGCCGTGACACTATCATGATGGAGCAGGCCATGGGCGAGCACGGCATGGCGCAATATGTGCGCCCCGGCACGGCCATGCCCGCCCACGCTTCCGCGGCCGGGAAGGTATTTCTCGTCTTCGTGCCGGGTGCGTTGCACGCCGCACTGTCGGCGCCGCTCCCGCGCTACACGCAGTTCACCAAGCTCGGCAGCGACCTCGAGGAAGAGCTCAACAGCATCCGCCAGCGCGGCTACGCCCTCAATGATCAGGAATACGAAATCGGCTCCTGCGGCCTTGCTGTGCCCATCCGCGACGTGCGCGGCACCGTGGTCGGCGCGCTCACCGTCGCCGTGCCGAAATACCGCTTTGACGCCGCGCGACAACAGCAACTCGCCGCCATGACCATGAGCCGCGCCGAAGAGCTGGGCCGCCGTCTCGGTTATGTCGTGCGATAGACGAATGGGAACGGCTCGGTGAACTGCTCCATCTCGACATCAAGTGCCTGGGGCGCTTGGAGCGCATCGGCCACCGGATCAGTAGGATCGCACCGGCCAGTCCAGGAGCCGGGGTATTGGGTGGGACCATCCGCACGTCGCTATGATGATGCCAGCCGCCCAGCCTATAGAGGTCCTGCCCAGCCTGGGCCGCGAGGATGCCACGGCTGCTTGGTAATAACAGCTGGAGGAGCTGCTTTAGCACGGCCATGACCGTGTTGAAGGCAAGCAGCGTCGGGACCCGCACGATCGGCTGGATGCGCGACCTGATCTCGTCGGCATAGCCGAGACAGTCCATGATCACGAAGTCGGGCTGCAACGCCGCCATCTCGGCGCCGGCGGAATCGATCTCGAGTGGCGTCGTGCCTGGCAGCAGCGGCACGCCCCCACCTCGCGGCCCGGCGCTTGCCAGCGCGCGATGAAGTGCTCGCGCTGCTCGGGTATCGGCATGAACATGCCGAGCCGCCCGGCGGCGAAAACGGCATTCACCACCTGCGTCATCACCGTCGACGGCAGCACGAACAGGCCGGTGGTCGATACGTTCGGCAAGTCGCCGGCGCAGAACAGCATGCTCACCTTGACGCCGTTTTCGCCGAACGTAGCAATGACATCCTCGGCGTGCGTCTCCACGATCCGCTTGCTGACCTTGCGGCCGGCCGCCTCCGCCCTTGGGCCGCGCTTCTCGAGCGGCACGAAAGCGATCGGCGTGTTGGCATCGTCGCGTAGTGCGGTGGCCGCGAGTTCTTCCGGCGTCGATCCATCGAGCGCGCCGCGCCGCTCGCGGCTCGAAACGACGCGCGTCACGAGGTCCCGGCCGGTCAGGCCTCGTATCCCTGCGCTCCTTCGTGAACCCCGAGCAATTTGCGGGCGTCCTGCAATTGCCAGTGCGAGCCGCAGATGGGGGACGGCCCAGTGCGATTGTCACGTAATCCCCTTCAGGCGGTACAAAAAGGAGGCGTCAGGGTGTCGGGGGACGACCTTCGCCGAGGGTTCTGTCGAGGCCTCACGGCAGGTAACCCGGGGTGACGGTGTGCCGCACGAGTGTAGCACAAGCACATTGATCCGCAGCCGAATCCCCCGGATTTGCTAGGGTTTCCCGGCCGACGGAAATTGGGCGCGGGTCCTAGCGCCCCAGCCAGCCGCAAGTGGGTCACCGTCGAGTCGTTGGAATCCTGGATCTGTGGTCGCGTGCTCCGGCTGCGGCATGTGTGACACAGGACTGGAGCGCACGATGTGGACATGCGCTGCGGGCGATCCCAATCTTTTCGGTGAAGCGCCGCACCACAGGGGACAGTGCATCCCCTCAAGTGAGACGCTCGTGATGTTTGGCGGTCGGTAGCTGACTTATTGCGACGCAAGACATAATGACCGGCGAGTTGACCAGTCCGAAAAAGTGTTGGTCCAGTGCCAAGAGTCTAGAGCGTGCGGGTGCCCGATGATTTGTGACAAGGTCACGTGTCCGAGGTCGCCTAGTGAGTGTGCGGTCTCAGGATTTGCGGGCGGTAGAGGCGGATCGTGGGAGCGCATCCCTCCTCCGCTACCAGGGCAAACAGGCGCCTTGGGCCCCGTCCGGGACTGGTTCATCGCGGGGAGACGCTGCATGGGCTGTCGCAACGGCACGACGTTTTCCTGCAACCTCATTCGCATCTGGGTCCGCAAGAATCAGCAGGGCGCGTTCCCGGGCCAGGGCCTAGGGCGGATCCGTGCCATATGGCACCGTCGCCTACCTGCGTCTGGCCGACAGGCGGCACCCCTGCCGGAGGGCCGTATCTCGACGACGGGTTTCCCGTCGCGCACGATAGAACGGTACTCCAGACACCATGGTCTCAGCTTTTGGGTCCCAGCGTCCGACGGAAGGCGGCGAAGCCGGGGAGGTCGTCGGTGTTGATGAAATCGACGCCCGACAGGGCGAGCAGGCGCCATAGCCGGTCGCGATCGGGGCCGGGCGCGTCGGGCGTGTTCCAGAAGCGCAGCTTGTAGCCTGCCGCATGGGCCCTGGTGACGATATCCCGGAGGTGCGCCGCCTCGGCCGGCGGCATCTCGCCGGCGCCGGTCCAGCTGAAGATCTTGGTCCAGTTGTCGGAAACGAGTGGCATGAGATCTGCCGGCAGACCGCTGTCCAGATCGTTCATGCGGCCGTCGTAGAAGGCGAGCCGGCGCGGCTCCGCCTGCATCGTGGCCAAAGGCCGGTTGCCTGAGACGATGGCTGTCACCAGTCCGGGCACTAATTTTCCGGCCTCAAACCGGGTCAGCATGCCGGCATAGGGGGCGAGCGCCTGCTCGAGCGCGGCATAGGTCGATTCGCCCTCCGTCTTGATGTCGATCAGGAGGATCAGCGGCTGCAGCGTCTCCGCGGCGGCCTTCGCCGCGAGCGGATCGAGATAGAGGCTTTGCAGCGTCCGTCCGGGCCGCAGGGCGGCATAAGAGTGCCCGATCCGCAATTGTCCGGCATCCAGCCAGATATCTGCTTCGACGCTCGTGAACCCGGCGGCGAGCGCGTCGACCAGCGGCCGGGCGTGCTCGTAGTCATTGTGCGCGTGTCCCTCGGGGCGGAGGTCGGCGGCACCGGTCGCGGCGGCGCCAGTGAGGAACAGGAGGGCGGCGGCAAGAGCGCGGAGGAGCTGCATCATGGCCGCGAACCTAGACTAGGCGCCGCGACGCGTCGACCTGGGCATCGGTGCGGTTTTGACGGCGCCACGCGATTCTGCCTATCTGGACGAGCCAAGCGGGGGGAAGGATGCGCGCGATCCTGGTGCTGTTCGATTCGCTCAACCGGCTGGCGCTGGGCGCCTATGGCGGCCACATCGGCACGCCGAATTTCGACCGCTTCGCCCGCCGCGCGGTGACATTCGACACCCACTATGTCGGCAGCCTGCCCTGCATGCCGGCCCGCCGGGATCTGCATACCGGCCGCCTCAATTTCACGCATCGGTCCTGGGGACCACTGGAGCCGTTCGACAATTCTTTCCCGGAACTGCTCAAGGAGCATGGCGTCCATTCCCATCTCGTCACCGATCACTCGCATTATTTCGAGGAGGGCGGCATCACCTATCACCAGCGATATGCGAGCTGGGACTTCATCCGCGGTCAGGAGAACGATCCGTGGAAGGCGATGGTGCAGCCGCCGCTGGAGCGGTTTCGCGCGCTCTACGATGGCCGGCACTACAAATTCGGCACCGAGATCGACGCCTCCTCGCGCATGCGCCTGCAGCACGCGATCAACAAGGAATATATGAACGACGAGGCGGACTTCCCCACCGCCCGCTGCTTCGCCTCGGGCTTGGAGTTTCTCGAGGCCAATCACGCGGCGGACAATTGGTTCCTGCAGCTCGAATGCTTCGATCCGCACGAGCCGTTCGACGCGCCCGCCCGCTTCAAGGCCGCGCGCGAGACCGGCTGGACCGGCGGCATCCTCGACTGGCCGTTCTATGAGCACGTCACCGACAGCCCGGAGGAGATCGCCGAGATCCGCGCCAACTACGCCGCCCTGGTCAGCATGTGCGACGCCTATTTCGGCCGGCTGCTCGATTTCATGGATGCGCACGGCATGTGGGAGGATACTGCCCTCATCCTCACCACCGATCACGGCTATTTGCTCGCCGAGCACGATTGGTGGGGCAAGAACCTCGAGCCCTACTACGAGGAGATCTCGCACATCCCGCTGCTGCTGCATCACCCCGCGCATGCCGGCCGCGCCGGCGCGCGCGTCGGCGGCCTGACGCAGACCCATGATCTCATGCCGACCCTGCTCGAGATTTTCGGCGTGCCGGTGCCGCCCGAGGTCCGGGGGACGTCGATCCTCGACCGGCTGCGTGCGGAGGAGGGCGGCCGCGCGGTCGCGATCTTCGGCATGTTCGGCGGCCCGGTCGGCGCCACCGACGGCCGCTATGCCTATTATCTCTACCCCGAGGACCTCTACGCGCCGGGCCTATGTGAATATACCCTCATGCCCACCCATATCCGCTCGATGATGTCCGCCGCCGAGCTGCAGACGGCCGAGCTCGTGCGGGACTTCTCCTTCACCAAGCAGATGCCGGTGCTGCGCATCGACGCGCTGCGCGATGCCCGCCGCATCCCCAATGTCGACGGCCGCGTGTTCGAGAATTGCGGCACGCAGCTCTTCGATCTTGTGGCCGATCCGCGCCAGCTCAGCCCGTTCCGCGATGCTGTGATCGAAGCGCGGCTTCGCGCCGGCATCGTCGCCGAGTTGCGCGCACACGAAGCGCCGCCCGAGCTCTACGCACGCTACGGGCTCTGAGCGCGCCGTCGCCGGAGTCACAAAAAGGCTTTGACCGCGCGCGGAAAGGCTGCCAGTGTACACGTGTGCAACGGGGTGACGACAAACCGCCCCGGCCGACAGGAAGGCGCAAATTGTCACGGGCCCGCAATACGCGGCCGGTACACAGCGGCTACAGCTGGGACAGTCAGCGCGAGGGGTCGGGAGCGTGTCCGCAGTCGCTCGCGCCCGAGGAGGACCAGCCGCAAGGCTCACAGGGAGAATACCGAGATGACCTTTTCTTCGAAATTGCTGCGCGCAACTGCCTTGGCGTCGCTGATGCTGGCGGCAGCCGTCGCGGGCGCGCAGGCCCGGGATGTGAACATCAGCGTGTGGGCCGGCGGCACCGGCCCGAACGATACCTACCGCGTCGACGCCATCGAAATCGCCGCCGATCTGCTGCAGCGGCAGGCGGCCATTGCCGGCGACGATCTCAAGATCACCGTCACCAAGAAGGTCTACAACGGCTGGGACGATTTCAAGCCGGCTGTGACCCTTGCCGCGCAAGCCGGTAATTCACCCAACATCATCGTCACCGGCCATGAGGACATCGCCCCGTGGGCGCAGGCCGGCCTGATCGTGCCGATCGAGAACTATGTCGATCTCGACTCCTGGCCGCTTTCGGACGTCTATCCCAACCTCATGGAGATCGCCTCCTATGGCGGCGTCGTCTACGGCATCCCGCAGGACGCCGAGTCGCGGCCATTCTTCTTCTGGAAGCCGCATATGAAGGCGATCGGCTATTCCGACGACGACATCGCGGCGCTGCCCGAGAGAGTGCAGAAGGGCGAGTATACGCTCAAGAACGTGCTCGAAGACGCCAAGAAGATGCAGGACAAAGGGCTGGTCCAGCCCGGCTACGGCTTCTATCCGCGCGCCTCGAACGGCCCCGATTTCTGGATGTTCTACACCTCGATGGGCGGCACGATGGAGGAGAATGGCAAGCTCGTCTTCGACAAGGCGGCGATGCAGCGGGTCTATCAGTTCTTCGCCGACGCAGTGTCGACCGGCGTCACCAAGAAGAACCATATCGGCCTGCCGGGCGACCAGTGGTGGCATGAGGTCTCGACCGGCCAGGCGGGCATCTGGGATGCCGGCACCTGGCATTATGCCCGCATGGTCAATCAGGAGGGGCTGACCGACTTCTTCGGCAACATCCTGTTCACGCTGGCGCCGGCGGGCGACGGCGGCAAGGCCAATACGCTGACTCACCCGCTGGTCTATGTGCTGGGCGCCGGCCACACCGACGAGGACGCCCAGATCGCCGCGCAGCTCGTCGCTATTGCTACCGAGCCGCGCATCAACGCGCTGCACGCGATCAAGTCGTCGCATCTGGGCGTCGATCAGTCGGAAGGCAAGATCCCGTTCTATGCGGCCGACCGCTGGGCGTCCGAGGCGACCTCGGCGCTGCTGCCCTACGCCAATGCGATGCCCAACAATGCTGATTTCGGCAAATATTGGGACATCATGTGGAAGAACCTCGAAGCGTCCTGGACTGGCACCAAGACGCCCGAGCAGGCAGCCAACGATGCCGAGTCCGACCTGAAGTCGACGCTCGGCGACGCAATCGTCATCCGCTAGCCATGAGCGCTGGACGGCGGCATCGGCCGCCGTCCAGGCGTCGTCCCGATCGGTCATGACAGTCACACCTACATCCCCCGCTGACGCCGGCGCCGGCGTCGTCCAGCCGGCGCTGGGCAGCCGCACCCGCCGGCTGCTCTACGGCTCGCGCACGCTCGCCTGGCTGCTGCTGCTGCCGGGCCTGGTGATGGTCGTGCTGTTCTTTCTCGCGCCGGTGGTGCTGACGGCGGCCTTCTCGTTCACCAATATGAGCACCGCCACGGGCGTTTCGGGCGGCGTCTACCAGGTCGCGCCGAGTTCGATCTCGCGCCTCAAGACGGCGCTGCCGGACCTTGCCGACGAGCTGTCGCAGCCGCGCTATGTCATCGATCAGGCCGGGCTCGACGCGCTCGGCCAGACCAGCGTGCCCAAGCCGCTGCTCGACGAACTGGCCGCCAAGCATATGGGCGAGGTGTTCGACAATCGCCGCGACGCCGAACGCATGATCAAGACCCTTGGTGGCAGGCCCAGCACCGCTGTGGTCAAGCAGATTTCCGAGGCGTTCAATCGCTCGATCGTCAATGCCCGCTTCTCGAGCAAGACCGCGCTGTTCGAGGCGATCGACGGCCTCGGCATCAAGGCGACGCCTGAGCAGAAGGAGACGATCGCCGACAACACCTGGACCGGATGGGTGTGGACCACGGGAAATTTCGAGCGGATGTTCGCGTCCAAGGACGCACTGCGCACCATGCTCAATACGGTGTTCTACGTCGCCATGGTGCTGATCATCTTCAATACTGCCTATGCGATGTTCCTCGCCATCGCGACGCACTACATGCCGGACCGGACGTCGGGCTTCTTCCGTTCGCTGTGGCTGCTGCCGCGCATCACGCCGCCGGTGATCTACGTGCTGATGTGGAAATGGGTGGCCTGGGACAACGGCTTTCTGTCGATGCTGCTTGCTCCATTCGGCGTGGCGCCCCGCAACTGGCTTCTTGACACCGGCACCAATGCCTGGGTGTTCGTCATCCTCATCAACGGCGTGGTCGGCGCCTCGATGGGCATGCTGGTCTTCGCCTCGGCGCTCAAGGCCATCCCGCAGAGCCAGTTCTGGGCCAGCGAGGTCGACGGCGCGAGCCGCTGGCAGCAGATCGTGCACATCCTGTTGCCGCAGCTGCGCTGGCCGATCCTGTTCATCACCTGCTACCAGACGCTGTCGCTGCTCGCCTCGTACGACTACATCCTGCTCGCCACCAATGGCGGGCCGGGCGGCTCGACGGAAGTGTGGTCGCTGGCGGCCTATCACACCGCGCTCTTCAACTATGCGGGCAATCTCGACTATGGGTACGGCGCGGCGATGGCTTTGGTCCTCGTGATCATCGGCATCACGCTGGCGCTCCTCTATCTGCGCGTCTTCAACTACCGCGCGCTGGTCTCGCGGCCGATCATCGAGCATTGAAGATGGCCGCTTCCTCCGCTCCCTCCGCCAATTTCCGCACCTGGCCGATCGTCCTGCTGCTGACGCTGCTCTCGCTGCCGCTGGTGGTGATGTACATCTACCTGTTCGTGGACACGGTGACCGATTCCTCGACCGGCTCACTGATCCCCGACACGTTCACGCTCAGCCACTGGGATTTCCTCTGGCACACCAAGGTGGGCAAGCCGTCGGTCTGGGTGGTGCTGGTCAATACTCTGCTGTTCGCGACCTCGACGACCACCGTGGTGCTGCTCATCTCCTCGATGGTGGGGTACGCGCTGTCGCGGCTCAACGTGCCGGGCCGCAGCGTGCTGCTGGCGGGCGTCATGGTCATGCACGCCTTTCCGTCAGTCACGCTGCTCATCGCCATCTTCGTCGTGCTGCAGATGGTGGGGCTCTACAATACGCTGATCGGCGTGATCCTGGTCAAGGCAGCGCTCGATCTGCCGCTCGGCATCTGGTTGATGAAGGGATTCTACGACACCGTTCCGTGGGAAATCGAAATGGCGGGGATCACCGACGGCGCCTCGCGCTTCACCGTCTGGCGCCGTCTTGTGCTGCCCCAGGTGTTTCCGGCGCTCGCCGCGCTCGGGCTGTTCGCGTTCCTGTCGGGCTGGAGCGAGTTCATCCTGCCCCGCGTGTTGGCGCCGGGCAACAATGTGCAGGTATTCTCGGTCTATCTTGCCTCGCTGATCGCAGACGACAACAATTTCGATCTCAGCATGTTCAAGGCGGTCGGCGTGTTCTACGCGATCCCCGTGATCGTCCTGTTCGTGCTGTTCCAGCGGCACCTGATGAACATCTATGGCGGAGGCACCAAAGGCTGATGCGCATCCTGCTCGATCATTTCAGCAAGAGCTTCGGGGCCGTGAAGGTCATCGAAGACATGAATCTCGAGATCCGCGACGGCGAGATGCTGGCGCTGCTCGGCCCGTCGGGCTGCGGCAAGTCGACGACGCTGTTCTCGATCTGCGGCATCCATCGCGTCTCAGGCGGCCGCATCCTGTTCGGCGACAACGACGTCACCAATGTGCCGAGCCAGCTGCGCAATGTCGGCGTGGTGTTCCAGTCCTATGCACTCTACCCGCATATGACGGTACGGCAGAACATCGCCTTTCCGCTGCAGGTCAAGGGCTTGGCGGCGGCTGACATCAAGCAGCAGGTCAGTGCGATCGCCGCGCTCGTCCATATCGAGGAATTGCTCGAGCGTCGGCCGGCCCAGTTGTCGGGCGGCCAGCAGCAGCGCGTGGCGCTCGCCCGCGCCCTCATCCGCAAACCCGACGTGCTGCTGCTCGACGAGCCGCTTGCCAATCTCGATGCCAAGCTGCGCCTCGAAATGCGCTCCGAAATCCGGCGGCTGCAGCTCGAGACCGGCATCACCGCCATCCTCGTCACCCACGACCAGGTCGAGGCGATGAGCATGTGTGACCGCATCGCGATCATGAACGCCGGCGAGATCATCCAGATCGCGACCCCCAGCGAAATGTACCACGACCCGCGCACCGAATTCGTCGCGGGGTTCCTCGGCAATCCGCCGATCGCGTTCCTCAAGGGCACTGCGCAGGATGGCGCGGTGCTGCTCGACAAGAGCGACATCCGCATCCCGCTGCCGGGCAGGGGGCGACCGGCCGGCGCCGGCCGGGTGACGCTGGGCATTCGCCCCGAGGATTTCGGTCCGCAGGGCGATGTGCAGATCCCCGGTACCATCGTCTTCGTCGAGACGCAGGGCCGCGAAAACCTCTACGATGTGCGGCTGGCCGATGGCGGTATGTTGCGCTCGATCCAGCCGGTGCGCGGTGATCTCAAGGTCGGCGACGCCGTGACCTGGGCCGCTGCCGGCGACAAGATCATGGTCTTTGGCGAAGATGGGAGTCGCCTGTGAAGGCGCACGATTTCTCGCCTTTCATCGCCCGCTTCGGCTGGCCGGCGCGGAAAGCGGAATTTCCGTTCTGCATCGGGCATCGCGGTGCCAGCGGCCATGCGACCGAGAACACGCTGGCGTCGTTTGCGCTCGCCGCCGAGCTCGGGGCGGAGATGTGGGAGCTGGATACGCAGCTGACCCGCGACGGCGTCGTCGTGGTCAGTCACGACGATCATCTGCAGCGGGTCTTCGGCGTCGATCGCCGCATCTCGCAAATGACGCTGGCCGAGCTGCGCGCGCTCGTTCCCGCGGTCCCGACTTTCGCCGAGGTGGCCGAGCTCGGCCGGCGGCTGGGCTGCGGGCTCTATGTCGAGCTGAAGGCGCCCGGCAGCGGTATGCTGTGCTGGCGCGAGCTCGAGGCGCACCAGCAGGCCTTCGCTAGCTTCGGCTCGTTCGATCCGGCGCAGGTCCGCGAGCTTCGTGACGCCGGCTGCGGCTATCCGCTGTCGGTGCTGGTCCGCGTTGGCGACGACCCGTTCCAGCTCGGCGAGCTGGCCGGCGCGGACGTGCTGCATCTCTGCTGGGAGCGGGCCGGAACGCGCCCGCAGGATCTGGTCACGCCCGCCCTGATCGAGCGGGCCTTCGCGCAGGGCCGGGAACTGGTGCTGTGGCACGAGGAGCGCCCGGAAATCCTCGCCGATCTGGCGCGGCTGCCGGTGCTCGGCATCTGCACCGACCTGCCCGACCTGATGCGGCCCGGTCCTGCGCGGGAGGGCACGCCTTGAGCGAAACCGAGACGCGCCGGCGCCGGGTCACATCGTTCGATGTCGCCTCGCAGGCCGGGGTTTCGCGCGCCGCGGTGTCGCGCGCCTTCACGCCCGACGCCAGCATCTCGCCGGAGACGCGCGCCAAGGTCTACGATGCCGCCAAGCAGCTCGGCTATCGCGTCAATTTCCTGGCGCGCAGCCTGATCAACCAGCGCTCGGACCTGGTCGGCGTGGTGGCGGCCAGCTTCGACAACCCGTACCGCATCGTACAGGTCGAGCAGATCGCGCATGCCCTGCTGGAGCGGAACTATCGCCCCGTGCTGCTGCCGGTGAGCAAGTCGCAGGACACCAGCGAACTCGTGGGTCAGCTGCTGCAATATGCCGTGTCCGGAGTGATCATCACCTCCGATGCGCCGCCCTCCTCGCTGTGCGAGGAGTGCGCCGATCGGGGCGTGCCCATAGTGCTCATCAACAAGGGCGACGATATTCCCCTGGTCGACCGGGTGGTCAGCGACGACAAGGCGGCGGGCCAGCTGGCGGCAGCGCATTTTGCCGAAGCCGGGGTCCGGCGGCCGCTGGTGATGGCCGGCACGGAGGTGTCGTACACGGTCCGCCGCCGCACCGACGCGTTCCTCACCCGCTGTCGCGCGCTGGGGCTGCCGTCGGAACTGATCCCGGTCCCCGCCAATGACTACCAGGCGGGCTTCGAGCAAGCGGGGCAGCTGTTCGAGCTCGGTTGCGACGGCGTCTTCTGCGCCAACGACTATCTCGCCTGCGGCGTTGTGGACCGGCTCAACCGCGACCGGGCGCATCGGCGCCTGCCGCGCATCCGGGTCATCGGCCACGACGACATTCCGCAGGCGGCCTGGGGCGCCTATCAGCTCACCACCATTCGCCAGCATTGCGACGTCCAGGCCATGCAGGCGATCGAGCTCCTGATGAGCCGGATGGACAATCCGCGCCGGGCCACGCAGGTCGAGTTCACCCCGGTGAGCCTCGTGCGGCGGAGGTCGGCGTGACGCTGCTTGCTGTATCCGGGCTCGACCTCGCGGCCCGCGTCCGCCTCGCTGAACAGGTCGTGCGGCAGGTTGGCCGCGAGGCGTTGGCGTTTCGCGAGCGCATGGGGCCGCTCGGGCTGAACGTCGAAAGCAAGGGCCTGCAGGATTTCGTGACCGTCGCCGACCGGCAGGCGGAGGAGACGATCCGCCAAGCAATTGCCGCGGCCTTCCCCGACGATTGTTTTATCGGCGAGGAGAGCGGCGGCAGCTCGGCCCGCGGCGGCGTCTGGGTCGTCGATCCGATCGACGGCACGACCAACTATATCCGCGGCTTTCGTCACTGGGGCGTGTCGGTCGCCTTCGTCGTGGCCGGCGAGGTCGAGCTCGGCGCGATCTACGATGCGGCGCAGGATAAGGTCTATTCGGCGGCGCGCGGGCAGGGCGCCAGCAAGGACGGCGTTCCAATCCATGTCTCGACCGGCAGCGATCCCTCGCGGGCCATCGCCATTCTCGGCCATTCGCGACGGACCGATTTCGACACCTATGTCGAGGTCGCCCGGCAGCTCTATGCCCTCGGCACCGACTATCGACGCATGGGCGCGGCCGCCATTGGCCTGGTGCGGGTCGCCGACGGCATCGGCGATCTCTATTACGAGCGCCATCTGTTCGGTTGGGACATGCTGGCGGGTGCCCTTATCGCCGCCGAAGCAGGCGCGCGGGTGTATCTGCCGCCGACAGATGTGGCCATCGCCCGGGGCGGGCCCATTCTCGTCGTCGCGCCCGGTCTCGATGCGTCCTACGGGTTTTTGCGCGAGAAGGTCGTCAACGAACTCCGCGCGACGCGCTAGGGGGCTGAGGAAACGCGCGGAAGTGCTACCCGCGACGCAGGGCGGCGAGATATCACTCCGGATGACGCTTCCTGCCGCCATAGGCCCCGTCGGCTGCCCTCATCTGTCTTCAAGAGGCGAAGTCTCAATGGATGGTGGCCAGGACGGCAGATCCAGGTGTGATGCGCGGGTGCGGGCGCGGCGCAGGAATTCGCGTACCAGCGGCTTTTGCAGCGCGCGCTCGGTGTAGATGGCGCCCGATTCCTGTGGGCGCGGCGCATCGTCGAGTTCGAGATGCACGACGCCGGACTGCCGGAACAGATCGACGAAGCCGCTCGAGGCCGCCATGATCAGCGGCGAGCCCTGGATCAGCATCAGCGCGTGCATCACGTTCTCGACGCGGACGGCGAAATCGCGCGGATGGCCGCCGATACGGCCGGGCCCCGCGTCGTCATCATAGCCGGGACTGATCCAGCGCTGCGCCAGCAGCGTTTCGAGATCGGGCGCGGTGCCGGCGAGCGGATGGCGCGCGTCGCAATAGACATAGGTCGCCTGCCGCATCATCGGCTCGAATTCGGGATGCAGCACCGCCTGGTATTTGTGCGAGAGCCGGCCGAAGACGATGTCGTAGATGCCGTTGCGAAGGCCCTCGAAGCGCGTGCCGTCGTCGGTGATGGTGGTGTGGACCACGACATCGGGGTGCGCCTGGACGAAATCGTTGATCACCTCAGGCAGGATCACCAGGCCCCACAGGTCGCCCGTGGCGAGGCGGAGCGAGGCCTTGGCGCGGCCCTGCAGATGCTCGATCTCCTCGCGCGCCTCATCAAGGGCGGGCAGGATGCGCACCGCCCGGCTGTAGAGAGCCGAGCCGGCCGGGCTCAGCACCACGCCGTTGCCGGTGCGGGTGAACAGCGGCGCGCCGTAGCTGTCCTCGAGCTGGCGGATGGCGCGAGACAGCGCCGGCTGCGAAATGTTCAGCGATTTGGCGGCACGCGAGATCGACTGCCGGTTGGCCACCTCGACGAACTGGCGCAGCTCGCGCAATGCCTCACCTATGCGTAAAGTGAATAACCTATTGGATGTTTGCATTTGACGCCTTCCGCCGTCAATGCACTGGATGGGCGCAGATATGGCGCGAGTTGAGCTGAATTTCTGCTTGCCTGGCGCGTATCCGGCGGCAACGACCGCCCGATATCATGTCGATGATATGCGAGTTATGCATAGAGCAGCAAATGCGGGCGCTCGCGACCCTATCGGCACAAACAGCAAAACGACGGGCTCAAGCTCTTTGGAGGATCGACCATGAAACTGTTCCGCGCCTGGCACGGGCTGGCGCTGGCCTCGACCGTGATCACCACACTCGCCCTTGCCGGCGCCGCTTCGGCGCAGGACAAGGTGCAACTGACCTTCCGCCAGTTCGATCCGCCTACCGAGATCGGCGGACTGGTCACCGCGGTGGACGCCTGGAACGCCAGCCACCCGAACATCCAGGTGAAGCTAGAAACCATGGGCGGTGGCGATACGCTGGCGCAGCTCGCGCGCGAGGTGCCGGCCGGCGCCGGTCCCGACGTGCAGCAAATGGCCTTCGTGTGGACGCGCGACCTGGCGCGCTCCAAGCTGGTGCTCGATCTCGACCCGTTGATCGCCGCGGATCCGCCCGGCGCCGGCATCGGCGATTTCCTCGCCACCGACCTCGCTACGCTCGACGGCAAGATCTACGGCCTGCCCTGGTCGGCCGACACCTTCTCGATGGCCTATCGCCCGGACCTGCTCGCGGCAGCCGGCATCAAGAGCTTCCCCGACAGCTGGGACGACCTCGCCACCGCCTCCAAGGCGCTGACCGACACCGCCAAGGGCCAGTACGGCTTCTGCTTCCCCGCCGGCAGCGCGCCCGACGGCGGCATGTGGATCCTTGCCAACTATTATCTGTGGAGCAACGGCAAGACGCTGCTCGAGGAGACCAGCCCCGGCGTGTGGAAATTGGGGGTGACCGCCGCCGACATCGCCGGCGCGATGACCTATTTCAACGCTTACTTCGCCAACGGGCTGACGCCCGACAGCCTGATCACGGTCAATTCCTGGGGCGACCCGGAACTGGTCGGTGGCCTCGGGCGCGGCGACTGCGCCATCACCTTCTTCCCGCCGCAGACCTTCCGCGCGGCGCAGGGCCAGTCGGAGCAGCCGCTGCTGACGGCGCCGATCCCGAAGGGCTCGGTGAAGCGCATCTCGCATCTGGGCGGGCGCGCGCTCGGCATCAACGCCAACACCAAGCATCCCAAGGAAGCCTGGGAGTTTGTGCGCTATCTGGTCGGGCCCGAGACGTTCAAGACCTACAACCAGTACCCGGCGCAGAAATCGCTGTTGGCAAGCCTCAACTTCCCGGCCGCCGAGCAGGGCTATGTCGATATGCTGCCGCTGGCGCAGACCTTCGAGCGCTATATCTCGTCGCCGTTGCAGGTCTCGACCATGACCGCGCTGATCAACCGTGAGTTCGGTGCCGTCTATTCCGGGCAGCGCTCGCCCGACGAGGCCGCCGCCAACGTCATCAAGGAGCTCGAAGACGGCCTCAAGGCGGCCGCCAAGGGCTGAGGACGAGCTGAGGCGGATGACCACGACGCTCGCCACCGCACGTACCGCGCCACGGGACCCCCTGGCGCGGTACTGGTCTCGCAACCGGCTGGAGCCCTATGCGCTGGTGCTGCCAGCGATGGCGATCCTGGCGATCTTCTTTGCCGGGCCGGCCCTCTACAACATCGCGCTGAGCTTTCAGCAGCTCAGCCTGTTCGATCTCGGCCGCGAGGGCAAATGGGTCGGCTTCGACAATTTCGTCGAGGTGCTCACCGACCCGGCCACCGGCCACGCGCTGTTCAACACGGCGCTGCCGCTGACCATCGTCACGGTGGCAGTGCGTCTGGCGCTCGGCCTCGGGCTGGCGCTGCTGCTCAACGCCAGCGTGTTCCGCCGCTGGAAGCTCGGCTGGCTGGTGCGCTCGCTGGTCCTCATTCCGTGGGTGACGCCGCCGGTGGTGGCGGTGGCGGCCTGGAAATGGCTGCTCGATGCGCGCTACGGCGTCGTCAACCAACTCCTTGTGGGGCTGGGCATCATCCAGCAGGGCATCCCCTTCCTCGCCAAGACCAACACGGTCTGGGGCGCAGTCGAGACCATGCTGATCTGGCGCGAGCTGCCCTTCGTCGTCATCACTTTTCTCGCCGCGCTGCAATCGATCCCCAGCGATCTGCGCGAGGCGGCGCGCATGGACGGCGCCAGCGAATTGCAGATCCAGACCAGGGTGGTGCTGCCGCTGCTCAGGCCGGTCACGGCGGTAATCGTCATGCTGACCACGATCTGGACCTTCAACAATTTCGTCTATGTGTGGCTGGCGACGCGTGGCGGTCCCGGCGACTACACGCAGGTGCTGGCGACGCAGATGTATACCGCCTCCTTCGTCGACTACCGCATGGGCTCGGGGGCGGCCATCGGCGTGGTGATGAGTGTCATCATGTTCGCCTTTGCGCTGATCTACTTCCTCGTGGTGTTCCGCGAGCGGGATGGTGTGCGATGAGCGTCGATGTCGGCACCTCGCCTTCGGCGCGCTTCGCCAAGGACCTCGCGGTGGTGGTTATCGGGCTGGCGCTGCTGCTGCTGCTTGCCTTTCCGTTCCTGTGGGTCGTGATCATCTCGTTCCGGCCGGATTCGGAGATCTTCACCCGCACCTTCCGGCTGATCACCACGATCACCACCGACAACTACGCCAAGCTGCTCTCGGGCTCGCCCTTTCCGACCTATCTGCGCAACAGCTTTTTCGTCTGCATCACGGCGACCTTCTTCGCCGTGGTCATCGCGCTCGTCGCCGCCTACGGCTTTTCGCGCTATCGCCGCTTCCGGCTGCGCCAGGTGCTGCTGGTGCTGGTGATCTGCACGCAGCTTTTCCCCTTCGTCATCCTGATCACGCCGCTCTATGCGATGTTCTTCAGCCTGGGGCTGGTCAACAATTTCCTCAGCCTCATCGTCTCCTACATCGCCATCAACCTGCCCTTCGCCATCTATCTGCTGCTGGGCTATCTCGACACCATTCCGGTCGAGCTCGACGAGGCGGCGCGCATCGACGGCGCCTCGACGCTGCAGGTCATCTTCCGGGTGATCCTGCCGGTCGCCTGGCCGGGGGTGGTGACGGTCGCCGTCTATGCGTTCGTCGCGGCCTGGGACGAGTTCCTGTTCGCCCTGACGCTGATGACCTCGGACGAGAACAAGACCGTGCCGGTGGGGCTCGCGAGCTTTTTCGGCGAATACACCACGCAATGGAATCTGGTGATGACCGCCTCGGTGATCACTACCCTGCCCACCCTCATCCTGTTCATGCTGCTGCAAAAGAAGCTGGTGTCCGACCTGACCGCCGGCTCGGTCAAGCAGTAGCGCCCACACCTACGCCGAGCCAAACATGAACATCATTCTGGTGCTTATTGACAGCGTGAACCGCAGCGCGCTCGAAGCCTATGGCGGCAGCGAGTTCGCAACGCCGAACCTCATGCGCTTCGCCCGGCGCGCCTGGCGCTTCGACAATCATTTCGTCGGCAGTCTGCCCTGCATGCCGGCACGTCGCGAGATCTTCGCCGGGTTCAGCGGCATGCAGTGGCGGCCCTGGGGGCCGCTGGAGCCGTTCGACCTGCGCCTGCCCAAGCTGCTGGAGCAGGCGGGTTACCAGACGGCCATCGTCACCGACCATTATCACTATTGGGAGGAATCGGCGAACGGCTACGTGCAGAGCTTCCAGAGCGCCGAGTTCGTCCGCGGGCACGAGCTCGATTTCTGGAAGCCGCAACTGGCCGAAAACGAGTTGCCGCAATGGGTGCGGAACATCGAGCGCTGGCGACCCGAGTATGGCCGGCGCTATTTCTCCAACGTTGCCGAGTTCGATGGCGAAGAGGATTTCTTCCCCGCCAAGGTGTTTTCGGCGGCAAGCGAGTGGCTCGGTGCCCGCAAGGCCGAGCGGCCGTTTTTCCTCCAGGTCGAATCCTTCGACGTGCATGAGCCGTTCCACGTGCCCGAACCCTATGCGTCGATGTATGGCGACGCGGCGCTGCGCGACCGCTTCACGCTCTGGCCGCCCTATCAGGACGCGGCGAAGCAGGCCGAGTTCTTCGCCAGCGCCAGCCCCGAAGAGATCGCCTATGTGCGCTCGCAATATGGCGGCAAGCTCACCATGGTGGACCACTGGTTCGGGCGGCTGCTCGACACGCTGGACGCGCAGAAATTGTGGGACGACACGGCAGTGATCGTCACTACCGATCACGGGCACGATCTCGGCGAGCGCGGCGGCTTCGGCAAGCAGTTCCCGCATTTCGACAGCCACGCCAACATTCCGCTGCTGGTGTGGCACCCCGACCTGCCCGGGGAGGGGCGGGCGGTCACGGGGCTGACGAGCACCGTCGATCTCTTCGCCTCGCTGCTCGAGCTTGGCGGCACATCGGCGCCGGCTCCCACGCATTCGCGTTCCTTCGTGCCGACGCTGCGCAGCGGCGACGGGCGCGACGCGGTGATCTACGGCACCTTCGGGCAGGGCATGTGCTGCACCGACGGAGAGTGGACGCTGATCCTGCCGCCCGACCGCGAGATGCCGCTCTACGCCTATTCGACCATGATGCCGACGACACTCGCCGGCGACATCCCTGCCGAGCACGGCTATTTCATCCCCGGCGTCAAGCTGCCGCAATGGAAAATCCCGGTATCGCCGGACGGTCCGGGCGACCGCCGCGCGCTCGATAGCGAGCCGCTGCTCTACCATCGCAGCGAAGACCCGCTCCAGCAGCGCAACGTCGTCGCCGAGCATCCTGAGCACGCGGCGCGAATGCGCGCCCTGATGCGCGACACGCTCGCGGGCTACGGTGCCCCGACGGAGCTGTTTGCACGATTGCGGCTGAGTTAGAAGCACTTGCGACATCAACAAGCACCCGGTCGCATGTCGCGTCTAGCGCGCCCCGCACGGAAGATGCGCTGCGCGTCGAACGCCGGTCAGCGCTCGGATATTTCAATCCGGCGTCGACTTCGCGTTATCCTCGTGCAACGTCGCATGATTGGCCCTCGATGAAGCGTCCTTCCAGAACGACGCGCTGCGGGGCGGAGCCGGGAGTGCGCAGGTGGTGGAGCAGGGTGCGGGCGGCGGCTTCGGCAAGCTGTCCGGGCAGGCGGTCGATCATGGTGATTTCCGGGGAGGAGACACGGCCCAGAGCCGGGTGGTCGGCGCCGAGCAATGAAATGTCGCGCGGATATTTGAGGCCGAGATGCTTCAGCGCTTCGAGCGCGCCATAGAGAATCTGATTGCCCCCGGCGATCAGGGCTGTCGGCCGGCTGCGGCCGCGGAGCAGTTCCATGATGACCTGCCGCGCGTAGTCCTCGGACGTTCCCCCGTCGAGGATCGGTGAGTCGGCGCGCAGCAGCCTGGAGGCGCGCAGGCCCCGCTTGAAGCCGGCAATGCGCTCGCGGCCGGGGCGCATCTTGGCGCTCGGTGCGACCAGGGCGATCCGCTTGTGCCCGAGCGCCGCAAGATATTGCACCGCGCCCTGCATTGCCTTGGCGTGGTCGATGACGACGCTGTCGACCTCCACTGGCAAGTCTCGATCGACCAGCACGACCGGGCAGTCCATCGCCGCGACGCGCTCGATGATGCCCGGATCGCTTTCGTCGCAGGTCTTGAGCAGCACCGCTTCGATGCGGTTGCGCTGGAAGCTGCGCAGGGCGCGCTCCTCGGCCGCCGGGTCGAAATGCGAGCAGGCGAGGATGACGGTGTAACCCTCGCTGGCAAGCACGCGTTCGACGTTCTGGGCCACCGTCGCGCTCACCCCATGCGCGAAATCGGGCATCAGAAAGCCGATGGTCCGCGACGAGCCGCGGCGCACATTCTGCGCGGCCGCGTTGGGCTCGTAATTGAGCTGGCGCATGGCCCGCTCCACGCGCTCCCGTGTCGAGTGCTTGATCGAGGGATGGTCGTTGATCACGCGCGAGACGGTGAGGGTGGACATCCCCGCCGCCTTGGCCACGTCGTGGATCGTCGGACGGGTGGGGCTCATCACCATATTGTGGCGGAAGCCGATTGCATTGACTAGTCGATCGCGCCATGCTTTAAAAAAGTAACAACGATATAACTTTGGGGAGGGGTTATGCGGTTGTGGAACGAGCCTGCAGTCTGCGGGCGCAAGTGTAGCCGCCCCGGCGCCCGATCGGTGCGATGAGCTACGTCTTCCGGCAACATCGCCTGGCGGCCCTGCTGCTGCTGATGCCGGCGCTGCTGTTCGCGGCAGCGTTTCTGGTTTATCCGCTCGGCAATGGGCTGTGGCTGAGCCTCACCAACGCCTCGGCGCTCCGGCCGAAGGCGAAGTTCGTCGGGCTCGCCAACTACACCTACCTTCTGTCTACCTCCGAATTCTGGACGGTCATCTTCAACACGATCGTGATCGTCGGCGGGGCCATCGCGCTCTCGACGGCGGTGGGCCTGGCGCTGGCGCTGCTGGTCAACAGGAAGCTGCCCGGAGTGGCGCTGTTCCGGGCCGGCATCTTCCAGATCTGGATCGTGCCGTGGATATCCGTCGCCATCCTCTGGGGGTGGATTTTCAATGCCGACTACGGGGTGGTGAACTATCTGCTGATGGATGTCGGGCTCATCAGGGCGCCGGTCAACTGGTTCGCCGACACCACCACGGCGCGTGTCGTCATCATCCTCGGCTTCGCCTGGCGCATGATTCCGTTCATGATGGTGGTATCGCTCGCCGCGCTGCAGACGATTCCTGCAGAGATTCTCGAGGCCGCCGCGGTGGACGGGGCGGCGCCGATGCAGCGCTTCCTCCGCATTACGTTGCCGATCCTGCGCCCGATGCTGGTGACGCTGGCGCTGCTGCAACTGGTGAAGCTGTTCCAGGAAATCACCCTACCGTGGATCCTGACGCAGGGCGGGCCGGTCAACGCCACCACCACGCTCAGCCTCTACACTTACAAACTGGCGTTTCAGCAGTGGGACTATGGCCTTGCGGCGAGCGCCGGCACGCTCTGGCTCATCCTGCTGTCGCTGATTGCGCTCGTTGCAGTGCGGCTTACCCGTCGACGGTACCAATAGGCGGAGCAATGACCGAGCTTTCCCATATCGATCGCCGTCTGCACGCCTCCCGCATCGCGAGTTATGTGGTGATGGCGGTCAGTCTCATCGTGCTGCTGTTTCCGCTCGCCTGGCTCCTGGCGACGGCGTTCAAGAGCCGCGGCGAGGTGTTCATGGTACCGCCGACCTGGTGGCCGCGGCAGCCGACGGTGGAGCCCTTCGCCGACGCCTTCACCCCGACGATGCTGCGGTTCTTTTTCAACAGCATCCTGATCGCGGCGCTGACTGCGGTGGTGAGCACCGCGATTGGCGCGTGCGCCGCCTACGCGATCGTGCGGTTGCAGCACTGGGCGACCAATCTGGTGCTGCTGTTCTTTCTCGGCTCGCTGGCTTTCCCGCTGCCGCTGCTGATGATCACGCTGTACCTGCTGCTGTCGCGGCTTGGACTGATCGACACTTATCCGGCCGTGGTGGTGGGACATGTGATCCTGACGCTGCCGGTGGTCATCTGGCTGCTCAAGGGCTTTGCCGAAAGTCTGCCAGTCGAGGTCGAGGAGGCGGCCTATGTCGATGGCGCAGGTGTGCTCAGGATCATCTGGCTCGTCGTGCTGCCGATGATGCGCCCGGGCTTCACAGCCGCAGCCATCTACGTTTTCGTGACGTCCTGGAACGAGTTTACATTCGGACTGACCTTCACCACGTCGAGCGACATGCGGCCGCTGCCGGCTGGCATCACGCTGCTGTTCCTGCAGGAATTCCAGTATCAATGGCCGCAGATGATGGCCGTCGCGGCGACCGCCACGGTGCCCATTCTCGTGCTGTTTCTCGCGTTCCAGAAAAATTTCGTAGAGGGCGTCACCGCCGGTGCCGTCAAGAGCTGATTTCGTGCTTCAAGAGGAGGAAGAGCATGCATGAGGTAAGGAGACTAACGCTTGCCGCCACGGCGTTCCTGGCGCTTTCGGCAGGCAGCGCGCTGGCGCAAGAAGTGAGCTTCATGGGCTGGGTCGGCCTGTTCGACTTTCAAAAGAAGGGCTGGGACAACATCGTCTCGTCCTTCGAAAAGTCGCATCCGGGAATGACGGTCAAATACATCGGCACTCCCAATGAGCAGACGCTCAACCAGGCGGTGGTGGCGATCAATGGCGGCCAGTCGCCGGACATCGTCCAGGTCAATCCGGGCTGGGTGTCGCAGCTCAACGGCATGAGCGCTTTGACCAACCTCAGCGACAAGCTGCCCAAGACCACGCTCGACAACATCCCGCAGGGCTATCGCGACGCCATGACCTTCGACGGCAGCCTGGTGGCGGTACCGTGGATTCCGGGGCCGATCGCGATGGTCTACAACCGCACGCTGATGAAGGAGGCCGGGCTCGACCCGGACCATCCACCGCAGACCTGGCAGGAGTTCACCTCGGCCGTCGATGCCATCTGTGCGCTGGGCGACAAGAATGGCGGCAAGGTCTATGGCGTGGCGCTACGCACGGCACAGCAGCCGGCAAGCGGATTGTGGACGCTGCCGATCATCTGGGCGCAGGGCGGCGATGTCGTCGATGCGGGCGGCAAGGTCAATTTCGACACCGATGCCACGAAGTCGACGCTCACCTGGCTGCATGACGTGATCGGCAAGGGCTGCGCGCCCGAGTTCGCCGATATCCAGCAGTCCCGCAATCTGTTCGCACAGGGCCGCGCCGGCTTCATCTTCGAGGGCCCGTGGATCGGCGGCATCGTGGCCAATATTTCGGGCGGGGCACTCAAGGTGGGCAAGGACGCCGATGTGTGGATGGCCAACATGCCCGCGTCCGACGGGAAGAGTCCACGCGATCTCGACAACTCGAATATGCTGGTGCTGACCAAGAAGGGTGCCGACAATCCTGCCGCGGCCGCCTTCGTCGACTTCATCATCAGCGACCCGCAGGCGGTGGAGTATTTCTACGAGACGTCGAATCAGTTGACCACCGGCCGGACCGACCTGATCGGCGCCGGGAAGATGGGCCAAGACCCCTATGTCCAGGCGTTCGCCGCCATTCTCAAGAACGCCAATCCGCTGCCGATTCGGGACGTGCAGGCGACAGGAATGTACGATGCCCTGTCGAAGGCGATGCAGGCGGTGATCAAGGGCGCCGACGTGGCCGGCGAGATCGCCACGCTCGACAGCGCCGTCGAACGTCTTGCGGACTAGCGAGACAGGCGGGCGGCCGCGCCTGGCCGCCCGCAACCAGCAGGATCATCATGCATAGACCAAACATACTTCTGATGGTCGTGGACCAGCTCCGCTACGACTGCGTCGGGTTCGCACGGCGCTATCCCGTGCGCACGCCCAATCTCGACAGACTGGCGGCGCGGAGCACCTGGTTCTCCCATGCCTTCACGCCGATTCCGACCTGCTGTCCGGCCCGGCAGTCCTTCCTGACGGGGCAGCGGCCCGAAGCGCTGGGTACGTTGTGGAACTATGATCTGGGCTCGAAGATTCCTTCGCTCGGGCGCGACGTGTGGACCTGGAGTAAATCGCTGTCGGCGAGTGGCTACGCCACCGGCTACGTTGGCAAATGGCACGTCAGCGACAGGCTCGACCCCACCGATTTCGGCTTCGGCACCTATGTCTCGGAAGCCGAGTACGATGAGTTCCGGGCCGCCCGATATCCTGATGAAGTCTTCCATGCCGGATATTTCGGCGAGGATGATCCGCAACCTCTGGAGGATGCCCGCACGCACTGGCTGGCCGATCGCGCCATCGATCGGATGAAGGGCCTGTCAACCGGCAGCAGGCCGTGGCTGTTGCGCCTCGATCTGACCGAGCCGCATCTGCCCTGCCGGCCGGCGGCGCCGTTTTCGGGTCTGTTCGGGCCCGGCGACGTTCCGCAATGGGCGTCCTTCGGCGAGACGTTCGAGAACAAACCCTACATTCAGCGCCAGCAACTCTTCAACTGGCGCATCGAGACTTTCGACTGGAGCGACTGGGCCCCCATCGTTGCGCGCTACTACAATATCATCGCGCAGGTCGATGACGCGGTAGGGCGGATGCTATCTGCCCTGAGCGCACTGGGACATGACGACGACACGGTCGTCATCTTCACTTCGGATCACGGCGACATGTGCGGGGCGCACCGGATGCTCGACAAGCACTATGTCCTCTACGACGACGTGGTGCATGTCCCACTCATCGTGCACATGCCGGGGCAGCAGCGCGGCGCCACCACCGATGCTTTCGTCAGCAACATGCTCGATCTCGCGCCGACGCTCGCCGCGCTCGGTGGCGGCGATGTCCCTGCGCACCTGCACGGCACCAGCCTGCTGCCGCTGCTGTCGGGCGACCCGTCCTTCGTGCCGCGCGCCGATATCGTCTCGACCTATAACGGGCAGCAATTCGGGCTCTACAGCCAACGCATGCTGCGCGAGCGGCGCTGGAAATATGTGTGGAACGCGACCGATGTCGATGAGCTCTACGATCTCGAGGCCGATCCGGCGGAGCTGCGCAATTTGATTGCCGATCCCGGCGTGCAGGGCGTTGTCGAGCGCATGCGTCGCCGGTTGCACGCCGAGCTCAAGCTTGCCGGCGACAGCTTGGTCGACAATCCATGGCTGACCGACCAGATGCTGGGGCCGGGCCGCAAGCTCGCCTCGGAGCAGGGCGGCCCGACCGCCTTGCCGGCAACGCACGAGGCGCCCGGCTGAAGGCTGTTTGCAGACACGAGCTGGCGCGTCTTCCTGGCCAGCTCCCCGCGACCCCGGAGCCTCTGGCCGGGGTCGCATTTTTTCTGCCCAAGCCGGATCGGGTGCCAGCTGCCTCCGAGAGTGATCCAAAAAGTTGTCCGGCATGCTGGACGGCGGCTATTCGGCAAGCTGCGGCAGGTTGCGATAGGCATCGAGGCATTCGGGGTTGGCGAGCGCGGTGTCGTTGCCGATGGCGCGGCCGTGAATGGTGTCACGGACCGCGATCTCCGAGATCTTGCCCGAGCGCGTGCGCGGGATTTCGGGCACCGCGACGATGCGTGCCGGTACGTGACGCGGCGTCGCCCCGCTCCGGACACGGGCGCGGATGCCTTGTTGCAGTTTCTCGGTCAGCTCGACACCGGGCCTGAGCTTGACAAACAGCACGATGCGCTGGTCGCCTCGCCAGTCCTGTCCGACGCAGATCGCCTCAAGCACCTCGGGAATGGTTTCCACCTGCCGGTAGATTTCGGCCGTGCCGATCCGTACGCCGCCAGGATTCAGCGTGGTGTCGGATCGCCCGCTGATGATGAAGCCGCCCGAGGGCCGCCGTTCGGCGAAATCGCCGTGTGCCCACACGCCCGGGAAGCGGGAAAAGTACGCGGCAGCATAGCGGCTGCCGTCCGGGTCGCCCCAGAATCTGACCGGCATGGATATATGGGCGTTGCGACAGACGAGCTCGCCCGGCCGGCCGCTGACCTCGTGCCCTTCGCCATCGAAGGCGGCGACATCCATGCCGAGCATTGCGCCCTGCAGTTCGCCGCGGCGCACCGGAAGCGTCGGCACGCCGCCGAGGAAGCAGGCGCAAATGTCCGTGCCACCCGAAATCGAGGCCAGATGCACATCGGATTTCCAGTCGGCATAGATGTAGTCGAAACTCTGCGGCAGGAGCGGCGAGCCGGTGGAAAGGATCGTCTTGAGGGATTTGAGCGAATGCGTGGCGCGCGGCGTGAGGCCAGCTTTGTGGCAGGAGTCGATGTATTTCGCCGAGGTTCCGAAGATGGTGATCTCTTCGGCATCGATGAGGTCGGCGAGCCGTGCCGGTCCGGGATAGGCCGGGTTGCCGTCGAACGTCACCAGCGTTGCACCGGAGGCGAGTCCGGTGATCAGCCAGTTCCACATCATCCAGCCGCATGTGGTGTAGTAGAACAGCCGGTCGCCAGCATTCAGACCGCAATGCAGCACATGTTCCTTCTTGTGCTGCAGCAGCAAGCCGCCGGCGCTGTGCACGATGCATTTCGGCCGGCCGGTGGTGCCAGACGAAAACAGGATCGCCAGCGGCGCGTCGAAGCCCTGCCGGTAGTAGGCGATGGGACCGGGCGAGAATGGCGCGAGCCAGCGTTCGAGCCGGGCATGAGGTTTGCGGTAGGTCGCGGCCGACGGTGCGTCGCCGAGCAGGACGATGCTCGCCACTGAGGGCGCAGCGGCAACGGCGTCGATGCTCGCGTGCGTGTCGATCCACTTGCCGGCATAGCTGTAGCCGGGCACGGCAAACACGATCTTGGGTTCGATCTGGTTCAGCCGGTCGCTGGCCCCCGCCGGCCCGAAATCGGGCGAGCACGAGGCCCAGATCGCTCCTATGGCCGCCGAAGCGAGATAGAGTGCGATGGCTTCGACGTCGTTGGTGACGATGCCGGCGACGCGATCGCCGGGGCCGATATCGCGCGCTCTGAGCGCCTGCACCATGACCGAAACCAGATCGTGCAAACTCTTGCGCGTCAGCGCGCGCCGGGTGCCGTCGTCACGATGTGCGATCAGCGCGAGACGGTCATCGGGCTCGACCAGAAGGTTTTCGGCGTAGTTGAGTCGTGCCTCCGGGAAGAACCGCGTCCGGCGAATGTCGGCGTCGAGGCGAACGGCGCGTCCGCCTTTGTCACCGAGGATGCCAAGGAAATCCCATAGCGCCGAGTGATACGCCTCGGGGTCGCGCACCGACCAGGCATGCAGCTCGTCATAGTCGGTTGCCGAGACGCCGACGCGACGGGCGAAGCCGGCCAAATTGCTGCGGGCAACGCGCGCTGCGTCCGGTGTCCAGAGGATTTCGCCCAGCTCAGACATGTTCCACCGCCATGGCAATGCCCATGCCGCCGCCGATGCAGAGCGTCGCCACGCCGCGTCGTGCCTTGCGGCGTCGCATTTCGTGCAGCAGCGTGGTCAGGACCCGTGCGCCCGACGCGCCAATGGGATGGCCAAGCGCGATGGCGCCGCCATTGACGTTGACGCGTCCGGACTCAAGTCCAAGGTCCGAGATCACGGCGAGACTCTGTGCCGCGAAAGCCTCGTTGATTTCCCACAGGTCGACGTCGCCAAGCTGCCAGCCGGCGCGCTCGAGCGCATTGCGGCTGGCGGGGATGGGACCGAGCCCCATCACCTGCGGGTCGACGCCGGCATGCGCCCATGCGGCGATGCGGCCAAGGGGCGCGAGCCCCCGCCGCTCCGCCTCGGCCTCCGTCATCAGCACCAGCGCCGCCGCGCCGTCATTGATACCCGAGGCGTTGCCGGCGGTCACGGTGCCGTCGTCAGCGAAGGCCGGCCGCAGTGCCGCCATCGCCTCCGACGACGCATCGTGCCGGATGTGCTCGTCGGCGGTGAATGTCTGCAAGCCCTTGCGGCCGGCGATCGCAACCGGTGTGATCTCGTCGGCAAATCGCCCCTCGGCCGCGGCGGCGGATGCCTTGCGTTGCGAGGCGAGTGCAAACTCGTCCTGCGTCTGCCGCGAGAGCTGATATCGGCGCGCCACATTTTCGGCCGTCGCGCCCATCGGGTAGCCGTAGAACGCGTCGGCCAGTCCGTCGGTCATCACGGTGTCGCGCAGTTGCAGGTCGCCGAGCTTGCGGCCCTGCCGGATGAAGGCGGCATGCGGGGCGCGGCTCATGCTTTCCTGCCCGCCGGCGACGACGATGTCGGCGCCGCCCGTTTCAATCTGCTGCGCGGCCAGGGCCACAGCGCGCAGGCCGGAGCCGCAGACCTGGTTGACCAGCGCCGCCGGCGCGGCATCGGGCAGACCGGCGGCACGGCTTGCCTGCCGGCCCGGGTTCATTCCCTGCGCGGCGGTCAGCACCTGTCCGAGGATGACCTCGTCCACATCCTCGGGAGCGACCCGCGCGTCGGCCAGGGCCGCCCGGATCGCGACGGCGCCAAGCTCATGGGCCGCCATGGATGACAACATGCCGTTGAGCGAGCCGATCGGTGTACGGCGGGCGGCGGCAAAGACGATTGCAGGCAAGCTCATTTCACAGCGGTTTCCGGATCCAGCGCGACAGCACGCCGACGATGCCCTCGCGGAACAACAGCACGGCGACAACGAAGATGGCACCCTGGATCACCGTTACCCAGGCGCCGAAGCCGGCGAAATAGTTCTGCATCGTGACGACGGTGGCAGCGCCGACCAGCGGGCCGAAGACGGTCCCCATACCCCCGAGCAGCGTCATCAGCACGACCTCGCCCGACATGCTCCAATGCGCGTCGGTCAGCGAAGCAAGCTGGAACACGAGCGCCTTGGTGGCGCCGGCGAGGCCGGCCAGCGTCGCCGACATCACGAACACTGCGAGCTTGTAGCGATTGGTCTTGTAGCCCATCGAGACGGCGCGCGCCTCGTTGTCGCGAATGGCCTTGAGCACCTGTCCGAAAGGCGAATGGATGATGCGGTAGATCAGCAGCAGGCTGCAGCCGACGATGGCGAGCACGACGAAATATAGCGTCAGATCGTTGTCGAGGCCGACCAGGCCGAACAGCCGGCCGCGCGGCACCGCCTGGATGCCATTCTCGCCGCCGGTGAACGGCGCCTGCAGGGCGACGAAATACACCATCTGCGCAAACGCCAGCGTCACCATGGCGAAGTAGATTCCCTGGCGCCGGATCGACAGGGCGCCAATAGCGGTGCCGAGCACCGCTGCGGCGGTGGTGCCGAGCAGGATCGCTAGTTCCGGCGTTAGGTTCCAGTCCTTTGCTGCGTAGGCCGCGACATAGCTCGCGGTGCCGAAGAAGGCAGCGTGGCCGAATGACAGCAGGCCGTTGTAGCCGAGCAGCAGATTGAGCGCCGAGGCGAACAGCGCAAAACACAGCACGCTCATCAGGAACACCGGGTACAGCACGAACGGCGCGATACACAGCAGCGCCAGGAGCGCGACAAAGACGACGGCGTGGTGCCGCCCGTCTGAGGTTGCCACGGGTGTTGTGGAGGCTTCGGTCCGGTCATCTGCTGGAGCGCTCATCATGCCACCTTGCCGAACAGTCCGGCCGGCTTGACCAGCAGCACGATGGCCATGATGACGAAAATCACCACTGACGAGCCCTGCGGATAGAAGGTCTTGGTAAGCCCCTCGATGATGCCGAGACCGAAGCCAGTGGCGATGGCGCCGAGGATCGAGCCCATGCCGCCGATCACGACGACGGCGAAGACGATGATGATGAGGTCGGCGCCCATATCGGGGTTGACCGAATAGATCGGGGCGGCGAGGACGCCTGCCAGCGCCGCGAGCCCGACGCCGAACCCGTAGGTCAGCGTGATCAGCCGCGGGACGTTGATGCCAAAGGCGCCTACAAGAACGGGATTTTCCGTTGCCGCCCGCAAATAGGCGCCGAGCCGGGTCTTGTCGATCAGCAGCCAGGTCCCCGTGCATACGACGATCGAGGCGACGATCACCCAGGCGCGATAATTGGGCAGGAACATGAAACCGAGATTGATGCCCCCCGCAAGCTCGCCGGGAATCGAGTAGGGCAGGCCGGAGACGCCGTAGAAATTGCGAAAGACTCCCTGGATCATCAGAGCCAGGCCAAAAGTCAGCAGCAGGCTGTAGAGATGGTCGAGCTGCGCGAGCCGCGCGATCATCGTGCGTTCGACGATCATGCCGAGAATGGCGACGACGATGGGGACGAGCACCAGCGCTGCCCAGTAGTTCACGCCGAGATAGGTGAGCGCCATCCAGGCGAGGAACGCCCCGACCATATAGAAGGCGCCGTGGGCGAAATTGATGACGTTCAGCATGCCGAAGATCACGGCGAGCCCGAGGCTCAGCAGGGCGTAGAATGACCCGTTGATGAGTCCGAGGAGCAGTTGGCCGAACAGAACCTGCACTGGCATGCTTGTATGTCCCGGAAGTGGATGACGATGCGCCGGCTGTGCGGCGCATCGTCGGCGATGAAAGACTAGCCGAGGGTGCAGCCCGACTGCTCAACCGTCTGGAAGGCATCCTTGGCGGGGATGGTATCGACCAGCTTGAAATAATCCCATGCCCCCTTCGACTCGGCCGGCGACTTCACCTGGTAGAGGTACATGTCGTGCAGCACACGGCCATTGGCGAGGATGGAGCCCTTGCCGAACAACGGGTCGTCGGTGGGATTGGCCTTCATCCAGTCGAGCACGGCCTTGGAGTCCTTGCCCTTGGTGGCGTCGACGGCCTTCAGGTAGTCGAGCACGCTGGCATAGACGCCGGCCTGCACCATGGTCGGCATCTTGCCGTTGTTCTTGGCGGCAAAGGCCTTGGCGAAGGCGCGCGTGCCATCGTCGCGGTCCCAGTAGAAGGCGGAGGTGACGAGCAGCCCCTGCGCCGTTTCAAGGCCCATCGCATGCACGTCGGTGATGAACACCAGCAGTGCCGCGAGCGACTGGCCACCCTTGGTGATGCCGAACTCGGCGGCCTGCTTGACGGTGTTGACGGTGTCACCACCGGCGTTGGCAAGCCCGATGATCTGGGCTCCGGAGCCCTGTGCCTGCAGCAGGTAGGACGAGAAGTCGGAACCAGGGAACGGATATTTGACATCGCCCGTGACGGTGCCGCCGAGGTTCTTGACGATGGCGGCGGTGTCGCGCTCGAGCGCCTGTCCGAAGGCATAGTCGGCAGTGATGAAGAACCACGAGCTCTTGCCCTGCTTCAGCAGCGTGCGAGCGGTGCCGTTGGCCAGTGCGTAGGTGTCGTAGGTCCAAAGAATGGTGTTGGGCGAGCACGACTTGCCGACGATATCGGTCGAGCCGGCGCCGGAATCGATGAAGACCTTGTTCTTTTCCTTGGTCACCTGGCTTACGGCCAGCGCTGCCGAGGAGGTCGGGACGTCGAATATGGCGTCGACGCCGTCCTGGTCATACCATTGACGTGCGATGCTGGAGGCGATGTCCGGCTTGTTTTGGTGGTCGGCCGAGACGATCGAGACATTGATGCCTTTGTCGGCAGCCTTGAAGTCATCGACCGCCATCTGCGCGGCGATCACCGATCCCTCGCCGCTGAGATCGGCGTAGACCCCAGAGCGATCGTTGAGAACGCCGATCTTGACGTCGATCGCCAGCGCCGGCGCGGCACTCAGCAAAGCCACCGCGGCGGTGGCGAGTACAAGTCTTAGTTGCATTTCAATCCTCCCTATTGGCCTGCATGCAGGCCGTTCACACGCCCAGATAGGCATGCAGCTGGTCCATCTTCGCGTTCAGTTCCGAATTGCGAATCTCATCGATCACGCGACCCTGCTCGACGACGTAGTGCCGGTCCGCAACCTGCGCCGCGAAACGGAAGTTCTGCTCCACGAGGATGATCGTGAAGCCCTGCTGCTTGAGGTCGCGCAGGGTGCGGCCGATCTGCTGCACGATGACCGGGGCGAGGCCCTCGGTCGGCTCGTCGAGCAGCAGAAACTTGGCGCCGGTCCTCAGGATCCGGCCGATGGCGAGCATCTGCTGCTCGCCGCCCGAAAGGCGCGTGCCCTGGCTGCCGAGGCGCTCGCGCAGGTTGGGGAACATCGCGAGTACCGCGTCGCGGCTAAGCCCGCCTGGACGCACCACGGGCGGCAGCATCAGGTTTTCCACGACGCTGAGCGACGCAAAGATGCCGCGCTCCTCCGGACAGTAGGCGAGCCCGGCGCGGGCGATGGCACGTGCCGGCAGACCGATCAGTTCCTGGCCCTGGAGCCGGATGGACCCCGTTCGCCGGGGCAGGATGCCCATGATGGCGCGCAGCGTCGTGGTCTTGCCGGCGCCGTTGCGGCCGAGAAGCGTCACCACCTCCCCCTGGTGCACATCGAACGCCATGCCCTGCAGCACGTGGCTCTCGTCGTACCAGGCATTGAGGTCCCGCACGGCGAGAAGAGCTGGAGACTGCGCGGCCGACGGATGCGGGGAACGGGCGTCAGCCATGGCCGACCCCGATATAGGCCTCGATCACCCGGGGATCCTTGGACACCTCGTCATAGCTGCCTTCGGCCAGCACGCGTCCTCGCGCCAGCACCGTGATGCGGTCGGAGAGGTCGGCGACCACCGACAGATTGTGCTCGACCATCAGGATCGTGCGGCCGACCGAGACCGATTTGATCAGCGCGGCGATGCGGCCGATGTCCTCGTGCGCCATGCCGGCCATGGGCTCGTCGAGCAGGAGCATCTGCGGCTCCAGCGCCAGCGTCGTTGCGATCTCCAGCGCCCGCTTGCGGCCATAGGGCAGGGCGCCGGCAGCCACTTCGGCATAGTCGCTGAGCCCGACTTCGGCGATGCGCTCGCGGGCCTTGTCGTCGAGTGCGTGCAGCGAGCGCTCCGAGCGCCAGAAGTCGAAGCTGTCGCCGCGGGTCCGCCGCTGCAGCGCCAGCCGGACATTCTCGAGCGCGCTGAGGCGCGGGAACACTGCCGAGATCTGGAACGAGCGCACGAGTCCCAGCTGGGCAATCTCGGCCGGTGGCAGGCGCGTGATATCGCGGCCGTTGAACAGGATGGTGCCGCTGGTGGGCTGCAGGAACTTGGTCAAGAGGTTGAAACAGGTCGTCTTGCCCGCGCCATTCGGGCCGATCAGGGCATGGATCGAGCCGCGACGCACCTCGAGGTCGACATCGGTGACGGCGGCAAAGCCGCCAAAGCGCTTACCCAGCTTGTCGGCGCTCAGGATGATGTCGCCTCGAACCACCGTCATTTCGCCGTCCAGCCTCCGTCGATGGAGATGGCGGTGCCGGTGATCGACCGCGCCATGTCGCCGCTGAGATACAGGGCAAGCTCGGCGATTTCCTCTGGCTGTACGAACTGCTTGGTCGGCTGCGGGCCGAGAAAGATGTCGCGGATGACTGCGTCCTGGCTGATGCCATGCACGCGGACCTGGTCCGCCACCTGTTTGGCGACCAGCGGGGTCCAGACGTAACCGGGGCAGATGGCGTTGGCGGTGATCCCCTTTTCGGCGACTTCCAGCGCGACGGTCTTGGTCAGGCCCACGACACCGTGCTTGGTCGCCACATAGGCCGATTTGAACGGCGAGGCTCTAAGCCCATGCGCCGAGGCGACGTTGATGATGCGCCCCCAGCCGCGCTCGGCCATGCCGGGTATTGCGGCGCGGATCGTGTGAAATGCCGAATCGAGGCTGACCGCGCGGATGCGGTCCCAATCGGCGGGAGGAAAGTCCTCGATCGGGGCGACTTTCTGGACGCCGGCATTGTTGACCAGAACGTCCAACTGGCCGAAGGCGGCGATGACATCGCCTACAAGGCCGAAGCTCTGCGCTGCATCGGCCAGATCGGCGCGGAAATACCGCACCCGGCCGCGGGCTCCTGCGGCGACGTCGTCGACCGCGGCGCGCACCTCGGCCTCGGGCTCGAAGCTGTTGAGGGCAACGTCATGCCCCATCTCGGCAAATCGCTTCGCGATCGCAAGACCGATGCCGCTCGACGATCCCGTGACGAGCACCGCGCGCTTGCCGTCCTCCACCTAAGTCTCCACCCTGTTGCGCCGGTCATGCCGGTTCTGATTGGCGAGGGTGTTTCAAGTTTCGTGCCAGATCGCGTTCGCCCGCGGTCGCAGGCGTTTGAGCGGCTGGTGCTCGGCGCCGTGTCCGGGATGCCGGACAGGAGTCCCGGCACAGAGACATTCACGCGGTGATGTCGTGGCGGCGGAGCTTTTCGTAGAATTGCGAGCGAGAGATGCCGAGCCGCTGCGCTGCCAGCAGCTTCTGGCCGCCGCTGGCGTCGAGGGCATCGAGAATGGCGCGCCGTTCGGCCTCCGCCAGGCGCGAGGCAAGATCGGCCGGCCCCCCTATCCCGCCCGGTGCCGTGCCGCCGCGCGCCGGAAGCGCCAGGCGGATCAGGTCGGCTCCGATGATGTCGCGGGGGGCCATCGCCGCAGCACGTTCCAGGACGTTGGCGAGTTCACGCACATTGCCCGGCCAGTCATGCTGCTGCAGCAATTGCACCGCCGCAGGCTCAATCACCCAGCCGCGCTGGTCACTGGCGCGCGGTGTCTTTTCCAGCAGTGCGTCGCAGAGCACCGGAATGTCTTCCAGCCGCTTGCGCAGTGGCGGGATGGCGATCGTCAGCACCGCGATACGGTAGTAGAGGTCGGCGCGGAAGCTTTTGTCCTCGATGCGCGCCACAAGGTCCTGCGAGGTGGCAGCGATGATGCGGACATCCACCTTCTTGACCGCGTTTGAGCCGAGGGCCTCGATTTCCCCCTCCTGCAGCACGCGCAGCAGCTTGGCCTGGATGCCGATCGGCATGTCGCCGATTTCGTCGAGGAACAGCGTGCCGCCATGCGCCAGCTCGAACTTGCCCTTGCGGGCCTTGCGGTCGGCGCCGGTAAACGCGCCGGGCGCAACACCGAAGAATTCGGCTTCCAGCAAAGCCTCGGGCACCGCGGCCATGTTCACCGCCACGAATGGGCCGTCGGCCCGGTCGGACTGCTGGTGGATGGCATGCGCCAGGAGCTCCTTGCCGGTGCCGGTCTCGCCCGACAACAGCGCCGCCCCATCGCGCAGGGCGAAGCGCCGCACCTGCGCCTTGAGCTGACCGACGACCTCGCTGGTGCCCACGAAGCTGGACAGCGAATATTTGGCGGCCCGTTCGCGGGTAAGCGCCGCCTGCGCGCGGTCGAGCTGCTTGTGCAGCAACTCGAACTTTTCGAGCATGGGTGCAAGAAAGTCGACCCGGTCGTAAAAGACGAAGCCGACCGCGCCGTCGACCGCGCCGTTGTCGTCCTTGAGTGGAATGCGGCAGACGACGAATTGCCGCTCGTCAAACTCCATGATGTCGACGAGAATCGGCCGGCCGGTCTCGACGACGCGCCGCATCAGCGAATGCGGAATGACCTGCTCGACGGGCAAGCCATAGCAGGCGAAATCCGCCGGCATGCCCAAGAGTTTGCGATAGCGCGGATCGATCCAGGTGATGCGCGATTCATGGTCGACAATGAGTGCCCCCTGGAAATAGTCGCGAAGCAGGCTGAAGGACGACAACGCCTGCTCGATGTTGGGGTGCTCGGGACGGCCAATCGAGGAACTCTCGGACACCACACATTTCCAGCTTCTTGGACCAAAACGCAGGCTACCCGTCCGGCATTCAGGACGGCAACCAGATTCTGTAGAGGCTGGGAGCGGTCAGGGCCAATCTCGTGCTCGGCGCGCCATCGTCCATAGCGATCGTCGGTGCGACCAACTGATGGGAAATGAGCGTCGGGCGATACATCGTGCCGCCGGTCCAGCGACGGTTGCAGGACCCACCGCTCGCATGGAGGCTGCGTTGTGCTCGGTCGGTGGGGATCAGTCCGTCAGCGCCGGGCGATGGCGATATTGAAGAAGCTCTCGCCTTCGGAGAATGCCGCTTTCAGGGCATCGCTCGGCGACAGGTCGATTTCGTCCACCACGCGCTCGTTGTTCTCGCCCAGGGATTTCACTCGATAGAGGATCGGGCCGTTGTCGTGCGGCAGGCAGAAGACCACCTCGCATGGTCCCGCGCGGCGGTTGCTGCGTTGCGGGGCAGAGCGCAGATCGAGCATCTGGCCGACCTTGTAACGGTGCTGCATGATGCGCTCCTTTCCAAGAGCGAAAAGAGAGGTGCAGGGGCGCCGAGGCGCCCCCACGGAGCTGTTTCAGACGAGCTGCAGGTTGATGGCGGACTCGCGTCCGTCACGGCCGCGCTCGAGATCGTAGGTGACCTTCTGGCCATCGCCGAGGCCCGAGATGCCGGAGCGCTCGAGGGCGGACACGTGGACGAACGCGTCCTTGCCGCCATTCTCGGGGGAGATGAAGCCGAAGCCTTTAGTGGAGTTGTAGAACTTTACGGTGCCGGTGTTCATTTGGCGCCCTTTCAGAGAAAGCTCGAAGCAAAGCAAACGAGCGGTTGCCCTGCGCAACATGCGACAGGGGTCTAACAACGTTTGCAGTTCGGAAGGGAAGCCAAGCAGCCGGGCTATGCCGGAAGATCAGGTCGCCAACAGGGGCTGGACGTATGATCATACCATCTGCTTCAATTGCGCCCAAGTCAAGGCGCGGCAGACCTGCGTCGCGGTTGCCGCGATGGATGGGGTGGGTTTGCGGCATGATCGCCAGGCTGGTCGGGCTTGGCGCACACCAGATCTACCGCGGCCACCCACGGTATTGAGCGGCCGCCCTCGAGAACATCGTTTTGCCCGATCCGCGACTGTGGGTTGTGGAGCGCGGTTCGGTTAGGACTAGATCGCTTCACGCTACCGGCCACAGCGGTTTCCGAGCGATCTTCCGCTTGCTCCGTTGCGGGCGACGGCGGGAGAGAGCGGAAGCGGCAAGGGGCGCGTCAGGTGAATCTGCGGCAGTTGGAGTATTTTCTCGGTGTGGCGCGGTCCGGCAGTTTTACTGCCGGCGCGCTCCAGCTTGGGGTGGCGCAGCCGACGCTGACCAAGTCCATCCGCGCCCTCGAGGTCGAACTCGGTGTCGCCCTGTTCGAGCGCTCGGCGCGCGGTGTCGTGGTGACGCCGTTCGGAGCCGCTCTGCAGCGGCACGCTGAGAGGGTGGGGCTACAGCTCAAGGACGCGACGGACGAACTGGCTGCCCTGCGCAGCCACGCCGGCGGCCCGGTGGTGATCGGCGCAGGTCCGGCGTGGCTGCGTCGGCTGCTGCCCGAAGCGGTGGCCGGCGCCATCAGCCGTCAACCGACGCTGCGCGTCAGCCTCCTGGGAGGCTTTGACGACATGCTGCTCAAGGGCCTGCGCGCGGGCGAGCTGGATTTCGTGGTGGCCGAATTGCCGCCGCTGGAAAACGCCCGCGATCTGGACGTGCTGCCACTGACCACGGATACGCTCGGCGTCGTCTGCCGCGCCAGCCATCCGCTGGTGGGCCGCAAACGGCTCGCGCCCCGCGATGTGTTGGCCTATCCATGGGTCATGCCACCGCACCGTACGCGAGCCCATCAGCGGCTCAGCGCCCTGTTCGTGTCGGCCGACCTCCCGGTGCCGACGATCGCGGTGACGACCGAATCGATGGCGCTGCTGTTGCGGCTGCTCGCCAGTTGCGACGCGCTCACCTTCACCGTCTCGACCACGATCACGCTGCCGGAGGCCGCAGGGCTGGTCATGCTGGATGTGCCGCAGCTCGCGGCCAAGCGGGCCGCCGGAATCATCACCCGGAAGGGGGCGTGGGTGTCGCCGGCGGCACAATCGATCATCGAGGATCTGCGGGCGATCTGCGCCAGGGTGCAGCGCAACTAGCCATAGCCTATGGCTATGGAGGCGATACGCTTAATCATTTGATTGCATATAATTCCCCGTGTCACTCTCGGACAGGACCAATGATGTCCCGGGGAGGACCGAATGAACCGTCTGAAGCTGAATCGCCGTGAGGCCCTGGTGGGAATCGGTGCGGCGGCGCTGGCGAGCCGAACCGGCTTTGCCTTCGCGCAGGCCAAGGTCGAGCCGATCACCATCGTCATCAACCAGTCGCCGTGGCTCGCCAGCTTCCAGACCACAGTCGAGCTCTACGAGCAGGAGACCGGCAACCAGGTCAACCTCGACGTCAACCCCTTCGACGGCTCGTTGCAGAAGCAGCGCAACTCGGTGCGCGCCGCGCAGGGCGATTACGACATCCTGATCATGAATTCGGGGTGGTTCGCCGAGATGTATTTCGGCGGCTTCGTCACCCCCATCACCGACATCGATCCGAGCTTCAAGCTCGATCCCGACATCTTCACGCTGGGCGACACGGTTTATTTCGACCCCGACAAGAAGACGATGACGCCGCAAGGCAAGCTGATGTCGATGCCGATCCAGCCGCTCATTCCGCTGCTGTTCTATCGTGGCGACCTCTACAAGGAGAAGGGCCTCAAAGTGCCCGAGACCTTCGAGGAGCTCTTCGCCAACGCCAAGGCGCTGCACAATCCGCCGCAGATGTACGGCATCATGCAGCGTGGCGCGCGCGGGCCCAACACCGTGTCGTTCGACTTTTACCCTTACCTGTTCGGCATGGGCGGGGCGGTGTTCAAGGACCAGGCCGCCGGCGACTATTCGGTGGTGCTCAACGACGACAAGGGCAAGGAAGCGCTCGACTACTACCTCAACCTCGCCAAGGAGGCCGGGCATCCCAAGACCGCCTCGATCGACCAGGCCGAAATCATCCAGGGGCTGACGACCGGTCATGCCGCGCACGCCAGCATCGTGGTCGCCGCCTGGTCGCAGATGGACGATCCCGACAAATCGGTGGTTGCCGGCAAGATCGACTACGCCCCGACGCCGCACCTGCCCGGCTTGCAGCCGGGGCCGGCGCTCGGCCATTGGCTGGGTGGTATCTCCCACAACGTGTCCGATGATCGCAAGCGCGCGGCCGTCGAGTTCCTGCGCTGGTTCCAGACCAAGGCGGCGCAGATCGCCAACGCCAAGGCGGGCGGCATTCCGGTGAGTGCCGCAGCCTACAACGACCCGATGGCCGACGACCCGAAATATCGCTGGATGAAGCCGCTGGCGGCGGCGTTGCCGCACGCGATCAACCCCTATGCCTTCCCGGAGGCCAGCGAGGTGATTTCGGTACTCGAGCTCGGCCTCAATCGGGCGATTGCCGGCGAGATCTCCTCGGCCGTCGCGCTCAACTCGATGGCCGACGAGATCTACAAGGTGATGGACAAGTACAAGTACCGGACGGCAGCTTTGCCGGCACTGAAGGCGTAGCCGCCGGCTCGTCCGGCTCCCCGCCCATTCCATCCGCACCGGCCTATGGCGCCGGTTGCGGTGGTATTGGTGGGCGGGGCTTTCCGGCGAAATGCTTCGGGGCGATAAGGAGAGGGTAGTGTCCGTCACTTCCGCCAGCATGACGGCTGAGGCGCCGGCAGGCGTGCGCCGGCCACGCGACGACGATCCGGTATGGCGCTGGGTAGCGTTCGGCCCGGCGCTGCTGCTCATGCTGGCCATGGGTACGCTGCCGCTGATCAATCTGGTCTTCACCAGTTTTCACGACGTGGCCTGGTCGGGTGGGACGGCGCAGTGGACCTTCCGCGGGCTCGATCACTATGGGGAACTGTCGAGCGATCCGCTGGTCAGCGCTGGCGTGGTCAACACCATCGTCTTCGCGCTCGGGGCGGTCGTCGGCCAATTGGTGCTCGGCTTCGTGCTGGCGCTGCTGGTCAGCCGCATCGACCGCGGGCAGGTGCTGTTTCGCGCCGTCTTCATTCTGCCGATCCTGATCCCCGGCATCGTCATCGGTGCCATCTGGAAGCTGATGCTGAACTTCGATTTCGGACTGATCAACCAGGCGATCGGTCTTCTCGGCATCGGGCCGCACGACTGGCTTGGTGACGCCGGCACGGCGCTCCTGTCGGTGATCGTCGTCGATATCTGGCACTGGACGCCGTTCTGCTTCCTGCTCTTTCTGGCTGGTATCGAATCGCTGCCCGGCGATGTGTTCGAGGCGTCGCGCATCGATGGCGCCTCGCCGTGGCAGGAGTTCTGGCTGATCACCGTGCCGTTGATGATCCCGACCATCGCCGTCACCTTCGCCTTCCGGCTCGTGCTCGCGTTCAAGGTGTTCGACGAAGTCTATCTGCTGACCGGCGGTGGGCCGGGGACCGCGACCGAGGTGATCAGCTTCACGCTCTACCAGCGCTTCTTCACCGAGGACCGGGTGGGCTATGGCGCGGCCATTTCGGTGGCGGTGATTTTCTTCATCTGCCTGCTGCTGGTCGCGGGCCTGTCGATGCGGCGGCTGGGGAGGGCGCAATGACCCAGACGTCACGCGGCCGCGCCATTGCCTATGTCGTGCTGACGGTGGTCGCAGTCGCCATCGTCATTCCCGTGCTGTGGATCATCGCCGCCGGATTCCGCACGCAGATTTCGCTGCTGATGGGCGACGTGCTGTTCACGCCGGTGCTGCGTAACTTCCAGGAAGTGCTGTTCTCCAAGGGGTCGGACTTTCTCGACAATTATCGCAATTCCATCATCGTCGGGGGGCTTTCGACCGCCATCTGCGTGCTGGCCGGCACGCTCGCCGCCTGGTCGCTCGAACGGCTGCGCTGGCCACGCTGGGTCGCGCATGTATTCCTCGCCTGGGCGCTGGTGTTCCAGATGATCCCGCCGGTGGCCCTGGCCAGCGCCTGGTTCACGATGGAAAGGGCGATGCAACTCGACAACACCTTCATCGGGCTGATCCTGGCCCACGCCACGCTCAACCTGCCGATGGCGGTGTGGCTGATGGCCGTGTTCGTGCGCGACGTGCCGGACGAACTGGTGGAGGCGGCACGGATCGACGGCGCCTCGGGGCCGACGCTGTTCACCCGCATCGTGCTGCCGATCATCGCCCCGGGGCTGGCGGCAACCACGGTGCTGTGCTTCGTGTTTTCGTGGAACGAGTTCGCCGTAGCGCTCAACCTCACCAACAAGGGCACTGCCACCGTGCCAGTGGCGATCGCCAAATTCGCCCAGGACTTCGAGATTCAATACACCCAGATGGCTGCTGCGGCGGCGCTGTCGATCCTGCCGGCGCTGGTGCTGCTGCTCATCGGCCAGCGCTATATCGTCAAGGGCCTGACGACCGGCGCCATCAAATAGGCGGCCGTACAAGGAGAATGTGATTCATGCGTACCGTGTTCGTCGTCTTCGATTCCCTCAACCGCCATATGCTGGGGTGCTATGGGGGAACCGCCGTGCCGACGCCGAACTTCGACCGCCTGGCAGCACGCGGCGTCACCTTCGACAATCATCGGGTCGGCAGCCTGCCGTGCATGCCGGCACGCCGCGACATGATGTCGGGGCGGCTGTCGTTCCTGCACCGGAGCTGGGGGCCGCTCGAACCGTTCGACAACGCCTTCCCGGAGATCCTCGCGGAAAAAGCGGGCGTCTACAGCCATCTTATCACCGACCATTTTCACTATTTCGAAGATGGTGGCGCGACCTACCACAATCGCTACGATTCCTGGGAGCTGGCGCGCGGACAGGAAGGCGACCGCTGGCAGGCGGTGGTGGCGCCGGACTGGGCAGGGCTGAAGGAGCGCTACCATCCGCGCCAGTTCTCCGACAGGCGGCGCAACTATGCAGCGCAGAACATCATCAACCGTGAGTTCATCACCGAGGACGAGGACTATCCCGCCTTCCAGTGCTTTTCGCGCGGCCTCGAATTCCTTGAGCGCAACCGCGATGCCGACGATTGGCTGCTGCAGATCGAGACCTTCGATCCGCATGAGCCGTTCACGACGCCGGCGCGCTTCAAGGCCCCGTTCCGAACGGGCTGGAACGGTCCGGTGCGCGACTGGCCGCAATATGGGCGCGTCGACGAGTTGCCGGAGGAGGCGGCCGAACTGCGGGCCAGCTATTTCGCCATCGTGTCGATGTGTGACGAATTGCTCGGCAAGCTGCTCGACCATTTCGATGCGCACGATCTATGGAAGGACACCGCTCTGGTCGTCACCACCGATCATGGGTTTTTGCTCGGCGAGCACGATTTCTGGGCCAAGAACCGGATGACCGTCTATGAGGAGCTGGCCCACATTCCGCTGTTCCTGCACCATCCGGCGCATCCCGAGCGGGCGGGGACGCGCAGCGCTTCACTGACGCAGACGATCGATCTGGCGCCAACCTTCCTCGATCTTTACGACGTCCCGCCGGCGCCTGAAATGCAGGGCTTTTCGCTGCTTGGCATGTGTCAAGGCGAGCAACGGCGGGTGGCGGCGATCTATGGCTTTTTCGGTGGAGCGGTGAATGTCACCGACGGGCGCTACACCCTGCATGTCTATCCGCCCGATCTCAAGACCCAGGAGATCTACCAGTACACGGTGATGCCGACGCATATCTTCAAGATGTTCTCGGTGGAGGAACTGAGTCAGGCAAGCCTGTCGGACGGCTTCGGCTTCACCAAGGGCGTCAAGCTGCTGAAGGTGCCGGTCAATGAGCGATCGCCGTTCTATAATGTTTATGGACCGGGCTGCCTGCTCGAAGACGAGACGCAATTGTTCGATCTCGAAACGGATCCCGGGCAGGCGCATTCGCTTGACGATCCGGCCACCGAAGCACGCCTGCGTGAACTGATGGCTGGGTTGATGCGCGCCAACGAGGCGCCCCCCGAAGCTTTCGTTCGGTTGCAGATGCCTGTCGACGCCGGTGTGCAGGCGTGAGCTTGCGGGACCTCGCTGAGCGCGTCGGGGCGTTACGGCAGCTCGCCTCGGTGCGGCGACTGACCCTCGAGGACGGGCCCGAGAGCGGGCCGGCCCTGTTGTTTTCGACCGGCGGCGGGCTGGATTTTCTCGTCATGGCGGGTCGCGGCCTCGATGTCGGTACGCTCAACTACCAGGGCGTGCCGCTGGCCTGGCAGAGCCCGGGTGGACTCGCCGGCCCCGGTCTGTGGCAGCCGGATCGGGATGACGGGCAGGGCTTCAATCGCGGCTTTTCCGGTCTGCTGATGACGTGCGGGCTCGACAGCATCCGGCAGCCGCGTGCCGGCGGGGTCCTGCACGGAAGCCTGCCCGGAACGCCGGCGCGGCTCACCGCTTGCGGCGAGGACTGGGACCGGGACGAACCGGTGCTGTTCTGTGCCGGCGAGGTCGTGCAGGCGCGTTATGGCGGCGCCAATCTGCGGCTCAGGCGGCGCATCGAAGCGCCGATCGGCGGCAGTGTCATCCGCCTCACCGACATCGTTGAAAATGTCGGTCCGTCGCCGCAGCAACATGCGCTGCTCTACCATCTCAATTTCGGCTTTCCGTCGATCGGTCCCGGCAGCACCGTCCGCGTCGGCGACGAAACGCTGCTCGGCCCGCTCCGCTTTCCGGACGCGAGCGTGTCGCAGACGCCGGCGTGTCGGGCACTGCCCCGGGGAGGCGATGTCACCTGCCGCCTGATCACGCCAAAGCCAGAAGGCGAGCTCGAGATCGGCATCACCTTTGCCACCGAGACCCTGCCATTTCTGCAGCTTTGGCAGGATCTGCGTCCACGCGCCGGCATATTGGCCATCGAACCGTGCACCAGCGACCGTACCCCCGAAGGGTTCAGCGAGACCGAGACGGTGCTGGCGCCGGGAGAGACACGCAGCTATCGGCTGGAGCTGGCGATAAAAGGTCTGGCGCCGTCCATCTTCTGACCCGCCGCGTACAGCCGCGGTTCAGGGCGAGGTGAAGAAGAACGGGCTGGCCCAGGCCCATTGGCCGTTCTTCTGCCGCAGGCGCACATAAACGGTTTCACCGGCCGCGACGGCGCCGAGCGTCACCTCTCCGGTCCATTGCCAGTCGGCGGCACGGGGCAGGGGATGGAAGCGATAGGCGGGGCTGTCGATGGGGCCGAGATTGCCCGACAGTGCCCCGTCCAGCAACCGCGCTGCCGGTATGTCGAGGCGGTGGCCGTCGAAGTCGGCGTGAATGATGCTGTCGGGGCTCAGACGGACGCGGGCGGCGATGGCCTGTGTCGCGGCCGTGGAATTGTTGGGATTGGCTTCGGCGCGCAGCGCGAAATCGAGCCGCTGCACGTCACCGCCGATGCGGGGCAAAGGCGGCGCCGTGCCCTCTCCTTCGAGCGGAGAGACGATCTCCGGTCCGCGCAGGCGCGGCTCGACCGCGAGGATTTCGCCGCCGTCGAAGCGGACGCTGCCGGTCCAGTCGTGGCTGCTGCCGCGCGCGCCCCAGCCGAGCTCGAGGTTGAAGATGGTCTCGAAGCGATCGCCGTCCGGATCGATCGCGTGCGGGGTGATCTCGGGAGAGATGCGTTCGACCAACCGCCCGTTGCGAATGATATCGATGTGATCGATGAAGCTGCCGGCGACGGCTTCGATGCACAGGACCTTGTCCGGTCCCTCTGCCACGCGGCTGCCGAACGGCAGCCCGTCGATGCTGGCGAACAGGTGCGCGCAATCTCCAGTCAGCGCCACCGTGCGGCGGGCGTGCAGCGCGTCCCAGATCGCGGTGCTGGCATTTTCAGCAGCGTAGACCGCGCTGCGGCCGTGGCCATAGGAACCGGGATAGGCGCTGTGGTGATCGGTGTTGCCGAGGAAGCCGAAGACATTGCCGTGAGCGAGGCCATGTTCCACCGTGGAATGGCCGTCGGCCGGCCCCATCGAGTGCAGGAAAGGTCGGTCCCCGAGCGAGGTTTCGGACAGGCCGTGCATGGAGACGATTTCGAGCACTGGCGACAGGTTTTCGTCGAAGCTGCGCCAGTTGATGCCGCGCGCGCCCTCGCGATAGCCGATGTGGTGGGGGAAGGCGAAGGCGCGACCGGGGTAGCGCGCTTCGAGACGCCGGTGCAGCTCGGCCGGGCTCTCCGCCTCGATCAGCTCGTCCTGGTCGAGATCGCGATAGACGATGGTATAGTCGCCGTGCTGGCTTGAATGAATCTCGTAGCCCGGAAAGACCGTGAAGCGCCCCGGTTCGTGGGCTTCGGCGAGCTTTGCGTAATGCGGCCGCCAGTTCTGCTGCAGTCGCGCGAAGCCTTCGACATGGAAGGCCACGATGTGCGCGACGCTCGGCTCGTTCACCGGCATGTCGGGCCAATAGGCGTGTCCCGTGACGGAGACGAAATCGAGTTGCTGGCGAGCGCGGGCGAGGGCGCTGTCGAGGGAACCGTGGCCGTAGGATATGGCGCAGTGATTGTGAATATCGCCGTAGAAGGGCCGCAGGCCCATGGCGGTGGCCAGCGGCATCAGCCGGGCGGGCAGGCGCTGTTTCAGCAGGGGGTGGGCAGCATCGTCCATTGAAGGTCCTCGGCAACCACGCCAGCAGCGAGGCCCGGCGCGTCATCATTGATGAGGCATAGCCCGACGCAGCAGCGAGGCGCCAGCGCATTGATCCTCACGGCGCCAGAGAACTCTGCGACCGGCACTCGCCAGCAATGCGCCACCGAACTATGGTTTGCTGCCTAACGATCGAGGCTGGGTGGCGATGAGCGGCGTGGACATCGAAATTGTGCAGCTGATCGGCGCGATCTACGACGCCGTCATCGCCCCCGACAAATGGCACGAGGCGCTCGACCGTGTGCGGCGGCATTTCCATCTCCACAACGCGGCCATGGAGCTACACGATCTTCGCGCGCGAACCGCCTCGGTGTCCGTTCTGGTCAACATCTCCGATGAGTGGGCGGCCGCAATGGTTCAGCCCAAATACAGCGCCGAACTCGTCCGCCTGCTGGGTGGTCGGGAACGTGTCGAAGGACTGCCGCTCGAAGAGCCGGTCAACGTGCTGGGCACCGCCGGCCAAGAGGCTATGGAAGCCAACGAATATTACATCGATCTGGCCCAGCCCAACGGGATCATCGACAGCGTCGCCATCATCCTGACGCGCGACCGCTTCCGTGTCGGCAATATCGGCCTCGGGCGCCACCGGGACGCCGGCCCGATCACCCCGGACGTGCTGGCCGGTCTGCGTGTGGTGGCTCCGCACCTGCGGCGGGCGGCGCTGATCACCGGCATCCTCCAGCAGGAACGCCAGAAGCGCCAGGTGTTCGAGGCTGTCGTCGACGCAGTTCGCTCCGGCATCGTGCTGGTCGATGCCGATGCGAACATCGTGCACGCCAATTCGGCCGCGCGTGACGTAACGGCGAACGGCGATCCACTGGCCGAGCGGTTCGGTCGGTTGCAGATCAACGGCGAGGTGGTGCAAGGCGCCCTCAACGCCGCGATCGTTGCGTCCGCCGAAGGCGACATCTCGCTCGGCCGCCGCGGGATCGCCATCCCCGGGACGCGTGCCGATGGCGAGCCGTTCGTCGTGCATGTCATGCCGCTCGCCGACCGGTCGACGCGATCCAATGTTCCGGGGGAGGTGGTGGCCGCCGTGTTCGTCGCCGAGCGCGGCGATGATCCCAAGCACGTAGTCGATGCCGCAACCACGCTCTTCAACCTGACCCCGGCAGAGAGCCGCATTTTCGAGCTCACGATCGAGGGGAGGGCCAGCGCGGAGATCGCTCAGATGCTCTCGATCTCGCCCAATACGCTGAAGTCCCACACGCGGCATCTGCTGGAAAAGACCGGACGCCAGCGCCGGGCCGACCTCTTCCGCCTCGCCAAGTCCCTGGGACCAAGTGTTTGAGCACAACAGTCTCCCGACGGACCGCGTGCATGCCCTGGCTACTCGCGCCAACAGCGCCTCCACGCGAGCAATCGCCAACACCTGTCCCTCGAGATTGGAACGGTAGTCGTCCAAATTCCAGGCACCCTGCGGCATCGAGGGCTGATGTGGCGGTAACGGCCGTTGTCTACGCGTTCAACGACATGTCGCGCACAAGGGCGACAGCCTCGGCTCGGCTGTGGACGCCGAGCTTGTCGAACAGCCGGGTGGTGTGGGTGTGCGCTGTGTTCTCGCTGACCCCGAGCGCTTCGGCGACGGCACGGCTGGACAGTCCCGCGGCGATAAGATCGAGCACGCGCGTCTCGGCCGGCCTCAAATCGTAGAGCAGGCGGAGACCCTCGAGCGGAAGATTGAGCGCGGGGTTGGGCTCGGCCACGAATACGGCGGCGGCGGCATTCGGAACAGGCCGCACGGCGCGGCGCTGGAGTGGCAAAACGTGGATGATGGCGCCACTGCCATCGCGGCGGCGGACGGCGATGCCGCTGCCGGGCCCCAGCGCCTCGCCTGGCTGCTTCGCGGCGGCCACGGCGCGCTTGAGCTGCCCCTTTACCAGCTCGCGCGGCACATCGATTCGTCCGTTGAGAGATGCAATCGGATCGCCCGTGCGCAACATCTGGTCGGCGCGGCCGTTCGCATAGACGATGCGTCCGTTCGCATCGACGAGAAGGATCGCCGATCCCAGTGCATCCAGCGCCGCTTCGAACGAGGTCGCCACGATCGAGCGGGCCTCGAGCAAATTGCCGATCAGGACCGCCCGGCGCATGTGCGGCGCGAGCACGCGGAAGGCCTCGATCTGGTGGTCGTCGATGGGCGGCATCGACTCGTGCAGTCCGAGGGCGAATGTCGCCACGAGATCAGGCTGGTATTCCAGAATGAGGCACAGCTGGTCGACCAGCCCCTGGGGACGGCAGAACGCCTCGTAGAAGGGATTGCCGGGCCATCGGTCGACGGACGAATGATCGAGCATCCGAATGGGCTCTTCCGCTGGCAGACGGCCGAACGCGGCCACCCCTCCCCACAGATCCGGGATGGCATGGGCGGTCTCGGCGATGACGCGCACGTACTCCGGCGGGATATTGGTCGTCGCCTGAATACTGATGGCGCTCGGGACATAGTGGATGCCGATCGCCCCCAGGTGAAGACCGACATAGCGGCGGATGCGATCGATCGCATCGCTCCAAAGTCCGGGGTCGAGAACGGAATCGTAGATCGCCCCGATGAGGTCGAGCTCCGTCTGGAAAGTGCGGTTCACGGCAATCACCCATGTCATGACCAGCCTGCGACGCTCGTCATGATTGGCAGGAGTACCGTCGGAATCAAGCTTTAGTGCCGGCATGCGCGCCGGCGACCCCGGTCGAAACGATCAAGTCTCGAACTCAGGATACTGAATTTTCAGGCTTCTTGGCGTCTCTTCGCGCTCTCAATGGTCGAGCTCGGGTTCCCAGACCCAGCCGTGCCTCGGCGTGCTGATCTCGCACCAGTTGGCGACCTTTTGGTTGCACTGGACGATGGTGACGCGGTCGCCGGCGCTCAGATAGGCGACGTCGCTGCCCTCGGGCTGGTCGTAGATCGTCGTGTCGGTATTGGCCGAACCCTTGCCGCCGCCAGCCGTCAACTGCCGGAACCCCTTGCCGTTGCCGCCGTCGTTGCCACCGTCATCGTTGTCGACGACGCCAGGCGGCAACGGCTCGGTAGTGTCCCCCGCTCCGGTTGTTTTGACGGCTTTGCCGACTGCCTTTATGCCGCCGGGCTTGGATGCCGGCGTGTCGTCGAACCGTCCGCAGATCATGCCGACCGAATCGACCAGCGAACCGGAGGTGCCCTGCAGGCCGATGGCGAACGCGCCCGGTCCGCAATCGGCAGCGACCGTGGCAAAGGCTTCCCCACCATGCGTGAGCAGCCCGAACGTCGCGGTGTCGATGATCGGGGACGGCTCGACGGTGCGTTTCTTGAGGTTGCCGCAGATCAGCTCGATGTGGTGGACGAGACTGGAACCGGCGCCCGAAATGCCGACCCACATCCCCTGCACCACCGTGGGACATCTGGCCTGGCCATGCTTGTCGTTGGGCCTGCCCCTGGTTTCCAGCGGGATCAAATTGCCGACATAGTGCCCGTTCTCGAACTTCCGGCAGACCCCGGCGATCGAATTCATGTCGGCGCCGAACGAGGCATTGACCCCGGCGAGGATGGTGCCGTCGGGACATTGGGTGCGGAACCCGCCACCGCTCGTCCCGCCCGGCGCGAGGGTGTCCGGCAGCGTGCGGATGAACTGCGCCTGCGTCGCGGGAGAGAACGTCACGCCGGCGAGGGTGACGACGATTGCTGACAGCCTTGGCAAATTCACCATGCGCTCCGCATCCCGCCGGTCGATCCGGCCTTCGGCTATCGGCCGAGGTCCTCGCCCCAGACCCAGCCGCTTTTCGGACGACTGATCTCGCACCAGCCATCGAACTGCTTGCCGCACTCGGTGATGGTCACCGGCGTGCCGGCATAGAGCTCGCCGATCCGAGTGCCGTCGGGCGCGTCGTAGATGGCCGCCCCCACGACGGCCTGGCCGTTGCCGCCACCCTTGCCGCCGCCATTGTCTCCGCCGCCATTGTCGACCTCGCCCGGCGTGCGCCCCGGGGCCGTGGTGCCCACGGCTTTGCCCACGGCGCGCACGGGCTTGTCCTTGGGCAGGACGCCACCGGTGCCCACGGCTTTGCCCACGGCGCGCACCGGCTTGTCCTTGGGCAGGACGCCGCCGGCGCCCACGACGGGCAGCAGCTTGCCGTTCTGATCCTGGAACCTGCTGCAGATCAGCCCGAGGCGGTCGATCAGGGCGCCGTGACCGCCGATGACTCCAGTGGCGATCGTGCCGGAGCCGCAGGGAGCGACACCGATGCGGGCGGTGACGCCACCGGCGTAACTGTTGTTTGCGTCCAGCTTAATCTCGCCGGTCGCCATGTTTCGGCAGGAAATGCTGAAGCCGCGGACGTCGTCGTGACCATCGACGCCGACCTTGAGGCTTTGCACAGCCATGCCGGTGGGACACCAGGCGGCGTCGGCTAAGGCGAAGGGCGAAAAAGCATCTGTCGCCTTGGGAGACGTGCCCCAGGTATGGAGACCATAGGGCGTGCCGACGATATTGCCCCCCTGCGCGGGCGAGCAAACCGGACCGATTGTGTTGAGAGCCTTTCCGGCCCGGAAATTGATTCCAATCAGCACGTCGCCGGCGCCGCACGAATCGGAGAACGCGGCGCCGCCGGGCCCGCCGACCTCGTTGGTGCGGAAGGTCTGCGCGGCGGCGGGAGCGAGCGCGCCCGCCGACATGGCAACGGCGATCGTCAGCAGCCGCACCAGCCATCTTTTCTGCGTCATCGCGAAACCTCGTTCATGCCGCCATGATCGGTCACGCCCCGGCTGCGGTTTGCCGCGGGCGCTCTTTGTCGGGCCCTGCTAGTGCAGGTCGGGGCCCCAGACGTAGCCCTTCTTCGGCTTGCTGATCTGGCACCAATCCTCCCCGCCAGGCTTGCCATTCTCGTCATCCGCGCATTCGACGATGGTGACCTTCTGTCCCCGGTCGAGATAGGCGATCTCCTTGCCGGCCGGTGTCTGATAGATGGTGGTCGGCGCCACGGCGAAGCTGGGCCTGTCCTTGCCGCCGCCGCCCGGATCGATCTCGAGCTGGATGCCGCCGGCGGCGGGCCCGTCATGCTCGACCGTCAGATCGTCGCCGATCTCGGCTGCGCCGGTATCGTCGGCCTTGCCTGACGCGGCGGCCGGCGCTTCGCCTTCCCTCTGGCAGACGAGGCCGATGCTCAGGATGCCCGTGTTCGCCTGCGATCCCGTGTCCTTGTAGGTTCCGACGAGCGCCGTGGTGTAGAAATGGCTGCCGCAGTCGACGCCGGCGTGCGAGGTCGAGGGCGGGTGCGCGTTGTCGTAGGGCAGCGAGTAAGTGCGGGCGGTAACCGGCCCGCCCGGTCCGTCGCAAACCGGCCGGAAAGCAAAGATCGAGGTACTCTTGGTCAGGTAGACCTGGAGGCCCCTCACCGCCTGGTCATTGGTGCAGAGGATGGGCTCGCCGCCGCTGCCGCCCGCCGCCCCCTTGAGCTTGCCCAATTTGGGGACGATGCCGGTCGCATTGCCGTTGGCCTCGACCTGGCGGCACAGCGGCGCGACGGCCAGCAACTGGGCGTCGCTGTAGTTGTAGGCAAATCCCATGATCCCGAGGCCATCGGGACAGGCCGCGGTAAAGGCTTTGCCATCGGTGTTGCCAAGATGCCTGGTCTCGGCGGCGAGGACGGATGACGCCGCGCCACATGGCCCAAGCAGGGCCAGGCAGGTGATCATGAACGTCGCAACCGATCGATGCATGTTTGCGGCCTCTCGCGTGGGACCGAAAAACGCTAGCCCGGTTTCACAGCTCTTTCGTCACCTGTTTAGGTGACTCACGATCGCGCCGACGCACCTCGGTGTGCGAGAGCGTCAAGCGGGGCGACATGGATCACGCGCAGGACGTGTTCGACGCGCATCTGCCGCTGGTACGCTACGAGCAGCAGCCCGGCCTTGGACTGTCCGTGCGCAAATACGTGCTGGCACGGCGCGCGGCACCTCGCGGATCGGGCGCTGCCCGGCTTCGGCGCCGTCTCACCCCTAGGGATGATGCGGCCCGCGGGTATTCATCGCTACGAATTCCGGCAAAGAAGCTGGAGCTCATCGATGAATCTGAAGCAGGGACTGGCCGCAATTGCTGTCGTCGGGGTAGCGACGGCGGCTTCGATCGGGGTCACGCAGCTTCAGGCGTCGCAAAACCCGCTGCTGACCTATTGCCCGGCGCACGCAGGCGGGAGTTGCGCCGAGGCGGTGCAGATGTATCTGCAGTTCGCCCATCCCACCGATGCGCAGATCGTCACCGTTCTGAACACGCTCGCGGCGAGCCTCGACAAAGGCCGCCATTCGCGCCGGGTTTACCAGGATGCGCTGCAGGCCCTGGGGTTTCTCACCAACGCCATCGACGACAGGGGGTTGAAGGCCGCGGCCAAGACCCTGGTCGCCGACGTTGCCGCCAAGGCGCCGGGGTCAGCCTCGACCGCCGCGACCCCGAGCACGAGCTTCGATATTTTCGGCAAGGGGGCCGATACGGGCGCAGGCAGCCCGAGCGGCAGTGGATCCGGCGGCGCCGGCCTGGCAAGTTCGGGCGCCGGCGCAAGTAACGGCGGTGCGTCCAGCTCCGGCGCGAGCAGCAGCGGTGCGTCGAGCTCGGGCGTTAGCGGCAGTTCGGGCAGCAGTGGCAGCTCTGGCAGCAGTGGTTCAAGTGGCAGCTCCGGCTCGTCCGGCAGCCAGAGCTCCGGCGCCAGCGGTGGGGCATCGAGCTCGGGCGCCAGCAGCAGTTCGGGGGCCAGCAGCAGCTCCGGGGCCAGCAGCAGCTCCGGGGCCAGCAGCTCCGGCGCCAGCGGCGAGTCGAGCTCGGGCGCCAGCGGTGGAGCGTCGAGTTCCGGCGGCGCCAGCGGCAGTTCGGGCAGCAGCGGTTCAAGCGGTTCGTCGAGCTCCAGCGGTGGTGCGTCGAGCTCCGGTGCAAGTTCCAGCGGCGCTGGATCGGACAATTGCGATGCACCCAGCGACACGCCGCAATCGTGTCCGCCGGGCGACGATGGCGGCAGCTCCGACACATCGAGCTCGGGTGCAAGCAGCAGCGGCGCATCGAGCTCCGGCGGGGCCAGCAGTTCGGGGAGCAGCGGTTCCAGCGGCAGCTCGAGCTCGTCCGGCGCCAGTGGCGAGTCGAGCTCTGGCGCCAGCGGGGGAGCCTCGAGCTCGGGGGGCGCCAGCAGCGGCGGTGGGGCGTCGAGTTCAGGAGCGGGATCGGACTGACGTCAACCAGGACAGGTCGCAGGTGCGATGGCCGAGACCACAACACCGTCCCGTGACGCGCTGGTGCATCTGCCGATCGTCGCGACCGGCCGACCACGATCGGCGGTCAGCGGCTGGGTCGGTGCGGGCGGGGTCGCCGCGGCGCTGATCGTCATTCCCCTGCTGCACGCATGGCTCGCACCCGGCTGGCTGAAAGCCGTGGTGGTGATGCTGGCGGTCGCCGGGACGATGATCGCCGTCGACGCCCTGGCGCATCGGCTCGGCGGCCAACGCTACGGGCTGCAGAGCGAGGCGCTCCGCGATCTCGACCTGCTGCGCGTCGGCCAGAAGCTTGCCGGCTTCTGGCTCACCATCGGGGCGCTGGCCGCGGCCTACAGCCTGCTTCCGGTCTATGCCGCCGCCTCGTTCGAACCGTTCAGGCAGGCCGCCCTCGGCTGCCTGCCGGCGCTGATCGTCATAGCGCCATTCTACATCGCCTATGTCGATCGCCGGCAGGCCGATCCCAATGATGCCTATGCGCAGCTCCCGGCGCTGCTGGCCGGGGTGCCGCCCGCCGACTGGACGATGCTTCGCCAGCACGCCCTCGGCTGGCTGGTGAAGGGCTTCTTCCTGCCGCTGATGTTCGGCTTCATCGTCGGCGACCTCGCGGACATGTGGTCGAACCCGCATTACTTCGAGCTCGACGGCTTCGAAACCGTCTTCAGCCGGCTGCTCGATCTCTTCTATTTCTTCGACGTGCTGCTGGCGGGCATCGCCTATGTGCTGACCCTGCGGCTGCTCGACACGCATATCCGCTCGGCCGAGCCGAGCGTCGCGGGCTGGGTCGTCTGTCTGCTGTGCTACCCGCCGTTCAACAGCGTTACCGGCCAATATCTTCCCTACGACCAGGACAATCTCTACTGGGGCAAGGTCTTCGCGGCGTGGCCGCCGATCTATGTGGCGTGGGGCAGCGCGATCCTGCTGCTGCTGTTCGTCTATGTGTGGGCCACCGCGGCGTTCGGGTTGCGCTTTTCCAACCTCACCAATCGCGGCATCATCACCAACGGCCCCTACCGCTGGACCAAGCATCCGGCCTATCTGTGCAAGAACCTCAGCTGGTGGCTGATTTCGGTGCCGTTTGTCGCCGGCGCGGGATGGCAGCAGGCGGTGCAGTCCTGCCTGCTGCTGGGCGGCGTGAATTTGATCTATTTCCTGCGCGCCAGGACCGAGGAGCGGCATCTGGGGCGCGACCCCGTCTATCGCGACTATGCGCAATTTGTCGCCCGCGACGGGCTGTTCGCGCGCATCTCCAGGCAGAGAGCCCGGGCGGCGTGATGCGGTAATCAATTTTGTCATTGTCTATCGCAGCCTTTCGGGTGCGAGACTATTGTAGATTCCGTCGTCCTCGAGGGCAGGCGGAATATGCATGGTGTCGATTGCGGCTGCGCCCGCCGCATGAACATGACGGAGTCAACGGGCCGGCCCAGCGCGGCAAGGGCCTAAGCCGATGGGTGTCGATCCCCAGATCGTCGAGCTGATCGGCGCGATCTACGACGCCGTCGTCGATCCCGACAAATGGCCCGAGGCGCTCGACCGCGTGCGGCAGCATTTCCGGCTCGCCAACGTCATGATGGCGCTGCACGATCTGCGCCTGAAAACCGCGTCGCTGTCCGTTCTGGTCAACATCCCGGATGAGTGGGCGGCGGCGATGGCGCAGCCCGAATACAATGCCGAGCTCATCCAGCTGCTGGGCGGCCGGGAACGGATCGAGGGCCTGCCGCTCGAAGAGCCGGTCAACGTGCTGGGCGCCGTCGATCAAAAGGCCAGGGACGCCAACAAATATTACATCGACCTGGCCCAGCCCAACGGGATCATCGACAGCGTCGCCATCATCCTGACGCGCGACCGCTTCCGTGTCGGCAATATCGGCCTCGGCCGCCATCGGGACGCCGGCCCGATCACCCCGGACGTGCTGGCCGGCCTGCGCGTCGTGGCTCCGCACCTGCGGCGGGCGGCGCTGGTCGGCGGCATCCTCGAAGAGGAGCGGCACAAGCGCAAAATGTTCGAGGCCGTCGTCGATGCGGTGCGCACCGGCGTCGTGCTGGTCGATGCCGATGCGAACATCGTGCATGCCAATCCGGCGGCGCGTGACGTCATGGCGAACGGCGATCCGCTGGCCGAGCGGTTCGGCCGGCTGCAGATCAATGGCGAAGTGGTGCATGGCGCTCTCAACACCACGATCCTCGCCTCCGCCGAAGGCGATATCGCGCTCGGCCGCCGCGGCATCGCCATCCCGGGGACGCGTGCCGACGGCGAGCCGTTCGTCGTGCATGTCATGCCGCTCACCGACCGGTCGGCGCGATCCGAGGTGCCTGGCGAGACCGTCGCTGCGGTGTTCATCGCCGAGCGGGGAGAAGATCCCCATCACGTCCTCGACGCCGCGACCGTGCTCTACAGCCTCACCCCGGCGGAGGCGCGGATATTCGAGCTGATCCTTGACGGCCGGGACAACCAGCAGATCAGCCACGCGCTCTCGATCTCACCCAATACGCTGAAATCGCATACCCGGCATCTGCTCGAAAAGACCGGCCAGCAGCGACGTGCGGGGCTGGTGCGGCTCGCGAGCACATTGCGGTCGGCCGTGTAGCGCGCGGGCCGGCCTGTCGGCGATCACTTGCCCAGCTCGACTTCGCGGCGCAGGGCGTTGGCGCGGTGGGCGGCTTCGATGATTTCGACGATGTGGCTGGCGTAGGCGCCGTCGACGGCGATTTCGGCGCTGTCGTCGATCGCGGCCTGGACGGCGCGCCATTCGCGCACCACGGCGTGATGCATCCAGTCGGGCTCGATCGAGTGTTCCAGCAAGGTCCAGGTGCCATTCCGTCCGACCCAGGTGCCGCTGTCGAAATCGATGCGCAGCGTGCCGCGCTCGCACACCAGATCCATGGCAAAACCGACGGCGCCATCGCGATAGCCGACGCTCTGCACCTGGCCGATGCCGCCGCCGGCGAAACGCAGGCCGATGAGGGCGCTGTCGTCGGCCTGCTGCTCGTGAAAGAGCGTTCCAACCAGCGCGCCGACCGAGGTGACCGGCTGGCCCATGAGCCAGACGAGCCGGTCGAGCGCATGGATGCCGGCGGTCATCAGCATGCCGCCGCCCGAGGCGCGCTGCAGATGCCACGGCCGGCGGTTGCTCTCCATCCACAGCTTGATCATCCAGCTCGAGCCCAGCAGCGGCCGGCCGATGGTGCCGGCGTCGAGCACTTCCTTGGCCTTGAGGCAGGGCAAGGCGAAATGCATGACGTGGCCGACCATCAGCTTGACGCCGGCCGTCGCGACGGCGGCGTTGATGGCGGCGCAGGCGGCGACGGTGGGCGCCATCGGCTTTTCCAGCAGGACGTGCTTGCCGGCCCGGGCGGCGCCGATGGCAATCTCTTCGTGCAGATGATGCGGCGTGGCGATGACGACGGCGTCGACGCGCGGGTCGTCGAGCAAAGCGCGCCAATCCGAATAGGGCACGCCACCGAATTGCCGGGTGAAGCCGGCTGCCGCGTCGGCATCCTCGCGGCACGCCGCCACGAGCTCCAGGCCGTCGATCTCAGCGATCGCCCGCGCGTGCACGGCGCCGAAATGTCCGGCGCCGACAATGCCAATTCCTGTCATGAGCCTGCCTTTGCGTAGGCGGCATCGATCAGTCGCATGCTCGCCAGATAGTCGTCGAGGGTGATCGCCGGCGGGCGGCCGGCCGCCAGGCGGGCCAGCGTATCGGCGGCAAAGAGCCGGTAGCGGGTGGCGGTCGGCTCCGGAGCGAGAGTCCGGCGCTCCTCGCCCAGCACGATGGCGGAGGCGCGGTCGCCCTGGTCGAGCAGCACGGCCCGGTCGGTGACGAGCCGCCACTCGAAATCGCCGCCGGGCGCCATCGAGGCGTAGGTATAGCCGGCCTCGACGACGAACAGCGCGCCGCCATCGTCGGCGAGGGTGACGAGCGCGTGGTCCTCGACGCGCTCGTCGGTGTGGATGCGCTTGCCGATGTGGCTGGCGAGCAGCCGCAGCTCACCTTCAGCCAGCGACAGCGCCGCGTCGATGCCGTGGATGCCCAGATTGCGCAGCGCACCGCCGCCGCCGATAGCCGGAGCGAGCAGCCACGGCACGCCGTCGTCGCGGTAGCGCTGCGGTGGTCCGTTGATCAGGCGAAAGCCGGCATGCACGACCGGACCGCTCTGGCCGCCGGCGCGGAGCCGTCGAAACTCCAGCATGGCGGGGCCGAAGCGGTTGGGCAGCGGCACGCCGACGACGGCACCGACCGCCGCGGCCAGCGCGCACAGATGCTCGAGCTCGGGCGTCGCCGTCACCGCGGGCTTTTCGAGAATCAGCGGCTTGCGGGCCTCGATCACCGCGCGTGCCTGGGCGGGAAGCCGGGCCGGATGGCCCATCAGCACCACGAGATCGGCGGCCGCGACGGCCTGCTCGAAGCCAACCGCAGGCACGGCCGCCGCTTGCGCAAAGGCCGCCGCCTGGTGCGGGTCGTCGTCCCACACAGCGACGATGTCGGCGCCGGCAAACCGCATCGCGTCGAGGTGCATGGCGGCATGCCAATGGCTGCTGCCGAGAAGAGAAACACGCATTCGGATTCTCGATCCTGTATCGTACTTGAAGGATATCCCATATGTTGCTATACGACAAGCGTTGACCCTGCCTCTGTATCGCGTCAGCACTGACCGCAGTGCCCGCGAACCAGGAGACGACAAATGGACCGCACCCCCACGATCAGGCCGCTCGAGCGCCCGCCGCTGCTGCACGTCACGGTGCAGGAAGCGCTCAAGGGCTACATCGAAGGCAACCGCCTCAGGGCCGGCGATCCGCTGCCGCCGGAGGCGGAGCTGGCGTCGCGACTGGGCGTCGGCCGCAATTCGGTGCGCGAGGCGATCAAGGCGCTCGAGTCGCTGGGCATCCTCGAAACGCGCCGCGGCATCGGCGTGTTCGTCAAGGAATTCTCGTTCCGGCCGCTGCTCGACAACTTGGCCTACGGGCTGCAGGACTCGCTGCGCGACGTCGAGGAGCTGCGCGAGATCCGGCGCGTGCTGGAGACCGGGCTGATCGACAAGACCATCGCCATGATCGGCCGCGAGGATGTCGAGGAGCTGCGTAAGGTCACCGCGCAGATGAAGGCGCGGGCCGAGCGCAACGAAAGCTTCGCCGCCGAGGACCAGCAGTTCCACCAATTGCTGTTCCGCTGCCAGAACAACCACACGCTGAGCGCGCTGATCGACATCTTCTGGATGGCCTTCAGCAAGGCCTCCAACTTCCACAATCTCGAAAATCCGACCCCGCTCGATACCTGGCGGGACCACCACGAAATCGTCGAGGCCATCGTCCGCAGGGATGTCGCCGAGGCGCGCCGCCGGCTCGACGAGCACTATAGCGGCATTCAGCAGGTGATCGCCCGGAACCGGCAGGACGAGGACAAATCCAGTTCAAGGAGGACGAAAACATGAGACGCAGAGACTTTACGCAGGGGCTGGCCTTCACCGCGGCGCTGATGCTGGGAAGCAGCGCCCTGCCGCTGCCCGCCTTCGCGCAGGACAAGACCATCACCGGCGGCTTCGACGTCGGGCCCGGCGGCTTCCCGAAGAATTTCAACCCGCTGGCGGCGACTGCCGGCTTCATGTGGCTGAAGACCTACTTCGAGCCGCTGGTGATCTACAACGCCGATCTGAGCGCCCTCGAAGGCGCGCTCGCCAAGAGCTTCACGGTGAGCGACGACCAGAAGACCTACACCTTCGCGCTGGTCAGCGAGAGCTGGCACGACGGCAAGCCGTTCACTTCGGCCGACGTGAAGTTCACGCTGGATCTCGCCCGCAACAAGGCCTCGGGCAGCGTGTTCGCGGCACGCCTTGCCTCGATCGCCAGCGTCGAGACCCCTGACGACCACACCGCCGTGGTGACGCTCAGCAAGGCCGACGGATCGCTGCTGTCCATCCTGGCGCAGGTGATGATGCTGCCCGCGCATGCGCTCGCCGACATTGCGCCCGAGAGCCTCGCCACCAGCCAGTGGTGGTCGACCACGCCGATCGGCACCGGCCCGTTCAAGTTCAGCCGCTACGTCACCGACCAGTATGTCGAGCTGGCGGCGAGCGACAGCTATCGCGGCGGCCGCCCCAAGGTGGGCAAGCTGATCAACCGCTATTTCGAGAATGCGGCGGCCGCGGTGTCGGCGCTGCGCGCCGGCGAGATCCAGTTCACCTATGTTGAGCCTGACGACGCCAAGACCTTCGATGGCGATAACAATTTCCGCGTCATCAAGGGCGACTCCTACGTCGTCAACTATATCGGCTTCAACCAGAAGGTCGATCTGTGGAAGGACGTTCGGGTGCGGCAGGCGGTGATGTACGCCATCGACCGCAACGCCATCATCCAGAGCCTTTATGGCGGGGCGGCGACGGCGGCGAATTGCGGCTATGTCGCGCCGCACCTGGTGCCGGAGGGACTCAACGACTATGCCTACGATCCGGAGAAGGCCAAGGCGCTGCTGGCCGAGGCCGGCTGGGACAAGATCAACGGCGACAAGCCGATCACCTGGCTGACCTATTACGGCACGCCGCAGGCCGCCAACGTGATGGCCGCGGTGCAGGCGATGCTGGCGCAGGTCGGCATCAACGTGGTGCCGCGCGTGGTCGATACGCCGACCTATAACGGCATCGTCTACAAGCAGGACGATCCGGACTGGTCGCAGTTCCCGCTGGTCTATGCGGGCCTGCAGAACGGGCCGAATCCGGCGGGCATCAATGTCGGCCTCAACAAGTCGCAATTGCCGCCGGCCGGTGCCAACATCATGCGCGTCGAGTTCGACGACCTCAGCGCGGCGTTCGATGCGGCGCTCGGGGAGACCGACGCGAGCAAGGTCGACGGCCGCTGGCAGGAGGTCTGCCGCGTGATGAACGCCGAGCTGCCCTGGGCGACCATGTGGGTCGCCAGCCGCTACGGCGTCGCCTCGACCAAGCTGGTCGATTTCGTCTGGACGCCGGCCCCGGCCGGCGGCCCCTATGCCGACCACCCCGAGCGCTGGGACCTCAAGTAACCTCCCGAACCCAGCGCCGCATGGCGATGGCGCGCATCGACGTGCCATCGCCGATTTCAACCGGACCCGGTCATGCTCATCTACCTGCTGCGTCGCGCTGGTGTTGGATTGCTGATGCTGCTGGCGCTCAGCGTGCTGGTGTTCCTGCTGCTGCGCCTGACGCCGGGCGATCCGGTGTCGGCCTATATCAACCCGTCGGCGCCGATCTCGCCGGAAGCGCTGGCGGAGCTCCGGACGCGGCTCGGGCTCGACCAGCCGCTGCCGGTGCAGTACCTGGCGTGGCTGCGTGCGGCCCTGACCGGCGATTTCGGCTATTCCATCCAGCGCGGCGGCGCTGCGGTGCTGCCCCTGGTGATCGAGCGCATCGGCCCGACGGCGCTGCTGATGGGGTGTGCGCTGGTGATCGCCGTCGTCGTCGGCATCGCCACCGGCATCGTCAGCGCGGTGCGCCGCAATTCCGGGCTCGATGTCGCGCTGTCGGTGATCGCCTCGCTCGGCGTGTCGAGCCCGGCCTTCCTCACCGCGCTGCTCGGCCTGTATTTCTTTTCGGTGCTGCTGCACATCGCGCCCTCGGGCGGCATGCTGACGCCGGGGGTGCCGTTCTCGTTCGGCGATTTGTTCGCGCATCTGATCCTGCCGGCGTGCCTGCTGTCGATCGGCTATCTGGCGCTGATCATGCGCTACATGCGCGCCTCGCTGCTCGAGGTGCTGAACCAGGACTATGTGCGCACCGCCCGGGCCAAGGGCGTCAAGGAATTCTGGGTGATCGTCAAGCACGCGACGCGCAACGCGCTGCTGCCGGTGATCACGCTGATCGGCTCGACCATCGGCGTTGCCATCGGCGGCGCGATCTTCCTCGAAAGCGTGTTCAACTGGCCGGGCATGGGCCTGCTGCTGGTCAATGCCGTCAACAGCCGCGACTATCCGGTGATCATGTGCGCGACGCTGATCATCGGCGCATGCGTCATCGCGGTGAATCTGCTGACCGACCTCGCCTATGCGGCGATCGATCCGCGCATCCAGGTGGCGTCATGACGGTGGTGTCGATGCAGACGATCGCCGGCAAGCCGGCCGGCCCGATGCGACGAGCGCTGGGACGGTTCTTCAGCAACCGGGCGGCGCTGGTGGGACTGGTGATCTTCGTGCCCATGCTGCTGGCGGTGGTGACCTACCCGTTGTGGTGGCCGTACGGTCCCAATGCGATCGATCTCACCGCGCTCAACAAGGGCCCATCGGCCAAACACTGGTTCGGCAGCGACGGCGTCGGGCGCGACGTGCTGGCCCGGCTGCTGCAGGGCGGCCGCACCTCGCTGATGGTCGCGGTGGTGTCGGTGGCGATCTCGACGGTGATCGGCTTCGTGGTCGGCGCGTTCGCGGCGTTCGGCGGCCGCTTCGTCGACGGCATTTCGATGCGGCTGGTCGACCTCGCCATGACGCTGCCGCCGGTGATCTTCCTGCTGGTCCTCGCCTCGATCGCCGGCACCGGCATCGCGCCGACGATCCTCGTCATCGCGCTCCTGTCGTGGCCGGTGCTGTCGCGCATGGTGCGGGCCCGGCTGCTCGAATTGCGCGAGCGCGACTTCGTCGTCGCGGCGCGCGGCATGGGCGCCGGCGTCGGCCACCTGCTGTTCCGGCACGGGCTGCCGAACTCGATCGACATCATCGTGGTATATGCGACGCTGCAGATCGCCAACGCGGTGCTGCTGGAGGCCGGGCTGTCGTTCCTCGGGCTCGGCATCGCGCCGCCCGAGGCGAGCTGGGGCAACATGCTCAATTCGGCGCGCTCGGCCGCGGTGCTCGAACACTTTCCCTGGCAATGGATGTTTCCGGGCGCCGCGCTGGTGCTCACCGTGCTTGCCATCAACTTCATCGGCGACGGTCTGCGCGACGCGTTCGACCCCCGCTCCGATCTCAACTAGCAAAGGTCTGAAATGCCTCTCTTTACCGGTGTGGTTCCCCCTGTCGTCACTCCACTCACTGCCGATTTCGGCGTCGATTGGGGATCGTTCACCCGCACCCTCGAACATCTGATCGGGGCAGGGGTGCACGGCCTGTTCGTGCTCGGCTCGACCAGCGAAGTGGTGTTCCACGACGAGCCGACGCGGCGGCGCATCGTCGAGCACGCAGTCAAGGTCGCGAACGGCCGCGCGCCGGTGCTGGTAGGGGTGATCGACCCGACCACCGACCGCGTCATCGGCCATGCGCGCATCGCCGAGGCCGCCGGCGCCGATGCCGTGGTGGTGACGGCGCCGTTCTATACCCGGACCAACCAGGCCGAGACGATCGACCATTTCCGCTATGTGCGCACGGCGATCGACCTGCCGGTGATCGCCTACGACATTCCGGTCTGCGTCGGCATGAAGCTCGAGCGCGCCACCACGGTGGCGCTGGCGCGCGAGGGCACCATCGCCGGGCTCAAGGATTCGAGCGGCGACGACGGCAATCTGCGCTATGTGCTGCAGGACATGCGGAACGACGCCGGCTTCTTCGGCATGACCGGCTCGGAGATCGTGGTCGATTCCTGCCTGGCGATGGGTGCGCATGGCGTGGTGCCCGGCCTCGCCAATGTCGACCCGCACGGCTATGTGCGGCTGTGGACCCTGATGCAGGCGGGCGACCATGGGGGCGCCCGGGCCGAGCAGGAGCGGCTGTGCCGGCTGTTCGAGATGGTGTGGGTGTCGCTCGGGCGCACCAGCGCCGGCTCCGCCGGGGTCGGCGCGTTCAAGACGGCGATGCGCCGGCTCGGCATCATCGACAGCAATGTCATGGCGCGGCCGCAGCGCAGCCTCAACGACGACGAGGCGGCGCGCATCGACGTGATCCTCAAGGCGACGGGGCTCATCGACTGATGGACGCCCCGGTCCTCGACATCAGCGGCCTGCGCACCGTGTTCGAGCTCAGCAGCGGAGTCCTGCCGGCCGTGCAGGACTTCGACCTGACGATCGCGGGCGGCGAGACGGTGGCGCTGGTGGGGGAATCGGGGTCCGGCAAATCGGTCACCAGCCTGTCGATCATGGGGCTGCTGCCGCGCAAGGTCGGGCGCATCGCCGAAGGCACGATCCGGCTGCGGCGCAAATCCGGCGAGACGGCCGTGCTCACCGCGCTCGACCACGAACAGATGCGGCAGATCCGCGGCAACGACATGGGCATGGTGTTCCAGGAGCCTATGACCAGCCTCAACCCGGTGTACACCGTGGGCGAGCAGATCGCCGAGCCGATCCGCATCCATCTGGGCAAGTCGCACCGCGAGGCCGCCGCCGCCGCGGTGCGACTCCTCGACGATGTCGGCATCCCCGATCCGGCGCGGCGCGCCCTGCAATATCCGCACGAATTGTCGGGCGGCATGCGGCAGCGCGTCACCATCGCCATGGCGCTGGCCTGCGACCCGCAATTGCTGATCGCCGACGAGCCGACGACGGCGCTCGACGTGACCATCCAGGCGCAGATCCTCGAACTGCTGCAATCGCTGCAGCAGGCGCGCGGCATGGCGGTGCTGTTTGTCACCCACAATCTCGGCGTCGTCGCCGAAATCGCCGACCGCGTGGCGGTGATGTACGCCGGCCGGATCGTCGAGACCGGTCCGGTGGCCGACGTGTTCGCGCATCCGCGCCACCCCTACACCAAAGGGCTGCTCGCCTCGGTGCCGCGGCTCGGCCAGGCGGTGGCGCTGAAGCGGGCCGGGCAGCCCTTGCCGACCATCGCCGGCACCGTGCCGTCGCTGCGCAGCCTGCCCAAGGGCTGCGCCTTCGCCGGCCGCTGCCTCTATGTCACCGAGGCGTGCCGCGCCGCGATGCCGGCGCTGATCGACGTCGGCGCCGGCCGCAAGGCGCGCTGCATCCACTGGGCGGAGGTCTGAGCCATGACGACGCCCTTCCTGTCGGTGCGCGGGCTGAGCAAGCAGTTCAAGCCGGCGGCGTTTTCCAGCGGTCCGACCGTGACGGTGCTCAAGGACATCTCGTTCGACATTCCGCGCGGCGAGGTGGTGGGTCTCGTCGGCGAATCCGGGTCGGGCAAGACCACGATCGGCCGCTCGATCCTGCGGCTGATCGATCCGACTGCCGGCGAAGTGATGATGGGCGAGACCGACATCGCCAGACTGTCGCCGGCGCAGTTGCGCGTGCAGCGGCGGCGCATGCAATACGTGTTCCAGGATCCGTTCGCGAGCCTGTCGCCGCGCATGACGATCGGCCAGATCCTGACCGAGGGGCTCGACATCCAGCGCATCGGCAACAGGGCCGAGCGGCGGATACGGGCAGAGCGGGCGCTGGAGCTGGTGGAACTGCCGGCCGACGCGTTCGACCGCTATGCGCACGAATTTTCGGGCGGGCAGCGGCAGCGCATCGGCATCGCGCGGGCGCTGGTGATGGAGCCGGAATTCATCGTGGCGGACGAGCCGGTGTCGGCGCTCGACGTGTCGATCCAGGCGCAGGTGATCAACCTGCTGCGCGACCTGCAGGTGCGGCTGAACCTCACCATGCTGTTCATCTCGCACGACCTGGCGGTGGTCGAATATATCTGCGACACGGTGATCGTGCTCTATCTCGGGCGGATCATGGAGACGGCGCCCACCGCCGAGCTGTTCGCCCGGCCGCGGCACCCCTATACGCGGGCGCTGCTGTCGGCGATTCCGTCGCCCGACCCGGCGCAGCGGCAGGCGCGGCAGGTGCTGACCGGCGACATTCCGAGCCCGGCCAATCCGCCGTCGGGCTGCGTGTTCCGGACGCGCTGCCCGTTCGCCATTGCCGCCTGCGCCGAGACCGTTCCGCCGCTCCGCGAGATCGCCGCGGGGCACAAGGCGGCCTGCATCCGCGACGACATCCTCGCCCAATGACTGCATTGCTCGACCAGCTCAAAGACGGCCTCATCGTGTCCTGCCAGCCGGTGGATGACGGGCCGATGGACACGCCGGCGATCGTGGCGGCGATGGCGCTCGCGGCCGGGGCCGGCGGCGCCCGGGCGCTGCGCGTCGAGGGCGCCGACAATGTCGCCGCGGTGATGCAGCGCTGCGACCTGCCGGTGATCGGCATCGTCAAGCGCGACCTGGCCGACAGCGCGGTACGCATCACGCCGTGGCTGGACGATGTCCAGGCGCTGGCGGCGGCGGGCGCCCGGATCATCGCCGTGGACGGCACGGCGCGGGCGCGGCCAGTGAGCGTGGGCGAGCTGCTGGCGGCCATCCGCGCCACCGGCTGCCTCGCGATGGCCGACATCGCCACGCTGGAGGAAGCGCGGGCGGCCCGGGCGATGGGGTTCGATATCGTGGGCACGACGCTGTCGGGCTATACCGGCGGGCCGGTGCCGGCCGCACCGGACCTGCAGCTCGTCGCCGACTGCGCGGCGCTGGGCGGCGTGGTGGTGGCGGAAGGCCGCTACAACACTCCGGCGCTGGCAGCGGCGGCGCTGACGGCAGGCGCCACCGCCGTGTGCGTCGGCTCCGCCGTGACGCGGCAGGAGCATGTGACGCAGTGGTTCGACACGGCGATCGCGAAGGCCGCCGCGGCGCGCGAGCGCACGGTGCTGGCGCTCGACATCGGCGGCACCAAATCGCTGCTGGCGCTGGTGCGCAACGGCAGCGTGCTCGAGGAGCGGCTGGCGCGCACGGAGGGGCCGGTGGGCACGCCCCCCTGGTTCGTGGCCCTCGGCGCGCTGGCGGCCGGCTGGGCCGGCCGCTATGACGCCGTGGGAGCGGCGGTGACGGGACGCGTGCACGATGGCGCCTGGCGCGCGCTCAATCCGGGGACGCTGGCGATCCCCGAGAGCACGCCGCTGCTCGACAGGCTGCGCCGCACGTTCGGCACCGCCGCGGTGCTGGCCTGCAACGACGCGCAGGCGGCCGCGTGGGGCGAATACCGTTTTGGCGCCGGCCGCGGGCGCGACACGCTGTTTCTCACCGTGTCGTCGGGGATCGGCGGCGGCATCGTGCGCGGCGGCGCGCTGGTCACCGGCAGCACCGGGCTCGCGGGCAGCGTCGGCCAGCTCCGCGGGCCGGACGGGCAGCGCTTCGAGACACGCGCCTCGGGGTTCGGGCTGAGCGCCGCCGCCCGCGCCATCGGCCGGCCGGACGACACGCGCGCGATCTTTGCCGCCGACGCCGCCGGCGAGGCCTGGGCGGCAGAGCTGATCGCCGCGGCGGCGCGCGAGATGGCGGCGATGCTGGTCAATCTGCAACTGCTTGTCGACCCCGACGTGATCGTCTTGGGCGGCGGCATCGGCCTGTTGCCCGCCTATCGCCGGCGGATCGAACAGGACCTCTCCTCCAGCACTGCTCCGACACGCCCCACGCTCGTGGCGGCAGCGCTCGGAACGCACGCCGGCATCCTGGGCATCGGCGATCTGGCCGCGCAACAGAGCGCCGACGACGCCACTGCTGGTCCCAGCCTCAGCGGATGAGTCCGTCCACGGGCTTGATGCCGATCGAGTCGGGGAACACTTTGGTCGACAGGTCGGCCACGGCGATGCCGAGGTGGTCGCGCAAGGCGCCTTTCAGCACGCCGCGCAGATCGAGCGAGGGATAGAGGTCGCGATCCTCGAACAATTGGCTGTCCTTGAGGCCGGGCCAGTCGGCGAGGACGCGGCCGCCCTTCACAGCGCCGCCCAGCAGCAGCGCGGTCGTCGCGGTGCCGTGGTCGGTGCCTTCGTTGCCGTTGATCCGGGCGGTGCGGCCGAATTCGGTCATCACCACGATCGCCGTGTCGTTCCAGACCGGCGCCATGGTCGTCGCCAGCGCCTCGAGCGCGCCGTCGAGGGCGCCGAGCAGATTGGCGAGACGGCCGTCGCCGGCGCCTTCGTCGGTATGGGTGTCCCAGCCGTCATAGCTCAGCGCCGCGAGCCGCGGCCCGCCATCGTCGACCAGCAGCTTGGCGGCGCCCGAGGCCAGCGATTTGAACGCCGCGGCCACGCCACCGCCGCCGCCCTTGACCGGATCCATCGCGCCCGCCAGCGCATCGGTGTCGAGGCCGGCGCTCAGCACGCGCGCAAATTCCGGATCGACCTCGGAATAGAGATCGAGCAGCCGCGTCGCCGTATCGGCTTTCGCGACCTTCAGCTCGGGCGGCGTCCAGGTGAGGGTCGGCGCGTCGCCGCGCAGGATCAGCGGCACCGTCGGCATCGCGGCAAGCCCCTGCACCGGCGCCACCCGATCGCCCGCGGGGATCGCCGCGGCGGCGCGATTGAGCCAGCCGGTCTTGCTCATGCGCGGGCCGGTCTCGCCGGATTCGAGCACGTCTTGTCCGTCGAAATGCGAGCGGTCGCGATAGCCGGTCGCCACCGCGTGCACGATCAGGGCGTCGCCGGCCTGGTAGCGCTTGTGCAGCAGCGGCATCGCATCGTTGAGCGCGAAGAACCCGTCGAGCGGCAGCGTGTTGCCGTAGCTGCCGGTGCCGATGGCAAGGTCGCCGCGCAGGGCGGGGAAGTCCGGGTCGCCGACGGGCGGCACCACCGCGAGGCCGTCCATCGCGCCGCGCAGGATGACGGCGACGAAACGCGGATCCCGGCCCTGCGCAGCATACGCCGCCCTGGGGAGATTGGCCCAGGCGACGAAGGCGCCGGCGCCGGCGAGGAACACGCGGCGCGACGGACAGAGCATGGCATCGGTAAAGGCGTTGGCCATGGTCATCTCCTTTGGAATTCGGGGCTCATCAGCAGGATCGTCAGGCCCTGCACGCGGCCTTCGGCATGGGCGATCGTGTCGCGCGTCTGCGGCGATTGCCGATCGCCCAGGATCGCGTCGGCCACCTGCCGCGGATCGTCGCCGGCATCGGCCTGCTGCGCGAAATTCTGCGCGATATCGAGGCGGTTGGTCATGGCGTCGGGAGCGAGCCAGGTCGCGGCGTCGTCGTGGAAGCCCTCGGGCGAAGGCGGATTGAACAGCGGCTGGCCGAGCGTCGCCAGCGCCTTGAGCAGTTGCGGCGGCTTCGGCCGCACGCCCAGACCGCGCGCCGCCGCGAGCAGGTATTCCTGCGGCAGCCGGAGCTTTTCCATCGGCGTCAGCCAGCTCTCGTCGGCGCCGACCAAAGTCCTCGCCACCAGTGCGAGATCGCCCCCGCTGTCGCGGAAGGTGCCGGCGACGGCGGCCACGAGATCGGGCGGCGGCACGTCGGCGACGAACGCCCGCACCAGCTGGGTCGCGATATGCGTCGCCGTCGCCGGGTGCGCCGCCAGCATGTCGAGCACGGCGTCGCCCTGCTTCACGCCCTTCTGGTCGTAGACCTGGCCGAGCACGGTCTGCGGCCCCGGCTCATGCGCACCGGCGTTGAAGACGAACCGGCCGAAGTGCTCGGGCTGGTTTTCATTCTGTCCGAAGGTCCAGCCGGTCAGCACCTTGGCAAAGCTCGTCACGTCCGCCTGCGTGTAGCCGGCATCGACGCCGATGGTGTGCAGCTCCATCAGCTCGCGCGCATGGTTCTCGTTGAGGCCCTTGCCGCGCCGCAGGCCGGCCTTGGAGTCGGGGCCGACCGAGGTGGCGTTGTTGAGATAGCGCAGCATCGCCGGGTGTTGCGTCGCGGCATAGAGCAGGTCGACGAAGCGGCCGAACACGTGCGGCCGGATGGCCTCGCGGTCATAGGCGCCGGCGGTCCAGCGCACCAATTGGTTGGAGTCGGCCTCGACGGCAAAGTGATTGGCCCAGAACATCGCCCAGCGCTCGGCAAAGCCGACCTGCGCCCGTAGCGCCGCGTCGAGCCGCGCCGCAATCTCCGGCGCGAGCGGATTGCCGGGCTTGCCCATGCCGTCCGGCAGCGTCCGCTTCGGCGGGCGGCCGCCAGCCGGGGACATGTCCTCCATCGGCGCGTTGGCGTCGGACATCTGCGAGGCGTTGGCGTCGGCGGACGCAGTCTGCTTCACGGCCTTGCGCGCGGCCTGGATCTGCCGAATCTCGGTGAGGGCCGCGACGGTGTCGGGCAGCGCGGCGTCGGCGATCAGCGCCGCATCGGGCGCAATCTCGGCCAGCACGGCGCCGCGCGGATCGCCGGCGATGGCGCCGAGATCACCGGGTCGCGCCCCGAGGCCGAAGCGCTGCAGCGCCACAAAGCTGGTCGTCGCCGAAGACATGGAGGCCATCCGCCGTTGCTGGAACTACGACGCTGGCCGCCACGATTGCGGCGAAAGGCGAGGGAAATGCGGCAGCCGGATTAATTCGCGGCAAGATCGCGGCCATGTTGTGCCGGCAGGGTGGTGATGGCGGTGAGGGACAGGCCGGTGGTCAGCGGCAGCACGGACGCGACCGTACGCCACCGCCGGCCGATAGATCGGTCGCGGCGGCACGAAGAAGCCGGCGCTAGTCGATGATCAATTGCTGCAGGTCCGCATGCAGCCGATCGAGGGCCCGCCGGATGTCGCGCGTCAGGGAGTGGGTGGCGACGGCGGTTTCGAGGCCGTCCAGGCGTGCCTCGAGCTCGATGCGGTCGGCGACGACCAGCGGCAGCATCTCGGCGGCGCGGGCGCTGGCGCGGGACGGATCGTTCCGGCTGTGGAACCGCGCCGCCCGCAGCGTCGCCGCGGTATGCTGCCATTCGCTCAGATGCTGCTGGATGTCGCGCACCGCAAGCCGCGCGGCGCGATTGTGGACGTGGCCGATATGGGAGGCGCGCCGGTGCGGCGTGGAGGCGGCTGAAAGCTGTTGCATGCCCGCAAGCTCGCACGGAACGGACCGCGGCGCCTTAACCTGAGATACAATGACGGCGAATGCTGACAGCTAGCCCTGCAGTGCGCCAAGGGCGGCGTTTTCGGCGCGGCCGTCGACGATGACGTGGTTGTAGTCGCGCGAGCACTTTTCGATGCGGGCGTCGACGCGGTAGATGTCGCGCAGCATCTGGGCGGTGATGACGTCGGCGGCGGCGCCGCAGGCGCGCATGCGGCCATCGGCGATGACGATGACCTTGTCGGCGAAGCGCAGCGCCTGGTTGAGGTCGTGGATGGCGATCAGCACCAGCATGCCGCGGCGCTGCGCCTCGGCGCGCATCAGCTCCAGCACCTCCACCTGGCGGTGCAGGTCGAGGGCGCTGGTCGGCTCGTCCATCAGCACGATCTCGGGCTCGCGCACCAGGGTCTGGGCGATGGCGACGAGCTGGCGCTGGCCGCCGCTGAGGGCGCCCAGATCGCGGAAGGCGATGGGGACGATGTCGAGCGCCGCCATGATGTCGTCGATGACGCGCAGGTCGGCATCCTCGACGCGCCAGGACTGGCCCTGCTTGCGCGCCATCAGGATCGATTCGTACACCGTCAGCACGGCGTTGGCGCCGGTGTCCTGCGGCATGTAGGCGACGGCCCGGCTGCCCTTGCCGGACTGGCTGAGATGCACCTCGCCGGGGCCGTGCAGCAGGCCGGCGATGCGGCGGAACAGGGTCGACTTGCCGGCGGCGTTGGGGCCGATGACGGCGACGATCTCGCCCGACTGCAATTGCGGCGTGGTGACCTCGGAGACCGCGAGGCGGCGGCCGTAGAGGGCACCGACATTGTCGAGGCGGAGCATCACCATGAGCGTTTCACATTCGACAGGATGAGCGAGAAGAAGAAGGGCACGCCGACCAGCGCGGTGATGATGCCGATGGGGAACACCACGCCGGGGATGATCGACTTGCTGACGATCGAGGTGAGCGACAGCAGCAGCGCCCCGCACAGCACCGAGCCGGGCAGGAAGAAGCGCTGGTCCTCGCCGAGGATCATGCGCGCGACGTGCGGGCCGACGAGGCCGACGAAGCCGATGGTGCCGACGAAGCTGACCGGCACGGCGGCGAGCAGCGAGACGATCAGCATGGTCTCGAGCCGAACGCGGCGGACATTGATGCCGAAGCTCGCCGCCTTGTCCTCGCCGAGGCGGATGGCGGTCAGCGCCCAGGCGTTGCGCGCGAACAGCGGCAGCGCCAGCGCGACCACGGCGAGGGTGATCCAGATCTTCGGCCAGGTCGCCTTGGTCAGGCTGCCCATGGTCCAGAACACCACGGCCTGCAGGGCGGTCTCGGAGGCGAGATACTGCACGAAGGCGAGCAGGGCGTTGAAGGTGAACACCAGCGCGATGCCGAGCAGCACCACCGTCTGCACCGTGGCGCCGCGCAATTGCGAGACGAAGTGGATGAACAGCGTTGCGACCAGCGCCATGACGAAGGCGTCGACCGGCACCATGAAGGCGGCGGCCACCGGCAGCAGCGGAATCTCGATGACGATGGCGAGCGCGGCGCCGAAGCTGGCGGCGGCCGAGATGCCGAGGGTGAAGGGGCTGGCGAGGGGGTTGGCCAGGATGGTCTGCATCTGCGCGCCGGCGGCCGACAGCGCGGCGCCGACCACCAGCGCCATGACGGCGACCGGCATGCGGATGTCCCACACCACGGTGCGCACCTGCGCCGACACCGTCGACGGATCGAACAGCGCCAGGAGCACCTGGTCGAGCCCGTAGCGCGCCGGCCCCCAGGCGAGATCGACCGCAAAGCTCAGCGCCAGCGCCGCGGCGAGAAGCGCCAGGATCAGCAGCTTGCGGCGGGCGAGGGCGCGGTAACGCCCGCGCCCCTCCTGAATGTCGGCCGCAATCGCGGCAGGAGCCTCGATTGCGGCCATGGCTCAGTTCCCCTCGAGCGAGACCCAGTAGCCGGGGCTGTAGGGCAGGGGCAGGAACTTGTCGGAGAAGTCCTTGAAGGTCGCGTCGGGGTCGAGATCCTTGAACAGATCCGGATGGAACCACTTGGCGAGCCGCTGGATGGCCACGAACTGGTAGGGGCTGGTGTAGAACTGATGCCAGATGGCATGCACGTTCTTGCTGGCCACTGCCTTGGAGCCGGTGAAGGCCGGCTCTTGCATCAGCTTGGCGAGCGCGGCGCGGCTCTGCTCGGCCACGGCGGCGGCGCCGGGGCCGACGGTGACGAAGCCCGCGGCCTTGGCCGAGTGCGTCCAGTTCGAGCCGGTGACGACGACGATGTCGGGGTTGGAGGCGATCACCTGCTCGGGGTTGATGGTGCCGGTATAGCCGGGCAGGAAGTCGGCGCCGATGTTGTGGCCGCCGGCGAGATCGACCATCAGTCCGTAATTGTCGGTGCCGAAGGTGCCGCAGCATTCGGCGAGGCCCGCGGCGCGATACATGAAGACGTTCGGCTTGGGCGGGTTGGCCGCCTTCAGCACGTCGGTCACGCGGTCGAGCTGCGCCTGCCAGTAGGTGGCGACGGCGTCGGCGCGCTGCTCCTTGCCGAACAACTGGCCGAGAATATGCAGGCTCGGAACGGTGTTCTTGAGGATGTGTTCGCGGAAGTCGATGTAGACGATCTTGACGCCGATGCCGTCGAGCATCTTTTCGAGGCCGACCTCGTCGGCGGCGGTCTTGTTGCCGATGGGCAGCAGCATCACGTCGGGATGCAGATTGACCACGGTCTCGGCCTGCAGCGTGCCGTCGGTGAGATTGCCGAGGAAGGGCAGGTCCTTCACCTTCGGATATTTGGCGACGTAGGCGTTGAACAGGTCGAGGTCGGTGGTCCACAGGTCGTTGCGCCAGGCGACGACCTTGCCGAACGGATCGTCGGTTTCGAGCGCGGCGAGCGCATAGATCATGCGGCCTTCGCCCAGGATGACGCGTTCGACCGGCTTGTCGAACGACACCTGTCGCCCGGCGACGTCGGTGACGGTGAATCCCTCGGCGGATGCGGGTCCGGCGAGGATGGCGGCGAGGGCGAACATGGCCCCGGCCACCAGATGTGCGATTTTCATTTGGCGCCCTTCGGAAAGCTTGCTACAGGGGCGCCGTATAAAAGCGGACTACCAGAGTCAACTTTTATCTTTTAGAGTGATTCCAGTCTGTTAGGGACGTCGAGGTAGGACGAAGATGGATGCGCCGGCATCAAACTATTCAATTCGCGACGAAATCCGCGAGTATTGGTCGATGCGGGCCGCGACCTTCGACCAGCAGGTCGGACACGAAGTTTTTTCCGAGGCCGAGCGGCGCGGCTGGCATCGGCTGATCCGCAAGCATCTGGGGGAAGGACGCGGCCGTGCCGCGCTCGATCTCGCCTGCGGCACGGGGGTGATCTCCCATCTGATGAACGACCTCGGCTACAGGGTCACCGGCGCCGACTGGTCGGAGGCCATGCTGGACCGCGCGCGGGCGAAATCGGCGACGCGCAAGAGCGACATCCGCTTCATCATGCGCGACGCGGAGAACACCATGGAGCCGCGCGCGAGCTTCGACGTGATCGTCAACCGCCATCTGGTGTGGACGCTGGTCGACCCGCCGGCGGCCTTCGCCGAATGGTTCGCGCTGCTGAAGCCCGGGGGACGGCTGCTGATCGTCGACGGCAATATGGGCCGCAAGAGCTGGGTCGCGCAGCTGCGCGAGCGCTGGGGCCGCCTCACCGGCAGGGCCGCCAGGCCGCGCATGGATCCGCAGTGGATCGAACGGCTCGAGCGCATCCGCACGCAGGTGTATTTTTCGGGGCAGATGCCGGCCGAGCGCGTGGTCGACCTGCTGCTGGCGGCCGGGTTCGAGCACCCTGTCATCGATCGCGGGCTGTTCGACATCCACTTCGCGCAGGCGCGCAAGATGTCGCTGCTCAGGGCCGCCGAGCGGCTGACCTCGGACCGCTTCGCCATCTGCGTGCGCAAGCCGGAGCAGCCGTAGCCGCCACGGGCTGCGGGATGGCATAGTTGCCGGCTGCCATGTCTACGAAGACTCCCTCCATGCCGCCGGGCGTGAGAACGGTGATCCAGTGCGCCGGACGAGGTCCCAGCACATGGAAGGTGGGCGGCTAGCGCAAGCGGCCCTTGCCGGCCCGCCGCCTGGTTGCCGCGGTCTTAACGCCGACGGGACATTCCGCGGCATGCCGGCGACGGATCGGTCATGCGCGGCTGGTAGGGTGGCCAGGCGCAAAGAGGGGACCGCCATGGGAGTGATCATCGGGCTCGCGCTGATGCTGGCCACGCCCGCCTATCTGATCCTGCAAATCGCCTGCCTGTTCGTCGCCTGGCGCGAAGGCTGGTGGGCCGCCTTCCTTGCGCCGCTGTGGCTGGCGGCGCCGGCGGCGGCCTGGTGCATCTTCGCCTACACGCAGGAATCGAACCTGTGGCCGCTCACCTTCATCCTGTTCGCGCCGTTCGGCTGCCTGTATCTGATCGTGGTGCTGGTGCTGCGCTCGATCGCGCCGCCGAGCAGCACCCCGCCCGGCCCGAACGCCTCGGACATAAGCGGCGTGCGGACGATGCTGTCGCTCTTCACCTCGATCCTCTAGCCGCGCCGGTCCGGCGCCGCTCATCCCTGGCGCGGCTCGCGGCAAGGGGTTGACAGCGGTGCATCGCGCTTATTCTCTTTACATCCGAAGGAAGCCTGGACCGGACGGTGATTGACCCCGCTCTCAACGAGCTGATCGGCGCCATCTACGACGCCACCATCGAGCCTCGTCTCTGGCATGACGCGATCGACCGCGTGCGCCAGCGCTATCAGTTCCAGATCGCCATTCTTGCCATCAACCGGCTGCCCGACATGAGCCCGGTGGTGCAGGTGCCCTGCAACGTGCCGCCCTGGTTCGTCGAGCATGCCGGCGACTATGTCGACGCCATTCCGGAACTGTGGGGCGGGCTCGCCACCATCGCCCGGCTGCCGCTGGAAGAGCCGATCATCCAGTCGCAGGTCTACGACTTCCACAAGCATCCGGACAATCGCTGGTATGCCGAGTGGTCGCAGCCGCAAGGCATCGTCGACCAGCTGGTCATCGGCCTCGTCAACGATCCGACGACCGTCGCGTCGCTCGGCATGGGCGTACACCACAGCCGGCCGCCGATCACCGGCGAGGAGCTCGACGAGATGCGCCTGCTGGCGCCGCATCTGCGGCGCGCGGCGACCATCAGCAATCTCATCGGCGCGGCGCGCGAGGAGGTGGCGAGCTTCCGCGCCGCCTTCGACGTCATCGGCTCGGGCGCGCTGATCGTCGATGCCGATCTCCGCATCCGCCACGCCAACCGCGCCGCCGACGCCATGCTGCGCGAGGCCGATCCGATCCGTAGCGTCGACGGCCGGCTGCACCTGGCGCACGACCTCGTGCCCGGACGGCTGGAGGAAGCGGTGCGGGCGACGGCCGGCCGGCCGGAGGTGGAGCTCGGCCGCCGCGGCATCGCCATTCCGGCGCGGCGGAAGGACGGCAGCGCCATTTCGGTGCACGTGCTGCCGCTCGAGCGGCGCACGGTGGCGACGGGCGCCGAGCGGGGCGCCGTGGCCGCCGTGTTCATCGCCGACAGCGCCGCGCCCTGGACCGCCGCGACCGATGCGGTCGCCATCCTGTACGACCTGACCCCGGCCGAGGGGCGGGTGTTCGAGCTGGTCGTCGCCGGCCGCAGCAGCCAGCAGATCGCCAAGGAGCTCGGCATCGCCATGAGCACGCTGCGCACGCATCTGCTCCGGGTGTTCAACAAGACCGGGCGGCACAGCCGCACCCAGCTCGTGCGGCTCGCCAGCGAGATCAAGCTGCCGCTCTGAGCCGCGGCGCCGGCACGTCTCATCACAGCAGCGATCCTGCCGCACGTCCGGTCGCCGGCCGTGCCGTCCATCGGCCCATGCGCCCGGGCCGATGTCCACCACCTGGTGGACGACAGCGCGGCGGGGCCCGGTCTAGCGTCGCGGCACGGGGCGAGGAATGGAGGATTCGATGTGGCATGGTGACAACATCCTGGGCCGGCTGCTGGCCGCCGCAACGCTCGCCCTGGCGCTGGGCATGGCGCCGCCGGCGCTGGCCGATACGAAGACCAACATCGTCGGTGCGGGCGATGGAACGCCGTTCAGCTGGACCTGCCCGGGCGGTGATGCGCTGATCGGCTGGGGCTGGAACGCCTTGTACAACATGACGGGGATCGCTCCGGTCTGCCAGGCGCTGGTCAACGGCAAGCCGAGCGGCGCCAAGCCGGGCGCTCCCACGGTCGGGTTCGGCCACGCCTGCAGCGGCAGTCCGGTGTGCAAGACCATCATCGGCGGCGGCCCGGTCGTCTGTCCCAATGGCGGCTTCATGATCGGCGTGGAGGTATCGCTGAATGCCCAAAGCCACGTCCACCACATCCGCGCCATCTGCAAGGCCGACGGTCATCCGCGCGAAATCATCAAGGCCAGCACGACCGTCCCGGATCCGGCGGCGGTCGCGGTGTCGTCCTCCGAAATCAGCTGCATCAGTATCGTGGGGTCGGGGTCCTACGCCGTCGGCGTGCTCGGCGCGTTCGGCAAGTCCGTGGGCACCGGCATCACCGCGTTCGGCCTCATCTGTTCGTCGCCCGACCAGTCCGCCGACACTCCTCCCGCCGACACGGGCGACGCCGCCGATGCCGGGCCCGATACGGCCGATGTGGGCGACACCGGCGACAGCGACCTGCAGGAGCAGATCGACGTCGGCATCGGGCCGGACGGGGTCAGCTTCGGCCCCAAGGGCAAGGCCCGCGTGCTGCGCGAGCCCTCGACCCTCTATGCCGACAGGGGCGACACCGAGATCGCCTATTTCGACGCGGGCGACACGGTGATCGTCAGCGCCTGCGAGCGCAAGGGCCGGGGCTGGTGCAAGGTGATCAGGCCGCAGCCCGGCCTGATCTGGGGCGGCGACCTCAAATAGGCGCCCGGGCCATGCGCTGCTCCCGCTTCGCCCCGGCGCTCGCCGCCGCCCTGGTGCTGGCCGCCCCGGCCCTCGCCTTCGATGGCACCACCAAGCCGATCGGGGGGCCGGGGGGCTCGCGCTATCTCGACGAATGCCGGCCCGGCGATGCGCTCGTCGCCATCGACTACAAGGCGGGCAAGGACATGGACATGGTCACCGGCGCCTGCGTGGCGCTCCACGACGGCTGGCCGACGGGCAAGCACTATCGGCTGGCGACCCGCGGCCTCGACAACGACAATGGGCGGTTCAATCCCGACGGCACGATCGTCTGCCCCAGGCGCATGGTGGTGCAGCAGATCCACGTCACCGAATCGGCGGTGGGGCTGGTGCACAGCTTCTGGCTCACCTGCCGCAACCTGCCGGCGCCGGGCCTGGGCGACAGCAAGGCGACGAAGTCCAATGGCGGCGCCGGCGGCAGTCCGGGGTCTGCCGATTGCGGGCCGGACTCCTATGCCCGCGGCCTGCTGATCCGCGGCGACGCCCGCATCAATGCGCTGGGGCTGATCTGCGCCACCTATCGCCCGCCGCCTCCGCCGCCCCAGCCGCCCCAGCCGGCAACACCCGCCGACCCACCGCCATTCGCCATCGACAACGACGTGCACGCGCCGTTCGTCATCACCAACGGCTAGTCAGGACGTGAAAATGTCGACGAAAGGGATCATCGCGCCGGTGCTGGCCGCGCTGCTGTCGCTGTGGGCGGGCGCCGCTCTCGCGCAGGTCGGGCGTACCGACGATTATGGCGGCGCCGGCGGCGGCGTGCCGTTCGAGCTGCAGTGCCCGGATGGCTACGTGCTCGTGGGCATCGACGAGAATTCCGACAAGGACCTCGACGGCATCGCGGCGCAATGCCTTCAGTCCAAGGGCGGACGGCTGCTCGGCTCCAAGATCCAGGCGCCGCGTCTCGATCCTCCCCCCTCGGCCAGGCATGGCGGCGTGGCGGGCAAGGCGGAAAAATCCGGCATTGCCTTCTGGGGGGAAGTAATATGCCCCGACGGCATGGCGGCTGCCGGAATAAGCATCCAAAGGTCGGGGGCGAACCTCGTCCATGCCTTCAGGCTGCTCTGCCGCAACATGCAGACCTATGAGACCGCCAATTCGGCGCTCTCCGGCTTCAGCCGGGGTGCAGCAATCGGCAGCGCCACGCGCGATTGCGGCGGCGGCGCCATCGCCGTCGGCGTCTTCGGCACGGTCGTCCTGGACGATGGGGATGAAGGCCCGATCCGTCGCATGGGCCTCATCTGCAGGGTCATCGCCCACCCGGCGCCGCCTGCACCACCGCCGCCACCGCCCAAGCCGAAGCCCGCCGACCCACCGCCCTTCGCGATCGACAACGACGTGCACGCGCCGTTCGCCATCACCAATGGCTGAGCGACAGCCGCTCATTCCGGCGCGGGACTGGCCGCGGCGCTCCGTCAGCGGGGCGGCTCGTTCTGCTCGGGTCCGGCACCGTCGGGTGGGGCGGCCGGCTCGGGGAACACGTCGTTGCCTTCGGCGCGATCGCGGTAGAGGGCGGCGCGCGCCAGCAGCATCAGCGTCACCGGCGTCGTGACGATGACGAACACCAGGATCAGCAGCTCGTGCAGCACCGGGCGCGTCTCGGTCACGGAGAAAAACAGCATCGAGGCAAGGAGCACGAAGCCGGTGCCGAAGCTGCTGCCGAGGGTCGGCGCATGAATGCGCTGGTAGAAGGTGCCGAAGCGCGCGAGGCCGATGGTGCCGGCGAGCGTGATGGCGGCGCCGATGACGAGGCAGGCGCCGACCAGCAGCGCGGCCCAGACCGGAACGGCATCGAACGAGCTCATTCGATGACCTCGCCGCGCATCAGGAATTTCGCCAGGGCCGCGGTGGAGACGAAGCTGAGCAGCCCGATCACCAGCGCCGCCTCGAAATACAGCGTCTGGCCGGAGCTGATGCCGAAGGTCAGGAACAGCAGCATGGCGGTGAGATAGAGGCTGTCGAGCGCCAGCACGCGGTCCTGCGCCCGCGGTCCCTTGAGCAGGCGCCAGCAGGCGACGCAGAGCGCCGCCCCGAGCAGCAGCTCGGCGAAGAGGATGGCCACGGTCAGGATGATGGTGCTCATCTGAAGATCTCCAGCAGCAGGGATTCGTAGGTGCGCTTCAGCGCCTGCCCCCAGGCGTCTCCATCCTCGGTGTCGAGCACGTGCACCAGCACGGTGTCGGTGCGGGCGTTGTAGTTGATCCAGGCGCTGCCCGGCGTCGCCGTGATGATCGAGGCCAGCACCGCAAGGCCGTTCGGATCGCGCAGCTCGAGCGGGATGGCGACGAATTTCGAGCGCGGTTCGCGCCGGCCCAGCGCCAGCTTGAGCACGGCGATGTTGGACACCACGATGTCCGCCAGAACGCGGCCGACCAGCTTGACGACGAGGCCGGGGCGGCGCAGCCGCGGCTGTGGCGCTTCCACCGCCGAGGCGGCCCAGCTGCCGATGCTGGCGACGATGGCGGCCAGCAGCATCTGCCCGGGCGCCAGGCTGCGCGCCAGCAGCAGCCACATCGCGAACAGCGCCAGCCAGAGCAGCGGATGGGCGAGCACCCGTCTCATGGCGTCCGCTCCGCGGCGGGGCCGAGCACCGCATCGACATAGGCGGACGGGTGGTAGACGCCGTCGGACATCGTCTGGATCGAGGCCATCACCGGGCCGGCGAGCAGGGTGAGCGCGACGCCGAGCCCGAGCAGCAGGGCGATCGGCGCCATCTCGACCACCCGGACGCGGGGAACGTGGTCGTCGGTCGGGGCCCAGAAGCGGTTGATGCCGGTGCGCATCAGCGCGATCAGCATCGCCAGCCCCGACACGATGACGAGCGCCATCAGCCCCCAGGTCGTCGCGGGAACCGTGCCGCCGGCCCCGGCGCCGAGCATGCTGCGCAGCATGGCGAACTTGCCCACGAAGCCGGCGAGCGGCGGCATGCCGGCGAGGAGGATGGCGCAGCCGGCAAAGCTGATGGTCAGCAGCCCCATGGTGGCCGGCACGGCGATGCCCACATCGGCGTCGCTCTCGATCTCGTCGTCGCCGAAGGCCTCGAGGGTCACGGCGAAGACGTCGGCCTCGATCGGGCGGCCGCGCTCCATCAGCTCCGCCAGCAGGAACAGGCAGGAAAGCCCGAGGGTCGAGGCGACGAGGTAGTACATGGCGCCCGCGGTCACGCCGGCATCGCCATAGCCGAGCATGGCGAGCGTCGTGCCGGACGACAGCAGCACGGCGAAGCCGATCATGCGCGGCAGCTCCTGCGACGACAGCACGCCGACGGTGCCGAACAGCATGGTGGCCATGCCGCCGAAGAACATCCAGTCATGGCCGAAGCCGTCGAGCGCCGTGCCGAGCAGCCCCGACAGGCGCAGCAGCACGTAGATGCCGACCTTGCTCATGATGGCGAAGATGGCGGCGACCGGCGCGCTGGCCGCCCCATAGGTGGCCGGCAGCCAGAAGCTCAGCGGCCACATGCCGGCCTTGACCAGGAAGGCGATGCCGAGCAGCGCCAGGCCGGCATCGAAGAGCGGGCGGCTGCCGGCCGGAATGGCGGCCATGCGCATGGCGAGGTCGGCCATGTTGAGCGTGCCGGTGACGCCGTAGATGAGGCTGACGCCGACGAGGAACAGCGACGACGCCGCGAGGTTGAAGGCGACGTAGTGCAGGCCGGCGCGCACGCGGGCCGGGCCGGAGCCGTGCAGCGCCAGGCCATAGGAGGCCGCCAGCAGGATTTCGAAGAACACGAAGAGGTTGAAAAGGTCGCCGGTGAGGAAGGCGCCGTTGAGCCCCATCAGCAGCAATTGGAACAAGGTGTGGAAGTGCGGCCCGGCGCTGTGCCAGCGCGCCGCCGAATAGGTCACGGCGGCGAGCGCCAGCACCGCGGCCAGCGTCACCATCAGCGCGGCCAGCCGGTCGGCGACGAGGACGATGGCGAAGGGCGCCGGCCAGTCGCCCAGCCGGTAGACGCCGAGGCTCGCCTGGGCCGCGCCGTCGACCTGGGCCAGCAGCATCAGGCTCACCACCACCAGGGCCAGGGTGGCGACGATGCTGATCGCCAGCTTGGCGGCGTGGTGCCGCTCGTCGACGAGGACGAGCACGATGCCGGCCAGCATCGGCAGCAGGATCGGCAGGATGATCAGATGATCGGCGAACGGCATTTCAGCGCTCCCGTCCGTCGACATGGTCGGTGCCGGTCAGGCCGCGCGCCGCGAGCAGCACGACGAGAAACAGCGCGGTCATGGCGAAGCCGATGACGATGGCCGTCAGCACCAGGGCCTGCGGCACCGGATCGGCGTAGGCCGACACATCGACGCCGGGCTCGAGGATGGGCGCCGCGTCGCGCTTGAGCCCGCCCATGCTGAAGATGAAGAGATTGACGGCGTAGGAGAGCAGCGACAGGCCGATGATGACCTGGAAGCTGCGCGGGCGCAGCAGCAGCCAGATGCCCGAGGCGGCGAGAACACCGATGCTGAGGGCGAGGATCAGTTCCATCTAGCGGCCATCCGCTGCGGTGACGGGGGGCGGCGCCGGTGCATGCCGGTCGGGCAGGGCGGAGCGGAGCGACTGGTGCGCGATGGCGACGAGCACGAGCACGGTGGCGCCGACGACGAGGATGAAGACGCCGAAATCGAACAGCATGGCGGTGGCGAGGGGCGTGCGGCCGAGCAGCGGCAGCTCGAGATACTGGAAATGCGAGGTGAGGAACGGCGCGCCGAACACCCAGGCGCCGGCGCCGGTCAGCAGCGCCAGCGCGAGGCCGACGCCGATCCAGTACACCGGCCGGATGCGCAGCCGGTCCTCGATCCAGCGCGTGCCGCCGGCGAGATATTGCAGGGTGAAGCCGATCGCCATGGTGACGCCGGCGATGAAGCCGCCGCCGGGCAGGTCGTGGCCGCGCAGCAGCAGGAACAGCGCCAGGGTCACGATCACCGGGAACAGCCAGCGCATGATCACCGACGGCACGAACAGGAAGTCCGACAGGATGGTGCCCTCGTCGTGGTCGGCCCGCTCGGTTTCCACCGAGCTCTGGATGCGCTGCTGCTCGGGCCGGGCGATGCTGTCCGCCGCCGGCCGGAAGCGGCGCAGCAGCGCGAAGGTGGTCAGCGCCACGATGCCGAGCACGGTGATTTCGCCAAAAGTGTCGAAGCCGCGGAAATCCACCAGAATGACGTTCACCACGTTGCGGCCGCCGCCGCCGGCATAGGCGTTGTCGAGGAAGAATTTCGCGATGCTGTCGGGGGCGTCGCGGGTCATGACCGCGTAGGAGAGCACGGCCAGGCCCGCGCCGCCCGCCGCGGCCAGCGCCAAATCGCGCAGGCGGCGCGGGCTGAAGCGGCTCAACGGGTCGATCTGGGCGTCCTCGAAGCGCTTGGGCAGCCAGCGCAGGCCGAGCAGGATGAGGATGGTGGTCACCACCTCGACCAGCAATTGCGTCAGCGCCAGGTCGGGCGCGGAGTACCACACGAAGGTGGCCGAGGTGGCGAGCCCGGCGCCGCCGAGCAGCATCAGCGCCACCAGGCGGTGGTATTTCGCCTGGGTGGCCGCGCCGGCGGCGCAGATCATGCCGACCACCCAGATCAGCGCCGGGCCCGGTTCCACATTGGACCACGACAGCGGCAGGGGGCCGACGCCGCCCAGCGTCGGAATGCAGGCGGCGGCGATCGCGACGGCGACCAGGATCGCCAGTTGCGGCTGCAGCCGGCGCGTGCCGAGCAGGCGCAGCAGCGCCTTCGCCCATTTCACCGACAGCAGGATCAGCAGCCGCTCGAAGATGCGCGGGCCGACGATGTGGGCGATGAAGGGCGGGCCGTCGATGCCGCGCGCCAGATAGCGGCGCAGCAGCAGGTAGAACAGCACGCCGCCGACGAGGGCGGTGATGCTCATCAGCAGCGGCGCGTTGATGCCGTGCCAGACCGCGAGGCTGTAGTGGGGCACTTCGGGACCGAGAACCGAGGCGACCGCGGTGGCGAGCGCCGGGCCGATGGTGATCGCCGGAATGATGCCGACGAGCAGGCAGGCCAGCACCAGGATCTCGATCGGCCGGCGCATCAGGGCGGGCGGCTCGTGCGGCACGCGTTCGAGGCCGGTCGGCGGCGGGCCGAAGAACACCTTGTAGATGAAGCGCAGCGAATAGGTGACGGCGAAGGCGCCGGCGACGAGGGCGACGGCGGGGAGCGACACGTCGACGAAGGGGATCGGGTTGCGCAGCGCCGTCTCGCCGAAGAACATCTCCTTGGACAGGAAGCCGTTGAGCAGCGGCACGCCGGCCATGGCGGCGCTGGCGACGATGGCGAGCGTGGCGGTGGCCGGCATGTAGCGGGCGAGCCCGCCCAGCCGCCGCAGGTCGCGCGTTCCCGTCTCGTGGTCGATGATGCCGGCGGCCATGAACAGCGAGGCCTTGAACGTCGCGTGGTTGGCGATGTGGAACACGGCGGCCACCAGCGCCAGCGGCGAATTCATGCCGAGCAGCGCCGTGATCAGGCCGAGATGGCTGATGGTCGAATAGGCGAGCACGCCCTTGATGTCCTGCTGGAAGATGGCCGAATAGGCGCCGAGCAGCAGCGTCGCCATGCCGACATAGGTGACGATCCAGAACCACAGCGCGGTGCCCGACAGCACCGGCCAGAGCAGCGCCAGCAGGAACACGCCGGCCTTCACCATGGTGGCCGAGTGCAGATAGGCCGAGACCGGCGTCGGCGCCGCCATGGCGCGCGGCAGCCAGAACTGGAACGGGAACTGCGCGCTCTTGGTGAAGGCGGCGAACAGGATGAGCAGCAGCGTCGGCGCGTAGAGCGGATGCGCCCGTACCCGCTCGCCCGCGGCGCGGACGATGTCGAGATCGAAGCTGCCGACGATGTGGCCGAGCAGCAGCACGCCGGCAAACAGCGCCAGCCCGCCGGCGCCGGTGATCACCAGCGCCATGCGGGCGCCGTCGCGGGCGCCGGCATTGTGATGCCAGTAGCCGATGAGCAGGAACGAGAAGATGCTGGTCAGCTCCCAGAACAGCACCAGCTGGATCAGATTGCCCGACAGCACCATGCCGAGCATCGCCCCCATGAAGGCCAGCAGCAGCGCGAAGAAGCGCGGCACCGGATCCTTGGGCGACATGTAGTAGTGGGCATACAGCACCACCAGCGCGCCGATGCCGCTGATCATCGCCATGAACAGCCAGGAGAGGCCGTCGAGGCGGATGATGATGTTCAGCCCCAGATCGGGCAGCCAGGGGATTTCGGTGCGGAGCACATGTTCCGCCGCCACCGCGCCGTAGAACAGCACGGCCAGCGCGGTGAGGGCGGTGGCCACGATGCCGGAAATCACCGCGGCCGCGCCGCGCGCATGCCCCGGCAGCAGCGCGACGACGAGGCTTCCCGCAAAAGGCAGGAGCACGGAGAGCAGGAGCAGCGCGCTGGTCGACATGGCGCGCATCTTGCAGACGAACGATGGCCCCGGCAACCACCGCTTTCGGCGTTACGCCAGGCGGCGGTCCGTCATTGGTCCGCGATGTCTTCGCATGCTCCGGAGGAGCGCCGGCGCCGCGCCTAGGGCAGCTCGGCCGGCAGCGCCTGCAGCAGCCTGGTCCTGTCCTCCAGCGATTTGAGCCGGATGGTCATCGCCGCGGTCTCGACCGGCGTCTGCGGCGGCAGGCGATAGTCGAGATCGGGCAGATTGGCGGCGACCCAGCTGTTGAAGCGGTTGAGCTTGTTGCCGCCGGAGATGGCGAAGGTGAAGCCGTATTTGAAGGTGGTGTCCATGCGTGTCCTCGAGCATGGCCGGCGCATGCCTCCGGACGGCCGGTGGCAGCGCAGGCGACGGATCGCGGGCCGCCTCGAGGCGGCCGGTGCGATCGCTGGTCTTGGGGATGAGTTCGAGGGTCCTGGCCCGGCTCTTGCTCGCGCAGGTAACCGAACCAGGCTAACAGCCGGTCAGCAGCTCGTAGGACACACGATGTCGAACCATGCCGGCAGTGAAGGCCGGTTCGCCTCGCGAAGTCAATCGCGCATGGCGCGACCTAAGGTCTCGATCGCGGGCGCGCGGGCGGCGCGGCCTTGCCTCGGAGGCACGTTTCAGAGACGGTGCCCGAAGGAGGAGGGACGGCCATGTCAGACGCTCGACGCATCAACCTGCGACACATCACCCTGGCCACCGATCTGGCGGCGCGAACCGATCGGGCATTCGACCGCGCGGTGAGCTTTGCGCGCCGCTGGAATGCGCGGCTGCTGATCGTGCACGCGGTGCAGGAGCGCGCCTCGATGAGCGACCAGCCCTCGTGGCGGCGCGGCGCGGATGCGGTCGAGGTCGCGCGGCGGAAGCTGCTGTTCGACTATCCGGGCTGGGAGGGCGTCGAATCGGCCGTCGAGGTCCGGATCGGCAAGCCGCTCGACGTGGTGCTGGAAGCGGCGTCGCGCGAGAACACCGATCTGATCATCACCGGCATTGCCCGCGAGGACGTCTATGGCCGCGACGATCTCGGCGCGCTGGTGCCGGAGCTGGCAAGGCGGGCGACGGCGCCGGTGCTGGTCGTCAAGAAGCGCTTGCTGACGGCGCCGCGCCGCGTGGTGGTGGCCACCGATCTCACCGATACCTCGCACACGGCGCTGGAGCTTGCGCTCGGGCTGTTCGGGCCAGGCCGGCTGACGCTGTTCAACGCCTTCGACATTCCGTATCGCGGCCTCGCCGGCGACCGCGCCGATCTCGAACGGACCATGCGGCCGGGAGTGATCGAGGAGTGCCGGGCGCTGCTCACCGAAGTGGCGGGGCCGGCGGCGGCGGCCGAGGTCGAGATCATCGCCGAGCTCGGCGCGCCGGCGCCCATCCTCGCGAAGTTCGTCGTCGACCGCGACATCGACCTGGTCGTCACCGGCACCTATGGGCACCAGGGCGTGATGAACGCGCTGCTGGGGAGCACGGCGATGGAGATCATGTCGCAGGTCTCCTGCGACGTCATGGTGGCGCGCCGCAAACCCTAGGCCGCTGCCGGGGCGGCGCCGGGCAGGCGCGGCGCCGCGTCAATAGCCGTAGATGAGGACGACGCGGTTCTGCGCCTCCACGGTGTTGTCGCCGGTCGCGACCGGCGGCGCATCCTCGCCGAGGCCGGTCACCGAGGTGAGGGCGGCCGGGTCGACGCCGGCCTTGAGCAGCGCCAGCCGCACCGCCGCCGCGCGGCGGAGGGACAGGCTGCGGTTGAGCTCGGCCGGGCCCTTGCTGTCGGAGAAGCCGACGAGCGCCAGGGGGCCGGGCGCCGCCGCCAGCCTGCGCGCGATCGCGTCGAGCTTTTCCTGCTCGCTGGCCGCGACGCTGGTGCCGCTGGAGCCGAAATAGATGCGTTCCAGCACCTGCGGCGGCCGCACCGAGGGCGGCGGCCGGGTGGCGAGCGCGTCGAGGTCGTTGCGCAGGGTCGCGACCGCCGACGCCGGCGGCAGCGCCTGCACCTGCTGCTCGAGGGCATCGAGCCGCGACAGCAGCGAGGCGACGTTGCTTTCGAGCGGCTTGGTGTCGGTGGTCGGCAAGTCGGCAACCTGTTTGGCGAGGGCGTCGAGCTGGCTGGCGAGCGTCGCGACGGCGGCGCTGTCGGCCTTGGTCGCCAGCGCGGCGGTGACGTCCGCCACGCGGCTCGACAGGGCCGCCGCATCGGTGCGGGCCTGGGCCAGCGCGGTGGCCGCGCCGGTCACCTGGGCGCCCAGCTCCGCCACGTGCGTCTCGATGGCGCCGACGCGCTCGGCGGTCGGCGCGGCGGCGACGGCGGTGCGCAGCGATTCGATGTTCGCGGTGACGGTTCCCATCTGCTCCGCCAGCGGCCGCGTGTCGGGCAGCGCGGCGAGGCGCGACGCCAGCGCGTCGAGCCGCCCCTGCAGGCTGTCGGGCCCGGTGGCGGTGACGTCCGCCACGGTGGTCTCCACCGCCGTCAGCCGGCTGCCGAGGCGGTCGATCTCGGCGGCGAGGTCGGGACGGGCGGGCGTTTCGAGGGCGGTCACCCGCTGCGACACGGCGTTCAACTGGCCGGACAGCGCATCGACCCGCGCCGGCGCGAAATCGCCGAGCTGCGTCTGCAGGGTCTTGAGGTCGGTGCGCACGCCCTCGAGCTTGGCGTCCACCTCGGTCAGGTCCGGCGGCTTGATCGCGCCCAGCGCGGTCTCGACATTGGCGAGACGGCCCGCGAGGCCGTCGACGTCCTTTTGCACCGGCGCCAGATCGGGAATCTTGATGGCCGCGATCTGGGCCTCGAGCTCGGCCTGCCGCTGCTCCAGCGCCTTGGCGCGATCGAGCGGCACGAGGTCGGGAAGCTGGTCGCCAAGCTGCTGGCTGCGCTGGTCGAGCCGCGCGAGCGTGTTGCCGAGGTTCCAGTTCCACAGCAGCGATGCAACGAGCAGCACGCCCAGGGCGATGGCGCCCCAGAGCAGCCGCCGATCATAGGCAGTCTCCGCCACGTGATCCCCCCGTCCCCTTGCCGATCCTCCGCACGGCCCCGTCGCAACGGCGCCGGCGCACGGTCACCAACGCCGATTGGAGGCTGAGTTGCCGGCTATGTCAAACCGTGCCGCGCGGGAGGGGCCGCGAGTCGGTGCGGTCGGGCGCGGTCAGTTGCCCTGCAGCGCGCGGTTGCGGGAGATTTCGATGTGGGCTTCCATCGCCTTGCCGGCGGCGTCGGGGTTGCGGTCGCGGCAGTGGCCGAGCATGGCGACGTGTTCCTCGAGCCCGGTGATCACCCGGTCGGGCGTCAGGCGGTTGTTGGCGCGGATCAGGCGGATGCGGGTGGCGTTGATCTGGTAGGTTTCGCGGATCAATTCGTTGCCCATCGCCTCGATGATCACGTCGTGCATGCGCCAGTCGACCTCGACGGCGCGCGACAGATTCGCCTCGGACAGGTCGAGCCGCACCTCGGCGAGCACCGCCTCGGTGGCGCGCAGCAGGTCCTCGATCGCCGGCATCGGGCCCTGTTCGGCGAACTCACGGATGGCGGCGCGCTCGAACAGCAGGCGCAGCCCGAAGGCCTCGCGGATGAAGCGCGTGGTGAGGTCGGTGATCTGGATGCCCCGCTGCGGGTGCACCTTCAGCAGGTTTTCGCTCTCGAGCTTCTGGATCGCCTCGCGCGCCGCGCCCAGCGGCACGCCGGCGAGCTTGGCCAGCTCCTTCTGCGTGACGAACTGGCCGGGCGCCAGATGTCCGGAGAGCAGCTTGTCCTTGAAGTTCTGGTAGGCCTCGACCCGATCCATCGCGTTCTCCGCCTTGCGCGCCGTGCGTCCTGATAGCAACGGCGCGCGTCACGATCAATCTTTGCACAATTACTTGTCTATCACTGATTAATCAGTTAGTGATCAGCGTGCGAGGGAGGAACGCATGCAGGATCAGGCCATCACCGTGGAACGGATCGAAGCCTATGCGCTTTCGTCCGCCGTGGTGAACGGCCCCCGTTCCTCGCTCGCCCCCATGCCCACCCGCAACGGCCTGCTGATCAAGCTCTGCGACGCCGAGGGCGGCTGGGGCTGGGGCGAGGCGTGGTGCAATTTTCCGCCGCGCGGCAATCTCGCCAAGCTGCTTTTGCTCGAAGACGTCATCGGCCCGGCGCTGCTCGATTCGCCCGTCGCTGCGTGGGACCAGGGCCGCCGGTCGCTGGAAGGCCGGCTGGCGCGCATGGAAATCCACACCGGCGAGCAGGGGCCGTTCTCGCATCTTCTCGCCGCCATCGACCTGGCGCTGGCCGATCTCGCGGCGCGGCGGCGGGGCATTTCGCTGGCCCGGCTGCTGGCGGAGCGGCCCCTGGCGCGCGTCCCGGTCTATGCCAGCTCGCCGGCGCCGGAGCGGCTGGACAGCGCGCTGCCCGACCTGCTCGCGGCGGGGCACACGGCGGTCAAGGTCAAGATCGGCTACGATTGGGATGCCGACAGCAGCCTGCTCGATCGCGTGCGGCGCATCGCGCCCGAGGTCGAGCTCTATGTCGACGCCAACCAGGCGTGGGCGCCCGACATCGCGGCCGACCGGCTGCAGGCGCTGCGCGACTGGCAGCCGCGCTTCGTCGAGGAGCCGATGCGCGCCGACCGGCCGATCGAGGACTGGAGCACGCTGGCGGCGAGCTCGCAGATTCCGCTGGCGGCCGGCGAGAACATCCTCTCGACGCAGCGCTTCGCGCACATGGTCGAAGCCCGCGCGCTGCGCGTGGTGCAGCCCGACGTCATCAAATGGGGCGGGGTCACCGGCGCCATGGCGGTGGGCCGGCATGCGCAGCGCAACGGCGCCCGCTGCTTCCTGCACTATATGGGGACCGGGCTCGGGCTTGCCGCGTCGGTGCAGGTGATGGCGGCGCTGGGCGGCGACGGCTATCTCGAGCTCGACGCCAACGACAATCCGCTGCGGACCGACCTCGGCGACATCGACCTGACGGTCGGCGACGGCGCGCTGCGCGTGTCGGAGGCGCCGGGCATCGGCTTCGTTCCCGACCCCGGCCGCCTCGCCGCGCTTGCGGTCGGCTCCTGCGTCCTGACGGGCAGCTGAACATGCCGACAGCGCGCCGCCCCAACATCCTGTTCGTTCTGTCCGACCAGCACCGGGGCGACTGGCTGGGCAGCGACATCGAGGCGCTGCGCACGCCGCAGCTCGACCGCCTGGCGCGGGAGGGCACGCGCTTCACCTCGGCCATCTGCCCGTCGCCGCTGTGTGCGCCGTCGCGGGCCTGCATGGCCATGGCGCGCGACTACGACGACGTTCCGGTGCGCACCAATGCCCAGGACATGCCGGCCGATGCACCGACCTTCTACCGGGCGCTGCGCGACGCCGGCTATCAGGTGCTGAGCTGCGGCAAGCTCGATCTGTTCAAGGAGGCCGGCTCGTGGGGGCGCGACGGCTGGCACCGGCAGGCCGACGGACGTTCGCTGCTGGCCGAGGCCGGGTTCACCGGCGGCGCCGATTCCGCCGGCAAGCACGATGCGGTGATGGCCGCGCGCGCCGGCCGCGACGAGCCTTATGGCCGGTTCCTCGCCGAGCACGGCCTGCTCGACCTGCACGTCGACGATTATGCGCGCCGGCCGACGCCGAACTATCGCAACTGCACGCCGACGCCGCTGCCCGATTTCGCCTATGCCGACAACTGGGTCGGCGCCTCCGCCTGCCGCCTGCTGCAGCAGGCGCGCGAGGCCGGCACGCCGTGGTTCCTGCAAGTCAATTTCCTCGGGCCGCACGAGCCGATGGACGTGACCGAGGCGATGGCCGAGCGCTGGGCCGGCGTCGATTTGCCCATGCCCGATGTCGCCGGCGATTTCAGCGCCAGCGAGCACCGCGAGATCCGGCGGCGCTATGCCGCCATGATCGAGACCATCGACGGCTGGATCGGCGTGTTCCGCCGGCTGCTCGCGAGCAGCGGCCAGCTCGAGGACACCGTCATCGTCTATGCCAGCGACCATGGCGACATGCTGGGCGACCACGGCTTGTGGGCCAAGCTCCATCCCCTGCAGCCCTCGCTCGGGGTGCCGCTGATCTTTTCCGGCCCCGGAATCGCCGTGCAGGAGCGGGCCGATCCGGTGTCGCTGATCGATCTCGGCCCGACCTTCGTCGCCTGGGCCGGCGGCACAATGGACGCCGGCGCCGGCGGCACGCCGCTGCAAGCGCTGCTGGCCGGCGGCCCCGGGGACGCCGGCGCGGTCCGCTTTGCCGGGTTCGGCGCGTGGCGCGCCGTGAGCGATGGCCGCTACAAGCTGATCGCCGGCTACGACCGGGCGCGGATCGGTGTTCCGCGCGCCGCCCCGGCATTCGATGCCGCGCGCCTCGATCGCCGCGGGGAGCTGCAGCTATTCGATCTGGCGGAGGACCCGCAGGAGCGGGTCGACCTCGCGCCAGAGCATCCAGAAATCGTCGAACGCCTCGCCGCCCATCTGCGGGCGAGGCACAGGGTTGGCGAAAGAAGCCCGGCAACGGGCGCAAAGGAGGAGGAGTTGAGATGAAGGCCTTATTGACTGCCGCCGTCATGGCGGTCGCGGTGGCCGCGGCGCCTGTCGCAGCCGCGGATTTCCCGAACGGACCGGTGCAGGTCATCGTGCCGTCGGCGCCCGGCTCGGGCATGGACGTGCTGGCGCGGACCATCGCCACGCATCTGGAGAAGGAACTTGGAACGCCGTTCCCGATCCTCAACACGCCCGGCGCCGGCCAGGCGACGGCGGCGCGCGCGCTGCTCGATGCGCCGGCCAACGGCCAGACCATCATGATCGCGCATCCGCAATTGCTGGTGAGCGCCGAGACCGGCATCCTGCCCCGCGAGCTGCTCGACAAGCTGGCCCCGATCGCCCAGACCGGCAGCCAGGAGAACTTCCTTGCCGCCCCGGCCAGCGCGCCCTTCAGCAACCTCAAGGAGCTCGCCGACTACGCCAAGGCGCATCCGGGCGAGGTGAACGCCGGCATCGACGGCATCGTCGGGCTCGACCACATCGTGCTGCTGCAACTGGCGGACGAGATGGGGGTGAAGTTCAACTACGTGAACGTGCCGGGCGGCGGCCCGCCGAAGGTGCAGTCGCTGCTGGGCGGCTTCACCCAGCTCGGCGTGCTGGGGCCGGGACCGTTCTCGGGCGTGTTCAAGAGCGGCGACATCAAGGGGCTGGCGACGCTGTCCAACACCGACGCCAAGAGCGTGAGCTTCCCCGAAGTGCCGACCACCAAGGCGCAGGGCTACTCGGCCGAATTCGTGCTCGGCTTCTGGTGGTTCGTGCGGGCGGACACGCCGCAGCCGATCGTCGACAAGCTGGCCAAGGCCATCGCCGACGTCATGGCGGACCCGGCGGCGCAGAAGGAGATCGTCACGCGCGGCATTCCCAATCCGAGCTATGCCGATGCGGCGACGGCCCGCCAGCAGATCGATGCGCAGATGGTGGGCATCCACAAGGTGGTCGAGGAAGTGGCCAAGCTGCAATAGCAGCCACGGCAGTCGCAACCGAGGGAGGTGGTGGTGCGGAAGCTGAACGGGACGCTGGTGTTCTCGGTGCTGATGGTCGTCATCAGCGGCGTGCTCGCGATGTCGGCCGCGTCGATCACGACGTCGCCCTTCGATCCGGTCGGCGCCCGCATCTTCCCGCTGTCGGTTGCGGCTGTCCTGCTCGTTTTGTGCCTGGTGCAGTTCGGGCTGCGGCTTCGCGACGCAATCCGGCCCGTGGCCAAGGCGCCGCCGGATCAGCCTCCGGCCGACGCCGCGGCGCCGGGCCGGGGCATCTTCGTGCGGGTGGGGCTGGTGCTGGTCATCCTCGCCGCCTGCACCCTGCTCATGCAGGTCAAGGTGATCGACGCGCTGGTCGCCATGACGGTGGCGGTGATCGGGAGCGCCCTGGCGCTGGCGCCGGTGCGCGGCGCGCCGGCGCTGCTGCGCGAGACGGCATGGGCGGCGCTCCTTGCCGCCATCCTCGTCGGCACCGCCTATCTGCTGTTCGTCCAGACCTTCGGAATCCGCCTGTGAGCGGCGTCCGTCCCGTCAAGTGGAACTGCCCATGCTGACCGAATTCGTTGCTCTGCTGCAGGTGCACACGCTGCTGTTCTGCGTGCTGGGCGTGATCCTGGGCGTGCTGGCCGGGGCGCTGCCCGGCATCAATGGCGGCACGCTGATGGCGCTGGCGCTGCCGCTGACTTTCTACATGCAGCCGCTCGACGCGCAGATCCTGCTGATCGGCATGTATATGGGCGACGTCAGCGGCGGCATGATCGCCTCGACGCTGATCGGCGTCGCCGGCTCGCCGTCCTCGATCATGACCACGCTCGACGCCTATCCCATGGCGCGCAAGGGGCGCGCCGCGCGGGCGCTGGGCATCGCCATCGGCGCGCAATTCTTCGGCGCCATGGTGTCGTGGCTGGTGCTGGCGTTCGTCGCCGAGCCGCTGGGGCGGCTGGGCGTCAAGTTCGGGCCGTTCGAGATGTTCGCTTTGGTGCTGTTCGGGCTGGTCATGATCTGCGCCGTGGGCGGCAGCTCGTTCATCAATGCGCTGATCGCCGGCCTGCTCGGCATTCTCTGCGCGCTGGTCGGGCTCGATCCGGTCGACGGGCAGCCGCGGCTCACCTTCGGCATCGACGCGCTGCAGAACGGGCTGAACCTCGTGCCGGTGATCCTGGGCATCTTCGCCATCGCGCCCATGCTGGCCGACGAATTGCTGCCGGAGGGGCAGGGGCAGAAGCAGAGCTTCACCGCCCGGCTGCCCGATATCGTGCGCTCGATCGGCGTCGTCCGGCACTACGGCGTCGACCTGCTGCGCTCGTCCGCGGTCGGCACCATCGTCGGCCTGCTGCCGGGCATCGGCGCGGCCATCGGCGCCACCGTCTCCTATTCGGTGGCGCGGCTGTCGTCGCGCCATCCGGAAAAGTTCGGCACCGGGGCCGAGCAGGGTGTCATCTCCTCGGAGGGCGCCGCCAGCGCCACGGTGTCGGCGGCGCTGGTGCCGATGATCAGCCTCGGCCTGCCGGGCAGCACCGCCGACGCCTTCCTGCTGGCGGCGCTGATGATCCAGGCCATCCAGCCCGGCCCGCTGCTGGTGGTCGAGCATCCCGACATCTTCTTCGGCATCATCGGGGCGGCGCTGCTCTCGGTCATCGTCACGCTGCCGATCGTGCTCGTGGCGTCGGTGTCGCTGGCCAATGTGCTGCGGGTGCCGCGGCACCTGCTGACCGCGGCGGTGATCGCGTTCTGCATCATCGGCACCTACGTGTCGGCCAATTCGGTGTCGGAGCTGTGGACGCTGGTCGCGTTTTCGGTGATCGGGCTGGTGATGATCTTCAGCCGCCTGCCGCTGCCGGCCTTCGTCATCGGCTTCATCCTCGGGCCGATGGCCGAAAGCTCGCTCCGCACCGGCCTGATGATTTCCCATGGCAGCATGCTGCCCCTGCTGCAGCGGCCGATCCCGCTGGTGCTGCTGGTGATGTCGGTGGCCGCCGCGAGCTGGATCGGCTGGCGCTCGCGGCGCATTCCCTCGTGAGGACGAAGCATGGCACCGACTGACCCTGTGTCGCGACGGATCGTCCTGACGGCGCGGCTGCGCCCGGACATGGTCGAGACCTATTGCGCCCTGCACCGGTCGCCGGACCCGGCGATCGTTGCGGCGCTGCCGGCTGCCGGGCACCGCGACTACCGGATTTTCCGGCGCGGCACGCTGCTGGTCGCCAGCTTCGACTATGCCGGCGACGATCTGGCGGCGGAGCGGGCGCGGCTGCGGGCCCGCCCGGAGCTGCAGGACTGGATGGCGCGCACGGCCGCCTGCCAGGAGGCCGCCGACGGCCAGATCTGGCAGGAAATGGACGAGATCTTCCGCCTGCCGTCCTGACGGCCACGCCCTGCAAAGCCTGTGATTTGGTTCAGCTTCTTCTTGGACGCCGGGTCGGCAATTGCTAGTCCTCTGTCCCCAGTAGCGACCCTTACCCAACCCAAGAGGAGACTCCTTTGGCTCAGACGCGTGCAAAAAAGGCCCCGGCCAAGCAGCCCGCTGCCAAAACCAAGCCCGTCAAGGAAGCGCTGACCAAATCGGCGCTGGTCAATCTGATCGCGGACGAGAACGGGGTGACCCGCGAGGTTGCCCGCGGTGTGCTCGCGACCATCGAAACGGCGATGATGGGCTCGATCCATCCGCGTGGCGTGGGCGAGTTCACCCTGCCGGGCGTCCTCAAGATTTCGCTCCGCAAGGTTCCCGCCCGCAAGGCCGGCACCATGATCCGCAACCCCTCGACCGGCGAGATGGTGCCGGGCGCGGCGAAGCCGGCGAGCGTGCGCGTCAAGATTCGCCCGCTGTCGAAGCTGAAGGCCGCCACCGCGGCGTAGCTCGGGGCGCACAAGGCCGGAGCATCGGTCGTAACGCCTACCAGCCGGCTCCCATGTCGGAGAGGAAGCGCACGACCAGGCGAACGAGGCCGGCCTGGGAGTTGGCCTCGGTTCGCTCCAGCGCAATGCGCAGGTGGAAGCGGGCGGTGTGGATGGTCACGCCCCGCGCTTCGGCAAAGCTCTTGAGATCGTGTCCCGCCGCCAGCGCCATGCTGAGCTCGGCGGCGCCGCGCGGCAGGCCGAGGCCCTTCTGCAGCGCTTCGACCGGCGCGCCGAGGCCGAGCTCGGGATCGTGCACGACCAGCATCGCGCCGCTGCGCGTGGCGTCGAGCAATTGGTCGCTCAATTCTGCCGTCAGTGGTGCAACGAGCACCGTATAGGCGCGCCGCCCGGACGGACGCGGGACGGGCACGAGCCCGCCGGATTCGCCGGCGGCAACCCCGGCGATCTGCGCATCGATGGACCGGCGCGCGACGGCGTCGGCGGCGACGAGCCGGCCCGACCGGTCGAAGCTCAGGCCGTCGGCGGCCTGGCAGATGGCCTGCGCCGTCTTGTTGGCGAACGCCAGGCGGCCGGCGGGGTCGAGGATGGCGATGCCGGCCGTCGCCCGGTCGAGCGTGCGCTCGAGATTGGCCACCAGCACGTCCTGTGCCAGCAGCAGCCGCCGCACCTGCAGCGCCCGCGCCATGTGTGGAATGATGTTCTCGGCGGCGCGGTCGTCGTCCTTGCCGAACACGGCGCGATCCTTGCCGCGCTGCAGCCCGAACATCTCGAAGCGCCCGCCGGCCGAGCGCGTCACGCCGCCCAGCGTTTCGACGAAGCCCGCCGGCTCGAACAGCTCGTTGAGGAAGACGCTGCGGCGCTTTTCGTCGGCGGTGAACATGCGGTCGGTGCTCGAGGCGCGGCCGATGGGGAGGCGCGAGAACGCCTGCGGCGCCGGATCGAAGGGCATGTAGTCGCGCTGGTAGCGCGCCAGCACGTCGCCCTCGAAGTCGCCGGTGACGACGCTGACGTCGGATTTGGGCACGCTGGCGTCGAACGACAGCAGCGCGCTGGCGCGCGCGCCGAAGGCATCGGCGAAGCGGTTCATGGCGTCATGGAAGGCGGCGGTGTCGGTCACGCCGCGGTAGAAGGCTTCGATCAGCCCAAGCTGTTCCTGCACGGACGGACGACGGTGCATCGGCGTCTCCCGAATTTGCGCAACCCTACTCGTTTGAACAGTGCGGCAGACCGGGCGCTCCTGCAAGCTATCGCTTTCGAGAAGACTGAAGCTGCAGGGGCGTTACCATGGGGGCGAGCGGCGCGGGGCGGGGACCCGAGGCGCGGGGGCGAGGTCGGGCCGGGCGCAGGGGCCTCTTCATGGCTGCGCTGCTGGCGTGGCCGGCCTATGCGGCTGGGACAATCGTACCGGCGATGGCTGCCGACGAGTGCGGCAGCGGCGCCAGCGTCACCTGCACCAGCGCCGGCAACCCGTTCGCCGGCGGCATCACCTACAGCGCCAGCAACCAGACCGTGACGCTGCAATCGGGCGTCGTGGTCACCGCGCCCAATGGCGGGCTGGGGCTCAACGGCAGCGGCACCCAGACGGTCAACATCGCCTCCGGCGTCAGCATCGGTACCTCGGCGGCGGGCGCCGATGGCGTGTACTTCTATGGCGCGCCGAGCGCGGTGGTCATCCGCGCCGCCGGCAGCGCGGTGAGCACCGCGAACTCCAACACCTGGGGCTACAATGTCGGCGACGCCGCGGGCGTGCCGGGTTCGGTCGACGCCATCGTCGGCGACGTGACCGTCGGCAACGTCTCGGGGGCGAGCACCAATGTGCGCGGCGTCTATGCCCGCAGCACCGGCGGCTCCGTAAGTCTCACCACTGGCACGGTGATTGCGCGTGGCACCGGCGACGGCGTCTATGGCGTCTACGGCCTGTCGAGCAGCAGCGACGTTGCCGTTCACACCGGGCAGGTCACGCTGTCGGGCGGCGGCACCGCCTTCGGCATCTATGCGGCGTCGGGCGGCGGCAATGTCAGCGTCACCACCGGCGGGGTCAGCAACAGCGGCAGCGGCGGCATTGCCGGCGGCATCCTGGCGGCAACGTCGGGCAGCGGCACGGTGCTGATCGACAGCACCGGCGGCGCCGTGACGCTGTCGGGCGGCACCAGCTACAGCACCGCGGTCAGCGCCTCGGGCGCCGCCGCCGTCACCGTCAAGACCGCGTCGGTGTCGACGGCGGCGTCGGCGACCAGCGCCATCTCGGTGATGAGCCAGGCGACCGGCACGGCCAGGACCATCGTCGATACCAGCGCCGGCACGATCAGCACCACCGGCACGGGCGCGGCCACCGGCATTTCGGTGCAGAACACCGCCGCCGCGAACGCCGCCGACATCTCGATCACCACCGGGGCGGTCTCCACCAAGGGCACCAGCGCCTACGGCATCTCGACCACCTCCAAGGGCGCCGTGTTCATCACCGCCGGCGACATCACCACGCTGGGCGGCGGCGCCGACGCCATCCGCATTTCGGGTGCCGGAGCCATCACCATCGGGGCGCAGGACCATACGATCTCGACCTCCGGCAACGGCGCCGACGGCATCCGCATCGACCGCACCAGCGCCAATCCGGTGACCATCAACGCCGGCACGATCACCACCGGCGGCATCTACAGCGAGGGCATCCACGTCTTCAACGGCACCTACAATGGCGTGAGCACGCCCGATGGCGGCGCCATCAGCATCACGGCGCAATCGGTCTCCACCAGCGGCACGCCGGACGGCTCGTCCAATGCCGCCAACGCCATCAGCGCCTACACGTCCGGTGCGGGCGCCAATGGCCGCATCGACATCGACACCTCGGCCGGGGCGGCGCCGGGCACGCTGGGGCTGGTCAAGACCACCGGCGACAAGGCGCGCGGCATCTGGGCACAGAGCGGCTGGATCGCCTCGCCGAGCGTGCCGACCGGCGGTGGCGCGATCACCATCAAGGCCGGCGACGTCGCGACCGAGGGCGAAAGCGCCGAGGGCATCCACGCCGCGACCTCCGGCGTGGGGGCGGACGGGGCGGTGACGGTGACGGTGCTGGGCACGGTGTCGACCAAGGGCGCGGGTCCCAGCGGCACCAATGGCGGGCCGGCCACCGGCATCGACGTGGTCAGCTGGGGCGGCGGCCCGGTCTCGATCACCGCGCACGACATCGCGACGCTGGGCGACAATGCCGGCGGCATCTTCGCGCAGACGACCAATGGCGGCACGCTCGACATCGACACGCGCGGCGGCACGGTATCCACCAGGGGCGGCGCGGCCGCCGGCATCACGGCGACGTTCGGCAGCGGCGGCAGCACCGCGGCGATGACGGTGCGCACCGGCAACGTCACGACCGAGGGCAGCTACTCCAACGCCGTCAATGCCTTTGCCGGCGGCGCCAACGCCTCGATCCTGGTCGACACCACCGGCGGCTCGATCGTCACCAGGGGCAGCTCCGCCTCCGGCGTCAACGTCAACGGCAACGTCACCGGCAGCACCGCGACGGCGGGGCTGGTGACGGTGCGCGTGGGCAATGTGCGGACGGAAGGCACGGGCACCGCCGTCTCCGTCCAGGCCGGCACCGGCGGCATGGACGTCACCGTGGCCGGGGCGGCGTCGACCGTCGGCGTCAACAGCTGGGGCGTGTCGCTGACCAACAAGCTGAGCGGCACCTCGAAGCTCGCCGTCAACGGCTCCATCACCACCACCGGCGATACGGGGCACGGCGTCGTCGCCGGCTTCGGCGGCGGCACCGGCACCAGCATCATCACCGTCGCCGGCTCGATCTCGGCGACGGGCGACAACGCCATCGGCATCATGACGACGGGGCGCGGCGACAGCGTTTCGGTCGCCGCCGGCGGGCTCATCCGCGGCCACAGCGCCGGCGTGCAGTTCCAGGAAACCGACACCTCGCCCACCAGCCTCACCAATGCCGGCACCATCACCGGCGACGCCGGGCCGGCGGTGACCTTCCTCGGCGCTTCGCCCTCGACCTTCACCAACACCGGCACCGTCAATGGCGACGTCAAGCTCGGCGGCGGCGCCGACCTCGCGATCCTGGGCACCGGCTCGGTGATCAACGGCATCCTCAATGGCGGCAGCGGCAGCGACACCGTGCGCTTCACGGGCGACGGCAACAACAGCTTCGATGCCGCCACGGCGATCAATTTCGAGGTGGCGCAGAAGACCGGGGCCGGCACCTGGACGCTGACCGGCTCGAGCACGACGCTCCCCGATATCGACGTGCAGCAGGGGCGGCTCGCGGTCGACGGCACGCTCGCCAGCCTCACCGCGACGATCGACGGCGGCGCCGTGCTCGGCGGCCACGGCACGCTCGGCAGCTTCAGCGCATTGGCCGGCGCCATTGTCGCCCCGGGCAATTCGATCGGCACGCTGACGGTCGGGTCGGCCTCGTTCGCCGCGGGCTCGGTGCTCGAGGCCGAGCTCGACGCCAGCGGCAGCGCCGACCTGCTGCAGGTCACCGGCATCGCCGATATCGCGGCGGCCGCCAGCGTGCACACCATCCCCGGGCCCGGCACCTACACCGTCGGGCAGGAGTTCCTGGTGCTCGACGCCGGAACGCGCAATGGCAGCTTCACCGGGCTCAGCAGCGATTCGGCCTTCCTGCGGTTCGAGCTCGACCAGGCCAAAAGCCTGCGGCAGGTCTGGCTGCGCCTCACTGCCATCGCCGACCTTCCCAGCGTGGCGCAGACGCCGAACCAGCGCGCCACCGCCGAAGGGCTGCAGAGCCTCGGCGGCAGCGATCCGCTGGTCAACGCCATCGTGCCGCTGTCGGCGGCCGCGGCGCGCGGTGCCTTCGACCAGCTCTCGGGCGAAATCCACGCCAGCCTCACGCGTGCCCTGATCGATGCGAGCCGCGCCCCGCGCGAGGCGGTGTTCGACCGCATCGACGCGGCGTTCTCGGCGATCGACGGCAGCCGGGCCGAGCATGCCCGCACGCTGTGGACGCGCTCCTATGGCAGTCTCGGCACCGTTGTCGGCGACGGCAACGCCGCGAGCTTCAGCACCGCCTCCGGCGGCTTGATGGTCGGCGCCGACGGGCTCATCGGCGACAACGGCTTTGCCGGCGTGCTCGCCGGGATGTCGCTCTCGCACCTCTCGGCGCCGGATCGCAGTTCCAGCGCCGACATCGCCAGCTACCAGCTCGGGGTCTATGGCGGCACCCGGCTGGGCCAGGTGACGGTCAAGGTCGGCGCCGCGGGCAGCCTCGACCAGGCCACGGTCACGCGGACGCCCGCCGTGACGGGGCTGGGGCAGACGCTCACCTCGTCGCAGCTCGGCGTGACCGGCCAGCTTTTCGGCGAGCTGGCCTACGCCTTCCCGCTCGACAAGGGCAGTATCGAGCCGTTCGCGCGCCTCGCGGTCGTCACCGGCAGCGCCGGCGCCTATGCCGAAAGCGGCGGCCCGGCGGCGCTCGACGGACACGCGAATGCCGCCACCGCCGTCATCGCCACGCTCGGCGTCCGGGCCGCGACCGACTTCGTGCTCGGCGACGACATGGTGGTGCATGCGCATGCCATGCTGGGCGTGCAGCAGCGTTTCGGCGGCGCGCCGACGGCGACGCAGGCCTTCGCCGGCGGTGCGCCGTTCACGGTGGCGGGGCCGTCGGGCGGCGCCACGTCCGTGGTCGTCGAAGCCGGCGCCTCGACCACGCTGGGCCGCGGGGTGGATCTCGACGTCTACTACTCCGGCCAGATGTCGACCGCCGGGCAGTCGCACGCGCTCAAGGCGACGCTGTCGGGGCGTTTCTGACGGGCAGCGTCGTCGTCGTGTGACGGCGCTAGCGCGTGCCGTCCGTCCAGGCCGCCTGCAGGTCGGGCAGTCCGTCGAAAACCCCGTCGGGCTGGATCGCGCTGCCGGCGAGGTCATGGCGGCTGGTGGCGCCGCTGAGGACGAGAGCGGCCGCGAGACCGCTCGCCCGGGCGCCGGCGATGTCGGTGTCCAGCCGGTCGCCGACCATCAGCGTGCGGGCCGGCGCGGTGCCGAGCACGCGCAGCGCCGAGTCGAACATCGGCCGCGACGGCTTGCCGACGACCACCGGAGCGTGGCCCGTGGCCGCCTCGAGCGCTGCGAGGATGGCGCCGTTGCCCGGCACCAGGCCTTCGGCCGCGGGCACGCTGGCGTCGCCATTGGTGCCGAGGAACGCCGCTCCACCGCGGATCAGCAGTGTGGCGCGTTTCAGCTTGTCGTAGCTGATGCCGAGGTCGATGCCGACCACGACCACGCCGGCGGCGTCGCCGACCCGGTATCCGGCCGCGCGAATGGCGTCGGCCAGGCCGGACGTGCCGATGACGTACACCTCGCATGGCGGCGCGTAATGCTGCAGCAGGTAGTCGACCATCGCCGTCCGCGAGGTGATCACGGCGGTCTCCGGGATGCCGTCGACGCCGAGGCGCCGCAGCTTGCCGACATATTCGCGGCCCGACTTGCTGCTGTTGTTGGTGGCGAGCGCGACCGGCAGCGCGCGGCGCCGGATCGTCGTGAAGAAATCCACCAGCCCCGGCAGCGGCTGCTCGCCGTGCCAGAGCACGCCGTCCATGTCGCAGACGACGCCATCGACCCTGGAAAAGTCGATCCCCATCCGGGGCGGCCGGCCCTCTGCCATCAGCTCGCGGCCCGCGCCTGGTCGGTGACGATGTCGTGGACGTGGTGGGCGACGCCCTTGAGCAGGTCGAGCGAGGCCAGCCGCGCGCTCGCGGCGTTGCCGGCGCGGATCGCCGACAGCACCGCCTCGTGCAGCGCCAGCCGGTTGGCCGGTCCGACATGCAGCGACGAGTGCAGGCTGAAGCTGAGGGTCAGCGGCATTTCCAGCATGTTGCCCATGGCGATCAGGAACTCGTTGTTCGACGCCTGGAAGATGGCCTTGTGGAAATGCACGTCGGCGGCGACGAAGGACTGGCCGAACGGGTCGCGGCCTTCCTCGGCGCGCATTTCGTCGAGCGCCTCCTGGATCACCTCGATCGCCGCGGGGTCGCGGCGTTGCGCCGCCGATTCGGCGGCCAGCGGCTCGATGCCTTCGCGGAACACGAAGAAATCCTGGATGAAGCGGTCGATGTCGCCGGAGGCCAGCCGCCATGCCATGAGGTCGGGATCGAGCAGGTTCCAGCTGGTGCGCGGCGCCACCAGCGTGCCGGTGCGCTGCCGCGCCGTCACCATGCCCTTGCCGGCCAGCACCTTCACCGCCTCGCGAAACGACGTTCTACTGACGTTGCGCGTGGCGCCGAACATCTTTTCCGACAGCACGTCGCCGACGCTGAACTCGCCGGCCACGATGCGGCCGCCCATCTCGTCGGCGAGCGGCGACAGGTGGTGCCGGCTGGCAAAGGCGCTGCGGACGGCGCGCGCCATCGTGCTGGGCGACTGAGCCGGTTTCTTTGCGTCCAATGCGGCCTCGTTGCGGCTGTCCGGCGGGTGCAATCCGCCTTGGGGGTGGGCGATCTCCTATCGCACCGCGGGCAACTTGACACGATCTGCGTTCAGCGTCTATAGTAATATTAATACTACTATATCGGAGCGCAACCGCATTGCGCAGGAGGAGGGCCGGCAGGGGAGAGTGCCGGCCCGAGGAGGAGAGGGACCATGAACAAGCTGCTGCTGTCCGCCGCTCTGGCAGGCATGCTGGCCACGCCCGCCTGGGCGCTGGAGCTCACGGTGTGGGTGCATCCGGATTTCTCGCCGTCGGCGGGTCTGCCGGCGGTGGCCGACGCCTACAAGGCGGCCTACGCCGAGTTCGAGAAAGAGAACCCCGGCATCACCATCAAATACGAGGTGGAGCGCGGCGGCACCGAGGCGCTGCAGCAGTTCCTGACGGCGGCCAGCAGCAACACGCTGCCCGACCTCGCGCTGCTCGACGGCTTCTGGATCTCGCGGCTGGTGGAGACCGGCAAGCTGCAGCCGCTCAACGATCTGTGGAGCGCCGACAGCCGGTCGCACTGGCTCAAGGCGTCGGTCGATGCCGTCACGCTCGACGGCAAGATCTACGCCGTGCCGTTCCACACCTCGTGGCGCGGCCTGTTCTATCCGATCGATACCATGAAGCAGCTCGGCTACGACAAGCCGCCGCAGACCTGGGACGAGTTCCTCGCCTTCGCCGCCAAGGCCAAGGCCGCCAACATGTTCGGCACGCTGCTGCCCGCCGCCAGCGGCGAGGTCACGGCGCTGCACATGCTGTCGATGTTCTGGGGGCTCGGCGGCGAGATGGTCGATGCCCAGGGCAAGCCGATCTTTGCCGACGGCAAGAACCGCGAGGCGCTCGAGAAGGTCTACAGCCTCTATCACGAGCTCGCCGACAAGGGCTTCATGTCGAACGACACGACGCTCGACGAAAACAAGATCCGGCCGTTCCTCTATACCCACGAGGCCGCCTCGATCGCCGCCACGTCGTCGCGCGTCACCTCGATGTACACCGACGCGCCGTGGCTCAAGGGCGATCTCGGGGTGTTCAACTATCCGCTGCCCGACGGCGCCAAGGCCGTGCCGGTCTTGACCGGCTTCACCTACGGCATCTTCGCCAGCGATCCCGAGCGCGAGCAGGCGGCCTGGAAGTTCATCCAGTTCCTGACCACGCCCAAGACCATCGGGCCGCTCAACGCCAATGCCGGACATCTGCCGGTGATCGATGACGTGTGGACGCAGGATTTCTACAAGAACGATCCGCTGATGCAGCAGTTCAAGACGATCGTCGACAGCGGGATGAGGCCGCGTCCGTCGGTGCCGATCTATCCGGCGATCACCGCCGCCTGGTCGGCGCAGATGGCCGACGTCATCGCCGGCAGGATCACGCCCGCGCAGGCCGTCGACAACGCACGCGACGCGGTGATGGCCGAGTACAACCGGATGAACGCCAAGTAGCGCGCCGAGCGGCGCCCGAACCAGCGATAGCCTGACACAAATTCCTGGGGCGCGGCCCGCCGCTGCGCCCGACGTCGAGCCACATTCTCTTCGGCATGGGAAAGGATTTGCAATGCTGATCAAGTGGATAAGCGCGGCAGCGCTGGCAGGCGCCTTGCTGGCCAGCCCAGCCACGGCCGTGGACCTCACGGTGTGGGCGCAGACCGATCTGTCGCCCTCCGCCTCGCTCGGCCCGGTGGCCGAGGCCTTCACCGACCTCTATGCGCGGTTCCAGCGCGAGAACCCCGACATCACGCTGAAATACGAGATTCTGCCGGGCGGCACCGAAGCCCTGCCGAACCTGCTGACCGCGGCGTCGGTGGGCAATCTGCCGGACGTCGCCATCCTCGACAGCTTCTGGGTCGCCCGCCTCGCCGAGACCGGCCATCTGCAGCCGCTGAACGATCTGTGGCCCGCGGCCGAGCGCGCCGACGTGCTGCCGGCGGCCATCGACACCATGACGTTCGACGGCAAGATCTACGCCGCGATGTTCTCCAACGCCTGGCGCGGCGTGTTCTACCGCACCGACCAGGCCAAGTCGCTCGGCATCGATGCGCCGCCCGCCAGCTGGGACGAGTTCCTGGCCTTCGCCGACAAGGCCAAGGCGGCCGGCATGAAGCCGATCATGATCCCCGGGGCCGACACAGAGGTCACGACGCTGCACCTCATCTCGACCTTCTGGGGGTTCGGCGGCGATCTGGTCGATGCCACCGGCAAGCCAATCTTCTTCGAGGGCGCCAACCGCACCGCGCTCGAAAAGACCTACGCGCTCTATCGCGATCTGGTGCAGCGCGGCCTGCTCGGGACCGAGGTCTCGACCATGGACGAGAAGGCGCTGCGGCCGTTCTTCTACACCGGCGAAGCGGCGGCGATCGCCAATACGTCGTCGGGGCTGCAGCAGATGTATTCCGACGCGCCGACCCTCAAGGGCAATATCGGAGTGTTCGCGCTACCGCTGCCCGACGGCGGGCGGGCCGCGCCGATCCTGGGCGGGCAGACCTGGGGCATCTTCGCCGACGACGATGCCCACAAGCAGGCGGCCTGGAAGCTGGTCAGCTTCATGCTGCAGCCGGCCAACCTCACCGCGATCGATGCGGCCAAGGGCTATCTGCCGGTCAACCAGGCGGTCTGGGCGCAGCCCTTCTACGCCGGCGATCCGCTGATGCAGCAGTTCAAGGGCATCTTCGACGGCGCCAAGATCGTCAAGACGCGCCCTCCGGTGCCGATCTATCCGACCATCTCCTCGGCGCTGTCGCAGCAGGTCGCGGGAATCCTCAACGGCACATTGACCCCCACAGTTGCGGTCGACCAGGCTCGCGACATCGTCATGGCCGAATACACACGGCAATCGGCGCGCTGAACCGACAGCAGAGGATCATGCGGCGTCGCCATCGGTGACGCCGCGCCACAGGGGACAAGATGAGCCGACAGATCGCCACGACGCTACAGAAGCACCAGTACATCTTCTTCATCGCACCGGCCGTGGTGCTGGTGCTCGGTCTCACGGCCTATCCGGCGCTCTACGGCGTGCTGGTCTCGTTCACCAACCTCAATTTCGGCTATCCCACCTCGAAGTTCGTGTGGTTCGACAACTACGTGCGGCTGGCCACGTGGCCGGCACTGCCGCAGGTGCTGTTCAACACCGGCGTCTTCGTCGGCTCGGTGGTGGTCCTGCAGCTCAGCGTCGGCCTGCTGGCGGCGCTGCTGCTCAACCGCGCGGTCTTCGGCCGCGGCCTCGTGCGTTCGGTCGCCATCCTGCCCTGGGTCATTCCCGGCATCATCATCGCGCTGATGTTCCAGCAGTTCTTCTCAGGCAGCCGGCTGGGCATCATGAACACGGTGCTCAGCGTCTTCGGCCTGCCCAGCCGGAGCTGGTTCTCCGATCCGGTGGAATCGATGGTGGTGCTGATCCTCGCGGTGGTGTGGCGCGGCGTGCCGCTGTCGATCATCCTGCAGCTGGGCGGCCTGCAGACCATCCCGCGCGACCTCTACGAGGCGGCGGCCATCGACGGTGCCAGCCGTTGGCAGATGCTGCGCTACATCACCATCCCGTCGCTGCGGCCGATCCTGCTGATCAATGTGATCATGGCCACGTCGGGCACGCTCAACCACGTCGACATTCCGCTGGCGCTGACCGGCGGCGGGCCGGGCCGTTCGACCGAGGTGCTGGCGCTCAGCATCTACAAGCAGGGCTTCGAGGTGCTCGACGCCTCCTATGCGTCCACCATCGCCACGGTGATCCTGCTGCTCAACCTGGTGCTAACCATCGTCTATCTGCGCTTGCTGAGGGCCCGCGATGAGCTTGCTTCCTAATACCGGCGGCACAGCTCCGGCGATCCGCCGCCGCGGCCTCGCGCCCTGGCGGCTGGGCGAGCTGAGCAGCACCTATGTGCTCTATGCGGTGCTGCTGCTCATCGTGCTGTTTCCGCTGTCGTGGGTGATCCTGGGATCGTTCAAGAATCCGTCGGAGATCTTCGCCTACCCGACGACGTTCTTTCCGCGCGAGCTCACGCTCACCAACTATGCGGACGTGATCCGCCGCACGGCGCTGCCCACCTATCTCCTCAATACGGCGATTGTGACCGGCTTCACGCTGGTGTTCACCTTGGCGATCGGCACGGTGGCGGCGTACGGGTTCTCGCGCTGGAATTTTCCGTTCAAGAACACAATTCTGGTGACGCTGCTGATCCTGCAGCTCATTCCGAGCACGGTGAACATCATCCCGTACTATCTGATGATGAACTGGTTCGGCCTGCTGAACACGCGCACGGCGCTGGTGCTGATCTATACGGCAACGCACGTGCCGTTCACCATCTGGATCATGAAGGGCTATTTCGACACGCTGCCGCGCAGCCTCGACGAAGCGGCGGTGATCGATGGCTGCTCGATGTTCCGGGTGTTCTGGAGCATCATGCTGCCGCTCAGCCTGCCGGGTCTGTCGGCCGCAGGATTTCTGGTGTTCATCGGCTCGTGGTCGGAGTTCCTGGTGCCGCTGGTGATCGCCAATTCGCGCGAGGTGGCGGTGATGAGCGTCGGCCTCTACAGCTTCTTCGGCATGGACACGACGGCCTATCACTACGCCTTCGCGGCATCGGTGATGTCGACCGCACCGGTGATCCTCGCCTACCTCTTCGCCCAGCGCTACCTGATCTCCGGTCTCGCCAGCGGGGCGGAGAAATGAAGCTTCCCATGCACTGGCTCCCGACAGTGCCGGCTCGCGAGACGGGGCAGGGCGCTACCCCGTCCCGCGAGTCATTTCGCCAGCGCGGCAACGCGCAGTCCCAGCATCTCTTGTGAGTACGAAATGGACCATATGATCGACGGCACGTCTTTGCAGGTGGGGAGTCAGCCCCAGGTGTTCGTGGACAACTGGCTGATCGAGCAGGTCGACAGCGTCACCCGGCGCTGGCACAAGCCGCAGCCGCTGCGCGAGGAGCCGGTGCTGGTGGGCGACCGGCCGTGGGAGCTCACCCCGTACTTCACCTACAGCAACTACAACGTGCTGCGCGATCCGACGGACGGGCTGATCAAGTGCTGGTACGAGGACCTTGGCCCGATGGAGGCGTACCAGCCGCATCCATGGCGCAATCGCATGTTGTATGCGGTGAGCCGCGACGGCGTGCATTTCGAGAAGCCGCCGCTGGGGCGCATCGCGATCGGCGGGCAGGACACCAATATCTTTGCCGGCTATGTCGAGGGCGCCACGCCGGATGCAATCAACCCCTGGGCGGATGTCGGCGTGCATTCGGGCGCGGTGGTGATCGTTCCAAACCCGCAGAACGCGGACGAGCGCTACCGCATGCTGTTCTCGCGCTCGCTGCCCTCGCTCAGCCAGATCGTCGAATGCGCGCATTCGGCCGACGGCATCGCATGGACGCCCTATGCGGAACGGCCGAGCTTCGGCAGCCAGACCAACCTCAACGACGTCTCGACCATCACCTATGATCCGCTGACCAAGCTGTTCACGCAGTATACGCGGCATGCGCGGATGACGGTGGCCGGCATACCGGCCTCGCGTATCGAGACGCCATCGGGCGGCCGCGGCAGCTTCCGCACTTACTTTCCGGAGCGGCCGGATCTGATGAACAAGCGGCGGGTGTTCCGCACCGTCAGCGCCGACTTCATCCACTGGACCGAGCTGGTGCCGATCTCGACGCCCGACGACGACATGGACAATCTCGACGAGGCGCACTACGGCTGCGGCCAGTTCAGCGTCGGCACGATGCAATTCGGCACGCTCGGCGTGTTCCACGGTACCGACAACGGCATGTATGTGCGGCTGATCTACAGCCGCGACGGCATCAATTTCCGCACCACCGACAATGGCCGGCCGTTCATCGCGCCGCGCGGCGAGGGACATTGGGACCGCTACATGGTCACCCAGGTGAGCCCGCCCATCCGTATCGGCGACCAGTGGTATTTCTACCATGGCGGTGCACGGAACCACCACGACTACTGGTACGCGGGCAAGCAGCATCTCGACCATGACGAGGCGCGCGATCCGCAGGGACAGATGCGCTACTGCCTCGGCGTCGCGACCCTGCGCTATGAGGGCATGGCGTCGATCGACGCGGTACGGCCGCGCCTTGGCCGGCTGGTGACGCGGCCGCTGCTCACCGATGGGCTGACCCTCGCCATCAACGCCCGGTGCCGCAAGGGCGGCTCCATCCGCGTGGCGGTGCTCGACAGCGAACACAATGTGCTGCCCGGCCGCTCGTTCGAGGATTGCGTGCCGTTCACCGGCGATGCGGTCCGTCACACGGTGCGCTGGACCGACGGCAGCGATTTCGGCGGCGCGCGCGGGCCCATCGATTTCCGCAAGCTGGCCTTCCTCATCGACGACGCCGAGATCTTCGGCTTCGTGTTCGAGGGCGAGCAGCCCGAGGCGAGCTGACGGAACGGCGCATCATGACCAAGATCGATATCGTCCTGCCTGAAAAGATCTTCGCCGGCACGCGCGCGACGCTGGAGAAGGAGTTTGCACCGCACTTTCTTGCCGAGGCAGCCGACCGCGAGGCGCTCATCGCGCAAATCGCACCGCGCGTGCGGGCCATCGCTCGCGGCAACCACATCGCGATCGACCGGGCGCTGATCGACAGATTCCCCAACCTCGAGATCATCTCGGTGTTCGGGGTCGGCTATGACGGGGTCGACGTCGCCTATGCGCGCGAGCGCGGGCTGGTGGTGACCAACACGCCCGACGTGCTCAACGAGGAGGTGGCGGACTACACCATCGGCCTGCTGGTGATGACGGCGCGCGAGCTGCTACGGGCCGAGCGCTATCTGCGCGATGGCTCCTGGGCGCGGCTCGGGCAGTTTGCGCCGGTGCCCGGCTCGCTGCGCGACCGCACGGTCGGCATGGTCGGGCTCGGGCGGATCGGCCTTGCCATTGCACGGCGGCTCGAGGCGATGCGGATACCCGTGGTCTATCATGCGCGCCATGCGCGCGCCGGCGTCGCCTATCGCTATTACGCATCGCTGCTCGAGATGGCGGCGGACGTCGATACTCTGATCGTCGCGGTGCCGGGAGGGGCTGCGACCCGCCATCTGGTCGATGCCGAAATTCTCGCTGCGCTCGGGCGGCGCGGACTCGTGATCAACATCGGGCGCGGCTCCGCCATCGATGAAGAGGCGCTCATCCGGGCGCTCGAGACGCATGCGCTCCAGGGCGCCGGGCTCGACGTGTTCGCCACTGAGCCGGCCATCGATCCGCGCTTTCTGGCGCTCGACAACGTCGTGCTGCTGCCGCATTCCGGTTCGGCCTCGCAGGTGACGCACGGCGCCATGGGGCAGTTGCTGGTCGACAACCTCAAGAGCTGGTTCAGCAGCGGCCGGCCGCTGACGCCCGTGCCGGAGACGCCCTGGCCGCGGGTGTAGAACTGACTTCGCCTAGCTCCGGTACCAATTGTGCGGGGCGACCTTGGGCAGATATTTGGCGAGGGGCAGGGGGTCCTCGGTCCTGATCGTCCAGTAGAGCAGTTCCTCGAGCATGGCGGTGCGCATCACGGCGTGCCGCGGATCGTGGTAGAGGTTCTCAAGCTCGCCCGGATCGCTATCGAGGTCGTAGAGCTCGCCTCCTGACAGCACGTCGAAGATAAGCTTCCAATTGCCCTTGCGCACCATTTTGAGGTTGCCGCTCTGGGTCACGGAGTTCAGCTCGTCGTAGGTCGGCCCGGCATAGTCGAAATGCAGCGGCGGCCGCTCGTGCGGTCCGTAGGGCAGGCTGCCGAAGCCGAGCTCGGCGTAGATGCTGGAAAATTCCGCTGCCGGATAGTCGGCGCCGGTGAGCATGGGCCAGAGGCTTCGTCCCTGGCAGCCGAACGGAATCTCGGCGCCGGCGATCTCGCACACGGTCGGGAGGATGTCGACCAGAGACACGAAGTCGAGGCGGTTATGGTGTGATCTGATGCCGGGGCCGGTGACCATGAAGGGGACGCGGACCAGGCATTCGGGCAGGCCGGCACCCTTGCGCTGCAGGCCGTAGTCGCCGGCATAGTCGCCATGGTCAGCAAGAAAGATGATGATGGTGTCGTCGAGCCTGCCGCTGGCGTCGAGATGGTCGACGAAACGCTTCACCTGGTCGTCGATCATGCGCAGCATGCCGGCATAGACGGCACGGTAGCGGCGCCAGTCGTCATCGTAGCCGGGGCGCTTTTCTTCCTCGAGCGTGCGCAGCCATTGCCATTTGCCGCCGCGCGCCAGGCTCGCCTGGGGGCCGGCGACGCGACCGGGCATCTGGTCAGGCGAGAACATGGAGAAATACGGCTCCGGCGCCTGGTACGGGTTGTGCGGCTCGGGCAGCGACAGCCAGAGGAAGAACGGCTTGTCGCGCTGCTGGTCGACGCAGGTGATGGCGTCGGAGACGATGCGGTAGCAGAGCTGGTTTTCCAGCGGGAACGGCGTGGCGGTGGTCGAGACGTGGTGGTCGAGCTCGAACAGCCAGTCGTCGGACTGCCTCTGGCTGGCAGTGGCGCGATCGGCCGGGCCGTTCGTGTGGCTGTAGGGGGCGCCGTAGAAATCGAAGGCGTCGCGGCCAGCGTAGGAGTGATTCTTGCCGGCGAGGTTGACGGTGTAACCCTGCTCGTGCAGCACCGCCGGCAGGTCCTTGCCGAAGGTGATGAATTTGTCCATGTCCCAGTTCTGCTTGACGCGCGTCGCCTTGGGGAAGCGGCCGGTCAGCATGCTGCTGCGCGCCGGCGAGCAGATGGGCATCGGGGTGTAGGCGCGGTCGAAGCGGGTGCCTTTGGCGCCGAGGGCGTCGACGAACGGCATGGTGTCGACAGGGAAGCCTTCCGAGGCAAAGAAGTCGGCCCGCTGCTGGTCCGTCATGATAAGAACGATGTTCGGCTTGTCGGACACTGAAGCGACCCTGACCTAATTCACTGGAGAAAATGGACGCCTCCGGCCAACGTGCGGCCGGAGGCGCCTGGGCCCACGGGAGATCAGCCCAGGATGCGCTTGGCCTCGGTGAAGAAGCTGTCGGCGGCGGCCTGCGGCGTCGCCTGGCCGAAGCCGACCGACGCATTGAGGCGGTTGAGCGTCGATTCGAGCTCGCCATGGCCGCTGATCCAGCGCGGCGTTGCCGACGGCGCATGGCCGCGCAGGTCGGCGAGGTAGGTGAGCACCTTGCCGCTCGGCACGTCGGCCGTCTTCGCCAGGACGCTGGCGGCCTTGTCGGAGGCGGGGCCGCCGAGCGACAGGCCGAGCGTTGCCAGCGCGCCCTCGTCGTTGAGCAGGAAGTTGACCAGCTTGGCTGCCGCCTCCTTGTTGCGCGACCCTTCCGGGACGACCCAGAAGTCGAGCGCGCGGATCAAATGGCCGTTGTCGGCGGCGCCGGCCGGCACCGGGCAGGCGTGGATATCGAGCTCGTCCTGCATTAGGGCCTGGTAGAAGACGATCTGCTGGCTCCAGCCGACCTGCATGGCGGCAGTTCCCTTGACCAGCGGCGCATTCTGGAAGCCGGCGCTTTCGGCGGTCACCGATGGCGGCGGCGCACCCTGGTCCTTGCGCATCGATTCCCAGTAGTCGAGCCAGTCGACGAGATCCTTGGGCTCGAAGCCGAGGGCGTTGTCGCCGCTGTAGAGCGACTTGCCGCGCTGGGTGACGAACAGCTCGAGGAAGGCGAAGAAGCCGCCGCCGTCATTGGTGCCATAGGAATTGGCGCCGCCCGCCTTGCCGATCTTGATGGCGAGGTCGCGGAAACCGTCCCAGGTCAGGTTGTCGAGCGAGCCGGCGGCCGCAACCTTCGCCTTGTTGTAGAACAGGGCAACGGCGATCTGGTTGTTGCCGATGGCGTGCACCTGGTCGCCATCCTTGCCGATCTCGACCACGCCCGGATAAAGCGCGGAAATGTCGATGCTCTTGCCGATGAAGGGGCTGAGGTCGGCGAGCAGGCCGCGCTTCACGTAGTCGAACAGATAGGTCATCGAATGACGGTGCATATCGGGTGCCGTGCCGCCGGAATATTCGACCGGCAGGCGATCGTAGAATTCGGCGAAAGGCGCGAATTCGACGCTCACAGCAATGTCGGGGTTCTTGGCGGTGAACTGCGCGATGGCCTTCTGCATGCGGTCATGCGTGTCCTGTCCGCCATACCAGCCGGCCTTGATGGACGTGCTGTCGGCCAGTGCGAAGTTCGACGTCGAAAGCCACAGCGCGGCGGCGCCGCCGACCGAGACTTTGAGCAGGTCGCGCCGGTTGAGGCCGGGCATATTCGGTCTAGACATGGATACTCCTCCTTGGTGATCGCAGATCTGCGTGAGTGGAAGCGGGGCTCATCCCTTGAGGCCGGTGGTCGCGATGCCGTCCGCCAGTTGCCTCTGGAACAGTACGAACAGCACGAAGATGGGAGTGAGGGTGACGACGGACATGGCGAACAGCATGCCCCATGCCGACTCGCCGCTGGTGGCATCGATGAACAGGTTGAGGGCCAGCGACGCGGTGTAGTTCTGCGTCTGCGTCAGGTAGATGAGCTGGCCGAAGAAGTCGTTCCACGTCCACAGGAAGGTGAAGATGGCGACGATCACCAGCGCCGGCCGGCACAGCGGAAAGATGATGTACCAGAAGGTTTGATACTTGTTGGTGCCGTCGATCTCGGCGGCCTGATCGAGGTCGCGCGGAATGCCGCGGATGAACTGCACCAGCAGGAATACGAAGAAGGCGTCCACCGCGAAGAACTTCGGCAGCACCAGCGGGATGATGGTGTTCACCGCACCCAGCTTCTGGAACATGATGTATTGCGGCAGCACCGTCACGTGGAACGGCAGCATGATGGTGAGCAGCATGATGGCGAAGGCGGCCTTCGAGAACGGAAATTCGAGCCGGGCGAAGGCATAGGCGGCGAGCGTGCAGGAGAACAAATTGCCCAGGATGCACAGCACGCAGATGATCACCGAGTTCAGCATGAACGCGGCGAAGGGCAGGCCGAGCTTGGTCCAGCCGGCGATGTAGTTGGTGAGCGTGAACGGGTCGGGCAGCAGGCCGGGCTCGGAGAAGATCACGTGTTCGGGCTTGAACGAGCTCGAGATCATCCACAGCAGCGGATAGCTCATCAGGATCGCGAGCGCGATGAGGATGGCGTGGCGCAGCAGCGTGGCGGGGAGGCGGTTCGGCTTCGCGGGGTGCATGGGCTCGCTCAATTCTCGTAATGAACCCAGAAGCGCGAGGACCAGAAGGCGAGCGCGGTGAACACCGCGATGATGACGAGCAGCACCCACGCCATGGCCATGGCGTAGCCCATGTGGAAGTTCCGGAAGCCCTCGATGTAGAGGTAGAGGGTGTAGAAGAGCGTGGAGTCGATCGGACCGCCGGAGCCGTCGCTGACGACGTAGGCCGGAACGAAGGCCTGGAAGGCGGTGATGGTCTGCATCACCAGATTGAACAGGATCAGCGGGCTCAGCAGCGGCAGGGTCAGCCGGAAGAAGCGCTGCACCGGATTGGCGCCGTCGATGATGCTGGCCTCGATGGTTTCCTTCGGAATCTGCCGGGCACCGGCGAGGAAGATCACCATCGGTGCGCCGAACTGCCAGATGTGCAGGATGATCAGCGTGCCGAGGGAGTAGCGCGGGTCGCCGATCCAGCTGGTGCCCGCGACGCCGAACAGGCCGAGGACGGAGTTCAGCAGCCCCTGGCCGCCGAAGAGCTGGCGCCAGAGCACGCCGATGGCGACGCTGCCGCCGAGCAGCGAGGGCAGGTAGTAGATGCCGCGATAGAGGTTCGCCGACCGGCTGGTCGAGGACAGCGACACCGCGATCAGCAGCGCGACGGTCACCGACAGCGGCACGGAGACCAGCACGTAGGTGGTCGTCACTTCGAGCGACTGGATGTAGCGCGGGTCCGACAGCAGCCGCTGGTAGTTGGCGGTGCCGATGAAGCGCGGCAGCGACAGCAGGTCGTAATTGGTGAAGGACAGCACCAGCGAGGCGACCATCGGCAGCGCGGTGAGCAACGTCACCCCCAGCAGCCACGGGGTGAGCATCACGAGAGCCGGGACGGTGTCGCGCTTCCTGCCGCGCGGCGCCGGCCGAAGGGCGGCGGCGGGCCGGGCATGCGGCACGGCCGTCTCGGCGGTCTGTGGCATCGCCATGACTCCTCCACCCGGGCAAGCCGCCTCCGTCGCGCGGCGAGGCGCCAGCGCGGGTAGTGGAGATGGATTGCCGCCAGAAAGCCGTCGCGTCCTCTCGCCACGGCTGCTAAATTTCTTTAGCAAATTGATTAGCTCGTGCTGTTTTGTCAAGCACGATGCCGAATGCACGGCGGACGGCCCTGGTGACCAAAGACTCGAAAAAGCGCGTGAGGATGATCGACGTCGCGCGCCAAGCGCAGGTGTCGCAGACGACGGTCTCGCTGGTCCTCAACAATATCGGCGGCGTGCGCATCGCCGAGGCGACGCGGCAATTGGTGATCGAGACGGCACGGCGCCTAGGCTATTCGCCCGGGCCGATGCTACACGACCTGCAGGACGACCACCTGCCGATCATCGGGGTGCTCATCAACGAGATTTCGGCGGCCTATCCGATCGACATCATCGACGGGCTGCACATGGCCGCACGGAGCGCCGCGACGCAGCTCGCGATCTTCGTGACGGATGGCGTGGTGGAACGCGAGGCCGAAGCGCTCACCTCGCTGCGGCGGCTGGGCGCCAGCGGCGTCATCTATGCCAACACCTTTACCGCCGGCGTGCATCCGAGCGATGCGCTGCAGGGTTTTGCGCATGTGTATGTGAACTGCTTCCGCAATGACGGGCAGGGGGTTGCCGTCATTCCCGGCGAGCGGGCGGCGGGCTTCGCGGCGGCGCAGTACCTGATCGGTACGGGCTGCACGCGCCTTGCGACCATCACGGGCGATAGCTGGCATTCGAGCACGCAGCGGCGGCTGTCGGGGTTCCGGCGCGGCATGACGGTGGCCGGACAGTCGCTCGATGCGACTCGCATAAAGCATCGCGACTGGCGCCATGAGAGCGGGCGGGCCGCGATGTTGGAGCTGCTGGCGCTCGACGAGCGTCCGGACGGCGTGTTCTGCCAGAACGACATGCTGGCGCGTGGAGCGTTGGCAGCGGTCGCAGAGGTCGGACTCAGCGTGCCCGGCGACATTGCGATCCTCGGCTTCGACGATCGCGAGTTTGCCAAGGACATCGGGCTGTCGACGATGCTGCTGCCGCATGCCGCGATGGCGGAACGTGGCATGCGGCTGTTGGCGCAGCGCGACCGGCTCGACGCACCGATGACGGTGTCGATCCGCTGTCCGCTGGTGCCGCGACAGACGACGCGCTGATGCGAGGCTAGTAGTCGGCGCGACGCTCGGGCAGGGGGTCGACGGTCCAGGCCATGCGATCGAGCATGCGCCGCATCAGGTCGAGCTTGAGCGCATCGTGCCCCGGCGTGTGCCACAGATTGTGGTGCTCGTGCGGATCGGCCGCGAGGTCGTAGAGCTCGGCATCGCCATCGGAGTGCGAGATCACCAGCTTGTGGTGGTCGGTGCGCAGCATGGTCATCTGCGGGTCGATTTCGGGCGGATGCCAGGGCATGGCGTTGTAGTATTCGCAATAGATGTCGTCGCGCGCGGCTTCGTCCTTGCCCTGCAGCGTCGCGAGCAGCGAGTGCCCCTGCATGCCGGCGTAGCGGGAAATGCCGGCGGCCTCCAGCAGGGTGGGAGCGATGTCGACCAGCTCGACCATGCCCTGTGCCCGTCGGCCGCGGGCAAAGCCCGGGCCGGAGATCACCAGCGGCACGTGGATGGCTTCTTCGTAGAAATAGGGGCCCTTCAGGTAGATGCCGTGGTCGCCGAGCATCTCGCCGTGGTCGGACATGAAAATGACAATGGTGTTGTCGCGCTGTCCGGTGCGCTCGAGCGCGTCGAGCATGCGCCCCACCTGCGAGTCGATCAGGTCGCACATGGCGTAATAGGCGGCACGCACCAGCCGGTGATCGCGCTCATCCATCTTGTCGTAGGGGAAGCCAGCCTGCCCGCCATAGGCGCCGTCGTGGTCGATGCGCTGTACGGCGGTTTTCTCGGCAAGCTCGCCCCTCTGGTAGTCGGGAAGCTCGATCGCATCGAGATCGGCGAGATAGCGGTCGAGGTAGGCCCTGGGCGGATCGAAGGGATGATGCGGATCGAAGATGTTGACCGAGAACATCCACGGCCGATCCACGCCTTCATGCGCCTCCATGAAGGTGATCGCCTTCTGGGCGCACCAGGTGGTCTGGTGGTCGGCCTCGTCCATGCCGTAGGAGACGTATTTCGAGCCGTCGACGGGCGTGGTGCCGTATGCCTTGCCGCGTTCGCGCAGCCACAGGTCGTACTCGTTGGTCGGCCAGGAATTGTTCGGCCGGCCGGGATGGTGCGACCAGTGGAACTCGGCGTAGCCGTCGTCGATGCGGCGTTCGTGATCGGGCGCGACGCTCTTGTGGCAGGCCGACAGATGCAGCTTGCCCGACAGGCCGCAGGTGTAGCCGTTGTCGGCGAGCAGCCGGCTGATGAGTTTTTCGTCAGCGGGGATGTCCTGGCCGTTCTGGCGCGTGCGCGTGGTGCGTGGGTAGCGGCCGGTGAGGAAGCTGGCGCGGCTCGGGGTGCAGACGGGGCTTTGCGAAAAGGCGCGCTCGAACAGCACCCCTTCGGTGGCGAGCCGGTCGATGTTGGGCGAATGCACCGCGGTGTTGCCGTAGCAGCCCAGCGTATCCCAGCGCTGCTGGTCGGTGCAGATCCACAAAATATTGGGCTTTTGTGTCATCGGCTGACTCAATCCTTTTTAGTTCAGGCTTTGATGGCGCCCGCGACCCCTTCGACGAAGAACCGCTGGACGAAAAAGAAGAAGACGATCACCGGCACCAGCGACAGCGTTGCGGCAGCGGCCATGCCGGGCCAGTCGGTTTCATTGGTGCCGACGAAGGCCAGCATGCCGACCGCCAGAGTGCGCTGGCCGGGCGCGCCGAAGGTCAGCACCAGCGGAATCAGAAAGCTGTTCCAGGCGGCCAGGAAGGTCAGCACGGCAACCGTGGCAGTCACGGGGCCGGCGAGCGGCAGCATGATGCGGCCGAAAATGGTGAAGAAGCCGGCGCCGTCGACCACAGCGGCCTCTTCCAGCTCCTTGGGCAACTGGCTGAAAAAGCCGGCATAGAGCAGGATCGAGGCAGCATGGCCGCTGCCGGCAAGCGCCAGGATGATGCCCCAGCGGTTGTTGAGCAGGCCAAGCGTCTTGGTGAGGTCGACGATGGGGATGATGGCAAAGCCGGCCGGAATGATGAAGGTCGCGACCAGTACGCCGATGACCAGCTTGCGGCCGATGAAGTTGTAGCGCCCCAGAACGTAACCGGTGAGCGAGGTGTGGAAGATGACCAGCAACACGGTGCCGACCGTCACCAGCACCGTGTTCAGCATGTAGGTGGAAAATCCCGCCGTGGCCCAGGCGCGGACGTAGTTGTCCCAGCGCAGCGCGTTGGGAACGAGGCTCAGGCCCTTGGAGAAGATTTCCAGCGGGTCCTTGAACGAGGCCGAGACCAGCCAGAGGAACGGATAGATCCAGACAAGGCAGAGGACGGCAAGCACCAGTACCGAGAGCCATGTCCAGAAGCGGGCGCCGGAGCGCGAGGAAGCGGCGGCGCTCATTGTTCGGCCACCCGGCGGCGCAGGCGCGCGACGACGACGATCTGCGCGGCAATGACGGCCATGACGCAGACGCCGAACAGCAGCGCGGCGGCGGAGGCGTAGCCGAGCCGCGGAATGTTGGCGGCGAAGGCCTGGCGATAGACGAAGATGTCGATGACCTCGGAGGAAAAGAACGGACCGCCATTGGTCAGGGTCAGCATGAGATCGAAGACGTTGGTCGCCTCGACCACGGTGATCAGGGTGATGATGATGGTGAAGGGCGTGAGCAGCGGCACGGTGATGTAGCGGAAGCGCTGCCAGCGGCCGGCGCCGTCGATGCGCGCGGCGTCGTAGAGATCGGCGGGGATCGTCTGCAGTGCCGCCATCCAGTAGATCAGGGTGATGCCGAGCCATTTCCATACCCACACGCCGATCGCCGTGTAGAGCGACAGGCCGGCACGGCCGAGGAAGTTGATCGGCTGGGTGATGAGGTGAAGCTGCAGCAGCACCTCGTTGACCGGTCCACTGGCGGGATCGAGGACGAAGCGCATCACGACGCCGAGGATCGCCGCGGTGGTGACCACCGGCAGGAAAATCGCGGTGCGGAAGCTGCGCGAGAATGGCAGGCCGGCGTTCAGCACCACGGCGAGCAGCAGGGCAAGGCCGACGCGGATCGGTACCGCGACGACGACGAAGATCACCGTGTTGGCGAAGGCGTTCCAAAACAGCCGGTCGGCGAAGATCTCGGCATAGTTGCCGAAGGCGATGAACCTGCCGGCGCGCTCGAAGCCGTTCCAGTCGAGCAGCGAGAACCAGATGCTGGCGAACATCGGCCAGATCGTGTAGCTCGCGACCAGCACGACGGTGGGCAGCAGGAAGAGGTAGATCCATCGATCCGCCCAGAGACGCCGGCGGATCGATGGACGGATTGCGGAGTGGGAGAGACTCACATGCAATCCTTGATCAGTACTTGTCCGGGGTGAAGTCCTCGGCAGGGTTCCAGGCGTCGAACTTCCAGTCGTCGACGCTGACCTTGCCGCCGGCATCGTTGACGGCCTTGATCGCCCGGTCGCGTTCGGCGGTCATCTGGTCGGCGAGTTGCTTGAGCACCGGCTTTGGATCGGCGAAGGCGCCGGCGAACGCGCCCTGCACGATCTCGCCGAGGCTCGGGCTCACCGGCTTCATTTCGCCATAGACCTTGCCGACATCGGCATTGCGGATGACCGGCTCGGGCGCGAGGCGCACACTGTCCTTGTAGCCGGCGACCACGTCCTTGTAGGTCTGGTGCACATTGGCCTGGGCCACGGCGTCGAGGTTCAGCGGCGGCTGGTCCATGCGCTCGGCGAGCTTGATGTAGAACTCGTCGGTGGTGAACAGGTTGAGCAGCTCCGAGGCGATGTCGGGGTTTTTCGACTGCGCGGAGATCCAGAAGGTGCCCGCCTGCGGTGACGAATGCACATGGCCGCTGTCGGTCAGCACCGGGTTGCCCGATACCGCGATGTTGGGCAGCACCTGGGCGAAGCTGTTTGCGATGACGCCACTGTTCCACGGACCATCGGTGAACATCGCGGCTTCGCCCGCTGCCCAGCGGGTGCGGCCCTGGCGGGCATCGAGCGAGGACGAGGCAGGGTGCAGCGTGCCGTCCTGCTGGAACGACAGCAATTGCTGCAGCGTCTCGACATATTCGTCGGCCGCATAGTTGTACTGGCCGGTCTTCCAATCGATCGGACCGGCGCCGCCGATCATCTGCGACAGGTCGTCGACATGCACGCGCATGCGGTCGGTGAACTGGATCGGCAGCAACAGGCCGTAGGTGCCATTCTTGGTGGCGGCCTTGGCCACCTGCCGGATCTGGTCCCAGCCCTTGATGGCGTTGCCGTCGGTGTCGATCTTGTCCTTGAGCGACCACAACGACGTCGAATGCTGGCGGAAGCTGAACAGGGGGAAGGAATAGACCTTGCCGCCGAAATTGGTCAGGCCCTCGAACAGCACGTCCTTCTGGAACGGCTTGTCGAGGTGCAGGCCGGAGCCTGCTGGGGCGAACCAGCTCGAGCCGGCGAGCTGGTTCAGCGTCGCCAGCGGGGCGGGAATCGACATCACGTCGGGCGCCTGCTCCGAGCGGAACGCCAGTTGCAGCGCCTGCATCATGTCGGCCGGGTTCATGACGGTATGTTCGACGGTGACGCCGGGATGCACAGCGCCGTAGTTGGCCCACGCCTTTTCGAACAGGGGAGCGATGGGCTGAAAATGGTCCCACCATTTGATGGTCTTGGCGTCCTGGGCAAATGCGGACCGGCCCGATGCCGTGGCCATCGCGGCCGCCAGCGTCCCCAGTCCGACAAGCGCATCGCGGCGGTTGATGCCGCCAGTCTGTCTCGTGCTCATGCTGATCCTCCTGTTTGCATGGCGATGAACTATCGGGTTATTTATGACTTCTGTCTAGCGCTATTCTGAATGCGACAAGCTTGAGGGTTGCGTGTGGCGGCATAGTGCAATCATGTCCCGCGGGTGACGACCATCGAGCGGGCCTTCTGAGTCCGAATGCCGAGACGAAGCGACAACGTGAACAAGGCCAGCAAGGAGCAGGGGAGGACGTCGCGCGGTCCGACCATGATCGACGTGGCGCGCCGCGCCGGCGTCTCGCAGGCGAGCGTATCGCTGGTGCTCAACGATACCGGCGGCGTGCGCGTGGCGGACGCGACCAGGCAAAAGGTGCGCGAGGCCGCCGAGGAGCTGGGCTACCGGATCTGGCGGCGCTCGCCGGTGGGCAGCGGCTCGATCCGTACGATCGGACTGCTGGTCGACGACATCGGGTCAAATCCGCTGTCGCTCAACGCGGTCGAGGCGGCGCGCGAGCGGGCCTGGAAGGACGGCTGCGTGCTGGTGGTGCTGCCGATCCACGGCGACAAGGACCTGGAGCGCTGTGCCATCGACCTGCTGATGGCGCAGCGACTGGTCGGGATCGTCTATCAGTCGTACTTCACGCAGGAATTGACGCTGCCCAAGGTGCTCAGGACGGCCAACATCATTCTGCTCAATTGCTACACACGCGACCCCAACGTGCCGTTCATCATTCCGGGACACGCGGACGGTGCACGCGGGGCCGTGGCGGCGCTGCTCGACGCGGGGCACAGGCGCATCGGCTTCATCAATGGCAAGAGCAGCGTTGAAGCCTCGCGCCATCGGCTCGAGGGCTATCGTAAGGCGCATGAAGACCGCGGTCTGGCAGTCGATCCGGAGTTGATCCGGGACGGCGACTTCACCATCGGCCCCGGCGAGCGCGAGACCACGGTGCTGATGGCGCTGCGCAAGCCTCCAACCGCGATCTTCTGCGCTTCCGATCGCACGGCGGTGGGGTGCTACGAAGCGCTGAAGACGCTGGGCCTCAGCGTGCCCGGCGATGTTTCGGTCATCGGTTTCGACGATGATCCGCTGGCAAGCATCGTGACGCCGCCGCTCAGCACGGTGCGCGTGCCGCATGCGCGAATGGGCGAGATCGCGGTCGAGTACCTGCTGGGGCGCGCGGCCGGGGAAAGAGCGGCGGGATCGGTCACGAGCCGCATCGCCTGCGATTATGTTGCGCGCGAGTCCGTCGCCGCGCCGCGGCGCAGGGCGCCGCGTGCCGAGGCCGGCACACGGCGCCGCGTTCGGGCCGAGCTGCCGCTCGAGGCCGGAAAATAGGAGGCTGCAATGGAGTCCTGCTGTTCACCCAACATGCCACACTTGCTCGACGTCCAGGCGATGACGCCGGCGCGCGGGCGTGCCGAGCCGCACCCCATGCTGCGCGACGCGATCGCCTGGATCGAGGGCGGCCACAGTTTCGTTGGTACCCGGCAGCCGGTGATCCGCGCCGACGGCGAAGGTCCGCCGCGTCCGACGAAGCTGAGCCGCTACGGGATGAGCCGCTACGCCGCGAGCAACCGGCAGTTCCGCGCCTTCGCCGACGAGACGGGATATGTGAGCGAGGCCGAGCGGTTCGGCTGGTCGTTCGTGTTCTGGATGTTCCTGCCCGAGGAGCTGGCACGTGCGTCGCGGCAGGTGGTGGGGACACCATGGTGGCACGCCGTCGACGGTGCCGACTGGCGCCACCCCGCGGGTCCCGGCTCGAGCATCGAGGATTGTCTCGACCATCCGGTGGTGCAGGTGTCGTGGGCCGACGCCAATGCCTTCGCCGCCTGGGCCGGTGGACGCCTGCCGACCGAAGCGGAGTGGGAGCACGCAGCGCGCGGCGGCACCGAACATATCTTTCCGTGGGGCGACGACGAGCCCAGCGACGACACGCCGCCGCTCAACATCTGGCAGGGCGAATTCCCGCGCCGCAACCTCGCGACCGACGGCTATCTGGGTACGGCGCCGGTCGACAGCTTCGCACCCAACCCGTTCGGCCTCTACAACATGTCGGGAAACACCTGGGAATGGTGCGCGGACCGGTTTCGGGTGCGGTCGCTGTCGGCGGCGGCCAAGCAGCGCGATATCGACGCCCTGCGGGAGCAGGAGCGCACGCTCAAGGGCGGCTCGTATCTCTGCCATCGCAGCTATTGCCATCGGTACCGCATCGCGGCCCGCATGGGGCGGTCGCCCGATAGCGCCGCCGGCCATATCGGGCTGCGGCTGGCGTTCGATCCACCGGCCGAACCCGCACCCGAGCCAGCGGCTTAGCGATAGTCGCCCAACGCCTGGCGATCGTTGATCTGGGCGCCGAACAGCAGCCTGGTCAGACCGAGGGTGTTGGCGACGTTGATGGAGGTATTTCGCAGCCATAGCGCGAGGGCGCTCTGCGGCACGAAGCTCGCCGCGAAGCCGCGCGCGGCCTTCTGCTTGCGCTCGACGTAAGGCCGCAGGAGCTGCTCATACGCTGCGAAGGCGGCCGCATGATCTCCGCTTGCAGCGTGGAGCTCGCCGGCCAGCGTGTAGGCTTCTGCCATCGCCATCGCCGAACCTTCGCCGGCCAGCAGGCTCGGGCATGCACAGGCATCGCCGATCAACGCGACACGTCCCTTGGTCCAGCGCGGCATGACGATCTGGCTGACGCGGTCGAAATAGAGGTCCGTGGTGGCCGCAAGCGCGCGCAGCATGTCCGGGGTTTCCCAGCCGCTGCGGGCATAGCGGCGGGCTAGAATCTCCTTCTGCTGCGCCGGATCGTGCATCGGGATCCCCTGAGGGCTGGCGTCGGCAAAGACCAGCAGAAAAACCGTCGTCTCGTCGTCCATGGTCACTCGCCAGATCTGCTTGCCGGGTTCGCCATAGGTCACATAGACGTGCGGATCGCGATGCGGGTAGTCGTGAGCGCTGAATGCCGCCACGTAATATCCGAGGAAGCGCTCGTACTCGGCCTGTTCGCCGAAAGCGAGGTGGCGCACGGCGGAATGCAGCCCATCGGCGCCGACCACGAGATCGTAGCCTTCGTGCGCGCCGCTGCGGAATGTCACCTCGACGCCGTCCGGATGCTCGGTGAGGGTAGCCACGCTGTCCCCGAAGCGAACTGAGACGTCATCGTCGAGTGCATGATAGAGGGCAGAGGCGACGGCGGAGCGTTGCAAGCTCATGATGCGGCCGCCTGCGATATCCTGCAAGGCTCGCTGGTCGATGCCGCTGATCTTGCGGCCATTGCGATCGACCACACGAAACTCCTCGATCACGAGATCGGACCGGCGAAGCTCGTCCACCAGGCCCATCTTTTCGGCAACGCGGTAGCCCAATCCCCAGAAGTCGATGACGTAGCCGCCGGCGCGCGGCTCGGCCGCCTGCTCCACGATGGTCACCGCGTATCCGTATCTGCGGAGCCACCAGGCAAGGCAGCACCCCGCGATGCCGCCGCCCGAGACGAGGATTTTTCCGGACATGGCGCTTCCTTGTGTGGACCAATGATATGTACCAGTAGTACATATCATTGGTCCACAAGACTGGAAAAGGCAAATAGATTTGCATGAGCAGGGAACGACTGAAGCGCATGTCGCCGGAACGGCGCGACAAGCTGTTTGAGAGCGCGGCCGAGGAATTCGCCGCACAGGGCTACGAGGCTGCGTCGCTCAACCGCATCATCGAGCGCGCCGGCATCGGCAAGAGCTCGCTCTACTATTATTTCGAAGACAAGCGGGATCTGTTCGGGCAGCTGATCCAGGCCGTGTTTGAGCATTTCGTGCGCGACATCGGCGGCTTCGACTATCGCACGCTGACGGCCGAGAGCTTCTGGCCGGAAATCGAGGCGCTGTTCCTGAAGGGCGTGGCATTCTCCGAGCGCAACGCCTGGTATGTGCGGGTCGGACAATTGTTCCACCGCTTCCGGCATCACGAAAAGGGCAGGGGGCCCGCCGCGGGAGCGATGGGATCGGTCGAAGCCTGGGTGGCGTCGCTGCTGCGGCACGGCATGACGCTGGGCGTGGTGCGGAGCGACCTGCCGGACGAATTGCTGATCCAGTCGGTCATGGCGATGGTCGAAGCCTGTGACCGCTACTTCCTCGAAACCTGGAGCCAATACGCGCAGGCCGAGCGTCGGGTACTGATTGCGCAGCAGATGGATCTGCTGAAGCGGATCTGTCTTCCGGCAGCCGAGCCTCGCAGGGACCGCGCCGAGCAATCGGAGAATGGAGTCTGACAATGCTGCAGGGCAAGAGTGCCGCAATCACGGGAGCCGCGTCTGGCATTGGCCTCGCCTGCGCCCGTGAGCTGCTGTCGCTGGGCGCGCGCGTGGTGCTGATCGACAGGGATGAGGAGGCCCTGCGGCGGGCGGCGAGCGACCTCGGCGACAATGCGTTCCCGCTGCGTATCGACCTGCTCGACGGCGTCAGCGTCGACCGCATGCTCCCGGCCATCGTCGATCTCGTCGGCCCGCTCGACATCTTTCACGCCAATGCCGGCTCGTATGTCGGCGGCGAGGTGGCGGAGGGCGATCCCGATGCGTGGGACCGGATGCTGAACCTCAACGTCAACGCGGCGTTTCGCTCGGTGCGCGCGGTGCTGCCGCACATGGTGGAGCGGCGGACCGGCGACATCATCATGACGAGCTCGATCGCGGGGCTGGTGCCGGTGGTGTGGGAGCCCATCTACACGGCATCGAAGCATGCGGTGCAGGCGTTCGTGCATACGGTACGGCGGCAGGTGGCAAGGCACGGCATCCGCGTCGGCGCCGTGGCGCCAGGTCCGGTGGTCACCGGGCTGATCAGCGACTGGCCGCAGGAAAAGCTCGACGCCGCGCGCGCCGCGGGCGACCTGATGGAAGCCAGCGAGGTGGCCGCCGCCGTCGCCTTCATGCTGACCCGGCCACGCAACGTGACCATCCGCGACCTCGTGATCCTGCCGCAGGCCAACGACCTTTGAAGCGACGTTACGGTGGCAAGGTGGTGACCGTTGCAGCGGCGCGTGCTAGCGTCAAAAGATGGTCAATCCTCTTTTTTACCAGCGCATCGTGCCGCTCGACAGCGCCGCGCATCGCAGCCTTCGACTCGCCCCGATTGCCAGGCCTTACCGCTTTGCCGGCGATGCCAATCTGATCCCGGCGCTGGCAGAGGAATTCAGCGCGGCGGCTGGCGTCATGCCGGTGGCGTTCCTGCCGGGCGCGGACAAGCCCGCAGCGGTGTTCGTCGTCGGTTTCAAGCCCAACCAGAACCTGTTGGTGACGGCGGAGGGGCTTTGGGCCGGCAGCTATGTCCCGGCCTATCTGCGGCGCTACCCCTTCATCATGGGCGACGTGCCCGGCGGGCAGCCGATCCTGTGCGTCGACGGCGCGTTTGCGGGCCTCGGCGATACGGGCGAGCCGCTGTTTCTGGAGACGGGAGCGCCGGCACCGGTGGTGACGCAGGCGCTGACCCTGGCCGAGAACTATCGGCTCGGTGCGCAGCGCACCGACGAGTTCTGCATGACGCTGCAGCGGTTGAAGCTGTTTCGGTCGGTGACGCTCGAGGCCAAGCCGCCGGACGCGCAGTCGGTGGTCGTGCACGGATTGATGGTGGTCGACGAGGAGGCGCTCAACGCTCTGCCGGAGCCCGATCTCGCCGAACTGCAGCGACAGAAATTCCTGCGTCCGATCTATGCGCACCTCATCAGCCTCGGTGCATTGCCGAAATTGTCGGAGCGGTTGCAGGCGGCCGATTGATCGGGCGCTATTGCAGCGTGCCGGTCAGCTTCGCATAGACGGCGAGACTCGGCTGGCCGGCGATGGCCGGCAGGATGGGTGCTGCGGCGCTGATATCGAGGCTGGCGCGGCCGGGCAGGGTGTAGGTCCAGCCGGCGCCGAGCGAGGCCATGTTGGTACTCGCCGGGAAGGTGGAAACGACACGGCCGATATCGAGCAGTCCATAGACATCGAGGCCTTCGGTCTGGCCGGAGCCGGTCCAGTGCAACTCGGTCTGGGCGAAGAAGCCGCTGTCGCCGCCGACGCCATCGGACGGGTAGCCGCGTACGCTGTTGTAGCCGCCGATCTGGAACAGCAGGCTGCCGGGCAGCAATTGCTCGCGCGTATATTGCCAGGCGGCGCGGCTGGTGATGCTGAACGAGTCCGACAGCGCGATCCTGCCATTGGCGTTGCCGGCGAACAGCCAGATGCCGCGCTTGGTCGCGAACAGATGATCGTCGGCCGACGCGTAGATCATCTGCGGCTGCGCCCCGATCGACAGGCGGGCGTTGGAGTAGCTGACGGCCACGCCGAGCGACGCCTTGAGCACGTTGGTATCGACGATGGGCGTTCCCGCCGCAAAGGATTGCGACGTGCCGGACGAAAGGGTGGCGAGGGCGATGGCCGTCAAATCCATGCCGGTGTAGAGCGCCTGGGTCAATGTGGCGGTCACGGCGTCGGAGCGTCCGGTGATGTCGAGCGGCTTGGTGGGCCCGGCAATGACCTTGATGGCCGAGGCCGTGGCGCCGAGCGAGATGCGGGTGCCGACGTGGCCGAACGGCATGTCGAAATTGACGGTACCGGCGAGGCTGCCGCGGGTCGCGGTCGCCAGCACCATCAACTGGTCGTCGATGCCCAGCATGCCGTATTTCTGGAACATGGCACCGAGCTGAATCTCGCCGGTCGAGGCGACGCCCTGATTGTCGAGGGTCAGCTGGAACAGATTGGGCGCCGGTTCGCGCACTCCCAGGGTGATGTCGGTCATGCCGAACTGGGCACCAGGCTGCAGCAGCAGGCTGAGCTGGGCGTGATGCGTGCTGTTGAAGCGGGCGATGTCCTGTGACGCTGTCGGCACGTCGACGATGTCGCCGTTGCGCGTCAGCCGCACGGCCTTGAGCAGCATGTCGTTCCTGGTCACATGCTGGCCGACGATGCTGACGGCGCCCTCGCGTCCCTCGACGAGACGGACGGTCAGCCTGCCGGCCGTCAGGTTCTGCGGCGGCAGGATGGCTCCTGCGGTCACCACGCCTTTCTTGGCGTAGAGATCGTTGACGTCGCGGACCAGGGCCGAGATCTGCGAGAAATCGACCTTGCGGCCCACATATTTCGCGATGATGGCGTCGAGCTCGGCCGTGCTCAGGAAGGCCGAGGGTGGCTCGAAGGTCACCGATCTGAGCTGCACCAGCGGACCACCAGGGGGCGGCAGCTCCGCCCGCTGCAACGGCGTGCTCACCACGCCGCCGGGAGGCGGCTGCGTGGCGTCGCGCAGCGTTTCGGCGTTGCGCTCGGTCTGCTGCAGCACCTTGCTGGCCGGATCGGATTGGGCGACCGCGGGGCCGCCCAGTGCCAGCGCCAGGGCCAATGCCGCAGCTGCGGGAGCCGCCGCCCTGGACGGGAGCCATGTACCCGCCTGCCGCATCGTCAATTCGCCTCGCTGAGCTGCACCGCCGGGCCATCGCCGACGACGCCGACGGGATAGACCACGCCATCTATCACAACACGGTGGCCCTTTTCGTCAAAGAAGAATTCGTGCTGCACCGGTTCGCCATCGGGTCCGACGGTGACAATCAGCAACACCTGCAGCGGATCGTTGTGGGTCATCAGCCGCACGGTATCGCGGACGAGGCTGGCGCCGTCGACCGGCAAACCGTTCAGCAGATTGGTGATCTGGGCGGTGGGGTCGTACCAGACGACGAAGGCGTTGGTGGTGGTGTGGTAGGTGTCGAGATCGAGCGAGAAGGCGTAGTCCGGCTGATACATCTGGGCATTGCTGCCCGGTGTCGGCCGAGGCGAGCGGTCGTCGACCCACAGCGTCTGGAATGGCGTCGTGAGACGCAGCGATCCGGGCACATAGGCGCTGAGGATGGCGACGCTCTTGGCGGTGGTTTCGATCTGGCTGTCGTAGAAGCGCAGGATCGGCATGATCAGGCCGGAGGGCGCGTCGACCACGAGGTTGGCCGAGGTGCCGATGCCACCATGGTAGCCGGTGATCGACAGTCGCAGCGGATCGGGTCCCGGCGGCACTTGAGTGATATGACCGCTGAGCTCGTTGACGCCCAGCGTCAGTTCCCGCTTCACCTGCAAGTCGCCGATGTTCAGCTTGCCCGCTGCCTCGATATAGACGTTGCCGCTGCCGGCCTTGAGATTGAGCGTCACGTCCGGCGCGAGCAGGTCGGCATAGATGTCGCCGGCGGCCGCATCGAGGGTGACGCTGGAGCTCAGGATGCGCAGCGCGTTGCCGACCGAGGTGATGGCGTTGGCGCCGCCGGCAGGATCGCTGGGACCGTCGGCCCATTTGTCGTCGGCCTCGGTCAGGTCGCCGATGCCGAGCGCGGCGGTGATGCGAACGCCGGCGCCGGCGCTCATCGCCTTGATGTCGTAAGCGCGGTCGGGGTCGGTCGCGGCGATGACATGGCCACCGGCGGTGATGTCGACGGCGTAAGGGTTAGTCGAACCGCTGGTGATGCCGGTGACGAGCGCGTCGCCATCGGTGTCGATCAGCACGCGGCCGATGTCAGCGGTGATTGCCGCGCCGTTGATCATCTTGAGCGAGCCGGCGTCGACAAGGACGTCGCCGGCGGTAGAATGCACGGTGCTCGTGCCGCTGATGATGAAGCGTCCGCCGGCGTTGAGGGTGACGCGGCCAGGCGCGTCGGCGCTGCCGTCGAGAATGCCTTCGAAGCCGGCGGTGAGGGTGATCGAGGCAGCCTGCGACGCGGCCGACTTTACCACGAACAGGCTGTTGGACGGACCGTAGAGATTGATCAGTCCGCCGGCGCTGGCGGTGATGCCGCCGCCCTGATTGTTGCCGACATTCAGCGCCCTGGCGGCCGACCCGATGGTGCCCTGGGCGTGCAGCCGCACGTTGGTGCCGAGGATGTTGATCAACTGGTCGCTGTTGGCGTTGAGCAGCGAGCTATCGGTGTCGAGGTTGACGTCCTGCGGCGAATATACCGTGTCGATGCGGGCATCGCCGGTGAAGTCGAGGTTGACGCCGCCCTGGGCGCGGGCGGTAAGCGTGGCGTTGGTGTTGAGGCCGAGTTGCAGTGGCGTGATGGCGGTGCCGATGCTGCCCTGCGCGGCCTCGAGCACGAGGTTGCCGGTCGCGAGGTGGCTGCTGAGGGCGTTGGCGATGTTGCCCAGCACCTTGATCCGCGTCTCGCCGGGCACGGTGATGTTGCCGAGCAATCCATCCTGGCGCGACGCCAGGTAGGCGTCGCCCTTGTCGAGCGTGGTGTCGGGCGCGTCGGCGACGGTGACGTTGAGGCTGCCGGTCGCATTGAAGTTCAGCGGGCGCTTGCTGAGCACGACGATGGTGATGTCGGACGTGGGCAAGGTGTGCGCCGCCGCAGCGTCGAGCGCGGCCTGCTGGTCGGGCGTCAGCGTGGTGTAGTCGGCGCCGAGCGGGATGTGCTGCGTGACGCCGTGATAGACGACATCGAGTTGCAGGTCGGACCGTTCGGCCGAGGCCAACGCCACCTTCTGGTCCAGCGTCAGCGCCGATGGGGCGATGTCGGCGGCGATACGGATGCCCGGCGTCGGCGTGCCGGCACCGATGGTCTCGCCGACGCTCGTCTGGGCCTCGAGCGTGACCTTGCGACCGGAGACGTTGGGGTCCTTGATCACTGGATTGGTGGCCGTCACCGTCTTTAGCGCGCCCGGCGTCAGCGAGAAGGCGAGCTCGCGATCGGTCCACACGGCGCCATCGGTCAGGCTGGTCTTTTCGGTATCGCTGGCGTGGTAGCGATAGCCCGGATCGTAGCTGGTGGTCAGCGCGCCGACCTCGGCATTGAGGTCATGGTAGAGTTCGGTCTGGCCGTCCACGAAATCGCCGAGCTTCTGCGTCACCGCGGCGGCGACCTGCGTGTCGGTGTAGCCCGGATTGGCGGCGCGCACCTGGGCGTCGAACTGCTGGCTGAGCGCGGTGTACTGCGCCGACGACGGATCGAGCGTGTACTGGAAGCTCGCATCGTAGGTGGTGCCGCCATCGGCCTGCAGGCGGCGGATCTGCCAGTACTGGTCGTAGGCCTGCGTCCTCGAATTCTCGTAGGCCTTGATGGTCGCCGCCTGCTTCAGGTCGTTGGCGTCGTTGGTGCTGTTCGGATCGTTGAGCAGGCCGAGCGTGTTCCAGTAGGACAGCAATTGCGCGTAGGTGCGCTGGTCGATCGTCTCGTTGGGGTTGTTGTCGAGGATCTGGCCGGTGGAGACGAGCCGGACATCGCCGCCCAGCGACAGCACCTGGTCGAGCAGCATGGTGCCGTCGGCGTTGCCGCTCCAGATGCTGGATTTGATGCCGATGTCGCCGCCGGCGGTGACCGAGAGGCCAAGGGTCGGGTTGGTGATCGCCGGGTTGCCGAAGGCCCGTGTGGTGTCGCCGTAGAGGAAGCCGGTGTTGACCAGCAATTGCTGGCCGTCGGCGGTCGAGCCGACCGAGCCGTTGAGCGCGGTGAGGGTAACGCGCGGCGCTTCGATACGGGCGTTCGCGTCGACGCCGCTGATCGACTTGCTGGTCGTGAGGTTGACCGCGGCGGTGCCTGTGGTGCGGGCGGCGGTGATCGTAGCCACCTTGAGGTCGCTGCGCGAGGTGATGTCGACATCGCCATTGGCGGCCTTGGCGGTCAGGGGGCCATCAAGGGTCACCGCGATCGCGGCTGCGGTCGGCGCGCTGGGGTCGGCCGTCCAGGTGACGCCGCCGACCGATCCGGCAGCTTCGAGGTCGGCGCTGCGCGCGACGATCTGGCCCGCAAGGTTGCCCTCGATGATCGACCCGGTGCCGGTGGTCTTGATGCTGACGGTGCCGTTGTTGGCGCTGACGCTGTTGGTGAGCACCACGTCGCTGGACGAATTGACGGTGATCGCGCCGGTATCGGAGCCGATGAAGTTGATGCCGATGGGGTTATCGGCCTTCAGCGAGTTGGTGGTGATGGTCGTATAGTGCTGCGTCAGCTTGTAATAATAGGTGTAGTCCGACGCGATGCAGGCGGTCCACCAGACGCAACTCGAGCTCGACCCGTTCGGCTCGAGATCGTTCAGCGTCAGGAAGCTGTGCGTCGAGGTTTCGAACGGCAGGATGCTCGAATCGGTGTTCGGGATCGACGACACCGACTGGTCAGCCGGCACGATGATGATGCCGGCCGTCGAGCCCGACCTGTAGACCGTGTCATTGCCGGTCCGTGTCATGTCGCCGGCCAGCGTCATATAGGTGCCGTCGTCGAGGCGGACATGCGCCGTCTGCGTCGGACCGCTGGTGGCGGTCAGGTTGGTGAATGAGTTGACCGTGAGATCGTCGCTGCCGAACAGCCGCGTGCCGCCGGTCTCGAAGTCGGTCGACGCCTCGTAATAGTCGCCGGTGGTCCACACATAGCGCTGGCCGGCGGTCGTGGCGTAGGACGTGTTTCGGTCGGTGCCGTCCCACACCTTGGCGACGAGCGTCGTGTCGAGCACATGGCCGGCGCCGTCGACGAAGTTGCCTGTCTGGCTGTCGATGAAGCCGCTCTGCGCCTGCTTCTTGACCTGCCCGGAGTTGGGGGTGAGCGGGTCGTAGTCGCGGGTATAGATCGTGTGGGTCGCCGACACGACCGGCGTTGCGGGGTTGCTGACGTTGACCCCGGTGATGTCCATGATGTCGATCACGCCGGCGGTGCCGCGCCCGCTGCCGGTGGGATCGTCGCCTGTCTTGAGCGTGGCGAGAACGACCGGGATGGCGCTGCTGTTGGCGATGTCGATGGTGCCGAAACCGTCCAGCACGTTCAGCTGCCCGCCGCTCGAGGCGGTATTCATGATCTGGCCGTAGAGCTGGATCGAGCCGCCATGCACGCTGGTGCCGTCGACCTCGTACTGGGCATGCCGTGCGTCGTACGAGACGCCGATATTGCTGGTCGGGCTGATCACGCTGTAGACGGCGCGCGCCGAGGTGTTGGCCGCGGCATAGGCGTCCGCCGTCGCCATGCTGAACTCGATGCGGCCGGTCACCTGGTCGGACAGGAAATCCTTGATGTTGACGGTGACCGTCTTGGTGGAATCGGCGGCGAGCTTCACCGCCACCACCGGATTGGGCAGGCTGCCGCCGGCATGTACGCCGGCAACATAGGCCGCGATCTTGTCCTTGAGGTCGGCGGTGTCGACGCCTTCCGGCGCCATGTTCAGGTAGATGTGCCGGCCCCCGGAATCGGTGCCGAGATCGATCAGCGGCGACGGCGTGCTGGTGGAGTCGGTCGCGGCCTGAACCGCGGTCTTGAAGGCATCGAGCTTGGCCTGCACGTCACCTGAGTTGAGCCCGATCGCGGCGGCGTCGGCGATGGAGAGGGTGAGCTTTTCGGTGCCGTCGAGATCGAGCGTCCAGTCGGCGATGCCGCTCTGGATGGTGCTGTTGATGTTGAGATACCGTGCGGCGATGGAGATTGCGCCGTTGGCGGTGATGCCCTTGCCGGCTTCCTGGGCGCGTGTCGGGTCGTTGAAGCTCGCCGGATCGCCGCCGATATGGTCGAAGCCGTTGACGTAGCTCGAAACGAAATCGCCGTTCTTGGCGAGGATGCTCACCGAGCCGGCATTGATGACGCCCTGCACATAGATGTTGCCGGCGGCGCTGGTGATGTTCACCGCGCCCGTCAGATTGTCGATCGCCTTGCCGGATTTGAGGATGATGTCGGGCGGCAGATGCGAGGCGTTGTAGCGCTGGTCGGTGCTGTGGGGATCGTAGTAGGTCGTCGAGTCCGGATTGTAGTTCGAGACGATGGTGACCTGCGGCCGGCTGGACGTTGCCCCGGTGACGACAGAGCCTGGGCCGAAATTGGCCCCCGAGCCGCTGGCATTGAGCGCGTTGATGTCGCCGCTGCTGGTGACCAGGGCGCCGTTGAACCGGACATTGCCGGCGTCGTAGTCCGGGATCAGCAGATTGCCGAGCGTCAGCGTGTTGGCGGTGTTGTTGGTGATGCTGATCGCCGCATCGCCGTAAGCCTTGAGCGCGCCGGTGGCGGCGCCATTCAACTGATCGGCGACGATGGAGATATTGCCCAGCCGCGCGGCCGTATCGGCGACGTCGATGGAGTAGGCGGTGGGCGAGCCGTTCGAGGTCGCCGCAGTCGCGGCGGCGGCGGTCTGCGTCGCGAGCGTGCTGGCAAGGGTGTTGAGGCCGGTCACTTGGGCCGACACCGAGCCGCTGCCCGATCCGGTCAGCGCCGTGATCTTGGTGCTCGAGGCGGTCAGCGCGCTCTGCAGGCTACTGTTGTAGTCGGCGATGCCGGGCTGGTGCCCATTGGCGGGGTCGCCCTGCGGGGTGACGCCGCTCACGGCGCTGCGCACCGCATCGAGCCCGGTCGTGCTGAGGCCGAGCTTGTTGTACAGCGTGGTGAGGTCCTGCGACACCAGCGCGGCGTTGGAGCTGGCCGCCGCGGACTGCGTGGCGATGGCGCTGTTGTTGTTGTTGATCGCGGTGATCTCGGCGGCAAGCTGGGTCTGCTTGTTGCCGATGCTGGTGGCGATCGTTGAGGCGGTGCCGTCGTTGCTGAGCAGCGCGTTGGCGAGGTCGGTCTCGAGGCTCTGGATCTGGGCGACGAGGCTGTCGATCTGGCCCTGATGATAGGCATTGCTCGTGGTGTCGTTGGGAGCGCCCGAGATGTAGGTCTGCACGGCGTTGGCGGCCGTCTGCCCGGCGCTGATCGCCGCCACCAGCGCATCGTAGGCGTTGTGGAACGTCGCGTCGTAATCGGGGTTGTCGTCGCCATTGCCCTTCTTGGCGTCGTAATATTTGCTGAAATTGGCGTTGGACGAGACACTGTCCTTGGCAGCATTGGCGCTGGCCACGAGGCCGTGCGTCGCATCGCTATAGGCGGAAACGAGGCTGGCGCTGAGGGTCACGCTGCCCGGATCGGCGACGCTGGTGCTCATCACGAGATTGGTGTTGGCGGTGCTGATCTGCGTCTGCGTGTCGGCGACGTTCGCCAGCGCAGCATCGCGCGGTGACGGGCCGGCATAGGTGCCCGCGACGAAATTACCGTTGCTGTCGAATGTGCCGAGTCCGAGCGCCACGAGCTTCTTTTGCAGGAAGGTGATTTCGGAGCGGTAGGCGCCGGCGGCGACGGGGTCGCTGCTGTACTGGCTCAGCAGCTTGTTGAGCTCGGCGACGCGCTGGACGATCTCAGTGCCGACCGTTTTGGGACCGCTGGTCGTGTATTTGATGTTGTACGCCGCGGTGGAGGCGAGGCAGGCCGCGGTCAGCGTATCGCAATTGGGCGCATAGTCGAAGGTGATGACCTTGTGGCGTTGCAGGCCGGTGTCGACGAGGCCATTGATCGTCACCACGGCCTGGCCGTCCTTGGTGACGGTGCCGCCATGATAGTCGAAGGTGACGTCGCCGCCGCCGAAGAGGTTGGAGACGGCGCTCGCGGCCTTGGCCAATTCCTCGCGATAGATGTCCTTGCCGGTGCCGACCGCGGTGGCATCGATGTTGCCGCGGTTGGCCCGCAGCATGATGTCGCCGGCCGCGTTGACGCCATAGGCGCCCGATGAATCCGGATAGGTCGCGGGATCGGCGCCGACGGTAACACCGGGGTTGGAGTGAACGGTGGAGCGAGCGTCCGGCGTGGTCGAGATCGGGATCGCCGTCTTGTTGTAGAGATCGACCGTGGTGGCGAGGCGCAGCGATTGCGGCGTGCCGTCGAGGCCGGTGCCGGCCGAAAGCGACACGGTGCCGCTGCTCGGCAGCGAGCCGTCGGTGGGATCGATGCCGTCGCTGGCCTCGAGCCTGACGTTCTGGCCGAGGGTGACGGTGTTGTTCCCGGTATAGGTGGCATAGGCGCGGCCGGACGGTGCGCCGGCGAGGCCATAGGTGGTGGCGGCGGCGCGGGCGCCGAGATCGGCATCGCCCCAGGCGGCGAGCGCCACATCGCCGATATCGACGATGATGCTGCCGGTGTCACCGACCGATACGGCGGCATTGGCCGTCGATGTGATCTCGCCGTAGGTCTCGGCCAGCGCGATGGCGCCGCCGGAATCGAGCTTCACCTTCTGGTGCGAGACGGTGTCGTTGTAGGCCTCGAGCGATAGCGAGGAAACGCCGGAGGTGGGCGCCACCAGGTGCACGTCGGCGTTCGTGCCGATGGCGGCGCTGGTGTTCTGGGTAAGCTCGACGGTGACGCTGCCGGCGGGCAGGTTCACCAGACCGCCGGAGCCTGAATCGACGTTCCAGCCGCCATTATCCGGATTGAAGCTCGTGGAGCCAGTCGGCTCGTTGATGAAGTAATTGTGGATGAGATTGTGCGCCGCGACGGCGAGGTTCGTCGCGAGCAGCCAAGTGTTGTCGCCCAGATGCGCGTCGACCGTGGCCGTCACCGCGTGCTCGATGCTGGCGCCGCTGGCGCCGACCAGCGAGGCCTGCGTGCTGTCGACGCTGCCGCCGAAATTGGCGGTGTGGGTGGCGGCCACATCGACCGTGCCGCCGAGCGCCGAGATCAGGTATTTGGCCGCGCTCGAGCTGGTGTTGGCGGCGGCACGGGTGGTGCTGACGGAATTGGTGGAGGCGTCGGCAGCGGCGCCGGCGATCAGGCCGCCGCTGCCGGACACGGCGTCGGCGACGTTGGTATCGGTGCCGGTTGCGTGCAGGTCGACGTTGCCGCCGGTGACGCCCGTCATGTCGGAGAAGAGCGCGGTGGTGACGATGGTGGAGTCGGCCTGGGCAACGTTGGCACCGGCCGCCAGCAGCCCTCCGGCGAAGCCGCTGGCGCTGGCGTGCTGCGAGGTGGCGGTGGTCGCGGTGACGGCAACGAGGCCGCTCGCGGTGAGGGTGCTGTTTTCGGCCAGGGTCTTGGCCGAGGAGCTATTGGTTGCCTTGGACTCGGTGGCGGTGAGGCCCACCATGGCGCCTGACGAACCGGTGGCGCTGGCATCGACCGCCGGAGTGGTGGTGTCGGGCGTAACCGCGGCGGCGATACTGATGCTGCCGGCGTCGATCAGGCTGTGGCCGCCGACGGTGGTCGCGACCTGCTCGGCGACGTTGGCATGGGCGAAGGAGCCGCCGGCCGCAACGATGCCGGCCAGTGCGAAGCCGGTGGCGTCGGCGGAGGCGCGGCCGGCGGCGCTACCGGCAATCGAGACCGCGCCGCTGGCATAGATGGTGGCGCCGTCGGCGAGCGCCGACACGAGGGTGGTGGTGTTGGCTTCGGCGTCGGAGCCCTGCGCCGCGAGGCCGAGGCCGCCCGAGGCCGCGAGAGCCGAGGTCTTGGCACTGTTCCGGCTCGAGGCGCTGACCGTGACGCTGCCGGCACGGCTGCCGCTGGTGCCGATGCTCGCATTGTGCAGGGACGCGGTCACTGAGCCGCCGAGATTGACGGCTGCCGCCGACACACCCACCGCGACGCCGCCGAACGAGGCGCCATCGGCCTTCGTGTTGGCAGTGCGCTGGTCGGTGGCGAGCACGACGACCGCGCCGGAGGTGGCGATGGTCATGCCATCGATGCTGGCGGTGGTCGTGGCGTTGTCGATGAGGATGGCGATCGAGGCTTCAGCGCCGAGGGCGCCGAACGCCGCCGCAAGGCTGTGAGTGTCGAGCGTGTGGGTGGTGGTCGCGGTGACGGCGAGCGATCCGGCGCCGAGCGTGGAACTGCCCGTCACCTGCGCGGTGTTGGTGGTATCGACCACCACCACGCCGACGCCGGCGCCGAGGCCACCAAGGCCGACGCCGACCGCGCCGGTGGTGGCATCGGTGCCAAGCGTATCGAGCGAGGCGACCGTCACCGCGCCGCCGGCAGTGACCGCGGCGTTGCCGATGCTGGCCGAGGTGCCGGCCGGCGTGCTCGCCTGCGTGTTGAGGCTGGCGACATTGACGCCGGCGCGCGCCGCCGCCATGCGGGTGCCGATATCGTTGATCCGCGTATCGTCCGAGGAGGCGAGCAGGTCGTTGACGGTGCTGTTGCCGAGCTGGCCCTGCGCATAGTCGCCGGGGTTGCTGCCGCCCGATTGCAGCTCGGCATTGCCCTTGCTGTTGGGGTCGATGCCGTCGCCGATGGAATAAACCGAGACGCCGGCGGCGATGCCGACGATGCCGCCCGCTGCGCTGACCACGGTGGAATCGACATCGGTCTGCTGCAGGCCGGCAACTTCGACGCGGTCCTTGCCGTTGACAGTCGCACCGTTGGCGATCGAGGCGGCTGTGGTGTTGCGCAGCACGCCGACGTCGACGGCGCCGGCAAGCCCCACCGCACCAATGGCGAGGCCGCCGTCGATGGCAGCAACGCTGGTGCTGTCGCGCGCCACCACAACCACGTCCTGGGCGCTGTTGGCACCGGTATTGTCGCCGTTGATGGTGGCGTCGCCGATCGCTGCAGTGGTGGTGATATCGAGTAGTTGCACCGACACGGCGCCGGCGATGCCGGCGAACAAGCCGCCGGCGCCCGCGATAGAGAGGGTGAAGACGCTTTCGTTGGAATTGGCGGTGACGATGACGCCCTGCGCCGCCTGCGTGGCGCTGAAATCGGCGCCCGACCAAGGGGTGAGTGCGCTGCCGCCGCCGAGGGCCGTGACCGAGGCGGTATCGGCGATGGTCGCATTTGTGTTCTTGGTGAGCAGCGACAGGCCAAGGCTGCCGCCGACGCCGCCGCCGGTGGCGCCGATGGCCAGGGAGCCGACCACCATGCCTGTCCGCGTCACGTCGTCGGCCGCCACCACGACATTGCCGCCGGCGGTGACGGTCGCGCCATTGCCGATGCCGGCGTGAGTGTGGCTGTTCAGCGCGAAAGCGGTGACGCCGCCAGAGACGCCGACCGTGACGCCGGCTCCGGCCGCTGCCGCCGCGCCCACGATGTCCTCGTGGCCGGAGGCCGATACGATGACGTCACGCTTGGCGTTGACGGTCGAGCTATTGCCGATCGAGGCGGTGATGGTGGGGCTGAGGATCGCGGTCTCGAGACCGCCGCCGATGCCGACCGTGCCACCCCCGACAGAGCCGGAGAGGCCGGCGCGGTAAACATCACCGGCCGCTGCGACGATCACCGACTGGTTCGCGTTGGGCGAGGTGTCGTTGTCGACGTTGATCTTGGTGTTGGCGCCGATGCTGGCGGCGATGTCGGTGTCGATGACCGGCACGTTGGCCGAGATCGAGATGCCGGCGGTGCCGCTGACGCCGGCGCCGATGGCCAGCGAGCGCACGGAGGTGTCGCCGCTGGCGTTGACGACGACGCCGTAGCCGCTGGCGGTGATCGGCGTGGCGCTACGAGTCAGGGCCAGAAGGCGCAGGCCCTGGCGCTGCGCGTCGTCGGCGCTCAGCACCTCGCCATCGGCGCCGGTGGTTGCATAGGCGTAGTCGGTGGGCGTGGGCGCCGCGTAGTCGCCGGAGCCGCTGCCGAGGGACGGCGCGTAGCCGGTGACGTAGTCGACCGCCGTGCCGTTGCCCAGCGCCGTGACGCTGGCGTTGTCGTCGATCAGCGCGTGCGTGGTGGTGGTGACCAGTGCCACCGAGGCGGCGGCGCCGACCGCGGCTGTGCCGCTGATGCCGGCGGCGCCGGAAATGAAGTCGATAGCGACATCGTCGCCGGCGAGCACGGCGGCATTACCGTTGGACCAGACCGCGGCGTCGCCGATCTCGGCCGTCGTGACGTCGGTGACGGAATACACCGAGACCGCACCGGCGAGGCCTGCCGTGCCGCCTATGCCGACGCCCACGGCCGTCGTAAGAGCGCTCTCGCTGCTGCTCGCAACGACGCTTACATCGCCGGCAAAGATCGCGGCATCGTCGCCGATGCGGGCTGACGTCGTCTTGCCGACGACACCAACAGCGACGCCGGCTCCGGCGCCTGCCGTGCCGCCGCCAGCAAGGGCGCCGGCGATGGTGGTGAGGTCGGTGTCGTCGCTGGCCTCGAGGCCGAGCGAGGCCGGGCGGATGGTCGTGCTCTGGCCGATCTTTGCATATTTGCCGACCAGCGCTTCGGTGGTGGTGTCGAGCACGTAGACTGCGGCACCGGCTCCGACGGCCACCTCGCCGGCCGCAGCGCCGGCCGCGGTGAGGGTGGTGCCGGTCTCCGTAGCGTCGGCAGAAATCGCGACGGCGCCGCCGGCATCGATGACCACCGCATCACCGGTGCCCGTGCCATCGGCGAGAGCCGCGCGCGTGACGTTGTCGACGGTGATCACCGACGCCGCTGCGCCAATACCGTTCGAGCCGCCCCCCGCCGCACCGCCGGCAATGCTGAAGGTGTCGAAGTCGTTCCTGGCGCCGAGCGTGACACTACCGGCGGAGGTTACGCTGGAGTTGAGTGCCAGCAGCGCCTGGACGCTGTTGGCGGAGGTGATGACGGTGGCGACGCCCGCCACCGCGTTACTGTCGGCAGCGGCGGCGGAGACGCCGATGGCGAGAATGTCCTGCGTCGCATGCGCCGCATCGCTGAAGCTGGCCGAGCTCTGGACCTCCGCATTCTGCGCGAGCAGGGCTGTGGTGGTGCCGGTGCTGTCGATCGCCGAACTCGAGACGCCGACGCCGACGCTGCTGCCCAGCGCGATGCCGCCCGACAGCGCCCTGGCGACGAGATCGTTGCCAGCCTCGATGGCGACTGCGCCACTCGAGTTTACGGTTGTGGCCGTAGTGACAGGCGTCGTGGCCAGGCTCTTGCCGATCGAGGCGCTGACGTCGTCGGAAAACACCATGACGGCGAAGGAGCCCTGCACCGCCACGCCGCTGCCCGCCGCCGCGCCCCCCATGGCCTCGGCATAATAATTGCCCTGGCCGAGCAGGCTGCCGTGCTGCGCCGCGTCCTTGGCCTGGTCGACCAGCGTATCGGGATGGGTGAAATCGAGCGAGAAGCCGGTGCCGGTGAACTTGTGATCGAGCGCTTTGACGGACACGCTCGCACCGCCGATGGTGTCGCCGGCGCCGATGGCGGCCGTCAGGCTGTGGTCGGCATAGACCGTGGCGACCGAAGCGCCGATGCCGACATTGCCGCCCGAATACGAGCCGGCCAGCGCCTTGGCCGAAAGCTTGCTGGTGTTGTCGGCCAGCACATTGACGGCGCCGCTGCTGCTGACCGTGACATTGTCGCCGATGGCGGCGGTGGATGACGAGGTGGAGATGCCGACCGCCAGCGCACCGGCGACGCTGACTTTGGAGGCCGAGGCGCCGGCGATGGCCAGCGCCGTCAGCTTGTCGGCGAAATCTGGATCGGTGTTTTCGGCCGTCGTCGTCTTGACCTCGACGCTGCCCGACTGGGTGATCCGGGCGTTGTCGGCAATCGTGGCGCTGGTGGTGTTGTTGATGATGCCGAGCCCGACGCCGATGCCGACGCCGACCTTGCTCGACGAGTTGACCGCCAGTCCGCTGCCCGAGGCCGCCATGCCGGTATTGTTGCTGGCATCGACCTTGAGGTCGCCTGTGACGTGCACGGTCACCGCATCGAGCCGGGCGCTGACCACGTCCTGCGCCGCCGCGACACCCACGGCGGCCGCCACCGTCACCTTGCCGCCGCCGCTGGCGCCCTGCTGTGAGCCCTTGGTCTTGTCGAGCGCGTCGGCGCTCGTCGCTTTGCCGCCCGACTGCGTGGTGGTGGTGTCTTCCTTGCCGCCCTTGGCGGTGGCCGTGGCGTCGGCGGTATAGCCGTGATCGGCTTCGGCGGAGATGTCGAGCGAGGCCGCGGTGACGTCGCGCGCCAGCTCGGCCGAGGTGACCGAGGTGTTCCACAGCGCGCCGACCTGCGTGCCGCCGCCCATGATGATCGCCGCGGCGGCGCCGACCCCCACGCTCGCGGCCTTGGTGTCGCCCTTGGCCGAGGCCTCCTGGTCGCCGCTGCTGGTCGCCTCGATGGTAACGGCGCCGGCGGTGTCGATCGCCGCGCCGCTGCCGATGCGCGCCGTGGTCGTCTGGTCGAGCGTGGCCAGCGCCACCACCGCGTCGACAGCGACGCCGCCACCGGCGCCGGCTTCAGCTTCGGTGGTGGTGTTGAGCACGCTGTTGGCGCTGACGGCGAGTCCGCCGCCATGGCTGTAGGTGACGCCGTTGGGAAGCTCGGCAGTGACGCTGTCGGTGATGAGGTTGAGCGCGACCGAGGCGCCGATGCCCACCTTGCCGCCATTGGCGCCGTTGCCGGAAGGAGCCGCCGTGGCTTTGGCGGTGATGCGCTGATCGGCGCTGATGCTGGAGGCGCCGGAGTGCGCGTCGATATCGCCGAGGATGTGCGCGGTAGTGGTGGCGTTGATGAGGTTGAGCGCCAGCGAGCCGGCGACGCCGACTTTCGAGCCGCCGGCGCCGGAGGTGGCGGTAGTCTCGTAGTCATCGACATCGGGGGCCAAGGGGTCACCGAACTGCCGGGCGGTGATCTCGACGCCATCGGCGCTGTGGCTGCCGTTGCCGAGGCTCGCGATATTGGTCTTGCTGACGACGTTGATGGCAACGCCGACGCCGATGCCGACCTGTGCGCCGGACGAGCTGCCGTTCTCGCCGACCGCGCTGCCGTCGGCGCTGGTATTGGCGCCGGTGGTGTTGCCGCTTTCGATGGTGAGCTTGCCGCCGGCGGTGATCACCACTGCGTCGGGCACCACGGCGGTGACGCTCGATTTTTGCACATCGACCGAGACGGCGGCGGCGACCGCCACCTTGCCCTCGGAGGTCTTGGCCGAACGGCTGCTTTTGTCGCCGACGGCGGTGCCGGTTTCGCCCTTCTGCGTGCTGTCGCCGACCTTGGAGTCGGTCTGCTTGGTCTGAGCGGTGTCGAGCTGGTCGTTGACCTTGGTGTCGACATCCTTGTCGCCGGCCTGCGCCTCGCCATTGTCGTCGGCTGCCTTGGCGCCGCTGGCTCCGGCCTTGGCCTCGAGCGTGCCCTCGGACTTGCCCATGGCCGTAAAGGTGACGGCACCCGAGCCGGTGGTGGTGATCGAGCGCGAGGTCGTGGCAACCACGTCGTCGTTGACCAGCGCCAGCGCCAGGGCCACGCCGATCGCCGCAGTGCCGCCCTTGGCGTCGGCCCAGGCCTTGGTCGTGGTGGTCGCTTCCTGCGTGGCGCTGATGTCGACCGAGCCGGCGGTCAGCAGACCGCCGGTGCCAAGCTGCGCCGTGGTGCTGTTGCTGACGAGGTTGAGGCCGAGGGCAGGGGTGAGCGACACTCCGCCGGCCGACCCGGCGGTGGCGTCGGCAGTGGCCGCGAAGGTGCCGCTGGCCGAGAGGGTCAGCGCGCCGACGCCCGACAGCACCACATCGTTTTCGAGCTCGGCAATGGCGCGGTTGGCCAGCACGTTGACGGCGGCGGAGACGCCGATGCCCGCCTTGTCGCCGGTGGCGCCGCCTTCGTCGGTGGGCGCCGCGGTGGCAGTGACGCCGCCGCTGCCCTCGGCACTCAAGCTGACGGCACCAGTGCCGGTGATGGTGACATTTGCACCGCCGGCGATGCGGGCAGAGCTTTCGGTATCGATGAGGTTCAACGCCAGCGACCCGGCGATACCCACCTTGGAGGCGCCGGCGCCGGACTTGGCCGTGGTCGAGAAATCGTCGTCGCGGGTCGCAACGACGCTGGGTGTGGCGAGCTGCTTGGCGACGTCGGTCTTCAGCGCCTCGATGGTAAGCCCACCGAGCGAGTGGGTGTTGTCGCCGAGGCGGGCAACGTTGCTGGCGGCGACCTTGTTGACCGCAACGGCGGCGCCGATGCCGACCTGCGACGCCTGCGCCCCCTCCTTGCCCACCGCCGAGCCATCGGCGCTGACGCTGCCGTCGGTGTTGGCGGCGGTGCCGAGGGTCAGCGTGCCACCGGCAGTGACGGCGACGGTGTCGGGGATCGTGGCGCTGACGGTCGCGGTCTGCACATTGACGCCGACCGCCGCAGCAACGCTCACCTTGCCTTCGCTGGTCGAGGCCGAGCGGCCGTCCTTGTCGTTGACGTCCGAGGCGGTCTTGCTCTTTTGCGCGCTGTCGCCGACCTTGGAATCGGTCTGCTTGCTCTGGGCGGTGCCGAGCTGGTCGTCGACCTTGCCGTCGACGTCCTTGTCACCAGCCTGGTTGGAGCCGTCGTCCTTGGCCGCCTCGCCGCCGCTGGCGCTGGCCGTGGCCTCGATCTCGGACGACGAGGCGCCCATGGCGGTGAAGCTGACGGCGTTGTCGATGTCGAGATCGCGGCTGGTGGTGGCGACCACGTCGTCGTTGACGAGCGCCAGCGCGAGGGCGACGCCGACGGCGGCTTTGCTACCGGCGGCCTCGCCCGAGGCCTTGGTTATGGTCGAGGCGAGCTGGGTCGCCGAAACATCGAGCGAGCCCGCGTGGAACGTCGTCCCCTCACCGAGCTGCGCGGTGGTGCTGTTGCTGACGAGGTTGAGGCCGAGTGCCGGGGTCACCGAGATGCCGCCGGCCGAGCCGGCCTTGGCGTCGGCCTTGGTGGTGAAGTCGCCGGAGGCGTGCAGCGTCACCGCATCGGCCCCGGTCAGGTCGCTGTCCTTGGCAAGCTCCGCCGTCGAGCGGTTGGCGACGATGTTGATGGCGGCCGACACGCCGACGCCGACGGAATCGCCGCTGGCGCCACCGTTTTCCGTCGGCGCCGCCGTCGCCGTGACCATGCCCGCGCCCGCGGCGCTGAGATTGACCGCCTTGCTTCCGGTGATGGTGACGGTCGAGCCGTCGGCGATGCGGGCCGTGCTCTCGCTGTCGATGAGGTTCAGCGCCAGCGACCCGGCGATGCCGACCTTGGACGCGCCGGCCCCGGAGGTGGCCGAGGCGAGGATGGCGTCGGTGTGCATGGCGGTGCTGGTCGGATTCGCGAGCTTTGCCGCGATATCGGTCTTTGTCGCCTCGATCCTGAGTCCGCCCAGCGTATGCGCGGCGGCCCCGAGCTGGGCGATGTTGCTGGCGGCGATCTTGTTGACGGCGACACCGACGCCGATGCCCACCTTGGACTGCGCCGCGCCGTCCTCGCCGACCGCGGAGCCATTGGCGGTGACACTGCCGTCGGTGTTGGCCGCGGTGCCCAGCGTCAGCGTGCCCCCGGCGGTGATCACCCGGGTATCGGGCACCGTGGCGCTGACGCTGGCGGTCTGCACATTGACGCCGACCGCCGCGGCGACGCTGACCTTGCCCTCGCTGGTCGAGGCGGAGCGGCCGTCCTTGTCGCCAACGTCGGAGGCGGTCTTGTCCTTCTGCGTGCTGTCGCCGACGCCGCCTTTGGTCTGCTTGCCTTCGGCGTCGGTGAACTGCGCGTCGACCTTGCCGTCGACGTCCTGGTCGTCGGCGGGCGCCGAGCCGTCGTCCTTGGATTCTTCGCCGCCGGTGGCGCTGGCTTCGGCCTCGAGGCTCGAGAACGAGGCGCCCATGGCGAGGAAGTCGACATTGCCGGTGCCCGTCGTGGTGATCGACCGGTTGGTGGTGGCGACCACCTGATCGTTGACGATGGCGAGCGCCAGCGCGGCGCCGATGGCGGCCTTGCTGCCAACCGCCTTGCCCGACGCCTTGGTGGTGGTGTCGGCCTGCTGGATGGCCGACAGGTCGACCTTGCCAGTGGCGACGAGCGTGCCGCCCGTGCCGAGTTGCGCCGTGGTGCTGTTGTTGATCAGGCTGAGACCCAGCGCCGGGGTCAGCGAGATGCCGCCTTCGGCGCCGGCCTCGGCTTCCGCTTCGGCGGTGAACTCACCCTCGGCCGAGAGCGTCACGTTGCGCGCGCCGGTGAGCGTCGCGTCTTTGGCGAGCTCCGCAGTGGAGCGGTTGGCGACGATGTTGAGCGCGGCGGAGGCGCCGATGCCGGCCTTGTCGCCGCTGGCGGGCGCGCTGGGCGTGGCCTTGGCGCTGGTCTCGGTGATGTCGGCGGCTTCGATCGATGCGTCGGCCGCAGCGCCAGACAGCGTCACGGCGCCGTTGCCGCCGATGCCGGCGACGCTTTCGGTGTCCACCAGATTGGTCGCGAGCGAGCCGGCGACGCCGACATTGCTGGCGCCGGCACCCGACGTCGCAGTGGCGGTGAAGCTGTTCTTGCCGTCGGGCGCGAGCATGCCGGCGGTGATGTCGAGCGCACCTGCGTGCAGCGGGCCATCGACGATGGCGTCGTTGCTCACATGGGCGAGGTTGAACGCCACGGCAACGCCGACGCCGGTCTTGGAGTCGACCGCCGAGCCATCGGCGGTAGTCTCGGCACTGTTGCTGGTCTTGGCGGCCAGCGAGACGTCGCCCGTCGCGGTCACGCTGCTGGTCGAGTCGATCTTCGCCAGTGTTGTCGAGGTCAGGTCGGTGATGGCAAAGCCACCGACGGCCGAGACGCTGCCCTCCGATGTCGTGGTGCCGGGCTTGTAACGGTCGTCGTCGAGGATGGACTTGGCAAGATCGCCTTGCTGCGGCGCGCCACCGCCGCCCTCGGACGCTGCCGCGGTGACCGTGGCGGCGGTCGTCGTCGTCGCGTTGACCACGAGACTGTCGGTAGAAACGCTGGCATTACCTCCGACTTCCGCCGTGGTCGTAGCGTCAATGACACCAACTGCGACGCTGATCCCGAGAGCTGCCGTTGCCGGCGTGGCGTTGGCGATCAGTGTAATGTCGTTCTTGGTGTCAAGTTCGAGCGCATGCGCGACGTTGAAACTGGCGTCGCCTGCGATGCCGACGGTCGCATTGCTGTCGACGGTCGAGACGGCAACGGCGCCATCGACAGGCGTTCCGGGCGGCGCTAGCGACATCGTCTGAATCTCGGAGACGACGGTAGCCAGGGCGCTGAGATTGGCGCTGTCGGCGGTGATCTGTGCGTTGCCGCTCACGTTGACGGCCGCGTTGAGGTTGGTCACCACGACGCCGACCGGCAGGAAGCCGATGCTGCTTTCAATCGAGGCTGTGGCAGTTGCTGTAAAGGCTCCGGTCGCGTCGATAGTGCCGCCATTGACGCCAATAGTTGCCTCGGCGTCAGGAACGTCGACCAGCGCAAGGCCGGAGCCTATCTCAGACGTGGCGGCGAAGGTGACGTTCTTGCCTGAGATCGTAGGACCAGTCCCGCCAACCGAACCGATGGTGATGCCAGACACCGCCGTGGGCGAGAGCGCCGTGCCCGTTGCCGAGGCAATGAGGAAGATGTCCCCCGCGGCATGGATGCCGGTTGCCTGAGCATCGAGGGTAGCGTTGTCCGCGATCGTGATCAGCCGCGACTCGAGCCGGATCGTGCCTGCATCACCGGTAGCGCTCGTCGTGTCGATCTTGCCGCCTGAGCTGACAGTAATCGAGTTGTCAGCTTGCAAAAGCACGTTGGCGCCGTGCGTGACGATGTTGGGTGCGCTCGAATAGTCGCCCGATGCATCTGAGTCCGTGAGGGTACCGCCGATATAGAGATCCCACGGATCGAACAGCAGCGTGCCGGCGGCGCCGCGATCGGAACCGAGGCTAACGTCGATAGAGCCGATCTGCGCCAGCTTGCCGCTGAGCTCGACGAAGCCGCCCATGCCACTGCCGGCGCCGCGGGCGCTGAACAGGGCGCCATCTTCGACCAGCAGCTTGTCGGCGGCGACGACATCGATGGTGCCGCCGCCGCCTTCGACCTCGCCGTCGGCGGTGAGCCGGGCCATGCCGTCGATAGTGATGTTGCCGGCATTGACGGCAATCTTGCCACCCTGGCCGCCGGTCTTGGGGGCGCTGGTCTTGATGGTGCCGCCGAGGCGCGCCTGATCGGTCGCAACGATGCGGATCTCGCCGCCTTGCGACACCAGCCTGCCGCCTTCGCTGACGCCGCCGGTGTTGACGGTCGACTTGAAGATCGCAACGTGATTGGGCGCATCGTCGATGCTGATGTGGCCGCCGGTGACGTCGACGTCATGGCCCTGCAGGGTGATGTTGCCCTTGGCGTTGATGGTGCCGGCGATCGAGATCGAGCCGTCGGGCGAAATCGGGATCGCCCCCTGCATCAGTTGGTCGGCCGCGGCATCGTTGACGGTGCCATCGGGAAGAACGACATTCTCGAGAAATTGCGAGGTCGGGGTATTGACGGTCAGCGAGCCGACATTGACCACGCCATTGGACCCGACCACGAAGCCGTGCGAGTCCGAGAAGTAGATGTTTCCGCCGATCTGGCCGCCCTTGTAGCCATTGAGGATGCCGTCGATGACGACCGGGCCGTTGTGGACGATGTTGAGCAGATTGCCGGCGCCGTCGGGAACGTAGAGGTCGACCTGCGTGCCTGCGGCCTGCTGGAAGTCGGAGAAGGAATTGAAGCCGGTGCCGCGCGACACGGTGTCGGTGGTGATCGAGGTCTTGGCGCCCTGCACCGTGACGTGGGTCTGCGTGCGGCCATCGGCGACGATGTTGTTGCCGCCGCCCAGATTGACGGCCTGCGCATGGGCAGGGGAGGCGCCCGCCATCGCTGCCACGAGGCCGAGAACCACCGGGCTCGAGGCGAGCAGCAGGGTCGCGCGCGACGGCGCCCGCTCACGCGGTTGTCTGGGCAATGCCGGAGCCGTCGCAGATCGAACGATGCGACGGCGGCGGGTCATCTAGAACGCCCCCGGATCGAGCTTGAAGATATCGGGCTCCTTGGAGTCCGCCGCATACAGCAAAGCGAGGCTGGTCGGCTTCAGTACCTTCTGGGTGTCGCCGCCCCCGGTGAAGTCGCCCTGCAGCAGCACGATCGCTGCGTGGCCGTCCTTGTCCTCGCCGCGGAACAGCAGGATGCCATTGTCGAGCACCACGCCGGTGCGGATGGTCGCCGGCAGATAGCCCTGCGCGGTGAAATAGGCGACCAGCACGTCGCTGTTGGCATAAAGCTTGGCGGCGTCGACCTTGGGGTCGATCGAGGCATTCCAGGAGACGCCAACCTGGATCAGGGTCTTGCTGGAATAGCCGAAGACGTAAGAGACCTGGGCCTTGCCGCCGTCGGGCAACAGATCCGGCACGACGATGGTCAGCAATTGCGTGCGCTCGGCGGCGTTAGTACCGGCGACCACGGCATCGCCGCTGAGTCCGAAATCGGCCTTGATGGCGGCGCGCACCTTGTCCTGTGTCATGCCGAACTTGGCCGAGCGGAACCCCTCGAGCACGAAGTCGCTCTTTGCGGGAGGCGCCTCCGTCGCGACCGGCGCGGCCGCAGGTGGGTTGGCCGAACCGGCGGCAAGGGTGGGCGCCGCCAGCACGAGAAGGGTCGGAACCAGCCACAGCAAAGCGACAGCTGTCCTCTGCCGCGAGGCCGATCGCGTTGACCATAGCTTTTGCAAAGAAACGCCCCCAGGGGCCACGGTAACCGCCGCAGTCGACCTTTGTAATAGGAGTGTTCTTAAGGGACGTCCAGCACAACGGTAGAATTCGAAGCAAACGTGAGGAAAACTACGGTGTCGGTGGACATTTGCACGGGATTGCAATAAGCAACATATTGGAGTGCAATGTTTTTTTGAACTGTATTCTGATCGGGTGCACAGTGTGTGCAACGATGGCGGTGACGGTAGATGGCCTTTCGGGTCGGCAAATCCTTCGTAAGCGCGCAGCAGGTGGCGGAGCGCGCCGGCGTATCGCGTTCGGCCGTGTCGCGGACCTTCACGCCGGGCGCCAGCGTGTCGGAGCCGACCCGGCGCAAGGTGCTGGAGGCGGCCGAGTCGCTCGGCTACCACGTCAACCATCTGGCGCGCGGGCTGATCCATGAGCGCTCCGGCATCGTCTGCCTGATCGCCGCGGATCTGCAGGCGCCGTTCCAGGCCAAGATGCTGGAGGCGCTGACGCGGCGGCTGCAGGACGTCGACAAGGTGCCGATGGTGATCAACGCCGCGGGCCCCTCGGGAAGTGTCGAGGCGGCGCTGCGGCAGACGCTCAACTATCGTGCCGACGCCTCGGTGGTACTGTCGGGATCGCCGGCGTCGTCGCTGATCGACACCTGTATCGCCAACGGGCAGCACGTCATCCTGATCAACCGCGAAGATCGGCATCCCGGCACCGAGCATCTGATCGTCGACAACGAGGATGCGGCCCGCCGCGCCTTCGACATGCTGTATCGCGCCGGCTGCCGGCATATCGGCATCGTCTCGTCGCAGGCGGGGACCAGCAGCCTCGTCGGTCGCGAGCAGGCCTTCGCCGCCGCCGCCAAAGCCGGGGGAGTTCTCGTCTCGCTGGTCCGTGCGGGGCCGACGGCCTACGCCACGGGGCTCGAGGCGGCGCGCGCACTGCTGAGCCGCGCCGACCGGCCGGACGCTGCTTTCTGCGTCACCGATCTGTTGGCCTGCGGCTTCATGGACGCGGCTCGGCACGAGTTCGGCCTGCGCATTCCCGACGATTTCTGCATCGTGGGTTTTGACGACATCGAACAGGCCGGTTGGGTGTCGTATCAGCTCACGACCTTCCGGCAGCCGATCGAGCGGATGGCTGAGCATATCGCGCACCTGCTGTCGGTCGAGTCACCGGCGCCGCCGGCGCCTAGGCCGCATTACCTGCAAGCGGAGCCGGTGTGGCGTCGGTCCGTCCGGCCGAAGTGACCCGGCCGTTCCTCAGGTCGATGACGAAGCGATCCGAGGGCAGGCCGCCTAGGTTGATCTCGAGAATGCGGAAAATCGCGGCGAGGCGGGCGGCGACGCTGCCCTCCGGCCAATGGCCGCGGCGAAAGCGGGCGCAGAGCTCGCGGTAGAGCGCCAGGCGTTGCGGCGCGACGAGCGGCAGGGCCAACTCGCGCGCTTTGCGCAGGCGATACCAGTCCACCAGGAATTCGAAGGCGGGTAGGGTGGTGGCAAGCGGATCGAGGCCGGCTTCGAGGCCGGCCAGCTCGGCCAGTTGCGCCATCGAAAGATCGCCGATGAGGCCGGCAAGGTCGGCGGGGGATTCGAGCGGCAGATAGCGATGCCGGACCAGCTCGCGCAGGTGCATGTCGCAGAAATCGGCATAGCTTGACACGGCGTCGAGCCCGGCGGTGCCGGAGCCCTCGCGGCGGGCCTCGCTGCGATAGCCGGCGAAGGCGGCATCGAAGCCGGGAGCCTCGTCGACCGCTACGGTTTCGATGCACATGCTGTCGGCGTCGAAGCGGACGCGCTTATAGGCTGCGGGATAGGCCACCAGCGACGGGACCGCGATATTGACGAGGAACTTGCCCTTGTCGAACACGGCGGTCGTCCCATTGACGTGCAGATGGCCGCTGAAATGCACCCCGATGCCGGTGTCGACGCCGGCGGCGACGACCGGCGGGCGAGGCGAGCGGCGCACCGCGCTCGACTGGCCAAACAGGGCCAGTTCGTCGGCGAAGCTGTCGGCCTGCGGGTCGATCAGCGGATAGTGGGAGAAGGCGAGCAGTTGCTTGCCCTGCTGGCGCGCCCGGCGCGCGACGTCCGCCGCCCAGTCGAACAGGAAGCGCTTGTGCTTGAGCACCGCGTTCCAGCCGGCGTTGCTGCTGTCGTAGTAGGTGGCTTCGGCGAGCGGGTCGCTGCTGCCGTTGCGCGGCTCGAACACGTTGCCGTCGAGCGACAGCAGCCAGAGGCCGGGGACGGGCTCGACCAGGTAGGAAGCGTCGACCATCTGGACGGACATGCCGTGGTCGGCGGAGCGGATGACAAAGCGCCGGTCTGCCAGAGCGTCGCTGGCGCCGAACGGGCTTTCCCAATGCAGATCCTCCGGGCGACGGAAGAAGCCGTGGCCGTAGGCTTCGAGGCCATCGGCATAGCCGCCGCACTGCATTTCGGGCGTCACCAGGCGCGCAATGGACGATCCGGCCGATTCCGCCGCGTCGCTGGTTACCAAGAGGGTGCTGCCGTCGGTGTTGAGGAACCGCTTGGACTGGTGGCGGCCGGCGAGGGCGAAGAGGTCGTGGTTGCCCGGCGTCATATAGAAGCGGAGGCCGTGGCGGTTGGTGTAGTCGGCGAGCAGCGTATTGACCGAACGGACGGTCGCAGCCTGGCCATCGTCCGTCAAATCGCCGACGATGACGACGATGGAAATGCCGGCACGCACGATATCGTCGAGCACGGCGCGGAAAACGGCAAAGCTCTCGTTGAAAATGCGGGTCGAGGCCATGGAGTCGGCGAAGCTGCGCAGCGCCGGCCGCTCGCCGGTGGCGTCCGGCCAGCCGAAAATGTCGTGGTAGTGCGGGTCGGCGACGACGGCGATCTGCATGGCTAGTGGCCGGACGCCTCGATCATGCCAGCCCAGGCGCCGGCGCGGCGGGCGGCAGCGATCAGCACCGGTTTCGGGGTTTCGAACCATTCGTCCGGATGCAGCTCACGGCGCTGGCGCACCTGGTCCAGCGCCGCCTCGAGGCTGGGAAAGCGCGCCGGCTCGGTCTGCCACAGGAACAGCGAGGCGAGAATGGCCGAGCGGCTGCGCCCGGCGCGGCAGTTGAGCAGCACGTTGCGGCCACCGCGCATGGGGTAGCTCGGCTTGTCGGGCAGCACCTGCTCGAGCGCCCCCTTGAGCAGGTAATAGCCGGCGAGCAGCATGGTGTCGGGGTTGCCGTCGCCGTCGATCAGCCCGAGCTTGTAGTAGCGGATGGGGCTGTAGCCATAGGCGACCGCCTGGCCGGGCGGCGACAGCGGCTGGTCGACGAAATCGAGGTCGAGATTGACGGCGCAGTTGACGACGATGCCGATATCGTTGGCGTGCAACAGCGCGAGATTGCTGGCCCCCTCCATGCCACTAATGAACAAATCGACGCCATATGGCTGCACGTTCTCGGCTACGCGGCTGATGCTCGCTCGATCGTAGCGCGGCGACACCGCATGCTTTTCACTAGAGTGCAATTCCGGTAACCTCGCTGATCCCACCGGCAATGGCTGGTGTGGCGGCCAGAACGGCGCCGCCATGCTCGAGCCCGCCAAGCTCGAGGAAGGGGGCGACGATGCCGCCAGCCTCTTCAACCAGCAGCAGGCCGGCGAGGCAATCCCACGGATGCATGTGCAGCTCGGCATAGGCGTCGGACCGACCATCGGCGACATAAGCGAGGCCGAGCGCGCCGGAGGCGGCGCGGCGCACGTTGGCGCCACGGTCGAGGATGCGGCTCAGCGCTCCGACATAGTCGGCGTTGGGGACGCGCGTCGACCAGCCCAACTCGACGCAGGCCGCGCGGTAGTCGCTGGTGGCGGCAACGTGGATAGGCATGCCGTTGCGGGTGGCGCCGCGGCCGCGACGGGCGAAATAGAGCTCGGCCGTGCTGGGGTTGCAGATGGCGCCGAGTTCGATGCGGCCGGCGGCGACGAACGCGATGGAAATGCAGAAGTGCGGAATGGCGCGGGCGAAATTGGCGGTCCCGTCGATGGGGTCGACTACCCAGACGCGGTCCTTGAGGACGCCGCCGCCCTCTTCACCGAGGAAGCCGTCATCGGGGAAGGCAGCGGCGAGGCCGGTGCGCAGATGCTGCTCGACGGCGGCGTCGGTCTCGGTCAGGAAATCCTGCGGCCCCTTGAGGCTGACGGCGCCGCTGGCGCCGCGTTCGGCGAAGGCGCGGCTGGCGAGTTGCCCGGCCGATAGCGCCAACGCGCGACACGCCGCTTCGCGCCGGTCGAGATCGAGGCGGGTCTCGTCCGAGGGCAGGGCGGTCACGGCAGCCATCGGAAAGATCCTTTCCGGGTCGCGGTGCAAATGGAGGGGGTGGTCAATGCGGGTCTCGTTCGTTGGTCAGGCGTGGACAGGCGTGGTTGACGATGGGACAGGGCGCTCACCCCGGCTGCGGTCGAGCGAAATCTCGCCGGCGATGCTAAGCAGAGTGGGATAGTCGGCGCCCTCGCCGAGCGCGACGTAGCCGGGACATAGATGGGCGGGCGTGCCGGGTGGTACCTTGCCGAGGTCAAACGGCAAATAGCGGCCACCCGCCTGCTGCAGGATGAGAATGGCGGCGCTGACGTCCCAGGGATTGACCCAGAGGCCAAGGGCGGCATCGACCCAGCCGGCAGCGACGTGCGAAATGCTGAGTGCGGCGCTGCCCGGCCGCCGCAGCGTCTGGAACGCCTCGGCGAGGTTGGCGAAATGGGTGAGCGCCTTGGGTCGTCCGTCACGCTCGAAATCGCGGCTCGCCGGATAGCCGGTGATCAACGTCGCTTCGCGCTCGTCGACGCGAGCGCGCGAGCGGATGGGGCGGCCATTGCATGTGGCGCCATCGAGGTCGGCGGCAAACAGGTGACCGGCCACAGGGTCGAGCACGACGCCGGCAACCGGCACGTCGTCGACCACCGCGGCGATCGACACGCACCAGAAGGCGAAGCCGCGTGCGAAATTGGCGGTGCCGTCGATGGGATCGACGTACCAGCGGACACGGCCGCTGCCGCGATGCCCGCCCTCTTCACCCACCAGGGTGGAGTCGGGCACTTCGCGCAGAATGAATTCGGCAATGGTGGCTTCGCCCTGCTTGTCGTGGACGGTCACCACGTCGTGCCAGTCGCGCTTGTAGGCGACGTCCATGCCGGAGCGGAAGGCGGTGCGCAGCGGCGCTTCGACCAGCCGCGCGGCGCGGATCGCGATGTCGCGCAGATAGGTGGCTTCGGCGTGATCGCTCATGCTGCCACCTCGCCGGTCATGCCCGTGAACAACGCCAGCAGGCCGACCGGATCGGCGACGATGGCGTCGGGGCGCAGGTCGAGATCGTAGGGGGGATCGTAGGTCTTGCGGGCTTCCATCAGGATGTTTCCGCCAACGCCGGCGCGGCGGCCGCACAGCACGTCGCGATCGTAGTTGTCGCCGACATACCAGCAGTCGGCAGGCGCGACCGAAAGCAGCCCCGCGGCATACTCGATCATGCCGGGGTTGGGCTTGCGCATGGCCACGGCGTCGGAGTGAACGATGGCGGCGAAGCGGTCGAGCAGGCCGTGCTCGGTGAGGAAGTCGACATGCACCTGACCGGCCAGCGCGTTGCTGACGATGCCGACGGGAATGGAACGGGCGCGAGCGGCGTCGAGCAGGTCGAGCATGCCGTCGCGCAGCGTGCGCTCGGAGCGCAGATGGCCCATGACGCGGCAGAGTTCGGCGGCTTCGGCGACCACTGCATCGCGAGCCGCTGCCGGCCAGTCGGCGGCGACGAAGTCGCCCCAATACTCTTCGTGGCGCAGCTCGCGCGGCGCGTAGGGCCGCGACATGGCGTTCTTCCAGTGCGAATCGGCGATGGCGGCGGCTCGGATGTCGGCAGCGATGGACGGCGTAGGCAGTCGCGGGTCGGCCGCGCCCACATCGCGCAGTAGGGCCGCGACGTGAGCGGCCAGGCGCTCGGGCCAATCCGGGTTGTGGCGGGTAAGCACCACGACGCCGCCGAAGTCAAGCAGCAGCGCCTTGGGGCGGCACAACCTGCCCGTCGGAATACGGTTTTCCGGCCTCATGCCAGGTGATCCTCGTCGTGTTCGTCCGGCGGCTATCGCGCACCGCGCCAAATCGGGAAAAAGGCCGGACCAGAACGCAATTCCGATCCGGCACAGTCGGGAGTATTACTTGTGATAGTTGAGACGCCAGAAATCCTGCCAGTCCTCGCGCGCGTCCCAGTCCGACGCGGCGGTCGAGACGTCATAGTCCTCGAGCTGGTCCCACACCTTGCCAATTCCTGAAGGTTCGTCGGCGGGCAGCGACAGCGACATGTTGGTCGAGCGCTTGCCGTCGATCGCCTGCGGCGCGATGCCTTCCTCGGTCAGCATGTAGTGGATGAACAGCTTCGAGGCGTTGGGGCTGTTGGTGCCCGACGAAATGAGCGCCACTTTCGACGACAGCCAGCCGGACCACGGGTCCATGCCGGTGCACAGGCCGAGTTTGTAGCCCATGTCGGCATTGTTGCGGAACTTGGCGGAACTCACCAGCGCCATGAAGGGCTCCTTCTGCCCCGGAGCGCCGGCCGCCGCCGAGGCTTCGTCGTCGCTGCTGGTCAACAGCGGCGCGTTCTGCGCCAGGGCTTTCACCCATGCCTTGGTGGCGCTGTCCTCGTCGGTCTTGAGGTCTTTGCCGTAGAGGGCCTTGTAGGCGGCGGCGACCTTGGCGTCGTCATGCGTCTGCATCTGGTTGAACCAGTCGTCGTAGTTCGGCTTGCCCAGCGGGTCCTGCAGGGCGACCTTGCCCTTCCACTGCGGCTCGGTGAGCTGCCAGATGTTGCTCACCGGGCATTTGTCATAGACCTCGGTGTTGTAGGCCCAGACGTTAGCGTCGTTGGTGACGACCAGCGGGTCCTGGTAGAGCTTGGGCACCTTGTCGAGCATGTCGGGCGGCATCCAGCTTTCGGCGAATTTCTCGGGCAGCAGCTGGGCGATGGCGGCCGGCGGATCGCTGAGCAGGATCACGTCGGTCTGCACATTGTTGGCCTGGTGTTCGCGGATCACCATTTCGAGCGAGTCGGGCGCCTTGATCTTGGTGCCGGTGGCCTCGACGCCGTATTTCTTGGTGAAGGCCTTTGCCTGCTCGACGATCTTGCCCGTGCTGTCGTAGACGGTGATCGGCGCCTCACCCTTGGCGGCGGCGATGAGGGCGTCGAGGCTGAAGTCGTCGGCCAGGGCCGGCGCGGCGATGGCGGCCGCAGCGACGCCGGCGATGGCCAGGGCGGCGACGGCGGTGAGCGTCCTGCTCATGGTGGTCTCTCCTCTCTGTCTTGTTCAGCGCTTGTAGTTGACGGTCCAGAAATCCTGCCAGTCCTGGCGGGCGTCGTAGTCATCGGCGGCCGTGGAGCTGTCGTAGGGCGTAAGCTGGTTCATGTAGGCGGCAATGCCCGATTGTTCGTCGGGATTGGGCGGTATCTTGCTGTTGCCCGACATCTTGCCGTCGATGGTCTGGTTGGAGATGCCTTCCTCGGTCATCAGATAGTGGATGAAGAGCTTGGCGGCGTTGGGGCTCTTGGTGCCCTTGGCGATGAGGCCGAAGCCCGGATAGATGAAGCCCGAGACCGGATCGATGCCGCCGCAGATGCCGAGCTTGTAACCCTTGTCGACATTGTTGCGGAACTTGGCCACCGAGTTGAGGCCGACGAACGGCGCCTTCTGTCCCGGAGCGCCGACGGCGGCCGAGACCGCTTCGGAATCGGCGAGCAGCGGGGCGTTGGCGGCGAGCGCCTTGACCCAGGCCTTGGTGGCGCTGCCGGGCTCCGCATCAAGCGGCTTGCCGTAGAGGTCCTGATAGGCCTTGGCCAGGTCGGCGTCGTGATGCATCGCCATCTGGTTGAACCAGTCGGCGTAGTTCGGCTTGTCGAGCGGATCGAGCATTGCCACCTTGCCCTTCCACTCGGGCTCGGTGAGCTGCCAGAGATTGGTGATCGGGCACTTGTCGTAGGCTTCGGTGTTGTAGGTGATGACGTGCTCGTCGCTGACCACCACCAGCGGATTTTGCAGCGGGGCGGGGATGTCGGCAGCGAGGTCCGGCGGCACCCAGCTATAGGCGATGCCTTCCGGGATCAGTTGCGCCACAGAAGCCGCGACGTCACCGGAGACGGATACATCGCCGACGATCTTGCCGGCCTGCGACTCGCGGATCAAGAGCTCGACCTGGGTCGGCTCGTTGACCTTCTTGCCGGTGGCCTGGACGCCGTACTTCTTGGTGAAGTTCTGCGCCGTTTCAACGATCTTGCCGGTGGTGGCGTAGACGGTGATCGGGCCTTCCTGCTTGGCGGCCGCGATCAGCGCGTCGAGGCTGAAGTCGTCGGCTAGCGCCGGCATGGCAGAGCCGGCGAGCAACGCTGCTCCCATGAGCCAGCGGCAGATGGTGGATGATGATGTCAATTCGTTCCCCTCCTCGGTGTCAGTTCTTGCGGGCGTGGTCCGGCGACGCCAAACCTGCCAGCCGATCGCCCGCGGCATTGAACAGGTGTAGCGCCGCCGGTTTCGCCCAGACGACCACGTCGTCGCCGGCGGTAAAGCCGGGCGGCTCGTGCGCGGCCGCAAACAGCTTGTCGTTGCCGGCGGCAATTTCGACGATCCAGCTTCCCCCGGTCGGCAGCACGCCACTGATGCGCGCGCGGACGTGGAAGGCTCCGGTCGGAACCTCGGCATCGGTGGTGGCCAGATGCAGCGCTTCGGGCCGGATGCCGACCGATCCGACGTCGGTGCGCTCGCCGAGCACCGGCCGCAGCGCCCTTGCCAGAGTCGACGTTTCGGCCGCGCTCATCTCGACGAGGTTGATGGGTGGATTGCCGACGAATTCGGCGACGAAACGGTTGGCCGGCCGATCGTAGATGTCATTGGGAGTTCCCACCTGCTGCAGCCGGCCGTCGCGCATGACGGCGATGGTGGTGGCCAGCGTCATGGCTTCCCACTGGTCGTGAGTGACGAAGACGATGGTGGTCTTGAACGCCTCGTGCAGGCGCTTGAGCTCGGCCCGCATCTCGAGGCGCAGGCGTGCATCGAGGTTGGACAGCGGCTCATCGAGCAGCAGGACCTGCGGATTGACGGCGAGCATGCGGGCGAGCGCCACGCGCTGCTGCTGGCCGCCCGACAGTTGCGACGGATAGCGGTCGCGGTATTGCTCGATCCCCAGAGCCTGCATGACTTCGGTGACGCGCGCTTCGCGCTCGGGCTTCGGGACCTTGCGCAGCCGGAGGCCGAAATCGGTGTTGCGCTCGATGGTCAGATGCGGCCACAGCGCGTAGCTCTGGAACACCAGTCCCATGCCGCGTCGCTCCGGCGGCACGAAGATGCCGGCGTCGACATCGTCCACCTTGTCGCTGCCGACCTGGATCTCGCCGCCGCTCAGATGTTCGAGGCCGGCGATCATGCGCAGCGTCGTGGTCTTGCCGCAGCCGGAGGGGCCGAGCAGGCACATGAATTCGCCGTCGCCGATCTCGAGATCGAGGTCGCTCACGGCGTTGAGGGCGCCGTTGCCGTAGCTTTTTTCGACATTGCGCAGGCTGATCGTCGGCATCTTAGCCACCCAGTCCTTCGGCCAAATTGGTCTTGGTCAGTTTCTGCGCCAGCAGCGTGCCGAAATAGGCGAGGCCGGCGATGATGAGCACGACGGCGTTGGCCGCCTGCGTATAATGGTAGTCGACGAGCCGCAGCGAATAGGTGGTCAGCACGTCGGTGCTGGGCACCGCGAGAATGACGAACAGGCTGAGCCCCTTGATGCCCGAGATGAAGGGCATGAGGATGCCGGTGCTGAGCGAGCCCTTCTGGATCGGGATGACGATCGACAACATGCGCCGCAGCCAGCCGGCGCCGGCGATCTGCGCGGCTTCTTCCGGATCCTTGCCGAGCTGCATCATGGCCGAGATGCCGGCGCGCGACGCATAGGGCATCTGCTCGGCGACGAGCGCCAGCAGCAGGATGAAGGCGGTACCATAGAGCGACGGAATGGGGCCGCGCGGCACGGCGAACAGCGACAGATAGGCGGCGGCGAAGGCAATGCCGGGGACCAGATAGGGCAGGAAAGTCACGTGCCGCAGGAACATCGCCAGCGGCCAGAGCAGCGTGCGGGCGACGACGTAGCCGACGAGCAGGCCGAGAATGCCGGAGGTGACCGAGGCGGTGCCGACGATCCACAGACTGTTCCAGGCGGCGTTCCAGAGGTCGGGTGACAGTAGAATGCCGGTCCGCAGCGCTACCGTGCCGAGATCGTGTCCGATCCAGAAATCGAGGGTGAAATTGTCGGGCGAGAAATTCGCCGGCTGCCGCATGATGGTCGACAGGAACAGCGTGGCGAGCGGCAGGCCGACACTGAGCAGGAAGATGAGGAAGGCAAGGCCGGTGGCCGGCAGGCGGAGCGGGCCGAGGGCGCTCAGCCGGTTCATCGAGCCCTTCGAGCCGATGGTGACGAACCGCCGGGCCTCGCGCACGAGCCGGGCGTCGACCAGCATCGAGAGGATGCCGATCAGCATGATCGAACCCGCCAGGACGGCGGCGACGCCGGTGTGGCGCGAGGAGATGTTGCGGTAGAGCGAGGTGGAGAGCACGTCGAAGTCGACCGGCAGGCCCAGGACGTAGGGCACGCCGAACTCGCCCAGCGATTTGGCGAAGATCAGGATGATCGCGGACAGCAGCGACGGCAGCATCAGCGGCAGGATGATCTGGGTGGTCACCGTGGTGGTGCCGGCGCCGAGCACGCGGGCCGAGTCCTCGAGCTGCGAGTCGAAGCGGCGCAGCGCATTGCCGAACAGCAGGATCACGAAGGGCGCGTAGTGCAGCGCCATGATGATGGTGATGGGGACCTGGCCATAGGCGAGCCAGTCGGGCGGCGACAGCCCGATGGCCTCGAGCCAGCCGAGCTGGCCGCCGATGGTGCGGTTCTTGAACAGCGTCGTCCAGGCGAGCGCAAAGGTCCAGGCTGGCAGCATGTAGGGGACGATCAGGGCGGTGGCGAGCCAGCGGCGCGCGAGCATGTTCGTGCGGCTCAGCAGCCACGCCATGGTGCCGCCGATGGCGACCGCAAGGATGATTGCCCCCGCCGCGACTTCGAGCGTGTGAACCAGGGGTTGCCAGAACAGGTCGGACGACACTGCCGAGCTGAATGTGCGCGTGAGGTAGTAGAGGGTCGGCATGCCGACCGCGGCGTGCGCCCGGCGCTCCTCGCCGAATTGCACCAGGATGGCGTCCGACAGCATCGAGATCACCGGCACGACGATCAGGTAGGCGAACAGGATCGCGGCGAGGATGCCGATGATGGTGGTGGGGTCGCGCAGGGCCAGCCGCCAGACGGAACGCGAGCGGCCCTTCGACCGCATTTGCTCGTTCTGCCGCGGCGTTGCGGCAAGGGCCGGCTTCGCCGGCGCGTCCGGCGTACTCATGCGGTTCCGCCCCGCCGCAGGTATCTTGTCCCCTCCGCCTGCACTTGTTCCTCCTCTGCCGGCGTCGACTACGGTTGCACACCTGTGCAGTGATCGCAATAGGCTGTTTTGCAGGAGTTGAATATGTAGGGAAAGATCACCCGTGCACACCAGTGCATCGTTCTAAACAGCACCGATCATAGCGTCGGCGAGCCGTCTTGCTCTCCGAGCAATTGTCTGCGAGCAGGTGGCGGTCTTGACCTGAAGGAGCCGGCGGCCATGGGAATCACGCAAATCCGCAAGGAGGTCCTCAGCCTGCCGATGGCGCGGCTGGGGCGTCCTAGCAACATGCCACGATTCCGTTGGCAGCAGCCGATGCCGGACCGTCCGACTCCGCCTAACGTCGGTCTCACCGAGGAGGAGAGCGCCAACGGCTTCCGCTGGGGCGAGGATTCGATCCTGCCGTATCAGGTTTCGGACGACTACGATCGCGAGGTGCGGCCGGGCAAGCTCGATGTCGTGGCGATCGAGAATGGACGGTTGCGGGCGGTCGTGGCGCCCTCGCTCGGCGGGCGGCTGTTGGAGCTCAAGGACCTCGAGACTGGCCGCGACCTGGTGTTCCGCAATCCGGTGTTCCAGCCGGCCAACCTTGCCGCGCTCAACGCCTGGTTCTCGGGCGGTATCGAGTGGAACGGGCTGATCCCCGGGCATACGCCGTTCACCTGTGCCCCGGTGTTCGCGGGCGTGCGCGACACGCCGCGCGGGCCGGTCCTCCGGATCTACGAATTCGACCGGATCGTCGAGGCGACGTGGCAGGTCGACCTGTTCCTGCCCAGCGACGGTGCGTGTCTTTATGCCCACGGACGCATCGTCAATCCGTCGGCCGAGGCGAAGCTCGCCTATTGGTGGACCAACATCGCCGCGCCGATGGGTGAGGGAACGCGGGTGCTGAGTCCCGCCGACTATTCGGTTGAACACATCTGGCCGGGCAACAATCTCGGCCGCTGCGAGTTTCCGCGGCCGGACTGGGATGCGTCCTACCCGGACAATTGGGAAAACGCGACATCGGTGTTCTTCCGGGCGCCGCATGCCGATCGGCGCTTCGTGATGTCGGTGGGCCGCGACGGTTTCGGGCTGGGACAGACCAGCACCGGCGAAATGGTGGGCCGCAAATTCTTCTATTTCGGCAGTGCGCCGGGCGGGCAGAACTGGATGGATTATCTGTCGCGGCCGGGCGAGGGAAAGTACCTCGAAATCCAGAGCGGCGTCGCGCCGACGCAGAACCAGCGCTTCGTGCTCGGTGGCGGCGCCGAGCTCGACTGGACCGAGGCATTCTTTCCAGTGCGGCTGGAAGCAGGTCGCGCTCATGATGCGGAATACGGCGCGGCGGTGGCGCACGCGGCAGATTTTGTCGACGGCGCGGTGCCGCCGACCGAGCTGGCCGAGATCGATGCGTTCCTGCGCGAGCAGGCGCGACTGCCGCTCGATGGACGCGTGTCCGAGGGGGAGCCATGGGGACAGCGGCAGGAACTGCTGCTGGGCCGACCGCTGGCGGCGGGCCTCGACTTCGCCGTGACGGCGCCCGACGATTTCTGGGACGAACTGGCGCGAGGGAGCACCGTTTCGGAGCGCAGCCTGCGCCAAGTGCCCGAAGGCATCGCGGTGTCGCAGGTCTGGACCGATCGGATCGCTGGCAGTGCTGCGGCGCAGGGCACGAGCTGGCTGCATGAACTGGCACTGGGTACCGCGCTGCTCGATCGAGGCGACCGCATCGCAGCGTACGAGCACGTGGAGCGCTCGCTGGCGCTGCGGCCGAGCTGGCCGGCCTATCGGCTGCGCGCGCTCATGGCCGTCGATGCCGGCGCCGCGTCAGCGGACTATCTGCGCGCCTGGCGGACAGGCGAGGCACCCGCCGAGCTGGCAGTGGAGATCGCCACGCATTTCATGGCGGCCGAGCGGCCCGCCGAACTCAAGGCGTTCGTCGAGGCCTTGCCGGCGGGCATTCGCGACAACGAGCGGATCATTCTGGCGCGGGCGGTCGTGGCAGCCGATGCGGGACAATTCGACGAGCTCGAACGGCTGCTGCTGAGCCGGCGCTTCGCCACGATCCGCGAAGGCGAGACGTTGCTCTCGGACCTGTGGGGCCGGCTGCGGCGCGGGCGGCTGGAGGCCGAACTCGGGCGTCTCGCGACGATCGATGAAATCCGACAGGACCTGACGACGCACCCGCTGCCGCGAGCGCTTGATCTGCGCATGCACCAACTCGAAGACTAAGGCGCTGCCGGGCCCAGGCTTGGTGCTGCCATCGAGGCGGCGATGGTCGCGACCGTCGGTTCGTCGACGGTGATGCCGACTGCGCGCAGGGCGAGCACGGCGGCGCCGACCGAGCCGTCGGCGGCCACCCGGATGTCGGGCTCGTGCCCGGCAGCGCGAACGAGGTCGGCGATGGCGGGCGCGACGCCGGTCAAATGCGTGACGACGCCCCCGCCCAAGACGACAGGTCCCGGCATTGTGGCGTCGAACGCCAAGGCAAAGTGTCGCGCGAGATAGCGCTCGGCCGCCGCGATGAGGCCTGTCGCGACGGGGTCGTTGCGATCGGCGAAAACCAGCGGCGCGAAGCGCGCCAATTCGATCGGGCGAATGGCGTAGATCGCGTCGATCAACAGACGAAGCGGGGCGGGACGGCCGAGGATGCGGTCTTCGCTCCAGGGGATGTCGAAGGCCGCGAGCAGGGCGGAGGTCAGCGACGTTTTTTCGCCGCGGCCCTCGAGATCGGCGACGGCGGCGCGCGCCGCCTGCTGGCCCAGCCAGAAGCCGGAGCCAAGGTCCCCGGCCAGCCAGCCCGCAAGGTCGACGACGCGTTCCACCTCGCCGCCGCGGATGCGCACGGCGCCGGCGCCGGTGCCGGCGATGACGCAATAGCCCTCGGTGGTCGCAGTGACGGACGAGAACATCGCCTGGACGTCGCCGGCAAAGACGATGGGACCGGTGAGCCCGGCGGCGCGGAACGCCGTTTCCAGTTTCGCCAGCGCGACGTGCTTTTGCGGGCCGGCGAGCGCGATCAGCGCGACGGCGATGTCGGGATGTTCGATCGCCGCCTCGGCGATGGCGGCCTCGACTGCGGAAATAATGGCGGCGGCGGCCTGCTCGGGGGTGTTCGAGGCGGGGTTGCCGCCGCGATTGCGGCCACGCCCGAGACAGCGGCCGCTGGTGTCGATCAGGCAGGCCCGCGAGGTCGAGCCACCGACATCGATGGCGAGCAGGGTCTTGTCCATTTCAGCCATCACGTCGCTTGCAATCGGCGCACTTGCTCGATAAGAATTGTTTTCACCAGCGTGTCGACCTTCTTGAGAGCAATTTTCAGGCGTGGGCTCGTTAGCATAGATGACCGTTCCCGCAAAGACGTTCAGCGTTCTGGACCGCATCAAGACGTATCAGTCGCAGATGCCGGCGACGATGGCGAAGATTGCGGCGGTGCTCATCGAAGATCCCAAGGCGCCGCTGAACCTGTCGATCACCGAGTTGGCCGACCGCGCGGGAACGTCGGCGGCGAGCGTCACGCGGTTCTGCCGGATGATCGGCTATGGCGGCTACTCGCCACTGCGCGTCGGCATCGCCGAAGATGTCGGTCGCGGCGGGGCGCAGGCGGCATGGATCGCCGATATCGGGCGGTCGTTCGGCCCGCACGATCCGCCCGATGAGATTCGGCGGGCGCTGCTCAACACGCATGTGCTGTCGCTGCAGACGACGGCGGGGCTGCTCGATCTGCCGACGGCGATGCGCGTGGCCGAGGCGATCGCCAAGTCGCCGCATGTCGACGTCTACGGCGTCGGCGGCAGTGCCCTGACGGCGCTGGAGATCGAGGCGCGCCTCTATCGCATCGGCATCAATGTCCACACCTGGGCCGAGGTGCATAACGGTCTTACCAGCGCGGCGATCCTCGATCGCAAATGCGTGGCGATCGGCATTTCCAATACCGGCCGCACCGACGAGACCATCCAGATGCTGTCGGTGGCCAAGGCTTCGGGTGCCCGCACCGTGGCGATCACCGGCAATCCGGAGTCGCCGCTGGCGCGGCTGGCCGACGACGTGCTGATCGCGGCGTCGCCGGACGGCTATCTGCAACCGGCGGATCTGTCGGCGCGGCACTGCCAGTTGTTCGTGGTCGACCTGCTCTATTTGCTCATCGCGCAGTCGAATTTCGATCGCACCACGCGGCTGCTCGCGGCCTCCGGCGCCGCGGTGGCGCCACGCCGCCGGCCGATGCGCGGCGGACCTTCCTCTCACGCGGCGGCGCGCCGGGCGCCGGCCCCTCTGTCCAACGAGCCAAGTTGACCATGACCGACCTTATCAAGCAGTACCTCAGCGAGATCACGACGCGGCTGGAGCGCCTGGCGGTTACCGGCGGGCCGATCGACGACGCCATCGCGCTGATCACGGACTCGCTCGAGGCGGGCGGCGTGGTGCAGGCGTTCGGCACCGGCCACTCCGAGGCATTCGCCATGGAAATCGCAGGTCGCGCCGGCGGGCTGATCGCCACCAACCGCATCGCGCTTCGCACGTTGGTGCTGCGCGGCGACCGCAAGGTGTCGGAACTGGGGGGCGCCGAATTCGAGCGCGACCCCAATGTCGGCGAGAACCTGCTGGCGCTGTTCGACGTGCAGCCCAACGACGTGTTCATCATCGCCTCGAATTCCGGCGTGAACGGCTCGATCCTGGGCGTGGCGCTGGCGGCCAAGGCGCGCGGCCACAAGGTGATCGCGGTGACCAGCCTCGACCATACCAGCCGGGTGACGCCCAAGCATCCGAGCGGCAAGCGCCTGAGCGAAATCGCCGATATCGTCATCGACAATCTGGCGCCCTATGGCGACAGCACCATGCAGCTCGAGGGCGGCATCGGCGTGGGCGCCGTGTCCTCGATCACAGCGGCCTTTATTGCGCAGCGCATCACCATCGGCGTGGCCGAGACGATGCGGCAGCGCGGCAAGACACCTCCGGTCTATATTTCTGCCAATATTCCAGGAGGTGACGAGCACAATCGTGCTCTCGAAGATCTCTACGGCTTGCGAATCCGCAGGGAGGCCTGATGGCTTTATTGTGAAGCCGGCCGGCGTGAGGTTTAATGGACTACACTAAGGAAAGGGAAGGACCAGAAATGGGTATCAATAAGACTATCGACCGCCGCTCGTTCATGCGCGGGACGGCGGCAGCAGCGGCGGCCCTGCCGCTGGGCGGCCTGCTCGGCTCGACCGGGCTGTCGACCGGCGCCTTCGCGCAGGATGCGGCCAATCCGTTCGGCGTTGCCGACGGCTCGGCCGTCGACGCGGTGATTTTCAACGGCGGCTATGGCATCGACTACGTGCAGTTCGCTGCCGACGTGATGCAGAAGGCCCACCCGAAGGTGAAGGTCACGGTGTCGCCGTCGACCCAGATCGCGACGGAACTGCAGCCGCGCTTCGTTGGCGGCAACCCGCCCGACATCATCGACAATTCGGGCGCCGACGCCATCGGCTTCAACGCCATCCTCGACCAACTCGAGGACATGAACAGCGTTCTGGACGCACCGAACCTGGAAGGCACCAAGATCCGCGACACGCTGTTCGGCGGCGTCGAGGCTCCCGGCACCTTCGGCGACAAGTTCGTGGCGCTCAACTACGTCATGACCGTCTATGGCATCTGGTATTCGCAGAGCCTGTTTGACGAGAATGGCTGGAAGGCTCCGACCAATTGGGACGAGGCCAAGGAACTTGGCGCCAAGGCCAAGGAAAAGGGCAAGTACCTGCTCGGTTGGGGTAAGGAAGCCGCGACCTACTACCAGACCACGATGATCGCTTCGGCGATCAAGGAAGGTGGCGACGAGGTTCGTCTCGCCCTGGACAACATCCAGCCCAAGTGCTGGTCGCATCCGGCGGTGCAGGCAGCGTTCCAGCACCTCTACGACATCATCCAGGCCGGCTACATGCATCCCGGTGGGTCGGGCACGCAGTTCACCGCGGCGCAGGCGCAGTGGTCGAACGATCAGGCATGGCTGCTCTATCCCTCGGGCTCGTGGATCGAGAACGAGATGAAGAAGGCGACCAAGGACGGCTTCAAGATGACCGGCATGCCGGACCTCGCGGTCACGGCCGGCTCGAAGATGAAGCCGACCGCGCTGCACGCCACTGCCGGCGAGCCGTTCATCATTCCGACGGGCGGCGCCAACGTGGCGGGCGGCAAGGAATTGCTGCGCACCATGCTGTCGAAGGAAGCTGCGACCAATTTCTGCAAGACGCGTCTCGCTCCCACCATCGTCAAGGGCCTGGTTCCCGAAGACGGGTTCGGATCGACCGCTCTGGTGTCGCAGAACAAGATGCTGGCCGATGGCGGCTCGGACATCTTCAGCTGGAACTTCGTCGACCTCTACGGCACCAACAAGGACATGCTGGTTCCCTGGAACAGCTTCCTTGACGGCAAGCTCGACGTGGCGGGCCTCACCAGCGCGCTGCAGGGCATCACCGATGCCGTCTACAACGACAGCTCGGTCAACAAGGTCGTCGTGAAGTGACCGAAGGCACGATGGCAGGAGCACAAAGGGTGGCCGCTGCAAAGCGGCGGTGGACGCTTCCGAGCTTCGGGCAGGCCAGCTTCGTGCTGGCCTTCCTGGGGATCCCGCTGGCGATCTACATCATCTTCGTGATCCTGCCCATCGTGCAGGCGTTCTACTACTCGCTCACCGATTGGGGTGGGTTCTCCAGGAAGATGAACTTCGTGGGGTTCGACAACTACCTCAGGCTGCTGCAGGACGGCGTCTTCCTCAAGGCACTCAGCAACAATCTGGTGCTGGCGCTCGTCCTGCCGCCCCTGACCATCGTGCTGTCGCTCACCCTGGCAACACTGGTCACGGTCGGCGGCGTGAGTCGCGGCGAGGTGCGCGGCATCGCCAATTCCGGCATCTACCGCATCGTCTCGTTCTTTCCCTATGTGGTGCCGGCGATCGTCATCGGCATCATCTGGGCGCAGATGTACGACCCTTCCAACGGCCTGTTGAACGGGCTGCTGACGGGCATCGGACTCAGCGGGTTCAAATCGTTCCCATGGCTGGGCGACGAACGCACCGCCATGGGCGCGTCGATCTTCGTGATCGTGTGGTCGATGGTCGGCTTCTACATGGTGCTGTTCATCGCCGCGATCAAAGGCATCCCGTCCGAGGTGTACGACGCGGCGCGCGTCGATGGCGCCGGCCGCTTCCGCACGGCGGTGTTCATCACCGTGCCGATGATCCGCGACAACATCCGCACTGCCTACATCTATCTGGGTATCCTCGCGCTCGATGCCTTCGTCTACATGCAGGCCCTCAACTCCAATGGCGGGCCGAACAATTCGACGCTGACCATTTCGCAGGACCTGCTGGTTACCGCGTTCAAGAAAACCAAGTTCGGCTACGCCAGCTCGATGGGCGTGGTGATGGCGGTGGTCACGCTGCTGTTCGCGGCGCTGGTGTTCCTGGTGTTCTATCTCACCGGCGAAAAGAAGCCGCCGCGGACCAAGTCGGTCAGTCCGGTGACGGAGGGTCGGCGGCCGGTGAACACCTCGCCGATGCAGCCGCTGCCGAAGCTCGTCCGCAAGACGCCGTCACGGCCCGGCATCTGGACCGACAAGACAGTCGCCACGATCTCGCACGTCGCCCTGATTGCCTGGATGATCATCGTCTGTGCTCCGCTGCTGTGGGTGCTGCTGTCGTCGTTCAAGACGACCAAGGAGGTGCTGAGCTCGCCCTTCACGCTGCCCGCCAACTGGAATTTCGACAACTATGTCTCGGCCTGGACCAGCGCCGGCATCGGTACATATTTCTTCAATTCGGTGATCGTGGTGGCCAGCGCGCTGGTCATCGTCATGCTGCTGGGCGCCATGTGCGCCTATGTGCTGGCGCGCTACGAGTTCAAGGGCAACAAGATCATCTATTATGCGATGCTGGCCGGCCTGACCTTTCCGCCGTTCCTCGCCATCGTGCCGCTGTTCTTCGTGCTGCAGAGCTTCCACGTGCTCAACACGCTGCAGGGGCTGATCATCACCTATGTGGCGTTCGCGCTGCCGTTCACGGTGTTCTTCCTTTATGCGTTTTTCCGCACGCTGCCGCAGGAGGTGGCCGAGGCCGCGGCGCTCGACGGCTGCGGGCCGTGGCGCATCTTCTTCCAGATCATGCTGCCGATGGCCAAGCCCGGTCTCGCCTCCGTCGCCATCTTCAACTTCCTCGGCCTGTGGAACCAGTTCCTGCTGCCGGTGGCCCTCAACACCAAGGACGGCAACTACGTGCTGTCGCAGGGCATGGCCAAGTTCGCCTCGCAGGCGGGCTATGCGGTCGATTTCGGCGCGCTGTTCGCCGCCGTGGTGATCACGGTGCTGCCGGTGCTGGTGGCCTACATCGTATTCCAGCGGCAATTGCAGGGATCGGTGTCGCCGGGCCTGCTGAAATAGATCTGCTTCTTCGGCCTGTCGACCGCGGCCTCATGCGCGGAGGCCCTTAAGCACGGGGTCAGCGTCAGACCGGCCTGCCGTAAATCTCGCGCAGCATGGCGATCAGGTGGTCGCCGCGGCCGCCGAGGGCGGCGATGAAACGCTGCTCGTGTTCGGCGATGCGGTCCCGCGCTACGATGAGGAGGCGCGCGCCGGCCGCCGTGAGGTGCAGCGCCTGGCGGCGGCCGTCGCTGGCCGAGCGGCGGCGGGTGAGGAGCTGGCGCCCGTCGAGGCGGTCGACGATGGCCATCATGGTGGCGCGGTCGGTGCCGAGGGTTGTGGCGAGATCGATTTGCGAGACGCCGGGATTGGCGTCGATCAGCTCCAGCACCGCATATTGCTTCTGCGTCAGGTCGAGGCCGTGCATCGCGCCGGCAAAGTCGCGGGCGACGGCGGCGCTGGCCATGCGCAGATGAAATCCCAGCAGCGCCTCGAGCCAGCCCAGTTGCAGGGCGGGGCCGGCGTCGCCATCCGTGGCGATTGTCGACATGCTTGCGTCCTCCTCGGCAATTTTGTACGTGTTACATACAATTGTCGCAACGACAATCGCGGAGGAGCGGTTGGCCGAGGACGAGTTCAGCACCGATGCTCTTGCCTATGCGGCGGCGGCGCGGCCGGCAAAGACGGCCGTGGTGGCGCTGGCGAGCGGCGAGCGCCTCGCCTATGCGGAGCTGACTGCGCTGGCCGATCGCGCAGCCGGCTGGCTCGCGTCACGGTTGGGCGAGACGCAGGGTGAGCGCGTCGCCTATCTTGGCCGGAACGGCGTCGAACTGCTGGTGTTGGCGCTGGGTGCGGAGCGCTGCGGGGCGATTTTCGTGCCGCTCAACTGGCGGCTCGCGGGGCCGGAGATCGCAGCGCTGCTCGAGGATTGTGCGCCGCGCCTGGTCGTGGCGCAGAACGAGTTCCTGCCGCTGCTCGCCGCGGGCGTCGCCGCGACGGGCGCGCTCGATGAAATCCGCACGACCGCGCCGCTGCCGGCCCAGCCGCTGCCGGTGCACCGGCCGATCATCCTGCTTTACACCTCGGGAACCACCGGCCGGCCCAAGGGTGTCATCGTCACGGCCCGTAATGCCTTCGCGGCGGCGCTGAACTTCATCGCGGTGGGCGAGGTGCATGCCGGGTCGGTGACATTGTCGGACCTGCCGATGTTCCATACCATCGGGCTGATCGCGGTGGCGCGTTCGACGCTGATGGCGGGCGGCACATTGGTGTTGACCGACCGCTTTCTGGTGCCGCGTACGCTGGCGGCGCTTAGCGACGCGGCGCTTGGCGTGACGCACTATTTTGCCGTGCCGATGATGGCCGAGGCGCTGGCGGCGGACGCGGCGTTCGACGCCGCCGCGCTCAAGCGCCTGCACGCGATCTTCCTCGGCGGCGCGCCGCCCGCTCCGGCGCTGATCGAGCGGTTCCTGGAGTTCGGCGTGCCGCTGGTCAATGGCTATGGCATGAGTGAAGCTGGAACGGCGATCCACGTCCCGATCGATCGCGAGGCAGTGCGGCGCAGCGCCGGCGCGGTCGGCCTGCCGGCCCCGCACATTGAAATCCGTCTCGTGGCGGATGGCGCCGATGTCCGCGCTGGCGACGTGGGTGAGGTCTGGTTGCGGGGGCCGTCGGTCACGCCGGGCTACTGGAACCGGCCGGCGGAGACGGCGGCGGCGTTCGCCGAAGGCTGGTACCGCACCGGCGACCTGGCGCGGCGCGAGATGTCGGGGATGTATCGCATCGTCGACCGGCTCAAGGACATGTACGTGTCGGGCGGCGAGAACGTCTATCCGGCCGAGGTCGAGGCCGTGGTCGCGGCGAGCGGAGCCGTCGCTGACGCCGCGGTGCTCGGGATAGCGGACGCGCGCTGGGGCGAGATCGGCGTCGCCTTTGTTGTGCCGGAGGACGCAGCGAGTTTCGATCCGGACGCGTTGCGCGCGCACTGCGCCGCTCGCCTCGCGAAATACAAGTGCCCGACGCGCGTAGTGGTGGTCGAGGCCATTCCGCGCAGTGCGGCGGGCAAGATCCTGAAGCCGGTGCTGCGAGAGCGCCTCATGAATGGAGAGTTCGGATGAGCGACGATGTCGTGCTTGTCGAAATTGCCGATCGCGTGGCGACGGTCACCTTCAACCGCCCGCAGAAGCGCAATGCGATGAACCCGGCGCTCAACGAGCGCATGCTGCAGGTGCTCGACGACCTCGAAGGCCGCGACGAGGTCGGGGTGCTGGTGCTGACCGGCGCCGGCGAGGCCTGGTCGGCCGGCATGGACCTCAAGGAATATTTCCGCGACAACGACGGCAAGCCGCGGGCGGCGACGCTCAAGGTGCGGCGGCAGTCGGGCACCTGGTGGCAGCGGCTGATGTATTTCGAGAAGCCGAGCATCGCCATGGTCAATGGCTGGTGCTTCGGCGGAGCTTTCACACCGCTGGTGGCGTGCGACCTGGCGATCGCGGCCGAGGAGGCGCAGTTCGGGCTCAGCGAGATCAACTGGGGCATTTTGCCGGGCGGCAATGTCACGCGCGCGGTGGCGGAAGTCATGCGGCATCGCGATGCGCTCTACTACATCATGACCGGCGAAACCTTCGGCGGGCGCAAGGCGGCGGCGATGGGGCTGGTCAACGAGGCCGTGCCCGCGGCGCAATTGCGGGCGCGAGTGATGGCCCTCGCCAGGGTGCTGCTCGACAAGAATCCGGTGACGCTGAAGGCCGCCAAGGACACGTTCAAGCGCGTGCGCAACATGCCGTGGGACGCGTCGGACGACTACATCTACGCCAAGCTCGAGCAGATGCTGCTGCTCGACAAGAGCCGTGGGCGCGACGAAGGGCTTCGGCAGTTCCTCGACGACAAGAGCTACCGGCCGGGGCTGGGCGCCTACAAGCGGGACTGATCCGGCTAGAGTCCCAGCGCCCGCACCGTCTCGTGCAGGCAGTTGGCGAGCAGGGCGCTGCCGGGCGGCTCGGGCACGCCGGCGCGGATGGTGAGGCCGACCGCGCCGCGGGTTTCGGAGGTATCGACCGGCAGCCGCTGCGTGTCGCCGGATTCGATATCGGGGGCGACGACGCCTTCCGAGATCACCCAGATGGCGTCCGACTGCCGGATCATGGCGCGGCCGAAGGCGTCGGACACGGTTTCGATCTCGACCGGCAGATCGCCGATGCCATGGCCGATGAGGAAGCGTTCGACGAACGGGCGGATGACCGAACCCTGGGTCGGCATCAGCACGGTGAAGTCGCGGATGCGGGCGAAGTCAAAGCCGCGGCCTTGCAACAGCGGATGGCCGCGGCGCACGGCGAATACCACCGGCTCGGCGTAGAGGTGCGAGAAGCTGAGGCCCGTCATCAATTCGGGGGCAGCGAGGCGGCCGACCACTAGGTCGAGCTGGCCGAGGCGAAGCTGCTCGAGCAGAACGACGTTTTCGCCGGAGACGATCTTGACCGGATTGCCGGTGCGCAGCGCCAAAAAGCGCTCGAGCGCTCCCGGCATGATGCGGGCGGAGACGGTGGGCAGGGCGCCGATTCTCAGCGGCGGGCCGGAATTGGCGCGGGCGCGCGCCACGCTGTCGATGCCGCGCTGGATGGCGGCAAGGCTGGCGCCGGCATGCTGCAGGAAGACCTCGCCGAACTGGGTGATGCGGATGCCGCGGCCGTCGCGTTCGACCAGCGTCGTGCCGAGCGCGCTTTCGAGCTCGCGCAGAGTCTTGGTGACGGCCGGCTGGCTCACATGCAGCACGTCGGCGGCCTTGCCGACGCTTTGCTGGCGCGCCACCTCGACCAGTGTGCGCAGATGCCGGAACTTTACCGGAAGATCGGTCATGGAATAACCTCCGGGTTATGGGTACCGGAAAATTTCTCATTTTACCAATACGGAACGGTGCTCGATTGTGGCAGCGGCGGCAGGAGGGCCGTCAAGGGAGGACTGACATGACAGAACACCGGACCGGCCTTACCCGCCGGGGCTTCCTCGCATCGTCCGCCGCAGCCGCCGGTGCCGTCGCGCTTGGCGCCGGCACCAATTCGGCGCAGGCCGCAGACACGCTGAAGGTCGGCTTCATCAGCCCGCGCACCGGCCCGCTGGGCGGGTTCGGCGAGGGCGACGGCTACGTGCTCGACATGGCGCGCAAGGCGCTCGCCAACGGCTTCAAGGTGGGCGACAAGACCTATGCCGTCACCATCATCGACCAGGACACGCAATCCGATCCGGCGCGCGCCGGCCAGTTGGCCAAGGATCTGATCAACAACCAGGGCATCGACATGATGCTCACCACTTCGACGCCCGAGGTGGTCAATCCGGTGGCCGATGCCTGCGAAGCGGCAGGTGTACCGTGCCTCGGCACCATCGTGCCGTGGGAAGCGTTCTACTTCGGCCGTGGCGCCAAGCCGGGCGCACCGTCGCCGTTCAAATGGACCTACCTGTTCAGCTTCGGCACCGAGGTGTTCGCCGAAACCTATCTGAGCATGTGGAAGGGCATCGAAACCAACAAGAAGATCGGCGTGATGTATCCCAACGACGCCGATGGCAACGCCATTCGCGCGGCCCTGGCGCCACTGCTCGAGAAGGGCGGCTATACGATCATCGATCCGGGTCCGTACGAGGACGGCACCACCGACTATTCGTCGCAGATCCAGAAGTTCAAGGACGAGGGGGTTGAGATGTTCAACACCTTCCCGATCCCGCCGGACTTTGCGGCCTTCTGGCGGCAGGCGGCGCAGCAGGGCCTGACCAAGCAGATCAAGATCGCGCAGATCGCCAAGACCGGGTTGTTCCCAAGCGACATCGAAGCGGTGGGCGATCTTGGTGACAAGCTGGCGACGGCGGCCTATTGGCACTGGACCTTCCCGTACAAATCGTCGCTCACCGGCATGTCGGGCGAAGATCTGGCGAGCGGCTACGAGGCGACGGCGGGCAAGCAGCGCCAGCAGCAGCTCGGCGCCAGCATGGCGCTGCTCGACGGCGGCTTCGCGGCGTTGGCCGCCGCAGGGACGCCCAACGACAAGGCAGCGTTGGCCAAAGCCCTGTCGACCCTCAACACCACGACCATGGTCGGCAAGGTCGACTTCAACACCGGACCGGTGCCGAACGTGTCGGAGGCCCCGATCATCGGGGCGCAATGGGTGAAGTCGAAGCCGGGCAGCAAATATCCGTTCGACCTGGTGATCGTGGACAATGCTCCCGATCCGAATGTTCCCGTCGCGGCCAAGCTGTTGCCGTACAATAGCTGATCGCAAGGGAGCCATCCGGAGCCGTGCCATGCAGGCCACAACGCCGATCCTCGTCGCCGACGGGCTGCACAAGCGCTTCGGCGCGCTTGTGGTGCTCGACGGTGTCGACCTCAGCATCGGCGAGGGCGAGGCGCTGGGCATCGTCGGCCCCAACGGGGCCGGCAAGACCACACTGCTGTCGGTGCTGGCGGGGGCGCAGCCTCCGTCGGCGGGCAGCATCCGCTTCAAGGACGATGATGTGACGCGTCTGGGGGCGCCGGCGCGTTGCCGGCGCGGCCTGGCACGGACGCACCAGATACCGCGGCCGTTCTCGGGCATGACCGTGTTCGAGAACGCCTATGTGGCGGCGAGCCAGGCCGGCGGCGCCAGCGGCGACGAAGCCTATGACATCGCCACCGATGCGCTGGCGCAATGCGACATGCTGAAGGTCGCCAACCGGCCGGCGGAAACGCTCGGCCTGCTGGCGCGCAAGCGGCTGGAGCTGGCGCGCGCGCTGGCGACGCGGCCATCGCTGCTGCTGCTCGACGAGATCGGGGGCGGCCTCACCAATGCCGAGGCCGACGATCTGGTGGCGACCATCCGCGTGCTCAGGCGGCGAGGCATCTCGATCGTCTGGATCGAGCACATCGTGCAGGTGCTGGTGCAGGTGGCCGAGCGGCTGATCTGCATGGATGCCGGCAAGATCATCGCCGACGGCGCTCCGCAGGCGGTGCTGTCCGACAAAGGCGTGGTGGCGGCCTATCTGGGAGGCGCGCCGGCATGAGCGCGCTGACCGTCAAATCGCTCGATCTGCATCACGGGCTGCTGCATGCCGTGCGCGAAGTATCGTTCGAGGTGGCGAGCGGCGAGGTGCTGGCGCTGGTGGGCGCCAACGGCGCCGGCAAGACAACCCTGTTGCGCGCGATCGCCGGGGCGCACCGGCCGACCGCCGGACGTATCGAGCTCGACGGGCAGGACATCACGCAGGTGCCGGCGCACCGCCGCGTGGCCATGGGCATCGCGCTGGTGCCGGAAGGGCGGCGGCTGTTCACGCAGATGACGGTCGAGGAGAATCTGCTGGTCGGACGCCTGGCGGGCCGCAAGGGGCCGTGGACGGTCAGGAAGGTGCTCGAGACCTTTCCCAATCTCGAGGCCCGCCTCAAGGCTCGCACCGGGACGCTGTCGGGCGGCGAGCAGCAGGCGACGGCGATCGGGCGGGCGCTGATGAGCAATCCCTCGCTGCTGCTGCTCGACGAGGTGTCGCTCGGCCTGTCGCCGATCGCCATCGAGCGGCTCTACGACTCGCTCAAGGGGCTGATGCAGTCGGGCACCACGGTGCTGCTGGTGGAGCAGGATCTGTCGCGAGCCCTCGGGGTGGCGCAACGCGTCGTATGCATGCTCGAAGGCCGTGTGGTGCTCGAGGGACCCACCGCGTCGCTGCCGCGCGAGGCGGTGACCGAGGCCTATTTCGGCGTCGGGCGCGAGAGGGCGATGGCATGATCAATACCATCATCCAGGGCGTTCTGCTCGGCGGCTACTACGCGCTGATCGCGGCGGGCCTCAGCTTCATGTTCTCGGTGATGCGCATCATCAATCTGGCGCATGGCAGCCTCGCGGTGCTGGCCGCCTATGCGCTGCTGGTGCTGGCGCAGAACTACGGCATCTCGCCGTTCCTCGGCCTGCTCGTGGTGCTGCCGCTGATGGCGGTCATCGGGTTCCTGCTGCAACGCTTCGTGCTCGACAGGGCGCTCCGCGCCGGCGAGCTGGTGCCCATTCTTGCGACGTTCGGGCTTTCCATCGTCATCGACAATGCGCTGTTCACCGGCTTCGGAGCCAACACCCGCTCGCTCAGCAACTATATCGGCACGCTGAGCTACGATTCGATCGAGCTGCCCGGCGGCATCTATGTGGGCGAGCTGTCGGTGGGCATTTTCGCTTTGGCGATCATCGTCCTGGTCGGCTTGCAATTGTTCCTGAGCTTCACGCCCTATGGGCGCGCGATCCGGGCGACGTCGGAAGATCCCGACACCGCCGGGCTGGTGGGGATCAATGCGCGCATGGCCACGGCGGTGGCCTCGGCCATCGCGCTGGCGACGGTCGGTCTCGCCGGGGCGGCGCTGGGCATGCGCGGCACGTTCGACGCCTATTCCGGCGCGGCGCAATTGCTGTTCGCCTTCGAGGCGGCGGTGATCGGCGGCGCCGGCTCGGTGTGGGGCACGCTGCTGGGCGGCATCGTGCTGGCGCTGGCGCAGACGCTCGGCGCCAAGGTGTCGCCGCTGGGCTTCCTGATTGCCGGACACGGCGTGTTCCTCGTGGTGCTGTTCGTGCGCATCTGGCTTGCCGGTGGCGTCCGCCCGTTCCTCAGGGGGCGGACATGAACGCGCAGACCGGCTTTCGCGTCGAGCGCTGGACCACGGTGTCGCGCGCCAGCGTGGCGTGCGTGGCGGTGCTCGCGGTGGTGGCGGCGATCGCGCCGCAGTGGCTGGGGCCGGGTGCCATGGACCGGCTCACCATCCTGTTCGTCTATGTGATCATGGCGGCGATGTGGAATGCGCTCGCCGGCTATGCCGGCCTGGTGAGCGTCGGCCAGCAATTGTTCGTCGGGCTCGGGGCCTATTTCACCATCAAGCTCGCCGATTGGGGCCTCAACCCGTTCGTGGGGATGATGCTGGCGGGAATGATCGTGGCCATCGTCGCGGTGCCGCTCAGCTATCCGATGCTGCGGCTCAAGGGCGGCGAGTTCGCCATCGGCATGTGGGTGGTGGCGGAGCTCGCGCATCTGCTGGTCAACCTCGATCCGCTGGTGCGGGGCGAGACCGGCACGTCGCTGATCGCGCTCAACGCCTTCGATCCGGTGCTCAGGCGCAACGTCATCTACTGGCTGGCGCTGGCGTCGCTGCTCGGGCTGCTGGGCGGGCTGTTCCTGCTGCTGCGCAGCCGCGTCGGCGCGGCCATCCAGGCGATCCGCGACAACGAGGATGCGGCGGCGTCGGTGGGCGTGCGGGTAACCGCCACCAAGCGGCTGATCTTCGTGCTGGCGGCGTTCGGCGTGGGCATCGCCGGGGCGCTATGGCTCGCCACCGCGCTGACCTTCCAGCCAAAGGCGTTCTTTTCGGTGCAGTGGACCGCCTACATGATCTTCATGGTGCTGGTGGGCGGTATCGGCACGTTCGAGGGGGCGATCATCGGTGCGGTGATCTTCTTTCTGATCGAGACATGGTTCGGCTCGGCCGGAGTCTGGTACCTCGTCGGCCTCGGGGCGACCGCGCTGGTCTTTGCCCTGTTGCTGCCGCGCGGCATCTGGGGCGCCATCGAGCGGCGCACCGGGCTGCGGCTGCTGCCGGTCGGCTACCGCCTCGACGTCCGGTCGGATGTGCGGCAGGAGGAGGGCGGCAAATGATGCTGCTGGGCAAAAGCATCGTCATCACCGGCGCGGCCTCGGGCATCGGTGCGCGCACGGCCGAACTCTGCGCCCAGCTCGGGGCTGAGGTGATCGGCGTTGACCTCAAGGAGGGGCGGGCGCCGCTCAGCGGCTTCATCCATGGCGATCTGTCGACCGCCGCGGGCGTCGCCGAAATCGCGCGGCACCTGCCCGGGCGGTTCGATGCGCTGTGCAATGTCGCCGGCCTGTCGAGCGCCAGCGGCGCGGCACCGGCGGTGGCGGTCAATTTCTACGGGCTGCGGGCGCTGAGCGAGGCGGCGGCGCAGCACATCCGCCCCGGGGGCGTGGTGGTCAATGTCGCTTCGATCGCCGGCTATGGCTGGCGCGCCAATCTCAACCGGGCGCGCTCGATGGTAGCGGTCGCCGGTTTCCCCGATGTCGCCGCCGTGCTCAAGGAGCATGGTGCGACCGATGCCGAAGCCTATCCGCTGAGCAAGGAATTGCTGCTGCCATGGACGCAGCTCGCGGCGCATGATGCGGCCTTCAAGGATCGCGGCGTGCGGGTAGTATCGGTCAGCCCGGGTCCGGTCGAAACGCCGATCCTGGGGCAGTTCCGGCAGGTGTTCGGCGACCAGCGGGTCGATGCCGACATCGCCGCGGTGGGGCGCGCCGGCACGCCCTCCGACATCGCGCCGGTGATCGCGTTCCTGTGTTCGGATGGCGCGCGCTGGATCAATGGCAGCAACGTCGCCGCCGATGGCGGCCTCGAAGCTGCGGTCAATGCACAGATGCTGGGATTTTAGGAGAGCGAGATGGACATCGGGTTTCTGATCGATGGCGAGGAGCGGCAGGCGCAGAGCGGAGCGACCTATGACCGCAACGATCCCTATACGGGCAAGCTCGCGACCCGGGCTGCGGCGGCGGGCGTCGCCGATGCCATCGCGGCGGTCGAGGCGGCCGCGGCGGCGTTCAAGAGCTGGAGCAAGACCGGACCCGGTGAGCGCCGCGCGTTGCTGATGAAGGCGGCCGACATCATGGACAGCCGTGTCGACGAGTTCACGCGGCTGATGATCGAGGAAACCGGCGGCACGGCGCCATGGGCCGGCTTCAACGTCATGCTGGCGGCCAACATGCTGCGCGAGGCCGGGGCGATGACGACGCAGATCGCCGGCGAGGTGATCCCGTCCAACAATCCGGGCATCACCCTGGCCATGGGCATCCGGCAGCCGGCCGGCGTGGTGCTGGGCATCGCGCCATGGAACGCGCCGGTGATCCTGGGCACCCGCGCCATCGCCATGCCGCTCGCCTGCGGCAACACGGTGGTGCTGAAGGCGTCCGAGAGCTGCCCCGGCATCCATCGGCTGATCGGGCAGTGCCTCGCCGATGCCGGCATGCCCAAAGGCGTGGTCAACGTCATCAGCAACGATCCCAAGGACGCTGCCGCCGTGGTCGAAGCGCTGATCGCGCATCCGGCGGTGCGGCGCGTGAACTTCACCGGCTCGACCGGGGTCGGCCGGCGCATCGGCGAGCTTGCTGGCAAGCACCTGAAGCCGGCGCTGCTCGAGCTCGGCGGCAAGGCGCCGCTGGTGGTGCTGGACGACGCCGACCTCGACGGCGCGGTGAATGCGGCGATCTTCGGCGCGTTCATGCATCAGGGCCAGATCTGCATGTCGACCGAACGCATCATCGTCGACGACACGATCGCCGACGCGTTCGTCGACAAGCTTGCGGCGCGCGCGGCGCAATTGCCGGCGGGCGATCCGCGCGGGCATGTGGTGCTGGGCTCGCTGATCAGCACGCAATCGGCCGAAAAGATGGAGGCGCTGATCGCCGACGCGACGGCCAAGGGCGCCAAGCTCAAGGCGGGCGGCAAGCGCACCGGCACGGTGGTGGAGGCGACGGTGCTCGACAATGTCGGGCCGGGGATGCGCCTCTATACGGAGGAGTCGTTCGGGCCGGTCAAGTCGGTGATCCGCGTCAAGGGCGAGGCAGAGGCGATCCGCGTCGCCAACGACACCGAGTACGGCCTGTCGTCGGCGGTGTTCAGCCGCGACATCCAGCGGGCGCTGCGGGTCGCGGCGCAGATCGAGGCCGGCATCTGTCACATCAACGGGCCGACGGTGAACGACGAGGCGCAGATGCCGTTCGGCGGCGTCAAGGGATCGGGCTTCGGTCGCTTCGGCGGCAAGGCGGCGATCAACGAGTTCACCGATCTGCGCTGGATCACCATCGAGGATCCCAAGCAGGGCTATCCGTTCTGATGCAGTTCGCGCGCCTCAACGACGTCACGATGCACCATCAGGTGATCGGCGGGCCCAAGGGCCGGCCGACGCTGGTGCTCGTGAATTCGCTGGGGACGGATTTCCGGATCTGGCGTGACCTGGTGGTGCGGCTTGCCGGCGAGGTGACCATTGTCGCCTACGACATGCGCGGGCACGGGTTGAGCGAAGTGGGGCGCACGCCGTATTCGATCGCGCTGCTGGCGGACGACCTGGCGGCGCTGCTCGGGCATCTCGGGATCGGCCGCGCCATCATCTGCGGCGTGTCGGTGGGTGGACTGGTGGCGCAGCAGCTTTATGCCTCGCGCCCCGATCTGGTCGAGGCGCTGATGCTGTGCGACACGCTGGGAAAGATCGGCGATGCCGCGTTCTGGGCGGCACGCATCGGCCGGATCGAGGCAGAGGGCCTCGTGGCGGTGGCCGATGGCATTCTCTCGCGCTGGTTCACGGCGGCGTTCCGCGTGCCGGACAATCCCGACTATGCCGGCTATCGCACCATGTTCGAACGGCAGGCGGTCGAGGGATATCTCGCGACCTGCGTGGCGCTGCGCGATGCCGACCTCAGCGCACTGGCGCCGCGGATCCGGGTGCCGACGATCTGCGTCGTCGGCGACGAGGACGGCTCGACGCCGGCCGCGGCAGTGGCCGATTTCGCGCGGTCCATCCCGCGGGCGCGGTTCGAACTGATCAAGGCCTGCGGGCATCTTCCTTCGATCGAGCAGCCGGACACCCTGGCCGCCATCACGCGTAGTTTCATGTCCTTCGTCGCAACGGAGACGGGTTCTCATGTCAGTCACTGATCTCAAATCGCCGCGTCTCCGGCAGGGACTGGAAACCCGACGAGCCGTCCTCAGCGATGCTTATGTCGAACGGGTCGAAGCGGCGACGACCGAATTCGACGAGCCGTTCCAGGCGCTGATCACCGAGGCGGCGTGGGGGCATCTGTGGTCGCGCAACGAATGGAGCAAGCGCGAGCGCTCGATCGTCACCATCGCGCTGCTGGCCGCGCTGGGGCATACCGACGAATTGGCGATGCATATCAGGGCGACGGCGCGCACCGGCGCCACCGAAGCGGACGTACGCGAAGCGCTGTTGCATGTCGCCATCTATGCCGGCGTGCCGACGGCCAATACGGCGTTCCGGGTGGCCAAGCAGGTGTTCGCCGACATCGCGGCGGGGAAGGGCGAATGAGCGGGCGGAGCAACGAAGCGCCCGAGACCGGGCCGTTCTATCCGCGCGACCGGCTATGGCATCCGCCGGCGCTGACCCCGGCCTACAAGACCACCGTGCTGCGCTCGCCGCAGCGCGCGCCGATCTCGTTCTCCAACACGATGTCGGAAATGACCGGGCCGGTGTTCGGGCCGAACATCATCGGCGAGCTCGACAACGATTTGATCCACAATTTCGCCAAGCCCGGCGAGAGTGCGCAGGGACCGCGCATCATCGTGCACGGTCGCGTGCTCGATGAGCGTGGAAGGCCGGTGCCGGGCGTGCTGATCGAGTTCTGGCAGGCCAACGCGGCGGGGCGTTACCGGCACAAGAAGGACGGGTATCTGGCGCCGCTCGATCCGAATTTCGGCGGCTGCGGGCGGGCCCTGTCGGGCGAGGATGGCAGCTATGCGTTCCGCACCATCAAGCCGGGCGCCTATCCGTGGCCGAACGGCGTCAACGACTGGCGGCCGGCGCATATTCATTTCGCGATCTTCGGCTCGGGCTTCGCGCAGCGGCTGATCACGCAGATGTATTTCGAGGGCGACCCGCTGATCAAACTCGACCCGATGACCGGCGGCCTCAGCGACCGGCGCGCGGTGGAGCAACTGATTGCTCCGCTCGACATGGCGCGCACCATTCCCATGGATGCGACCGCGTACAAATTCGACATCGTGCTGCGCGGACGACGCTCGACCATGTTCGAGAACCGGCTGGAGGGCAATTGATGCCGCAGGCGCTCGACACGCTCAAGGAGACGCCGTCGCAGACCGCGGGGCCGTATGTCCATATCGGACTGATGCCGAACTTCGTCGGCATCCACGGGGCGCATGCCGAAGACCTCGGCGGGCGGATGCTCAACGACAAGGCCAAGGGCCAGCGCATCGCCATCGAGGGGCACGTGTTCGACGGCACCGGCGAGCCGCTGCGCGACTGCGTCATCGAGATCTGGCAGGCCGATGCCGCGGGGCTCTATCCCAGCCCGTCGGAGACGCGCGGAACCGCCGACCCCAATTTCGCCGGCTGGGGGCGGGCGGCGGCCGATCCGCAGAGCGGCCTCTATCGCTTCGAGACCATCAAGCCGGGCCGGGTGCCGTTTCCCGACGGGCGATTGCAGGGGCCGCATGTGAGCCTATGGATCGTGGCGCGTGGCATCAATCTGGGACTCAACACGCGCATGTACTTTTCCGACGAAGCGGAGGCCAATGCCGCCGATCCGATCCTGTTGCGGATCGAACACCGGACGCGCGTGCCGACGCTGATCGGGACGCGAACCGGGGACAGCTATCGCTTCGACATCCACCTGCAGGGGCCGGATGAAACAGTGTTCTTCGACATCTGAGGCGATGGCATGAGCGTGTCGCCGTTCGACCATCCGCTGCTGTCGGGCCTGCTCGGGGACGACGAGATTGCGCCGTTCTTTTCAGCCGAGGCCGAAATCGCCCAGATGCTGCGCTTCGAGATGGCGCTGGCCGAGGCCGAGGGCGCCGAGGGCGTGATCGACGCGGAGGCGGCGCGGCACGTGGTCGAGCAGTTGAAGCTGGTCGAGGTCGATGCCGACGCCATCCGCACGGCCACGACGCGCGACGGTACCGTGGGCGTGGAGTTCGTGCGGCAATTGCGCGACTGGCTCGGTGCCCCGTACGACCGGGACGTGCATTTCGGCTCCACCAGCCAGGACGTGGTCGACACCGCACTGATGCTGCGTCTGAAGCCGGTGCTGGCGATCTTCGCCGCACGACTGCGGGCGATCATCGCGCGGCTCGACGAGCTCGATCGGCGGTTCGGGACAAACCAGCTCATGGCGCGCACCCGGATGCAGGATGCCCTGCCGATCCATGTGCACGACAAGCTCGCGACGTGGCGCGCGCCGCTGCAGCGCGATCTCGACCGGCTGGCAGAGTTGAATCCGCGCCTGCTGCAGGTGCAGTTCGGCGGTGCGGCCGGCACGCTGGACAAGCTTGGGGACAAGGGGACCGCGGTCACGGCGCGGCTGGCGCAGGCGCTCGATCTCGCGGCGCCGGCGCGAAGCTGGCATACGCAGCGCGATACGATCGCGGAGCTGGCCGGCTGGCTGTCGCTGGTCAGCGGCAGCCTGGGCAAGCTCGGCGTCGACGTCGGGCTGATGGTGCAGAACCGCGTCGGCGAGATCGCGGTCGAAGGCGGCGGCGGCTCCAGCGCCATGCCGCACAAGCACAACCCGGTTGGCGCCGAGGTGCTGGTGGCGCTGGCCCATTACGGAGCGGCACTGACGGCGGCCATGCATGTGAGCCTCGTGCATGAGCAGGAGCGATCGGGCGCGGCGTGGACGCTCGAATGGCTGGCGCTGCCGCAGGCGGTGATGACGACGGCGGCCAGCCTCAGGACCACCGGTGCGCTGCTGGCGCAGGTGACGCGGATCGGCAGCCCGCCATGATCCGCACGCAGGTGGCGATCGTCGGGGCAGGACCGGCCGGCCTGCTGCTGGGCGCGCTGCTCGGCCGGGCAGGCATCGACAACATCATCGTCGAGCGCGCGAGCCCCGAGCATGTGCTGTCGCGTATCCGCGCCGGCGTGCTCGAGCAGGGCACGGTCGATCTGCTCGATGCCGTGGGATGCGGCGCGCGCCTGCACGCCGACGGATTGATCCATGAAGGGATCGACATCGCCTTCGGCGACACGCTGCATCGCGTCGACCTGAAGCAGCATTCGGGCGGGCGTGTGGTGACCGTCTATGGCCAGACCGAGGTGACGCGCGATCTGATGGAGGCGCGCGCAGCCAGCGGGCAGCGCACGATCTACGAGGCCAGCGACGTGACGCTGCACGACGTCGAGCGTTCGCCGGCGGTGAGTTTTCGGCACGACGGCGCCACGCAGCGCATCGCCTGCGATTTCATCGCCGGCTGCGACGGCTTTCACGGCGTCAGTCGTCGCAGCATTCCGGCTGAGGTGCTGCGGGTGTTCGAACGGGTGTATCCGTTCGGCTGGCTGGGGCTGATGGCGGACGTGCCGCCGGCCAATGACGAATTGATCTATGCCCGGCATGCGCGGGGCTTTGCCCTCTGCTCGATGCGCTCGCCGACGCGCAGCCGCTATTACGTGCAGGTCGATGCGAGCGAACGGGCCGAGACGTGGAGCGACGATGCGTTCTGGGACGAACTGCGGCGCCGGTTGCCGGACGCTGCGGCAGACCGCATCACGACGGGGCCGTCGATCGAGAAATCCGTGGCCGCGCTGCGTTCGTTCGTGATCGAGCCGATGCAGCATGGGCGGCTTTATCTGTGCGGCGACGCCGCGCACATCGTGCCACCCACCGGCGCCAAGGGGTTGAACCTCGCGGCCAGCGACGTGCACTATCTGTCCCGGGCGCTGATCGAGCACTACCGCGACGGCGAAGACGACGGGCTTGCTGCGTATTCCGCCCAGGCGCTCGCACGCGTGTGGAAGGCGGAGCGCTTTTCGTGGTGGATGACCTCGACGCTGCATCGCTTTCCCGAGAACGGGGAGTTCAGCGAGAAGCTGCAGCTTGCCGAGCTCGACTATCTCATGGGCTCGGATGCGGCGATGAGCGCGCTGGCCGAGAACTATGTCGGCCTGCCGTTCTAGCGCGCCGCGATCGGTCAGAACCAGCGGTCATCGATGACGAGGCTGTCGCCGGGGCGGATCGGCGTGTCCAGCGGCACCGACAGCTTTGCCGTTTGCGCACCCAGCTTGCGATAGATGGTGACGTGGCCGCGATCGGCGAAGTCCTTGAAACCGCCGGCGGTGGCCACGGCCGCGCGGGCGGTCATGCCCCAGACATAGGGGAACTGGCCGCCACTGACGACGGCCCCGTCGATGAAGAAGGGACGGTAGGTGCTGATCTCCACCGACACTTTTGGGCTGATCATGTAGCCGTCGGCAAGCAGCCGGGTGATCATCTGCTCGGTGCTGGTGATGGTGCGGCCGCGCACATTGATCGAGCCGGCCAGCGGCAGGCTGATGGTACCCTTGTCGGTGACGGTGTAGGTGGTGCTCAGCGTGGCGTCGCCATAGACGGTGACGCGCAGGATATCGCCGGTGTCGAGGGTGTATTCGGTCGGGGCGGAAAGGCTGCTGTCCGGCATCCGGTTGACGGCACAGCCAGCAAGCGAAAGCGCCGCCAGGGCGACGAACAGCACGGACCAACGCATGACACAACCACGGGACGCAATACACAACTGGCTCAAAGGTGCGCCAGCATGGTTAATATTGCTTGAAGGCAGGTGCAGCCTGCGAGCGCCGCTTAACCAGCCGCTTACCCTGATAGGGTAGGTCCCTCCAGTCCAACCCCGGCTCCCATCGTGTCGCTGTCGCTCCTGCTCAAAATCCTCGCCTGGCTGCTGCTGGCCGCGCTGGTGGTGGTGACCATCGGCCCCATCGGCTGGCGGCCGATCTCGCCGTTGCCGACGCAACTTGAGCGGGCCCTGGCGCTGTTGCTGATCGGCATCGTGTTCGCGCTGGCCTATCCACGGCACATATTGCTGGTCGGCCTGCTGCTGGTGGGAGCGACGGCGCTGCTTGAGCTGACGCAGGTGTTCGAGCCGAGCCGGCATGGCCGCTGGCTCGATCTTGGAGTGAAGGTGGCTGGCGGCGTCGTCGGCCTCGCCATCGGCGCCGTGCTGACGCGCCTGAGGCCTGGGCCGCGCTAGTCGCGCTTCCCCCATTTCTGCTGCCAGGTCGGGAAGTGATCGCCGGGCGCCGGCGTCGCGAAATAGACGGCGCGCGCGATGGCGCGGCTGAGGCAGACCGCCGCCGCGTGGCCAAGCGCGATCATGTCGTAGATCGGCTCGCTGATCGGCCGGCTGCCCGTCGAGACCGAGAACACGATGTCGCCGTCGACTGGGGAATGCGACGGGCTGATGGCGCGCGCCATGCCATCCTGCGCTGCCACCGACAGGCGCTTGAGCTGCGCCTTGCTGAGATCGGCGTCGGTGGCGACGATAGCGATGGTGGTGTTGGACATCTCGGTCATGTATTCGCGCTTGGTGCGCCCGGCGTCGACCAGCGAGACACGCTGCGGGGAGGGGCCGAGACCACCGAATTCGTCGCCGATCTCGAACGCGCCGGCCCAGAAATGGCCGGCATCGCCAGCGACGACGCCGCCGGTAGGATTCGCGCCTACCAGAGCGGCCACGGTGAAGCCGCTGGGCAGCAGCAGCGACGCGGAGCCGAGGCCGCCCTTGAGCCCGGCGGTCGTGGCGCCGACGCCGCAGCCGGCGGTTCCGAGGGCGAAATCTTCGGCGGCGGCTTCGAGCGCGCGCCGGCCGAGGTTGCGGTATGGATTCTCGTTCCAGCTCTTGTCGCCGCCATTGATCAGGTCGAACAGGATGGCGCCCGGCACGATGGGCACGGTCACCGGCCCCACCGCAAAGCCGCGGCCCTGGGCGCGCAGGCCATCGGCGACGCCCGAAGCGGCGTCGAGGCCGAAGGCCGAGCCGCCGGAGAGGACGAGCGCATCGACCTGATCGACCAGCTTGTCGGGCGAGAGCAGATCGGTCTCGCGCGAGCCGGGCGAGCCCCCCATCACGTCGACGGAGGCGCGGAACGGCCGGTCGGCGACGAGCACCGTGGTGCCGGTCTTGATGGTGTGGTCTTCGGCATTGCCGACGCGAAGGCCGGCGACATCGGTGATGAGATTGCGGGGGCCAGGTTTCATGTAAGCGCCAGGTGTGAGCGGACGAGAGCGAGGTCACGGTTGAGAGGCACGCCGTCGGGGTCCCAGATGCGGCGCATTTCCAGCATGTCGGCAGCGACACGCCAATTGCCCAGCTTGAGATGGGCGTCGAGCAGGAGCTGTCCGAACAGGTCGCGCTGGGCGTGGCTGCCGCCGATCTCGGTCATCCGCGGATTGGCAACGGCGAGGTTGCGTGCGGCGATGGCCCAGTCGCGCTTCGCATGGGCATAGACGCCGCGCGCGGCGGGCAGCGCCACCTCGCGCCAGACCAGGCGGTCGAAGGCGTCCGACGTGCGGGCCTTCTCCTCGACGGCGGCGAGGAGCGCGTCGGCCTCGGCATAGTCGGCGCGGGCGAGGCCATAGAGATATTGCAGCGTCAGGAACGGCTGGATGACGTCCTGTGCACGAGGCTTCAGATATTGCGCCAGTTGCTGCCAGCGGTCGCCGACGTCGAGGCCGGCGATCTCCATGCGGGCAAGCAGCGATACCGCGCCGACCTGGTCCTGCGAATAGGTCGGCTCGATGCCCCACACATGGTTGTCGTAGGCGTCGAACACCGCGGCGGTGTCGCCCAGCGAGATGTGGAACAGCGCCTTGTGCCACCAATTGTGGGTGTACATGAAGCTGTTGAGGTCGACCCAGGTGCGCTGCGCCTCGCCGAGGAAGTCGACGCCCTCGCGCACGCGGCCGGTCGAGAGCATCACATGCGCCAGCGCGTGGTGGGCCCATGGCTCCTTCTGCTTGATCTCGAGGGCGCGGCGGGCGGCACGCTCGGCGTCGGCAAGCTGATGCGTCTGCTCGTAGCCGAAGGCCAGCATGCCGTAGAGGTGGGGGCTGTCGGAATTGGCCGCCTCGGCCCTCTGCGCGATGGCCAGCATGGCGGGCGCGTCGCCGCGATTGAAGCTGAAATATTGGTGCAGCTTCACCGACGCGAGGTCGCGCGGGAAGGCATCGACGATGGTTTCGCCGATGGCCTGCACGGCGGGGATGTCGCCGGCGATCCAGCGCTCGAGCTGGCGCAGCAGCAGCGCCTCGCGCGGATTGGCCGCCGCCGCGGCGCTGCGGGCGCGGTCGAGATAGAGCTGCGCACGCGCTTCCGCCCCGGCGGCCTCGAGGAACATCCAGGTGAAGCCGGCATAGATGTTGGCGAGCACCGACTCCGCATCGGCGTCGGCGGCGGCCAGCACGTTGGTGGCCCTGGTCTCGTAGGCGAGGAAGCCGGTGACGAAATCGTCGATGCCGTGCAGCGTCGTGGCGTCACCGCTGCTCACTGCGTTGCCAAGCGCATCCTGGGCCATGGCCAAACCTCAGATCACGCGACCGCCGTCGACTTCGAGCGCGACGCCGGTGATCATGCTGGCTTCGTCGGAGCAGAGGAAGCAGGCGGCGTTGCCCATGTCGGCAGGAGTGGAGAAGCGGCCGAGCGGAATCGTGGCGAGGAATTTTGCACGGATTTCGGGCGTGTCCTCGCCCATGAAGGTCTTGAGCAGCGGCGTCTCGCCGGCCACCGGGTTGATGGCGTTGACGCGGATGCCGAGCGGGGCGAGCTCCACCGCCATCGACTTGGTGGCGGTCACCATCCAGCCCTTACTGGCATTGTACCAGCTCAGCCGGGGGCGCGGGCTGACGGCGGCAGTGGAGGCGACGTTGAGGATGACGCCGGACTTCGCCGCCTTGAAGCGCGGCACGGCGTGCTTGGCCATGAGGTAGACCGACTTCACGTTGACGGCCAGCACGCGGTCGAAATCGGCCTCGGAAATTTCGTCGAGCGGCGCCGGCAGGTGGCTGACGCCGGCGTTGTTGACCAGGATGTCGAGCTTGCCGAAGGCGGCGTAGGCGGCATCGACCAGGGCGGCGACCGAGGCATCCTTCGACACATCGACCTGCTGCGATTTCGCGCCGAGCTCCTTGGCCAGCGCCGCGGCGCCGTCACCATTGATGTCGGCAATCAGCACCCTGGCGCCTTCGTCGACGAATTTGCGGACGATGCCGGCGCCGAAACCCGAGGCACCGCCGGTGACGATCGCGGTCTTGCCGTCTAGCCGTGCCATGCCGCCACCGTCTTGAGCACACTGAACCCGTACAATGCTTCCATGCCTTTCTCGCGGCCGAAGCCGGATTTGCCGGTGCCGCCGAAGGGCAGCTCGACGCCGCCGCCGGCCCCGTAATTGTTGATGAACACCTGGCCCGAGCGGATGGCCTTGGCCAGCCGCATCTGCCGGCCGCCGTGATCGGTCCAGAGGCCGGCGACAAGGCCGAAATCGGTGCCGTTGGCGATGGCGACGGCCTCCTCCTCGCTGTCGAACGGGATCACAACCTGTACCGGGCCGAAAATTTCGTCCTGCGCCAGCCGGTTGTCGGGGGAGACACCCGCGAGCAGCGTCGGCTGCAGGAAATGGCCGCCGGCGGGGGCATCGGTCTCGATGCTGCCGCGGCCCGCGATCTCGGCGCCGCCGAGGTCGCCGAGGAAGTCCGAGACCACCTGCTTTTGCCGTTCGCTGACCATCGGGCCGAGGTCGAGGTCGGCAATCGCCGCGCCGACGCGCAGCGCGCGGTAGCGCTCGGCCATGCGGGCCAGCAGTTCATCGTGAATCTTGCGCTCAACCAGGATGCGCGAGCTTGCCGAGCAGGTCTGGCCGGCGTTCTGGATGCCGGCGTTGACGAGGAAGGGCAGGGCGCGGTCGAGATCGGCGTCGGCAAACACCAGTTGCGGCGACTTGCCGCCGAGCTCCAGCGTCACCGGAACGACGTTCTGCGCGGCGGCGCGCTGGATGATCTGTCCGACCGGCACCGAGCCGGTAAAGGAGATGTGGTTGACGCCCGGATGCGCGGTCAACGCCGCGCCTGCCTCCTCGCCGAGGCCGGGGACGACATTGAGCGCACCGTCCGGCAGGCCGGCTTCCTTGGCGATTTGCGCGAAGGCGATGGCGGTGAGGCAGGCTTCTTCGGCCGGCTTCAGCACCACGGCGTTGCCCATGGTCAGCGCGCCGCCGACGGAGCGGCCCAGCACCTGCATGGGGTAGTTCCACGGGATGATGTGGCCGGTGACGCCGTGTGGCTCGCGCAGGGTATAGACGGTATAGCCGTCGAGATAGGGAATGGTCTCGCCCATCACCTTGTCGGCGGCCCCGCCATAAAACTCCATGTAGCGGGCGAGGGCGAGGGCGTCGGCGCGCGCCTGCTTCAGCGGCTTGCCGACATCGAGCGCCTCGATACGGGCGAGGTCGTCGACCCGCTCAAGCACGAGCCGGCCGATGCGGGCAAGAATGCGTCCGCGTTCGGCCGCGGGTGTCCTGCCCCAGGCGCCGTCGAGGGCGGCGCGCGCCGCGGCCACCGCCGCGTCGATGTCGGCCGCGGTGCCGCGTGGGATCTGCGCGATAACGGTGCCGTCGGACGGGTTCTCGACGGGCAGGGCATCGCCGCCGAGCGGGGCGACCCAGCGGCCGCCGATGAAGCATTTGGAGGGATCGAAGAAAAGCTGCGGATCGGGTCGGATGTTCATGCCGACCTGCCTACGCCGCTCCTCCCTTGGCATCAAGACATGACGACGCCAGGGGGCACTCAGTGCTCCGGCCGTGTCCGCCGGCGAACGTCCGTCGGTGTGCCGGCAGCCTTGCGGGCAGTCTCGGCGATGGAGTCGATCCAGGCGAGCAAGGCGGCGCCGCGCAGCCCGTGCTGCTCGCCGATGAGGGTGATCGACATGGCCAGCGCGGCGCGCACCACCGGGATGCTGCGTCCGGCGGTCGCGGCGGCGATGCCGAGATACGTCTCGGCGACCGCGTCGGCGCCCAAAGGCGGCCCTTCGCTCATCGTGGCTTCGCTTCCAACATGGCCTGTGTCACAAAGGGGTGTCCACGACTCTGGGCGCACCGTGTGATATGCAAAATTATTCTTGCATTGTGCCAACGTAATTTTGCATCCGTCAAGTGGATTTGTCGGGTATGGCCGAACTCGATGGGAAAACGCAGGAAGAGCGTATCGCGGCGCTGGTGAACGCCGTGGGCGGGCCGGTGCGGGCGGCGGCGCTGCTGGGTAAGACGCGAACACATGTCGACAACATGCGCAAGCCAGGCGCGCCGCTGCGGCTCGAGGACGTGCTGGTGCTGGCGCGGGCCGCCGGGGTGACGCTCGACTGGGTGGCGAGCGGTCAGGCCGTGCGGCCGGACCTGCGGGGGCTGAGCGACGCCGGCGCCGCGACGTTCGACGCCCTGCCGGGCTTCGTGCGGCTGTTGCCGCTGCGGCCGGAGGTGGTGACGGCCGGCGGGCGCATGGTCGAGCGGTGGACGCCATCCGAATTCGCCGTGAGCTCACACTGGCTGGACGGGCTCGGGCTCAGCGAGGCGGCGGCACGCTATGCGTCGGCGGGCGATGGCGGCATGGCGCCGGCGATCGGCAAGGGGGCTTTCCTCGTGCTCGATATCCGGGAGCGGCCGGCTAGAACGGGTCTCTATCTGGTGGCGGTCGGCGACGAGCTCTTGCCGCGGCGGCTGCAGCGGCTTCCCGATGGGACGACGGAGCTGATCGCCGATGCCGATCCGCGCTGGCGGTTCGCCGGTGAGGCGGAAATGTATCGCATCGTGTGGGCGGGGCAGGGCGTATAGCGCCGCCTCCGCGACCCTAACCTATTCCGCCAATGCCCGTTCGAGGCTCGGGGTCGCGGCCAGGAGGTCGCGGGTGTAGGGGTGCTGGGGATTGGCGAAGACCTCGGCGGTCGGACCGGATTCGACGATCTTGCCGGATTTCATCACCAGCACGCGATCGGTGATCGAGCGCACCACGCTCAGATCGTGCGAGATGAACAGATAGGAGATGGCGAGGCGGTCGCTGAGCTCGGCCAGCAGGTCGAGGATCTGGGCGCGGATGGAGACGTCGAGCGCCGACACCGCCTCGTCGAGGATGATCAGCGACGGCTCGATGATCAAGGCGCGGGCGATGGCGATGCGCTGGCGCTGGCCGCCCGAAAATTCGTGGATGTATTTTTCCGCATCCGATGGAGCGAGGCCGACATTGGTGAGGGCGGCATCGATGCGTCGCCGGCGTTCGGCGCCGCGCGGCGCGTCGGTCCCCAGCAGATGGAACGGTTCGGTGACCAGCGTGTCGACGCGCTGGCGCGGATCGAACGAACCGTAGGGATCCTGGAACACCACCTGCAGCTTGCGGCGGGTCTTGAGGTCGCGGCCGTCGAGCGGCACCCCGTCGATGCGGATGGACCCGGCCTGCGCTGTTTCCAGCGCCATGATGGCGCGGGCGAGGGTGGACTTGCCGCTGCCGCTTTCGCCGACGAGGCCGACATTCTCGCCGCGCTCGATGGTGAGGCTGACATTGTCGACGGCGCGGAACGCGCCGGCCGGACCGAACAGTCGCTGCGGCGGCACGCGGTAGTCGCGCACGAGGCCGTCCACGGTCAGCACCGGCTCCCCGCCGGGCAGCGAGGGGTCGCGCGGCGGCACGTGCGCCGACGCCTCGAACAGCTGGCGCGTATAGGGATGGGCGAGGGCGCGGAACACCTCGCGCGTCGCCCCGGATTCGACCACTTCGCCATGGCGCATCACCACCACGTCGTCGGCGAGGCCGGCGACCACCGCAAGATCGTGGGTGATGAAGATCAGCCCCATGCCGTCTTCCGCGACGAGGCGCTTCAGGAGCTCGAGGATGCGGGCCTGGGTGGTGACGTCGAGCGCTGTCGTCGGCTCGTCGGCGATCAGCAGCTTCGGGCGGAGTGCAATGGCCGAAGCGATGACGACGCGCTGGCGCTGGCCGCCGCTCAGCTCGTGCGGGAAGCGCGTGCGGGGGAATTGCGCTGCCGGCAGGCCGACGCGCTCCAGCACGCGGTCGGCCTCGGCGAGGGCGTCACGGCGGTTCATCTTGCCGTGCACCCAGATGGTCTCGGCCACCTGGTCGCCGATGGTCTTCAGCGGATCGAGCGCCGTCATCGGCTCCTGGAACACCATGCCGACGTCGCGGCCGCGAATGGCGCACATGTCGCGCTCAGACTTTTGCAGCAGATCGGCGCCGTCGAGACGAATGGTGCCGGAGACCGTGGCGGAGGCCGGCAGCAGCCGCATGATGGAGAGCGCCGTCATCGACTTGCCCGAGCCGGATTCGCCGATGATGCCGAGCACGCGGCCGGGCTCGAGGCGAAGGTCGATGCCATGCAGGATCGGGACGGGGCCGATCGCGAGCTTCAGATCGCTGATTTCGAGCAGGCTCATTGGCGGCTCCGCTGCAGGCGCGGATCGAAAATGTCGCGCAGCCCGTCGCCCATCAGGTTCAGGCCGAGCACGGTCAGCACGATGGCGACGCCGGGGATGATGGCGAGATGCGGGGCAAGCGAGATCAGGGTCTGGCTGTCGGCCAGCATCTTGCCCCAGCTCGGGGTCGGCGGCTGCGCGCCGAGGCCGACATAGGCGAGCGCCGCCTCGGCCAGGATGCCGAGGGAGAACTGGATGGTGATCTGCACCACCAGCGTATTGAGGATGTTGGGCAGGATGTGCTCGAGCGAGATGCGGGTGGCGCCCTTGCCGGCGACGCGGGCGGCGAGGATGAAGTCGCGGGTCCAGATGCTGAGCGCGGCGGCACGGCTCAGTCGGGCGAAGACAGGGATGTTGAAGATGCCGATGGCGATGACGGCGTTGGTGGCGCTGGGGCCGAAAACGGCAGTGATGAGGATGGCGATCAGCAGCGCCGGAAAGGCGAAGACCAGGTCGTTGAGCCGCATGATGGTCTCGTCGAGCAGCGTGCCGCGGCGGGCGGCCGCCCACAGGCCGAGCGGCACGCCGACGCCCACGCCGACCGTCACGGCGATGAGGGCGACGGCAAGCGAGGTGCGGGCGCCGACCAGGATCTGCGAGAACACGTCGCGGCCGTACTGGTCGGTGCCGAACCAGTGCGCGGCGGTGGGGGCGTGGAGCTTGTTGGGAATGTCCTGCGCGGCGAAGTCGTAGGGCGTCCACACGAAGCTCAGCAACGCGATGCCGACGAAGAGCAGGGTGACGATGGCGCCGGCGACGAAGCTGGGCGAACGCAGCGCGGCGCGCAGCAGCGAGCCACGCGGCAGGTCGATGGAGGCGATGCCGGCGTCGGCCATCAGCGCCTCCTGAGCCGCGGGTCGACGGCGATGTAGCTCAGATCGACCAGGAAATTGACGAGGATGACGGCGAATACCAGCAGCATCACCACCGATTTGACGACGATCAGGTCGCGCTGGGTGATGCCCTGGAAGATGAGGCGCCCGAGCCCGGGCAGGAAGAACACGTTCTCGATGATGATGGCGCCGGCCAGCAGGAAGGCGAATTGCAGCCCGACGATGGTCAGCACCGGGATCAGGGCGTTGCGCACCGCGTGACGCCAGAGCGTGGCGCGCTGCGACAGGCCGCGGGCCCGGGCTGAACGGATGTAGTCTTCCTCGAGCGTATCGAGCAGGGCCGAGCGCATGACGCGGGCAAGGATCGAGGCCTGCGGCAGCGCCAGCGCGATGGCGGGCAAAATGAGCGAGCGCAGGCCGATCCACAGGCCCTTGTCCCAGCCCGGAAAGCCGCCGGCCGAAAACCAGTGGAGGATCACCGCGAACACCCAGACGAGCAGGATGGCGAACCAGAAATTGGGCACGGCCACGCCGAACTGGGTGACGCCCATCACGGCGAAATCGGTTCTGGAATTGCGTTTTGCGGCGGCAAGAATGCCGGCCGGAAAGGCGATGAGGATAGTGAGGCTCAGCGACAGCACGGCGAGCGGCAGCGACACGCCGAGGCGCTGCAGCACCAGCTCGGTCACCGGGGTCTTGTAGGTGTAGGAGATGCCGAGATCGCCATGCAGCATGCCGAACAGCCAGGTGACGTAGCGGCTGAAGGCCGGTTGGTCGAGGCCGAGCTGCTCGCGCAGGGCGGCGAGGGTGTCGGGCTGCGCGTTCATGCCCAGCATGAACTGCGCCGGATCGCCGGGCACGACCTCGAGGATCAGGAAGATGACGATGGACGCGACAAGCAGGCTGATGACGAGCGAGCCCAGGCGGCCGAGCAGATAGGTGGACATCGGGCTATTCAACCATGCCTGCGCAGGGGCGCAAGCGGAGCAGTGCGATTGCGGTCGGGCTTTCCCTGCACGGCGAAAAGGGTGGCCCCGAAGGCGATGGAAAGGGGCGGCCACGAACATGAAGTGTGCGGCCGCCCCTGTACCAGCTTGGCTGGTCCTCCTCGCCCGCGCCGCGGGAGAGGAGTCCTGATTGCGAGGTCACTGTGCCCAGGACATCTCGGAGATGATCGTGGCCGGGATCGGTGCGTTTTCCCAGATGCCCTTGAGGTCCTTGTTGGCCACGGTGATGTTGGGCAGCTCGAACAGGAAGCCGGCCGCAAAGTCGTTGGCGAGCAGCTTCTGCACGTCCTGCTTGATGGCGGTCTGCTTGGCAGGATCGGTGGTGTTGCCCAGCTCGGTCATCAGCTTGGCGAACTCCGGATTCTTGTAGTTGAAGTAGTAGCCGTCCTTGCCGAAATTGCCGAAATCGTTGGGCTCGACGTGGCTGACGATGGTCAGGTCATAGTCCTTGTTGGTGAACACGTTGGAGAGCCAATCGGCCCATTCGACATTGGTGATGTCGACCTTGATGCCGATGTTGGCGAGCTCCTGCTGGATCACCGGGCCGGCGGCCCGGGCATATTGGGCCGGCGGCAGCTTCAGCGACAGCGTCAGGTCCTTCACGCCGGCTTCGGCGAGCAGGGCCTTGGACTTGTCGGGGTCGAAATTGGAGATCGAGGTCAGGTCGATATAGGCCGGATCGCCGGGCGAGAAGAACGAGCCGATCGGCGTACCGTAGCCGAACTGCGCGGCGTCGATGATCGCCTTGCGGTCGATGGCGTGGGCGATGGCCTCGCGCACCTTGATGTTGTCGAGCGGCGCCTTGCCGTTGTTCATGGCCAGCACGGTTTCGCCCTGGGTCGAGCCGACGGTCACGGAGAAGCGCGGGTCGGCCTTGATCTGGTCGACGGCCTCGGGCGCCGGGAAGCCGCCGAAGACGTCGACGTCGCCGGCGAGGATCGCCGCGACCGCCGCGGTCGGATCGGAGATGAACTTGATGGTGGCCTTCTCGATCGAGGGCTTGGCGCCCCAATAGTCCGGATTGGCGACGAGGGTGACATGGTCGCCCTTGACCCAGTCGCTGAAGCGGTAGGGGCCGGTGCCGACCGGGTTGGTGGCGTTGGTGGCGGCGGTCTTCTGCGACACGATCACCGCATCGCCCCAGCCCATGTCATAGAGGAAATCGCCCTGCGGGCCGCTGAGTGTCACCTTGACCGTGGTGGGATCGACGACGTCGACCGAGGCGATCTTGGCGAACAGCTGCTTCTGCGCGTTGACCGACTTTTCCCCGCGTGCGGCATCCAGCGAGTATTTCACGTCGTCGGCGGTGAAGGGCGTGCCGTCCTGAAACTTCACGCCGTCGTGCAGGTGGAAGGTGTAGGTCAGGCCGTCGGCGGAGATGTCCCAGGACTTGGCGAGCAGCGGCTGCACGGCGCCATCGCGGTCGATGCGGGTCAGGCCCTCGAAGATGTTGTCATAGGTCACCGAGCGGATGGCGGCGGCAGCGCCGCCGGTGGTGGGATCGAGGCTCGGGGGTTCGAGCTGCATCGCGATATTCACATCGGTCCGCGATTGGGCATAAGCGGTGCCCGACAGCATTGCGCCGGCAATCGCCAGCAGAATCAAGGATTTGCGCATGGACGTCCCTTCCCGTAAGGCAGCCGCCTGGTGCGGCCTTGGGCGAAGCTTAGAACGATTTTGCGCGCGCACAAATGGTCTTTCGGGACAGAAAAACCCAATCGCTACACGCGCAGGAGATTTTCCAGCGCCAGCCCCATCACCTTGGCGGAATCGAGCATGTCGGTGATGCCGACATATTCGTCGGGCTGGTGCGCCAGATCGAGGATGCCGGGACCGTAGGCGATGCAGTCGTGCAGCCGGCCGATGCGGTCGATATGCTTCTGGTCGTAGGTGCCGGGCGAAACCACGTAGTCGGGGCTGAGGCCGAGCACTGCATTGATGGCGGCGTCGACGGCGCGGACGACGGGCGCAGCCTTGTCGGTCATGGTCGGCGGGATGGTCCATAGGTCGCGCAGCTCGTAGCTGAAGCCGGGGCGGGTGGCCTTCAGCCGCTCCAGCAGGTCCAGCACTTCCTGGCGCACCGCTTCGGGCTTTTCCTCGATCAGATAGCGGCGGTCGATGACGATGCGGGCCGAATGGGCGACGACCGGAGCGGGAAAGCCGGTGTAGCCGTCTTCAGGCTCGGGTTGGCCGCCGTGGATGGAATTGATGTTGAGCGTCGATTGCCGGGCGAGCGGCGGCACCACCGGCATCGCCGTCTGCCGGGTGGCGAGGGCGGGGTAAAGGCTGGTCTCGATCTCGCCGAGCAGCGCCGCCATGTGGCGGATGGCGCTGTCGCCGAGGAACGGCATGGAGCCGTGGGCGATGCGGCCATGCGTCTCGATCTCCGCCCACCACACGCCGCGGTGGCCGAGGCAGATGCGGTTCTTGTTGAGCGGCTCGGGAATGATGACGTGCTGCACGCGGTTGGGCGAGAACATACCCCTCTCGGCGAGGTACGCGACACCGCCATATCCGCCGGTTTCCTCGTCGGCGGTGGCGGAAATCTCGATGGCGCCGGAGAAATCCGGGTGGGTGTCGATGAAGGCCTCGGCGGCGATGATGGAGGCGGCGAGGCCGCCTTTCATGTCGCACGCGCCGCGGCCATAGACCTTGTCGTCCTTCACTTCGCCGCCGAAGGGATCGACGGTCCAGCCGCTGCCGATCTCGACCACGTCGTGGTGCGAGTTGAAATGCACGGTATCGCCGCCGGCCTTGCCGGGGCGGCGGGCGACCACGTTCCAGCGCGGATATTTGTCGATGTCGCCGATGGCGCCTTCGGCGCGGATCAGCTCGATCTCGGGAAAGCGCGGCCTGAGCCGGCGTTCGACGTATTCGCAGATCTCGCGATAGGCGTTGCCCGGCGGGTTGATGGTGGGGATGCGGATCAGGTCGGCGGTGAAGGCGACGAGGTCGTCGCGACGGCTGTCGACGGCGTCGGTGAGGCGGGAGGGCTGCTGGGTCATGCCGCCATGGTGGCGGCGCCCGGCGGCAAGGTCAATCGGCGCGCGGGCCGATTTGCGCCAGGACCTTTTCCAGATCGGACTGGAAGAAGGGCTTGGACAGGCGCGGAATGGTCTGGTCGGCGCCGGGCGGCAATTCGGCATAGCCGGTGGCGAGGACCACCCGCAGATGCGGGTTGAGCTCGTGCGCGGCGCCGATCAACTGGATACCGGTCATCTGTGGCATGGCCTGGTCGGTGATCATCAGGTCGAAGCCGTTGTTGGTCTTGAGCTGCTCGAGCGCGAGCTGGCCGGAATGCACCTCGACCACTTCATGACCGAGATCCTCGAGCATCGCCGAGGTGTTCATGGCGACGAGGAAATCGTCGTCGACGACGAGGACGCGCAGCGGCCGGCCTGCGTCCGGCTCGGCGGCTTCGGCGGCGTCGCCGGGCTCGGTCGCCGCCATTTCGGCGGCTTCGCCGGTGACCTCGGGGAGCCACAGGGTGACGGTAGTGCCGGTGCCCAGCGTGCTTTCGAGCGTCACCGTGCCGCCCGACTGCTCGGTCAGGCCGCGTACCATGGCGAGGCCGAGGCCGGTGCCCTTGCCGACGCCCTTGGTGGTGAAGAACGGTTCGGTGGCGTGGGTGAGCGTCTCCTCGTCCATGCCGGTGCCGGTATCGGTGAGCGACAGGGTGACGTAGCGACCGGGCGGGAGCCCCGACTGCCGGCTGGCCAGCACCTCGTCGCGGGCGCTGATCGTCAGGCGGCCGCCGTCCGGCATGGCGTCCTTGGCGTTGACCGCGAGGTTGAGGATGGCGAGCTCGAGCTGGTTGGCATCGATGAGCACGCGGCTCAGCGGGCCGATGGTATAGGTTTCGATCTCGACGCCGGGACCGAGCGAGCGTGACAGCAGCTCGGTCATGCTGGAGACCAGGGCGGCGACGTCGACGAAATCGGGCCGCAATTCCTGCCGGCGGGCAAAGGCCAGCATGCGCTGCGTCAGCGAGGCGCCGCGACGGGCGCCCTGCATGGCGTTGTCGATGAGCCGGATGAGGCGCGGATCGTCGGGGATGCGCTTGCGCAGCAGCTCGAGGCTGCCGGTGATGGCCATCAGCAGATTGTTGAAATCGTGCGCCACGCCGCCGGTCAGACGGCCGATGGCCTCCATCTTCTGGCTCTGCAGCAGCTCTTCCTTGGTCTGCGCCAGCGACTGCGCCGCTTCCCGGCGTTCGGTGAGGTCGCGCGTCACCTTGGCAAAGCCGATGGTGCGGCCGTCCTCGTCCCTGATCGGGTCGATGATGACGTGGGCCCAGAAGCGCGAGCCGTCCTTGCGGACGCGCCAGCCTTCGTTTTCGAAGCGGCCCTCGGTTTCCGCCGTGCGCAGCGCGCGGGCCGGCAGGTCCACGGCACGATCCTCGGGCGTATAGAAGCGGGAGAAATGCTGGCCCAGGATTTCCTCGGCCCGATAGCCCTTGAAGCGCTGGGCACCCGGATTCCAGCTCGCCACATAGCCGCCGGCGTCCAGCATATAGATGGCGTAGTCGGCAATCGCGTCGATGAGCAGCCGGTAGCGATCGGCCTCGCTCATCGTATGGACGGATCGGATTTCGGTCATGCGCTCCCCGCTGCGCCCACAATGCAGCGGCAATGGAACGAGGGAAACAGGGAAAGGTTCCGACTGCCGAGCTACCGGATACGCTGGCCGGCGGGGTCGAAAAGCAGGGCCTTGGCGGGGTCGAAGCGGGCGGAGAGCTTGTCGCCGCCCTTGAGCTCGCGGTCGTTCTGGGTGGCGATGGTGAGCACGTCGCCGGCGCCGTGGCGGGCATAGGCGTAGGACTCGCTGCCCAGATGCTCGACCATTTCGACGGTGACGTCGAGCTGCGAGGCGCCGCCGGCCTTGAAGTATTCGGGGCGGAGGCCGACCGTGACCTCGCTGCCATGGGCGGCTTTGGCGACCAGCGGGATGGTCTGGTTGCCGTGATCGGGCAGGCGGACGACGCTGCCGTCGACGATGCCCTTGAGGAAATTCATCTTGGGCGAGCCGATGAAACCGGCGACGAACAGGTTGTCCGGATCGTCGTAGAGCTTGAGCGGCGAGCCGACCTGGGCGATGGCGCCGTCGCGCAGCACCACGATCTTGTCGGCCAGGGTCATGGCCTCCACCTGGTCGTGGGTGACGTAGATGATGGTGGTCGCCAGCTCCTTGTGCAGCCGGGCGATCTCGATGCGCATGTGGACGCGCAGTTCGGCGTCGAGGTTGCTGAGCGGCTCGTCGAACAGGAACACCTGCGGGTGGCGGACGATGGCGCGGCCGATGGCGACGCGCTGGCGCTGGCCGCCCGAAAGCTCCTTGGGCCGGCGGTTGAGCAGCGGCTCGAGTTCGAGGATGCGGGCGGCCTCGGTCACCTGCCTGTCGATCTCGGCCTTGGCGACGCCGGCGAAGCGCAGAGCGAAGCCCATGTTTTCGCGCACCGTCATGTGCGGATAGAGCGCGTAGGACTGGAACACCATGGCGATGCCGCGGCGCGACGGATCGACGTCGTTCATGCGCTTGTCGCCGATGTCGAGCTCGCCGCCGCTGATGGTCTCGAGGCCGGCGATGAGGCGCAGCAGGGTGGACTTGCCGCAGCCCGAGGGGCCGACGAAAACCACGAATTCCTTGTCCTCGATGTCGAGGTCGATGCCCCTGAGGACTTCGACCGCCCCGAAGGATTTGCGAATGCCGCGCAGCTTCAATCCGCTCATCGGGGACTCCTCAGGTGGCGCTCAGAGAGATGGTGGTGGTGCCAAAGCGCGGGCCGGTCACCCTGACGGCGATGGGGCCGGGCGTGCCGGTGGATTCGAGCCAGAAGCCGGTCGAGCCGCCGCGCAGCGGCACGAGGTGCGGGCCGACCAGGCGCGCAGCGCCCTCGACCTCGATGTCGACCGGGTCGAACAGGAAGGGCAGCTTGTTGCCGGCCTGGTCGAGAGCGCGGACCATGACGCGCACGCAGTCCTTGCCGGCGGCGTCGATCTCGTTGCGGTCGGCGACCACGTCGAGGCGGTGCGCCACAGGGTCGGCGACGTAGCTGATCTCGGCGGCCGGCTTACCGTCGACATAGCCGACGAGCTTCACGTCCAGCCATTCCATGCCCCACAGGCCGAGCTCTTCGGCGGTGAAGTGCCGGCGGTCGATGACCACGGGCGGATGCGGCAGATGCGGGAAGGCCTCGCGGTCGGGGCCGACGCGCTTGGGCGGGTGGTTGCCGTAGATGAGCTCGACCTCGTCGCAATTGGTGAGCACGATCAGCGGCAGGGTGCCGCCGATATTGCGCTCGCCGCGGGCCCAGAAGGTCACCGGCTGCAGGATCACCTCTTCGTGCGGCTCGCACTGGCTGGCATAGACATAGGCGGCGAATTTCGGTTCGCGGAACATGTCCATGACGCCATGGTGGCAGATGCGGTCGCCCGAGCCGAAATCCTTGTGGGTATTGTAGTCGAAGGCGCACCAGCCGATGGCGCCGGCGATGCCGGGATTGCCGTAGGCGGCATCGAGCACTTCGAGATGGCGGCGGACGTGCTCGGCCTGGCGCTGCTCCTGGTCGAAGCTCTTGGTCGGGTACATGTGCCCGCCGAACTCGGTGATCATGTAGGGTACGGGGCGGTCGAGGCCGGTGGTTTCGGCGATGGGGCGCAGCGCCGTGCGCGGACGGTTGCCGCCCAGCTCCTCGTTACCGAGGATGAAGTCGTTCATGGTGTAGACGTCTTCGAGCAGCTCGCTGTCGGTGATGTAGCGGACGCCGCCGGTGGGGCGGGTGGCGTCGAGCTCGTGCGCCAGCCGGTTGGTCTCGAGGTAGAAGTCGTGATCGTCCTGCGATTCATTGATGCGCACGCCCCAGATGACGATGGACGGGTGGTTCCAGTCGCGGGTGATCATGCGGCGGACATTCTCGATGGCTTCGGCCTGCCACGCTTTGTCGCCGATGTGCTGCCAGCCGGGGATCTCCTCGAACACCAGCAGGCCAAGCCGGTCGCAGGCATCGAGGAACCACGGCGATTGCGGGTAGTGCGAGGTGCGCACCATGTTGACGTGCAGCTCGTGCTTGAGGATTTCGGCGTCGCGCTCCTGCGCGGCGCGGCCGAGGCCGTAGCCGGCATAGGGGAAGGATTGGTGGCGGTTGAGGCCGCGCAGCTTCAGCGGCCTGCCGTTGAGGCGGAAGCCCTCGGTGGTGAACTCGGCGGTGCGGAAGCCGAAGCCGGTGGTAAGGGTGTCGTCGCCGAGGGCGAGGTCCAGCACATAGAGGTTGGGGCTATCGAGATCCCACAGCGCGATGCCGGCGAGATCGTCGAAGCGGACGAGCATGCGTGCCGCGGCGGGCATCGAGGTGGTGGCGACGATGCTGCCGCCGGCGTCGCGCAGCGTGGCGGTGAGGGTGCCCGAGACGGCTGCGTTCGTCGGGTTGCTGAGATCGACGCGGGCGCGGACGGATTTGCGGTCGGCCAGCGCGTCGGGGGTTTCGATCTTGACGGCGCCGATGGAGACGGGGGCGGTGAGCTTCAGCCAGACGTCGCGATAGAGGCCGGCATAGGTCAGGTAGTCGATGCGGCCGCCGAAGGGCGGGATTTCAGGGTTCTCCGAGCCGTCGATGCTGACGGTGAGCTCGTTGCGGCCGGGCCGCAGCCGGCCGGTGAGACGCGCCTCGAACGGCGTGTAGCCATCCTTGTGGGAGGCGATGCGCTCGCCGTTGAGCGACACCACGGCATTGGCCATGGCGGCGTCGAAAACCAGCGATACCTCCTTGCCGGCCCAGGCGGGATCGGCGTCGAAGCTCTTGGTGTAGGTGAAGGGACGCTGGTAGATGCGCTCGTCGAAATAGGCGAAGGGCAGCTCCACCGCGTTGTGCGGCAGGGTGACGGCCTTGCCCTCGAACAGCCAGCCGTCATTGAAGGAAGTCACGGAACGCATAGTCGATAGAACCTTATTTCACGGAGCCCAGCAGTCCTTCGACGAACTGGCGCTGGAGCAGGAAGAAGATGATGAGGGTGGGAAGCGTCGCCAGCACCGTGCCGAACAGGATCATGCCGTAGTCGGGGGTGTAGGCGGAGGTGAGGGCCGAGATGATCAGCGTCGCGGTCTTCATGTCGGCGGTGTTGAGCACGATCAGCGGCCAGAGGTAGTTGTTCCAGTTGGCCATGAACACGATGATGGTGGCCGCCGCGTAGGTGGAACGCATCACCGGCAGGTAGATGTAGAGGAAGATCTGCCATTCCTTGAGGCCGTCGACGCGCGCGGCGTCGCGCAGCTCGGCGGGGAACGCCTTGGTGGCCTGGCGGAAGTAGAAGATGATGAAGATCGAGGCGATGCCGGGCAGGATCACCGCGGCGTAGGTGTTGGTGAGGTGCGCCTGCGAGATCATCACGAACAGCGGCACCATCAGCGCCGCGAACGGGATCGACAGCAGCAGCAGCATCAGGGCAAACAGCCGTTCGCGGAAGCGCGAGCGGAACATCTCGAAGCCGTAGCCGGCGAGCGAGGAGACGGCGAGGGTGAGCAGGCTGCCGACCACGGCGATGAGCGCCGAGTTCCAGAAGATGCGCGCCACGTCGACGGTGGCAAAGAAGGTCGCGGCGTTGGCGAACAGGCTGTCGCCGAGGCTCGGCTTGCCGGTGACGATGTCGGCCGATTTGTTGGTGGCGCCCACGACCATCCAGTAGAACGGAAAGACCGAGACGAAGGCGGCGACGCTGAGCAGGACGTAGACGAGGGGGCGGCGGGCGAGGGCGAGCGCGTTCATGCGGCGGGCCTCCGGTCGCGGGCGATGAGGAACTGCAGGAAGCTCAGGATCGCGACGATGACCACGATGACCCAGGAGACGGTGGCGGAGTAGCCGAAGCTGGGCATGAATTTGAAGGTCAGGTTGTAGATGTAGAGCGACAGCGTCAGCGTGGCGTCGGAGGGGCCGCCGATCGTGATGTTGTTGACCTCGTCGAACAGCTGCAGCGTGCCGATGGTGGAGATGATGGTGGTGAACAGGATCACCGGCTTCAGCATCGGGATGGTGATGCCGGTGAAGCGGGCCCAGGCGGGAATGCCGTCGATGCGGGCGGCCTCATAGATAGAGCGGTCGATGTTCTGCAGCGCCGCGAGGTAGAAGATCATGTTGTAGCCGGTCCAGCGCCAGGTGATGGCGAGGATGATCAGCACCTTGGCCCAGAACGGATCCTGCAGCCACGGGATCGGGCCGGAGACGACGTGCAGCCAGATCAGCGCGTTGTTGACCACGCCGTCGGTGGCGAACATCGATTTGAACAGGGTCGAGTAGGCGATCAGCGAGGTGACGCAGGGCAGAAAGATCGCGGTGCGGAAGAGGCCGCGGAAGCGCAGCTTCGGGTCGTTCAGGGCGACCGCAAAGAGCAGCGCCAGCACGATCATGATGGGGACCTGCACGACAAAGAAGATGCAGGTGTTGACGAGGGCGCGGATGAACACCGGGTCCTTGGTGAGGCGAATGATGTTGGCCCAGCCGCCGAAGCTCAGATTCATGCCCTTGCCGACCTGGAAGCTCATCCACAGCGACCAGATGATGGGGTAGATCATGAAGATGCCGAGCAGCACCAGCGCCGGGGCGACGAAGGCCCAGCCCGTCACCTGTTCGCTACGGCCGAGCTTCGCTTGCGCCACTTGCACCCCCCGAAGACAAACGCCGCGATACACTAGCGGCCGGCAAGCGGTCGCGCCACCGTCACCACGGGGCGCGGCCGCCGGGAGAACGGAGGCGGGCGAAACGCACCGCCTCCGAAACCCGGTTTACTGCATCTGCTGCTGGGCCTGGTCGTTGATGGCCTTGAGCGCGTCATCGACGCTGCCGCCCTTGGCGATGGCCGGAAGCTGCGCCACCACGGCGGCATCCACTTCGGCCGTGAAGGTGCCGTAGTCGACGCCCGGGATCTTGGCGAGCCAGTCGGAGAAATTGGCCCAGACGGGCTGGCCGCCGAAGAACTCGTCGGAAGATTTGTAGGCCTCGCCGTCACGGGCGGCGAGCCAGGTGCCGACGGCGCCCTGGCCGACCAGGATCTTCTGGTAGAAGTCCTTGTCGCCGGCCCAGATGGTCTTGAGGAAGTCGATGGCGGCGTCCTTGCCCGGACCCGAGGACAGCACGTACCAGCTCGAGCCGCCTTCGTTGGAGTAGTGCGTGGCGCCGTCGACGCCGGCCAGCTTAGGCGTGGGCGCGACGCCCCATTTGCCGGACTGGTCGGGCTTGGACTTGATGGTGCCCACCATCCAGGCGCCGTCGACGGTGCCGACCGTGTCGCCCGAGGTGAAGGCGCCGGTGAAATCGGTCCAGCCGGACACCGGCTTGACGATGTCGGCCTGCCAGATCTTGCCGTAGGCGGTGAGCGCGGCCTTCAGCGGGGCGTTGTCGACGATGTTCAGCGAGCCGTCCTTGTTGAAGTACCAGGCGCCGGCCGACTGCATCATGATGCGGATGAGACCGTCGCCATTGAGGTCGAGACCGAACAGGTTATGGCCAGTCTTGGCCTTCACGGTCTTGCCGATGTCGATAAGCTTGTCCCAGTCGATGTCCTGCAGGTCGGCGGCCTTGTAGCCGGCCTGGTCGAGATAGTCGGTGCGGTAGAACAAGCCCGTTACGCCGGAGTCGAAGGGCAGCGAATAGGCCTTGCCGTCATGGGTCGCGGCCGCGACCTTGTACTGGGCGAATTGCGACATATCGATGCTGTCGCCGAGCGGCACGAAGGCGCCCGGGAAGGACTGCAGATATTTCTGCGCCACGTCGTCCTGGATCAGCACGATGTCGGGCAGGCCCTGGGTGTTGTTGGCGAGAAGCTGGGTCTGCAGCTTCTGGCGGATATCGTCCTGCGACATGGACACATCGATGTTGATGGTCACGTCGGGGTGGTCCCTGTTGTAGCGCGCGGCGGCCTCACGCATGGCGGCGCCGTTGAAATTGGTGTCCCAGCACCAGACGTTGACGGTCGTCGCCGCGAGGGCGGCCGAGGCGGTGATCATGCTGATCCCGGCCACGGCAATGCCAAGGGCGCGACGCCAGGGGGCGAAGCGATTCATGTGATGTCCTCCCATAACAGAGGCGGGTTCCTCCCTGCCTCGTGCCCACATTGGTAGCGGGGCGGTTCGGGAGGCGCAATATTTTCAGTAAATATTTATTCCGGGATTTTCAGATCGCCGCCGGCGGCCGGCGCGTGCTGCCGCGCCAGATGATCTGGTTGGCGAGGGTGATGCGCTTGGCAAGCTCGCGGCCGGCAATGCGCTCGAGCAGCAGCTCGACGGCGGTCTCGCCGATCTCTTCGGAGGGCAGGTGCACGGTGGTCAGCGGCGGGTTGAGGAATTGCGCCACCGAGATGTCGTTGAAGCTGGCGATGGCGATATCGTCGGGGATGGCGAGGTCGAGCTCGTGCGCGGCGCGATAGACGCCGACGGCGATGTTGTCGTTGCAGGTGACGATGACGTCGGGCGGCTTCTTCTGGCCGAGCAGCCGCAGGCCCAGTTGGTAGCCGGTCTGCTCGGTGTTGCGTTCGATGGCGCGGTCGGTGGCGCACAGCTTGGGCTCGAACAGATCGTGCTCCTGCATCCAGGCGACATAGGCGCGGCAGCGGCTCTCCTCGTAGGGGCCGGGGCTGTTCTCGTCGACCCAGCCGGCAAAGCCGATGCGGCGGTAGTTCATCTCGGTCAGCGAGGTCAGCAGCTTGCGCATGGCGAGCAGCAGGTCGCTGTCGACGCCGTCGAACTCGCCCGACGGCGGGGCGAAGTCGGCGAAGACGACGTGGCGGCTGTGCTTTTTCAGCCAGGCGATCTCATGCTCGCGATGGCCGCCGATGGCGATGACGCCGGAGGCGCTCTGCAGCAGCGACGCCTCGGGCAGCGATTCGGTGTGGTAGACCTTCACCGTCTCGATCTTGAGGGCCTGGCAGCGGCTCTCGATGCCGAGGCGGAGGCCGACGTAATACGGGTCGATCAGCTCCTGCTCGGGACGCAGGAAATGCACCAGCGCCACCTTGTTGAGGCCCTGCTGGTTGGCGCGGTTGCGCGCCCGCGGGGTGGCGTAGTTCATCGCCTCGGCCGTCTCGATGATGGCCTGGCGCTTCCTGGCCGTCACCGACAGGGTCTGGTCGAAATTGAGCACGCGCGACACGGTCGCGGTCGACACACCGACGGCTTTGGCGATTTCCTTGAGGGTAACCATTGGCTTCAGCTTGAAGGGGGAGCCCCACCTCTCGGCAGCCTTGATGGCAAAAACCGGCCAAGGCGGCAATAAATATTTACTCGCGGAAACTCCGCGCCTGTGAGGTCGGCGACCAGTGGGCGGCAAGGCGGGCGCCGCCGAGCAGCAGCGCGAAGCCGAGCGCCAGCGGCGAGAAGAAGGCCTCCTCCTGCAGCACGGCGTTGGCGGTGATGGCGACGACCGCGACCACTAGGAACAGCACGGCAAAATCGCCGCTGCGACGATAGGCACGCCACGCGGCACGGGCAATGGCCAGCAGGAAGGCGAGGAACAGCAGGCTGCCGATGCCCATCTGGTAGAGCATGACGCCGATGGCGCTTTCCATCGGCTGGGCGGCGGCGCCGTGCGCCTGGGCGAGATCCCAGTTGACGTCGACGGTGGTGCTCGACAGGTTGCCGCCGAGCCCGAGGCCGACCCCGAGCGGATTGTGCGTGAATTCGCGCAGGCCGGCGAACAGGCCGAGCACGTGGTAGTCGCCGGCGCGGATGCCGAAGCCGATCGAGCCGGCAACCCAGGCCACCGACGCCGCAACGGTGAGCAGCAGCGCCGGCCGAATGCCGAGCAGCGGCTTTGCGAGGCGGACGAACAGGCCGACCAGCAGCAGGAACATAGCGCCCTTGGAGCCGATGACCAGGAGCAGCGGCAGCGCCAGCAGCGGCAGCAGCCAGCGCCTGTTGAACAGCAACCACACCGAGACGATGCTCAGCGCGTAGGCGAAGCTGATCGAATGGAACGTCGGTCCACCGATGCGGAAGACCTGCGGCAGGCCGGGGATAGGCAGGTTGAACAGATTGGTCAGCAGCACGTCCTGCAGGCCGCGGAGCACGAAGCCGGTCTCCTGCAGCGCCTTTTCGTAGGCGCCGCTCTGGATCTGCCGGGCGATGGCGCGGAGGATGTACTGGTCGCCGTGGAACAGGCTGAGGAAATCCATGCCGAAGGCGAGCTCGCAATAGCCGTAGGCGATGGCGAAGCCGGCGAGCCAGGGCACGGTGCGCGTGAGGTCGATGCGATAGAGGCTGGCGGCGATGATGGCGACGTAGAAGCAGGCGATCGGGGTGATGACGTTGCGGAAATAGACGATGGCGTCCTTGGCGTCGCCGTGCACGGCGCCGAGGCCGAGATAGACGACGATCGTGCCGCACAGCCAGACGCCGCCGACGATCCAGGGCCGCAACTCGGCGATGGCGCGAGCCCGCGCCTGGAAGGCGGCGAGGAAGAAGGCGGCGAAGGCAGTGGCGAGAATGACGAAATTGGCGCCGCGCAGGGCGTCGAAATCGGTGTTGTCGGGGATGCTCGGCGTGTACCAGGCGACCACCATGTTCTGGGTGACGAAGGAGACGGCGACGAGCAGCGGGATCGATGCCGGCACGGCGATGGCGACGATCGCCGTCATCACGAAGCTGGCGGCGACGCCGAAGACGGTGGAGACGGCAAAGCTCGAGACCGAGAGGATGACGACGAGCACGGCGATGCCGGCATGAAACAGCGCCTCGGCGGCGGCCGGCGCGAGGCGCAGGCGAAGCGGGGGCTGCTGCAGCGCGTCGGTAGTCATGCGAGCAGCGCCTCGACCATGCCGGCATCGATGCCGCCGGCTGCGGCGCGATCGGCGACGAAGCCGAAGCCCTGGTCTGCTTCCCAATAGGTCCAGCCGATACCATTGGCCTCGGCGGCTTCGCGCACGACGCGGACCCAGCGGGCGCGGCTTTGCGGATCGACGGCGAAATCGAGCACGCCGAATTCGCCGAGCAGGGCGGGGGTGCCGTGCGCCTTGGCCCAGGCGGCGAGGGTGGCGAGGTCGCCGGCGATGCGGGCGGCGGTCCAGGCGGTCTTGAGCTCGGCCTCGAGATAGCGGCGGTCGGCGGCGTCGAGGGTGGCCGCGAGAGCTGTGATCTCGGGCATGTCGGGGCTGAGCGGGAAGGGCAGATTGTGCATGCGGGCGAGGGGGTTAGGGTCCCAGGTCTCGCCCTGATGGGTGAACAGCATCGGGGTGTAATAGTGCGCCGCGACGATGCTGTTGGCGTCGGCCAGGGGGCCGGTGGCGTCGAGCTCCCAGATGCCCTGCACGCGGGCGGGACCCCAGATCACCGTGTGGTTTGTGGTGGCAGTGCGAACGATTTCGACCAGCGATTCTCTCAGGTTATCCCACGCTCGCGGTGCCAATGGCGGCTCGTTGAGCAGCTCGGCATAGACGCGGTCCGGATCGGTGGCGGCAACGACCGGGGCCAGCAGCCGCCAGCAGAGCTGGATCTGGTCGGAGTCGATGTCGCCACCCGGGTGCAGGTCGAGGATGGCGTTGAAGCCATGGGCGGTCACCGTTGCCAGCACCGCGGCGATGCGGCCGAGCGTGGCCGGCGACACGAAGGTCGGATCGACGGGCAGGCGGATGGTCTCGAAGCCCAGCGCACGCAACCGGTCGAGCAGCGCCGGGGCCGGTTCGCGCGGCGTGGCGGCGAGCCAGTCGGGCAGGGCGAAACCGCGGCTCGGGACGCGCGCCTGTGCCGAAGCCTGCGCCAGGGCGGGTGCGACGACGCCGGCCGCGAGCGCGGCGAGGGCGGTGCGGCGGGTGACGCGCAAGGCGGTCACTGTACCGCGGCGACCCTCGAGGGGCGCGATGGCGATTGCACCGGCACCAATTGCGGACGCGGCGGCGGCTCGCCGGGCAGCACCAGCGCCACCTCGCCCGGATGCAGCGGGCGTCGCCGCAACTCGTCGGTGGAGGCGACGCGGATGTCGAGATCGGCGCTGGACGCGAGGTGATGGGTGTCGCCCACGAGGATGAAGCGGTAGGCGGCGGCGTCGCCGGGAATTTCGCCGGGCTCGGCGACCAGCGCCTTGCCGCCGATGCGCTCGAGGCCCATGGCGGCGAGCGCCGTGCCATAGGCGGCGAGCTCGGGATCGCTGGCGGTGACGGCGAGCACGAAGGGGCCGTCATGGGTGGGCAGCACGGCGAGCACTTCGCGCAGCAAATCCTGCACGGCCTGGGTCAGCGGCGTCGCGTCGGTGCCGAAGATTTCGCGGCGGGCGCTGTCGAGGCTGGCATAGCGGCGGGCGGTGGAGCGCGGCAATTCCGCGGGCGTGGCGCGGGCGAGGCCGCGCTCGCGGCGGGGCCGGTCGGGCGTGACCGGCGCGGGCGCCGGGGCGGTATCGCGCGCGGCGGGGCCGAGCAGCAGCGCCAGGCCCGAGCCCGCGAGCAGGCCGAGCACGGCGCTGACCGGCAGCAGCAGAGCGGGCTTCGGCCAGGTGGCCTCGGTGGGGGCGGCGGCGCGGGAGATGACGTGCACCTGCTGGTTCTGCAGGCCCTCGATCTGCGCCGTCTCCTGCGAGCGCTGCTGGAAATCGTCGAGCACCTTGTGGGCGGCGTCGGCCTTGCCCTGCAATTGGCGAAGCTGTACCTGCGCCAGGTTCATGTCGGCGGCTTTCCGGCGCATGCCGGCGAGGCTGGCATCGAGCTTGTCGAGATTGGCGGCGGCGAGGTCGCGGTCGGCCTGGAGCTGGCGCGAGATGCGCGCCGCCTCGCGCGACAGCAGTGCCACGACCTTGGCGAGCTCGGCATTGGCCTGCACCACGGTGGGGTGGCGCGGGCCGAGCGTCGCCTGGGCGCTGGCGAGGGCGGCGGCCTTCTGGTTGTAGTCGGTGCGCAAGGCGTCCATGGCCGGCGACGACAGTGCGTCGGAGAGGCGGAGCAGGGCGGCGGGCGAGGTGCCGGCGGCCCTGGCCTGGTCGAGGCGGGCCTGCGCCAGGCTGAGCGCGTCCTGGGCGGCGACGACCTGCGCCGAGATGGCGTCGATCTGCGACTGCAGGGTGCCGCCGGTGGTTTCGTCGTAGATGCCGTTCTGCTGCTTGAAGTCGGCGACGGCGCGCTCGGCGGCGCCGACGTCGGCCTGCAAGGCGGTGATGCGGGTATTGAGCGTGCTGGTGACGCTGGCGGCGGCATTGGTCTGCTGCGCGCCATTGGCGGCGATGTACTGCTCGACCACGGCGTTGGCGATGCGGGCCGCCTTGTCGGGGCTGGCCGATTTGACGGTGACGTCGATGACGTAGGTCAGGCCCTCGCGCTCGACGTTGACGGCGCGCAGGAATTTCTGCAGCGCCACGGCGTCGTCGGCGGGAGCGGCGGGGCGGAGGATGCCCAGCAGGCCGCCGCCGGAGCCGGCGAATTCGGGGTCGGCGGCAAGGCCGAGCCGGTCGAAGACCTTGCCGAGCAGATCGCGCGATTCGATCACCGCGACCTGGCTGGCGATGGCGGCGCTGTCGGCGCCGATGCCGGGCAGCACGCTGTCGATATTGGTGGTCTTGATGTCGCGCGGATCGACCAGGATGGCGGCGGTGGCGGTGTAGCTGGCCGGCGTAACCAGGACATAGAGCGAGGCCAGAACGATGCTGGCGACGGTCACCAGCACCACCAGCAGGCGGCGGCGCCAGAGGATGCTCCACACGGCACCCACGTCGAACAGCGGAGGCGGGTTGCGATAGTCGAGAATGGCGGAGGTCATGGTGCCGCGAGGTCCTGTTTGGGGCGAAGCTATCGCGCGGGCCAAGACCAACCAATGTTAGGCGGCGGTTAACCTTAAAGCCGCTGCATTTGAGTCAAATGCGAGCGATCGGATCGCCGTTCCAGCCGGGGCCGGAGTAACCATTGCGGGCCGTGGCGGTGGAAGCGGGTGGCGCGATTGGCGATAAGCGGGCATGCACGCGGCGTCGGTCCCGGGTGCGATCCTGTCCCGCGGATGGCGAACCTGAGTGAGCAGCACCGAAGCCATTGACTATTCGGCCCCGGCCGAACGCATTTCGGTGACCGGCCTCGCCCGCAACGGCGCGGTCGCGGGAATCATCAAGCTGGCGAGCGCCGGGCTGTCGTTCGCGATGTTCCTGGCGGTGGCGCTGGTGACCGACGAGCGGCAGTTCGGCCTGTTCAGCGCCGCCTATGCCGGGGCGAGCCTGGTGTCGTTCTTCGCCAGCGTCGGGCAGCAGAGCGTGGTGCTGCGCTTCTGGCCGCAATATGCCGGCGCCGGACAAAAGGGGGTAGCCAACAGCCTGATGCTGCGCTCGATCCTGGTCGCCATGGGCGGCCTCGTGGCGACCAGCGCCGGGCTGGTGCTGGTGGGCATGCTGCCGGGGTTCAGCGTGGCGACGCCGGAATGGCTGCCGCTCTGCTGTGCCGCGGCGCTGCTGTCGCTGGCGCTGGGCTGGTCGGAATTCGCCTCGGGCGCGTTCCGCGCCAAGAGCGTGCTGGTGGGGGCGCTGCTGCCGCGCGACGTGGTGTGGCGCGCGCTCGTGCTGCTGGCGACCGGCGGCCTCTATGTCACGCATGGGAGCACCGACGCGGTGACGGTGACGCTGCTCACGGCCGGGCTGCTGCTGCTGTCGGTGCTGCCGCAGGCGGTGCTGCTGCTGCGCGACACGCTGCGGCTCGAGCGGACCCCGCTGAGCCTGGAGCAGAAGCGGGAATTTCGCAGCGTGACGCTGGGGCTCTGGGGCGCCACGTCGCTGCCGCCGGCGCTGGGGCAGGTGAGCACGCTGCTGGTCGCCGCCATCCTCGGGCCGGAAGTGGCGGGCGCGGTGTTCGTCGCCGACCGCACGACGCGCGTGGTGCTGCTGGCGCTCACCGGCATCAACCAGGCGCTGGCGCCGGAAATCAGCGGCGCCTATTACAGCGGCGACACCGAGCATGTGCAGCGGATCACCAGCCTCACGGCGCTGGGCGCGAGCGTGGTGGCGGTGCTGACGCTGGCGGTGTTCGCCGCGTTCGGGCCGTTCATCCTCCGAATCTTCGATCCGGCCTATGCGACGCCCGGCACGCATGCGGTGCTGATCATTTTCGCGCTGGGGGCGAGCTTCGCCGCGGCGTGCGGGCCGATCGAACTGCTGTCGCACCTGACGGGACTGCAGAACTCGCTGCTCAAGGTGCTGGTGGCGGTCAACGCCATCGGCCTCTGTGTCACGGCGCTGGCGACGTGGCAGCTCGGCCCGCCGGGCGCGGCGGCGAGCATCGCCGGCACGCTGATCGTGTGGAACAGCATTTCGGTCGGCATCGCCAAACGGCGCATCGGCATCGACTCGTCGGTGCTGGGATTGCTGCGGCTGCCGGCCGGCCGGCGCGTGCTGGGATAGCCGCAGGTGAAGATCGTCCAGGTGCAGACGCAGGCCGAAGCGGCAGGGGCGCAGCGGGTGTCCGACATGGTCGGCGCGGGCCTGAGGGCACGCGGCCACGAGGTGCGCACGGTGTTCCTCTATCGCAAGACCGACGCCTATGATGGCGATCCGCACGCCGATTTCGTGCTCGCGCACCGGCCGCGCGGCGCCGGCGATCTGCTGCGCGCGGTGACGGGGCTCGTCGGCTACATGCGCCGGGCGCGCCCCGATGCGGTGATCTCGTACCAGCACTACGGCAACATCGCCGGCACCATCGCCGGCCGGCTGGCCGGGGCGCGGCACCTGCTCGCCAACCAGAGCGGGGCGCCGGGCCGGCATGGCGGCTGGCCGGCGGCGCTGGCCGACCGGCTGCTGGGGCTCGCCGGTGTGTATCACTATTCCATTGCCAATTCGGGCTGGCTGGCGGCGCAGTTCGACGGCTATCCCGCGGGCTATCGCAGGCGGCTCAAGCGGATCGACCATGGCGTCGCCGCCGCGGCGAGCGCGCTGGGGCGGCGCGAGGCGCGGGCGGCGTTCGACCTGCCGGCCGGGAGCTGTCTCATGGTGTCGAGCGGGCGGCTGACGCGCGACAAGAACCACGCGGCGCTGGTCGGCGTGCTCGCGGCGCTGCCCGACGTGCACCTGGCGCTGGCGGGGGTCGGGCCGGAGCGGGAGCCGCTGCTGGCGCTGGCGGCGGCGAAGGGCATCGGCGGGCGGCTGCATCTGGTCGGCGAGCTGCCGCGGCAGCAGCTGGCGGATTTCCTCGCGGCCGGCGATGTGTACGTGTTTCCGTCGCGAACCGAGACGTTCGGGCTGGCGGCGGCGGAGGCGGCGATCGCGGGACTGCCGGTGGTCGCCAATGACCTGACGGTGCTGCGCGAGGTGCTGGGCGAGGCGGCGATCTACGCCGATGCCGAACGGCCCGAGGCGCTGGCGGCGGCGGTGCAACAGGTGCGCAGCGATCCGGCGCTGGCCGCGGCGCTGTCGCGCGCCGGGCGGCAGCTGGCGGAGCGCTATTCGCCAGAGCGCATGTGCGCCGAGTATGAGGCGCTGCTGGTCCGGACTTAGGATACGGAATTTTGTGGTTGTGGCCCCCACCCCCAGCCCCTCCCCGCAAGGGGGAGGGGAGCCCGACTGCACCACCGTGATCGCGGCTCCATCGCCTCCCTCCCCCTTGCGGGGAGGGAACGAGGGTGGGGGCAGAATTCGCCGGATATTGTTTTGTGCGAGGTTGCCTAGCGCTTCCGCACCGCGGCGATGCCATCGATCACTTCGAGGCGGCCGGCGCGGTTGAGGGTATGGATCTGCGGATAGGGGAAGTCGCCGGCGCCGGACACCGGGCGCGGCTCGCCGAGGACCACTTCGTCGGCATCGAGCCGGACGATGCGGCTGAGGCCGAGGCCGGCGCCATAGCCGTCGGTGCCGTCCTGCACCGGCAGCAGCAGCTCGCTGCCGTGGCGGATGACGCCGCCGCCGGGACGGGCGCGGCGCCGGTCGATGCGGATGGGATTGCGGCGATGCGGCGTCCACGGGCCGAGCAGCGTCGGGGCGCGATACACCACCAGCGTGTCGGAGGTGCTGCCGAGGCCGCCGTCGCGGTCGGTGGCGAACAGCCAGAGGGCGCCGTCGTGCTCGACGAGGGTGGCGTCGGAAATCTCGCCGCCGAGGAGCGTGGCCGCCGGGGTCCAGCGATCGGGGAAGCGCTCGGCGCGGTAGAGCGTCAGCCCGCCGCCGCCGCTGCCTTCGGGCAGCATCCAGAGGCTGCCGTCGCGGGCGAAGATCTGCGGATAGGAGAGATGGTGCGGCGCTTCGAGCACGGGCACCGGCGGGCCGGCGACGCCGTGGTCGTCGAGCGCCGAGACCGAGATGACGGCCTTGCGCGTGGTGTGCGGATAGTCCTCGACGAAGATGTAGCGGCGGCCGTCGTGCTCGACCGGGAAGGGGTCGGCGAAAAAGCGGCTGCCGTCGTCGGGCAGCACGGACCAGCCGGCGCCGAGCGCGCCCGTCTCGGCGACGCCGGGGCCGTCGAGGAGGCGGTAGCCGACGCGCCAATGGGCGAAGCGGTAGCGGCGGCGCCGCAGCGCTTCGCGGGCGAGGCGCGGCAGGGCCGAGCCGAGGTAGCGCAGCGCGAAGGCGCCGCTGTCGGGGGGCGCGGCGAGCGGCGCGGTGGCGCGGTCGCCGGCGCCGTAGCGGGCGACGGCGGCGACGGCGAGGGTGATGGCGCGGGCGAAGACGTCGTCGGCGCCGGCGGCCATGACGACGCGGTTGTCGACCATCGGCGCGGCGTGGCCGAAGCCGCGGCCGTCGAGCACGATGTCGATCTCGGGCAGGCGGCCGCCGGCCAGCGCGGCGGGAACGGCGGCGTCGTCGACGGTGCCGTCGAAGGCGAGGCGGAGGGTGGGGGCCGTCGCTGCGGCGGTGCCGGTCAGATCGACGGCGAGATCGGCGGCGCCGGGGCGGGAACGGGCCGGCAGATCGACGGCGGCCGACAGGGCGCCGCGATGGAGGAGGCGGCGCTCGAGCGCCAGCACGGCGCGCGTCGTGGCGGGCCAGCCGGCCGCGGCGGCGGGGATGATCGCGAGATCGTGACCGGCGGCCGCGAGGCGGTCGGCGAGGATCGCGTGCCAGCGGCGGGCCGGGCGCGGAACGATGATGTCAATTTGCATAAAACACCGTTCTTGCTGCAATGGCGCGGAACGCCGGCTGTCGGCAGGGTCGCCGCAGACGGGGCCGGAGGCAAAGCATTTCTGCCCGCCCGGCGGCGGAATTGGCGTCAACCTTAACCGCGCTTCGGTGCGGCGGCGCCGGCGTAAACCATTTGCGCAAGCGTAAGTTGCCGCCGGCTGCGGCGTGGCCGATGAGGAGCGGCAGATCAAGGGAGGGGCGTCGCCCTCGTGTTCGCTGTTTCGGTTGAAGACGATTTCAACTTCGCCTCGCCGGAGTATGCCGCGCTGTACCGCGCGTCGTCAGCGACGGCGTTCCAGCATCCCGCCTGGCTTGCCGAGCTTTATGGCCGGCTGGTGGCGGCGAACGACGCGACGCCGCTGATCGTGGTGCTGCGCCATGCCGCCGATCGCTCGCTGGCGGCGGTGCTGCCGCTGGTGCGACGGCGCTACGGCATGCTGAAGGTGGTGGAGTTCGCCGATCTGCGCGTCTCCGATTATACGGCGGTGGTGACCGACCCGGCGACGTTCGGCGCAATCGTCGCCGGCGGCGCGACGTGGCGGCAGATCGTTGCGGCCATCGGCCCGCACGACGTGCTGCGCATCGGCAAGCTGCCGGACGGGGCGTTGCCGCTCAACCGGCTGTTCGGGGTCGGCGCGCTGCGGCCGATGCGCACCAATTCCTATGCGGTGCCGCTGGACGGCGATTTCGAGAGCTGGCGGGCCAGCCACCTCAACCGCTCCTACGGCAAGGAACTCGGCAAGAAGCTGCGGCAGCTCAGGCGCAAGGGCGAGGTGGCGTTTGCCGAAGTCACCGACGCGGTGGGCCTCAGGGCGGCGTTCGAGGCGATGAAGGTCTTCCGCCGCGACCGCTTCGAGCTCAATGGCGGCGGCGAGCTGCTGCAGGTGCCGGCCTATTTCGATTTCTACCTCGCGATCGCGCGCCGGCCGGAACTGGCGCGCACCTATCGCCTGACGGTCGACGGCCGCATCGTCGCCACGGCGCTGGGGCTTGCCCATGGCGGCGCGTTCCTCGTCATCCTCGGCGGCTTCACCCAGACCGAGTTCAAGAACCAGTCGCTGGGCAGCCTGCTGTTCGAGCAGATCGCGCGGGACTGCATCGCGCATGGCGAGACGCTGCTCGATTTCACCATCGGCGACGAGCCCTACAAGCGCACGTTCGGGGCGCAGCCGACGCCGATGTGGCAGCTGTTGCGGGCCGGCAGCCCGCTCGGCTTCGTCGCCTCGGCGGTGGTCGAGCGGCTGCCGTCGGTGAAGGCGCTGGCGCGCAGCCTGTTCGACTCGCGCACCGGCAAGGCACGGCCGCAGGACGACGCCGCGGCGGCGCCCGAGCCGGCGGTGCTTGCGGAGCAGCCGGAGCGCGTCGGGGACTAGGCGCGCAGGGCGCGGATGCGGGCTGCCAGCGGCGGGCTCAGCGTATCGATGGCATTGAGCAGGCGGCGGCGCAGGAACTGCGCCTGCCGCCGGGCGCGCCACGACAGGCGGGTGTCGACGGTGAAGGCGCGGCGATAGCCGGCGAGACCGAGGGCGTGCGCATCCATCGCCGCCTTGACCGGATCGTCGTAGAAGGCGGCGATCCTGGCCGCGTCCATGCCGGGCGTCGCCAGCCAGGCCGGCACATGGGCGGCGAGGCGCTCGACGTCGGTCAGGAGGCGGCTGACGCCGGTGCCGGCGGCGGGGCAGGAGGTCTGGTAGGCGTCGCCGATCAGCACCACGCCCGGCTGCCGGACGTTGCGGGCGACCGCGAGGTCCATGATCCAGTTCTGCACCCGCCCCTCGAGCTCGACGTCGTCGAGGCGATGGCGGAGGCCGGGGAGCCTGTCGTCGAGCGCGGCGAGCGGGTCGGCGCGCAGCGCCTTGATCCACGCGTCGCGGTGGTCGAGGAAGACGAAGAGGTTGGCGCGGATGAGCCCGCCGATGGGGAACAGGGTCAGATAGTCGATGCCGTCGCGCGGGCGCTCGCCATAGACGGTCAGCGCCGGATGAGCAGCGATGCCGTCGCGCGGTCTCAAATTGAAGCCGAAGGTCAGCGACTGGCGCTCGTGCAGCACCTCGCGCGTGATGCCGAGGCGGGCGCGCAGCAAATCGCTCATGCCGCTAGCGAGGACGACGAGGCGGGCGCCGAGCGTGCCGTGCTCGGCGATGGTCAACTGCTGCAGTTCGGCGCCGGTCGCAAGCTCGGTGACGCGGCCGATGACAGTGCGCACGCCGCCTGGCAGGGCGCTGCGCATGGTTTTGACCATGTCGGCGTAGAAGGCGGCCTGGTAGCGGGCATTGGTGCGGTCGACGATGCGCCCATGGCGGATGTTGAGCGACTGGTCGAAGCGGGTGGAGTGCGCGGCGAGCAGGTCGAGCAGGCCGAGGCGCTCGAGACTTTCGAGCTGCATGCCGCCGAGCTTTTCGACGCGGAATTCGTCGGGCGGCACGGCGTTGCGGTCGATCAGGGTGACGCGTGCGCCGGTACGGGCAAGGGCGATGGCGGCGATGGTGCCGGCGAGGCCGCCGCCGACGATGGCGATATCGGTGTCCGCGGTCATCGCGAATTCCTCAGCATGGCGTAGAGCGCCTTGGGGTTGGTGGTCAGGTAGCGCACGAACAGGCGGCGCGGCTCCATCAGCAGCCGCCACAGCCATTCGAAGCCGAGGCGCTGCCAGAGCAGGGGCGCGCGCCGGACTTTCCCGGCCATGTGGTCGAACAGGCCGCCGGCCGTCTTGATCATGCCGACATGGCGGAGCCTGTGGCCGTGCTCGCGGAAGAATATCTGCTCGCGCGGCACGCCGAGGCCGAGCCACAAGATGTCGGGGGCGAGCGCGTCGATCTCGGCGAGCTTTGCCTCGAGCGCCGCGCCGTCCAGATAGCCATGCGTGGCACCGGCGATGTCGAGGCGCGGATAGGCGGCGCGAGCGGCGGCCACGGCGCGGGCGTTCTCGGCCTCGGTGGCGCCGAACAGGTAGAAGCTGGTGCCGGTGGTTTCCGCCAGCCGCGCCACGTCGTGGAAGAGGTCGGTGGTGGCGACGCGCTCGGGCAGCGGCTCGCGGCAGAGCAGGCGCGAGGCGATGACCAGCGGCTGGCCGTCGGCGACGATCTGGTCGGCCAGTGCAAAGAGGGCTGCCTGCGCCGGATCGAAGGCAGTGCGGGCGATGACCTCGCCATTGGCGGAGGTGAAGAACAGCGGCCCCTGCGGCCGCCGGCGCGCCGCAAGGCGCACCATCAGCTCGGCTTCGGCGCGGCGGTCGATGACGGTGATGGGCAGGCCGCCGAGGACGATGGTGGGCGCGTCCCGTTCCGGCGCGGCGCCGCCGATGATGTCGAGCACGCTCATCGCGCGTTCCTGCGGGCGGCGGGGTGGAACACGGTGAGGATGATGATCCAGAGGTCGAGCAGGATCGACCAGTTGTCGATGTAGTAGATGTCGTGCTCGACGCGGCCTTCGATCTGCTCGCGCGTCGTGGTCTCGCCGCGGAAGCCGTGCACCTGGGCCCAGCCGGTGATGCCCGGCTTGATGCGCTGGCGATGGGCGTAGACCGCAAGCTCGCGGCTCAGCGCCTCGTCGTGCGAGACGGCGTGCGGCCGCGGGCCGACCAGGCTCATCTGGCCGGTGAGGACGTTGACCAGCTGCGGCAGCTCGTCGATCGAGGTGGCGCGGATGAAGCGGCCGACGCGGGTGATGCGCGGGTCGTTCTTTTGCGCCTGCTGCATCCGGTAGCCGCTTTCGACCACCCGCATGGAGCGGAACTTCCAGATCATGAAGGTGTCGCCGTTGAAGCCGCGGCGCGCCTGCCGGAAGATCACCGGGCCGCGGGATTCGACGACGATCAGCAGGGCGACGAGGGCCAGCAGCGGCGACAGCAGCAGCAGCCCGAGGCCGGCGAGCACGATGTCGAAGGCGCGCTTGAGGATCACCGAGGTTTCGCCCATCGGCGTGCGCACGATGCGCAGCACGTTGTTGGGACCGATGGCGGTGACGTCGAGGAATTTCAGCGCCCGGTTGCGCGAGGCGGGGGCGTAGAGCAGGTTCAGGGCGTAGCGCTTGAGCTCGCTGGCGACACCCTCGAAGGCGTCGAGCTCGGCGAGGTTGCCGACGAAGACGAGCTGGTCGGTGCCGTGCCTGAGGTTGCGTTGCGCGAACTGCAGGACGGCCTCGGGGCGCAGCCTGCCGGCCTCGTCGCGGGCCTCCTCGAAATACAGGGTGGATTGCAGCTTGTGGCCCTGCCGCCAGATCTCGCCGCCGAGGAGGAAATTGAGCACGTCGGCGCGGTTTCCCATCACGGCGATGGTGTCGTAGTGCAATTCGCCGCGGCGGATGCGCCCGTCGACGAAGGTCTGGACGAGGTTGCGCACCACGAACATCACGGGAATGCCGACGAGGTAGGCGGTGGTCAGCGAGACGCGCGAGAAATCGCCGACGCGGCCGAGCAGGAACGCGGTGAGCAGCGTGATGCCGATCGAGGCGGTCCAGGAATAGAAGGCGTGCTGGATGTCGAGATAGGGCGTGACCGTGCGGTCGAGCAGGCGGGAGCAGGCGACGGCGGCGAACAGGCCATAGACGAAGGCGGTCAGCACGCCATAGGCGACGTAGAAGTGCCCGTCGAAGGTCGCCAGCGACTGGTGCAGGCCCCACAGATGGTAGGCGACGGCCGCGCCGAGCACGAGGACGAAGGCGATGGCGGCCTCGATGGCGGCGACGATGGCACACAGGATCAGCCGATGCATCACCTCCTCGCCGCGGGGGAGAGCGCGGCGATCCGAGCTGGCGGCGAGGTGTTCGGTGTTGGCCAGTTCCGGCGGGATCCGTGGAAATTTCCACGATCTCTAGCGGGAATTTCAATCACGCGGAGGCGATGCTTAAGCATTGGTTAAGGCGTAAAATTTGCTGAAAATTGTCCGGAGCCGGCAGGGCGGCGGCACAGGACCATGTCAGGCTTGTGACGTTGCAACTCGCGGATTTGGCGTTGAAATCCGCCGCCCAGTGTCCTAACAGTCGTTACCGACTCGGACCCCGACAAGGAGTCCGCTCTCGCCCGTGCAGTCGCGGGCATCCAGATTTCGGATCAACTCCCGTGACCACGGACCGGGCCGGCGCCAGACGGCGCGCCAATTCATTCTCCCATGTCGCCAAGGCGAGCTGGGGGAAAGGCGTAGGTACGCTATGGCGGATCGTCCGCCTCAATCTGCGCCATCCGGTGCAGGTGACGATCTGCATCGTGTCGACCTTCATCGCGGCGACGCTGCAATTGTTCATCCCGCGGCTGCTCGGCCATGCGGTCGACCAGGCGCAGGGGCTGGGCGCGGGGTCGGGCGCGGCGGCGCAGGCGGCGCTGTGGCAGACGGCGATGCTGCTGCTCAGCATCTCCATCGGGCGCGGCGTGTTCACGCTGCTGCAGAACTATTACAGCGAAAGCGTCGGGCACCACGCGGCCTACGAGCTGCGCCTCGCGGCCTACGAGAAGCTGCAGCAGCTCAGCTTTTCGTTCCACGACCGGGTGCATTCGGGCGACCTGATCACGCTGGGCATCCTCGACATCGACGGCGTGCGCATGTTCTTCGCCACGGCACTGGTGCGCTTCGTGCTGCTGGTGGTGCTGATCGGGGTCGGGGCCTATCTGCTGATCTCGTCCGATCTGGTGCTCGGGCTGTTGAGCCTCAGCTTCGTGCCGTTCGTGGCGTGGACCTCGTCGCGGACGCAGCTCAAGCTGCGCGCCACCTGGCTCGAACTGCAGAACCGGTTGACGGTGATGTCGCGGGTGATGGAAGAAAATCTCGGCGGCATCCGCGTCGTCCGCGCCTTCTATGCCGGCGAGCACGAGATGCAGAAGTTCGAGAAGACCTCGGGCCACGCGCTCGAGCTGGCGCATGAGCGCGTCGATCTGCGGGTCAAGAGCACCTCGGCGATGAACTTCTCGTTCTTCCTCGCCATGATGCTGGTGCTGTGGGTGGGCGGCAACAAGGTGATGGCGGGCGAGATCAGCGTCGGCTCGCTGGCGCAGTTCCTGACCTTCATGACCATTCTGCAGATGCCGGTGCGGCAGCTTGGCCTCCTGGTCAATTCCATTGCCCGCGGCGCCACCTGCGGCATGCGGCTGTTCACCCTGCTCGATCTCGAGCTCGCGGTGCAGGACAAGCCCAACGCGCCCGAGCTCAAGGTGACCGAGGGCACGCTCGAATTCTCGCATGTGAGCTTCCGCTATCCGGGCACCACCCGCGACGTGCTCAGGGATGTGAGCTTCACCGCCAGGCGCGGCGAGACCATCGCGCTGGTCGGCCCGCCGGGCAGCGGCAAGTCCAGCCTCGTGCACCTGATTCCGCGCTATTACGACGTGTCGAGCGGCACCATCACCATCGACGGGCAGAACGTCGCCGAGGTGAAGCTCGATTCGCTGCGCCGGCAGGTGGCGGTGGTGCAGCAGGATTCGTTCCTGTTCACCACCACGATCGAGAACAACATCGCCTACGGCAATCCGTGGGCGAAGGAGCGGCGCATCGAGCGCGCGGCGGAATCGGCGCAATTGCACAATTACGTCGCCGGCCTGCCGGCGGGCTACGACACGATCGTGGGCGAGCGCGGGGTGTCGCTGAGCGGCGGGCAGCGGCAGCGCCTCACCATCGCGCGCAGCCTGGTGCTGAAGCCGGCGGTGATGGTGTTCGACGATTCGACCGCGGCGATCGACGCGGCGACCGAGCAGCGCATCCGGCTCGCCATGCGCAAATTCTCCGAGGGCCGGGTGACGATCATCATCGCGCACCGGCTGAGCTCGCTGATGCATGCCGACCAGATCCTGTTCATCGAGGACGGCAAGATCGTCGAGCGCGGCTCGCATCTCGAGCTGCTGGCGCGGCGCGGCAAGTACCGGGCGCTGTACGATCTGCAGGTCAGGCCGGAGACCGACGCGCCGCTGATGGCGGGAGAATGAGATGAGCACCGTCGACGTCGATCTCGAGGAAGAAGACCGCAGCCGCCGCCCGAGCAAGGCGGTGGTCGGCTCGCACCGCGAGGAAGAGGAGGTGTTCGGCAAGGCGTACGATCCGCGCATCGTCCGGCGCATCTGGTCGTTCGTCAAACCCTATCGCAGCCGCATCCTGATCTCGGTGGTGTCGGTGCTGGTGTTCACGCTCACCAACCTCGCGATCCCGCTGATCATCCGCTTCGCCATCGACAAGGGCATGGCGTCGGGCAGCGACGGGCAGGTGCTGCTGTGGTGCATCGCGGCGTTCTTCGTGGTGATCTGCATCAATTACGGCGCCAGCCGGGTGCAGGAATCGGTGGTCGGCAAGGTGGCCGAGCACGTGCTGTTCGACATGCGCCGGGCGATGATGGCGCGGCTGCAGAAGGTGTCGCTGAGCTTCATGGACAAGACCGAGGTGGGGCGGCTGATGTCGCGCCTGCAGGGCGACGTGAACTCGATGCAGGAGTTCCTCGAGACCTCGGTGATGTCGGTGGGCGACATCGTGCTGCTGTTCGGCATCTTCTTCGTGCTGCTGGCGCTGGATTTCCGGCTGGGCCTGCTGACCATGGCGACGATGCCGACGCTATTGGTCATCCGCTTCTTCTGGCTGCCGCCGGCCAAGCGCAGCTTCATGGCGGCGCACGAGACCAATTCGATCGCCAACGGCGCGCTGGCCGAGGGCATCAACGGCGTGCGCACGGTGCAGAGCCTCAACCGGCAGCGGGTCAATTTCGACCTCTATGACGAGAAGGCCTACAACAACCTCAAGACGCATCTGCGCGCCGCCAAGTTCGCGCAGGTGACGGTGCCGATCGTCGATACGCTCACCGGCATCTCGATGGCGACGGTGATCGTGGTCGGCGGCCAGATGGTGCTCAACCACGAGCTCGCCATCGGCGTGATGGTGGCGTTCCTGTTCTACATCCAGCGCTTCTTCGATCCGATCCGCTCGCTGACCATGCAGTATTCGGTAATGCAGCGCGCCATGGCGTCGGGGCAGCGCATCTCGGAAGTGCTCGACGTGCCGGTCGACATCAAGGACAAGCCCGACGCCGTCGATCTCAAGCCCGACATGGACGGCTCGGTCGAGTTCCGGCACGTGACCTTCGGCTATCGCAAGAACCAGCCGGTGCTCAAGGATGTGAGCTTCACGGTGAAGCCGGGCGAGACCGTGGCGCTCATCGGGCCGACGGGCTCGGGCAAGACCTCGTCGATGGCGCTGGTGCACCGCTTCTACGACGTGTGGGACGGCGCGGTGGTGGTGGGCGGGCACGACGTGCGCGACGTGACGCAGGCCTCGCTCGGCCGCTCCATCGCCATGGTGCTGCAGGAGCCGTTCCTGTTCACCGGCACCGTGATCGAGAACATCCGCTACGCCAAGACCGACGCCACGGTGGAAGAGGTCACCAAGGCGGCGCAGGCGGTGGGCGCGCACGATTTCATCATGGCGCTGCCCGAGGGCTACGACACCAAGCTCGAGCAGCGCGGCGGCAACCTATCGCTGGGGCAGCGGCAGCTGATCAGCTTCGCCCGCGCGCTGGTGCAGGACGCCAAGATCCTGGTGCTGGACGAGGCCACGGCGTCGATCGACAGCTACACCGAGCTGCAGATCCAGGAGGCGCTGAAGGTGCTGCTCAAGGGCCGCACCGGCCTCGTGATCGCGCACCGGCTGGCGACCATCCGCAACGCCGACCGCATCCTGGTGTTGCAGAACGGTGTTCTGATCGAGCAGGGCAATCACGAGCAGCTGATGAAGCTCGGCGGCCTCTACGCCAAGCTCTACAACATGAACTACGCCAGCTTCGACGACATCCCCGAAGAGATGATCCCCACCGCCGCGGGCGTGGGGGCGGCGACGTAGGGCGCCGAACCCGCCATCTGCTCACCTCGCCCCTTCAGGGGAGAGGTCGCGCGCTTGGCGAGCAGAGCGAGCCTAGCAAGCGGGTGAGGGGTGCGATGCCTCCTCCGAGCGATGCTGTTCGCAACGTGCAAGGTTCACCACCGCACCCCTCACCCAGCTCCGCTACGTCGCTGCGCTCCGAAGCTGCGCTACCCTCTCCCCTGAGGGGCGAGGGGACCGACTGCAGGATCGTTGCGCGCCTGAGAGGCGAGGGGTGCCAGCGGCGAGGGCGCAGATCAGATCCGATAGATCCGCTCGGCGTTGCGGTGGAACAGGCGGGCCTGTTCGTCGGTGCTGGCGCCGGCGACGAGGACTTTCGTGGCCTCGACCCATTGCGTCAGCGTGCCGTTGCGGGTCAGCACCGGGCGGTCGGAGCCCCACACCACGCGGTCCCAGCCGAAGCGCTCCAGCATGTGCTCGACGACGGGGCGCAGATCGTCGGCCGTCCAGTCGGGCCGCGCATGGGTGACGATGCCGGAAATCTTGCCGGCGACGTTGGGCAATTGCGCCAGCGCGGCGATGTCGGCGCGCCATTGCCGGATGTCGCCGCTCGAAATCGGCGGGTTGCCGCAATGGTCGAGCACGAACTGCACGTCGGGGCAGGCGGCGGCGAGATCGCGGGCGAGCCCGAGCTGGCGCGCCCGCACGCAGATGTCGAAGCTCAGGCCGAGCGGCGCCAGGCGGCGGAGATTGTCGCGGAACACCGCGCCGGCGGACAACTCGTCCGGGTCGGATTGCAGCAGGCGGCGGATGCCCTTGATGCGCCGGTCGACCGCCATGCGCTCGAGGTGCTGGGGGAAGTCGACGTGCTCGGGGCGGGCGTTGGAGATGGCGCCGACCACGCGCGGGTCGAGGTCGAGCACGAAGCGCGTCTCGTCCTCCATCTCCTGCACCGGAACGTCGACCTCCATGTGCAGGGCCGCCTCGATGCCGAGCGTTTCGGCTTCGGCGAAATAGCTCGGCGCGTCCCATTGCCGGTTGAGGGCCGGCACCTCGGCCAGCCAGGGATAGCTGAACTTGTCGAGGTAGATGAGGTGCAGATGGGTATCGACGATGCGCATGGATCAGCCTGTAGCAAAGCGGGTGAGGATCAGGACGCCGGAATGGCCAGCGCCGCGAGGGTGCCGGTGATGGCCGCATCATAGGCCCAGGGGCCGGCGGTTTCGATGCGGATCGTGATCGGCGCGTCGAGTCCGGCGATGGTGCCGGCGGCCAAAGCGCGATAGTCGGCGATGCTGCGGATGGTGGGCGAGATCAGCATGCCGGCGCGGATCATGCCCGGGATCAGGCGGTAGGTCTCGCTGCGGCCGTCGGCGTAGCCGAGGGTGAGATAGACCAGCGGCGGCTTGAAGGCGATCTCGGCGAGGCGGCCGAGGAGCGTTTCGCCGATGTCGAGTTGCAGCAGCAGCGGCCGGCCCTGCGGCAGGGCGATGTCCTTGCCAAAGCCGGCGGCGATCGGCGCGAGGGGCGTTGCGGCGATCGGCGCGGGCGCGGGGCGGCGGTCGAGGAGCAACTGGCCGGAGGCCTCGCCGGCAATGGCATAGTCCGACAGCAGCAGGGGCCAGAGCGATCCTTCGACCGAGGCGGGGTGGCGGTTGTCGGTGGCGCCGGGGGCGAACAGCAGATGGTCGGGCGCGCCGGGGCCGGAGAGATAGGCGGCGTTGCGGGCGATCAGCGCCGGCGAGGCGGTCATGTTCTCCTGGATGGTCGGGCGCGGCGCGTAGTCGAGCCCGGCGGCGATCACCGCGCCCTGGATGTTGGAGAGGGCATCGACGCGGCCGGTGAGCGGCGGCAGGGGCAGGTCGGCGCGGATCTGCGCGTAGGCGGCGTCGGAGCGCTGTTGCTGGCCGGCAAGCCATGCCGCGGGGTTGCGGACGAAGGCGCCGGCCGCCGTCACCTGGCCGGCGAGGATGCCGGCCGGGGTGGCGGCGAGCGGCGCCAGCGACTGGCCGGTGGCGGCGAACAGGCCGCAGATGCCGACGAGCGCCAGCAGCATCGGGGCGTAGAGGGTCCAGGCGATGCGGGGGCGCCAGGCCGGCGCGGTGCGGGGCAGGCCGAGCAGGAGCAGCAGCATGAGCAGCAGGCCCCAGGCGGCGATGGAGTGCGTGTCGTGGCGGACGAAGCCGGCCTTCAGCGCCATGAAGCCGGTGCCGGCGACCAGCAGCAGGCGCAGCAGCGAAACCAGCGGCCGTTCCTCGCCGCGGCGGACGAGGCCGATCTCGCGCCATAGCGCGACGAGCAGGGTGAAGGCGCAGAGCGCGAGGAACGCCACGAGCTCGAGCAGCGGGCCGTCGACGGCGAGCGCGGCGGTATAGGCTGCCGTCATCTCGGCGCTGCCGATGAGGAAGGGCACGAAATCCCCCGGCTGCTGGCCGGCGAGGACGAACAGCGCCCAGCTGGCGGCGGCGTAGCCGAGGGTCGCCACCGGCGGGCGGCGGCGGGAGAGCGCCGCGATGTCGACCAAAACGAACACCCCGAGGCAGAAGGGGATGAACGATACCTTGCCGAGCCCGATGGCGGCAGCGGCGACGATGCCGGCGGTGCGGCCGGCCCAGCCGTCGCGCCGCGCCAGCGCCAGCAGGCCGGCGAGCAGCGGAATGGCGAGCAGGAGGCCGTCATTGGCCTGCCAGGCGACGGTGGGCCAGAGCAGCAGCGCCGCGGCGGCGAGGATGGCCCAGCCCAGCGGCCGGCCGGTGTCGCTCAGGCGGGCGAAGCCCCAGCTCAGATAAAGCACGAGGGCGAGCCGCCCGAGCACGTACCAGCCGGAATCGCCGCCGGCCCAGTCGCGATGGTAGAGCGGGAACAGCGGGCCGTTGGTGAAGACGAACTGCGTTCCATAAGCGAAGCGGTGGAGGCCGGCATAGACCGAAGCGAGGATCCACGAGCCCTCCATGTCGCCGAGCGGAAACTCGAAGCCGAACGGGGCAAGGCCGGTGAGGAACAGCAGCAGGAACAGCGCGAAGGCAATCACACCCGGCCAGACCGCGCGCCGCTCCGCCATCTAGAGCTTGCTCGTCAGCTCGGGCACCAGCGCGAACAGATCGCCCACCAGGCCGTAATCGGCGATGGAAAAGATCGGCGCCTGCGGGTCGGAATTGATGGCGACGATCAGCTTGCTCGATTTCATGCCGGCGAGGTGCTGGATGGCGCCGGAGATGCCGATGGCGATGTAGAGGTCGGGGGCGACGATCTTGCCGGTCTGGCCGACCTGCAGATCGTTGGCGGCGTAGCCGGCATCGACCGCGGCGCGCGAGGCGCCGATGGCGGCATCGAGTTTGGCCGCCAGCGGGCCGAGCAGGGCGTCGAACGTCTCCTTGCTGCCGAAGGCGCGGCCGCCGGAAACGACGATTTTCGCCGAGCCCAGCTCCGGCCGGTCGGAGATTTGCGCATCCTCGGAAACGAGGCGGGAGAGCGTGGTGTCGGCGGGGCTCAGCGTGATGGTCGTAACGCCCGCGAGCGAGGTGGGCGGGAAGGCGGAGGCGCGCACCGTGACGATGCGCCTGGCGTCGGCCGACTGCACCGTCTCGATGGCGCTGCCGGCATAGGTCGGGCGCTTGAAGATGTCGGGCGCGAGCACCTCGACCACGTCGGAGATCAGCATGACGTCGAGCAGGGCGGCGAGGCGAGGCAGCAAATTCTTGCCGGTCGAGGTGGCCGGGGCGACGATGGCGTCGTAGCCGGCGAGCGCGGCGATCGGCTCGGCCCAGGCTTCGGCGATGGCGTTCGGCGGCAGCTCCAGCACGTGCACCTCGGCGCCGAGCGCGAGCGCGGCGGTGAGCGCGTGCGGGGTCGCGGCGCCGTCGGCGATGAGCAGCGTGGTCATGGCAGCACCCTCGCGTCGCGCAGTTTGGCGAGCAATTCGTCCACCGAGCCGACGACGATGCCGGGCGGGCGCGCCGCGGGTTCCTCGACCCTGAGGGTCGTCAAGCGCGGCGCGAGGTCGACGCCGAGCTCGGCCGGCGTGGTTTTGGCCAGCGGCTTCGAGCGGGCCTTGATGATGTTGGGCAGCGCGGTGAAGCGCGGCGTGTTGAGGCGGAGGTCGGTGGTGACCACGGCGGGCAGCTCCAGCTCCAGCGTCTGCAGGCCGCCGTCGACCTCGCGGGTGACGGTCGCCTTGCCGTCGGCGACGGCGATGCGGCTGGCAAACGTTGCCTGGCCGCGGCCGAGCAGGGCGGCCAGCATCTGGCCGGTGGCGTTGGTATCGTCGTCGATGGCCTGCTTGCCGAGCAGCACCAGGTCGGGCGCTTCGCTGCGGGCGATGGCGGCAAGGGTCTTGGCGACGCCGAGCGAGTCGGCCTTGCCGTCGTGCACGACGAGGATGGCGCGGTCGGCGCCCATGGCGAGGGCCTGGCGCAGCGTGTCCTCGGCCTTGGCGGGGCCGATGGACGCGACGACGATCTCGCTGGCGATGCCGGCTTCCCTGAGGCGGATGGCCTCCTCGACGGCGATCTCGTCGAACGGGTTCATCGCCATCTTGACGTTGTCGAGCTCGACGCCCGAGCCGTCGGATTTGACGCGGACGCGGAAATTGGCGTCGACGACGCGCTTGACGGCCACCACTATCTTCACGCCTTCACCTTCGCGTTCTGCGGGTCGTAGAGCGGCGCGAAATGAATCTGCGCCGTGACCCGCTCATTGGCGACGACCAGCTCGTAGTTGCCCGCCTGGGGCTCCGGGTGGCGCACATAGCCCATGCCGATGGGCTTGCCAATCGTGTAGCCATAGCCGCCGGAGGTGAGGTAGCCGGCGAACTCGCCATTGCGCAAGATGGTCTCGCGGCCGAGTAGAACGATGTCCTCGCGAGCGGTGGTGAAGGTGGCAAGCCGTTTCCTCAGCGGCTTGTCCTGCAGCGCAACAAGTGCGTCGCGGCCGAGGAACGGCACGCCGGATCCGAGCTTTACCGCCCAGCCGAGCCCGGCCTCGAACGGCGTGTCGTTGGGCGTGATGTCGCTGCCCCAGGCGCGATAGCCCTTTTCGAGGCGCAGCGAGTCGAGGGCGCGATAGCCGACCGGGCGGAGGCCGTGCGGCGCGCCGGCGGCGAGCAGCGCGTCGTAGACGTCGCCGGTGGCGGCGAGCGGCACGTGCAGCTCCCAGCCGAGCTCGCCGACATAGGTGACGCGCAGGGCGCGCACCTCGTGCCCGGCGATGGGGACGAGGCGCACATGGCCGAAGGGGAAGGCGGCGTTGGAGATGTCGGCACCGGTCACGGCGCCGAGGATGTCGCGGGCGCGCGGGCCCATCAGCACCAGCGTGCCGAAGTCTTCGGTGACGTCGGCGATGGTGGCGTCGCTGCCAGCCGGGATATGGTCGCGTATCCAGGCGAGGTCGTGGGTGCGAAAGCCGGTGCCGGTGACGATGTAGAAGCGGTCGTCGGCAAGGCGCGCGATGGTGAGATCGCATTCGATGCCGCCGCGCGAGTTCAGCAGCTGCGTGTAGGTCAGGCGGCCGACGGGCTTGTCGACGCTGTTGGCGGCGATCCAGCTCAGCGCCGCCGCGGCGTCCTTGCCGGCGACCTCGTATTTGGCGAAGGAGGACTGGTCGAAGAGGCCGGCCTTTTCGCGCACCAGCCGGTGCTCGGCGCCGACGGCGTCGAACCAGTTCTGTCGGCCCATGGCATAGCGGTCGTGCGGCTCGCTGCCGGGCGGGGCGAACCAGCTGGGGCGCTCCCAGCCGAGCTTGCTGCCGAACACGGCGCCGGCGGCCTTGAGGCGATCGTAGAGCGGCGAGACGATGCGGTTGCGGCCGCTCTCATATTCCTCGTGCGGGTAGGCGATTGTGTAGTGCTTGCCGTAAGCCTCGAGGGTGCGCTCGCTGACCCAGTCGCGGTCGCGGTGGAGGGCCGAGAAGCGGCGGATGTCGACGACCCAGAGGTCGAGCGGCGCTTCGCCGCGCATGGCCCATTCGGCCAGGGCCCAGCCGGCGCCGCCGGCCGAGGCGATGCCGAAGGCGTTGAAGCCGGCGCCGACGTACAGATTGGCGCATTCGGGCGCGGCGCCGAGGATGAAATTGCCGTCGGGGGTGAAGCTTTCGGGGCCGTTGATCATCTGCCGGATGCCGGCGGTGGCGAGCACTGGCACGCGCGCCATCGCCTGCTCGAGATGCTGGCCGAAATGCTCCCAATCGTCGTCGAAGAGCTGGAACTCGAAGGGGCGCGGGATGTCGCCGGTGGTCCAGGCGATGGGGTCGGGCTCGTAGCCGCCCATCACCAGGCCGCCGACCTCCTCCTTGAAGTAGGTGCGCCGGTCGGGGTCGCGCAGCGTCGGCAGGCCGGGAGCGAGGCCGTCGATCTTTTCGGTGACGATGTACTGGTGCCTGACCGGCTGCAGCGGCACCGCGACGCCGGCCATGGCGCCGATCTCGCGGGCCCACATGCCGGCGCAGTTGATGACCGTGTCGCAGGCGATGCGGCCGGCGGTGGTGAGCACCGCGGCGATGCGCGCGCCCTGCATCTCGAAGCCGGTGACGCGCACGCCCTCGTGGATCCTGGCGCCGTGCATGCGGGCGCCGCGGGCCAGCGATTGCGTGATGTCGGAGGGCGAGGCCTGGCCGTCGGTGGGCAGCCACGAGGCGCCGATCAGGTCGGAGACGTCGAGCAGCGGCCACATGCGCTTGACCTCGGCGGGCGAGATCAGCTCCATCTCCATGCCGAAGCTGCGCGCCGTGGTGGCGAGCCGCTTGTACTCGGTCCAGCGGTCGTCGGTCATGGCGAGGCGCAGGCAGCCGGTCATCTTCCAGCCGGTGGCGAGGCCGGTCTCGGCCTCGAGGGTCTTGTAGAGCTCGACCGAGCGTTTCAGCACCTGGGTGATCGAGGCCGAGGAGCGGAGCTGGCCGACGAGCCCGGCCGCGTGCCAGGTCGAGCCCGAGGTGAGCTTGCCCTGTTCGAGCAGCAGCACGTCGGCCTTGTGCTCCTTCGCCAGATGGTAGGCCGTCGAGCAGCCGATGATGCCGCCGCCGATCACCACGATCTGCGCGTGCGCCGGCAAGGTCATGCGGGCGGCCCGCCGAAGCGCCGGCGATACGCGCCGAGCGCAATGTCGAGCCGGGCGAAATTCTCGTCGGCATAGGCGGCGTAGTCGACGCCGGGGCGGTCGAGATGGTCGACCGAGACCAGCGACCACAGTGCCTCGCGCAGCAGCGAGGCGGCCTCCATCGCGGCATGGCTGCGCCGCACCGCCGCGCTCGGCGGGGCGCCGAAATAGCTCGCGAGCAATGTCTCGGACTCGGCGGCCGAGAAATGGTTGTTCGAGCTCAGATTGGCGAGGTCGAACATGGCGGTGCCGAAGCCGGCATATTCGTAGTCGATCAGCCACAGGCGGCGGCCGTCGTCGATGAGGTTGGCGGGCAGCAGGTCATGGTGGCCGACGACGATGGGCAAATCCGTCTGCGCCGCTTCGAGCTCGGCGTTGATCGCCTGCCAGGCGGCGAGCGGGGCGTCGGCGTGGCCCGTCTCGCGCAATTGGCGCAGGTAGTCGCGGTTGACGTGGAACACCCAGAAGATGAAGCCCGGGCCGCTGAGGCCGGGCGGCATGTCATGGTGGAAGCGGCGGAGGAAGGCGGCGATGCGCGGGATGGCGGCGCGCACCCGGTCGGCCGTCAGCACCTCGCCCTCGATGAAGCGCGACACCATCAGGCCGGGCTCGGCATGCACCACCTCCGGGGCAAAGCCGGCGGCGTGGGCGGCGCGGGCCGCCATCACCTCGCGGTCGCGGAAGACGTGGTGGAAGGGGAAGTCGCGGGTGATGCGGACGACGTATCTGCCGGTGGAATCGGTGGCGGTGAAGCTCTGGTTGGAGATGCCGCCCGCCAGCGGGGCGAGGGCCACGGGGCCGGTCCAGATCGGCAGCGCGGCGATACGGCCTTCGACGTCCGACATTTTGGCCCGGATGCTCCTCCTCGACCGGAGAACGACCCGGCGGCGCCTTGTTAGCCGATCGGAAGGCGCCGTCCAACCCGGTTTAGCTGCCGTTCAGGTTGGGCCGCCTATGTTTTGCATCTTGCCCGCCGGCCGCGGGGCGGCCAAGGATAGCGCCGCCTGAGGCGTCTATTGGGGTAAGCCCGCCGTTTCGACCATGCCGAAAGCCCACCCGTGATCTTCCGCGTCCTGTTCGTCGCCACCGTTTTCGCGGCCAGCCCGCTTGCCGCCACTCAGGTTGCATGGGCCGCCCAGGCGATGCACGGGGTGGCGCTGGTCATCGGCGAGAGCAAATACGAGCAATTGCCGGCGCTCGCCAATCCGAGCAAGGACGCGCGCGACATCGACCGGCTGCTGGGCGATCTCGGCTTCGACGTCGACCGCGTGCTCAATGCCGATGGCGACGAATTGCAGGAGGCGATCGCCCGCTTCGAGGACGAAGCCAAGGATGCCGACATCGCGCTGATCTACTATTCGGGGCACGGCATCGAGGCCAAGGGGCAGAACTTCATCGCCCCCACCGATACCGACCTCAAGACGCCGGAGACGGCGGGCGCCAGCATGATCGCGGTGCAGCCGATCCTCGATGCGCTTGCCAGGGTGGTGCCGGTGTCGATCATCCTGCTCGACGCTTGCCGCTCCGATCCGTTCCCGCCGGGGCAGACCATCGTGCTGCCGGGCGACACCGCGCCGACGCCGGTCGAGGGGCACGGGCTCGCCCCGGTGCGCGGGCCGACGCCGGTGGCGGTCAAGGCGGCCGATCCGGACAGCTTCGGCTCGGTCATCGGCTTTTCGGCAAGCCCGGGCGAGCCGGCGCTGGACGGGGCGCCGGGCGAGAATTCGCCCTATGCCGCGGCTTTGCTCAAGCATTTCGCCGCCGGCGGCTATTCGTTCGGCGACGTGATGACCATGGTCACCGAGGAGGTCTATCTCAAGACCAAGGCCAGGCAATTGCCGTGGACCAATTCGTCGCTGCGCAAGGTGCTGAATTTCGAGGCGCCGGCGGACGGAGACGGCGATTCCGACCAGTCGGCGATCAAGAGCGAGCGGCGCAAGCTGCTGCTCAGCATCGCCGGCACGCCGGTGGCGACGAAGAAATATGTCGAGCAGCTCGCCGGCCAGGAAAAGGTGCCGCTCGATGCGCTCTACGGCATGCTCGACGTGCTCGGCATCAAGACCAGCGACGAGGGCGGCGACGTCGAACAGCAATTGCAGAAGGGGGCCGAGCGGCTGAAGCAGATCATCGCCGAGAAGCCGCAGGCGGTGAAGACCGACCCCGAGCTGGAACGGCTTTCCAAGCTGGCCGACGACGCCGAGGCGGAAGGCGCCATCGCGCTGGCGCTCAAATATCGCGACGCGGCCAGCGGCCGCGCCGATACGCTGCTCGACCAGAAGCAGAAGCAGGCCGAACAGCTTCGCCAGGACATGCTCGACATCGCCGCGACCTATGCGCAGAACGCGGCGACGGCGCTCCTGAATTTCGACCACCGGCACGCGGCCGAGCTCTACGGCAAGGCCTATGACGCGGTGAAGGACTGGGACAAGGCGCAGGCGCTGACCTACAAGATCGGGCAGGGCGATGCGCTCTACGACCAGGGCTATTACAAGGCCGACAACGCCGCGATCACGGCGGCGCTGTTCGTCTATCACGACGCGCTGACGCTGGCGCCGCGGGAGAACGATCCCACCGGCTGGTCGGAGGTGCGCGACCGCATGGGGCAGGCGCAGCAGGTGCTGGGCGACCGGCTGACCGACCCCAGCATGCTCGAGACCTCGCTGCTGTCGTATCGCGCCGCGCTCGACGTGCGGACCAAGGCGGCGATGCCCGTCGAGTGGGCCAACACCCAGAACAATCTGGGCAACATCCTCTACACCATCGGCATGCGCCAGCGCGACACCGCCATGCTGGACGAGGCGGTGGCCGCGATGCAGGCCGCGCTCACGGTGTTCACGCCGGAGGACATGCCGGCCAAATGGAGCGTGACGCTGGGCAACCTCACGGCGGTGCGCGTCGATCTCGCCGCGCTCACCTATGCGGCGACCGACAATGCCGAGATGGCCGCCGCCGCGGCCGGCGTCGCCGACCCCACCAACATTCCCGAAGTGGTCAAGGCGCGCGCCGATGCCAACGCCATCCTCGAGGTGGCGCTGACCACCCTGCACAGCGCGCTCGACGCCAAGGGCAGCAGCCTCAATCCGCTCGACCGGGCGATGCTCAGCCACACGCTGGCGTCGGGCTACGAGCAGAAGGGCGAGATGAACCATTCGCCGCCCGACCTGCGCAAGGCGGCCCAGCTCTACGAAAGCGTGCTCCAGGTGCACACGCGCGAGCGCACGCCGGCGCAGTGGGTGCGCTCGAGCAACAACCTCGCCATCACGCTCAAGAAGCTGGCGGACGAGACCGGCGATCCGGCGCCGCTGCGGCAGGCGGTGGGCATCTATCGCGACGTGGTGGCGACGACGTCGCGCGAGTCGATGCCGCTCGACTGGGCCGACTACCAGCAGAATTTGGGCAACGCGCTGGCGGCGCTGGCCGAATACGAGGACCCCGCGCCCAATCTCGATGCGGCCCTCGCCGCGTACGACGCGGCCGGCGAGATCACCACCGTGGCGCGCGGCGCCAGCAAATGGCAGGGGCTGCAGACGGCCATCGCCACGACGCTGCTGATGAAGGGGCTGAAGACGATGGACCGCGCGCCGGTGCTGGAAGCGCAGCAGATCACCCTTGCGGCGCGCGACAGGATGCGCGAGCTCGGGGCGCCGGCGGACGATTTCTACACGCAATATCTCGCGGCAGTGGACAAGGTGCTGGCGATCCTGCCCAAATAGGTTTCCGTCGGGTGCGGCGGCGGCTAAGGTCCCGGCCGCATCGCTGGAGGCTTTCTCGTGCATATTCTCATCATCGGCGCGGCCGGCATGGTCGGCCGCAAGCTCACCGAAGCGCTGGTCCGGAGCGGCGAGGTGGGCGGCAAGCCGATCGCGCGGCTGACGCTGGCCGACGTGGTCGCCGCGGCGGCGCCCAAGACCGAAGCGGCGGTCGAGACGCTGGCGCTCGACCTTAGCGCGCCCGGCGCCGCGGCGTCGCTGGTGGGCAAGCGCCCGGACCTGATCTTCCACCTGGCGGCGATCGTTTCGGGCGAGGCCGAGGCGGATTTCGAGAAGGGCTACCGCATCAATCTCGACGGCACGCGCGACCTGCTCGAGGCCATCCGGCGCGAAGGGCAGACGGCGCCGTACCTGCCGCGGCTGGTGTTCACCTCCTCGATCGCGGTGTTCGGCGCGCCGTTCCCGGATGCCATCGACGACGAGTTCTTCTCGACGCCGCTCACCAGCTACGGCACGCAGAAGGCCATCGGCGAGCTGCTGCTCAACGACTATTCGCGCAAGGGGTTCGTCGACGGCGTCGGCATCCGCCTGCCCACCATCGTGGTGCGGCCGGGCAAGCCGAACCTGGCGGCCTCGGGGTTCTTCTCCAACATCCTGCGCGAGCCGCTCAGCGGCAAGGAAGCGGTGCTACCGGTGAGCCGCGACGTGCGGCACTGGTTCGCGAGCCCGCGCGCCGCGGTCGGCTTCCTGTTGCATGCGGCGACGCTCGACAGCGCGGCGCTCGGCTGGCGCCGCACGGTGAGCGCGCCCGGCCTCAGCGCCACCGTGGGCGAGGAGATCGAGGCGCTGCGGCGGATCGCCGGCGACAAGGCGGTGAAGCTGATCCGCGAGGAGGCCGACCCGACCATCGTCAGGATCGTCGCGGGCTGGCCGCGCAATTTCGACACCAGGCGGGCGCTGGCGCTGGGGTTCGTGGCCGAACGCTCGATGGACGAGATCATCCGCGCCCATGTCGAGGACGAACTGGGCGGCAAGATCGGCGGCTAGAGCGGTTCACGGCCGAACGGACGCGCATCTGGTGGCTGTGGCCCCCACCCCCCGACCCCTCCCCGCAAGGGGGCAGTGTTTACACTGGACTCATGGTGTGTCTGTTGAAGAACAGGTCGAGGGTTATTTTGAGCATGTGATGGGTCTTGGAGAAGCGCTTGGAGCGTCGGTTGAAGCGAGCGAGGTTGTCTCGGATGGAGGAGTTGGACGCTTCGATCAGATGCGTTTGGGCCTTGGTCTGGGTATGCGGCTCGGGGACGCCATGGCGCTCGAAGGCGAGCCGGTAGCAGGAGTTGGCATCGGTATAGATGATCTCGATGCTGCCGACCGCCTGCTTGGCCAGCTCGTAGATGGCGATGGCGCTTTGCACGCCTTTGTCGCCGATATGGTAGGCCACGACCCGTCCGAGCCTGCGGCTGAAGGCGGTCCAGATCACTGCGCGCTGCTGTTTTTTTGGACGAAGGTGTAGATCTCGTCCATCTCGATGATATCGGCCGCGGCACCGGCATGGGATGGCTCGGCCGGGGCTCTGCGCGCCTGCAGTTGGGCATGCTCCTTGCGGATCCAGCGCAGCACTCCGGCCGGCGACGCGCCGACGAACCGGGCGATCTTCCGGATGCCGACATTGTTGAGATACATGTCGACGGCCCTGGCCTTGACCTCGGCGCTGAAGCGGGGCGGCTTGTCGGTCATGTAGCGTCGGCAGTCTCTGCATTGGTAGCGCTGCGCCCCGTTCTTGCAGCCGCTCCGGCGCAAATTGCTGCTCTCACACCGCGGGCAGATCATGCAAAACCTCCGGGAAAATCACCTCAACCCAAGAAGAATCCAATCACAGTCTAATGTAAACACTGCCCCGCAAGGGGGAGGGGGGCGATGGACCTGCATTCGCCGATGCTTCAGTCGGGCTCCCCTCCCCCTTGCGGGGAGGGGATGGGGTGGGGGCGCCGACCACCGGAGTCTATCGCATCGTGAAACGGTCTAAGCCTTTCGGCAGCCACTTCCGGTCCAGCCGGCAGGCGACGGTGTAGGCGGGGTCGAAGACGTTGCCGATGTCGTAGCGCACGGCCTGGCCGAGCAGATGGCTCGCGGCCAGGGTGTCGAGGCCGTATTCGGCCAGCCAGCGCACCATCTCGGTGGTGGCGTGCTGCAGCGCCTGGTCGAGCGGGCGGGCGTTGCCGAGGGTGAAGATGTCGTCGCCGGCCATGCCGCGCGGCCAGACGATGGCGCGTTTTTCCACCGTCAGCCGCACCGTGACCTCGAAGCAGGTCTCGACGCCGGTGCCGACGATCTCGCCGTCGCCCTGCACGGCGTGGCAGTCGCCGAGGAAGAACAGCGCGCCGGGCATGGCGACGGGGAACCAGACGGTGGCGCCGGGGCCGAGGCGGCGATAGTCCATGTTGCCGCCATGCCCGCCGCTGGTGGCGGTGGAGATGGCCTGGCCCAGCGCCGGGGCGACGCCGAGGCAGCCGATCATCGGCGCCAGCGGAAAGCTGAGGCCGGCGATGGCGGCGGGCGCGTCCTCGAGCGTCACGGTCTGCGCGTTGCGGTCGATGCGCCAGGTGGCACGGTCGCGCGGCGGCAGATGGGCGACGAAATCGGGGTCGACGACGTTCTCGGCCAGCGCGGCGCGGGTCCAGCCGGTGGGGCGGATCGGCGTCATGTCGAGGATGTCGACCCTGAGGCTGTCGCCGGGCGCGGCGCCGCTGACGGCGATGGGGCCGTTCATCGGGTTGGGGCCGTGCATGACGTTGCTGCCGGCCTTGTCCCAGCCATTGGCGTCGATGGTTTCGGTGACGACGATGTCGCCGCTGTCGACGGTCAGGGCCGGCGGGTGGCTGCCGAGCGTGTTGTACCAGCGGGCGGGGGCGAAGCGGTGGGTGGTCATTCGAGGGTCTCCAGCCACTCGACATACTCGGCGGAATGGTCGCCGTCAGCACCCGGCATGCCGGGCTTGGTGAGGATGCCGCGGCGCGGGGGGATGTAGCTGCGGATGCGGCGGGTCTGGCGGTCGCCATGGCCGTAATTGAAGGCCGCGAATTTCGGGAAGAATTCGAGCTCGTCATAGGGCAGATGGTCGTGGATCCACCAGGCCATGGCCTCCCAGCGGCCGGTGGTTTCGTACCAGGGGATCAGCGCATGCACGATGATGGTGGCGCAGGCGCCCATCTCGCCCCTGGCGGTGCGGCGGTCCCAGATGTGGCCGGCGAAATTGCTCTCGTTGCTGCCGCAGTTGAGATTGTGCTGGTTGCCGAAGCGGTTGACCTCCGGGCTGCGATAGGCCGAGCGGACCGAGATGCGGCCGAAGCGGTCCCACAGCGGCTCGAGCGCCTCCTCGCACAGCTTGCGGCCGGCCATGATGGCGAGGTCGGGATCGTCGGGGATGTTCTGGATGCGGTGGAAATTGGCGATCTCGGAATAGAGGAAGTCGCGCATGAAGAAGTTGCGGCTGAGCCGGACCCGGCCCAGTTCCTCCAGGGCGCGCATGCTGCGCGGTGGCTTCATCGTCTCGCTTCTCCCCGACCCCATCGATAGAGTGCCGCACGTTCCGCCACCAGCAAACCCGGATTCGGCCGATGCTGCACGTGATCTTCATCATCGCCATCGCCGCCGAGGCCATGACCGCGGCGCTCGCCGCCGGGCGGCGCAAGATGGACTGGTTCGGGGTGTGCGTGCTGGCGGCGGTGACGGCGCTGGGCGGCGGCACCATGCGCGACACGCTGCTCGGCCACTATCCGCTGAGCTGGGTGGCGGACCCGACGCTGCTGCTGATCTGCTGCGGCTTCGCGCTGCTGACCATCGCCCTGGCGCGCTTCATGGAGCATCTGCGCTGGCCGTTCCTCCTGCTCGACGCGCTGGGGCTGGTGGTGTTCACCATCATCGGCTGCAACGTCGCCATCGAGATGGGCGAATCGCCGGTGATCGTGATCGTCGCCGGGATGATCACCGGCATCGTCGGCGGCATCATGCGCGACGTGCTGTGCAACGACATCCCGCTGGTGTTCTCGAGCCAGCTCTACGCCACCATCTCGATCGTCACCGGGGCGCTCTATTATCTCGGGCTGCAGCTCAACCTGATGCACGATCTGGTGACGGTGCTGGCCGTCGTCATCGGCTTCAGCCTGCGCGTGCTGGCCATCCGCTTCAACTGGGGCATGCCGAAATTCATCTACGACAAGGAGCTGAGGTAGGCGCGTTGCTCGCAATCGCCAACACGTGAGCGCGTTCTGCCGCTGGAGTTTTGCATGCCGTCGAAATCCCGCTTTACGTCCCACGATTTTTGCGGCAACGTGGCAAGTGGTGGACATGCCGTAGTCACGGGGTAGTCGGGTCGCCGACCGTGTGCCATCGCCGGGCGTTTGGGAGTTCACCCATGCGCGCCGGCCAAAGTTTTTTCTTTTGCCGGACGCCGGCGTGGAGGGGACCGAATGGGTGCCGTAAGCATCAACAATGTGCGCAAGAACTACGGCAACATGGAAGTGTTGCACGGCGTGTCGGTGGACATCGCCGACGGCGAGTTCGTCATCCTGGTCGGCCCGTCGGGCTGCGGAAAGTCGACGCTGCTGCGCATGATCGCCGGCCTCGAGGAGATCACCTCGGGCGAGATCTCGATCGCCGGGCGCGTGGTCAACAACCTGCCGCCGAAAGAGCGCGACATTGCGATGGTGTTCCAGTCCTATGCGCTCTATCCGCACATGACGGTGGAGCAGAACATGGGCTTTTCGCTCAAGCTCGCCCGCGTCGACAAGGAAGAGACGCGCAAGCGCGTCGCCAACGCCGCCGCGATCCTCGGCCTCGAGCCCTACCTCAAGCGCTATCCGCGGCACCTGTCGGGCGGCCAGCGCCAGCGCGTCGCCATGGGCCGCGCCATCGTGCGCAACCCGGCGGTGTTCCTGTTCGACGAGCCGCTCTCCAACCTCGACGCCAAGCTGCGCGTGCAGATGCGCTCGGAGATCAAGCAGAACCACATGCGGCTGGGCACCACCACGGTGTATGTGACGCACGACCAGATCGAGGCCATGACCATGGCCGACCGCATCGTGGTGATGCATGACGGCATCATCGAGCAGATCGGTTCGCCGCTCGAGCTCTACGATCGCCCGGCCAATCTGTTCGTCGCCGGCTTCATCGGCTCGCCGGCCATGAACATGATCGCCGGCAAGATGGAGGGGAATACCTTCGTCGCCGCCGACGGGACGCGCGTCGAGCTCAGCAATCCGCCGGCCGGCGCCGCCGGCAAGGCGGTGACGCTGGGCGTCCGTCCCGAGCATCTGCATCTCGATCCGGCCGGGCTGCCGGCGGAGATCCTGACGGTCGAGCCCACCGGCTCGGAGACGCAGGTGGTGGCGCGCTTTGCCGGCCAGGAGATCATGGGCGCGTTCCGCGAGCGCGTCACGGCGCGTCCGGGCGAAAGCATCCGCATCCGCCCCGAGCCCACCGCGGTGCACCTGTTCGACAGCCAGACCGGCGCCCGCCTCACGGCGTAAGCGTCCGCACGACGATTTTTTTGCGGGGCGCCGTCGCGAGACGGCGCCCTTTGCCTTGGCGGCGTGGGCCGGCCTCAGTCTTCGAGCAGATAGCCCCGGCGCTGCGGCAGCGGCGCGGTGCCGACGATCTTGGCCACCGCCTCGCCGCGCGCCACGTATTTGCGCAGCGTGCGCGACAGCACCAGGCCATCGGTGCCGGCGACCAGCGGGGTGCGGGCGAGGAAGGCTTCGGGGCCGTCGAGCGCGATGAGGTCGGCGACGGGCTGGCCCTTGTGCACGCGCTGGCCGAGGTCGACGCGGTAGGCGAGCAGCCCCGCCGCCGGGGCGCGGACGATGTCGGTGGCCTCGAACGGCGCGGTGAGTCCCATTGGCTCGGGCCGCGGTCCCGGGTCGGCCGCGATCAGGTCGCGGCCGGCAAAAAAGCCGAACAGGCGCAGCGCGTCCTGCTCGCCGAAATGGTCGAAGCTGTCGGCAAGGCCACGATATTCGAGCGTCGCGGTGGCGCTGGCCAACGGGATCGGCTTGCCGGGGTTGCTCTGCGCCAGCTTGCGGTAGAGCAGCGGCAGCACTTCGTCGAAGGAGCCGCCGCCGGAATCGGCCGCGGTGAGCACGGCGGCCGCGCCCATCCATTCGGCCAGATCCTCGAGCTCGGGCATCAGCTCGGGGGAGGTGAAGATGTGCAGCAGCGAGTCGGAATCGCAGTGCAGGTCGAGCACGAATTCGGCGTCGTGCGCCTCCTTGAGCAGGATCAGCCGGAGCTGTTCGGCGGCGGTGCGCGGCTGCTGGCTGTCGATCCACTGCGCCACGGTCTTGCGGATCAGGGTGACGTTGAAGCGCTCGTCGTCGCCGAGCCGGCCGCTGAGCTGGGTGCGGACCATGGCGAACAGGTCGGGCCATTGCCGGTTGTAGTTGACGCCGGTGTCGAGGTCGGTGCGGCCGAGGTGCTTGTGCTGCACCAGATTGGCCATGCCGAGCGGGTTGGCCATGGGGATCACGGTGAAGCGGGCGCGCAGCAGCTCCTGCTCGTCGGCCTCGCGCAGCATCGGCAGCAGATGGTGCAGCAGCATGGTGCCCGGCTGCTCGTCGGCATGCAGCGCCGCCTGCAGATAGACCTTCTCGGGGGCGTCGGGGGGACCGATGCGGTAGAACGGCAGTTCGGCGGTGAGGCCCGGCGTGTCGCCGCGCAGCTTCAGCACGTGCAGGTGGAAGGTCATGACAGCCCCTGGACGCGGCGCCAGCTGAACTTCAGCCGGCGCTCCTGCGGCAGGTGCCGCATCAGCCGGCGGTAGATCAGGCCGAACAGGTAGAAGATGGCGAAGGAGATGACGAGGAAATAGCCGGCGGCGACGCCGAAATGCAGGAACACGTTGTAGTCGCGCTGGAACAGCACTTCGGCGAGGTTCATCAGGTCGCGCTGGTCGCCGATCACCGGCAAAGTGAAATACACCAGCGCCGTGGCCTGGAACAGGAACACCACCTCGTTGGTGTAGGCCGGCCAGGCGATGCGGATGAGGTTGGGCCAGGTCACCGACCAGAAGCGCTGGCGGCGGCTCATGCCGTAGGCGCGGGCGGCCTCGACCTCGCCCCTGGGCACGGTGATCAGCGCGCCGTAGAAGATCTCGGCGGTGTAGGCGGTGGTGTTGAGCGCCAGGATCGCCGGGCCGAGGAACAGCGGGTGCAGCACGAACCCGTCGATGCCGAGCGGCTTCCAGGTGCTGAGGTTGAAGGCCAGCACCAGCGAGTAGAAGGCGAAGAGCTGGATGAAGAAGGGCGAGCCGCGGAAGAAATAGATGTAGGCCCGGCTCAGCCGGTTGACGATCTGGTTGGGCGAGTTCTTGCCCAGCGCCAGAAGGATGGCGAAGCCGAAGCCGGCGGGAATCGCCGCCACGGCGAAGTAGATGTTGAACAGCGCGGCGGGCGCCATGCGGACCACTTCGCCGATGAGCACGTCGAGGGCCGTCATGTGGCGTTCTGCTCGGCCAGCGGCATGCCGCGGCGCAGCCGGCGGCCGATGGCGCCGAAGATCTTCTCGGAGACGAAGGTCACGAGGATGTAGAACACCAGCAGCACGAAATAATAGCGCCAGCGCCAGTCGTCGTGGACGAGGCCGGCGGCGCGCGAGAAATTGGCGGCGCCCAGCCGCTGCGCCCAGGCGACGAAGTCGAGGATCTGCAGCAGCGACAGCAGCGAGGTGGCCTTGACGATGCTCATCCACACATTGGCGATGCCGGGCAGGGCATAGACCCACATCTGCCGGATGTGGACGCGGCGCAGCACCTGCATGCGAGTCATGCCGTAGGCGCGGGCGGCCTCGAGCTGGCCGGCGGGCACGGCGCGCAGCGCCCCGGCGATGACGCTGGCGACGAACGCGCCATAGACCAGCCCCAGCGACACGCTGGCGAGGATCAGATAGCCGAAGCTCGAAAAGCTGATGTTGGCGGCATCGCAGGGCGGCCAGCGGCCGGCGTTGAGCGCCAGCGTTTCGGGGGTGCAGACCTGGAACGAATAGACCCATTCCACCGCCTGCTCGAAGGCCAGCGGGAAGAACAGGAAGAACAGCACGTCGGGCACGCCGCGCACGATGTTGATGTAGGCGGCGGCGAACCAGCGCAGCGGCAGCGGGCCGTTGCTGCGGGCGGCGGCCGCGACGAGGCCGACGACCAGCGCGATGGCGGCGCCCAGCACCATGGCGGCAAGGGTGTACTGGACGCTGGCGTACCAGTTGAGGTGCTTGCCGTTGCTGATGTAGCCCAGCCAGAACACGAGATCCTGGCCAAGGAAATCCTTCAGCCCCTGCGGCAGGATATCGACCAGCACGCTCTATCGCCCCCCGGAACGGAAACAGGCGGAGCCGGAGCTCCGCCTGCCGAAATTCTTACTTCTTGTAGAACGGACCGCCCTTCTTGTCGGGGAAGTATTTGGTGATCAGCCCGTCCAGCGTGCCGTCGTCCTTCATGGACTGCAGCGCGGTGTTGAACTTCTTGGTGAGCTCGGTGTCGGTCTGGCGCATGCCGACGCCGACGCCGTCGCCGATCAGGATTTCCGGGCCGTCGGCCTTGAGCTTGCCGCCCGACGCCGACACCGCCTCGCCCACGACCGAGCCGTCGAGGAAGATGATGTCGAGATTGCCGGCGTTGAGGTCGGCCATCTCCTGGTCCTGCGTGTCGTAGGTCAGGATGGTGTTGCCGTCCTTGAGGTTGGACTCGAGATAATTGGCCTGGATGGTCGCCTTCTGCGCGCCCAGCTTCATGCCCTTGATGTTGGCATAGTCCACCTTCTTGTCGGCCAGCGTCAGGAAGGTCGAGGGATCGGGCGGGAAGTAGGGATCGGTGAAGGCGATGGTCTTCTTGCGCTCGTCGGTGATGGACATGTCGTCCATGATGGCGTCGTAATTGCCCGCCAGCAGGTTGGGAATGATGCTGTCCCAGTCGTTGACGATGAAGCTGCACTCGACGCCGGCGCGCTTGCACATCTCGGTGCCGACATCGACGTCGTAGCCGCCGAGCTTGCCGCTGTCGTCGGTGAAATTGTAGGGCGGGTAGCTGCCCTCGGTCGCGATCTTGTAGCTCTGGGCCTGTGCCCCAAGGGTCAGCGCTGCCAGGGCAGCCGCGGCCAGTATCAGCCGGTTCATGATGGGTCTCTCCTAACGTTCGACGCATGGGCCGCGTCTGCTGCGCGGCTCTGGCAGCTAGGCTTACCGCAATTGACGCATGCGTCAAATCAGGCGTGGCTGCCGGCGCTGAGGAATTGGCGGAGGCGGGGCGACCGGGTGGCGCCGAAAACCTCGGCGACCGGGCCTTCCTCCTCGATCTTGCCCTGGTGCAGGAAGACGGCGCGATCGCCCACGGTGCGGGCAAAATCCATGTCGTGGGTGACCAGGATCATGGTGCGGCCCTCGTCGGCGAGCAGCTTGATGACGCGCAGCACCTCGACCTCGAGTTCGGGATCGAGCGCCGAGGTCGGCTCGTCGAACAGCATCACGCGCGGATTGATGCAGAGCGCCCGGGCGATGGCGGCGCGCTGCTGCTGGCCGCCGGACAACTGGCCGGGGTAGCTGTGCGCCTTGTCGGCGATGCCCACCTTGGCCAGCATCTCCATGGCCTCGCCGCGCACTTCCGCCTTTTCGCGCTTCTGCACCAGGATCGGGGCTTCCATGACGTTGTCGAGCACGCTCATGTGGCTCCACAGGTTGAACTGCTGGAACACCATGCCCAGGCCGGAGCGGATGCGGCGGATCTGCGCCTCGTCGGAGACGCGGCGATGCGGCGGCGTGCCGGCCAGCGCGATGGTCTCGCCGGCGATCCGGACGGTGCCGCTGTCGGGCACTTCGAGCATGTTGACGCAACGCAGCAGCGTCGACTTGCCCGAGCCGGACGAGCCGATCAGCACCACTACCTCGCCCTCATGGGCGGTGATGGACACGCCCTTCAGCACCTCCACCTCGCCAAAGCTCTTGTGGATCGAGTCGAGCTCGACGATCGGGATGGCGGGGCGGGAAGCGGGCGCAGTCATGGCCGGCAAACTGCGGGCAATGCGCGGCGGATGCAAGGGGTGTGAATGGCGGGCGGGGACGAGACGACCGCCAGCCCCTCTCGGGGCGGCGGCCGGACCCTGTCGCTTGCTGCCTTACGCCGCCACCCGCGACCCTTCGTCGAAGAACAGCGCCTGGCTGATCAGGGCCTTCACCATGTCGGGGTTGAACGGCTTGGTGACGAGGAAGGTCGGCTCCGGCCGTTCGCCGGTCAGCAGCCGCTCGGGGAAGGCGGTGATGAAGATCACCGGCAGGGCCTCGGTCGAGAGGATGTCGTTGACCGCATCGATCCCCGACGAGCCGTCGGCGAGCTGGATGTCGGCGAGGATCATCTTGGGATGGGTCTTGCCGTACAGCGTCACCGCCTCCTTGTGGGTGCGGGCGATGCCGACCACCTTGTGGCCTAGCGATTCCACCAATTGCTCGATATCCATGGCGATCAGCGGCTCGTCCTCGATGATGAGGATGTCGGTGGCCACCTGGCGGGAAATCTCGCGCGAGGCCTGGTCGAGCAGCGCGGTGAACTCGGCGTCGGAGACGTCGAGGATTTCGGCGGCCTGCTCGTTGGTGAAGCCCTCGACCGCCACCAGCAGGAAGGCCTGGCGCGGCCTGGGCGACAGATTGGCGAGATTGTGCGCGGCGCGCTGTTCCCAGACGAAATGCGGCTGCGGCGAGGGAATGCGCACCGCCGAGGACGAGAACAATTGCGAAAACAGCTTGTAGAGCGCGATGCGGTCGTTCGAGGCTTCGGGAAAGATCGACGTATCGGCGATCAGAGCCTCCAGCGTGGCGGCCACGTAGGCGTCACCGGAGGTTTGCGATCCGGTCACGGCGCGCGAAAAACGGCGCAAATAGGGGAGGTGCGGCGCAATCCGCATGGACAAGGTCATTCAGAAGGCTCCCTTTGACGCTTTTGTTGGTCAACCCGCACAGCTAACGGACGGATTCGAAGTTCGTTCCATGTTGGCGGAACTTTTCGACCGAACCCGCATTTATGCTACCACGTCAGAGCTTAGCGTCACTCTGGTTCAAGGTCCGGGTAGTGAAAGACAAGTCCAAGATGAACGAAATGAGTGTTCCGCGTCAGCGGCGCACGGATGATGGGCTCGGCCCGAATTCCGATATCGGCGCAAAACTGCGCGCTTTCTATGGCGCGGTGCAGGATCAGCCGATCCCGGACAAGTTCCTGGATCTGCTGGAAAAACTCGATCAGGTCGAACAGGCCGCGAAGCGGAAGGGCAACTAATTGCAGGAATCCCCGTCGTTCAAGCGGGAGTTGCTGGCGACGTTGCCGTCGCTTCGCGCCTTCGCGGTGTCCCTGAGCGGGCGCCACGACCGGGCCGACGATCTCGTGCAGGACACGATGATGAAGGCCTGGGCCAAGCAGGACAGCTACCAGATGGGCACCAATATCAAGGCCTGGCTGTTCACGATCCTGCGCAACGAGTTCTATTCGCAGATGCGCAAGCGCGGCCGCGAGGTGCAGGACACCGACGGCGCCTTCACCGAGCGGATGTCGGTGCACCCCAGCCAATACGGCGTGCTCGACATGGCCGATTTCAAGAAGGCGCTCGACACGCTGCCGCCGGACCAGCGCGAGGCCATCGTGCTGATCGGCGCCTCGGGCTTCTCCTACGAGGAGGCGGCCGAGATCTGCAAATGCGCCGTCGGCACCATGAAGAGCCGGGTCAGCCGCGCCCGCACCCGGCTGCAGGACATCCTGAAGATTTCCGGCGAGGCCGATTTCGGTCCCGACGCGGTGTCGTCGCAGGTCACCACGCATTCGCTGACCTGAGGCGGCTACTGCGCCTCGCGCCGTCGCGCCAGCGCGCGGCGGCAGGCGGCCAGCAGGTCGGCGTCGCTGAACGGCTTGCCGACGAATTCGGCGGTTTCGAGAACCGTGTCCGCGAGCTCGCCGCGGAACGCCGAACATACCACCACGGCGATGCCGACGGCGACCAGCCGCTCGGCCAGCGCGACCTCGCCGGAGTTCGGCCCGGGCGGGTTGACGATGGCCAGATCGAATTCGTGCAGGCGTTCGGCCAGCGCCGCCAGCTCATTGTAATTCTTGGCGAAAACGGCCGCCTTGGCGTTGGCGTCCTCGAGCACGCGCTGGATGTCCAGCGCGATGAGGAATTCCTCCTCGACGATCAGAAGACGCTCGCCCGACAGCACTGCACTGGCCCCAGAAAGACGCCGCAGAAGGCGTCCGAAGCGCTGAATCGTCATTTAACAATGACATGTCAGAGCGCCTGCAACCTCAACATAAGCGATGGCGTTTGCTTCGTGGACTCGCGATGATAGCAGGGATCAGGATTTGGGCGTCATTCTGCCAGTCTCAACGCGACGAGTTCCCTGCGAGCAATGCCCCCTGCGTGCAATGGCCCAGTTCCGGACCTTCACGTCGGAAGAACTGCGTTTCGTCTCCAGCTTCAAGCGCGGCGAGCTGGTGGCCGAGCCCGGCACGGTGATCCTGGCCGAAGGCGCCCATAGCGCGCAGCTCTTCACCCTGCTCAGCGGCTGGGCCTTCCGCTTCAAGACGCTGGAAGACGGACGGCGGCAGATTCTCAATTACTGCCTGCCGGGCGACCTCGTCGGGCTGCAGGGCTCGGTGATCGGGGCGATGGAGCATTCGGTCGAGGCGCTGTCGGCGGCGGTGCTGTGCGTGTTCCAGCGCGACCGGCTGGCCGAGCTGTTCCGCAACCATCCCGGCCTCGGCTTCGACGTCACCTGGCTCGCCTCGCGCGAGGAGCGGATGCTCGACGAGAACCTGCTGAGCGTCGGCCGGCGGTCGGCCATCGAGCGGGCGGCCTATCTGGTCGCCTTCCTCTACCAGCGGGCGTCGTCGGTGGGGCTGGTCGAGCAGAAGGCGCTGCTCATTCCGATCACGCAGCAGCACGTGGCCGATACGCTCGGGCTGTCGATCGTGCATACCAACAAGACGCTGCGCAAGCTGATCGACCGCCGGCTGATCCGCTGGCACGACCGGGCCTGCGAGGTGCTCGATCCGGCGGGGCTGATGGAAATCGCCGGCTGGACCGGGCTGCCGGAAGCGCGGCGGCCGCTGATCTGACGGAACGAAGCGCCGCGCCGGCCGTTGCTGCGCGAGGCTCGGGGGCAGGCACACATGCGCATCATCGGCGTCTTCAACCGCGACGGCGGCACCTTCAAGACCACGGACATGGACGCCTTCGTGGCCACGGCCACCGGCATATTCACCGAGGCCGGGCACGAGTTCGAGGCGCGGCCGGTCGAGGGCCGGAGCCTCATCGGCGAGCTCGAGCGCGCCGCGGCGGCGGCCGAGGTGCTGCTGGCCGGCGGCGGCGACGGCACCATCTCGGCGGCGGCCGGCATCGCCTACCGGCGCGGCATCCCGCTGGCGGTGCTGCCGGCGGGCACCATGAACCTCTTCGCCCGCTCGCTGGGCGTGCCGCTGAAGCTCGAGCCGGCGCTGGCGGCGCTGGCGGCGGGCGTGGTGAAGTCGGTCGACATCGCGACGGCCAACGGACGGCCGTTCGTGCACCAGTTCTCGGTGGGGCTGCATCCCAAGCTGGTCAAGCTGCGCGAGACGCTGAGCTACAAGGGCCGCATCGGCAAGATGCTGGCTTCCAGCCGCGCCGCGATCGGCGCCGTGGTGCGGCCGCCGAACTTCACCGCCGAGGTCGTCACCGCGCACGGGCTGGAGCGGCGGCGCACCGCCGGCATCTCGGTCAGCAACAATCCGTTCGACGAGGGGCATCTGCCGCTGGCCGACACGCTCGATCGCGGCGTCCTGGGCATCTACGTCATCAAGCCGCTGACGCCGCGGGCGCTGCTCGGGCTGGGCTGGGGCATGCTGCGCGGCAAGTGGAAGAGCCTGCCCGAGATCATCGAGCGCGAGGCGCGCGAGGCCATCGTGCGGTTCCCGCGCAAGACGTCGGGCGCCATGGCGGTGATCGACGGCGAGCTGATCCGGCTGAGCGACAAGGTCGAGCTCAGGATCCATCCGGCGGCGCTCAAGGTGCTGGTGCCGCGCGATGCGGAGGCGCCGCCCGCCAGTGACGACGCACTGGCGCCGGCGCTGAGCACGCCGTGAGAAAACCCCGCCCGGAAGGCCGGACGGGGTTCCAAACTGCTTTGCGATTTGCCTCGGGCTAGAGGCTGTTGGCGCCGGCTTCCACCGGTTGCTGGCCGAGCTTGCGCAGGGCCTGCTCGATGGCCTTCAGATCCTCGCCATCGTCGCCATCGATGGGGGTCATGCCCTCGGTGGCGCTGCGCTCCTTGCTCAGGGAGTCGGCCTCGAGCTGGCGCAGGACTTCGATCTTCTCATTGTCCTCAAGAGCGTCGTCCTTAAGGATCGTCACAATCTGCCGTTTGATGTGAGACATGGCAAATCCTCTCGGTTCATGTCGCCCGCCGCCTGACGCGGCCGACGGGCATTAGGTAACGGGGGAGGGCAGGCCCAGGTTCCTATTTGCGGCGCTCCCGGTCGTCCTTCCTGAGCAGCAGCGCCGAGGCCAGCGCGGCGCCCGCCGGCAGGCCGATCTGTTTGAACAGCGGCGAGCGCAGGATCAGCGGAACGGCGGTGATGATGGCGGTGGTGACGAGCGCCGTCATCTCGGCGCCCTTTTTCTTCTCGGCATCGCGTTTGGCCGCGATGCCGTCCTGGATGTGGGCCACGAGGAAGATGACGAGCGCGATCAGCGCCGCCGCAAGCGCGATGATCAGCGGCGCGATCACCGGGCCGACGGCGTAGGCGAGGGCGGTGTTGATCGCCACCAGCACGAAGGCGGCGAACACCACGCCCAGGGCGCCGATCAGGCCCCAGATGATGGCCTGGCGCTTGACGCCGGCGGTGATCGACGCCGCCTCGATGCCGAGCAGCGACAGGAGAGGCGCCAGAACTGCGAGCATGGCGCTACCGGGTGATGACGGCGAGCAGGAAGCCCAGCGCCACGGCGCCCGCCACCGCGGTCAGCGGCTTCTCGCGAATGGTGTCCTTGATCTGCTTTTCGAAGGCGCCGAATTCGTCCTGCGCATAGTCGAGCGCCGACTGGCCACGGGCGGCGAGCTCGTCGGCGCGGGCGCTGGCGGTGCTCTTGAGCTCGTTGGCGCCGGTCTGGCCCATGCGGCTCAGCGTGCCGGCGATGGATTTGAGGTCCGACTGCAGCTGCGTGACCTGGTCCTGCAGGTTGTCGGTCTCGGCGTCGATCGCCGGGGAAACGCGGCTGCGGCGGCGGGCGCCGGCGGCGGCCGAGCGGCGCGGACGCGAGGCGCCGCGGCTGGACGAAGAGGAGGTGGAGGATGCGGCCTGGGCACTGCCGTTGCTGCGGCCCGGGGCCATGTCGTCGGTGTCGGCCATCGTGGATGCTCCTGGGTTCGGTGACGCTCTGGTTGCAACGCCGCTGCCGGGGGCCGGGTTCCCGTCGCCGACAGCGGCGTTGCAACCAGAGAAAACAAACACCCCGGTCCGCGGGGGAGTGCGAACCGGGGTGGTTTATGCGGGTCGAAAGGGGGGCGACCTAGGACCCGCAGAGCTCAGATCCGACCCATCAACACGAGGATGATGACGATCACGAGCACGACGCCGACAATCCCAGAGGGGAAATATCCCCAGGAGCGGGAGTATCCCCAGCTCGGGATGGCGCCGATCAGCAACAGGATGAGGATGACGATGAGGATTGTGCTGAGCATCTTGGCGTACTCCTTGGTGGACGCTGGCGTTCTAGAAGGCGACGAACAGGAATGCCGCCGCCACGGCGAGGATGCCGATCGCCGGAGCCATCGCACCCAGGACCGCGCCCAGATGTACGCGCCCGTCATACCCCTCGACCGACCACACCATGGCGGAGCGGGCCGAGTGTTCCAGAGCGTTGATCTCCATCTGCGTCATCGCCTTGATCCTTTTTGTCTTTTGACCGGGAGGGAGGGCCCGGTCTCCGCCTTGGACAGTCGCGCATGAGGTGCGCTGGCCAGATAACTGGCGGCGCGGAAGATGGTTCCAGACGAGAGGGGCAATCGGCAGTCGGGCTGGCCCGATCGCGGCTGTCTCGAGACGAGTGCCGCTATTCCACCCGCACCACGTCCACCGACTGCTTGGTCTCGTGGCGGCCGGAGGTGCGCAGCACGCCCACGATCGGGGAGATGTCGGAATAGTCGCGGCCATGGCCGATGGTGATGTGGTCGCTGCCGGCCAGCATGGCGTTGGTGGGATCGAATTCCACCCAGCCGGCGTGCTGGCCGCACCAGGCGCGCACCCAGGCATGCATGGCGTCGGCGCCTTCGAGCCGCGGCTTGCCCCTGGGCGGGATGGTGCGCAGGAACCCCGAGACGTAGGCGGCGGGGATGCCGACGCCGCGCAGGCCGGCGATCATCACATGCACGAAGTCCTGGCAGACGCCGCGCCGGAGCTGGAAGGCCTCGAGCGGGGTGGTGTCGACATTGGTGGATTTGCGGTCGTAGGCGAAGTCGCGGTGGATGGCGAGGCAGAGGTCCATCGCCGCGGCGCGCACCGAGGTAGTGCGCCCGAGGCTCTGGCGCGCATAGTCGGTGATCGCCCGGCTCAGCGGCACGCGCGGCGAGGCGGCGAGGAAATGGTGCGGGGAATTGCCGTCGAGCGACCACAGCGCGCCGAGCTCGCGCTGCAGTGCCGCGAGGTCGGGCGACAGGTCGGCGGGCGGGGCGCTGTCGTCGACGCCGACGCGGGCGCTGAGGCGGACGTCGAGCCGGTCGTGATAGCCGGCATAGGCGATGGTGGTGACGAGATTGCCGAAGAAGTCGGTGAAATTGGTCTGGATGTCGGGCTCGGGGTCGAAGGCGATGGACGAGGCGATCACCCGCTGCACGCCGGGGATCGACGCCGGCGCCACCCGCACCAGATGCCGGTCGCCATGCACGAAGCCCTCGTAGTCGTAATGCAGCTCGAGGCGGACGTCATAGAGCATTGAATGCTCCGTGCTCGTTCGGCCCCTCACCCCCCTCGCTGCGCGAGGGACCCTCTCCCCGGAGGGGCGAGGGGAGGCGAGGGAGGCTTCGGGGCCAGCCTCCCCTCGCCCCTTTGGGGAGAGGGTGGCCGCGCAGCGGCCGGGTGAGGGGCCGTGCGATCACCGCGCTAGACGAAATACGCATCGGCCAGCAGTCCCGCGAGGCGCGCGATGCCGCTGCCGAGGGCGGCGAGGCGGTCGCTGCTCATGTCGTCCGGCTCGGCCACCAGCAGCTCGGTGTGCAGTTCCAGCACCGCGCGGGCGGCGGGCGAGAGCTGGCCGTCGGCGATGCCGCCGGGCAGCTTCTCGATCTGCTCGCGCAGCTCGGCGATCTGGAACAGCACCGAGCGCGGGTTGAGCGGGTCGAGCACCAGCAGGTCGATGTAGGAATTAGCGCCGGCGGCGACGTTGTAGCGGCGGCGGTGCGTCATGACGCTGTCGCCGATCTCGAGCAGCATGTCGAGCGCGCCATCGGGGGCGTCCTCGCGCGTCAGCCAGCGGGTGATGCCGGCCATCTGGATGCCGCGCTCGAGCCGGCGGCCGGTTTCGAGGAAGCGCCAGCCGGCGAAGCGGTACATGTTCTCGTGCACCAGCCCCGAGAAGCCGGCGAGCTTGCGCAGCAGCACCGTCATGGCGCGCGTCGCGTCGTCGCCCGGCTGCACGCGGCTGGCGAAATTGCGGGCGGTCTTGCGCAGGTCGGCGAGCGCCAGCCAGCCGTCGGGCGAGAAGCGGTCGCGGATCTGGCCGGCCGAGTGCACGGCGCTGTCGAGCGCGCCCAGCAGGCCCTGCGGCAGCGGCTCGGTGGCGTCGATGTCGATGCCGTCGAGATAGAGCCGGGTGTCGGCGAGCAGCGGCAGGTCCGGATTGGAGACCTCGGCGAGCCGGGCATTGTAGGCGCGCAGGATGCGCACCGTCGCCTCGCAGCGCTCGGCGTAGCGGCCGAGCCAGATCAGGTTGTCGGCGGCGCGGCTGGGCAGATTGCCCACCGATTGCCGCCGCAGCTTTTCGCCCGCCTGCGGCAACAGGCTGACGCGCTCGACCGGGGTGCTGCTCACCACCCAGACGTCGGCCGCCTGGCCGCCGCGCTGCATGGTGATGGCGGTGGTGTCGAGGCTCGAGCCGACGCGGGCGAAGCCGCCCGGCATGATGGTCCAGCCGCGCGCGGTGCGGGCTGCGTAGACGCGCAGCGTGATCGGGCGCGGCTGCAGCCGGCCCTCGACATAGACCGGGGCGGTCGACAGCGTCACCGGCTCCTGGCCGGTGAAGCGGCCGCCATCGTCGAGCAGCCTTTGCCGCAGCGCGTCGCGCGCCGCGGGCTCGAGCGCGGCGCCGAGCATGGTGTGCTCGCGGTCCTCGATGGCCAGCGTGGTCGAGAAGGCGGGGCCGACCATCATGCGCTCGAAATTGTCGAGCACGTGCCGGCGCTCGGCATCCTGCCCGCACCACCAGGTGGCGATGCCGGGCAGATGCAGCGGCGTGCCGAGCAGCGCCTGGCTCAGCCGCGGCAGGAAGGCGGCGAGGGCGCGCGTCTCGAGGATGCCCGAGCCGATGGCGTTGACCATCGACAGCGAGCCCTGGCGGATGGCCTCGACCATGCCGGGCGTGCCGATGCGGCTGTCGACGCGCAGCTCCAGCGGGTCGGTGAAGCTCGAATCCATGCGCCGCCACAGCACGCTCACCGGCTGCAGGCCGGCGACGGTGCGCACCATCATCTGGCCGTCCTCGACCACCAGATCCTCGCCCTCGAGCAGCATGAAGCCGAGATAGCGGGCGATGTAGGCGTGCTCGAAATAGGTCTCGTTGTGCTGGCCCGGCGTCAGGATGCCGACGCGGCCGTCGGCGTGCCGCGCCGCGGCGTTGAGGCTGTCGCGGAAATCGCGGAAGAAGCCGGCCAGCCGGTGCACGTTGAGGCGAGCATAGATGTCCGACAGCGCGCGCGTCGTCGCCACCCGGTTCTCGAGCGCGAAGCCGGCGCCGGAGGGCGCCTGGGTGCGGTCGCCCAGCACCCACCAGCCGCCGTCGGGGCCGCGTCCCAGCTCGAAGGCGCAGAAGTGCAGATAGTGTCCGCTCGCCGGCGCGAGGCCGACCAGCGGGCGCAGGAATTCGGGGTTCTGCGCGATCAGCTCGGGCGGCAGCATGCCGCGCGCCACCAGCTGGTTGCCGCCATAGATGTCGGCGACCACGCGCTCCAGCAGCTCGGCGCGCTGCACGAGGCCGGCGGTGATGTGCTGCCAGTCGGCCTCGCCGATGATCAGCGGCACGTGCGCCAGCGGCCAGGCGCGCTCCTTGCCGGCGGCGCCGTCATATTTGCGGTAGAACACGCCGGCGTCGCGCAGATACTGGTCGGCGCGCTCGAAGCGGGCGTTGAGCCCGTCCGGCCCCAATTCGTCGAAGCCGGCGAGCAGCTCGGTCCAGCCGGGGCGGACGGTGCCGGCCGGATCGATCATCTCGTCGGGAATGCCGGGCAGCAGCCGATAGCCGGCGAGCAGGCCGCTGTCCCCGGGCGGTTTCGGAACCTGACGCTGAGTCCGCTTGTCCATCGCCCAGAGTGCTTAGTGGATCGGTCGGCGCAAATCGAGCGTGAGCGGGAATTCGCCGGGGATTTCCTCGGGCGGTGGTGAATAGGCGCCCGGCGTGTGGCCGTCGGCGACGAAGCGCGCCAGCCGCCGCGCCTCGGCCTCGTTGCCGTTGACCGGGAAGGTCTCGTAATTGCGGCCGCCCGGATGCGCCGTGTGGTAGACGCAGCCGCCGATCGCCCGTCCGGTCCAGGTGTCGTAGAGATCGAAGGTCAGCGGGGCGTTGACCGGCAGCACCGGATGCATGCCGCCGGCGGGCTGCCAGGCCTTGAAGCGCACGCCGGCGACCGAGGTGCCGGCGATGCCGGTGCGCGTCAGCGGCACGCGGCGGCCGTTGCAGGTGACGATGTAGCGTTCCGGATCGGGGCCGGCCAGCTTCACCTGCAGCCGTTCGACCGAAGAATCGACGAAGCGCACGGTGCCGCCGATGGCGCCCTGTTCGCCCATCACGTGCCAGGGCTCCAGCGCCTGGTTGAGGGTGAGCGTCATGCCCTCCACCTCGATCTCGCCGCAGAAGGGGAAGCGGAATTCGAGCTGGGCGGCGAACCAGTCGGGGTCGAGGTCGAAGCCGTGCCGACGCAGATCGGCGAGCACGTCGAGGAAGTCGGCCCAGACGAAATGCGGCAGCATGAAGCGGTCGTGCAGGCTCGTGCCCCAGCGGATGAAGCTGCCCTGCAGCGGCGCCGTCCAGAAGCGGGCGATCAGCGCCCGCACCAGCACCTGCTGCGCCAGGTTCATGCGGGCATCGGGTGGCATCTCGAAGCCGCGGAACTCCACCAGCCCCAGCCGGCCGGTCGGACCATCGGGCGAATAGAGCTTGTCGATGCAGATTTCCGAGCGGTGGGTGTTGCCGGTGACATCGACCAGCAGGTTGCGGAACAGCCGGTCGACCAGCCACGGGGCAGGGGGCGGCGCGGTGCTCGGCGCCGGCACCTGGCGCAGCGCGATCTCGAGCTCGTAGAGGCTATCGTGCCGCGCCTCGTCGATGCGCGGCGCCTGGCTGGTCGGGCCGATGAACAGGCCGGAGAACAGATAGCTCAGCGCCGGGTGATGCTGCCAGTGCAGCACCAGCGATTTCAGCAGGTCGGGACGGCGGAGAAAGGGCGAATCCGCGGGCGTCGCGCCGCCGATCACCACGTGGTTGCCGCCGCCGGTGCCGACATGCTTGCCGTCGATCATGAATTTGTCGGCGCCCAGCCGGCTCTGCCGCGCCTCCTCGTAGACGATGCTGGTGGTGGCCACCGCCTCGTCCCAATTGGCGGCGGGGTGGATATTGACCTCGATGACGCCGGGGTCGGGGGCGACGCGGATGACGTTGAGGCGCGGATCGAAGGGCGGCGGATAGCCCTCGATCTGCACCGGCAGGCCGAGCGCAGCCGCCGACGCCTCGGCCGCCGCGACCAGCTCGAGATAGTCTTCGAGCTCGGCGACCGGCGGCAGGAACACGCACAGATGCCCGTCGCGCACCTCCACCGCCACCGCGGTGCGCACGCTGCCCTCGATCTCGGACAGCACTTGCTCGGTGCGCTCCTGCTGGCCGCCGGCATCGGCGGTGAACGAGGCCGTCGGCTGCTCGCGGGCGCGCAGCATCGCCTCGGCGGGCGGCAGTTCGCCCACCGGCTGCAGCGGGTCGCGCGGCACCACATGCGGATAGGCGGTCGGCGCCAGGTGCCGCAGCGAGCTCAGCGGCAGGCGATAGCCCACCGGCGAGTCGCCGGGGGTCAGGAACAGCTTGCCGCGGCGGGTGCGCCATTTCTCGCTGACCCAGCGGCTCTGCGCTGCGATGGCGTTCCAGCGCTGCACCGGCAGCACGTAGCCGGTGGGGCGGTCGAGGCCGCGGTCGAACACCGCCGCCATGCGGGCGCGGGCCTCGGCATCGGCGAGTTCGGAGTTCGAGGGGTCGACATTGGCGGGAAGCCTCGCTTCCTTCAGCAGCCACTCGCCCGGGTCCTCGTAGGCGGCATCGACGGTGTCGCCGCCGAGGCCGAGATGCTCGGCGAAGCGGTGCAGAAATTGCGAGGCGGTGGAATCGCTTGCGGCGGTTTTCTCGGCCTCCTTGGCAACCAGCCTTTCGTCGCGCCAGATCGGCTGGCCGTCGCGCCGCCAGAACAGCGAGAAGGTCCAGCGCGGCAGGCTCTCGCCCGGATACCATTTGCCCTGGCCGTAATGCAGGAAACCGCCCGGGGCGATGCGCTGGCGCAGCCGCCGGATCAGCGTGTCGGCGCGGGCGCGCTTGGTCGGGCCGACGGCGTCGGTGTTCCACTCGCCGCTCTCGAAATCGTCGATGGACACGAAGGTCGGCTCGCCGCCCATGGTGAGGCGAACATCGTTCGCTTCGAGCACAGAATCGACATGGCGCCCCAACGCATTGAGCCGGCTCCAGCTTTCGTCGGAGAACGGCCTGGTGATGCGCGGGTGCTCGGCGATGCGGCTCACCTGCATGTCGAAGGCAAAGTCGGTGTGCACCGGGCCGATGGCGGAGAAGGCGCCCGAAATCGGCGCCGCGTTGCGATAATGCGGCGTGGCGGCGAGCGGGATGTGGCTCTCGCCGGTGAGCAGGCCCGAGGTGGGGTCGAGCCCGATCCAGCCGGCGCCGGGCAGGTACACTTCGCACCAGGCGTGCAGGTCGGTGAAATCGTGGTCGGTGCCCGCCGGCCCATCCAGCGACACCAGATCGGGCTTGAGCTGGATCAGATAGCCGGAGACGAAGCGCGCGGCAAAGCCCAGGTGGCGCAGGGCCTCGACCAGCAGCCAGCCGCTGTCGCGGCACGAGCCCTGCGCCCGCGCCAGCGTCTCTTCCGGCTCGAACACGCCGGTTTCGAGCCGCACGATATAGCCCACCGCGCGCTGCACCAGCGCGTTGAGCTCGGTGACGAAATTCACGGTGTTGCGCGGCGTGCGGTCGACCGAGCGCAGGAAGTCCGCCAGCAGCGGCCCCGCCGGCTGCGGCGTCATATAGATCGAGAGGTCGTCGCGCAGCGCCTCCGGGTACTGGAACGGCCAGGTCTCGGCGCTCTCTTCGACGAAGAAGTCGAACGGGTTGTAGACCGTCATGTCGGCGACGAGGTCGACCTCGATCTTCAGCTCGGTCACCGGCTCGGGGAAGACGTGCCGGCTCAGCCAGTTGCCGTAGGGGTCCTGCTGCAGGTTGACGAAGTGCCCGGCGGGAAACACCTTGAGCGAATGGCTCAGCACCTTCGTCTTGGAATGCGGCGCCGGCTTCAGCCGGATGATCTGCGGGTTGAGGATGACCGGACGGTCATAGGTGTAATGCGTCAGGTGATAGATCGCGGCTTTGATCGACAAACTCGTCGCTCGTCCTATTGCGCCAGGGCGTCCCGGAGCCGAGCTTAGCCAGCCGGCGGCGGCGCGTCGAGGCTTCCCGGTGGCCAGCCGGTCCTGTCGTCAACGAAATGCCGCAGACCCGGTGCAGACAGCCCGGCCCGCAAGGCGAAACGGAGGATGCGATGAAACGCAGGGATGTGATGCTGGCCGGCGGCGGCCTCGCCCTGCTGCTGCCGGCGCTGCCGGCGCAGGCGGACGACGATGTGGCGGCGCTGGTGCGTAAATATATCGGCGCCTGGAATTCGCACGACGCCAAGGCGGCGGCGCGGTATCTCAGCGAAGAGTTCACCTGGTACGACCCGTCGGCGGGCAATCCGGTGCAGGGCCGCGACAAGGTGGTCGGCACGGTGATCGCCTCCTACCTCGCCGCCGTGCCGGACCTGGTGTGGGAAATGCTGGGCAAGCCGATCGTTGCCGGCGACATGCTGGCGCTGCAATGGCGGCGGTCGGGCACCAACAGCGGCGCCTGGGCCGACGGCAGGCCGGCGACCGGCAAGAGCTTCATGCAGCTGGGCGCCTCGGTGTTCAGCCTCCGCGACGGCAAGCTCGCGACGCAGTCGGACTATGCCGACATGCTCGGCTTCTACCGCCAGATGGGCTGGCCGGCGTAGCGCCTACGCGATCGCCTCCAGCGCCTGCCGCTGCTCCAGCATCGCCAGGAACACCCGGTAGTCGCGGTCGAACTGCGCCCGATGCTCCGGGTTGGGCCGGCGCGCCGTGCCGCCCTGCTGCATCGCCATGGCGGCGGCGCTGAGTGAGCCATAGAGGCCGGCGGCGGTTGCCGCCACCATGGCGGTGCCGAGCAGCGTCGCGTCGTCGGTCGCCGGCTCGACCACGGTGCAGCCGGTGGCGTCGGCGTAAAGCTCCATCAGCAGCGGGTTGTGGGTGTGGCCGCCGGTGACGTGCAGCGTGCCGATGGCGTAGCCGTGGCGGTTGAGCGTATCGAGGATGTGGCGCACGCCCAGCGCAATGCCGATTGCGGCGCGCCAGTAGAGGCGGCAGAGGCTGTCGAAGCCGCTGTCGAGCGTCAGCCCGGAGATCACGCCCAGTGCGTTGGGGTCGGCCAGCGGCGAGCGGTTGCCGTGGAAGTCCGGCAGCACGTGCAGGCGCCGGCCGAGCCCCACGCCCTCGGTCTCGCGCAGCGCCATGATGCGGGCGATGATGCGATGGTGCATCTCGGCCGGCTCGCCGCCGGCGCCGTGCCAGCGGATCAGATGGTCGAGCAGCGCGCCGGTCGCCGACTGCCCGGCCTCGTTGAGCCAGGCGTCGGGCAGCACGGCGCCTTCGTACGGCCCCCATACGCCGCGGATCGGGCGCGGATCGGGCGACAGCGCCATGACGCAGCTCGAGGTGCCGGCGATCAGCGCCAGATGGCGGTGGATGGAGCCGGTGTCGCCGGCGAAGGCGCCGAGCGTGCCGAGCGCTCCGGCATGGGCATCGATCAGCCCGAGCCCGACGCGGCAGCGCCGGGTGAGGCCCAGCGCCGCGGCGGCGGCCTCGGTCAGCGGCCCGAGGTCGGTGCCGATGGGGCTGGCGCGGTCGGGCAGGCGGCCGCGCTCCAGCATGTCGGCGAGCCCCACCTCGGCCAGGAAATCGGGCTGCCAGCCGCCGGCGCCGCCGATCCAGGTCCATTTGCAGGTCAGCGTGCATTGCGAGCGGGCATTGGCGCCGGACGCCTTCCAGGTCAGGAAGTCGGCGAGATCGAAGATCTGACCGGCGGCGGCCCAGGTCTCGGGCACGTGGCGCTTCAGCCACATCAGCTTGGGCACCTCCATCTCGGGCGACATCACGCCGCCGATGGAGTCGAGCACGGCGTGGCCGGTTGCCGTGCACTCGCCGGCCTCGGCCAGCGCCCGGTGGTCGAGCCAGACGATGGTGTCCCAGCGCGCCTCGCCATCGGTGCTGACCGGCAGCGGAACGCCGTTCCGGTCGCGCACCACCAGCGAGCAGGTGGCATCGAAGCTGATGCCGGCGACGTCCTCGGGGCGCGCCGCGGCGGCGCGCATCGCCGCCCGCACCGCGAGGCCCACCGCCTGCCAGATCTGCTCGCTGTCGTGCTCGGCGTGGTTGGCGTCGGTGCGACGCATGTCGATGGGGTGCTCGGCGCGGCCGAGCAGCACGCCGCTGGCGCTCACCACCCCGGCGCGGGCGCTGCCCGTGCCGACATCGACTGCCACCAGCAGGTCCCGCATCCCGCTGCTCTCCCTCGCCTCGAGCCCTTCTAGCAGGCCGGGCAGGTCGCGCATATCGGACAGCACCGCGTCGGGATGCAGCGCGGCGATGGTGCCGGCCAGCCCCGACGGCTCGATATGGCCGCCGCCGGTGAAGGCGACGACGCGCATGCCGGCCTTCTTGGCGGCGATGATGCCGGGCGGGCTGTCCTCGATCACCACGCAGTCGGCCGGCGCGACGCCCATGCGCTCGGCCGCGAGCAGGAACAGATCGGGCGCCGGCTTGCCGTGCCCGACCATGCTGGCCGAAAAGATGGCCGGCTTGAACCGCGCCAGCAGCCCGGTGACCTCGAGGCTCAGCCGGATGCGCTCCATCTGGCTCGACGAGGCGACGCAGAACGGCACGCCGAGCTGCGGCAGCACCTCGATCAGCCCGGCCATCGGCTTCAGTTCCTGCCGGTAGGTATCGGCGAGGTCGCGCCGCATCGCCTCGAGCGCGGCGTCGTCGAGGCGCAGCCCGTGCAGATCGTCGAGGCTCTGCGCGATCGAGGAGAAGCTGCGGCCTAGGTAGTTGCGGAATCCGGCCTCGGCGCTGACGTCGAGCCCGGCATTGGCCAGCGCGCGCAGCAGCACCTGCATCGCCAGCGGCTCGGAATCGACGAGCACGCCGTCGCAGTCGAAGATGATGAGGCGGATGGGAGAGGCGGGCATGGTTCGAACTCGCGATCGGTGCCTTACCCGCGACGCGGGGGAGGGGGACCGCCGTCAGGCGGTGGACAGGGGCGGGCCCGGACTCGGGACCGTGGCCGCCCTTTCCACCATGCTTGGCATGGCCTCCCGCTTCCGTAAACGGGAGAGCGGCCGACCGCCGCGGCCCTACAGCGTCCCGTCCAGATACGCCGCGAGCGTCGCGCGGGTGCCCTTGTCCCAGATGGTGCGGAGCGCGTGGCTGAAGGCCTCGGCATAAATATCGCTCCGGCCCAGCGCGCCGAAGATGTCGGTCATCTCGAGCCAGGCTTTCGGCTCCTGCCGCGCGCGCTTCGCCTGCGCCTGCAGCCGGTCCCAGCTCGGATCGTTGGGCGGGATCGGGGCGCCGCTGTCGGTCTCGCCGTAGCAGTAGCGGCACCAGAAGGCCGAGACCAGCGCCAGCCCGGTCACGCCCTGGCCCGCCGCCAGCCGGTCGGCCGCCGAGGGCAGGATGAATTTCGGCTGCCGGTTGGAGCCGTCGAGGCAGAGCCTTGTGATGGTGTCGCCGATCTTGGGGTTGGAGAACCGCCGCTCGATCAGCGTGTAGTAGCCGCCGAGATCGGTGTCGGGTACCGGCGGCACGATCGGGATGATCTCCTCGCGCTCCAGCTTTTCGAGGAAGCCGCGCACCAGCGGGTCGGCCATCGCCTCGTGCACGAAGTGGATGTCCATCAGCCCCGCCGGATAGGCGATGGCGGCGTGGCCGCCATTGAGGATGCGGATCTTCATGTGCTCGAACGGCGCCACGTCGGGCACGAACTGCACGCCCACCTTTTCGAGCGCCGGGCGGCCGAGGGGGAAATTGTCCTCCAGCACCCATTGCCGGAAGTTCTCGCAGAACACCGGCCAGTTGTCGGCGATGCCGAACTCGCTCGCCAGCAGCGCCCGCTCGCGCTCGCCGGTGGCCGGGGTGATGCGGTCCACCATGCCGTTGGGGAAGGCGACATTGGCGCTCACCCAGGCGGCGAGCTCGGGATAGATCAGCTTGGCGAGCCCGACCACGGCGTTCTGCGTCACGTGGCCGTTGCCGGGGATGTTGTCGCAGCTCATCACCGTGAACGGCGCAATGCCGACGTCGCGGCGGCGCTTCAGGCCGGCGAGGATCAGCCCGAACACCGTCTTCGGCTGCGTCAGCAGATCCCTGGCGTCGGCGGCGATATCGGGGTGCGTGGGGTCGAAGCGCTGCGTCGCCGGATCGATGTAGTAGCCGCCCTCGGTGATGGTCAGCGACACGATGCGGATCGCCGGATCGACCAGCCGGTTGACGATGGCGGAGCTGTCGCCGATCGGCAGATGGTCGATCATCGGCGCGGTGACGCGGGCGGCGGAGGTATCCGCCTCCTGCTCGACCACGGTGGTCAGCCAGTCCTGCGCCAGCAGGCTGTCGCGCATGCCCGCGTCGGCCGGGCGCACGCCGGCGCCGACCAGCGCCCAGTCGTGGTCGAGCCCGAGGCCGAACAGATCGTCGAGATACACCGCCTGGTGGGCGCGATGGAAATTGCCGACGCCGAAATGCACGATCCCCGCCGTGAGGCCCGCCGGATCGTAGCCCGGCACCCGGGCCGTGCGGCTGAGCTCGCGGAAGGCGTGGCGCGACAGTTTGGTCGGCATAGGCGTAGTCCTCAATTGGCCCGGAGCGAGCGGCCGTCCTTGTCGAAGCGGTAGATGCGCGCCGGGTCGGGGGTGAGCCACACGGTATCGCCGTGATGCAGCTGCTTTTCGCCCTCGGTGCGCACCGTCATCAGTCCGAGGCCGTCGACATTGACGTGCAGGAAGGTGTCGGAGCCGAGGTGCTCGGCGACGCCCACCGTGCCCTTCCAGGCGCCGGCGCTGGTCGACACCTGCATGTGCTCGGGCCTGACGCCGATCGCGGCGGCGCCGTGCTTTGCCGCTTCGGCGCCATCGACGAAGTTCATCTTGGGCGAGCCGATGAAGCCGGCAACGAAGCGGTTGGCCGGGGTGCGGTAGAGCTCCATGGGCGTGCCGAACTGCTCGATGTTGCCGGCGTTGAGCACCACGATGCGGTCGGCCATGGTCATGGCCTCCACCTGGTCGTGCGTCACATAGATCATGGTGGTCTTGAGCTGCTGGTGCAGTTCGGAGATTTCGAGCCGCATGTTGACGCGCAGCGCCGCGTCGAGATTGCTCAGCGGCTCGTCGAACAGGAAGGCCTTGGGCTGGCGCACGATGGCGCGGCCGATGGCGACGCGCTGGCGCTGGCCGCCGCTGAGGTTGCGCGGCCGGCGGTCGAGATAGCTGCTGAGGTTGAGCGTCGCCGCTGCCTCCTTCACCTTGGCGTCGATCGCCGCCTTGTCCATGCCGGCCATCTTCAGCGGAAAGCCGATGTTCTGCGCCACCGTCATGTGCGGGTAGAGCGCATAGGACTGGAACACCATGGCCAGCTCGCGCTTGGCGGGCGGCGCGGCGGTCATGTCGCGGCCGTCGAGCAGGATTTCGCCGGACGTGGTGTCCTCGAGCCCGGCGATCAGCCGCAGCAGGGTGGACTTGCCGCAGCCCGAGGGGCCGACGAAGACCACGAACTCGCCGTCCTCGATGGTGAGGCTGGCGTCGGGGATCACCGCGTGGGCGCCGAACGATTTGTTGACGTGCTGGAGCTGGATGGAACCCATGTCGATTTCCCCTATTTCACGGCGCCGAAGGTGAGGCCGCGCACGAGCTGCTTCTGGCTGATCCAGCCCAGCACCAGGATGGGCGCGATGGCGAGCGTGGAGGCGGCCGAGAGCTTGGCCCAGAACAGCCCTTCGGGGCTGGAATACGATGCGATGAAGGCGGTGAGCGGCGCGGCATTGGCCGCCGTCAGGTTGAGCGTCCAGAACGCCTCGTTCCAGGCAAGGATGATGTTGAGCAGCAGCGTCGAGGCGATGCCCGGCACGGCCATCGGCACCAGCACGTAGACCAGCTCCTTGCCCAGCGTCGCGCCGTCCATGCGCGCCGCCTCGAGGATGTCGACCGGGATCTCCTTGAAGTAGGTGTAGAGCATCCAGATGACGATCGGCAGGTTCATCAGCATGAGGACGATCATCAGCCCCCAGGCGTTGTCGAGCAGGCCGAGGGTCTTGAAGATCAGGTAGATCGGCACCAGCACGCCCACCGCCGGCATCATCTTGGTGGACAGCATCCACATCATGATGTCGCGCGTGCGGCTGGTCGGGGCGAACGCCATCGACCAGGCCGCCGGGATCGAGAACAGCAGCGCCAGCAGGGTCGAGCCGACCGAGATGATCACCGAGTTGAAGAAGTGGCGGAAATAGTCCGACCGGCTCTGCACCTCGAAATAGCTCTCGATGCTCCACGGGGTCTGGAAGAAATGGCTGATGTTGATGGCATCGCCTTCCGACTTGAAGCTGGTCAGCACCGTCCACAGGATGGGAAAGAAGATCACCAGCGCCACCACCCAGGCGACGATGGTCACGGTGACCTTGCGTTGCGTACTCGCGGCGCGTGCCATCTAGAGCCTCCCGAGGGGGTTGCAGTCAGGGCTCCCTCCCCCCTTGCGGGGGAGGGCTGGGGAGGGGGGCAGCGCGCACCGGCGGTGGCCGTGGCCCCCACCCCCAGCCCCTCCCCGCAAGGGGGAGGGGGGCGCCGACTGCACGTGTCGGTTTCGGATGTCACGCATCGAGATTCTTCCCCACGATGCGGATCAGGAAGATCGCGACGATGTTGGCGAGGATCACGGCGATGACGCCGCCGGCCGAGGCGCCGCCCACATCGAAGTTCAGCAGCGCCTGCACATAGACCAGGAAGGGCAGGTTGGTGGAGGCGTAGCCGGGGCCGCCCTGCGTGGTGACGTAGATTTCGGCGAAGATGCCGAGCAGGAAGATCGTCTCGATCAGGATCACCACGGTGATGGCGCGGGCGAGGTGCGGCAGGATGATGTAGATGAAGCGGTTGACGAAGTTGGCGCCGTCCATCTCGGAGGCTTCCTTCTGGTCTTCGTCGAGCGATTGCAGCGCCGTCAGCAGGATCAGCGTCGCGAAGGGCAGCCACTCCCAGGCGGTGATCAGCGTTACCGAGAACAGCGGGAAGTCCTGCAGCCAGGGGATGGGACGCTGTCCGAACAATTGCGCCAGCCAGGCGAAGATGCCGTATTGCGGGTGCATCAGCATGTTCTTCCACACCAGCGCCGAGACGGTGGGCATGACGAAGAACGGCGCGATCACCAGCAGGCGCACGATGCCCTGGCCCCAGATCGGCTGGTCGAGCAGCAGCGCCAGCAGCACGCCGCCGATCACCGTGATCAGCAGCACCCCCACCACCAGGATCAGGGTGTTGCCGATGGCCTGCACGAAGGCCGGGTCGGTCAGGAAGAAATAGTAGTTGCGGAACCAGACGAAGCCGGCGCGGTCGGGATGCTGCAGGTTGTAGCGCTGGAACGAGTACCAGAGCGTCAGCACCAAAGGCACGATCATCCACACGAACAGGATGATCACCGAAGGGGCCATCATGAAGCGCGCCAAGGTGCGCGTCTGGCGGGTCGCCATGTTCTCGTCCTCCCCCCACGGCGCCACGAACCCTCGCAGTCGGCGCCAGCCGCTCCACTCTCATCCGCCCTTCGGGCACCTTCTCCCGTCAAGGGAGGAGGCTACGGAACCGCGAACTCTCAGTCGGCGTCCCTTCTCCCCCTCGGGGGAGAAGGTGGATCGGCCGAAGGCCGAGACGGATGAGGGGCGGCCCCTTACGCGATATTCAAGTCGTTCTCACCCCGTTGGGGCCGCCCGGCTAGAGGGACCGGGCGACCCCGACCTGCGGGGAGGTCGGCTCAGAGGTAACCAGCCTTCTGCATTTCGCGGGTGGTCACATCCTGCGCCTGCTTGAGGGCGTCGTCGACCGAGGACTGGCCCGCAAGCGCCGCAGAGAACAGCTGGCCGACCGTGGTGCCGATGCCCTCGAATTCGGGGATGGCCACGAACTGCACGCCAACATAGGGAACCGGCTTCACCGTGGGATGGGTCGGGTCGGCCGCGTTGATCGAGTCCAGCGTCATCTTGGCGAACGGCGCCGCCTTCTGGTACTCGGGGTTGTTGTAGAGCGAGGTTCGCGTGCCGGGCGGCACGTTGGCCCAGCCTTCCTTGGAGGCGACCAGCTCTTCATAGTGCTTGGAGGTCGCCCACGAGATGAACTTCTCGGCGGCGTCGACCTTCTGGCTGCCGGCGGGCACCGCCAGCGACCAGGCCCACAGCCAGTTGCCGCGCTTGCCCAGGCCCTTGTCGGGGGCGAGAGCGAAGCCGACCTTGTCGGCCACGGTCGAGTCCTTGCCGGTCACGAACGAGGCGGCGACGGTGGCGTCGATCCACATGCCGCACTTGCCCTGCTGGAACAGCGCCAGGTTCTCGTTGAAGCCGTTGTTGGAGGCGCCGTCGGGGCCGTCGGCCTTCATCATGTCGACGTAGAACTGCAGCGTGTCCTTCCATTCGGGCTGGTCGAACTGCGGTGTCCACTTCTCGTCGAACCAGCGGGCGCCGAAGGAGTTCGACATCGCCGTCAGGAACGCCATGTTCTCGCCCCAGCCGGCCTTGCCGCGCAGGCAGATGCCGTTGATGCCGTTGGCGCGGTCGGTCATCTTGTCGGCGGCCTGGCGGATGAAGTCCCAGGTGGGGGCGTCGGGCATGGTGAGCCCGGCCTTTTCCATCAGGTCCTTGCGGTACATCACCATCGAGCTCTCGCCGTAGAACGGCGCGGCGTAGAGCTTGCCGTCGACGGAAAGGCCGCCGCGGATCGCCGGCAGCAGATCGTCGACGTCATAGTCGGCGCCCAGCTTGTCGAGCGGCACCAGCCAGTTCTGCTTGGCCCAGATCGGAACCTCGTAGGTGCCGATGGTGATGATGTCGTACTGGCCGCCCTTGGTGGCGATGTCGGTCGTCACCTTCTGGCGCAGCACGTTCTCTTCCAGCGTCACCCATTGCAGCTGGATGTCCGGATTGTCCTTGGTGAAGTCGTCCGTCAGCTTCTGCATGCGGATCATGTCGCCATTGTTGACCGTGGCGATGGTGAGGGTTTCGGCCGAGGCCGACGAGGCGAGCGCAACAAGCAGCGCGCCGGCGAGTACCGGAACAAATTTCATGGATGTCCTCCCGTTGACGAGGCGAGCATATGCCCCGCTAGTGGGCAAATACTCACCAAATCTTAACGTGTGTCAAGCCGTCGCAGCGGGCGCCGCGCAGCGCGCCTGCCCCAGCGTGGTGGGCCAGGATCGGGACTATTCGCAGTTTCAGGGAGTTATCGCGCCGACAGCAGCCGCGTCGCGGTGCGCTCGTCGGTGATCAATCCGTTGACGAGCCGCCGATTCAGCGCCGCAATCGTTCCGGGCAATTTTCTCTCGCCCATGGCAAGTGCCACGACCAACGAGCGCTCGCGCGAGGGCATCGGCGCGCTCATCACCCGGTCGTTGGTGAGGCCCTCGATCATCTTGCCCTGCGCATCGAACGCCCAGCCGACGATCTCGCCGACGGCGCCGGCCTTCTGCAGCGCCTTGAGCTCGGGCTCGGTGATGAAGCCGTCGACATAGAGCGGGGCGTCGGGGCCGAGGTCGCCGATGCCCACGAAGGTGATGTCGGCGCGGGCGCTGAGCGACAGCGTCTCCTTCACCATCGGCTGGCGCAGCAGCATCTCGCGCTCCTCCGGCGAGGAGGCGATCACCGGCAGCGGCATGGGGAACATCCGCGCCTTCACCGCATCGGCCATGTTGAAGATCACGTTGTAGTACGAGGCCGAGCCGTCGGGCGCGATGTTGCCGGTCAGCGACACGATCTTGTGCTGCGGCGCCTCCATCGGCGAGAGCTGCTCGATGGCCGCCTTCAGCGTGCGGCCGGTGCCGATGGCCATGACGATGGGGGCAGGGGATTTGAGCCGCCGCTCGATCTCGGCGGCGGCGGCCTGCGCCACGCCGATGATGGTGGAATCGGATTCCGGATCGGAGGGCACCACCTCGACCAGGTCGAGCGCGAAGCGCTGCCGCAGCTTTTCGGCCAGCTCCATGCAGCGGCCGATCGGGTGGTCGAGGCGCACCTTGATCAGCCCCTCGCTCACCGACAGCGACACCAGCCGCTGCGCCGTCTGGCGCGACACGTTGAGCTTTTTGGCGATCTCTTCCTGGTTGTTGCCGGCGACGTAGTAGAGCCAGCCGGCCCGTGCGGCGTCGTCGAGGCGTCGCCCGCCCTGATCTTGCCGGCTGCTCATCGGATGCGGGTTCCCAGGCGGCGGACCTGCCGCCGAATGGGCCAGTCTTACGGCCAAAGATTTCCCCGGCGCAAGCGCTCAGCTGTCCTCGGCGGCGAGGCCCCAGGGAATGGGCTCGGCCGGACGGGCGTTGAGGCCGGTGCGGATGTCGCGCTCGGTGTCCTCGAGATGGGCGCGCATGGCGGCGCCGGCGGCCTTGGGATTGCCCTCGCGGATGGCGGCGAGGATGGCGTCGTGCGCCGCGATGGTGTCGTCCACGGTGTGGCCGCGCAGATCGTGGCCGCGGCGGCTCAGATGGAAGCTGCGGCGCAGCGGCGTCGCCATCGCCTCGAACAGGTACGAGATCAGCCGGTTGCCGCTCGACAGCGCCACCGCCTCGTGGAAGCCGACATCGTGCTGGTGGAAGCGTTCCTCATTGGCCTCGACATCGAGGCCGGCCTTGCCCGCCTCGGCGGCGTCGCGCATGCCCTGCATGGCGCTTTCGGCGGCGAGGATGCCGGCCCGCGTGGCGCGCCGCGCCGCCAGCGTCGCCGACTGCACCTCGAGCGACATGCGCAATTCGATCAGGTCGAACAGGCCCTTGGGATCGTTGCGGATCACTGTCGACAGGAAGTCGGAAAAGGCGACGCCGCTCGGCTCCCTGACGATGGCGCGGCGGCCGCGGCCGACATCGAGCAGGCCGCGGCCGGCGAGCATCTTCACCGCCTCGCGCACGGTCAGGCGGCTGACGTCGAAGCGCAGCGCCAGATCGCCTTCGCTGGGCAGGCTGGCGCCCGGCGCCATCTGCGTCAGCACCATCTGGGCCAGCGCCTCGGCGACCACCGAAGCGGCAGTTGGCGGCGGTGCGCCAGCGCTCTTTTCCGGACCGGACATATCCCCTCACATGTCAGATATCTTTTGAAGCATATCGACTTTTTTGCCGTGAGAAAAGAGCGGCACGGCGCCGGCGCGGGCAAAACCGGGCCGTCAAAAATTTAATGAAAGCGCTGACAGCCCAGCGTTTCCTTGAAAAATCATACTAAGGACCGGCTTTCCCGATAGAGACCGGCCAGTTCTCCAGCTTTACAGGAATATCTGATTACTCTAGCGTCCGGCCCGCGCGCCAAGATCGTGCGCACACAGGCCGCCAAGGGCCGGTGACGGGAGGGTGCAGGGCGGGTGCAGCGGGGAACGTTTGGTTCCCGGCGGCCAGTTTGCCGTGAGCGGCGCCGAGGCGCCGCACGTCCTTCCCCATCGCCTGCAGGTGGCGCATGCCGGTTCGCCGGCGCAACACACACCGTTCCGGGAGGACGATCGTGAACGCAATGAAACTTCTGATGTCGGCCGCCGTCATCAGCGCCGTGGCGCTGACGTCGGGGGCGACTTTCGCCCAGGACAAGGGCCTGGTCGGCGTGCTGATGCCGACCAAGACCTCGCAGCGCTGGATCAATGACGGCGACGCCGTCAAGTCGCAGCTCGAGGCCAAGGGCTACACCGTCGACCTGCAATATGCGCAGGACGACATCCCCAACCAGCTCAGCCAGCTCGAGAACGAGATCACCAAGGGCCCGAAGGCCCTGATCATCGCCTCGATCGACGGCACCACCATGTCGGACGCGCTGCAGAAGGCGGCCGATGCGGGCGTCGTCGTGGTCGCCTATGACCGCCTGATCAAGAAGACCCCGAACGTCGACTACTACACCACCTTCGACAATTTCGGCGTCGGCGTGATCCAGGCGAACTCGCTGCTGAAGGGGCTCAAGGAGCGCTTCCCCAACACCAAGCCGTGGAACGTCGAGCTGTTCGGCGGCTCGCCGGACGACAACAACGCCTTCTTCTTCTACAACGGCGCCATGTCGATCCTGCAGCCGCTGATCGACAACGGCACCATCAAGATCAAGTCCGGCCAGATGGGCATGGACAAGGTCGGCACGCTGCGCTGGCTCGCCGCCACCGCGCAGGCCCGCATGGACAACCTGCTGTCGGCCAACTACTCGGACGGCAGCCGCGTCGACGGCGTGCTGTCGCCGTATGACGGGCTGAGCCGCGGCATCATCGCTTCGCTGCGCGCCGTCGGCTACGGCACCGCCGACCAGCCCTGGCCGATCGTCACCGGCCAGGACGCCGAGACCGCGTCGGTCAAGGCGATCATCGACGGCGAGCAGTACTCGACCGTGTTCAAGGACACCCGCGACCTCGCCAAGGCCACCGTCGATCTCGTCGACAAGGTGCTCTCGGGCGGCAAGCCGGACGGCCTCGACACCACGACCTACAACAACGACGTCAAGGTGGTCCCGTCCATCCTGCTGACGCCGCACGAGGTCGACAAGTCCAACTACCAGGCGCTGGTGGTGGATTCCGGCTACATCAAGGCCGAAGACCTGAAGTAATCGGGTCGCACGAATTGAAGGGTCCCGCCCGGCGGGGCCCTTTTCGTTCCGATGCCCCGCCGATAACATCGTCCGCATGGCGTGCCTGACCGGGAGCAGGTTTTCCACTCATGACCACTGCCATTCTGGAGATGCGCGGCATCACCAAGACGTTCCCTGGCGTCAAGGCGCTGTCGAACGTCAACCTCACCGTCGAGGAAGGCGAGATCCACGCCGTGGTTGGCGAGAACGGCGCCGGCAAGTCGACGCTGATGAAGGTGCTGTCCGGCGTCTACCCATCCGGCGACTACGAGGGCCAGATCGTCTTTCGCGGGCAGGAATGCCATTTCAGGGGCATCCACGACAGCGAGCGGATGGGCATCGTCATCATCCACCAGGAGCTGGCGCTGGTGCCGATGCTGTCGATCACCGAGAACATCTTTCTGGGCAACGAGCATGCCCGGCACGGCATCATCGACTGGAACGCCAACGAGACGCGGACGCGCGAGCTGCTGAAGCAGGTGGGCCTCAGCGAGGATCCGCGCACGCTGATCACCAATATCGGCGTCGGCAAGCAGCAACTGGTCGAGATCGCCAAGGCGCTGAGCAAGGAAGTCAAGCTGCTGATCCTCGACGAGCCCACGGCGTCGCTCAGCGAGAAGGACAGCCAGGCGCTGCTCGACCTGCTGCTCGGGTTCAAGCGCCAGGGCCTCACCTCCATCCTCATCTCGCACAAGCTCAACGAGGTGCACCGGGTCGCCGACCACGTCACCATCATCCGCGACGGGCAGACCATCGAGACGCTGGGCAAGGGCGAGATCAGCGAGGACCGCATCATCACCTCGATGGTCGGCCGGCCGCTGGAAGACCGGTTCCCGCCGCGCGATCCGAAGATCGGCGAGGTGGTGTTCGAGGTGAAGGACTGGTCGGTGTACCACCCCATCCATGCCGAGCGGCAGGTGATCAAGGGCATCTCGATGAACGTGCGGCGCGGCGAGGTCGTCGGCATCGCCGGGCTGATGGGGGCCGGGCGCACCGAGTTCGCGATGAGTCTCTTCGGCCGCTCCTATGGCCGGCGCATCACCGGCGAAGTGCGGCTCAACGGCAAGCCGGTCGACATCTCGTCGGTGGGCAAGGCGGTCGACCGCGGCATCGCCTACGTCACCGAGGACCGCAAGACCTACGGTCTCAACCTCATCGACCACATCAAGCACAACATCACGCTGGCCAATCTGGGCGGCGTGTCGCGCGCCGGGGTGATCGACGATCTGCGCGAGATCGACGTCGCCAACGACTATCGCGGCCGCACCAACATCCGCTCGTCGAGCGTCTACCAGAAGACCGGCAATTTGTCGGGCGGCAACCAGCAGAAGGTGGTGCTGAGCAAATGGCTCTTCGCCAACCCGGAAGTGCTGATCCTCGACGAGCCGACGCGCGGCATCGACGTCGGCGCCAAATACGAAATCTACACCATCATCGCCCGGCTGGCCGCCGAGGGTAAGGCGATCGTCGTCATCTCGTCGGAAATGCCCGAGCTGCTCGGCGTCTCCGACCGCATCTACGTCATGAACGAGGGCCTGTTGGTCGGCGAAATGGCGGCGCGCGACGCCAGCCAGGAAAAGATCATGCGCGCCATCGTTCGGGGAGAAGGAATAGCCTCATGAGCACCGAAACCGCTCCGTCACCCCGCACCACCGTCGCCGAGGATGTCCCGGCGGCGTCGCGACGCCGCCTCGCGATGTCGTCGCTGGTCGACAATCTGCGCGACTACGGCCTGGTGCTGGCGCTGATCGTGATCATGCTGTTCTTCCAGTACACGACCGGCGGCACGCTGTTCAAACCGGTCAACCTCAGCAACCTCGTGCAGCAGAACAGCTTCATCATCGTGATGGCGCTGGGCATGCTGCTGGTCATCGTCGCCGGCCATATCGACCTCAGCGTCGGCTCGGTCGCCGGCTTCATCGGCGCGCTGGCGGCGATGATGATGGTGATCTGGCCGCTGGGCATCTTCTCCAACCCGCTGGTGGTGTCGATCATCTGCCTCGCGGTGGGCGGCCTCATCGGCGGGGCGCAGGGCTACTGGATCGCCTATCACCGAATACCCAGCTTTATCGTCACGCTCGCCGGCATGCTGATCTTCCGCGGCTGGTGCCAGGCGCTGCTCGGCGGCGGCTCGTCGGTCGGCCCGCTGCCCGACGACTTCAAGGCGCTGAGCTCGGGCTTCCTGCCCGATTATGTCGGCAGCCTCGAGCTCATCCCGCCCACCGTCAACGCCGCCGGCAAGACCATCATCGGCAGCGGCCTGACGCTGCACATGACCACCCTCATCATCGGCATCGTCGGCGTCGCCGCCTATGTGCTGCTCGGGCTGCGGGCGCGCCGCTCGCGCGTGCGGCACGGGCACGAGGCCGAGCCGCTGGCGCTGTTCGCCGGCAAGACCGTGGTGATCGGGCTGCTGGCGCTGTTCCTCGTCTACCAGTTCGCCACCTACAAGGGCGTGCCGATCGTGCTGCTGGTGATGGCGGTGCTGATCGGGGTGTTCGTGTTCCTCACCAAGCAGACCACCATCGGCCGGCGCGTCTACGCCATGGGCGGCAACGTCAAGGCGGCGCAGCTGTCGGGCATCAAGACCGACCGGCTGACGCTGCTGGTGTTCGTCAACATGGGCGTGCTGTCGGCGCTGGGCGGCCTGATCATCGCCGCGCGCCTCGGCCAGGCGGTGCCGGCCGCCGGCCTCGGCAGCGAGCTCGACGTGATCGCCGCCGTGTTCATCGGCGGCGCCTCGGCCATGGGCGGCGTCGGCCAGGTCGCCGGCTCCGTGGTCGGCGGCTTCATCATGGGGGTGATGAACAACGGCATGTCGATCATGGGCGTCAACGTCGACTGGCAGCAGGTGGTCAAGGGCCTGGTCCTGCTCGGCGCTGTGGTGTTCGACGTCTACAACAAGAACAAGGGCTGATCCGGCAGGCCGGACTCCTCCCCGCTCGCGGGGGAGGGGATCCCGGCTGCTATATCTTCTTGCTCATATAGACCGTCGTTCCACCCAGATGGAACGGCTCGGTCCGGTCGATCTGGTACCCGACCGTCTTGTACAGCTGCACATTCGCCGCGAACGCCTCGTTGGTCAGCAGCCGCAACTGGCCGGTACCGGCGATCTCGGCGCGCTTTTCGGCCCAGGCCAGCAGCTTGCGTCCCAGCCCCTGGCCCTGCCGGTCGACGCGCACGGCGACGTTCTCGATCCACAGATGGTCCGGCCGGTGCTCGGTCTCGATCAGCCCGACGATCTCGTCGCCCTCGCACAGGAGGTCGAAATCGTGCTCGGCCAGCGCCGCCGCATAGTCCACGCGCATCGGCATCGGCTCGCGGTCGATCACCGGCACCCAGCGGGCATAGGCGGCGCGCACCAGGTCGCGGATGGCGTCCACATCGTCGCGCGTCGCCGGCCGGAACCGCAATGTGTCGGCCATGGCGCGCTCAGGCGTCCTTGACGATGGCGGTGTCGCTGCGGCCGCCCCATTCCGCCCACGAGCCGTCATAGACGGCGACGTCCCTGGCGCCGGCGAGCTGCAGCGCCAGCATCAGCGTCGAGGCGGTGACGCCCGAGCCGCAGGAGGTGACGATCGGCCGGCTCAGATCGATGCCGGCCCGCGCGAACAGCGGCGCCAGCTCCGTGACGGGCTTCAGCCGGCCGTTCGCCACCAGCTCGCCGGCGGGCATGTTCTTCGCTCCGGGCATGTGTCCCGAACTGAGGCCCGGCCGCGGCTCCGCCTCGCGTCCGGCGAAGCGGCTGGCGGGGCGGGCGTCGGCGATCTGCTGGCCGGCGGCCACCGCCGCCTGCATCTGGGGCAGCGAGCGGACCAGCTCGGGCCGGAAATGCGGGGTGAAGACTGCCGGCGCGCGCCGGGTCTCGCCCTGCGCCAGCGGCCGGCCTTCGGCGCGCCATTTCGGGCCGCCGCCCTCGAGGATGCGAACGTCCGGCGCGCCCATGGCGAGAAACTCCCACCAGACGCGCGGCGCCGAGAACAGCCCGGCCTCGTCGTAAACGACGATGGTCATGCCGTCGCCGATGCCGAGGGCGCCGACGGCGCGGGCGAACTCGGCCGGCGGCAGCAGCATGTGCGGCAGATCGGTGCCGTGGTCGGCGATGCCGTCAATATCGAAATACACGGCGCCGGGAATGTGCCCCGCCAGGTACTCCTCGCGCGGCTTGCGGTTGGCGGCCGGCAGAAACCAGCTCGCATCGACGATGACGATGTCGGCGTCGCCCAGATGCGTGGCGAGCCAGTCGGTGGTGACGAAGAGATTGTCCATGCTCAGTCGCCGAGAACGAGGATGTCGCTGCCGGCCAGCGTCACCTGCACCGGCGCGGCGCGGCCCGGCGGCGGCGTGCGCTGGTCGTTGAAGGTGTCGACGTGCACGGCGTTGCCCTGGCCGAGGTCGACCTTGAGGCGGATCACCGAGCCGAGGAAGCTCACATCGGCCACGGTGCCGTCGAGCACGATGTCGCGCGCCGCGCCGTTCGCGAGCTGCACCGCCTCGGGCCGCATGGTCAGCGACACGGTATCGCCGGCCCGGGCGCCGGCGGGCAGCGAGGGCACCACCACCGGCTGGCCGTCGATCGACACGGCGCGCCGCGCCGGATCGTCCACCCGGGCGCTCAGCGTGTTGAGCTGGCCGACGAAGGTGGCAACGAAGCGCGTCGCCGGCTTGTTGTAGATCTCGAACGGCGTGCCGACCTGCTCGATATTGCCGGCGCTCATCACCACGATGCGGTCGGAGATCGACAGCGCCTCCTCCTGGTCGTGCGTCACGAAGATGGTGGTGATGCCGAGGTCGCGCTGGATGGCGCGGATCTCCTGGCGCAGCGACACGCGAATCTTGGCGTCGAGCGCCGACAGCGGCTCGTCGAGCAGCAGCATGCGCGGCTTGGGCGCCAGCGCCCGGGCCAGCGCCACGCGCTGCTGCTGGCCGCCCGACATCTCGAACGGGAAGCGCTTGCCGTAGCCGGAAAGCCCGATCAGCTTCAGCATCTCGTCGACGCGGGCGCGGCGCTCGGCCTTGGGCATGCCGGCGATCCTGAGGCCGAAGCCGACATTGTCCTCGACATTCATGTTGGGGAACAGCGCATAGGCCTGGAACACCATTCCGATCTGGCGCTGGTTGGGCGGCAGCGGCGAGATGTCCTTGCCCTCGACCAGGATGGTGCCAGAAGTCGGTCGCTCGAAGCCGGCGATCATCCTGAGGATCGTGGTCTTGCCGCAGCCCGAGGGGCCGAGCAGCGTCACGAACTCGCCCTTGCTGAACGCCAGATTGGCGCCCTTGACCACGGTGTTGCCGCCGAAACTCTTGACCAGATTGTCGATGCGCAGGAAATCGTCGGCCATGGTCAGTCCGTGAGCGGGGCGGTGCGGGGGGCGAAGCGGGCGAGCAACTGGATCATGCCCATCGCCGCCCAGGTGATGACGAAGGAGATCACGGCCAGCGCCGCCGGCTCGAAGGCGCGGTTGGCGCCGATGTTCTGCATGTAGACGCCGAAAGCCGGGCGGTTGAGCAGGCTCGCGATGGTGAACTCGCCGATGACGATGGCGAGCGTCAGGAAGGCGCCCGACAGCGCCGCGACGATGATGTTGGGAAAGATCACGCGGATCAGGATGGTCGGCGTGTTGGCGCCAAGGATGTTGGCCGCCTCGGTCAGCGTCTGCACGTCGATCGTGCGCAGCCCGGTGTCCACGGCGCGGTACATATAGGGCAGGGCCAGCGCCACATAGGCCAGCGTCAACAGCACATTGGTGCCCAGCGTGCTGTTGGTCAGCGGCAGGATGGAGCTCGAATTGTACATGCGGATATAGCCGAACACCAAGATGATCGGCGGGATGATCAGCGGCAGGAGCGTCACGAATTCGATGATCGGGCGCAGCTGCGGCGCGCGCAGGCGCACGAAATAGGCGGCCGGCACCACCAGCAGCAGGCCGACGATGATGGTCGCCACCGCGACCACCAGCGAGAACACGAAGGTTTCCTGGAATTGCGGCGAGTTCAGCACGTTGGTGTAGGCGTCGAGGCTCAGCGTGCCGCGGCGGATCGACAGCGAGAACTGCACCGTGGCGATCAGCGGCAGCAGGAAATACGCCGCGCCGAGCAGGAACACGATCCAGGCCCAGGGCTTGCCGCGCTTCATTTGAGCCACCTCTCGGCGCGGGTGCGGATCACCAGGTAGACGATGTTGGCCACCGCGGTGATGACGATCATGCCGAGCGCCAGCGCCGCGCCGAGCCCGGGGTTGTTGAGCACGTCGCCGCGGATCTGCGCATAGAGCAGGATCGGCACGATGTTGAGCGACGAGCCGGTCAGCGCGTAGGCGGTGGCGATGGCGCCGAAGGCGTTGGCGAACAGCAGCGACAGCGTGCCCAGCAGATTGGGCCACAGGATCGGCAGGCCGATGAAGCGCCAGAACTGGAACGGCGTTGCGCCGAGCGTCGCGGCCGCTTCGGTCCATTCCTTGCGCAGCCCGTCGATGGCCGGCGCGATGATCAGGATCATCAGCGGGATCTGGAAGTAGCAATAGGTGATGGTCAGGCCCCAGAAGCTCAGGAGGTTGAAGCCGGCGCGATAGATGTCGACGCCGAAATAGAGCTTGAGCAGCACCGTGACGAGGCCGAGCCGGCCCAGCGTCGAGATGAAGGCGAAGGCCAGCGGAATGCCGGCGAAATTGGAGGCGACGCCCGAGAACGTCATCACCGTCGAGCGGATGCCGGCGGGCAGGCGGCCGCGGATGATGGCGAGCGCGATCAGAAGCCCGGCGACGCAGCCGAACGCCGCCGAGGCGGCCGAGACGCGGATCGAGATCCAGAACGAGCTCAGGATCTGCGGCGTGCCGAGGTCGGCGAGGTTCTGCAGCGTCAGGCTGCCCTTGGCGTCGAGAAAGGCGCCGACCACCAGATAGAGCGTCGGCACGACGAGGAACAGCACGGCGAACAGCAGGAACGGCGCCACCCCCAGCAGGTCGCCGAGGCGGACGCCGCGGAAGCTCGCGAGCAGCCCCCGTGACGAAGCGGCCCCGGCCGAAGCCGGGGCAGCATTGGGTGCAGCGATTGTGTCCAGGCTACTGGACATTGGCTCCGACGGTCGCGTCCCAGCCCTTGGTGATCGCGTCCTTGGCGGCAGCCTGCTCGTCGAGCGTCGGGAACACCGCCTTGGCGTAGAGGGCGGGGTCGGGCAGCTTGTCGAGCAGCTCCTTGGGGATCACGTTGCGGGCCGCGAGGTCGTTGAAGCGGATCGGGTGGCAATAGCCGGCGAGCCACAGCAGCTGGCCCTCGTCGGAGTACAGATACTCCTCCCAGAGCTTGGCGGCGTTCGGGTGCGGCGCGTAGGCCGAGATGGCCTGGATATAGACGCCCGCCACCACCGCGTCGGACGGCACCACCACCTGCGCCTTGGGGTTGCCGGCAAAGCCGTCGCGCCAGGCGAGGGCGTTGTAGTCCCAGGCGGCGACGATGGGCGAGGTGCCCTGCGCCACGGTCGCGGCCTTGCCGATCACCGGCACGAAATTGCCGGCCTTGTTGAGGTCGGCGAAGTAGGCGAGGCCCTTGCTGCCGGCATCGGCGCCGGCGGTGCCGCCGCTGGCGAGGCCGGCGGCATAGACCGCCTGGATCGCCTGGTTGGACGAGCGCGGGTCACCCGACAGCGCGAACTGGTTGGCGTAGTCGGACTTCTTGAGGTCGGCCCAGCTGGTGGGCGGGGTGGCGACGAGGTCGTCGTTCACGAGGAACGCCAGCACGCCGTAATAGTCGCCGTACCAGTAACCGTCGGCGTCCTTGGCCGAATCGGGGATCGAGTCCCAGGTCGAGACCTTGTAGGGCTGGATCAGCTTGGCGTCCTTGGACGAGGGGCCGAAGCTCAGGCCCACGTCGATGACGTCGGGCGCCTGCGGGCCGGTGTTGCCCTGGTTGGCCTTGATCGCCTCGATCTCGTCGCCCGAGCCGGCGTCGGGGTTGAGCTCGTTGATGGTGATGCCCGGATACTTCGCCTTGAAGCCGTCGAGCACCTTGTCGTAGCCGCACCAATTGTGCGGCAGCGCGATGGTGGTGAGGTTGCCCTCGGCCTTGGCGGCCGCGTAGAGGGCGTCGAGGTCGTTCGCCGCATAGCTCGGCGCGGCGACGCCCACGAGGGCGATCGCCGACACCGAAGCGGCGAGGATGGATTTCATGTTCATGCACGTCTCCCTGAAATAGGCTTTTCTTGTGCTCGAGGAGGAGGGTGGAAAGCCGCGGCCTGCCTAGTCGCGGCCAATGACAGCCGCGTGACAGCCACTCGGCGTCCATCTTTCCGGCGCTGCCGGTCCCTTGCCGGCGTCACATTGCGATCGGCTGCCCGTGCCTCCTGTCCGATTGTGACAATCGCGACACTGCCTCTTTTGCGCTGCGGTGTCGATGGGGAGCCAGCGATGCTGGCGTGCACGAGACGCGCAGCTTTCCACACTGTCATTCCCGCCTCCTTCCGCATCGTCATTCCCGCATGTCCCACATCGTCATTCCCGCGAAAGCGGGAATCCAGGCGGAGTGTTCGGACGTCCGTGAGCCCGGTCTGGATTCCCGCCTGCGCGGGAATGACGATGTGGAAGGAACCGCGCCATCGATCCGCCCCACCACGTGTCATCCCCGCGAAACCGGTGCCCCGACACCTCTATCCCCCACCGCAGCGCCAATTTCCCCTTCCCCCACAATCCCCTGCAACAAATCCGCCGTCCGCCAATCCACCACCCTTCAGCCCGGGTGTACTCTCACCCCATCCCCTCGCGATTGCGAGGTCGCGACGAACGGTCGGCGGGGGGAGACCGGTGTGGGTGGGGTGTCGACCCCATCCGGGCCGGTTCTGCCGGGAACCATGGGTGAGCCAATCCTGCACCCAGGGTCCGGGGATCGCTCCGAGGGTGTTGCCATCCGAGGGGCTTGGAGCTGTGGGGCCAACTCGGCAAGACCCCGCACCTCGACGCGGTCCCTGCGCGCCGCAGTCAAGAGGCTGGTCGAAGGCAGGACCTGGTCATAAACCCCGGTCGCGTGGCGAGGCTCCGGTCTCACTACACGCCGTCTACCGGCTCCGGGATCGGAGCCTCGCCATGCCGCATACCACATGCGGCGCCGACTGCCCTCGCAACCGGGCCACCGGAGGCGCGCGCTCGCCCGCAGTTTAGACCCGTTCCAAGCTTGGGCGATATTTCTTGATGCGACCGTTCAGCTTTGTTACCGCGCCCGCATTGTTTCGGGCGAACATTCACGAGCATGGAGAGGTGACGATGCGAGCGCTTGGATTTGGGGTTGTCCTGGGGGCGTGCGCCCTCGCACTGCCGGCGCTGGCGGCCGACATATCGGCCGAGGCGGTGATGAAGAACTACGCCGCCATCGCGCTTGCCGGCTATTCCGATGCGCTGACCAAGGCCGAGGACCTCGACACCGCGGTCAAGGCGTTCCTCGCCAACCCGACCGACGACACGCTGAAGGCGGCGCGGCAGGCCTATATCGACTCGCGCCCGCCCTACCAGCAGACCGAAGCCTTCCGCTTCGGCAATCCGGTGGTCGACGACTGGGAGGGCCGGGTCAACGCCTGGCCGCTCGACGAAGGCCTGATGGACTATGTCGACACTGCCTCCTATGGCGCCGAGAGCGATGAAAACCCGCTCTATACGGCCAATGTCATCGCCAACAAGACGGTGCTGATCAACGGCAAGGAAGTGGACGCCAGCAACCTCACGCCGGAGTTCCTGTCGGGCACGCTGCAGGAGGCGGGCGGCATCGAAGCCAACGTCGCCACCGGCTACCACGCCATCGAATTCCTGCTCTGGGGCCAGGATCTGCACGGCACCGGCCCGGGCGCCGGCGAGCGTCCGGCCACCGACTACGACCTCAAGGCCTGCACGCACGGCAATTGCGATCGCCGGGCGCAGTACCTGCAATCGGCGGTGGACCTCCTGGTCTCCGACCTCAAGGAGATGGTGGGCGACTGGCAGGAGGGCGGGGCGGCACTCAAATCCTCGCAGGAGACCGGCCTCAAGGCCATCCTCACCGGCATGGGCTCGCTCTCTTATGGCGAGCTGGCCGGCGAGCGCATGAAGCTCGGCCTGCTGCTGCACGATCCGGAAGAGGAGCACGAGTGCTTCTCCGACACCACCTATCTGTCGCTGATGAACGACGCCAAGGGCATCCAGAACGTCTATCTGGGCAAGTACACGCGCGTCGACGGCAGCGTGGTCGAGGGGCCGTCGATGTCCGAGGTGGTGGCCAACGCCGACCCGGCGCTCGACACCGAAATCCGCGGCCTGCTCGACGCCACCATGGCCAAGTTCGACATCATGAAGACGCGCGGCGACACCATCGAGAAGTACGACCAGATGATCGGCGAGGGCAACACCGAGGGCAACAAGGTGGTGCAGGACGCGATCGACGCCCTGATCGCCCAGACCCGCGGCATCGAGCGTGCTGTGGCGCTGCTCAAGCTCGACGTCACCGTCGAAGGCAGCGACAGCCTCGACAACCCGAACGCCGTGTTCAAGTAAGGCGCCGTACGGGCCGACACTCCGGGCTGCGCGCTTCCGCCGCGCGGCCCCTCGTCTTTCCCGGCCGGGGATATGCTACACCGCTCGCCATGCACCGTCTGCTCACCCTCGCCCTGATCGTCGCGCTGTTCGCCGGCATCGTCGCTGCCGACGACAAGCCGGTGCGCAGCGACCTGACGCCCAAGGACCTGGCGCGGGTGCTGAAGGTCACGGCGCCGACCACCGATTTCACCAAGCCCGAACAGTTCGAGCCGCTGCCGGCGGGCGCGGCGACCACCAAGAAGCTCATCAACCGCGATATCTTCTCGCAATTCTCGGCCAATCTGAGCTTCGACGACCAGGAGAAGTTCAGCCTCGGCAACGGCTTCTTCCGCAAGGAATGGGTGGCCGCGCCGGCCTCGACGCAGGCGTCGGACGGGCTTGGGCCGCTGTTCAATTCGCGCGGCTGCCAGAACTGCCACCTCAAGGACGGGCGCGGGCATCCGCCGATGGGGGCGGCCGACGACGGCGTGTCGATGTTCCTCCGCCTCTCGGTGCCGCCCAGCACCGAGGCCGAAAAGCAGGCGCTGGCGAGCGGGCAGCAGAACGTCGTCCCGGAGCCGACCTACGGCACGCAGCTCCAGAATTTCGCGGTCACCGGCCTCAAGGCCGAAGGGCAGATGCGGGTGAGCTACACCGACCTGCCGGTGACGCTGGGCGACGGCACGGTGGTGACGCTGCGCGAGCCGCATTACGACGTGGCCGACCTCGCCTACGGGCCGCTGGCCAAGGACGTGCAGATCAGCCCGCGGGTGGCGCCGCCGATGATCGGGCTCGGCCTGGTCGAGGCGATCCCGCAGGAGGACATCCTCGCCCACGCCGATCCCGACGACGCCAACCATGACGGCATCTCCGGCAAGCCCAACTGGGTCAAGGATCTGCAGAGCGGCCAGATCATGCTCGGCCGCTTCGGCTGGAAGGCGGGCGCCCCGACCATCCGCACGCAATCGGCGGAAGCGTTCGCCGGCGACATCGGCATGTCGACGCCGCTCAACAACAAGCCGTATGGCGATTGCACCGCGGCCGAGGCCGCCTGCCTCGCGATGCCCAATGGCGAGTCGCCGCAGCTCGGGGTGTCGGAGGCGCCCGACCCGATCCTCGATCTGGTGACCTTCTACTCGCAGAATCTGGCGGTGCCGGCCCGCCGCGACGTCGCCGATCCGGCGGTGCTGCGCGGCAAGGAGGCATTCTACACCATCGGCTGCATCGGCTGCCACGTGCCCAAATACGTGACCTCGCGCCGGGCCAGCGTCGACGAGCTCAAATTCCAGCTCATCTGGCCGTATTCCGATTTCCTGCTGCACGACATGGGCGACGGCCTCGCCGACTTCCGCGACGAGGCGCAGGCCAATGGCTACGAGTGGCGCACGCCGCCGCTGTGGGGGATCGGGCTGACGCAGACGGTGTCGGGCCACACCTACTTCCTGCACGACGGGCGGGCGCGTAACCTCACCGAAGCCATCCTCTGGCATGGCGGCGAAGCGCAGAAGGCGCGCGACGCCTTCGCTAACCTGCCGAAATCGTCGCGCGACGATCTTCTGGCCTTCCTGGGATCCCTCTGATGCGCCTGATCGCCGCCGCCGCGTTCGCCGTGCTCGCCTCGCCGGCGCTGGCCGCCAACGCCATCCCGTTCCACGACATGATCGCCGGGATGATCGACGATTATGCCCGCCCCAAATTCGCGGCCTTCGCCACTTCGACCGCAACGCTGCGCGACACCGTCGCCGGCCTTTGCAGGGCGCCGTCGGCCGAGGCGCTGAACAAGGCGCAGGACGCTTTCCGCACCACCGTGGTCGCCTATTCCGAGGCCGAATTCCTGCGCATGGGGCCGCTGCAGATCGGCGACCGCGAGGAGCGGCTGCTGTTCTGGCCCGACAGCAAGGGCATCGCGCTCAGGCAGGTGCAGGCGGCGCTGGGCAGCAAGGACCCGACGGCCGCGGCGCCCGACACGCTGCAAGGCAAGAGCGTTGCCATGCAGGGACTGGCGGCGGTCGAGTTCCTGCTGTTCGGCACCGGCGCGAACGATCTCGCCTCGGCGGCGGGCGCCTATCGCTGCAGCTACGCCTCGGCGGCCAGCACGCTGATCGCCGGCATCGCCGACACCATCAATGCCGAATGGATTGCCACCGGCGCCGGCAGCGCCGCCGACTCCATGCTCAACCCGCAGCCGGCGAGCAGCGACTACCGCACCGAGCTCGAGGTCATCAACAAGATGGCAGCGACACTGACCTTCGGCAACGACGCCATCCGCGACCAGCGGATCGCGCCGATCCTCAGCCTCAGCACCGGCGTGCCCAAGCCGCGCTCTGCGCTGTTCTGGCGCTCGGGGATGACGGCGAAAGCGCTCGAGGCCAATTTCACCGGCCTGCTCGATTATTTCCGCGCGGCCAGGTTCGAGCCGGCGCTGGATGCCGCCAACCGGTGGGTCGGGCGCAGCATAGTCTTCGAATTCGAGGGCGCCATCGAGGCGGCAAAGGAAGTGCCGCAATCGGTGGAAGGGGCGATCAAGGATCCCGAGGGAATGCTGGGCCTCAGGCAGATGTACGTCTCCACCGGCTCGCTCGACACGCTGGACGAAAACCTGGCCGTCGCGCTGGGGCTGTCGGCCGGCTTCTCGGCACTGGACGGCGACTGAGATGTGGCAGCGCCGCGCATTCCTCAAGGCCGCCGGCGCCGGCTTTGCCGCCTCGCTGCTGCCGCAGCCGGCCGAGGCGCTGGCGCGCGCCGAGCTGGTGTTCGCCACCGCGACGCAGGAGCGGCCCGGCCAATATGGCGCGCGCGTGCTCACCGAGACCGGCAAGCTCATCGCCGATGTCGAGCTGCCGGTGCGCGGCCATGACGTGACCTACTCGCCCGAGGCAGGGCGCGCGGTGGTGTTCGCCCGCCGCCCCGGCACCTTCGCGGTGGTGTTCGACCCGACGGGACAGGCGGCGCCGCAGACCATCGCCAGCGTCGAGGGGCGGCACTTCTTCGGCCATGGCGTGTTCTCGCCGGACGGCAGGCTGCTCTATGCCACCGAGAACGATTTCGAGGCCGGACGCGGCGTGCTCGGCATCTACGACGTGGCCGGCGGCTATCGGCGTATCGGCGAGTTCCAGACCTATGGCGTCGGACCGCACGAGGTGATCCTGCTCCCCGACGGCAAGACCTTCGCCATCGCCAATGGCGGCATCGAAACGCATCCCGACTACGGCCGCAGCGAGCTCAATCTCGACAGCATGGACCCGTCGCTGAGCTTCGTCGACGCGCGCGATGGCCATCTCGTCGGCCAGCTCCGGCTCGCGACCGAGCTGCACCAGCTCTCGATCCGGCACATGGTGGTGGATGCGGCGGGGCGTATCTGGTTCGGCTGCCAGTTCCGCGGCCATACGGGCATGCCGCAACTCGTCGGCTACGCCACGCTCGACGGCGACATCCGCCTGATCGAGCTGCCGCCGGACGCGCTTGCGGGCCTGCGCAACTATGTCGGTGGCCTCGCGATCTCGGCCGACCTCGAGACGGTGGCGGTGTCGTCGCCGGTCGGCGGCACGATCCTGTGCATCGATGCGGCCAGCGCCGCGCCGATCTCGCAGACGCTGCTGGCTTCGACCTGCGGCGTTGCGACCGACAGCAGCGGGTTCATCGCCAGCAACGGGCTCGGGCAGTGGCTCGGGCTCGACGGTTCGGCCGTCGGGGCGCAGAAATTCGACTTCCAGTTCGACGAGCATCTGCGGCAATTGCGCAGCTAGAGGGTAGCTCTAGAGCTTCGGTCCGGTGGATTCGCGCAGCACCAGGTCGACCGGCCAGAGCTCGTGGATTTCGCTGGCCGGCTTGCCCGCCAGCAGCTGCGTCAGCAGTTCGGCGACGCGCGTTCCGGCGGCGCGGATCGACGAGCGCGTGGTCGACATAGAGGGCACCATGTTGTCGGCGTTGAGATACGGGAACACGTCGTCGTGCGCGATCATCGACACGTCGCGGCCAAGCACCAGTCCGGCCGAGCGGATGGCGCGGAAGACGCCGAGCGCGGTCATCATCGAGCCGGCAACGAAGGCGGTCGGGCTCGGGGTGCGCTCGAGCATGCGCTGGGCGTTGCGGAATCCCATTTCATCGGTGAACACGCTGTTGACCAGGAACGCCGGGTTGACCGGCTCGCCGCGTGCGGCGAAGGCGGCGCGGTAGCCGGCCTCGCGGTGGATGGTGAAGGTCATGCCGCGCGGGCCGTTGAGCAGAGCGATGCGGCGGTGGCCGAGATCGAGCAGGTGCGCCGTGGCGCGCTCGGTGGCGCCGGCATTGTCGATATCGAGCCAGGCATGGGGCAGGGCGCTTTCCGACCGTCCGTGCAGGATGAACGGCAGCTTCAGTTCGTTGAGCACGCTGATGCGGCGATCGTTGGGGTAGGGCGAGGCCAGCACCACGGCGTCGACGCGCTTGCTGGCCGCGGCGCGATGGTAGGCGGCGATCTCCTCGTCCTCGGTGGTCACGGTGGACACCAGGATGTCGATCTCGTCGTGAATCAGGCGCTCGGCCAGGCCGCCGAGGAATTCGACGGTGTGCGGGCCATAGGCGTTGTTGTGCAGCACCCAGCCGAAGGCGCCGGCGCGGCCGGTGGCGAGGCGGCGGGCGCTGGCATTGGGGCGATAGCCCAGGCGCGCCGCGGCTTCCGTCACGCGGCGGCGTGTCGCCTCGCTGACCTCGGGGTAGCCGTTGAGGGCACGGCTGACCGTGGTCTGCGACAAGCCGAGCTCGCTCGCCAATTGCTTGAGATTCATCCTCGCTGCCGCTCCCAACGCACCGTGCCGGCCTGGCTGGCGTCGCTTTACGCGACGGCCAGCTGTTTGCACAGGCAAGCCCGGGCGCGATGTATCCAAAGCGATTTCAAATTCCAGGGCAAGGGTTTGGCGAGATGAAGAGCGTACCTCAGATGGCGCTGACTCGACTTTCCGCGCGCCCGCGCGTGAGATGCGGCTATATCATTGATATAAAATGTGAAAATTCGGATGATCCCGAAATAATGCAGCATCTGCTCGCACCCTGCTTGACAGTTTCGAGCACTTGCAAATACGGTTCTAGTCAAAGCGCTTTGAGGGCCAGGCGACATAGGTTCGGGCTCAAAGTGCTTTCAGGGAGGAGTTCCTCAGCCGAGGTCAGGAAACGCCGGGTCCGGCGGCCTGTAGTGCTGGGCTTTTTCCTGCAAGATCAGTTCCTTGGGAGGATGTTCAATGAACCTGAAATCGATCGCCGGCGGCCTGCTGCTCGGCGCGCTGCTCGCGGGCTCCGCCTCGGCGGCGACCCTTAGCATTGTGAACGGCGACACCGGCGGCAATCTGCAATGGCTGCGCGGTGTGCTCGACGAGTACCAGAAGACCTCGGGCGACACGATCAACATCGTGCCGATGCCGTCGTCGACCACCGACCAGTTCGGCCAGTACAAGCTCTGGCTGGCGGCCGGCAACAGCGACATCGACGTGTACCAGACCGACGTGATCTGGGCGCCGCAACTGTCCGACCAGTTCGTCGACCTCAGCACCGCGGCCAAGGATGTCAGCAAGGACTTCTTCCCGTCGATCATCGAAAGCCAGACGGTCAACGGCAAGCTCGTCGCCATCCCGTTCTTCACCGATGCGCCGGCCCTGTTCTACCGCAAGGACCTGCTCGAAAAGTACAAGCTGCCGGTGCCCAAGACCTGGACCGAAATGGCCTCCGAGGCCAAGACCATCCAGGACGGCGAGCGCGCTGCCGGCAACAAGGATTTCTGGGGCTTCGTGTTCCAGGGCAACGCCTATGAGGGCCTGACCTGCGACGCCCTCGAATGGGTGAAATCCTATGGCGGCGGCCAGATCGTCGAGCCCGACGGGTCGATCTCGATCAACAATCCGAAGGCCGTCGCGGCCCTCGAGGAAGCCAAGAGCTGGGTCAACACCATCTCACCGCCCGGCGTGCTGTCCTACGGCGAAGAAGAAAGCCGCGGCGTCTGGCAGCTGGGCAATGCCGCCTTCATGCGCAACTGGCCTTATGCCTACGCGCTCGGCAATGCCGCCGACTCGCCGATCAAGGGCAAGTTCGACGTGAGCACGCTGCCGGTCGGCGCCGAGGGCGACAAGCCCGCCTCGACGCTGGGCGGCTGGAACCTCGCGGTGTCCAAATACTCCAAGAACCAGGACGCCGCGATCAAGCTGGTGATGTATCTGAGCTCGGCCGAGGTGCAGAAGAAGCGCGCCATCGACCTCAGCGCGCTGCCGACCCGCCAGGCGATCTATGACGACGCCGACGTGGCCAAGGCGCAGCCGATCATCCCGAACTGGAAGTCGGTGTTCCAGAATGCCGTGCCGCGTCCGTCGGCCCCGACCAAGACCAAGTACAACGAGGTGTCCAACCTCTTCTGGTCGGCGGTGCACGACACGCTCAGCGGCAACGGCTCCGCGGCCGACAACCTCGAGCAGCTCGAGGCCAAGCTGACGGACCTCAAGGGCGCTGGCTGGTAACTTCGGAAACCAGTACCTCCCTCGCGCGGACGGCCAATTCCCATCGGCCGTCCGCGCTCCTTGATCGAGTGCCCCCCATGAGCGACATCGCGATCCCGGCCAAGGCCAACGCTACCCGGCGCCCCGACGAGTCCGATCTCGTCAAGCAGCGCGTGCGTGCCGCCATGTGGTTCCTGCTGCCGATGCTGGCGGCGCTGGCGGTGGTCGCGGCCTGGCCGCTGCTGCGGACCATCTGGTTCTCGATGACCGACGCCTCGCTGACGCATCTGGCCGACGCCAGGTTCGTCTGGTTCAACAATTATCTGCACTGGACGGTGCTGAAGAGCGGCAAGGTCATCTGGTCCGGCGTGCTGGTCGATCCGGCGTGGTGGAACGCGGTGTGGAACACGCTCCGCTTCGCGGTGCTGTCGGTCGCCTTCGAGACGGTGTTCGGCGTCATCGTGGCGCTGGTGCTCAACGCCGAATTTCCCGGGCGCGGCATCGTGCGCGCCGCGGTGCTCATCCCGTGGGCGATCCCGACCATCGTTTCGGCCCGCATGTGGGGCTGGATGTTCAACGACCAGTTCGGCATCATCAACGACATGCTGATGCATCTGGGGCTGATCAGCACCAAGATCGCCTGGACCGCTTCGGCCGACACGGCCTTCTACGCCATCCTCATCGTCGACATCTGGAAGACGACGCCGTTCATGGCGCTGCTGATCCTCGCGGCGCTGCAGATGATCCCGCGCGACATCTACGAGGCGGCCGCCATCGACGGCGTGCATCCGGTCAAGACCTTCTTCCGCGTGACGTTGCCGCTGATCCGGCCGGCGCTGATGGTGGCGGTGATCTTCCGTCTGCTCGACGCCATGCGCATCTTCGACCTGGTCTACGTGCTGACGCCCAATTCGGCGCAGACCAAGACCATGTCGGTGATCAGCCGCGAGAACCTCATCGACTTCGACAAATTCGCCTACGGCTCGGCGGAGTCCACCCTGCTGTTCCTGATCATCGCGGTGATGACCATCCTCTACATCTGGATCGGGCAGGTGCGTTTCGAGGGAGGCACGCGATGAGCACGATCGACCAGGTGCAGCGCGTGAGCTCGTTCGACCTGTGGAAGCTCGTCAAGAAGACGGCCTTCTACCTGCTGGTGCTGTTCATCGTCGTGGTGATGGTGTTCCCGTTCTACTACGCCATCCTCACCAGCTTCAAATCCGGCACCAATCTCTTCATCGTCACCTACTGGCCGCACGAGCTGAATTTCGCCAACTACCTCAACGTGCTGCAGAGCGCGGCCTTCCTGCAGAACTTCGCCAATTCGATCATCGTGGCGACGCTGACGGTGCTGCTGTCGCTGCTGCTGGCGGTGACCGCGTCCTATGCGCTGAGCCGGGTGAATTTCCGCGGCCGCGGCGTGCTGCTGATGACCATCCTCGCGGTCTCGATGTTTCCGCAGATCGCGGTGCTGGCCGGCCTGTTCGAGCTGATCCGCTTCTACAATCTGTTCAACACGCTGTGGGCGCTGATCTTTTCCTACACCATCTTCTCGCTGCCGTTCACCGTGTGGGTGCTGACCACCTTCATGCGCGACCTGCCGGTCGAGATCGAGGAGGCGGCGATCGTCGACGGCGCCACGCCGTGGATCATCATCTGGCGCGTGTTCCTGCCGCTCCTGTGGCCGGCGATGGTGACGACGGGCCTGCTCGCCTTCATCGCGGCGTGGAACGAATATCTGTTCGCGCTCACCTTCACCTCCAGCAATTCGGCACGCACGGTGCCGGTCGCCATCGCGCTGTTCTCGGGCAATTCCGAGCACGAGATCCCGTGGGGCACGATCATGGCGGCCTCGGTGCTGGTGACGGCGCCGCTCGTCGTGCTGGTGCTGATCTTCCAGCGCAAAATCATTTCCGGCCTCACCGCCGGCGGCGTCAAAGGGTAGTTTTCATGGCCGAGCTGCAGCTCAGGGACATCCGGAAATCGTTTGGTACGGTCGACGTCATCAAGGGCGTGGACCTGACCATCAATTCGGGTGAGTTCATGGTGTTCGTCGGCCCGTCGGGCTGCGGCAAGTCCACGCTGCTGCGGCTGATCGCCGGGCTCGAGACGATCACCGGCGGCACGCTCGCCTTCGACGGGCAGATCGTCAACAATCTGGCGCCGTCCAAGCGCGGCATTGCGATGGTGTTCCAGTCCTATGCGCTCTATCCGCATATGACGGTGTACGACAACATGGCGTTCGGCATGCAGCTTGCCCATGCCGGCAAGGAGCAGATCCGGGAGCGGGTGGAAAAGGCGGCGGAGCTGCTGCAGATTTCGCCCTATCTCAAGCGCCTGCCCAAGCAGCTTTCCGGCGGACAGCGGCAGCGCGTCGCCATCGGGCGGGCCATCGTGCGCGATCCGAAGGTGTTCCTGTTCGACGAGCCGCTGTCCAACCTCGATGCGGCGCTGCGCGTCGCGACGCGGCTCGAAATCGCCAAGCTGCACCATTCGATGAATGGCGCGACGATGATCTACGTCACGCACGACCAGGTCGAAGCGATGACGCTAGCCGACCGCATCTGCGTGCTGCGCGACGGGATCATCGAGCAGGTGGGCACGCCGGTCGAGCTCTACGAGCAGCCGCAGTCGATCTTCGTCGCCGGCTTCATCGGTTCGCCGAAGATGAATTTCCTCACCGGGCGGTTTGCCGAGCCCTATGGCGCCAAGACCATCGGCGTCCGGTCCGAGCACATCCAGATCGGGCCGGGCGAGGGCGCCTGGACGGGCAAGGTGATCCATTCGGAGAACCTCGGCTCCGACTCCTATGTCTATGCCGACATGGGCGCGGATGAGCCGGTGGTCGTCCGCGAGGACGGCACCAAAAAGCACCAGCCGGGCGAGCCGATCTCGATCCGCCCGATACCCGGGCAGGTGCATCGGTTCGACGCCGAAGGCAGGCCGCTGGGACGCCAATAGGTCGCATGCGATGAACACCCCCTGACGTCTTGCGTTCACCCCAATGGCGGTGCACTGAGGCGCCGCCGAAGCTTCGAAACCGTTTTGGCCGCGGGCCCATTCCCCGAGATCCGGCCGTCCAAAGGAGACCATCATGCCCATCCGAGCCACAGTCTGGGGCGAGAACGTCCACGAGCAGAAGAACAAGGCGGTCGCCGAGAATTACCCCAAGGGCATGCATGCCCAGATCGCGGCGCGGCTCAACGAAGACAAGAACATCAAGGCGACGACCGTCACCCTGCAGGACGCCGAGCACGGCATGACCGAAGCCAAGCTCGACGACACCGACGTGCTGGTGTGGTGGGGCCATGCGGCGCACGACAAGGTCGACGACGCCATCGTCGAGCGCGTGGCGACGCGGGTCTGGCAGGGCATGGGGCTGATCGTGCTCCACTCCGGCCACCATTCGAAGCTGTTCAAGCGGCTGATGGGCGCTCCGGCCAATCTGCACTGGCGCGAGGCGGGCGAGCGCGAGCGGATCTGGGTGGTCAATCCGGGGCATCCGATCGCCAAGGGCCTGCCCGAATATTTCGAGCTCGAGACCGAGGAGATGTACGGCGAGCCGTTCACCGTGCCCGAGCCGCTCGAGACCGTGTTCATCTCGTGGTTCCAGGGTGGCGAGGTGTTCCGTTCGGGCCTCACCTACCGGCGCGGCGCCGGCAACATCTTCTATTTCCGGCCGGGCCACGAAACCTATCCGACCTACCACGACAAGACCGTGGGGCAGGTGCTGCGCAACGCCGTGAACTGGGCCTACAACGCCGAGCGGCACGCCGAACTGCTGAAGGCCCCGAACCGGCCGGTGGAGCAGGCCATCGAGCACATCGAGGAGCGCGGGGCACATCTCACCAAGGAGATGATGCAGGCGGCGACCGATTGGGCCGAGACGTCCAAGTCCCGCTGAGCGCCGGAGGAAGTTGCAACCATGCGTCTATTGATTCTGGGCACCGGCGGCATGGCGAAGAACCATGCCAAGCACTTCGCGGCGATCGACGGGGTCACCGTGGTGGGCGGCGTCGATGTCGATCCGGTGCGGCTCGAGGCGTTCAAGGCCGCGCACAACATCGAGCACGGCTTCGCCTCGCTCGATGCGGCGCTGGCCTGGGGCGAGTTCGACGCCGTCGCCAACGTCACGCCGGATTCGATCCATCATCCGACCTCGATCGCGGCACTGCGTGCCGGCAAGCACGTGTTCTGCGAAAAGCCGCTGGCGACCGACGCCAACAAGGCGTTCGAGATGGTCGAGGTCGCCGAGCAGAGCGGCCTCGTCAACATGGTCAACCTGACCTACCGCAACGTGGCGCAATTGCAGCGCGCCCGCGAGATCGTGACCTCCGGCCAGATCGGGGCGGTCAAGCATGTCGAGGCCAGCTATCTGCAGAGCTGGCTGGTGTCGAAGGCCTGGGGCGACTGGCGCACCGAAAGCCAGTGGCTGTGGCGGCTGAGCAAGAAGCACGGCTCCAACGGCGTGCTGGGCGATATCGGCGTCCATATCCTCGATTTCGCCTCGTTCGGCTCGGGGCTCGACATCGAGCACGTGTTCGCCCGCCTCAAGACCTTCGACAAGGCGCCGGGCAACAGGATCGGCGAGTACGACCTCGACGCCAATGACAGCTTCACCATGGCGGTCGATTTCTCCAATGGTGCCCTCGGCGTTATCCACGCCACCCGCTGGGCCACCGGGCATTTCAACGAGCTGCGGCTGCGCGTCTATGGTGAGCGCGGCGGCGTCGAGGTGCAGCACCGGCACGACTGGAGCAAGCTGCGCGTCTGCCTCGGCGAGGACGTCGAGACCGGCACCTGGACCGAGATGGAGGTGCCGCCGGTGCCGACCAATTACGAGCGCTTCGCCGGCGCCGTCCGCTCGGGCAAGAACCAGCAGCCGGACTTCCGCCACGCGGCGGAGTTGCAGAAGGTGCTCGACTTCGCCATGGCGTCGGACATCGAGCACAAGGAACTGGCCACGCACTGACCTTGCATCGGGGGCCGGCGCTTCCCATGTTTCTGCCGCAATCGGAGGCAGGTCATGGATATCGTTTGGGCCATCATCGTGGGGTTCTTCGCCGGCATCATCGCCAAGCTGGTGACGCCGGGCGGCCCCAATCCGCGCGGCTTCATCCTGACGACGGTGCTGGGGATCGTCGGCGCCGTGGTCGCCACCTTTCTCGGCCAGGCCATTCATCTCTACGGGCCCGGCGACAGCGCTAATTTCCTCGCCCAGATCATCGGCGCGATCATCGTGCTGCTGATCTGGCGGCAGGTGGTGCGGGCGCGCTGAGACCGGCTGACAGCCGCACGCGGATTTGCTATTTCGCCTCCGGGGCAGAGCTGTTTCGGGGGCGCCATGGTCAAAAACACGGCCAGGTTCGATCGTAAGTCGTGGGCGCTGAACGGCGCCAACACGTGGTATTACAACCGCCGCATCTGGGTGCTTTCCCGCGAGCTCGCCAAGGCGATCCCTGGGCGCGGCAGCGTTCTCGACATCGGTTGCGGCGACGGGCAATTGGCGCTGGCGCTGATGAAGCTCCGGCCGGATCTCAAGGTCGAGGGCGTCGACGTGGTGGCGCGGCCGAAGACGCTGATCCCGGTGTCGCAATACAACGGCACGCGGCTGCCCTTTGCCGACAAGAGCTTCGACTACGTCACCATCGTCGACGTGCTGCACCACACCAACGATGCCACCGTGGTACTGTCGGAGGCGTCGCGCGTCGCGCGCAACGGCGTCGTCATCAAGGATCATCTGCGCGAAGGCTGGCTGGCCCAGGCGACGCTGGCGTTCATGGATTGGTGCGGCAATATCGGCGACGGCGTGCCGCTGCCTTACAATTTCCTGTCGCGCGCCGAATGGCAGGGCGCCTTCTTCAAGTCGAAGCTGCAATCGCTGATGACCAACGAGAAGCTCGATATCTACCTGCCGCCGGCGCGCTGGCTGTTCGACCGGCAGTTGCATTTCGTGTCGTTCCTCGAACCACGGACGGCCTGAAGCATCGTCTTTCGACGATGATTTTGGGGTGGCGCAGCCGGTCGATTTGAGTAAGCTCCCCGGCGTTTGCTTGGGAGTTGCGAATGCGGACTGCATTGATCGTCTGGGGCGGGTGGAACGGGCACGACCCCGAAGAGTGCGCGGCGATCTATCGTCGCTGGCTGCACGAGGACGGATTCACGGTGCGGGTCGAGACCGACACGGCGGTGTTCGGCGATCCCTCGATCCACGATCTGTCGCTGATCGTGCCGATCTTCACCATGTCCAAGATCGAGCGCGAGCACGCGCAGAATTTCGCCAAGGCGGTGGAAGGCGGCGTCGGGGTGGGCGGGCACCATGGCGGAATGAGCGATGCGTTCCGCGATTCCGTCGATTATCAGTTCGTGATCGGCGGCCAGTGGGTCGCGCATCCGGGCAACATCATCGACTACACCGTCGACGTGGCGCGGCCCGACGATCCGATCATGCAGGGCCTGCCGGCGTCGTTCCCCTATCACTCCGAGCAGTACTACATGCACATGGACCCGGCTGTGGAGGTGCTCGCCACCACCACCTTCTCCGGCGAGCATGCGCCCTGGACCAAGGGCGTGGTGATGCCGGTCGCCTGGAAGCACCGCTACGGCGCCGGCAAGGTGTTCCACTGCACGCTCGGCCACCGGGCCTCGGAGTTCGAGGTCAAGGAGATGGCCACCATGGTCCGCCGTGGCATCAACTGGGCGGCGCGCGACTGAGGCCTCGCTTTCCGGCCGTCTCACGCGACGTTCACGGGGCTTTTGCCCGACGTGACTTGAAACTGGGCAGGAATGGGTGCGTTTCTGCCTGCGTGAGGATGCGACGAGGGCGAGATGGCGGTCATGGAGCAGGGTGTGTCGGGGCTTGACCCCGGTGCCCGCAATGCGGCGGCTGGTCTGAGTATTGTTGCTGCTCTTGCCGGGGCCGCAATCGTCGCGATGCTGCTCGCGGCGCCGGCGGTGCTGGCGGCCTGGGGCGTCGATCGGCCGGTCGATGCGCTCACCCTGTCGCTGCTGGCGGCGGGCGCAGTGTTCATGCTGCTGGGGGGGGTCATCGCCGTGCCGCGGCTCGGCCTTGGCGGTGCGATTGCGCTGATCGGCGTGCTGTTCTGGCTTTGCGGCTGCATCAGCTTCAAGAGTTTCGGCTGGGTACTGGGCGCGCCGCTGCTGCTGGGCTTCCTCGGCGCCTTCACCGGCATGGTCAGCCACGACCGCCGGGCGGCCGACGGCGACGCCACGCTGGTCTATCGGCAGAGCGGGCTGACGCGGCTGACGCACTGGGTCTGGGCGGTGGCGATGTTCTTCCTGCTGCTGTCGGGGCTGCAGATCTTCAACGCCCGGCCCAACCTCTATATCGGCCAGCAATCCGGCTTCGGCTTCGACAACTCCATCCTCGACATCTACGCCGTCAACGGCCCCAACGGGCCGGCGGGGCAGACGAAGCTCTTCGGCCACACCTTCGACACCACCGGCGTCTTGGGCATGAGCGGCGCGGCCGACCGGCCCGTGTTCACGGCCTTTCCGGGCTGGGCGACGATCCCCTCCTATCGCGACCTCGCGACCGGCCGGGTGGTGCATTTCTTTTTCGCCTGGGTGCTGGTGGGCACGCTGGCAATCTGGCTGATCAACGCGCTGGCCATCGGACATCTGTGGCGCGATATCGTCCTCAAACCGCGCGACCTGCGGGCGCTGCCGCGGGACATCCTCGACCATCTGCGGCTGCGCTTTGCCCATGGCCGCAGCTATACGCCCCTGCAGAAGCTCGCCTATTTCGCGGTGTTCGTGGTCGCCTTTCCGCTGATCATCGCCACCGGCCTCACCATGTCGCCGAATTTCGACGCGACGCTGCCCTGGCTGGTCGATCTGTTCGGCGGCCGGCAGACGGCGCGGACCATCCACTTTTTCACCATGCTCGCCTTCGTGCTGTTTTTCGTGGTCCACATCGTCATGGTGGTGCTCGCCAACCCGATCAACGAATTGCGCTCGATGATCACGGGATATTACCGGACCAACGTTCGCGGCCGCGAGGGGGAGGAACGCTGAGATGGGCAAGCTGATCCTGTCGCGCCGCCGCTTCCTCACCGGCTCGGCGCTGGGCGTATCGAGCCTGGTGCTCTCGGGTTGCGACCAGTTCGACTTTCTGGGCCAGACCGACAACCAGGTGCGCGACGTGCTCGAGCGCGCCAACAGCCTCACCTACCACGCCCAGCGGCTGCTCGGCGGACAGCAGGCGCTGGCGCGGACCTTCTCCGAAAGCGAGATTCGCCAGCCGCAGCGGCCGAACGGCTCGACCGATCCCAACAGCGCCGAATACCTGGCACTCAAGGCGAACGATTTCGCCGACTACAAATTCCGCGTCATGGGCCTCGTCGAGAACGAGCTCACCTTCTCCCTCGCCGAGCTGCGCAACATGCCGTCGCAGAGCCAGGTCACGCGCCACGATTGCGTCGAAGGCTGGAGCTGCATCGCCAAGTGGACCGGGACCCGGCTCGGCCCGATCCTCGATCAGGCGAAGCCCAAGCCGGCCGCGCGCTTCGTCGTCTATCACTGCTACGATTCCATGGGCGGCGGGTTCAGCGGACCGGAGGCCTATTACGAGACGTCGGACCTGATCGACGCCACGCACCCGCAGACGATCCTCGCCTACGGGCTCAACAACGCCACGCTGCCGGTCAGCAACGGTGCGCCGATCCGGGTGAGGATCGAGCGGGCGCTGGGCTACAAGCAGGCCAAATATGTGCACACGGTCGAGCTGGTCGACAGCTTCGCCAAGTTCGGCGGCGGACATGGCGGCTATTGGGAAGACCACGGCTACGACTGGTACGGCGGCATCTGAGCCGAGGTCGTTAACCTTTTATTTACTTTGTCGGCACCGGCGGGCGCCGCTCTGATAGTCTTGCCGGAAATGGACTGGCGGGGGTCGACATGCATCGGACGTGGAAGAAAATTGCCGCGAGCATCGCGCTTGTCGGAGCTCTCGCCGTTCCCGCCATGGTGCTGGCGCAGGGGATGCCGACGCTGACGCTCAAGGCGCAGGCGGGGACGTTCACGGGTACCTGGGTGTACCGCAGCTTCGGCGTCAGCGCGAGCCCGAAGGACACGCTGGCCAAGCTGGCGCTTGGGCTCAACGAATTGTCGCTGATGGAGCAGGGCGGCAAGATCGCCGGCAAGCGGACCGGGCAGGGGGTCAGCTACGACCTCGTCGGCAACTCCTTTTACGCCGCCAAGCAGGGAGCGTCGCTGCGCCTGCACGGCACCGCCACGATCGGCGGCAAGGCCTACAATTACGACTATTTCGGCTATCTGATGCCGTCATGGGGCGTCGGCGGCAACGAGCCCGACACCATCCTGGGCACGGTGCTGCGGTCCGATCCGGCCAACCCGTCGAACGCGCCGCTGATCGCCTCGTTCGCGGCGACGCGCGAGGCCGCCAAGTAGAACGCCGTTAGCGATCTCGATACCACGTCGCAAGGTGCAGCGCGCTCCCGGGCTGCCGATCTGCTAAGACAGCCTCGCCAGAGGTGCGTGATGTCGCAGGTGCAGGTGTTCTTTCGCCACAGACGGACGCTGTTGACGCGGCTCGCCGCGCTGCTCGTGCTCGGCTTCGGCGGTCTGTTGATCGTGCTGCCCCGTGCCGACGCGCATGGCGTGACCCAGGCTGCATCCGTCCAGCCCGCCGGGCGCAGCCTGCTGTCGCCCGACCGCCTCGCGGGTCCCCGCTTCAGCACGTTCTACGGTCGACCGGCCGTCACTGCGGTCGATTTCTGAACCGCAGCTAAACGCTGCCTTGCGGGAACGTTCAACCGGGTCCCGGCATTGTTGCGCCAATGGTTCTTGGGGAGCGCAAGATGCTCAAGCTGTCGTTGATCGTGATGTTCGTGCTGTCGCTGGCCACTCTCAGCCTCGCGGCGTCGGCCATTCCGTCGGTGGACGAAGGGCTGTCGCAGGTCGCCGACACGGGGCTGTGACCCCCGCCGCCCTCGGATGACGCCCCTGCAACTCCTGATCCTCTTGGCGGTGGTGCTGCTCGTTCTGGCGCTGGGCGGCGCCAGCCTCCTTATTTGACGCCGGCGCTGGCGTTGGCCGGGCGCACCGGCTCGGCCGCCGCGACCAGCGCGGCGACGGCGCGGTCGGTGATGTCGTCGACATCCGCCTTGGACAGCGCGTCGGCGGCATAGCCGACATGGATGTCGATGCCACCGCCCTGCTCGGTGGTGACGATGAACAGCGACGGCCCGAACATGTCGATGGATACCGACTCGCTGACCCCTTCGAGATGGAACGCGCCATAGTCGCCGCGGAAATTGCTTTCGCCGGCGGTGGTGATGGCGATGCCGTCGATGCGGCGGCGGTGCGTCATGGTGGGGATGGTTTCGTGCTTGTAGACGTCCCAGGTGGCGAGCTTCATCACCGAGGCGGATTCCTGGTCGCGGGCGATGGCCGAGATCAGCTTGAACGACAGATCGCTGGCCATCGCCCAGAAATCGTCCTTGAGCGCGTGATGGGTGCGCAGGATGTCGATGTAGCAGCCGAAGGCGGTGAGCGGCAGCGCCGGCTTCATCATCCGACGCAGTTCCACCGTGGAGAGGATCGTCATCTCGTCCATGCCGAACTTTTCCCGCGTCGCGGCCAGGAAAGCCGCGCCGATGGCGCCGTGCATGGTGGTGCGGTGCGCCCGGACCGCCGCCCGGATGGCTTCGCCGACATTGGCGCCGATCTGCCGCGACACCGAGCGGCTGGCGCGCTCGGGATTGGGCACCTCGGTTTTGGGGAAGCGGACGGCCGGAACATAGGGCTTCTTGCCGCTGTCGGATTTCTTGGGCAGGCCGCTTTCGAGCGACGGCGGCAGGCCGAGCTGCACCGGCGGCAGCGCCTCCATCGCGGCGGGGTCGGCGAGATAGCGGAACAATTCGTCGTTCAGCATCATGCCGGCCTGCGCATCGGCGATGCAGTGGTCCATGGTCGAAACCAGATAGCCGATTTCGGCGTCCTCATGGGTGCGGACCAGCACCACGCGGATGCGCGGCAGCTTGCGCTTGTCGACCGGGATCGGGGTCTTGTTCTCCTCGGCCAGCACCCCGCGCCAGGCTTCCGGATCGGGGTCGGTCACGACGCGGACGGGGATCCGGGCGGTGCCGCGGGTGTCGAACCAGGGCACGGGATAGACGAAGGGCGGCACGGACCGGTAGGCCATCCCCTGGTAGCGGATGTGGGAATTGAGGATCGGATGGCGCTTTTGCAGCCAGTCGAAGGCGTTTTGCAGCAATTGCGGGGTCAGGGGGCCGCGGACGCGCATGGCGCCGGAGGCGACCAGGCCGCCGAGCATATGCAGGTAGTGGAAAATCCTCTCCTGCTCGCCGACCTGTCGCGTTTCGACCAGATTCTCGACTGAAAGCGCCATTTATCCTGCCTGTTCCAACCGAGGAGCATTCCCGCCCGCTGCGAGGTTGGCTAGTATAGACCGTGTATCTGCCTGTGGGAGTTGAACGATGAACGACATCGAACAGTCAATCCTCGACCATATCAGGGGGGTCGCTGCCGCATCGCAGGTCAAGGTCGAGCGCGACACCGGCCTGCTGGAGACGGGGCTGCTCGATTCGATCAATCTGGTGGGGCTGATCCAGTTCCTCGAGGAGCGTTTCGCCATCCGCATCCCGGACAGCGACATCGGCGCCGACCTGTTCGAATCGCCGGCGACGCTGATCTCGTATGTCGAAAAGCGGCTCGGCCGGGCCGCTGCGCCGGCCCGGGCGGTCACCGCCTAAACCGCCTCCATCAGCTTGCCGCGCAGGATCTTGCCGGTGGCGCTCTTGGGGATCTCGTCGCGGAATTCGACGATCGAGGGCACCTTCTGCGAGGCCAGCCGCTCGCGGCAATAGCGGATCAGCGCGTCGGGATTTTCCTCGGCGGCCCTGACGATCACGGCCTTGAGCTTCTGCTCGCCGGTGCGGGCGTCGGGGATGCCCACCACTACCGCCTCGGCGACGGCGGGGTGCGTGCCGAGCACCTCCTCGATCTCGAACGGGTCGACCTTGTGGCCGGCGACCTCGATGATCAGCTTGCTGCGGCCCTTGATGGTGACGTAGCCCTCTTTCGACTGGGTGCCGAGGTCGCCGGTATAGAACTTGCCGTCGCGCAGCGTCCGGGCGTTGACTTCGGGGGCGTCGAGATAGCCCTTGGTGATGGCGGGCGAGCTGACGACGATCTCGCCGCACTCCGGCCCGAACGGGTTTTCGGCCGGCTCGAGCTCGAAGGTGAGACGGGGCGCGGGAACGCCCACCGAATCCCAGGGGACGTCGGGATCGTCGCCGTCATTTATCGCGATGCTGAGGCATTCGGTCGAGCCGTAGGCCTGGGTCAGCCGGATGCCGAACCGCTCGAGGAAGCGGTCATAGGTCTCCTTGCGCAGCGCCACGCCGGCGGATTGCGCCCGGCGCAGGCGCCTGAAGCTTACCTCGTCCTTGAGGCCGGCGAGGGCGTCGAACATGAACGGCACGCCCATCAGGATGGTCACGCCCTCCGTCTCGATGGCGTTCGCGAAGCGGCCCTTGGACAGCATGAAGGGCTGGGGATCGTGCCAGTACAGCGTCGAGGCGCCGGCCGCGGCGACGTGCGTGGCGCTCAGGAAGCCCATGGCGTGACTGCCCGGCATCATGTTGATCATGATGTCGTCGGGCTGATGCCGGCTGGTCTCGATGGCGCCCTGCATGTCGATATCCATCTCGCCGTGCGTGTGCGGCACCACCTTGGGGATGCCCGTGGACCCGGACGAGAACATGTAGAGCGCGGCGTCGTCGGGGCCGAGCTGGGGCAGGCCGGCGATGGAATAGCGCTCCAGCGCGGCGACCGAATTGTCATCGCTGCCGCCAGAGAGAAACAGCGGCAGCCGGCCGGGGCCGGCGAGATCCGCCACCAGCATCTCGGCGACTTCGGCGTAGGGCAGCGAGGCGATGACGGCGGCGACATGCGCCTTGCGCGCGGTGGCCGCCAGCTCCTGCCGTGGCGCCTGGGCATTGAGCGGAACGACCACCGCGCCGGCGGCAAACAGCGCATAGGCCAGGGTCAGCAGCTCGGGGCCGTTGATCATCAACAGCCCGACCGGCGTGCCCTTGGCGACGCCGCGCGCGATCAGGCCGCTGGCGATGTGGGCGGACCGATCGACCACCTTGCGATAGGGAATGAAGCTCTCGCCCTGGCGGAGCCCGCTCGTCGAAGGTGCCTGCTCGGCGGCGGCGACCAGCCTGTCGTAGATCATCTGACCCTCCCATGGCCCGTTGCCGGGAAGCTATACGAGGCCGCGGGGCGCGGGCAAGCGCCGTGCTCGGCCGCCGTGCGTGACCCCCAGGGCTGGGCTGCTAATGATAAGATAGCTAGGCGATCCTGGCGCAGCGCAGGAAGGTCATGCCATTGGCGAAGCGGCGGGTTTCCGCCAGCCGGTACTTGCTGGCCGACGCCGCGCTCAAGAATGGTGTTCCCCCGCCCAGCACCGCCGGAACGATGAACGGCTGGAGTTCGTCGACGAGGCCGGCGTCGACCAGCGTCGAGGCGAGGGTGGCGCCGGACACCGACATCTGCGTGCCGGGCTGCCGTTTCAGGCTGCGCACATGCTCGACGATGTCGCCGCGGAACAGTTGCGCGCCGGCTGCCATGTCGGCGTCGGAGAGCGACCGGGAGGCAACGAGCTTTGCCGCGGGCTTCCACAGGCGGGCAAAGTCGAGGCCGTAGTCGGGCTGGTGCGGATCGTCCGCCGCCGTGTCCCAGTAGCGCATCGTCTGCCACATCCGGGTGCCGTAGATGCTGAGGCCGGTCGCCGCCTGCTGCGCATTGGCGAAACGGTGATATTCCTCGTCGACCGGCACCCAGCCCAGCGAGCCGTTGCGATCGTTGATGTAGCCGTCGAGCGAGACGGCGATGGTGTAGATCAGCTGGCGCATGACGGCCTCAGGCGAGCGGGATGCCCTTCTTGCCCTTGTCGCGCTGGTAGGTCGCGGACAGGTCGGCATAAAGGGCCGTGAGATCGTCGACGCGGCCGGTCAGCAGCTCCTTGGTGGAGCGGTCGAGGCCGGCGATCATCTGCGTGATGGCGTGGCTGGTGAAGAACGCGTTGCGGCGGTTGTAGTAGTCGCGGCCAGGCGCCGGCGCGTTCCGATCCGGATCGGGGACGGCATAGACTTCCCTGAGGATACGGATGTCATGCGGAATGTCGAAAGTGTCGCGCGTGTCCTCGTAGGAGAACAGATAGTAGAAATTGTCGAAGCCCGACCAGGTGATGCCGCTGAGGCAGAGCGAGCAGGGCTCGTGCGTGGCGAGGAACAGGCAGTCCTTCGAGGCGGGACGGGTTTCGGCCGGCAGCTCGAAGAAGCGCTTGATGGCGTGCATTTCGCCATGCCACAGCGGATTGGCCGTCTCGTTGTTGGTCTCGGTGACGACCAGCGACAGATCGTCCTTGCGCAGGATGGCGCCGCCGAAGATCTTGTCGCCCTCGCGGATGCGGGTGGCGCTGAGCGGCGCCAGGTCGAACTCGATGACATCGAGCAGGCGGGACAAGAGGCGGGGCGTATCCATCAGCGTTCGAACACCATGAGCGGTTGACCGTCGGCACCGAACAGTGTGAGCCGATCCTGGTCCACCTGCCAAGTGGCGACGGCGGCCAGCGCGGTCCGGAATGCGTCTTCCTGCTGGTTGACGGCCTGCGTGCACGCCTTGAGGGTGGCGGTCACCGGGCCGAAGCGCAGCGCCTCGCCATCGAGCTCGGCGGGCGCGAACCACGAATTGCAGCCGCCCGATCCGCCCGCGCGCATGTCGGCGCCGATGGTCAGCGTCACCTTGGTGCGCGGCAGGATGGCAGCATCGCCCAGGGTCGTCGCAGTCCAGACGCTGTCGAGGATCGCCGGATGCGGCGGATCGGCCGGCTCGGCGCTGCTGGCGCCGGGCTTCACCACCTGGCCGACGAGGTTGGTCACGATCAGTACTGGCTGTTCGGGGGCGAGCGGATTGACGCGGTAGGGCTGGAAGTTGCGAAACAGCAGCCCGCTGTCGACGCTGATCGAAGCGATGAGCGCGTAGTCATGGGTCGGAATAATGATGGCTTCGTCGAAATTGAGCGTGAAGTTCAGCGGCACCTGGCCATGGCCGATCGGCGCCTTGACGTCGAGCCGTGGCGGCAGGCTGGGCAAGGTCTGGTCGACGAGCTGGATTTCGAGCGTGGCCGCATCGGGCAGCGCGATGCGTTCGCGGTAGGTGACCTGGCCGGCGAGGTCGATCCTGGCCGCAACGGCCGGGGTAGCGAGCAATAGGGTCGCAGCTAGAACAGCGATTGAAAAACGCATTCTCAAATCCTCCGCGAAATTCGCCGGAGGAGTGTGTGGCGCAAATGTGGAGGGCGTAAGACCGCTATGCCGCGACCACCGTCCAGGGCTCGGCGTAATGATATTCCTCTAGGTTGTTGCCTTCGCCGCCGCGGTCGACGCAGAGGAAATCGGCCTCCGGGCCGAGCGGCGTCAGCACGCCGTGCCAGGTGTTCATGGCGATGTTGATCCCCTGGCCCGGGCCGGTGACGAAGGCGCGAGGCGTTCCGGGCGTGCCGGATTGGTCGGGGGCGACGATCGCCAGGAAGGAGCGACCCGAAAGCGGATAAAATGCCTGGCTGCCGAGCGGATGGCGTTCGACCAGGGTGAACGTATGTGGCAACTCGAAGCCCCGTGAGCGCAGCAGCGAGATCAGCGTTCTGGCATGCAGGCCGCCGAGCTCGACCTTGGCCAGGTCGTGGTAGCGTTCGCATTTGCCGGCGTTGATCGGATAATGCTGCGCACCGTCGGCTTCGATCACCTGGCCGAAGGGGGCGAAGGCGTCGCGGGTGAGGGGCTCGGTGTTGAGGATGCGCATCGCCGTCCTCGCTACAGCGTCAGCTTCGGATGGCGGTTGACGTCCTTGTAGAGCAGGTAGCGGAAGCGCTCCGGTCCGGCGTAGCAGGCCTGCGGGCAGAAGGCGCGCAGCCACATGAAGTCGCCGGCCTCGACCTCGTGCCAGTCGCGGTTGAGCCGATACACGGCCTTGCCCTCGAGCACGTAGAGACCATGCTCCATCACATGCGTCTCCTCGAACGGAATGACGGCGCCGGGCTCGAGCGTGACGATGTTGACGTGCATGTCGTGCGACAGGTCGTCGGGCTCGACGAAGCGCGTGGTGCCCCAGGTGTCCCGGGTGCCGGGCATCCAGCGGATCGGCACGTCCTGCTCGTTGGCGACGAACGGGTTTGGGACGTCGATCCCGTCCACCATTTCGTAGCGCTTGCGGATCCAGTGGAAGCGCAGCGGCGCCTTGGCCTTGTTGGCGAGCGTCCATTTGCAGCCGGGCGGCAGATAGGCGTAGCCGCCGGTCCGCAGGGTATGGCTCTTGCCGTCGATGCTCAGGGCCGCCTGGCCGGCGACGACGAACAGCACGCCCTCGGCGCCGGCATCCGGTTCGGGCCGGGTGCTGCCGCCGCCGGGAAGCACCTCGACGACATATTGCGCGAACGTCTCGGCGAAGCCGCTCAGCGGCCGGGCGATGATCCACGCCCGCGTGGCGCTCCAATGCGGCAGGGCGCTGGTGACGATATCGCGCATGACGCCGTGCGGGATCAGCGCATAGGCCTCGGTGAAAACGGCGCGGTTGGTGTGGAGCGCCATCTGCGGCGGCAGGCCGGCGGCGGGGCTGGCATAGGTGGTGGAGGCCATGGCTCGGAAGACTGGTTGCGACAATCGAGTCTTAGTGCAGAAGGGGCGCTGCGCACCAGTGGGCGCAGCGGCGCCTCGGATCGAACTTTATGGTGTTGCGAGAAAAGGTGCGCGCAATTGGCCGCCGAGCCGTTCAAGAAAGCGTAAGGAATCGCGCGCATGCTGGCAGCATGAGCATGCCCGCGACCTCGAATGTGGCCCGTCCGATCGCCGAGTTCATCGAGCGGCACGACACGCTGCGCATGGTCATGGAGTGGATCGCCGACCGCTTCGCCGACGCGCCGGAGATGGATACGTCCATCGACTGGGAAGACGGCGAGGAGCATGACGAGCCGCGCGGCCCGGCGACGCTGTAGCCTGTCGCCGCGTATTCCTATTTTGCCCGTAAATCCTCGATGACGTCGTGACTGCCGGCGGTTTCGGCGTCGTGATTGGGCTCGCGGAAGGTTTCGGCCAGCGCGGCGCGTTCCCAGTCCTGCATGGCGGGCAGGGCGCGCAGCCGCGCCAGATAGTCCAGCGACCGCCGTGACAGCGGCAGGTCATAGCTCAGCGCGCGATAGGCGACGGGGCAGAAGAAGGCATCGACGGCGGTGAAGGCGCGTCCGGCGAGGAACGGTCCGCCGAAGCGGTCGAGGCCCTCGGCGAACAATTCGTCGAGCCGGTCGAGGTCGCGCTGCAGCGCGGGGGTGATCGCCGGCCGGCGGCAGCGCAGCCCGACATTCATGCCGCAATTGTTGCGCAGCGTCATGAAGCCCGAATGCATTTCGGCGGCGGCGCAGCGTGCCCAGCTTCGCTCTTTCGGCGCGGCCGGCCACACCGCGGCATGCCGCTCAGCGAGATAGCCGACGATGCCGAGGGAATCCCACGCAATGTCCCCGCTGTCGCCGTCGGCGAGGACGGGCACATAGCCGGACGGCGAGAATGTCTTGAACTCGGCGTAGGAGGAGGAGCCGTCCTCGGGGAAGCGGTGGAGCTGTTCCTCGAACGGAATGCCGACCGCCCGCATCAGCACCCAGGGCCGGAGCGACCACGACGAATAGTTCTTGTTGCCGATGTGCAGCGTGTACATTGAAGCCCTTTCTTGCGCAGCCGGCCGCTAGAGTTCGGGCAGCAGGGCGCGCAGGCGCAGCAGCGCGATGCGTTCGATCTGCCCGCAGGCGGTGCGGATTTCGCTGGCGCGGTCGTTGCCGAGCCGGGTGTGCATGGCCTCGAGGATCGTCTGCTTGGAATTGTCGCGCACGGCGATGATGAAGGGAAAGCCAAACTTGGCCATGTAGGCCGCGTTCAGCTCCTCGAACCGGCCCCGTTCGTGATCGGTCAGCGCGTCGAGGCCGGCCGAGGCCTGTTCGGCGGCGGACGCGTCGGTCAGCCGTTTCGCCTGCGCCAGTTTCCCGGCGAGATCGGGGTGTGCCGCGATCACCCCCATGCGCTCGTCGTCGGTTGCGGCCCGGAACTGCGTGCGCAGCGCAAAATGCAGGCCGGTGGCGGTGTCGTTGGCCGGTCCGAGCTCACCGTCGAAGGCACGCTCGGCGATCCATGGGGAGTGCTCGAAGATGGAGCCGAAATGGCCGACGAACTCGGTACGGTCCATCTCGGAGGGGATCAGCGCCGGCGCCTCGTACGGATGATGCTGCGCCCAGTGACGGGCGATATCGATGCGGCGGGCGATCCACACCCTGTCCTTCGACTGGACGTAGTCGAGGAAGCGCTTGAGCCCGGCGAAGCGGCCCGGCATGCCGACGAGCCGGCAATGCAGGCCAAGCGACATCATCTTGGGCGCGCCGCGGCGGCCTTCCTCGTACAGCACGTCGAAGCTGTCCTTGAGGAACTGGAAGTATTCCTCGCCATTGTCGAAGCCCGGCGCGGTGACGAAGCGCATGTCGTTGGCGGCGAGCGTGTAGGGGATGATGAGCTGGCCGCGGCCCTTGTAGGGCAGCCAATAGGGCAGGTCGTCGTCGTAGGTGTCGGAGATGTAGTCGAAGCCGCCCACCTCGGAGACGAGCTCGACGGTCTGCAGGCTCGAGCGGCCGGTGTACCAGCCGGTCGGGCGCTCGCCGGTCGCCAGCGTATGGAGGCGAATGGCCTCGCGGATCTGCCGGCGCTCCTCGTCGGGCGGCATGTCCTTGTGCTGCACCCATTTGTAGCCGTGCGAGGCGATCTCCCAGTCGGCCTCCTGCATGGCGGCAAGCTGCTGCGGCGCGCGCATCAGGGCGGTCGCGACGCCATAGACGGTCACCGGGATGGCGTGCTCGGTGAAATAGCGCCAGAGCCGCCAGAAGCCGGCGCGGGCGCCATATTCGTACATCGACTCGACATTGGCGTGGCGCTGGCCGGGCCAGGGCTGGGCGCCGAGCACGTCGACGAGGAAGGCCTCGGACGCGGCGTCCCCGTGCAGGATATTGTTCTCGCCGCCCTCCTCGTAGTTCAGCACGACCTGCACCGCGACATAAGCGCCGCCGGGCCATTTCGGATCGGGCGGGGTGCGGCCGTAGCCAAGCATGTTGCGGGGGTAGCGCATGCAAAATCTCCAGAAATCCGGAAGTTTTATGCGCGGGCGGGGCGGCGGAGACAAGCGGCGCAAAAGTGGACCGTTTGGTAAAATTATCGCGCCGCACCCCTTGGAATGTGACAGAATATTTTCAATAGTCGCCCGAACCTGAGAAGAAAGGGATCGGTATGGCCGGGCTTCCGCGCCTCACGACCCATGTCCTCGACACCATGCACGGCCGGCCTGCCTCCGGCATGCGGTTCGATTTGCTGATGCTGCATGGCGACCACAGCCACCATGTGCTGACCTCCAACACCAACGCCGACGGCCGGGCCGACCAGCCGCTGCTCGAGGGCGACCATTTCCACCTGGGCGGCTACGAGCTGATCTTTCACGTCGGGCAGTATTTCGAACGGCTCGGGGTCGAGCTCGAGACGCCGTTCCTCGACCTCGTCCCGATCCGCTTCATGCTGAGCGAGATGGCGCACTACCACGTCCCGCTGCTGGTCTCCCCCTTCAGCTACTCGACCTACCGGGGAAGCTGATGAGCGGCGCGACCAACATGCTTCGCTTCATCCTCAACGACGAAGAGATCGCCATCTCCGAGATCAGGGCGACCGAGACGCTGCTCGACTATCTGCGGCTCACCAGGCGGCTGCGCGGCAGCAAGGAAGGCTGTGCCGAGGGCGATTGCGGTGCGTGCACAGTGCTGGTCGGGCGGCTGCGCGGCGGCGAGCTCAGCTACGAGACGGTCAATGCCTGCATCTGCTTCGTCGGCATGCTGCACGGCACGCATGTGGTGACCATCGAGCACCTGTCGCCGGCAAGCGGCCCGCTGCATCCGGTGCAGCAGGCCATGGTGGACTTCCATGGCAGCCAGTGCGGGTTCTGCACGCCGGGCATCGTGATGTCGCTCTACGGGCTGTGGATGCAGACGCCGCGGCCGAGCGTGCCGGAGATCGAGGTGGCGCTGCAGGGCAATCTCTGCCGCTGCACGGGCTACCAGCCGATCGTCAAGGCCGGGCTGGCGATGTCGCAATACGGCGCGGTCGAGGCCGATCCGCTGCTGCTGCATCGCACGCAGATGGTGGCGCGGCTCGAGGCGCTGCGCGACGGCCGGACCGTCGACATCGGTGAGGGTCGGAACCGGCTGATCGTGCCGGCCAGCGTCGACGATCTGGCCGAGATCTACGCGGCCAATCCCGGCGGCACGCTGGTCAGCGGGGCAACCGATGTCGGGCTCTGGGTCACCAAGTTCATGCGCGACATCGGGCCGATGATCTATATCGGCCATCTGCCCGAATTGCAGACGATCACCGAGACCGAGGGCGCGCTGACGCTGGGCGCCGGCATCACCTACACGCAGGCGCGCGTCGCGGTGGTGAAGCATTTCCCGCAGCTCGCCGAGCTCTGGGACCGCATCGGCGGCGGCCAGGTGCGCAACGCCGGCACGGTGGGCGCCAACATCGCCAACGGCTCGCCCATCGGCGATACGCCGCCGCCGTTCATCGCGCTCGGCGCGCACATCACGCTGCGCCGAGGCAACGAACGGCGCGAGGTCAAGCTCAAGGACTTCTTCATCGCCTACGGCAAGCAGGATCGGCAGCCGGGTGAGTTCGTCGAGAGCGTGACGATTCCATACCTGCCGGCCGGCGAGAAATTCGCCTGCTACAAGGTGTCCAAGCGCAAGGACGAGGACATTTCGGCGCTGTGCGGCGCCTTCCGTATCTTCGTCAACGACGACGGCGTGGTCGGCATGGTGCGCATCGCTTTCGGCGGCATGGCGGCGACGCCCAAGCGCGCGAAGGCGGTGGAAGAGGCGCTGCTCGGCAAGCCGTGGACCGCCGCAACGGTCGAGGCGGCGCTGCCCGCCTTCGCCGCAGACTTCCAGCCGCTGACCGACATGCGCGCCAGCAAGGAGTACCGGATGCTGGCGGCGCAGAATCTCTTGCGCCGGTTCCAGCTCGAGACGACCGGCGCCGCCGAGCGGCTCAGCAGGGCGGTGGCGTGATGAACAAGCTCGATATCGTCGCGCCATCGACCAAGGGCGGCCGCCTGCACGAGGCGACGCCGCACGATTCGGCGATCAAGCAGGTCGCCGGGCGCGCCGAGTACGTCGACGATTTGACCGAGCCCGAGGGCACGCTGCACGCCTATCTCGGGCTCAGCACGCGGGCGCATGCCGAGATCGCGTCGCTCGACCTCGAGGCGGTGCGCCAGGCGCCGGGCGTCGTCGGGGTGCTGACGACCGAGGACGTGCCGGGCGAGAACGACGTTTCATCCGTGCACAAGCACGACGAGCCGGTGTTTGCCGAAACCGAGGTGCGCTATTGGGGCCAGCCGATCTTCTGCGTGCTGGGCGAGACGCGCGACGCGGCGCGGCGGGCGGCCAAGCTCGCAAGGATCGAGTATCGCGACCGGCCGGCGGTGATTTCGGTCGAGCAGTCGTTGAAAGCGGGTGGCGCGCTGGTGACCGAGCCGATGACGCTCGAGCGCGGCGACGTCGATGCCGGGCTGGCGCAGTCGAAACACCGGGCCAAGGGCAAGGTGACCATCGGCGGGCAGGAGCATTTCTATCTCGAGAGCCAGGTGGCGCTCGCCATTCCGGGCGAGGACGACGAGGTCTACCTGCACGTTTCGACGCAGCACCCCACCGAGATCCAGGTGATGGTGGCGCAGGTGCTCGGCATTCCGCATGCCGCCGTGACCGTGAACATGCGGCGCATGGGCGGCGGCTTCGGCGGCAAGGAGACGCAGGGCAACATCTTTGCGGCGATCGCGGCGCTCGGTGCCAAGACCTTTCATCGTGCCGTGAAGCTTCGGCCCGATCGTGACGACGACTTCCAGATCACCGGCAAGCGCCACGATTTCGTCGTCGACTACGATGTGGGCTACGACGACGATGGCCGCATCCAGGCGGTGCAGGCCACCTACGCGGCGCGCTCGGGCTTTTCGGCCGATCTCAGCGGCCCGGTCACCGACCGGGCGCTGTTCCACTGCGACAACGCCTATTGGTATCCGGCAGTAAAGGTGAACTCGCTGCCGCTGTTCACCAACACCGTCAGCAACACCGCCTTCCGCGGCTTCGGCGGGCCGCAGGGCATCATCGGCTGCGAGCGCTGGATCGAGCACATCGCCTATGCGCTGCGCAAGGATCCGCTCGAGGTGCGCAAGGCCAATTTCTACGGCACCGACAGCAACAACATCACGCCCTACCACCAGACGGTGGAAGACAACATCATCCATCGGATCGTCGACGATCTGGAACGCAGTTCCGACTACCAGGCGCGGCGGCAGGCGGTGCTGGCGTTCAACCGCGAGCACACGGTGCTGAGGAAAGGCATCGCGCTGACGCCGGTGAAATTCGGCATCTCCTTCACCGCCACCTGGCACAACCAGGCCGGGGCGCTGGTGCATGTCTATCGCGACGGCTCGATCCATCTGAGCCATGGCGGCACCGAGATGGGGCAGGGGCTGCACATCAAGGTGGCACAGGTGGTGGCCGAGGCGTTCGGGGTGCCGCTCGACCACGTCAAGATCAACGCCACCAACACCGGCAAGGTGCCGAACACATCGGCCACTGCGGCGTCGTCGGGCACCGATCTCAACGGCATGGCGGCGCTCGACGCGGCCGAGCAGATCAAGGCGCGCATGCATGCGCATGCCGCCCGCATCTACGAGGTCGAACCGGGCGAGGTGGCGTGGGAGTTCGGCGGCATCCGCGCCGGCCAGCAATTCGTGCCGTTCATGCAGTTGGCGGAATCGTGCTGGATGAACCGGGTGCAGCTTTCGGCGGCCGGGTTCTATGCCACGCCGAAGATCCACTGGGATCGCGCCTCGGGCCGCGGCCACCCGTTCTACTATTTCGCCTATGGCGCGGCCTGCGCCGAGGTGACCATCGACACGCTGACCGGCGAGTACCAGTTCGACCGGGCCGACGTGCTGGAGGACGTCGGCCATTCGCTCAACCCGGCCATCGACCTCGGCCAGGTGGAAGGCGGCTACATCCAGGGCGTCGGCTGGCTCACCACCGAGGAATTGTGGTGGGACGACAAGGGCCAGCTCAGGACGCACGCACCCTCGACCTACAAGATCCCCGTGGCCTCCGACGTGCCGCGCGAATTCAATGCCCGGCTGGCCGACTGGTCGGTGAACAAGGAGCCGGCCATCGGCCGCTCCAAGGCCGTCGGCGAGCCGCCGCTCTGCCTCGCGATGTCCGTCGTCGAGGCGCTGTCGATGGCAGTCGCCTCGGTCGCCGACTACAAGGTGCATCCCAATCTCGACATGCCGGTCACGCCCGAGCGCGTGCTGATGGGCGTCGAACGCATGAAGCGGGAGATCGCTCGATGATCGGCCGGCCCCTCACCCGGCCGCTTCGCGTTTACCCTCTCCCCGGAGGGGCGAGGGGAGTCCCGACTGACAGGGACGAGGGTTCTCCGGAAGGGTTTGGTTGTTTTTTCCCCTCGCCCCTCCGGGGAGTGGGTGCCTCGCGCGGCGAGGCGGGTGAGGGGCCGTAAATGCGCTCTGCTGAGCTCGCTGCCTTTATCGCGTCCCATCCGGCCGCCGTGGTCGCCGAGCTCGCTGCCGTTCGCGGGTCGAGTCCGCGCGACGAGGGTGCGTTCATGGCGATTGCGCCCGACAGCCTCATCGGCACCATCGGCGGGGGAGCTCTCGAATATATGGTGATCGCCCGCGCCCGGCAGGCGTTGCGCGACGGGCAGGCGCCGGCCGGCCTCGACATTCCGCTGGGCCCCGAGATCGGCCAGTGCTGCGGCGGCCGGGTCGAGGTGTCGCTGCGGCGGATCGATGTCGCGACGGCGCATGCTCTCATCGAGCGGCTGCGGGCCGAGGAAGCGCGGCGCCCGCATGTCTACGTGTTCGGGTCCGGGCATGTGGGCCGGGCGCTCGCGATCGCACTCGCGGCGCTGCCGCTCAGCGTGCACGTCATCGACACGCGGCCGGACGAGCTCGCCGGCCTGCCCGCCGGAGTGGAGGCCAGGGCCGTCCCCATGCCCGAAGCGGTGGTGCGCCGCGCGCCGCCCGGCAGCGCCTTCGCCATCCTGACGCACGACCACGCGCTCGATTTCCTGATCGCGGCCGAGGCCCTGAGGCGCGACGATGCCGCCTATGTCGGCATGGTCGGCAGCCGCACCAAGCGCGCCCGCTTTGCGAGCTGGTTCCGTGGCGAGGGCGGCAGCGAGGCGGCGCTGGCGCGGCTGGTGCTGCCGATCGGCGCCCTGGGGCTCGTGGATAAACGGCCGGAAGTGATTGCGGCGCTGGCGGCGGCGGAAATTATGGTTCAGATTGGGCGGCGGGAAGCTTCAGTGACTGCGCCGGATACCAACTCGAGTGTGGGAGCCGCCGTTGACTGATACCCCGCCGCGCCTCAGCCTTCGCGGCATCACCAAGCGCTTTCCGGGCGTACTCGCCAACGACGATGTCAGCTTTTCGGTGCGGCCGGGCGAAATCCATGCGCTCCTGGGCGAGAACGGCGCGGGCAAATCGACGCTGGTAAAGATGATCTACGGCATCATGCAGCCCGATGCCGGCGAGATTTTCTGGAACGGCGAGCGGGTGGTGATCCAGAACCCCAGGGCCGCCCGCAAGCTCGGCATCGGCATGGTGTTCCAGCATTTCTCGCTGTTCGAGGCGCTCACGGTGCTCGAGAACATTGCGCTCGGCATGGATGCGAAAATTCCGCAGCGCGAGCTCGAGGGGCGCATCCGGAAGGTGATGCAGCAATACGGGCTGACGCTCGACCCGCGCCGGGTGGTGGCCGATCTCAGTGTCGGCGAACGGCAGCGCATCGAGATCGTACGCGCGCTGCTGCTCGACCCGACGCTGCTGATCATGGACGAGCCGACCTCGGTGCTGACGCCGCAGGAGGTGGACCAGCTCTTCGTGGTGCTCAGGCAGCTCGCCAGCGAAGGCTGCTCGATCCTCTACATTTCGCACAAGCTGCACGAGATCAAGGCGCTGTGCGAGACGGCGACGATCCTGCGCGCCGGGCGGCTGGTCGACACCTGCGATCCGCGCGTCGAGACCTCGCGCTCGATGGCCGAAAAGATGATCGGCGGCAATCTCAAGGACATCCAGAAGCCGGCCGGGCGCAGCTTCGGGCGCGAGAAGCTGGTGGTCACCGAGCTCAGCGTGCCTGCGGCCGGCCATTTCGGCGTGCCGCTGCAGAACATCAGCTTCCGCGTGCACGCCGGCGAAATCTTCGGCGTCGCGGGTGTCGCCGGCAACGGCCAGACGGCGCTGCTCTTGGCGCTGAGCGGCGAGACGACGACACCGGACGCGCAGGCAATCCGCATCGACAACGCCGGCATCGGCCGGCTCGACGCCAAGGCGCGGCGGCTCAAGGGATTGGCCAGCGTGCCGGAAGAGCGCAACGGCCACGCGGCGGTGCCGGACTTCACCCTCAGCGACAATTCGGTGCTCACCGGGCGCGACCGGCTGAAGCTTGCGATCTCCGGCATCATCCGGCCGGGCGCGGCGCGCAAATATACCGGCGAGGTGATCTCGACCTTTTCGGTCAAGGCCACCGGGACCGAGGCCACCGCCGGCTCGCTGTCGGGCGGCAATCTGCAGAAATACATCATGGGCCGCGAGATTCTGCAGCGCCCCGAGGTGCTGGTGGTGAGCCAGCCGACCTGGGGCGTCGATGCGGGCGCCGCGGCAGCGATCCACCAGGCGCTGGTCGACCTCGCGGCGGCCGGATCGGCGATCGTGATCATCAGCCAGGACCTCGATGAGCTGCTGCAGCTCTGCGACACGCTGGCCGTGATCAATGGCGGCCGGCTGAGCCGGGCGATGAAGGTGTCGGAGGCCGATATCAACGAGATCGGCCTGTTAATGGGCGGCATCCACGGCGAGGGCGGTCAGGCCGCGGCGCCGGCGGTGCCGGCAGGACTCGGAGCGGAGGCGACCAGTGCGGCTTAAGTTCGAAAAGCGCGCCGAGCCGAGCCGCTTCATGCTCTACGCCACGCCGGTGGGGGCGGTGCTGCTCACCATGCTGGTGGGCGCCATCATCTTCACCGCGATCGGCTACAACGGCTTCGGGGCGGTGTACCAGGTGTTCATTGCGCCGCTGGCGCTCAGCTACAAATGGGGCGACATCGCGGTGAAGGCGTCGCCGCTGATCCTGATCGGCGTCGGCCTGGCGGTGGGCAACCGCGCCGCGATCTGGAACATCGGCGCCGAGGGCCAGTACATCGTCGGCGCGCTGGCGGGCACCGGTATCGGCATCCTGACCAAGGACATGCACGGGCCGTGGATCCTGCCGCTGATGCTGGTGGCGGGCATGGTGGGCGGGGCGGCCTGGGGCGCGGTCCCCGCTCTCCTGCGCAACCGCTTCAACGTCAACGAGGTGCTGTCGAGCCTGATGCTGACCTATGTCGCGGTGCACCTGATGAACCAGCTGGTGACGGGGCCGTGGAAGGACCCGATGGGCTTTTCCTTCCCGCAGACGGCACTGATCACCGCCGACCAGATGCTGCCGATCCTGGTGCCGGGCACCTATGTGCATCTGGGCATCGTGATCACGCTGATCATCGCCGTGGCCCTCTGGTTCCTGATGTCGCGTTCGCTGATGGGCTTCCAGGTGCGCGTCGTCGGCTCGGCCCCGAGCGCGGCGCGGCATGGCGGCTTCTCGCAGAAGCAGACCGTGTGGCTGGTGTTCCTGCTGTCGGGGGCGCTGGCGGGGCTGGCCGGCATCTTCGAGGTCACCGGGCCGTTCCAGCAGATGTCGCTGGGCTTTCCGCAGAACTACGGCTTCACCGCGATCATCGTGGCGTTCCTCGGCCGGCTCAACCCGCTGGGGGTGATCCTCGCCGGCATCGTGCTCGCCATCACCTATGTCGGCGGCGACCTGGCGCAATCGGTGCTGCAACTGCCCAATGCCAGCAAGGGCATCTTCCAGGCGCTGATGTTGTTCTTCCTTCTGGCCAGCGACATCCTCATCCGTTACCGCGTGCGCCTGGTCGGGGCGCCGGCGCCCGCCGCGGTTCCAGCGCGGAGCCCGGCAGAATGAGCGTCGATTTCCTCATCGCGGTCCTGATCACCGTGGTCGGCGCCTCGACGCCGATCCTGTTCGCCGGGCTCGGCGAGCTGGTCACCGAAAAGAGCGGCGTGCTCAACCTCGGCGTCGAAGGCATGATGCTGGTCGGTGCCGTCGCCGGCTTCGCCACCGTCGATCTCACCGGCAACCCGTGGCTCGCGGTGGTGGTGGCCGCCGCGGCGGGCGCATTGGTGTCGATGGTGTTCGCGGTGCTGACGCTGTCGCTCAGCGCCAACCAGGTGGCGACGGGGCTCGCGCTCACCATTTTCGGCACGGGTCTTTCCACGCTGATGGGCAAGTCGTTCACCGGTCACGGCATCAAGGCCTTCACCACCATCTTTCCCGACTGGCTGGCCAACGACCGCATTGGCAAGGTGCTGTTTTCCTACTCTCCGCTGGTCTATTTCTCGTTCATCATGGTCGGCCTCGTCTGGTGGTTCCTCAACCGCACGCGCGCCGGCCTGATCCTGCGCGCCGTGGGCGAGAACGACCTCAGTGCGCATTCGATCGGCTATTCGGTGACCGGGGTGCGCTATGCGGCGGTGGCGTTCGGCGGCGCCATGGCGGGGATCGGCGGCGCCGCCTTCCCGCTGGTGCTGACGCCGCTGTGGGCCGAAGGCCTGACCGGCGGACGCGGCTGGATCGCCATCGCGCTGGTGGTGTTCGCCGGCTGGAAACCCGGACGGCTCCTCGCCGGCGCCTATTTCTTCGGCCTGCTCGGCACGCTCGAGCTCTACGCCAAGGCATCGGGCACGGTGTTCACCGCGCTGCTGCCGTCGGAGGGCTGGGCGGCCTTGCCCTACCTTGCCACCATCGTGGCGTTGGCCATCATTTCCGCCAGCAAGGCGGGCGGCGGCAACGCCCCGGCTTGCCTCGGCAAGCCGTTCATTCCGTCCACGTGACAAACGTCTATGACGAACACAGGAGCAACGTCATGATCAAACTGAACCGCCGCAATTTCATCGGGGGCGCCGCTGCCGCGGCGTCGCTGCCGATGATGGCCAGCAAGGCGACCGCGGCTGATCCGCTGAAGGTCGGCTACATCTATGTCGGCCCCATCAACGACGGCGGCTGGAACACCGCGCACGAGGCCGGCCGGCAGCAGATGCTGAAGGCGCTCGGCGACAAGGTGCAGTCGCAATATGTCGAGAACGTCCCCGAGGGACCGGACGCCGAGCGCGTGCTGCGCGACCTCTACAACCAGGGCAACCGGCTGCTCTATGCCACCTCGTTCGGCTTCATGGATTCCGCGGTGAAGGTGGCGCAGGCCTATCCCGACGTCACGGTCGAGATGTGCACCGGCTTCAAGCCGTCGTCGAACAACAATCTCTCCAACTACAACATCCGATTCCACCAGGCGCGCTCGATCTTCGGCACCATGGCGGCGATGCTGAGCAAGACCGGCGTCGGCGCCTATCTCGGCACCTATCCGGTGCCGGAAGTGATCTCGGGCATCAACAGCTTCACCATCGCGGCGCGCAAGGTGAATCCGAACTGGAAGACCAAGATCATCTGGATCAACACCTGGTTCGACCCTGCCAAGGAGGCCGACGCGGCCCGCGCGCTGATCGACCAGGGCGCCGACGTGATGACGCAGCATACCGACAGCCCCGCCGCCGTGCAGGTGTGCGAGAGCAAGGGCGTGCCCACCTTCGGCCAGGGCTCCGACCAGAGCCAGTTCGGCCCGACCATGTGCAAGAGCTCGTCGCTGGATCTGTGGGGCGCCTTCTATACGCAGCGCACCAAGGCCAAGGTCGACGGCACCTGGAAGCCCGAAGACACCTATTGGGGCTTCAAGGAAGGCGCCATCGACATCGCGCCGATCGTGCACGTGCCGGACGACGTCAAGGCGGCGGGCGAGAAGATCAAGCAGGGCTGGATCGACGGCACCTATGATTGCTACGCCGGCCCGATCAAGGACCAGGCCGGCAACATCAAGATCGCCGACGGCGCGCATGCCACCGATGGCGACATCCTCGGCATGAACTGGCTGGTCGAAGGCGTCGACGGCTCGCTGCCGTCGTAAGCCGCGGTCATGCTTTGGGGAGGCGGATGCGGGTCCGCCTCCCGTCATGCGATCTGACGGCCGCTCGCCGGCGCTACGCGCCGCCCTCTCCCCGGAGGGAGAGGGGACGATAGAATCAAACGCCTCAGTCGGGTTCCCTCGACCCTCTGGGGAGAGGGGGCCTCGCGGAGCGAGGCGGGCGAGGGGCCGAGCACGGAACCCAAAATGCCTGACTACGCGATCCTATGGGAATGGCTGTCGTTCGCGGTGCGCTGGACGCATGTGATCACGGCCATCGCCTGGATCGGATCGTCGTTCTATTTCATCGCGCTCGACCTCGGCCTCAGGAAGACGCCGAGCCTGCCGCCGCTGGCGCATGGCGAGGAGTGGCAGGTGCATGGCGGCGGCTTCTACCACATCCAGAAATATCTGGTGGCGCCGGACTTCCTGCCCGAGCACCTCACCTGGTTCAAATGGGAGAGCTATTTCACCTGGCTCAGCGGCTTCGTGCTGCTGGTGGTGGTGTACTATTTCGGCGCCGATCTGTTCCTCATCGACAAGCACGTGCTCGACGTGCCGGCCTGGGCCGGCATCCTGATCTCGCTCGGCTCGATCGTCATCGGCTGGTACATCTACGACCTGCTGTGCAAATCGCCGCTCGGCAATTCCACCGGCGGGCTGATGCTGGCGCTGTTCGTGGTGCTGACGGCGATGTCGTACATCTACACGCTGCTGTTCACCGGGCGCGCGGCGATGCTGCACATGGGGGCGTTCACCGCCACCATCATGGCGGCCAACGTCGCCATGATCATCATCCCCAACCAGAAGATCGTGGTCGCCGACCTCAAGGCCGGCCGGGTGCCCGACGCCAAATACGGCAAGGTCGCCAAGCAGCGCTCGCTGCACAACAACTACCTGACGCTGCCGGTCATCTTCTTCATGCTGACCAGCCACTATCCGCTGGCCTTCGCCACCAAATGGAACTGGATCATCGCCTCGCTGATCTTTCTCGAAGGCGCGATCATCCGGCACTGGTTCAACACCCGGCATGCGCGCAAGGGCAATCCGCACTGGACCTGGGGCGCGGCGGTCGCGATCTTCCTCGTGATCGCGTGGCTGAGCGCTGCCGGCAAGCCGGGCGACGCCGAGGCGGCGATAGCGGCCGCCAGTGCCCAGCCCTTCCTCAGCGACCCGCATTTTCCGGCGGTGCGCGACGTGGTGCTCGGCCGCTGCTCGATGTGCCACACGGCCGAGCCGGTCTATGAGGGCGTGCTGGAAGCCCCCAAGGGCGTGCATCTCGATACCGATGCGGCGATCGCCAACCACGCCGAGCAGATCGCCATCCAGGCCGGCTTTTCGACGGCGATGCCGCCGGGCAATGTCAGCGAGATCACGCCGGCGGAGCGGGCGCTGATCGTCACCTGGTACCGCGAGGCGACGCACTCGTGAGCCATGCCCCTGCCGACGTCACGGTGCTCCGCGGGCGAGTGCTGAGCTTTGTCGCCGAGCCGCAGGGCCTGAACGACGCGGCGAGCTACCGCTATATCGAAGATGGCGCCGTGGTGATCGCCGGCGGCAGGATCCTGATGGTGGGGGAGTTCAACCCCAAGGCGGCGGCGCACCACCGGGTGATCGACCACCGGCCGAACCTCATCCTGCCGGGATTCATCGATCCGCACATCCACATGCCGCAGATGCAGGTGATCGGCTCCTATGCCGCCAATCTGCTCGAATGGCTCAACACCTACACCTTCGTCGAGGAGCAGAAATTCGCCGACCCGGCGCATGCGCAGCGCATCGCCTCGCGATTTTTCGACGAGCTGATCCGGCACGGCACCACCACCGCCGCGGCCTATTGCACCATCCATCCCACCTCGGTCGATGCGTTCTTCGAAGAAGCGGCCAGGCGCGACATGCTGATGCTCGGCGGCAAGGTGATGATGGACCGCAATGCGCCCGAAGCGCTGCGCGACACGCCGCAATCGAGCTATGACCAGAGCAAGGCGCTGCTGGAGAAATGGCACGGCAGGGGGCGCGCCCTCTACGCGATCACGCCGCGCTTCGCCATCACCTCGAGCCACGAGCAGATGGAAATGGCCGAGGCGCTGGCGCGCGAATTTCCCGACAACCACATCCAGACGCATGTCGACGAGAACCTCGCCGAGATCGAGTTCGCGCGTGAGCTGTTCCCCAATCTGCCGGACTATCTGGGTATCTACGAGCGCTACCATCTGCTCGGCCCGAAGACGTTGCTCGGCCATTGCATCCACCTGACGCACCGCGAGTGCGAGGTGCTGGCGGCGACGCGCAGCGTGGCGGTGTGGTGCCCGACCTCGAATCTGTTCATCGGCTCGGGTCTGTTCGACCACGACCGGCTGCAGGCGCTCGGCGCGCGGATCGCGGTGGCGACCGATATCGGCGGCGGCACCAGCTATTCCATGCTGCGCACGCTGGACGAGGGCTACAAGGTGCTGCAATTGCGCGGCCAGCGGCTCAATCCGCTGCGCTCCTTCTACATGGCCACATTGGGCAACGCGCGGGCGATGAGCCTCGAGGGGCGGATCGGCAGCATCGAAGCCGGCCGCGACGCCGACCTCGTGGTGCTCGACGCCCGGGCGACGCCGCAGATGGCGCTGCGCATGGAAGCGGTCGAGTCGCTGGCGAACGAATTGTTCCTGCTGCAGACTTGCGGCGACGACCGTGCTGTGGTCGAGACATATGTTGCGGGCAAGCCGATGAAGAGTGGGTTGAACTGATGGCGAATTATCTCAACAAAGCGGGCCTTCAGGTCGACACGCAATTGGTGACCTTCATCGAGACGGCGGCGCTGCCGGGGACGGAGGTGGCGGCCGAGACGTTCTGGAGCGGGCTCGCCGGCATGGTCGAGCGCTTCATGCCGCGCAACCGCGAGCTGCTGGCGATCCGCGACCGCATGCAGAGCCAGATCGACGAATGGCACCGGCAGAACGGGCCGGTGAGCAGCGATCCGGTGGCGTACGAGGCGTTTCTCCGGCAGATCGGCTATCTGGTGCCGGAGCCGCCCGATTTCACCATCGAGACGAGCGGGCTCGACCCCGAGATTTCGACCATCTGCGGGCCGCAATTGGTGGTGCCGGTCAGCAATGCGCGCTACGCGCTCAACGCGGCGAACGCCCGCTGGGGCTCGCTCTACGATGCGCTCTACGGCACCGACGCGATCTCGCGCGACGGCGAGCTCGCGCCGGGCAGGGGGTTCAATGCCAAACGCGGCGCCGCGGTGGTCGAGCGCGGCGCGCAGTTCCTCGACGAGGCGTTTCCGCTGACCCGCGGCAGCCATGCCGATATCGTGCTCTATGACGTCGCGGATGGCGGGCTGGTGATGCGCGATGCCGATGGGCTCACGGCGCTGCGCGATCCGGCGCAGTTCGTCGGTGCCGCGCCCGGGCAGATCGTGCTGCGCCACAATGGCCTTCACGCGATCCTCGTCATCGATCCGCAGAACCCGATCGGTTCGCTGCATGCGGCGGGGCTCGCCGACATCATCGTCGAAAGCGCGCTGACCACCATCGAGGATTGCGAGGATTCGGTTGCGGCGGTGGATGCCGAGGACAAGGTCGGCGTCTATCGCAACTGGCTCGGCCTGATGGACGGCACGCTGAGCGAGACGTTCGAGAAGGCCGGCAAGACCGTGCACCGCACGCTCAACCCCGACAGGATGTTCACCGGCGCCGACGGCAAGCCGCTGGCGCTCAAGGGGCGGGCGCTGCTGCTGGTGCGCAATGTCGGGCACCTGATGACGACGCGCGCGGTGCTCGACAAGGATGGCACGCCGATCGGCGAAGGCCTGCTCGATGCGGCGGTGACCACCCTCTGCGCCATGCACGACACGGGCGGCAATTCGCGCACCGGCGCGGTCTATATCGTCAAGCCGAAGATGCACGGGCCGGACGAGGTCGCCTTCGCCTGCGACATTTTCGGCGCGGTCGAGCAGATGCTGGGGCTCAGGCCCAACACCATCAAGATCGGCATCATGGACGAGGAGCGGCGCACCTCGGCCAACCTCAAGGCGGCGATTTACGCCGCGCGGGCGCGGGTGTTCTTCATCAACACCGGCTTTCTCGACCGCACCGGCGACGAGATCCATACCTCGATGGAGGCCGGCCCGGTGCTGCGCAAGGACGACGTGAAGTCCGAGCGCTGGATCCAGGCCTATGAGGATCGCAACGTGCTGATCGGACTGCACGCCGGGTTCTCGGGCAAGGCGCAGATCGGCAAGGGCATGTGGGCGCGGCCCGACGACATGGCGGCGATGCTGGCGAGCAAGGGGGCGCACCCCAATGCCGGCGCCAACACCGCCTGGGTGCCGTCGCCGACGGCGGCGACGCTGCATGCGCTGCACTACCACCAGGTCGACGTGTTCGCGGCGCAGCAGCGGCGGCACAACCAGCCGACCCCCGGCCTCGGCGAGCTGTTCTCGATGCCGGTGCTCGACGCGCGCACGCTCGACAGAGCGGCGATCGCGGCCGAGCTCGAGAACAACGCGCAGGGCATCCTCGGCTATGTGGTGCGCTGGGTCGACCAGGGCGTCGGCTGCTCCAAGGTGCCCGACATCCACGATGTGGAGCTGATGGAGGATCGCGCCACCTGCCGCATCTCCTCGCAGGCGATCGCCAACTGGCTGCGCCACGGCGTGGTCGGCAAGGATCAGGTGGTCGAGACGTTCGAGCGCATGGCGGCGGTCGTGGACAAGCAGAATGCCGGCGATACGAACTACATTCCAATGAGCGGCAATTTCGGCTCGCTCGCCTTCCAGGCGGCGCTCGACCTCGCGCTCAAGGGCGCGGAGCAACCCTCCGGCTACACCGAGCCGCTGCTGCATGCGGCGCGCGAGAAGGTGAAGGCCGAGGGCGAGCGGCGGAGGTAGGCAGGGCAGGGCGAACGACAGCGCACTTGGCCCCCACCCCCGGCCCCTCCCCGCAAGGGGGAGGGGAGCCCGACTGAAACACCGTACTAGCGGCTCCATCGCCCCCCTCCCCCTTGCGGGGAGGGGCCGGGGGTGGGGGCCGCGCCCGCCGGCGGATCAGTCTCCCCTACAGCTCGTACACCGGCAAATGGATGGCGCTCGGCCGCGCCGGATCGTGGAAGATTTCCATCTCCACCGGGGTGAGCCGGGTGGCGGTGCCGAACGGCTCCGACGTGCCGGTGTTGCGGGCATAGCGCGGATGCGCGCCGCTCGCCACGATCAGGCGCAGGCGATGGTCGCGGCGGAAGCAATGCGCCGTGGCGTGCAGGCGGAAATTGAGCTTCCAGATGTCGTCGGGCACCGCCGGGTCGGCCGAGGTCTTGCGCACATAGCCGTCGCAGATGTTGATCGCCTGCCCGGCGGCGTCGACGTCGCACAGCGTCACGAACAGGTCGGCGTCCGGCAGATTGGCGCGGGCATAGATCACGGCGCGCACATTGCCGATGATCGTGGTGTCGGAAAACAGCGGCTCCGAGCTGAACACCAGCACGTCCTTGCGCCGCTCGAGCGGCGCCTGGTCCAGCGGGCCGGCGCCGACGAAGGCGAACATGGCGCCGCCGACATTGGGCGTGGGGTCGCGCGGATCGTAGGTGTAGCGCTCGGGGTCGCTGGATTTGACCGGGCGCTGCGACAGCACCTGGTCGGGATGCAGATGCCAGATCTGCGTGTCGGGCAGGCCGGGCGGATAGGCGTCGAAATCGTGCCACTCGTCGCGGCCGCCGATATGCAGGCGCACCGGCTTGTCGGCGATGCCGGCGCGATCGCCGTAGAGCTCGGCGCGCATCCAGGTCAGGGTGTCGCGCATGCCCTCATATTGCAGTTCCGGGCTCACATGCCACCACGGCCCGACGGTGAGCCGGGTGCGCTGGCCGGCCTCGGTCAGGGTCTCGTAGTCGCGCAGCAATTGGTCGAGCATGAAATCGTACCAGCCCGAGACGAAGCTGGTGGGCGGCGTGCGCGACCCGATGCGATGCGTGTGGTCGAGGCTTTCCCAGAAGCCGTCATTGCCGATCGACTGGCTGAGCCAGCGCTTCCAGAACGGCACGTCGTGGCCGGTGGCGCGGCGGTCGGCGTCGAGCAGCGGCAGCTGCATCGAGGCGCTGAGGGTGCGGCGTTCGACGGCGCCGCGGCCGATGCCGCGGGCAAAGCGCAGCGGATGGTCGCGGATGCCCTCGATGGTCTGCACCCAACTCAGCCACAGGCCCAGCGCAAAGCCGCCGCCGGGAAACACCACGCTGCGGAATTCGGCGCTGGTGACCTTCACCGCCATCGCCGATTGCCTCGGCAGCGCATCGCAGATGGCCCATTGCGCATAGCCCAGATAGCTCGCGCCGGAGGTGCCGAGGCGACCATCGAACCAGGGCTGCGCCTTGATCCAGGCGAGGGTGTCGAGGCCGTCGTCGCGCTCGTGGCTCAGCGGGTCGAACTCGCCCTCCGACTTGCTGGTGCCGCGGCATGCCTGCAGCACGACGTTGTAGCCGCGTTCGGCATAGGCTTCGGCGGCCGTCGAAAAGCCGTGCAGGCCGTAGGGCAGGCGGATCAGCAGCGTGGGAAACTTGCCGCCGGCGCGCGGGGTGAACAGTTCGGTCTCGAGCTGGATGCCGTCCTGCATTCGGATGCGCAGGTCGCGGGCGCGGCGGGCCTTGAAGCGGCGCCTGGGCAGTTTGGCGGTGCGCGCGAGAAAATACGTCCCAAGGCTCATCGCGCCGCTGCCAGTCCCGAAAACCCCGCCGATCCGGCCCTCACATTGGGCCGCGGGCCGGCGCGGTCAACCCCCGCCGGAACCGCAGCGTTACGAAGGCGTTGGTTTGCAACAAGGAAATCCGGGAGCGGCAGATGAAAACCTACGATGCCCACAAGACCACCACGGAAGTCCGCCAGGCCAACCGCACCCTCGACAATTTCTGGGTGCTGGTGATCTCGACCGTGGCGATCGTGGCGGTATTCGCCATCATCTTCCTGGTGTTCTTCGCCAACACGCCGGCCAGCGTGGTTTCGCCATAGCGGCACCGACATGGCGCGATTGAAGACAGTCTCACGCGACGCACTGACCGTGCGCCGCGTGCGGCGTGGTGCGGGTTACGCCTACACCGATGCCGAGGGCAAAACCTGGCCGCGCGGCGAGCTGCGGGACCGGGCGCTGCATCTGGGGATTCCGCCGGCCTGGACCGAGGTGCGGATCGCCCCCGAGCCGCTGATGCACATCCAGGCCTGCGGCGTGGATGCGGCGGGGCGCGTGCAGTACATCTACCATTCGGACTGGGAGCTGCGCCGGCAGCGCAAGAAGCAGCGGCAACTGGCCATGCTGACCGGCGCCCTGCCGCGCATTCGCCGGCGCGTCGCCGCCGACCTCGAGGCCGAAGCCGGCAGCAGGACACTGGCGTTGGCGATCGGCGTGGCGCTGATCGACCGCACCGCCATGCGCATCGGACGCGAGCGGTATCTCGACGCCCGCGGCACGCGCGGCGCCGGCACCCTGTTCGGGCGCGATGTCGCGGTGCGGGGCGACGACGTGATCCTGAGGTTTCCCGCCAAGAGCGGCAAGCTCGCCGACTACACGCTCAGCGATGCGCGGCTTGCGGCGGCGATCGGCCGGATCAAGACGATCCCGGGCAAGCGCTTGCTGATGTATCGCGACGACGAGGGCGCGACGCGCGCGTTGCGCAGCGACGAGATCAACCGCTATCTGCGCGAGATTTCCGGCGTGCGCGTGACCGCCAAGGATTTCCGCACGCTGCATGCCAGCGCGCTCGCGGCCGAAGCGCTGGCCAAGCTCGAGCCGGGACCGTCCGTGTCGGCGCGGCGGCGGCAGGTGGCCGGCGTGGCCAAGACCGTTGCGGCGTTCCTCCGCAACACGCCGGCCATCACGCGGCAGAGCTACATCGCGCCCTGCCTGTTCGCGATGTTCGAAAAGGCGCGTCTCGCCGAGTTGTGGGCCGCGGCGGCCGAACGGCACGATGGCCTGCGGGTGCGCGAGGCGCGGCTAGCCGCGGTGCTCGAAGCCGCCGGATAACGTGCCGGCCCGTCAGGCGACGCGGCTCTGCGGCGCGGTTTCGGCGTGGCGGAACAGATCCTCCAGCGCCGCCGGAGCCACCGGCGGCGATAGCAGGAAGCCCTGGAAGATGTTGCAGCCCAGCGAGGTCAGCACGTCGAGCTGCTCGCGCGTTTCCACGCCTTCGGCGGTCACCTCGATCTTGAGCGCATGCGCCAGCGTGGTCATCGCCTGGACGATGGCGATCGACACGCTGCCCGGCGACAATTGGCTGACGAAGGAGCGGTCGATCTTGATGCGGTCGACCGGGTAGCGCTTGAGGTAGTTGAGCGACGAATAGCCGGTACCGAAATCGTCGAGGGCGATGCGGATGCCGGCCGACCGGAAGACGCGGATCGCTTCGCTGGCGATGCTGGCGTCTTCGAGCAGGATGCCTTCGGTGATCTCGAGTTCGAGATCGGCGGGGCGCATGCCGGTTTCGCTCAGCAGCGCGAAAACCCGGCCGGCAAACTGCGCATCGCGCAACTGGACCGGCGAGATGTTCACGGCAATCACCTTGCCGGGCCAGTCGGCGCCCATCTGGCAGGCGCGGCGCAGCACCTGTTCGCCGAGCACGCTGATCAGGCCGCTTTGCTCGGCGACGGGAATGAAGTGTGCCGGCGACACCTGGCCGAGGCGCGGGTGGCGCCAGCGGGCGAGGGCCTCGGCGCCGACGATCCGCAATTGCCCGGCGTCGAACAGCGGCTGGAAGTCGACCGAGATCTGGTCGGTGCGCCGCAGCGCCTCGCGCAGCTCCGCCTCGATGGCGTGGCGGTTCTGCAAAAGCTCGTTCATCGATTCTTCGAACACCACCGCGCGGTTGCGTCCGGTGGTCTTGGCCTCGTAGAGGGCGATGTCGGCCTTGCGGATCAATTCGCGCGCATCCGCCTCGTGGCCGTCGGCGGCGGCGATGCCGATCGAGACGCCGACGAACGCCTCGCTGCCGAAGATGTCGAAGGGCTTACCGACCGCCTCGATGATGCGCTGGCTGAGCTGCAGCGGCTCGGTGAGCCCGGCGGCGCCGGTCAGGATGGCGAACTCGTCGCCGCCGAGCCGGGCGACCATCTCGGTCGGGCCGATCAACTGGCGCAGGCGCTGGCCGACGGCTTCGATCAGATCGTCGCCGGCCTGGTGGCCGAGCGTATCGTTGACCTGCTTGAAGCGGTCGAGGTCGAGCATGAGAACGGTGGTGCGGTGGTCGCGACCGGGCAGGTGCACCAGGGCGCGCGCCACCGCCGACTCGAAATGCGGGCGGTTGGGCAGATGCGTCAGCGGGTCGTGCCGGGCCTGGTGCTCGGCTTCGGCGCGCCCCGCCTCGAGCGCGCGCGATTTGCGCCACAACTGGCAGAGCAGGCCGGTGGCGATGGCACAGGCGATGAGGAAGGCGATGGCGAGCGCCGGCAGGGTCTGGCGCAGCATCTCGCTGCCGGGGCGCTGCAACTGCCAGTTGAAGAAGGTGATGAAGCGGCCGGAGCTGTTGGTCAGCGGCAGCATGGCGTCGTCGGCGCCGAACCGGCCGTACTGGGTGAAGCTCGCTTCGGGGATGAAATACTCGTCGGCGATGCGCTCGGCGTAGGCGGTGCCGAGGTGGACGATGCTGATATGGACGAACTCGCTGCCGCGGCTCTGCTTGATGGCGCCGGTGTCGCTGACGATCGGGGTCAGGCTGACGAGGGAAGGGATGCCGCCGATCGTCGCCAGATCGGAGACGCTGGGCGGCGTCGCCCTGGTGCGCGCCTCGTATTGGTCGAGCGCGCCGCCGGCGATGCGGCGCCTGAGGTCGGAGAGCAGCGGCATGAGGTCGGGCATCTGCGCTTCGGCATGCGCGATGTCGGTGTCCTTGCCGTCGGCCATGTCGTAGATCGGACGGTTCCTGTCATCGACGACGATGGCTTCGTCGTGGCCGAAGAAATCGTGCATCCACACGCCCAGATTGCTGCTGATCCAGGTCTGGTCGAAACTGAGCTTGGTGTGGGTGACCGCATCGTCCCAGATGGTGGCGCTCTGCTGATCGTGCGGAATGCGGTCCAGTTGCAGGGCGATGACGTGGCGGGCGAGCGCGATCTGGCGATCGAGGCTCCGCTGGTCGATCCCCTGGGCGGTCCACAGCACGAAGGCGAGCGTCGCCGCGACAGTCACCGCGAGCGAGGCGACCACCGGTCCGAGTACGGCGATTGAGTACCACCAGCGTCGCGGGGTACCGGACGGACGAGAGGCCATCACCTCTCCTTGCTGCAATTTCTGCGGAGTCTAGTCGTAATCGGCTTGCCGAGAGGTTACCGGACCGTTGCGATCGTCACGCGCGCGCGATCATTCGGCCGGCCGCAGCGCCACCCGCTCGGCGTCGCGGCGGCTGACGACCAGCGCGATCGGAATGCCGATGGCGATGATGGCGGCGAACACCAGGAACAAGGTGCGTGCCGCGCCTTCGACGTCCGCGGTGGTGGTCGCGGTGGGCAGGCCGGCCGCATTGACCGCGACGCCGCCGATGGCAGCGCCCAGTCCCGAGGCAAAGAGCTGCACCATGCCGAGGCCGGCCGAGGTTCGGTCGTTGTCGGCCGCGGGCGCGCCGGCGAGGACGCGCGTCGACAGATGCTGGAAGGCCATGCCGATGCCGAGGCCGAGGCCGAGCAGGGCGATGCTGGCGAGAACGAGGTCGGTCGCGGTGCCGGAAGCGCGCGCCACGGTCAGGGCGATGCCGAGCGTCGACGCCAGCAGGACCAGCGGCGAGGCGATCAGCGCCGCCCGCACGCGCGGCCCGGTCCAGCCGGAGGTGGTGATGGCGGAGATGGACCAGCCGGCGGCGACGAAGGCGGTCACGTAGCCGGCCCAGAGCGGCGGCAGGCCGTGCAGGCGCTGCAGGAACAGCGGCACGAAAATGTCCGAGGTCACGGCGATGCCGAGGATCAGGATCAGCGCGAACAGGCTGCTCATGGGCGAGCGCAGCGAAAACGTGCCGGCGGGAAACAGCTTCGAGCGCGAATAGATCTCGGCGAGGGCGAGCAGCACCAGATCGACGCCGCACAACATCACCAGCGCACCAGCGATATCCGGAGACTCTGTCAGGAGGCTCGCGACGGAAATGTCGAGCACGGCCACGGTGACGAGGAAAATTTGCTTGTAGGGCAAACGGGTTGGCGGCCGCGCGTCGCTGGCCGCGGGCAGCACCCGCCAGGCCCCGAGCGCCAGGAGAATCGCGGCTGGCACGATGAGCAGGAAGGCCCAGCGCCAAAGGTCGAACTGCGCAAAGCTGCCGCCCACGGCGGGGCCGAGCAGCGTCGCGACGCCCCATACCGTGGCGTTGAGGGCCATCACGCGTGGCCACAGCCGCTGGGGAAACACGATGCGCAGCATCGCCAGCGACTGCGCGATGATGAGGCCGGCGCCGAAACCCTGGACGAAGCGGCCGGCAAGCAGCAGCAGCATCGACGGCGCCAGGCCGCACAGCAGGCTGCCGAGGCCGAAGGCCGTGGCGGCGATGATGTAGCCGGCGCGCGGGCCGATCGAGGCCGGGCGCACGGCGGCGAACAGCGTCGCGAGGATCGAGGCGACGACGAAGGTCGTGGTGTTCCACGCGAAAAGCTCGATGCCGCCGATTTCCTTGACGATGGTTGGCAGCATGGCGGTGGTGATGAAGGCTTCCATGGCCTGCAACGCGGTGCCGCCGATCAGCACCGCGACGGCCAGGCCGCCCACGGAAAACACCTCGCGCCAGCTGTTTTGGGTCGTCATGGTGGATCCTCGAATGGGCGCGTCGCAGCGTCCCCGAGCGCGGTTGAGGTCAACACGATCCCGTGGCCGGTGCGGGTGCGCCGGCGGACCGTTTTTGGTCGGGAGTGCTGCCGGGCCGGCGGCGAAGCACGCCGGCAGGCGGCGCACCATAGTGGCGGCCGGGCACGCTCGCAATGCCGGAGAGACAGAAGGGCGCGCCGGCGCCGGAATTCCACGAAGGTGCGACGGCCGCGAGGGAGGGCGCGGCCGTCGCCAGTCGCCAGACCAGTCCGCCTGCGAAGCGGGCTCTCTGGTGCGGCGCGCGTTCGGCCAGAGAGGGATGGCCGTCGTCGGCGCCGTGCTGCCGCGTCGGGAGGATCACGGCATTGGCGGGCTGCACCGGAGGGTGCAGAAGAGGTGCGGGGAGGGCGTTGGGAATGCCGTGACGGTCGCCCGCCGTCGAGCACGCCGCTCCCCGCGGTACCTGGTCCTTGGGGGAGTCAGGTACCAACTGCGTCGAGGCGCTGGCTGCGCACCCAGAACCCGACGATATTGGCTGCCTCGCGGCGATAGGCATCGAGATCGCCGTGACGCTCGAACACCGCCGACGCACCGGCATCGAGCAGGCTGTTGCGGGTATCGCGATCGAGGCTTGGCGACATGGCCGCGAGCAGCAGGCCGGGCGCCTGATGCTTGAGCTTGAGGATGAAGTCGTGCGTGGCGGTGGATGACGATTTGAGATCGACCAGCACCATGCAGGGCGCCGACGGCAACGCCGCAAGCGCGGTGAGCGCGTCGAGCGCAGCGTCGGGATCGGCCAGGCGTTCGACATGCGGGCCGCCATGGGCCGCGAGCATGCGCATCATCAGGCGCGCCGAATGAAAGTCGTCGTCAACCAGCGCGATCGCTGGTTGCCTCAGGGAGTTCAATACCATTGCAGTTCCTTTCCCGCGCCGCGCGGGAGGAGAGGGGCCGTCAACAACGAAGTCAGTTCGGTGGCCCTGGAGCAATGACGGGGTGGGAGGGAGGACCCATGCCCCTGCCGGCGAGGCTGCAATACGTGCCTCACGCCAGCCATTGCTGTGCTGCGAACAGGACGCATATGCCGATTTCGGTACGCCCCGGGAAGGTTCCCGCGGGTTAAGTCGAGGTAACGAGCTTGCGTTTTACATGTAAAAAGCCCAGGTTTCCGGCGGCTGGAGGAGGGGGAGCCTGCCGTGCCGCAAGAGGCGCCGAGTGCGGCCCAGGTCCGCACAGCCCTGGATGAACTCCTCGGCTGGCCGGGAATTTCGCGCTCGCCGCAACTGTCCGAGCTGCTGCGCTACGTCGTGGACAAGACGCTGGCCGGCGACGAGGCTTCGATCAAAGCCTACTCCATCGCCGTCGATGTATTCGGGCGGCCGCACGATTTCGACCCGCAGGCCGATCCCATCGTTCGCGTGCAGGCGCGCCGCCTGCGTACCCTGCTCGAGCAATTCTACGATTCCGGAAAGAGCGCGTCCGAGGTGCAGATTCGGCTGCCGCTCGGCCGCTACGTGCCGGACTTTGCACGCGTCGATCCAACGCAACGTCCACAGGCGGGCACGACCGCGCCGCCTGTGGACGTTGCGGCGGTGCCGCAATGGCCGGCCTGGACGCAGCCGTTGCGGAGCCGTTTGGCGCTGACGGCGCTATTGGCGTTCTGCTTCATGGTCATCGGCGTGGCGCTGGTCGTGTTCCTGCTGCGCTGGGCGTTTCCGCCGGCAACGCCGCCCGCCGCCGGTATTCCCGATTTTCCCAGCGTCACCATCGGGACGTTCGACAACCTCACCGGCCAGCCGGCGTTCGACGACGACATCGCGGGCATCGCCCAGCAGGTGAGCGGCGCCCTGGGCAAGTTCGAGCTGCTGCGCGTGGTGCCGCAGGGCGGACGCTTCACCGTGCGTGCCTCGGTGCAGCAGAGTGCAGAGCAGTTCTCGCTCAAGGCGTTGATTTCCGAGCACGGCAGCGACGGAATCGTCTGGAGCAGCACCATCACCACCCCAACGAATGGAGGCCCGGCCAGCCAGGTTCTCGGAGATATGGCCGCGGCGTTGGCGGCGCAATTGGGAGCGGCGAGCGGCCCCCTCTACACGGCGGATCGGGCCTGGTTCGGCCGGCAGGCCACGCTGCCGAGTCCGCCGCCATCTTATGTCTGCGCCCTGGCCTACATGGCCTGGCGTGACGTGCGGAAGGCCGATGCGGCGACGACGGCGCTCGATTGCCTGAACCAGGTGCTGGCTGCCGCGCCGGACAACGCCGTGGCACTCGCGGAGCATGCCGGCCTCTCCGCGTGGTGGCGCAGCTATGACGCGCCGGCGAGCGCGGATCCGGTCCCGCTGCTCGCGGCCGAGGCGACCGAGGCCGGCCGGGCGGTGAGCCTGATGCCCGACAGCAGCTTCGCCTATCAGCAGCAGGGCCTCGTGCTCGCCCGTCAGGGCTTGGTCGATGCCGCGCTGGGTGCGCTGCGCAAATCCATCAGTCTCAATCCAGCCTCGATGGACGCGCTCGCCACCTATGGCGTGCTGGAGTGGCTCAACGGCAATTTCGAGCGCGGCAGCGCGGCCGGCGAGCGCGCCATCGCCGCGGTGCCGTCGCCGCCACCGTTCTACTATATGACGCGGGCGTTTGAGGCATTGCGGCAACGGCGCTTCTACGACGCGATCGATGCGGCGCAGGCGCTGGCGGCCGGCGACGAGGAACTGGGGCTCGCCATCGCGGTGGCCGCCGCCCCGGTGATCGGGCGCAACGATCTGATCGACCGCTACCGGCCGATGATCCTCAGCAATCCGCGGTTCGAGGCCGCGGGGATCATGGCGCGCTTTCAGCGCCTCTACCGGGTGCCGGCGCTGCTGGATCGCATCCGCGAGGGGCTGATCCTGGCGGGTATTCCACCGGCGGCGCTCGACGGGCCGTTCAACGCCGACGGGACGCTGCGCCAATAGTCAGGCGAACAGTTCGCTCGCAAGGCGAACGAAGGCGCGGCCGCGCTCCTCGAAGCTCTTGAAGGCGACACCGGGCCTTTCGAGCTGCCCATAGCTCGGTGCTCCCGGCGACAGGATCACGGTGTCGAACCTGTCGCGGCGAGAGGCGAGGGCCCGGATACCGGCCTCGAGCGTCGCCGCTTCAACGACCTCGATCTCCGGCGCGGCCGCGTAGGTCGCAGTGGCCAGGCGGTCGCCGGTCACCGGCAGGGTGACGAGCACCGTAACGCCGCGCGACGCCAGCAATGAGGCCAATTCGGTGTAGTCCTGCTGGCGCTCGTGGCCGCCGGCGATCAGTGCGATGCGCTTGCCAGGATAGGCGGCGAGCGCGGCCTTGGTCGCCTCGGGGGTGGTCGAGATCGAGTCGTTGACGAGGGTAAGATCGCCGACGGCATGCTCCTCGAGCCGATGCGGCAGCGGTTCGAAGGCCTGGATGCCGCGGACGATGCCCTCGAGGCCCGCGCCCGCCGCCAGCGCAATCTGTGCGGCGAGGCGCGCGTTGTCGAGATTATGCTCGCCCTTGAGCTTGCTTCGCTTCACCGCCGCAACGATGCGGTCGTCGATGAACGGCGCGATCGGCGGCAGCAGGCGCGAGCGGTCGCGCAGCGCCGCAAGCACGGTCTCGTTGTCCCTGGCGCCCTTGCCGAGGCCCACGGGGAAGGGCGCATCGCGATCAATGAGGTTCAGCTTGTCGGCGTAGTAGCGCTCTGTCGTACGATGCCAGTCGGTATGTTCTGGCGTGAGGTTGGTGACGGCGGCGACGTCGGGCGAGAACGCCATGTCGGCAGTCTGGTAGCTCGACAGTTCGAACACGACGATCTTGTTGCGGTCGGCGATTTCGAGCGGCGCCAGGCCGACATTGCCGGCAAGGCCAGCGTCGAGCCCGGCGTTGACGAGCATCAGATGCGTCAGCGTGGCGGTGGTCGATTTGCCCTTGGTGCCGGTGATGGCGATGACCGTGCGGCCGTTGCGATAATATTCGCCCCACAGATTGAGGTTGGAGGTGACGGCGACGCCGGCTTCGCGCGCAACGAGAAAGATCGGCTTGTAGCGCGAGACGCCCGGCGACTTGACGATCGTGCCGAAGCGGTGCTGCTCGATCGCGGCCTGCAGGTCGGTCGGCGCGATGAACTCTGCGTCCTCGATGCCGGCGTCACCGGAATCGACAGTGACGAAAACCTCGAGATCCGGGGCTCGGGCCTTGAGGAAGGCGCGGGTCGAGCGGCCTTCGCGGCCGGCGCCGTAAAGCAGGACGGGCTGGTCAAAGCGCATGCGGTGCAATCCTTTCCGCGACGGCCGGCGGGATGTGGTGCTCGGAATTTTCGATCATCAGGTCATGCAGGGCCTGCATCAGGCGTGGGTGGCCATATTGCTGCACTAGGTCGTCGTGCAGCGTCTCGACGACCGCCGCGGCGCGCCATTCCGGGCGCTGGGTGAGAGCGTAAAGGCAGGCGGCCGCCTCCTCGATCTCGCCGACGCATTCCCATGGCTTTTGTCCGGCGAGCCCGGTGAGTTCGCGATAGGCGCGCTCGTTGCCGGGTTTGTCGAGCAGGTTCTGTCCGAAGATGCCGAGCAGCCGTTCCTTGTCCATCACCGGCGCGAGGATCAGGAAGGTGAAGTGGCATTTGGGGCATTCACCGCACCAGAGCGGACCGTCATGGCCCGCGAGCCTGAAATTGCGGTTGCAGCTCGAGAACACGTGGTCGAAGCGGGTTTCGCGTGCAAAGAGGCTCGCGATCTTCGCCTCAGAATATGGACGCAACAGCGAGAAATAGCCGAGCGCGTCGCCGGTGGCCTCGGCCAACACTCCGGCGATACGGCCCTCGAAGTCGAGCGATTTCGAATATTGATGGTTCACCTCGCGGCCGTCATGCACGACGTTGCCTTCGCTGGCCGAACGTTCGTTGCTGAGCACGACGCGATCATAGGAAAACAGCAGGGCCGTGAGCGCCGCGATCATCGAATTGATCGCTGTCGAGGGCACGTGACCGTTGAAATAGCCGGGCTGCTTGCCGAGCCGGATCATCTCGGGGTCGAGCGTGCGGGTGACGTAGAGCGGCGTTCTGCCGATCTTGTCGACCGAGCCGACGATCGGACCCTTGGGGTTCACCGCGAAGGGCGCATAGTCGATCCCCGCCGCTTCGAGCAATTGCACCGAAACCAGCGAATCCTTGCCGCCGCCGATGGGCAGCAGCGCGCGATCCCGCAGCGGTGGGGCAGGCGGCGCCCGCCTTGTGTCCGATGGGGCGACGATTTCGATTTGGCCGAAGTGGTTGAGGTTGTTGCGCGCGTAGAATTCGCCGAGGCCGTTGGAATAAATGTCGAGCGCGAACTCGCGACCCTTATCGGTCAGCGGAAAATCCACGTCGATCCGGAGCGGTGCCAGCAGCTTGAAATAACTGACCCCCAGCGTCACTGCCGTGAGATTCAGCAGCCGCGCGAATGCGTCGGATGCGGCGGCGGCAGCGTCGCTGCCGGCCGGGAAAGCCAGCGTTTCGGTGAAATGCAGATCGCCCAGCGCATAGCCGAAGTGTCCGACGCCGGCAGTGGCGTCGTAAGCGGGCGTTTCGATGCGAAAGGGGGCGCTCAATAGATTCTCAGACTCAGCCTCAGCACAATATCGGGGCTGAGGCGCTGAAAGCCAAATTCGCGCATGGTGCAGCTCCAGGCGGTCCCGAGGCGCTCGATCTTGAACAGATTGTAACGGGCCGGATCTTCGCCGCCATCCTCGCTCTGGGCCGCGCCGGCGGCGGCCACGCCGATCACCGGCACGTCGCCGTTGAGGCCGGGAATGGCATAAATCGTCGATTTGTGGGTGTGGCCATGCAGGATCAGCTCGGCGCCGGTCTCGGCGACCACCTGGCGCAGGCGCTTGGCGCCATGCAGTCCCAGCCGCGGATGCCGAGCCTCCTGGTTGGGGGGGTGATGGATGAGCACCACGCGGAAATAGCCGGCGTCGCCCATGAGCTTTAGAATGCGCCGCAGCCGCTCGGCCTGGTCGGCGCCGAAGCGCCCATAGGCCATCAGCGGTGCGGTCGGCACGCTCGAACTGCAGCTGATGATGGCGGCCTCGCCGACGCGGCGCACGAACGGGAACTGCGCGGCGTCCAGCGTTTCGCCGCGCATGTATTCGCCCCAACGCGCATTGTTGAAGCCGAAGGATTGCTTCAGATAGGCGTCGTGGTTGCCGGGGGAGACGCAGACGGTCGAGGGATCGCCTACCGTCTGCAGCCAGTTCCAGGCGGTGTTGGCTTCGGGCTCGAGGCCTAGGTTGACGAGGTCGCCAGTCACCGCGACGAAGTCTGGCGCCTGCTCGCGCAAATGGCGCACCAAATTGGTCAGGCCGTCGCCAGCCAGTGTCGCCTGGCGCCGAAAGCGCCAGTTGAGATAGCCGGTGACCCGCTTGTTGACGAGCTCGGTCCATTTGACTGGCGGTAGCGGCGCCAGGTGCACGTCCGAGATATGGGCAAGTGTGATCATCGAGGGGCCTAATGCCACGCTCGGCATGGCAAGAAAATGGTCCATCGCGGCATTGGGTAGTTTTGCCCCGGAAGCAGGGCTGCTACGTCACCGGTCATGACGGATGAAACGAGACTGACGCCCTGGCAGCGATACCGCACCCGTCTGCACCTGCTGGTCACGGCGTTGCGCAAACGGATGACCGTGGGCGTGCGAGCGGTGCTGCTCGACGGCCGGCGGGTGCTGCTGGTCAAGCACACCTACGTGCCGGGCTGGCAGTTTCCGGGCGGCGGAGTCGAGCCGGGCGAGACCGCCGAAACGGCAGCGGCGCGCGAGGCGCTCGAGGAAACCGGCTTTGCCTGCGATGGCCGGCCGGCGCTGCATGGCTTGTTCCTCAACCGCGTCGCCGGCGGCCGGCGCGACCATGTCGCGGTTTATGTCTGGCGCGATTTCCGCAATCAGATTGAGTTCGCCCCGAACCTCGAGATCGCCGAATGCCGCTGGTTCGACGTCGATGCGCTGCCCCCCGATATCGGCAAGGGCACGGCCCGCCGGCTGCGCGAGATTTTCGACAAGACCAGGCCGGATTCCGAATGGTAAGATGCACAGGGCGCCGGCGACCAACGGGAATCCTGAATTCGCGAGGGTGCTCAAGGTCAGCACGGCGTTGCTGAGTTCAAGGCCCACCGTGGCCGCATGAGGTTAGTCCAGGAAGTCCAGCTCCGGTCCGACCGGTATGATGCGCGTCGGATTGATGCGAGTGTGGCTCCAGTAATAGTGCGTCTTGATGTGGTCGATGTGGATCGTTTCGCGCACCCCGGGCGTCGCCACCAGTCCGCGCAAATAGTGTGAGATGTTGGGGTAATCGCTCAGGCGCCGGATGTTGCACTTGAAGTGCCCGAAATACACGGCGTCGAAGCGCACGAGAGTAGTGAAAAGCCGCCAGTCGGCTTCCGTGACCTCCGCCCCGGCCAAGTAGGCATTTTCGCCAAGCAGACCTTCGATCCAGTCGAGGCTGTCGAACAGCGCCTGGACGTTCTGCTCGTAGACTTCCTGCTTGGTGGCGAAGCCGGCTTTGTAGACGCCGTTGTTCACGGTGTCGTAGATGCGCGCGTTGAGCTCGTCGATACGCTCGCGATGCGAGGCCGGATAGTAGTCGTCGTCATTGCCGGTGAGCTGGTTGAAGGCTGAGTTCAGCATACGGATGATCTCGGCGCTTTCGTTGTTGACGATGCTGCCGGTCTGTTTGTCCCAGAGGACCGGCACGGTGACCCGGCCGGAATATGTCGGGTCGGCCTTCTGGTAGATCTGGTAGAGGTGCTCAGCGCCGAACAGGTCGTCGCCAGTGGACCCCCAATCGGCGAAGGTCCAGCCAGTTTCGTCCGGCATTTTCGGTGAGACCACCGACAGGCTGATCATTTCGTCGAGTCCCTTGAGCGCGCGGAAGATGAGGGTGCGATGCGCCCAGGGGCAGGCGTAGGAGACATAGAGGTGGTAGCGACCGGGCTCGGCCTTGAAGCCGCCCTTTCCGGAGGGGCCGGGCGAGCCGTCGGCGGTTACCCAATTGCGGAACGGGGAGTCGGCGCGCACGAAATGCCCGCCCGTCTTGCTGGTGTCGTACCATTCGGTCGACCAGCGGCCCTCGACCAATCGTCCCACAATCGTCTCCTTGCAGTCATGTGCTCGCCCCACTTAGGAGGTCCGCTGGCCATCACCAAACGTTAACGCCGGGCTCTTGAATTGCGCTGCGTTTCCCATGATTTATCGTTTACGCGCCCGGACCGTAATGGTAATGCGCAGCTTTAGACGTCAGGAGGCGTCCAGGATGGAGAACGTCGTTCACGTGACCCGACGATCGTAACAGGTCGGGAGCCGGCCCCGCGCCGGCGCGTTTGTCCTTTGTCTTTGTGTCCTGGACTGTCACGATGAACACCCAATCCGTCTATTCCCCGGCGCCGTCGGCCCCTCCGCAACCCAGCCTGCCCACCTGGCGCCATGCCACCCCCGAAGACGGTGCTTACGTCGAGGAGTTGCAGGCGCTGGCTTTTGGCCCTGGGCGGTTCGCCCGTACGGCCTTCCGGGTGCGCGAGCGCTTCCCGATCGATACCTCCCTTTCCCTCATTGCCGAAGTCGACGGAGTCCCATGCGGATCGGTGTGGATGACGCCGCTCAGCGTCGGCGGCATCGACGGCTACATGCTGGGACCGCTGGCTACACATCCCGACTTCCGCAAGCGCGGCGTCGGCAAGATGCTGGCGCGTGAAGTCACCCGGCTGGCGCTGGCGCGCGGGCAGGGCAGCTTCGTCATCCTGATCGGCGACCGCGACTACTATTGCCCGCTCGGCTGGCAGCCGACGACATTGGGGGCGGTCAAATGGCCGGGTCCGGTGGATCCCAGCCGCGTCCTCGTCTACTCCGAGGACAAGACGCTGGCGGCGAGGCTCAAGGGACGGATCGGTGCGTTCGGCACCAAGAAGCACGCCTAGCGCCGCACTTTCTTGCACAAGAGCGGGTGGGTCGCGAACCCGCCGGCTCGCGGATGTCTGGAGCAGTTCGCCGATTCATGGCATCGGTGGCTGCTTCAAGCTATTGTTTTGCCGCGTTTTCGAGGCGGAAGACCTGTTGTTTTTCCCGAAATGCGCCTGTGAGGGAATGTGTCCGTGTCGGCCGCCGACGAACTGATCGAGCGAATTGCACGCCGGTTGCTGCCGTCGCCGCAGGCCACGGAGGTGACGGCCACCCTTGCGCCGGACTTTATGCCCGAGGGTGGCTTCCAAGGGCCGCGGCGCGATGCGGCGGTGCTGATCGCCCTGGTGCATCGGGGCGATGCGATGTCGGTGCTTTACACCGAGCGGTCGCCGGACCTCAGGTCACATTCGGGCCAGATCGCCTTCCCTGGAGGCAAGATCGATCCGGAAGACGCCGGGCCGGGCGACGCTGCGGTGCGCGAGGCGAGCGAGGAGGTGGCGCTCGATCCGCACGACGCCCGCATCCTCGGCTACATGCCCGCCTATTTCACGGGGTCGAACTACCTGATCACGCCGGTGGTCGCCGAGGTCACGCCACGGCGCGACTTCGTGCCCAATCCCGGCGAGGTCAAGACCGTGTTCGAGGTGCCGTTGCCGCTGCTGATGAAGGAGGAGACCTTCGGCACATTCCGCATCCGCCGCAAGGACCGGGAAGGCACCTCCTGGCAGATTGCGCATCAGGGCCTCGTGATCTGGGGGATAACGGCCAACCTGACGCGACAATTCTACGAGATGGTGCTGAAGCCCGAGGTGCAGGTGTGATCCCGCAATCGGCGCTCGATCGGCTGAAGCGGGCGCCATGGCTGCAGCGGTCGGAAACACAGGCGATATTTGCGCTGCTGGATGGCGCCAAGGGGCGTACCCGGGCCGTCGGTGGCGTCGTGCGCGACGCGCTGGCGAACCGGATGCGGGAGACGCCGGAGATCGACTTCGCCACGGAATTGACGCCCGAGGACGTGACCAAGCGGGCGATGGCAGCCGGCATTCCGGTCTATCCGACGGGCATCGAGCACGGGACCGTGACGCTGAGGGTCGGCGACCTTGTGGCTGAGGTAACCACGTTGCGCGAGGACGTCGAAACCTTCGGCCGGCGCGCACGGGTGAAATTCGGGAAGGACTGGACGCGCGATGCCGAACGGCGGGATTTCACGCTGAATGCGCTGTATGCCGACGCCGACGGCACGCTGCTCGATCCCCTGGGCGGCGCGCAGGATTGCCTCGACGGCGTGGTGCGCTTCATTGGCGACGCCGACCAGCGCATCGCCGAAGACCGGTTGCGCGTCTATCGCTTCTTCCGGTTTTCGGCGAGCCATGGACACGAGCGCCTGGACCCTACCGGACTCGACGCGGTGGCCCGTGCTGCTGGGACGCTCGACGGGCTGTCGGCCGAGCGGGTTGGGGCCGAGATGCGGCGCATGCTCGACCTGCCGCGCGTGGCCGGAACGCTGGCCACCATGCGGACGGCCGGCATTCTCGCATTGCCAGCCGATCTGCTGGAGCGGCTGGCCGCCTATGAGCGGCAGGCGCGCCAGCCCAACCGCAACGCCCGGCTGGCGCTGCTAAGTGCGAGCCTGGGCGTGACATGGCCGCGAGAGCACTGGCGATTGTCGAACGACGAGGCCGGGATGGCCGAACGAACGCTGGCGGCGGCACGGCTGCTGGTCGATTTCCAGGTCAACGAGGCCGCCTATCGCTATCCAGCCGTCCTGGCGGATGCGGTGGAGGTGGCGGCGGCGCTGGCGGGATGGACCGGAGCGGGGAAATCAGCCGTGCTGGCGCGGCTCGCGGAAATCGAAGTGCCGCGTTTTCCGATCTCGGGCAACGATCTCATCGCGGCGGGACTCGCGCCAGGCCCAGGGCTCGGGATGGCGCTGGAGCGGCTGGAAAAGCGCTGGATCGCGAGCAATTTCCGCCTCGGCAAGGCGGAATTGCTCGCGGAACTCAAGCACTGAATCTGAGGCTATTGTGCCGGTTGCAGGTCGTGGATGCGTTGCTTGATGCGCTCGACCATCTCCGGACGCACCACGGTTTCACCGTGAACTTCTCGCAGGTGCTCTGCCGCACGGCGCACGATCTCGGCGTCGTTGTCGGCCTGGGTGTGCCACGGACAGCCCGGCACCAGGCATTCGTACTGCTTCATCGCAACCTCCTGGAACTTGCCCTCATCTGGCAACGGGCGAGCGAGGGAACAAGTTCCCTGTCACGGCCAGCGCACCTCCGGGGGCATGGAACTGAGGATCGCCTCGACGTTGCCGCCGGTCTTGAGGCCGAAAGTGGTGCCACGGTCGTAGAGCAGGTTGAACTCGACATAGCGGCCGCGGCGGACGAGCTGCTCGTTGCGGTCGGCGTCGGTCCATGTGGTTGCGACGTTGCGGCGGACGAGCGCAGGGTAGATGTCGAGGAAGGCGCGGCCGACGTCCTGGGTGAAGGCGAAGTCGGCACCCCAGTCGCCGCTCGACAATTGGTCGTAGAAGATGCCGCCGATGCCGCGCGGTTCGTTGCGATGCTTGAGCCAGAAATATTCGTCGCACCATTGCTTGTAGCGGCTGTAGTCGATCTGCGGATGGGCCTCGCAGGCGGCCTTGAAGGCGGCGTGGAAATCGACGCTGTCGGGGTCGGCCTGGGTGCGCCGCCGGTCGAGCACCGGCGTGAGGTCGCCGCCGCCGCCGAACCAGTAATTGCCGGTGACGATCATGCGCGTGTTCATGTGCGCCGCCGGCACGTGCGGATTGCGCGGATGGATGATGACCGACACGCCGGCGCTCCAGAACTGGGCGCCGGCTTCGGTGTGCGGCATCTGCCGGGCGAACTCTTCGCTGAAGGTGCCGTGCACCACCGAAATGTGGACGCCGGCCTTCTCGAACACCTGCCCGTGCAGCAGGCCCATCTCGCCGCCGCCGCCCTCGGGGCGGGTCCAGGGTTTGATCTCGAATTTGGCGCCGCGTCCCGAATGTTCGGCTTCGATGGCCTCGAGGCGGGCGCAGAGGTCGTCGCGCACCTGGCGGAACCATGCGGCGGCGGTGGGTTTTTTGGTGTCGATGTCGGAAGGCAGGGTCATGTCAAACTCGCAAAGGCGCCGGTCTGGCGCATCGCCTCGCCCAATATCAGGGCGGCGGCCACGGCTACGTTGATGGAGCGCAAACCGGGACGCATGGGGATGCGGATTCGCAGGTCGGCGTCATCGGCCACGGCGAGGGGCACGCCGGCGCTCTCGCGTCCGAGCAGCAGGATGTCGGTGTCGCCATAACTCGCCGCATAGGCGGACTCGCTGGATTTGGTGGTGAGCAGCACCAGGCGCCGGCCGCGCGCCTGACGGTCGGCCGCGAAATGCGCGTAGCTGTCGTGCTCGACGATCTCGGCGTGGTCGAGATAGTCGAGGCCCCCGCGCTTGAGCTCGCGCCGCGAGAAAGCGAAGCCGGGCGGATGAATGATGTGCACCGGCACGCCGAGGCAGGCGCCCAATCGCAGCAAGGTGCCGGTATTCTGGGCGATATCGGGCTGGTAGAGGGCGAGTTCGACGGGCACGCCGTTCTCCTCGTCGTCGGGCCGCGGACGGGCCAGTGGGTATAGTGTCGCAGACGGGTTTTCGCCCGGTTGTCCCGGCTGGACAAGCGCAAAGGAGAGTGCAAAAAGACCACCAAATCACACGCCCTCAAGGGGCGGGTGTGGTTATTGCGCGCGCGGTGCGGGGGCTCCGTAAAGTGGCGCGGAATCAGGCATCAGGCGGGGATATTTCGACCTTGGCGACAGAATCGAATTTGGCGCACGACGACACGCCCGACACTGGCAAGCGCGACTTCCTCTATATCGCGACGGCCGCGGTGGGCGCCGTGGGTGTGGCGGGGGTGGCCTGGCCCATCATCAACCAGATGAACCCCGACGCGTCGGTGCTCGCCTTGGCCTCGGTCGAATACGACATGAGCAAAATCGAGACCGGCTCGGCGGTGACCATCAAGTGGCGCGGCACGCCGGTGTTCGTGCGCAACCGCACGCAGAAGGAAATCGACGAGGCGCGCGCCGTGCCGATGGATCAGCTCAAGGATCCGGAGCGGGACCAGGACCGCGTCAAGCCGGGCCATGACAACTGGCTGGTGATGATTGCCCTCTGCACGCATCTGGGCTGCATCCCGGTGGGCGAGTCGGGCGATTACGGCGGCTGGCTGTGCCCCTGCCACGGCTCGCAATACGACACTTCGGGACGTATCCGCAAAGGCCCGGCCCCCAAGAATCTGGTGGTGCCGCCCTATAAATTCCTGACCGACACCAAGATTCAGATCGGTTGAGGGGAAAGATCTCGATGTCATCGCACGAAAGCACCTACGTTCCCTCTCACCCCGTCGCCAAGTGGATCGAAGACCGCCTGCCGGTCATGGGTTTCGCCAAATCCACCCTCATCGACTATCCCACCCCAAAGAACCTCAATTACTGGTGGACGTTCGGGGGCATCCTGGCGTTCATGCTGGGCGTGCAGATCGTCACCGGCATCGTGCTTGCCATGCACTACACGCCGAACGCGGCGCTGGCCTTCGACTCGGTCGAGGCGATCAAGCGCGACGTGAACGGCGGGCGCCTGATCCAGGCGGTGCACTCGACCGGCGCGTCGATGTTCTTCTTTGCCGTCTACATCCACATCTTCCGCGGCCTGTATTTCGGCTCCTACAAGGCGCCGCGCGAGATCCTATGGATCCTCGGCGTGATCATCTACCTGCTGATGATGGCCACCGCCTTCATGGGCTACGTGCTGCCGTGGGGCCAGATGAGCTTCTGGGCGGCAGCGGTGATCACCAACATCTTTGCGGCGATCCCGGTGATCGGCGATCCGATCCTGCAGCTGCTGCGCGGCGGCTTTGCGGTCGACAACCCGACGCTCAACCGCTTCTTCTCGCTGCACTATCTGCTGCCGTTCATCATTGCGGCGGTGGTGGTGCTGCACATCTGGGCGCTGCACGTGCCGGGCAACAACAACCCGATCGGCGTCGAGGTGAAGGACAAGCGCGATACCGTGCCCTTCCATCCGTTCTACACGATGAAGGACCTGTTCGCGATCGTGGTGTTCTGCATCCCGTTCGCCTGGTTCGCGTTCTTTGCGCCGGACATCTTCGGGCATGCCGACAACTACATCATGGCGAACCCGCTGGTGACGCCGCCGCACATCGTGCCGGAATGGTACTTCCTGCCGTTCTACGCCATCCTGCGCGCCATCGACTTCAACTTCATCATCGACAGCAAGCTGCTCGGCGTCATCTTCTTCGGCGGCTCGATCCTGATCCTGTTCTTCGTGCCGTGGCTCGATACCTCGAAGGTGCGTTCGGGCACGTTCCGGCCGGCGTTCAAGTGGTTCTACTGGCTGTTCGTGGTGAACTTCCTGCTCTTGATGTGGTACGGCGCGCAGGAGCCGGCGCTGCAGGTGATCGGGCCGTTCACGGTGGCCGACGTCAGCAAGCTCTCGGTGGTGTACTACTTTGCGTATTTCATCGTGATCCTGCCGCTGCTCGGGCGCTTCGAAAAGCCCAGGCCGCTGCCCAATTCCATCTCCGAGTCGGTGCTCTCCAAGCCGGCTCCGGCAACGACCTGACCACGGGACAGCACCAGAATGATCAACCTCAAGACCATTTTCGCTGCCACCGTGCTCGGCTTCGGTCTCGCCGGCGCCGCCATCGCGCAGGAGAGCGCGGCGACGGAAGACGACACCATCACCAAGCAGCACTGGAGCTTCGCGGGGCCGTTCGGCACGTTCGACCAGAACCAACTGCAGCGTGGCTTCCAGGTGTTCAAGGAAGTCTGCTCCAACTGCCATTCGGCGCATCTGCTGGCGTTCCGCAACCTGGCGGAGCCGGGCGGGCCGAGTTTCTCGGCGGCGCAGGTGAAGGCGCTCGCTGCGTCCTATGAGATCGAGGATCCGACCGCCGATGGCGGCAAGCGTCCGGGTCTGGCGTCGGACAATTGGCCGTCGCCGTTCGCGACCGAGCAGGACGCGCGTGACGCCAATGGCGGCGCGCTGCCGCCGGACATGTCGGTGCTGGCCAAGGCGCGCAGCGTCGAGGACAAATTCCCCAACTGGCTGTTCAACTATTTCACCACCTATGCCGAAGGCGGGCCGGACTACATCCACGCGCTGATGAACGGCTACGAGGACCCGGCGCCGGCCGATTTCCAGCTTCCCGAGGGCAAGCACTACAACAAGTACTTCCCGGGCCATGCCATCGGCATGCCGCCGCCGCTGAGCGACGGACAGGTGCAGTATGTCGCGGGGGCTGACGGCGCCACGGTGCCGCTGACCGTGGACCAGTACTCCAAGGATGTCGGCGCCTTCCTGATGTGGATGGCCGAGCCGCACCTCGACAGCAACAAGGCGGCGGGCTTCCGCGTGCTGACCTTCCTGATCCTGTTCGCCGTGCTGATGTGGCTGGTGAAGCAGCGGCTGTGGCGCAAGGTCGAGCACTGAGACGTGTAGCTGACAGCGAGTAGCGAACAGGGGCCTGCCGTCGGCGGGCCCCTTTCCATCTTGCGCCGCTCGGCCTGCCTCTTTTCATCCAGATTGCCGGTGCTAGAGTGCAACCATGTCGCCGATCCGCACCGCCGCCACCATCATCGGAGTTGCCGTTACGGTCGCCCGTCATCCGGCGGTCCGCGCCGCGGTCAAGGCCGCGCCGCTGCTGGTGACCCCGAAGATGCGCGAGATGGCGACGGAGGCGACCCTGGAGACGGCGTTTCGCGCCGGGGTGCTGGCGCGCAAGATCGTGCGAAGGTGATGAAGTGAATGGTGAATAGTAAATGGTGAATGGTAGGTGGTGAATGGCAGGATGCCGATCTACCATTCACCATTCACCATTCACCATTCACCACCTTCCGCCGCCCATGCTTGACCTCAAATCGCTGATCCGCACCATCCCGGACTATCCCAAGCCGGGTATCCTGTTTCGCGATATCACCACGCTGATCGAGCATCCGGAGGGGTTCCGCGAGAGCGTCGAGCGGCTGGCGGCGGCGCATCGCGGCCTCGGCATCACGCATGTGGCGGGGATCGAGGCGCGCGGCTTCATCTTCGGGGCGGGGGTTGCGATCGCCCTCGGGGTGGGGTTCGTGCCCATCCGCAAGCGCGGCAAGCTGCCGGGAGCGACGATCGGGCAGAACTACACGCTCGAATACGGCGTCGATACCATCGAGATCCACGCCGACGTGCTGTCCAGCGTGCACAAGGTGCTGCTGATCGACGATCTGATCGCCACCGGCGGCACGGCGCTGGCGGCTGCCGGCCTGCTGCGGCGTACGGGTGCGGTGGTCGAGAACGCCGGCTTCGTCATCGACCTGTTCGACCTCGGCGGCGCCGACAAGCTGCGGGCGCTCGGCGTCGAGGTGCAGAGCCTCGTGGCGTTTCCCGGACATTGAGCGTACGGCCCTGCTCAGGCGAGGCGCAGCACCACCATGCCGGCAACGATGATGATGGCGGCGGCGATGCGCGCCGGTGTCACCTTTTCCTTGAGCACGATCAGCGCAATGGCGGTGCCGAACAGGATGGAGGTTTCGCGCAGTGCCGCGACCAGCGCGATCGGCGCTTCGGTCATGGCGTAGAGGACGAGTCCGTAGGAGGCGAGCGTGCCGAGGCCGCCGACGGCGCCGTAACCCCAGTTGCGGCGGACATAGCCGACGAAGTCGGGACGGCGCAGCAGGGCCCAGAGGGCCAGCGGCGTGCCGGTTAGAACGAAGATCCACATGACGTAGGTGGCCGGAGCGCCCGACAGGCGGACGCCGATGCCGTCGTTGAGGGTGTAGCTCGAAATCACCAGCGCGTTGATGGCGGCGAAGACGATGCCGCGGCGGTCGCCGGCGCCGCGTCCGCCGAGCAGCATGGTCAGGATGCCGGCCGAGATGAGGCCGATGCCGGCCCATTCGAGCGGGGCGAGGGCGGAGCCCAGCAGCAACGCCGAGGCGAGGGCGACGAGCAGCGGCGGCAGGCCGCGCATCAGCGGGTAGGCCCGGCTCATGTCGGCGTGGCGATAGGCGAAGGCGAGCAGGGTGTAGTAGATGACTTCGAGCGTGCCGGAGGCGGCGAGGTACGGCCAGGCCGCCGGCGCCACCGGCGACAGGAAGGGCAGGGCGACGAGCCCGATCAGGCCGCCGGAGGCGGCGACCAGGATGGTGGTCAGCAGGGTGTCGCTGGCGCCCTTGACCACGGCGTTCCACAGCGCGTGCAGGGCGGCGGCGACGAGAACCAGGGCGAAGATGGGAAGCGACACGCGCGAATCCGGGACGGCGGGAGGTAGAACGTTACTCCGCGCGGCGGGCGGCGGCTATCGCGGCGTGCAGGACAGGACCGGTTTATCCGGGGTGTAGAGGGTCAGCACGTCATTGCCGGACTGGTCCAGCGCCACGAGGCCGTAGGTGATGCCGACCGTGGTGAGGTTGCCGTCGAGGAATTTGACGCCGTCCGAGCCCATTTCGGCATTGCCGGTGCCCGACGCGGTCGAGCCATAGGTGGCCGAGGCGTAGCCATAGCTGCCGGCAAACACGGTCAGGAGGCCCGCCTTGGTGTTGTCGACCAGCGCGATGCAGCCCCAATTGCCTTCCGCCGGGCTGACGGTTACCGGCGCGGCCGGGGCGGAGACGTCGCTATCCTGCGCGAGCACAGGCGTGGCGAAAAGCACGAGGCCAAGGGCGAGAGCGGAGCGGCGCATCGATTCATCCGGTCGGGGACAGCAACTTCCCCAAAACCGGGAGTCGCGTCAACGCCATCAGCAAACGCAGCCTTAGTGGCATTTTGTAGTCGCGCAGCTTGGAGAACCCCACCAGTTCGGCGTGATACACAGTTTCGCCGCGCTGGTTGGTGGCCTCGATGGTGTTGAACAGCAGGCCCCAGCCGGGGATGGAGTTGGATGGGCGCTTGCCGGTCACCACCAGCGTATAGGTGACGCGGTCGCCGGGGCGCACCGGCACCTTGAACTGCATCTTGTTGACGCCCGGGGAGGGACCGGAGACGCCGGGCTCCTTGCCGAGGCTGCGCAGGCGGTCCTCCTCGGCGAACAAGGCATCGACCATGTGGCGATGGCCGACGCTGACGGTGTGCCAGCCGGAGGCGACGAGGCCGCCGAAATGGCTGAATTTGGCCGCCTCGGGGTCGATGTGGAAATATTGCGGATCGTAAAGCCGGCCGAAGCGGATGATCTCGGCTTCGGTGAAGTCGTGGCTGCCGAGGGGGAACACCTCGCCGATGACGATGTCCTCGAACCAGCGGGTCATGCGGCGCCGTCCAGCGGCACCGAGGGATCGCGCACCTCGACGAGGTTGGCGAGGCGCATGGACATCACCGCTTCGCCCTTCTGGTTGCGGATGTCGAAATCGAGGGTGACGATGCCGCGCTCGGGGTGGTGGCGCGAGCGGCGCAGCGCAGCGATGGTGGCGGTGCCGCCGATGGTGTCGCCGACCATCACCGGCGCCTTCCATTTGAGGTCGGAAAAGCCGAGCCCGCCCATCGAGGCGACGGTGTTGAGAAAGCTGTCGACCAGCATCCGCAGGCTGAGCGCCGCGGTCTGCCAGCCTGACGAGGCCAGGCCGCCCAGTAGCGAGGCCTTCGCCGCCGCTTCATCGAGATGGAAGGGAAACGGGTCGAACTCGCGCGCGAAGGTGACGATCATCTCCTTGGTCACCGTGGTGCGGCCGATATCGATCACCTCGCCCACGCGCAGATCTTCGTAGTGGCGGCGGTGGACGGTGACGGGGTTCATGACGGTTGACGTATACGTCAAGCACAGGCGCGGCGGCAAGCGAGGCATCACTCTAGATGCCGGTTATGGCCGCCAAACCCGTCAGGCTGCCGAAGGCTCCGAAGGTGAGCACGAAGATCGCCAGCAGGATCGCCGGTTCGCGGGTGTTGGCCCGCAGGGTGATCCAGACCAGCAGAACGACGAAGGCCAGCGCCCACCACGCAAGCGCAATGACCAATCCGACTATGCCAAAAAGGGCGGCCGCCACGCCAAGAACGAGGGGCGTCAGGAACGGCCATGTCGCAGGCACGGCAAACCAGAGTGCCCGCTTGTCCCTCGATCGCAGGGCCCAGATGGCTCCAACGAGCAGGCAAAGCGGCCCCAGTAGGTACATCACGCTCACCGGGTGGTTTAGGTCGAGGCCCTGTAGCGGCACGACGAAGTAGAGCTGCAACTGCAGGGCCCAAAGGCTCAACAGTGCTGCAGCAATCTCCATTTAGGCTAGGTGTTGAACTTGAACAGCATCACGTCGCCGTCCTTGACGACATAGTCCTTGCCTTCGTCGCGGGCCTTGCCGGCTTCCTTGGCGGGGACTTCGCCGCCCAGCGCGACATAATCGTCAAAGGCGATGGTCTGGGCGCGGATGAAGCCGCGTTCGAAATCGGTGTGGATGACGCCCGCGGCCTGCGGGGCGCGGTCGCCCTTGTGGATGGTCCAGGCGCGGGCCTCCTTCGGGCCGGCGGTGAAATAGGTTTGCAGGCCAAGCAGTTGGTAGGCTTGCTGGATCAATCGATTCAACCCCGGCTCGCTGAGCCCGAGCGTATCCAGATATTCGCGCTGTTCGTCGTCGGGAAGCTGGGCGAGTTGGCTCTCGATCTCGGCGGAGATGACGATCACGGCGGCGTCGTGCTGCCTGGCATACGCCTCCACCTGCCGGCTCATGTCGTTGCCGGTCGCGGCGGAGGCCTCGTCGACATTGCAGACGTAGAGCGCCGGCTTGCTGGTCAGCAATTGCAGCTCGCGGAACGCCTTCTCCTCTTCGGCACTGCGCTCGACCAGCCGCGCCGATTTGCCCTCGCGCAGCAGCGCCAGCGCACGGTCGATGAGGTCCAGCGCGAGCTTTGCTTCCTTGTCGCCGCCCTTGGCCTTTTTCTCGACGCCGGTGCGGCGCTTTTCGAGGCTTTCGAGATCGGCCAGCATCAGCTCGGTCTCGACCACCTCGGCATCGGCGATGGGATCGACCTTGTTGGCGACGTGAATGATGTTGCCGTCCTCGAAGCAGCGCAGCACATAGGCGATGGCGTCGCATTCGCGGATGTTGGCGAGGAACTGGTTGCCGAGCCCTTCGCCCTTGCTCGCGCCTTTCACCAGCCCGGCGATATCGACGAAGCTCATGCGCGCAGGGATGATCTGCTGGCTTTTGGCGATGGCCGCGAGCTTGTCCAGCCGCGCGTCCGGCACCGCCACCTCGCCGGTGTTCGGCTCGATGGTGCAGAACGGGAAATTGGCGGCCTGCGCGTTGCCGGTGCGGGTGAGGGCGTTGAACAGCGTCGACTTGCCGACATTGGGCAAGCCGACAATCCCCATCTTGAAACCCATGGATCGTCCTATCGGGAAAGAATTTGCTCAGGGCTATGGGCGAAGGGGTTGATGATCGTCAAGCTCTGTTCGGGGGAGATGGCGATGCGCTGGCCATCCTGCAGGTCCTCGGAGAGGAAGTGGGTGCAGCCCAGTTCCAGGGCGGAAGCGAGGAGAAGGCAGTCCCACCACGCGTAGCGGTAGCGCAGGAAAAGGGCGCGGGCCTTCATGCCCGCCGCGTTGGTGAGGGGGTTTGAACCGAAGGCAGCGAAGGCATCGACCCGGAAGAACGGGTCGTCGCTGCCGAACTTCGCGATCTTGCGGGTGATGACGTTCGTCACCTCATTGAGAACCTGCAGGTTGGTCACCCCGCTGTTCCTTATCGTCAGCGTGTTGAGCCAGACCTTGGCGGACGAGCATTTGTCGCGCTCAGCTTCATCGAGAGTGTAGAGAAAGGTGTTGCTGTCGATGAAGACGCTAGCGCCTGGCATTGCGCTCGTCCGAGTTCGGCATGCGTCCATTCTCCGAAATCTGGAGCTTGGGGGCATCGAACACGCGCTGAAGCGCATCGAGCCGTCGTTGACGCTCCGCCGCCGCATCGGCCTCCGTCGATGCATGCGTCCGTTCGCGCACCAAATCGGCAATAAAGCGCGACATGCTTATGCCTTTGGCGGCCGCCTGAACTCTGGAAAGCTGGTGCGTTTCATCATCAAGGGAGATCGTCAGATTTTTCATCACGGACTCACAAAATCACAGAGGCTGTGTTTTCGTGAAATAGTGAGCGCCTGCTAGCCGGTCAAGACTCGTGGGCGGAAGGATCGACGATCCAGAGATCACGACAAAGCGTGTCACTTATCATCCTTCTTGCCCAGCACTTTGCGCAGCATGGCGGCCATCGGGCCTTCGTCCGGCAGCTTGATCGGACGCGGCCTGGGGCGGGCGGCGTGGATGTGGGACTGGCCGGCAGGCGCCTTCTGGCGCGTCGGGTCGGCGGTGGTTGGGCGCTCGTCGCGGTCGGCGGCGTCGCCGCTGACGGCGATGGCGAGCTTGTTCATCAGCGTGTTGTCGTCGCCCTTGACCAGCAATTCGGCATTGTCGGCTAGGGCGCCGAGCAGCGGTTCGAGCCAATCGAGGTCGGCCTTGGAGAAATCGCCCAGCACCCAGGGCATGACCCGGTCCTTGTGGCCTGGATGGCCGATGCCGAGGCGGACGCGGCGATAGTCGGTGCCGATGCGCGGGTCGATCGAGCGCAGGCCGTTGTGGCCGCCATTGCCGCCGCCGCGCTTGATGCGCGCCTTGCCGGGCACGAGGTCGAGTTCGTCGTAGACGATTGTGATGTCGGCAGGGGTGAGCTTGTAGAACTGCGCCGCCGCCTCGACGCTCTCGCCGGAGGAGTTCATGAAGGTCTGCGGCTTGAGGATGAGCACGCGCTCGCCACCGAGCGAGCCCTCGGAGACGAGGCCCTTGAATTTCTCGCGGAAGGCGGGAAAGCCGTGGCGCCGGGCAATCTCCTCGACGGCGAGGAAGCCGATATTGTGGCGGTTGCGGCTGTATTTGTCCCCCGGATTGCCGAGGCCGACGATCAAATGCATCGCCTCGCTCCGGGGGCGGTGGACAGGGGCGGCGCAGGGGCCGCCCCGTCCGACTTACTTCTTGGCGGGGGCGGCCGGAGTCGCGCCCTTGGCCGGCGCCGCAGCCTGGGTCGCGCCAGCGGCTGGCGCCGCGGCGGCTTCGGCGGCAGGCGCCGCGGCCTCATCGGAGCGCAGCGCCGACGGCGCGGCGACGGTCGCGATGGTGAGGTCGGTCTCGTGCGTGCGCACCGAGGCCCCGGCCGGCAGGGTGATCGCCGACAGGTGGATGGTGTCGCCGATATCGCGGCCGGTCAGGTCGACCGTCAGCGCTTCCGGAATGGCATCGGCCGGCACCGACAGCTCGAGCGTATGGTGCACGATGTTGAGCACGCCGCCCTTCTTGATGCCCGGGCTCTGCTCCTGGTTGATGAAGTGGACCGCCACCTGCACGTTCAGCTTGGTGTGGGCGCCGACGCGGAGGAAGTCCACGTGCATCGCCTTGTCCTTGACCGGATCGAGCTGGTAGTCGCGCGGGATCACGCGGTGCTTGGTGCCGTCGACGTCCAGCGTGATGACGTGGCTCAAAAAGCCGCCGGCATAGATGGACTTCATCGCCTCGTTGTACGAGATCGAGATGGGGGTCGGGTCTTTCTTGTCGCCGTAGATAACGGCGGGAATCCAGCCTTCACGACGCAGTGCACGAGCGGCCCCCTTGCCCACCCCGCTCCGCGCCTTGGCCTTCAGCTCTGCAGAAGCCATGGAACGTATCCTTGGGTTGGTGCGATGCCGGGGCATCGGAGCCCGAATACACCGCGCGCCCGTCCTCCAGGGGTGACAGGCGCTTCATGGCGCGGGTCTATAGGGGAAAGCGGGGGTTTGGGCAAGGCCGGGACAGGCATCGCGGCGCCGGGCGTGGCGGCGTTTCTGGGTGCGAAAATCATTCAACTGAATGATGCCGGTGCGGCGAGGAGCAGCTAGTCCTGTGGCCGCCATCAGCATCAGGAGGTCTCTCCCATGTTTCGCCAGGTCCTTTTTGCCGTCGCCGCCCTGTCGTTGGGGGTCGCGTCCACGCCGAGCCTGGCGAAGACCCCCGAGGACGTGTTCGCCGAGCAATGCGCGGCCCAGGGCGGCACGATGCAGGGGACGCGCTGCACGCTGCCGGATGGCAGCTATGCCGATTGCCAGTTCAACTCGTCGGCAGCGGGAGACAGCTTTACCTGCCAGTATGGCGAGGTCGGGGACGACGAGGCGCGCGCTGTGCTGAAGCACTTTCACCGACTGGTGAAGGTGCCGGTGAAAATCCTCAAGATGCCGGTCTCGCCGGGCCCGCTGGCAAAGACCATGACGAAGGCGCCGACGAAAATCGTCAAGACGCCGGGCGCGACGGCACAGGGCATGACGAAGGCGCCTGTGAAAATCGTCAAGACGCCGGACCCACTGGCGAGCGTGAAGAAGGCGCCGGCGCTGCGGACGCTCCAGGCCCCCACCAGGAGCGCGCCGTCATCGAGTGAGGCGACGGGGATGAGGACGACGCCGGCGCTGAAGGCGATGGAGGCCCCGATGACGTCCACGCCGTCGTCAGGCGACACGGGAGCGAGGACGACGCCCGGGCTTTCAACCAGCATCCCGACCCCACAGGCAACCAGCTTCGCCCCGAAGATGCAGGCGCTGAAGCGCGCGCCCTGAGCGAGGTCAGCCGTCTTGCGCCGCCGCGAGGCGCGCGCGGATACGCCGGCCTTACGCCGCGGGGGCGTAGCCCTTGGGGGCTTCCATCATCAGGCCGACGAGGTGGCCGTCCGGATCGCGGCAGAAGGCCAGCCAGAGGTCGTGGTCGGGCATCGGCGCGGTCAGATGCGGCTCGGCGACGATGTCGGCACCCCTGGCGCGGAGGTCGGCGACGGTGAGCGCGAGGTCGGCGACGCGGAAGTAGAGCGCGCCCTGGCCGGGCTCGACGGGCTCGCTACGCTCGGGCGGCGACAGCATCAGCCGCACGCCGGCGCAGTCGAAGAAGCAGAGATCGCCGTAGCGATAGAGCTTCCTGAGGCCGAGCAGGCCGCCGTAGAAGGCCTCGGACGCGTCGGTGTTGCTGACGGCGATGGCGATCTGGCCGAGTTGGCCAAGGGGCATTGGTGCTGTCCTCCCGGCGGCAGGGTAACACGGCGGCCGCCGTGCCGCAGCCCCGCTAGTGGCTGGAAAGCCGGGCCATCTGGCCGTTGAGGTAGGCGGTGACGGCGTCGTCGGTGGTGAGGCCGAGGGCGACGGTGAACGCCTCGCGCGCCTCGGCGGTGGCGCCGGTGCGGGCGAGCAGGTGGCCGCGGGCGGCCCAATAGGGCTGGTAGCCCTGCATGCGCCGGTCCTGGGCCAGCGGCGCAAGGGCGGCGAGCGCAGCGGCGGGGCCATCGACTTCGGCGAGGGCGACGGCGCGATTGAGGATCACCACCGGCGATCTGGTCAGCGCATAAAGGTGATCGTAGAGCTGCACCACGATCGGCCAGTTGGCGGCGCCGCTGAGGCGCCGGCCGGTATGGGCGGACTGGATGGCGGCCTCGAGCTGGTAGCGGCCGGTGGGACCGCCGGCATTGGCCTCGTGCAGCAATTGTTCGGCGAGACGGATCTGCGAATCGTCCCAGAGGCTTGTGTCCTGCTCTTCGAGCGGCACATAGGCGCCGTTCGCGGCGCGCCGGGCGGCCCGGCGGCTCTCGGCGTAGTACATCAGCGCCAGCATGCCCTTGGGTTCGGGCTCGGTGGGCATCAGCGAGACGACGAGGCGGCCGAGCCAGAGGGCCTCGCCGGCGATTTCGGGCACGCCCTGCTGGCCGACCTCGTTCCAGCCCTTGGCGTAGGCGGCGTAGATGGCATCGAGCACCGCCTGCATGCGCTCGCCCAGCTCTTCCTTGTCGGGGATGCGGAACGGGATTCCAGCGTCGCGGATGCGGGTCTTGGCGCGCACCAGGCGCTGACCCATGGTGGCGGGCGGCACCAAGAAGGCGGCCGAGATGTCCTCGGCGGTCATGCCGAGAATGGTCTGCAGGATCAGCGGTGCCCGCAGGCCGCGCTCGATGGCGGGGTGGGCGCAGGCGAACATCAAAGCGAGGCGGCGGTCGGGCAGGGTGGCGCCTTCTTCGCTGGCCGCCGCGATCTCGTCGGCGATGAGGGTCAAATGCTCCTCCCCGGCGGTGCGGGTCTGGCGCCGGCGGATGGCGTCGGTCTGCCGCCGGCGCGCCACGGTGAGCAGCCAGGCGTCGGGATTGTCGGGCACGCCGTCGGCCGGCCACAGCCTGAGGGCCGCGGCGAAGGCCTCGCCGAGCGCATCCTCGGCGCCGGCCACGTCGCGCGTACGTGCGGCGAGAAAGGCGACGAGGCGGCCGTAGCTCTCGCGCGCCACGCGCTCGGCGGCACGGCCGGCCTCGTCGCCATGGCTCACTTGCCCCTGGCTCCGGCGTCGACGACGGGACGGATCTCGATCGAGCCGTAGCGGCTCGACGGGCAGCGCCTGGCCCAGGCGATGGCCTCGTCGAGGTCGGTCGCTTCGACGAAGAAGTAGCCGGCGAACTGCTCCTTGGTGTCGGCGTAGGGACCATCGAGCACGTCGGCCTTGCCGTCGTGCTGGCGCACGGTCGTCGCGGCCGAACTGGGCTGCAGCCGTTCGCCGCTGGCCGCGCCGGCCGCCTTGTTCAGCGCTTCGTTGAAGGCGCCATAGTCGGCCCAGAGCTCCTTCTGGGGCGCGGCGGCGAGAGCGGCTTCGTCGTGGTGGATGAGCATCATGTAGCGCATGGTCGTCTCCGGTTGGTTGGACGGGCCATCAGGTCCCGATGCTCAAATGACGGGCCGGTCACGCCGATTTCGACTCGGTCCGGAGCGATTCAGCGCGAAATGTCGGCCAGCGGGCGCACGTCGATGGTGCCGTATCTGGCGGCGGGGCAGCGCGTAGCCCATTCGACCGCCTCGTCGAGGCTGGGCACATCGATCATGTAGTAGCCGCCCAACTGCTCCTTGGCGTCGGCATAGGGGCCGTCGAGGACCACCGCCTTGCCGTCGCGGACGCGCACGCGGGCACCGTGGCGGGTCGGCTTCAGGCGATCGCCGCCGATCCAGACGCCGGCTTTCTTCATGGCCTCGGTGTAGGCGACGAATTCCGGGCTGACGGGAGTTTCGCCCTGAGGCTCGGTGTTGAAGCGGCTTTCGTCGCCGTTGATCAAGAGCAGGAACTGCATGGTGGTCTCCTTTGTGGCGCCGGACCGACGGGCCGGCATCACAATGACGGCAGCGTCGCGAAATCTTCTACATTTCGCACGCGGATTTTTCAGTCGCCGCCGTCGCTGACCTGGCGGATCTCGACGTGGCCCCAGATCGCGGCGGGGCAGCGGGCGGCCCAGCGCTGCGCCGCCTCGAGGTTTTCGGCGCGGATCAGATAGTAGCCGCCGAGCTGTTCGCGCGTCTCGATGAAGGGGCCGTTGTGGACCTGCATCTCGCCGGCCTTGTCGAGGTTGACGATGGTCGCCGAGGTCGAGGGGCCGAGCGCCCCGTGCCCGAGATGGGCGCCGGCCTTGTCGAGCGCCGCCTTGTAGGCGTGCATTTTGTCCATCCATCTGGCCATCTGCTCGGGCGGGATGGCCTGGCCGGCGGCCTCGTCGGCGTGCAGCAGCAGCATGTAGTCGGGCATGGCGCGATCCTTTCCGTGGGCAATGTCGGCCCTCGGCACAATGTCGCGCGAAGATGGCAGATTTCGACAGCCGGCCGAACTAATGGAGCAGGCTGGAGACGCTCTGCTCGCTGGCGGTGCGGGCGATGGCCTCACCGATCAGCGGGGCGATGGAGATGCGGCGGATGTTCTGCGCCGCCTTCACCGCGTCGGTCTCGGCGATCGAATCGGTGATCACCAGTTCCCTCAGCTTGCTGCCGCCGATGCGCTCGGCGGCGCCGTTGGAGAGCACGCCGTGGCTGACATAGGCCGAGACCGAGGTGGCGCCGGCCTTGAGCAGGGCGTCGGCGGCGTTGACCAGCGTGCCGCCGGAATCGGCGATGTCGTCGATCAGGATGCAGTCGTGGCCGGCCACGTCGCCGATGATGTTCATCACCTCCGAGACGCCGGCCCGCGGGCGGCGCTTGTCGACGATGGCGAGGTCGGCGCCGATGCGCTGTGCCGTGGCGCGGGCCCGGGCGACGCCGCCCACGTCGGGCGACACGATCATCACGTTGCCCTTCTTGTAGTGCTTCTGGATGTCGCGGACCATCACCGGCGCGCCGTAGAGGTTGTCGGTCGGGATGTCGAAGAAGCCCTGGATCTGGGCGGCGTGCAGATCGAGCGTGATGACGCGGTTGATGCCGGCGGTGGTGATCAGGTTGGCCACCAGCTTGGCCGAGATCGGGGTGCGCGAGGCGGATTTGCGGTCCTGCCGAGCGTAGCCGAAATACGGCACCACGGCGGTGATGCGGCGCGCCGACGAGCGGTGCAGCGCGTCGGCGATGATCAGCAGCTCCATCAGATTGTCGTTGGCCGGAAACGAGGTCGACTGCAGGATGAACACGTCTTCGCCGCGGACGTTTTCGTGGATTTCGACGAAGATCTCGTTGTCGTTGAAGCGGCGGACCGTGCAGTCGGTGAGCGGTAGCTCGAGATAGTCGGACACCGCGGCGGCCAAGGCGGGGTTCGAGTTGCCGGTGACCAGTTTCATGGTGCCCTCGCGCCTTGGAATTGGCGGCTGTTTATCCCCCGAAGTCCACGAGCGCAATGCGCCAAATGACGGATCGATGAACGATCAGCGCAGGCCGATGATCGAGATCTGCCGGCCGGTGGCCTGGCCGTGGTGGGTGGCCCAGCGGTGCGAATAGTAGCGCTCGGGCAGCGCGTAGGTGCACAGCGCCAGATCGCCGACGAGCCCTACGCCGACGGCGAACAACTGCTCCTGCAGCAGCCCGGGGATGTCGAAATGCTCGCGCGCCTTGCCGGCCGGAATGCCGACATGTCCGGCCGCCGCGGGGTCGAGCGCGACGATCTGCGCCGCGGTCTCGGGCCCGACCTCGTAGTTGGCCCCCGAAATGGTCGGGCCGATGGCGGCGCGGATGTGCTGCGACGTGGCGCCGAGCGCCAGCATGGCCCGGACGGTGGCCGGTACGATGCCGCCGGCGGCGCCCTTCCAGCCGGCATGCGCGGCGCCGACGATCCCAGCTTCGGGATCGGCGAACAGCACCGGCGAGCAGTCGGCGGTGAGGATGCCGAGCAGCAGGTCGGGCCGGTTGGTGACCATGGCGTCGGCCTCGATCACGCCCTGCGGCCGTTCGGTGAGGGTGACCACGCTGGTCGAGTGCACCTGGCGGAACACCACCAGATCCTTGATGCCGTGCCCACCCATGGCGTAGGCGGCGCTGGAGCGGTTGGAGACGACGAGGTCGGGGTTGTCGCCCTGGCTGATCGACATGTTGTTGGAGGCGAGCTCGCCCATCGAGCGGCCGCCCTCGCGGCCGAAGAAGCCGTGGACGATGCGGTCGTCGCCGAGGACCTTGCTGATCGTATAGGGCGCCGGCATCAGAACCCCGCGGGCCGGAGGCCGGGCGAATGGGCGCACAGCACCTTGAACAGCGTGCCCATCTGGCCGGGCGAGGTGAGCCGCTCGATGGCGCGGGCGATGTTGCCGGCCTCCGCCGGGTTGGAGCGTGCCAGCGCCTTGGCGCGTTCGCCGAGCCCGAGCTTCAACAGCCATTCGCCCTGCCGGGCGAGCGGGGCGACGGCGAGGCCGGTGGCTTTCGCGGCCTCGGCGAGGACGCCGAAATTGACGTGCGCCGAGATGTCGGACTCGCCCGGCGCCTCGAGCGGATCGGCGAAGGCGTGCGCCTTCACCGCCTGCAGCGTCTCGCCGGTCTGGGTGCGCTCGTAGCCGTAGTCTATGGCGAGGATGGCGCCGCCCTGCAGGGCGACCTTGCGGCCGAGGCGCTGCATGACGTCGGTGGCGGCGGGCGACAGTTCCAGCACCTCGCCGGCGTAGGCGCCGTGGACCTCGGGCGGCGCTGCCGAATCGGCGATGGGGGTGGGGGAGAGGCCGAACGCCCGGACGCCGTCGCGCAGGCCGACGAGGCGCTCGTGCCAGCCGTCGTCGGTCTTGACGAACTGCTTGAGCGGCAGGGCGTCGAAGAATTCGTTGGCGACGACGAACAGCGGGTCGTCGCTGACGGCGTCGATTTCGCTGGCCCAGTAGGGCGAGTAGGCGCCGAGCCGGCGCTCCTGCTCGCCACGCAGCAGCTTGTTGGATTCGTAGAGCTGCAGATGCAGGGCGTTCTCGAAGCCTTCGGCGCGACTGGCGGCGCGCAGCGCGTCCTGCATCAGCGTGCCGCGACCGGGGCCGAGCTCGAGCAGCGTGAAGCTCGTCGGCTGGCCCATCTGCTGCCAGAGGTTGACGAAGAAGAAGCCGATCAGCTCGCCGAACATCTGGCTGATCTCGGGCGCGGTGATGAAGTCTCCGGCCGCGCCGATGGGGCGGCCGACGGCGTAATAGCCCTGGTGCGGATGACCGAGGCAGAGGCCCATATAGGTGGCGAGCGACATCGGGCCGGTGGCCCGGATCTGGGCGTCGATCTGCTCGGCGAGGGACAGCTCAGGCACGGGGACGGCTCATGGCATAAACGACCAGCGCCAGGCCGGCGGCGAGCACCGGCAGGCTCAGCACCTGGCCCATGGTCAGCCAGCCGGTGCCGAGCAGGTAGCCGAGCTGGGCGTCGGGCAGGCGCACGAATTCGACGACGATGCGGCTCAGCGCATAGCCGATGCCGAACACGCCGCCGGTGAGGCCGGGACGATGCAGCCAGCCGAGCCGGCGGGTGCCGAACATGATGACGAGGAACAACACGACGCCTTCGAGCCCGGCCTCGTAGAGCTGGCTCGGGTGGCGCGGCAGCGCTTCGGGGTCGGTGGGGAAGATCACCGCCCAGGGCAGGCTGGTCGGCGCGCCGTAGAGCTCGCCATTGACGAAGTTGGCGAGGCGGCCGAGGAACAGGCCGATCGAGCCGATGGCGCCGAGCAAATCGAGGCTCGACAGCACGTTGCCGCCTTTGCTGCGGGTGAACAGCCACATGGCAGCGATGATGCCGACGAGGCCGCCGTGGAAGCTCATGCCGCCGTCCCACAGGGCGATGATCTCGTTGGGATGCGCGGAATAGTAGGGCAGGTTGTAGAACAGCACGTAGCCGATGCGGCCGCCGAGCACGATGCCGATGACCGCCCAGAAGGCGAAATCCCAGATTGCCGCCGGCTCGAAGGGCGGGTGGTCGTTGGCCCACAGGTCTTTGCGCCTGAGCAGCGTGGTGGCGTACCAGGCGCCGGCGAACACCCCGGCCAGATAGGCGAGCGCGTACCAGCGGACGGCAATCGGGCCGAGCTGGATGGCGATCGGGCTGATGTCGGGGAACGGCATGGTGCGACCTATCGGCCAGCCGCCCACTCTGGTCAAGCGGGGCCGAGGGCCGTAAATAGGGGCAAATTCCGAATGGAGGCGCCAGATGGCCCAGGCCAGCAGCAGATTGTTCGACAATGTCGGGCGGATGATGAACGACGCGGCGGGCGTCGCCGACGGGGTGCGCCGCGAGGTGGAGAGCATGGTGCGGGCGCAGGCCGAGCGCTTCGTCATGGACATGAACCTGGTCAAGCGCGAGGACTACGACGCGCTGCGCGAGCTGGTGCAGACGCAGGGCGCCGAGCTGCGGGCGCTCAAGGCTGAGGTTGCCGCGCTGAAGGGCGCGGGCACTGGAGACACGCCGCCGAAGCCGTGAAGGTCGCCATCATCTCCGATGTGCATGGCAACCGCCTGGCACTGGAGGCGGTGCTCGACGATATTGCCCGGCAGGGCGTCGATGGCACGCTCAATCTCGGTGATCTGGTGAGCGGGCCGCTCGAGCCCAACTGGACCGCCGATATCCTGATGGACCTCGACTTTCCCACGGTGCGGGGCAACCACGAGCGCGCGCTGATCGAAAAGCCGCCGGAAAAGCTCGGCCCCGTCGACCGCTTCGCACAGGCGCAGATGGAGGCGCGGCACCGCATCTGGATCAACGACATGCCGGCGACGATGTCGCTGCTCGACGACGTGTTCCTGTGCCACGGCACTCCAACGTCGGACGAGGATCCCTGGCTCGACGATTGGTGGACCGGACGCACGGTCACCACGCCGGACGAGGCCACGGTGGCGGCCAAGGCGGAAGGGTTCGACTTTCCGGTGCTGCTATGCGGGCACACGCACGTGCCGCGCGCGGTGCGGCTGCGCGACGGCCGGCTGATCGTCAATCCGGGCAGCGTGGGGCTGCAGATGAACCTCGGCTCGCCGGACGCGCGCTATGCGACGATCGAGCGCCGCAACGGCAAATATTATCCGTCGTTCCACGCCGTGCCCTACGACCATTTCGGCGCCGCCCGCCAGGCCGAAGCCAACGGCTTCCCGCAATGGCGTGAGGCGCTCGTGACAGGTTGGGCGGGGGCCGAGGGGTTGTTTTGAGGCGAGTCGTTCGGCCCTCACCCGGCGCTTCGCGCCACCCTCCGCCCGGCGGGGAGAAGGGAGGCTGGCAACCGAGCCGCTACTCGCTCCAGCTCAACCTCGCGCCCCGCCACAATTCGTGGAACTCGGCGTAGGTGACGGGATCGCCATACTGCTTGTAGAGGCAGCGGCCGGAGTCGACGAGGTCGTAGGCGAACCAGCTCTTTCCGCCGGCGAGGGCGATGCGCGGCTGCATGCCGTTCCACACTTCGCCGTCGCAGGTGAAGGGCAGGGCGACGGGGCGGTCCCGAGCGGCGTCGGCGGTGGCGTCCTGCAGCGCCAGCGTCCATTGGCCGTGATCGGACTCGCAATCGCGGTCGCAGGCGAGCGTGCCGAGGTCGCCATATTGGCCGAGGAAGGCGATGCGCGGCTGGCCGCCGGGTGTCAGCGCGAGGTCGGGGCTTTCGCCGTCGCCGGTGGCGGTCACGGCGTGGCCGTTCCAGTTCTTGTCGCTGTCGCAGCCGGCATCGCACCAGAAATAGATGAGCTGGTGGGCGAGGCTCGGCTGGCTCATGTCGGAGCCGGCGAACAGTACGGCGCGCGGGCGACCGTCGGGCAGGACGTCGAGTCCCAGGTGGGGTTGGGGTAGGAGCCGTAGCCGGTGTCGATGACGCGGGTGCGCTGCCAGCGATCGAGCGAGTCGCAGCCGGCGTCGCACTGGTAGTAGTACAGCCCCTCTTCAAGCGGCGTGCCGTCCTTGTCGAGGGCGTAGACCTTGGCGAGCAGGCGCAGCTTGCCGCCCGGCGCCACGGCCAGCGCGACCTGGTCCCAGAGCTCGGTAACGTATTGGCTCGGCTTCATGGCGAGATTGGTTTCGGTCCAGTTCTCGGCATCGGTACACGCGGCGCGGCAGGTCAGGTGGAACGTGCCGTAGTGATCGGGCTCGGCGATGTAGTTGGCATCGACGTAGGCGAAATGCGGATTGCCTTCGGAGTCGATGGCGAAGCTGTGCTCGGGAATCCTGAATTCGAACAGGCCGGTGAAGGTGCCTTCGGCACTGTTGGCGACCGGAACGAGACTCCATTGCGTCCGGTCGGTGCAGCTGTCGTTGCACTCGGCGTAATAATACATGCGGCCGGCGCCGGCCGCGCCCGACCCGAAGCCGGTGATCAGCAGCCGGGGCTTGCCGTCCGGCGTCACGCCGATCTGGACGCCGATGGGCCGGCTGACCTCAAGGCTCGCCTCTCGCCAATTGCTTTCGGCTTCGCAGGCGGCGGCGCAGTAGCGATAGTACACGACGTCGCCGGTCGGCTTGTCGTAGCCGGTGAAGGCGGCGTGCAGCCCGCCCCTGGAGTCGGCGGCGATGTTGGCACTGGCCGATTCCTGTGCCGGGGCGAGGTAGCGGGCGCCGGCGAGGGCGGGCAACGCACAAAACAGGGACATCGCAGCGAGCGCGGCTGCGAAAAGACGAGTCAGACGCATGGGTTGGAGGCAGTCCTTCGGGCGGGGAGACAAGAGCGCGCGCCCGCTAGCATCGGCTGCCTGAACCGAAACTGACTGGGAGCCATCCGCGAGGTGTTCGATTGTGACACTAAATTCGTGGGGGCGGCCGGCGGCGGTTAAGATGTTTTTAACAATCGAAGCGGGATCATCCACAGAAGAAAGCCGCGATCGCGCCGCCGGGGGATTCCCCTGACTCAGTCCCCTATCTAGGTTGGCTGCAAGGCACGATTCGTAGGCGACCTGCGTGCGTAAGTTCCTTTGAGTACAGCGTTTTTCTTTCACGCTCACCCAGCGGGACCAGATGACACATCTTCACCAGTTCGAGCCCGATCGTACCGTCCATCCTGTCGACATCATCGAGCATATCGCGGCCATCAACGACTGGAGCTTCGAGCGCCAGGATACCGACGAAATCTCGATTTCGGTGCGCGGCTCGTGGAGCGACTACCACGTGTCGTTCAACTGGATGGAAGACCTCGAGAGCCTGCACATCGCCTCGGCGTTCGACCTCAAGGTGCCCGAAGCGCGGCGGCCGGAGGTGAAGCAGCTGATCGCGCAGATCAACGAGCAGCTCTGGATCGGCCATTTCGACATGTGGAACAATGAAGGCGTGGTGCTGTTCCGCAATTCGCACCTGCTGAGCGGGGGCGCCGACGTGTCGCCGCAGCAATGCGAGGCGCTGCTGAGCTCGGCCACCGAGAGCTGCGACCTCTATTACCAGGCGTTCCAGTTCGTGGTGTGGGCGGGCAAGTCGGCCAGCCAGGCGCTCGAGAGCGTGCTGTTCGAGACCGTGGGCGAAGCTTGAGCCTCAACGACATCGGGCCGGTGGTCCTGGTCGGCGCCGGCAAGATGGGACTGGCGCTGGCCAGGGGGTGGATCGCCGGCGGGCTGCCGCCGAGCCGGCTGGTGCTGGTCGATCCGTTCCCCAGCGATGCCGCGAAGGCCTTTGCGGCAGAGGTTCAGGTGCGCCTCCTGAAGAGCACGGAACATGTGCTGACGCATGTGCTGGTGCTTGCGGTAAAGCCGCAGTCGATGGCCGAGGCCATGGCGCAAGTCCAACCCAGCGTAGGGCGGCAGACGCTGGTGATCTCGATCGCGGCCGGAATCTCGCTGAAGACGCTGAGCCAGGGGCTGGGCACCGCGCGGGCGGTGCGCTGCATGCCGAACACGCCGGCGCAAATCGGCAAGGGCATCACCGGTGCGGTGGGACTCGAGATCAATGCCGCCGACCGCGAGGTGACGCAGGCGCTGCTGGGCGCGGCGGGCGACCTCATCTGGTTCGACGACGAAAGCAAGCTCGATGCGGTGACGGCGGTGTCGGGGTCCGGGCCGGCCTATGTGTTCTATCTGGTCGAGGCGCTGGCCGTGGCCGGGATGCGGCAGGGACTCGAGCCGGGGCAGGCGATGCAGCTGGCGCGGCAAACGGTGGTCGGGGCGGCCTCGCTGATGGAGGCCGATACGCAGTCGGTCTCGATTCTGCGCGAGAACGTGACGTCGCCGAAGGGGACGACGGCGGCGGCGCTGGCGGTGCTGATGGCGCCGGACGGGCTCGAGGCGCTGATGGACCGGGCGGTGCTGGCGGCGCGGATGCGTTCGGAAGAGCTCGGCCGTGGCTGAACAGGTGACCTATGACGATTTCGTCGCCGTCGACATCCGGGTGGGGACGGTGGTCGAGGCGCGGCCGTTTCCGGAGGCGCGGAAGCCGGCGATCATCCTGATCATCGATTTCGGGCCGGAGATCGGGGTGAAGAAATCCTCGGCGCAGATCACCGTGCACTACACGCCGGAGACGCTGGTCGGCCGGCAGGTGCTGGGCGTGGTCAATTTTCCGCCGCGGCAGATCGGGCCGTTCCGCTCCGAGGTGCTGACGCTGGGCTTCGAGGACGAGGCCGGCGCGATCGTTCTGGCGCAGCCGGAGCGACCCGTGCCGAACGGCAAGAAGATGCTGTAGCGGCCGCCGCATTTCGTTCGGCCGCCGTTCATCTGCGATCCCTTATCTGCCATGCTGCAGTTTTGCAGCACGGGATTGGGGACCGACATGAAGACCATTGCTCTCGCCGTTTTCGCCGCCGCCTCGCTGGTGGCGCTGCCGAGTGCCGCCATGGCGGCGTCGTGCTACGACCTCTGGTACGCCCGCAACGCCATCTACGATGCCAACGGCTTCTGCTTCTCCACCGATCTCGGAATGGAGACGTTCGACAATGACGATTGCTGGACGACGCACCCGAAGCTGTCGAAAAAGGAACAGAAGCTGGTGGCGCAGATCCAGGCGCAGGAAAAGCTCAAGCGCTGCCACGTGAACTGAGGCGGCGGCGCCCGCGGGGCGCTACAGGTCCTCGGTCAGCTTCAGGCGGTCGAGGGTCGGGCGGTCGCGGGGCTCGACCATGCCGACGAAGAATTTGAGCACGGTGCGCTTGCCGTCAGGCGGCAGCGCGGCGATGGCGGCGTCGATGCGGCTGGTCTGGGTAGCCGACAGCACCTCGAACAGGTCGCGGCCCTTCTGGGTGGCGTAGAGCAGGCGCTGGCGGCGGTCGGCGTCACCGGTCTTCTGCTCGATATAGCCGTTGTCGATGAGCTGGCGCAGGACGCGGGCGAGGCTCTGCTTGGTGATCTTCAGGATGTCGAGAATGTCGGCGACCGGCATTCCCGGCTTCAAATTCACGAAGTACAGCACGCGGTGGTGGGCGCGACCGAAGCCCTGGCGTTCGAGCAGCGCGTCGGCATCGCCGACGAAGTCGCGATAGGCGAAGAAAAACAGGCCCATGACGTCGAGCGGCATGGCGTCCGGGGTCGGCAGCTCCGAATTTATGTCAGTAGTGTTGACATTTATTTTGCCGAGTGCCATTGTTTTCCCATCGCAGTGTTTCGAAGCGTTAGCCCAGCCGCCTCTGGTTTGCCAAGGCCGGGACTGGGGTGCAAGATCGGGACACGGGGATGCGGCCTTGCGAGGGCCGGTAGGGACAGGCGAGAGGACATCATGGCTATTCCTATGGACCAGCGCGATGGCTGGATCTGGTTCGACGGCGAACTCAAACCCTGGAAGGACGCCAAGATCCATGTGCTGACGCACGGGCTGCACTATGCCAGCACGGTGTTCGAAGGCGAGCGCGCGTATGGCGGCGAAATCTTCAAGTCGCGCGAGCATACCGAACGACTGATCCGGTCGGGCAAGCAGCTCGATTTCACCATCCCCTATTCGGCCGACGAGATCGAGGCGGCCAAGCGCCTGGTGCTCGAAAAGAACGGGCTGACCGATGCGTATGTCCGCCCGGTCGCCTGGCGCGGGTCGGAGGAGCTTTCCGTTCCCGGCCGCAACAACAAGGTGCACCTCGCCATCGCCTGCTGGGTGTGGCCGTCGTATTTCTCGGTCGAGGAGAAGCTCAAGGGCATCCGGCTCGAATGGAGCAAGTGGAAGCGCCCGAGCCCCGAGACCATTCCGTCGCACGCCAAGGCTGCCGGGCTCTACATGATCTGCACGCTGAGCAAGGACGCGGCGATGGCCAATGGCTATGCCGACGCGCTGATGCTCGACTATCGCGGCTACGTCGCCGAGGCGACCGGCGCCAACGTGTTCTTCGTCAAGGGCGACGAAATCCACACGCCGACGCCGGACTGCTTCCTCAACGGCATCACGCGGCAGACGGTGATCGGGCTGGCCAAGGAGCAGGGCTACAAGGTCATCGAGCGGCACATCATGCCGGACGAGCTCAAGGGCTTCGACGAGTGCTTCCTGACCGGCACCGCCGCCGAGATCACGCCGGTGTCGCTGGTGGGCGAAAACAGCTTCAAGCCGGGCAAGGCCTGCGAGGCGCTGATCAATGCGTTCAACGCCGCGGTGATGCCCAAGAAGGTCGCGGCGGAGTAGGGCGCCGCTGCTTTCTCAAAGTTGCCGAAGCCCCGCCCGTGTGGCGGGGCTTTGTTCATCTGGCGCGGCCGTCGGGATAGACTGCGGGGCCCTTGAGCTCGAGCTTGTTGCCCCAGGGGTCGAGCACGTAGAACGAATTGCCCATGCCGCGGGCGCCGCCGTGAAAGGCTTCGCGCTCGATGGCGACGCCGTGGGCGGCGAGATGGGCGCGCATTGCGGTCTCGTCGAAGGGCGAAAGCGCGATGCAGAGGTGGTCGACATTGCGACCGCCGGCGACCGGGGGAACGGCGCTGGCAGCACCGGGATGCGTAATGTCCCACAGCACGATCAGCGCGGCGCCGCACCAGAGCTGTTCCATGCCGAGCGCCGGATAGGAATAGCCGGGCCGGCAGCCGAGCACGTCCGAGTACCAGCGCACGGCCCGGTCGAGGTCGTCGACGAGGAACACGACATGGTCGATGCCGACCAGGGTGAAGGGCGGCTTGCTCGGCTCGGTCATCGTTGCTCCCAACGGGTCCTGGCCCGGTCGTCGTCGCTGTTGTGCCCGACCCAGCGATCGCCGGACGAGGCGGCTTCGCGCTTCCAGAACGGCGCGTCGGTCTTGAGGTAGTCCATCAGGTATTCGGCCGCCTCGAAGGCGGCGCGGCGATGCGGCGCGAGCGTCATCACCTGAACGATGGGCTCGCCCGGCAGCAGGTGCCCGTAGCGATGGATGATGGTGGCGCGCAGCAGGCCGAAGCGGGAAATTGCGATGGCTTCGATGTCGCCGATCTGGTTGATCGCCAGTTCGGGATAGCATTCGAGCGTGAGGGCGGTGACCGGATCGCGCGGGTCGGAGCGGACGAGGCCGGTGAAGGTCACGGCGGCGCCGGCGCCGGCCGCGGCTTCGAGGAACAGGTTCGTCTCCCCGCCGGGGTCGAAGGGCTCGGTCTGGATGCGGATCGCCATTCTAGCCGCCGGTCATGGGCGGAAAGAGGGCGACCACCCTGGCGTTGGCGATAAGCGCGTCGTGCGCGACGATCCTGGCGTCGATGGCGGCCTTGATGATTTCCGGGCGCTGCAGCGCGAGGTCGGCGGCCTCGTCGCGGCGGCGCAGCCAGGCGATGAGGTCGGCGACGGTGCGCACTTCCGGCGGTGGCGTCACGTCTTCCTCGCCGCGGTCGAGGCGTTCGCGCAGCCAGGCGAAATACAGGATCTTCATTCGGTCCTGGCGCTGAAATAGGGCCAGACCGACAGGAAATACTGCCAGCCGGTCCAGACCGTGAGGATGCCGGCGAGCCACAGCAGCAGGCTGGCGATGAGCCCGGTGCCGACCCACAGGCCGGCGAGGATGACGAAGAACAGCGCGACGAGCTGCACCGTGGTCTTCCATTTGGCGAGGAAGCTCACCGGCACCGAGACGCTGCGGTTGCCCATGAATTCGCGGAGGCCGGCAATGAAGATCTCGCGGAACAGGATGGCGATGGCGGGCACGAGGTCGAGGCCGGAGAAGTCGCGGGTCCAGGCGAAGGTGACGATGAGGCAGCCGACCAGCAGCTTGTCGGCGATGGGATCGAGCATCTTGCCGAGGTCGGACGACATGTTCATGCGGCGGGCGAGGAAGCCGTCGAGCCAGTCGGTGACGGCCGCGACGACGTAGAGCACCAGCGCCAGCCAGCGCAGCCACTCATTACCCATGCCGATGAACAGGCAGAGCACCGGCACGGCGACGATGCGGGCGACGGTGAGCTGGTTCGGAAGCTGGCGAAGCGGGGCGGGGATGTCCATGGGCTGCGAGGGAACAGGATCGACAGGGCAGGGTCAAGGCGGAACCGGACGGATGCCGACGGGTTGATGACAGGCACGGAGGGAATTGTCATGACCGCCACGACCCGACGGCCGAAAGTTCCGACGACTGCCCCGGCGTTCAGGGACAAGCAGAAGCCAGGTCCGAAAGACGGCGACGTGCAGATCCGCCCGGCCGGGCCCGATGGCATGCGGGACGCCCCAAAGAGGCGCTGGACGCCGCAGGACCAGGCGTCGGACGAGTCGTTTCCGGCCAGCGATCCGCCGGGGGCGAACCGCTACGATTGAGATCGTACGGCCCTCAGCGCGCCTCGCCGGCGCGAGGCACCCTCTCCCCGGCGGGGAGAGGGGAGGCTGACTGCGGAGTCAGGCGACCTGCTGCGCGCAGTTGCGGCGCCGGGTGACGGCCGCGGCCAGTTTTTCCAGCGTTTCGACGGTCGTGTCCCAGCCGATGCAGCCATCGGTGATGGACTGGCCGTAGACCAGCTCGCGGCCGGGCACCAGGTCCTGGCGGCCGGCGACGAGGTTGCTTTCGATCATGACGCCGAAGATGCGGCGGTCGCCGGCGGCGAGCTGGGCGCCGACGTCGTCGAGGACCTGCGGCTGATTCTCCGGCCGCTTGGACGAGTTGGCGTGGCTGGCGTCGATCATGATGGCCGGGACGATGCCGCAGCTGACCGATGCGGCGGCCGCCGCTTCAACGCTGGCGGCATCGAAATTGGGCGCCTTGCCGCCGCGCAGGATGATGTGGCAGTCGTCGTTGCCGGCGGTCGAGGCAATGGCCGAGCGGCCGTCCTTGGTGACGGCCAGGAAATGATGCGGCTGGCTGGCCGATTTCACCGCGTCGAGGGCGATGCGGACATTGCCGTCGGTGCCGTTCTTGAAGCCGACCGGGCAGCTCAGGCCCGAGGCGAGCTCGCGATGCACCTGGCTCTCGGTGGTGCGCGCGCCGATGGCGCCCCAGCTCACCAGATCGGCGAAATATTGCGGCGTGGTCATATCGAGAAACTCGCAGCCGGCCGGCAGGCCCATATCGGCGATGTCGCGCAGCAGCGCGCGGGCGATGCCGAGGCCCTGGTCGATCTTGAAGCTGCCGTCGAGGTCGGGGTCGTTGATCAGGCCCTTCCAGCCGACGGTGGTGCGGGGTTTCTCGAAATAAACACGCATGACGATCTCGAGCCGGTCGGCGAGGCGTTCGCGCATGGCGAGCAGGCGGCGGGCGTAGTCGAGGGCGGCGGCGGGATCGTGGATGGAGCAGGGGCCGACGACGACGGCGAGGCGGTCGTCGCTGCCATGCAGGATGTTGTGCAGCGCGTGCCGGGCGGCGAGCACGGTGCGGGTGGCGGCGTCGGTGCGCGGGAACTCCTGCATCACCTCGGCGGGCGTTCGGAGCTCCCTTATGTCCCGGATGCGCAGGTCGTCGGTGGATTTGAGCATTTTCGCTGGTCCTTTTCGGCTGGGGTTTGGACCGGCGACAAAAAAGCCGCCAGTCGCTGGCGGCTTCGGGAAAACTCTGCGGTTCGCTTATGTCAGATCGAACGCACCCCTCCGGCTGCCAGCGGGCATCGGCTGCTAAAGTACCAATACGAGAACGTGGCACGGACGAGGGTCATGCCGCCTGTGTAGCGCAGCTTTGGCGGCTTGTCACGAGGCCTCGTCGGCGCGCGCCGCGGCGCTCTCGATGGTCCTGAAGACGCGAAGGGCGGCTTCGGCGTCCTGGCGCGGGGTGTCGGCAAAGACGTCCAGCCGCAGGCGAATCAAGGTGTCGTTGACCTCGCCGACCACAATGCGGCCGCGCGCGGTGAGGTTGACGGCGTTGGCGCGGCGGTCGGTCGGATCCTGCTCGCGGGTGATGAGGCCGGACGCCTGCAATTCGTCGAGCAGGCGGACGAGCGAGGCGCCTTCGATGCCGACGGCGTCGGCGAGCGCGGTCTGGCGGACGTTCTCGCCGAGCCGCTCGATCCACAGCAGCGGCGCCGCTGCCGCCTCGGAGACGCCATGGGCGGATGCGGCATGCCGGGCCATCTTGCGCCAGAGGCGGCCCGCCAGCAGCAGGTCGCGCGTCAGGTCGCGCAGCAGGTATGCATCGTCATCCGTTGCCAATAGTTAGTATCCTAATTATATGGTTCGGCGCTTCAGGGGCGGATCTGGCCGCCCCGTACCCGGATTGCAGTTATGCCCACTGAAATGAAAAATCACAAATGGATGGTGCTGAGCAACACGACGCTCGGCATGCTGGCGGCGACGATCAATGCGTCGATCGTGCTGATCAGCCTCCCCGCGATCTTCCGCGGCATCGGCCTGCATCCGCTCGACCCCGGCAACACCAACATCCTCTTATGGACCATCATGGGCTACATGGTGGTGACCTCGGTGCTGGTGGTGAGCTTCGGCCGGCTGGGCGACATGTTCGGACGGGCCAAGATCTACAATCTCGGCTTTTTGATCTTCACGCTGGCCTCGGTGGCACTGAGCTTCATGCCGACCGGCGACGGCGCCGGCTGGTATCTGGTGGGCATGCGCGTGGTGCAGGGCGTGGGCGGCGCCATGCTGACGGCGACGTCGACGGCGATCCTGATCGACGTGTTTCCGCACGAGCAGCGCGGGCTGGCGCTCGGCATCAACATCATGGCGGCGATCGCCGGGCAGTTCCTCGGCCTGGTGCTGGGCGGCCTGCTGGCCGACCTCGACTGGCGGCTGATCTTCTGGATCAACGTTCCGATCGGGGTGATCGGCACGATCTGGGCCTATGTCAGCCTCAAGGACGTCGGGGTCGAACGCAAGCACGGCCGGCTCGACTGGTGGGGCAACATCACCTTTGCCATCGGGCTGGTGCTGGTGCTGGTGGGCATCAATGACGGCATCCAGCCCTATGGCCGCGACCTGATGGCGTGGGGCAGCCCGCGGGTGCTGGGCGAATTGCTGGTCGGCATCGTGTTCCTGGTGACGTTCCTGATCATCGAGACGCGGGCCGAGGCGCCGATGATCGACCTCAGGCTGTTCCGTATCCGGCCGTTCACCACGGGCGTGCTGGCAACGCTGCTGGGCTCGATCGGGCGTGGCGGGCTGCAGTTCATGCTGATCGTCTGGCTGCAGGGCATCTGGCTGCCGCTGCACGGCTATTCGTTCGAATCGACGCCGCTGTGGGCCGGCATCTTCATGCTGCCGCTGACCGTGGGCGTGCTGCTGATCGGGCCGGTGTCGGGCTGGCTCAGCGACCGCTACGGGCCAAAACTGTTCGCGGCGGGCGGCATGATCCTGGGGGCGCTGACCTTCCTCGGGCTGATGCTGCTGCATGCCGATTTCGACTACTGGATGTTCGCTGGCCTGCTGTTCCTCAACGGCGTCGGCTCGGGGCTGTTCTCGGCGCCCAATGCGACGCAGACGATGAATTCGGTGCCGGCGCAGGAACGTGGCCAGGCCTCGGGCATCCGCGCCACGGCGATGAATGCCGGGCAGGTGCTGTCGATCGGCGTGTTCTTCACGCTGATGATCATCGGCCTCGCGCTCAGCCTGCCGCAGGCGATGGAGACGCACCTGATCGCGCAGGGGCTGCCGCAGGCGGTGGCGGTGCAGGTGGCGAACGAGCCGCCGGTGGCCAGCCTGTTCGCGGCGTTCCTCGGCTACAATCCGATGGGCGAGCTGATCCCGCATGCGGCGCTGCTGGCGCTGACGCCGGCGCAGCAGGCGACGATCACCGGGCCGCATTTCTTCCCCGAGCTGCTGAGCGGGCCGTTCATGGTGGGCATCAAGATCGCCTTCACCATCTCGCTGGTGCTGTATCTGGGCGCGGCGCTGGCCTCGTGGCTCGGGGCGTCGAGGCGGAAGAAGGATCCGGTGCCTGAGGCCGTGCCGGCCGAGTAAGCCGCAGGCCGGCGGCCCGACTAGTGGCCGTGGCCCCCACCCCCATCCCCCTCCCCGCAAGGGGGAGGGGGCCTGACTGAGACGTTTTAGAATGTTGTTCTAATGTCTCCCTCCCTTGCGGGGAGGGACCGAGGGTGGGGGCCGCAACCAGCGGATTTTCGTCTCCTCAAAGACACTCAGTCCGACCTGTTGAAGTGGTCGTAGACGAGCTGGGCCATGGCGTTCGAGATGCCGGGGATGGCGGCGAGGTCGGCGAGGGAGGCGCGGCTGACGGCCTTGGCCGAGCCGAAATGCTGCAGCAGCGCGCGCTTGCGCGTCGGGCCGATGCCGTCGATCTCGTCGAGCGGGTTCTTGACGATGTCCTTCTTGCGGCGGGCGCGATGCGTGCCGATGGCGAAGCGGTGGGCCTCGTCGCGCAGGCGCTGCACGAAGTAGAGCACCGGATCGCGATGCGGCAGCATGAAGGGCTCCTTGCCCTCCATGAAGAATTTCTCGCGGCCGGCGTCGCGCTCCTCGCCCTTGGCGATGCCGATGAAGGTGACCTCGCGCTGCAGGTCGAGCTTGCCGATCACCTCGCGCACGGCGTTGAGCTGGCCCTGGCCGCCGTCGATGAAGACCACGTCGGGCCAGTCGGGCATGCCGGTCTGCTCGTCCTCGGCTTCGGGATCGCTCTCGCTGGCAAGGCGCGAGAAGCGGCGGGTCAGCACCTCGCGCATCATGCCGAAATCGTCGCCGGGGGTGATCTCGGTCGAGCGGATGTTGAAGGTGCGGTAGTGCTTCTTGGAGAAGCCCTCCTCGCCCGAGACGATCATGGCGCCGACGGCGTTGGTGCCGGAGATGTGCGAATTGTCGTAGACCTCGATGCGGCGCGGCGCCTCGTCGAGGCCGAAGAGCTCGGCGACGCCTTCGAGGAGCTGGCGCTGGGTGGCGCCTTCGGCGAGCTGGCGGCCGAGCGCCTCGCGGGCGTTATTGAGAGCGTGGTTGACGAGGTCGCGCTTTTCGCCGCGCTGCGGGATTTCGACGTGCACGCGCGCGCCGAGGCGCGAGGTGAGCGCTTCCTCGAGCACGGCGCGGTCGGAGGGCTCGTGGCTGAGGAGGACGAGGCGGGGCGGCTGCCGGTCCTCGTAGAACTGGCCCATGAAGGCCTCGAGCACTTCGGTGTCGGTGAGGGTGGGGTCGGCCTTGGGGCGGTAGGCGTAATTGCCCCAGTTCTGGTGGGCGCGGAAGAAGAACACCTGGACGCAGAACTGGCCGGCCTCGTGGGCGATGGCGAAGACGTCGGCCTCCTCGATGCCGCGGGCGACGACATCGCCCTGCGACTGCACGAGGGCGAGGGCGCTGAGGCGGTCGCGCAGCAGGGCGGCGCGCTCGAAATCGAGCGCTGCGGCGGCCTGGTTCATTTCGGCCTGCAGATGGTCCTGCACCGATTTGCTGCGGCCGGAGAGGAACTGGCGGGCCTCGCCGACCAGCTCGGCATAGGCGGCGAGCGAAATCTCGCCGGTACAGGGGGCGGAGCAGCGCTTGATCTGGTGCAGCATGCAGGGGCGGGTGCGGGCCTTGTAGAAGCTGTCCGAGCAGGTGCGCAGGAGGAAGGCCTTCTGCAGCGCGGTGATGGTGCGCTTGACGGCGAGGGCCGAGGCGAAGGGGCCGAAATAGTGACCCTGGCGGCGGCGGGTGCCGCGATGCTTCATCAGCTCGGGCGCTTCGTGCTCGGTGGCGATGAGGATGTAGGGGAAGCTCTTGTCGTCGCGCAAGAGCACGTTGAAACGCGGTTTCAGCCGCTTGATGAGGTTGGCCTCGAGCAGCAGCGCCTCGGCCTCGGTCTCGGTGCGCACGAACTCCATGGTGCGCGTGGCGGCGATCATGCGCTGCAGGCGGACCTCGAGGCCCTCGGGGCGCGTGTAGTTGGTGACACGCGCCTTGAGGCTGCGGGCCTTGCCCACATACATGACCTCGCCGGCCTCATCGATCATGCGATAGACGCCGGGCGCGGAGGGCAGGGTCTTGACGAAGGCGCGGATGATGTCGGCGCCGGTCTCCATGGCGGAACTCATGGCGCCGGCCTCCGCGGCGTCGGGCCGCGCTGCGCCGGGAAGTCGAGCGACTTGCCGCCGTCGATGGCGAGCATCTGGCCGGTGACGGCGCGGGCGTCGAGCAGATAGAGCAGGGCGGCGCAGACGTCGGCGGCGCCGGCGCCGTAGCCGAGGGGCGCCGCCGCCTGCGAGCGGGCGAAGGCGGCGTCGGACTGGCCCTTTTCCTTGAGGGTGGGGCCGGGGCCGATGGCGTTGACGCGGATGCGCGGCGCCAGCGACTGCGCCATGGTGTGCGTCATGATGCGCAGCGTGGCCTTGCTGAGGGTGTAGCTGAAATAATTGGGCGTCAGGTGCAGGACGCGCTCGTCGATGATGTTGACGATGTTGCCCTGCACGCCGGCGGGCAGCTGCGCGGCGAAATCGCGGGCGAGGAAGGCGGGGGCCTCGACGTGGACGGCGAAGTGGCGGTCCCACAGGGTCTCGTCGAGGTCGGCCAGCGAATCGGGCTCGAAGGACGAGGCGTTGTTGACGAGCACGGTCAGCGGACCGAAGGGCTTGCCGGCCTTGCCGACGAGGGCGGCGCGCTGGCGGCGCACGGCGAGATCGGCCTTGAGCGCGGCGGCCCGGCCGCCGGTGGCGATGATCTGCTCGACCAGAGCGCGCGCGTCGGCCTCGCCGCCGCGATGGTGGACGACAACGGCGTAGCCGCGCGAGGCGAGGGCCTGCGCCATGGCGGCGCCGAGCCGGTTGGCGGCGCCGGTCACCAGGGCAATGGCGGTGGGGGTGCGATTCGGCTCAGATGGCATGGCAGGCTAGAAATAGGACGCCGAGGGCGCGGTCGAAAGGGCGATCATGGCCGGTTGACAGGCGGCAATTTGGCCTTCCGGCGCAGCCGTGCGGGGCATAGTGTTTTACGGGCGAACGGGGGCGCGCCCCGTCTTTGGGAAGGAGTGCAATACTATGGATCTGGTAGGCATTATCATCCAAATCGTCCTGGGTGCGATCGGCGGCTACGGCACCGGACGGGTCGCCAAGCAGGTGAGCATCAATCCCACGGTCGACGCCATCGTCGGCCTGATCGGCGGCGTCGGCGGCACCTGGCTCGCCGGCCTGATCCCGGGCCTTGCCGGGATGGTGGCCGGCACCGGCGGCGGCGCCTATGCCGGACAGGGCGTGACGGGCCTGGTGGCCGGCGGCATCCTGACGGCCATCGTCGGCGCCATCAAGAACGCCACGGCGAAGTAGGACAAACGCGCTCGACCGGGCCGCGGTGGCGCGGCCCGGTGCTGCGACGACGGATGCATCGACATGACGGACTCGGCGGCGGGCGCCCGGCACGACAATGTGGGGCGCGGCATCTTCCTTGCGCTGGTCGCGATCCTGATCTTTGCGACGCAGGATGCGATGAGCAAGTTCCTGGTGCAGTCGGTGTCGCCGTTCCAGATGACGATGATGCGCTTCTGGGCGTTCGGGGCGTTCTCGGCGTTCCTGGCGCTGCGCCAGGGCTCGGTGCGCGAGACGCTGCGCACCCGGCAGCCGGTGGCGCAGGTGGCGCGCGGCGCACTGCTGATCGCCGACATCTGGATGTATGTGCTGGCGCTCAAGACCGTGCCGCTCGCCGCGGTGCAGTCGATCACGCTGGTCTATCCGCTGCTGGTGACGCTGTTCGCCATTCCGCTGCTGGGCGAGACGGTGGGGGTGTTCCGGGCGACGGCGGTGGCGGTGGGCTTCATCGGCGCGCTGATCATCGTGCGGCCGGGCGGGGTGCCGCTCGATCTGGGCGTGCTCTACGCGGTGGGGTCGGGGGCCTGCTACGGGCTCTACATCGTGCTGACGCGGAAGGTGTCGGCGACCGACAGCGCCACCACCAGCATGGCCTATGTGGGGCTGGTGGGGCTGGTGATCAGCACCGCGGTGGGGGTGTTCTTCTGGGCGCCGCTCGACCTCAATACGGCGCTGCTGATCGGCTACATCATGGTCACCGGCGTCGTGGCGCACGGCATGATGATCGTGGCGCTGGGGCTGGCGCCGGCGAGCACGCTGCAGCCGTTCAACTATACGTCGCTGCCGTGGTCGATCCTGTTCGCCTATGTGATCTTCCACGAATGGATCGACCCGATCTCGCTGCTGGGCGCCGGCATCATCGTGGCGGCGGGGCTGGTGGTGATGGCGCGCGAACGCATCAAGAAGGTCCCGACGGCCGCCGAAGCAGCGCTGCCAGGAAAAGAATGAGGGCGGCGAGGAGGCAGAGGAGACCAAGGGGCGCAACGGACAGGCTCAGCATCACCGGAATCAAGGGATCGATGCCGGTGAGTATAGTCGCCGTCAGAGCAACGGGGATAAGTCCGACGCCGAGCAGCACAAAACCGAGGCGCAGGAACAGCTTGGTCCAGATCCACAATGGCTCGTTCATGCTGCTCCCGCGGTGCCGGCGCCCTTGAAAGCCAAGCGCCCGATGGGCACTTTTATCCGCATCGGCTGATCCGGGAAGGGACTTCAAATGGGTGTGGTGCTCGAGTTCGGGCTGGTGCTGGTGCTCGTGGGGCTGGCGGTGAGCTATCTGTTCCGCGGCCGCGCCGCGGCGGCCAAGCAGGCGATGACCGAGCGGCGGGTCGAGGCCTATATGGAAACCATCCGGCGCGAGCGCGGCAATCCCGAGCTCGCGGCGATGAGCGACACCGAGTTGCGCGACCTGCTGCTGTCGAGCGCGCACAACCTCAAGGTGCAGCGCGACCGGCGGCTGTACCTGTTGTTCGGCGGCGTGGTGGTGGCGGTGATCGGCGCCATCCTGGTGGCGACCGAGGACGGCTCGCGCGGCTTCGGCGTGGCGCTGCTGGTGGGAGCGCTGGTACTCTACGGCATCAACGAGATTCTCGGCCGGCAGATGGTGGCGCCGCTGCTCGCCAAGGGCATCGACGTCGAGCGGCTGCGGGTGGAGTGAGCGGGGCGGCGTTCGACCCGACAGCGGTGGGTGTGGCTCCCACCCCCGGCCTCTCCCCGCAGGGGGGAGGGGAGGCCGATTGCGGGCGGCGGTGCGGGTGGCTAGAGCCGCCGGACTTTGCCGACGATGAAGACGACGGCGCCGGCGGCGATCAGCAGCAGCGGGGCGAGGACGAGCAGCGACAGCACGGTGCCGTCGAGATGCACGGAGCGGGCGGGGCCTTCGAGCTTGCCGAGGCCGTATTGCTCGAGGCTGAACAGGCCGGTGCCGACCAGCACCAGGCTGGAGGCGAGCTTGAGATAGGGCTTCATGCCCGGGGCGGCCATGCGCGATCCTCCCGGCGGCTGCATCGGCGCCTGAGATAGGCACCGGCGCGGACAAAGGCAACGCCGGCCTCCCTGGGGAGACCGGCGCGGCGAAGACGGGCGGCGAGGTCAGAGGCAGACGTAGCCGAACGGGCCGTACATGCAGCCATGCGGACCATAGGGCGGGAACGGTCCGGGGCCAGGGCCAGGGCCCGGGCCGGGGCCGGGGCCGCTGAAATCGATGGTCCACTTCTTCACGTAGCCCTTGTCGCCGTCATATTTGACCAGGCAGTAATTGGGGCCGCAATTGAGCACCTTCACGTAGTCGCCGGCATCGGCGTAGGAAATGGTGCTGGCCCATTTGCTGGGGCCATCGACGAGCTTGGTGTCGGTGTTGAAGTGCGCCGCGAAGGCGCCGCTGACCGAGGCGACGAGCATGACACCGGCAATCGCGGCGGTTTTGAGGGACGAGGACATCGGGGGTTCCTTTCGGGTTTCACATGGGCAATCGCTTGCCTTGACCCGAACGCTAGCGGCGGCCGGCTGAACCGAAGCTGAGCGCGGCGTTTAGCCGGCTGTGTGCGGAGTGGCGTTCTTGCGCGTGGCGGCGGGGCGGGGCCGCCTGGCCCCGGATGCCGACGCTAGCGGCGGCGGAAGAAACCGCCGGGATCGAGCGGATCGAAGCTGAACTCGAACGGCGTTACGGCGTTCTTGGCGGCGGAGCCGACGAGGTAGCTGCCCGGCACCCAGCCGGAGGGGCCGCCATCGAGCTGGTGCACGAGGCACCAGCGGGCAAAGCGGGTGCAGGACGCGACGGTGACGCGCTCGTCCTTCGCCAGCCGGTCGACCCGCGGATACATGTCGCCGGGGCCGGCGCGCATCACCAGCACGCCGCTGGCGCGGGCGATGGGCGCCGCGGCGGCCGGGGTGGCGAACGCGGCGGCGGCGAGCAGCGCGGCAAGCAGCAGTTTCGGCATCGGGGCGCTCCGGGCGGCAGACGATGGCGATGCGGACGTGGACGCGGGCATGGCGGGGCTCACAGCGTTTCGATGACCGGCGGGCCCTTATCGGAATCGGGGAAGGCGCCGGGCTCGGTGGGGTCGTCGACATGCGGCAGCGGCGTCAGATCGAGCTCGTTGTCGATGGCGCGATCGACGAGGCCGATGGCGGTTTCGACGCGGGTGAAGCGCTCGAGCGCGGCATCGACATCGGGGTCGGCGGCGGCGGCGCGGCGGGCGTCGACCAGGCGCTGGCGGAAGCGGCGCAGCGATTTGACGTGCTGGGATTCGGGGCGGGCCATGGGCATCTCCGTGTGGAGGCAGAATGACCGGCGGCGGCGCGGGGTTGCATCGCGGCCGGTGGCGGTGCGTCCCCGGGGGAAGAAAATCCCCCCGGAGCTCCCATCCAGGGGGATTGTCGGACGCTGACAGCGTGACGAAGAGGCGCTGGCCCCGCCCTCACCCTCGACAGCCATCAGGCTAGCACGCGGGCAGCCGGAAGTCGCCCCGCAATGTCCCGGCGGCGCGCGGGCAGGCGGACGGGCCCGGACGCCAGCGGCGCCGGGGGATTGGCCTGCCGCGGACACAACCGGTCCGCGGACGGAGAGCGCCGGGCGCCTCCGAGGAGTTTTGGGTGTGAACGAGACACCCAGCGCTCTCGCGTGACGGGATTTTCGGCCCGGCCGGGCGGATATGGGGGGAAAAGAGATGCCCCATAGCGACCCACTGCCGGGCCCGGGGCGGCGCGACCGCCACCCCGCCCGCCGCGGCCGCCGGCCCCTCGTCAGGACCCCGCGTGTTGGCGGCCGCGGGCAGAGTGTAAGCCGGCCCGAAACCCCCGTGGATAAGTTTTCAGCGGATTTCGTTCAAGCCATTGAGTTTGGACAGATATTTCTCGACGCCGGGCGTGCGCCAATAGCCGCGCAGGCTGGCCCGGTCGATGTCGCGATAGGCGCGCTCGAAGCGGCCGAAGGCGGCCTGCGCGAAGGCGAGGCTGGCGGCGAGCCCGGCCCAGTCGAGCGGCTCGCGCAGTTCGAGCAGGCCGCGGCCGCCGGGCTCGCGCGAGACCAGCCGGCGCGCGGTGGCGAGCAGCGGGCGCGCCGCGGCGACGAGGCCGGGCGCCGCCGGCTCGCACGGGCGCCGGCTCGCGTGCGGCGCGACCAGCTCGACCAGCGCCCGGAGCGCCGGGCGGGTGGCGGTGTAGAGATCGACCAGGCGGACGCTGGTGGTGAGCGGGTCGTCGAAGCTGGACATGGCAAACTCCGTGGGGGTGGGGGACGGAGTTTACACCGGGTGCGGGAGGGGGTGGATAAGTCGGGCGGGTGGAACGGGGTTATAGGAGGCGGACCAGAGGACGCCGCAGATGTTGCTGGGGGGTGGTCGAGCATCCGCGCGTGGACGAGAGGGAGCCCGAGAAGATCGAGGAATTTCGCGAGGGATTTTGGGGGCAACTGGCCCGAGGGTGAGCGAAGAACTCTTACGGCAGGTTGGCCGAGCACCTCAAGACCGCTGTTTATCGTGTCTTATCCACAAGATGTTGGGTCAAGAAAAAAACAGCAATACCAGTGCCTTATCTGTATGCAAACGCCACGTGATCTTACTGTTCCAGTTCAATCACGAGACGTTCTTGCTACGTACTCCTCGGGAGAGATAATCTAGCATCGTGATCCGCCCGAGGAAAAGCTATGGCGAAAGCACACCCAGCCGCATTGGATAAGGAAGACGCTAAGCCATCGAGAGTCAGTCAGGCAGATATTCCAAGTTTGACCCTGCAGAACTCCGAGAAGGTTGCGTTCGCGATATGGGATAACTTTGCCGGGAAGGGGGCCGCACCACACAACGTCGCCTTGGCACTGGGACTTAGTCCCACTAGTGGCGGTTGGAGAATGCTTTGTGGCGCATCAATTGCGTATGGCCTCACGGATGGCGGATACAATGCCGCTATGATCACGTTGACAGAGTTGGGCCGGCGGATGGTTGCCCCAACATTAGAGGGCGATGACGCCGCTGCACGGCAAGAAGCTGTGCTGAGGCCAAAGCTTCCTCGAGAGTTTTTCAAGCAATATGACCGGGCAAAATTCCCGCGAGATGAGATTGCTGCGAACGTGCTTGTAGGAATGGGCATGCCAAAGGAGCGCGCGTCGGACCTTGTCTCGCTGCTAAGGCAGAATGGGACATATGTCGGGTTCATCCGGGAAACCAAGACAGGCCCATTTGTTGCTTTGGACGGTGCTAACCAACCCACTCCGGCGGCTGCTGATCCGGAGGATGCAAGCGATGGAACCGTCGCTCCGGCAGAGCGTGTAAACGTCGTTGATTCCATTCCGACGGGTGAGGTCAGGCAGACAACGGCCCTGGCGACGCCTCAAACCAACAAGGTGTTTATCACACATGGAAAGAACACCAAGATAATGGAGCAGATTAAGAAGCTTGTGACGTTGGGCGGCTTCGACCCTGTTGTTGCCGTGGAACAACAAACAACAGCGAAGCCGCTTCCGTCGAAAGTAATGGATGCGATGCGGGGGTGCTCGGCCTCAATCATCCACGTCGGGTCAGAAGGCATACTCACCGATGTAAATGGGATACCCCACCCCCAAATCAATCCCAACGTGCTGATAGAGATCGGGGCATCCATGGCGCTATACGACAACAAGTTCATTTTAGTTGTCGAAGATGGGGTTGACCTGCCCTCCAATCTGCAGGGGCTATATCAGTCGCGCTATCAGGGCGACTCAATTGAACTCGATGCGGGCATGAAGATACTTGAAGCCCTTAGGGGCCTAGGAAAGCCTTAAGTAGTGCGAATTTAGAACGGCATTGCGTTCGGCGCGCAGAGAGCGCGGCGTGGGAGACATATGGTGGGGAAAACACTACTCGAAATCGGGCAGGTTGCTGTCGCCGCAGGCGGCGTCCCATACGACGATGCTGCTCGTGCAAGACTATCTAAGCAACTCGACTACGCGGCGTCCCGCTTCGATAGCTACGAAGGTGAGCGAGCCAAACTACTAAAGCTTGCGTTGTCCATACTAGGATTCGGCGGCCTGTCGAGGTTGCGCCGTTCGACCTCCTCAGCATGTGTGACATCCTCTTCGAACTCTCGGAAATGCTACAAGCGGCAAATGGGCGGGCGCGGATAGATTCGCGGAAGATGGTCTTCATGTTCAGTCGGATATTCGCATACAAGCGGCGTCTCAATGCCCTGCAACGACTTGGTGAGGCGATCGCAGTTGCCCGCTCCTGAGTTCTGCAGTTGTGTCCGACTTGGGTCGAATTGATGAGCGAAGGGGTGCGCTAGTTTGGACGAGGTGAGGCTGGTTAGCGTGGCCGCCGCTCTTCGAAGGCGGCGCCGTCGCGGGGAGGAGTCCTCTTCGCAGTCGAAGGGTGCCGGCCAGGAGTCCGTGCGTTGAGAGAGGCGGATTCCCGCCTTCGCGGGAATGACGTTGTGGAGAGGTTGGTGCCTTGAGAGGGGGGCGGTCAGGGGACGATCAAGGGGAAGAGGTCGTCCCAGTTGGGGTTCATTTGTTCGATGAGCCTGATCTTCCAGGCGCGGTTCCATTTCTTGAGTTGTTTTTCGCGGGCGATGGCCGGTTCGGCGAATTCGAGCCATTCGTACCAGACGAGGCGGTGCACGCCGTAGCGGCGGGTGAAGCCCGGCACCAGGTCGTCGCGGTGGATGGAGATGCGCGTGACGAGGTTGCTGGTGACGCCGATGTAGAGGGTGCCGTTCGGCTTGCTCGCGAGCATGTAGACGAAGAAGTGCTTCCCGCTCATGGTACACACACTACGTCATTCCCGCGCAGGCGGGAATCCAGAGCCTGGCACCGTGCGTGGGGAGAGGTGGATTCCCGCCTGCGCGGGAATGACGTTGTGGGTGAGGCGAGGATGACAGGCGGGGGGCGGACTAGTCCTCTGCCCCCTCTAGCGTATCCAGTTCCATCTCCCGCAGCCGCTTGATTTCGTCGCGGAGCCTTGCGGCGCGTTCGAACTCCAGATTCGTGGCGGCCTCTCGCATCTGCGTCTCCAGGTCCTTGATGACGGCGGCGAGGTTGGCGCCGACCTGGATTTCTTCTTTCCCGGACTTGTCCTTGCCGATGGAGATGGTGACGTGGTCTTTTTCGTAGACGCTGTCGACGATCTCCTTGATGTTGGATTTGACCGATTGCGGTGTAATGCCGTTCGCCTGGTTGTAGGCGAGCTGCTTCTCGCGGCGGCGGTTGGTTTCGGCGAGGGCGCGGGCCATGGAGCCGGTTTCGCCGTCGGCGTAGAGGATGACGCGGCCGTCGACATTGCGGGCGGCGCGGCCGATGGTCTGGATCAATGAGGTTTCCGAGCGCAGGAAGCCTTCCTTGTCGGCATCGAGGATGGCGACGAGGGCGCATTCGGGGATGTCGAGGCCTTCGCGCAAGAGGTTGATGCCCACCAGCACGTCGAAGGCGCCGAGGCGGAGGTCGCGGATGATCTCGATGCGCTCGATGGTGTCGATGTCGGAGTGCATGTAGCGGACGCGGATGCCCTGCTCGTGCATATATTCGGTGAGGTCCTCCGCCATCTTCTTGGTGAGCACGGTGACGAGGGTGCGGTAGCCGGCTTTGGCGACCTGGCGGATCTCGTCGACCACGTCGTCGACCTGGGTCTTGGCCGGGCGGATCTCGACCGGCGGATCGGTGAGGCCGGTGGGGCGGATGACCTGCTCGGCGAAGACGCCGCCGGCCTGCTCCATCTCCCAGGCGCCGGGGGTGGCGCTGACATAGACGGTCTGCGGGCGCATGGCGTTCCACTCCTCGAAGCGGAGCGGGCGGTTGTCCATGCAGGAGGGCAGGCGGAAGCCGTATTCGGCCAGCGTCGCCTTGCGGCGAAGGTCGCCGCGATACATGGCGCCGAGCTGGCCGATGGTGACGTGGCTCTCGTCGACGAAGACGAGGGCGTTGTCGGGCAGGTATTCGAACAGCGTCGGCGGCGGCTCGCCCGGCTTGCGGCCGGAGAAATAGCGCGAATAGTTCTCGATGCCGGCGCAGGAGCCGGTGGCCTCCATCATCTCGAGGTCGAAGAGCGAACGCTGTTCCAGCCGCTGCGCCTCGAGGAAGCGGCCGGCGCCGTTGAGCTCCTGCAGGCGGCCGGCCAGCTCCTTCTTGATCTCGCGGATGGCGCCGGTGAGGGTGGCGCGCGGCGTGACGTAGTGCGAATTGGCGAAGACGCGGATGAAGAGCAGGTCGGAGCTTTTCTTGCCGGTGAGCGGATCGAATTCGGAGATGGATTCGATCTCGTTGCCGAACAGGGTGATGCGCCAGGCGGCGTCCTCGTAGTGGGCGGGGAACAGCTCGATGGTGTCGCCGCGCACGCGGAAGGTGCCGCGCACAAAGCCGGTGTCGCCGCGCTTGTACTGCAGCTGGGTGAGGTTGCGCAGCAGGTCGCGCTGGTCGATGGTCTGGCCCTTCCGCAGGTCGAAGGTCATGGCGGTGTAGTCTTCGACCGAGCCGATGCCGTAGATGCAGCTCACCGAGGCGACGATGATGACGTCGTCGCGTTCGAGCAGAGCGCGCGTCGCCGCGTGGCGCATGCGGTCGATCTGCTCGTTGATGGTGGATTCCTTCTCGATATAGGTGTCGGTGCGCGGCACGTAGGCTTCGGGCTGGTAGTAGTCGTAATAGGAGACGAAGTACTCCACCGCGTTCTCGGGGAAGAACGATTTGAACTCGCCGTAGAGCTGGGCGGCGAGGGTCTTGTTCGGCGCCAGGATGAGGGCAGGGCGCTGCGTGCGCATGATGGTCTGCGCCATGGTGTAGGTCTTGCCCGAGCCGGTGACGCCGAGCAGCACCTGGTCGGTCTCGCCATTGCCGACGCCCTCGACCAGTTCGGCGATGGCGGTGGGCTGGTCGCCGGCGGGGGCCAGCGGCGACATCAGCTTGAACGGGATGCCGCCCTCGGATTTTTCGCGCGGCGCCGGGCGATGCGGCATCCAGGCGGTGTTGCCCTCGACCTCCTTGCGGCCGTGCAGGATGATGTCCTCGAGGGCCTTCACCGTGGCGGAGATGCCGACGGTCTGGGCGTTGCTGAGGTCCTGGCCGGGGAGCTTCACCTTGCGGCCCGAGCCGGAGCCGGGAACTTTGGCCTTCGCGGTCGTCGTCGCGGTCTCGAGGGCGCCGCGCATCTGCGCCATCACCGCCGGGTCCTTGGCGGCGGCGCGGGAGAGGTCGCGGGCGGTCAGGGCTTTTTGCGAGGGCATGTGGCCGAAGCCGGCCTGCTGCTGTTCGCCGAAGCCGTCGAGGTTGGTCGGGCGGATGACGGAGTTGGCCTTCGACTTGGGCGATTTGAGGCTCATGCCGGTGGCGGCGGAGCGCTTGCCCTTGCCGGTGTCGACGATGAGGCCTTCGGCTTCGGCCTGTTCGAGCGCGGCGCTCTTCTGCGCCTTCAGTTTCTGAGGCGTGAGCTTGCCGGGATTGCCGGCGGCTTCGGCGGCGCGGCGGGCGGCGTTGTCGAGGGCGCGCTTGTTCTTCAGCCGCTCCTGCGGCAGGCGCTTGCCCAGCCGCTCGTCCTCGGCCTTCTCGATCTCGCCGATGAAGTCGTCGATGGAAAAGGCGGACTGGTTCTCGGACTTGCTGGACGGCATGCGGAGCGCTCGCGGACGGTCTTTCGGTGCAGGCACCTTAGATAGGTACCCCGCCAGAAAATGTCAGTGGGACGATGAGTCCCCCCTCCTAGCACAGGCGGAACGGAGAGGGAACGGGAGTCTCGCGTGTCGCGGGCAACGCCGCCAAGCGGCAATAGAGCGCGTGATATACTTGACACATCGTGCGGCCGGCGGGACACAGGTGGCAGGGAGACTTTGTGACTATTTCCGACGATATTGTCGATCGCATCTACGAGGCTGCCGCGATCCCGGAATTGTGGCCGCAGGTCTTGCGCAGCATGGCCGACGAGACGCACGCGCCGGCGGCGGCGCTGCTGGCCTTCGGGGCCGACGGAGCGCGCTACATTTCGACGCCGAACTACGTCGAGGCGCTCGATGATTTCGCGCACCGCGGCGCGACGTACGAGAACCGCCGGCCGGCGCGGCAGATCGCCAGCGGGCATGTCGGCTTCCAGCACGACCTCGAACTGTTCACGCAGGACGAGCTCGACGCCGACCTGATCTATCGCGACTTCATCACCAAGCACGGGTTCAAATGGTCGGCGGGGTCGGTGATCCTGACGCCGAGCGCCGACATGCTGGTGTTCGACCTGACCAAGCGGCTGGCGGACGGGCCGTTCGTGCGCGCCGAGATGGAGCGGCTCGACCGCTACCGGCCGCACCTGGCGCGGGCGGCGCTGCTGGCGCACCGGCTGGGGCTGAAGGCAGCGCGGGCGGCGACCGATGCGCTCGAGATCATCGGCTTGCCGGCGGCGCTGGTCGGCGGCGGGGGGCGGGTGCTGAGCGCCAATCCCGGATTCGCGCGGCTGGCGCCGCGGGTGCGCATCGGAGCGCTCGACCGGGTGTCGTTCGGCACGCCGCGCTCGGACCAGCTGCTGGTCGAGGCGCTCGGCCAGCTCGGCGGGCCGCAGGCGACCAGCGTGCGCTCCATCCCGATCCCGGCCAGCGCCGGCGCCGATGCGCTGATCGCGCATCTGGTGCCGGTGCGGCGGGCGGCCAACGACGTGTTCGCGCGCGCCGCGGGGCTGCTGATGATCACCAGCGTGACGCGGCCGGAACTGCCGATGGCCGACGTGCTGACCGGGCTGTTCGACCTGACGCCGGCGGAGGCGCGCGTGGCGCGCGGCGTGGCCTCGGCGCTGGGGGTGGACGAGATGGCGGCGGCCTACGGGCTGTCGCGCGAGACGGTGCGCACGCAGCTCAAATCGGTGATGGCCAAGACCGGCACCAGCCGGCAGGCCGAACTGGCGCTGCTGCTGAGCGGCGCCAGCGGGGTGCACACGCCGACGCTGGGGTAGGGGCGAGACGTAGAAGCCGGTTCTTGTGGCCGCCCCCTCCACCATGCTTCGCACGGTCCCCCTCCCCCGTAGACGGGAGAGGATCGCCGACCGGGAGACGGTGCGGCGCAACGCGGCGTGTCAGTTTCGAGCGATGCCGTTCACCGGGCGTTAGGAGCAGCGGCGGAGTTCGGTTGCGCGGGCGCGAGGCCGCCCTTACGCAGGGATGCGTAGATTTTGGGGCTTGGCGCGACGATGAAGGCTGCGGTTCTCGGGGTGATGGCACTCACGCTCATGGCGCTGCCGCTCGGCGGCTGCAGCTCGATGCTGGGCAGCAGCTACGGCACGAGCGGCAAGGTGGCGTCGGCCGACCTGCCGAGCATCGGCGACATGACCGCCGACGCGGCGCTGGTGGATGCGCGCAGCCATTTCAGGAACAACGATTTCGGCTACTCGGCCGCCCTGTACAAGAAGGTGGTGGAGCTGAGTCCGAAGGATCCGCAGGGCTATGTGGGGCTGGGCGCCTCGTATGACCGGCTCGGGCGGTTCGATCTGTCGGACCGGGTGTATGCGTCGCTGTACCGGCTGTCGGGCGGCACGGCGCAGTACTACAACAATCTCGGCTATTCCTATCTGCTGCGGGGCAACCTGACGCAGGCGCTGGCCAATTTCCGCCAGGCCAAGGCGCTGGCGCCGGACAATGCGGTGGTGGCGAACAACCTCGCGATGCTGGCGAACGCCAGGGCGACGTGAGCGCGGCGGCGAGACTCCCGGCGACGTGATCGGGCGGCCGGATTTTCAGGTTTCATTGCCGGAGTGCATTGCGTAGCCTCCCCAGGGCGCGACGGCAAAGCCGCGCTGCAGGTCAAAGGAGAGCCACCATGCTGAAGGTCATCGAAGTCCTCGCCGAGTCCGACAAGAGCTGGGAGGCGGCAGCGGCCAACGCGGTTGCCGACGCGGCCAAGACCGTGCGCGGGATCAAGTCGATCAACGTGAAGAATTTCCAGGCCACGGTCGAGAACGGCAAGATCACCAAGTACCGGATCAACGCGAAGATCGCGTTCGCGCTGGAGTAGGGGAGGCGCGGGCGGCCCCACGTTCAGTGTTTGTGGCCGCCCCCTCCACCATGCTTCGCATGGTCTGTCTCCCCCGCAAGCGGGAGAGGATCGCCGAGTGCGGGATCGTGCCGCGGCCCTCTCCCGGAGGGGACGACGACTGATGTTCTAGTCGGCGGCGGAGCTTGCCGGGGCGGCGAGGACGTTGCCGTTCCTGCCGAGGCCGGCGGTGGAGAGCATCGAGCGCTTCGAGGGGTTGATGGTTTCGGCCTCGAGATTGGCGGCGACGGCGTTGCCGGCGCGGAAGGAGACGCGGTCGGTGTGCTGGGCGTAGTCGTAGGCGCAGCCGGCGAGCGGCGCGGTGGCGACGGCCATCAGCAGGAAGGCGGCGGCGGTGAGAGTGGGTTTCATCAATTGGTGCTGGTCCCGTCGCCGAGGTCGATGATGTAGCCGTAGGGGCCGACGGCGCCGGCGCCGGACCGGAAAGCCTTCAGCATTTTCGGCGTCACCTCCATCTGGCCGAGGGCGAAGAACTCGGCGTCGTTGGCGGGCACGGTGCCGTCGAGGGGCGTCGCCAGCACCTGGCCGGGCGGGCTCGGCTGCACCAGGCGCGGCGTGACGATGACGACGAGCTCGGTCTCGTGCTTCTTGAAGCTCGAGGATTTGAACAGCGAGCCGAGGATGGGCACGTCGCCGAGCCAGGGCAACTGGTTCTGGCTGAGCTGGGTGTCGTTCTGGAGGAGGCCGGCGACCGAGAAGGACTGGCCGTCGCGCAATTCGACGGTGGCGTCGAGCGTGCGGGTGTTGAACACCGGATCGCCGGTGGCAGTGAAGCCGTTGATGCCGCTGACCTCGGGGGTCAGGTGGATCTGGATGCGGTCGCCGTCGAGCACCATTGGGGTGAAGACGAGGCGGACGCCGAAATCCTTGTAGCTCAGCGCCGCGGTGCCGTTGGAATCGGTGGTGCGGATGGGCACCTGGCCGCCGGCGAGGAAGCTCGCATTGACGCCCGAGAGGGTGGTGAGGTTGGGGTCGGCGAGGGTGCGCACGACGTGCTTGGCCTCGAGCGCGTTGATGGTGGCGTTGAGGCTGATGCCGCCGGAAATGACGCTGGTGATGAAGGACGAGAAGGAGGCGGCGTCGCCGGCGGGATTGGACGGGCCGCCATTGATGCTGGCGTTGAGCGGGCCGGCGCTGCCGCCCCACTGGATGCCGAGGTCGCGGCCGGCGTCGCGCTGCGCCTCGAGGATGCGGACCTCGAGATTGACCTGCTGGCCGCCGGTGAGGGTCATGGTGTTGATGACCGCCGGGCTGCCGTACTGGGCGACGATGTCGAGCACCTTCTGCATCGAATTGGCGTCGCCGACGGTGCCCGAGAGGGCGACGCGGCCGTTGACGGTGCGCACCTTGACGGCGGAGCCGGGCACGGCGGCCTTGATCGAGCGCTGCATGTCGGCGGTATCGGCGCCGACTTCGACGGCGAGCAGGCCGACCGGCGTGCCGGTGGCGGAATAGAGGTTGACGGTGGTGGTGCCGAAGGCGCGGCCGACGACATAGACCGAGCGGTCGGTGATGGGCTGGGCGTCGGCGATGGTGGGGTCGGCGGCGACGACCTTGCCGACCGGACCGGAGATGACCACGGTCACCGCCTGCGACACCGGCAGGTTGATGCGCATCACCGAGGTGGTCGAGAGGTCGTAGGTGACGGTCTGCGCCGCGGCGGGCAGGGTGGCCAAGGACAGGACGAGCAGGGCCCAGAGCAGGGCGAGGGGACGTCCGGTGAGGAAGCGGTGAGCGGTCATTTGATCCAGAAGGGGCTGGAGAGCCGGATGGCGGCGTTGGTGGCGCGCTCGGCATCGGAGGCCTGCTCCGAGGCGGCGGCGGAGTCGGCGGCGGGACGCAGGACCAGCGACAGCCGGCCCAGCGTGGTGGCGTTGATGATCACCTCGGACTGCGTCGGGTCGAGCTCGAGGGTGGCGATGGCGCGGTCGGAGAAGGCCTGCGTGCTCGGGTCCTGGCTCTCGGCGTCGGCCGCGGCGGGGCCGGTGCCGAGCCGGGTGTTGATGGCGAGCACGCGGACATCGCGCAGGATGATGTGCGATTCCTGTGTCGCCGGGTCGCCATTGGCGGAGCGGGTCAGCACCACGTCGACGTGGTCGTTGGGGACGACGAAGCCGCCCGACGCCGCCTCGGCGGCGATGGTGACGGAGACGGCGCGCATGCCGCTGGCGAGGATCGAGGAGAGGAAGCCGCCGCCGGCGGGCGCGAGCTTCTGCGCGACGATGGGGTCGCCGGCGACGAAATCGACGCGGGCGACGGCGCCTTCGGTCCTGGCGAGGGCGTCGGGGTCGGCCGTGGCGGTGATGAAGTCGGGCCGCAGCGCGGTGTCGGGCCAATCCTGCCATTGCAGCGACTTTTCGGTGAAGCGCTGGCCGGTGCCGATGGACTGGGCGGCGACGAGGATGCGGGTGGTCGGGGCGGCCTGCTCGACCGGCATGACGGCGGTGGCCGCCGCGGCGGGCGTCGGCTGCTCGTACTGGCTGGCGAGGAAGGCGGCGGCACCGGCGGCGAGCACGGCGACGCCGATCAGCACGAGGCGGCTGGGCGGGATGGCGCGCGGCCAGTGCAGGCGGTCGCGCAGGCCGTTGAAATTGCGGTCCTCGACGCGGGCGATGACCGATTGCAGCGCTTCGGCGCGCAGCCGGTCCATGCCGCGCCGTTCGGTCTGGCGGCGGTCGGTGGATTGCCGGCGGTCGAGCGACGAGCCCGACGCCCACTCGACGTCGTAGCGCGCCGGCTGCGGCGGTCCGCTCTCGGATTTGGCAGCAGCAACAGTCTCAGTCCGCCGAAGCAACAATCCCTCGCTCGCAGCTCGTTCGCCCCACCAATCCGGCGGCTGCGCAGGCCGGTTCCGGCCAACCCGTCCTGTCTAGCGCGCAACAATGACTGTCGTGGTTCCAAAGCCATGACAGTTTGAGGGATTGCGGAAAGGGGTGGTTAAGGGAGGGGAGGGGGGCATGGTCTTTCCCGATCGTCATTCCCGCGCAGGCGGGAATGACGATGTGGAGAACGGGAATGACGATATGAAAGAACCCGAGATGCGAGCGCCGGTGGCTTGACTGCGGGGGTCAGGCGTCGGCTGGAGCGATGTTCTGGTTGAGGCGGAAGAGGTTGGTGGGGTCGTATTGGCGCTTGACCAGGCGCAGGCGGTCCCAGATGGCGCCGGGATAGGCGCTGCGGATGCGCTCGTGGCCCTCGGCCATGAGGAAGTTCACATAGGCGCCCTGCGTCTGCTGGGTGAGGTCGGCGCGGAAGCGGTCGACCCAGGCCTGCTGCTTCGCCTGGTCTTCGGGCGTGGTCCAGAAGGCCGCGAGGTTGACCATGATGGCGGCCTCGCGGTGGCCGTAGGCGGTGGCGTCGGCGGGCACGCGGGCAGACGCGCCGCCGAGGACGCGGATCTGGGCGACACGGAACACGGCGTCGCTCTGGTCCAGCCGGTCGATGATGGTTCGGGCTTCGCTGAGACCGATGTGGTCCATGAACATGTTCCGCGCCACCGCCGTCGGATGATAGTCGGGGTCCTCGGGCGGATACATCTGGGTGTAGGGGCCGGGCTTGACGAAATCGGCGTAGGGCCTGGCCAGCGCGCGGAACGGGGCGAGGGCGCGCTGCGCGTCGGCGTCGGGGCCGGCGAAGGCCAGCATGCCGAGGATCACCAGCTTGCCGTGCAGCTCGGGCGGCAGGAACGGCATGGGCGGCGCCGGCATGACGTTGGCGATGGTCGAAAGCTCGTCGGGCGCGTTCTCGGCGGCGGCGACGAAGCCGGCGAGGGTCTCGGCGGTGGCGGGCAGGCAGAGCATGCCGCCGGTGAATGCGGGCAATTCGGCGAGCGCGTAAGTGAGGCTGGTGACGACGCCGAAATTGCCGCCGCCGCCGCGCAGGGCCCAGAACAGCTCGGGATTGTCGGTGGCGCTGGCGGTGAGCCGGCGGCCGTCGGCAATGACGATCTCGGCGGCCAGCAGGGAGTCGATGGTCAGCCCCCATTTGCGCACCAGATAGCCGACGCCGCCACCCAGCGTGATGCCGCCGATGCCGACGCTGCCGGCGTCGCCGAAGCCGACGACGAGGTCGTGCGCGAGGGCGGCCCGGGTGACGGCGATGGCGGTGGCGCCGGACTCGGCGGTGAGGGTCTTTTGCGCCGGATCGACGGCGATGGCCGTCATGTCGCGCAGATCGAGGACGAGGCCGCCTTCGGTGGTGGAGTGGCCGGCATTGGAGTGGCCGCCGGAGCGGACGGCGAGTTCGATGCCGGTGTCGCGGGCGACATCGACGACGCGCTGCACGTCGGCGACGGTGCGGGCGCGGGCGATGAGGCCGGGATGCCTGTCGTAGCCGCCGTACATGACGGTGCGGGCGGTGTCGTAGGCCGCATCGGCGGGGTGGATGAGGGTGCCGGAGAAGCCGGTGCGCAGCGCGGCGATGACATCATCGATCTTGGTCATGGTCGTTCCTTCGTGGTCGTTCGTGGATACGACGCACGGGGAGGGGGCAAATCGACAAAGCGGGAGATTTTCGTGAGATCGTGCGACGGCCCCTCACCCGCCTCGCTGCGCGAGGCACCCTCTCCCCGGAGGGGAGAGGGGAGGCCGGGGTGACTGCAGGATTCTCTTGCGCTCTGGCCGAGCGATCCCGAGGGGGCTCGTTCGGCCAACCGCCGGGCTCCCCGGAGGGGAGAGGGGAGGCCGGGGTGACTGCGGGATTCTCTTGCGCTCTGGCCGAGCGATCCCGAGGGGGCTCGTTCGGCCAACCGCCGGGGGCTCCCCGGAGGGGAGAGGGGAGGTCGGGTGATTGCGGGGGTTACTCGAACCAGGTGGTGCCGGGGTATTGGTGGGCGCGGGCGACCTCTTCGTCGAGCTCGAGGCCGATGCCGGGGCGGTCGGTGAGGGCGATGCGGCCGTTGCGGATGATGTCGCGCTTGTCTGTGATGATGGTGCTCCAATAGTCGCGGTGGAACCAGTGGAATTCGAGCACGAGGAAATTGGGCACGCTGGCGCAGACATGGGCGGAGGCCATGGTGCCGATGGGCGACGACACGTTGTGCGGCGCGAAGGGCATGTAATAGGTCTCGGCCAGGTTGGCGATCTTGCGGCATTCGCTCAGCCCGCCGCATTTGGGGATGTCGGGCATGATGATGTCGACGGCGTGCTTTTCGATGAGGTCGCGGAAGCCGTGGCGGAGGTAGAGGTTCTCGCCGGCGCAGATGGGGGTGGCGGTGGCGGCGGTGATCTCGCGCATGGTGTCGACGTTCTCGGGCGGCACCGGCTCTTCGAGCCACATCAGCTTGAGCGGCTCGAGGTCGCGGGCGAGGCGGATGGCGGAGTGCTTGTCGAGGCGGGTGTGGAGGTCGGCGGCGACATCGATCGAGGGGCCGGCGGCGGCGACGACCATCTCGGCGAGGCGGACCATGCGGTCGTGCTCCCAGCGGCTGGGCGTCATGTTGAAGCGGTCCTTCTCGAAGCCTTCGACCTCGCTGCCGTGGTGGCCATAGGCGAAGATGTCGAGGTCGATCTTGAGGGCGGTGAAGCCGGCCTCGAGCACCTCGTCGATGACGCGGCGGATCTCGTCCATGTCCATGCCGGGCTCGACCTCGCAGTCGCAATAGACGCGGACGTCGTCGCGGAACTTGCCGCCGAGCAGCTCGTAGACCGGCGTTCTGAGAGCCTTGCCCTTGACGTCCCACAGCGCGATCTCGATGCCGGTGAGGGCGGTGATGAGGGCGCCGGCGAAGCCGCCCTCGAAGACGAGGCCGCGGCGCAGCTCCTCGAACAGGGCGTCGATGGCGAAGGGATCGCGGCCGACCAGTTTTGGCGCCAGCTCGTTGATGATGGCGATCGCCTGGTGGCCGCCATGCACGCATTCGCCCAGCCCGGTGATGCCGGCATCGGTCTCGATGCGGACCCACAGATGCATGCAATGGCCGCTGCTGGCGGCGGTCTTGACCGATGTAATCTGCATTGTCGCCCCTCCCGCCGCGATGTTTCCGCGGCCGCACGGAGCTTAGAGTGAGGTACGTACCTCCGTCCAGTGCGGCGATGCCGGCGCGCTATCGGCCGCGGCCGTCGAGGTTTTCGGTGGTGAGCGACAGGGACAGGCGGACGGGGCCTTCGCCGTGGTCGCGGACGAGGATTTCGAGGCCCTGGTCGCCGCCATGCGCCAGGGCGTCGCGGTTCATCTCGGCCAGGGTGCGGCGGGCTTCCTGCACGGCGGTCTGCAGATCCGGAAATTCCAGCCCCGTATCGTCGCGGTGCAGGCCCTGATCATCGCGAATGTCGAAGAAGTAGATCGGCACGACGTCCTCATCGCGGTTCTTGCTGGAGATGCAGGTAACGGGAATCGAACTCGGCGCGCCGCTGCAGGCGCGGCCAGTCGAGGACGTGAATCTTGTGGTTGTGCCAGGTCAGCAGGTTCTCGCTGCGCAGTTCCTGCAGCACGCGGTTGACGTGCACCGCCGAGATGCCGAGCGCGTCGCCCAGCTCGACCTGGGTGATGGGCAGCACGAAGCTGTCGCCGTCGATCAGGCCGACGACGCCCAGGCGGACATAGAGCTCGCAGACGAGGTGCGCGAGCTGGGCGCTGGCGGAGCGGCGGCCCATGGCGACGATCCATTCGCGATGGATGGCGCTGTCGAGCAGCGTCATCAGCCACAGCACGCGCGTCAGGTGCGGGAAGCGCTCGGTGATCTCGGTGAGGCCGCGGTGCGGAAAGGTGACGATGCGGCAGGCCGAGAGCGCGCCGACGGAGTGATCCATCTCCTTGAGCACGAAGCTGTGCAGGTCGACGAAGTCACCGGGGACGTGGATGGCGGTGATCTGGCGCTGGCCGTCGCTCAGCACGCGGTAGCGGGTGGTGAAGCCGGAGACGACCAGCGTCGAGCGGTCGGGGCGGTCGCCTTCGCGCACCAGATCGGCGCCGGCGGGAATTTCGGCCTCGCCGCCGGCCGCGGCGGAGAGCGCGTCGCGCTCGGCGGCGGAGATGACGTCGCGCAGCGCCAATTTGCGGAAAAACCGGTCGAGGGACGGGTGGGTCATCCGCCGTCGAACGCGAGAACGGCGCGTCCCGTTCCGCGGCGCTAACATTGTTAAGTGTGCCCGGCGCGGGCGGCGGGCATGCCGGGGCATGGACAACGGCAACGATCGAGACGAGCCGCGCCGGCGCACGCTGTCGGAGGCGACGACGGCGGCGCGCGAGGCGGGGCGGCTGGTCCGCGACATCAACGACAGGATCGGGCGGTGGCAGGCCGAAAGCGTGCGCCTCGCCACGACGGCGGAGCGCCTGCGGCGGAGCGGGCGGTCCGATCCGGGCCTGGTCGAGGCCATCGACGTGCTGGCCGCGCTGGTCGAGGGGCAGCGGCGGAATTTCGCCGCGACGCTGCAGACGCTGCCGGGCAGCGTGGTGCAGCACAGCCGGGTGCGCGACACCGAGCGGGCGCTGCGGATGGTGCTCGAGCGGCTGCAGGCGGCGCGGGGGGAAACGGGAACGGCCGCCACCGCGTTGAGAGCGCAGCAAGGAGCAGCCGATGGTTGGCACACGACACAAGGACGAAACGGCGATCCGGCAGCGCGCCCACCAATTGTGGGAGCAGGCGGGTCGGCCGGAGGGACGCGACATGGAGTTCTGGACGCGGGCGGAGGTGAGCCTGGCGGCGCCGGAGCAGATGCAGGAAGTCAACGCCCCGCCGCCGAAGCCAGGCGCGACGGCGGCGCGGGCGAAGAAGCAATAGAGCCGCCCCCGCGCCTCTGCTAAGCAGGCGCGTCGGAGGGGGCGTCGATGCTGCGGTCGCTGCGCCAGGGCAATCTGCTGCTGGCCTTCATCCTGGAACTGGGCATGCTGGCGGCGTTCTGTTTCGCCGGCTGGAGCGTGGGCACGGTGCTGTGGCTCAAACTGGCGCTGGCGCTCGGCCTGCCGGCGGTGGCCATCGTGCTGTGGGCGGTGTGGGCGGCGCCGCGGGCGGGCAAGCGCCGGCTGAAGATGCCGGCGCTGCTGGTGTTCAAAATGGCGATGATGCTGGCCGCGACGGCCGCCTGGGTGGTGGCCGGGCAGGCCTTCATCGGCTCGATCTTCTGCGCGCTGGTGGCGATCAACGTGCTGGGGATGCTGGGGTTCAGGCAGTTCTGAGGGGGTTGCGCCGCTGGAATCGGTCGTGTCGTGCGTGGGGCCGCCCCCTCCACCAGCTTCGCTGGTCCCCCTCCCCCGCAAGCGGGAGAGGAGTCCCGACTGCTAGTTCGTGGTGGCGGGGGTGAAGTTCAGGGCGACGCCGTTGATGCAGTAGCGCAGGCCGGTGGGCGGGGGACCGTCGTTGAAGACGTGGCCGAGATGGCTGCCGCAGGTGGCGCAGTGGACTTCGGTGCGCAGCATGCCGTGGCTGCGGTCGGAGGTGGTCTCGGTGGCGCCGGGAATCGGCTCGTTGAAGCTGGGCCAGCCGGTGCCGCTCTCGAACTTCACCTTGCCCTCGAACAGCGGCGTGTCGCAGCCGGCGCAGGAGAAGGTGCCGGGGCGCTTCTCGACCAGCAGAGCGCAGGTGCCGGGACGCTCGGTGCCGTGCTCGCGCATGATGTAGTACTGCTCGGGGGTCAGGCGGGCGCGCCACTCGGCGTCGGTGTGGGTGACGGGATAGGTCTTGGCGTCCATCGCGGAATCTCCGTTGCGTTGCCGCCAATGTAGGAAGTTCCGGGGCAAATAAAAACGCCGTGCGGCGAACACGGCGGTTCAGGATGTCGGGAGGCGGCGGTGAGGCGGGTGCTGACGGCACCGGCAGGAATTTTTCCCGGGCTCTGGCCGAGCGAGCCCGGGAGCGCTCGTTCGGCCAACCGCGGTAGGGGTAGGGGGTCAGTAGACCCGGATCGAGGAGATGGCGCCGCTGAGCAGGCCTTCGAGGCGGGGCTTCGATTGATTGAGGATGACGCAATAGCTGCGGAAATTGCGGTCGCGGCAGGCCAGCGCGCTGCCGGTGCCGGTGATCCTGACCGAGCGGAAGGCGTTGTCGGCGCCGGCGAGGTAGAGGTCCTTCACGGTGTGGCCGGCGCCGTAGCAATAGGCGGCACCGGTGTAGTTGGTGCCGGTGTAGAAGCAGACGCCGCCGCCATAGGTGACGGGGAGCTTCGGCACGTTGACGAAGGCGCGCCAGGGGCCCTGGCCGAAGCTGATGTTGTCGAGCGACATCCAGCCGATGTCGGATTTGGTGTGGATCAGGCACCACAACTGGCTGCAGCGGTCGACGCGGATGCGGATGCCGGCCTCGACGTGGCCGGTGACGGGGTATTTGACGCCGGGGCCGTGGTAGAGCACGCCGCTGTAATTGGTCCAGCCATCGGTGGTCCAGCCGGCGCTGCCGCGAGGCTGTACGGCCGCGGCGGGCAGAGCGAGCGAAAGCGCCAGGATGGCGCCGGCGACGAGACGGGCAAGAACAGACATCGGACCCTCGGTAACCGCAATCACGGCAAACCCTAGCGGGTCGGGGCGGAGGCCGGAAGGGCCCAGTTGCCACAGTTCCCAAAAACCAGAGGGGCGCCGCGCAAATCGCGCAGCGCCCCATCTCGTCAAACGTGCCAGATGTGGAGGTCCCTACCTGACGCGGATGGACGAGATGGCGTCGTTGAAGCTGCCCAGCGACGAGGCGCTGGTGGTGTATACGCGGCAGTTGCGGTAGCCGGGATCGCGGCAGACCGTGACCTCGAGGCCGCGCTGGTTGCGGATCGACGAGATGCGGTTGTCGACGCTGCGCGGCAGCGCGGAGTAGCGGTCGCCACGGTCCATGCAGAAGCGGGGGCCGTCGTAGCCACGCTCGAGATAGAAGCAGACGTCGCCAAAGCCGCCGGGACCGCCAGGGCCAGGGCCGGGGCCGCCAGGACCACCGGGTCCACCCGGCCAGCCCGGACCATGTCCGCCAGGACCACCCGGTCCACCCGGCCAGCCGGGACCGTGTCCGCCAGGACCGCCGGGACCACCGGGACCAGGGCCACCAGGACCGCCCGGGCCACCGGGGCCGCCGGGACCACCCGGGCCGCCGGGACCACCGTGACCGCCACCCGGGGGCGGCGGCGGGGGCGGCGGCGTGCCGATGCCGATGGAGACACCGCCGGTGCCGATCGAGAACGAGCCCTGCGGGAAGTTGAAGTTGAGGTTGAAATTGGGCTGGAGGGCCGCGCCGCCGGAGCGCAGCGCGTTGGCGCCAACGAAGCCGCGCTCGGGGCTGGTGATGTAGCACCAGCCTTCACGGCAGCCGCCGACATCGACCGCGGTGCCGGCCGACAGATGGCCGACGGGCCGGCCGCCGGGCCGGGAGTAGATGTCGGTGGCGCCACTGGTGGTGGCGGGCGCCGCCGACGCCGCGGCCGGCAGGAAGACAGCGGCCGCGGCGCAGGCGACGGCCACGGTGGTGGCAGCCCGGAGCAGGGTTCGCTTGGTCCGATTGTGCATGAAGATAATCCCTCGGAAATGAGTAAGCCGGCACCAGACAACGCGCGCCGCACCGTGCCGGTTCCGGTGACGATGGCGCGGCGTCAGGTGGGCGGCAGTACGCGCTTCAGGCCGTCCTCGCCGAGCGCGACGTAGACGAATCGGCCGGCGGTGACCTTGACGCGGTCGTCGAGGCGGTTGCGGCGGGCCCAGGCCTCGATGGCGACGGTGATCGAGGTGGTGCCGACGCGCTCGATCGAGGTGTAGACGCACAGGATGTCGCCGACCTTGACCGGCGAGATGAAGGTCATGGCCTCGACCGCGACGGTGACGACGCGGCCCTGGGCGCGCTCCACCGCGGCGATAGCGCCGGCGATGTCCATCTGGCTCATCACCCAGCCGCCGAAGATGTCGCCGGCAGGGTTGGTGTCGGCGGGCATGGCGAGGGTGCGGACGGTGAGGGCGCCTTTCGGCTCGGACAATGTGGTCATGGTGCAGGTCCCAGAACCGGCCAGCGGCCGATCTCTTCTTCCCAGTGCTTGCGGCAGAGCGAGACGTAGATGGATTTTTCGATCGACACCTGGCTGCCTTCGGTGATGACGCGGCCGTGCTCGTCCTTGCGCACCACCATGGTGGCCTTGGCGCCGCAATAGCAGATGGTGCGGATCTCGCGCAGGCTGTCGGCGATGGCGAGCAGCGCTTCGGAGCCGGGGAACAGCCTGCCCTGGAAATCGACGCGCAGGCCGAACGCCATCACCGGGATGCGCAGGCGGTCGGCGACGCGGGCGAGCTGCCAGACCTGCTCCTCGGTGAGGAACTGCGCCTCGTCGACCAGCACGCAATCGACCTTGCCGGCCTGCTGCGCCTCGCGCACGCGGTCGAACAGGTCGTCGCCGGCGTTGAACAGGTCGGCCTCGGCGGAGATGCCGATGCGGGATTCGATGCGGCCGGTCGTCCGCCCCGGCGCGGCGTAGAGGCCGGAGGTGAACAGCAGCGTGCGCATGCCGCGCTCGCGGTAGTTGTAGGAGGCCTGCAGCAGCAAGGTGGACTTGCCGGCATTCATGGTCGAGTACGAAAAATACAGCTTGGCCATCGGCGTTCCGCGACACGAGCGTCCTTCATGCCCGAGGCGGGGGCGCGGGCACAAGCGGGGAAGCTGGCGGCGAACAAAAAACGGCCGCCGGCGAGGGCGGCCGAGGGCCGATGGGGATCGGCAGGGCGGCCGGGTTGGAGCGGCGGCCCGAGGCGGTGCGGCGCGTTGCGAAGGCGCCGGAGGTCCGGATCATCGGGGGCGATCCGGACATGGGAAAGCCTAGGGCGTGCAGGTGACAGCGCGATGACAAGGCTCTAGGAGTCGTGGCCTTACTTCAGTCCCATTCGGCCCGGCTGATGCGGCGGCGAGGGGGGCGCCCAAATGAGCACACAAGGGATCATTCGATGAGCAATCTGTTGCGCACCATTGCAAGCGTCGGCGTCGCGGCGCTGTGCGGCCTCGCACCGGTCGCGTCCTATGCGGCGACGGCGCAGTCGCTGGGGACCTACCAGACCACCGACCGGAAGATGGATTTCGCGCTGGCGCTGTGCGGCAACAGCGGCAAGGAGCTGTGCGTGACGCTGGCCGCCGCCCGCGGCGACGCCGACACGCCGCAGACGCATCAGTTCATCGGCAAATATGTGGTCGACCACGCCAAGCCATCGGGCAAGAACACCTGGAAGGGCTCGATGACGGTGCAGGGCTACACCATGAACGGCACGCTGACGCTGAAGCCCGGCGTCAACTTCGTGATGCATGGCTGCGCCTATGTCGTCGTCTGCAACGACTTCACGCTGATCCCGGCGTTACAATAGGCCGCCGCGATCTGAGGGCCGGAACGGCCTCGACGAGGACGATGGCGACGAAGATGAGCGCCGCCCCGAAATAGCCGAGGGGCGGCAGCCGTTCGCCGAGCGCGATGGCGCCGCCCAGCGCGGCGAACAGCGATTCCGCCGACAGGATGATCGCGGCATTGGCCGACGGCACGTATTGCTGGCCGATGGCCTGCAGCGTGAAGGCGATCGAGGTCGACATCACGCCGGTGTAGAGGATTTCGACCCAGCCGGCGGAGACGGCGTTCCAGGTGGGATGTTCGAGCAGGCTCATGCCGACGAGCGAGAACAGCGCCGTCGCGGCGAAGCACAGGGCCGACATGGTCACCGGCATGCCCGTTTCCTGCACCAGCGGGGCGAGGACGGCGATCTGGATGGCCCAGGAGACGGCGCAGACGACCAGGAGGCCATCGCCGAAGCTGAAGGCGCCGAGATCGGCGCCGGTGAGGAAGTAGATGCCGACCAGCGCCATCGGCGCGCCCAGATAGATGATGGGGTGCGGGCGGATGCGGGCGAACAGGAAGGTCACCAGCGGCGTGAAGATCACGTAGAGGGCGGTGAGGAAGCCGCCATTGGTGACGGTGGTGGTCTGCAGCGCCGCCTGCTGCGCCCAGACGCCGGCAAAGAAGGACAGCAGCAGCACCACGAGCTGGCGCCATTGCCGCGGCGTCAGGCGGCCGACCTTCCGGACCTGGCGGCGGTATTCGGCGATGGCCAGCGGGCCGACGAGGACGGTGCCGATGGCATAGCGGATGGCGGTGAAGACCAGCGGCCCCATATGCGCCATGGCGCCCTTCTGGAACAGGAAGGCGATGCCCCAGAGCAGGGTGCACAACAGCAGCAGCAGGGCGGCGACGGTACGCGACATCGGGGCGGGCTCGGGCGCTAGAGCTCGGCGTCGAGGGCGGCGATCAGGCGCGTGACCTCTTCGGGCGTGGTGTAGTGCACGAAGGACATGCGCAAGACGCCGTGCAGCGGGTTGACGCCCATCGCCTCGAGCACGCGCCAGCCGTAGAAATGGCCGCCGCCGACCCCGACATTGTGGCGCGAGATCATGCCGGCGACGTGCGCGGCGGGGCGGTCGAGGACGATGGAGACGGTGGGCGCGCGCTTCACCGGATCGTCGGGGCCGAGCAGGCGAATGCCGTTCTTGTTGCGCAAATAGTCGAGCAGCGGCGCGAGCAGCGTCTGTTCCTGCACGCGCATGGCGTTGTGGGCGATGCGGAACGGGCCGGCGCCCTGCACGCCGATGCCGGCGATGTCGGCGACCTTTTCGAGATAGTCGACGATGCCGGCGCAGGCCGCGATCTGGGCGTGGTCGGGGCCGGCGGGAACGAGGCGCTTGCGCGGGTTGGTCTCGTTGAAGAAATGGCCCTGGTTGGGCAGCTCGGCGGCGAGCGAGGGGCGCACGGCCATGACGCCCTGGTGCGGGCCGTACACCTTGTAGGCCGAGAACAGGTAGATGTCGCAGCCGAGCTGCAGCAGGTCGGGCAGGCCGTGCGGCGCGTAGGAGACGCCGTCGACCACGGTCACGGCGCCGAAGGCCTTGGCGCGCTTGACGATGTCGGCGACCGGATTGATCTCGCCGACGATGTTGGAGACGTGCGGGAAGGCGACCAGCCGGACCTTGGAATCGAGCAGCCTGTCGAGCTCGGCGAGGTCGAGATGGCCGGTGTCGGGGTTGACCTTCCACTCGCGCAGCTCGACGCCGCGCGACACCAGATGGCGCCAGGCGCCGGAATTGGCCTCGTGGTCCTGGTTGGTGACGACGATGGCGTCGGCGGGCTTGAGCCAGGCCTCGAAGGCGCGGCCCAGGGTGTAGGTGTTGGCCGAGGTCGAGGGGCCGAAATGAATCCAGTCGGCGGCGACGTTCAGCGCCAGCGCCAGGCGGCGGTGCGCCTCGTCCATGGCGTCGCCGGCGGCGCGCGAGGCGGGGTAGGCGCCGTAGGGCTGGACCTTGGTGTTCCAGTAATAGGCGCGCATGCGGTTGAGCACGGGGGCCGAGGTGTAGGAGCCGCCGGCGTTCTCGAAGAAGGCGAAGTCCTTGAGGTCGGGCTGCCGGAAGGAAGGGAACTCGGCCCGGATGCGCGCGGGATCGAGGGGCAGGGACATGGACGGAGGCCTTTCGTAGCTGACCTCTCGTAGCGGTTCGGGCCTGCGAAAGAAAGCTCCCGCTGTGGGGGACAGCGGGAGCTCGGGCGGCGAGCGGCGGGCTCGCCGCGGGGCCGGCAAGAGGGCATGAGCCGGCCCAGGGGAAGCTTCAGGACTTCTGCGGCGCGGGCGGCGGGCCGTTGCGGTCGGGGCCGCCCTGCGACATGCCCTTGCCGCCGTGCTGCATGCCGGGGCCGGCATGGTGCTTGTGCCAGTGGCCGGCGCGCGGCAGCAGATGCTGCTTCTGCTGGTCGGAGAGGCTGTTGTAGAGGGCCTCGAAATCCGGGAAGACCTCGTTGAGGGCGGTGAGGCGGGCCTGGTCGATGGCGAGGCCGGCCTTGACGCGGTCGAGCAGGTCGGGCCGGGTCTGGGCGGTGCGGTCGGGCCGGGCGGCCTTGCAGGCGTCGGCGAAGCCGGTTTCAGCGACCAGCGCCTTGGCGCGGAAGGCGTCGAACAGCTTCTGCTGGTCGGCGCTGAGATCGAGGCGCTTGGCGCTGCGGTCGAGCATCTTTTCGAGGGCGCCGGCGCCCTTGTCGGAGCAGGCGAGCGTCAGCATGGCGAAGGGCCGGCCGGCGACGCCGCCGGCCATGGGGCCGCGTACGCGCATATGGCCGCGCGGACCGGCGGCGGGACCGTGGTCGGGGGCAGCGGCCGACGGCGCGGCGGGGGCCGTGGACGCGGGCGGCGGCGGGGTGCTGCTGCTGCCGGCGTCCTGGGCGAAGGCGGGGAGGGCGGAGAGGCTGATCGAGGCGACGACCAGCGCGGCGATGGCGGTTGGGGTCTTCATGGGGGCTCCCTTTGGCGAAGGGGATCGTGACGATCCCGGATGACGAGCGAGGCTAGCCGACCCAAGCTGCCCGGGAGATTGCGGCCGGATGAAGCTTTGGTGAGGTTGGAAAGGTGGCGGGATGGGGCGACCGCGCGGGGGGGGATGGAAGCGGAAGCGAAATCGGCCGTTCCATTCACCGGGGGTCATCCCCGCGAAAGCGGGGACCTCGGTTTGCTGCGGGTGCTGTCGGCAGGGCGGGGACGAGCCGGGCGATGCCCGGCACGATGCTGAGTGCCCTACACCGCGTTCGGCCAACAGAGGTTCCCGCTTTCGCGGGAATGACCCGGTGGGTGGGTGGAGGGCGCTGGTGAGGGCTTCTATGCCCTTGATGCAGCGTGGGGTGATGGAAGCGGAAGCGAAATCGGCCATTCCATTCACCGGGGTCATCCCCGCGAAAGCGGGGACCTCGGTTTGCTGCGGGTGCAGTCGGCAGGCGGGGACGAGCCGGGCGATGCCCGGCACGGTCCACCGGGGCCATCTCTTGCTCCGCCAACAGAGGTTCCCGCTTTCGCGGGAATGACCCGGTGGGGATGGCGGGAATGACCCGGTGGGAAGGACAGCGGGAATGACCCGGTGGGGGTGGCGGGCTCTGCGGCCTGCTCACGCGTGGCCGGCAAAACTACCCCTGTTGCCGCTCCGCGGATTTACGACGCGATGTATTCCTTGAGGGCCAGGGCTTCCTGCTCGGTTTCCTCGATCTTGCGCTTCACCACGTCGCCGATGGAGACGATGCCGACCAGCTCGCCATTGTCGACGACGGGCAGGTGGCGGATGCGGCGCTCGGTCATGCGCTCCATGACCTCGTCGAGCGAGGCGCGGCGGCCCATGGTGACGACATCCCTGGTCATCACCTCGCCGACCTTGCGGGTGGCGAGGCCGGCCCAGTCGCTGCCGAGGTGGCGGACGATGTCGCGCTCGCTGAGGATGCCGGCGACCTTGCCGCGGTCGGTGACGACGACGGCGCCGATGCGGCGGCTGTTCAGGATCTCGACCGCCTCGGCGATGGTGGCGCCGGTCGGTACGGTGTGCACCGCCCGGCCCTTGGATTGAAGGATATTCTCGACTTGCATCGTACTCTCCTCCTCTCGGACGGGCAGTTTGCGCCGATCACGAAAGCGGGAAAAGACAATCAGGTTGTCCTTTCCTTGAGGGAGCGATCAGCCCTCGCGGCGGCCGGGCGACCAGCGCACGGCCTGGCGGCGGCGCGGCTCGGGCAGTTCGGGGCTGTGCAGCGCGATGCGGATGACCTCGAAGCAGACGGCGAGCACCAGGGCGACGACCGGCATGACGAAGAGCAGGGCACCGATGTCGATGCGGGTCAGCGGGCTGACAGCGTGCAGGGGCACCAGCCCGAACAGGATGGCGAAGCTTGCGCCCAGCAAAGTGAGCGAGAAGGAGACGATGGTGGCGGTGGTGAAGGCGTCGCCGCGGCGGCGCTTCGGCGTGCCGGCCGCGGGAGCAGCGGCCGCGACGGGGGAGTCGGCGGCGGTTTCGGCGATGGATTCGGCGGCGATGGTTTCAGACATAAGCGACTCACGCACGAGGTTCACAACGGCGTGAGAAAGCCAAGCGAATGCGGTCATTCGGCGTAGCCATTGCGGTGATGCGCGGACCATAGCGCGGCGCAAATGTGACGGGCGGTGCGAGGGGGCCCTGCTTGCCTTGCGGGACGCGGCCTCTTATCAAGCTTCCGGCTTTGTCCGGAGGTTTTCCATGGCTTTTCTGTCCGATGCGATCCTGCGTATTGCGCCGTCGGCGACGGTGGCGATTTCGCGCAAGGCCGCGGACATGAAACGCGCCGGGCGCGACGTCATCTCGCTGGCGGCGGGGGAGCCGGATTTCGACACGCCGCTCAACGTGCGCGAGGCGGCGATCCGCGCCATGGCCGAGGGCAAGACGCGCTACACCAATGTCGACGGCATCCCCGAGCTGAAGGAGGCGGTGGCGCGCAAGTTCAGGCGCGACAACGGGCTCGAGGTCGGCGCTGCCGACTGCATGGTGAGCTCGGGCGGCAAGCAGATCATCTTCAATGCGCTGCTGGCGACGCTCAACCCCGGCGACGAGGTGGTGATCCCGGTGCCGTACTGGGTGAGCTATCCCGAGATCGTCCGGCTGTGCGACGCCGTTCCAGTGTTCGCCACGGCCGACGCCTCGACCGGCTTCAAGCTGACGGCGGCGGCGCTGGAGGCGGCGATCACGCCCAGGACCAAATGGCTGATCCTCAACACGCCGTCCAATCCGAGCGGAGCCGCCTATTCGGCGGACGAGCTCAAGGCGCTGACCGACGTGCTGCTGCGGCACGAGCACGTGCACATCCTCACCGACGACATCTACGAAGTGCTGGTCTATGACGGCGGCAAGTTCGCGACGGTGGCGCAGGTGGAGCCGAAGCTGCTGGGGCGGACGCTGACGATGAACGGCGTGTCGAAATCGCACGCGATGACCGGCTGGCGCATCGGCTATTGCGCCGGGCCGCGCGAGCTGATCGCGGCGATGACCAAGCTGCAGGGGCAATCGACCACCAATCCGTCGTCGATCGCGCAATGGGCGGCGGTCGAGGCGCTAGACGGGCCGCAGGAATTCCTCGCCGGCTGGCGGGCGAAATTCCAGGAGCGGCGCGATCTGGTGGTCAAGGGGCTGAACGCGGCGCCGGGCATCGACTGCCTGACGCCGGAAGGGGCGTTCTACGTGTTCCCCTCGATCAAAGGGCTGTTGGGCAAGACCTCGAAATCGGGCACGAAACTCACGACCGACGAGGATTTCGTCATGGCGCTGCTCGAGGAGACCGGCGTGGCGCTGGTGCATGGAACGGCGTTCGGGCTGCCCGGCCACATGCGGCTGAGCTACGCGGCCTCGAACCGCGAGCTGCAGCAGGCGGTGGAACGGATACAGGCGTTCGCGGCAGGCGTGCGGTAGCGGGCCTTTCGGCCGGACACGGAGTCACCAGAACGTCATTCCCGCGAAAGCGGGAATCCAGACGGTGTTTTCGGATGTCCGTGCGTTCGGTCTGGATTCCCGCTTTCGCGGGAATGACGATGTGGATGGGTGAGCCTGTCCTGGGGCAGGTTCAGCCGCCCAGATAGCTCGCGAGGTTCATGCTGGTGCTGTTGCCGGCGTCCTGGGCGTTGAGGGTGTCGAGCAGGCTGAGGGCGGAGCTCTGGCCGGGGGAAGCGGTGGAGTCGCCGAAGATCTGGGCGATGCTGGCGGCGGTGTTGTAGCTCTGGACGGCGGCGGAATAGAGCTGGTCGGACCAGCCGGCGGCGCTGCGTTCCTCCGGGCTCATCGAGGCGTAGGCGCTGATCAGATTCTTGGCAAAGCTGGCCGGGTCGCTGGCGGCGCTCCTGAGGCCGGCGAGGATGGTCGAGCTCGAGCGCTGCGCCATCGCCTGCTTGGCGGCGAACACCTCCTGGGGGGAGAATTTGTTGTCCTGGTCGAGGGCGATGGCGGCGAGCGAGCGGCTGTCGAATTGCGAGAAGTCGACGGGCTGGCCGGATTTCTGCGTGCCGGAGAAGGTCAGGGTTTTGCCGGCCGCCCTGGCGGCGGCGTATTGGGCGTCGAGCGCGGCGCGGGCATCGGAGGCGACGGCGGAGAAATCGCGCAGCGTGGTCGGGTCGTCGCCGGCGGTGATGCGCTGGATGTAGTCGGCGACGATGTCGCCATCGACCTGCGGGGTCTTGTCCGGATTGGCGGCGAGCTGCTTTTGCGCCTCGAGCAGGGCGGCGCGCTGGCTGGACCAGGCGGGGGTGGATTTCTCCTCGGTCGAGGCGCCGTCGAGCCAGGCGAGGGCGGCGGTGTAGATGCCTTCGACATCGTCGGTGACGCGGGCGACGGCGAAGGGGCCGGCGAGGGTGGCGTCGAGCCGGCGCTGCTGCTCGGTTTTCGCGGCGGCCTGCTCGTCGGCGCTGAACTTGCCCTCGGCATTGGCGGCGACGGCGTAGAGCTGGCGGCGGTCGAGCTGGCCGAGATCGACATCGGCCGGCTTGGCGCCGTTGGCGAGCAAAGCATCGAGGGTGGAGCGGGCGGCGGCGACGACGCTGGCGAAGCCGGGCTGGTTCATGGCGGCGAGCGCCGCGTCCGACAGGGTGAGCGTGGTGGCGGCGCTGCTGCCCGAGGTGCCGGAGCCGGTGGCGGTGGCCGTGCCGGAGGCGCCGTTCGCATAGGTGTAGGTGTAGGGCGAATAGGACGATGTGGCGGAGATGCTGGTCATCGGCGGGCCTCGGCTGCAGCCGATGCGATGCAAGCGGCGTGCCGGGTTTTCGCGTGGGAAATCAAGGGCGGCGCCCGGCGCGGGGGCGGCAGTTCCTGCCGGTCGGCAAAATGAAAAGGCCTCGCTCGAGGGGATGAGCGAGGCCTTCAGGTCATCGGCCGAAGCCGGCGACCACGGAGACGCGGCCAAGGAGGAGGAGAGGCCGCAGTTCCCTTGGCGCTGCTTATGCGGGGCGGCGCCGAGTCCGACAAACGCGAAGTCGGAAGGCGAGCTATGCGGTGATGGTGGTGCTGACTGAGGGGAAGGCCCCCTCACCTGGCTTGCTAGGCTCGCGACGCTCGCCAAGCGCGCCACCCTCTCCCCGGAGGGGCGAGGGGACCGACTGCGGCGTTTGGGGATGCGGGTAAAAAAAGGGCTCCATCCGAAGATGGAGCCCATCGAAAGTGGGGCAAACGGACGAGGGAGGAGGAAACGCCGTTTGCCGTTGGACCAAAGCCGAGGGAGGAGGTTCGGCTCAAATCCGGTGTCGGGAAACAGCCGGACCGAGGGAGGAGGATTCGGTCGGGCGTCTCAGCGACAGGCTGAATATGTGCGCGACCACCCATTCCAGCAAGGCAGGTGCTGACATGTCAGCTATGCACCTCGCGCAGGGAAGGTCAGCCTGATTGACCCAAACCCAAACGTTTTGGATGGGCATTTCCGCGGTGGCGGAAACAATAAGGCCCTGCTCGAGGGGAGAGCAGGGCCAAAGTTTGAAAGAGGAAGACCCTCTCGCAAAGGGACGCGGCAAGCGAGGAGGGAGAGAAGTGCTCGCAACGTCCCCGTTCGTATAGGTCCGTTCGGTTACGTGCCTCAACCGGGGCGGCCGCATGGCTGGCATGCGGCCGGCGCATGACCGTTAGGATGCTAGCGATCGGGGTTCGAGCGGGGCAGGTGGCCGCTCCCCGAGTCGTTTCCTCTGTGCTCTGGCCGAGCGATCCCGAGAGGGCTCGTTCGGCCAACCGCTGTGCTCTGGCCGAGCGATCCCGAGAGGGCTCGTTCGGCCAACCGCTGTGCTCT